>Ga0210040_10000007_pt1 | contig 1176894 bp, 970 predicted proteins | sample CryGeyCG12114_NA_FD_185462 | JGI IMG/M metagenome (GOLD analysis project Ga0210040, IMG submission 185462) | Groundwater microbial communities from aquifer - Crystal Geyser CG19_WC_8/21/14_NA (SPAdes) (version 2) | ecosystem: Environmental > Aquatic > Deep subsurface > Groundwater | place... | reverse complement strand
CTTTTTTTTTAAACTTCTTTCTCCTCTGAGACTACGACCACCATCTCCCTCACATGGGATTCTCATTAACTGTGAATCCGTTATCGATCACCAGATTGTGACCGGCAACAAGCGACATCCTCGGGCTACAAAGCAACGCAACGACGTCCCCGACCTCCTCAAACCTCGCTTTCCGCCCCTGCCTCTTCTCACACATCTCCCACGCATCCCCGGTCAACTTGGCCGTGGTCTCGCCCTCGGCAACCTTCATCGCTGGCTCCAACAACTTGGTCAGCAAGAACCCGGGACTAACACAATTAACCCTGACCCCCTCGCCCCTGGCCTCCAACGCCGCGGCCTTCGTCATTCCCAACACTGCATGCTTGCTCGCCGTGTACCCCGTCGTGCCCGCTCCCGCCTGAATACTATTCACGCTCGCACAATTCACAATCGCGCCCCTCTGCTCCACACGACCGGCCTCGACGCCGCCGATCCCGTCCTGCTTCAGCATCACCCTCAACTCGGCGCGCATGCTCAGCCACACGCCCACGGTATTCACCTCGAGCACCTGCCTCCACTCGTCCAGCGCCGTCTCCCACGTCACGCCCAGCGGGCCCGCCACGCCCGCGAAGTTCGCCGCGTAGTCCAGCCGGCCGAACTCGCGCACGACCGTGTCCATCGCGCGCTCCAGGTCGTGCTCCTGCGTCACGTCGCCGTGGATCGTGATGCATCTGCCGCCGGGCGCGAGGAATTGCTCGACCGCCGCCCGCGCTGATGCCATGGTGTCGGCGGGCTGGATGTCGAAGAGGACGATGCCGCGGGCGCCCTCTTTCGCGAACGATTGCGCGATCGCGAGGCCTAGGCCGCGCGCGCCGCCGGTTATGAAGGCTGTGCCGGGGAGGATGGGGGCGGAGCGGTAGTGGGACATTGTGGTTTGGTTTGGTTAGTTGTTTAGTGGGATGGTTTGAGGGTTGGGTGTGAGATCACGGAGACGAGATGCGCTGACTGACTGCGTGTCGTGTGGGTCGGCAGCAAGTCAGTGTTCTGCGTTGTTTGCGCTGACAGCCAGCATACTCGCAACTCACGGTTTGCTCTGCGTATTTGTAGGATGGTGGTCTGATGCGTTAGTGACTTGCCTTAGACCGGCGGTCTCGTCATTGTCGAGCAATCCTTCTTGCCAGAGCGCGTTGTACACCCCGCATAATTACTACCACGGCACGCCTCGGCTCGCGATGTCATGCACGCGCCGAGCTCTGCGATGCCTATCGTGTTGAGAGGAAGTCGGTAGCCGAGAGAGAGTCTGTTTCGGAGCCAGTTAGTAAGTAGGCCTTGACCCCTTTCTCTCCACACGCCCCGCATGTTGGCACAGGCACTAGTTGAGCTCGCTTCATCTACGGTATGCTCTCGACGGCCGCGCTGCACAAGACGTACTGTACCATACAGTATGGCGTTTCGATGCGGTACTCCTGTACTGGTCAATATCATAGCAGCGTCTACTCACGAAAGCCGGATCGCAACATAAATACGAATCAATCTGTCGCCGTCATGCACGCTTCAACGGCTTTCCTCGAACTTGAGGACGTGGAGGGGTCGAGCGCACGGTAGACTGTCGGACTGATCCAGGTTGTTGATTGCACAATACATTAGCTTTTTCACAGTCAATGAATACACAGACACGTGCAAGTAGATAGACCTTCATGTACCAGGCGATTCGAGCCGAGCCAAGCCAAGCCAAGGCCAGCCGCTACTTCTATCAGCACCAGTGCCAAAGATCAGCTGTCTAGCTAGCTATACATCCATAGATGGGCCTTGTCGGCGTCCCCTCGTCACAACCGACACCACACCATAACGAAAGCCGCCTGCTTCCACGACAAACCCAACATCCGCATCAAAACCGGTTCCCTCTCGTACCATCCATCATCCCCGACTCGGCCACAACCGAACTCCGACGACCGGTGACGCTCGAGCCAAGGTTCACTTGCCGCGGCCTTGTGTTGTGTTGGCGTGCAAGGCGGGTACGGACGATGGGTACGAGAAGCACGGGTTGCTGGGACTAAATGCGGCGGGACGGGTCGGAGTAGGACTTAGTAACAAAGGGGTGGACGTTGAAGAGAGTCGGACGTTTCATTGTTCTGCGTGCAGGCGTGGATCTGCATGTTGCGGTGTTGATTTGAAACGTTGGTTGTGGGGATGCATGCGCATGCGCTTGCTGCTTGCTATGAGCGTTGAGTGATTTTGCGGGACTTGAATGTGCTGGTTGTGAACAAGGGGCTGATGGTGGCGGTTCTGTATGAGATGAGAGCGAAGGTTTAGGGCAGCTGTATGTGGGTGAGCTGACTGTGGAGCGAAGTCAAAGGGTTAGGGAGCTTGAGTTGACGAGTCGTGACGATATGATGAATCCGTTGGTCGTGGATCTGTCTGAGAAACGCCGGAGTAGGACGGAGGGTGAGTCTAAGGGCAGTAATATTGTGGTTGAATGCACGGATTCACTGATTGGTCCCCCAGCCGGTACGGATGCTTTGAGAGTTGCAGGTATATACATGAGCGTTGCTGGGTGAGACTTTCCCTTAAGTAACTCATCGCTTGTAGCCGCCAGCTCAATATCCCGCGTTCTGACCGCAGCTAGATGACGATTCCGATCGGACACTGCATGTTGTAATCGATGACTGTGAAGTTCGCATGGCTGACGACGATGCAAACTTCAATGTAGTCGCTGATTCCATCACTCACGAGTCAATGGGCTCTTGCTTCTCCCACACCGGTAATGTCGAATGACACTAATGCCAACCTTTCCGCAAGTTCGCAGGCGTCGAGAAGACGGTCAGCGCTCGCGTCACTCTCGACTATATCGTCTCGAAGGTTATTGATGGGCTGGCCACGAAGAACGAAGACCACGTGAAGATGGTGGTCACACCAGGGCCTGGATCACTGCATTGAGTTGGTGGAGGGCGCGCTGCTGGGCGTTGGAATACGGATGCTCTGGTCACCTTTGCTCGTACACGACGACAATGCCACTTCTGTCGAGTTGTGGAGACTGGTCGAGCATAGGTCGTGGACACTTGCCTGTGCTGGCCACTGATTGCCACAAATCGCTGCGAAGGAAGACCTGTAATAGCGGGTGCTGTTAACAAGCGTAGAAGATGGCGTGCAAAGCAGCCTCGTGCGTTGTGCTCGAACTGCAGCCAGTTGGATTCTTTCATCTATTAATGTGCTAAACCGCTCCCTTGATGTTCGTGACTTGCTTGATGGTACACCCAGCCAATTATGCTGTCGCTGCCGAGACGACAATCTGAACCAACAAGAACATCCTCCTTCACCAGGCCAGCTCCGTGCGCCTGAAATGCAAGTGTAATAGATGATGCTCGTGCCCACGCTTTATGTCCCGTAACGCCTAAGCTCCGCCCGTGCCGTTTGTAAACGATAGTTTCACCGCTTGCCATCACCATAGTTTCCAGTTTTCTCGTCGGGCTGCGCGCAACTTTGTGGAGCTAAGACGTGGCTCATCTGGGCTCTGGGCGTCGCCGCAAGATGTGTTGGACTGACGACATCCTAAGTCTTTCTCCCAGCTCTGAAGGCAGCTCTGTCTTCCACATCGTCGAGGTCGATCTTACGACCTGCTTCTTCCTCCCTCTTCTTGGTTTGTATTCTTCGTTTTCTGACAATGAGGAACATGACTATAAAAACTATGATGAAGAGTCTGCCGGCAGGTCAGCAAATGAGTCTCCTACGACGTATTGATGGCCACAAGGGAAGGCGGATAGCAAGAGAGACATAAGAGGAGGAGGATATGATATAGGAAGACGTACACCACACCAATAATCACAGGTATGCCTGTCTTTTGCCATGTAGACACTGGCATCTCTTCACAACCATCTTCATTACATTTGGCTCGTCTGACAAGAGACAACAGCGCTGAAGGATCCATGGCCTCTGGTTTGAATGTGTCAAAGGTAGTGTAGGAGAAAAGTGTCCGCTCCGATGAATGCGACTGAACCGCAACAAATTCGTGTAGGGAAATTTGGATAATAGCGAACAACAATTCCTTCGGCACTCAGCTGTCTGCGTGAGACACAGCTTCGTAATACTCGTTAATTCGTTTGTCGCCCGTGTAGCCTCGTCGTAACAACCAATCTAAAGGAAGGAATGCTCCAACGTCGTTCTCTCAGTTACAATATCGCTAATAATGGCCAGGGTATGTGTACTGTGAATAACGAGCCGTAGTGAGAGAGAGTATTCGAAGTGTCTGTCTAGCAAACAGCGATCGAGCGAAAGTCGGGAGGCGAGAGGTCCGTCGTGGATCCTCGTGGGTGAAGCTTTCCGTTGGTAGGAACCAAAATCAAGGAAGAGAAACCGGACAATGAGCGACAACAAATCTAGACTCCAGCCTCCTCGAAGCAGAAAAAAACTGGCTAAAAGAGTGACAATGCCTTCCGACGCGTATCAAGGTTGTGGAAAGTTGATTACGAGTGTTGTATCATCACTGCCACGAAGGAAGGTCGTCGGCGACGATGTGTTTGAGATTGGAGGGTGCAGGGGTAGCACCTGCACATGGAGATCGTGACGCCCTTGACGCTGGCCCTAGCAAATAAAAGAAGCTACTCCGCACCGATCAAGTCAAGTACGACCTTAATTTTCCGCATACGGCTAGGCGAGATTGAGGCTGGGTATTGGCCCCACAACAGGACCAAGTACCAACCAATCATGTGAAAGTCGTGCTTATGCCTAAAGTTTGATCTCGTAGTAAAAGTGAAGTGCTTGCTCTGGGAAACGAGTCTCCTGGGTGCACCATCGTGACTGGTCAAGCTACCGTCTGGGGAAGGTTTCAGCCCCAGATCTGAATCATGAAGGGCCAGACCTCGTGAAGCTTGAGGCTACACACGCTTCTTTTGCGTCGACTTGGGCTGTGTGTGATTGTTCCAGATGAGACATGCCTTTCGTACGAGCCTACCATAATGAGGACCATGAGGCCTGCCTACACATCGTGAGTCTGGCTTCTCAACTGTTCGAATCTGCCTTGTGCACGACGAGTGGTACTTATCTAATGTACGACGCGGCAGTTCCGGGAGACGGCGGCACCAGACTTACGAGCTCACCCAGACCCAGATGTCTTACATTTTGGGTCTTTCTTGTGGTGCAGACCGTACATCGGCTTGACCCCAGAATGGTGCTGGGTACTTGATGATGGCAGTGGAAAAGCTGTTGGATATATCCTATGCGCTCCTGATACACCTGCTTTCGCCAGGAGATATAGGGAAGAGTTTCTCAACGTTGTCATGCAGCATGGTATTGAACCACCAGCGGAGTCAGAGCCAGTAAGGGACCTAGCCACGCAACTCAGGAGAGACGTGTTTCACCCGGAGAACATGTTGCAGTCTGAATTCCCAAACCTCGTCGCGCAGTATCCTGCTCATTTGCATATCGACATCTTGCCTAGTCATCAGGGACAAGGATGGGGTCGCAAGATGGTGACTGGTTTGCTGCAGAAGTTGCAAGCGGATCAGATTCCTGGCATCCATCTAGGCATGGCGGCGGCTAATCATCGTGCTGGCGAATTCTACGACAGATTGGGCTTCGGGAGATTTACCGAGATGAAGGAGCAGGGTGAGTTGGGGAGGAAGGGCACTGCTATATACCGTGCGAAAAAGACAGCATAAGGCATTGTAGCATGATGCTGCTTTCGCTATTGCTTCAGAAGTGGTAGCTCGCAGCCAAGAGAGGCTAGCTCCATGACATTGTCAACACATCTACTCCTTCCAAATGCACTCGATGCGACACAAATTGCTCTTCATGAATCAAAGTCGTGTTGCTTGCCAACATCGGATAGATCGCTCTTGTCGCTTTTCTCGAAAATAGTTTGTCATTCGTTTCATCGTATAGTTCGTCCATTACCGCATGATCTCGTTCCAGATCAGTGCTTTAAGCTCTTCCTTGCTCAATTGTTCCTTGTTTCGATCGAAGTCGAAGAACTCTTCTGGGATGGGCTCAGCCGTTGGCTCGTCGTCCGGGTCGTGGTAGGGCTCGAGGTAAGGGTGTTTCAAGGCATCTTCGACCGTGATTCGCTTGACCGGATTGAAAGCTAGCAGTTTCTCTAGGAGGTCAAGTGCAAGGTCAGAATGCTTGGGGAAGAGAACCTTGAGTGGAATCTTTTTCTTGAATGGCAGACTCCGGATGTACTCTCGAGCACGTCTCGACTTGATACCATAGTAGTCCTCCATGGTGGGGGTTCCTAGTACATCGAGGATCAGAGTGAGTTGATGATGATAGTCCTTGCCAGGGAAAAGTGGCTTGCCGCTGAGCATTTCTGCAAGGATGCAGCCCACGCTCCATACGTCAATGGCCTTTGTGTACTCTTTGAACGTCAACATGATCTCGGGAGCTCGGTACCATCTGGTTGCGACGTATTCTGTCATGAAACCTGAATTGTCGTCTGTAGCAGCAGCAGATCTCGCCAGGCCAAAATCGCAGACCTTCAGATCGCAGTTGGCGTTGAGGAGCAGGTTGCTGGGCTTCAAGTCTCTGTGCAAAACATTGGCCGAGTGCATGGCCTTGAGTGCTCGCAGGGTCTGGTAGATGAAGTATTGGCAATGGTCGTCCGACAGCTCTTGCGTTCGGATGACCCGGTGCATATCTGTTTCCATAAGCTCTTGAATCAGGTAGACTTCGTTGAACGTTTCGTAGTTCCGGGGTTTCTGGATGTCAAGGATACTGATGATGTTCTCATGGTTGAAATGGCGCAAGAGCTTCATCTCTCGGAGGGTCCGCAGACAGAACATGCTATGGTCGAAGGGTGTAATCTTCTTGATTGCAACCTTCTGGCCGGATGGCTTGTGGAGAGCAGAGCTGAACGTCGGTTAGCCGTAGAAAAAGATCCAGCTGCTCTGAGGAAGCTTACCAAACAACTCCATATGCGCCCTCGCCGATAACATCTTGAATGTCGTACTGGTCACTCACATTGAAGGAGATCTTCCTAGAACCTCCAGCGGGTGGTTGGTTGGACATCTTGACGGGCTGAGCGTGTAGAGGCGGGGTGGACTGATTGCACACCTCTTGCCGTGAGCTTCTCGCCTGAGTCGTGGCAGACTGTAGCACGGTGGCTCCGAAAGTCTTCCCAAGTAGGTCTTTCGCTGTGCAAGGCGGTATGGGCCAGAGCAGACGTGGGTCGCTTCTTCCAAGATTTGTGCCTGAACGTAACGTGCTAGGTCTTTCTCTCTCTGCTGCACAGTCTATCAAGTTAAGTTCGTGGTCTATATGAGGCTGGGGGTTGGTGTGAAGGTTCGCTCGACACTTGTGTTGGTATTGTTGATGGCGGGGTGTCGGAGTCAAACTAGTGGAGCAGCCAGATCGGTCTGTAAGTAACTTGAATTACGATAGCCAAGGAGCCAGGAGGGCAGGGAGTCAGTCACTGCGGTGAATGACAGTCGGTTGGCAAAAGAGGATTTCTAGCAACGCAAATTGACGGTTCACGTCCTAGCAGATTGAGGCAGTCAAGTATTGCGAGGCGTGCGCGGTCTTCAATACGCGCGACCTTCCTCCCACATGTGCTGATCGATGAACCTTCTGCACAGGCACCTGTTCTGCTGATTGGCCAGCTGATGTGACAGGCGTCACGTTCGACCACTGTTTCGCGCGGGAGCTAACGACTCTAGCGGGCTGAACCCAAAATAGAGTACTACTGTGGTAGTAGCTCTGTCTCTCACACTCACTTGGCTTTCCGTTGGTGACACCCCCAACTGTCACTCTACGTTTCGAACTCCCAGCCCGTCCTTGTAGAGAGAGAGGGCTCTGTTCTATCGCTGGATCGCGGAACTTTTTCTCCTAATCAGCCCCTGGTCTGAGCTATTTGCGCCCCCTTCAGACCGTGACTTAAAGTTACGCATGCTCCCCACTGTGTGTGCCCACCTCTGTACAAGCCAAGCGCTGCTGTCTGTCAGACGATCTATGTCGAGATTCTGTCGTGAGCACTGCAAAGTCTCTATGCTTGCAAAAGAAGAAGCCAAGCACCATTGATCGTGGGGAGCATCCCTATAGCTAAGTCTGGCCCATGCTTCTGCAACATGTCAGCGTGCTTCCTAGTGCCTCCCAGTGTCGAGCACGTGCGTGTTCAAATTTTTGGTGGAACAATATAACATTTGCGCGACAAAGCCTGGTTCGCTGAACCGAAGGTCTCGTCGGTAGCGAAGCTTAGACGGTGACATCCCTCGACATCGTCCGGCCAGCCGCCCTCTTCTAACATTGAGCTGCCAGTACGTCCTAGGCTGCCCTGGTAGCTAATGAGGTCTCAAGATACTGAACCTTGTGCACCATCGCTACGGGGTTCAGCAAGCACAAATGGCACAGACGGCAGCAGGAAGAAGGTGCTTAGAAAGCCGATGGGCCCCAACACCAATGAGTAAACTTTGGTAGCGCAAGCAGATGCAATGAAGGCGCAGGAACACTTGGTGAATCCGGGATAGAGCCGCAGCCACAACCGGACGTAGTTTAGGTTCTTGCCAAGACCAAGAGGACATCGTCATTCGTGCAGTACAGGTGTCGCAGTGTCGGTGGTGTGCATGTCCAATGCATTTCAACATTTCCCACACGATACCTTCCCGATCAAAGAAGCTGCTCGCATTAGTCTTGAGCTTGCAACTACTCCTCAAGGCGAAATTGAGTTAATCGTCGACCGTGATAACTCACTCGGGAAATATAGTGATATTTTGTGGGCAAGCTGGCTCTATTGCTCCGGCTTCGCATCGATCGTCACCTGCCCCGCCCTCGATCAGATCAATGCTGATGTGCTACATGTACTACAATGGTACCTGGTGACAGACCACCTCTCACACGACGCTATCATTTTAGTGCGCACATCGATTGATCTATCCATCCTTTTGTTCCCTCTGCATTTCCTCACCAGTCCGCCAACATGGCGTCGCAAATCAACGACGACGAACTCTCCATGTCACTTTCAACCGACTCCCAAACGCGTTCCAGACCAAGCATCCCGCTTGTATCACCTCCAGCGAGAACAGTCATGTCGGAAACACCTCCTACGGATTCGCCCTCTACCGTCCGAGCTGTACAAAGGCTGAATGCCTACCAGCTGGTGCGCAACATTGGCGAGGGCTCCTTTGGTAAAGTCAAGCTTGCACGACACCGGGCGACAGGACAAGAGGTTGCCATGAAAATCATAAATCGCCGCAAGCTGATTAGCAGGGATCTGGCTGGTCGCATTGAAAGAGAGATCCAGTACCTGCAATTGTTGCGCCATCCACACATCATCAAATTATACAATGTCATAACAACAAAGACAGAGATATACATGGTTCTGGAGTATGTCCCGATGGAGCTGTTCGACTACATAGTCAAGCATGGCAGACTAGGTGAAACAAAGGCAAGGAAATTGTTCCAACAGATCATTTGCGCGGTCGAGTACTGCCATCGACACAAGATCGTCCATCGAGATCTGAAACCCGAGAACTTACTGCTTGACAAGAACATGAATGTGAAAATAGCAGACTTCGGTCTCAGCAACATCATGACTGATGGTAACTTCTTGAAGACGAGCTGTGGCAGCCCGAATTATGCTGCCCCAGAAGTCATCGGCGGAAAGTTGTATGCTGGGCCAGAAGTCGACGTTTGGAGCTGTGGTGTCATCCTCTATGTCTTCCTGGTAGGGCGACTGCCATTCGATGACGAGTTCATTCCTACCTTGTTCAAGAAAATACAAGCTGGTGCCTTTCACATACCCTCGCAGACACCGCCTGGTGCAGCAGACCTTATCAGAAGGTGCCTGATGGTGCATCCTGTGCAACGCGTACAGATACCTGAGATCCGACAGCACGAATGGTTTGTGAAAGATCTGCCAGCCTATCTTCGAGAGCCTGTGGAAGAATTCGTAGACACTGGAGTCGACTCGGACAAAGCTATTGACCCTCGTCAACTAGCGCCTGGGAAGCCCCTCGAGGTCGTTGAACAGATACATGAGAGGGTCATCTCCAAACTCGGCCAGACGATGGGTTATCCTCAAGAAGATGTGAAGGATGCCCTTAGTAAAGACGAGCCGAGCGCTATTAAAGACGCCTATTTGATCGTTCGAGAGAACCAGTTGATGATGGAGCAGCCGGATTATCGTGTCAAGTTTCCTGAGCTTGGAGATTTTTACTCAAAATCGCCGCCGGTCGAGCCTAACTATGCCGGTTTCCCTAGCACTCCGCGCGCGTCCATGAGTCGCGGCGTGGATGACATCAAGCCATTGACTCCCACAGCGACTCGCGATTATCGAAGAGCAAGCCGGACTATGTCAGACACCTCTACTCTGTTTCGCGAAGACGAGAGACCCAGAGTATCAACGGTCAAGGTTCTCAATACCTCGCTGCCTGGTGTCCACGAAGACCTGTTGAAAGTTCGGGAGAAGGCTAGAGCTGACGGCAAAGATCCAGACTCAATCTTCCAGCTTCCATCAGGCGAGAATGATCACTCTCTGACTCAGCCTATTCCAGAGGAGGTTGACGACCAGGCTGGCCTACCTGTGAAGCTGCCGCAAGCAGACCAAGACGCTACAGCAAGGGCTCTGAAGCCGCATTCAAAGTCGTTCACGAATTTGGCCAATGCGGCAGTGCAGAAGGACAAGTCACATCTTACGCCAACAGCATCGGAACAGGAAAAGGAGAGAAAGCCGCCCGTGAAATCAAAGGGTCGCAAATGGCAGTTCGGGATAAGATCACGCAATCAACCGTTCGAGGCAATGAAGTGTCTATACAATGCACTCACGACCGCTGGAGCGGAATGGGAAGTAATCCCATCAGTAAAGGCTAACAGCCAAAGTGGAGATGACAGTGGCAATGATCAGGATGATGGAGACAATGATTCAGGAAGCGAACTTGACCTTCCACCCATGCCGGAGCTCGCACCTGGTGAGCGACATCACGTTCTGCAGAGCAAGTACGACCACCTGCCATCCGACTACTACATTCCACGAGACCCTTGGAACATCCGGGCTCGAATATTGAAGAAGGGACTTCTCATGCCGGGCGAGCTGGCACCAATTTCAGGACATAGCTCAGCAGTCAGTCTGCCAAGCGAAGCACAGCAGCAACTAAAGCGACACATCGAAGAACTCGGTGTACATGCCACAGAGGAGATCATCAAAGCCCTCGGCGCGAACGGACCTACTCCCAACATTGCACAGAAGCTCAAATCATCCTCACGGCACAACAGCCGGCCTGGCACTGGCACCGGCGAGCACAACGGTCACGGTCACGGTCACGGTCACGGTCACGGTCAGGATGCTTCCGCTGGTCCTGCATCTGCCAACGGCAGGCCAGAAAGCTCAAAAAGTGTCGATATCACAAAATTGACTGGAAACAACATCGGAATTTGGGTCTTCATCGATATCCAGCTCTATACGCTCGACTCACAGACATTCGTTGTCGACTTCAAATGCGATGGCTACCAGAACGTAATATGGTATGAGCCGAAGCATAAGCCAGTCACCAATCCCAACAGTACGGTGGTTAGTCCATCGTCTAGCAGGCCACAGAGTGGTATGGACAGTGTGAGCATAAGTCGGAGCAATAGCTACGAGCTAAAGAAGGCAGAAGGCTACTGGAAGCCAATATCCAAGAGGTTCTACAATGTCGAGAAGGAGGTTTCAAGTCCATATCCTTATATCGATGTGGCGAGTGACTTGATAGCACAACTGGCAAGTGGATGATCGGTCCATGTCATTTCTGGATGTGCTGACGGAGGAGTAGACTGCAGCATCACAATGAGAAACGAAGAACAAGAAGAGAATGAAAACAGATGATTTGAGTACAAAGAGACAAGCTCATGTAAATGAAAAAATTATGAGATTTAGCAAGGTGTCAAGGATAGGTCGACCAGAACCAGGGAAACGGATCGCCGAAAAATGGGGTGGATGTTTGGTCCTTTACCAAGGACCTTGATCAACGCGAGAAGACGCGATATGTCAAGTGGTACGCGACAACACGCCGCTTTGCCTGGCTATCAGCTGTAGATATAGAGCTTGTGATAGTTGATTGGCATCTCTTCTCATCTACCTCTAAGTCCATGATTTTGTCACTCAGTATAGTCCACATCCGTCTGGTGGGGGCTAGATCCGGCCAATTGCCAAGACCTTCTCGCTTGTCATGTGAGGTCCCGGCCAATTCGAGACGCCAGCCTTGAACAGTAACCGCGATGTCAAATGTGCAAATACGTGTCAATCGATTCCATCATATCGTCCTGAGGCGAACTGCCTAGACAGTGCTCAGAAGGCAGTAACACCTGAAAAGAGCCGCTCAGGGTGTTTGTACGACGCGATTCCAAGACCATCTCAAACAAACAAGCTGCTCAGCCTAGCAAGAGTACGTAGCAGGTAGCACTATCTCTCGGTAATACTTCTACCTCAACGATCGCCGCTATAAGCTCGACATCAAGATGGCCGACTTCCAAGCTCTCGCCAAACACGTCCGTCGCACGCTGTTCTTCCTTTTCGTCCTCTTCACGGTAACGCTTGGTCCACTCTTATTCGGATACCATCTAGTAAGCTCCCCTTCCCTCCGAGGTGCTCTTGTGCTTCCCACTGACTAGACTCGAGGCTGAACTCAACGCACCATCGGAAGTTATCACCTGTAAACGTAAATCCATTCGCCACACTTCAACCTCGATACCGCAATGTATCGCAATGACACCAGCCGAGTTTGGCCTCGTCCAGTCGATATTTACTCTTGGTGGCCTCATAGGCGCTTTGTCAGCCGGGCCGCTGTCCAGCAAACGTGGTCGGCTGCTTACTATGCGACTGAACACGATTCCAATCACGTTAGGACCGATTATCGCGGCACTTGCACCAAACGTGGCCATGATGGGTATCGGTCGACTTCTGTCTGGCGTTGGTGCAGGTGCGGCTCTGGTCGTGGTGCCGATATACATCTCCGAAGTCGCACCTCCGGAACGGAAAGGGTTCTACGGATCATTCACCCAGATTATGACTAATGTCGGCATCTTCATCACGCAATTGATCGGATACTGGCTCAGTCATGATTCTGCCTGGCGTGCTATCCTCTGCATTGCCGGGGTCATCGGACTAATGCAGGCTGTACAGTTATTCTTCGCCGTCGAGAGTCCAAAGTGGTTGTCAGAGAGAGGCAGAAGTAAGGAAGCTCGACATGCCTTGAGCAAACTAAGAGGTACAGAAGAGGGTATTGACGAGGAAATCAAGAGCTGGAATGCATCCGGCACCAGGACCACCGACGACGACGATGAAGCAACTGAACGACAAAACCTCCTCTCCCACAATGACGATGAATATCAGAGCAACGTCAAGGAGAACTCCGACCTAAGTTTCATCCAAGTATTCAAGAACGCCCGTTACCGCCCCGCCATCTTAGCCATCCTGTTAGTCATGGCATCTCAACAACTCATCGGCATAAACAGCATCGTCATGTACGGCGTCTCCCTCCTCTCCAGCCTCCTCAGTAGCTCCTCCGCCCTCCTCAACATCCTCGTCTCGCTGCTTAACATCGTCGCCACCTCGGCCTTCGCGCCGCTCACCGATTCCCGTCTCGGTCGCAAAGGGTGTCTCCTTTCCTCCATCGCCGGCATGTCCGTCAGCGCCGTCCTCCTCGGCATTGGCATCCGCGCTGGCATAAAGGCTCTATCGGCCGTGTGCGTGTTGACTTTCGTCGCGTCGTTCGCGCTCGGACTGGGACCTGTTCCGTTCATGTTGGCTTCTGAACTCGTCGATACGAAGGGCGTGAGTGCTACTCAGTCGTGGGCGCTGGCGGGTAATTGGATCGCAACGTTCTTGGTGGCGCAGTTTTTCCCGATCGTGAACGAGAAGCTGGGTAAGGGTGTTACGTATTTCATCTTCGCTGGGCTGGGGGCGGTGTTCTTTGTCAGTGTGGGGTGGTATGTGCCTGAGACGAGGGGGAAGAAAGGGATGAGTGACGTGTGGGGACATGAGGAAGAGAGAGCGGGACATGAAGATTGAGGTTGAGCAGATACAGTAAGATGCTCTGGACTTCGGGTTTCTGTTGGTCAATGATAAGTTTGGGTATCTGGATCGGACTGTGGATGGTGGTACTTGAGTCTGAGGAAGCTGTGTTCTCGCTTTCTTTTGGTGAAGGATAGCCAGAAGTCCGGATGTCCGCTGTCATCAGGTTCTGCAACACAGCTTTGTAGCCTTCCGTTCCAAGCTCGTTTCCCTGCCGGTGCTGTAGACTAGACCCACGTGCCTCTATTGCGCCCATTGATGTATATGACTTTAATTAGAGCGAGACCGGGCCAGGCAGATACCTGCGTGAATTGGCTGTGGATGGCGGAAGGTAATGTCATCAACGCGGATGTGCTTGGAACAGGAATGCCTACGTCCCGCCCGTTTGGCTTGGAGTCAGCCACAGTGCACGGCAGGACGATGAAGTTGTAAATTCGGCGAGTGTCACTGGAGACTGACTGGTGCGATCACCACAAGCAATTATGATTGGCGTTCAGTGCTGGCGAGCAATAACCACGAAGCAGGAGGCTGGACACGAAACTACCGGCAGGCAACCACCACTCGAGGAAAACGTGTCAGTTGGGGAGACTTGTCAGTGTGTGTACACTCGGAGAAGTATATGCAGCACCCACGTACTGACGGATATGGGATGGTAGGTTGCACGACATCGGTGGCGGTGTTCTTGACCAAGCGGACTTGCTCTGACTAAATGCCATTGACCACACAGGGTAATAAAAACTGGCATTGTAGCAACGCTCCTACTTCGTCTTCGCTGGAAACAAGCTCGGAATCTTCATGAATCCATCTTGCTCCATCACCTCAAGAATCTTGCTCCCGCCGTATCCTGTCTCAACATCCTCCCCGATATCCACGACCCCGCTCGGGAATATGCCCAGACTCCTCCCGTCCATCCCTTCGTCAACTGCACACGTGACACATGCCTCAACAACATACTCGATCGGCGCCCATGGCAACTTGTAGCCGGTCGCTTTACTCGGCTCACTTGGATCTTCGATCTGATGCACCTTCTTCGTTAAGGGTGTGAGGATATACCCCGGTAGCAGATTGTTGACTCTAGCGTTCACGCGGTGCGCTTGAGATCTGATGCTCCGAAAGAGACCGCGGACAGCGAACTTGGAGACACTGTAATCTGTGTTGTAGGGTAGGTCAATATACCCCGTCATCGACGAGACGAGTATCAGCGACTTCTTCGGACATGCGCCCTGAACATCGCTGGAGCCTGCGCCTTGCAGACGAAAGTAATGAAGCGCCAGACTGGTGGACATATACTCGCCTAACAAGTTCACATCGATAGCACGATGCACCGGTGCAACGGGCTCATCGTCGAGACTCGGCTCAGGACCCTGGAGGACCTCGTCCACTAACCCTTTCCTCGCGCCATCCGTCCCTGCAAACAAGATGGCGACATCGAGTGTCTTAGATGGCGAAAATTTGATGGCATGCTTGAACGCTTCAACGGAGGACGCCCAGTCGGTCGTGTTGCACTCGACGAAACTGACGTGGTGTCCCTGGTCCGTCAGTCTTTGCGCCAGCGCCTGACCTGATTCGACCGCCATATCTGCGATCGTGACATATGCGCCATGTTTGGCGAAATCGAGTGTCGTAGCTTCGCCTAGGCCACTTGCGCCGCCTGTGATTATGACGGACTTGTCTTTCAGTTTCGAGTAGTCGATGGTGCCCATGATGAGTGGTGATGAGCTGCTGCATTAACGGGTGTCACTCTTGGTGGACAAGTGATTATGTAGCGTGTATTGCTCATTGCCTCATGTAACGCCCATCCTCGTTCCCCTCAGTTGTCTTCCCCTCAAGCCTCGGTAAGCTCATTTTCAGCTCCATGATCTAAGTCTAGCCATGTTGACTAGATGAGCGTCTTCGAACACCCTGATCGAGAGGAGTATAGACACCAGGACAGCTTGAATCGTATTGGCAACAATATTGGTAAAAGAGAGTTATACCATTGTCGCAGGCCTTGGGGGCTCTGCCCTGCAGGCTGGGCTAAGGCCGGTATAGTAGCACGCTAAAGAACCTTGGCAATGCCAACGCCTCCCGCAATCTGTCCTCGCCTCAAGCAATTTTATGCTGCTGTTATATCGTGCTTCTCAAACGCCGAGAGGAAGATCTGACGGATGCGCTGATGTATACCAAGGGCACCAAAATGGTTGCTCGGAAGGGTCGCGATGGCATCTAACACTTGGTAATGAAACAACGTATCTTCATACGACTCCTGTCACGTTTGCTTGCCCTGCTAGTAAACTGAACTTAAAGCCGGCAGGTTGACCCTATCAACAAGCAAATGAGATACATCGCAGGTCTTCACCACAAATGATGATGTCGTCGAGGACACTTTCCACAGAACTCACTAGACCAGTGAGTACTTGTAGTGCGATTGGGGAGTCGGGAAAGCCAATCGTGAAGTTTCGAGAGCGATGCGGGAGCAGTTCTGCGACAGTCAGACGTATGCTGGCATTCATCCAGATTTTCTAGGCCATGTCAAGATCCACCATCCGCGTTCATGTTCCAGTGCCCGGAAATGCATCATTCTTCTTACTGAGCACACAGATCGCATGCTCACGAGAGATGTATCCCTTCATATACCCTTTGTAGATCATGTTCGCTACAAAGCATTCTACTTCGTCCCTGTCCACCACTGTTGGTTCAGCTGCACCTTTGTATGCCGCTCGTATACCATTTTCGAACTCGCTGATTTTGATTCTTGTCCTTCGCGACTTGCCGATGATCTCGCCCGTTGCAGGATCCTTGGTCTCTTCCCAAGAATTCAGGAAAACTTTTCGAAACAAGTTGCGCATACACAGATCACGCGAGCGTTCCAAGGTGAGGTAGATTCGTCGATTGACTAGCTCGACCTCTGCATCGGACAGCGCCTTGTCGAAAGCTGAAAGTTCGCCCGACTTGATTGCTGTGCACAAAGGAAGGAATAATCGTTCGAGTGCTGGCAGTTGTGACAGGAGTGTTCGACTCGGTAGCTGCTGGCTGGTAAGCATATGCGCTGGTAGAAGATATGTCAGTATCTGTTCGCGGTTCCGAGTCGCGCCTTTGTGACAGATGGATAGAGCATCGGAGAGGTGACCTTCAGCTGCAGCGTAGTTCTCCTTAAGGAATTCGAGTACACCACGATAGTACGAGTACGTGCAGCGCTGAGCCTTTGGAAAGGCCTCGAGAGGTGGCAGATTGGTTCCAGGTGATTCAAGCATAGCGATGACATGTTTCGTCAACGCTAAGTTGTTAATCTTGAAGTATGTCTTGAAGAGTAGATTAGCGACACTGATCACACCCCATTTCCTCGACTCAGACAAGTCGGAATCATCAGTTCTGCAAGCAGCTACCATCAGTTGCAGGGTCCGAGCTGCGTCTTGCAGCTTCTCGTTCTTCTCGCTGGTGTCGGCTATGTCCTCCGTCATACCAGCTGCAAAACCATTGCTGTTAGATGCAACACGAGCAGCTTCGGCATCTGCTTTGATGGCAAGAACTCGAAGGTATTTGCCAGCAGTATACATGCACGGCACTGACCACGCCGGGAAGTTGAAGCTCTGATATCCTCGTACCAGATTATTGCATAGATCCTTATATGCTTTGTATGCAGTATTCCAATCACCTCCCCGACCACTTTCGATAGACACTAGCTCCTTGGTGCACTTCCAGAGGCAGACAAATATCTGCACCCACTGGTTTGCCTCTTGTTTAGGCAGCTTAACAGCATAACGGTCTTGGACTACAAGGTGACGAATATCGGCCTCGACAGTCTGGTAGTTGTGAGACTGTGAGAATGACCACAACCTTGCCGGGTCTGATGGGCTGTTGATGGGCGCCAAGCACGAAGCCAGAGCAGGCCCATTACCCGTGCGCTGAGCTTCGTGGAACTCAAGAAACAATAGTAGTGACATGGCTGGTCAGCATTCTTGTACAAAACACAAATGTTGGTCGCGCACAGTTTCAGAACGACCGATATTGACAATAACGTAAAGATTCACATGTGTCTGATACCTCTGAAGGCCTTGAATCGCCAAACCTGCCTATCGCGCCTTATGTCCGAAAGATTTTCAGGCACAGATATCGAAGGCTGAGGCAGCAACTCGGTAACTCTTGGCGCACTTTGAATTTGCGAAGCGAGAGAAGACTTAGTGCGGGTTACAACGACCACAACCTCTTTGACCCTCTTTCGGTTTTGTTCAGTCAGACGCCGGCAACTACATTCACAGTGAGTCCTTCAAACCAACAGCTGCTTTCCGGATTGCTAACTTGCATAGATGGGTAAGTCTCGCACGCACATGCCCTCGAACACCACCTGAATACAGATCTTGCGCCCACCGATTGTCATGGTATAAGGGAATGGGTTGTTGTTATGTCGAAAGAGGCAGTCCACGTGGTGGAGGCTCGTCAAATGGCACACGGTGGAAGGATAGACCTATGCGCTGCTACTGGGGCCCATCTCAGTAGCTCGGCGTTGGAAATGCAGAAGACAAGGGACGCAGGCCTCAGCGTCGCACTGATGACAACACTTTTCCTCGGAGGCAATGAAGAGACGAAGAATAACGGCTGACGATACTGATATAGGTCTCATCAAGGAATACCAGGTCATTGGCCGACACCTGCCAACCGAGCAGAACCCAACCCCCAAACTCTACCGAATGAGAATATTCGCCAAGAACCATGTGGTCGCAAAGTCTCGATTCTGGTACTTTTTGATGAAGCTGCGCAAGATCAAGAAGTCCACCGGTGAAATTGTCGCTTTGAACGTCATCCACGAGAAGCGACCCCTCAAGGTCAAGAACTTCGGTATCTGGATCCGATACGACTCAAGATCTGGCACACACAACATGTACAAGGAGTACCGAGAGATGTCAAGAACGGAGGCTGTCGAAGCTCTGTACCAGGACATGGCCGCTCAGCACCGAGCCCGATTCAGGAGCATTCACGTACGTCCAGGCATCGATTGAGAAGAAGAAGAGAGTTTCTAACCATATATGCAGATCTTGAAGGTTATCGAGATCGAGAACCAGAACCAAGTCAAGCGACCATACATCAAGCAGCTCATCACCAAGAACCTCAGCTTCCCTCTACCGCACCGTGTTGCACGAACCAACAAGGCCAAGTTGTTTGCCGCCAACCGACCATCGACCTTTGCTTAGAGTATTGTTTGTATGGTGTGGATGAGGTATGGAGGTGAATCGAATGTTATGGTCAGTGTTTGTAAAGGCAAGGGGAACGCAAAACCACGAGGACGAGCATCGTTAGATGACTGCTTCTGATTAGCGACGAAAGTCTAGCATGTCGACGAATCGCCAACTAGAAGGATGGCTGATGCCGCCCGAGGTCGATATTGAAGCATTACCAGGTTGTGCACCTGCCAGACATAGTAGCTGCAGTACCACGAATGATTTCGTATTCGTATGCAGGGTATCTTTGTCAGCTTCTAGTATGCCACGTCTGTGCCAGGTTCTGATTTGCTCCGCACCCCCCATGGGTTTCTCCAATACTAGCACGTCATTTCTACCTTGCGAGAGCTGTTGACGGCTGCTTTGAGAAAGACGTCTAATGTGAAGTGTTTGCATCCCAGGTCCCTTCCACTACTGCATGGCCATTTACAGATTTTGTTTCCACCTGATTGAAATCTAAGCACTGCAGCATAATTGACGACCCACATACAGCACACGACGACCATTCGACAGGTGTCAAACACTAACATGGCGAGCACCACCCGCCCAACGCGAACTGTTGTTGTCACAGGTATCTCGCCGTTGTATGCACTATCAGAAGAGACCGCTAGGTCTTTCGCGTCCGACAATGAGACAACTCACCTTGCGCTCCTCGGCTCATCTGAGGATTACGTCCAGAAGATCCGGTCTGAGCTCTCCTCTCAGTTCCCACATGTCACCATATTCGCACACCAAGTCGATGTTACCTCGGCCCAGTCTGTGGGTATCGCAGCACACAATACCAGACTCGCAGTAGACGCCTGGGACGTACTCGTCCACAACGGCTCCGCGCACGCCATGAGATGTCCGGACACCACGATACGAGGCGCAGACGAAGATCTTTGGTGGGGCTCGTTCGAACGAAATGTCAGGAGCCTGCACTTCGTCGCACGACATTTGTTCTCCAAGGCGAAGGGGACCGCAACATTCATCAACATCGTCCGTACCGATTTGGATGGCGGCGGCGTGGAGCGGGACTCGGCTGGAAATGCAAGTGGTGTTGCTGCGGCCAAGGTCGTGGAGTACCTTGGAGAGGAGAATGAAGAGTTCGGGATCAAGGTACTGACCATCATTGCTCTTCCGGAAGACCAGCAGGTAGCAGACTTCATCAGGTGGAGTGCGAGTCAACGGTCGGCCTTTGCGCATGCAATGAATCTGGATGCTAGCATAGGTGTTCAGGGCTACGAGGTGGTGGGAGGCAAGTTGAGGAGGCGATACGTGTCCGAGGATGGCTTATTAGAGCAAGGCAGAGCTAAGCAGGACGGAATGGTGGACGGCACATCACACGACCACGGCTCGAATGCGAATGGTCTAATGCCCGATGGCGTAGGTCGATCTCTGCGATGAGCTTGCACCAGAACTGATTGACGGTCCCGAGTCGCGATCAACGGCTGTTTCAGTCCTTCGCTTTCCTCAGATAGTCGCCGCCCTTGATACAGGACAATACCCCATAAATGCCTGCAAGCGGCCAGATAGACCATACACCCGTCAAGCCTTTTCCACGGTTCTTTCTCGAGTCACCTACCTTGTCGTATACGTCTGGTAATGTCGTAGCATCGAACTTCGCCCTCAACTCATCGTAGCTCTTCTTGTCATAGATACTCCAAAACTCCTCCTCTGAATAGAATGTCTGCGCATACAACCACTTCATCCCGCGTAGTTCCCGCAATTTTGCCTCAATAGCTCGATTCGTCGTAACAGGCTCGCCTGGACACGGGCCCCAAACTCCAATGTTCAGCATCATACCCTCCTTGCCGTTCAGCGCCTCGTCCCTATTGCCGTGGGGGTTCAGCCCTCCACCGGCTCCGTCCCCAACAAGAGGACATAGCCACTGTGGATAGATCCTGAACTCCTCATCGACCCAGTCGTAGAATTTTTCGACGTTCAACCACGGCAGCGCCATGTCTTGAATGATGAACTGTTCCATCATGCCTGACCGATGTAGCGCATGGTACATGACCCGCGTGTGCATGAAGTAGTCAAGCATGTACCTTGTAACGCGATTAAAAGGTGTAACGAAGTAACTGTAAGCGTAGCTTCCTGTCCAAAAAGCACCCCTGTCATACCTGAACAAGTACGACTTGAGTGGAACAAGCTCCCGATACATATTGGGAGACACTGGCTTATCAGTTAGGGATTGTTGCCTTGACAGTTCTCGCTTCATGATGTCTTTCGCGTGCAGGTAGTGCCACTCATCCCACGGCTTGTGGAAGGTACTGATCGGCAAGCCATCTTCATTGCTATCCACAAATTTGCCCGTAGTGATCACACCATAATGCTTGCTGAACATGATGCCGTCGACAAAGTCAACCTCGCCGGCTGGCCTTCTGCAGGCTTCATGGATGAGCACTTTTGCCTCCGTTATGCTCCCTGACACAGCCTGATAGCTCACCTCGACGTACTTCGTAGCCCGCAGTAACTTGACCTCGAAAAGTACACCGACACCCAGTGTGCCAAACGTTCCCTTCAGGCCTTCCAACAGATCGGGGTTTTCCGACTTCGAGGCTCTCATCATCCTTCCGTCCGCCAGAATAACATCACACCAGTTCACGGTTGCGTCGAAGAACCCGTGTCTGAAGCTTGAGCTCTCTCCAGCAGTGCCCGCGAACGAGCCGCCTACCGTAATACCCGGAAACTCCGGAATGACAGGCGGTATCAGCCCCTGTTCGAGCGCTGCATCGACCAGGGCATCCATAGGTACATTTGGTTCGACGAGGCATGTCAGACTCTGCTTGTCGATTGAGACGACATGATTCATATGCGAGACATCGAGAGAGCTTGTGAGTGACCGGACTGAGGGCCTCGTTGAGTTCGTGTTGCCATGATATAAACGAAAGGGTATGCCATCTCTATGGAACTGTTTTACCCTGGTCGCAAGCCCTTCGACCCTTGTCTTGTGTTCTTCCATTGCTTGATGGCTGTGACCAGGGAAATGTAGTGTCGTCAGGAAGGAAGGAAAAACGGTTGGGTTCATGTATCATAGAACGTTCTCTGTGGTAAATTACGCGTAGCCATTGTCCTCGGGCCAAATCAGCGGCCAATGACGACTAGTATTAACGGTAATTTGCTGAAAAGCGCAAACAGAGGCTCTTCGTGGGACCGCTCACACTAAATTTATGGCACTAACTTATCTGCACTTGTGCCTCCAGTGATGCCGAGGATCTTTCCGGGTTTCGTCTCCGAAGGAAAGGGAGCTTCTGCTCGAGGCTCATAACCCAGGTACCTTCGAAATATACGACTCAGAATCTGCTACTCGTGTAATTGGTAACTCAAAATCCACCCTGTCGCTATATAAAAGCTTCGCTGAAGCTGTAGGTTGCCAGCTCGGCTCAGGCATCGACCATGGCTGCTCTCAAGTTCGTAAGATCGGTAAGTTGGGCCTACCTAGGCACGTAATATGTTTCTGCGACTTGAGACTTATGACGATAGGTCTACAAGGACTTTCTACTCAAGTCAGGCTTAGAGCCAACGTAAGCCTCGACCTGTCAGAAGTAACTTCGGGCTCATCAACTAACCCGGATGCAGCTTACTTCAAGGCGTAAGTCTCTCCTCTCATGCCAGAGCAAATGCTCCAACCAAGAGCTGTGCCGGGGACGAGAGATTTTGCTGTAACGCCCCATGGCACACATACTGATGTGATTGAACAGGTCAAGATCACAGCAGCGACGCCCGGCAAGGTTGCTTTTGAGCTCCCCATAGAGAAGCAGCACTGTAACCGGCTTGAGATCATACATGGCGGCACGATAGCGTCAATGGTTGACATGGGTGGCTCACTCGTTCTTGCATCGCGAGGTCTGTGGTCTACCGGAGTGTCCATCGATCTCAATGTCACATATCTGAGTGCCGGCGGGAAGGTAGGGGACGTGATACGAGGTGAAGCTGTATGCGACAAGTGTAAGCAACTCTTGTGCCCAGGCAAAGCGTAACCGAATCAATGTTGACTCACTGTCATACAGTTGGCAAGACGCTAGCATTTACGACTGTGCGTTTCCTCGACAAGGATGACAAAGTCGTAGCCAGAGGAAGCCACACCAAATTTGTCGCCATAGCACAGAAAGACGAGAAAAACATTGTCGACGAACTGAAGCCCGAAGAGAATGAGTCAAAGGCGGCGAATGCTTTAGGGGCGATCGGAAGTGCTTAATGGTGCGAGGTCCTAGCTACAAAGATGCAGCCTTGTTTGGAAACATGGTAACCATGTCTCACTCAATGTCTCCATCCTCCATCAATTCTCGCAATGTTTCCATTAACGTAGCTCGCCTCGTCACTCAACAGATAAGCCACCAGCTTGGCTACCTCTTCTGCACTAGCTTTTCTACCCTGCGGAACCATCTTTAGCATAGCCTCCTCGTGCCCGTCCAACAGCCCAGAGTTGTCCAGCAACGGTGTATCAACATAGCCTGGGGCAATGGCATTCACCCTGATCTGTCTCGGGCCTCCTTCTTTGGCAGCGGCCATAGTCATACCAACGACAGCATGCTTGCTCGCGTTATACGCGACTACATTAGGATTGCCCGTCAACCCCGCCACACTGGCAGCGTTCACTATAGCACCTCCATCGGACATGTGTTGCAGTTCCGCACGGATGCACTTGAAGACTCCTGTTGCGTTGATGGACATAATGAAGTCCCAAGTCTCGTCTGTATGCTCGACAAAGCTGGGATGTTTGCGGAATACGCCGGCAATGTTAGCAGCGCCATTGAGCTGGCCAAACTCGCGTACCGTCGAGGTGATCCAGTCATTGACCTCATCCGTCTTTGTGACATCGAGTTTCGTGGTTGTAACCTTCTGTGTGGAATTCTGCGAAGTCAAGCCTTTGGCAACGCCTTGGAGCTGGTCGATGTTGATATCCGACAGGGACAGCGATGCCCCTCGAGCATGAAGCACTTGTGCAACAGCCTTTCCGATGCCAGAGGCTGCGCCTGTTACTGCAATAACCTTGCCCTCAAAGTACCCCATGTTGGCGTGAGATACCCTGAAGTCAAAGATGAGCTTGATTATCTGCTTTGGTAAACCTGTTTCCTGCCTTGCAAGTAGCTGCTGTCAGCTGCTAGGTGCTGTGGTCGGTTAGTATATATCGCTGTTCGTGAGCCTGCGAACTAATGGAACGACGTAGGGTCAATCTGCTGCAAGACACGAAGTGGCACAACTGCTTGCCTTGGATCCTCGGCTCAGATCAACCGGACGGCTGAAGCGAGGCTTCCCCACGTTTTGCATCTGACATGCCAGGTATTCACCACGCCAATATCTTCAGGGTATATTGGGACTCGAGACTAAATCACAAGGTATATTGTGCTCACGTTTCCAACTCGGTCGAGAGGAGTCTTTCGGCTGAGCGACGTATGACTTGGCAAGCTTGACTTAGCGAAAAGGGTGGTTGCAAGTATACCAATGGCTCTTTGCTCGATCAGAAATTGCAAACCGAATGCCGTTGACTCGAAAGTATCATCATCAGCGCGTTCGATGAAAGTGATAGTTCGCACAGTCGCTGGACGTGGTGGGAAGTAGCACATTTATTATCTATGCCATACCGGCCGACACAACCCTTGGTTCAGCGTCAATCGAAAGCAGTCATCTAAAGCCACTTCCGTAGTCATCTGGTTTATACTGCGGTATTCGATTGCAAGTATTCTCAAAGCAATAGTAGCGGGAAGATCGCATTGAAGTTCTAACGCTCCATACATACTCATGCCGGCGTTGTTCGGAAAAACTTTTCACCGGCCCTTCGAGTCACAAAGTGTTTGACAAGGACTTTTGTCACAAGTGTGAATTATTATTCTAACTTCGCACCATTTCCTGGTCTACAACCCCTAGAGGCGTAGAGTCAACTGGCGCTTGCTATTCGACCAGTATCACTACGGAAGTAGATTGCATAAAGCATGCCACCAAAGCAGACAAAAAGTGGTGGTCGCGGCAAGGGCGAAGAAGCCAAGGAGGATCCATTACAGGCTGTTGTCATCGCAGACACCTTCGAAAACAAATTCGCACCTTTCTCGGTTGACAGACCAAGATGTCTGATTCCGCTCGCTAACACTCCGTTAATCGAATACACGTTCGAATATCTAGCAAGCGCTGGCGTTCAGGTAGTTTACTTCTACGCTGGAGCCCACATCGAACAGGTCGAGGCATATGTGAAGGCCTCAAAATGGATGTCCAACTCTTCACCCTTCCTGCGGGTGGAAATGATTCGTTGCATGGCGATGTCAGTAGGTGACATTATGCGGGACTTGGACCAGAAGCAAATCATCAACGGCGACTTCATTTGTGTGAGCGGAGATGTTGTCTCGGATCTCCCTATAAGTAAGGCCCTGAAAGTGCACAAGCAGCGACGAGAGAAGGACAAGAACGCCATCATGACGATGCTCCTGCGGGAGAGGAGCGACAGCGATCATAGGCATCGGAATCAGAATGTATCGACTTTTGTCATCGATCCTACAAAGGACAGATGCCTACACTACGAGGAGAGTTTTGCTGGCGCTCCATTTGGCACTCACATTGACCCTGAGATGCTTCAGAGTCCAGAGATCGATATTCGACAGGATTTGATCGACTGCCGCATCGATATCTGCACGCCTGATGTGCTTAGCTTATGGTCCGACAACTTCGACAATAACCACCCTCGACGGGAGTTCTTGTTTGGCGTACTAAAGGATTACGAGCTGAATGGCAAGACAATACACACTTACCACATCGATGGCTACTATGCAAACCGAGTCGATGGTCCTACTGCGTACGCGACGATAGCATACGACCTTCAGCATGGGATAGCGAGCTCGTTAGCGCTAAGCAACAACGTGTCGGGCACGCGCTTCAAGCGATTGCGCAACGACGTCTCCAAAGAGGATGGTGTGATCATACAAAGACCTTCCCGCCTTGCGCAGGGCACCGTTGTGGGAGAAGGCAGCAGCATAGGAGCTGGCACCAATCTCCGAAAGACGATCATGGGGCGAGGTTGCCAAATAGGGAAGAAGACGGAGATCCACTCCGCATTCATCTGGGACAATGTTGTCATCGGTAGCAATGTCAAAGTTACCAGGGCTATCATTGGCAGCGAAGCATACATAGGAGATAATGTGACCATTGAAGAGGGCGCATTAATCTCATTCGGGGCAAGTATACCATCAGGCACTCATGTTCCTGCCGGCAAGAGAATTGCTGCCCGGTCTACGTTTGACATGAACGGTATTCAGTCAAAGGAAGAAGCATATGACAGCGATGAAGAAGTTGAAGAAGAGGACGGCGAATCACAATGGGCTCGGTCTTTCTATCAACAGGCAGATTTCAATGACTCAACTTCATCACTGGCATCGGATGCGTCGGAGGCATCAGATCAAATGTCTGCAACCGGCTCGAGAAGCCAGAGTTTCGCTACACACGCATCGGATGACGATGGCACGGAGCGATTCGTGCATGACACTGCCGCCATCCTGGTGCAGCGAATGCAAGAAGGACGACACGCCGACGACATGCAAAGTGAGTTGATGGGCCTCAGATTTAGCGGAGGCGCAGATGGTGCCATGGTCCAAAAGGCAGTGGCGACAGCGTTGACCAAGCACATACATGCAGAAGTTCATGGCGGAGTAAGTCCTCAGGAGGCTACGCGGAAAACGTTGGAGCAGTACCGATTCTTGATTAGGCGGCAAAACGCCGAGCAAACAACGGAAGAACAGGTCAATTTCCTGCTTGAGGCACAATCGGATCTTTCGAAGCGCACTGACGGGTCGAGGATCATGCCGCTCTTCGTCAAAGACCTTTATGATCTCGATGTTCTCGAGGAAGAAGCATTCACCGAATGGTATGAGGACGAGCGGTCGCAAGAAGAGGCTGTGGCGCCCATGCGGGATGCAGCAAAGCCATTCATTGACTGGCTTGCTACAGCCGACGAGGAGGAAAGTGAAGACGAAGATGAGGAAGGAGACGATAGTAGCGATGAATAGCGAGTTGAAGGTAGCATAGACTGTTGACGGCGCTGAACTGACGCGTCTGAGCGCGACACCTGTTTAGAGTTTAGTTATACAATTGTGACCTCACAGGCCGAGGTGGCGTACCTGCCTGTCATCCCTGCAGTTTGCCAGATCGTTCCGTCGCAGTTGCGCTTTGTACTCGACGAAACTGGGCACTTGATGGAGGGCGAATCACCAGACAATCGTTTACACTGATAGAGCTATCACTAACATAGTTTACTGCACTTGCTTGTTTATACATTGCCGCCATCTGCAACACTTGCTCTTCTGCCATCCATGGTCACTTGACCTGGTCACTCATCGGAGACGTCTCGGTCAATGACACATGCCTGCAGAGAACTCTCCAGACTTAGTAGTAACTCCTAGCCGACCGGTCCTTAGTGCTGTTCACTGAGTCGTCGACTCCTACTCTACCCATCCTATACTCGAATTGACCAACCAAGTCGTCCCCAGGCCCTCGTAGGTCTCTCACCCCACCAACCACTGCCTGTGCTCCCATCAAGGGGCACAGGCTACCACTCTCCACCACGCCGCCACTTACCAGGAAGAGGAAGGCCGGTGACCAGAACAACAATCCGAAGACTGCCAGCAAAAGAACGAAGCAAGGGCCGACCGAGGAGCAGAACCAACACGAGGCTGCACCCACACCGGTCTCTCAGCCAGCGACGTCACTCTCGTCCAACATGGACTCAGACGACGACATGATGTCCGCAGCAAGCGGTGACGAACTGGACTTTGACGATGGTACCCAAGCCAGCGATCTAGGTAGTGGTGAGTGATAGAATGATCTGTTGAGCCTCAAACTAACATGAAACACAGACTTTGGCGCCGGACACGATGATGGCTTCGGCTACGAGAAAGACATATTCACCAACCCTCAGAAACCGTACGAGGTCAGCTTCAAAGTGCTGAGTCCAGAAGATATCCAGTCACAACAGGACCAACAGTTTGAGGACGTTTCCAACATCATCGAACTACCGCCAGAGCAAACCGCCATCCTGCTCCGGTTTATGCGATGGAATCAAGAGAAGCTGCTCGAGTCATATATGGACAACCAAAAGAAAGTACTGGAGTCGGCTGGTTTAGGCACCTCATTCTCCGAGACGCCCCAGACCGTGGCGGTGCCGGGCTTCTGCTGCGAGATCTGTTTCGAAGACAGTAAGGGTCTACAAACATATGCCCTCAAGTGTGGCCACCGATTCTGTGCCGACTGCTACTCCAATTACTTGACAGGCAAGGTAAAAGAGGAAGCAGAGGCGGCTCGAATACAATGTCCACAGGACGGCTGCCATCGTATAGTCGACGCCAAGTCGCTACGGTTACTGACGGATCGGGAAGTACAAGATCGGTACGACCTACTTCTGACTCGAACATATGTCGATGACAAGGACAATCTTAAGTGGTGTCCTGGCGCGGACTGCGAATACGCCATCGACTGTGCAGTCAAGAAGAGAGACCTGATGAGAGTGGTGCCTACTGTACAATGCAAGAACAACCACGCCTTCTGTTTTGGGTGCACGTTGAGCGACCACCAACCTGCACCGTGCTCCTTGGTCAAGCAATGGCTCAAGAAATGCGAGGACGACAGTGAGACATCGAACTGGATCTCTGCCAACACCAAGGAGTGCCCGAAATGCAACTCGACGATAGAGAAGAATGGAGGCTGCAACCACATGACGTGCCGGAAGTGCAAGCACGAGTTCTGCTGGATGTGTATGGGCCCTTGGGCGGAACATGGAACCAGCTGGTACAACTGCAACCGCTTCGAGGAGAAATCCGGCTCGGAGGCCAGAGACGCGCAAGCCAAATCACGACATTCACTGGAACGATACCTCCACTATTACAACCGGTACGCCAACCACGAACAGTCGGCCAAGCTGGACAAGGATCTGTACCTGAAGACGGAGAAGAAGATGCAGAGCCTGCAGTCTCAATCCAACATGTCATGGATCGAAGTCCAGTTCCTCGACTCGGCGTCCAAAGCTCTTCAGGCATGTAGACAGACACTCAAGTGGACGTATGCCTTTGCCTACTACCTGCAGCGAAACAACATGACGGAGATCTTCGAGGACAACCAGAAGGACCTGGAGATGGCGGTGGAGAACCTAAGTGGCATGTTCGAAAAGCCGGTGGCCGACTTGGCCGGCCTCAAGGTCGACATCTTGGACAAGACGACGTATTGTCTTCGACGCCGAGAGATTCTCCTGATCGACACGGCGGAAAACCTTAAGAAAGGTGAGCAGTCCAGATATGTGGTCGAGACATTGTTCTAATGACGGATGCAGAGAGTTGGCTATTCAACACGGAGCTGTGAGAAGCATCTCCTTGGCGGAAACCAGCAGGATCAATCCGTGCGCAAGAGCGTTCTGAATGACATGCTTGGCACCATGTTTGCGCGACTTGGAACCACATGACAAGCGAATGGGGTGCAGCCGTAGGATGTTAGTAAATGTAGGACATAGTTGTATGAGTAACGATCATGCACAGCGGAGCCTTGGGTAGGAAAAAGAGGCTGGCCAAAGACCGAAAGCCGAATCCCAAGTGGTCGGGCCAAGCAGATGGACGCTCTGAGGGCGTGGCAGAGTGACGAATAAGAGTAGCATCAGATAAGACGAATTGGGAACCTCTGGCCGGGAGCGGAAGAGCTGGATGATAGTGGAGATGGGAATAAAATCCATGCGACTCGGAGGCAGGACTTGATTACCACTAGGCTAGCTCGCTCATATCTTTTTGGGTCGAGGTCGAGTTCGGCCAGAAGGTTTAGCTCGTGTCATGATGACCAGTGCAACGCATCAACCGTAGTAGATACTTAACCAGGATTCTTGCCGATCTTGTGGACATTTTTCAGCGTGGTATTTCGGATTGTATCTTAGTTTGCCTCTGTACACCACGCCCTGCTAGAAGGTTGCCTTGGTCAGCGGGCAAGTCGACTCGCTACAGGAAACTCGCAGGATCAGGGCCGTCGACATCGACAAATGAGCTGTTGTTCTACTTGTTGAACTAGCGACCAGCGGCATCGAGCGTGACGCTTTGCGCTCCGCAGACTAGTCGACGAAAAGCGTTGGACTCGAACATTCATCACCTGCTCTTCCGCATTCCCTCCGTCGAGCAGCCAACGTGGCGACCCAGACACCACTTCCTGCGGCGCTCTCGCAGCCCGCGGAAAACATGTCTCTGCAGACACACAACAGCCCAGACGCGGTACCTGGCGAAGAGTTCGAGTGAGTTTGCGCAGCACCAATCCTATCTCGATTGGGGACCCAGATAAAAAAAGAACTGGGAGAGCTGATGAGCCGAACTAGCTACGAGGCACTACCTGAAGGATATGGCTTGGGCCACAACATGATGGCTGGCGCATTCGCCGGCATTGCTGTAAGCCGGCCAACCATCCTGCGCAACCGGCGCAACTGCGACGAATCTAGCTGATGACCGTGTTTTTAGGAACATACTGTCATGTATCCGGTAGATCTGATGAAGGTGAGTTTGCTCTCTGTCGATCTCCTTAGACTGCCAGCGAAATTTGTGCTGACACGTTTCCTCCCGCCCACAGACACGAATGCAAGTAATAAGCTCAGGCGGCACCATCTACACCGGCATATCCAATGCCCTCTCCACCATATCCCGCCTAGAAGGCATACGCACGTTATGGCGAGGAATGAGCAGTGTCGTGGTCGGAGCCGGTACGCACCACCCAGAGAAGAGCTTGATCGCAAGCCTGCATGAAAGAGAGAGCAACAACAGCTGACGTTTTGTGGTGTAGGACCTGCCCACGCAGTCTACTTCGGCACCTACGAGGTTGTCAAAGAATTCGCCGGAGGAAATGCGCGTGACGGCAAGCACCATCCGGCGGCAGCTGCGGCGTCGGGAGCGTGCGCGACGATAGCGAGTGATGCGCTGATGAATCCATTTGACGGTACGTACTGTCCACAACCACCTCCCTCCCCTTCCCGAGCACACCAAGCTAACATACCCCCGTAGTCATCAAACAGCGCATGCAAGTCCACGGCAGTACCTACCCGACCATCGCCGCTTGCGCGCGCCAGGTCTTCCGCGCCGAGGGCCTCTCCGCCTTCTACGTCTCCTACCCGACCACCCTCACCATGACCGTGCCCTTCACCGCCTTCCAATTCATGGCCTACGAGTCCATGTCCAAAGTCATGAACCCCTCCAAAACATACGACCCCATCACCCACTGCGTCGCCGGTGGGCTGGCCGGCGCTTTCGCCGCCGGCATCACCACGCCGCTCGACGTCATCAAGACGCTGCTGCAGACGAGGGGCCTGAGCCAGAGCGCCGAGATCCGACAGGTCAGCGGGCTGTGGCAGGCCGCCAGCATTATCAAGAGGGAGTATGGATGGGGCGGGTTCATGAGGGGCTGGAAGCCGCGGATTGTAACGACCATGCCGAGTACGGCCATCTGTTGGAGTAGTTATGAGATGGCCAAGGCGTATTTCAGGAGGACGTTGAGGGAGGATGAGGCGCGGAGGGCGCTGTGAGCGGAAGGAAGAGAAAGAGCGTGGCATGGAATGGGATAGGATGCAAGATCTGTCGAGCATATACATACCCCGGTGATTGAGCAGGTGTGGTGTATATGCAACATTCGATTGTTTTTTCATGGAGGGGGTTCAGTAGGGAGGGAGGGAAAGAAAAAGCTGCTGCTTCTTTACATATATGGTGCACGCGAGCTGTGGTGGGGATCTTCAGGGCGAGAAACGCTCGCTGTTCTGGTCAGGTTTAGACTGGGGGGCGAACTGTGATCTTCCGGATGCGGCAAGTCGAGTCTGTGAATTGGCACATATGTGTCTGTGTGCGTTGCGACTAGTCCGCTCGGCTTGAGAAAGTGGAGCGAGGTGCAGCGCACGTGTGTATGGTGAGGCGGAGGCTGGTTCAACAGAACATCTGGCGGGGTGTTCGTTGTTCGGGCGTGTTTCGTTTCGTTGTGTGCACACGGCGGCACGACGTTACGATATGATGCGGGTCTCAAGCGTGGATTGCTTCGAGCGAGCGAACGATGGCATTCAATCCAAGAGGGGGGCATTTTTCTTGTTACGTTAAGATTCTGCCAGCTGTGAATGCTCGGCGTGTGGATATCTGCAACACTCGATCAAAAGACTAGCTCATCTATAGATATCAGCCCAAGCCATGCTTACCTACATATCATTGTGAACTCCATTTGCTGCGTCATCTCGCTGCAAGGTATTAAACTAGATCGTTGGGCGTGGCCGACCCAAGTCGCCTGCTAAGCAGGACGTCCACACCTACACCACTCTACCTGGAACCTGCTGTTCCAAGCTCGATGTAATCTTACGCAGCCTATGCCCACGCTCACGACAAGGCTGCTAGAGATCCTGTCATCAGAGAGGAATGGGTGTAGCTCGTCTACGAAGGCAAACGGCCCGAAGGAGAGACCAGGTCCAGGTATAGCATCTCCTGTTGACCGTCTATCTATCACCAGTTCAGAAGTGCATCTCCACCCGGGACCTAGCCTAGACCGGTTTTTCACTACCTCTAGGTCTGAGAGCCACACATCAATACTGCTGGATGGCTGAGTATGTTATTGGGACATTGTGATTGACTGAGCATCTTCACGCTCACCAAAGTGTGATTCGCCAGTTCACAATCGGTAACAGTGACAGTAACATCATATCTTCATGGAATGGTTGCAGAGAATGTTATCAGGCCAGACAGATGCTGTCCGCTGTCGGTGGTCGAGATTCTTATGGACCTGCACTTCCGATGGAAGGCTTGGCGGTCGAGAAGCACATATCAGACCCGCTCCTGAACTTTAGAGACCCCTAGTACTTCATCGAACAAGCTGGTCTTGTCTTGTCCTGCCGCAGCTAACTACCGTCGTAGTTGCTAGTCCTTCCTTTCATCGAGCAGAACCAATGCCATTGTCGTCATGAAAAGCAAAACGTTCAGCCGCCGCGAGATCGAGAGTCTGATCGCTGAGGGCCGCAAGGTTGTCATCCTCGACGGCCAAGTCATAAAAGCAGACGCATGGCTGCCCTTCCACCCGGGCGGCGACAAAGCCATTCTACACATGGTAGGAAGAGATGGCACAGACGAGATCAGGGCACTCCACTCTGCAGACACGCAGGCGTACATGCAGAAGTTTGTGATAGGCAGGATCGAGGGACGATGGGACAATTTTCTCCCACCTATTCAAGGCGGGCAGTTTCGAAAGCTGGGAGAGGTTGAGGAAGTCGAGGTAGAAGCAATGCAGGAGGCAACGACAGACCCCTCGAGCTCGTCAAGCAGTACCTCCTCTCCTTCCCCAATATTCGAGCCAGCAGATACAGACGGCCTGCGGAAGAGGAGGGCAGCATCAATGTCCTCTGTCTCCTCCATATCCCTCATCGATGAGTCTCCCTCAAAGCCACAGTCACTGGACGACATAACAGCTTCCCAAATCAACTCCGACCTCTCGAAATATCCCTCTCTTGATCACATGTCACAGGACGCAATAGTATCCAAGTACCGAGAACTAGACACCCAGCTGCACGCCGCCGGCCTCTACGACTGTCCATACACAGCCTACGCCTGGGAATGCCTACGATACTCCCTCCTCTTCGCCTCGTTCGCAACATGCCTACATTTCTCCCAGTACGCCCTCGCCGGCGCATTCCTCGGCATCTTCTGGCACCAACTCGTCTTCACCGCCCACGACTCGGGCCACATGGGCATCACCCACAACTTCCACATCGACACCACAATCGGCATCCTGATCGCCGACTTCCTCGGCGGCCTAAGCATCGGCTGGTGGAAACGCAACCACAACGTGCACCACATCGTCACCAACTCCCCCGAACACGACCCGGACATCGAACACATGCCCTTCTTCGCCATCTCCCACCGCTTCTTCACCACCCTCCGCTCAACCTACTACGACCGCCTCATGCCCTTCGACGCCGTCGCCCAATGGGCCATCCGCCACCAACACTGGCTGTACTACCCGATCCTCACCTTCGGCCGCTTCAACCTCTACGTCCTCAGCTGGACCTACCTCCTCAGCCCCACCCAAGCGCCACGCAAAGGCCCCGCCTGGTGGCACCGCCACCTCGAGATCGCCGGCAACCTGTTCTTCTGGTACTGGTTCGGCTACCAGACGCTCTACCTGCGCATCCCCACCTGGTCCGCCCGCCTCACCTTCATCCTCATCTCGCACATGATCACCGCCCCGCTCCACGTGCAAATCACCCTCAGCCACTTCGCCATGTCGACCTCGGACCTCGGCGTGCACGAGTCGTTCCCGCAGAAGATGCTGCGCACCACCATGGACGTCGACTGTCCCGCCTGGCTCGACTTCGTGCACGGCGGCCTGCAGTTCCAGGCCGTGCACCACCTGTACCCGCGCATCCCGCGGCATAACCTGCGCAAGGCGCAGCCGATGGTGCGCGCCTTCTGCGAGGACGTCGGCATCCCGTACACGATTTATGGCTTTACGAGGGGCAACAAGGAGGTGATTGGGCGGTTGGGCGAGGTCGCGAAGCAAGTGGAGATCTTCGAGGAGTGCAGACGGGTTGCGGCGAGGGATTTGGTCGAGGGTCATGATCATTGATTGGGCGATTGATGCCAGCGGATATAGCATATCAGAATGCGCATTCCCAAAACAGAACAAAAGGTGCCCGTTAATGTTCGGCCAATCGCGTACGTGACCGCTTGCTTGCTCGCTTGTTCTACAGAAGGACGCCAGACGCCTTGCATACATGCATAACCGCGTTTCGTCCCGTTCCAATCAGTCCCATCATCCCACACCCACAAAACACCGTACTTGCTCGTCGTGCCACTCTACATCTACAGCGCAAATTGAGATATAAGAAACAAGGCCTTTTGCTGCGTTTATTTATACACCGCGGAACTGCCACGTTGTTAGCATCACTCTGCACGGAAGGGAAACCAACAAGAAAGGAAAAAACTTACAACCCGCACAACCAGAAACCAGCACGCGCCCGTGAAGCGGAACGCCGACAGCCCCGCCACCGACCACAGCACCACGCTCAGATATATCGTGCCGTTGTTGCTGCCTGCGTCCGCGCTGGTGTTGAGCGTCTGGAAGCCGCCCACGTTGAGCACGGCCGCAGCGAGGATGAAGTTGCTCAACATCCAGCACGTGACGACCGTGGACCGGAAGCTCTTGTAGTAGTCTTCCTGCCGGTCGGCCTTGGAGGGCGTGCGTTTCTCCTTGGGCGGTTTCTGGGCGAACTTGGCGAGTTCGGTCTGGTATTGCGCGTTGAGGTCGCCGTCGTCTTGGGGGATGGTGACGTCGACTTTGCCGTCGGGCTTGACGGTTGCCGAGGGGAGTTTCTCGGGTTTGTCGTCGCCTTTGGTGCCCCAGGTGATGTCGTGGGTGTTGCAAAAGGCGTAGATGTTGAGCACGTTGATGTAGGTTGGAGTCAGGACGATGTATTGGATGAAGCAGGTGAACATGTGCCAGGGGTCGAGGAACAGGATGGAGGCCACGAACCAGAGGACGTAGGTGGATGCGAGGGAGACGATGATGGTGAAGAACTCAAAGTCTGTGAAGACAGAAGCGAAGCTGAAGTCGGGCTCAGCGATTTGTGCTTGGATGGAACGGACGGTGAGGAAAGCGGCGGCGAAGGTGAGCCAGACCATGAGGAGGGACCAGAAAATGACCATTGCGAGGTATGATTTTCTAGATCCTTGGGGGCGGTTGCCCATGGCGAGGATGAAACAGTAGAGGAGGGTGCCGATGTATACGATTTCGAAGATGGCTCCTAGGATCGTGCCTGCTGTGCCGAGGGTGTCCTCGGTACCGAGCGAGGACGTAAGGAGCTTGAAGACAAGGAAGAAGTTCCCGATGGCGAACCAGGCGAAGAGCATGTTGATTGTTTGGTAGATGTTCTCGATCAGCAACATGAGCTTGCGTATAGCGCTGTGATCGGAGCGCCAGAGCGAGAAAAAGTGAGCGATGGCGTAGACGGCGGCGAAGAAGGAGCCGTTCAGCCAGCGGCGACGTTGGAGGATGAACTCTGCTATGCCATCTGGGACATCGGTTTCTCCTGAGGCGGATTTGACGTATTGCAAGATCCAGCGGCAGTTGCGCTTCGTGACCAATTCGAAGCAGAGGATTCGATCTTCGGCCAGATACATGTTTGCCGTAAAGACGCCTGCATCGCCACCATGAAGAGTCTCGCCCTTGAAGTACTTTTCCAACGGACCTTCGCCGTTCTTGTCATTCTGCAGGGCGACGTAGCGGTATGCCGAGAAGGCACCGGGCAGGACGGAGATGAAGCCAAAAGCTGACTCGAGAGGCTTGTCCAGGATGTTGGACATTTTGTATTCGAAGTTTTGCGTTGCAATGAGCGGGTTGTAGAGTTTCTTACCTTTGTCCAACATGACTTTGATCTCACCACAGGCGCCACCACACATGGGCTCCAGGTCAAATGCTTTCCACAGCTGGTAGATGGAGCTTTTGCCAGGCTTGGTGCCCGCATCGAGAAGGACGCATACATTCGGGTCAAGCACACGGCCGAAAGCCTGGAAGAACCACCTATGCGAGTTGATCTTCTTCTGGTTCTTCTCCTTCAGACAGAAGAGCATCTGCACGGGTGTTCCAGATCGTGGTTTCAGACTAACTTGAGTGCCTTTCAGCTCCAATCCAACCTGCGTTGTGTACTCGTAGATATGCGCCGTCACATCCTTACCATTGACCTGCTGCTTCGCAATACCATCTTGGTAGACGCCCAAACCAGCCAGCACAGCCTTGGTTCTCTCGTTGATCTTAGCTCGACCGTCACTGACAACACAAACAACAATCTTCTTCCAAGCATCTTTCCCCCAGGTCTTGCTTGAAGTCCGACTGCACATGTATTCAATGTTCTTCATCACACCGATCAGCGTGCGAGCGAACAGGAACTCGTCTTCGTTGTACATGGTGATAACGATGAACAGCTCCGTCTGTCTCGGTTTTGCGAACAGTCTCTGTCGGAGGGTGAACCGCTCGTTGTAGAAATCCTTTGGGTCGCAGGTGGCCGCTGAGTATCTCATATGTGTAAACTCGTCTCTTTCGGGTGGTGCAGCATGTGGAATCTGACTGAGGAGGTTGGGTGGTATAGGACAGTCAAGCACTAGATTGCCGTTGAAGAGCTGAACCTCTTTCACGGTTTTCCACCTCCTGACTCCACCTCCTGGAGGCGGTGTGGGCTCCTGTCCTGGATCGTCCTCGTACGAGTCTGGGTCGGGCCCGTAGGGTTCGTCGGGCGCTTGTAGTATGGGCCGGTTGTCGTCGCCCGGGGTGTACCTGTCCGGTGGCTGATCGTAGGCGGACAGAGCATAGTCTTGCTGGACGTTAGGCGAATAGGGTCTATTGAAGTAGGCATCGTGGTGGTCTTCGGGCGATAGGGCGTAGTCACCGCTGGAGTAGTTGTCCAGCGGCTGTCTGTGATCCTGGTCGAAGCGGTCGTTGTGCCCGTAGCTGGTGTGGACGTTCTCGACCGAATATGTTGGCTGCATGGCTAATCTGTCGCTTGATGCCATAGGCATCTGCAGATGCTGTTGCGGAGGGGCTAGGCCATAGTCTTGACCATAGTCTTGACCATAGTCTTGACCGTAGGGCTGGAGTGCTAGTCCTGGTGAGGGTGATCTGTGGTCGTACTGCGGTCGATGCGTCGGGGAGTAAGGATCGTTGCGCACAGGGCTATCTTGCCTCGCTATTGACAGGTCAGCTCTACGTTCCTGACGGCGGTCCCGGTCCTCCAGGGACATACCCAGATTGTACGCCATGACTGGTGGTGGCAGTGGTCCGTGACCGGGGAAAGAATGTGAATGTAGATCTCAGCAACGAGTGTCTGTGACAGCCGACGCAGCAGATATCGGCAATGAGCGTCTTCGAGGCCCGACCTCAAGATGTACTGTAATGGAAGGCGATGCGCCTGGGAATTTAGTTTGTTTACTGCTGCAGATCGCCTAGTCGCATATGACCGGGTAACTCGAATACAGGAAATACGTCTTTTCTTGCGCTATGAAACGACTGACAACCGCCTTGAAGACTGAGATTGAACAAGACTCCCAGAAGCTTGTAATTTTTCCGTGTAGCCCGGGACGACGTCGCTGTCTACTAGTAGGCTGTCAGAAGGAATCTACCCTATGCACAGGAGTGATATGCATCGCCTGTGGCTTATAGCCTAGCTTGTAGGCTTAGGTGGGTGCGCCGCCCCGGACCAAGCAGATAATCAACGAATGAACGGCTGCTGCCTTACGCTTAGCCAGTTTTCGAGTCCGTTAGGAACGCTTGTGCCGCTAGGCGACAACATTAGATACTCAACGGCGATTTGGGTTGGTGGAGCTTCACTCTACGCGTTCGCCAAGCAACCAGCCCTGACGTTTGGCCTGCTTACCCGCATCTCTGCCACCGAAGCCACGCCATCGACTTGTCAATGACCTATTTTTGTCTGGAAATATGATGCGTCCATCCCCACGAGTGGCCTCTTGACCTTGCTGTTGCGTCGTCTGCTGCAATGTCTAGGCTATAGCAAACGACTCTTGCCAAGCTTGTGTCCACGACATCCTCTGCTTCTGCCGCTTGCTATCCGAAACAAGGAATTTCCAAACGTGCAACGCAGGGTGACAAGGCTGGAGCTATGTGCGATCTAGCCTGGTCAGCCTAGTGCCTAAGCTGCGACATTCGTGTACAAGGGACGCACAGTTCCTACGGGACATTTTCAACCTCGCTGCGCCCGATCGCGAAAAGAACAGTCGCTGGGTCTGGAGTGTGCCCTTGCTGTAACTCTTTGTCGTGAGCTCCTAGTGTTTTCAAGATGTCTTGCCATTTGTCTTCCTTGATCTGCTCGCTGTCATCCATCAGCCTCCAGTTGGGACTGGGCTCTGCTCTCAGCCACTTGAAATCATCTACCTGATCAAACATGTTCTTGGTTTGCCCCCCATTTTCCGCGTCTGGCGCGAAAACACTCGGGATGCTGCTAAATGTAATGTTGGAGCAGTCTTCAATGATAGGGCGACTGGAGCAGTAAAGATACACATCGACGTTACGCGATTTGTGCATGCGAAGTTGCCGGCACGAGAGCACGACAGCGCTGTTGTTGAGTCCAGTTATATGGGCGGGACCTTTGATATTTGGTGCAAGGATGAAGGACCATGAAATATTGTTCAGAGTCAGAGAGGGCGTTGCGGGGACGGCCGTACGCCGCATGGACGCAAGATTGATGACCGAGGACTTCACCTCCGTGACAACGCAGCTTTGTCCACTCGGCAAGGCGTCCGTCTGACCAGCACGTTGTTCGGGATGAGGATGTCGAAGGTAAGCGTTCGATGCTGACTCGAAGGACAGTTGTGATGGGCCAGCATGAACAGAGATTCCCATTGGTGAGTGCTCTTCGGACCCATCCTGACTTCGATCTCGACTTGTGGAGAGGTGTGTTGGCGGGGATGGCATGGGAGGCACTGCCAAGTCTCGTTGGAGAGCATTGTCTGGATCCTGCAAATGCGATGGAGTCGCCGACCGAGAGGTGGCTGCTGAGTTCACCTCCGGCGTAGTCGCTGCTAGTCTCTTGTTCTTGAACGAGAATTTTGCTTTTGGTGCATGGCTGGCTTGAGTTGCAATGAGCTTATCGTGCAAGTCCTTGATTGCGAGGTTGTAGCTTCGCTGATCGTACGAGGGCAGATCTCCAGAGGCATCGGCAAGTTCAGCAGATAGTTTCGTGATGCTAGAAAGTGCCTGGTCGGCTTGGATTTTGCGCTCGTTGAGCGGAATCTCGGGGCTTGAAAGCGAGTCGACTTGGTCTTGGAGCGCTCGGATCTGGCTCCGGAAGTGCTGGTGAAAGTCTGCCATGGCAGAGATACAGCCAGAGATGCACCAGAGTGATTAGACACAAGACTGAGCTGTTGCGAGCAAGACAGCAAATTCACGAAATACAAGTCACAGCGTTTCTGGTCGGTGGGTAGTCGAAAGCACGATTAGTGGGAGTAAGAATATGGAGGTTGATGCCAAAACAGAGGGTGCTACTCCACAGCAGACAGGCCAAAAGCGCACTAGAGCCCCAGAAACCTGAAGAGCGTGATAGTTAGGTGTTGGACCGGTCGCGACTTGCTCGATGCGTACGTGTTGGGGGGGCGAGATTGCACAAGGACCGAGAGCCTTTCAATAGTATTCGTGTATCACTGACTCATGCCGTTGTGGTATATACAGTCTTTGCTTCCATGCCTGCAGTGCGCACCTCGTCTGTCACGAAATTCCCGCTTATTTGACACCCGCCTCTCGTGCTCTCTGGTCTTCCAGCTTGGCGTAAAACTGATCTCGGGCTCGGACTCGGGGTAGGTGGAAACCGTACCACCCTGCAGTGATGGTTAGTATGTTGGGAGACTCGTGCAAATGGTGACGGACATAGATATCCAAATGTCGTGCCTAGCCCACCGGCAATACTGAGATCCAACACCAACCCCCTTCGGAGCATCTAAAGCAGGGAGTGTTAGCTTTGCTCTTTGGCGCTGCTTCAGGTGTCCTGTTCAGGTACCCTGTTCAGGTATCCTCCTCGGGTCGACGTACTCCTGTAATAGGTGCGATAGCCATTGCGACGGTCGCAGCTCCTGGCTGCTGGCTTTACGCTTGTTTGTAGGAGAGGAGAGATTCGTAGGTGTCAGCCCGACGGTGACTTGTCGTGTCTTGTAAGCTGTTGGGGTTGCAAGTGAGCTGAAGTACCTAGCACTAATGGTGGTATGATCGCAGTCAATGAGCTCAAAGTCAAGCTCCGGCTAAAGGCTTGGCGGGCGACTGCAGAGACCAAGAGCGCAGTCGCAGTCCGCTCGGCTCGAGCCTGCTCACTTGACGACTGATAAACAATCGAGGTGTAATGCTGGTATATCACGCTATGAGATTATGACAAGGCGAGACTGGGATCCATCAAGATGGAATTGGCCGATATGAATGAGCCTGGACAGCCACCGCTCAAGCGTCAGAAGTTGCCATACCACCACAAGCACCGGATACAACATCGACCCCCAGTGGTCCCCGGTGAACCGGCGCTTCTCCCCCAGGAGCTGCTTGACAAACTCCTGGTCGAGAGCGTCAAAACGATCTGCGAAGAGCAGGCAAACAAGCAAGACATACTAGCGCCATACATCGAGTCGGTAGCATTAGAAGCGCTGCGAAATGCTGCCGATGAATTCGTCCAGAATCTCTGCCAGAAGGTGCGCCGGTCCATGCATGCCGCCCGACGGACGACGCCTATAGCGCCAGACTTCGATTCGGCCTTCTACGCGCTAGATCTGCCCTTGCCCGACGACCAGCTGCCGCCCTACGCCTCCAAGCCAGAGATCAATCGACCTCTCCTTCCAACTCCTCCGCCAGACGATGAGTTCCACCACACCCACGAACTCCCCGAGCAACTCCTGGGTCCTGAGCTCAGCAGGCAACAAGACCTCAAAAGATTCAGCTTCAACACCTCCTCCCTGCCTCCGGTCCCCTCCGCACATACCTACCGCGACACCGCCGTCTTCCTTCAGCGTGAAACCGACTCGAAGCGCATTCGCGAACTGGCCACCGAGGAAGGCAAACTTGGCGAACAAGCACTGCGTAAGCTGGCCGGCGCTGCCAAGCTTGAAGTCGCCCTGTCAACCGAGCCTGAGACAAGATATGTGCGGGATCGCAGACCGAGGAGATTGCGGCGCATGCCCATTCTAACCGAGGAGGCCATGTTCGAGGAGACTATGAGGGAGTTGTTGAAGAGCGAGCCTGGCGACTTCGAGCTTGGCCCGCTTGTATCTAGTGAGAAGCAGTATCGGATGCCCGATGAAGGCAGGGTGAAGAGGCGGCCAGTGACAAGTACGAGTGCACTGAACAGGTCGGGTGAGGAAGGTGCCCTTAGGAAGTACAATCTGCTGCCTCCTCCCTTGCCCAAGCGGAAGCCGCCAGCACAAGATGCAGATCTAGCCTTTGAGCTCTGATTCCTGGTTGAGTTCCCAGACATTTCTTTCATATGATACCCAGCAATAACCAGATAGCATTCAACTCACCTCCCAGTCCAGAAATAGCTGCCGTAGTTGGCGAAAGTACCTTCACCCGACTCTTTCTCTGCAAACGCCGGCTTCGTCGTCTGTGCCAGAGCCTGCTCTTCTAGCAATCTGGGACTCGGCTTCCACTGGTGCCTCCCCTCCCAAGCTGTCGTCTCAACGTTGAACTCCTGGTTTCCATGCTTGCATCTCCTGAACAAACGCACGAAAGGGTAGCACTCCCAACCTCCCTTCCCACCACGCACCGGCTTCATCCCGTACATAACGCGCTCCTCCATCTCTTCTTGCGTTGTGCAGCTGTATTGAACCAATTCGTAGAGCTCGCAGTCGCGTTTGAGGTCGAACCCTTGGGGCAGCTTCCGTGACTTCTCTTTGTAATTGACGTCGTAGAGGTGAATGCGCTTCTCCAGTTCGCTGATTGGGAAAGTCTTTTCGGGTGGTGCCATGGTGAATCGCCGGTACGGTAATTGCGCTGACTGAGAGATGCACAGAAATTGATTTCTCAAGGTTGGACCGCTTCAAACACGTCTACCTTTTCAATGCCACAGTCATTAAGCCTACCGCTTCATCGTGGTCGATAATGCTGGCATGTCGGCTGAAGCATTCGGCACAAAGCTGCTGGCAGAAGTACACGAAGAATCTCTAGCTTCGGTAAGCCTTTGAGATCGTCCCAAGCGTCCTTTCCACATATGGAAGTCATGCCTTCGCTTTCCTCCTCCCCCCTCTCGTTCTCCTTTTCTACACCATGGCGAGCCACGCTTGCTGATTGGCCTCAAGCGAAAGTCATCGCTATGGATGCTTTCACACTGCGTTGGGCGCTTTACGTGGCCCCTTCAATACTCTGTCATGCCACGGAAACAATGCCACAATCATGGGCTGACCGCTAACATGTTGACTCTTAGCTACTCTCAGATCTTCGTGCTTTGCAAAATCCCCAGCCAAGATCAATCACTGGTCTACCAGCGCTTGACAATATAATCGAGGTATACCGTTATCCTGCCACCAACACGTCTGAGGTTCCCACCGAAGGACCGTTTTCCGACCCCTTCATCCCACCCGAGGATGACTTCGATCTCTATCATGAAGACAACTACGACAACACGTCTCCAAGTCACGGCCCCCGAGCCAAGATCAACAAATCAATGCCTTTGATCATCAACATTTCCCAAGGGCCTCACAGCTCCACCACCGCCGCTGTAAACCTGTTCTATCATCTTATGGCACTCACCACTCTGCCTCGAGAGCATGGCGGCAAACACAGCACCGCGATCTACATTGACTGCTCGAACTCGTTCAGCGCTACCCAACTCTACAAAGCCACTCTTTCATGCATTCGCAAAGCGACGACCGATCCTTTACCTTTATCGGCCCCACCTACCGCCGTTGCCAAAGAGGCTCTAAACCACGTTCATGTTCTCCCCTGCACCTCCACTCGTTCGCTTTTTAGCCAGCTTCAGGAGCTGCCGGAGTACCTCCTCGACTCAGCTGCTCACCGCTCTTTCGACCGATCCATGGACCTACTGGTTGTTCACGGACTCAATCACTTCTACTGGCAAGATAGGTTCGACACCGAGATTGCCAGGCTTGAAAACATCAATAGCGGCAGTGTGGCTGCTGCTTCGACTTCACTGTCTGCGCAGCTCTTTGATGCGCTTAAGGAAATGCAGGAAATGTATGGATGTACCGTTATTTACACATCGACACAAATAATGTCGCCAACCACCAGCACTACAACACAAGGAGCAAGTTCTCGAGCTGACGTCACGACCCCTACACCAGCACCAGCACCGAACGAGAGCGCAGTCATGGACGTCTACGCCCGCAATTCCCTCGTCAATCTTCATCCCACTAGAGTCGCTGTACCACAATTCGCGCCGGCAATGAGTCTAGAGGAGTGTCTGCGCGACAAGGAGAAAAGAGCTGAATCTATCCGCGTAGCTAGATATTGGGTCAGTGCAAGCGCAGGCGGACGGAGTAAGAAGCAAGAGGAACCAAGGACAGGACAGAGTGGAAGTGGTTTCTCGATGCAGATTACTAAGGACGGAGTGATCGAATTTGGCTAAGTCGGTCAATACGTGGTCGTGGGCTACATAACTAAGTCTCATGTAATGTTGCGCTGCCGCTAGCAAGAATCGTATGGGCAGCAACAGCTCTTCGCATCATCGGCTTCATCTTCTTAGACTCCTGAATGTTCTACAAGCAATGTGAGCAAGTGGATTAGCACTCAGCCCAACCACCCAATATATCTTTCTCCTCCGCTCGCTCCCAACTGAACAGAGTGTTTTCTTTCGTACTGCACCTTTTGACACGCCATGGCATGTGACTGGCGGCGGGTATAGATCGAAGGACGGCCGGGGCTTGTTCGGAGGGCTCTGGGTTCAAGGCACGAGGACGAGGGTGGGGAAGCATACGCATACGCAGTGGGGGGAACTTTATGTGAAGATATGACAATGAAGAGATAGGCTTGTCATGTGTGGAAAGTGCAGGTGGTGCAGGGGTGCGAGCTCGCGCGACAGCAGGAGTGGCAGGTAGATGTGTCGTGCGCGGTGGTTGCAATTGTAGGGTTTCCTGTCAAGCAATTTGCCGTGTCTCAATCTATCTGTCCTGTGGCAGTATGCATGACAACATTTCAGACCATCGAGTGCACGCACGCCTTCGTTGCTGTTGTTGTTCTCTCCCCAAGCCACGCCGTATGGTGGTCGTAGTCCCCTGACTCGTGTCTGCCCCTGGCTTCAATTGACCTACCTGCATCGAGTTGCCATAAGCATCCATGGCGCCAGATTACCAGAACGGCTGCACTTTTCACTTACGCGTGCGCATGACGCGCCAGCGAACGTAGGTCGTTTAGTGCTAACACGGTCACCCCCGGAACCACACCAAGCGCCCCTCCGCCCCCCTTGGCAACCACACCGCTAAATCATTATATTGCGTAAGGCCCAAATGTCGCGCAAAAAAGCAGACTGGCAGGTTCTGTCGTGTAGTGGCAACACTGCACCCTTCAGGACTGAAAGGTCGAGTTTCTTCAGTTTCCGTGCCACATCAGGCTGGATTTAACCTTGCCCAGGACTGCATTGCACACACTGCAGTCCGAGTCCGGGCACTCTAGACGCTCAATGAGGGCCCGCAAGGGCACGAGGGCGTTGAAAGGGTGTCACGGCGGTTGTCTTGGCTGAAGTTTTTGCATTTTTGGGGGGAATTGATGATGGCACGGATTTTTGGGTGTAAAGGTCTTTGGTTCGAACGCGACTTTTTGATCCCTTTTTGTATGGGAGGGAGTGGGGTGTCATTCAGGTGCGGCCAAGTGACTCGCTCCTTTTTGGACAGAAGACCGGCTCTGTTCGACTCGAGGCCGACTTGTTGCCTTCCGGCGCTACCTTTCAGCCTTGCCAGCTGTTGCATCGACTTACCTTCTACACCCACGCCACTCGCTCGCCTTCATTCTCGTTCATTGAAGAGGTCCCCAGATCTCAGCGTTTATCGACTTCGTTGAAGTTGGAACCTGTCATTGACTCTTACCGTCTGGTATCGTGAGAGAAGACCATGAATGCATCAGATCCCTGACAAGCGTCAGTCTGGACTCACCAACCGTTGCGTAATAGATCCAGCACAAAAGATGCTGAATTGAAGTCACATATGATGAAGGGAGAGTTCCAATAAATTTCACAAGAGTGAAGTGAAGTCATTTCGGTTTACCTGCCTGGTGCACAACGAACGCAAGGTTAGAACAACGCCAACGCGGTAAGACGGATGGAGCATGTGTTCTGTGCGACTGTCTTTCGTTACGCGCCATCTTCGGCATACTATCACGCTTCAAGGGAGCTCATTGTTCATACGAAGTACGGCTAGCGTTTGTAATCCAGTCTAGGGAGGACTTTTGAAGCATTTCCCGAGCACCGAGTCTACTGAGCAGCTTTCCAGAGGATACTTGACACTAAATCCTTGCTTCGTTGAGAGAGCACTGAAATCAGCCTTCCAATACATTCGACCGCATTACAGTAGAGGCTTCAGACAGTGCCCAGATCACACGATGGCTGAGACCGAGCAAACACCCTCGCCGTTCAACTACATCCTCTCCTTTCTCCTGGTCGCCATTTGCTGGGGCTTCACGACGCCTTTCATCCGCAAAGCAGCCATCAACTACACGGCACCATCACCAGCAACACATCCCTCGCTCTCACCCTCGAAGCCATGGCTGTCACGCAAGATAGCGCTCGCGTTCTGGACGCTCGTCAGCCTCCTGACCAAGCCGAGCTATGCCGTCCCGCTTGTTGCGAACTTGACCGGAAGCATCTGGTTCTTCCTGTTGGTCGGTCAAGCAGGTAAGTCGACAATTTAAGCCTTTGACCAGAACTAGATGTGTGGAGACCGTGCTAACCAACGTTCCTTTAGAGCTGAGTCTGACGGTACCGATCACAAACTCCTTGGCGTTTCTGTTCACCGTGCTGGGCGAGTGGTTTGCCGAGGGGAAAGTGATCACGCGGGACACGTGGTTGGGCATGACCTTCGTCTGTGGTGGTATCGCGCTCTGCGTCGTCAGTAAATCCTGAGGGCGGCTTATGGAAGCGGCTTCCCCGAGAGTGACCAGTCAGTTTTCAGGCAAGACGTCGTAATGCCAGAAGTCCGACAAGTGGTCCTGCCCGCTTTTCCTTCCTAGTTCCTACACAGATTTCGCTCGGATGTCTGATGGCAGAACCGGCTGGCGTTTCATCAACGATTAGGAGACCGGCTCGCGTGGTGAAACACTGACCTTCCAGCAGCGGCTCCATTGCCGAGTACCTTCTGCATGATGGAAGTAATTTGCCCCCAGGACGGAGAAGACACCACGGCTGAGGCCCTCCTCACGAGCAGACAAGCTGATAGATACTCCTTTACCTGGACGAGAAGCCCTGCAGCAATCCCAACCCGCTCCATTGCTTTACGAGGGACGCTGCTCCAGACCGTGGAAACTCGAATGCCGCACCAGTAACATCCTCGACATCTGCATGGTTTCAAAAGATTCTCTTGCTTCCAACAAGCCCACCATGGACGTGCCCTGACGCAAATGGAAAAGAGAGCATGCGATGGCCAAATACAAACCTCCTCGCTCGAAGACATGAAAGAAGCAGCAGCTGAACAGCCATGGTCATCCAGCTCTATGTTTTCTACACAACCTCCGATACAGCCAATAACGTCGAGCTTCATGATATGTTCGAAGGCACAGACAGCAACGATTGAGAAAGTAGCAGATTCAGACGTTTGAAATTTGATGAATTACACTTTTTGTACTTCTATCTATGATGTACATAATATTTGACAGGGGTCTTTAATGTTGTACATGCCTTGATGCTTTTCGACGAACGCTCGATATGCTTTTTAATAGTTGCGTAATGTTTGAACGACAACACGATTCTACCAGCAAGGGTCGTATGAAGGTCGGACTCAAGATCGGCTTTTAGCGAGCTCTGACTGAGCCGTCGCGGTAGGACCTCCAGGAACACGATCGCCACCAGTAACCTTCTTCTCCCCTTCTGTAATGTCGTGGAGAGTCTGACTGTTGATGGTTTGACCTGCATTACTCTGGGCTTGAGCCGTTGGGCCGCCAGCAACGACTTGGTCAGAACCGGTGAGCTTTTTCTCTGCCTCGGTAATGTTGTGGATGGTAGACGAGTCAAGCTTGCCGGAATGTATCTCAGTACTACCGGAGGTTGCAGCATTACCCTGTTGTTGTGTTAGAAGGCAGGATGGCTGGAATCAGAAAGAGTAAGACTGACTCCAGCTAGAATCGATTGAGCAGTCGAAGTTGGTCCACCCTTTACTCGGTCGCCACCAGTGATCTTCTTCTCCCCCTCTGTAATATCGTGAAGCGTCTGGCTGTCGATGGGCTCGTTTGCATGTTTTTGGGCTTGAGCAGTTGGTCCCCCCCGAATGGGGTTCTCAGAACCTAAGGAATGAGTCAGCCTTGCTGGGTATGGTTGGCCGTTATAATTTGGAGGCAGAAAGACCATTCGTTGGGGGAACTGAATGATGGTACAAGAAATTCGTCATGCTGGTAAAGTCCATACCTGTGAGTTTCTTCTCGGCATCCGTGATTTTGGAGATGTTCTCGCTGTTTAGGTTGGCTGCCATCTTGTATGTAGTCTTTGAGAAATGCCTTTGAGATTGTTGGAATTGTGACTTTGTGATGTACGTGAACTGTCTCGAGAGTCGGAAGTACGTTGCCATTTTGCTGAGAAGAAGTATGCGACTGCCTATTTATTTTTTCGAATAACTGTCTGCTCGTGCCTGCAATTCTGTTACGTGCTGAGGCAAGAGCCACCTATTATGCAGCCCAACATTGGTTCGGACAAGGCTGCGAATGCATGATGCTTGCTTTAGCAGTTGACGACATATGCCTAAAACGGTATTGATGCACGGAGGTTGTCTTCTGATTCGATAGGGGGCGTCTCAAGCTCCCGCTCTCTTTGGAACTGTGCTTCCTAACTTCAACGACGTCATTATGACAACCGAGCGGAAACAGTCGCAGGCCGCGAACTCACCTGGGTCAGAGGTAGCTGTCTGAATCGTGGTTGCTGAGGAGCTAGTACGATTGTGCGTACCCAGATATCTGGCTTTCGCCTTGGGGATACTCCTGCCAGCGGATCCCGCTTTGCGATTCTTGCATTGGCGACTACAATTCATGGACACATTCTGATTCAACGTTAACGAGATGAAGTGACAAGGCGAGTAGCATGTCACGGCTACCATTCTATGTGCAACTTCCGCACCTTGGTGGGTTCACAAATTTCTACATCTTGTGTTCAACTTTTAACGCCCACTCTGCAGTTGTTTGAGGGTCAAGTTTGGTGCCCCTGTCGCATGACCAAGTACGGACGGAGCACGCATAGACAGAGCACCAGTAAGCCAGTCCCTATTTCAAACTTGACTCTTTACACTCGTATCTCCTACTCCGTTCTGTGCCGAACAAATGTTATGAAGACTTTCGATGGCAACGATGCGCCTCATCCATATACTGTAATCAGGCACACTATATCCTCATAGTAATGATCCTGTCGTTCAGTACATCAGAGTCAGCATTGCCTACCGTCAACTGTACGTGTTTCTAGTGTAGATAAGATGATCCGCCAACATCGTATTACTCCTAACATAGCATAATTCTCAGCCTCGAGACCGCCTCCCAGCAAGATACTACCGGCCTCTCCTTACTAGGGTCAACGTACAACGGAGCGTTCTGAAGTACTCTTGATAGGCAATGCTGTTGTGACATGGTCTGGCTTTGTGTTCTACTGTCTGCTCATGACTGCCAAATTGTGCCAGCTGGGAGGTCTCTGAAAGTTGGCACCAATTAATCTTGTAACAGGTGCATGCACCCAGCTCGAGCTTGTGATGAAGACGACGTGTCCATTGACCCACGTTGCACTTCCTCGCGGACAAGCCGCATTTGTCGCGGTCGTTGGGACTTGCTCAGTAACTGGCTGGCAGATGCCCTTACTGTATGCTCAGTCGGCGGGCCGAGAACCGTCCAACAGTACGGCCGAGCCTCAGGCGAAGAATGCTAAGCGAGCCGCAATACGCTATATCGTTATTTTTAGTCATGCCAGCAATATTGGCTCTGACGAGGCAACGGTTCTCCCATTTTTGCCTCGCAGGCAAGAAAGCGATATGTTTGTACCAAGAGTTCTCGGCAGGTTTACTTAGGTGAGAACTGATGGTTGACGGGACGTGCCCTGCCTTTGAGGACGTATCCTCGTATCATCGGCACAAACACCTGCGCGGCACAGACAACTTGTGTGTTCGCTATAATCATGAACAGACGAGCTTACTTTGTCACGAACCGTACGGATGGATTTTTTTTTTAACAACCGCTCCTTCTCAATTTCGTTATCTGTGTGTCTCCGCGTGTACTACAATAGGTTACATATGCGAGCTGCTTCTGCTCAACGTTGATCACTGGATGCACGACGATTTCGCGTGCTCAGAGCGTAGGATCTGAACACCACTAATATGACCCTACGACCATGAACACGTGCATTGCGCTTTACACTGTACAAAGCATTGGTGAGTGATTGACAGGTCGTAGCAATGTACTCAGCAATGATGCTCGTGTAATCTGGACAACGCACTCATGCTTGGTGGACCAGATCGGAAATATGCAGGTACGCACTCTACCCTGTAGGCGCTGAATATTTGAACACGCGAAGCGGGAGTAGACAGGGCTATAAGGGGCGAGCAGACGTGACGTGATGTGATGTCAGTGTCTCGAGCAATCTCTTTTTCAAAAATGCTATTTTTTCGACGCGGATTTGATATTCCATGCTCCTTGATCGGACCACGAGGTTCGTTGAAAGATGGTTCAGATCGGTGCGCCGGTACCAAGAACATTAGTACCAGCATCCCGCGGGAGTTCGAAGGAAAGCGGCTAGTAAAGTAGGGATACGTAGGTACCAGTATCTCCTTGTCCCAAAGGGAGCAATTTCTGCAGATGGGATAGACCTGGCCGCCCGTTGTGGGCATTCATACATAGGTACTAATCCCCTCTGAGGCAACTGCTCCGATATCACGGCTAAATCAAAGCAAGCCAAACCGCAAAATAGATATTCCGCTCGTACAGACATCTGCAGCGGAACACTTGTCCGTGCTATGTGGTTGTACTTGTATTTGTATCGTCTTATTCTGATGTCCTGGATCGGTACTTCGCTGTCTTGTACTGCAGGGTGCTCGATACCACGAGAATCGCCCCAGCATCGTGCAGTAGTGTATGACAACGTGCTTGACAGATCAGATCTTAGATCTGAGGAGGGGCTACGATCTCCTAGATCTTCGCCCCTGATGACAGCACCGGAGGCACGGGTATGCTGCAAACGACCGAGTTGAGCCTGGAAATGCGATTCCGCAGATGTTGATGTGAGGTGAATCGGCGATCTGGGAGCAGCGCTAGCCATTCTTCGCCTGACAACACTGGAGCTCCACCATAGCTCTTGGGACTCGGATTCGAGTTCTCCAAGCTTGCCCGACTACGGAGCTGTTTCTGAAGCGATTCGCTGGTTGAACGCGTTCACAGTCGTACACCCATTGATACGACAACGTTGGTTGTAATTATGCAGATTCTTCGTCACAGTCGTTAGAAGTACGCGACTGGGGCTGGTTGACCACAAATCTCGCACGGAATGCAATACCACGGCAGGCGGAGCTGCCGTTCCGGAGATCATATGTCAGTGGGAAGGGTCGGTCAGACTTCGTGCCGCATTTCTAGGCGTAGTAACTCAACGGATATGCGGCTCCACAGCGGCAGGGAGTTAAACGTTAGTTACAAAACTATTTTTTGGCCCGAGTCTGACGCTCGTATCATGCCCTCGCCACTCGCATCACTGAAACTCATACATCACGGTTCTTGCATGATGCAACAGTACCGACTGAGCGGCTTGTGGAGACCTGGTGTGACGTTCTGTGAGTTGTTCTTGAACGGCAATCTCCAGATCATACAGCGTTTGCGCTAGGATCTGGCGCTAAAACTGCAGACATAGATCTACCAATCCAAGGCCTTTAAGACGCATCTGTGATCCCAGGCGATCGGAATGCGAAGGGCATTAGCTCGTATTTATTCTCCAGCTGCGACGGGCGAAACAGCTGAAGTTGCCACAGCACGGAAGTATGTCTGTAGCTGTGGTGATAGAAAACTGCATTTCATACAGAAGCTTCTTCAGGTAAGCAGGAATACTTCGTATCAGCCTTGACCGATACGCCTGTCAGTACGAGTTTGGTTTGCAGTGTACATTTTCGTGGTAAAGACTCGAGAACCTACCCGTAAGAGGGAGAGGGCGCTGTTGGTCGCGTTGAAATGTGGATAAGAGCCATGCGGTGACCAAGCCGTTAAGTCTCCTAGTACCCTCGCTAAGGCAGTGCCAAGTGAGCAGGATGTTATTCCAAAGAAGACCGGGGACTTGCCCTTCCCTACCTTCCTAGTTGAGACTTAGAGAAAAGTGTGAGCTGCAGCTGGCCTCGCCTCGGCCTTGCAATCCAGCCAATGGCTACTTTTATACCTGCCTCGGCAGACTAGGAAGTCTGGTCGCAAAGCCGTGGTCAACGCTCGCTAGGGCCGTCACTAGCATCGATCTGCCAATCCTAGTTCGTATCTTGGCCATCCTCCTCGTTCGCAAGTGTTTATCTGACTTTTGGCCGCTGCCCTGCCTCCGCTTTCCAGATGTCAGATCTGGTTCCTAGTGCGTGGGCCCCTCGAAGCTAATTCATATCAGCCTCTCAGAGCTGTAGGAAGCATGCCGCCGGCTCCATCTTCTCATCAGTTTTCCCTCTGCACAAGCCATCGCGAGTCGGACGCCACTTCGGGTGCTTCTTGCGCGTTTCGCACAGTAACTCTATCCTCTCCAATAGTGGCTCTGACTGCCATTCGCAATGCCACCCATGTAATGTTTTCCTGCCAGATATTACACTTTACTCGCAAGTTGGCAGACAAACCTTGTGCTAGTCTGCTACATCCTTGCGAATTGTTCTTCCTTATGCGCTGGGACCCTGCAGTCTCTGAAATACCATCAACTAGACATCTAGATCTACACTTCTTCAGGCTCCAAGTTTCCGGATACCGCTCAGATCCCATCTATCAAGTACCCCAGCTCAACATCCCTCCGGTTGGATCCTTATTGTACAGCCCCAATCTTTCTTGTGCAGTTCATCTCTACTCAATCGCAACGCTTAACCGTATCCTAAACCGGAAGAGGCATCTCTTCTTTATCTCCTCCGAGCTACTTTGCACGCCAGATTGGCTTTAAGGTAGCCCTTCCCAAGTCTACCTACCACATTTCTACTCTCGATCATTCTCTCACACCTATATTGCGATTGACACTACTATCACGTTACAATTATCGAGTTTTCTCTGGACGCAGTGACCGTCTACATTCTGCTCTTCTCGCAATATTGCTATCAACTATTTGCGTCCAACAAGATAATTACCACTACAAGCACATCTACAAGAAGTACCATTTGCCACACACACTGTGTTTGTGAGCATCTTTGTCTTACTTAGTAGTGAGGGCCGTTTCTCGACCGTGTTCACCTCATTGGAGTCGAGTACTTGGTCATCACTTGAAGATATCTGATTCAAGATCAAGCCGAGCAGCAGGTTGCCAGCCCAGGCTATACTGCAGTAACGGTACCAGATCATTGTACAGCATGCCTCCTACCAGGACCATACCGCCTGCGAAGGCCGTCAAGACCGAACGGACACATGAGGAGAACCAGGAAAGGTATGTATAAGCTGATACTGTGTCTGAGTACTGCTAATATGTTACGCAGGGCATACATAGCAGCATCTCGGCGCAGTGACCGGAGCCTTGAAGCACGTGTCGAATCTGCTCGCCGGGCATCAGAGATACACAAACGCCGGACGGGCAGATCGCTTCGGGTGACTGAACAGGATGTCATTAATGAAGAGATGTACGAAGAAGAGGATGACGATCTTCCAATGCAGTACAGAAGGTTGACTGCTCATCTACAAACCGGATCAGCAGATTTCAATCGCCGTCTGGCAGCGTATCTTACCAACCAGGTCGCTATGCGAAGTGCTGTCGAGCAAATGGCCAATAATCCATATGGTCAGCAGTATGGCAATCATTCGCTGTCATACAACCAGCCCCGTCAAAATATGTTTCAGTCGCCTATGACCGCACAGCCACAGCAACAGCAACAGCAACAACACTCAATACCGCAGCAGAGTGGCGCAACAGGCCCTTATCGTCCGGCCCCTTACCCATCGCCGCATCACCCAGGGTATCGAAGTAGCCATGCACGATCATATTCCACAGCTGTAGTACCGAATGGCAAAGCCCAGACACCACCTACGCCGAACTCGACACATATCGATCACAGAAGGATGTCAACACCGGCGATCATTCCGCCCCAGATCAACACTAGTGGCTTGAAATCAGACGCTGACTATTTGCGTCACACACAATCGGCTCAAGTCACGCAAGCACCATTCAACCCATACTGGCAAGATATGAGCCCTTTCACCACGTCATTGCCCCCTGAGTCGCAGCAAATGCTTGCAGGAGCGCCTGGGATGGATTTCAATGACTCTTTCTCGGCGTCACTAATGCACGGATCAGAGCAATTCATGGGTAGTCCATATTATCCCTGGCAAGGAGACATGCAGAATGGCCTCAAAGGTATGGCTGTACACCCATCTGCTTATCCAGGCATGTCCGCCACCTTGGCGCCTTCTGCTTTGAACACGCAGGCGGATTCACTGTCAGCTACACCAAACTCACATGCGCCACCGGCTATGGATGGCAGTATGGTCGCTGGTGGCATGGACCCGCTAGGCCTGAATCATCTCTCCATGCCTGGGAAGGAAATGCATAGTCCACATAGCATGCCTTCAGGACAGAACACTCCGGCAGAAAGCTTTTGGAGCAACTTCGTGCAAGATGGTGGGTGGAACGATGAGGCTGTTGCCGCCAGTTGATGATCTTTTCGATCTTCTGAAATCATTTTGGACAGCCAGCACGATGCTATGAATTTTCTGGGCTTCTCTGTGATGAATACGAGTTGCGATATACCCCACTTTAGCAATGTTTGATGAGTTGGGCAGACTTGACTATAGTACTTCCTACAAGCAAACGGTTGGTACTTTTGCTGTTGGAATCAATCAGTAATGTGATAGTATGGTAGCTAGCACTGCTTATAAGTGCGCAAATTAATTGTCTCCGAAGAAGCCGTTTCCGTATCAACTTGTTTGATCCTGCATATACCGTCATCACCAGCTCGGTACGTATGCTGCAATTCTGCCCAGCCAGATCACCCTCATGATCGTGCCACCTGTCTATAAGGTATTGGCACAAATGTCAGCGTGCTGGCCTATCTTAGAAATCAAGCATATATGCATCACGTGACAGAGGACGGGGCAGAGAGAAATATCCTTTGTGTGTCGGGTTCGCCAGTGTATCCGTTGCGCATCCGTATCTATTCATTAGCCTTTTCCCTTGCGACGTTGGAAGTAGTCCTCGAATCGAGGTATCTGAGGTTCGAGTGTCGCTAGCTAACACGATGGAAGAGAGTGAGCGACCTGCAAAGAGAATAAAATATGCCGAGGATGATAATGGGCACCACGATCACGAGTCTCACACTACCAATTCTGCAACGCCACACAATGGCGATGTGACGAACGAACGCAGCGCAAAAGGCAATGGCAATTCTTCGTCGAACTTGAGTAGAAAGCGCAGCTCCAAAAACACCAACAAGGCACAGAGCAAGGTGCGAACGCAAGACGACTCACGGTCAACAAGGACGTTCTCACGGCCTTCTGTCATATGCACGGGCGACAAAGGTATATATGTCACATGTGACAAAGGCCGTGAACAGAAGAGTCTTCTCGAGCTTCATGACATTCTTCAGCAGTATCTTGAAGATGCGGGCATGGATGCTTCTGGAAAAGCTTTGAACCATCAACTTGCTTCGTCTACTGAGGACACAGGCGAAAATCAATCTTCGGTCAATGTCGAGGACATCGATATCGAAGCTGATATAGCCTCGGAACTTGCACAGATGAAGCACAGTGACACAGCAAAAGTCACAACGGCCCCAGCTTCAAGGCCGATGCAGCTGATAACGTTGGACATACCTTGCGTGTCACTTCTTCGTTTCCCCCCTGGGTCTACTCTCGATCCCGTGGACATGGTGCACAAGCTCTGCTTGAGTGCTGCGAGACCAGTTAATCCTCAGCAGAGCAGGTACATCAAGCGCCTGACGCCGATAAGCAACCTTGCCAAGGCTCTCAGTCAAGGTCTCGAGAAGATCTGTGAGGAAGTGCTTCCTAGATACTTCGGTGCTGGCGAAGACGGACAGGTCGAGAGTAAGACATTCGCCATCAGACCTACTATACGCAACAACGACAAGCTAGATCGGGATGAAGTTATCAAGCTCGTGGCTACACGTGTTCAGGAGCTTGGCGAGGGACAGCACAAGGTCGATCTGAAACAATACCAAAAAGGGGTATTGGTGGAAGTGTATCGAGGCTGGGTCAGTATCTGTGTCGTGGAAAACACTAGCACTGGAGGATACGAGAAAGGCTTCGAAGAGTTGAAGAGGTTCAACATTGCCGAGATCTATTCTAATCGATGACCTTGCCAAACATTGACGAGGTTGTCACAATGCTCACCATGGCTCCTGCATTCTCCGAAGCATGCTATTAGCTTCTGAGAAATGCACACGAGTGAGAGACATTGTTATACTTGCTCGGCACGCCGGGTTCTGCATCATCTATCGAGTGCCGCACGTTCACGAGCAGGTTGAAGCATTCGGCCCTGAGGAGAGCCACCGAATGCTCAATAAGCTCAAGTTGGAGCCAATCGACTGACAACTGTATCAGGCTGGCACACGGCAGCCTGTGGTGCAAAGAACATCTCCATACGGCTGTAGAGCGTCCGTATGTTCGACCTAAGGAAGCCGAAAGACGGCGAGACAGGCCCAGGGAAGCTAAGGTTAGCCCCAACACCCAAAGGCTGGTGCAGTAACTCTGTTATTTGTTCAACACAGTAGATACCGGTGCTGCTACTAGAAGATGTGGGCGATACGGAAGGAGAAGGATACCTTTACTTTTCGAACCCGAGTCTTGTCTTTCGCATTAGGCTCAGTCGGCTACTGACACGGAGACCCGTCGACACCTGCTTTGCTCACCAATAGCAAGCCTGATCCGATGTGTTTCTATGTGAAGCTCGTGGAGTGTCTGAAAGTGAAGCCACATCTGGGGTTGTTTAGTTGGCTTGGATCTAATGCAAGCGATTGAGACCAGTACCGTATATTGGCATCAAGAGCGATCAGCATTGCATGCCTGCAGTAATAAGATCACCAAAATGACAGCTTTTCGGCTTCAGCAGGCTGGAGCACATTGCTGATTGCACATATCCGGGGGTCGCTTGCAACAACGTGTGCTGATTTCTGCGCAGCTCATGGAACGCCCGATGAAACGCCGTTCAGGCTTGCCTGGCGCGCGAGACGCAAGTGCCGAGTGCGCAATGTGTTGGCCGTGACCAGGGGTCTTCGGTTGCAACCCATTATTATGGCCCTGTAGCAGCTCAGCTCGGGTGTCCGATGTCGTGCAGTTTCCACAAGTGGACTGCGCCTGCCTGTCGAGCCAGTGAGCTACTGGATATAGCAACGTGCAGCTCAACGCCAGATAACGACTAGCGCGAACTGTTGGCCGCGCATTTTCCTCGTTTCTTGTGGTCACCGTGCCTTCCCACTGGTCTGCAGCCTGTGAAGATCACCCATACCACTTCTCGTATCCGTGCGGCATCACCGCCCTGACTTGTCACATCGCAGCTGTAACGTTGTCGCTGAACCCGTCCGAACCGCTGCAGTTCGTTGCGTGCTCTTGGCTACGTTTCTTAGCCACCCTTCCAGACCTCATCCGCTTGAACCCGAGCTGAGCCCTCGACAAGACCACAGGCGTACCCTAGTCACCTACCATCTAGTGTCTGTGCTGTCCTCAATTCTTCGTCTCCATACCCATCCGCTTCCAGTGTCCTCAATTACTGGCTGCACTGCTCAGTGCCACCACTACCATCAAGCGCATACAGACATCGCGCGAGCGAAACCTTGCACGTCGACGCAAAGAGACTGATAACCAAACCCAAAGACAGATACATTTCTCAAGCAAGTTGACACATGTTGCCACAGGATTCAAGATCTAACAGATGCAAAAGTCCCATAAGCACACTGCAGGATTAATCATTACTGCAGCAAATCATGTAAGGAGGGAATTACCTAGCGCCATGAACGAGCTGCAATTGCAGCATATCCGCATCGCAAACCTTCCCCTACTCGGGCACAGTGCAAAGTGTCAAGCTGGCCGCCGAACCCATTATCTGCCTTATGGCTCCAGCATGACATCTCGCCTTCCTCCAGGGAGAGAGTTCTGTCCTCGACCATTCAGCTATTATTATCGCCATTATTCTGTGTACGCGGCTAACACGCTTCGCAGATTGCAGCTTGCTTCACGCAAAGCAGCGGTCGCTTGTGAGACCATCACCCTTCTTTGGGGCCATCGCATCACGCGGGTGCTCCTGCAGACCTGTCCCACTTCGGACAACCTTGTTAGCTGGTCTCTTTCCCACTGCTCTCTCGTGCATATCGATCCTGATCTTGTACCGGTAGAGGAACCACACTGTTCATTTGTGCAGTAAGAGTTCGGCAAATCAGGACTAGTCATGATGGGTTCGTACTCTCCCCCCTCCCTCTTGACATCTGCATCACCCCTCAGATCATCTGCTGGCGCGTGCTTGTCTTCCTGTAACATGTGCGCTGTCACTATCTTTTCCTGCCTTTCTACCTTGCGATCTGATTATTCGTTTCCTAAACCTTTCTCACGTACCACTATTCCTCGAAGGATACACTGACCCGTCATCTAGTAAGTGCAATTCACTCTTGCTTTTCCCCATGCTTCATATCTCGACTCGACATCCTCGTAGGACCCTTGACTGTATCACATCAGCCTTATGCCCCGAGCAGAAGGCGAAGCATAACGGCGTTTCACTTTCGACCATCGTCGGCCAATCACATGTCAGCAATGTACCCCGCATCGCAGATTTGATTCGACCTCGTTTGTTGTTGCCGATTGAGCAGACATTTTCAACTGCGCCTGAACTTGAAACCAACCATACTTCCTCTCTTCCATCTTACAAGACCCACCACAGCTCTAACCAATGTCTCAGAGGGAACGCTCCCGATCCCCGAGAAGGCGCTCTCGATCAAGAAGCCCTCGAAGAAGTCGACGCTCCTATTCACGCGAACGATCTCGAAGCCGTGGTGACGAATATAGACGAAGTGACCGCGACCGTGGTGACCGCGACCGAGAACGCGACCGACGATCAAGAAGTCCCATGAGTGGTGCACCGAACCAGTCGGGAGGATATTCTGGGTCAGGCTACGGCGGTAGCAGCAGAGGTGGTGGCCCTCCCAGATCCTTCGAGGACCGAGCAGCTCAGAAAGAACAAATGATGCAGTCCGTCCGCGAGTCCTCCCAGCAAGACCGCCGAGTCTACGTCGGCAACCTCGCCTACGACGTCAAATGGCACCATCTCAAAGATTTCATGCGACAGGGTACGTGGTGGAGCTTGGCTGGAAGAGCAGATCAACTAATACCGATGGTTTAGCTGGAGAGGTTCTCTTTGCCGATGTCTTATTGCTTCCAAATGGAATGTCGAAGGTGGGCGCCACTGTGTGATTTGGCTGGTTTTACTGGTCTCCCCTGTCTGGCTTTTCTTTCACCCGTTGCTTTGTTGGACGTTGGATTGACGGTTTGGACCTTGGTCCTCGGTCGTGTAGGGATGCGGGTAAGTCGCCAACAAGTTCTTGCCGAACCAAATTGCTAACGATGACGCCAGTATTGTGGAATATGCTACAAGAGACCAAGCACAACAAGCCATTGCGACACTCAGCAACCAAAGTCTTATGGGTCGACTTGTTTATGTTCGAGAGGTATGACTAGTAATACTCGTCGCAAACCGAAAATGTCTGACCAGAGTTCTAGGATCGCGAGACTGAACCTCGATTTACTGGTCCACCCTCGCGCGGCGATTTCGGCGGAGGCATGCGTGGTGGCTTCCAAGCCGGCGGCGGCGGTGGCTATGGCAACCAGATGGGAGGTGGTGCAGGAGGCGGTGGCCGACAGCTCTACATCTCCAACGTTTGTCCCCTGGCTTCGGCCTCGACTATGCGGACGTGTCACTGACTCGAAGATAGCTTCCATTCAATGTTGGTTGGCAAGACCTGAAAGATCTGTTCAGAGGCGCAGGTGAGTTGGCAAGTTCTTATCGTCGCAGACATGCTTACACAATGTAGCGCAAGAAGGCAGCGTCATTCGAGCTGACGTCCATGTTGACGCGACCGGCCGACCAAAAGGAACTGGTATAGTCGCCTTCGAAAGCCCGAACGACGCACGAAACGCCATTCAACAATTTAACGGCTACGACTGGCAAGGCAGAGCCCTCGAGGTTCGTGAAGATAGATACGCCAATGCTGGAGGTGGTGGCTTCCAGGGTGGTCAAGGTGGGTTCGGTGGGGGCTTTGGTGCTCGAGGCGGCTACGGCGGCGGCTTTGGCGCCAGAGGAGGATTTGGAGGTCGCGGCGGTGGCTTCGGTGGACGAGGTGGAGGATTTGGAGGCGGATTTGGAGGTCGTGGTGGGTACGGTGGAGGAGGCGCAGGTGGGTACGGCGGCCAGCAAGGTGGGAGTGGGTATGGTGGCGCACCACCGGAAACTGCTGCTGCGCCGAACCCGTTCACCGACTTCGCGACAAGTGGTGGGGAGCGCGGTCCTCTCATCTTCGTCCGCAATGTAAGTCTTGACGGCTCTAGATCTGATTTCAAGCTAACTGTTTGCAGCTACCTTGGTCTACCAGTAACGAGGACCTCGTTGAATTGTTCACTACGATCGGAAAAGTCGAGCGGGCCGAGATCAAATATGAGCCTAACGGAAGGTCGAGTGGTGCCGGCGTTGTCGAATTCGATTCTGCCGACAATGCCGAGACTGCGATCACCAAGTTCACTGGTTACGTCTACGGTGGCCGACCTCTTGGTCTTTCCTACATCAAGTACACCAACCAGAATGGTGGAGATGCCATGGAGGCTGATGCTGGCATGACACAAGATCAGATGATGTAGTGTGTCAAAAGGAAGGACGAGAGTTCATCAATCAAGCAAGACCTTGGCGAAGCTGACGCAATCTGAAGCCAGACGCCGGAGGCTCTACCTTGCGAGCTGGTGCGCACTTGCTATACTCCGATGGTGTCCATACGCAACTTGTCAGAGGTTGCATCCTGGTGCCGGCACATCTCCTGTGACCGAGACCCACACGGCTGCGTTTACATGTGCGGGTGCCACCACAGCTGTGCCCAAAAGTCTTGGAAGCAGAGACACCACGATCATTAGGACATATTGAGATTGATTGAAAAGGAGATGATATTGCTGTTCAGGGGTGGGGTTGACACTGAAGTGACATGGATTTTACATATGGAGAGAAGTAATGCCCGGACGGGAAGCTATTCGCGCACGATATTTGAAGTGGTATTGGTAAATTGGACGCTGAGTGCGAGTGCTATGTTTCGACGATACCCACGAACGACACGACACGAGGAAACGACTGACGGACGATGAACGATGAACGATGAAACGTGTAGTAGGATGCGACGTTCTAGGGTGCGGTGCGGTGCGGTGCAGTAGGACGTGAATGAGAACGAGGGTTGGCTAACTGGTAGGATGACCGTCTGGCGCGGTATGGAAGGCGGGTGCCCATTTGCCTGCCGGTGCTGGCTGGATGGCTGAGGGATCATCGGAGGGAAGGTTCGGCGGAGGCACGTGATGCGATGCTTCCATGCTTGCTTGCTTGCTCGGGTACTTGCACCTGGTCTCAAGGATGCATGTGCGCCATGTGGTGAGGCAAAGCCAAGCCAAGCCAAGCAATGATGTCCGCCGCGTAGGTGCTCGACTACGCAGGCGACATGAGCTCAGGCAGAACGGAGTTTGCCGAGTTGGCCTGTGTCCGGTGCGCTCCCGCTACGTTACGTACGCCTTGGATGTTCAGCCCTACTGTTCTGCTGGGCGAGCTATGTACGACCGGGGGTATAGACCTGGATGGTGGAGACTCGGTAGTACAGACGGAGAGCGTCAGGCCCGGCCCAGCCCAGCCCTGCCAGTGTCATCGGGCCCCCCGGCCGTTCTCGTTATCATTGCTTGAAGCCGCGCCGAGATGGCAGCGTGCACGAACGAGCTTGCTGCTTGGCCGCCAAGTCAGTGGTCTCGTCACCGGTAGCAAGCAGTCTTTGAGCCCACCTTGAGCAAGCATGGCGGCGGCCCCAGCAGCCAGCTAGGCGCAGATTTGTTTTCGGGACGTGGCTGGGACCGCGAGTGCGTTGGGTAGGGGCTTGGGCGCGGACGGTTCTTGTCGCTGGCGGTGGGATCGAGGTTGGGGGCGCCACTTGTTTGAGGCGAGGGGGTTAGAGGGGGAAAATAGAGGAGAAGAAAGTGTGGGTGCGCGTGTGAAGAATGTTGAGTTGATTGATTGGTTGGGTTCCTACTTCCTGGCACTGTCCTTGTCCTTATCCTTGTTGTTCTCCACTGCTTGCGCTTGCTCCTTCCTCTTCATCTCGTCTTCAGCTAACATGCCGAGCACCTCTCCCTCCCTCATCCACTCCCTGACGCTGTCCATGCAACGCTCGAGGATCTCGCCGCCGCCGAGCACGTCGTCCAGGTTGTTGCTCTCCCAGCCTGACCGGTGGTCTGTGACCCTGTTCTGGGAGAAGTTGTACGTGCGCACCTTGTCTTCTCTTCCCGTGCGGCCGACGCCGCCCATTGCCGTCCTGCGCAGGGCAGCGACTTCGGCTTCACGTTCGTCGCGTCGCTTGGCTGCCAGTTTGGCGCGGAGCACGCTCCATGCTTTCTCGCGGTTCTTGTGTTGGGACCTGGACTCTTGCATGCGCACGACGAGGCCGGTGGGCATGTGGGTCAGTCGGACGGCGCTCTCGGTCTTGTTGACGTGTTGGCCGCCTGCGCCAGCTGCGCGCATGACTTCGGAGCGCACTTCGGTGGGGTTGATGTAGTAGTCGCTGGTGGGATCGTCGTAGTTGAGCTGGCTGTCTCCACTGCTTGTGTCGGGCAGACTGGGGAGCACGAGCACGCTGACGGCGGAGGTGTGTGTGCGGCCCTTCTTCTCGGTGGCGGGGATGCGTTGGACGCGGTGCACGCCGGCCTCGGAGCGGAAGAGGTCGTAGGTGTTGGGGGCGCTGATCTCGAGGATGGCGTCGGACAGAGCGACTGAGCCGGCCGGGGCGGAGTCGTCGGGCGAGTAAGAGGTGAGAGTGTGTTGCAGACCGAGGCGGGAGGCAAGGCCGATGTACATGTATAGCAGTTCGTGGGCGAAGATGCTGGCTTCGGAGCCGCCTGCGCCTGGGTGGATCTCGAGCAGACAGGGGAAGGCAGAGAAGGGATGTGGTGGGATGAGAGATGTCTTGAGCGTGTTGGCCAAGGTCGGGAGAGAGGAATGGGTGGATTCTAGGTCGGTGGTTGCTAGCTCGCGTAACTCGGAGTCGGCTGACGGGTCGTCGAGGAGAGATTGGAGTTCAGAGACGGACTGTATGGTCAGTACTAGGCCAAGGCGTATTGCAAGAGATGTAGACGTACATGGCGTGCCTCCTCATACTCCTTCAGCGCCGTGGTGACGGACGTGAGCTCGCCGATCCGCCTCGCGACCGAGACATCGTAGTTCTCGGCATTTGCTGCCGAGAGCTTCGCGTGCTCTGCTGCTATGTTCTGGGCTCGCTCCAGGAGACTGGGACTGACTGTCGCACCTTCCGTCGACGTCGAGGCTGCGCTGGTCGAATGCCATCGTCGGCTCACCGCGGGCCTAGCTACCGTGCGAAGATAGCGTCCAAGGCATCTTGAGCATTGCCAACGGCTGCTCAGCATGCCTCAAGACGCGACGTTATACTGAACCACGAGATTGATATGCTGGAGGGTTGATGGAGGTATACCGCATACAACTTTTGTCACATTCCTGTGCCGCGTAAACACGTGACTTGGCCGCCAGCGCGACAAGCTTGAAAGTAGAAACACACGAGGGCACAAGACATCACATCTGGTCGGTCCTGAAGGTTAAGTGGTCTTCTACAATTATCTTGCACATTCTGGCTGACCATGTCCATCGAGGACATTATCTATACGCGCCCATTAGGTCCTAGCAACTCTATTGTACTTTCTAATCGGTCAACCTCTTTTTCCTTTCGTGACACGGGTATCAATAGCCCTTTCGTTCTTTGCTTCGTGAGTCGTTACGCATAAGATGAATTGCTCTCGACGCCGAACAACGCACCACAAATCCCATTCATCCTATCCACAAGTCCCCACACGCCTTGGCCCGTAGAACACGCCATGCATCCTAACTAACCTTGGTAGCCGAAGACTGGTCTGTTACCATTCTTGATCGCAACTCCTCTGTTTTGTGGACTGCTCTCCTTTTGCCCATCATACCAAGTCGGATTCGCTCGACGCGTGCTTTCGTCATCCATGGCGAAGAAAGCGGGCTCGCCTTCTTCGTCTATCCGCTTGGAGGACAGACCAGGGCTCGATACCTGTCGAGCATAACCCCCTCTTAGCCCGTTGGTCCGCAGACCGTTGGACTCCGTGGACTCGGTCCTGCCAAGCTCGACTCGAGCCATGGCTTGTGATATTCCTGACATCTGCACGCTCTGTCGATGAGAGATTGTAGAATTGCCATCGAGCATCCAGGATTCTCGCAATGGAGAACCAACAACACCCACGTTGGATGTCTTCTCTCGTTGTTGTTCTTCGAAGATGGCTCGGAAGCGAGAGGGGCTCCCTGCAGCAGGAGGCGACCCCACAACATTCGACGATCGCCGTGGAATAGCGAGACCTTCCGCGATGTCCTTGAAACTGCCGCTGATGTCTTGTTCGGAGCGATCTGGTCGTGACAAGCGTCGCATCTTCTCGCCAGGTGTCAACACTTCTTCGTGCAAATCGCTGGGTAGGAAAGGCAGATCATTGTCGACACCGAATCTGTCCTCGAAATGATCGTTGACAGGGACACTAGCCGACATCGGCGCTCGCGACTTGGGTGCATGTCGTGCGGAATGCATGATTCGCTCTCCAATACTGGTCTCGGCCTGTGCCGGCGAGGCACCGAGAGGCGTGGTGTTGAGGGTCGAAGCCGGCGCGGCACCTCGAAGGGCGGTGTCTCGATCTCTGACTGCAGGTTTCGTGGTCTTCTGTGACTGGGTTAGAGTGGAAGGGCTGCCGAGGCCAAACTTGTCGGGCACGGAGGAGCCAAAAGGACCGAATTTGGCATAATGGGGTACACTGTTGTTGTATGAGGCTGGGAGAGGGGCGTTCAGGGCCGATGGCCATTTTCTTGGCGGCGATAGAGCATCGTTTGGAGGAGAACCAAACTGTGAAGTGGGTGGAGAACCGACGGGAGGCTGCTCGTAGGCACGTCCGTTAGTGTTCCACGTGGAGGTGGGTCGTTCGGGATTGGGATCGTATTCGTCGTCCAAGAAAGGTATATCGGGGAAATAGGGCGCGTTGGCCGGTGCTGGTGGGAAGGGCTCGTTAAGCACCGAGTTATTGTGGGGGTATTGATGAGGCGCGTCCCTCCCATTAATGCCGTATTGCATCGTGTGTCTGGCGTTGAGGGGCTCAAGATCTGCTTTGCTAACACGAACGCCGTTGGGGAGGTAATGCGCAAGAGCACACTTGACACCAAACTTGCAGTTGCCCTGTCCATGGTCAGCGTACCGTAGCATTGGCCTCTGCCGGGGTGTCGTACCTTCATGAAGTACCTGCAAGGGGCTTGGTGCGACATGGGATCCATGGTGTGGGAGAAGGGGCAGGCACTGCCGGCTTGACATTGTCCTTGTCTGAAGAACTTGCACGGTACGTGTTTTGTGTCTGCGCAGCAACATCAGCATCAGCACCTCGGTCTCGGTCCCTGTGCTCTGGCCAGGTACGTACTCTTGTTTGACAGGTGGTTTGGTGGGCTCTTTCCCATATCGTACTGTTGCTGGCCTCCCGCTAGAGAACCATTTCTTGCCCTACTCGCGCCATTCCCTTGGGGTATCGGTACTGCATTGTATGACGGCTGCGATCTGTGTTGCGCATTATGTGGCCCGCCTGGCGAGGCCTGTTGACTGCCCGAGTGTCTGTTCATGGTTGACCTTCACGGTCAGTGTGCCCGTGGGTGTGCACAATGGATGCCGGTATCGAGGTTGTACGCCCGAACGAAGGACGGTGGTGGTAGGGTGGCAGTCGTTTGCTCTCGTAGGCTGTCGTGGAAGAGATGTCCTCGAGAAGGCAACCCAAGGCAATCGAGTCAGGTGCGTGCCGTATGCCGTATGCCGTACGCCGGCCTTCCACGTGTCGCGTCACTAGGGGCTCGACACTCGAACAATGATCCCGACACACGCAGTCTGTTTGCTTGTCTAGATTGCAAGGCAAACGAGTGTCGAATGAGGCGGTCAAAGTAGCAGGCAAGTCGGATGCAATGGCGTACTGCTCAAGGTTGTTAATCGTGGGGCGACCAGTCCTTGATATGCCGCGTGCTCAAGATACGACTCGGCCACGACTGGCACTCTACAGGGTATGATGCCCACCTGCATACGTCCGCCGTTTAGCCGTAGGGACCACGTGACGCTAGACACCTTGTCGGTAAGGTTGCACCCGCCGTGGTCCGCTTCCGTTGCGTGTTAGCGTGACAGCGTGGTATGGATATGATACTACGTCCCGTCAAGACACGCGCGAGGATAGAAAGCAGAACAGCCGCATCATCACAGAGAAGAGACACACGGTGAGACAATACTGCCAGGGCAACGTGCTCACGATGGCTGCTTCTCAAACGAGTCTAAAAGGCATAACCTGTGACACATTGTGCCCCTTTCTCTACAAGACCAGGACTATCCAACAGTCCCGAAGAGCTGCACGCTTCATCAGCTCCACAGCTTCGCCACGTGAGTCAGCGCAGGCAGTGCAGCAGGTGAAGCCTGCCACCAAATCCAAGAAGCCGGCAAAGAACAAAGGCTTCGATTTCTTCCGTGTCAAATCCCAGGAAGCGGAGGAAAACCGACGACGACTGAATGAATCCACTCTTACATCCGAGGAGCGTCGCATCTTCGAGAACATAAGGAGGACATTCGGCGCCAATGTCAGAGTAATAGCTGACACTGCACCACCCGCTTCGAGAACGACCACTGAGAGCGCACACGTGTCTTCCTCAACGGCACCAAAGACAGTAAAACCTGATCTCTACGACACGGACGCCAACAACATCCTCTCCTTGTTTGCTCCAACTCCTGCCTATTCTGAACCAGACACAGAAGCGGCCACTGGCTCACCACATCTCGACCATGAAGGCGAACCGCAAGCCCGCGAACCCTACCCGCGCCACCTCATCCGCGCCGCAGCCCTCAAAGCCCTCACACACATTTCAAACCACATCAAGTCCGTATTGTCCGCCACCAACTCTCCATCGGCATCCTCCCGTTCCCCCACATCCGACATTCTACAGCAGCAACGTCTTTGGCAAATCACTACCGAGTGCATCTTCCCACTCGTCACGCTCCTCCAACTAGTCCGCATCAACAAGGTGAACGCGCAGAACCGCCCACGCAATCAGTGGGTCCAACAATTGACCATCGGCGATGTCGACCCCAGCCTCGTCGCTTCATGGGATCTGAGCGACTCCCCTGACGTGCCCTTGCTCCCACTCATCTCCATCCTATACCCCGCTGCCACGGTCCTCGTGCTGAGGACGTTCGCGAGACACTTTGTGCCGTCGAGTTACTTGCTTGCACTGCTTCCAAAGATCAAGGAATTGGGGCCGACGAGCTATCTGCTCGCGGGCAATGTGCATCTGTATAATACACTACTACAGCACGCATGGGACGTCTATTCCGACCTGGACGGCATGAACCGGCTGCTCGAGGACATGAGGCGCGATGGCGTGAGTCTTGATGAGGGCACGTTGCAGGTTCTGGACAACGTTAGAGAAGATAGAACCAAAGATACGGCGCGAGACGAGGCGCGCAAGGATTACATTGGGAGGGGTAGGAGATGGTGGAGCATGAGAGCACACCAGGAAGATTTCGCCAGAGTGGACGGGTATTGGAGGGGTCTGGTAGAGAGGGACATCGAGGCAAAGTGGATACGAGATCAGCAGACACGTCTCGTAGAGTAATCTGATCCTAGCTACCTTCTTAGTCATCAAGCATGATAGCATCCTCCACAGTGTGCCCACGTTGGTCGTCGGTGTGCCTATCTGTTCTCTTGGGCATATTAACGCTAATCCTCTCCTTGAAGCTCATTCGCGGTCTCTTGATCACAATCTCATCCTCTGAGGATGGGCTTCGTCGTCGAATTAGAACTTTGGACTTTGTATTTCGTGTTACGTGCAGAGACCCTCGAGGCGTGATGGTGACTTTCTCTGTCACTGCCGTCGTCTTGACGACTTGGCTGCGATCCTTGGTTCGCGTGAGAAGATTGGAGAGATCAGGCAGATCTGCGTCTCCTTCCTCGACGTCAGCGGTCGCGTACCGCGTGGATCGAGGCGTAGGCGTAAAAAGATCTTTCATCTCCGGCAGGTTGTCGTCGTCATCGTCGTCGTCGAGATCGTCGTCATCGTCAAGCACGATGCCAGCAGCCTTTGGCCTCGGTCGAAACTTCTCGTCCTCGGTGTCTGTTAAGTCTTCCACTTTGGACAGTTCCGAAGGGCGACTGATGTCTTTGCTTTCGGTAGCTGCCGGACTGGCAGCCTCCCACGCGTCTGCAAAAATCCCACCCAACATCGTTGATGCAGCGACGGCTACGGAGTTCCCGACCTGCATGATCTGCTTCCGCTTGGGCCCAATCAGGATATACGAATCTGGCAGACCCTGATATCTTCTGAGTTCCGTCAAAGTAACACCACGATCAGCAGACCAGTGGATACTACCGTCCGAACGTGAGTCCATTGCGCTGACTGCAGTGAGAATTGTACTGTAGGGGCGATTAGGGTGGATTCGCCGGAGTGTACCTTTGCTTAGATGCCTCTGTTCCTCTGTCCTTTGTCCAAACCACTCTTTCTGAGCAAGATTCAATCTTGAGTATGCGCTTGCAAGATTATGCATCTTGTTATCTCCTTTCGGTACTGCCTTTGGAATCTTGGAAACAATGGCATGAAGCGCCGGTTCAAAACGCTCCGTTGGGACATGATCAGGGAAGCGAGGACTGAGCGTAGTAGTGTTCTCCACAGGGTGGAGGTCGGTTGTTGCAGAACTGGCCGTTGACAGTGGTGTCTGATGTTGTCGCTGCCCGTGCGTTGCTTCCGGAATCCTGGGTAGAGGTATACCTGGAACCGTTGCAATTATGAAGATTCTCGTTCGTCTGGTGGCAGCTCCATAGTCGGAGGCTTGAATAGTTACCAGCTTCGCCTGATATCCTAGGCTCACGAGGACAGACACAGCCTGGCCTGCAGCACTCGGCTTTGTCTGATCAAGTCCTTCGACGTTCTCCAAGAGGACCATTTTAGGGGTCACTATCTCAATCCACGAGAGAGTATGCGCAAGCAGCGTGCATTTCCTCTGCGATTCAATAGTGCCTTTGTGCATGTTGCGAGGGCAGAACCCTGTGCATGGGCTGCCAGCTACACAACACGCGATATCATCCAGTGGTCTTCTGCCAGCACAAATCTCTCGCAGCACCGTAATGACATTCTGGTGTAGTACTTCACAATGCCTAAGGTGGGCGTTATTAGCCTTGAAAGAGAGAACAGCTTCTTCATCCCATTCAATCGCAAGTACTAGCTCGAAAACGCCTCGTGAGCCTTTTTGAAAACCGTAGTCTAAAATACCACCCCCTGTAAACAAACTCATACCTTTGCCTGGCCGAATTGTATGCCCACTCGGCGCTTGAGGACCGTGTTCGCTCTTTCCTGAGCTAAGAGCTTCGTGCCTAGGACAGGAGTCAATAGCTGAACCTGATACGTGGAATATAGCTGCTTCTTCGCTGTTGTATTGTCTATGGACAAAAAGATCGTCACCAGCTTCAGCATGGTCTTTGCCGATTGAGATTCTGCAAGACGTGACAACATCGTGGGACGGTACTGTTACGCAACAGCATTGGTCGGACCAGAATAGTTCATTGCCGATGGGATAGAATGGTTGAGGGGCTCGTATGTCCGATGAAGGATATCGCCCGGCACAGATTGTCTGCGAAGGGAGCGTCAGCCACCGAACACGTAGATCTTTTTCGAAACAAGATCGTGCTACACAGAACTTGTACTCGGCAGCGCAAGTGCAAGGTCTAGAGCAGCAATTGTTCTCGTGTAGGCGGACAACCAACGCCTTGCCAACCAGCTTTTGAGGCTCGACTCTCAGCGGTCTCTGGAGGCTACTCTTCTCGAGTAAGTATGCTGCAGTGCTGATGAGGGAGCGACCTTCCTTTCTAAAACCTTTGGCGTGATCATAATATGGTTTGTTACCGAGACCAAGTCGCAACCGTCGTTGTGCTTGTAACTTCGCGACGGCCGGGTCAAGGACGGTATTCTCCAGCAGGTCGTAGCCTCGGGTTCCCCAGCTAGGGAAGGACGGGAGGAAACACTGTGCTACGTGAGGGGTGACCAGTGTCTTTGCCTCGACGTGAGGCTCGATACGCATGGTAGGGTAAAGTGGCTGGCCGATCTGCTCCCATACACGATGTCCTGCAATACCGTCGTCTTTGATACTGCTTGCTTGACCGCAGATGAAAGGCCAATGGTTGGCACTGGTCAGATGAGGACGAAAGTCTGTTGCGTGACCACATTTCTCATGCCACTGCTGAAAGTAGTTCCCGTCCTGGTGCCAGTGCTTCAGCTTTTGTATGAAGTTCGCTTGAAAGTCTTGAAGGCCAACATTGATGTCGTTCTCCGAGGCAGATGTAAGATAGTCTATGATATACTTCATAAAATCGGCAAGCCAAATGAAGTTATTATAAGTCGATTTGTAATTAGACCTCGGTCTTCGTAGTCGGTAAAAACAATTGTATCGCTTGGCTGCGTGTGTCTGCAGATACAGAGCATCTGAACAGGTGTGATGGATCGGTCTGAGGTCCTCGTCCAGACCTCCGAGCTTGTCAATCTGCAAGCTTGTGGTATCGGCTGATACCAGCTCTTGGGTGATGCCGGTCTCATGGGTAAGCTTGCCGTCAAAACAATACTTGACAAATTTGTCATGGTTATGCACCGCTGCATCGTGGAGTGATTCGAGCTCCGTAGGTGAGTTTCCCTTCTTGTAAATGACAAAATCTGATAGTGTGACCTCTACCCATTCTTCTTCCTTGTTGTCCGCAATACTGTGTTGGACAAAACACTGTTCTAGAAAGCGTGCTTCAGCGTTACAACTGACGAAGCTGTCTTTGTCTCGTCCTCTTTCACTTCGCTGTCCTCTTGGTTGGGGAAAGGCTGAGCTGTTTTGACTGTATTGCCTGGAGGAAGTGAAATCTAGAATGTCCGTGTCGGGTAGTGGAACGATCGAGCTAGGTCTTGAGGATTCGACCAAGTGAAAGTCGTCATCGGACAGCTCAAGGATGTCTGAAACCTCTGGAGGCATGCTAGTTGATGATGTGAGCGGATGAGAGTTTTTCAACCGTCCGTCCTTCCTGTAGCAATGTGCGCTATCTGTGAGGATGAGGCGCTCGAAGCACAATGCCTAGACGTCTGCACTTCGTATTGAGCAGCGCAAGAACACCAGTCTACCTCGCAGCTTGGAACGGGCGAAGCAACGGTTAGGACGACGAACGGTAGTGGAGGGCAAGAGCAAGAGAAACAGGTTGCGAGAAGAAAGGTAGAAGACAATGCAATTAGGGGTGTTTTTGATACTGAAACCTTCACCCACCTGTCCGTCACTTTGATGAACTATCGACATCGCACCTCGGCCATACTCGTCGATGCTCCTGATACCGTAAACTTCACTCACCTGTCTATCACATTGAAGAATCACTGACTGCGCCTCCTAGCTCATGACTATTGCTCTATGCCAGCTTCACAGATTCTGACATCCAATACGGAAGCTTTATGCGAGACATATGGTTCAACCATGCATGCGACAATTATGCTGTGGGACGAACTGTCTTCGTAGAAGTATCGACCACGTCGAGTAAGAGGTCCTGACAAGATCAGGCTTTGCAGAGTAGCAGCGGGGCCAAAAACGTCTCAGATCGTTTCTAGGTTTTATCATATAGGTCATTGTAGCTTGTAGTCCCTGTCGCGGTGATAAGTGGCCACGTGCGTCCGAGCATGGGAGGTGGTATGGCAAAATGTCTTGAGGAAGCACCTGACAGAAAGTGGTCGGCTCGGTGGGTGGCTTAATCGGGATTAGCTTCGTTGATCAGCAGCGGCGAGCCTCTACTAATTCGGAGGACTTATCATCTTCAGCTGCTACATGGGACTTCTTCACTTCGATGTTTCATTCTCCAACGGGTACAATGCACAGGCAGGCTACCAAGGGCCAGGAAATTTGGGATTAGAGCAGCCCTAACTCTAAAGTCGGACGCTTAGGTCCACCAGGGGTGTTCCTTAGATGCGACAATTGCTGTTGCTATATCAGAAGCGACCAACTATCTCATCGCCAGAAACAGGCTCCGTGCGTCCTCTACGTAGACTTGAGATATTGAGAAATCTGTTTCTGACAGGCCCCTCTCTGCTTCGCAGCCCTGGTCGCTTGTGGTAGTCGTCAAAAGCCTCAAACGAGGCACTAGACGAGTTCGTGGAGCTCGTCAGCGTTCTATTCGTCAGCATCCGCGGTGATTCTGGTTGCTCTTCGATCGTAGGAGAAACGTCCCCGGCATGCTCGTCCTCAGTCAACACTTTACGCGAGCTGTTTTCGCGGGTAGCTGGTTGTTGAGGCAAGGCCGTGATATCGTTCTCAATACTCATCTCCTCAAACGGATTGAGGCTGAATCCGGATCTCGGCTGCTCGCTAAGCATTTTCTGCCACTGCCTCTCATGGGTTTTGTCTGGCTCCTGAGCCCTTTCAGCGTCAGCCATACACTCCGCTGTCCTTTGTTTGAGGTCTAGGCACAACTGGTGAAACGTGTGCACAGAGCCCTCGACACCGGTATCATCAATCTTTGCGGGAGCATTACCGACCCATATGTCGACAAGAGTGGCAAGCGACCTGGGACTGTCTAAGAGGAATGGCAAGCTAGGCAATCCCTCTCTTGATGACAGGGGCAAACGTAATTTGACCTGTGTTGCTGCCTGATATTGTGGCTCATGGTGTGGATCTCTCGATGCGCTCCACGAACAGACTTCTTCGATGAATGTCTTGAATTCTGGTGATGCTGCGGTCAGAAACCTGTTCATCGGCTCCATCCACGGCTCTTTCTGGCCAAATTTGGATAGGTTTCCAAGGACGACCAAACTCTTGGCAATCAAAGTGAAAGTGCGGCGCGGGCGATCTGGTGGATGGTCTGCTTCTGTTAGCACAGCTTCGGCGTCTGCGGGACTGAACATACCATCGAGAAGGCCAAAGAGTTTTGGGTTGAGTATTGCGGGGCAGAAAAACCGTAGAAACAGGAAGCCAGAAACGCTCGTGTACTTGACCGTTCGGATGAATGACCCGTATCTGTCTTCCGCGCATGATCTGATGTGCTTCAGAATGTTGCGTATACCAGCAGGACAGTTAGGCACGGACGCTGCGATGGCTTGCCAAATACTGCTTGTAAGGCCAATAAGATTTGACCAGTTTCTTTCAAGCTGCTCGTTCGATCTAACCCTGTTGGGGTCGACTTCGCAATTCGGATCATTAGCGACGATATCCCGGAGCTTCTCCCCTAAAGTACGATCCAAATAGTCGCTTCCAATGCGTCTCATGTGAGCATCTAGGGCCTTTGTCACAAGTGAGTTGCCACGGAAGAGTAGATTGGCTTCCATTGTAGCCGACCGGCTGAGGTCTCTGACGAGAAGCTCTCGTTGTTCGGCTGACTCGTAGGAGTCATTAGAGCGTATGCGACCACTGTACCTCATTCTTAATGGTGGCTGCTCGCGGTAGATGCCATCTATTTCTTCTTCAACTAGATTATTGATCCAATCTTCAACTGTGTCTGACGCTTGGAAGACATCGAGCAGGACATCTGACAAAGCTTTCAGCTCATTACTCAGTGCTTGCCCAAGCTGCGAAGTCAGACTGTTGTCGAAGTTATGAAGCAATGCCGACAGTTGTGCGTATTCTGCTTCCATCAAAACGACATTCTCCTCCAGGCTTAGCCTAATCAGACCCTGGCCTATGTCGCCGCCATTGCTGTCAACGAGTGGCCACCATCTCTCGACGAACTTAGCCTGCTCAAGGTCATAAAGAGGTACGTCAACTCTTCCATAGACCGAGTCATGTGATGCAACCTCGATAGCCTCAAAGTCTGGGGCTCCGTCGTTGGTAGGCACATCGTAGTCTCCTTTGGTGGTCATCGTCCATTCTTTCTCATCGGGATTGCCCATCTTTAGGACGATAGAAACACTTGAAAGCATGGATGGTATGTCGGGCAAGTGGAACTCCTCTGCCCAGAAGATTGAGTTCGAGATAGGCTTGTCGACCGTCCGAGCGCGCAGCTCACGACCCAGCATAACATCAGCGTAAACACCGGTGCCTCGCCTATCGTACCTCCGCGGTGCCAACGCCGAGTGCTGTGGGCCGCGCTGATCTCGTCCTCTCACATATTCGGGGAATCTTGCCTCGATGATTTTAATGCGTAAGGACCGTTCTACTCTGAACATGTTTCGTCGGGTGGTAGAGTCTTCGTTAGACTTAGGTCTATTCATGTTGGAGGGGTCTGCCTTCGGTCCATAAAGCTCGGGTACGGTCATTGCCTGGAGAAGAACAAACCATGCCTCGAAAGCCACTCTCGAACTCAGTGACAATACCAGCGGATTTGATACCGACATCTGCACGGCATTGACGCTGTATTGTGGGTGTATGGCAATACAATATTTCGCGCCCAGAACCGATTCGTCTAGCCGCTGTATCGCGCAACGAGCGAGGCTGTTGAGTTTCATGGATCTGATAGGTGTGGCGTTTCCTTCTGCAAGGAGTCGTAATGTTCCATTCTCGTGCAGGGTGCAGTTAACGCGACGCCACAGACCGTATTGCTCCGGCAGTCCCAACCTCATTCGCTTGGCTTGGTGTCGATATGAACCTGCTGGAAGAGAGCCGTCCCATAACAGCATCTGACTCGACTTGACCACAGCCGTGCTCCTGGGCCCAGACATATCGGACGTTCGGCGACTACCAATATTGGGTCGATCTGAAACTGAGATGGATTGAGGCTTTGCCATTTTGTTATGAATGCCCTTTGGTCTCATTGGCTGCCAGCACAGCAAGGCGGCTAGCCATGACTCGAACGTCTCCGGCACTGGAGGTCTGAGCTGATAGCCAAATCCCGAGACTGGGTGGACGACACTGAGGTATGCACTTTGTTCCTGCGGATCGTAATGTGTCCGAACGGTACAACCACGAAGGTCGGGTATTAGTGTTTCCTGCTTCGTCACGTCACCTTTAGCCTGACGTACCAGACTACCTGGAGCGACGTTGATTGCACAGTAACCCGAATCCCAGGATGTGGTCCCGATCGGCCTGTAGAAGAGAATGCCATGCATTCGGCCACACAGTGTTTTCATCAACTTAAGGACCTTTTCTGCGTCGGACTCAATTATGAGGGGCGACCTGATGGACGAAGTGCCGCCCGTGGTGGCAGTGTCGGAGGAAAATGTTCTTCGGGGTGTCCTCGGTAGCTGACGCTTCATGTCTTGCATATCTGGGAAGACAGATGCTTGAACAACGGATGGAAAGCCGATGGAAACATTTGCATCGTCTTGTCTGGGTGCTGAAGTAGGCGCTGTGGTGATGGAATTCAGTCTCTTTCGAGTCTTCTCAAAAAATGAGTTTGGAGATGTGTCGGGTGGTCCTATGCCGTGGTGTTTTGATCTCTTCTTGGGCTTTCTTCTGCGATGGTCGATCGTGCTTTCCTCGTCTGTGTTTGACACAGAAGGCGAGGCTTCCTGCACCGGATACCGGCTCGGGTTCTGAGGCAGGAAGGATGGAGGTGAGGGTAGAGCGGTAATATCCTTGCTCGCAGAGGCAGTTGAATCTGGGGTCACTGCGCGGATGGTATCATCTTCTGTTTCTTCGTAAATCCTGCCGTGCCGCACTTCACTTCGCCTTCTGCTGGTTCGGCGGTCGATATTGGCCATGCCGTTGCGCCCTTCCTTCTTCTGCATACTAGCCTCGAATTTGTGCTTGTTCATGCTGGCTGTCAGAATTGCGCTTCCTCATTACCAGCACTTGTAGACGTTCCTAATAGCGCCTCTCCTTCAGCATGAGGATGCCGAGCTACGTCCACGCCATGCGCACAGCGCCTTCACTTCGAAGAGTCTAGCCACACAACGTTCGCAAGGCGCACTCCTTTCGGCCTCAGTCTCTTCGGAACCTGCGCACCCTGCACCCAAATATGGTTTACTGAGATATCTGCGAACATGCGCAGAATGTGTGCTGACGAAATGGAATCATGGTAGGATTTGTGGTCAGGCGGAGGCAATCGTTCGCATGGGTCTTGTGGTGCTTTGGTTGTGTACTGGTCGATAGAGAGTCAAATCACGTTGAGCTGCAGTGGATGTCTGTTGAGAGAACCTGTGCAAGAGCCGTCGTCAGAGCAATCGCAATATTCTCTACCGACGCTTCTTTGGTGTGGGGTAGGCGTGCTGTACGATGTAGGTTCAACCCTGCCGTCGCCGCAGGCTAATCCTTAGCATAAAAGTATCATGCAGCTGGTGATGCTCTGACAATTCTGAAGCCTGTCCCATCATCACCATGTAGCCAATGCGAGCCTTATCGGGGCTTCACATGGAGGGTCATCTAACCAGAAATACAGGCCGCAAGTTAGCATTCCACATTGGAAGGTACCACTTATCGCCGGGTTTGCGGGATGGCCCCCAGACCTGAATCGGGGGCTCGCTCTGAGTTTGCACGCCGGCCTCGGGTACATCAAGCCTTGTCGATCCTCGCAGGAGCCGTTCGAGTTAGGTGCGTTAGCGTGCTGGCGAGACGCGCAGGCCACGCCCGTCAAGCCGCGTCAAGTGCACTGTACAACTGGACGCATATACTCTCGATGTTGGTCTTCCAGTCAACTGAAACACACGAGCAAGCATCATCATATGTTTGCAAATGCCGTTGCAGAGGTCGAGGGCCTGCAGTCGTTGAATCTTCTGCTTCTCAACAGGCACCGCGCTATGCATCATCGTCCTGAGCCATGACCTAGTCACGAGGTACAGTCCGTACAGCATGTGTTGATTACGACAACATTGGCTCTTCAACACCTCACCTGCTTCTTCTCCATGCTGGCTGCGATGAATGAATTGCCATGACTTCGAATCTTATGTCTCGCTTTCGTCCTCCGCCTGATCACACCGCGGCGTCCATCTACGAGACTATCCGAGAACACGATGAGGATGGCAACGCATCCAACGAAGAGGACTTTGCTGCCCTACCCAGGTACCGTGACGATCACATATCGCCTGCGAGTCCGCGAAACCGAGAAGGATCTCGTCGAATCTCACATGCTGGGGAAGCCCAAGGAAACACAAGGACTCATCCTCTAGGACGGAGGTCAGCTGCGACAGCAGGCAAGAGCAAGAGATCCAACACGAAAGGCTCCCGTATCGACGACCCTGAAGATGACGTCCCAGCGTCGTTACTCATCGAAGATACCGCGAGGCCCCGACACAGCCCTCAAGGTCGTCCTCGCACCAGTGTGATGGATGAAGTCGCTCTTGAGCAAGTACTACATCCACAATGGCAGGCTTCTTCGCCAGGGAGGTTGCAGAGGAACGAAGACACTTTGCCCCTGCATGTGAACACGAGGCCGGTCATAGGCGCCAACACCCTGGCTACCGCAGACCCCAAAGAAAAGGCTATGTGGAGATGGGCCAATGTCGAGAACTTGGACAATTTCCTGGCCGACGTCTACGATTACTATATCCTTAGGGGTTACTGGTCCATTATACTGAAACGAGTTCTCAATCTGTTGACTGTAGCTTTCGTGATTGGCTTTTGCCTATTCTTGACTCAATGCATCGACTACGGCAGCATCCAGAGCAGCACCAAACTGTCCCAAATTCTGGTGAAACGATGCACCGCACGGATGGGATTTGTGCCCAATGCAATATTGTGGCTCACCACTTTTGTCTGTATAACCAGATGTTTCCAGTACTTACTCGACCTCCGACGCTTGAGACGCCTCCATGACTTCTACCTCCACCTGCTCAATATCCCTGAATCAGAAATACAATCCATCTCTTGGCAAGAAGTCGTCGGCCGGCTTATGGCTTTAAGAGACTCGAATCCAAATATTAGGACTTCGCGAAACCCACAATCGAAGCGCTTTCTGTTCACTCAGAGCAAGCAGCGGATGGATGCCCATGACATCGCTAATCGCTTGATGCGAAAGGACAACTACATGATCGCAATGATTAACAAGCAAATATTCGATACCACTCTTGCACTGCCTATTCTGGGCAACAGACAATTCTTCACAAGGACGTTGGAGTGGCATCTCAACTATTGCATCATGGACTACGTTTTCAATTCTCAAGGCCAGGTCAGGCAGCTTTTCCTAAAGGATACGCATCGAAAGGCTTTGAGCGAGGGTCTCAGGCGACGGTTCATCTTCGCCGGCACCACAAGCTTGCTGTTCGCTCCAATCCTCATCATCTACTTTCTGGTGCAAAACTTCTTCCAGCACTTCAATGAGTACCAAAAGGATCCGGCACAAATCGGCTCAAGACAGTACAACGTGTATGCACAGTGGAGGTTTCGAGAGTTCAACGAGTTGTGGCATCTGTTTGGCCGTCGTCTGAAGATGTCGCATCCCTTCGCCACGAGATACATCAATCAGTTTCCCAAGGACAAGACTGTGCAAGCTGCACGCTTCGTGACGTTCATCTCTGGCGCAATCGTCTCGATACTAGGTCTGGCCACAATACTTGACCAGGAAAACTTTCTGGGCTTCGAGATAACGAGTGGACGCACCACAATCTTTTATCTTGGAATCTTCGGCTCAATCTGGGCAGTGGCCAGAGGCATGCTTCCTGATGACAACATGATCTATGACTCTTCGTATAGTATGGAAGAAGTCATGGAATTTACTCACTATAAGCCGGCTCACTGGGAAGGTCGTTTACACACTATCGAGGTGAAAGGAGAATTTGAGCAGCTTTACCAGATGCAGATTGTCGTGCTTTTGGAGGAGATCCTAAGTATGATCTTCACACCTTTCGTTTTGTGGTTCAGCTTGCCGAAGTGCAGCGATAGGATCATCGACTTCTTCCGCGAGTTTACTGTCCATGTCGACGGGCTAGGATACGTTTGCTCCTTTGCAGAGTTCAACTTCAAAAAGCCGGGTCAGATCGGCACTGGCGGCAATGCTGGCACGCGGGCTAATAACGCCACCGATATCGCCTCTCAAGCACGCGAGGAGTATTATGCCGACAAAGATGACAAGATGGTTCGGAGCTACTACGGCTTCATAAACGACTATACACGTAATCCGAAGACCGACGTGCGATTTCAGTACGGTCAGAGCAACCGCTCGAAGCCATTTCACATGCCGCCAGCCATCCCAGGCATCTTATCGCCGCCACTTCACCGGGATGGGCAAAACCTCGAACAAGAACCACCCACTGTCGGTCATCGACCAGACTCGTCTTTGTACACACGTGGAGAAACTGTCAGAGTCGAAACAGGTTCGCCTCCGCAAAGTCTTCTGCTTGACGACCATCATCTACCTGGCACTAGTAGTCAGGCAATCCTATCGCCAACAGCGTTGCGATCAAGACGGTCAGCAGCCAAGTCACGCATACTTCCGGGCCTTGGTGACACGATGATTAGTACAGCGGTCAAGGAGGAAGATGAGGAAGGCCTTCAGAACGGAAGTGCCAAACAGCCAATTGTGAGCAGCCAGACTGGGCAAAGTGGTGGAGATCTCGGAAGCTGGAAGTACGATGATGACCTGGATGGTGAGAGCGATGATGAAGAAGACCCGGGAGCCGTGGCCCAGGGTGGCGGTGTGCTTGGACTTATAAGACAGTTCCAGAAAGCTCACGACGATGATAAGCGAGGAGGTGCAGGTGTGTAAGCTTAGACTAGGTTGCTGGCCTTGCACATCATTCTATTATATTTAGCTGGTACCGATTAGTGCCTCTCGTTGCTCAAACAGATATTTACTGCTGGTAGGCCTCTGCGTGTCCCCTAACAGCAAGGCGCAGGGTAGTCTTTCCCATGTGTAACGTGCTCGGTGGTATGGACAGGGGTGTTAAACCTATCATAGTCATATCTTTCATTTGATATCAAGCAGATGCTGAGATTCTACAGCCGGGGCTGTAGGCGGGGATACACTGTACGATCGAGTTTCGTACCAGGATCCTGGTCGGTCTTGAGTTCGTGTTGCACCAGCATAAACACGAATTTCTCAGACGTCTTCCAGGTACCGCTGGCTTGCCGACAATGATCGCTAGCCCACCTACCCATAGGATGGCTCTATCACCGCCCTTAGATAGTACATCATTGACAGTCCTCTACTCTCAACAGTGAGGCTCCTTTTACGAAAGACCCGAGACCGGTCTATGTGGGGTTAAGGGGCATACGAGGCTTGGTCTAGCAAATTTAGATACATGCAGCGCTAACCACGTAGTTACGGGCGGGGGCTACCGCACCTTCCCTGTTTATTATTTTCGAACTTTTAGATTTCTAGACTTTTACGAATGTAAAATCGAGATTCTTTGTACGTACTATATGTACAATACAAATTACTATATATAACCTAGGTCGAACGAAAGCCCGTACTTCGTTCTCTCTCTAAGCGAAGGGTATACTAAAATCGACGTAAAAGTGGTAGTATTACGATCGAAAACGCATCGAAAACGTTCTTATTCGAGTCCTTTAAGATTTTAGACTCGAAGGTTTAGCCTTATAGCCTTACAGCGCCGAAGGCTCCGGGGACGTACGCCTAAAATTTTAGGTAGGTAAGGCTATAATAATGCTTAGCAGCCTTGTTTGCCTAAAACTTTTAGGCGTGTATCCCCGGAGCCTTAGATACTATAAGGCTGTAAGGCTAAGCCTCCGAAATTTTAAAGGATAAAGTTAATAAGCGACGTTTTCGGTGCGTTTTCGGTCGTAGCATCACCACTTTTACGTCGATTTTAGTGTACCCTTCGCTCAGAGAGAGAACGAAGTACGAGCTTTCGTATAGTATACACATTATATAGCACCTACTACTAAGTTTTATATACGCACGAAAACTGAGATTTCTAACATCTAAAAGTCGAAAAGTTCGAAAGTTCGAAAATAATAAACAGGGAAGGTGCGGTAGCCCCCGCCCGTAGTAGTTCCACTTCAAGGCTGATTGCTTGTGTCATCATGATCACTCGAATATGATTCGCACCTTGCCGATGAATCTGCGTTGCGTACGATATCTCTAGTAGGCTTTGGTAAGCCTCTCCTTTTCGTAGACACCAATTGTCGATCGTCCCTGATTCAGAGGTCCAACTTTTTCCTCATGGTGCTTGGGGAGCACAACTGCCTTCCGATTGTTAAAGACTCTCTGCTGCTTTGAAACAGTTTCCTTGCGTCGATGTGGCGTCACACGACTATTCTCTCTAAAAGTGCCAGTGTTAGCGGCCTAAGGCCCACCATGTGGCAAGAATCTCCCTGACTCTTACGGCATGAAGCTGGCTTGCTTACTCCGCCCCACTCCGTGGCAGCAAAGCGCTGGATGTGGCCGAACATAGACTGTCGTCTCCTCGCATAATCCCAGCCTATCATTACACCAACTTCATAGTGCTTAGGTCGAAAGGTCAGCCCTACGCCTGCTAGAACAGTTCATTAACGAAACAGTAATGCATGATTCGGACACATGTATCCTGTCTACAGCTGAGCCTTGTGACCACTACCAGGCTGATGGGTCCGAGAAGATTAATGAGATTGACAATGAAGAGGCTACTCCTTCCACCTCGTCAATGGTCCCTTCTGAACGTCGTATCTGGACGACTCGAGTGGCACTCCTCCTTATGCTCACTAACGCCACAAGTATATCCATCGATGCCATCAATCTTGTTGTGACACCTCCACTCGCTCCGGATCGTGGTTTAACCCGTGTTGACGACCCCAGCTACGACACACCATTCCCGAGAGCTTAACCCCCGGATCAACCAATCCGAAACCCCTTGTCGTGCGGATAGTCACTTGCCGCTCTGAAAGCAACCTCGACGTCCAAAAAGTCTGCGATCATCGTCCTAACACAAGCAAGCAACGCCCGTCGCAAGCTACTCGAGAGGCCGCAGAGGACATGTCTACAACCTCGAGCACGTAAGAGACACAGTCTTGTTACCCATGTCCATCTTGCTGACAGCCCTCAGATCCGTGTTAGCCGAAGTGAGGAAGACCGGTGAGACAAAACTTGTTAAGCTTCGCTTGGCATGCAATGCTTGCTTTGCAGCAAAGGTCAGCAGAAATTGTATGTGGTCGAGACGGCCTTGTACTCATCTTGTAATAGGTACGCTGTGATGGTAACAAGGCGGGCTGCAGGCGATGCACCGAGAAACGATTAGATTGCACCTACAGCGAGTCGATGGTGGGAAGGGTGGTCGGCAAGCGGAGGAAACGACCTCTCCTAGACTCGAAGAGCGATTCATCCAAGCCGCCTCAGTGGAACATAACACCCGGATCAGCTGCTCTACCGTCACCGTCACCTTCGGTGGTCTCCGAGCAAAAGAATAGGCCGTCTGATGTTTCTCACGACTGGACGAACATGATCACATTCGACGATCAGCCCGGTCTTGACTTCTCACAGTGTGACGAGCAGCAGTTTCTCAATCTCGAGCTAGCCGAAGATAGCGAGCCAAGCACGATTGGGGGAATATTGCCTACGATGCACAGTCTCTCAACGCCATCCGTGAGCCCGCCAGAAAAGCAGTTTCTATCGCCAGCAGACCTTGATGGGAGAAGTCAGTCAAGTCCGCCTATCTTGAATCCTTCTCACCAGACTGCACATGTAGCATGCTATTCCTCAATATTTCAGGAATTTCAGCCTCTGGTCGAAGACGACGAGACAGTATGTATCAAGCTCCTGGCACAGCTGAAACGCTTCTCGACGCACGGCCGTCACAACTTCATTGGCATCCTCACGCTCATCAACAAGATCAACGCCACTCTCAGAAGGTTGTTACAGAGCCGCACGATACGAACGGATTACACGTGCCAGCTGCTGTTGACAAACGTTCTTTTGCACATAGCAACGTTGTGTGAGCAGCTTCTTGACGTCCCCGAGTCAAGCAATGCAGCGCACCCAGAGATTGACTTTCTACACCAAGCATATCTTACAGAGGGAGACAATACGGCATTTCCCGATCAGAGGCACATGCCCGGCCAAACTCCTATCTCGAAAATAATGGCCAAACACTCTGTTCGAGAAGCGATAGTATTATGCTCGACTAGTGGAGATCTTCTAAAGCGGAAACCTTTAAGTGGTTTCCAGATTCTTGGGAAACAGGAAAGTGCTCACGTTGATATAGATACAAGGCTGAGGCGTGTGTTAGCTTCACTCTCACATTCGTAGATGATATAAGCTTTGTCACACCCTGAGACTTGTCGAGCACAGATTTGCGGTGGTTCGGGAAAAGCAATGAAGTTGTTTCCAATGTGGAGTTTTCCTCCTTAAGATCCTTGCCGCTGCGTAACTCACCGCGCGTCGTCATGTAGTGCGCATTCTCTCACGTGCCCGATTACGAGTCTGGACTACTATAACCCAGTCAGTTAATCCTCCTGCATCGAACTAGCAAAGTATAGTGTAGGGGTGGCAGAAAGAAGAAATGAGGTCGCTGTCACATAGATAATCTGCCAACTCAAGGAGTCGCCGACACGCGTGCCACATATTCCACCTTCATCATGTTCGGCATGCGACGATATCGACTGTTCCTGTTGGTCGCAGCACTCTCGGCAGCGACAATTTACTGGCTGTCCAATCGAGGCCCGTGGAACGTAAGTGATCTCGAGAGACTCAGCAAAGAGGCTTTCAAGCAGGGCACGCCGCAAACGCCGTCGCTGCCGGACCAAGTCGTTGAGCCCGTACTACCACCGCGCCCTGTAGAAGATACCCTGAAGCCAATCGAATCCTCAAGGCCGGGGACAAAGGCCAACTCAAAGACACCGTCCTTGCCAACGTGGATCGTTCCAGTGAGCACGTCTACCCACAAGCAAACTAAACCTACACCGACCGACGAAGGACTATTACGCGCTGCACCGAAGTTCGAAGAACCATTCGGCGAGGAAGGAGCAGGCAGATATGTCGTGGAAAAAGAACCAGCTGACGGGAGGCAATCACGGTGGCAGCGACCAGAAGCACATTTCCCACTCCTCGAGCAAGATGTCATAAGCCTGCCAACAAATACACCGATGAAGTTGCCCAAGATCCAGGCTGCCTTCGGGACAGAGACCAGCAACATGCGGCAAGACAGGCTAAGCAGACTCGATACCATCAAGCGGTCCTTCCAACACGCATGGAAAGGTTACAAGCAATATGGCATGCCTCACGACGAGGTCAAGCCCATCAGCAAGAGTTACCAGGATCCGTTCATGGGTTGGGGTGCGACACTTGTCGATACCCTCGACACGCTATGGATCATGGAGCTGAAGCAAGAGTTTGACGAGGCTGTTACTGAGGTGGAGAAGATCGACTTCAAGACCAGCATCAGAAAGGACATACCACTCTTCGAGACTGTTATACGATATCTCGGAGGTCTAGTTGCTGCCTACGATCTTAGTAATGCAACCTACCCCGTCCTACTTGTAAAGGCAGAAGAGCTGGCCGAGGTTCTGATGGGTGCCTTCGATACTCCGAACCGCATGCCTACAACATTCTACAACTGGGCTCCTTCATATACGAGCCAGCCGCACAGGGCTCACGCTCATGCTGTTATGTCTGAGCTGGGTTCGCTGTCGCTTGAAATGACTCGGCTTGCACAGATCACAGGGAAGCACGAGTATTACGACGCTATCGCAAGAATCACGGACGAGTTTGAGAAGTGGCAGCCAAATACATTGATGCCAGGCCTGTGGCCCCTGAAGGTTGATGCCTCAGGCTGTCAGAAGCCGGAGCATGCGACGGAGGACGACGAAGAGGAAGGACAAGATGGCCTGGTCAAGAAGCCGGTCTTGCTCGAAGCCGAAGACAATGACACAAGTGGCAAAGAGCCTGCGGACTTGTCGGGCAAGGCTCTGCCCCGGAAAGACGAGAACATCCGAAACGATATTGCCAAACGAGAAACTCCAGCAAAGCCCAAGAGCTCGACCAAAGCCGAGAGATCACCACCCCTAGCGAAAATCAATCAAGAAATCCTCCGTGTGGAGTGCACGCCTCAGGGTCTGGCTCCCGAGCCTCATGCCAAGGTCCAGACTTTCGGTATCGGTGCCCGAGCCGATTCGACCTACGAGTACTTGCCCAAGATGCACGCTCTACTACGAGGGCGAAACAAGCAATACGAGAGCATGTACATTGATTCAGCAAAAGCGATCCGTGATCACCTCCTTTTCAGGCCTATGATCAAGGACAAAAACAGAGAGATTCTCTTCGCGGCAAGTCACGACCTGAACCCGAAAGCAAAGAACGCGAAGAGAAGGGAGGAGATTACATATGAGGTCACTCATCTCTCGTGCTTTGTCGGTGGTATGTTCGGCCTCGGTGCCAAGCTCTTTGGAATCGAAGCCGACATGGAGCTGGCGAAGCAGCTTACCGACGGCTGTGTATGGGCCTACGAGTCGATGCCAACTGGCGTCATGGCAGAGAAGGCTGCAGTTGTGCCGTGCCCCGACCTTGACGCCTGTGAGTGGAACCAAGTCAAATGGCACGAAGCACTCGACCCACAGATGGAAAACCGGTTTGCTGCTGTGCAAGCATGGAACAAGAACCAAAGGTCTGACTCTGAGAAATCGTCCAAGGCCACTATGAGCGACGAAACCGTCGACCAAGAGGAGGTTTCAGGTCGTGAGCCCGCTACAGAAAAGCACCAGACTGAGACAAAGCATGAGAGACGAGACGCCCTGGACGTGAAGTCTACAGGAAACATTATCGACCAGCCTTCTGAGACATCTCCAAGACTGGACGTTGAGGAAGAAGACGGTCACTCGAACAATGCGGACGCCTCAGGGTCCCTTTCTTTTGTCCCGAAGGTGGCCCTGTCACACGAAAATTATGTCCAGTCTCGCATTCAGGAAGAACGCCTTCCGCCCTCGTACACCAAGATCTTCGATCGCAAATACGGCCTCCGGCCTGAAGCAATCGAGTCAGTGTTCTACATGTACCGCTTGACAGGTGACAACATCTGGCGCGAAAAAGGGTGGAAGATGTTCCAGGCTGTGCAGAGGGCGACACAAACCGAGGTTGCCAATGCAGCGATGAAGGACGTAACAAGTAAGTTGGGAGAGTTGGATGACAAGATGGAAAGTTTCTGGCTGGCTGAGACGTTGAAGTATTTCTACCTGCTTTTTGATGAGCCGGAGCATATCAGTCTGGACGAATATGTTCTGAATACTGAGGCGCATCCTTTCTTGATACCTCAGTGAAGGCCATGATTGACTGGAGTGTACAGCAGTCAGCTTGGGCTAGTCGGTATATCGGAGTTTACATTGTTACCACGAGGAAGGGCTTCTCACCACAAGAAACATCTCCTCCTTTGTACAAGTAAGAAACGTCACGGAAGACAGGGCCCACAGTGGCAGGCAGAACCCGATATATTGAAGGCTCGTGTCTCGAGTCGGACGGTCTGTCTCTTGCTTGTGTTTTTAGTCTTGGTCTAATTTCATTGTCTTCGCCCTCCTCATCTGCTCGTACAGTGGTTTAAGTCGTCCGGTGATGTTCGGAACCCTGCATGGCAAGTCCGCAAAGTGGGTGTCACTAGGTAGCCGCGGCTTACCTGAAATGCGTACCGGCCAGGCGCTGCCAACGATGATCGCGATGCGCCCGTTGCTTAACTTCTTCTCAACCTAATAAGGTTCTTGCAGTAGATTGGCAGCCGGCGGTCGACGTCACCCGGCGCAAAGCACAAACCTTGGAGAGTTGGATTCTTTGTTCGACACTCGTTGCAATAATGCGACGATAGACTGCTTGCACCACCACGCAAGCCTGCGACTACGACATACACACATGATTCCTTGTTACATCTCGGCTCTCCACATCAGCTCTGCCACCTTGATGATCAGGACGACATGAAGCTGCCCGTAGCATGGAAGCCGAGAACACACATCATGATGAGATCCCTACCGAGGACAAGTTCTGGGCGGAGGTCGAGGCCGTACTGGCGAAGCAATGTGAAACCCACGACCACATCGACGACTCTCTGCGATCCTACCTAGCCCTGCTCGACGCCCATCACCAGGAATACCTAAGCTCTAGTGACCAAGACCAAGAGCAAGACCACGACCACTTGGGCCACTGCGCATACCTGCTATATGCCTCTCCTCTGTTTACGCAGCATGCTAGCTACATCAGACAGCAGCTGGTCTACTGCCTGTTACAGGAAGATGACATCAACGTCTTACGCATTGCCGTCACCTTCTTGCTCGCCGATGCCCGAGAGAACGAACAGACCTTTGAGATGCTGAACAGAGAAGGCACCTTTCCGAGGCTGGTGGAGCTCATCGCTCATCCACGGCAGCATGAAGAGCACATCCATAGAACGCTCATGGAGCTGATGTACGAGGTGGCCAGAATACAAAAGATCACCAATGACGATTTATGTGCGTTTCAACTTCCGACACGCCCCCAATCCCAGACGGTCAGCTCCTGCCAGGCAAAGCGCTCAGACTGACCTCTCCCACAGCGTGCATTGACGACGACTTCATCTGCGGTCTCTTCGACATCATAGAGCAGGTCTCTGACGACGTGAACGACCCCTACCATTACCCCGTGATTCGAGTTCTGGTAAGCACCCTCTTCCGTCAAGCGCGGAACAGTACTGACGAGTCGCCAGCTCGTATTGAACGAACAGTTCATGGTGGCTGCCCATGACCCTTCTGTGCTTGCCAAAAAGTCGATGCCCTTGACGAACAAGGTGGTGAAGGTGCTGTCTTCGCATGGGAGCAGATACAAGACGTTTGGTGCAAACATCATATTACTCCTAAATCGTGAAGGTAAACGTTTCGGTGGGAGTGCGCGAGACTGTAGGCTAACACTGGCAGACGAGACCTCGTTGCAGCTCCTCACGCTGAAGCTGATGTACCTGTTGTTCACCACTCCACCGACCTACGAATTCTTCTACACAAATGATCTACGAGTGCTGGTTGACATCCTGGTACGGAATCTGCTAGATCTGCCCGAATATGCCGCCGCTCTCCGTCATACCTACCTGCGAGTCCTCTACCCGCTCCTTGAGCACACTCAGCTCAAGTACCCACCTTTCTACAAGAGACAGGAGATCCGCGGTCTGCTAGCCTTGCTCTGCGGCGACCGCGTCGAAAACACAAACGGCAGTCCTCCCGTGGGCCCTGGCTGGAGTCACTTCGAAGATGTGGACGAGACGACCAAAAGACTAGTTAAGCGCTGCCAGACCGTCAGCTGGCTCGCTGACCCAGACGCGCCCGAGCTGACTCTCGTCAATTCGCCGACAGAGGACCGAACACCGGAGCCAGATTCACCTATCTCACCTTCGAAGCCAAAGCCACCACAACTACCTGCCCCACGGAAGCTACGCAAGCGCACCTCGTCTAAGGCATCCGCGCCAACCACGGGACAATTTCTGCCACCGCGGCTAGATGCTGCCAGACAATCAAGCGTAAGTATGGCAGAGATGGCTCAACAGAAAGAGAAACCAGGCGTCATCACTCCAAGCAGAAATCCCAGCGCGAAACAAGGTCTTCTTAGGCAGGCTATGTTCGCGAAGAAGGAGAAACCACCTCCCCCAAAGGCTCGGCGCTCCGGCTTTGTAAGACCCAAGGCCCACCTAGCCTCAACTGAGCTAGAAGTCACAAGACTCGGCGTCCCCGAGAAAACGCACACGCCTGTGAGCCAGCGGAACGAAGCAGAGACGTACGAAGATGCGCTCGAGGAGCAGAACGAGGAGTCCCAGCAAGCACCAGTCCAACCCGGCCAACCAGATGGACCGGCGAAACGAGCACCAACACCGACGCCTGCCCCTCCTAATCACGAGCCATCAAACCCTCAGACACAACCACAACCGCAACCACAATCAAATACACATACACAACAACAACAACAACAACAACAACCACCCAAAAAACCACCCCCCGCACCCAAAGCCCGCAGAGGCTGGCGCATGCGCAAAAGCAGAGATTTAGACGACGACAAAGAACCCGGCAAATTCTCCACGAACCTCCCGTCAGTCCGCACCACGCACGTGTCCGCACTTGCGCCCGCACCCACACCCGCATCGAACCCGTTCTCAACGCCCGCGCCCGCAGAAGGCACCACCGAGTCCACCCTCTTCCCGCCCGCCGCCAAAGAGAAGACCCTCGACCCGCTGCACACGCCGACGACGCCCCGCGCCGCCGATGTCAAGCGCTCGGTCAGCGAGGCCATGAGCCAGGCGCAGGCGCAGGCGACCCTGCAGGTGGAGGAGTGTCTCGAGAACACGCATCTCGGCGAGCAGGGGCGGCGGGTGCAGGAGAAGGAGCAGGGCGAACCGAGCAACGGCAGCAGTACAGGCACAGTACTCCATCCTCTGAGGACATCGAGTCTGCAAGCCTCGCAGTCGCAGTCGCAACCGCAATTACAGGAACAATCGGGAGTAGGAGGTCCATTGGAGGCAGACTCTCCCTCCGTGCAGCGGACGTTTGTAGCACCGCCGGGTCAGGCGCCAATAAGAGGCGTGCCGGGTCCTAGGGTCGATGTGGAGACGAGTCCGTTCGTAAGCGATGATGAGCAGGGAAACGAAGCAAGGCCACTACGTACAAAGGAGAGCTGGGAGGACTTTGAAGAATAAGATATATTGAATCACGCCAGAATGGACACCCCACCCGACTCAGATAGTAAGGGACTATGGACGGTTGTTATGTTGCAACTTAGAACCACCCCCCGCATCTTAACGACCCTGTAGATCGCCCTAATGACCGTATATACCGAAGTAAGGTTCGACGCCTAGATTACCGGGTTGCTTGTACCCAGCATCATATGCTTGGAAGAGATACAAAGATCCCGCGGGTATGCCAGATCCTCGAATGCTATTCAGTGCGAGATTTTGATTCTCAGGCGATGGAACTGCTTGACCATTTGTGCTTCCCTGGTGTGGCCAGCCTGATTCAGTGATGACGATTCGCTTGCCTCCGTTGGCGGTCGCAACCTTGTTGTACGCATTAAGCACAAAGGCTCCGGCATTAGCAGCAGCTGTGTTTGGGTCGAAGAAGGCGTGGGCATTGGCGCCGCAGTAGTCCGATGTCGAACAAATGGTTGGATCGTTCATCATCACGTTGAAAGTATCAACGGTGATTACGTTGGCGTTGTAACCGGCTCCGCTCAGTATGCCTCTTGCTGTAGAAACTGCAGCCGCAACCTGGTCTGACGATGCTTGTCCAGTATTGACAAGCTCGTTACCAATGTAGACGGTGTCGACGGAAGCCCAATTACCGCCCATCATGCCGATGAGTTTGTTGAGATCACCCTGAAGGTTGGCGATGCCGTTGATGCCGACCATGGCTGTCAAGCCGTTCTGTGCAGCAGCTGCAGTGAGCTCATTGACAGGACAACCAATATCGTAGGTTCGGATCATGGTGTAGCCCTGGCTCTTGAAGAAGCTGAAGTCGGAATTCATGGTTGCAGAATCTTTGCATTGGCTTTGGCTGTTGATCATGTCGTAACAGATGCCCATACCACCTGATGAGGCGCTGTCACTAGCAGTCTGGTCATTTCCAGCATTTTGCCCACCACTAACAGCGGCCTTGCTGCTTGATTGTGGAGCATCCTGGGTGGAAACACTTGAAGTTTGTGTTGGAGAGACAGAAGGTGAGAGCGACGACTGCAGTGGTGATGAGGCCTGTAAGGATCCTGTGGCTCCAGAGAGATGGTCAGGTCGCTTCTGGTAATTGGCAGGTGCAACATGTGTAGCAGATGCAGCCACGGATGTAGATGTCGTTGCAGATGGAGCTGCAGGATCGCCGTTGATCTCTGTGCTGACAGGTTTGCCGTTAGCGTCAACCCAGACCACGGTCTGGTAGAACGTTGTGAAGACTGTCTCGACGACAGGCGCAACATCGCGTCGATCAGCGTGGAATCTCTGGTGTCCTGCTTCGTGTGTCAGCAACGGCCTTGGAGGAGAGTATTTCAACTTACGAGGGACGGTCGCAGCCTGCGCTACGGCGGCCACCGCAAGATATGGTGTGACCCTCATATCTGTGGTGTATGTATAGATGAACGAAGTATGTGAAGAATGGTAGGTGGAGTGTGCAGAGCAAGAAACCTTTTTATCCAGTCTTAGTCGTTTGAAGAAGGCACCATGGGTCAGAGTGTAATCAAAACCAGAAACGCGCTTTCCTCGCTGCAGGAAACACTTTGAGAATCTGAGGAAGGCACCAAGAGTCAAAAGGAGTTCCCTTCAATATCATCATCATCCTTTGATGACCGCATGCTCCCTTGTAGGTACTCTGCACAGACCACATTCTCTTCACTGCATAAGATTACCAACAAAGCAATTTCCCGTCACGTGGAAGTGTCTTTGTCCCCAGAGTGACATGGTGATGCTTTCAGTCGTGCTTGCTCCCTTGTCATTCACCATGTAATTTAACATTGACAGTGATACAGCTTCCACGATCGGTTGCTGATGGCTTTGGTCGGTCAGTGGAGGACATCAGTGTGTTTGGTCCGCACAACATGCGTCGCATGCATCTCTTCATCGCGGACCGCACCCCTCAAGGGTTACCCTATGCTTCTATAATCAGCATCAATAGACTGCTGATGATGCCACCGGTTTCCTTACGACATTCAGGTCGACGCCGAGAGCAGCCAACCCATAATCCGTTTGATTTAGTCCATCAAGAAGCAGCAGCTCCGTTGATTCAAGTGTGTTCCTGGTCGTAGCTCCCGTTCCATGGCGTCCATCACGGCTGTTTCATTAGTTTCCTGCTGTGAATGTTTCGCGCCATCAGTTCGCAGGCGACCGCTCGCATGGCGCCCATGGTATCACACCCTTCCCTCTAAGGTGATCACTTTTTCGTGCCGCCGGCATATGATCGTTGCCAAGGACACCCACTACTGTCTCGGATGACCATTAATTCACCACCGGAAGTGATCATAAGTCAGCATGACACTTCATACAATCAGTGCCCTTCGCAAGCAGCCCTGGGAGCTTTATCAACATTGCACAAGCACTGCTGATCCAGTACTAAGCCAGGGGCAGTCTCGTGATCAGGGGAGATGGCGCCCATGAGAGGCGTATGTGATCAGCGATAGCCCAATCGGCGGTAACAGGCACCTGGAAGCACTTTCCGTGAGATTCCCAAGCCCCATTCCCAGCCAAGCCGAGGTAGTGGTCGTAAGGAAAAGGAACAAGCTCAGAAGAGCATCGAAAGTCGCGCCAGACGAGCGTGCTTGGCGAACGTCTAGGCATATCTCTTCGGCAAACCTGCCGTGGAAAGACAACGCATTCCTCGTTGCTGCGCCGCGTTCGCTCCCTCGTCGTTAACATCCTACGGGACATTTCGTGCGAAGCCTCTTGTGAAGCTGCGACTGTGAAATTACCACTGCGAGGTCTGCGTAACAGCCATTGTGTGATCAGTGGCTTTGTATATCATGATACTGACTTATTAGACCACTTCATCTTGAAAAGTCGCCTAGCTGCCGTTGCTAAGCGAGTCAGACAGTTATGAGACCCATCGATCGCATTTTCAATTGAGAGGTATCTAACTGCGAAGACCGCCTCACATGTTTGTACTCATCAATTCTTTGAAGCCGTGTCTTTAAGCACAAATGAATCCGACATGTGAGAAACAGTACACGCAGCAAAGGAGCAGCAGTGGGAGGACGCTTGAGCTTCGTGGATTGGAGGGACAGCACTTTTGCCCACGAACCCTAAATTATGACGCTGCCCGAGAATGATGTGGACAGATCGAGCCCCGTTGTGCCCATGGAGCAGCGCAATCGCTCCACGTTTCAACCATATTAACGCTCATCCCACGTATTGAGAATCTCTCTAGCAGGTCGCTAACCCTTCATACGTCGACCAAACCGGGACCGCCCGGATCTTTGCGGACAGCACTGTGATCCGCGACATTGCTCTTCCTGTAACAGATCAAGGCATCAGGCTCTCCACTGTCACTAGAAACCGCCCTCAACGAGGCATATATCCTGAAGTCGAATTGCTGCAGTGTCTCAACAATAGCTAACAACATCAATCTAATCGTAACGGTCTTCTGTCCATCTGCAAGCCAGTACTTTTCCTTCAATCTGATCTCCGTTCTCTCCTCGACGAAAGCACTTTCCTTAGTCCAGCCCGCTTGCTCAAAGCGCCGGATGAGTTGCTGAGTGAGTTCAGGCGCCGCTTCGTGGACAGTAACTTTGTCCAGTTGATCGAAAGATATTGTGAAGAACGTCGCTGGTAATGGTGTGTCATTCTGACGGAATACGAGTGTGTCTACACCATGCCCGTCAGCCTCTTCGCTATCCTTCTTGCACCCTTCTTGAAAGTCAATTCACCTTTCTGATTGCCCTTCCTTCCCATAACCACAGCGGCGTCGTGTACCCAACCCATCTCATACAGACCTTGCAGCAGCATCCTCAAGAACTTTCGTAACTTGTCATTCTTCATGTCAGTATTCACGTACGGGTAACCTTTCAACTTGAGTTCCTCCGCGGCATTATACATTCTTGAGCCCTGAATGCCGTCCGGCCATGATAATTCGACTAGCTCACGAATTCTGGCGACGTCGGCTGGTGGGAACTGGATCAAGCGGACACGATCGACCATATTGAAGGATATTACGGCGAACTTGGAGGAGTACGCAGACGTCTGATATGGTGGTGGCGAGAAAGATGAAGTATGTTTGGAAGATTCACCCACTTCCTCCGCCTTTGTCAGGCTTTTCATGCTTGCAGACGATTGTTCTTTCAGGATGACTCCGTGTGTACAGATGGTGATGTAAGCGCAGCTTGAAGCGACCAGCAATATACCAAATTGCAGAAACGATGAATGACCTGTCTGCGATTGGCGGTCGCTGCCGTGCAGACCAATTCAGTATATAAGGTTGTGCTCGCAACATATGACTGCTTCCATAGATGTACTTGTGCTTTGCAACCGAAACCTACCTCAGCCGTCTTTGCGACTGCATTTCTTGACCGTGAGAGGACTTGAAAGAGTCCATGCGCAATATACGTGCCGGATCACGGCAAGGCGGGCGCAAAGCGGGCGCAAGGCAGACAGACTATCTGTGTATCGTGTCATACCCGATTCTCACGGCCCGAGGCCAACCCCAATTGAGCGTAAATCATGAACTAGGACAGTCCTGGGTCGTGACACTTTGATGGTAAGGCGGGGAACCGGTCTGCACGTACAGAAAGTCGCAAGCGAGTGCAAGAAGCATCGTCTAAACATAGCACACATCAGCACCAGTTCCAAACATCCGCTGTCCCCGACTTCAGGTTCAATCCCGAGGTAAGCTTACTAACCATTCCAGCCTTCCGAGCGCTACAAGTATCAACATGCCACGACGCACAGCAGAAGAACTCGACGCATTTTCGGCCATTGATCCCGAAATTGAGGCTATCGTCAAGTCGGGGCGGATGCCCAAGCGAAGCGTCGACTACACTGACAGCACAAAAGCTGTCCAGCAGCTTCGTGTGCTCTCGGAAGCGCAGGGTGAGCTCAAGGATCGAGAAGACGTCAACACGACACGCAGCACCTACAAAACACGAGATTTCCACGAGAATAGATTACTGATCTTCAGACCGTCCAAAACCCTTGTGCACGACAAGCTTCCCTGCATTGTTCATCTCCACGGCGGCGGCGGAGCCATCGGCTCTCCAGAACCGACTGCCCCTTTCTGCCAGGAGCTGGCCGTAAGACAGGGTGCCGTGGTGATCGCCCCCGCATACCGGCTTGCTCCAGAGCACAAACACCCCACTGGCAGAAACGACTGCGCAGATGCCGTCAAGTCTATCGCAGCCAACGCCGCGGAGTACGGCGTCGATCTAGCCCTCGGCTTCATCGTAGGCGGTCACAGTTTTGGTGGATCCACAGCAGCCATCATCTCTTTGCAGGCCATGGACCTAGGTCTCTCCGACACGATAACCGGTTTGTACCTGGGCACGGGCAACTTCGTCAACAAGCAAGTCCCGGACGAGTACAAAGACCAGTACCGCTCACGCACAGACGAACGATGTGTGAATGCGCCCGTCCTCGATGCCGCAACGAAAAGGGTTTTCGAACAGGCTGGCGCATACACCGACAAGCCCGTGTGGGGCGGTGTCAGTGATGGCGATCTATCTAACGCATTCAAAAGGCAGCCTCGTACTTATTTCCAAGTCTGTGGGATGGACGTGCTGAGGGACGATGCGCTGGTGTACGAGGAGATGCTCAAGTCGAATGGTGTCGATACGCGGGCTGATATATATCCCGGTACTCCTCATGTCTTCTGGGGAGTATTTCCGCCCGGGACGATCTCGCAGGCGACAAAGTGGGCAGACGATACACAGGTAGGAATGTCGTGGTTGCTGCGGCGGTAGGCAGTGACGGGCTGCTCACTAAATATGTGACATGGATGGGACTTATCTTAATCCATTAGTTCCTGTCACTTTTGTTCGCGACCACTCAACTGTCCTGTCCTCTGTGTTGTACTGTCGCGAGAGGCACGACTAGATCCACATTCGAGCGGTTGGGGCTAATGCGAGTAGTGCCGATGTCGGTGTAGACAAAATCGCGTCCTGGTCTTGCACGACTGCGTTTATGAAAAACTACGTAGTCATATCGAGGACATATTTCCTTCTTACCTCAGCCTGTGCAATCAATACGCTGAAAAGAACGAGACCGTCAACGCACGTGCGTAGCAGACCCTTCCGTTCCACCAGGGTAATCCTTCTCCATTACCTGTCTCGTGGGTGGCACTTGCGCCGATGAGTTCCGCGTCCACCCTCCTCCGCTCGCCCTCGAGGCTCTCCTTGTCGCGTGAGCCTCACTCGCGCGTCGATCATTCGAGGTCAACGTCTCACCCTCGCCAAGCTGCCACTTGGAGCTCTTCCACGGCTTGACCCTCATCAGGAACATGGTGTCGATCTCTTCCAAGCTCTTCCCGCTTGTTTCAGGGAGGAAGAAGAATACCACGGCCACGGCGATCAGGTTGCACGCTGCAAAGAGGTATCCATAGCCAAATCCGATTTCAGATGTGATGAACGGGGTTGCGAAGCCGATGAAGAAGTTGAAGGCTAAGGATTCGTCAGCTCAATGATCATGATTCAGTGTGTGGTGTATGGGAGCAGGGAAGTGGTGCAAGGGGATTGAGACTAGACTGGTGCCAGTCGTTGGGAACACTTACTCCAATTGCTGGCCGCGCAGAGTGCTATACATTGACTCCGGTATCGCGACGGGTAGATCTCGCTCGTTACCGCCCAAGCCATCGGTCCCCATGTGCTCGCGAAAGCAGCGATGAAGAGGCAAGCGAACACAATCATCACATAGCCAATGGTGGCGTTGTTGTTACCTTGCGAGTCCTCAAGCGCGAAGTATCCAAGTGATGCAAAGACCATGTAGCACATGAACATCCATCCGGCGCCGATACTCAGACACTTTCTGCGTCCAAATTTCTCCACCATATAGAGACCTGGGAAGGTGGTGACCACGTTGACGGTTCCAAGGATGATCTGCGTAATGAAAGCATTCTCGATCCCTACCGATTGGAAGATGGTTGTTCCGTAATAGAAGAAGAAATTGGCACCTGTCATCTGCTGGAGGCATTGAATCGTCATGCCCAACAGCGTACGATAGAACATGCGGGGACCGGTGAAGACCTCGATGAGCTTGGTGTCACCGCCTTCAAGCTCAAGCTCGAGTTTCTCTCGCATTTCCAGGAGCTGTTTCTTTACCACTCTGTGTCGTGTACTAACGCCGTAGAAGGCGGCAACACTGTTAGTTGCAGACTCCACATTACCGTGTCGGAACTCATGGCGTGGTGTCTCGGGGAAGAAGAGAATGCCACCGCCTAGTATCAGCGCCCAAAAGAAGGAGATCCCAATCGGCACGCGCCACTGTGCTGTGCCAGACAAGTTGACAGTGCCAAAGTTGATAAGGTACGCAATCAAGATTCCAATGGTGATGAAAAGCTGGTAGCAGCAGACAATAGCACCACGGACGTGTGTAGGTGCGCTTTCGCCCTGGTAGGCGGGAACCATCACCGAAAGACCACCAATGGAGAACCCGGCGATGATTCGCCCCATCATCATAATCCACCAGTAGGGGTATTGAGATGCGATCTGGAAGATATTGCCGATGCAAAATACGATGCACCAGAGACAAATGCTGTATTTGCGGCCGAGTCTCCTATTGTTGGCAAGAGGACCTGCTATGAGGGCGCCAACCAGTGTGCCGATGGACAGCATAGCGACAATCAGACCGGTCCGGATGTCGCTTAGCGCGAGATCTTGTCCTCCCCGAAGGTCAGCAAACTGGTAGACGAAGTTTTCCATCTGACCTTGTCAGTCCGTGCGTCACCAATGAGTCGACGGTGTGCTCTTTACCTGCAAGAATCCAGATATCTGACCAGTGTCATAACCGAAACAGATGCCGCCCATCGAGACCAACACAGTCATCAAGAAGGTCCGAACAGTAAGGAACGGCACCTTCGAGTCATCATTGAACTCTTCATCTTTGGGAAGTGCTGGTGTCGCCTGCACTTGGCCATCGCCCGCTACTGTCGAGGATCTCGAGGAGTCCACCATATTGATCGATGTTGTCCTGATTATGTGAGGTGATCAAGTTGGAAAACCGTTTGCTCACTAGAATACAGCATCTCGAGTATATAGTGTCTCTTACAGGTTATGAGGCGCGTGCCAACGCCAAGTCGTCAGCCGACACGTAGAAACGTCATTTCCTGGGGTGGCGGCAGCATCGCGGCGACTTGGCGTATGGCGTCAAGCTCACGCGACGAGAGGATTACCGTCGCCAAGATGTACAAAAACCAGAATTCCCAGTAAGTTGCCCTTCCTTACGAGCACAGCATAGGGTCGCAAGGAGATAAGCTTTTTTCCGATGCGCTCGGCGACGCCCAAAATGTCATGGCGTTTCCTGTCCATCTCACTGTGGCATGCGTAACTTGTGGTAGCCTGACAAGAACGATCATTGTGGAGGCTGTGAGGTTTGGCGAAGATATTTCCACGATGATCGTCAGCTGCTGACGCAAGGACGAGACGGGTGGAACGGCAATTCGGCCGACTGGGCAAATGCTTGGCGCCATCGCTCGGGGAGTGGAAGCTATTCCAGCCAGACACAGAACTCGCTGCTTGGATCAACGAGCCTCAATAGAGGATACACAAAGCTCTGCTGCACGTTAACCTAAAATCCAACCTTCCGGAAGCCGTATATCCGGCGCGGCCAAGGAGGGCTGCACTGGAGATTGGCAGCTCATTCAGAATTCCCACAGCGAAAGTTGTAAGAAAGGGATAATGCGAGGATTGGTTGTAGGCAAGCAGTATCGAAACATCAGCGATTAAACGTACTTCCATGTTTCGTGTAGATCCAGCTAAAGGCACCGACTAAAAGCATCGAATAAATTCTAGTCGGCGATGTCGGCACCATGCGCTTCCGGGTGTTGCCGGCAGCCATAAGCTGCTAACACAGAGCTAAACGAGCAGAGAGAATTGAAGCAATCTGCAGGTGTTTATCCAGCGCGCATGTCTCCTACTTCTCAACTCCGTAATAGCCAAATTCTTTAGCGAGCCGGAGTTGCCTGGCATAGTTGCAGTGAAGGTCGAGCTCGTGGCAGATGAGGTCATGGAAGCTGTGACGGAGGCAGCGGCGGGAGTGCTACTTGAGCATCGATGTTCTTAGAGGACCTGGATTGACCTGGCTGGGGGATACGGCAGTCCGGAAAGTCGACTGGAATGTCATAGGTACAGTCCAAATAGGCGAGTGATCGGAAGCACCAGTAGTAGGGGCAGGGACGGACGCCGAGATTGTGGCACTTGACGGGCTGTTGCTGGTTGAACCTCCCACAGCAGCGATGGAAGCTGGACTGAAATAGGATATGCGGTGTTGACCAGGTAGATGCTATACACAAGGCCTGCAGTCGCGATGTGGAGGGCCGTACCTAGAAAACGGTCGCTCAGGCCATTACTGCCGGGCCCGGTGCACTCCAGGTAAACACGAACGTCTGCCACAGAGAAAGAGCTCTTGACAGACGCACGAGATAAGGATTTCCTTCACAGTATTCGGCTTGAGTAGTCTTCAATACTAACGCTTCTCCTTGTCCTTTTCAATTTGTATTTTCTCCAACTTGTCCAGGCCGCCGAGTTGTTGAAACCCCTTGTCTCCCAAGACATTCGGGACAATGCCACCGGCGGCATCGGTAAGCTGAACCAACCCAGCTCTACCGCCTCTCCAGATTTGATCCGGAGGGTTCCTCTGGAGCAGATCAGAAACTACGTTTTCTGCCCACATGTTCTGATCCTCCGCATACTGTTCCGTCGCATGCCCCCGGATCACGTATTCGACTTCCTTCTCAATAGGCTGATAAGGGCTGTCATTCGGCAAAGTGGGCGGGTTCGTGCGGTTCTTCGGGAAACTAGACTGAGTACTTCCTGCCTTGAGGATAGACATAACGGTGGGTCCAGCGCCATTGGTCCTGCTCACAGTGCGCAATAGATATCAAGCTTGATGAACAGCAGCACGGCCGGGTTTAGATTGATCATACACAAGGTCTTGCACAGGCGTCAACAAGTTCAGCCTGAGGCAAGCTGCGTCTAACAAGTCTCTATGCTTGGCTTGGCCATTATGCTGCTTAGGGCGAAACACATGTCATGACACCACTGTACTTGCCGACACAACTCTATGCGTTAGCAACATTCATCAGCGTGCCGAACGTCGTGTCGTTGCTAAGAATTGGGCATGATTGGCACACAGCTTGACAAGCTTCGCTACGTCTTCGTTCTGACACGGTGGTGTGCTACGCTGGTCGGCGGCATCAAAGGGAAGTAATCTGTAAGGATTAACGACCATTCACCCAGGGTGACTCGAAGCAGTAGCTTTGATCACGTGACTAGGAGTGCACTTGAGGGCCCCCACCTCTTCCGAATCATTTCCTCTCATCTGAGCAGACAGCACATCCGAGTACTTGTAGGCACAACTGCACGTTCTTGCACATCATTTTCCTTCGGCAGTGGTTATTTCCCAGAGCAATCTCAGCGTGACTAACACGGACTCCATTTCCGTGCCACTGGAGTCTCGCGTAGCATATACATGACGCTGCGATGCCGTCATTTACTTATGCGGCACGCTCTTACCAGCTGGCGGGATGTAGATAGATTTCGGCAGGTGCTACAAGAAGTTACGTCTTTGGAGGGGTAGACTTGATCAAGCACAAATATATCGCATCGTTGTTTTTCCCTGGTTCCAAGCACTAACGATCATTCCTCATCAACACTAGCTAGATCCCCATATACCGCAAAGATGGCAATGACACAGGCAGCAAACCTCCTCGAGAAGGCTTTGGGCCACGGCGGTACGGCCACCACCGAGCAGAACCTATCGAACCCTGATCGAGACGTGGCAAAGTACGCGGACCCCAGCGGCGAGAAGATGAAGGCCTTAGTATGGAATGGCAAGAACGATGTCAGGATCATTGAAACATTCAAGCCAGCGAAGATCGAGAACACAGACGTGATCGTCAAGGTCACAGGAAGCACAGTCTGCGGTTCGGATCTACATTTGCTGCATGGTACTGTCGTGGAGTTACAAAAGGGCGACATTCTCGGCCATGAGTTCTGTGGTGTAGTCGACAGCGTTGGCCCGAACATCAAAAATGTCAAGGCGGGCGATCGAGTCGTCTGCTCGTTCCAGATTGCCTGTGGAAATTGCATGTACTGCGATAAGAAACTCAGCTCTCAGTGTGAGAACACGAACGACAACACCATCGAGAACATCATGTATGGAGGCCGGACTGCCGGCATGCTTGGCTATTCCCACTTCACTGGAGGCTATGCGGGAGGCCAGGCAGAGTATGTGCGTGTCGCGTACGGTGATGTCAATTTGCTCAAGATCCCAGACGCTGTGCCAGATGAGAAGGCGCTTTTCTTGAGTGACGTACTGAGCACAAGTTGGAATTGTGTGGTCGACACGGGTGTCAAGGAGGGCGATGTGGTCGCCATTTGGGGCGCGGGTCCCATTGGTCAAATGTGCGCGGATTTCTCCTTCATGAATGGCGCAAAGAGAGTCATCATAATTGACGGAGGCGCCGGTGCTTGGAGATTGGACTTCGTGAAGAGCAAACTGCCCCAGGTCGAGACGCTCAACTTCACAGACTTGCCGAAAGGTGAGAGCATCACCAGCCAGCTCAAAAAGATGGAGCACGGTGGTCCAGACGTTGCTCTCGAATGTGTCGCGGGTGAATATGCGAAGGGCTGGGGTCACTACTTCGAGATGATGCTGGGCCTGGAAACTGACACCAGCGAGATCATTAACGAGATGATCACAAGTGTGAAGAGTTTCGGCAGATGTGGTGTTACAGGTGTATACGTTGGATTCACAAACCACTTCAACATTGGATCGCTTATGGAGAGAGGAATCCGACTGATCGGAAACGGTCAAGCACCTGTACATTTGTACTGGGAGGATCTGATGAAAAAGATTGAAGATGGCTCGATTGATCCCTTGAGAATGGTCAGCCATCGAGTAGCCCTTGAAGAGCTGGAGACGGTCTACAAGAAGTACAACGAGCGAGAGCAGGGTATGCAGAAGGTCTTTGTCCAGACCAAGTTCAGTTTCCCACCATCGGAAGGTGCTCCTCAGTTGACGACATACCACTCATGAATGTCGGTTGTATAGTATGACAGCTTCAGTCGCTGAATCTACATGTTAATTCATGGCGAAGTTTCGCATCAAACCAATTTGTGCTGCTTTGTATCTCGTGGCTTTGCACGGGCGTCTTGGGCGCAACAAATAGTCCATTAACGTAGGTATGCGCATTCCGGGATCATACCTGGTCGTGATGTGCCTATGACTTCACACTCGCATGTTCCACGATTGTTCTTTGGCTTTTACCGAACGTGTGGAATATCATTCGTCTCGATCTTGTAAATCGCTGTGAAAACACGACAAGCAAACCAGTCATGTACAACTTCAACTCAGCCTCCAATCCTCTTCTTCTTGTCTAGGGCCGAACGGCGCTTGGCTATACCAAAAATAGGCGAGCCGTTCGGCCCTAAACCAGAAAGTCCGATGTGCTAAGTTAAGCGAAGCTATTTGCAAACCTCTCTCTAGCGATCTGAGACATCGTGACATCTCGCTGGTGATTGTTCTATCACTTCCTCGTTTCTTGCACGTTGTGTGGAACCTAAAACTGAACAGGTTTTGCCGCGCTTTGTTGTACAGCAGCTCCGAATCAAGAAATCGAGAGTTCCGTTTAGCTGGATCGAGCTTGACGCGGCTAGGTAATCCCTGGGAAGTTAGGCACAAGTCTGAAACTCGGGCTGTAGCATAGAGTCCAGAGCCGCTGATATACAAGCTTCCCTGCTCGATACCCGCGTCATGTCCGATATACATCCAACAAGCCTTCGACCTGGCGGTCCTTCACCTTCAAACACCCCTCGACCCGAGTCGCAATCATTGTCGGGCGACATGCAAGGTCGACAGCAGTACGCCTACGGTGCCAATCAAGAATCGCAACCTAGTCATCAGCAAAACGCAAATTATGGTGGCAGATTTCCAAGTCAAATCTATCCAGCACAGGGACCGGATTACAGTGTAGAGCCGTCGGGTGGGAGTTCATCCAACCATTCATATGGCGGCAACAGCGGTAATGGTGGCAATGGTGGCAACGGCTCTAACCCACGCTCAAGCACCATAGGACAAAGCTACCCTGTCACCTTGGATCAGCCGTCGCAACCATCAATGCCAGGGTCGCAACCGCTATTCGCCCAGCATTCTGGGCCAGCAGGAATATCTGGACAATCTGCTTCGCGTCCAGCGTCGCATAGTAATGCGGCAGGGCCATCGCAATCTATGAACCCCTCTGTCCTCCAGCCAAATTTCTCGTCCGGACAGAACACCAGACCGGGCACAGCGGGAGGCACACAGAGCCAGAGCAAATCACCCTTCACTACTCCAGTAACCTCTCCGCCGCGATCTCGACCAAGCCAGATATTGCTCATCAACCCAACATCATCAACGGCGCTGACAAACACAATGCTCGCATCTCTCCGCCCCATTCTTCCGCCACAACTCGAAGTCGTCGGCTACACAGCGCACTACCCAGCCCCGACAGCATCAGAGACAACAGTCGACATGGCCCTCTCCACCGAGCTCGTGCTGCGTGATCTTGCGAAATACGCCACCAACAATGGCGAGACGGTTCAAAACTTTGACGCGCTACTCGTCGCATCGTTCACGCCGCACCCGCTCATCAATGCGCTCCGCGAAAGTTACGACGTGCCCGTCATCGGGCTCATGGAAGGATCCCTGTACGTCTCCCGGATGCTCGGCGCACGCTTCGGTGTGCTATCTACCACAAATCGGCACAAGATCTTGACAGACGACGCGCTGCACATGTCCGGCTTGTCGCACTTCTTTGTGGGCGCCGAAGCCGTCCACATGTCGCCCATCGAGATCTTGGCGAGCGCGTCGCAATCGCAGACGGGCGCGTTGCCGGAGGAAGTCAGCAAGCGAATTGCGCATGCGGCGAGAGCATTGGTCAGTAAAGGCGCGGATACGTTGGTCATGGGCAGCGAAAGCATGAGCAGTCTCGAAGTCATCCGCGCCGCGAAGGACGCAATCAGGGAGGAAGACGGGAGGAGAACTGTCAACGTGGTTGATTGTGTTGAGGCGGGCGTTATGTGTTTGAATGCGCTAGTGGGGATGGGCGTGCCAACGAGCAAGAAAGGCGTCTACAGAGGCGAAAGAGATGGGCGCAGGGCTCGCGGGCAGAATTGGTTGTGATTGGACACTTAGCTTGTGAGAGAATATAGAGGAGGGCCGATGTTGGAAAAATGTACTTAGGTAGATAGTGTCTTGGCATATGGCGATGAATATAATCTGGTGTGAACTAGCCAGCTACCGGCATGCACTATCCCTGGTCCAAGTTCGCCAACTCCAACATCAAGCGCATCGAGCGAATGCTCATCATCTGTCCGATTGGCTGCCTCGTGCGGACCATTGGCCGAGACAGGAACGAACACACACAAAACATGCAGACAAGGAAGTCATGACAAAGTCAAAGCGTAGGCTAATGGGAAAGCACGTCGTCAATTGCGCGTCCAACGAGCGCCGACGGCTTGGTCGAGCTCTTTGTGGGTGTCGGATGCTTGGTGATTGGCCAGCTGCGCTTCTGGTTGGCCTGAAGCACATAACATGAATTGGTCGAGAGTGGTGCACAGCCAGTGGAGGACAAGCTCGAGATTCACGAGCGCCTCAACGACCATGTCGACAGCGACGAGATCCAGATGATTCACAAGTGGAAGATGCCCCTGTATTGGGGGCCCGACATCATTGCGTGGCTTTGACGAACATCAGCTGGCAGTCTTTGTTCTGGCTCACGGCGTTTAGTCCCTTTTCGCCTTCGGCAGCGGCTTCGGCGGACTGATCTCGACGCTCTCAAGCCTTCTGGCAATGATATACTGCTGGTCTTCCGGTTCACACTTGGGGTTATCCGGCTGAAACGGGTCTATCGTCTCGCTCAAAATCTCAAACCCCATACTTTGTACAAACTCTCTCTGTCCCTCACCGCTCATCATGAATGTCGGCAACGGCTCACCCATGAATGGCGCGTTATAGTCCTCAACGTAGCATGTGCCCCCCTCGTACGCCGACGAGTCCCCAGACACGTACCGATCGCTCGGCATCTGCCCAATCACAAACAATCCACCGGGCTGCAATGTCCTTGCGAACTTAAGACACGCCGCATGGAACTCAGCATAATGCATCTGCAGATGCGCGAAGATCATGAAGACCGCTGCAAACTGGCCCTCTGGCTGGTACGTCACCATATCGCTTACGACAAAACTGCCTTTCACTCTGTTCGATGCAAGCTCGACCATCTTCGGCGCGATGTCGAAGCCATGTACCTCCAGACCTGCTTCGGAAAGCATTTGGGAAACAGGAACCCCTGTGCCGCAGCCTACGTCCAAGACACGACATTGTGGTGGGAGGAGCGAGATGGCTTTCTCGATGCATGCTGTTTTGAAGGGGTTGTTGCGGTAGGCATGTTCGTATTCAATGTTTAAGCTGTCGAAGGTTTCGAGGCCGGCGGTCGAGCCTACTGTTGACATGGTATGGGTAGTATGTTGCAACGTCGGACGGTGATTGTTGCTGTTGCTGTCTACCAGTTCTTTTTTGGTAATGATGTCGAAGAGTCCGGAAGGAGGGCTGCGTGATTTTGAGTAAGGGGCTCGATGTTACTTCAAAGTCCGCGTTGGAGTTCCGAGTGAGTATCACGTTACTTGCACCAGTCTCGAAGTGATCTCGTGGATGTTGAGTTGGCAAGCGGGGCTCTTGTTATTGGCCGGTTGAAGGACCAGGGATAAGTGGCTTTATATACGAGTTTCTCGAAGACGAACTAGTGGCAGGTTGTAACTACATTGGTGGTATTGTCCGGGATTGGGAGCCACAATCATCCTCGCACAGAAAACTGGTCTCGTAGGGCGTTCCTGCCTGTGAGAATCCTCATACTCGTCGCTGGCGGACGCAGAAGCATGAAACCTGCAGGAGCGCATATCCTTGTGTCGTGTCGGTAAGTGTATCCCGAGGTCCTCCCAGATACGACGGCAAGCGGGTGGGTTTTTGGCGACAGTGCAGCCACATGCTCTCAGCTTGCACCACGATGATCTGGTGTCAGGCGATCGTGAACGAACGTCTGGACAATGGATTTGGACGCTACGATAAATCAAGTAAGCAGAATCCACGAGGGCCCAATCAATGGTCTCCATTCAACCGGGGTAAGAGAAGCATCAAACACAAAGGTACTTGTACTTCAAGTTGTATATTGTATCCCCACCTGAAAGTCAAGATGTCGATCACCTGTCCAGAATATGCTTCGGAGTGTTGCGGTCGCTTTCCGGGACGAGAAAGCATCATGGGAACTTACGTGAATGATTAATCTGGGTGGAACCTTGCAGGAGGGTTTGGTGGGATCCGCGCTACGGTCCTCGGTGCAGGCCTCTGAAGCAGCTAGTGCTAGCACGTACATTAGTCGCGCAAGACCATCCTTACCCTGAACCTGGACTGGTGGAAGTGATTCAGCCATCGAGATGACGCATAGAGTTGAGTCTTCTATGAGCGCAACCCATCCGAACGTGATGGTTTCATCATGACACGTGCGTGAGATCGCAAGAGTTCACAAAGAGAGTTTATTTGTTAATGCAAAGTGGAAGCGAAAGTACGAGCTAATCGGTTTGAATGGACCCACGCGCCAAGATACGTGTTGTGTTACATTCATGACTTAGAGCTTCCGTCCCATATCTTAGCTTTTAGCAAAGTCCATTTGTCGCTAGCCCCGGCTTCATTGGTCTCGCTTCATGTTGACAACAGGTCCAGTGTAGACATGTCTAGCCTTGAAAAAGTAGTAGAGAATGGCGAACATGAGAGTCCCGCAGAACATGATGCTGGACCAGTTCATGTTTGACGCTGTAACTGGTTGTGCCAGCGGCCAGAATGCGAAGAAGATGATTGGAAGAAGGAACAGAAGCGCTGCAATGTTGATGTAGAGGCCGGCTCTGCCCAGGGTCCAGCGATGGGGAGGTAGTGGTGCTCCTCGGAGTCGTCGGTGAACGAGGCAGCTAATGGTGACGAAGTAGGAACACAGAATCGAGACACCACCAAGAGAGTTGATGGCGTTCAAGGCTACGCTCGAGCCGAGGTTGATCAGAGAGAGTAACGAGCTGACTGCGAGCGATACGCACACGGCGCGTAATGGGATGTTCCAGCCGGGAGATACCTGCTCCTGTCAATACATTGTTGCACACTCGAAGAGTATGTTCTCACCTTCATCAGCCAGTCGTGCCCAGGAAGACCTCGATCTCTTGCAAACGCCCAGATTTGTCTCGACGCAGTTGCGACCTCACTGATGCAGCAGGCCGTCAGAAGTATTATAACGATGGCAACCATTGCGTTGGTGCCAGCGTAGCTCTGCGTAGCGTTGTAGAACAACTGGATCCAGGGGTTGTAGGTCGCCGTATTCAGGACGCTGTCGACGTCACCGAGGGTAAAGATAAGAGTTACTCCCATCAAGAAGGCCAGAGTACCATTGATGACTAGCGAGGACATGAGCGCTCTCGGCAACGTTATGGAAGCGTCACGAATCTCCTCGGCTGCAATGAGTGTTAGTACTCAGCACTTGTATGATGCTGACAAACTTACACATATGTACCGAGCAATCGTATCCGATCAGCACACTCATAGGCGCAGTAAGACCAATCATAGAGGAGAGCCCAGTGCTAGGCCATCCGCCATTGTTACTGAACACAAGCAATGTGTCGTGTGCATTGCCACGAGGGCCCATTACCCACAAGGGTATTATGATGGCAAAGAATCCGAGAACGTGTAGGATGAGCACGGTGCCCTCGATCAGTGGCAAACGGTTGGCTAGAGCGGTGTTGAAGACGATAGAAAAGACAATCACAGCAATGGTCAACAGTGTGCCGTGATAAGCACGCCAAACGTAGCCCTGGACGTTGAGGGCAATCAGACCTTGTATCGAACTGCCGACCATGAAGCAGACACCAGCAAGGTAGACTTGCCAACCGATAGCAGTGAGCCAACCTGGAAGTGGTCAGCAACAGCACCGCGATAATGGGGTGGGTGACCTGCCGGTCAGGTAGCTTAGAAGTTTTTGGATCTTTCGAGGCGCAAATTCCGATACCCAGTGGTATTGTCCGCCAGCAGTGGGTGACCTGTACCACATGTCATCAGCGGGTTCCATGGGAGTCTTGTCGAGGGGGCTCACATGGAAGCCAATTCCGCAAGACTTGCATATACAAGACACTGTCCGCATATGACGACGATGAACCCCCAGAATAGGAGCGCGGTTCCACCATCAGTCAATGCGAAGGTGAAGAGCCTGGGGACTATGATTAGTGAATCATGCAAAAGTGGAAGATTTGAATGCGTACGGAAGTATGATCTCCCAACTTGCCATGACGGTGCTGGCAAAGCCCAACATAGTCCCAAAACTGAAGTTACGCTATGCAAGTCAGCGTGGCGTCCAGCCACAAATCTCCGGATCACTGACCCTGAGAACCTGCTTGTGGCCTAGGACACTCATATCCCTCCTGTCGGCCGCTGTGCCTCGATATTGGGCAGGGACGTTGCTGTCCACATTTTCGTATTCTTTGTCGCTGTAGTGGCCATCCCTTTCACCTCTCGGCGATTCTGTCAGCTCGATAGCCGTGCCTGATTTCTGCTCGGAAGCCATGGTGAATATGCTCAGGGTGTCGAGTGTTGTGCGAAAGAAGCAGACAATAAAGGAGGAGGGCGAAAGTAAAAAGATACATGTTGGATGTAAAGGGCTCCTGTGCTAGTGGATGTCGGCAGGAGTCGACTAGCCACGACTGAGGTCGTCTAGAAGTCGGCACGCACAGGGACACGATCCTGCACGAGCAGAAAATGCACACCCTTGTCAACCCACGTTGTCGGTCCAAGCATGATTTTGGTAAGGTCGACCGAAAACCCTCAATCGGCTAAATGCACGTTCGGCGGCCAGTCAGCACAGCTAGTCAGTACCTGGGTCTAGTTCTGTACCATGCAGTTTCAGGAGCTAGCTAGCGACAGTCCGTCAGTGGTGTACTTGTAGTCACGGACACATTCAAAGCAAGCTACAGTAGATAGTGAGGTTAACGGACTACAGAGTCCCTCCAGCTTGCCATAAAGCTCTAACACGATTACAAAAAGGGATTTGCGCTAGTAGACACCAGCCAGCCGCCTGGACTTTTGTACTTCGACCGAAGGATGCTGTAAACCTCGCTTAGTCAGCCAGCAACACTCGACCATCAACAGGAATCTGCTAGTAGCAGGCAACCGATCAAGTTATATGCTTGTGGTTTTCAACCATGGCGGGAACAGTGTTCTTCCGTGTCGTTACAGCTTGAAAAGTGAGACAGGTGGAATGTTGGGCCTTACTGTACTAGGTATATGCTTACCTGCCGGATGGTAAAGCTTCTAGGTAGATCGTGGTAACAAGATTACGGCAACCCGGACTCCCCGACAATCAACCCCACATGGCTGAAAGATGGATTGCCTGGATTGCTTGACAACCTCGGAATGCTTGTAGCGCCCACAGGAACTCCAACAACTGGAATGCAGCGTGGTGTGTAAGGATTCTACCCGGCTCAATAGTCCGTTAACACCACTGGTTGGACCATCGAACTGATGGAAGTGCAATCAGCCAACAAGGGTACATCGAGGGTATGAAATTCCACTAGATTAATTTCGGCTCATGCTGGTACCATCCTGCGCTATTGGTCACATGCTTGCTTTTGCTTCGCAGTCTAATACAGTGCTTGGTAATGGAACGCCTTCCGAAAGCCTCTGGCTACATGCTACTGCGACCTTCGTGCTCGTACGTCTAAACCACTGGCTGAAGGATGAACCGACAAAAGTTTATTTAGCCACTGTGGATAGAGTATGTCCAAGACCGAAAGTCGCACCAGCTTGCAGATATAGGCTGTGACGGATAGCGATCTTGTGGCTTGTTGAGATGAAACATCAGACCTTGCAACCTCGTGTTGAATCAGGGAATACAACATAGCTTCAATCCCTGCTTGTTCCTGCGTCGGTGCTAAGAAGCAGGGAGTTCCACGCTATGGCTAGTAAGCAGATGAAATCGAACAAGTTGTATAACCTTTGACAGCTCCGTTGACTTTGAGTGCGACTAACTGACGAGCTCGACATGAACATGTCGAACGTGACCTACGGCCCTGTTGTTCCCGAGGGTCAGTACCCTCCCTTTGCGGTGGTGACACCAGACGACCACTCGGCCTGGATCATCATTGCGGCAGCGCTGGGTCTGAGCAGCAGCCTGGTGTTCGGTGCCATCAGAATCTTTGTGCGCCAAACAATTAGTCCGCAGTATGGACTGGACGACATCACCTTGGCCATTTCAACGGTTCTGGCTATCATACAATCGGCGGTCGTACTTGGGGCGTGCTCCGAAGGTCTTGGGAAATCGCTAAGACTGCTTTCGCCGGAAGCACAGATCGAAGTCCAACGGAAGTACTATATCAGCAATCTGTTCTTCATCTTAGTGCTTGGCCTCTCAAAAAGCTCGGTTGTCTTCTTCCTTCGCCGCCTGACTGCTGCCAGGCAACACAAGCTCGTTTTCGACACGGCAAATGGGTTCGTAGCACTGTGGACAATTGGATCAATTTTCGCCATTGCGCTGCAGTGTAACGTAGCACATCCTTGGATATCAGCTGGTGAGACCTGCTCCGGCACGGTACGTTCAAAATCTTCGAGTAGTTGTCGAGTAGCTGACAGCTCGTGATCTAGCTTCTGCGATGGCAGATCATTAGTGTCGTCGATATCATGCTCGAGGTCGCCTTGGTAGGCATGGCCGCCTATCTGGTTTGGAGTCTGCAGACCTCGAGATCAAGTAAGGCAGTGGTGATCTCCACCTTTGGGTGTCGGTTGGTGTTAGTTTTACCACTCTAGTGTTCCATGGCAACTTCTAACATACTACTAGCATGATATTCCCGATTGCCTTTCGTCTCGGTGCATTCGACGAAGCAGGCTGGATCGTCAACCCAACCCTACTCGAAGCCTCCTTCATTGCCTGGACGCAGTGCGAGTTGAATTACTCCATCGTCTCTGCCACAGTACCCAGCTTCCAGAGTTTTCTCAAAAATCTCAATACCCAGTTCGGCGGCATAGGAGCAGACGACAGCGTGTACGGCACTGGCAGTATGTCTGGTGGTCTTGAGCATCAGAGTAACAGTGCCAGCTTCCAGATGTCGAAGCTGAGATCGATCAGCAGAAGCAGAATTGAGCAAGAAGAGGAGGATTTTGACATGGACGTCACTAAGCCTGGTGGCGATGTCGACCATGAAAATGATGGCGCTGCTTCAAACGGAAGCGCCGCGACTGTGAGCGACAGGAAAGAGAGTGGTGCTGGCGGAGATACTACCAGCATTGCGAGCGATGAAAGCCAGAGGCTGATGATCAGGAAAGATATCACATGGCATATAGTGTCAGAAAATCGGTAGAGAGAATGAAGCTCCTTGTTGCTATGAGTATCATTTCACGCTGAGTCGTCCTACTTGTATCTCACAAAGCTTTTGAGTCAAGTTAGAGAGGCAGTAGCAAGGGTCTTCGATAGTAGCCCACTGTGCTTTCCATTGGGCTAGCTTAGTAAAACCATGACGTGCCACGCGCTCACGCGTTGACTTCAAGTGTTCTGCCCTCCCATTTAGTACGGCACGATTACACCCTGTATTACAAATCTATCTCCATCAACACCGGGCCGTTGCGCTGAACAACGCAACCTCCGCTACGGTTTGCGGTTTTCCATGATGCGTAGTATTGCCATTCTCCGTGGGCGGAGCCGCACCCAAACTTCAATTAGCCAGCACATCAGAACGTGCTTGCCAAAAGTCAGGCTATGAGTACGTCGAACTGATGGCCACCCATAAAGGAATGACTCAATACCACACTAAGACCTATACTGTATATCTTGATGGCCGATCAACTTGATCCAAGACCAGGGAACTCTTTTCCCAGTACAGCCGTTGCAACAAAACAATTTGCTCCTTGGGACGCTCACTCAACATTCAACCTCATCTCCAGTAGATCCTTCCATACAAGCCACCCTAGGAACCCAATCACACACGTCGACACAGCCCAACAGATCAGTGTGCCCATCGCATCCTCCAGATGCACCCACCCCACGTTTCCACAGACCGTGCTAAACCCTATCTACGTTAAATCAACAAGCCCGTGATAGAACGCAGATCTCCCCACCACATGTGTCACACCGATCTTCTCCTTCCTAATGTCCCTCTTGACCATGTTCAGAGCAGTACTCAAACTGCAAAGCAGATGTGCCATTGTGCCGATACAAAGCCTCTCCGCCACCAGCCTCACGAGCTCATAGCTCGACGTGGTCGTCGGCTTTGTGGCAGTGCCGACAACGAACATGTACATCTCGACTGCTGCAAACGCGAGTCCTGTTGTCACGCCGTACATCAGGTACTCCCTCTCTGTCGCGCTGACAACCGCCTTCAGAGCTACATCTGTATGTGATACGTCAATTGCGACGAGGCGTCTCCAATTCCGATCTCGGAACCTCACAGCAAGCACAATAGAATAATACTTCTGCACCTCCTCGCACAATCCCGCAAGCCCAAAGGTCATGATCACCACAAATACGAGGTAGCTCGGCCGTCGTGCAAATTCCACACGCTGGACACGGTGCGTATCGTCGCGGATATCGCTTTCGCTGCTCACATTTTGGAGTTCGTTGAGGAACCAGTCGCGGTCGGGTCCGAAAGAAATGCTCGCAGCTAAGTAGGCGAGGGCGCTTTGGACGAGGATTAGAAGTCGTGTGCTGATGGTGGTGGTGCCGAGGTAGATCCAGAGTATGGTTGAGAGGGGAATACGTTGCGGGTATTGGTTTGAGCGGGAGCGGTAGCGGAGGAGCAGGAGGGTGGGTGTGAGGATTACGGGAGGAGGGCTGTGGTTATTGGTGAGTAGTATGTGCTTATCCCTAGGACTATGGCGGTAGAGAGGGTGAGTATGAGCTTGGTAGGGCGGGAAATTGTGTCAGGGTGGGAGACGAGTTGTTGCTGGACTGCAGCAGTCTCGGCATTCATGTTGAGTTACCTGTTTGCGTAAAGTCTTGACTAGGTAGTGTGAGGAAGTCTTTGTTACATGGCTGTACACTATAGCCTCTGTTTGGTGGAATTGATCAAACGTCCGTATATGTTTTGCTTAACATGGTTGTTAAACACTTTGGAGCGGCCCGAATGTGTATCGCGGCCGCCTCGTCCAGTACTAGTAGACGAGATTGATTGTTCGAGTGAACGGTCAGCATGACCCAGCTTGCCAACGCCCAAGCTCTAAGACCACTCGTCTTTGCTTGAGCAAGGTGCTGTGAATGCTGCTGCCTAGCGCTAGTGCTCAGTGCATTGCTAGTTGCAGATAATTTAGCCATGAGTAATGTTCAGTGACGCTGATCGACATTGAGATCACGAAAACTCCTTGCGGTCGTGCAATCTAAGAGGGTATCACTATGTGAGCAAGAAACTTGGTTGTTGGACCCTGGTCGGTCAAATGTTTCCTGCCTCTTTACCCTCGCGGTACAACCAAATTCCCTCTGCGGATGTCATGTCTACGCAGCGCACCGCCATCCCGAACCTCGTTACAGTGTGCTATAGGGTCACCACTGCAAAGCATTGCAGGCTGCAGGGCATGAATAAATCCGAGCCGTGAGTGCTGCTAAGTCTGGTGAGCTGAGACACGTATCATTGTAGGACGTTCATGCCGTTGAGCTTGGGGATGAAGCTATCTCTTATGGGCGAGAACGTGCGTCTGTTTTTCCGTTGCAGCCGTTTCATGCTGGAATATAGACCATAACATCATGCTCCGTCTCTCATCGCAAAATATCTAGTCACCTATTTCCCGCTCGGCACCTTGAAAAACACACCTGGCTTCTCTCTCGTTGGCGGCACATCACACCTGTAGTAACCTTTGCGGTCATACTGGAAAATGGCATCTTTCTTGATATTCCAGATATTGCAGTCTGCCAATGCGTCGCTCTTGAACTCAGTCTTCGGTGTGAGGAAGTCCTCCCATTTGTTCTCCTCTTCTTCAGTGAGTTTATCCTTGGCTAGCAGATAGTCAAAGTCGATTAGCTCAACAGGCACGAGGTCTTGATCGAGCGATAGCCAAGTGACCTTCTTCTTGGTGGCTTTGAAATCTCCTTCCAGATGGAGATCGAAGTCGATGCTCTCGACGTTGCCCAGGTTCTTGACGCCATCTGTCACGTCGTCTGTGTTTGATTTAGCGTAGGTAATACTCTTGACAATGGCATTTCCCCAGTTCATGAGTGTGATTTCCTCGCCCTCGGCAAAAGTGCGGCAGTCCTCCTGCTCTAATGCGATGTTCTCGGAGTACCACACATCTTTCTCACCTAGATCGAATTTGGCGTGCAGTTTCTGCTTATCGCTGTATGGCGCGTCCTTGGGGAAGCCGTTGATCTTGCACTTGACATATGGCTTGTCAACGGCCGTGTATCGTGCGGCGCCCTGATCTATGACCTTCTTGTTCATAGCCCAGATGGTATGCCAGTCCATGTTTACAATGTTCTTGCTAGGCCCCTGACTGACCATGAAGTCTCGCAGACCCTCGATTGTCATACCTCTTCTTCGGATGCCCCGCACGGTAGGGAATCGCGGATCGTCCCAGCCCGACACAACATGCGCATCGACTAACTTTGTCAATTTCCTCTTGCTCATTAACGTCCTCACGAACTGAATCTTGCTGAAGGTCCAGATATATGGGGCACGAAGTTCCAACGACTTGAGCAGCCACTTGTACTGCGCGTCCTGGTCATTGTACTCAGTTGTTCGTAGGGCATGTGTTACACCCTCTAGACTGTCGACGACCGGGCAGGCAAATTGATACGTCGGATATGCCTTGTACTTGTCTCCTGTTCGATGATGAGGTTTCTGTTCTTTCGGGCAACGATAGATGACAGGATCTCTTAGTGAAGCGTTGTCGTTGGCATAGCTGATTTTGGCCCGTATACACCACCGTCTGCCTTCGTCACTGCCAGATTTCATCTCCTCGTATCTCTTTAGGTTTTCCTCCACATTATCGTCTCTGTGCACCGATGGCTCTCGTGCCATTCGCATCTGGCTCATGACATCGCCAGGGGTGTCGTCTGCAAAAGCCTTGCCGGCCTCGATGATCTTGACGCAGTACTTGTCGATCTGGTCAAAGTAGTCACTCGTGTAGCTGATGGTATCTGGCTTTATGCCTAGCAGCGCAACGTCCTCCATGATAGAATCCTGGTACTCCTCTTTCTCTTTCTCGGTGTTCGTGTCGTCGAACCGAAGGATCATCTTGCCTCCAGGGTACTGGATGTGGGCGAAGTAGTCGTTCAGCAAAGCGGCCTTTGCATGGCCAATGTGCAGATATCCTGACGGCTCAGGAGGGAATCTGGTGACTACTCCCTTGTCGGCATCTTTGAGGTCCAATCCCTTCACTTTCGGGGCCTTTTTGCCCTTAGCCTCGCCTTTGGGTGGCATTTCGATGGTAACTTTCGGCAGATATAAAGGTGGGTAGTTGTATGCACGGACGAGAGTGGTCGTGTGAGTGGTGCTCGAATGTTTGTTGCTCAAGGAATCTCGAAAATTCGTCCCGCACTTTGAGTCTGACACGTTTGACGTATTTGGCCCTCTAAAGGCCTCCCCGCAATGCCACGTGTTTGATTGGTCAAGTATTTTCCGTCTCGCAGCCTTGTACTAGAGCTCAAGCCTCGTTGTGCTCGATCTGGTAGTCGCGACGTCGAATTGCCAAAGAGGAAAGGACGACCACGGGCTCATTTACAATCGCCAATACCATCAAGCTCACCATTCCCGTCCAGTTTGGACGCTGATCTTGACGCAATGAATCCCATACGCTCGTCGTGTAGCGTACACACGACGATACCGACCAATGGGATCTCCCTCCTTCGAACTCAACTGCCTATCCGAACCTTCTCCACGTCCAGCACTCTCTCAGCACAAAAAGTACAGTCGTCAAGCGCGAAAGCGGCAGCTCAGAAACTCAAGCAAAAGCGGAAGAAGAAGAAGCATGCTTTCTACAAGATGCCCAACCTGGGCGATCTTCAGCAGTACACCTTGTGCGACGCCATCCAGTACATCAAAGCATTTGAAGTCGGCCATGACTTATCAATACCCAAATACGACCTTGCAATCCGCTTGAAGACCAAGAAAGACGGTCCTGTCCTAAGGAACCAGATCAAGTTGCCCTACAGCGTCAAAACCGAGATTCGTGTATGCGTGCTGGTAGATCCGAATTCAAAGGCTGGGAAGCAAGCTAAGGAAGCCGGTGCTGCTCTCGTCGGGTTGGAGGATGTCTTTGAGCAAGTCAAGAATGGCAAGATCGATTTTGACAGGTGCATAACCACGCCTGAGATCCTGCCACAACTTAACAAAGCTGGTCTGCCGAGAATATTAGGTCCCAGAGGTCTGATGCCTAGTGTGAAGCTGGGCACCGTCACCGACAACGTGAGCGCCAGTGTAAAGAACATGCTGGGCGCAAGTACCTACAGAGAAAGACAGGGTGTCATACGTATGGCTGTGGGAAGACTGGGCTTCACACCCGAGCAGCTGCGAGATAACGTGAAGGCTTTTATTACCCAGGTCAAGAGGGAAGGCAATCTGATGTCCGAGGCTCAGAACTTCTCCAAGGAGGTGTACGAGGTGGTATGCAATACAACCCTCTATACGTGTCGAAGCCAGGCTAACAATGATCCAGGTCCTAAGCTCCTCAAACTCTCCGGGCTTCTCATTGAACGGCGAGTTCAGGACGGCAAACTCAGTCCCCACCCAGCAGTTAGCTATAGCATGATGTATAATATGTACAGAAACGTCGAGTTTTCGATCGCATTCCTCACTGGGCAAACGGACAATGCCTTAAACGAGATGCACAGCCACAGAATATCCTCCAGCCGTGGTTATACTTACTCTGAGAGTTGATCGTTTCCAGACCACACTTTTTTGATTTATGCTATCAATACGCAGATGACATTCATGAGACCACGTTCCAGCAACCCAATCGGTAGTGGTTGTCGTTGTTCTTGATTTTCTTTAGCATTGGGTCATAACCGTGCTTCATGTCACGCTCCTCGCAAGAACTAGCCTACAGCACCAGGACAAAGAGGAACAATCAGGCCATATAGCTATACGCGACAACTGCGCGGCGCAGGGATGAACGTCACCTCTTCTCACATGCATTTCAACCTCATCATCGCTGTCAAAGCTCACCTTCATGTCAGGCATGACCACCATTGACGACCGTCCAGCCGAACTGATTGGAATGATCTCCGAGTACATACAATGTACAAGACATAGCGCTTGCAACATCTCATCGTCCTTGCAGGAGTTTCTTCTTTATGGAAGGCTCGCTTTCGGTGTATACGCCAATTCACATAGGCCTGCTTTTTTCGATATGACGTTGACACAGATCAGTGAGTTCTAGAGAAATCTTGAGTTGCACGACGCTGGAAGGGCTGAGTGCAAACAGGGGCGACCCGATCAAGAAGCATCAATACAGGCGCTTGCTATCTTCCGCTAGATCACAGTCCATGACAGACACCCCTGTGAGGGATATGTGTGTCGTATGTGCGGATATGCTACCTATGTCCGTTCGGATAGCCCCTCTTTTCTGATCTTCCAGGTCTGGATTCCATGCATCGTGGTCCTTGGCTTCTACGCGTCCATCCCAACCTGTTCCAATTCGTGACTATCGCGGTGTGTCGGTCTCCATAAGCTAGTACGACCTAGGTAACTTACGCTATCCGTCTCCGAACGTTCGTGCATGGCCATCAGACCCAAAGAGGTTTAGACCCAAGGGAGGATGGAGACCCTCAGTGACGCACGGTGCATTCGATGCAAGAGCCTGAACTTCACGACAACCTCATTTAGTACATCGATTTGTTCTCGAATCTAGGCTTTCCATACTCGTTCGAGCTTGTCCCTCGTTCTTGTGGTATCTCGTATATTCTGCTCTGAATGTATTGGGATGAAGGGAGAGGCGCCGATCGAGCTCCGTACCTAAGCTTGACACGCTCGTCCTGACACTTCCCTCGCATCGCCAAGGGCTTGATACCCCGGATGCAGCAATGACCGGCCAATGATAACGTGCTCCCCCGCAATATATCCTTGGCCATGGCGTCCACTTGAGGAGGGCTAGAAGGTCTTCCTCTTTGACAAACTTCTACCTCGGGCACTCGCTACATGCTTTGCTTGGCTGGATACTTTACCGAAAATCTTGAGGAATATAAGAGGCCATGGCACCTCACGGCTTGGGATGTTTGTGCCGCTCCATCGCCTTGTTTGGAAAAAGATCGTTTTCAGCCATCGTGCTTTTCTCATCGATCGGAATTAGGCTGTGATACGACCCACGCCAAGATGACACCCGAGAAAGCAGACATCGAGCATCTCGAGACCCGTGAAGAACGGAGGCTGTCGGACACAATTGCAGACTTAAAACAGAGCGAGACACTCGACACGCTGCACAATGATGAAGCTGTCAAAGTTCTCGCAGGGTATGGTGGTGACGAGACGTGGTCAGCCGCCGAAGAGAAGAAAGTCATCAAACATATCGACCGACGACTGCTCCCAATTCTTATTATAACATACGGCCTTCAGTACTATGACAAGGCCATGCTTTCACAGGCTGTATGTAATCGAATCCTTTTCTGCCCATCGTTGTCAAGGCTTAGTGTCTTGAATGATCCCTCCATATAGCGGGTCAAGTATCCAACCAGAGAGCTTCAGCCGAGTTGTGCCTGAGCACATCCTATTCTCGTCGCGGCGAGCAAGGACTCGTTCCGAGCATTTTCCAAACGATTTATCCCGCTGTCCAAGCCTAACCCAGGACCTTAGCCAGTTGCGCATGCACTAACTTCCTCTTTTCAGGCCATCTTTGGACTCCGCGAAGACCTGGAGCTCGAAACCGGCAACCGCTACTCCTTCAGCGCCTCCATTTTCTATCTTGGCTTTATCGTTGGTGCAACGCCCGCCATAGTCTTGGCCCAACGGTTCCCAATCGAACGCGTCGCCTTCGTGATTGTGGCTCTTTGGGGTGTCTGTCTAATGTGCACAGCCGCATGCCACAGCTGGCAAGGTCTTTACACCCAGCGATTCTTCCTTGGGATGTTGGAGAGCGGTGTCAGCCCCATGTTCATGCTCATTGTCGCCGGTTTCTACAAGAAAGACGAGCAGGCCCTGCGAATGGGAGCTTGGTATTGTGCTACTGGTAAGATGCGCGATCGTCGCCTCCTAGTAACACAACGGACACTGACTAATGTGGCAGGATACGTGAGTGTTGTGAGTCCACTGATAAATTACGGGTTGGGCCACATCGTCGGCGCTCTGGCCCCATGGAAGTATATGTACCTCGTAGGCGGCGCTCTAACAGTACTCTGGGCCTTTGTCATTCTCTTCTTCATGCCACCTGATCCAATCCGAGTAAAAGGTTTCACGGAACGAGAGCGCTACATTGCCGTAGCCCGGATGCGTGTCAACAACGCTGGCGTACGAAACACACATTTCAAGATGCAACAGGCATTGGAGGTACTCACTGATATCAATTTTTGGCTCGTATTTGCCATGGCATTCCTGATGATGATTGCGAATGGACCGGTGAGTTGAATCCAGCTTCGAATTTGCGGGAAGGACCGCGACTATGCAGCGGTTCCCGTGTTCCCATTACACTACACTTTATTCAGGGCTGACTTCGGCTAGGTGAGCACTTTCATCCCGATCATCATTCACAGTTTCGGCTTCAGTACACTGAACAGCCTATTGTTAACTATGCCGGCTGGTGCAATCATCGGTACGGTTGAGCTGGTGGCACCGTACATCGCGTATAAATTTCCCGGAAACAGGACTTGGATCATCTTCGTGTGTCAGTTGGCAACCATAACGGGTAGTTTGCTGCTCTGGCTATTGCCGACAGGCTCGACGGGTGGGCTGTTATTCGCATGCTACATCCTGGCCTGTTTTGGAGGCTCATACGGGGTGCTCATGGGTGTTCAAACTGCCAACACGGCCGGCTACACGAAGAAGTCAGTCACAGCATCAGGGATCTTTGTGGGCTATTGTCTTGGTACGGTCCTACCACTCGGCGTCAGAGCCTTCCACCACTAACACTTCACAGGCAATGTAGCCGGCCCCCTCCTCTTCAAGCCTGCCGACGCCCCGCAGTACAATACCGGCTTCACGATTGTGACCATCACGGCCATCGTTGCTGCCCTGCTGGCAATTGTGTACCGATATGTCTGTATGTGGGAGAACAAGCGGAGGGACAAAAACTGCACCGAAGCTTATGACCATGCCTATGAGGATGACCTAACTGATAGGAAGGTATGTATCAAGCGTTAAGTAGTCAGGGGAATGTTGCTGACTTTGCTTGCAGAATCCACAGTTCCGATATCAGCTGTAGTTAAAGCTTGTAAGATGAGTGGTGAGGGCAGGACACGACCCCTCCCATAATCCAGCCACTCTCTCAGTACTACCCAACCCTAGTCGATATACTTATCTAAGCGCTCGTCGCTGCTATTGCCAAGGTCTTTTTCCGGCGGCTTGCCTTCCAAAAGCTTGTTGTATAGCTTTTCTAATGCCGACTCCACATGGTTGCAAATTCCTTGCCCACATTTGAAATCCTCTGCAATACACCTCTCCAAGGTATGGTCATCTAACAACTTGTCCCAGTACACACAGGGCTCCCAATTCCCGGAAGTTCTTTCTAAGATTTAAGGATGTCGGTGCGGTGATTAAGTGCGGTACTTGCCGTACCTATGCCCAAGAGCATTGCGAGCAGTCTCAGACCGCTAGGTATGAGATTGCTTGAAGATCGACCGCGCATTGGGCTTGCCATCCATGATCTTGACGTAGACGTGCTGCACGATCATCTGAACGAGTAGGGTGGGAGGTGACAAACAAGCGCCATGCTAAGCATGCTAAGCTGTGACGATTGATACTGTCTGAGTAATACAGCAGTTTTTGTAGTGATGTGTGCCGCATTGAAGACTAAATATACATTGAGAAGCCGTGTAGATACCTCGATGACTGATCTCATGGTAGAGGATGCGACCATGGATGCGCAGTGTTTCTCTGGCAATGGCATGGTCTGTCGCACCTGCCTCATGTGTCGCAACATATTCGGATACGATGATCACCCAGACGTGTCGCTTCTTACCAAAAGGTTCTACTCGGTACCTTGCCTGCCCCGCAAGTAATGCCAATTTCTGCAAACACAACTTCCTGGCATCAACACGACTGCTATTGATGATCTCCGTCACTTTCGAAAATACAATGCACTTTGGTATATCCTCAAGTCATACCAGGATCGTTAGTCATTCGACTTAGACTCGTTCTCTTGTCAATTCTGCGCATGCAAGGTTATCTTTCATCTGTGAAGCAGGTCTCTGAGACGTGCTTCTGCATCCTGATCTTCTGGTCGTTGGACCCCCGAAAACCATGAAGTCAACGTGGCTATGTCGGGTACAGCCCAGCTGCCCAGTGCCCCACTGGCAGCCGGTGGCCTAGCAGGGCAAACCGAGCTCTCGAAGACATCTGTGTCGTCGTGAGTATAAAGAGGGTACCGCCGGCCAGCTTCGGACACGATAGGGACAACACCTGAGTTGACGCCATCAGCTTCCGCCGCAAGACGAGTTTCAGATATTACAGCAGAAGCTGGACTTCGATCGGACATCCCTGCCCTTCTTTGCCGTGGTCCAGCGGCGGCAGACACCCTCGGTAGGGAAGGGGTATCTGGCTCTGCCTGAACGGCTGCCGGCGAAGAATGCGTACGAACTGGCGAGGTCACTTCTGGTGTTGTAGAAGTCAATGCTGCTGCATCACTGTTCGTTCTAGCAGGTCGAGGAGCCACTTGCAATCTTTCAAGCAGACCATATGCTGCTGAACCAGAATCGCTGCCATCGACCAGGCTAGCATCCTCGTTTAGTATCAAAACACTTTCATCAGCAAGTCTCCCCTCATTGATGACTTCGGGCTCAACTTCCCCAACCTGGCGCAACACAATCTCACCTTGCGGTGGCATTTGAGCTGAATGCTGATCAGCCAACACAAACCTACTTCTGCCCAGAATTTCTGCCATAGTGTTGAGATCACCCTCAATGTCCTCATGTATGGCATCCAAAATACCCTGTATACTGAACTCTTCCTTTGCAGGCAACCCGCTCTCCGTATCAGTTCTCATCGGCCTCCGACTCCTCTTTGGGAACTGGTTGTTATGGTCATAAGCATTGGCAGAGTGTATTCTCGACAAGACGGGCTGGGATGGCACCGTCGTCGTACTCCTCGCTCCCGTCGAAGCAGACGGGTTGTTTCTCGAGAAGCTAGACCTCGAGCCATTGGGAGCGAAATGGCCGTTGGGCAGAGGGGATATGCTGCTTCGATCACTACGCAAATAACTTGAAGGTGGCTGCGATCGAGTTTGGGCATTGTGAGCATTGGCTTGGTTGAGGAAGGACCAGCTATCGTGAGACCTGCCCGACGACGTGTCTGGTCTGACGTCCATGTTGTCGAACGAGCTGGAAAAGACAACTCAGCAAGCAAAGACGGAGCTAGCAGTCGGAGATTTCAGGCGGTAATGATTGAGATTTTGATTTGAAGCAAAGATTATATGGCAGGGTTAATCCATTGTTATGCAGTTATCACCTTCGAATTAGACAACCTTGCGCTGGATCTAAGTGAATCTGCTTTCCGCAAGGACATTCAAGAGACGCAAAGGACCCAAGCTCAAAGCCGGAAGCATAAAGTCGGCACCTCTGAAGTCGAGGCGTGTCGATCTGTGAGTGGAGCAAACTTGACCCCAACTTTTGACTTTGAACCGCGGCGCGCCAGCCCAATGACTGACACTAATTACGTCCTATGGTACTGACATGCGGCACTTTACCTCTGTGCTATTGCACAGTTGTGGGAAACTCGCATTGAAAGAGCAAGCTTCTTGCCATTTGGCAAGGTGACATCACAGAAGACACTGAGGCAGCAACTATTGCAATTCATATTCGTTTCTCATGTCAGACTGGAGCTACATCGTGGACAGTCTCTCAGCTCGTCGCCCTACTTCGACCACAGAGCCTTGACCGTCTTATAGCCATCTACGAAGCGGATAGTCTCAATCCCAGCCTCTCTGAGGCAAAGCTGATAGGTCCTCGGAATGCTTTGGATATGCAGCATTGTACCAGTCCGACCTCCATGACCTGATTGACTTCGAAGCAACGGATATTGACTTTGAAGCCACGGACCTGTATGACTTGCTCTTCTTCGGTAGCGCGACGGCAGCAGCAGGAATCGGAGGAATGGCAGGAGGGGATGGCGGCGGAGCAGCTTTGCCAGCGGTACGTGGTGGCACATACACACCAGCGGCAGGCGGGGTTGCGCTTCTGTTTTGCACCTGCTGCATCTGTGGAGTGTCTTGCATCCTCTTGAATGCACCTCCATCACCTTGCTTTTGCACCAGCCTTCTCCTTGCAAATAGCGCCAGGAGGACAATAGCAGCAATGCCGAGAAGACCTACTGCTATTCCTATTCCCGCTGCTGCTGCCCTGCTCACACTACCGTCTCCAACCGCTCCTTCCTTCGCATCGATCGAATTCGAGTTCGAAGCTGCAGCAGTTGGGCTAGTAGCTGCTGCTGAGTGTGATGCTGAAGCGGACGCTGAAGCAGAAGCAGAAGCAGAAGTAGAAGTAGAAGTGGTCGAAACTGCAGCTGCCGTCCTGGTAGCTGTGCTAGACCTAGTGGCGCTCTTCGATACTGTCGCTGTGCTAGTGGAGGTGGATTCGGCGAGTTCCGAGGTTGCGGACGCTGACGCCGAGCTCTCACTGCCGCCTCCGAGAGCTACGGTATCGAATATGTCATCTTCGGCGTCTACCAATTCGCCGCTCTGGATATCACGCTGTGTATCGCAGCCAACTTCGCCGACATAAACGACTGGTCGCGGTTAGCCTCATGTTGTCTTTAATCTCGCTTCGACGACATACTATTGCCAAGGATTACCGTCCCTTCTTGACTCTGTAGACAAGCGGCGCAGCCTGCTGCTTCATTCTCGTACGTACTGTTGTTCGTGGTGCAGTAAGAATAAGGATCCGCGAAGAAATTCCGTCCGCCAACGGCCGAAAAAGCTGTAGTCATACAAGTGCATGGACTCGAACAGTCTGAGATTGGTTCGGCTGGCTCTCCAGACAAGCAGGTCTGCTGGATCGAGCTCAGATAATCTGGTAGCTGTCAGTACACGATCCGAAAGATCATCAGGCTGTGCAAGTGCTGACATAAAAAAAGCAACGAGTCAGTCATGTAGCCACTCTCGTACGAGCTCGTCTGCATGCAAGTGAGACATTGCGACAACAACTCCCCCTTCGTCGTATTGGTAAAGTCATCGTCTATGCAGACTATATCGGCGGATGATGTTGCTTCATCGCCGTCGCAGATGTCGTAGCATGGCGAGCCCTCGATGGCCGACAGCGCTAGCACTTGGTTGACGAAAGCAAAAAGCAGAAACGAAGCACCCCAGCTGAATATCCGGCTCATCGCATAGTCTTCTGCTTCTCGATTAATGATGCGGCTGATGAGTCGGTTGGACTCAAGATATGGTTGAAATTACGATATTAAGGACAATTAGCGGGTGTTGATCGAGTCGTGAGTAATGAGCGGAACGTGCATGACAGCACTGGGACGTTGAACGAGTGTAGATAGTTGGGTAGAGTTAGAAGCACAATCACAGCGTCGACATGCTCACATTGCAAGAGCAGAGACGCAACCAGCATAGAAGAAATGGCATGATAGATGCTGATGGTCGTGCTCGCCAGCCGCGAAGTGGACTGGTCTGATGAGTGACCACGAAAGTTCAATGCGCAATGGCCTGCCACCAACCTAATCCAGCTGCCGTGCCTCTCGCCGGAGCGTTCAAGCTCTGGTGGCTTCGAAACACACCTGCTATCGACGGGCGAAGTGGGATGGCCAACTCGGAAAACAATCACATTGAGCGGACCTTGTCATTGAGTTGCATAGGGAGGACGAAAACGACAAATCGGAAGCACAGCGTACCTGACACTAGTCGAACCTACCAGGATCTCATTTCCCCAAGCGTGGCGCTTAACCAGATTGCGCTTGAACCACACGCTCGGGCGTCGGCAGTCCCCCTCCCACGTGATGCGATAGGGAAATTGTTTTGAGCCTTTGTTGGTGCCATGTCGACATAGCATCGTGATGACGTTGTGTTTATTTGTGCCGCTTAGGATCGTCCACATCGTCGGTATTGGGCGGTACTTGAGGAAGTGCTCCATGACACGTCGTCCTGCTTAGATTGTATAAGGCCGGGGTTCACATTACGCGACGAGCATCACACTACCGCGTCCTAAGTCATTCCTACCATTACAACCACTCCACGACCAAATTGCGCGCGTAATGGCGTCAGCAAGACTCGAGACGAGAACCAAGTCCTCCCACGTAAGTCCCCTCTACCATAACCACTGAGTCCCTCACCGACCTCCACGTGTCGCCGCTGCCTCTTCCAACTTCCTGACCCAGGATTCAGACACGACCCTCTCTTCTCCTAGCCTCCCTCCACTAACCACCAGCCAGCCGCAGTCCAACACCCCCAACACCCCTGACCCCGCGAACACGAATCCGTCCACCCCAAAACCCAACGCCTCCGCCTCAGAGTCCGACTCCGACTTCGACTCCGACACCCCCCTCCCCTTCCCCAAACCCCTTGACCGCAGCACCTTCCTCTCGCCGACCTTCACCGCCTCGTCCTTCTTGTCCACCCTCCAGAACCGCTTCCAGACCCTCGAGGACCTCCAGTCCGAGCTGCAGGACCTCCTCCGCAGTCTGAACCGAGAGCTCGTCGACCTCGTGAACGACAATCACGCTGACTTCGTGGCGGTGGGCGCGCGGCTGAAGGGTGGGGAGGAGAGGGTCGAGGAGATCCGTGTTGGGTTGCTGGGGTTCAGGGGCGATGTTGGCGGTGTTGCGTCGCGGGTCGGGGAACGGGCGGAGGAGGTCAGGGGGTTAGTGGAGGAGATGAGGGGTGTTAGGAAGAGTGTCAGGATGGGCAGGACGTTGCTGGAGGTGGAGGAGCGGCTGGGAGGGTTAGAAGGGCGTGTCGGAGTGAAGGAGGATGCAAAAGCTGTGGAAGAACTGACGAGGACGCAGAGGGACCAAGGTGAAGATGAACAGCTTGGGTTGGTTTCTGACTTCAAGGACTGGGACGAGTCGTGGACGCAGGAGCAGGAGCACGACTCGGCGCTCGAACTCGACGATGATGACCTCGATTTTCTTCCTGGCGAGGACGAGCATGAGGCGGCTGCGACCGGGCAGAGTCAGAAGCGAACGCAGAGAGACATTCCCCGCCGTCTCCAACGGAACCTCGAGACTCTCCAGATCATCCAGCGCCTGTCCGGACGCTGCGCAGGCGAGGATGGAAAACCGCATCCTTTCATTCTGGCGCAACGGGACCGCATCTCGCAGGTCAAGGATGCCCTTAGACGCGATCTTGAGGCTGTGATAAGGGCACAGACGGACGGCACGGTCAGGCAGAGGATCGTTAGCTTAAGAGATCAACTCGATGAGGAATGAGATGAAAAGCAACATGATCTGCACTGTCGGCCGGGATTCAATATGTCTTAGTCTTCTGCATAATGCGACTGTTACACAACGAAAATCTTGGAACGCAGTTTGTACCTCCGATGGGCATCGTGGGGATCTTCGAGCAACAAACCTTGATCATCCGCCGCTGCTGTTCTCATGCTTTGTTGCTCTTGTCGTCTCTTGGTACAACGTATTCTATCTTCACGGCCCAGTATTCCCCTCGGCAGCCATGACCGTGGCGATACTCATCTTGGGATATGACTTCTACCATTCGGGGCCTGATGACGGAAAGCCGAGATGGCTATCCAGAACCTACCTGCAGCACGATGCTGGTTGGCACAGAAGAGAATTCGTGAATGGCCGCAGTTACGGTTTACAGTCAAGCTGTAATATACTCAAAGGACAACACATATATTACATTCGCAAAAAGCGTCAACACTGAGCTCGATGCACCTTACAACAAGTAGTGCTCGCCTATCTACTCAACCACTGAAAGATTGCCTACCCGTGTGAACACTCTATACCATACAGCTCGTTGTTGAAGTGTCTGTTACCGATATACCCTGCCGTTGCTCCCGTTCGCGTATGCCATCCGTGGCGTGACCTTCCACGTCGATCATGTCGAAAGCACTGTAGTATTGATTGGCCCGGAGGTGGTTGGGTACCCGATTATGTTGTAGCGTTCCCATCATATGCCCTGCTACATCATAACTTGTGCAATCCGAATCTAAGCTCTTACTCCAAAGCACTCCCACAATGATAATCAGACTTCGCATGTGTACCACACGGCTTCCTTCAACTGCCGCGAAAACTTGCCTGCCTGAATCGCGAACAGTGTGATCTGTGTTTTCTGCTTCGCGATGCTATCCGGGTCAGCGTCCTTGGTCTGCTCGGTCACGAGCCCTTCAACTGATTCCGTGTGCACCCTTTCTCCTTCCCCCAATCTGGGATTATGCTCACTAGACGCCTCGTCAGATATTCTGAGGTTGACTTCTTCCCATTCTCGCTCCTCAAGAAAAGCCAATGCCTTCGTTGCATATATTTGAATGAACCCGAGAAGGTTTGTCGCCTTGATCAAGAATTCATCGAAATCAGATAGAGCTATCGCGACCTGCACTTTCAGAAATAGCTCACCAGCCACGCCAGTAAGGTCGAACTTTGGCATTCGACGATACGACTTGATCTTCTTCTGTGCAGGCTTCTTGTGCTCCCAGCACCATTTGTCTGAATGTGCAACGACGTCATCAACCAGAGGCATCAAGATTCCTCCTAGGAAGGCCACAGGCTCGAGCCATCACTTGTGTCTCGTTACGTGTTCCACAATTGTCCTCTCAAGACTGCGTCCCTTGTGTCCATATATGGTCACGAAACACTCCCTGCTAATGAGAAGACGGAATGGACTGCAAAGCATCTTGGGATAGTATAGATCGTAGTGATCGTGGGGAGGAGTGTCTCGGCCTGGCAAATAAGCAAACGAAAGTTCGAGGGACTCCATAGTACCAACGGACGCCAAAAGTGTATCAATGTCCGAGAACAGAAGGCGTGACCAAAGAAGAGATCCGCCAGGACATGCGAATTGATAGTCGTAGATTCGTTGCTCACAGTCACTGAAAATATCGATGGCCCATCTCTTGATTTGTTTGAGCGCAGGGTACCTCTTGATGGCTTCTCGGATCGACTCCTCACCTAGGACGTATGCTCTTGGCCTGATATTTTCGTCCGTGAAGTAGGTTACCGTGACTGTTTTGTCCTCGTATAGGATGTGCTTGCCTTCTGCATACAGCATACGACATGTAGCAAGGATTTGTGGGTGCAGACCGAGGATGCACTTAGAAGCGTAGGGATTTCGAGGAGGTTCTAATGTCGGTTCCCGCTGCCCATCTTTCAGAATGGCACTGCTCATGCTTGGTGAAATGGTATTTGTCGATGGGTGTGGCTGATGCACACAACTCGTGGGTTTCATGAGCCATCCACATAGTCGAATTTGACCAGCTTCAACACTGCCATCGGCGGGAAGACGAACGTTAGTTTGCCCATCGTACTCTGTGGTTCCTTTATCATCAATATCTTCACTTTCCTCCTCTTTTCCACATCTACATTCACATGCCTTGTTCAGTTGATCTTCGACTACTTGAGGACAATCAGTCAAGTACTGGTCCGGCTCGCCAGAGCAAAGCAGGTATCGAAGTATCATCAACCGTATTTCCGTAGGCAGTCCGAGCAATGAGAGTACCGCAGGTCGTATTGGTTCTTGTGCACATGGCTTGCCGCTCTGGCATGCAGTCACTGGCAGGGCATGTACAGCGCCCATCCTGGCATATGAATGTCGGTGTGAAGTGTTCAGAAAGATGGCTTGATCGATTGATGACCTAAGCCAGCCAGCTAGCAAGTTCGAAGTCGAAGGGACACAACTGATCGAGTAATCAAGACTGGCGTACTAGTACGACCGACTGCTGCTGCGTGCTCGACGACAGATAAGCTCGGAGACCCAGTACAGTCCCCGAGGGAGGTGCGACTGGCTGACTCGTCACGCAGGCAGGAGGTGACGCGTAGAGGCTGTGACAGGTGCAATTCTCAAGAAACGCGTCTACCATGGTTGCACCTGCCTAGGCTGTGTGAATGGAATCGAACCTACATTAAGAAGTAGGCACAGCTTGTACGCAACATAAAAGCAAGTAAACCGCTACGACCACCTAAAGCATGATCGCTACAGGTACGCAAAGGTGGAGGTCTACCTGCCGCACTTTTCGACTGCAGCGGTTTCCTCAGGTTTCTTCGGTTTTGCCATAACTCAAAGTCGAGGCCGTCTGGTAGGAAAGACACCCGACGCTGTCAGACAGGCACCATAGACAAGTCCGGCCAGAGCTCCTCCCAAATGAGCGGCATGGCCAGTCGTCGATCTTTCAGAGTCAAGAAAGAATGCATCCCATGCAAAGTATCCCGCAAATGCCGCCCACATTGGCATTCTCACACCATAAATACTAGCTGGCGCTTGCGGAAATAAGTACGCCGCCATAGCTCCCATACCAGATGTCACCGCGCTCATTCCCAATGCGCGAATTCGCCGATTGGGGAACTTCTTCCTTGATTGCTGCACAAGGAATGCTGCACTACCTGCAAGAGCAGAGGTCAAGATGACTCCACCGAAATGAAGTGGGGGCAGAAAAATAGCGAGGAGTGTTGAAAATGCGTTGAAAGACATTGCGTTTGCCACGAAGTGTCCGAAGCCGATGTGACTGAACGCGCTGGTAATAAGTGTCCAAGGTTTCTGCCGCTCGTCGCCAGGACTGAGGTAGAAGTTCTTGTCTAAAAATCGTCGGACTCGATCGAGTGTGCCCCGTGGCAGTCTACGATCAATGGACCGCCATGCAGCATCATCTGCTAGAAGCGTGCGCTCATCTCGCAACGCGTACTGCCAAGCAAGGAAGATGATGCCACTAAAGCTAAGGCAGGCTGTTTTGATGTAGCCATTGGTAGGGATGCGATGCAATGATGCTCGAGCAAGCCGGAGCGATCTTTCAAGCTTGGCCGAGTCGCCGAGAAGTGGAGAGCTCATCTGGTCAACAGTATATGTCTTTCAAATCTCGTCACTTTGGTTGAATAAGTAGCAGGTCCCGATGGTCTTTGTCTGGCTCACATCACTCAACCTCCTGTAGGCTTCAAGCTCTGAATCAGAAGTCCGCAGACTACAGATGCCAAAGATCTAGGTGCGCACTGACTCAGACACAAAGGGTTCTAACAGGTGCTCTAGAGAACAACGTATGAAGATGAAGCCAACGTTGCAAATGCAGAGAGAGACATGAGAGAATCACAATCGTTCATGTCTAGCTCAGTAGTCGGACGCGTTGAAGATCTCCACATCTTTTCCCCGGCTAACCTTCTCAAGATATTCCACCTCCTTACTGCAGGGATCATGCTTCTAGGTTCGTTCGTCTGGTACGTAGCAGACCATGCCGTCCGTATATTGTACTATGACATGAACACCTCTCATCATCAATACTTCGTGCTACGGAGATCAACCTCTCTGCTTTCAAGGACTTGTAATGTGACATACGTCCTTAAGTCCGTCTAGATATCGACCTACCATAGACACATTCTATGTGCTTCTTGATGCGAATAATCAGTCCCCATGTGCACAGTTCTCGCTAACATCCTTCACAGACCATTGTGTGCGAACCTTGATTGGGCCACTCATGTGTTCTGCGACAAAGGTTTAGGGTCCCCTTCGTAAATTTTGGCGGTATGAGAAAGGTCATTGGACGATTGTGAACAACGTCCTCAATAACAGCTGTCAAGATAACAGTGGGACTGGTTGAACCGTTGAACTCTGCTGATTATGCAGCTTGTGAGCTTGCATTGTTTCTAGTCATTTCGCCCAAAGATAAACACATAGCAAGTGTCGCGGCTTTCTAACCGTCAGGTACAGGTGCAAGTGAAGGCGTGACTACCCAGAACTCGATTGGTTTCATTGTCTCGCTCGTCAGGCAGGGTGCGCCACATGGTTCTGTCAATCACGAAGCTTCTTCCGCCTTTGCCTTGCTCTCTACATGCCATTGATTGGATCTGAAATCCAAGGCTCTTCTGCAAGTTGTGGCACTCAATGTGCGCGCCGTTCCTTCTCGCTAAGCATAGTTTCAGATATCCCCTGAGGAAAAACCCGCGCCATCGAGTCACCACATTATAACCGATCATGGACACGCCCGACGATGGTGAAAGGAAGCTCACACCGATTGAAAGATTTGCGCTATCTGCGGATCCGCAAACGCTGTGTCGCCTTCTACAACTCCCACCTGAGCTCAAGCTCATAGTCTTTCGGCTCTTGCTCAAGTCGCCAAGGCCACTTGAACCTCAAGGAAGCCTTCGTCCAAACGACTTGGACCTGTATGGTCAGCAAACGCAACTGTCTTCGTAATTATTGCGCACATGTCAAACGCTTCTTTTGGAAGCAGGTGACGTGCTGTACCGGGAGAATACTCTTATCGTCTACTGCAACCCGGCAGCTAGTGGTTGTTGGCGTACTCTCAACACCTCAGCACCACTACCGACGAGGTTGTCGCAAGCATTTGCAGACGCATCAGACTTGATTTTCTTTGCAGCACATCACGAACGCCACGACTGCAGATGAAAAGCAGCACATCGTCGTCTCATGAAGTCATACCCATCACTGTTACGCTTCAAGCTGGTCAGGGTCAACCTTCGTTCGAGCAGCGTTGAATCGACCTTCTTATGCCGCCTGCTGTATGGCTTACTTTCTGGTGAAGGTCGGGAGATCACATTGTCCTTGGTCAGCAGATTGAGTGTGCCTGAGCAAGCATTTTATAGAAGCAGACATGTTCAATGTCTGACAGAGTTGCGGTGTTCTGCTATCAATGTTGTCTGAGTTCAAAGACAAGATGTGCCGGACGTGGTCTCCATCGTGCAAGGTGGTAAGGGGGCGCTGGACCTTCTTCCTCTCTACTGCGACCTACGCAAGGTGCTGGTGGAGCACTTTCGTGGATGCCATCATCTTCGACACTTCGATATCCTGCATCTAGCTCTATTCAAGAAAGATGTAGCATGTTTCCTGCAGGCGAAGAACAATATCCTTGCTACCTTCGTCGCGCAGGAGAAAGTTTCCAGTAAACAGGAGGTCGCAGATGTGAAAAGGCAGACGAGGCGTTGTTTCAAGGAGTTGGAGGGCCGCATTGCAGGATTGGATTTCAACTTGCCGAAGCGAGAGAGGAGGTCCAGGCCGGAATTATGGCTATTCGAGGACCTGAGCCAGATGCGGTCAAATTGGCGAACAGGCTGCTTCATAGAACGACCTAAGACAAGACAGGTGCGACACTTGCTAAAATTGCCTCAGGACTGCATAGGAGCGAATATGAGGTATCGGGAGAAGCGAACACGAACGACATTTCACGCTGTAACATTGACGGCCAGAACACACCGAAGGGCTTGCTTGCACTGGAGAATGCCGCATAGTAACGATAAATTATGGATGAGCTCGTTGGGACTTGTGTGTATAGGCTATTCGTTCGTACTTCATGACGTTGACGAGTGAGCTCATACAGGTAGGCTGATAGGATCATCTACTGCACCAAGACCTGGCATTTCATGGAGTAGACTTTTCTGACCATTAGCGTAGTATACCGTAAAAGTTTAGAACCGAAGAGAGCACAATGGGACAGGGTATACTGTGAACCTGATTGGTTCTCTCGTTAGCTGATCAAGAGGGCCGTTTGGAAGAGGAGATCTTCCTGTGCCTGTGGGCATTCTGGCAGGGAATATTCGTATGAAACCTCGTCAAATCTACAAGGCGCACTCTAGTGTCCCCACTCCATAAGATGCTAGGTAGTGATATCGGAGGCACTGATCGTGCCCATCAGTGGAATGTGGGTATTTGTACTTCACAACATGGGTAGAGAAGCGTGATACGATGTACTGACTACTGACCCAACGAATACCTTTCCATTGCAGTGCATCGAACATGCTGTTTGCAATGACAACTCTAACGAGCAACCCTGGCCCTGCAAATAGGCTGGAGCTCCTCACCAGGTGGTGTACGGAGTACCATCGCTTGTACGAATGTGGCGTCAAAAGCCCTACGGCTTGGCCGTCCATATTTCGCTTAGAGCAGTCACGTGAGTACTCCGGCGGGTACCTGCTTACACTACTATGAACTCTAGCTGCGTCATGTCTCCCACGATCTCTACTACATCTGTCTCAACCACCGAGTGAGTTGCCAAAAAGCAACTTACCTTCACTCCTCGGACCAGGGTCACGTATCGTGAACCATCAACGATCTCGAAAACCATGTTCATAGAGATGTGTTCATCGTTGTCGCAGCTTTCTGGAGATCCGGCGAGATCTCGCTTAAACAGCCCATCGTTTCAGGCTAAGGTAACGCGAAACTAGACAGAACCCCTTGAGAACTCAACGTGAATAGCCCGCACGCCTCCCCGACGTCTACGATCTTCCACCGTCCGCGGAGTGCAGGATACTGGTGAGTTTACTGCCGGTCTATGGTTCTAGCCTGGATCCGCCCCAACCGCAAGCACCCGTCTCCAAGATCTGACTGCCGAGACATGGAAGACCCTGTATACTGTGCGATGGCAGGCGGCATATCGAGGTTCTTCATGCCATCATGAGTCCTTCGGTTGTTAGGCGATATCGTTCTCGTTTCAAAAGCAGAAGCTTGTCTCTAAGCCAAGAAGCTTGAACGATCTTTCACGAGCAGATATATGGACGTCTCTTCGTGCAGGTGAATACAGGCTCTTTCTTCTCCCCATCACAACTTCTTGCCACCCTTTCTAGTCCAAGTTCAATTCTCTTTTCAGCAATCAAGTCTTGAGCCGTGCTCGACCACCGTTTTCTTCAACTCCAAAATGCCTTCTCAGATGTCAAGCTTCATGCTCGCCGTGGGCGCCCTGGCCTTGTCGGCCCTCCCAGCTGCAAACGCTGCACAGCCAGAATGGGCTCAATGTACGATGGAATCCAACTGATCCAATCAGTCGATACTGACGTTTCCCTTAGGTGGTGGTCAAGGCTGGACTGGCGGCACCACTTGCGCGTCTGGTCTCTCCTGCGTGTACTCGAACCCATACTACTCCCAATGCCTGAAGTCCACCGGCAGCAGCGGTAGCAGCAGCACATCGAAGGTCTCTTCAGTTGCAGCCGTCAAAACCACCACCACCTCCTCTGCTCGATCTACCAAGACCTCAGCAACAAGCTCCAGTGGCGGCGTAACCTACAAGGCATCCTTCACCCACTACGGTGCAGGCGACACCTTTGGTTCGCCAAACTGCAACACTAACACCGCAGCCTGTGGTTTCTACACCTATCCTGGCTACTCCGCGGCAGCCTGTACGTGAACCCCAACCTTATCTCTTCCCATCCCACCCTGCCCTACCTCACCCACAACACGATGTGAACCAAACTAACCAATTCCAGCCCAAAACCTCTTCGGCGTCGGCCCCGGCGCAGGCGCAGGTCCCGCCTGCGGCACCTGCTGGCGCATAACCGGCCAGACCGACTCGTCCGGCAACGCCCTTTCCAACGCTGGCACTAGCATCGTCGTCATGATCAACAACCTGTGTCCCGCCTCAGGAAACCCACTGTGCGCGCAGTCCGGTCTAACGGGCACGAACCAGTACGGCGCGAACGTCAACTTCGACTTGTGCTCTGATTCGGGTGCACAGGCTGCCTTCTTTGGCAACAGCGGGGTGGGGTTGGCGCTGGGAACTGCTACCCAGGTTGATTGCAGTGCTTGGAGTGGCACCGTCGTGTCCTAGAGTGAGATGTCGTCATTAGGGACATGAGTGGTGAGGGTTTTGGTGTCGTGGAATACTGTGAGCACCATTTGGGGCATTTGCCATGAGCCGTAAGCCACCAACTAGTCAGTATCGAGTACTGTCAATCCTCACGTCAAGTACCATATGACACTGATTCTACGTGTCGCGGTGTGAAGACCAGAAGCCAGATTGGAAGTCAGACCACATTGTGGACATGAATAGCTAACTGAAATATTACATTCTTTCATTCTCAGGAGCGCGCATCGTTTCGGCCCAGCTACCGTCACTTCCACGTTCCAGCTCCCCACTCTCTTGACACTTTGCTTCGGACCGCTCTTTCCTTCGCATAGCACTGTCGAACCTCTGCTTCTCGAGCATCAAGACCAGAATATCGCATTCCCTCTGCAGCTGGCGCACGCCCCGAGGAGACGCAGAACGTTGCCTCCTCGCGTTCTTACCTTCATCATTGCCAGCTTTGACATCATGTCGGAAGCCAGCGTGGGACGGCTCGCGACTATGTGTGGTCACTGCATGAGGCAGCTGATGGTTCACTCTGTCTGGGCTAGGCAACCGGACGGTAGAATTTCCAGGGCTTCTGCTACGGTAGGAGGAAGTGGACTTGGAGGAAGTGGTACGCGTCTGGTCGTGTTTGCCTGCGTGTCTTAGTAAGTTGCTTGTTACAGCGACTGAACGAGCTTGTGTCGATCACATCTTGCAGTCTGATGAAAGAGAAGAGGCTTGTGCAACGTGACACGAACCTGGAGCATGCTTGAGTTCTTGCTCGTCGATCGACTCGTTTGAGGAGGTACTACGAGTTGACTGATCGACCGCTGCATCGACGGTGGTCGAAGTCATACTGGCAGGCGCGAGACCAGACCTGTAGGTAGGCCTCGACAGCGAACAGAGAATTCGGTAGGAGAGCAATAACACCCCACTCGAAGTGATCAGGTGTCCGTTTGCAACGATGACTGTAGGCCATGCAGCATGATCTGAGCAGCAGTGAAACTGCTTGCTGGCCACTACGACCTGACGGGACTAGACGATACAACGTTTTCACTGCTGCAGCCTTCACTCTTTTACGCTTAGCAGCTGCTCATCGCCCCATATCTTTGTATACATGCCCATAGCCCTCACCGGGAAGTAAAACTTGTAGTTCGGGTATGTGATCATGCAGCTGCAATTAAAAACGCCCTCGATAGATTCCTGCAACCACTCGCCGTTCTTCTGCTGACGGCTCATCATCATTCGAAGCGCCTGTCTGATCGGCTCCTTTTCAGGATACTCAGCTGCCATCAGGCCAATACAAGCCCAAGCTGTTTGAACGACTTGGCTCTTGTCTGGATGGTGTGTGTAGATTTTGTCTTCGCAGGATTTGTAGCTCTCGCCCCAGCCACCGCTTCCATCTGGATGAAGGTGCGAGATGAGAAAGTCACAGCCCCTGCGAGAGGCATCCGAGCTGCTGTATGTCATACCCTGGGAAGCAAGTGATTCGAGCGCAAACATGGCAGCATACGTGAAGCAGATTCCCCAAGACCCGTACCAAGAGCCGTCCGGCCGCTGCGCATTGTGGATATACTTGAGCGCGCGATCCCTGGCGGCATTGATCTCATCAGCGCGATAGTCAGGGAAGTACTTTTGAAAGAGTGTCAAGACTGTGACTACTGCAGTCGTACATTCCGGATAGTCATATTCAACCATAATTCGACCAAAGACCTCGGCGGCATTGAGATACTCCATCAGCTCAGAGCCACGTTGAGGCTCGTACGATGCAAAGCCACCCGAGTGAGCATTCTGCATGGTCAGCAGCACGTCGACAGCATCTTTGAGGCGTTCATCAGAAATGAGCGGAGGATAATTGTGAGCCCTCTGGAGAAGCAGCGTGCCACGCAGACCTTCGGATGTGCAATCTGAGACCGTGTAGCCTTGAGTCTTGGTGCTGAAAGGCCATGCACCTTTGCGTTGTTGTCTATAGCAGATGTCTCGATCCTTGACTTCTTCACGAATTTGGTGGTCGTCGAGGAACTCCAAAGCACGAGTCAGCATTGGTCGCCACTTGGGATCGCCGGCGACACCAGCTTCAGCTATAGCGAGGATTGTGAAGCTGGTGTCCCAGACTTGGACGCCGTTCGTGCCGTTCATCAGCATCCCTTCATGATTCATCCACATGTAGTCGTTCAACCGATCAATATGTCGGCGGAAGCTGTACGAGCTAGGGCCTTCTTTGATGTAGCAGCACAATGTGTTCATGGGGGCATTTACCGGCGCCAAACAAGCGTAGTCAGTGTTTTCGTCTTCCATTTGGACAAGTCTCCAGGTCCAAGCTTCAGCCTTCTCGATGATTGAGTTTGTCCGTAGGAATGGTATCCATATCCAAACCAGGAGAAAGTTGATGAGGTTAAGTACCCATGTTTTCGGATGGTAGTTGTCAGCAGGGGAAATAGAGTTACGATGTGAAGGGAAATCAATCTCATCGGCAGGCTTGAGGAACAGCTCGTCCCGCAAAGACCGCGTGAGAGGTGTCAAGGGCTTGCTGAACTTCTTTGACCAAACGTAGGACATGGGCAGGAAAACTTGTCGCATGTGGATCCACCACCTCCACGGAGCGATGGGTACCCAGTCAGGCAGCAGCCATAGCTCAGGTGGGACCGGGTTGACAATGCTCCAGTCTGTTACACCCAGTACACTCAACCAGAACTTAGCCCAATGCGGTCCATTGACGGCACCTCCCAGCTCGTGCAACTTCCCTCTCGCTCTGACTATCCGTGGATCTTCTTCACTGCCACCAAGGAGTCGTATGACAGTATAGTTCATTGCCGTGCCAAAGACTGAGCTGTGTCCTTCAACGTGCAGTCCCCATCCGCCATCCTTGTTCTGTCTTGCAAACAGATAGCTCTTGATTTCTGTTGCATAGGCTTCGGGAATAGGCACATCACAGACATACCAGGTTATGACGAGGCCCGGGAGCAGGAAGAGAGGACCACCATATTCACATGCCCAGTGGCCAGACGGCATCTGAAGCTTCGAGTAGAAGGTCAAGCAATTCTCGATCGACTGCGACGGCGTTGTTGCTGTTGGAAGGTCTGGCTGATCGGTGGGCAAGCCTAGGAAGTATCGCGTAGGCACGTCTTGAGGCCATGTCTTGGTCCGCTCGTCATCGTCGAGGTAGTGCCAGGTGTGCCGACCTTGCTCATCCAGTATTCTCCATCTCCTGATATCTGTCCTTGGCGTGGAAGTGGCAGGGTGGACGTGACCATTCGCGTGGCCATTCATGTTTGGTCAACGTGATTATGAAGCACAGACAGATCTTCAAGCACTTCCATGATCGGCGTTTTGTGCTGCGCTGGAGCAAGAACAATCGTACCACTGCGGAACAGTTTTAAGCTTATTTTGCGTGAGTTGCACGGCACGGCAGGAGCCGCTGGCCACTACTCCTTATTGAGTATAAACTAGTGCCAGAGGGTAGCAGGCGCCAGCACGGTTCTCGAGCTCGGGCAGAGCTGTATCTTATTCATGCTCCGCTAGTACGACTCAGCCCAGAAGCTTGATCTATTCATCTTCGATCCTATAATGTGTTGTGGGTCTTCTGTTCTGGATGTTGTGCTCGTAAGCCATCTTATTCCGTCTTGCTCCGGCGTTGTTGCGCACAACGACGTCCGACTGACGACAATGAGCGTCTCTAAGGATCGGAAATGGACATAGCGAGCCTCACCGACCACATACAACCAAATCGCGGTCATCACTACCCTAACTCTGTCATTGGAGGCAATAGTACAGCTGTACTTGGCGATGTACACATACATGGCCCTGCCAGTACCGACCGAGAAAATGATGAGAAGGAACGTCGTGGTGCGTGGTACCCTCAAAGCTGTGAGTGTCTGCGGGTGATGTGCTGATTGTGCATCTAGCTCTTTTGGCTGCTCTGATATACAATGGAATGGCTACACGGCGTCGACAGCTTGCCGAACAATCCCCTGCATATCTCGAGTGGATATGGCATCAAGCTTCCGAGGGCGGACCTGGCTTTGTTGGGTGGCTCTGCAACGAGGCTACTGTATTCTGGATCACAGGAAAGCCGGGAAGCGGGAAGTCAACGCTGATGAAGTACCTTGCCGAGCACGAATCTGCCTCGGAAATCTTGCAGCGTCACCACCGATGCTCATGGTCTATTGTTCATTTCTATTTCGACTACCGGTCGGGAAAGAGAGTGCCTAATTCACTCGAGGGCTTGCTGAGATCCATTCTGTACCAACTCGTCGGAGCGAACAGCACTGCTAATCAAGCAGTGCGTCAGGAGTTGAATGCCCGTCACGGCCATGCACTTTACGAAAACCTCGATATGAGTGACTTACAAAAGGCTTTTCGGACTGCGTGCAGGGCCATTTCAAGGACCCACAAAATCTGTGCTTTTGTTGACGGGTTAGACGAATTTTCTGGCCACCATATCGAGGTGGTCGGCATGGTCGATTTCCTTGTTAACAATGGAGTCCACAAACTGTGTGTCGCCAGTAGACCTGAATATGTGCTAGTGCAGCAGCTTGGAAGGCACCCACATTTTAAGATGCAGGACCGCAACCTATTGACTATTCGAGCCTATGTCAACCAGACTTTTGAGAAGATGCCGCCTCACCCACCATACCTGGACGTTGATGAGCTGATCGCGAAGATCGTGTCGAAAGCGGAGGGCGTTATCCTGTGGGCACACCTAGTCACCGGCTACGTGGTTGAGCTCCTCTTGGCTGGGGGCACAAAAGAAGAGGTCTACAAGCGATTGGACGAGTTCCCCCAGGAGCTAAACGAAGTCTACGAGAGGCTGCTCAACAATGTCAAACCTGAGTGGCAGGTTCAGGCTGCAGTGATGTTACTCCTTATACAAACGGGTCTTGAGACCACGACCCCCTGGGACCTCAGTTGCGCAATGGCATATCTTCGGGACTGCGGGGAATTGCCTTCTTGGCCCAAAGATATACTCACCCCTTACCACTTTCTGCTTCGCCTTCGCTCTAGAACCGGCTCAATGGTTGACATCGTTCAAGGACCGACGCTGTTGCCAGGTTCAAATTGGCAAGAGGCTCCGTCTGGAGACGAGTTTCGAGACCGTTATCATTGTCAGTCTACCAGGATGCGTCTCTTCCACAAGACGCTTGAAAACTACCTTACAACGTCCAACTGGTTGAATCAGGTGCTGACACGTGCGGACCCTAGTATTCACCCTGAATATCTTTGGTTGCGGTTGTGCTCAAAGTGTATCACGGGAAATGAGATCTCTGAACAGGAGCACAAGCAGGTAGTTGACCTTCTTTCTCAGCCTGATTTCCATAGACGGGAGCTTTCTGAGACACGAGGTCCACCTCTGCCATCAAATGAAACTGCTATGCGCCTGGCCGAGGCCTTCACCGGCTCAGTGCCAACCGACTGGAGTCTCGCCTTTCTTGCCTGTGCCGTTGCAAACCTGCCAGCCCATATTGAGCTCGTCTCACCAAGGGAAAATGCCTTGAACATCGACTGCGTGAAAGATGCTCTTGCCTCGCGCATGATGCAGCTTCACCCTGTCAGAATCCGGCTCCGTACCTTCGAAGCACCCTTACCGGGGTGCAGATGCTACTTACAGTACGCTGAATGGGACCCCGCATACACAGGACATGATTTCCAACCCGCACAAAGGGCAAATCTAGTGGCGATGACACATGAGTGGCCTGAGTTGTTTTCTCTTGACGCAATTCGTGATCCGTCGGCAGCTGATAGTACCGAAGCGGTTTTCTATCAAAGGTGCATCGATTGGATCCTCTTCCCGGCCTCAGCAAAGACTTACTACAATTCTGTTCGCCAAGATGTTACCGATGCTGATGAGAAGCATCTGCTTCTTGCACTGACTCGACTTGCGAAATACGTGGACGAGACTTCACTCACCCGTGCAGTGGTGCAGCCAACAAAGTTTGGCAACAAAGCGCTAGCAGTTGTTTGCCCGCGTCTTCGCACGCTGGGCGCGACTCGTATATTGCGTGCCCAGCCCTGGGTCTATAGCGAGTGGACCCCAGGAAACATGAGGCACATTACTTTCACAACGTCCTACGGATTTAACTTACTGCTGCCATGGGTCTGGCACATATCTGAGAAAGGCTCCTTAAACGCTGGCGAGCTCATGGATGAGACGCTGACGGTGCTCCTGGATTCTGGCCTTGACATCAATTCTCCATGTTCCGAATTCGGCCCGCCAGCTCATACATTGGCTGAAACCGTAGTGGCTTACCGAAGGAAATATCGCGGGCAGTTCGTAGACATCCTTCGCTGTCTTGCTCGTCATGGTGCAGATATGAATGTTATGGGGCCACACGGCACGGTGCTTGACACTGCAAGAAGGACGCTACGCAAGCAAGAGCTAGGCCAGTACGAATTGTTTGTTCCTCTTACTTACATTCGATACGAGAAATGGTATATTGAGGCTACTTTGGGCATCATAGAAATGCTTCAGCAGATATCAGGTACAGAAGGGCGGGCAGTAAATACTTCCTCCCATGTCATGTAGGCTCAGGGACCTCACCGTGGAAGGTAGGCGCGGATCTAGTGTACGCGGTAGATTGTGGAGTTGGGACTTTTGACCTGATAGGTATTCCGCCGCTCCGATATGCTTGAGTTTTGACCAGATGGGAGGACAGGCTGAAAACATCGATGGCATCTCGCAGTATGGAAGGTGACACCGACCTGGACATGCTGGATGTGTTTCCTCCCTTACCGGGACCGTCGCGACACCCCAATGACTCGATGTGCCAGAACTCCAAAGTGCTCACCTTCATAAACAACACCATTGAGGATATCAACGATGCACTCTGCGCATGGCCTCACGGTGAAGTGAGTATCGTGCTCAAGCGAATCAATGCTAATGGAGGGTCCTCCAAGACTGCCAGTATTGATCATCATCAGACCTCAGAAAATGCGCGAGTGAAGGTTTCATGCCGACAAACAAAATATTCCTGGCCTGGCAACACAGCAGACGAAGCATGGAGGTTCAGTATGACGCCCCCTCGCAAATTTCAATGGAATCCTCACTTTCCACGTCAACTTTTCAGCGGTTCTCTGCCTGCTCATGAACCTAGCCTGCTGACCTACAACGCAGCGTGCATCCTGGCCATCCTCCACGAGATCAACAATGCCATTCTCGCTAACGTCACAGTCACCAAGCGGTACGCATTCAGCCTAGGCACGCCATCTCTCCACCACGACTGACGAGCCAGCAGCGATATCTACTACCGCCAGCCCGAGCTCTTCCGCAAGCAGGAGACGGTCGACCGCTACATCGACGATATAGCGTTCACATGCGGTGTCGCAAGGAAAGACCTTCGAGTAGTGGGTGTCCTTCATCTCCTCATTCATCGGGAACTGACAGCATCGTCTGTAGACCGCTAGTCCCAAAGGTCTCTTCTGTGGCCTCAGCCTCTCCGCGGATAACATCTTCGAACCAGATACTTCCCTGAGCACACGCATTCAACTCGTGTCCAACGACTTCGAGGACATCACAGCGCAGCACATCGAGCATCTGCGATGGATCTTGGTCGTAGAAAAAGAAGCAAGCTTCAAGACACTCGTTGAGAAACAGTTCAATACTCGGTGCTCACTCGGTCCCGGTCTGATTATCACGGTACGTTGTGTTGATGCACCAGCCTAAGATATCCTGTCCTGGTACCCCCAACCTGAAGTTCGTGCTCCGTTCGTTGCTCGTACACAATCCCACACATCCGCTCCTGCAACACTAACACCAGTCCTCCTTCCACAGGCCAAGGGCTACCCAGACCTCAACACGCGCCTGTTCCTCCGCTATATCCTCGACCTCGCACGAACCACAACTCCAGTCCAGCCACTGCCAATCTTCTCCCTCGTCGACTGCGACCCTGATGGTCTCGACATTCACCGCTGCTACAGCACGCCCGCGAACCTCAACATACATGAGGCTGATGCTGCGATACGAGAACTTCACTGGCTGGGTGTTGATATCGTCGAGTGGCTTGGAGTGAAGGCGGTTATGGATCGGTGTTTGAGGTTGACGAAACGCGATCGGGGCAGGGCGAGGGGGATGTTGAGGAGAATGGTGGAAGAGGATGTTGAGGTTGGGATGGGGGCCTGGGGTTTAGGAGATAACAGGCCGAGCATGAAGAGGTGTTTCCAGACCATGTTGATGTTGGGTGTGAAAGCAGAGATCCAGGCCGTTGATGGCGAGTTGTGTAGATGGCTGGAGAAGGGGATGGTGACTGCCAGAGGATATTGATTGTTTGCGAAATATACGCACATGCGGCCCCATTGTTCAATTTTCTGGCTTTCCTCTCATCTGTAAGAAGTCTTTGTGGCTGAGAGTGACAAGCCTGGTGTAATGCCATAGTCTTGTCCATAGGTTGAACCATGTATATTCGTGTCTCTGTCTCTTCAATCGGAAGGATCACAAGCCCAAACTCCTCCTAACCCCTTCTCTCACCCTCTTCTCGAACTCGCCCCTCCGATCCCTCCACATCTTGGCCGCCTCCACATTGGCCGGACTCTCATCGTTCGGCTCGGCCAGCATACTCATCACAGAGATCAAGATTTTCTCAACACTCTGAATCGGACTCCAGCGCTCCTCTGCCTTCTCATAGTGGTTGGGGTCGTCGCCCGGCGCATGCAGTATGCTAATGCACACCTCCCCGTTTGCGTAGACGTTGGGATGCCAGATCTCGCCGAGGAACTTCATCTTGGGCGGGTTGAGGGGATAGTCGCGGGGGAACGTGAGGGTGGCGGGGAAGATACCGCCTTCGTAGGGCGTAGATTCGGGCCCTTCGATCAGGGCTTCCCAGGTGAACATGTCGTCTTCGGAGAGGGGGCCTGCGGTGATGCCGTCTGGGGGGTGGGTGAGGAGAGATTTGTATTCGCTGAGGAGTCGTTTGGAGGCTACGGAGTTGGCCATGGTGGGAGTGACGAATCGAAGAGGGCTTGGGATACACTGCACCGGGTTCGAGGTTGGACCTGGTTTGATCGTGTGGGCAGACGCGATGAGGCTGTATCGCCTGGGCTGAGCAACTGGATATCGAGAATAGAGGACTGGGAAATGGCACGCGGCGGACAAGGTGTCGTGTTGTTGTTTTGGCTTGTTCGAGAGTCAAGCTGAGGCTGAAGAATAAGAATATTCGTGCTTGTCTGGTAAGTTGGTACAGAGTAGCGGCGACTATGACTGCGGTTCAGTGTAGCCACGTTGCTGGTGGGCACATCCGAGATCTGCATGCCTCGGCTGCGCCAGGCATCTATCGGGCCGCTGTCAACCCGCTCCACGTGATGGCGCGACGCGATCTTCCGAACTAGCTTACATCAGGCTAGCTTGTCGGTCGGTTCGGCAATCTGGCAGGTGATAGCTGCAGCTGCAGCTGCAGCTGATCTGGCAGCGCATGAGCATGAACATGATGCGTCACGGACTTGTGCTTCATCCTTCATATGGTTCCCTCCCTTGATCATTCCAATTCCCCCGTTTTACCTTCCCATGTGCTACGCATTCAACACCATGGTTCGCAAAACGTCCTCAGGCTTCTTCCACTCCCAGGATGCTGAGCTTCCGTACAGAATAGCTCGAGGCTACGATCGCAGGAACGTGTCCCACTCAGCCTACGCCTCCTCTCCATCAAGGTCAACAACGTCAACAACGTCAACATCCCGCGATGAGCCTCAGAAGCCCATCAAGGAGTTTGATCCGTCCTTGTATACCATTCCCTACCTCAAGTTCATGACCGACAATCCCACCATTTTCCACGCCGTCGAGGCCCTGACCAAGAAGCTCGAGAAGCACGGCTACAAATACCTCAACGAGCGGAGCCTATGGAACATCAAGCCCGGAGGGAAATACTACACCAAGCGCAATGATTCCTCCTTCATCGCTTTCAACGTGGGTAAAGACTACAAGTCCGGCAACGGCTTCAGCATAGTAGCCGGCCACATCGACGCCCTCACTGCAAAGCTGAAGCCTGTTAGCAAAGTGCCCAACAAAGCAGGCTATGTTCAACTTGGTGTCGCCCCATATGCAGGCGGCATGAATACCACATGGTGGGACCGTGACCTCGGCATCGGTGGACGCGTCCTGGTCAAGACAGACTCAGGTAAGATTGAGACACGTCTTGTTAACCTTGGCTGGCCCATTGCACGCATCCCAACCCTGGCGCCACACTTTGGTGCTGCTGCTCAGGGTCCATTCAACAAGGAGACGCAAATGGTCCCTATCATTGGCATAGACAACTCCGATCTTTACCCTGAGCAAGCGCCGCCGGTGTCTGAAGCAGAAAGCAAGATCAAGCCCGGCACTTTTGCATCCACACAACCTCCGAAACTCGTCGAGGCCATCTGTGGAAGCATAGGTATCACCGACTACAGCAAGGTCGTCAACTGGGAACTCGAGCTCTTCGACGTCATGCCCGCCCAAGTTGGCGGCCTCGACCACGAATTTATCTTCGCCGGCCGCATTGATGACAAGCTCTGCTGCTTCGCCGCTGTGGAAGGTTTGCTTGCTTCCAAAGACGATGACTCGAGCGGGACGATCAAGATGGTCGGATGCTTCGATGACGAAGAAATTGGCTCGTTCCTGCGGCAGGGCGCGCGGAGCAATTTCATGTCCAGCACTATAAGCCGGATCGTCGAGGACGTATCTGATGGTGTGGGATCGAACCTGATGGGCCAGGTCCTGGCGAACTCCTTCTTGGTATCCAGCGATGTCATTCACGCCGTCAACCCGAACTTCTTGGGAGCATACCTGGAAAACCACAGCCCAAGGCTGAACGTCGGCGTCGCAGTCTCCGCAGATCCGAATGGAAACATGACGACTGATTCGGTCTCAACAGCGCTACTGCAGCGCATTGCTGACAAGTGCGGTAGTGTATTGCAGGTCTTCCAGATAAGGAATGACAGTCGCAGTGGTGGGACCATCGGGCCCATGACAAGTAGTGCGCTTGGATGCCGGGCCATTGATTGCGGTATACCGCAGTTGAGTATGCATTCTATCAGGGCTACCACCGGAAGTCTGGACCCGGGTCTAGGCGTGAAGCTGTACAAGGGGTTCTTTGATCATTATGAGGAGGTTGATGAAGAGTTTCAATAATGGACAAAATCTCTCTGCTCATTCTGTCAGTGCAGAATCGTACTTGGTCTCACCTGAGAAGCAGCTTCTCATTCCATATCTCACTGCTCGCTATCACTCCCTCGTTTCCCCATGCAAGCTAGTTTAAGCCTTTGCCTCAATACTTTCTCCGACCTTTTCTCCTGGCATCTTGAAAACAATCTTGTGCACCTTTCGCGCCTCGAAATCCTTGAAAGCCTGCGGTGCATCCTCCAGACTCATCGTTTTCCCACACAAGAACGCGACCTTCTTCTGTTCCTTCACCAGGACCTCCAGCGCCTCCTCGAATATACTACGCACGGGACACCGACCAAACGCCATCGTCACATTCTTGCCATAGCACAACAGCCCGTTCAACGGCAGCGGCTCCGTGTGCACCCCGATACTACTGATCTGGCCGAACGGGCGAATCATCTCAAACGCAAGCATGAACGCGTCAGCGTGTCCGACGGCCTCCATCACGACGTCGGCGCCGCGCCCTCCGCTCGCCGCTTTGATCTTCTCGACGGGGTTGTCGCTGATGTTGATGGGGATGGCGCCGATCTTCTCGGCTTCGGCCAGCCGCTCGGCGATGCTGTCGACGGCGTACACGGTCTTGACCATGGTCAGCGCGGCGGTGATCGCGCAGATGCCCACGGGCCCGCAGCCGATGCACACGGCGGTGAACTCGTCGCGGTCGCGTTGCGGCAGGTCCTTGAGGAACCGCGACGCCGCGTAGTAGCCTGTGGGGAAGATGTCGGCCATCAGGACCAGCATTTCCTCGGGGATGTCTGTTTTTTCCGCGCGCGGGTCAGCTGCTGTTGTGTGTGCACGGTGTGGTCTGCGGGCAGCGAGACTGTCTGTGCGCCTCGAACGCCGACGGGGGCGGCAGGGTCAAATGCATATATATACGTACCTTTCGGCGTCTTCACGAGCGTGGTGTCAGCCAACGGCACACGCACGTACTCGGCTTGCCCGCCGTCGATCGTGTTCGCGGGCGCCGAGTTCCCGAAGAGCTCGCCTTTGCTGCAGCGGCTCGCTTGGCCGCGCACGCAGAAGTAGCATTCTTGACAGGCTGTGTAGAATGGGACGACCACTGCGTTCACACCATTGCACGTCAACATGTCTGTCTTTTGACTGACGGGTGTCGGGGGGATAGTTACACGGCAGGCGGGGGCGACAACTATAGACCGAAGAAACAGGAATACTACTGCCAGCACACACCTTTATCGCCTTCGTGGAAATTGCTCACGCTCTCGCCCTTTTCGACCACTTCGCCCACGAATTCGTGGCCGCAGATGAAGCCCGGCGAGCACTTCAGGTGGCCGCGGTAGTAGTGCAGGTCGGACCCCTGTGTTTGTGCTGGACGTCAGCTCGTCTGCGTATCGTTGGCTGCGAGGACGGGACGGTGCTGCGGGCGGGCAGGTGGGCGTACGTACGCACAGAGCAGTCGACGTGACTTTCAGGATCGCGTCTGTCGGCTTCTGGATCTTTGGACACGGTCTGTCTTCCACTGCGACCTGGAGACGTAGGTCAGTGCCGGCACGTTGCGCGTTGCGTGGTGGCGCAGAGTCTGCGTTGGTGGGTTCGGTCGTACCTCGAAGTCGCCCTTGAACACTACCGCGCGCATCGTCGATGGCGGCATGTCGGCGACGTATGTGCGGTCTATGCTGAGTAGATGCGTGTGTGGTCTGCGATCTAGTTGCTCTTGTTCCAAGATTGTATGTATTATTCCAAGTAAACCTTTTATGACGGGCTTGGGTACTGGGAGGTGTCAGTGACACTTTCGCTTGGTCTACGCTCGATACTTGTACCCCGACCTTGTTGACGTGGAGTAAGTGGAGATTCTTTCCGCATGAGGAGATGCAACTAACGAGTAGCAATTGCAAGCACTATTGGAAGACGAAGACCCGAGGAGCGGGGATGTGATCAAATGTTGCGATTTGACATCTGACATCGTCCTATATAGTCGACTCCCACGCATGGCTGAGCTTTTTACCGGATGCCACATGGAAAACTAGGGGCCATCTCAAGTAAATAACCTGACCAAATGGCGGACGAGGATTGATATCGTCGTTTAAAGTGCTGGGAGGTTAACCCACGGCGTCGAATGGCTTTTTTCGACATGGTCCAGGTAAACGCTGCATCTCCTTCCATTTCAATCGCCGCGCATTCAACAATCTCGAATCAATCTTGCTCATCTCACTCAACGTCACCTGCGTGCCAGACCCAGCCGAAAAAAGCCTTTATGCCAAGCCAACCTTCCTTCACAGCTCCCTCCGTCGCGTCCTTAGTGGCATTGAGAAGGATATACCCGCCTGGCTTGAACCACTGGAAAGTTCGTTGTAGAGTGAGGAGCTGATCTGGTTGAGACAGATGGATGGTGGTGTAGAAGGCGCAGATTGCATCGAACGACGCGTTCGGAAAGGAGAGGGTAAGCATATCTGCTTCACGGAACTCATACTTGTCCTTCTCGTCGTCGAGCAAGATCCCAGCTTCCTGGAAGCGCTTTCGGGCCAGGCCGAGTTGTGTCGATGTGATGTCGGTGGCCACAAGCTGGCCGATGCTCTGTGCTAGCTTCAGTATGCTGGGCACACCAGCCCCACAGCCAAGCTCCAGGATACGCGCTGTGGCAAGGGACGAGAGACCCAGATACTGGAGTAGTTTGTCTAGCCAAGCTAGGCGGGGTGACGGTAAATACGAGGTCCGTCCGAGGTAGCGGTTTGCCGAAGCGTCGTATCCATTTTGTGAGAGATTTGAAGGGGTCTCGTCTGGTTCGAGGGGTCGTCTCTCCTTGACGAATCTGTTTACGGATGGTTGTCGTTGTCGAGCTCAGCGGATATGGTGTCTCTTTCTTACGTTCGCAAGATGGAAGGACGGTGCTTGCAATATCATCGGTGGCCGGATCGGGTAAGATGGTCGATCTTCCCTCAGCTGCCTTCTTCTAGCGCTCAGACCAGCCATGTTGCTTCGATATAGTCTGGTGACCTCAATTGAAGGAGACTCCTGACGGCCGCTTAGCAGACATGTCACGAAGCTGTTGGGGTTGAGCATCGTAGAGCGGCTGTAAGAGTATCTGAAGCTTACTGCCGACGTCCTCCAACAATAGTAACACCTTTCAGTATACAACGATGTCGATGTCGATGTCGTGGGGCAGCACCTCAGTCATGCGTCTTCTTCACACCAACCACAACCATGTTTCTCGGCGACTGTTTGTAGTCAAATACAGCCTCGATCCACGCATCTTCCACTTCTTCCTGTTCTTCTAACCAAAGCCATCGATCGACGAGTATCGTGCTTTCAACAACACTTGCACTGAACGCCATCAAGCTCCAGATGATACTGAGGTGCTTCTTTGCATACGCGTATTCTTCCTTGTACTGCTCGATCATCCGTCCGTCGTTCTCAAAGAGGCATTTCGTTTTGTTCGCAATCGCTGTTCCATCTTTAGGATCCTTGACAAGCTTATCGATTGCACCCCGAACGTAGGTCTCGAAGCTAGCAAAGCATGACTTCCTCAATGATCCAATGATCAAGGGACTCCCATTCTCGTCCTTGCCGGATAGTGTCCCTCCTGCAATCTCTATATCGAGTGTTGAAGCAGGCGTAGACATTTTGACAACACCGAGATCCAATAGCATCTTCTGCAGCAGAGCGCGATAGTAGTGTCGCATGAAGAAGTCTTCACTATCTTTTGGGCCCCAATTGTGAGGTGCCTGAACGGCCATCATTCGAGCCGTAATGTTGAGGCGAACACCCTTTCCCGTTGCATCAATTTCCTGCATCTCACCATTGAGACTGTAGTACCTCTTGCTTTGACTCGACGGGTCGCTGTGCAGTGATCGGTGACCCGAACTGACCTCGACGGGGAAGGTGAAGTCCTCTAGTCGCTTGCTCATCGGAAAACCATGTGGATCATAGGCCATACTCGTCGCTTCAAGCCGCGGGTGATTCGAGCGAAGAGTCGGAAGCTTGAAAGTCGGGGGTCCGAGACGCTCAGTAACAAGGTTGTAGCAACAGCCAATCAATGCGACGGCGCGGACCGATGGGTTCAAGGTCAGAGCGCGCAGGCCATGATGCGTAAGATTGCCGCAGGAATGAATCGAGACCACTATGGAGGGCGGAGACTTTGGGTCCAGGATGTCGGAGAGGTCACCCGAAGAAAGCTCTTTCTCGACATATAGTATCGGGCCTGTTGTGGAAGAAAGGTTGGCTGCTCCCGCTTCGGTGCCAGAGCTACTGCCCCCCACAGATATGCTTTTAGCTTCAGGGGTACTTCCAGTCATATGGTCGTTGACCGTCCCTTTCACATTATCTGTTAGTTTCGTAGTACGTGATGTATTATCCTCCTCCACATCCAGCATTGGAATCCTTGCTTCCATATCTTTCAGCTCAGCTTCAGAGATTCCGTTTGTTTCAGGCTTGCTCTCGGTCTGGGGTGTTTCGTACGATCGACGTCGTCCTCTGCTTGCTTCCCATTGGGCCTTCCACTCTTTCTTGTTGATCATATTCTTCTGCTTCTTCGCAAGCTGCGCACTAACATCCATACCTCTCGCGCCTTCAACGTTATGATGTCTCTGCTCAATGGCGACGACTTTCTTGTTGTACGGTGGACAAGCAAGCGTACGTCCTAGGTAGTTCTGACCTGAGCCGAAATCAATGATTGTAGCCCCCTTGTCCACATCCTGGGACTTGTGAGCCTCACCAAGATAACCATCCAGTGTTCGGCCATGTGTCTCACCATCTTGCACTTCTGGAGGCGCGAGACGTTGAGACAATTCATCCACGAATGCGGCTACTTGCGCGACTTCATGGATCTTCTTTGGCTTCATACCCACAGCGACATGTCGTGGCAGTTTTTCTAAATCGTGCTTTGGCTTCCTGGGCGAAAAGTCCCGCCTCAAGCTATGCCGCCGTATTGTACTCACGTACTCGACTAAAGTACGTGGAGGCAAGGCATATCCTCTCCAGGTCGAATTACTCCCATCACCAGCTTGGAGATGATCGAGATCCTCCCGAAGTAGAAATTCAAGCACATCCTCGATCTCTACCTTCTCGAACCAATCTCTCCAGTCTTCTGGCAAGACCCACGAATACAGATCCGGCTTTCTAGTCAGAAAGTCTAGGACATGTACTCCTCCACAGAGATTGCGGAAGAGTTCTGACGTCGAAACGAAGGCGAGCAGAGAGTCGACGTACTCGTCTGTCGACTGCCAGGTTGAGTCAATGGGTAGTGGTTGTTTGGGCTTCATGTCCGAGGTAGAGTCCAGCATTCTAGGAAACCAGATATCAGATATCACGTATCGTCCAGTAGCCTCCGATCTGTGCTTGCGCGAATTTCCATCGATGAACCTAGTTCACTGCGTTGCGCAGGCCTACCAGCGAAGAGCGACGCAAGCGTCTAAACAAACATGCTGAAAATGACTCCTTAGCGGTCTAAGACCCGCTGGGTGTCGGATACTCATGATTTGACACGCAACGAGCAATACCGAATTTTTGTTGGTCGCGTTCACATCGCGCCAAGCTTAACTTAAAGCCCATTGGTGATAAGAGCCAAGACCGCCGGGTTCGGTCTGAGTAATGAGGCGAGACCCGCTGGAAAGGACCCCGTTTTCACTCCAATCTCCATGCTCGACCAGAAGCACCTAGCCTACCGTGCGGCCCGCCGTCGTGACTTCCGTTCATGAACACGGTGGGACTGTAAAGATCTCTGCTTCGAAATGTGAATCTGAAATAGCCGTTCACGCTCAGGGTTCGTGTACTGGAGCGGATGATCCATGCCCAAAATGGTAGATACACAGGTCATTGCAACCCCCCTGTCATGAACGTCATGGTCCGTCGGACATACGGCCAACGTGTGGCTGTCACTGACCGATTTTCTCCTCAACACAACGATGTTATCGAGCCGAGCGTTTCCTCGACAGTTGAGAATCAAATTTGGTGCTCATGATAGCTGCGTATAGCTCAAGGCCACTTTGAAACGAAATCTCCCGCTCTCTCACCCGTGCTTCGGGAATGCTTCGGCAAAGGCTTGAGCTACCTGTAACCAATACTCCTCAAGGAGCTTAGCGACTTCCGCCATGCGAAGCAGCATCTTGGCCGCAGGCTTGTACGCCTCCTTCGCGGCATGCCAAGATATCACATATGATTACGTGATTGCAGGTGCCGGCACGGCAGGGCTGGTATGCAGTTAAACCAGTTGCCAGAGCTCATACTGACATTGGTAGATGCTCGCAGTTGTGCTTTCTGAGAATCCGGATATCTCGGTCCTGGTACTGGAGGCTGGAAATGATGGCCGCAACCAATCGAATATCACAGATCCAGAGCGACGAGGTATTAATCAAGGCTTTCTTGTAATATGTATCACTGACTCCGTAAGGTACAATACAACATACACAGTACGACTGGGGTCTAGAGTCAACTCTGCAACCATACCTGTACGCCAACGGCACCGGCGGTTCGCAGTACGTCCCTCGAGGCAAAACAATTGGCGGCACCAGTGCGATGAACTGGATGATCCACAATGAAGATTCCAGAATTCAACTAGATATCTGGGAAAGTCTTTTAAACCTGACCGGCTGGAATTGGACTTCGATGTCGACCGCCTTTAGAGAGTCCGAAACCATGTATGCGCCTCCAGCTGCGGAAGCGATGAGTCTGCCCTACAACGCCTCCTTACACGGCGGGGCTGGACCCATCTGCTCGATATTCCAAAGGAGCGTATATACTCTATTCTCAGACTACGTACAGCCCTCACTAGTTGCACTTGGCTACGAGATGCCGCACGATGGCAATAACGGCAACGCAAATGGGCCGAACTTCCTACCTTTCGCGATATGCCCTCAGAACTACACGCGCTCTTACGCTGGCTCTGCCTACACTGCAGTACAAACTAGACAAAACCTGCACGTGGTCGAAAGCGCCCACGTCTCGCGGATCGTTTGGAGTTCGACCGATGGTCTAGCCACGGCATCCGGCCTCGAATACATCGACCTGGCGGCCTCCAATACGACCCAAACCATCAAGGCGCACGAGATAGTCTTAAGCGGCGGCATCGTCTACTCCCCACAAATTCTTCAACTCAGCGGCATCGGCGATCCACAAATCCTCTCAGCAGCTGGCGTAGACACAATCGTCAACCTCACCAACGTCGGCACTTCCCTCCGCGACCCTCCAATGACAAACTACTGGCCAATCTCCTTCCAACTCAATGAGACCGCAACAGCAGCCGCGAACCTTACGGGCAACGAATATATCCAGAACCTCATCGATCTTGAACCGGCATCTAAGATGCTTTCCCCCGACGACTACACGGCAGCAAGCACGTTTTTCAACTCTACAACGCACATACCTGGCCTAGCCGACGCACAATTTGCAGTCTTCAAACACCTTTGGTTCACTGAACAGCCGCTAATAGAGATGGCATGGCAATATACTGTCGCAAACGTGACGCCTTACAACCTCATTCCACTTTCCCAGGGGACGGTGCATATAAACAGCAGTGATCCCCTTCACCCCCCAGCAATCAATCCCAACTACAATTCGATCAACTTGACGATTAACGGCACAGAGGTCCAATGGGATATGTGGTTCCTCGCCAAGGCTTCGCAATACTACGTTTCACGTCTCGCGACCACAGAGCCCATGGCCAGTCTCATCACGGGCACAACGCCGGATTACCGTCTTCCGTTTGATGAGTGGTACGATGCGATCTTCCAGTGGACTGGCTCATCACAGCATCTGACTGGTGGAAACCCGATGTTGCTACGGGATGCAGGCGGCGTAGTTGATACGAATCTGCTGGTCTATGGAACGAGCAATGTGAGGGTTGTCGATGGGAGTGTCTTTCCCTACCAGCCGAGTGCGCATCCGATGGGGGTGACGTACGCATTAGCTGTAAGGGCCGCGAAGATCTTCCAGGGATTAAATGGTGGAGGAGGATTGACGGCCACTGTGACGTTGCCGGGTAGTAACGTTTCGGCAAGTGCGACAGCGACGTTCCCAGCGAACAGTAGAGCTGTTTGAGTAGTGGAGATGGTCGTATCTGGGAGAACCCTACGTACGATGGGTCCACGCTTCGTGCCTACTGGTGTAAAGAATCGCTTCCGTCTTCGAGTCTCAGCAGCCGCGTACAAGGAAAAATGTGTGCAAGCCTTAGAGACAACATGGAAGCAGCCTGGGTTGATCCAGATCAAGGTCGTCTCAAATATCATGTCGACATTCAAATTCTCTTCACTTCATTCTGAACGTTTTGCTTCGTTCCGATCGCTCCTGATCGACCCCGTGACTGACAAGCTGCCCTCGTCAGACCTTCCGTCGCCATCGGCTGCTCAGAATCCCCTTAATCTTGCGTTGCCATCAGTTACCGCTGATCAAGTCTCGCACCGAGGATGATCCGGATTGCCAAGCCTCGTAGGCTGGCGTACTTAAACCGTGCATTCCACGATCTGCTTGGTCTTTCTTTTTCTTCTTCATACTTACCTTGGTAAAATATCTGCGCTCAAGAAGGCAGTATATTGTGAAGCAGGCTCTCCATTGCACACCGGGGCAGCAGGCTTTGCTCAAACTCATTCGTGGGTTTGATTGCCGGATTTTTTGGCTCTATCATATCTTTTCATCACTGTCGCCGCCTTCATGGTGTGCTTTGAGGAAGAGGCCATGTCTGAACGCTCTTTTGTATACGTGGGAGATTAATATTTGCGACCAGCCACGCGTGACAAATGCCGATACCAGGTTCCTCAGAGAGGAAATCAAACACGGTTATTACTAAAGATGTCTAGCGGATGCGCACCCTGATGCTTCGCAAGCAAACGAAGAGACAGGAACAACACGAGTTAAAGAGAGTCATGCCAGTGAGCCACACCAATACTGCTCCTGTCGGAGAAGACACCAGAGATGTAGCAAGAATGCGAAATAGCAGTACAGACATGCTGGACTGACAATTGCAAGTTGGACGCAGGCCATGTTCGAGTTGACAACAACGGTTCGCTCCGTCCGACTCGGTACAATTTAAGAAGAGCTACATCCGTACTTGTTAGCCGGTCTGCGGCAGTGGACCGCGGATGTCGTCGCTATCCTTGATTGTCTTCGGTTCCCCGGCGCCTGCCCCGCATGGACACTGCTGCACAAGGCAGTTGGGATCTGAACCCCCACTAGCTACATCAACAAAATGTCGAGGGACTCGTTGATGTGTGGCACCCCAATCGTGTTGGCCAGACTTGGCTGCGATTGGTCTGCATAAGAGTACCAGGCTTCCAGTGTGTTATACAGCATGTAACCCTGGCTTGACCGATGCGGCTGACGGCACGCCCAAACTAGCATAATCTGTACTGCGAGATCACAGCCCGCATTCGACACGTCTACCATCTTGACTATCAGGAAATCGCCACCGCAACAATAGTCGTAGAGACCATGGCAGGAAGAAAGACATCGGCGGTCGTAGCATATGCCCCGGCTGAGCCTGGCAAACTCGACGTACGCTACGAGTCGCTGACATTCAACCGTCCAGATCCTGGTCCGAAAGAAGTCTTGGTCAATATGCTTGCTGTAGGGATCTGCCACAGTGATATCGTCGTTGCTAGTGTGCCAGATGGGGTGATGGGAACGTATCCAAAAGTCCTTGGACACGAAGGAGCTGGACGCGTGGAAGCCGTCGGCAGTAACGTTACAGATGTACAGGTTGGAGACCCAGTATTGCTCAGCTATTCCTACTGCGGGTCTTGTGACCTGTGCACAGACGATGGTCCGACCTACTGCCAGGAATTCTTCGACAAGAACCTAGCCTGCAGCGGCAAGGTCTGGAAGGGCGAGGAGGGTACCGAAGTCGGGGGCAAGTTCTTCGGACAGAGCAGCTTCGCCAACCTGAGCATGGTGGATGAAAAAAGCATCGTCAATGTAAAGGGTCTTGTCGACGACGACGAAATGCTCAAGAAATGCAGCCCTCTAGGCTGCGGGCTTATGACTGGTAGTGGAGCTGTCGTCAATGCTGCTGCGGCTAAGCCAAGCGATGTGGTTCTGGTAACAGGTCTCGGGGCCGTGGGCCTGGGTGCTATTATGGCTGCAAAGATACAAGGATGTCGCGCTATCATCGCGGTCGACAGAATACCGAGCAGACTCGACATGGCGAAACAACTTGGCGCCACACACACGTTCGACACGAACCATCTAGATATCACGAAGGATTCGTACTCGGCTGACTTTGCGGGGGAGATCAAAGCTTTGGTCGAAGACGGCAAGATTAATTATGCTATCGAGACCACCGGTGTCCTGTCGGTCATCAATGCCTGTATCAAAAGTCTCAGCAAGAGAGGAAAACTGATCCAGATTGGCGTACCAATACCAGCTCCAACGACAATCGTTCCTCTTGACGTTCAGGACCTCTTCGACGGTAACAAGCAGATTCAGATCAACGCCATGGGTGACTGCCTGGCAAAAGACTATGTACCGAAGATGCTCCAGTGGTACAAGGACGGCAAGTTCCCTTTCGACAGGCTCATCAAATTTTACCCCGTAAAAGACGTCGCACAAGCACTGGAAGATATGAAGACGGGAGTGATTAAGCCAGTTCTGGTGCACTGAGGCCATTGCATGGGCCAACTATGGTGAAAACTTGACATGGAGACCTGACAATCTAGGCGCTCGATTCTTCTCTGAACTGCTTCAAGAGTTCAACGATCTCTGTCTTTGACCGGTGCTCCTTTAGTGCTCGCAGCACCATGTCCAGCTGACTTTCTGGCGCCATCCCACCGGGCGCGGGCGGTCTCTTGTCTAAATTCGTTGGGAACGGGTAGCCATCTGTCATCGCTCTAACTACGCATTCAATTTGCATCGCATTCAATTTCCCTGCTTTCGCCTGAGCGCTTAGCTCCTCCCAACACGTAATAACGATTCGCTCATGGTCGATCCTCTCCATCGTCTTCCCGAAAGCACTACTGATCTGTAACAGGTTCGCGCTTCTGTCGATCCCACCGGGGCCGGGCTCTGTTTGGTTCTCGCCTGCAGCGTGGATTAAAGCAGGATTGAAAAACACTGCATCGCCCTTTTCCAGAGGCAGACTAACCCATTTGTCCGCGAAGTACTCTTTGACGTCGTCTCTTCTCCATGCCATGTAGCCGTCCTCGAGCAATTGCGAGAAGGGCAAGAACCTTGTGGGGCCACTTTCTAGCGGCATATCACTGTGCGCTACCGCACCCTGTAGTGTCAGAAACTGGCTGCTTGCGTGCATAGTTCTCGGCCAGCGTGCACATTGCTCTGCGGTTTGGAAGCCGAGGTGGTAGTCCCTGTGTGGCATTTGCGGAGCACCTCCGGGACGGACGATGTTTACTTGGGCAGTCACTGTATAATCGGGACCCAGCCATGACTCGCTGGCGTATCGAAGCCACGGATTGGCATAGTATTGGACGAATGACTGTGGATCGGTGATCGCGTGCTTCTGGAGGGAGTTCCAGATTCGAGAATTTGCGTCAGAGGCTGCGAAGTGGTCACCGCGATTATTCGAGGCTTCAGCGGCGATGATTTGGTCGAAGACTTCGTTCGACCTGTCAATTACGGGGAGATCTGGCGCCGAATAGAAGTGTTTAAGGACGTAGATTCCTGGGCCAGTGTGAAGGATGGAATGCCATTCTTCCTGCAGTGCTGCGATTGTGGTCTCGTCAGCGGAAGAGTACGATAATAGGTCATAGATTGGGATGTTTTCGGGTGTGATTTTGCAGTGTGGATAGAGCGATCCGTCTGTAGTCCTTAAGCACAGCGTCTTCAGCACAGATATGCTGCTCGGTGCGTTGACGTGGTAAAGTCTGGCAGGCGTTGTGTGTTCCATATTGTCGGTGTGACCGCTCGTGGTTTCGACACCATCGGGATACCCGTTCGTCGCCATGTCAGATACTGGAGCCAGACTTTTGACTTCAGCGATCAAGTGTCATACAATGTAGTTGATCGAGGCTCCGGTATTATGTACTCTTCGCAGAGGTGCCAAGCAGCCGCGGAAGTCTCTCCGAAAGCGGGATGATCTAACGGAATATAGAATTCAGTGTCTGCAATCAACATAACATGCCAGCTGTACATCAAGCTCATCAAGCCTTTGCTAACCAACTTCAAGAGAGGACAGAAAAATTGTTGATCGCAGCTCCCATAGTTGTGGCTGCCTCGAAGGCTCGGAAGCCTTCAATCTGCTTGGAAGCGGTGACATTTCCGGAAATGGCATGGCGCTAAAAGAACATCCTGATCAGGCAAGTTCACCCTGAGCATCCATTGAGAAGTGTGGTTGAGGTACCGCATTCGTCGAGGCTCTGCAACCTTGGAACGTGAATACCGACGACGCTGCACGATGGATTGGTGAAGTAATCTTCCCCGGTCACCATGCCAAAAGTCAGCACGGCGCCAAGCACAAGCTTCTCTCTCTCTCAGTCAAGCTAGGCTTGCCACTTCAGATGAATTGACCGCGATATAGAACATGCCGCATTTGCTAGTTTCACGGCGGTCGCTGGCAAGCTTACCTTTCCTACCCAACGGACAGGTGTCACACTTGATACATAGTCTAATTGGTGCTTTCCTGCTGTACTTTGAGCGCGGCCGCTTGGCGAGTTCAACCTCTGACGGTCCCTCGGGCCCCACGAGCTGGACCTGATTGTAGCTTAGACAGGTGACACACCGAGAAAGGTTCCTTTGAGACCACAATTCAAAGCTACATGCACTCTTGACAATGGCGTGCTCCGGGGAGAAGAAAGCTTTACGCGTCGCCTCGGTCGCGTTTCCACCAGACAAGTAAATTATTAGCGCGTTTTCTCGACTGTGGCAGCCTACTCCCAGATTTCGGGACCTTCGTGTTCTCCTTCCAATGTCATCGAGGCAACGCCTAGATGGCGCACTACTCATACACCCAGGCGGTCGGCCACGATGTGTGCACGGAGATTACTGGTGCACCTATGGAATCTGCAAATGCTATCGTCTTCGGCTAGACAACGAACATTACTAGACCCCCAATTCCAATCTTTTCGTTGTTTGCGATCGAGGCCCGTAGAATTGATTGAGTTACAGTTCTGAGCCGGCCAGAACCTTGCTTGGCTCCCCGGCAAAATTGACCGACCTGCCTGTTTCAATACATGATCGACGTTTGACATTCAGGCTGAAGTCAGGCTTCTATGCTCTGCCATGGCCATCAACGTCAAGCACATTTAGATATCCAGGTGAGTTCCCTTGCAGCCATGAAGCTTTCTGGCGGTGCATGCTCTGTCTCTTTCAGCAAGCATGAAATCGATATTCGGCCTCGTTAGCATCGCCCTCTGGGCCTGTTTGCTACCACTACCTATCAATGCGTTGCCAAGAGGACCATTACCTAGGTCAGATAGTGGCAATCACTGGATCACAGTCTGGACTGCCATGCCACAACTGACAGAACCTGCGAATCTGCCATCTGGTGTCTTCGTATGGGCAGCGCTGAGATGTGAAGCCATAGCTGACTGGTCAGTAGAATGACACGCCGAAGTTCCACGACACCACCATCCGGCAAACCCTCAAGCTCGACTTACCCGCTGGCTGTCAGGCGGACTGCAACCTCCGGTTAAGGTTCTCTAATGCTTTTGGGACCACGCAGTTAAACATCTCGAGCGTCACCATTGCTCGTCCCTTCAATAACTCTGCAGGCACCAGCTCCATCGAAGACGGCACGCTCCAGGTTATCACGTTCAACAAAACGGAAAGTGAAAGCATGTCCGTTCCAGCCGGATCGCTTGCTGTTTCAGATCCGTTCTTGTTTGATTTCTCAGGCGTTGCGACTTATACGTCCAATGGCACGACCGAGGCAGGCTCAATAGTCACCGTGACCATGTACTTAGCTGAGGGTCAAGAAGGTGAAGCTATCACTTCCCACCCGGGTAGTCGCACATACACTTACCTGTCCCACGGAGATCAAGTGTCCGCCACAAACGTCACAGGCGATGATGTACAAAGCCTGGCACACTGGTATTTTGTCTCTGCTGTCGAGGCCTGGGCGCCGACATCTGCTAGCACCCTGGTGGTCGTCGGTGATAGTATCACTGATGGTCGAGGTAGTGACACCAATCTCAACGACCGCTGGCCGGATCTTCTCTTCACTCAACTCCAGTCGTCTTCGGCAACGACGGGGATCTCAGTCGCCAATCAAGCTGCCGGCGGCAACCGCATTCTGCATGATGGGCTTGGCCCTTCCGCTCTTTCACGTATTGACCGTGACGTGCTTGCTCAGTCAGGTGTGAAGTACGCTATGATTTTTGAAGGCGTCAATGATATTGGCACTGCGGCGGCGAATCCAGCAGCTCAAGATGAGGTCTATGCCAGCCTCATCGCTGCCTATAGACAAATGATCTTGCGAATACATGCTCAGGGCATTCCTGTCTTCGGAGCTACCATCACACCGTTCGGAAGTCCTAACACTACACTACAGCCGTACAGCGATCCGGCCGGCTACCGAGAACAGACCAGGTCGAGGGTCAACAACTGGATACGCAGTAGTGGGGAATTCGATGCCGTTATCGACTTTGACGCCGTTGTTAGGGATATGGACAATGCTACAATGCTTGCCAGTCAATATGACTCTGGTGATCACCTGCATCCGAGCGTCGCGGGGTACCACGCTATGGCTGATAGTTTTCCAATAGGTCTTTTCGCACAATGGGCTGGAGGAGTCAATGCCATGACATGAGTTGTCAGAACCCTCTGCAATCTCTTAGTGCATTAGTACATTGCTGCTTTGCCGCGTTGGAAGTCAGCTAGCTAGAATTGAATAGTGGGCTGCCCACCAAGTGTTGGGGGGTCGCATGCCGCCTGGTGGCCCAAGCTCACCTGCAATTCCATTCGAATTTCTCCTGACGCTTGTTTCCTCTCCAAGATTGACAACCTTGTCGCTGCAGTTGACGAAATGATCTCACGGCTCGACTGAATTCAGAGATCAGTAACATGCTGCATATGTGACAGGCCACCGTACCCAGTCCCAATTACGTTTATAGACAGTCTTCCTACATGCACAATGGCCTCGTCGCATGCCCATGACGCCCATCTAACGCCCAGTAATCTTACGTGACGTCGCCTAGCCTGGCCACCAGACATTGGCCAAGCACTGGTATAGTAGTCACTTTGTCGTCCGAACTCTCGGCTCGTCTATTGACGGAAGCATACAGGCAATAACTGAAGTCAAAGTGGGCACTTCTTCGTCGTTCTTGTTGCCGTCGTTGCTATCGTCGTTACAATCGCTTTTATCAGGCACCTGGGGGGTCAAGTTCCATGAATCGTGATGAGGACGGGTTGCTTAGTAGTGGGAGGCAACGTCGGTTTCTCACGGTCAATTGCTGTAATACGTAGCTTGGCGTGCTGTCATGGTATATCGTTGGACCAAGACGCATATATCCAATTATGCATATAGGCATAATTTCTCACGTTGCTGCTGCGGTCAATACATCCTGAGATGCCACCGAATGGTCCAATCCAGGTCGCAAGTTCAAATTGGAATTGGTGACTGAGGATGATCTACCGACTGCTTACAGCTACTCCACTTTCCCGGCAGGTAGACACAAATGCTCGAGGCAAGTGCAAGCTTCCTTTTTCAAGCTTGGGCCCTGTGATCAGGTCTGCTGACGACGTGGGACAGCTTGCATGATATGAGAGCGCGTCCGAGCTTTGTGATTGGCATTACATGCTACCGAAAGCAGCCTGTCCGTGTTTCATCTCTTAGCGAGCTTCAACATCGTTGCCTTGCTTCATAACGTAACTAGATCTTGTTCGACTTCGTCCTTCGGTATTCACGCCGTAGTAGCTAGACGCTGGGCATTCAGCTTACCATCGGAAAAGCTACCGCTGGCTTATGACCTTACCTGGGTCACATGTACGTGGTCGTCAATCGTGACTGAGCTCCAGCGACTTTGAACGTGACATCTCACACATGATCTCGATCTCGCCGTGGTCTACACCGACAAAATCCTCCTAGTAACGGTTTGGGAGTCGCTCAAGCCCGCGATGCACCAAGTACAAGATGTGCGCAAGGGGAGGGTCCCTCCCGTCATTCCTTGATCATCCTTGCACTCGGTGAGGCATTACCATCGTGCCTGCCGATTCGCTCAAGCTCTTTAGCCCACTAATCTACCAGCTACTACACATCACACCGTTCCATTTGACGCGATCGTGGTACAACATGGCCTCCTTGTTCAAGTCGACCACGACTTATGACCCAATCTTCGCTCTGCTCAATGAGGATTCTGAAGAAGAACGAGATCGTCTGACCAAGCGATGGGTCGACCACAAGCTGGAGGAACTGAACTTTGTTGGCATCGTGGTAAGTAGCTATTCGCTCACTTGCACTCCACAGACTGAGGGAGTCCATACCGTGTTACCTTTCCCCGTCTTCCTACTTCCGATTACTGCAACACCTACCTATATTTCGTGTCTGACTACCTTTCCAGGGCGCGCTTCTCGCAGGTGTTCTTACATCGACTGGTTCATGGCCGACAGTTTTACCTGACGGCAGATCGCAACCATGGACAGTCCGTGCTTGCTGGTACTGCGGTGTCATCCTAGCTCTTGCCTCTGTTCTAGTCGCAGCACAACAAGCGATTCGGCTGCATCGACTCTCCTGCCATCGACATGCGAATATCAACATCCGCCGCCTGCTCCGTCAGAGAACCCCATGCCAATACACAGGAGCTATTCTACCCCGTCAAGCACAAGTCTACACGTGGCAGATGAGCGTGCTGTTCCTGACCTTAAGCGTCATGGCTATGATGGGCGGGCTCTTTATCCTCCTCTGGAGTGCCACAGGGTCTGTTGTCGGTCCCCAAAGTTGGTGGACTGACGAGACAAAATTGGCCATGACATTCACAATTGTATTCTCTGCTGTTGGGGTTTTGTTTGTTTACGAACAGTTCACACTATACTCATGGAGGGGACACGATGATTCCGATCCTCACCGCGAAGCGAGGGACGAACGAATCGCGTTGTAAAGTAACAACCGCAAGAGATATGTATGAGACGACAATGCTTCTAGAGACGAGACCCCATTTCTCGTTCCATTCGGTCCGTTGGTGGATTTCCTACGCGTCTGTGTTAGGAAGAGGACTTGTTATAGAAATGGTCAGATCGTGCGAATGCAAGTCCGACCTGCTTTGACAGCAGCCAAGATCTGGCCCCTCTGTTCGCCCTAGCTGTGCGTTTCCTTCTCCGTTCCGGCTGCGAGCCATTAGCTGTTGAACCCAGTCTGATACTGACTCGTCTCAAGATCACGTCTTCACTTTCCCACGAAAGCCTTCTCCAACCCCTCGATATCGAACTTCCCCATCCTCGACTTCGCTTTCGCGACTCTCGCCCTCTGCTCCTCATCTCCATTCTCCTGCATTTCCTCAAGCACCTTCGGTACAACTCGCCAGCTAACGCCGAACCTGTCCTTCACCCACCCGCAGCCGCCCAGCTCACCTCCTAAAACCACGCATATCGTCAGTCGACGTTCCCCAACTTCTTAAAGCAAAGGCCGCGAAACTCACCGTCACCCAGCTTCTCCCAATAGTAGTCGACTTCCTCCTGATCCTCGCACGTGATTGTGAAGCTCACCGCCGGGTCAAACTGGGACGCGGGCGGCCCGTTGATGGCGTGGAAGGCTTGGCCGTGCAGCGTGAAGGTCAAGCTCATCACGCTGCCGACCTCCATCTTGTGCTCGTCCCTGCCGGCTGCGGTGTAGCGCGACATATTCGTCGTGCTGGACGATGGGAAGACGGAGGTGTAGAAGTGCACGGCATGTTCTGCGTTGCCGGTGAACCACAAGGATGGTTTGACTTTGGCAGTGGTGGGTGCCATGATTACTGCTTATTGCTGGTTGGCCGTTTGGTTGGGGGCAAAGTCCTACGATTGGGGTACTCGATAGTACGTATGGGTAGAGGTCTTTTGAATGAGACTCTCAGGTCAGAATGAGGATGAAATGTATTGTGGCACCTTGGTTTCTTTACCAGCGGACCGCCTTATGTTTACGCTAATGCCACTGGTTGGTCTGCCGCGACGGATATGTTTGGCTGCCATTGCATTGGGGTGCTGATGTAGCTTGTTATCCGTGGGTTACCTGGCTGCCTGATCTTCTTCACGAGGCCTGACCTGTTTTGCCGGCTGTGTCGAGACGGACGTGCCTGTAGTCCTGTCTGGGATAACACTACCAAGATGCCGCGTCCATACCGCTTTGGTGGGGTCGGGTGCCACAGGCATCCGGTGGCCCTGCCCTGAGGGAGGGAGTGTTTTGGAGCAACTAAGTTACTGTAGATCTTACTCCGCTCGAGCAGTGTCCGGAACATGATTCACTGGACATCTGCCGTGACTTACGTCAATCGATCGATTCTTTGAGGCACGCCCCTGCGACACTGCAGCAGTGGAAGACGTCGACTGATCACAATACCGGATGAGTAAACCCTCAGTCGGAGGCCGCCTCAGCCGGACACTGCCTGATTAGTCATCCTCGGTTATCACAGAAGATCTAGCGAGGTTCATGAGAAAGAAGCCTAGACTGATCTACTATTAGCTTCACTCGAGAAAGACACTCTTTATGTTTCTGCTCTCCGTAGCCGGGCGGAGGCTCCTCACCCATTCATGATGGTGTTCGACGTTGACGTAAAGTTTACGCCTGGAGCTGACTTCCCGCAACCACGAAGCACCTCGATGGGTTGACGGTTTTCTCATGTGGCTCTGATTGTGGGTTTATCATAAACATGCTATTCTCATCAGAACCAGTCTACGGTATTGTCTGATGGCTGATGAACAGTAGGGAAGGCACATACATCAAGACCGTGCCAGGACACGATAGCAAAGGTCCCGGCCGGAAATTGCCTATGTAATAAGTTCTGGCCGACAGCTCTCGCTTAACGTTCGATCAATCTTGGCTGTGTTTCCGATCAAGATCTCTGTTCTGAGCTCTGTACCACTCACCGACCTAGCTAATCCACGTGTAGCTCTGAATACACCATGGCCTGATTCGCTCAAAGGGCGCTCACCTACAGGTTCGACGGCAAGCAATCCTGCAGCAGCATCCAGTCATAACTAAACTTAACGGTCTTTGATCTTCCAGACTCCGCCGGCTCCTGAGATGACCAGCCGCTTGGTGCATTCAAAGGTGTCGGCTCGGCAGAAGGATCGCTATTGACGCGTACTCTAGCTCAAGACGAGGATGATGGCGCCTTTTGACCCGCATCGCCATACTTTGTCCGCCTGCCTTTACCCGTGCATCTCGAGACCACCGGTGCCATGGATGACCTCGCCTGTGAAATAGGAGCCCAGCGGCGAAGCTAGGAAGACATAGGCGACAGCCACCTCAATGGGCATGCCAGGTCTCATCAACGGTGCCTCTGATACTCCAAGGGAGTCCATAGCCTCAGCAGGATTACCCTTCGTGGCAGGTTGGAGTGGTGTCCAGCTAAATCGCAAGTTAGGGGATTGGCTAGGTGAAACAGTGAACCAAACTTACATGATACCCGGGGCGACGGCGTTGACTCTAATTCCATTTGGTGCCTGCTGCTGCGCCAAGCTCTTGGTGAAGGTCGCGATAGCGCCCTTCGTGGAGCTGTAATCCACCATCTGTGGGTTGCCCATGTATCCAGCGACGGAGCATGAGTTCACAATGGACGAACCTCGTTTCATGTGCTGTAGGGCGAACTTGCTCAAGGCGAACATTGACAAGATGTTCGTCCTGAAGGTCTTCTCGACCACATTCAAGTCGATGTTCTTGTGGTCGTTACAAACCTCCTGCATGGCGGCGTTGTTGACTAGGACACTCAACTTGCCGAACGTCTTGATATGCTCGTCTACTGCTTTCTTGCAGTTTTCTTCGCTGGTAATATCGAGGGGAAGAAGATGAGCTTTCCGACCAGCGTTCTCGATGGCTTTCTTGGTCCATTGGGCGTCTTTTTCTTCCTCTGGAAGGTAGACGAACGAGACGTCTGCGCCTTCACGGGCCATCAGCACGGCGACGCTACGGCCGATGCCGCTGTCGCCACCGGTAATGAGAACTGCCTTGTCTTTGAGCAAGCCACGACCTTCATAATCCTTGAGGTAGGGAGATGTGCCTTCATCGTCCCAGAACTCGAGCTGTGTCCAATTAGCGCTCGGCTCGAGCTCAGCATCAAGTCCTTTGCTGCCTTCTTGGTCCTGTGGCTTCAGCTCGTCGGCTGGGTAAGCTGTTGGAGGTGCCTTTGGTTTATCCGACATCTTGCTAGTGTAGTGAAGGTTGGCCGATAGGTTGGGTCGGTATGCTGCTTTAAGTTGGCGGGTACTTCGCAAGAATAACGTAGGTCTGAGGAGTTGTAAGTAGACCGGACTCTTGAAGGAGGGCATTGTTTTATGCTTTCTCTCTGTGCTCGTGTCAGTGTCCTTGATATCTCGTGCATGACATCAAACCGCTTCACGACGTCAAGTGACAGGGAAGTCACGGATACGCGACCCGCTGCCACGGCTACGCGCCGACACGTGTGGACGATTTTTGCTGATCTACACAGATTGTGCAAATAGAATGAGCTACTTTGGCAAAAAGTGCAAATCGATGTGTAATCCGTAGTTGGCATAACGCCCACCGGGCCGGGACGAAAGTTGACTCAAGTTCTTGAAAGGTACAAGGGCACGTGCCAGTAACACTTGCGGCAAGTGCTTCGTGGCATTTGCTGTTATGGAAAGACTCTGGATGAAGAAGGCATAACAAGTTGCATGGCTTGAAGGTCTGTCCGTCGGGATGAACCTGTTTCACCTCATCAAGTTGAACGCCTTATACGGCACGCCTTCCCATTGTATGCACCATGAGCTTTGGCCAAGAACGCATCCAACTCCCATGCTTCGCATTCTCCAATGCCACGCGTCGGATCGAGGCCAGATAAGCATGGGCATGCAAGCTGACGTTGAGTTGTCTGAGATTGTGTATTGGTAGTGGGATCCGGGGCGCGCATGGAGGGAAAAGGACCTCGTCTCGTATGTAAGGTTCGTTGTTCGGAGAGCATGTGCCTGAGATTTGATTGCCGCGCGATCACGGTCCCCGATCGGAGAGAATGCGCATCTGAGTGTGTAAATTGAGTTTCATGCATATGTCGAAAAGCCTGAACGGGGATATTAGTACTTTTGTTGGCACACATGCATTTTGTACATTGCTCTGCTCCAGCGTTCCTTTTTCATAACATCAGCGCCTCCTCATTCCGCCTTCTCTCTTCGTTTCTTGGATTCCGAGCTCCCTATTCCTCGCCTCCCTCTGTTCCTCAAGCTCGGCCCTCACGCGCGCGTCGTATTCCTCCCTCTGCTTCCGCTTTTTGGTGGCTACCTGCTCTTCCATAGTACCGGCAACACTTTTGAAAATGCTTGAGCCGTGCTTCTTGATGTCCGTCCATTGCCCTTTCACACTATCAACGGCCTTGTCAACGCCCGATCTGTTCTCTTGTGCCGCTTTTGCTTCTTGCTCTTCCACGGCTCGTGCTTGCTCTTCCAAGACCTGTGCTCGTGATTTGCCCTGGCCAAAGGACTTTGTTCGCATGAATTCTGTGGATGCAGCCAACGCAGAGGGTGCAGATGCACCTGTTGAAGTCGAGGCTGGATCACCTGGTAGAGGCTTGTGTTTTTCCAAGACGGGCAACTTCAGGTAGCCCCTAACTGCCCTGTTCTGAAGCAGCCATGCAGTTCCTAGACCAGTGGCAGCCGAGGAAACGAAGTAGAGCTGCACAGCACCTGGCTGAAATGAGACGAATGCGAATGATAACACAGGCATGATCTTCCTCAATATAGCCATGGCGTCAGGACCTCCGACAGTAGCGGTTCCTTGGTTGGCACTTGCGTTCATCCTGAGAGTGGTATATATCATGAGGGAGCTGAGAGCAGGCATGATGAAGTAAGGGTCACTGAAGGTGAGGTCAGAAGTCCACAGCCAGGACTCGGTGATGAAGCCTGGAACGGGTAGAGTGGCGCAATTGCGCAGCAGGCGCCATGCACCGAAGCCAAAAGGCACCTGGATGAGTAAGGGGTAGAAGGCCTTGGTCAACTGAACACCGTGACGGTTCTTGATGGCGCGCATTTCCAGTTGTAGTTGTTGCATCCTCGTTCTATCTTGAGTCCGGGCTGCTTGTTTGTATGCATCTTGGGTAGGCTTCATTTCTTTCGCCATCTCTCTCATCCGACCGGACTGATCAGCTGAGCCGACGAGAAAGGGGAACATGGTTGACCGGAGGGCAATGCCGAGAAGAACAATCGAAGTAGTCCACGAGAGGCCGGCCCAGATGTGAGTGTGCTCGAAGACCCACTCCATGATTGCAGTTGGGCCCCAACCGAAGTCGAGGCCGCAAACTTCTTTCAGATAACCCAGCCGTTCTGGGACGTCTTCGAAATTGGGCAAGGCCGCGGCATCGGCGCCGGACACGTGAGGTTCAAGAAGAGACTGCTGCGCATTTTCAACGATCTGAGGCTCGAGCGGGTTGGGGGCGTGCGATTGGAAAGAGGCGTCAGCAGCGACATTGTCTGACGCTCTGATGGTCCTGTCGAAGTCTGAAGGCTCCTGGATCGTGAGATCTGCCTGGGGGGTAGCGGGTGTAACAGGAGCTGGCGGTTTGGGTTGAGAGCCCCATAACGACAGATGCCGTGCCTGCAGCAACACGTATCGCTGAGGTGCCGGAGTAGGCCTTGCGCCTGAGAGTGAGCTCGATGAACTTGATGTAAAAAGCGTATGCGACGAGTACTGCACGTGTTAGCAACTTCCATGACAATGACTGGCTCGTGGATGCCGTACCTGTCGTGTTCTCGAGGGATGAAGATGTCGTCTGTTACTCTGTATCACCCGCGACGCCTGCCGCAGGTTATGTTGTAATGCCATTGAAGCGCAGATAGACCTCTATCTTGCCAGACCAACGAGCTTGATGGGACAAAAGATGCTATATGGGGATGCACGTTTGCTGCATTTGACCGCTCATGCAGGAGCCAATCGGAGTACGAACGAGACAAAGAGCGGAGTCCAGCAGAGAGACTGTCAAGCCCCCACGAGAACGACGCGCAGCGGTCGATGTTTAGGCGCTTTTTGGCCTTAGCCTAGCTGTAGTCTCCGCGACCGTGAACCCGTGGTGATCAGACAATACCTAAGGTAGGTGTAGGTAGGCACCAAATGCCTGTTTCCAATTCACTTGAATCACAAGCGCTTCACTACAATCTGAACGTGAAATGCTCCCCAGAGCCTGTGAAATGCGAGTCTGAGCATCACCCCTGCACAGTACTATCTCTGTTCCCTCAAGCCTTCGAGTCCCAATGGTCGCTCCGTTGCCACTTCCACCTAAGACTCTCTACTAGCATCCCTTCGCCCTGCATATACTGTCTCAACGCCTTGTCACGATGCGCCATTCAGGCCTCCCATCAGAGGAGCTGGGGAGTTGGCTCCTGAATTACCCTTCTTTTTCAACGTCAGTTGGAAAGGGATGTCATCTGGGTCTTCCTCCTCTCTGTACGATTGTTAGCATGTCTTCACCCCGCATTGATGATAGCAACTTACGGCAGCTTCCACGAGATATAGTCCTCGGTACTCAACCCCTCTTTACCTTCCTGCAGTGATGCAAAGTCTCCAGGAGTCATCATGCCACTCCTGTCTCTCGGAGACCCTGGCACGGATAGTGGTCGCGAGATCTTCTGTTCCGTTCCACCAATGCTGGTGTAGTCCTCGTCGTCCTCGGTAAACGATGTAGGGTACGCTCTCCGCAGGGCAAGCTGTCGTGCTTTGACGTATTCCATGCCCATCCTTTTCCAGTCAAGCAAGTCACTGAGTCGCTCCGTTCGGTTCCGTTGGTTGATCCTTTGTCTTCTGCTCTTGGTGGTGAAATCGAACATGTAATCGGTGAGCTGGTTGACCGAGTCGTCCACGCCTTTCAACCGTCGATCAACGATGTAGATGCCGTAATCTGACGAGTTCTCAATCAATTCCTCCATGTAGCAGCCAAATCCGGACAAGTTGGTGGTGATGGACGGGACACCCATGACCGTGCATTCGGCTGGAGTGTAGCCCCAGGGCTCGTAGTAGGATGCAAAAACTCCAAGGTGAGTACCGCGGACGAAGTCATCGTAGTCAAGAGAAAGAACCGGGTTGTTGGAGTTGAGGAACTCAGGGTGGAAGATGACCTTAACACGATCGGACGACTGGTTGAAAAGCTGGACGCGACGAAGTTGGTTGAGGACAGGGTCTTCCGAGTCGCTGACCATGTTATGTGTGACAATGGCTGGCAGTCCTGGTCTCTTCATAGCAAATAACCTCCTTCGGAGCATGACCTTATCTTGGGGTGTGACCAGATCCTTCTCATCGGGCATTGGGTCGCCGTCTTTCCAGTGCACAGCCCGCTCGAACAATTTCTTGCCAACGCTTGTCTGGATGTTCTCGACTGTGTTGGCAAGAGCTTTCGTGACAGCCTGACCCTTGAGGGATTCTACAGAGAGCGATTGTGTCTGAGCGGGCATGATCATGAATGCGACGACCGTGGTCTTGCTCCCCGAGATCTTCATCCTGTGATTCAGTCGAGCGAGCGACTCAATGAACATATCCACGCCTTTGTTTCGGTACTCGTAACGGCCAGCGGTGAAGAAGTAGAGAGTGTTGTCAAGGTCGAAATCGAGGTGGCCGTAGAAGTGACCTCGGACGAAATCGTGGATCTTCTCTTTCTGAATGGTGTGCAGGTTCTGGAATTCGTGCACTGCGGAGAACTTCTTGACGTTGAGACCGTTGGGAAGGACGCCGTCGGGTTTCCTCTTGAGCAAGTGTTCGGACTCGTAGGCTGTGATGTGGGAGACCGTGGTGAAGACATCGCAAGCATGTGCTGCAGCTCTTTCTATGCAATATCTGTGGTAGATACCTCTCTTTCCAGCTTCCGCATCCACGTCAAAGTATTGCAAGTTGTTGTAGAAGTCGACTGAGCCAGCGCAGAGGTATCGACCGAGAAGGGTTGCATGTGTGGTGAAGATGGTGGTAACGTCCATCTGCCTCTTTTTGGTCAATGGCAGAGCCACACCAGCAAGCCATTCGTGGAAATGGGCTATCACGGCCGAGTTAGTTTCTCGTGAGATGTACTGTCAAGCGTTAGCTTCCTAATCCCGTCCGGAATGTTTTCTGTGCATACCTCGCCCAAAAACCACGCCACAAGGTAACCGAAGACGATTGCCTCATTGGTTTCGTGGTCACTCTCGGGGGAAGGGATGCCAGCAGCAGACCATAAATCACCCTTCCACTCGTTGAGCCAGCGGTAGCCGGTTGACGTGTTGATGAGCAGCACCCTTGGAGCGCCCTCAATGAGCCAGCGGCCGTACATCAGCTCGATACCTCGTTCTCTCATGGCGTTCATAGTGTCTAACATCGGGCCTGCCTCGGGTTGTATTTCCTCCACTTCGACAGCAGCCGAGCCTTTGTTGAGGGGGCCGATGAGGGTGTATCGATCTCCATATTCGAGAGCCGTGACCGGCGCCTGTCATGGTCAGTCCGCTGTCGAACAGTCAAGCTTGCTTCGTGTATACCTTTGATTTCAGTACAGAGTAGATACCACCAACTCTGTTCGCGACTCTGATGGATCGTTAGCTTTGTCCCATTGCATTGATGGGCTGCATACTCGGTCGCAATCTCAAAGAGCTTGTGGCTCTTGATGTCCCGTCGGGGACCATCACCGCTCATCGTGCTGGTGTTGATTGATACTTCCTCACGCGGGGCTTGTGTGCGGACGACGGGGTTGGAGATGGCTGTAATTGTTTACTGAGGAAGGGCGAGCTGGAGGAAAATTCTGTTGTCTGACGAAGGGCCGATATGCCCGTGTCGGTCTGCGTGCACAAGATGAGAAGAGATGATCGAATTATTCAATACAACGTCAGAATTATAGAACGGCAAAAATTGCCATGAACACAACTGCTGGCGATACTAACTCACTATTGAAGCTTGCTGAGGAGCCGCGAGCTCGTAGCTATGCCTACTACCCTGCAAGTGCTGCTCACAGAGCTGTAATGTGGGGTCGCACCCGGAAACCACGATCCACAATCCACACAACTAGCTTTGGAGTCGTCAAACTGCTGTAAAAAGTCCTGCAGAAATGGCTGGGAGATTTGTTGGGATCGATAGTTTCAGCGAGTCTAGACCAGGAGGGAGACATACACACATGCGTGCTGGCTACGATAGCAGGTGTTTCCTTTTGCGCAACTGTGTTTACGCCGCGGTAGGTACGCAACGGCGCGAGACGAATTGGAAGAACTGCAACTGGTGTTGCTTCACATGCATGAGTAGCAGCTGATACCTTCAGATTTCGTCATACTACTTTCATCTTGCATTGGGGAAGAGTCCACTCGAAACTTTGCAGCGGTGGTTCCCCGCATCACGATTTTGTCTGGAGAGCCGCACAATGCAGGTCCCGAGAAGAGAGAAGACTGAATATGCTTGCACAAATCACTGGGAATCGTCCTTGTCCTTTCGCTACAAACAAGACCGGATTATACACCACGGTCTATTTGTTCCGCTTGTAAATCTTGGCCAGGAAACTCTCGAAGACCTGCTTCCTCAGACCCTCGGATTCGTCGACGTTATCAATCAACTGCCTCAACTCACCCACTCTCTTCTCTTCATATTCTTGATACCTAGATTCGAGCTGCAGCTCCTTGTATAGCTGCTTCACCTTGGCCTCCTTGGCGTCGTCCTTCTGGCCATAGTTCTCGTTCAAAGTTTGGCGCTGTTCAGGAGACGCTATCAGCAGAGCCTGGTTGATCAGCCAGCCACACTTGTTGTCCTTGATGTCCGTCCCGATCTTGCCAATGTGAGCAGGATCTCCGTATGCATCAAGGTAGTCGTCCTGAATCTGGAAGTATTCACCCATGGGGATCAGAATGTCCTCAGCCTGCTTCAGGTTCCTCGGGGTTGCCAGCTGCATGTACATCAGAGCCAGGGCGACAGGTAGGTAGAAAGAATAGTAGGCGGTCTTGTATATCACGATGAAGGTGTATTTGTGCATGTCGAAATTGTCCAGGTTGACATCATCTTCGGGAGCGGTGATTAGGTCACACTGCTGGCCCAACTCCGTTTGCCACGTCACTTCGTGGAAGAGTTCGACGAAATCAATGTATGCTGGGTGAGAGCGGAAGTGCTTCTTGAGGATGAGGTAGATGGCCGATTCAAGCATGAAGGCGTCGTTAATGGCGATCATGCCGACCTTGGGCTGTCTGTACCAACACGGCTGTCCTCTCCTGGTGACACTCGAGTCCATGATGTCGTCGCTAACGAGGAAGAATGCCTGGAGAAGCTCGATCAGCCATCCGAGCCTGGAAAGGTCGCGATGCTCTTCGGGAGTCAACTGTCGTTTGAGGATCTGCATGGCAGTGTCGGGCACGGAGAGGCCTCGATTCAGCTTCCCGCCGGGCGTGTTGGCCTCGAGGGACTACCACAGTCAGTACCTGAGCTCTCATTCTCGTGCTCGCTCAATGCCATAAGCATACTTTCGTAAACCAGTCCAGCGCATTTTGGGGAACATTGTACTTCTTAGCAGCCTCTTGTAGGTCTGCGACCAGTGAAGGCCAGACCGACTCGAAGTCTGCTCGTGAGGTCTTCAGCGTAGTCATGGTGACAGTGGTGGTAGGAGTAGGAGCAAAGAACAAGCTGCGCCCTCACCGACTTGCACATTGCCTGGAACTTTTTTGTTGACTCCCCAATGCACCGCGGCATGGGATTGGTCCGAATGGTCGCGGGGCAATTGGTGCCTGCCAAGCAAACGCGTAGGAACCACTTTAGGCGGAAGGCGACCGCCAGAAATGACGAAACACTGCCTGCGCCTCTGCGTCTCGCATGCCGAACAGCGTCAAAAAGTGTCACCATTAACTTACCCACAACCTACCACAATTCAATCGACCTGCTTTAGGGACGTCTACGTACCAGACTCCATCTTCTGCAATTCCAGAACCTGTTCCCCCGATCGTGATAGCAACAGCAACCATGGCAAGAGAAGATGAATTGATTGCGCAGTACAGCGGCATCACTGGCGAGTCTGCAGACAAGGTATGGCATTGACCCTACAGCAGTCTGGATTACCCTCACTAATTTTCGTTCATAGGCTCGTCAGCTCCTGCAAGCCTTCGACTGGAACTTAGAACTGGCAGTCGAAGACCACTACGCTCGTCAGAACGACTCGGACAATGATCCAGACTATCAAGATGATGACGAGCCAGACCTAGCATCAGAACCACAGCAGACTGCACAAGCACCCGGTGGTGGATACAGACTAGGTGATGCCCCGTCGACAAGTCAACCAGTCCCTGCTACTGCTGCACCATCATCGTCACGGCCAAAGAAGTCAGCAGCGCCGAGGAAGAAGTTCGCCACACTGGGAGATGTCAGTTCAGCCGCCAAAGACGACTCCGATTCGGATGACGACGCCCAAAACCTATATGCAGGTGGTGACAAGTCTGGTCTCGCCGTCCAGAATCCAGACCAAAATCGAGGCAGCGAAGATCTCAAGAAGAAGATCATCGAGAAAGCACGAAAGGGCGGCAAGGAGATCGCGAAAGAGGAGCCTCAAAAGAAATCAAATTTCACGGGTAGTGCGCGAACACTAGGCGGAGATGACGCTCCTTCGAAAGAGATCCCTGGCGAGGCTCGATCTAAGCCCACCGAACGAGTCAAGAGAATATTACACTTCTGGCAGGATGGTTTCAGCGTAGATGATGGCGATCTCTTCAGATTCGACGATCCGGCCAACGCTCAGATTCTGCAGCAGATCAGGAGTGGCCGCGCCCCCTTACACATCATGAATGTCGATCACGGTCAGGAGGTCGATGTCCAGGTTGTGCCGCATGAAGAGAACTACGTCAAGCCAAAATCTGCATTCAAGCCTTTCGCAGGTCAGGGCAACAGACTCGGCAGTCCGACCCCGGGTGCATCAGCTTCCTCTCCTATGCCTGGCTCATTCACACAAGAAGCTCCGGCAGCATCAGCGAGCGCTGCAGCTCAGCCTCCCACAAGCCAGGTCGACGACTCCAAGCCTACAGTTACGCTAAGAATCAGCTTGGGTACCGGCACTCGTCTTACCAGCAGATTCAATACTGACCAGACCATCGGTGACGTGTACGACTTTGTCCGGAGAGCCGAGGCCGGTTCACGAGATTTCGTCCTGCAAACTACATTTCCTATCAAAGAGTTCACAGATCAGTCACAAGTGCTCGGAGACATTTCTGAGTTCAAGCGAGGGGGTGCCATTGTACAGAAGTATAGATGAGGCAAGCTCGATTCTTGAAAGGACGTGGGTGAATGCGATAGATAGAGGTCTGCCTTGAGCTTTTGACCATACTAGAGTCGCTGCATGACACGACAGCCAGTGCTCCTTTCTAGTAGGAAGCTTCATACATTTACTCCGTTTTCGGGTCACTCCAAGCCTTCATTTTAGTCTCTATAGGTCGACCACCAGCAGGAGGCTTGGCGAATTCTCTTCAACCACGATCTCCCTCCGACCACCTGAGGCCATACTCTCCCGGTTGACATGTGACAGTCATATGACATCTACACAGACCATTCATATGGCCTCATCGCCAAGCTGACAGCAGTCATGCCTACGACTAGGCCAGGCGTTGATGTTGTCGCTTTCTGCATGGATGTCCGATTAGGATGCACCGCTCTGGGGCTTTTCATCTCCAGGGTGGAATCTGCATGACACCGCCACAACACATGTTCATGCAACAAGCTCTTCTTTCCGTTAACAGCACTCGATTTGCGAGAGCTGATCAACAATGTTTTTCCTTGACGCTTTCAGCAGCCTCCAACTCGACATAGTTGGCATCGTTGCTATCCTCGGCGAAGCCAGCGTTCTTCGCGTATCACAAATCTCTGGCCTTTCATGGCATCACGAATTACCACGGCTTATGCCGGCACCCCAAGCGTTATTGAAGCACTCGCTGGAGAAGAGACTACCATTGGAAGCTGGCAAGGTGGTCGGGGCATATTCAGGAAATGTCAACCTGGAACTTAACTTCTTCTGCCAACTACTGCACCCACGAGAGCTGGAAAACTATGAGGTTGAATTCGTCACTGTGAAGAAAAGCAAGGGCATGGAAGACCACCCGCCATACGAAGTCAATCCCGCGGGCAGTCTCCGGACGCTCTCGTTGCTAGGCTCGGCACTCTCAGTGACGCTCATCGCGCTTTCGGTCGTGTACAAAGATGGCTGGGCACTGATCGGCACCATACTACTATCTCTCACTTCTACTTTAGTTGGCTTCGCATCAAGGTGGAAGCTAGAGGTCAAACAGCCGGCGAAAGATGTGAAGTCAATGAAGATACACGATAGTGACGTGATCATCTTCTACCCAAGAACAGGCGCCTTCAGAATAGTACGATGCAGCGAGTTCGAATCTCGATTGTACTTCACGTCAGAGAGCTGTAAGTCTCTCCTCAACGATACCTGGTACAGAGTCTTTGCGTTGTCGGGCACAGTCACTCTGATCTTTGGTCTAATCTGCATTGGGAACGCGCAAACAATCATGCAGGTGACTTTTGCTGCTACCTACGTGCTGCTCAATATTGCCTATTGGTTGGCTTCAGCGGTTGGCTCCCACAAGCACTGGATCCATAGCTACGACGTCCAAGTCCAGGAGTTTGACCTTCCAGCACCAGCTGTACTAGTAGCGCCGCTGGTGCAAACTGAAATAGCAACCGATAGCCGACCGATGAAGAGGACTAATTTTCAGACCACTGACCAGGAGAAAGACAATGACATAGAGAGGAACGTACGAAGAGGAACCACGACAAGGTTCAGGACGACCTCATTTCAGAGAAGGTATACCGATACAGTGAGGTTTGCAAAGGATGGCCGGATATTCACTACAGCAATGTGGGAAGCAATAGCCCTCAGCGGAACGTCTGACTGGTTGCAGCGAACCAACATTGCGCCTAAGAATGATGTGTGGGACAAGTGGATACGGATGGCAGGCGAAGCTGCACGTATGAACAAACCAGACTGCAAAGGCACACATGAAATCATAGTCAACGGACGTCCCAGGATCGTCTTGTCTGCTTGGCCGTATAGGGGAGTGCTTGCGAGACTATTTGCTGAGGAGCAGGACCAGCGTAAATCGAGGCCTGAGTGGTCGGACCGGCAGCTGGTCAATGTTCATCCCGAAATTGTTAATTCTGGAGTGGCGATGCAAGCACCTGGCTGAACGAACACTACTTTACTTCTGAGGTTGCCCAAACACCGGGCCCCCCTTTTATTCCTGATTATTCAGAGAACCGCAGAAGACCGCAAGCGGTAGGGCTTCAAGATGAAGCTACGTCTGGTCCAGGGCGACCGTTGCCTGTGGTTTACGGCCCTGTAATAGAGACGCTGCATTAGTGCCAGCAGGTACTATGCCTGCATGAATGGTGTAGTCCAACTTGCGAGCAGTGACAAGCATAATACGGCCAACTTGCAGGTTCCCATGTCTAGAGATTCGAATTATGTGCAAGTGACGCTGACGAAGCGCAGCATCACAGCCTCTTGACTCTTGTTGCGTTTGTGGCTACATAGCTGCAGTCCATGGGCTGTAGAGGCAGCTAGAGATACCCATAACGTTCTCGAATATCCTTGTTGCCATCCTGGAACGGGCGCACAGTCCAAAGCGGAGTGTTACTTTGGTCCGATTGGAGTTTTGTGCAAACGTCTTGTCGTTTGTCGTTTGTCGTTTGTCGAAGATAGACGCCAGTAGGTGAGCCAAAACACTACAAGCACACGAAAATCGATTTGAAAAAGTCTCATCAACAGCATTGAATCGCAATCTTACTGACGCTGCATTCTCAATCGTCCAGCTATTCTGAACTTGCACACTGGAGCAACAACGCTCCTCAAAAGATGGCAGTGGCGTTCAACCAACTCGCAACACCGCCCACAGTTCTAAAGGGCGCGCTCGTCACGAAGAACGTGTACCTCTTGTTCTTCTTCGCCAGCTCACTCACTTTCTCAAGATCAACCATCTCTCCAATCGGCACGCCCCATAGCGCGAGCAAGTACTCATGCAACATGTAGCTTTCAGGCGTAGGCCAGCTCTCGAACGCCGGCGCATCACCGCCCACCGCACTAAAATAACAGTCATGCAGCCAATCAATCATCTCCGGCTGCTGCTTCACGCCCGCCCAGGTCCCGTTCTCGCGAGCCGCGAGCTCGGCGTTCTCCAGCGCCGTGCGCGAATAGTAGTCCTTGACCCAGCCGGAGCGGATAAAGAGGATATCGCCGGGCTTGATGGCGCCGCCTTGCGCGGCCGGTCGGATGTCGAGGCCCTGCCACTTGCCCACCTCGACGAGGTCGTCGTACGAGATGGCGTGGCGCGTCGAGGTGTCGTATTTGATGTTGTGGGCTTCGGCGTACGCTTTGTAGTCGAGCAGGACGCCGCGGCCCGTGAACCCGTGCTCGCGCCACAGGTGGACGCTGCACTTGTGCGACTTCTCGTTGCCGGCGGTGAAATCGGTGTGGTGCGTGTTGTTGTAGAATGTCGCCGTCGCCTGGTGGGCGACGTGGCGGAAGCCGTCCCATTGTGTGCCGGACTGGGTGTTCATGTGGTAGATGTCGTCGTAGGCTTTTCCCTCGTGCAGCGGCTTGATCTCATGGTGGAACACTTGGCGTCCGAACGCGGGCTGGGCGGGCACGTCCGATGGCAGGTCGAGGGGTGCGCTCTCGCCGGTCTTGATCTCGCCGGCGGCCTCTTTGACTCGCGCTGGAGTCAGGAGGTTCAGGCGTCCGCAATAGTCGTCCCTAGACAGTTGTTTAAGGTTAGACGAGCGAGCGTGAATTGAGGAACGACATGACTTTCCCCACTCGGACTCGACTCGATTGTGACTTACTTTCCCCATACCCAGCACGCTCCCTCGGGCTGACCTGGCTGATGACTACAGTCCTTCCGAAGCGGAAAGTTTGTGTTTTCTGGATTCCACGGAACAGACTTTGGGTCCTGCGTTTTCCCGAACATGATGTCTTTCGTCTGGCTGAGCCTGCGAGCAGCTGCCGACAGCACGCTCATTGCGTAAATGTTTGTAGATTGATTAGCCGCCTGAAATATACAATTACTTATACTTCGAGACTTTCTTGGAGGATGAACGAGCTAGCTAATATGAATGGGTCTTGGTTGACGTTACTAGACCGAGCAAGCGATGTGCTGAAGCTGAACTTGATCCAGTTCGACTTCAGACCGATGTACGGTCTTTTGCGGGCTTCGATGGTGCCGAGGCAACCAACTTTCCTGGTTTCTTGCCGATGCACTGGTTATTATTATTATCATTACAGCATCATTGATGGTAAGCGCTGGAGGGGTCGATGGAGTTTTTTGCATGTCACTGCGGTGTGAAGCATTTCCGGCAAGTCATGCCTGTGGGAATTGACAAGCTTCCCCGCAGATCTGGGAGCATGATGTGGCTAAAGTTGCAGCGGGACACTGTCGCGAGCCTGGGGATGAGCCGGGTGTTGGGGATCTACTACGGTGATTATACAAGGTCACGGGCGTGGCGCGTCCATGCACGTTGTTGTATTCCATGATCGACGTAGTGGCAACTGGTCAGTGAATGTCGTGAGAAGGCCGAAGCGTCGACTCATACGCTATGTTCAGATGGATTATTGGCCATCCGACGGTTGAGTATAACCGTAGACTGAGCATAAGATGCGTAGACGCAAATTATTGCATGACAGGCGCATCAACACCTAACCAATTCCAACCATCATCCAGCTCCATACCACTGCTTGCAGCTGGGAAAGGAAAGCCTTCCGCCAACATGCTATGTTCCAGGAACTGTGGTATGTACATATTGATTGCCTGTTGTTGCTCAAGCCCTGGCATTTGCTGGCCATAGCCATTACTAGTCACGCTAGAATCATGGTTAATTACCGGAGCTGCTGAGTAGTCGAGCATCTGGGCTCCTGGAAAAGCCATGAAGCTATCGAAAGTGATAAAAGGGTCTTCTGTGCTAGCTGTCCAAGAGTTGTCCATGGTAGAGGGTGCCGCAGCCGCATCTCCGTACGGCGATTGGTGGACCCCGTCGCTGGGGACGCTGGGTGATGGCTGAGAAGAGTTCGTGCTCGAATTAGGTGTCGGAAGGCCCCCAGACGATTGACCGCGTTGAGGTAATTTCGTGGAGGTTGAGAGTGTGCGTCTGGTTGTACCGGCCTCCGGGTATGTGCCTGGTTTGATGGGCACGAAATGTTTGCCCATACCGATCGAGATGGTACCAAAGTAGGGGATGGCAATCTGGCATGTGTCTGTTTGTGTTTCCTTTGCAGTCGTATCACACCTACCTGTGCGAACCTTGCCAAGCATGTCCAGTGCTTTGGCGCATTGCGACGCCACGGCGCCCCCGGGCTCGTTAGCTGCGTTCCGGAGAAGTGTGATGGTACGGTCAATATGGGCAGAGTCTTCTTGGTCCTGTTCAAGGTCCGGCTGCTGTTGGACAGTGCCTCGAGTATGAGAGTTGTAGCCACAGAGATTAAGCAACAAGAGCATTGCTGCTGTAAAAGCTTGGAAGTCAAGCAGCTTACAAATGTGAGGACCAACGTTTTGTGCGCCTCGTAGCGCATCGAAGTATTTGATCATTTCTCGAGCCGCTTCAAGTGTTACTGTGTGAGAATATTGGTACAGTTTATCAGCTGACGATCTCAACATGAAGGGCATATGCAGAAGCACTTTCGCATGATAGTGGAAGAACTGTGCCTGAAGGCGGTCAAAATGCTCCTCAATGGTGGTACCTGGCAGTCTTTCGGTCGTCCACCAGCTCTTGGGCGTGGTTGAAAAGAGCTCGTTCATCTCTTCGTCCAGCTTGAGAGTCACCGTATAGGGCACTGTGGCAGGGTTCTGGTTTCTATCAATTATCTTAGTCATCAACGGCGCCATTCGTGCAAGGTAAGCTTCTCCAGCAGCTGAGTCTTGTGCGAGCGCTGCTGCTTCGGCCATGGAAGACTGCACAAACGTCTCAGCAACTGAGTAAGGCAGTCCGAGTACAAGCGACAAATACCGGTCGCCCATTACGAGGTGAGTCCAGACCATCAACTGTCTGTAGTAATCTGTATCAGGCTGTTTGGGTCGCCTCAGCGCTAGTCTGTGAAGACCAAGTAGCTGGCCAAACGCTATGGCTCGGTGGAACAGCAGCCAGGACCTTCTAGGTCGACCTAAATTGATATGGTATTTTGCTGTCATTATCATGCATTCGAGCCCGTCGATGGTTGCAGCAATTTCGTCGTCGGAGATGATGAGCCGATCAACGGTGGAAATATATCTCTCCATCAGGTCAGTTGGCTTCTCCTTCATGGACACTCTCTTCCAGTCAAAGTCTTGTGGGAGTTGGTTGATGCTCAAAGCGATGCAAAGCATTATCTTTGCAATCTCCGCAGGCTTCTCAGATCTAAGCGAATGTGAGACGGATTCCTTGATTGTGACGCATCTGCGGTCTGTTATGTGAGGAAACATCGTCCGCCAGATTGCCCACCACTCCTGCGAGTTCTCCAGTATCACTTCCAAGTCTTCTGGAGTTGGCAGTAGCTGCAGGAGTGTGGCAATAAGGGACTTCGATTTGTTGTATTGTGCGCGGGATATTGTCACAGGAACTTCTTTCCTTGTGATGACTGCATTGTCGAACAACGACAAAGCCGGCGCACTTGTATCATGAGCACTGCCGGGTAGAAAGATGGCGTCCTCGATCGAGTGCTGTGGCCTTACGGGACTTCGAAGGCTTTTCAGTACCTCAGCTGCATAGGGCCAGTTAGCATGATGCCTTTTTCAGCTACCGTTCGAACGGGGCAATAGACAAGACCTCTGGAGCTGTAAGCCTCCACAAGAGGGCACGAATCCGACGTACCTGCTTGGGCGTCCGCTTGCATGCTAATAGGGTCCTCTGTCCTCAATGGTGCTTCCGCTGCTGCGGTACCATTCTTCTCGGGCAACCTGTCAAGTACCTGCTTCACCAAGTCTTCCAGATATGTCACCCGGTCCTTGAGAACAGCGTTCTGGTCATCCTTGCTTTGTGATGTGCTAGACGGATGCGTGAAAGTCGCAGTGTCCCCATGCTCTTGATCAATACATGTTGAACCTCGCACGAAGCATTCATTACAGATGGAAGTTCTTCCAGGCTCGAATGTGCACTTTATCTTCCTGCGCCTACATTCTATACAGCTCTTGGTGCCTTTTCTCATCTTCTTCCTTGGGGGACCTTGCGCATGATCTCCACTGCCACGAGCCGAGTGACTCTGCGGCGAAGCGGAACTCGACATGCCTTGGGTGGTTCCCTTTCCAGTAACACACTGATTTTGGTACAGGAGGCGCGGAATTCGGTCGCGACGCACCTGTCGCGCGCGACTGTGACTGTCGATACTGGCGAGCAGGTCCGGGTCAGTGCTGATAAGACGTACTCCAGATGGCAACAACTGGTACGACTTCACCTACGCAGTCCTCATACAAGGATTTATCAACCATGTGAAGACGTCGCACGAATCTGTCTGTCAAAAATGCGGGCAAGCACCAGTAGACGACAGCTTCCAGGCATGGTTACGGTGAAGACCCGTGCATGGGCTTGCTGACAAATGGGCGACGGGTCTGTCCTAAGGAAACCCTGCACCCCAACCTACTGTACTAGGACTCGGACCGCACCAAACCAATGTTACTGCCTTGACCCCAGAGTCATTACTACCTTAGTACTAGGTCCCGGTAGTAGCAGAAGTGCTTCTTAGACTGAATGACCGGGCTTGCGAAAGTCGGCGTCATTCGACTTAAGAACCGAGCTTCAAGACACATGCTCATGGCCATGAGTCCTCGTAAGAGCTGCCCTGGCTTTGACTAATAGTCACCTCTACTCTGTCATGTCTTCTACGAGGTAGTGCTTTGTACAAGTCTCAGCCAACCACCGGCACCCTAGGCTGGTGGGGTCGTGGGCTCGGAAACATGCTTTTGGCAGGAAGTGCATAGAGTTGGTCACGGCTGGTGGGACTGTCTTCCATACTATTTCCATCCGCGTACGATGTCTCAAAGTGCTGTTGTCACTGGCGCAACAGGTCTGCTTGGCCGACAAGTCCTAAAAGCTTTTGATGATGCTGGCTGGGAAGCTACTGGCGCAGGATTCAGTCGAGCGAACCCTCCCAAGATTCGCAAGGTCGACATCCAGAATAACGATGAAGTTGTGCAACTACTTGATGAGCTGAAGTAGGTTTGTTTGATAGCAGTATTTCTTGTTTCGGCCCGCGTTCATGACACGAACTCCCACCATGGGGGTTCAACTGACGGCTATGATCTAACATAACGGCCAGACCACAAGTGATAGTACACTGCGCCGCCGATCGACAACCCGATTCTTGCACGCAGAATCCCGATGCGGCGCGCCGACTGAATGTCACAGCGACTTCATCCCTCGCGAAACACGCTGCTGCCAACTCCATCTTCCTAATCTACATATCCACGGACTACGTTTTCCCGGGTCAGCCAGGTCAGGCTCCTTTCAAAGCCTCGGACAAACCTCAGCCTACGAACACCTACGGTCAAACCAAGCTCGATGGCGAGCAGGCTGTGCTCGATGTGTCAAAACCAGGCCAGGCTGTCGTGCTGCGGGTGCCCGTGTTGTACGGCGAAACAGACCCTAAGGATGCAAACAAGGAGAGCGCGGTCAACGTCCTCATGGACGCCTTGTGGAAGAGCCAGAAGGAGAAGGTTGTCATGGACGATTATGCTATCCGGTATCCAACCAATACAGCGGATGTAGCACGAGTCTGCATGGATGTTGCGAAGCTTTACATATCTGTCACCTCATCTGAGCCGCCATCTCAGAAGAAACCTGAGGACCTCCCCCAGATACTACAGTTCAGCTCGGAAGACAGGATGACGAAGTATGAGATGGTAGAGAAATTTGGCGAGATCATGGATTTACCGATTGACAAGATTGAGAGGGATCAAGAATCAGGCAAGAAACCAGCAAGTGATGGCACTTTGAGACCGTACGATTGTCATTTGGACACCAACGAGCTCAAGAAACTGGGTATCGATGTCAGCACCGTCGACTTTGTGGCGTGGTGGAGGAAGTGGGTTGGAGCTTACAGAAGGTAGACCTCAATCTTATAAGCACCATTTTCATCGGTCCAGACATTGAAAGGTTCTTTCGCATGGCTATATCTGGAGCGCCGAGTCGGCAGCCCCAGCTAGGTACTCCTTGCACCGAGAAGCACGGTCACATTTTCCGTTGTTTCGCAGAAACCTTGTGATGATGTCATATAACCATGCGAGTCTAAGTTGCCTTATTCACCAGCCTGTCGTGGCATCGAGCGATGCTGTACGATACAGCGGCCCAGCCCAGTTCATCTACCAGCATGACTCTGAATACTCAAGACCTGCACGACAGGTTCGAACCTCGCCCTGATACCCGACAATTGACAGGAGACGACGATCGCAGGAATGTCTCGACGAACGTGGATTACGAGCCACACCCTGAGAAATCCTTGAAGGTATCGGAGGAGCATCAGCAGATCATCCAGCATATAACGAATCTTTACTGTGGTAGCAGTAGCGAGACTGATATGCAAGTGTATGCCGAGAAGGCCATCTATGATGACCCATACTCTTATTGCGATACCAGATACAAGATCGCAGGTAAGCAGCTTTCCTGAGTGGTGCGACTGGCAAGAGGTATCCTGCGTCTCCAGTCGGCTCCTTTTGTGCGGTTCAAGCGAGGACAAAGAGCTAATGCGAACGATACACAAGGCCAGTGGTACGGGCTACCAAAGGTGAGCCGGTGGGCAACCTAGCGTCAGACGAGTCACTGATTGTGCCAGACCTTCAGCAAGCTTCGAACCCTGAAGACGGAGATTGTTGAAGATAAAGAGGACCTCATCGTTTTCAAGCTTCAACAGGAATATACACCGGCTGTGCTGCATAAAGCAATGCCGGTGAACAGCTTGGTCTCGTTATCGTTAGACAAAGACAGCAAGGTCAGGTATCACAAAGACATGTGGAACGAGAAGGATTACTCTCACGGGGGGCTTGGGAAGTTGCTGAAAAAGCTGAATGGCGACCATCTCACAAAGATAACACAGCCACCAGACACACTTTGATGGTGCCGCGACGGACTAAGGACACCTCTTTTAGCACTTGTAGCACTTGTAGCTTGGGGAATCTCCCTTGTCGTGATCGAACTGCAAGCTTCGATTTGATGTCCATCAAGGTCCTGTGAGTATTCAGGACGGTGCCTCTCAACTGTACAGAGCTGTACACTGGTCCAACGGAGTCGTGGTGCTATGCAACAAGGCAAATGATGCAGAAGCACGTTGATAGCGACCGAGCAGGATCACTTGTTGGCGAACGACGTGTCCCCAGCTGTCTACGTAGCTCATCGGCGCAGCAGACAAATTAAGCTCGTCATCGCACTGTTGTACAGCCAGAAGATACGCTCTAGGGCGTACAGACGCCTTGCACGAGATGTGAGCGGCAGATGCTTGTAAAACACACGTGGTCAATGCAGTCATGCCTGTGGGCTAGACTCGCGAAGGCCCTCGAAGTGGGCTCCCCCCTGCTCACCCGACTTGGCCCTAGCCGGTAAGTCGAGGCTTAGCAGTCTCTAAATTCTCAACCAGCCTGGCGTCACTCAGCACTGAAATCTCCAAGCACCCTATCATTCTACCGCTGAGCGCAGCTTACCTACCTACGTCCTAGATTGCCGATTGTATTTTCTAACGCGTTACTTCAGCCGAAAGCTCGCCGCTCAGCTGGCCAATCCGTCTTTGTGCCTTCACAACAGGTCACCGTTTTCAGCTTGCCCCTCTATATGTCGACTCGCCATCCAACATCGCATCTTGAATCTTGAGTCTTGAACCTTGAACTCTAAAGCATGCCTCTCCGCTCCGACAGATCAAGTCCGACGCTGCCTCAAATGTACAAAACCTAGTCTCTACTCCTCATCAGTCTTCATATCGTCATCTTCCCCGTGCCTGGGGGTCACTCGGCGCAAAAATGGCGCCCTCAGGTGTACCGACCGTGATCGAAGCGATCAAGAGGGGCCTGCCCGACGTGTTGGTCAAGAGGAGGCTCAACTTCATAACGATACACTATCTCTACATCTGTGGCATGATTATATTCTGGTCCGCAATATTCTATGCCATCGGCGGCGTGCCCTACGTTGACGCCTTGTTCTTCTCAAGCGGCGGCTCTACGCAAAGTGGACTGAACACCATCGATGTGGCCAAACTCAGAACAGCACAGCAGGCCCTCTTATACTTCCTTGCCATGACTTGCAATCCCATCGTCATCCACAGCTCGGTGGTCTTCGTCCGCTTGTACTGGTTCGAAAAACGGTTCAAAGACGTGGTTAGAGAGGCACGACAACTGCGCAGGACCAGATCCAAGTCTCGACAGCGAAGTCGGAGTTTTCTTCGAGAAGACACTGAAGCAGGCCGTGCTGGCGTCAGTGTCCGCGGCCGTGCCATTCAGTTGCTACAAAATACCGGCCATCGTTCTGAGGGTCAAGACTTTCAGCAAGCCGCAACGGATACTCGCGATGAAGAGAAACAGATCGAGTCTTCAGACACTTCTCAAGACCAGCATAGTGAGATCAGTGAAAGGCCAGTAAAGCGTGGATCAACCTCCATGGATGATGTTCGTCTGCCACAGCAGATGAATGCTGAGCAGCACATTCGCTTCCTTGAGAATCAACGTAACCCACAGGACAGTACGACCCTTCGCATTCCAAGTCCCAGAGAGTTCGATCGCGGCGGTCGCGTACAAAGTATTGATGAGAGGTCTGAAGAGTTGGGTCGCCAGATGACACGCACTTATGGAGATGAGTCATCCGCTCCGGTAGCCAATGGCCCTAAGGTCGCCCAGCACATCACGTTTAATGAGCCCGATGTGCCTGCCATTCAAAGGGCCGCTGGCAGAGTGGCGACTTTTCCTCGAGTTGACACTGGTAGGGCTTCGACGCTCGATCCAGGAAACTATTATGATGACCCAATGGTACGGGGCCGAAGTCATACCCGACGCAACTCGGGAGTAGGCTTCTTGCGCACCAACACAGCTCGCACACTGGACGCAGCCCCGTACTTGAGCTGGCAGCCGACTGTTGCACGCAACTCATTCTTTGTTAATCTCACGGAAGAGCAGCGAGAAGAGCTTGGCGGTATAGAGTACCGCTCTCTGAAAACCCTAGCTCTCGTCTTGCTGGGTTACTTCTTCTTCTTTCATTTGTTAGCTCTCGTCTCTTTCACACCATGGATCTACACGACACACTACGGCAGCAGAGTCACCGCAATCGGCCAAGGTCGTGCGTGGTGGGGAATCTTCACCGCTCAATCTCTGTTCAACGATTTGGGATACACTCTAACACCAGACTCGATGGGCCAGTTCGAGACCTCGTCTTTCGTGATGCTTTTCGGGGCCTTCCTTATCATCATTGGCAACACTGGTTTTCCATGTATGCTAAGGTTCGTCATCTGGGTATTCTCGAAATGCGTACCGGTGGGTAGCGGGTTATGGGAAGAACTCCAGTTTTTGCTTGACCACCCTCGACGGTGCTTCACGCTGCTGTTTCCAAGAGCTGCGACTTGGTGGCTTTTCGCCATCCTTGTCATCCTCAACGGTGTGGACGTGCTGTTATTCATCATTCTCGACCTGAACGACGAGACTGTCACGCAACTGCATCCCTGGACGCGGGTTACTGTCGGACTTTTCCAGGCCTCATCGACGCGCACAGCTGGATTCTCTGCCGTCAATCTTGCAGATCTGCATCCGGGCGTTCAGGTGTCTTACATGATCATGATGTATATTTCCGTGTTCCCTATTGCCATCTCTATGCGACGGACGAACGTGTACGAGGAGAAAAGCTTGGGTATCTACGCATCTCCGGGCGAAGAGGAGTCGGATGACGCAGAGCCTAGCTACGTGGGCGCCCATTTACGCCGGCAGCTGGGGTTCGATCTTTGGTATGTCGTGTTGGGCCTGTTCATCATCGCCATCGTGGAAGGAGGGCGTATCGGCAATAACAGTGAGTACGCCTTCACGCTCTGGGCCATTCTATTCGAGATCATCTCAGCATACGGCACGGTGGGACTTTCGTTGGGGTACCCGGGCAGCAATGCTTCATTCTCGGCACAGTTCAAGGTGCTTTCGAAATTGGTGATCATCGCCATGCAGATACGCGGACGGCATCGAGGACTGCCGTATGAACTCGATCGAGCTGTCCTGCTACCGTCGGAAGGTCTGCACCGCAAAGAAGCACGAGAGGGCGACAAGATACTCCAGCGACGGCGCTCATCCCTGTCTCGGTATGATAGTAAGCCTGCGGCTATGCAACGAACTGCTACCGGTGGGCTTGCTGCAACAAGCAGTCATGACGTTGCTGTGGATGGAGTTGGCGAACGTGGAGCCGAAGATCACATTGGCCCACGTCAACGGCCTCTTACCAACCAATCCAGCGCGACCTCAATTGAAAGTGAAGGGGAGAGGCCGCGCAGGTTTCGGCTACATAGCGGACTTGGCAACGGCATGTTCGGGGCTGATGGAGATGAGCAAGTGATTGAGGAGGAAGCAGAGAACATGGATCAGAAATCGAAATAGTGGTTGAGGTCTAACGACTCGGGCCGTTCGACAAAGCGCAGATTGGTGTACATCGATACAGCATTAACTAGTCAGGCAATGATGCTTTTACCAAGTTTTATGCCGCATTGTTGTCCGAAAGATCACGATCCATGCACAAGTAGACGTGTTTGTTCCCTATAAGTTGTGAGAATGTCTAATATCGGGGATGACAGAGAAACCCCTCAGGCGTTGGCTACCTGCAGCATCCCTACCTGAGAGGTATTCTATAGGTACATCGCTACGGACGCGTCGTTTGAGGAGACTTTGAGCCGCGTACGAGCTACTCATACCCCAGACTTTATGCAATCCAAGTGGAGTCGCTTGCATCACCATTGAGAGAAGAGTGTAGCAAGCTCGTCTCGAGTCATGCATACTTGTTCTGTTCCACTGTCTGGCCAGGCCCTGGCAGGACACGATGCTGCAGCCTCTCTTTCGAACGAGATCATCCGTTGTAGCCACACGTGCATGGCGCACCTTTGCCAGTATGGCATCCCAACCACCCATCCGCATAGGCTATGTGCCCGAGCACTACCTGATACCGTTGCATCTTGCCAAACCCCAATTTCCTGACCCGGTCGAACTGATCCCCTTTCCCTCCGGCACTGGTCATATGATCACTTCCTTACGCTCCGACGAGATTGATGTCGCTATAGGTCTGACCGAGGGCTGGGTCGCAGGTCTGATGAATGCGCAAGGCCAGAAAGAGAAGGGCTACAGCATAGTTGGCTCCTGGGTGAGGAACCCGCTGAGATGGGCAATCGTCACAGGCCGAAACCGAGATGATATCAACGACGTGCAAGACCTTCGGCAGCATAGACGGGTGGGCGTGAGTAGGATGGGCAGCGGCAGTCATGTCATGGCATTCGTTCTGGCAGATCAGAAGGGCTGGCTACGGCAGGGGAAGGACAGCAAATCTGAAGGCTTGGTCATCAACCCTCTTGGCCCGTTCAAGGATCTCAGGGACGGCGTCACGGGCGCAGGAGGCCAGGGCGCGACCGCCGATTTCTTCATGTGGGAGCATTTCACGACGAAGCCGTACTTCGACGGGGATAAGACACCCCTCAAGCACATTGGCGAGATCTACACCCCGTGGCCCAGCTGGCACATCGCGGCATCAGCAAAGACCTTCCCCGAGCCAGCGACGGATTCGAAGCTGTCCAAGCTGTTTGAGTGTCTTGACAAAGGCGTGAGTGACTTCAACAAGGATCCCCAATCGGCCATCAAGAGGCTTGTGCAAGGTGAGTTTGGATGTCAATACTCCGACGAGGACGCCAATGAGTGGCTGGTCTCGGCCAAGTTTTTCGAACAGACGAGGGGTGTTGATGCTGCTACTATGCACGGCGTGATTGAGACGCTGAAGGTCGCCGGCGTCATTGAGCCAACCGCCGAAGCAGCCGATACGAGCGGCATCGTTGGTATTGCCCGCAACGACGCATAACCACAGTAACCTTGCAAAGAAGTACTTCGTGCCCTACATAGATAGACTCCAATGTTCCGACTTGATGAGGTGTAACCCTCTTACCCTCAACACGTCCACGCTAAGATAGACGTATCGAAAGTCCAAGACCGCTGGAGTGCTAGCGCCGAGACACCAGTAAGCGGGGATGCTGTTGGGAAGCATTGGCGAGAAACACCTTCCACTTGCACCGTAGAGAAGCGAGGTCACCGCTCATTTGGATCTTTGGATTGCTTTCGCGTGTACGGTAATTCCACCAGTCTAAGCACTTCCAGTGTATCAGCGGTTGCAGCCGCACAACACCATCGCAAATCGGCTTACTTACCGCTTGCGACGTATCGCAGCCGAGGCCATCCCCCGAGTTGAGGCTACGCTGGAGTGAGCTCCCACCCATTCAGGTGTACTTGCTGTGGAGCCGTAGATCTCAGTACGACACGCGAGTATTCGTCTTGCTTTCGAGGTCCGGTAAATTGACTCTGTTGCGGCCGGACAGGCTTTCACGGGGATACCGGAAGCACTTACCAGGCCTCCAACACTTTACGATCTTGAGTCACGACGCCTGTACGCACCGACACCGCACCAGTCTGGAGGAACGCTGTTGGCAGTTTCGGGGGACAGGAAGTCTTAGAGCTGTCGACAAAAAGGTACAGCACGAAAGTCCAATCAACGGAACCGAAACCAACCTGGTTCCATCGAGCGTATCACCATCGCAAGGCTGGATATCAACTGATCAGGTCCACAATGCAGATCGGACAGATGCGCCGTGTCTGAGTGTCAGCATCCGGTCGACGACGGCATACGGCCATTGCAGAAGTTTAGCAGGCTGCTATAGCAACCACCACAATTATGACCCCGCGGTCACTGTCTTCACCAGGCACGCTTACAACCAACGTGACCAACGATGCTGACAACAAGACACCAGTCAACGATGATCCCGACCAGGAGGAAGAAACTCGGCCGCCCCACACGGCTGAGATTGGAACCCTCAAGAAATTGTCCGTCCCGGGCGGCACAGCTTGGCTTGGCTCAAGCTCGGGAGTCTACTTCGTCAACACCGTCCGTCGTGCCTTCTCCGCTGCCTTCGCCTCCCAGTCGAACGCCAGCCTCGACGGCCACAGCGATCCGGCCGATGATGACGTCCCAGCCTCCGAGGACATCATCACGGGCGAGGACGCCTCAGGCCGAAACGTCAATGGCTCAACCACCAACGGCGCCGTCACCAGAAACTCCTGGTGGCTGCACGACCAAGACATCCACCGCCGGATCGTCACGGCCGTCGGCCGCCCTCCTTCAGACCAGAAGCTAGCCATGGACCTAGTAACCACCTTCTTTCGACAAACCCACCCCCTCTTCCCCTTCCTCCATGGCCCCAAGTTCCTCGAAGACATGAACGAGATCTACTCCGCCATCTCCCAATCCTCGAAACAACCTCAGCCCAAGCCCTCAACCAAAGCCGCGCAACCACCCAATCGCCGCACGAATAGCACAACAAGCATAAACTCCAATTCCAACATGTCAAACCTTGGCGACATTCAAAACGTCGACCCTTTAAAACTCATCACCTTCCAGATCATAATCAACATTGCCGCCCTGTCCAACGGCACATCCCCATCTCCATCAACATTCTCACCGATGGCTACTACCACCACTCCCACTCTCCCCACCACCTCGACAATCCACAGCGCCCTCGCGCTGCTCTCCCTGATCCTCCCGCTGAGCACCACGCCACACCTCAACACAATCCAGCTCCTGCTCTCCGCCGAGCTCTACCTCCTCTCCACCATCTCCCTGCGCCACAGCAGCACCCTCGCGGGCGTTGTCCTGCGCCTAATCTACCATATCGGCCTGCACCGGTGTCCCTTACGCTACGCCTCACTCACGCCCCAGGAATGCGAGATCCGCAAGCGCGTCTTCTGGAGCGCCTACGCGCTCGACCGCCATCTGAGCCTGGCGCTAGGCGACCCCAACACGTTCCAAGACAGCGACATCGACGTGTGTCTCAGCCGAAACGGGGGCGAGGGCGAGATGCACCGCGCGGTGGCGCGCGAGCTACTCAGTGAAGAGGAGCGCGAGCACGAAATGAAGCTGCATTTCCCGCGCGACGCGCACGGGCGGATCATCAATTTCAGCGCCGGACAAACCCACCAGCGCCACCGCTCAAGCGTGACAATGACAGACGCAACGGCCGAGGCAGACAAAGAAAAAGCCATGCTCGAAGACGACCCACGCACCGCTACGGACCTCAACATGTCGAACCGCGGCAAACAGCTGCGCGAGGCGGCCCTGACAGCCTACGTGCACTACGGCAAGCTGACCGGCCGCATCATCGAGATCTTCCACAAGTCGATCAACTTCCGCTTCCCCAAGGAAGACGCCATCGGCTTCCTGACGGCCGACATCGAGAACTGGTGGAACGACCTCCCGTCGACGCTGACGGGCGAATTCAACCCGGCCACGACGAGCAGCGACGAACTAGGCGACGTCGAGCCGGGCTTGGTGCAGCAGCACAAGCTGCTGACGCCGTTCTTCACGCTGCTGTACCACCAGCTCCTGCTCCTGCTGAACCGGCCGCGGCTGTCGCTCGACCAGTCGACGGCCGAGTTCCAGCAGGGCCTGCAGGTATGCATCCGGGCATCGAGGAACACACTCAGCGCGCTGAAGAAACACAAAGAGAACGGGCAATCGATGTTCCTCCCGGGCCTGCTGTCTGCGGCGTGGATGTCGGGCCTGATCATCGCCTTCGCGTGCCAGCTCGGCAAGTATCCGAAAACGCGGGCGTGCAGCGACATCAAATCATGCTTGCTTATCCTCGAATCTATGAACGTGAAATGGTATACGGTCAAGAACTGTCACAAAGTGCTCACGCTCCTTCTTTCAAACATCACCACGAGAAAGGCGTCCTCGAACGGATACCTGACAGCCGGCCGCAGCGACCAGATCCCACCGGGCCCCGTGCCAAATCGAAAACGCACCCGAGACTCAATGTCCGTCGACAACAGCGAGGCCGAACCTTCGCCCAAACGCGACAGTCTTGCGGGTATTTCGCCGGCGTCCTCAGATTTCCGCCCTCCTCACTTCCGCTCGCCTGAGCTGCGATCGAACAGCGCGCCAGGCTACCACAACAGCATCGGAGCCACCGCGGGCTTCCACCGCCAAGACTCTACCATGAGCAATGCGAGCGCCGATGTCTCCAATCCTGCGTCCCAGCTGTACCGGGGCATGAATCTCAATCATTACGCATTGAGCAACGGTGCTGACACTCCCAACAACAGCCAGCAGCGGGCTGGTGCTGCGATATATGCCGATCCTCAGGACATGGCATTCGCGCAGTCAAGCCATAGCATGGGTTTGCCGGAGCTGTCCTCGATGGACGACCAGATGTTCTGGGGCAACATGGACAGCAATCTGTTTGACGTGTTTGGCGCTGTCTCGTGGGAGACCATGACCGGCCCGGTTGGGCCGATGGCTTCGAATCCAGGCTGGGATATGTCGGCGTTTTCGAACTCTGGTAGTGGTGGCAATGCCAACGATACCTCGGGGAACGGTCGATACATGTAGTGTGGATGTAAATGTACAATTGAGTGTGTTACGTGTTTCACCAGAACAGGTGGGAATGAGTCTGTGTAGTGTCCGCAGGCAGGGCGTCTTCTTCGTTGGACTCCTGGTTCAAACTGTCCATGTTGATATTCGCTTGCTGTGAGGACCATGAATGGGGGTTGGCGTTGTCAAAGTACTCGCCCGGGCCGAAAAGGTGCTGCTGCTGTAAGCTAGGGGTCTGGCCCGTGTGGTTTGTTGTTGACTGCAGTATTTGAGCCTGCCAGCTGTTTTGTTGCCGCTGCTGGTCCAGTGCTATTCTCATCTGCTCGTTTTGTGCCTGCAACACATGTACCGAGTCCGCTTGGTGGGTCTGCAAGCCGAGGAGGTCACTGGGCTTGCTAGCACCAGCGCCGTAGGAAGAAGACGGTCGGTGCTCTGCCATGCTCTGCCTCTTCTTTCGTGATGGGGCGTCCTCCGGCAACATGCGCGTGCCGGACACTGATTTACGGTGTTCCGTCTTGACTGGTTGGGTGTTGTTGTCCTTGGTGCTGTTGACTTCGCAATCTTGCTGCCATCTGCGAATGCTGTTGACTGATGTTAACGGGAAATTGTCCCAGTAGTCAATGCCAGTCTTCTTGTTCAGCATCGGCGGACTGCTCCTATGATCAGCCGAGGCTCTTTCGGCCTCTTCCTTTTCACTGTTCGCGAGGACGGATGTTGCAACGTGAAGTTGTTCTGCAGAAATGAGCGGAAGGACTTGAAGGAGGAGCGACTCTGCTTCGTGCAGTCTGGATTCGAGGCCTTCTATGTAACCTTTCGCAGGACCCCTGTTCATCACCGATCAGCACGTGTCGAGCGTAAATTCTTTAGGTCACATCTCATCTGAGCGTTGCAAGCCGCAGTCGACCATCACTCGCACTTACCTTTTGCGCTGCTCAGGCCAGGTACATGTTATGCCCGCCACCTCACATTGAGCGCACCCTGATCTATGACAGAAGCTGTTAGCTGATGCTCAAGAACCTGATGGACTGGATCTATGTGCGTGTCGCTTGAGGCATGTCTCGAACCGTTGCGTCGCGCAAGTCTTTGCAGTGAGGAAAAACGTTCTTGCTAGATGGTAGACAGCGCCCTCAGGCATTGCTAGCGGGATTGTACTCTGTGGTGCTCAATTTGCGATCAGTGTGCTGAATGTAACTTACTTATCGCCGCTGCACTAGAAACACAAGAGTATGTCAGCGACCAGTGGCACTTGACCAGTGCGGGCCCATAGTATGACCATCGCCGGCAGGTACACCGTTGATGTCCGAGCAGCCAACATCAGTGGCGGAAATCTGAAGGACGTACCTTTTGCTTCTTCGATCTGCAACCATTACAGGCCCCGCTAATCCTTGACGGCATGTTGGGTGTGGCAGGGAGGACTGTGGTTGTCACGAACGTTGCTTTTCGGAGGGTGCGGGTGGGCAGTCAAGACGATCTGATTCTTGCCTTCCAAGTCTTCGGTTCACACGACAAGTGCGTTGTTATATCAGGTGTGATTGCAGATCGAGGCCCGGTCGCATATGTATCAAGACAGGGTCGTCGTATGCTTCCAGTGCGAGCTTTCCCGAAATCTGTACAGCGCGTCGTCGAGGTACCAATATGTGCTGATATTGAAATAGTCGTTGCTGAAGTTATACATAGACCACCGTCAACCCGCACGTCTGGGGCCCGCTGTCAGTCGTTCGGGGCGTTTGCTCCCATATGGTCCGCTGTGAAGACTCAACCGTCTTAGATGAGATTGGCAAAAGTCAAAAGTCCAAATCAAGTCGATGTGCTAGATCTGCCCGTTGAATTGTTCACGTCGTCGGGTCTTGTGCAAGGTGCTTGCTTGACTCCTAACCTCTCTATAAGAGGGCGATATCTGCGTGCTTTTAGACTTTTGGTCGTGAAATACCTCGATTTTAGGAGACTCTATTCGAGCGGATGAAGACCTCAAGCATGACAGCATCTATGTGTTTTGTTATCGCGAGCATGGCAATGAGTAAAGACGCACGAGGTTGCTGGAGGTGTTCGTGCGGCAAAACGATTTAGCGTCCGGAGGTACTCCTTGGCATGGCTCTCTGTTTGGCCTCGAAGGCTTCACTTATGCTGAGCTGATTGGGATACCGACCTCGTTACAGCATTGTGTTCATGAGACGCACATTGTCGTCTTGTGGGAGGTGGCTTCACGGGCGCGAGTAGCTTGCATTCTGTCGGAAATTACGCATCAAAAGTGGACAAGATTTAACATGCAAGGGCAATGGGATCGAATGCATCGAAGCTCAACAACGCCAACAGGAGATAGCGTAGTCATTCTAGGTGTTGACATATGAAGGCTTGCACGCCAATGCGGCTCGCCGGCCAGAGTCCAATATCTGAGACGCCATGTACGCTGAGCCAGCGCATTAAACGCTCCGTTATATTCTATAGTATCTGTAGAGATATGCTGCCATTCAAGGAGACACTCGGTTGCTTGTCGTCCACTACGCGTTCTAGGATACTCGATACCACCAATGTCAACATGCACGGCTAGCTGTTCAGATGGCCGCGGCTTCCGCCAAATTGAGCTCGCAGCGTGCCAGGCCAAGCTGGTCAGAAGACTCCGAGGAATAGGCCATGGTAGCCACCCGGACTTCTTTCTGCAATCTATTCCATCATGGGAGATACAGGATCCAATGCCAACACCTTGTGATTCAAGGCTTAAGATCTGTACTAAGTCGCCTCACCCACATGTGGTCCTTTCAGCCGCAGCTATGGTGATTACCAGTCACTTGATTCGTGGAATGTGAAGAGCTATAAGTCTGTCGTACTGTTGCGACAAGCACGCCTTATCGTGATGATAGTATGCCAACGTCACATCGTCGGGATATGTATGGCGGCTAAAAGCCAAAGCCAGTCAACACTATCGACATCATACGGCACAAGTAACAGAGGATGTGAAGCTGCAGTCTCGTGCATTTCGCATATCGGGCTTTGTACCTGCTGTATGATGCAGCTTGGTGCGGCACGTTGCTTACACGCCTAGCGCTTAATAGTTGAGCCGTGTGTTTAGCCCAATCACAAAAGGGGGAAGGCGTCTGAAACCTGAACGGCTCGTTTGAACATGCAAGGCACAGTTGCCCTAGCTGCATCAGCGCATCCTTTCGTGATGGCACTGCTGGTTCTGCGGCTGATCAAGCAGGGTATGAATGATGTCGCATATGTTGTGCCTGAGTCAGCCAAGCATGCCCGCTCCAGACTTTCCGAAATGATTCATCTGGAGGCCTCTGTTTCGCGAACCATCACCGTACATGTAGAACTGTAAGCCCAGGTATGAATCGCAGATTGCCTGAAAGATGCCACAGAGACGGAAGGGCCAAGGGACGTACTCCTTGCTTAGGAAGAAATAGCTCATCTTCATTGTGTCGCCGGCCAACCAGTTGATGATGACCGACAACCTGAAACCCTTGCAGGATCGAGCATTGTGGTTTTTTATGATCTGTGGCAGAGGCAAGATGGCTTCGATGGCGAGACCGACGTAACCAATCAAGGAGATGTAGAATGGTGTTCTGGAAACGAACGGCAGGAGAACATGGATGAACAACAGAATGCCCGACATGTAGGCCAGGAACTGGAAGTATGGTTTTGCAGTGCTCCATCGCCAGAAGTTGAATGGCCGTTTGCCCGCCATGAGGTCTTCCAGGATGTTGTCTGCTGAATAGGCACTAAACGGTCTATGCTCGACACCACCTCTTGTTCCAGACGGAGGTCTGTTGTCGAGGGCTACCTTGAGTAGGACTGTCTGCACAGCGATCATGAGACATGCTTGTACCAACAAGGCGACGTCGTAGTATGCGCCAAACCAGTAGAAGACCTTGAGGGTGGACGCGACGAGCATGATGAGCGGGATGTCGAGGGAGAAGCCATCGCTGGATTTGTTTCGATGGATGGACACGATCTGGTCGGCGTACGATGTGACGGGCGATGCAATCAAACTATAGGTGACTTGTCAGCTGTGTCTCTTGCAATTGCCTGATCATGGAACTCACAACAACGGCGCGAAGTAGTCAACCACATAAGAAAGATACTCCAACATATTGCTGTTGACAGAAGGGAGGGTTGTAGTCAGGAAGTCAGACTTTGGACCATGATGCTTTCACGACCGCGATCCCGGACGCGAACCCCGGCTCGTCCGGCCCGAGTCGATTCCGCCTCGCCCCCTGTTCACGGTGGTCGAGGCTTGTCTTAGGCAGGTAGAAACTACATAGGTAGGTCACTAGCTGGCAACTCAAAGCCTAATGTTCCATGCTGTAGGTGCAGCAGATTCGAATCCTGGAGTGTGACAATCGAAAGTCGGTCATTGGCAACATGTATAAGAAAACAGCCCCATGATCAACATTGCACGCGCTAGCACAAGCAGATGCGTCGATCAGGTAGCCAGCGCCACCAGGCTTGGAAGAATGTGCTGCATTAGAGTACACGCAATCTAGTCACTAGCTAAACATGGTCGCTGTATAGGTATCACAAATCACAAGGTACCCTCTTTAAGAACTCTGTCGCTTCCGGACCAGAGACGCGTAAAATCACAACTCGATTCGAGTCTTCCACTGCACCTGCTCGATCATAGCCCATTCATTCAAGAACGCCAGTGCGAAATTCGTTGCTTCGAAAACATTCGTTGATACATCGAGCGGCAAGTAGAAGTCCTTTGTAAGCTCTTTCGGGTTAAGCTTGTCCGGGTTTCGCTTGCTGGAATCCTTCATCCGCTTCGACCACGTGCTTGGATACTGCTCTTCGACAATCTCATATGGCAAAATCTTGGAGCTCTCAAGCCATGCAATCTTGAGCTCCTTCGAGTTCTGGACGAGCTCATCACGAAGCTCGAGGAACGACTTTTGCTTCTTAGTGCTGTCGTCCGTCCTGGTGTTACCATCGCTGCCCGGGGTCGGAGCAGACCCGATGTGGTCTTCCGGCAGAGTCTCCTTGGAGAGCCGCTTGATGTGTTCCTGATGGAGGAATTGTCGACACACAGCACCCAGCTGCACGACGAGCCCATGCAAATGTGTGTAGGGACGAGACTGCTTCCAGACCATGATGTGATATGGCAGGATCGTGGACCAACCAGCGTCAGCGTTGGGTCGAGCCTGGGCCAGAGCTGCCGAATTAAGCATGAAACAGAGCAGTGCCTCGATGAGCAGAACCACACCTTGTTGTTTGTTCTTGCTGCCTCCTTCTTCCGCCAGTTTCGAGCCTTCCTTCTTAAGGATTCTGCCAAGCTGGAAAATTCGGGTGTTGAGCTCGGTCCACATGGTGTGTTCATCGTTCTTGGCCGGAGCAGATGTTGGCGCAGGGGACAGTTTGGGCTGCGAAGCTTGACGCACAATCAACGGGGTCGCGGTACGTGTAGCCTCCTGCGAAGGTGTTCGAGCTCCACCGGTATCGGTCGACACCACTCTCTGCATGGCGGCGGATTTCAAATCTTTTTTGGGGGTGACCACTGTCGGTTTGGGTTTGGTGGTGGGGGCAGGGGATTTACCTGCTACGTCTGGTTTGGGGGTGGAAGGCCGGTCGCTCTTAGCTGGTGGCTCGAGAGATGATGCTGCGAGCTTTGGTTTCTTGGCAGGGGGCTCAGAAGTTGGTTCGGCGGGACGTTTCTTGTCTGGCTTCGGGACCTCTAACTTGGCAGGCTGTTTCGACGAGGTCGTCGGCTCTGTCTGTGTGGGCTGATTCTGCTCCTTCTTAGGCCGTGGTGCCCCGAGCTTCAACAGCATCTCAACGCGCTTGCGATTCTTTTTGCCGTAGCGGAGCACGATGATGTGTCGCTGCCTCGGCTTTGGACTTGTTGTCCTGCCATCGGCAATGGTAGCGTTGACTTTGGTCGCAGGTGTGGATAGCGGGCGAGTAATTGGCGAGGCGATACTGGTGAGGGGAGCTACCGACTTGGCCGAGATTTGACTATCAGACCGGACACGGGCAGGAGAGGCCTCTCTCGCCGCACTGTCAGCTTTCCTGTCGGGCGGTCGAGCTGGAGAATGGATGCCTTTCAAGGCGGTGCGTACCTCGTCACTTCGTGGAGGTACTGCAGCAGCGGCCTTCTCAAGTGCTTGAGGTAGTTTGGGAGAAAGTAGGATGGGAAGATCTCTAGGCTTCGGCTTCTTCTCAGAGGTCGGCATGTCTGGCGAGAGGAGGTCAGGTAGGGCCCTCTTTTTCACAGGCTCTTCCTTTGCTTTCAGGCCGTTGACATGCTTGCGAGGCATTTTGTGGTCTTCCTCTTCGGACAAGCGGCGCTTCTTGGCCGGCCGCTGGGATTCTCGATCATGCTGCGTTGGTTTGTGGAGAGCAGACTTGACATCTGTCTTAGGTTCTCGTCCTGATGGCTTCGATTCTGCAACCTTTGGTTCAGGCTTGCGCTGAGCATTGGGCTTAGCATCTGGGTCTTGTTTCTTTGCATCTGCCTCCTCCTTGTGACTCTTGATGGCCTGTCTCCGAATATCGTCGGCTGGACGTCGCTCTGGAGTGTTGACAGCACTCTTGTCCTTGGTCTTGTAGTCCTTCAGGCTAATTTTCTTCTTCGGCGCGGCATCGAGTGGAGTCTGAGGCCTGCTCGGGACCTCGGACTGTGGCGTCGGCGCATGGGCGACGAGTCTCCCATCGTGGTCTATCCTGTCACCGTCGGCCTTCAGCAGTGCCTCGTCGTCGTCGAGGTGGCGCAACAAGCTCATGTACTGGAGCTGCTCTTCCTTCCTCACAAAGGGGGTATTCAGATACCATCGGTTAGGGTCGGTGGTGTGTCTTCGGTAAGGCAGATCGGAAGGGATGGTGAGCACATATGGTTGGTCCGGTAAGGTGTGGTTGCTTAGATCAGCTATCCTGTCGTCGAATTTGGCGAATGGATTGGGCAGCCTTGCGTTGGCCGGTCGAGTCTGGGAGGCTGGTTGACGTTGCGACGATGCTGCAAGAGTTGGTTGCGACATGTCGGTGGGATTCAGTAGACTTCTGAACAATGCCGTAACGGAGGCTGCGACAGCGAGTACCACTGCATCTACTAGCGTTTGCGCATTGTGTCCTCGCCGCCGTCCTGTGTTGACAGGCCGACTGCAACCGCCGCGCGATTCTCGTCCCCGATCGTCACTTCGTACTGACGATAGTGACTACACAAGGTGAAAGCAAAGTCCCGTGCGACTCGACGTGAGGTCGATCTGAGGTCAGTTCGCGGTCTGGTGAGACTGTCCCGTTGAAGCACACCTGGCGCAGTCCTGTTTGCCAAGTTACACCGGTCGGGGATGAGGAGGTGCAGATTGCAGGTGGGATATGACGATGTCACTGGCGCGTTACCGCGAAGACCCTGAGCAGGGTAGTCAAAGAGTCGCGATTCCCTTCTTCAGTCGCTGCCAAGGAGGTGGATGCGAAGTTCGCTTTGTGGAACGACAACAGCTACAGTAAGGTCGAAGTCGGCGCAGGTGATGGCTTGACTGAGTAGGCGTCTTGGTCATTTGCGGACCTCCGCTAAGCGTAGAACGAATACACCTCGCCCTAGAATTGGCCGTTTGGCGCCCTCTGCCTCCCGTGGGACAAAGGCCAGGCTAGAGTCAGCCCCCATGACTCGGCCCGCTACCGGAACTTTTGTCTGATTGCGGTATCGTGCTATCTGAGAGCCCTCCCAGTAGGTGCCTGGCTTCAACCCTCACTTCTCTTGCATGCTGACGTTGACGACAGTCATCGAACCATATCTAGCTCTGTTATACTTGCACGTATTCGAGGTCAAATACAACATCTCATCTCCGCAACACGAGTATCTAGACAATGTGGCCGCCTCCATAGCCAATGTCGCCGTCTCATCTACCAAAATTGGTCGCATCGCCTCCCGGCATCCGCTGCCAAACATGTTCATCAATCCCCGTCCTGTCCAATGCGCCCATATTGGCCTCGGTTGCTCTCGCTTCCTTCACGGGTCCTTGTCCTTGACACCATGCGTCCGATCCAACCACCAAGACCTTCCCCGCCGTCTTGGCTGCGGCCTCGGTTTTGAATGGGCTTCCCATCCGCATCGATCTCTAGATTCGGCGGATCGATGTCAAGCCCGGGTATTGCATCACTGGCTCCGAAGTGTGGCGAGTTCCCTCGAATGTCCATCGATGCTGGTGAATCGACACCCATCAAAGAGCCTCTTTCAGCCTGTGTGGCTGGTGTCGGCATCGCGGTAGTAGCGTCGCCAAATAGAGCGTTCATGTCTTCCAGTCGAACATTCGCCGTCTCCGGGTAAAGGAAATAGACTACTACTGTTAGCTTGCTGTCGCGCATCAGGGTTTCCCCTGTGACTTACCAAGAACGAAACTGACTGCACAGAAGAAAGCATGCAGCAGATACAGACGCCACTTGATGGCCTCCTGAAGTACCGGCGTCATTTCTCCCACCAGCCAGTTGAACGCCCAGTTGCTTGCCGTACTCAGACTTGCACCCTTCGCCCGAATGCTGAGCGGAAGAATCTCGGGAGGGTAGAGCCATGGGATAGGTCCCCAACTGGCACCGAACGCGGCGTTGTAGATCATGACGAAGATAACCACCAGCGTCGGTGTCCACCTTATGTCGATGAAAAGGAAGTACGATATCATTGACAATGAGATGATCATTGCAACCGCTCCTGAGAGCAAGATCGGTCGCCGCCCCCAGCGGTCGACGAGGTACCAGGGGGGAATCGTCGAAGCAAGATAAGTCATCGAATTGATGCCAGTCATCAGGATCGCGTCGCGACCGAGCCAGCCAGCTGATTCAAAGACTAGAGGAGCGTAATAGGAGATGACGTTGATGCCGTTCAGCTGAGCAAAGGCCTGAGCTGACATGGCGATGAAGACTCGCTTGTAGTATCTCTTGAACATGTCGCTGTAGGATCGCTCGCCTTCCATTCGCTGCATCAAGACGTTCATTTTGATCTCTCGGTACTCTTGGCGCGCTTTGTCGTTGTGGATGTCGCCCTTGCCGTACAAATTAGCGATGACAACAATGCCTTCCTCATCGTGGTCATTGTCAAGCAACCAGCTACGCACAAGTTAGCAGCTTCACAAGAAAATGAAATCGTGAACGTACCGTGGAGACTCGCAGATGATAAGACTGCCGAAACCGAGTAAAGCGCCCATCACACACTGCATGAGCAGGGGGACGCGCCAGGCATAGTCACTCTCGATGTAGCTGCAAAAGTAATCGACCCACACACTGGCAGCATAACCGGTGATGTTGCCGGTGAACTCGATGCATGCGAGCTTCCCCCGGTTATGCGGCGGGCTAATCTCCGACTGATACACAGGCACGATGGTTGAAAGTGCACCGACACCTAAACCGGCAATGATACGACCCAGCATCATCATGGGCATGCCAGTAGCGAAGGTTTGACACATGCCGCCGACGAAGAAGATCATTGAACCGTAGAGGATGGTCCTCCGTCGCCCAATCATATCGCCTATGCGGCCGACGCCCAGGGAGGATATGAAAGCGCCGACCTCGAGGATGGCGACCATGGTCCCGATCTCGGCGCGTGTTGGCTGGTTGAAGTAATCCTTGAAGAAGGGGCCACTGATAGTGTCAGTACTCGTTGGGCTTGTCGCTTGTTGGGAGGGTCTCATACGTGATAATGCCCGACATAACACCCTGATCATATCCAAAAAGGAAGACACCTAATGAAACGAACACGCTTGTAAAATATCTGTTCTGGTGCATCAGCATCTACCCGTGCGGCCTCAGCAGGCACGACATACAGAAGTGGCTTGCCTACCAGACCCCTGGTCCGGGCGGTCTGCGTATCTGAGGGCGCCATGATGAGTGCGAGAACCTTTTCTGCCCTGCTTATCTTCCTCGGGGCAGGATTGGGTATGGAGATCGCCTCTTTATCGACGCCAGCGTTGGTGCTCTCCCCTTCCGAACGGCCTTGAGGTTGAAAGGTAACCCTGTTCTTCCGCGCTGTGCCACGTCCACTGGGATTGAGGTTGCGACCTTGGCTGTTGAGAGGGTCAAGCTCGATGCGGAGAGGGTCCTCGTCGTCAGCAAGCTGTTCTGCGATGTCTCCAGTGTCACTCCAGAGCGAGAAGTCGTCGGACTCTGTGGCTGAAGAGTACGCCCTCTCCCTTTCCGTACCGTCCTTCTCGTCTACAGCGGAAGTCAAGGCGATAGCTGCTTCGTCGGTAGGCTCGGAGGGATGTCGACGGTGGGGGGGATGGGGAGATCTGCTTTTGGGAGCAATTGTGGCGGTGAGGGCAGTCTTTTAGACAGCCCTCGAGGTCTCTAAAAGGAATGTGATATTGAGTGCAGGCCTCGGCAGGGTAGGAGGAGCGAGGTGGACACTAAAAAACGCTGGATGTGACCGGGTTCGGGCGCAGGATGAGGTCTGATGGGCTCCCCTCGTGAATGGATCAGCTCCAAAGCATCCAAAGATTTGCCTCAACTGCGGTGGGGTAGGATGACAAGTAAAGGCAGGACGTGCACAATTTGGGTCATCCAGATTGTGAGCACGGGCGAAGGTCACCAGGAGAACATTAACGGCCGACCTGCAGTGATCATCCGCGCAGATAAGGCCAAGTCTCGTTGAGCGCCGAGATAGGCAACTACGGCCTGCAAGGATTGCTGCTTCTGCAGCTGCCGTGCAAGGTCACGCCGAAGGATTTCCACGCCGTTTCCACTTTAGCGTGGCTTCCCCAGCCTACTGTACCACGTATGTTCGTCCAGTGTGTGATTGCTCCAATGGCTTTAACTGCGTCTTCCATGGCGTCCGTGATGGTCGATGCAATGCGAGTTTGCTGTTAGCAGTGTTAGCAATGTTGGCAGCGGTATTTGCCCGAGGTGTCCACATGTCCCCCGATCGATGAGGTGTGAGTAAGCTAGTACTACCAGTGGCCAATTAATTCACTTGGATGATATTTGCAGCCTGAGGCATCAGACCAGTACTCAAGCCTTCGTTAATTTTTGTCGTATCAAACCAATGATGGAACCACGCCGTATGTACTCTTGAAGTGCGTCAGGTAAGCTGAGAAGATCATGTCGGCGCTACAGGTCGTTACCTTACCAGGTGCCGAGGCCTTTTCAGAGTTTCGCAAGCAGGCACTTTCTCTACAAGCAGAGATCGGTAATATCGAGGGACAATTTATTCACTATGTCGACCTCTTGCAGACACTCGACGACAATGCTTCTGATCTCTTGCAAAAACTTTTAGTGCACGGGTCCGAAACGAAAGACGTGGACGAGAGTGCTGGTGATAAGACGTTCTACATTCTGCCAAGGCCTGGCACCATCTCACCGTGGAGCTCTAAAGCCACCAATATTGCTCAGGTTTGTGGTCTTCGCCAGTACGTCAGACGGATAGAGAGGGGTGTCAAACTAGTCATCCGACTCAAAGATGGGCAGGAGGATCTCACTCCGAGACAGCTTGATTTCCTTCATGATCGAATGACAGAGAAGGTGTATGAAAGCGAGCCGAATCTAGCGGAAGAATTCGTTACACAACCCCCAAGACCTCTACAAGCATTTGATCTGACAGAGGATGGGGCATCTCCGCTCGACAAGCTACAGGAACTAAACAAAAAGTTAGGACTGGCGCTTGACGCGTCCGAGATACAGTACCTAGCGGATGCGTACTCGAAGGATGGACCGGTTGCACGTAAGCCCACAGATGTCGAGCTCTTCATGTTTGCGCAGGTCAATTCCGAGCACTGTCGACACAAGATCTTCAACGCATCATGGACGATCGATGGGCAGCGAAAAGCCAACAGCTTGTTCGGCATGATCAGAAATACGCACAAAGTCAGTCCCCGGGGAACAGTGAGTGCTTATGAGGACAACGCGGCTGTGCTGGAAGGTTTCAAGGGCACGCAGTGGTGTCCAAGCACGAGCACAGGCCAGTGGCTGCCGGTCGACGAGCTGGTACCATATCTGGCCAAGGTCGAGACGCACAATCATCCTACCGCAGTATCTCCATTCCCTGGTGCAGCTACGGGATCGGGAGGAGAAATTCGTGACGAAGGTGCTGTAGGAAGAGGCTCCAAACCGAAAGCAGGACTTATGGGCTTTACTGTCTCGGATCTACTGATACCCGGCCACAAGCAACCATGGGAGCTCGAATATGGAAAGCCCACCCACATCGCTAGCAGTCTTGACATTATGCTTGAAGCACCGATAGGGAGTGCTGCTTTCAACAACGAGTTCGGCCGTCCTTGTATCAATGGCTACTTCAGAACCCTCCTTTTGCAAGTGGACGTCGACAGTGAGCAGAAGGAGGTGAGAGGGTATCACAAACCCATTATGATCGCTGGTGGCGTTGGCACAGTTAGACCCCAGCTTGCATTGAAGGATCCAGACATTGTTCACCCTGGTGCTCATCTGATCGTCATGGGCGGCCCAGCCATGCTCATTGGTCTTGGTGGAGGTGCAGCATCAAGTGTCACTTCTGGCTCCGGCTCCGTGGACTTGGATTTCGCGAGTGTACAGCGTGGCAACCCTGAGATGCAGCGACGCGCCCAGGAAGTCATCAATGCGTGCTCCTCCCTCGGGAAAGACAGCCCAATCCTCTTCATCCACGACGTTGGCGCTGGTGGATTGTCGAATGCTCTGCCAGAATTAGTCAAAGACGCAGGTTTCTTAGGCGCTAAATTTGAGCTTCGAGATGTCGATAATGCAGATGGTAGCATGAGCCCCATGGAAATTTGGTGTTGCGAAGCACAAGAGCGATATGTTCTGGCTGTCGCACAGGATGGGCTTAACAAATTCAGAACGATTGCTGACCGTGAGCGATGCCGGTACTCGATAGTCGGGCAGGCAACTGGCCAGAAGGGCAACCCTGAAAACAGAATGACACTAACGGACCGTGACCACGCGAGTGATCAACAGCCAATAGACCTACCAATGTCCGTTCTGTTTGGCAAACCGCCCAAGATGAGCCGAGAGGTCCAAAGTCGCAAAACGCATCTACCTGCCTTCGACAACAGTCTCACGAGCTATATGCCAGATCCGCAATCAGGAACGGTGCTCGACGAGGCAATCAGTCGAGTGCTGCAGATGCCTGCCGTGGGGTCCAAGTCCTTTCTGATCACGATTGGCGATAGGACAGTTGGCGGTTTGACAGCCCGAGACCAGTTCGTTGGACCGTGGCAAGTCCCAGTAGCCGACGTCGGCGTTACCGCCACGTCTCTCACACACGGTATCAGGACCGGTGAGGCAGAGGCAATGGGAGAGAAGCCCACCCTAGCTTTGATCTCGTACGCCGCTTCAGCCCGTATGGCAGTGGCAGAGTCTCTCATGAACCTCACCGCTGCCGACATCAAAGAGCGCTTGACAGAGGTGAAGCTCTCCGCAAACTGGATGTCCGCAGCCAGTCATCCTGGCGAGGGCGCTGGCATATACGAGGCTGTTGAAGCAATTGGCTTGCATTTATGTCCTCAGCTTGGTATATCAATACCCGTTGGTAAGGATTCGATGTCAATGAAGATGCGGTGGCAGGACAATGAGAGCAAAGAGAACAAGGAAGTCACAGCACCGCTCTCACTGGTCATTTCCGCATTTGCTCCCGTCATGGATGTGACCAAAACATGGACACCTCAAGTGCGTCGATACAATGAAGTAGGTGAGACGAGTCTATTCTTCGTCGATCTAGGCCTTGGTCATAAAGCCATGGGTGGCTCTATCCTTGCACAGTCCTTCAAGCAGGTTGGAAACGAATGCCCTGACATACGGGATGTGCAACTCCTCAAAGACTTCTTCGACGCCACCCAGAAACTGCATGAGCAAGATCTCGTGCTAGCTTACCACGACAGAAGTGACGGCGGCCTCTTCACCACCCTGGCAGAGATGTGTTTCGCGGGCCGCTGTGGCATGAGCATCTCCCTTGAATCGATTTGCCCATCCTCAGAACCGCAAGACATCGTCCCAACCCTCTTCAACGAAGAACTTGGCGCAATTTTCCAAGTCCGCAAAGCAGACGAAACAAAATTTAAAGCCTGCTTCGCAACGTGCGGTCCGCCCCCTGGCCTCCTCTACAAAATCGGCAGCATAGGCAAAGAATCCTCAATCAAACAGAGCCTCTCAATCTACTACCGGGCAAAACTCATTCATCGCGCTTCCCGCTCCTCCCTTCAACAAACCTGGTCAAACACCTCCCACTGGATGCAACAGCTGCGCGACAACCCCAACTGCGCCGACCAAGAACACGAAAACATCGACAACGACCTTGACGCAGGCCTGACCCACCACCTCTCCTTCGACCCCAAAGCCCAATTGACACCCGCCTACGCCACAGTCCTCAACTACATCCGCCCCACCAGCAAACCCCGCGTGGCCGTCCTCCGCGACCAAGGTACCAACGGCCACGCCGAAATGGCCTTCGCCTTCCACACCGCCGGCTTCGCCGCCTACGACGTCCACATGTCTGACATCCTATCCGGCCGAACCTCCCTCACATCCTTCCAGGGCCTCGCGCTCGCCGGCGGGTTCAGCTTCGGCGACGTCCTAGGCGCCGGCCAAGGCTGGGCGAAATCAATCCTCTTCCACCCGTCGACGCGGTCCGAGTTCGAGACCTTCTTCAAGCGCGCCGACACCTTCACCCTCGGCGTCTGCAACGGGTGCCAAGTCCTCAGTAAACTGAAAGACCTGATCCCCGGCGCCGAGACCTGGCCCAGCTTCGAGCGCAACGAGTCCGAGCAATACGAAGCGCGCGTCTGCATGGTCAACATCGCCGACCCCACGCTCTCAACCACCGGCACCACAATCGAGCGGCTCGCGCCCAGCGTCTTCCTCCACGGCATGGACGCCAGCTCGCTGCCCATCGCCACCGCCCACGGCGAGGGCCGCGCCGACTTCCTCTGCAACGTGCCGCGCGCCACCCTCGCGGCCTCGCCCAAAGAGTCTCTCGTCGCCCAGAACGCGCAGCTCGCACGCGAATTCGTCGCGTCCGGCCTCGCGCCGCTGCGCTACGTCGACAACAACAGCCTGCAGCCGACGCAGCGCTACCCGTACAACCCGAACGGATCACCCGAGGCGATCGCGGGTGTGCGGAGCGCGGACGGACGGGTCTTTGCGTTGATGCCGCATCCGGAGCGGACGGTTCTGGGGGCGGCGGCCGGGAGTTGCGTGCCTGAGAGTCGGAGGGAGGAGTTTGTTGAGCATGGCGGTGCTTGGATGAGGCTGTTCAGGAGTGCGAGGAGATGGTGTGGGTAGATGGAGAGTTTTCGTCGGGTGCAGCGGAGATGGAGTCGATGAAGGTAGATGTCATGTGCAGCAGATAGTAGGACTGACTCTAGGAAGAAGGCCGTTTCGAACATAGCAGGTATTCTAGATAGGTGCGTTCGAGCATTCAAGCATTCAATACATTATGCATTATTCATACTTCACAACTCGTAGGTCTGTATCCATTTACAATGCTATAAAAGTTGTTCATACAATGCGGAATGTATGTCGCTGTACATGGTGGTTAGTCGCTACCCATCTCTCACGCTGTTGCGTAGATATCCAACGGACGCTTCTACACTCCTGCGACCCATTTCTTAGTGACGGGCATGGTGTACGGCTCTTGTGGTTGCGTGTTTGGCACGCGTGTGATCCTGCGCGAAGGTTTGTCTGTGGACGTGCTCTCTCTGTGACCCCTGGCCAGAACGGTCAGAGAGGGTTCGTGTTCCTAGCCACTCCAAAATCAGACTTCGCCTAGTCCTGAGGAGGTCTTCGCGATCTCGGGCACACTCGGAAAGATCGGATAGTCTCCTGTTTCTTGTCACGCCTTCCGGCGTTCTTATGCCTTTCTCGAGCGAGTCGTAGGTCCAGATCGTCCGGTGGTCACCGCGCCGCTGTTTCTCTTGTCGTCGATAGTTGCAGCGCTGCCTTCGGCACCCGGCAGAGGGAGGTCCTTCATTGCAATCAAAGCTTCTCGGCCAGTGTTTCTTCTCGGTCGTCCCGTCTTGGTGTCCTTCTTGTACGTGGCGAAGTAGAATGAGATGAAGAGAAGGAGGTAGGAGCTAAGGATAACCACACCGGCGATTGCAGCAAACTCTTCACCAGCGCATTTACCGGCATTTGGCAACCAGGGGAAGTAGACGCTCGTGAAGTAGGTGTAAGAGGCGAAGTAGACGAAGCCAAGATCGACGATAAATTGGGTGATCTGCATGATCGTGATGTATTTCTTCCACCAAATTCTGATGCCGCGGGCGGATTGAAAGTAGTACCTGGATATTATCAGTACATATGCTCGACGAGGAGTCAGGTTTGGTCTTACCAATACATAACCACGTGAACGGTCAAGTTCAGAGTGATAGGAACCCATGAAACCGCAGTGTGGCCAATGAGTTGAGTGTAGCAGAGTAGGGCGGTCGCGCCGTGGTGGTAGGTATGGAGGAAGGTCAATGGCTTCTTCTTGAGAACGAGGAAGACGGTGTCAATGAGCTCGAGGTACTTGGTGAGATAATTCATCTGCGCGCGTCAGTGCCTTGGTCCTGGCCTCAGAGGAAAGATACTCACGTAGTAGAGGGTGACCAGCGGCTTGGTCCAGCCGCCCTCATAGCTGCAAATGGCGCGAAAAACACCTCCATTGACCAGGGTAGGCAAAAGCTGCTCAATGAAGAGAGCTAGAAGACCACCACTTATCAGGGTCAAGTACAAGTTGTGTACCATGAAAGGGCCGTTCAACACGAATGGTTTCCGGTCGCGCATCAGTTCCCGGCCTCCGAAGATTATTATGTAGTATGCCGCCAGCGCAATGATTGTCGCTTGCAATGTGGACATGGGCGTCTCTCCTTGCTTGAATTGGAAGTCTTCTGGAGCATAATCAAAGACTGTTGTCCAAAGCTTGCTGAAGACTGGCCACAGCTTGATGCCAAATGGTCGCTCGACGGTAGGCATGCCCACCTCGACGTCTTTGAACAAGCCTGCCATTGTGCCGGATGGACGTAGACTGGGAGCTGCGCGACTTGAGAAAAGAAATTTAACTAGATTTCTGAAGGAGAGACTGAAGGGAACGAGGTTGTCGCAAGTTGACAGCCTGCACGAAGTGAACAGCAACAGTGAGAAGTGGTGGAAGTCCGAAGATTTGGCTTTGGCTGGGGACGCAGTGTTTGGTTAAATTGATTTTGGCTGCGCTGGGGATTCGGCTTTCGACGTCAGGGGAATCGCGCGTGTCCTGCGCGAACTCGCAGGAACAGCACGCTTGTCTGATTACTCGCCAAGCGGCCCTGTTTCCTGCCCCTCCGATTCGTGCATAATCTCCTGGCTTAATCTCCCAACGAGCGACAGCCGCCGTTTGTCGTATACTATGCGATTGACGCTCGATAGACACCGAGAGAGACACCAAGCATGACTGACATGGCACCGAGGCACTGTGCTGGCTGCATCTGAGATCGAGGTTGAAGCCTATGGGACACTAGATGCTCGTGCTTCAGGCTGCAGAAACGGCCGGGTTCCCTAATCCGACATACTAGGACGAACTGAGAAAGAGGCAGGTCTACCGAACGGTCAAGAGCGAGCCAGTCAGGAGGGCTCCATTTTCCACGAGAAGAGAGAAGGTAGCTGCAACCTTGACACGTCTGCGCCGCCGTAATACCTGCGCCAAACGTTCCAATTCCAAGCTCAACTATTTGATGACTTCAAAGTCAAGACTGAAGACCACAATTCAAGGCATACCTCGATCATACCTCGCACTTCCGCTCCTTCCACTCCTCCCCAGACCACGAATCTATAGCGATGGCTCTCAACGCTCTCCGGGCCGCTGCTCGCCCATCCTCGTCGTTCCTTCGACCCGTTTTCAGAGCTGCTCCCAGAGCTGCACGTGTAGCTCCTAGCACATCGACCATTTGCGCCAGGTCACCATTTAGCTCTTCTGCTGTACAGAGAAGCTCGGAACACGGTGAAGAGACCTTTGAGGAATTCTCGCAAAGGTACGGCCGGCCACTGCAGCTTCAACCACGACTGCCATACAATGCTGCGCATATCACACCACTTTTGGATCCGCCGTCCACGAGCAAGAAATGGACCGAAGGCTGACTGGTGCTTGCTAGATACGAGGCCGAGTTCGACAAGGTGCAGGATGTCTTCGAACTTCAGGTAATTCTCCGCTTCTGCTTGGGGTATGTCGTAAGTGGTCTGACAAGTCGTAGAGGAACCTGAACAACGCGTTCGCATACGACTTGGTGCCCTCTCCCGGCGTCATTTCAGCTGCCTTGAAGGCTGCACGACGGGTCAACGACTTCCCAACTGCCGTCAGAATATTTGAAGGTATGACAGCTCGTCATCTTGCGCTGCCGATGCCACTGCCACTGCCGAGGGGACACAGCTAATCCCGGAAACAGGAATTAAAGCCAAGGTCGAGAACACACACCAATATCAAGAGTACCTCGACGAACTGAAGCCGGTGCGAGAAGAGCTGGGCATCCACCTGAAGGAGGAGTTGTACTCGGAGGGAACCGACAGCCCCTTCTACAACCCATAAACAATATCTATCCGGCACGTTGTTGTGAGCGCAGATCCTGGCCAAAGGAACGTTCGTGGCTGGGCGACGGTGATCAGACCCAACAAGTTATTGGGGACCAGCATATCGTAGTCAGAGGTTGTGGATATGCTTTTCGTGTTTGCAATGATCAAAAATCGATGTACAGCAACTCCTTCACGCTGTTCCTGTCCATCTAAGCGGTCGACCCAGTTTGCTCGTCTTCGCACGCCGTCGTCTCCCATCATGTATCTCGGTCAAGGAGCCTGCAACGAATACACACTGACACTTCAAAGTGGGAAGAAACCACACGGAGGACACAAATATCTGGCAGACCCTTGCTCCTGAGTAACACTGAGATTCACAAGCTTGCAAGAGTCAAATTCTACCACAGCAGGCACTAGTGAAATCCGAGGCCTCGTAATTGCGCACCTCTACCAAACCACTTCCACTCCCAGTCATAGTGCATTCCGTACTTTTCCACCCCGACCGAATATACAAGCACAGCAACGAATCACATTCTCTAGACCAAATGCCGCTCCTAGCCCATGCCAACATACTTGAACCACAACGGCCTACAGTCCTCTCTTTGCAGCCAAGACTCCCCGGCGTAGAACTGCCCAGGCTTACATCCGTGGCACTTGGGCGAGTTCGGGCAGTTGTAGAAAGGCACGTGGTTGTACCCGATATCCTTGAACCAATGTATCTTGCTCGCATCCTCGAACAGGCCCAAGGCAATGGCATGCACAGGCGCATCGCCCCAGCGCTCGTAGAAGAAGCCCCCCGCCCGATCCAGGTGGCTGAAGTAATCCTCGTAGGCCTGCGAGCGCCAGAAACTCATGTCGGCGATCTCGAAGTTCGTCCAGAAGTGGCAGGTGCTGTAGCCGTGCGCCTTCATATTGATGTCGGGGCGTCGCTCGTTGTCGACGAGCCAGTTCATCGCGTTGTTCTTGGCGAGATGTTCGGGGTGGGCTGCCAGAAATTTGATCGTTTCGGGCCACAGGCTAGGGATGGACTCGGGCGCGTCGAACAGGTTGATGTTGAAGCCGTATGTCTTGTTGTGGTCCTGCATGTACCGGAAGACGTCGTAGTCGACGTCGCAGAAGAACTTGACTTTCGGCTCCACGCGCCAGTAGTACTGGATGTGCTCGAGGGCCGGGTGGCGGTAGAACATGCCGCTATTCCACCTGCACATCTTGTTGTAGGACATCTTGCCCGAGTACTGCACTTTGTTCTCGGCGAGAATTTTAGCCGACTCTTCGTAGAGCTCTTTGCTGATCCACGGGGGCATTTCCCAGTGGTCTTTGGGGATAACGTGGTAGTTGCACTTCGCCTTGGTGACTGCTTGGGTCCTGCGCTTGAATTCTTCGGTGAACTCGACATCGTTGAAGAAGGTCCAGGGATAGTTGAACTTGTGGTTCCATGTTGCTTCCAGTTCTTTCATCGAGGGGATGAGCTCGTGGAGTTCTTCGTTGCGCACCAGGGAGAGGAGGGTGGCGTTTATGCGGGCTGAGTTGGCACTGTCGGCGGCGTAGTCACTGGTGGTGTGTCGCCATAGTGGCTCTGGCGGCTCACCGACGGGGTCTAGCAGGGGATCTTTGTCCCAATGTGTTATCTTTCCCCCGCTGTTGACATCGGGATTGCTGCTGCCGCTGCTGGTACTACTGCCGCTGCTGGCTTGCCCTGGCAGGCCGAATGTGGTGGGTTGATGAAATTGGGTAATATATATGAGGACGAAGACGAGCAGCAGGCAGACTGCTCCCAGGAACCGTATCGGTCGTGCCACTCCCATTATTGAAGAGCGGTGTTATGCCTCATAGCCATAGATTGACTATTGAACATTACTTGACAAGAGATTGTTTGGCGCAAAGACCACTGCAGTCCTCTGCATGCGCGTGGCCTGGGTCCGCCTGACTAAGTTGACATGGTTCTGATGGAGACAAGGCGCCAAAAGCCAAGCCTGTATCCCTGCCGTATGGGACGCGGCTACTTTGTCACTTCCTTCTTCAAGCCCCATAGATAGCAGTGCATTCGGACGACCTGCTGGCCCAGCGTGTGAGAAAGCTCCAGGAAGCAGACGATGTTACGCTTCGAATACAAGGAAAACTCGACATGGCTACACCAACCGCCTTGAATGAATGGCTAGATCAGCTCTCTTCATCAATAGTCAAAACCACCACTTCGTCCAAGCAGAACCAGAAGCGCCTGCAGGATGGATTTCGTCGACGTGTCAAACGGCACAACTTTGCCCGCACCAACCAGTTTGAGGTTGCTGAGAAGCTTGATGGCCTGGAGGAGAAGTTCCAGATACTAACACTGGACAATCTTTCCGATGCCCTAAGAAAGCGAAGGAACGAGCTCAAAGAGTTCCAAAACAATTGGCTTCCGGATGTGCTCGACTTGTTCTTCCATTTATCAGGTAATCCGGCAACAAACGAGCGTTTGCTTGAGCTCTATCGTGTCCCGCCTCGGACCGGCACACCTCCACCTCTCCGGTGGAAAGACCTTCTAGCGGACGACCCTCTTGATAGCCACGATCGATTATGGTCGGTCCCAGACTTTAGGGATGGCATTGACTCGGGCTACGAGGACGAAGATCAAACCGTCAGCACACCGGCTTCTGGCTCATCATTTAAACGCTATGCTGCAAGACAAGACCACGACACTGGCGTGGAAGAGGAAAAACTGTTGTACGAGCTGAGCGATGAACCTCTTAGTACTAATGCCAATATTGCTCAGCACTCGGCGCTTCCTAGTTCCATAACGGAGGAGTCCTTCATTCGGCAAGCACTATTCCTGCTGCAAGGTCTCCCTGTCGACGTGTTCACCGGCACACATCAGGGTTACCAGCGAGTACCATCAGTGGTCGTCCGCGGTGTCCCAGACAGGTCCCTAAATATGCTCGCTGATCGAATATCTGCACTTCGACGAGCTTATGATCTTGTGAGTTCTTGGGTCGACAAGGAGACGGATTGTGCCTATATCGCGGCCATGAAGAGCGCTGCAGACGGTGTTCGACAAGACTACAGAAGGCATCTGGACGCAATGCAGCAAGAATTCATCGAACCTACCAGGGACAGCACAGTCAGCACAATAAGGCTTGCCAACTTCGTCGAGAAATCAAGCTCCGGCATCGCTGCTATTGCGCGTTTTCTGGTCGAGGTGGGAGATGGCGATTCTGTGGCCTTTCTTGAGAAGCTCTACGATGCAACGCAACTGTATCAACTGAGTGGAGACTATGAAACATACCTTTGCCTATGCTCGCTGCTCGTACCGAGCTTGTGCACGTACCTGCAGCCGATTCGGGTGTGGCTCGAGAAGGGGTTGCTCGAAGCCGACAACGAGGCATTCTTCGTCCATGCTCGGTCCGCCACACCGCTTCTACCTAGACTCTGGCATGACCAATACATTCTCTGTACGGCACGTCAGAGTAGATCGCCTACTTTCTTAGCTAGTACAGCTTCAAACGTTCTCGCCTGTGGGAAGACATCTGCTTTTCTGAGTCAGTTCCCTGGAGTGCATGACAAAACGTCGTTGACTGCCAGCTCTGTGATAGATCAGGATCGGCTTTTGGAGGTGGTAAGAGCTGATTTTAGTATTCCCTTTGCCGCCTACTTCGAAAGCAACTGGCACCAGCTCGTCAGTCATTTGTTGCAGAGCAAGACTGAGAGTTTGAAAGCCCTTCTCAGTGGACACTGTAGCCTCGAAGAAACCCTCGATGCACTCGGCAAACTCTATCTACGACAAGATAGTGTCTTGTTGGACGAGATAGAAACAAAGCTTTTCGATCGAATAGACCGGTGCATGGACGACTGGAACGACCGTTTTCAACTGAGAGACATGCTTGACGAAGCCTTTGATGCTCAAGGCTTGCCGTATGTCCCCAATTCCATCATTGTTCATTCGGCGTATACCTCCACAAGAAGTATGCACAACCGAAGGACATCAGTCAAAATCCTCAACGCACTGGCTTTGCAGTATGTACTATCTTGGCCACTGGCCAACATCATTGACGACGATTCGATGAGCGCATATCAAAGGGTTGCGTTAGTACTTATGCAGACTCGTCGAGCCAAGTACTGCATCGAGCGTACCGGCTATCTTTCAGCTATATCTATACCACTGGTCGAGGATGCATCTCCTTCAGACCAGAGGTTTGCGCAGATCCTTGCTTTTGCGCTCGTCAACTTCGTCAACACACTTTACGACCACTTCATGACCACAACGCTTGGTCCGTTAACGAAATCAATGAGGTTGAAGATGCGCGATGCCTCCACGATGGATGCAATAATTGGCGCCCATAAAGACTATGTTATTCATCTAGAATACTCCTGTCTTGCTGCACCGAGAGTCAAGGTCTTAAGACAAACTCTCATCAGTCTTCTTGACTTGTGCATTCGCTTCTCGGATCTGGTCTCCAATTCGGCCAAGGTCAAACATGATGACCTGGATGATGAGAAAAGCTCTTTCATGTCTGCCCGGAGTGGCAACAGAACACTGCGTGAGGATCAGTATGGTTCTGACAGCGAGGATGACGACGATTTTGGCCAAAGAGGAGAAGGCTATTCCTCTTTCATCGTCCTTGGTGATGACACAAGTATTGTGAGTGAGCTGAGGAAGGTTCAAACACAGTTTCGGAAACAAGTCAAGTTCTTCATTGCGGGCTTGAGAGGGGTAGGAAAGGCAGGTCAGCATGTACACGATCTTGAACAGTTGGCCGATAGACTGGGCTGGAACCAGATTATATAGTATATACTATCACCATGACCACAACTTGAAGATTGTCTGATGATGTGCTTGCTGGTTGCGACCGTTACTTCGTATCGCTTGCCTCTCATCGTGTGTCGTTGTCCGAAGACTGCCATGGAATAGGCCGATGCCTCCCTCGGAGCCTTGCTTACCGTGCAAACATTGCAAACATGACTTGGACCTCCTGGCTAGGACCATGTTCGCGCCTATACTCAGGCGAACCTCTTCGGACAAGCCGTTGACAACATCGACCGGCATCACGAGCTGTAGCACGCGATTGTCCCGACCCGCTTCGAAACGTTCCACAGGCTATGAAGAGAGGCGCAAGTGATCCATAATCGTCCAGGCTGCGGCCCTATACTTGCACCTCCGTGCTGTCCTGTTGTTCTTGGCCGCAGTGACGCCCGACAGAAGTATGAATGGTCTGTTTTTCTGACATCCAACTCTCTCGACGATGATCATCTAGTTCCAGAGTTGCTCTATGGTTCGCGTTTACCATATGCAGCACAGCCTTATGCACAGGAGGCACTGCGAGGCCGTTCCCAAACTTGCACCTCTCTTTTGCGAACGACAATACTGTCGAGGCATCTTCGCAATTGCCATCTAGACCTCGCAGATTTTAGATAGCTCTTTGCGTTGACCATGGCAAGCCCTGTCATGCTAGCACGTGTCGCGGGTCGAGCCGCAAAGCACATCGCCATGAAGCGCCTTGTCCATACCATTGCCTTGACGCCCACAGCCGCAGGCATCAGAAAGTGGAACACACTTGTTGACAGTGATCAGCGCCATGAGGTGCGTCATGCGATAATAAACAGCACCCCATTTTCCACTTACACCATGAGTGTCTACACCGGACCGGCGCCAGAGTTTGATACCTGGGCCGATTGGGATGGTGATCCCGACAACCCCGACGATAGCGAGTACGATAATTTTTATACCAGTCTCGGCCAGCTATCGCGGCTACCACGCCTGGAATCAGCGTGCTTACGGTTTACAGAGAATTGTGCCGCAGAGGACGATTTCTATGGCAACAGACACGAATCGCCTTCTCACAGGCTCAAGATCCTTGAGCAATTCTTCCAGGCCCTGGCCCAGCGATGTCAGAATCCAAACCTTTCACCAGTGACAAGGCTTACGGTTTATAACCTGCAGAACATGCCGTGCCCACAGATCACATCTTCGACACCCTTCTCTTCGGTCATGCGAGATGTCGAGCACCTCCACTTACACATCATGGAAGAATGGAACGAGATAGGTCCGGACCAAGACATCTCTCGCGAGGAACGCCGCTCGTTTATGCCCTTCCTGCACGAACATTGGTTGGCACCACCTGCACCACGGCTCAAGTCGCTTACAATCTCTTTCCCTGACTGCTGGGGCCCGCTGCCCGGTTATTTCGTCGGCCATGGCTTGCGCTTCCCGAAGCTTGAGAACCTGGTGCTTGGCCGCTATTGTCTCGCACATGGCGACAGCATGGACTGGGTCTTACGTCAAAAAACTCTCAAATCTTTGCGGCTGCACAACTGCATGATCGCATCACACCTTAGCGTACATAGTGACTCGATGTTGGAGTGGCAAGTAAAGACCCACGATTGGACAAGGTTGCCATCTGAAGCATTTGGATTTGAGCCAGACATCGATGAAATTTACCATTACCCAGGTATGTGGGGAGATGTCTTCAGACGCATCGGTAACGAGCTGCCCGACCTGACCGACTTTCGCTTCCACATCTATTGTCCACGTTCGAGAGACGAGGACGTGCCGTTCGACAGGCCTGAACGCTTGACCACGAGTCTATCACCGCTTCGGTATGTCGTTTTTGACCAAGGGCTTCTTCCGACGCAATGGATCGACGTTGATAACGAGGAAGGCAATATGGACTTTGGCGACTATGAAGGACGTAATACGTCTCTCAACCGTCATCTAGAGACCATGCAGGGAGATGGCGCGGCTTTGGACGAACTTTGTGCTAAAGTATCAGCAAGTCATCAGTGAGCGTTGAGCAGGTGCGCTCGTCGCTGATTATTCTCTCCGAGCTTGGTATTTGATGTGGCGCTGGAGATCAATGTTGTCCACTGTGGCAGTCCGTGGCGGACAAATGATGCATGACAACTGGACTGCCAACGGTGTCGAAGTGTTGCGAGGTTCGCTCCCCCTGATGTATTGTTTTGGCTTTGTCAGACTCAACAGACCATAGAACAATTGGGATTCATGCGTTCGATGAGGCCTTTTCGCTTCAGCCATCCTCAGAATCAACTTCCATCGTATCGTTTCTTTCCCCTTCCACCTCTATACCACTCCTCTTCAGGAAAAGCTTCGCCTCATCAAGGGCTTCTCGTTTCAGAGCCTGACCACTTGAGTCTTTCGCCCTAGCATTCAACCAACTACTATCCAGCGGCCCTCCCCCAGCCCGTCTGCTGGTCTGGTCCTCGTTCATAGATGTAGCTCGATCTGCATCCTGTCTTGTACCCTTAGCAATTAAGCCTGCCTCGTCCAAAGCGTAAATCTGTCGTCGCAGGCGGACTTCAACGCTTGAGAGTGTGGAGAAGTAGTCTGAGCTGGCTTGCTGGAACTTGTCCTTCACGTCTTCGAGTCTGGGGTTGGGCTCATCGTAGTCATCGTTTGGTAGGAGACCTATGGCTTTCGAAGCACATGCTAGGAGCTGTGAGATATCGTGATCTATAGCATTGAGCTCCTTTATGCGGTCCTCGGACGATACAGGTATGAAACCGCGCGTCCCGCCATTGGTGCCGGCAGACATTCTGTGTCAAACACAGGTTGTATATGCGCTGCTTGAGGAAGGAGCGAGATGTGGATGTCAATGGGAAAAGAGGCTAATGCCTAGAGCAGCTAGCTTGAGATATTCGGCTATTATTCGGTGGATCTCAAGGAACCGCGCGACCAAGGCTTAAATGTCCTCGTCGCGTTGATACGTCTGCGAAGTAACATAAAACACGATCACATCGACTTGATGATACTACCATCAAAGCGCATCGTATGCGGCAGTGAGACCATGACAACATAACCCAATGTCCTCGAACATTCCCCCGCCCAGCCCTGCTGGGCCACGAAGTGCCAGTGTAGGGCCAAACGGCGCACTACCAACACCAACATCGACAGCAGTAGTTAATGGCGTTGGCCCTGCAAGTGGCACAGCAGCGCCAGCGGCAACAAGCAGTAATGCACCACTTTCACAACAGAATCTTAACCAGATAGTAAGTGCTTGCACCAGCCCCGTTGCCCCGTGTCACTCCTTATACCGACCTATTGGCGTGACGGCATTGTCAAGCTATGAGCACAAAGTGAGGACATAGCTTGCTTCAAGGACCTCTCAAGTCACAAAACATCAGACGGCATGATCATATCTCTCTGCGACCAACTTCCCGTCTTGCCTACGCCTTTCGCTACACTACACAATCATGGCACACCCGTACCAACCCGCGAGTTGTGTAGCGTGGCAAACCAGACGGGCTCAATATCATGCCGAACAGGCTCAACTTCAAAAGTACCCGGTTAGAGCTGGACCAGTCTCGGAAGCTACTCCAGCATTGGGGTTTTCGCAAGATCGCGCCTATCCCCATGTGCGTTCATAGTCCTGTTGGGTTCATGAAGAGAAATCGGCGCTGACACTCCTGACCATAGGTGATTGATTATCTTAACAAGAAAGGATATACAAGATCTGAAGCGGTCCTCAGAGCAGAATCCTCAAATCAAGCGATACCAAACGAACTGGAAGCACGACCGAAGGAGACTGGACCGCCAAAATATGTCGATGCTTACGCGAGATTTGAGCAATGGACGAAAGACGCTCTCGAAATCTACAAACCCGAAGTGCAGCGGTTGCTCTGGCCATTCTTTGTCTATTCGTTCCTCGATCTAGTTGACCATATGTACACCAGAGAAGCCCGTACGTTCTGGAACAAGTTTCAAGAGCAGTTCCGGCAGGTGCACGAGCATGATCTTCGAAGGCTTGAGCACACTCTTCTACCTGAACACCAGGAGGAAAACGGCATCGCGAAGACGTACAAAGAAAATCGTTACAGGTTGCCTATCACAAATGCCAGTTTTCAGTACCTCATGCAATTTCTAGAAGCCCTGCCAGTACCATGGTTCAAGCTTCTAATACAGATCATCGAGCAACGAATGGACATTCGACAGGTTGCGCGTGCAGGAGATGACAACTTTTCCTTCGAGGCAATCCTACGGAGGGGTCAGGAAGATCAAGTGGTGGAAGACGAGGGTATACCAGGCCATCGCGCGGGAAATGCCATCTCGTCAACAGATCCGAGCGTAGGCAACACCTTGGCTGCGCTCAGACTAGGGAAGTTGCCGATGGAGAAGGAGCTCGAAGAGGACGTAAGGGAAGATCTTACTGATCTTGATCTTGAGACTCCGGCTTTGCCAGGAGAGTCGTCTCTTGTCGAAACGCACGAGAAGGTCAACATCAAGCAAGAAGACGAAGAAGACGGACCGAACCGAACCGATATACCGTATCCAGTTTCGACAGCACGAGATGTGGCTATGGAAGTGCAAAAGATTCGTGAGAATCGAGACCGGCTCAAGCTCGAAGGCAGAACGGGAGGTGTTGGTCCGGGGTTGAGTTGTGTCATCTACACATTTCACAACACGAAAGACCACATCACTTGTATGGAGTTCTCTAGTGACAACAGCCTTGTGGCTGCAGGCACTGACATGTCCTACATTCGTGTCTGGTCGATGGAAGGCACGCAGATCGGGGTCGACGATGCAGGTCAGGCAGTGAACTCGAAGCGGCTCATAGGCCATTCTGGCCCTGTCCATGGCCTCTCTTTCGCACCTTCTAGTGTCCAACCGCCCGGCCAAGATGCGGATACTAAGCCACAGTGGCTCCTATCCTCCTCCGCCGATGGCACGATTCGACTCTGGAATCTGACTCTTTGGCAATGTTTGGTAATCTACAAGGGTCACGTTGGTCCGGTTTGGGATGTCAAATTTTCTCCGCTGGGCACATACTTCGTCAGTGGAGGCATGGATAAGACCGCGAGGTTGTGGGTCACGAGCAAAGCCTCAGCACGCCGCTTTTTCGTCGGTCACGACGATGACGTTGACTTGGTTGCCTGGCATCCGAACACGGCCTATGTCTTCACCGCTAGTTGCGACAAAACTGTCAGGATGTGGTCAGTGTCGAATGGTGCACCTGTACGTATGTTCACAGGTCACAACTCGCCTATCACAGCCCTTGCTTGCAGTCGAAATGGCAAGCTGCTCGCAAGCGGTGACGACACTGGCAACATCTTGCTCTGGGACCTTGCTCCAGGAAAGCTGCTGAAGCAGCTGCGAGGTCACGGGAAAGGTGGGATCTGGTCTCTTTCCTGGGGTGTCGAGTCAACTGTGCTCGTCTCCGGCGGCGCTGACCAGACCGTGCGAGTCTGGGATGTCAATCTGCCGGCCAAGGAGGGTTCGACCGTCAAGCCAGGTGACGGAGGAAAGCCAGAAGGTGCAGCAGCAGCTACTGCGAGTGCTGCTGCTCAAGCGGGCGCTGGAAAGAAGAAAGGAAAAGGTCCTTCTGTCTCGGCTGATCAGATATCGGCCTTCCTGACGAAGAAGACCCCTGTACAGTATGTGGGTGTAACTAACATGAACTTGATCATAGCTGGAGGGTCGTTCTTGCCAGAGAATTTTGTTTCGTAAGTCGAATAGCAAAAGCTTGAATCATGGTTCTGGTGGGATGGTCTGCAAGCTGAACGTTGCATATGGCGCATGGTGTTCTAGAGGCACGACTAGGAGAAGCTTTCAGCTTGCACCACGAGTTTGTCGCGTGAGGCTAAATATCGATGTTCATTTCTGATTTATCTACGCCATGCACTTGCAGGTGCAACCTGTTTTGACTGTCACTTCACCTTGGATCAGATTTCTAATCACGAATGTGCCTGTCGCCGGCCGCCCCACCACCACAACCAATCAACACTGGCATCTTGGTAGCAGTGAGCCAATAGGTTGTTCGAGTACACCAGCATTTCGAAGACGCCATCTCTTTCACACGGAACAGCTATCAGCCCTCACAGACCGAGTCTTGCTAAACAACAAGCGTGGCGACCTCTCTTGCAGATGGCGAGGACTAAGAAGGGCAAGCCTGGCAGCAGGGCTAGGCGTCGAACAACAATCAGCTGCGAAGCTCTCGAAGTGTCCTCTACCACGGTACAAGCAACATCTGTCCACGACGTGGAGCAACTCGCGACCAAGTTGAACGAGAGCGTGCGAAGATGGAACAACCATAAAGCATATGTCAAGACGCAGGTAGACCCTCTTAAAGAGGCACTCAGATCAGCTCAAACTCCAGACAGAAGCCACACAGTGAACATGCTGGAGCTTACGGGCGCAGTAGAAGAGTTTGAAGAGCTGGTTTCTAACATTTGCGCCGCTTGTGATGGTGGTGTTGCATATGCAATTACAACTCGTGAAGTCTCAGAGCAACCAGGCCTCGAAATCCCAGAATTTGTGAATTGCGGGCAGGTAGATGGAAGCGATGAGGCAGAACCAGTGCAACTAGAGGTGAGCAGCATAGAGCACAGCGACAAAGGAGGAAGTGGAATCGAAGAGCTTGAACAAGTCATCACGGGGTACCAGAACAGAGCGGTCGCTTGCATTGAGGTGGGCCTGAAAGTACTGGCGGAATCGATCTCCAAACCTAGCTCCGCAACCGACTTTGGCCACGAAGAACTAGTCAATGAAAACGAGCATCCAGATCATGTGGCGGATAGCAAATGGGAGTCGCGTCGATACGCCCTTTCCGAAATTGGCGACCAGACGAAAGTGATCCTTGAACGAACGCGACTACTGAGCACCAATCTTGTGTACGGCTCGTGGAATGCAGCATGTGAGTTGTTAGAGACTTGCGACCAGCATACACGCTTGCCGAAGTCCGAGACTCGACCAGACATACAATTGATCAAGGAGGAGCTACAATACGTGCTTGACGGTGCTGGTGATCTCCGAAAGCTCTTCAACATCGACGCGGCCGAGTTAGAGGCGACTTTGCAGGAGGCCGAGGCGCACCCACGTCCATCTCCTGTTGCTTTGATACACACCAAACCGACGGTCCCGATTTTCGAGCTCACAGTCAATGTTCTTGAGACCCCAGATGTCGATGCGCCAATAGTCTGGCAGTCTCAGTGCCTTCGGGTGCTCGCTGATCGGTGCAAGAAAATGGCTAAGGCTAACAACGTGGTCAACTGGCTTTGTGAGGACGAGCTCAGCGCGTTACTGGCTGCTCCTAACTCCATTTTCTTCAACTTGTTCCATGTAGAAGTTCGATGCGCGGCCAATCCTACCAAGCGTATCTCGGTCAAGGGACCCAAAGCATGGCTTGAGTGGTTCACTGCAATAGTGCAACAGCCACATGGGGACGCGATCAAGGTCACCTTCTGGTTTCATGGAGTTGCTAATGCAGCCACAGGAGGTCAGGGCGGCAGCAAGAAGAGAAAGCTAGATAAGCAGGGCACACCATCTGTTCAGGTGCCAGCTGCGAAGGACCAAGGACAGCTGTTCAGAGCTACAGGGTGGATGAAGAGTGGTTGAGGGGATCTATGGTACGGACGAGAGAGAGTCGGCTGGATATGGCAGGAATCGTGAAGGAATAATAAAGCACGACCGTACACCTTGAGCTGGTAGCGAGAAGACGGTGAGCCGGAAGGCCAGTATCAGACGACAGAGCTAGACATAAAGACCAAGAAGCTCCCTTGATATGACCGTGGTGTAAGAAAAAGACAATGAGTTGTGGGCTAGTAGATGGAGGAAGTGACGATGTGAAGGACCGGTCAAGAGGACAAAGGCCGAAGCTTTACCGATTTTATACAAGAAATTCTAGTCGGAAGCAGGACAGTAAAGGCTCATTTTCCCAAGTCCTAGCCTGTACTTTCGATATTGTCACCTGTGCAGAAAGCACTCACAGAAGTATTCGAGCATAGCACAAGATGGAAGTTCTCAGAGACGCGCCAGAAACAGGGTCTTTCGTACCTCTAGCCGAACACCAGTCGACGACGCCAGCTTCTTTCCACTCAGGACCACCAGTACTACACTACTACAGCGACAGATGTCAGGTGATCGTCCTCGAAGAAGAGTTGCAGAACGCGCCAGCACTATCGAGTTTTGTGTCCAAGGCTACTGTCCCAGCTCACCCGAACGAGGCGCAACAAGCTGAGGAGACCAACGGCAGCCATGCTGCGCAGAAGACTCTGGAGGACGTAGACATCTGGGTCACGTCAGAGTACGCATCTCACCGTTCCAAGGTACTTGCGCTAACGTGAGACAGCAAGCTCCTCTTCTATTCCAAATCACACGCGAGCGGCATCTCGATACCCTACCCAACAATCTCCCTCCACGCTATTCAGTCGCTCCCGACCCCAGCAGCGACAGAACCTCAATCGCAAGGTCTTTACATGCAGCTCATCCCGTCTATTCCTGACCCCTCCGACGATGAGCCTCCCGACACCGTCTCCCTCACCATTATTCCCACGGCCTCCGCGCCTCCACCATCAACAGCCCCCACTGCAAATGAGGATGATGCGATCGAGAGCGAAGACAGACCAGAGCAGACGCCGGTTATGGCTCTGTTCACCGCACTGAGCGATTGCAGTAATCTACACCCTGACCCGGTAGAGGACGAGGAAGAACAGGGCAGCAGGCTTATGCAGGCGGGGCTAGCGATCCCGGGAACAAGCGATGGGAGCATGCCGCCAGCCATGCCAGGGAGCGGTGGCTGGATCACAGCCGAGAATATGCATGAATTCATTGACGAGGATGGCAATTTCATCCAAGATGCTGACGAGACGGAGGCAGACGGAGAGGCAGAGCTTGGTCCTGGCGCAGGCACTGTGCGAGGTGCACCTGACGACGACAAGGCCGACAACGACGATGATACGAAGTGGCAACGAACTTCATGAGGGCGGGGTGAGCGCTTGCAGACGTGCGCGTGGAAGCAAAAGATGGAGATAAGCAATTTGGAGCGTTGCGATGCGACTCGGTGCACCTCCACAGTATAGGTATCTGAGCCTGAGTAAGTAGGACGGTAAGTCGTCGATCCATCCACTTCTCGCTTGCATCCGAGTGTTCAGCAGTTCTGCCTTTCCTTCATGCTGCTTCTCTGAGCCCTTCACTTTGATGCACTGCCGCTGCCCGACGTGCTGGTGCTACTGCCCATCGGCATGACCTCAACCAGGCTCGCACCGGCTTCTGCATCACCGACCAGGCCAATGTCGCTTGCTGGCTGCTCAAGTGCGCCGTGTGGCACCTTGGCTGGCAGCGTTGCCGGTGCTGATGGCTGTAATTCTGTCTTGAGATCGCTCGCTTCGACAGGGTTTGATGATGGCTCGACCGTCGGATGCGTTGCTGGATCGGACCGGATGGTGCGTTGAGCGTCGGCCATTGCTTGAGCAGGATGATCCTGTGAGGGTGAGGTGGGGAGTCTCGAGGTCTTGAGCAGCGCGTGGCGTGCTGTTTGTCGCGCAAGGGTCAAGCTGCTGATGAGTGCTGTTGAGATGTGTTTAGACGTCTATCAATCAAGCTATTGGTGCTTGGTCGAGCAAGAGCACGAAGTGAACAAGAACGTCCGCTGCGCAAGACTGTTTCCCGACGACAACGACAGAGATTCCTCTAGGTTCTGCTCTCTACAGACCCCCAAACATAACGTGAATTATATAGTTCACGTCTGTGCTCGTTGCAGCTTTTCAAATGCCACCTCTTATTACGTCTGTCCTGCCGCTGCGTACCGAGCCCATGAACCACATGTTTTACGATTTGTCTTTGGACCGCTTAACTTCGCCCAGAGAATGACGTTGGGCAGCTTGGAAATAGGACAAGAATCCTTCTGCCCGCTTCTACCTCACGCCCAGCCGCGATACCAAGATCCAAGATCGTAGCACTCATGATACCAAATTCGCGCGATACCGAGCGCTCCCAGAGTCCTAGACGGTGAACTTCACAATGAGCTCAATGATTCAATCCTCGGGCTTGCGTTCTTATAGCACCGACTCGGTAACTCCGCTTGGCATAGATTTCTGTGGGGCTTCGGCTTCTGTCTTCACAGCACTCAGGTGCCTACTAGGTACTGAGCACTTGCAGCTCTTTCCAAACATATCTAATGACTTCTTGATAACGTTGACAGCGCGATTGATGCTTGACGTTTGACTGCAACACAGCTGGAGCATTTTGCTGACCGCCAAATGCGTGTTGCCAGTGGTTGCGACTGAGATGTGGAGGCTGTTTACAATTATCCCTCCTCGGAGCGCGTACAATATTTGCGACACAACTCAATGCAACCAGATTGCTAACTGATGCTGTTTTACTGTGCCATCGTCATCGACGTTTCGTACTGACTCACCAGAGGACACCTCGATCTGACCAAGGTCAATGAGCTGTTTTGCGTTGGTCTGCTTGCATTGACTCTATCCTCACTTTCATTGGCTATTCCCCATGCACGATGTTGACGACTTCACTACCACTGCTGCCACCTCCGGCCACGTCCCTGCTCCCTCCTCTCCACGAGCGTCCAAATGCTGAATCATCTAGCACCAACGATGGGCAGACCTCACTCCAGGTCCAGCAACAACAGCGCCGGACCCGAGGCCATCCTCACGCCACGTACCCTCGCAGTGAACTCGCCATGCTCTCGTACGACGAGCGTGTCCTTGCGCAGCGGAAACTCGCAATCCAGATGTACGGCTATTCGTGGCTCAAGCCCGCAGGATGCGCCAAGACGATGTTGGGTCGCAGGGAAGAGGAACTCGAGCGGGAGGAGGTGGAAAGACAGCTGCGAGAGGCCGAAATGCAAGAGAGGAATCAGGCCGAGGTAGATGAGGCTGAAAGACAGGCACAGCTTGACCAGCAGAGGGCGGCAGAAGACAGGGGGGAGCACATTGGCGAGGAAGGCGAGCGGGACCTCGATGACGAGGTTCCAGACATGGACGCTGAAGAGGCTTTCGATGAAGGTGACAGTGAAGCAGAAGACGATGAAGATGAGATCGATCTGGACAACGACGTTCCAGAGGCTGACAGCGGCTGGGCCTACGACACGACCCAAGATCCTGAGTCTGGTTCCGAAGCAGGACCACCATCCTCGACTTACAGGACCCAACACCCTCCTCAGCCACAGGGCAACCGGCAAGCGCCCAACAGCATAGAACAGCAACGTCTACAACAGCATGACGTTTCAGACGTAATGCTAGGTGAAGATGACATGGATCAATATACCCAAGAGCAGCATGACCTCGATGATGACGTCCCAGACATGGACGCGAGCGCCCTAGATCTCGACGATGACATCCCCAACGCAGACGACGACGGTGGCTGGGAACACACAGACACCGAGCTCGAAGAAAGCGACATGGATATCAGCATCCTGCCTCCGGGTGTGACGGCGCACCACCTATCAACGTCAATGTCAATGCCCCCGCCACCACCCTCGTCTCACCCCAACCAACGCCAACAGTCCCGTTTATTGGCACGTCAGAGCACTGTAAGCGAGCAGAGCGACATGAGTTTCGCGACCGACATGCGCAGAACTTCAGGCAACGTGCCGCTGCCGCTGCCAATGGGCCCACCCGCTCAACCACACCTCTCAAGCACCCGTGGCGCCAGACGAGGCCTCGTCCGTGCGCCGCATCTCGCGCCAGCCTTGACGCCAGACCAGTTCGGAAGTGATCTGAGCATCAGCGCGCTAATCAGCACAGGGGGAAACACCGACATCGACTCAGTCTCAGGTAACAATCACAGGGGTGTGCAAGCTCAGCAGCAGCGTAGCTGGCTGAATCCTGCTAGTGCTAGGCGCAACTTGTTTGGACGGAACAGCCACAACGCCCCTTCTGCTCAACCTGACTTGGCGTCTTCGAGGAATGTTTCTGGGACGCAGGTGGGTGAGGGTGCTGCTGAGAATGTTGAGGGGGTGGGAGCGGGAGCGGGAGCGGGAGCACCGAGACAGGTCAGTAGCGGGGGCTTGTTCACGCCTTCTCCTCAACATCAGCAGTTGAGGAGGCACCAGCTCGATGCTATGTCGAGCGACGAGCCGATGAGCAGGACCAGGAGTGGGAGAGTCATCAGTGGGAACAGGCCTGGACGGAGAGCATAGATGTGAAGAAACCATTTCTTGGAAGGGCGTGTCAACTGTGCTCACTTGCATTGCCAATACTCTCCAGCGTTGCTAAGGTATAGCAGGACGAAGCCATGAATTATGATAACCCATCTATGGCGTAACTTGTGTACAGAATACAATGCAGGCGAGGGTACCCCAAACCTAGGTCTATGGTGTCAGGATATAACAGCGACAGGCTGGCCCCTTGTCGACCTTTGTACTTTTCTACTCACTGGAGTGAAGTGCCCCTTGCCGAAAGAGTCCTGCGTCCTCCATCACCTCCCCCGCAACGTCGGACGACTGGCAAATCCATCTGTGGTGTAGGCTACGCCCGACCGCCGCCGGCCATGGCCACGGCTGCGATACGAGATCGACCGCCATAGCACTGGTTGTCCTATACACAGCAGTAACCAGGCACGTGGGTTCGGTCCATCGAATATGGCTGCGTGAACACGCCGAAGCATGTTTTCCGAAACATGCGCGCCACACGACTCGCGTTCCGACCGTCGATAAGACAGACCATGGCTGGTGCGCCGGTAATCACAAGCGCCGAACCGATGGTCCGGAGGCCGCCCTACCATGTCATCCCATCCCATCAGAGGCTGCAATGGCGCGTCTTCCGTCTACATCGTCGATGAGTTAAGCTCAGAGGCCAGGCAAGCAGGAGCGAGCCGCGCTCGGCTTCACACACGTCTTCTTGGCCATGTCTTGGTGGCACAATCGATCGAGCCAGACAGATAGATACATCGCGATATGCTTCGAGGTGGGTGGGACAAGCCAACGGCGTGAGGGCAAGGCAGGAACTGCGTCGATGTCGCCCGTTGGGGGCCGCGATGGTCAGACCTTAGGTAGGTAACTAGTTAGTGGCATTGGGGTCGCTAGCTAGCGGTGAGAGAGCGCGGCGTTTGACGTCAGGGTTCTTCCCTCGATCGAGCGCTGCACGCAATCGTAAGCGAACGAATCACTTGGTTTCTGGGACGAGTATGCGCACTACATCGACTTGTGTTGCACTAGCGTTGTGGGAGCAGTGTGGTCGCTGGTACTAGTGCGTTGGCGTTGTGGGGGGGCAAGTCGCCCCCAAACCAGCCTGGAGTAGGAATTTTATGGTACCCAGCCAGAAGAATTCATGGCTAGAACGCTACGGCTGAGACTGCCATCGTCGTCGTCATCGTCATCATCACGATCAAGAAGAAGCAATGCAGGGTGCGGAGACTATGCGACCTTCTCCAAGAATATGATTGTGATGTGTAGTGAGTCTACCACAACCGAAGGCTAAAGTCTGACAACCAAGTAATAACGAAACAGACAGAATAGAGCTTCAGATTCGATATACACACACGCGCGCGCGCGCGTGCAAATAACGCTAGCCAGCCGCTTTTTTTATGCCATGTGGTTGTGCTTTTCCTCGTAGGTGTTCGACCACACGCTCCGTCTTGGCTTTGCGAGTCTCGCAAGTCCAGCAGCGGGTGTGTTGATCGGCGACTCTCCAGTGAACAAGAACGTGTCGTACAGCCATCCGCCAAAGGTGCAGCCAAAGAATGGCGCAACCATGGGGATCCAGAAGTAGTAGCCTCCAGCCTTGAAGACGTTGGTGCCGTATCCGAGCGCGTACGAGGCCATACGTGGACCAAAGTCTCGTGCAAGGTTGATGGCGTAGCCGGTCTCCCAGCCGAAGCAGGCTCCAATGCCGAAAATGATGAAGAACAGACCGAGCGGGGTCAACGGACCGGCGCCGATGTTGCCGTCGTCTTTCAGAGCGTAGATGAGGAACATCAGGAGCGAGCTGGCGATGAATTCCGAGAAGAACATGCCCGTCCTCGTCATGAACTCGGCTGGGTAGGTGCAGAAGATACCGGCCGTTGCGGTCTCGCTGTAGCCGGGAACCGTTCGGATGTTCTTTCCGCCCTCGTACACGTTGATGGCGTTCAAGTAGTTGGCGTAGACCACGAGCGAAGCGCAGAAAGCGCCCAGGGTTTGAGCCACGATATAGGTCGGGAACTTTCTCCATGGGAATTTTCGGAATATGCAGTTTGCGAAGGTGACAGCTGAACGATAGGTTAGCGATGTTTAGGATTAAAGTAGCTTTAGATGTCGGCTGGTTTGTCGAGTGCGATGTGTGTGTTTTTCTTGGGTAGGTGACATACCTGGGTTCAAATGTGCTCCGGAGATACCTGATGTGTAGACACCGAGCATGACTCCCAGACCCCAACCCCATGATATAGATTGGTAGTCTCCATTCGCACCGTTTGATAGAACAACCTGAGCCACGACACCGTCTCCGAACATGATGAGGATGAACGTGCCTGTGCGGCTTGTTAGCAAAAGACCAAGCCACGTGCCTCCTGGTTCAAAGTGCTTACCAAGAAACTCGGAAAATGGCTCTCTCATGGCGTGCCTGATTTTGCTCCATGCGAGATCCGGCTGAGCCTGTACAACATCATCTTGCGGTATTTTGTGGTCGATAACAGGACCGTGCTCCTGTAGGGGTGGCAGGCCGGCCACCGAGGTAGCTTTGTAGGTTCGTCCTTCGTCGTGCATGTTCTCTTCGTGTGCACTTGGTGATGAGGAATTCGAATAGTCGTCCTTCATAGTCTTTATGTCGCGATAACGGTGGATACCGGTTTTGTTGGAATCGCTGATGTTCGAAAGTTGGAATCACGCAGACTTGACTGACCAAGACACAAAAATGTGAGGAGGTTAAAGAGCTATATACCAGAAACGACAGGGCCTGAGGGGTACAGACAAGGATCTTGCAGATTCCTTTCTGGGACCAGGGCAAGGAATAGTACGAATACATGACATGGTCTGATAGGATGGCGCCACAGTCGTGCATGCATGGCTGTCACTTTAGCTTCGGCTTAGAGCCATCTACTTCCAGAAGCTTTCGGTATGCGGGATTGTGCCAGCGCGGGCACCCCAAATTCTCGGTTGGTAGAAGTACAACTCTCCGCATGGCCGTCTTGTCCGGAGATGGCACGAAAAACGTGTCGGTGGGCTCCTCATAGTGAGGTCCTCCGACACGCTACCATGCGTGGTGGGTTTGGTGGACAGACTCCTAAGACAGCTGCTCGGTGTGTTCGGTGCCTGGCTCGGTGTCGTATCGGATGTTCGAACTGCTCTGGCAATGACTACAGTAGCGGGAACAAGGGATCGGTGGAAGAGGATCCAGGTGGATGCAAGGAAACTCTGATGCCGAGGCTGATTTACAACGGCAAAGTGCTATGCGGGAGACGAGTGGTAACTTGCACAACAAAAGTGTCCGGGGCAATCGCGCGACGAATGAGATGGCGAATTCGACCTCGCACTAGTCCAGGAAGCCACAAGCGGGGGAGTGAGGCTGGGGTCTGGTAGGCCCAAATGCCTACGCTATTGAGGTCCCGTTGCAAAGTAACATTGAATCTCTGCCACGAGTGGTTCGAGCGTTGCACAAATTTTCTGCACGACAGCCAGTATTATTCAAGCCCAACGTCAAAACACACAACGTCGCGGCGCGTTGAAAGACCTCAGCTTGCGGGTTTCGCGATACCCTTCACTTCTGCGCGAGGACAGAGTTTTGCTTTCCCCGCGCTTCCGAGGGCTTGCGGCCAAGGCCCTGCCTTGGCCATGTGGGTGAGGAGACTTGGACGTTAGACCGTAACAGGCGGCAGCGCATAGTGTTGCCAGAGAGCCCCGGCGGGTCTACATCGTCACCTTTATTAATACATAGCTCCGCTAGTACCGACGTCTTCTACTTGTATGACATGGTCGGACCAGACGAGTCGTGACATGATCTATGGTAGAACTTGATTCGACGACCCCGCCTTCCCATCTAGCGTACCTTAGTCTTCATGCGCCAGCTGCATGGTCAAGTAAAACACGGCGTTCGGCGTCAGAGCCTTCCACCAATCGCCTATGACTGATAGTGCTTAACAATCGTGTCAAGCCTCATAAGCGAGTCCAGCCTCTGCATGGCAGTTACCTGACACCTGGAAGTCATGATCGACAATGCGTCTTCCACAAGAAATTGTGCACTTACAAGTCTAGAGCCTCGTGGGTGAATTACGAACATCAGATCATTCCCAGGTTTACCAGTCAAACCATTTGTGTCAGCTATGGGCCAAGGTCAGGGCAGCTTCGGATTGGGTTGTAGTCATGCCACCGCACTTGCTGGCGAGCTTCCCCAGATTCAGGAGAAGCATGGCTTCCATGGCCTCACGCACAAAAGGGTCGTGTGGTACAAACATGCACGATGTGGAAGTATTTCCATCCTCAACTCCACGTGCCAGGCCTGGGGAGTCAAAGCGCACGTCTCGTGAAAACCGTCAGCAACCGAACTCGGACAAGTGACACCGAGCAGCACCGAATCGCCCTTTTCGGGAAGCGGTCTCACTTACTTCGGCGCGAACATTCCCTGCCCAGGCAAACCTTCGCTCGTTCCGAGATCTGGTGAGATCACAAGAATAAACATTGGATCGTGCAGGTCGCATCTAGTCGCCACAGTCGAGCCAGAAAGCTGGAACCGCTCTGTCGGTGGCCGGTATCCGAGTAGTGAAATAAGGCTGGGCGTCGTCAAGCTACGAGGCTTCGATGCTCTCGATTCCTCAACGCAAGCTTCGCAACTTGCTAGTCACACCGATCAACGCAAGTCTGCGTGGCGCTCGATCTGCGTCCCATGTTTGACTGGGGGCACAGATTGCGAGCTGTATTTCAGCCTGGCTAGAACTGCATCCATAGCGGCAGGGAAAGACGGTATCCGAGGCGTACAGTACCGAGGCGCAGAAATGAGTTTGTTCAAGGTCACAAAGGTATGCGGTGACGGTCGCTTCCGGACCAGAATGGAAGGCCTAAGGGGTAAGAAGTGAAGAGTGAAATGCTTGCTCAGCTAATTTGTTGGCTGCGTGACCAAGTCGCAGAAATGGCTGATGTTGTAGGGATTCGACAATCTACGCCCTAAATGCGACCATTTCGAACTCGACCTGACGGTGTAGACGCTGAAGAACACAACCCACCAAGCTGACATCGTGCCTCCTGACCGGCCACCAATGTCAGGAGATGAGCCTGAGATCCGAGTCTTTAAGCTGTGGAATTTGCTGAGGATTGACTGCTGGAATGGACTGATCGCAAGACGACAGCAGCAGAACATGGCCCAGAATGTTTCAAGATTCTGTCATAAGTGGTGTGACACCCGAGACCATACATCTGTGCTTCTGCCGTTCTGGCTGACGTCCAGCATTCCTGCCGTGGCAACAGCATCCTACATGCAACATGCAACATACTCAAGGTTCCCATCTTATCTCGGCTGCTGAGGTACCAGCTTCGGTGTGTCATCCTAGTAACTCGTTGGTGGTTTCAGAGGGTCTTCGTCGGAGAAGAGGGTTATTCTTACGCGCATTAAGGCAACAGACATGGCTGTTCGTCACAGGGACTATGCATGGTGTGAATGAAGCCTCGCACAACCCTTGATAGATATTTTGAGATATAACGTGTTTCAGTCACTTCACCGCAGAGCGCTCTGACATCTCACATGCTGCATCGCCCGGTATATTTGATGGACATCATCACCCTCGTCTTGTCTTCGGCCGGATCGGCATAACATCGTATCATGTGCCCAAAGTTTGTGCTCAGTAGACGACAGCTTGATACACTGAGAGAAGCTGTCCCTCCCTCTGTTGGGTACGGCCACATCAAGAAAGGACTTACGTAGTACGGCTGCACGCACAGACAAAAGACGCGACCTCACGATTCCATGTTCCGCCGAAACTCGATCCGTCAGACACGGTAGCAATAACAGACGATTAGTCCCCAAGACTCCATTGCCGCAGTGTCGCCCTCTTGAGGTCTTGTACCACATCCGACCACGATGTACCGATAGCACAACAGTTCAAACCATTTACTGCCGCCCACGCACCACCCACAATGTCAAACAGATACTCGTCTCTCAATCGTCGCCCCGGCGCAGCCGCATCAGGCCTCTTCGCAGACTACAACCCAAGCTCAAGGCCTTCCTCAAGCGCATCCCAGAACCGCCCCTCATACGCCTACTCGGATGCAAACAGAGCCTCATCACCATACTACTCCCAACAGCAACAACCACAACCTTACTCAACCACACCGCACCACTCCTCTCCCTCCCCCTTCCAGTCCCCACCTCCCGGCGGCCTCAACAACTCAACCCCAACCTACACTCCGCCCAAAAATACTACATATACCTCCACCGCAGTTCTCGACCACCTCGAAGCACAAAACGAAAACACCCAGACAAGCATCCTGAGCTCCAAAGTCTCCCAGCTAAAGCAGCTGAGCCTCGCCATCGGGGATGAAATCAGGGACAGCAGCTCCTTGGCCGCGAGTATCAACGACTCGTTTGAGAACACCAGCGTCAAGCTCAAAGGCACGATGCGGAGGATGTTGCGCATGGCGGAGCGGACAGGCGTGGGGTGGAAAGTGTGGCTCGGGTTCTTTGCGGCTGTCTGGCTGATCTTTGGTTATGTCTGGTTGTTCTAAAAAGTGTACACGAACTGAGCCAGAGGAGGATATATGTTTCTCCCCCACCTGAATTTTGGTGTGCGTTGAGCAGTTGTACTATTACGTTATGAATGGCCGACAGTCGGCTAGGATTTCGAGAGCAAGGTGTTCAGGCGTTTTGGAATCTGTTTTCGCTCCGACAGTTAGCTGTGTGTTAATGGTGGATCGTGGTCGCATAATCTGTAGGAGCCGCGCGACGATGTAGTGGTCAACTACATGGTTTCTTGACTCGGTGTTATCGACATCAAACCTACTGTGTCATCGTTTGCAAGAACCAGACGACCTTCACGAGAAAAATCAGCAACGAGAAGCACCTGCCGGGCGCTCGCCGATCACTTTCCAAACGCGAGAGTTGCTCCTCGACTCTAGGTAAGAAAACTCGTGTATTCATCAAGGGTATCAAGCTACAGAAACACAATATCCCAGAAACTCCCCAGAGCATGTAGTACGCGACGACAATGCAGAAGCCGATGAATTTTCTAGTCCACCCCCCAGACCATCACCTCGACCCTCCTTGCCCTGACGGCGGAGGAAACATCCTCTTCAGCGCGCTCGGCCTCGCAATCCCATCAGAAGAATTGCCACCTTTCCCGAACAGCGCCCTCACAGGATTGCGCTTCACGTAATCCGCGTCAGACTTGAGAACGGGCGCACTCTTACTCCGCTGGCTACTCGCGACCTTGATCGGTAACGGCGCGGGCTTCGACCGCGGTGCCATGGACCGAGGTGCAGCTATCGTGGTGACAGTGTCGCTCTTGCCTGCTTTGACGCCTGTATCGATCGTCAGACCGAGTTGGTGGCGCAGTTGGTCGGACGGCGTCCTTCGATGGCCGTTTGGGGTTTGATGGGGTGGTGGTTTGAGGTCTGAGTCGTCGTCGTCGGCGTAGTTGAAGAAGCCGCGATAGTTGCCTAGAAGGGGGTTGCCTGTGCGTGGGGTTTCGAGAGCGAGGGGTGTCTGCATGGGCGACGAGGCGTAGGGGTTGGTGAATCGGTCGGGTGTTGGTAGTGGTGCTCCGGTTGCAGCTTTTTGACGTTCTGGTGCGGCTCGGACGTCTCTGATGAGTGTCTCAGCGCCGGGGGGCTTGTCTGGTGATATGGGCGAGACTGGACTTGCCTCGGATAATTCTACAGTATGGCTGGTGTGCTTGTGCTTGAGATCGCTCATCTCGATTCCTCGGCTTGCTTCCGTGCCCCTATTGACGACTGTCACCGTGGCGCCTTTCAGCGATGAGGTCTCCGAGTCAGTGAACGAGACGCGCTTGTCGGGGCGGATGTCCTTTGCGTTTTTGTTGCGCGAGAAGCGGACGAACCCGTACTTCGTCCTCGTACGAAGACTGCTCTTCTTAGGTACTACACCTCCGCCTTCCATTTTGCTTGCCGATTCTTTCGACTGTCTGCGCTGTAGTCGCTTGCGGACGCAGAAGATTATGAGGCAGATCAGTCCAGCTCCGCCGATGACGCCTCCTAGTATTGCCCCGATCAAGCCACTCTGTACGAATCCATTTATTTTTGGTGTTTTTGCGGCGACGGGTAAAGTGTTTGGACACAGAGATTGCGGCTGAACGTAATTATTGTACATCTTTACGTTCGCCAGTGAAAACGTAGCAGCATCGTAATCAATTGTCATGTATAGATGATGCAGGAATGCTGTGCCAAATGCCAGATACCGCGTCTCGTCCGATGTATAGTTTGAAGACAAGGTGGATGCTGAAAATGGTGTTCTGTTCGAAGCATTCGAGACCCACTCGGAAGGGAACGTAATGTCGTAGCCATCGTCGAGAGTGACTGTGAGGTTGCCATTGAAGCCTCCCGAAAGCTGTAGTACATTCTCGGCGTCGTTGGTAGGTGAGCCACCAAGGGCAGTATTCAATCGTGACAGAACTGGGTGAGGCAGCTCCATAGCGTACTGACTTGTAGTAATGTAGCCGTCGAAACCTTCGTCAGTAAGGAGACCAATGCTTGAGCCGTCCTCCGTCACCAGTGACATCTGCTTGATGTGGACCTTGAAAGGCGAAGCGTGGGGTGTAGGCATATCAACTTGCGGGTACTCATGCGCCTCGCCGACAATACGTCCGGCGTCGTAACCTCCAAGCACTGCGGAACCATTTTCTGAACCACCTGCCCGAGGATAAGCTGTACCTAAGTATAGACCGACAACATTCCGACCTATCTTGCCAGTATTGACCAGCTGTTTGAGGAGCGTACTAGAAGGTCCAAGACCGAGCGATGCGGAATCGAAAAACGGATCTTGATTAGATGTGGAGTCGGACAGAACAGTTACAGGATGATTTTCGACAACGGTTAACGTTGGCGGGCTTGGGTCGATAAAATGAGTGAAGATGTTTAGACTGTCTTGCCCGTATGTCAAATTCACGTCGCCGTTAACAGCATCAATATCGAGTGATGTGTATTGAGGTGTTCCATGCCACGAAGATGAAGCACCTGCATCAAAATGACCGTGGGTCAACCGAGGTTCATCGCATATAGCTGAATTGTCTCTTCCACAGAATTCATTCGACGCTAGCCTGGTCTCGTTGTACGAAATAGCAGGCCACAACGACTGATTCTGAGAGGCTGTACCAGCGCCGATGAAGAGCCCGTAGGAGAAGGTGTCTGGTCGTGCATCAACTGCTCTGAGGATATGTCAGTCGTCGACCCTTGGTCCCAGCGTAGGCACAGTCTACCTGTAGTGGATGTCCACGAAGACCCAGCTTAGAGGGCAGGTGTCGTTTACTGCTCTGACTAGCGTGAGCAGAGACATTGCTACGCCCAGGTATAGGATTTGCTGAAGCGACGACATGGTGCTGTTGAGTCCGGCTCGACCATGAAGCAGAAGATCGTAGGAATGGCTATTCACGAGATGCCACAACGGATGCGAAGCAGCGCCGGCATCGCGAGGAACAAGGCGTGCAGCTTCTTGGGCAATGCTGCATCATGTAACTCCTAAGATGCTCCTTCGATAAGCGGCCAATGAGTAGACGGCCGTGAGTCTGGCCTTGCCTCAGACCATCGAGCGAAGTTGTAGCCATATTTGGAGATTCGCGCATGGACACTTTGACGGAGCTTCGAATCCCGGCCTGAACGACCAACATCTGATTCGACAAGCTCGTGTGTGGACTCTGAAGACATCGTCCTTTCGTCTGCTGGCTGCAGAAGTTCGAGAAGAACATGTACAGAATTAGTACCAAGCGCTTCCACGAACCAATGATATCGTCATCTTGGCATTGGTGTTGACCCCGGCATGGTGAAACGCGCTAAGACGGAAATAGCCTCAAACCACTCCAGATGCTACGCGCCTCGAGCATCGTTCGACCATGTGTTCCCGGGAATTGGTCGCGCAGAGTGACCTTGAACAGATTCTTTAGTGTTCAGTAACACTGACGAGCCTGCTTTGCCATCAGGCAATAGTCGACCTCCAGGCTTCCTAGGAGATGATCAACCTATCATCTTCAATGTTCTCCGACTTAATCCACCAATCGAGCATGCTACAGTGCACATGAGAAATAGTATATCATGGAGGGCCTGCTAAAGAGACCAATGGCAGAATAAGCACAGGAATGCTAGGCAAAAACATCCAAGCAAGTCATGGTACTATTGTGCATTGCCCCCCAGATCGATGTCTTCCATCACGCGTCCTTCAAACTGACTTTGAAAGCTATACCCCTGTCTGTGCCTTAGAGGCAGCTTGGTTGCTGGATAGCAGACCCGAGACGTACTCGAAGTGTTCTCGTGGTGACCATGCATCCGTTACAGTCAAAAGCCAAACTCCACGGTACCCAAATTCATCGTTTTCGAGCACTTGTCCAATGAGGTCACACCTTGTGCGCCGACGTTTCATGCCACGAATGCGGCCAACGACTTGCTGCTCTGCCATGCCAGTCAACAGAACCGCTATAACGTATATTGTTTGTTGCAACGAGTGAGTGGCCAAAGGTCGCCATTCTCGATCACTGATTTTGACTGCCACCGCTGCTGGTCCAGTTCAGCATTTCCGCGGCAGTTGGTTCGTGCGAGGAGACCATTGGACCACGTAAGCCGTCTTCCCACTGCTCCAATACCTTCATGTTCTTCGAGCCTTCTTCATTCTTAATGATGCCAGTCTGCATAATAAGGGCTCGATCAGGATCTTCTATTAGTCGTCATTAGTGTCTGTTCCGATACAAGAGGGGTATGTGCGGCTTACCATCTCGGCTCATAGGGTACCATTGCTTATGTTTGGTGGTAGGTATGTAGCGAGGACTGTTTTCATAATAGAAATATTCGTCGATTTGGCGCACAATGAGAACGGGGGATCTGGGCACCATTGCTAACATACCGAGCACTAAAGAGAGGTCTCCAACAAGATGGCATGGAGTGGGGGAGCCGTTATCACTAAAAAAATGGCCAGGGAGGAATTCTTTGAAGTCTGGTGGACAAATTGATCCATGCTCCATCCTCAAGCCGTATTCTACGACTTTCCACAGCCCTCTCCTACGCGGCGTGTCCTCCGCCAAGTTGTGAAACTGCAGTCGATGCCAGCCTTCAGCCGGATTTGCTGATTGCTCTTGCCAGTTGACACAATCTGCAGGCAGAATCCAGTAAGCCTGCTGCGATTTGCGCCAAACAATCGAATAGGCGCGTCTTGGTATGACTTCGCCTTCTGTTAGGTTGCCTTCAACCTTCCATTTGCGCCACGGTGTCTCAGGCCCTTTCCTCCTCCACCCATCATTAGGCGGCCGAGGAGGATCAATGGCGTTCGTCTCAGGCCATGGTTGCTGCGTTTCTGCCTCGTAAAATCGATAGGCAAACGTAAAGTCTGTAGGAATTAGAGGTTCTGACCCAAGGTTTCCAGAAGTCATGTCAGTATCCGCACGCAGCTAGGAAGATCTGCCAGCAAGCAGCACAAGATAGAGGCAGCCAGAAGGATGGATACATCCAAACGAATCGTGCATTGCAGAAACCTGCCTTTTTATCGTCACTGCATGCGCCAGTGTCGTATTTCTCAATTAATGCGAGAAGACCTCGTGCTGCAGGAGGACACATCCCAAGGTGGAGAGCGACTCATGGGCTCTCGGGCACACTTGCCAAACCCGGAGAGATTTAGGCGTAGGGGCACTAGCGAGCTGGGAAAGTTAGCACTGCTTCCCTGCATTGAGCTGCAAACGGAGGTTTAATAGGTTGTTCCAGACTTCACGGCGAGCAGTGAAGCGGCGAATAGGGACGGATCGGGCGGACGGGAGCCAATTGTGCTCAGCTCATCGAAGCTGTTTCTTACTGGTACTCAAGCTCTCACCGCCCCAAGATGGTCTGAACCTTTTCGCTTATCGTTGCGCAAGACGAGGGCTTGCACATTTGTCCATGGGATGACAAACAGACCAGAGCTTGCGAGCTTGACTCGAGTCCTGGCGCTCAACGTATCTGTTCTTGCCCGTGCATTTGCGGAGATGGCGAGAGCCTTAGGAGTGCTCTGACGTGTCAACACAGCGCCAGTTGCTCCACATGATCAACAAGCGAGACGGCAATGCTCGTGCACCCAACATCTTCCGGAGGGTTGGAACAGGTGGCGACTGAAGGGGAAAAGATCGGGCGAACTGCCGGGACTTCGCAGCTCAGCGTGACTGACCCACGTGATCTTATCGAAGATGAACTAACCTTTGAGCCCCTTGGTGCGTGGCTGAGTTTCGTCTTGATCTGAGCGTGGCTAGTGCTTTTGTGCCAAGACATGTTCAAGGAGACTGCATCCTAAGAAGAAAAGGGATAGGAGAATGAGACGGAGCAGTACTGCAACGCTGAAGATGTCTGCGGTTTTTGTACCTACGGCGCTGGAGTGATGGAGTTCTGAGGACCAGCCGTGATTGGTTGCCCTGCGTTGTGGTATCGACCACGTATGTGACAGGCAAAAAAATTTGCCTAATGTTCAGGCTGTGCAGGGCACTATGATGTGGTCCAGTTCACCGCAGCTGTGAATAAGGTTCGATGGTCATTGGACTTAGGTGCGACATTACATGCAAGCTTCGACTGCTGCACGGTTTATGCGGTTTTGGTCTGAAGTCTGATTGATCTATGCTCAGACTGACCTCAATGTACTAACTCTAGGCCGGCTCGTTAGGACAAGGCGTGCTGTTGTGCAGCACAGAGACGACAATGCTGCGGGGAAGCTCATGTGCAATCCCAGTTGCAGTGCATGGGAGTCATCCTCTGGAGCAGGGACGCGCTCGTCTCGTGGTATTGGTGCGGTTACAAAATGCTAGGCTGCAACTGGTCGCCTCGCATGTGGCATTGGCAGCTTACCTGAACGCGCTATCCTGACAAGGGAGGCGTGAAGCTATGCTCTCTCTGTAGCAGACAAGAGCGATTCCTGGGAGTCAAGACCGTAAGGACCGAGAAGAGCAGTGTCGCTGGTGGGAAGAAAGAGAGGCGAAGCAGGACCTTTCGTGTTCGGTGTCGTGATCAGGAATGTTTTACCATCACCGCCTGGAATCGTGTGCTGGCGTGATCTGCGACGGACAACGTCTGACAACTGATGCTATCATCGAATCCATGTTGATGAACAAGAGGATGCAATTCCAGTTTCACGGTCGCAGTCCTTTCCAAGTCCTGAGAGTAGGTCAAGCCATAGGCAGAAAGTCGGTCAGAGAGCTTCACGGACGCTAAATCTAAAATGACAAGCGTTGTGCGAACAACGACGTGGCATGTGCTCTCAGTCACACTGTGGCAGGAACGGGGCTTCCTTCCATCCTTGAATCCCTGTGAGAAGTTCATCCTGACAACTGCTAGGTTACCAAGCTGGCCGCCGTCTCGGATCGGGAGCAGCCCCTACATCCGATGGTGAGATGCACCTACGACGATCGATGTCTAAGCCCACCTTACTTTGGTGTCTTGTAATGCGTTCTTGATATATGTTTTTCCCCCCCAACTTTCAAGGTACGCCAGTCCTCTAAGGATGTGGATCTTGGCAACATTGGGTTTCCAGAGGAAGCTAGGGAAGAAGCCGAGGAGAACGATGCTACAATGCTCGCTATCTAAAGCTCTTATCTCTACAATATAGTACAGTACAGTATACAGTCCCATCCCTAAGCACCGAGCAAGAATACCCATGTTCACCTCTGCGAGTGGCTGCACTCGCTATTACAACGCCGGCCACCGCACGCGCAGTCCATCCAGCCACCTGTCGTACATGCATGACTCCATCGCAGAAACATGGGGCAACGCCCCAGAACCCTTAATCAATTTGTCCAGCTCTGATTCCTCCGCGTCCTTTTTCGAGACCACGGGTGATAAGACCTGGCTTGTCTCTCTGCTGACGACCTGCGTGCTCTGCCGACGACGATGACTTTTCAGATGTGGATTGTTCTGCGCGAGCACCAGTTTCGTTGGGGAAGCATTTTTCAAATCGTCTTGCTTTGGCACCTTGGACGTCTTCGACGGAGTCCGCTGGACAGTGCCCGGATCTTCGAGAATCTGAGAGACACTTCGAGATGACGAGGACGAGGACGACTTCCTTTGCTGCGGCAGCATATCCCTGAGCTTCGAGTCCTCTGCCATCTTCCGTACTATGCCCTGCATGATGTGGTACAGACCTTCGGGATCAGAGGCCTCCAGGTCAGAGAAAGCCTCGGCCACTCTGCTCACAGCCTCGCGTCGAGCTTGATCTGCTGTATCGTTGAGAGTCTCTTGACAAGAAATACCGACAGCTTGAGAATATAGCGCCTTTCCAAGACTTGCTTCCTTGCTGTCAGTATTTATTGTGCTTGCTTGGGAAGAGAATCGAGAAAGAGGTGACGGACTATAGATCACCGACCCTTGGTCAAAACTGACGGAGGCACTACGCTGACTCAGCTTATCGTTCGCGTCGAGCTTCAGGGGCGACATAGACATGGCTTGCAGAGGGTCTTCGTTCTCCGCGTTGCTGGTTGGTGACACCCTCCGGAATTGTCGCACTGTAGAGGGGCTGTTGCCGAATGACATATTGACACCTAAGGGCTGTTTCTGTGGGTTGCTGGGCAGTCGTCTCCGAGTGCTTGATCGCCGAACGGATGAGTTAGGTTCATGCTGCTCAAGTCGGCCTGATGACCTGCGGCTAGGAGCATTGTCAAGACCCAGATCCTCCATCATTGTCGTTGCTTCGTCAGTCATGATCGCATCGGATGCTCGTTGCACTCTTCGTTTCTTCTGAGTATGCGAAGCGCTTGCCTGTCTCTGAGGTGCAGCTTTGACCGTGTCAAATAGCCAGTCGTCGTCCTCTTGGACCTGAGGAACTTTGAGCTGCCGCAGTGTTTCGGCGTAGTACTTTATATGTCTTTCTCCGCCTCTCGAAGACTCCCACTCTTGCTTCCGCTGTATCAGCTCTTGCAAACCCTCCACTCTGCCAGCATGTCGTACAAATCGGTGCTTGAGCAACTGTTTTGCTGTGGGCCGACGCTCGGGATCCTTGGTCAAGCATAATGCAACAAAGTCTCGGAAGTCTTTAGACCAACTACTTCCTTCCAGCCTAGGTGCTGGCTGCTTCGGTATGTGGAAGAGAACTTTCATGGGATGGACATTGGCATGCGGCGGTTGACCGTTGGCCAGTTCCATGGCTGTAATGCCAAGGGACCATACGTCAGCTCGAGCATCATGGCCTTCCTGCTGGATGACTTCGGGTGCCATCCAAAAAGGAGTGCCAACAAACGTGTTCCTCATGCTCTTCAAGCCGGTCAATTGTGCGGCAACACCGAAATCAGCCAGTTTGACTCGACCGTCCATACCCAACAGGACATTGGCTGCTTTAATGTCGCGGTGTAGCTTGCCTTCACCGTGAAGGTAAGATAGTCCCATCAGTAGTTCCCGCGATATGATAGCAATATGCGACTCGCTCAAGTGGTGAGGCGGCGGTTTTAGAAGATCGGCACAAGAGCCTCCGCCCAGATATTCCATGACTATCCACAGTGTCTGTTTTCTTAGGAAGGCTGATTTATACCTCGTAACGTGGGTAGATGCACAGGAGCTGAGCACTGCAAGCTCGGAGAGGATATCGCTGAGGTCTTCTTCGGACGATTCGAGGTCGACCTAGGCAGGTATGTTAGCACGATTCGGTGTGACCAATTTCCTCCCCTGACATACATGTTTCACTGCGACGATCTCTCCACTGGCCTTCTCAATGGCTTTGTATACTATTCCAAACGAACCACTGCCCAGCTCTTCCAGCATCTGGTATTTGGCAGCCAGCTGCTCTCCGTCAGATTCATCACTTTGTATTCTGAAAGGCGACGACGGTGTCGGCTCTTGAGGTGCAGACGGTGCAGCCGTTGGGCCATCACTAGCAGTCCGTCGTACTAAGGGTTTGAGGTCCGACCTCGTTTGCGGAGGTAGTAAGGTTGCCATTACTGTGACTTCTGTGGGTTATAAGATAGAGACTACCTCCATATAACGGTTATCTGAGTACTGAGTAAAGCATACTGCGTTGACGATACAGCGATCATTCACTGTACGCAAGACATGCTCGGGTTAAGTGTGAATGCATACGCTGCTGCTCGAAATTCGGCATGACTTCATTGTTTACCATGACAACCAGGCACACTTTCCTGCATCGGGCGCACCCGACGACCGTTAGTCCAGGGGTCGCATCCACTCCGAGTCTGCGGTCCAGATCACAAGTGGCATCCACAGTGCCGGTAAGCTGGACCCAGATCGAGGTTACAGCTCCAATGGCCGCCAATCACCTTCGCCATGCTAACCCAGTTCGCCTTGTACCCTGCGCCGGAAGCAGCCCGGCCGTACCTGCATAGAAGGCTTGTGGAAGCTGAACCCTCACCACCGGGTGGAAGCTAATCTCTGGTTTCATACCGATTGTAGGCGTAGTAAGGAGCCTGCTGTCGACCAGACGACCGGAAATAGGAACGGCGAAGGACATTTCAGCTGCCGAAGTCATCAACTACTCACCTGACGCATTCTTCGACGTCGATTGCTCGACCTTCATGGCCACGCGTATGCACGAACTTGCTGCAAAGCATCTTCCTGCACAGGAGATTAGGCTGACGATAATAGTGTTAGAGTAGAAGATGGATTTTGACTTAGGCACGAGGTGCATTGCCGCATCCGACGTTCTTCTAAGGAACTTGGAAGGTCCTCCGAGGGCCCAACAGCGATCGATTCAGGTGTCTCGGATTTTTATTCAGCGGTGGCCATTAGAAACTAAGCAACCGTTGCCAGCCAAGCCACGCAAAATCATGGTGCCTATATTTGTTCCGCAGAAATGGGAACCAAAAGCAATTGATCAAGGTCGTAGAGCATAATCTTGATGTGATGCTCTGTAGATTCGTGGGTGGTACTGTCACTGAAGATAAAGGCGCATGAATGTATCAGATTCAGATTCTACGTCGTAAGCTCTGCCCAAGTCGCCTCCATCGGTACATGATTTTTGCTTGCAACAATGTCAGGTTCAGCCTGACCACTCGGACTGTTCGTGTCGTGGTCCACATCGTCACTAGCTCTACGTATCTCGACACGCCTGTCAGCGTATTTCTTTGCCATAGGAGAGTCCACCGGCCAGCTGTCCCATGCCTCATCATCCTCATTGATGTCCATGAGGTCAGCCAGTAGACTTGGAGGGCACTTTGAGTCAGTGCTTGACTTCGATACATGATCCTTTACAGACGAGGGACCATCGCCGACCCTCATGGCCGCATCTGCGTGCTTGCTCGGTTTGGGCGTTTCAATGCCGAACTCTTTCCAAAAGTTGTCCTTTTCTGGTTTATGCTGGTCGCCATTCTTTCCCTTCTTCGCGCCCGGTCTTGCGTGTTTTCCGCATGTATGTTCAGTGAGGTTTTTGTTGGACTTGGTCCCTTTTACTTCTCTGCGATGCTCTGAAGGCACGCCATTGACCGGCTCATCACCGACTGTAGCTTGCCTAATGTCTTCGACGAAGTTCCAGAAGCCCTGACTAACCCCGTCGTACACGTGTTTGCCCTGCTTCACGAAGACATCCGTGCCAGGAGGTAGCGACGTGCGGCTTGCGTGCGCTAGTTCCTTGTAGGTCTTGCCGAAGTTCAGTTGCGCCGTACCTGTCGCTGAACTGGCGATGAGCTCTTGCAAGGTAGGCTGACGCGATATCGAGGGCCGAGAACTCCTTACTTCCTTCTCCCCGTCTTCGGAAGGCGTTGGAGTCGGGGATTTCGTGCTTGCTAGTGCTGACATGGGAGGGCTGCTTTCTGTCTTGACCTTTGACCGATTTGCATTCCCTGTTGTCTCCGCTAGGGCGCCAGTATTCTGTAGAAGGCTCAGAGTCCTTGTATGCCGTCCCGCGAAGACACGTCCACCATGCCTTCTGCCACTGTTGACTTCTGCTTTGAAAACATCGCCTTCTTTCATGCCCAGCTCCTTCATCTTCCTCTCACGCGCCTCACGTCGCCTGCACCTTTCAGCATCTTCATCTTCGGCACTATTTGTACCCATGGCAGGAGAAATAGGCCCAAGTTGAACGGTCTTGTCCCGAAGCTCCGAGTGTTTCTTCTTGGCCTCGAACATTGACCATTGCTTTTTCAGGCCCATGAGCTCAGACTCGGCCTTTAGTAGCTCCTCCTTGAGTTCCATAACCCTTCTCTCTTGACCAGCTATCAATGTCAGAAAGTCTGGGCTTGCTGTCCCCTCTTGCAGCGCATCAGGTGACGGGAGCGGTCGCGCTGAGCCGGGGGTGCCGATGCGATAAGGAGAAGTCGCCGTCGGTGAATGGGTGAGCGCAGACAGCGGATGGACGGTTGTAGTGTGAGCAACATCATGGGCAGGCGGTACAAGTATTGGGAAGTTCAGAGACAGCTTCTTAGTGTGCCTATGGCGATGGCTGAAACCATTGGGCGTGGCATAAACAGTAGAGGAACGGCGGAGATCGCTGGGTAGGTCTTCAATCTGGTCGCCGTCAAGCATCTGTCGGGTCGCCAATGGCTCAACAGTGGCTGTTCTAGTCGCCATGCTCGTCAACGCAGCTGGCCGGCAAGTGATCAAGTTTCAGGATATCAGAAGTCATACAATGTAGACACTGTTTGTGCTTCAGTCATGGAAGAAAGGCCAAGTTCAGCCTCAGAGAAACTGCCTGTGGTATCAACTCGAACGCTCAGACCAACAAGAGATTGACCGTGCAATACATGCAGGATAAACATTGGCAGAGTTACTGTAGGATAAAGCGGAATATGCCTCCTCGAGAAGCCGAACATCATTAATCTCACGGACCCATGCGCACGCGCAAGCCAGACCCCTGGCACCATGGTGCCTGAGCTAGTGAAACTCTCAAGCCACCGTCGGGACGAAATGGATTCGGACATTTCGTCACTACAACAACGCTTAGAGCAATTGGTCAAAACATGTTCTGGGCGAAACGCAAGTGTCCATTACGGTGCTCCGGTTTGTTTGTATGCACCAAAAGAATGCTACCAAGATGCAGTTTGCGCTACAGAACGATCCAAACACAAAGTCCCACCACAGCGCCAATGATAAGAATGGTCAAAATGGCCGCGCCCGCTCTGTCTCCGGTCGTGATGGGGTCCCGCGCGAACTCCTCTTCTGGGTTATGGGGGGCATCGTTACCCGCATCAGGGTTGCTCGTTGAGTTACCACCAGTTGTGAGAGTTAGCGGTGTCATGTCCGACGTGATTTGAGTTGCTCCAATGACAGCCAGAGCACACATCTGCAAGTTTGTTAGTCATGGTGGGTTGTGTAGGACTGAAAATGCTTACCTGCTGACCAACACCTTTGCTACCATCCCATGTCGTGGAGTACCATTGTCGTCCGCATTCTCGGCCGTTGGTACCGCCAACACACTGCGTGGCCGCCGCCTGTGCGCTTGCTTGCAGCTTCGGCATAATCGTGTCTTTGGTATAAGGTGCTAGGAGAGACGTGACTGCCATCCACCTCGAGAGGTAAGCCTTGAAACTGCTCTGGTCGTTGTTGCAGTTCGACTGGGACTCGCACAACATCTCCGTCATGATGCTACCACCGTACTCTTCCGGGAAGAACAGGAAGGCTGCTCCATCGAGGATGTTGTCGATACGTGTTTTCCATTTGTCAGAACCATTCGTGTAATCGTACATCATGGCCGCTCCCAACAGATTGACTCCATAGTTGTAGGACCAGACGTAGTGTTCGACATCGGTGCAGTTGTTGTTCGTATCTGTATTATCCCAGATGTAGAGATGACCTTCTTGTTCTTGGAACAACAGTGAACCCTCCATCCAGTCATAGACTTTATCAGCCCAGTCGGCGTATGTCGAATTGCCAGTATACCGCGCCAGTCTGGCTGATAGCTGGAAGAAGCCTCCGTTCGAAATTGTGTTCTTGAGATTGTAGCCAGCGTTGAAAGAGTAGACTTGCCATCTGAACCCACCTCCGCAAGTTCCGGTCTCCCAAAGAGGCACCTGGAAATTCCACACCGCCTGAGCAAGAGATAACCATGAAGGAAAGTCGCCGCCAACATCTGGAATGCCGGCCTCAGCAGCCTCCATGGCAGCAAACCCCCAAAAGTCTTGATCGTCAACACCCATGTTCTTCGATTGATTGGGCGGATTATAGTTCTTGTCAGGACCGATCTGGAACTTCAACGCTTCAATGACCGACGGCTGGTAGCTCTCGTCCCCCGTATATTGCCAGTAATTGATCAGTGCTCCCCACATGGCGCCAGCTTCCCACCAGTAGTAACATGAAACATCTTCACACGGTCCAGGCAGGATACCGGGAACGTTTCCAGATTCGTTTCCAGAGTAGTATGTCATCATGTCATAAGCAATAGACGACGCCGCCGACTTGACAGAGTCCGGACTGCTGATGTCGAGTTCTATTGCGCCCACCGTGGATAGCAGGCCTGCCAGAGGCACGACATTCCGGAGTAATGACCACATTGTTTATCCAAGCGGTTTCAAAACGTATTCAAGGCGTGCAAGCTGCAAAATGACAGCTTGATCTCGCCGCAAGGCGACCAACAGTTACTATTGTGTACGCCGCAAAGGTCGAAGTCGGGTCGTCGAATCTCGCTGAGATCGTCTCGGGAATCGTCTGGAACGCAGGAACGTTGTGAAAAGGCGAACGAGGATCCGAGGATTGGGCTTAAGTTTAGGATATCAACGACAGTGTTGGAAGCGGAAAAGAGGGGGAGGTCGATGTACGGCGCGTGCAGCGGCGTCGAGGGATTCAAGCACTATTAGGTCGAAAATGGTCGTCGTGATCGTAATTGCGAGAACGAGCGTCAGCAGATGTATGTGCAGGAAGGAGAGACTGAAATGCAGCACAACCGCTTCGCTAAGAATAAGAAACTGAATCCCTGGAAAGCACAGCAAAACAGCAACCCTCCTTAGGTTGGTGGCAACGAACTGTGACAGGCCGAAATCCCTTGCTGAATCGACCGGCTAGGCTAAATCTGGGGCGCTTCAGTCCGTTCATTGCTTGATGTGCCTCAGCGACCAATAAAAGTCTCTGCCGCGTCGCCTACTACCCAGATACCTAAGCTAACAAGTACGGGCGCCCCTTGACGTTTGCGTTAGCGTTCTTGGCAGATTCCAGGGTCTGGGCGTCAACAGCAAGGCCGTCAAGCATTGCTTGAGCTCTCCTTTGCGATACCGCATGCACGAGCATCACAGTCGCGTCTCTAAGGCCGTCTTGTCTCCTGCTTCAATACGCAAGTTGACCTGTTCAACAAAGTACTCTCACAATGCTTGATGAGGTTATGGCTGTTCCGGCCACGCCAAGCCAGAGTGATGAGGCTTAGACTTTCAGAACCTCCTGCCAAGTGCCGATCGAGACTTTCGAAGATTGCTTGTTTCTTCGAATAAGCGCAAAGCATCCTATATCCTCTGTTCCGTAACATCAGTTTTCAGCTTGTGACCCAGCGCTCATGTAGTATAGTAACTCTTCCGAGTAACTATTTTCCTGATACTAACTTGTACGAGATGTTGACCGCCTTTGTTAGTAGTACAATGTATCTACAACGTAGAGAACCAACGACATAATCTCAGCGCACACAAGCTGAAACTGATGTTGGTGTGAGTAACGGACAGTATTAAGAAAAACTAGGTACCGATGCTTCTGGGTCTTCAGAGGTATACAAGCCTGCTCCCGAGGTTCAAGCTCCTATAATGTAGAATTTCTTGTAGAAGTGAGACCCCGCTCAATCCTCCTCAAGATGGTGTGCCTTCATGGTTGCCCTAATGAGACGCTGGCCTGCGCCTGGTATTAGGATAATCATCTAGATTGGTCCTCCGGCTTGAACATAACGAGGTGCACGGTCGATAGGCACAGACTGGTGTCTCCGAACGCGGTGAAATAGCACACTACTTAACTATTGTTCACGCACCGGAAATGAGTCAAATACGTCGATGGTGTTAGCTATTTATAGGCAACTTGAGATGTTTCGGGAGTGCACCAGTACCCTGAAATCAGGACTTTAGCTAAACAATTTGTATTGGAATGATAGCATTTTAGCAGATTTTCGGCGAGTAGCATTTTCTGCATTAGGGAGGGCACCAGTATGTCAAAATTAGTATTGAAACCATACAGCTTGAATTGGACTTATGGCATGCTAGCGGGTAGTGTTAACAGCACTTGGGAGGGCACCAGTATCTCGAAATCAGTTTTTCAACCACCCAACTCGGATTTAAGTCAGGGCATTCTAGCGAAGTTTCAGAAAATGGTATTGTCAACACCGGGGAGGGCACCACTATCTCGAGATTCTAGCAGTTTCAGCGAGTGGTGTTTTCAGCATCGGGGAGGGCACCAGTACCCCAAATCAAGTCTACGTGAGGAATGAAGAGTTGGTATGATGAAATACTCATTATTGAGGACAATGCTAAACTATCTAGCTAGCTTCTCGATGCCCATCATCGACTATTCTTGTGTCGCATCACTCGTAAGAAATTCGTGTTCGCATGAAATGCTATGCCTCCACCATAAACAGCTCTATCAGTAGCCTTTTGTCAACGCCAACGCCAAGGGTATGATGAATACATGGGTGCACAGGATGTGTTAGAGGTGCGAGACGTTTAGTCGACCTCCTCAACAGTGGGACCATCATCACCACCTGGAGCACCGCCAGCGCCTCCCTGAGGGAATCCGCCAGGAGCGGCACCACCCATTCCTGGCATGCCACCTTCGCCGCCAGCACCATAGATCTTCATCATGATTGGGTTGGCTACACCCTCAAGCTCCTTCTGCTGAGACTCGTACTCATCCTTGGTTGCCGTCTGGTTCTCATCGACCCAGCTGATGATCTCAGAGATCTTAGCGTTCAGCTTCTCCTTGTCGTCAGCCTCAAGCTTCTCCTCGACCTTGGAGTCAGAGAGAGTGTTCTTGAGCGAGTAGGCGTACGACTCGAGACCGTTCTTAGCCTGGATACGACCAGCCTCGGCCTCATCCTCAGCCTTGTATTTCTCGGCCTCAGCCAACATACGCTCGATCTCCTCCTTGGAGAGACGACCCTTGTCGTTGGTGATGACAATCTTGTTGGTCTTACCGGTACCCTTCTCGAGGGCCGAGACGTTCATGATTCCGTTGGCATCGAGGTCGAAGGTAACCTCGATTTGAGGAACACCTCGAGGAGCTGGTGGGATCCCGGAGAGCTCGAACTTGCCAAGCAGGTTGTTGTCCTTGGTTCGGGCACGCTCACCCTCGAAGACCTGGATCAACACGCCTGGTTGGTTGTCGGAGAAGGTAGAAAATGTCTCGGACTTCTTGGTTGGGATGGTGGTGTTTCGCTTGATCAAAGCAGTCATGACACCACCGGCAGTCTCGATACCGAGGGACAATGGCGCCACATCGAGCAACAGAATCTCGTTGGTGGACTTGGATGATGTGTCACCAGACAGGATAGCAGCCTGGACAGCAGCACCGTAGGCAACAGCCTCATCAGGGTTGATGGACTTGTTTGGCTCCTTGCCGTTGAAGAAGTCGGAGACGAGCTTCTGGATTCTTGGGATTCGGGTAGAACCACCAACCAAGACAATCTCGTGGACGGATGACTTGTCAATCTTGGCGTCACGAAGGACACGCTCGACTGGCTCCATGGTAGATCGGAAGAGGTCCTGGCAGAGTTCCTCAAATCTGGCACGGGTGATTGATGTGTAGAAGTCGATACCCTCGTACAGAGAGTCGATCTCAATGGATGTCTGAGCAGAAGAAGAAAGAGTTCGCTTGGCACGCTCGCAAGCAGTGCGGAGTCGTCGAAGTGCTCGTGCGTTGGAGCTCAAGTCACGCTTATGCTTCCTCTTGAACTCATTGACGAAGTGGTTGACAAGTCTGTTGTCGAAGTCCTCACCACCCAAGTGAGTGTCACCAGCGGTTGATTTTACTTCGAAGATGCCCTCCTCGATTGTGAGGAGCGATACATCGAAAGTACCACCACCCAAGTCGAAAATGAGGACATTTCGCTCACCCTCGGCCTTCTTGTCAAGACCGTAGGCAATGGCAGCAGCGGTTGGCTCGTTGATGATTCGCAGAACGTTGAGACCAGCGATCAGACCAGCGTCCTTGGTAGCCTGTCTCTGAGAGTCGTTGAAGTATGCTGGAACAGTGACGACAGCGTTGTTTACTGTGCCACCAAGGTATGATTCCGCAGTCTCTCTCATCTTGGTCAGGACCATCGATGAGATCTCTTCTGGTGTGAATGTCTTCTCCTCGCCCTTGAACTCGACCGAGATGACTGGCTTGCCACCCTTGTCGATGACCTTGAAGGGGAAGTGCTTCATGTCGGCTTGGACCTCAGCATCGGCGAACTTGCGACCTATCAGTCGCTTGGCGTCGAAAACTGTGTTGATTGGGTTCATGGCGACCTGGTTCTTTGCAGAGTCACCAATCAGTCTCTCGGTGTCAGTGAAGGCAACGAAAGATGGTGTTGTTCGGTTGCCCTGGTCATTGGCAATGATTTCGATTCTGTCATCTCTGTAGATACCCACGCAGGAGTACGTGGTACCAAGATCAATACCGATGGCTGGTGCCATATTGACGAACTGTGATGACTTGTTGTTTGGTAGTAGTGTGTAGAGGCGTCGTACGAGAAAGATTCAATGGGAGGTGTATTAGAAAACAACGCTTTGTATGTATGATCTGATTGAATGGCAAGAAAAACGTCTGAAGCGGTTGCAATTCGAGTTTATGAATGCCAGGCACGTCCATCGTTTGGCGCTAAGCGAATTTTGCGCCGAAACATTTCGAAAGTGCTAGAAGTTTACAGGGACCAGTCGCATACGCTCCCGCCGACCAGCACTATCCTGCTCTTTCAGGCTGGTTCCAGCAGCTGCTACGAAGACGTTTGCCTCTGTGGGTTTGCGATCCCTGTACAGCAACAATTTCGTCTGCATCTGCGCTCATTTCTGCTCAGTTGGAGGCCGTGGAAGCATCCAAAATATTGTTTGAGAGGGAAAGGCATGACGTAGATCTTATCGATAACCGGTCTTCCGTCGCCTGTCGATCCACTAAAACTGTTGCTAGGGGTTCAAATGATGCACATTCATGCCTGATTATTGCACTATTCATGCCTGAATATCTCGCCATTTTGTCACACACACAACCCTGGGTCGGCCCTTTGCTATGACACTTTTGCCAACGTCCCTTTGTTGTGGTCAATGCCAGCGCCAGTACGTAGCATAGCATAACGTGGACACCGACCTCTTTTCAGGAGTGTTTGATATCAATCAGAAGATCTGCTGTCAGTCGGTACATCATTCCATTGAAGGAGAGGCTTCCCAAGGCGGTGTATGTACGTTTCCGGGGCTGATAAAAAAGTGGGGATATGACAGCGCGAGATATTATCGAACTTTCTGTTGCAGATAGAAGACTCATGCAGGTCTCTTGCAGCGGCTACACTGTGTTCAGTATCTCGACTGGGGCACAAAACTTCTGCGTTCGCCTGCCGCTCAGTTCAGGCTGACACAACCTAGCTCCTAATGAGGAATGCAGCGGATGCGGCAATTTCGACCTCAGCAGCGTGTGCTCAGAGCCACATTGGTGGCTACACAGCTAACATAGCTCATTTGGGATGCATCATACTGTTGTACGCCATCTCGTAGTCCTCATCTGTCTCACAGACCAGTGTCTTCATCTTATCGTGCTCTCCTATGCAGTACACGGGCCCCTCGCCTTCGAGCTGCTCGTTCTTCTTGTCATCAATAGAAAACCCTAAGCATGCGATCTTATCTACCACCAGTTTCCTGAGCAGTGCACTTTTCTCTCCGATTCCTCCTGCGAAAACCAGGGCGTCGATATCACCACCTAGCTTGACATAGTAGCTGCCGACATAACCGACGATCCGGTCGACAAAAATGTCCAATGCGAGTTGGTGCGAAGCAGGAGCGTCCTTCTTGGCTATCTCAGCAAAGTCACTCGTGCCTGTCAGAGCTTTCCAGCCAGATTGTTTGTTCAGTATCTCTTCTGCCGTCGAGATGTGCAGTTCCTTAGTACTGCTAGGACTTAACTTGCTGGCATCCGAGGTGTAATGAAAGATCAGTGCTGGATCGATGTCACCACTGCGCGTACCACCCGGTAGGCCCGACACAGGTGTCAATCCCATCGTGGTATCAATACTTTTTCCATTTCTTATAGCGCATATTGAGGCCCCTGATCCGAGATGCAGCGCAATCATGCTAGTCTCCTTCTGAGGTTTAGCCAGGAAACCGGCCACTGCTCTTGTGATGTACGAATATGATATGCCATGGAATCCATACTTGCGCAGCCCTTTTTCTTTGGCAATTCTTTGATCGATCATGTAGGCTTTGACATGGTCGGGCATGGTGTGGTGGAAGCCAGAATCGAAGCAAGCGACGTTTGTGACATTAGGCAGGTGCTCATGGCATGCTATCATCAAGTCGACCGCTGATTTATTGTGCCTGCATCTTGGTCAGCTTTTCGCAACTCAAATAGGGCCGACGCTCATACAACGGCGCGAGGTCTTCCAGTGCTTCAATCTTGTGGAAAGTCTCTTTCGTGATTAGCTGGTCCTCTTCAAAGTCACCACCTTGCACGACTCTGTGACAGGCATATCTTATGTCGTCTTTATTTTTCACTTCTTTCACGCTTTCATCCTCGAGGAAGGATTTGAGCACATGCTCAAAAGCAGCTTTGTGGTCTGCAATGTCATCGACATCATTCTTGTCCTGCTTAGCAGATGAGGAATACTTCAGCTGTGCAGGCTGGCTGTTGATATTGGAGACCTCGGCTTTAGCCAAGCTCCGGAGCTTCTGCTCATTTCCGTAGGCATATAAAGTTGCCTTCAAGGACGAACTTCCAGCATTGATTGACAATATTACTGTTGACATCTTGGTAACGCCTGGGGAGCTCGACACGTGTCTTAGACCACTTTGGCCTGTCCGAGGTACTTTTGTTTTTGAACATTGTTTTTGGCCATGATATCACACCTTGGGAGTCGGAAAACGCGTATGCCGGATGCCGCGCGATATGTGACGTCGGGTCGAGCTCAGGCAACGGAGCGTAACATGGGCCCATTGGCTCTACTATGTTCGAAAGCTATTTGCAAGTGACGAGCGGTCTTGCTGCAGAGCTAAACCAATCCGACCCTTGCGAAGCAGGGCAATAAACGTCTGCTATCGCATTATGTATCCGAACACTCCATAGTTAGTAACCTAGTGGTTTGACCTTCGGCAGGAAACGTCATACTACATTTCACTTCACGATCAATGCTCAGCACTCATAGTGCTTGATGTTGCTTATTATTGTGTCCGTCTAATAGCTCTTGTATTGTCCTGATCGCTTACTACCTCAAAGATATACCCATATCCGTTGAACATCGCCCATCATGCCTGGCGAAGTAATTGACAGACCAAATCCACAACCACTGCCATCGAACATCCCCGATGAGGTTGCTCAGCAGTTGCTTGTCAAGCTTGACAAGCCCACACTCGACGACAGCACAAATGCAGCCTTGCAGAAATTCCGAAGGGCGGCAAACTTCATAGCTGCAGCAATGATATTCTTGGGGGACAATGCGCTCGTGAAGCGAGACCTTACCTTTGACGACATCAAACCACGATTGCTCGGTCATTGGGGTACCTGCCCGTAAGTAGTCCTGGACTTGTACTGGCACTCCGTGATAACAATTGACAGGGGTCTGACACTGGTATACTCACACCTTAACCTTCTGGTCAGAAAGCACGATATAGAGATGTTGTACGTCATTGGCCCTGGTCACGGTGCCCCAGCAATTTTGGCAAACTTGTGGTTGGAGGACTCTCTTTCAAAATTCTATCCAGAATACAGTCGAGACGCGAAGGGTTTGTCAAAGTTGATCACCGGGTTTTCGACTACTGGCGGTTTCCCTAGTCACATAAATGCGGAGACGCCTGGTGCCATTCACGAAGGTGGTGAGCTGGGATACGCCCTGAGCGTCTCTTTCGGCGCGGTCATGGATAATCCAGACTTGATCATCACATGCATTGTTGGCGATGGTGAGTCGGAAACAGGCCCAACGGCCACAGCATGGCACAGTTACAAGTACATCGACCCGGCCGAGAGTGGTGCGGTGCTCCCCATCGTCCACGTGAACGGTTTCAAGATCTCAGAACGTACCATCTACGGCTGCATGGACGACAAAGAGATGGCGGCACTATTCACTGGATACGGGTACCAACCACGGGTGGTGGATGACTTGGACGACATTGACGCCGATCTTAACAATTCGATGGAGTGGGCACTTTCTGAAATTCGACGTATCCAGAAGGCTGCTCGTGATGGGAAGCCTATCACTAAGCCAAGATGGCCGGTACTAATTCTGAGGACTCCCAAAGGTTGGTCTGGTCCGAAGAAAGTACACGGAGAGTTTGTAGAGGGGTCCTTCAAAGCACATCAGGTACCGCTCGCAGCAGCCAAGTCGGACCCAGAAGAATTGAAGCAGTTGCAAGACTGGTTGACATCCTATAAGCCAGAAGAACTATTCACTGAGGAGGGCGCCCCTGTCAAGGAGCTGCTCGACATTCTCCCGGACAGACCAGAAAAACGCCTTGGCCAGAAAGCCGAAGCATACAAAGGCTACCAAGCGCTGACCCCAATTGACTGGCACCAATACACTGTGAAGAAGGGTTCGTCAGAGTCATCCATGAAACGAGTCGGACATCTTCTAGAAGGTGTTGTGAAGGCCAACCCGAAGTCCTTCCGCATATTTTCACCAGACGAGTTCGAATCGAACAAGCTCAGCAAAGTGTTCGACAGCACAAACCGAAATTTCCAGTGGGATCAATTCAGCAATGCTCGAGGCGGTCGTGTTATCGAGACGTTGTCCGAACACCAATGCCAAGGCTTCCTCCAAGGGTACACCTTGACTGGCCGAACAGGTCTTTTCCCCTCATATGAGTCTTTCTTAGGTATCATCCACACGATGATGGTCCAGTACAGCAAGTTCAACAAGATGGCCCGCGAGACGACATGGCGAGGCGATATCTCTTCAATCAATTATCTGGAGACCTCAACCTGGGCGCGCCAGGAACATAATGGTTTCTCTCACCAGAACCCGTCCTTCATTGGTGCAGTGTTGAACCTCAAGCCAACCGCTGCACGGGTCTATCTACCCCCAGATGCCAATTGCTTCGTGTCTACCATGGCACACTGCCTGCAGTCGAAGAACTACGTCAATCTGATGGTTGGCTCCAAGCAGCCATCGGCGGTTTTCCTATCACCGGAGGAAGCTGAGAACCATTGCAGAGCTGGTGGAAGCATCTGGCCATCCTTTTCGACGGATGGTGGACTCGACCCTGACGTCGTACTTGTCGGCATTGGTGCAGAAATGACCTTCGAAGTTATTGCGGCTGCCGCAATCCTTCGACAGAAGGCGCCCGCCCTACGCGTTCGAGTCGTCAACGTGACCGATCTTATGATCGTGGAAGCTTCATCTTTACATCCTCATGGCCTCAGCAAGGAAGCGTTCGACAGCCTCTTCACCGAAGACCGACCAGTCCACTTCAACTACCACGGTTACGCACATGAGCTTCAAGGACTGCTCTTCGGAAGACCGAACCTCGATCGTGTCACAATGGCATCCTACATGGAAGAAGGGTCTACCACAACACCATTCAACATGATGCTACTCAACCACACGAGCAGATATCATGTGGCAATCAATGCGGTCAAGGGAGCAGCGAAGAGGAACAACAAAATTCAACTCCACCTACACGAATTAGTGACTGCTCTTGAAGCCGATATCAAGAAGACCCAAGAGTTCATCATCAGAGAGAAGACCGACCCTGCCTACTTGAACGACGTTGGTAACCTGAAGGTTGATACTTCGTCACTGTCCGAGGGCTAGGACTACTTTGAGGATGACGATAAGGAGTCTGAGCATGATGAGTCTTCTCTGGCCGAAGACCAGGTGTTTTCTACCGGAGGACGATTCATGACTGAGATTGAGCGTGCTGGAAGAGTGGCGGTATTTTGGTAGAGAAAACATATTGCCCTAGTAGACCTATAGTGATTCACCATGGAGCTTTATAAAGTAATGCAATCAATTGTTTTGGCCATGAGATGAGCGGATCTATTTTGTTCCTCAACAACAGCTTCTTGACCGTATTAGTGCATACCACGCACAGGGGTCCCCTCGAGCTATGACCTTAATGGCCAAGATGCTATTGCAGCATGGACCACATGGTCTTCGGAACCCATCTTGCCGGCTAGTCCTGTACCACGAGCTGACAAGCTGGTGTCGATGGCGGTGTGTATCTCAACATCTTCCTGCAAGGAGTACCAGATACGTTCAATGCGACTTTCTACCAGGCATTCTGCACCAAGATACCGGTATATCACGAATCGATCAATTCAACGCCGCAACGTACTTCTAGCCATACGAAGAGGGCCTACCGTGCCTATTGCAAAAGCACAAACATTGCAAATCTAGATGTCACTCCTTCTCATCCATGTTCCATGGCCTGGACGCCTTAAGGTACAGCCTGCACTACTCTCGACTTGTATCTGTGTGGTCCGCCAAATAAGCATCCTTGTAGCCTTTGTCGAATCCTCGCTGCCATCCTTTACTGTACTCTTCGAGGCGATGCGTACGCTTTGACTCCTTCCCTGCCTGCTTCCCACCATACTCGTACCCCTTGTGACTACCGTGCTCCCGACCCTCATCGTACCCGTTCAGATAGCCTTCGACATAGCAGCACTCGGACCCCTGACATGGTGGTTCGTCCCCTCTCTCGTACTGTGAGGGCGTTTTTGGTTCCCGGTCGATGTACTCCGGTTTCTTCTGCTCGGAAACACTGTCTTGGCTTTCGGCCGTATCTGGTCGAGCGTCCCTGCTGGACTCTATGATGTCCGGCTCCGGCATCCCTGGCTGAGCATGAACGGCAGAAGTTTTGTGAGGAGGACACCGCACGATCCCCCGATGGTTATTATGGAGCATCAAGCTCTCGACCTGTGATCCGGCTTCAGTTGCTTGATCCTCGGTCCTTAGTCCTTCAAGTGTGCCGCGCTCCTGCGTTGAGCGACCCGAGTAAGTAGGGTATTTGCTCTCGTACCACAAAGCGAGCACAAGGGCACCGACAAGTGGCGTGCTTACCAGAGCAGTGCTGCGTAAACCAGGCCACTGTACAAGCGAGAAATCATGGCCGTGAAACTGGCGCATTAGGCCAGGACTGGTACGAGGTAGTCGGCAAGCGGTTGGTCTAGCTGCGCTTCGTGTTATGCTTCGGAATGCGGTACGCACTGCCATTGCGGCCCGACTTCTTGTTGATCAGATCTGTTGGCAAGCAAGTCCCAATCGATCAGGTACGAAATAGGTGTCCACATAGATCTTTTGGAGCGGACAGTGTTGGGCTTCGGAAGTTGAAACAATAAGATATACCAGAAGAAGCATGGAATGAGTGACATAATTGGCCAGCAAGCGATTGAAAGTGTTCAACGTCAAGTTCTCAACTTGCACTTGCATTCCGGAGTGCAAACACTATGGTATCGCGACGATCTCGTTTGGCTAAGCGCCCACTTTTGAGTCCGGTGTGTTGTATGATATGGACAGTGCTTGACGTTCTTAGTCGATACCACGAGACAGGTAGCAAGTGTGGCCTGGTTAACTTGTCGTTGAGAGGTATTGAGGAACTGTAATGTCGTTGTAGCTCGCAACCGCCGGCAGCAAAGCGCATACTCTCTGCTATTATACAGAAGCGTTGTTCGTAGCCTCGAACACGACTAGTGCAGACACCTCGGAAGGGTTATGTCACACCGCCCAGTACCGTTCCAGCTGTGACGGCCTTGACATTGTGTTGAGTACTTGAATGCCGCAGCCAAAACCTATGAGACCTCGATCGAAACATGTGTACCCATTGGGAACCACGTTGTGTGGACAGTTGACCAGTTCAAATAACTCAATGAGGTCGTTCCAGTCAACACCACCAGGTATCGGGCGCTCGAGCTCACAAACCGCTGTAGTAATATGGCTTGCGATGCAGCAGCCTTGCTGAGGTTCTCGACCTTAATCTCGGAATCTGCCTATCCGGGCCGCATACTTAGAGACCTACTGGTTCATGTTCTCTTGCTCGTTGTTTGTCAATTGGTCTCTCTTATTTTGGGCTACCTTGAACGGCTTTTCCAGCTTTGTTTGCGCCGAAGACTCTCTTAAACATATTCTGTAAGGGTATGACACTCCACCTCGCGAACCAAGGGGCACCCCAGACACTAATGACAATCCTCAAAGGTAGCAACGCCTTCACCACCGCATATGCACTTGCAAACTCAATCACCCACCTAGTCCCTCCCTCTCCTCTATTCCACCATTTGCCAATCGTGCTTCTGTGAGAGCTGTCTCTTTCGAGACCCTCAGCCTGTCCATGTTCGGCAGCATCTTTTGCATTTGCCGCGTCTGCAGAGCTGATCCAGCCCTTGCGACGGAAGTAATTGCCAAACAGTGTCACTCCCTTCAACACCCATTCACCTTCTGCGAAGAAAGGCGGTAGCCAGTGGTAGTAGTGGAACGCACCAGCAAGACCAAACAGTGGAACAACGGCCGTGATCTCATGTAGTAGGAGGAAGGATGTAACAGTGGTTATAGGCGCATGCTTCAGAGCCTGGAGGCGTGTCCTCAAGAAATTGGTCGGGGTTCTCGCTACGAACCTATCGAAGCGGGAGAGCGTCGTACTGGCGGCAGAAGACGAAGACCGTGTGGACTGGCTCGTAAGAGCATACCGCGATGGGCGGAGTATTTCGAGAGCATTCTTAGCTGCGGGACTGAATAGCATGCGATGCCGGAAGGCAGGCCATGCTGAAATGAGGCGGCTCATATCATAGCTTTCCCAATTGCACAGACAATCCGGGCCCTCTCAGTTATGCCCTGATTATCGAGAGCTTCAGTACTCTCCAGTCACGGTGGTTCCGGCCGAATGTCGAGCGGACATGATGTTTGCGCGGTTTGCACGCGCAGTCCGTGCTCCGTGTTCGAGTTGAGCTTGTTTCTCGCGTCATATCCTGGACAGATTCTTCGAAAACCCAAGGACGACATTCAATGCGGCTGGTACATGCACTCAGATCTCAGTCTGTTGTACACAAGCTTCAAGGGCTTGGTTCGTGCGACCTCATTATGTTCGATAAAGACACAATCCTACTCGAGCTGTGCACAAGCACTATTGTCTGTCGGCAATAGAAGGTGATCCTGCCGTAAGCTAGTGGCTTTGGCTGCCTCGCATCATGCACGACAGTACAGCTGTGCATCAAACTCTCTCACAGTATCCATTGATGGACGGATAAAGGATTGTATCGGATGTGCTCTACGCATTGGCAGTTCAAGCCGGTCGTGTGAAGCATTAGTGATTCTAGGTTCTTAATAGGTACGCGCCAACCACATCCTTCCGGCCCGGCACGCCCAACACAGAACTCTTGTCATGCCACGAAGCTATGCCAAGAGTTGGACTTGCCTTCTTCCAGCTGCATTACCCTGAAACCTGCAGGGAGATGCCTGAAACTTACGCCGTCCTGTGTGCTATCGCTGCACGATGAGAGCAGTCACGGAGTTCACCCTGACGCGTCCTTCCGCTTGGCAGTCGGAACGCTTCTCGCGGCAAGTTGCCCCTCCCGATTGCTACACGGACAACTCATCGATCCTGACTTCACTGGATATGGAGATGACTGACCCCGCCAAACAACACAGCTGTAACATGAGGCCTTTATATGCCCGGCAGCACTTCGCCAGGTGTTCTTGCTTACGTCTTTCAATACTTGGTGTCCCGTGATCTGAACTGCTAACATGTCGTTCATGAAGAGCCTGAAAGGGCTGGCTGATGATTTCAAGGATTTGATGGGGGACAAGGACAAGGAGAAAGAGCGAGAGAAGCAGAAGCAGGACGCTTCACGTGTGTTCCCAAACATGCACATCAGAACTTGCTAACTATAGCAGACAGCGAGTCTAATCGTGGCGCTAGCGATGGGTACTATCAACAGCAGTCTCAACAGCCTCTGCAACCGCATTATGACCAGCATCAACATCAGTATGGCCAGCAGCTACCCTACCAGCAACAAAGTCAGTATGGCGTACCTCCAGACCAAGGTTATGGAGCTCCTCCATCTTCGGGACAACATCTTCCTGCTGGCTGGCTACAGCAGTGGGATCAAAACAGCCAACGGTACTACTATCTAAACCAAGCTACGGGCCAAACGCAGTGGGATAGTCCAGCGATGTCTACTGATGCACATCGAGGGTTCGGAGCACCACCGCCAGGTCAATATGGCTACCCACCACAAGGTCAGTATGGCTATCCTCAACAGCAGGGCTATCCTCCTCCCATGGGCGTCCAGCATCCAGGCGGTGCGAACTTTCATAGCGAGGCGACAAAGAGTGGAGAAATGAAGAAGGACAGCAACAGAAACGGAATGCTTGCTGCTGGTGCTGGCGGTCTTCTCGTCGGTGGTATCGCGGGTGCCGCACTGGCGCATGACTCTGATTCGGACGATGGTATGTGCTCTTGTCTAGGTTCTCGAACGCTCGCTGACTCAATATCAGGTCACGCCACACAGGCTGCACCAGCTGGTTATGGTGCTCCTCCTGCGGGATATGGCTATGGTGCACCCCCACAAGGTGATCCTCAGCCAGGTGATCCTCAAGCAGAGGCGCTCGAGCATAATTCTGACGTATCCTCATCGCAACGCTCGTCGCTCGAAGAGGCGAGAGAGGACTACGAGGAGGCGCAGGCAGCCGCTGCAGACTCTGACGCCTCAAGTAGTGACCGCGAGGAGGCAGAGGAAGCTAGGGAAGAGTATGAGGAAGAGATTGAGGAGGCTCAAGAAGATGCCGAGGATTAACACGATCGAACCTAGTTAGGGGCACACGAAGCTGTTCAAAGTGTAATGCTGATTGTTTTCACATGGCACAAGCGTGACCACGCTCTATATGTCGTTGCTCATTTTCTCGTACCAACGCACCCAACTATAGGAACAGACGCCCCTTGTGACCCGGAGCATCACTAGAATTGCTTTTCTTGGCTGTACCAATCTATGCCTTCTCGTAGATCCAGTCGAACTGAGCGTTCTTGTACTTGGCAACCTCTTCAGGCTTGAACCACAAGTCGATCTCCTTCTTAGCACTCTCGACACCGTCGGAGCCGTGGCAGACGTTTCGGCCAACGTCGATGGCGTAGTCACCTCGGATGGTGCCTGGTGCGGAAGCGAGAGGGTTGGTGGCACCAAGGATGGCTCGGCCGGTCTTGCAGGCGTCACGGCCTTCCCAGACCATAGCGAAGATGGGGCCGGAAAGCATGTCTAGTGAAACGTGTCAGAAGCGGCACAGCCAGGACACGAGGGACATAGTTGTTGACTTACAGGTTACAAGACCCGTGAAGAATGGCTTCTCCTTCAGGTCCTCGTAGTGCTTCTCGAGGTGTTCCTTGCTTGGGCTGACCATCTTGGCCGCAACCATCTTGTAGCCTCTCTTCTCGAATCGAGAGATGATGTCGCCGATGAGGCCTCGCTGGACGCCATCTGGCTTGACTGCGATGAAACTGCACCCATCGTTAGCACATGTAGAAGTGGGGCGAGAACCACCATGGAACTCACGTTTGCTCGGAAGAAGACATCTTGACTAGTTTCTTGTAATTGGATTTCTGTATTGACAAATTCGTAGGTTGCAAAAGGTTGAGACTGCTGTGTTTATGGTCCTTCAAAACTTTTTGTCGACCTGGCGGTATGCAGTGGGGAAGCGATTTTTGGAGGGGCTCCCGATACACAAAAATGCCACCAAAAACGCCCGACCAATTAGGCTTGCCTGGTCCCTGCAGATCATCCGGCTTAGGGCTTCCTGCCCGATTCGGAAGGCATGCGGTCAGAAAGGACAACTTTTGTTTCTGTATGACTGGCGAGTGCTCGAGGGGCATGTGTACTATTGTCTGCTGTTGACGAGCCTTTCTATACAAACAGCATGGCTCGAAACTCCCGGCGGCAGTCAGTATGGCTGTCTTTGAGCCTAAGTATCCTGCTTCTGGCGGTATTCATGCCAGCGGGTGAGCAAGACAGGAACAGAAGTATGGATGGTAACTAACACATAGCAGTCATGGCCGTCAAGAAGCATGATTTCAAGACATGCGAGCAGTCTGGATTCTGCAAGAGAAACCATGCCTTGGCCGATGAGATTGCATCAGCAGGACGAGATGCTTCCCCATACAAGCTCGATCCGAATACCATTCGCATGAAGGACGGTCAGATCGAGGGGATGATCTTGAAGACTATTTCGGGTTCGGAAAAGGTCAAGCTACCGCTGGTCGTGACCTTCCTGGATTCCGGCAGCGCCAGAGTTCAGATCGACGAAGAGAAGAGGCAGAAAGGTGACATTGAGCTTCGACATGGCAGTAAAGCTCGCAAAGAAAGGTACAACGAGGCGGGCAGTTGGGCCCTGACAGGAGCTGGCCTTCAGCCTCAGAAGCTTGGAAATTTTGACAAAGCAGACAAGTCTGCCACTGTGACCTGGGGTCCTTCAAATCAGTTTTCTGCCACCCTTACCTACGCCCCGTTTGCTGTCGAATTTGCTGTCAACAATACGAAACAAGTTGTGCTGAATGAGAGGGGCTTCATGAACTTCGAGCACTGGCGGCCGAAGATCGAGAAGCCTGTCAAAGAGGAGGGAAGAGAGGGAACAGAGGAAGAGAGCAAGGATGAGCCAGCTATCACTGGCGAGGACGAGAGCACGTGGTGGGACGAAACGTTCGGAGGCAATACAGATTCGAAACCAAAAGGACCTGAAAGCATTGGCATGGACATCACGTTTCCAGGCTTTTCTTATGTCTATGGACTTGCAGAACATGCTAGCCCCTTGTCCTTGAAGGAGACACGTGGTGGTGAGGGCAATTTCGACCAACCCTACAGATTCTACAACGCCGATGTATTTGAGTATGAGCTCGACAGTCCGATGACTCTGTATGGGTCGATTCCATTCATGCAAGCTCACAACAAGGACTCTACTGTTGGTGTCTTCTGGCTCAATGCCGCTGAAACGTGGGTGGATATTGTAAAAACCAAGCAAGACTCGACATTAGGCCTTGGAGGCCATACTGAAACTCAAACACACTGGTTCTCGGAAGCCGGTGTCATGGATCTTTTCGTCATGCTTGCCCCCACACCGAAAGCCCTATCCAAGAAGTACGGCGAGCTTACTGGGTATACTGCGATGCCACAGATGTTTGGTATTGCTTACCATCAATGCCGCTGGAATTATGTCAGTGATGAAGATGTCAAGGACGTTGATCGCAAATTCGACAAGCATAACTTTCCTTACGATGTGATCTGGCTTGACCTTGAATATACGGACGACAAGCAGTATTTCACCTGGGATTCTGATACCTTCCCAGATCCGATCGGCATGGAAAAGCAGCTTGACGAGCATGGGCGGAAACTTGTGATCATCATCGATCCTCACATCAAGAATAAAGCAGGATATGCTGTCGTGGAAGAGCTCAAATCGAAGGATCTGGCTGTCAAGAACAAAGATCTCAACATTTACGAGGGCTGGTGTTGGCCTGGTTCTTCACACTGGATCGACTGCTTCAATCCGGCCGCTCGTGAGTGGTGGAAAACCCTCTTCCCTTACAATAAGATGAAAGGCGTGCAATCGAATGTCTGGATCTGGAATGACATGAACGAGCCGTCAGTCTTCAACGGGCCAGAGGTATCGATGCCACGCGACAACATTCACCACGGTAACTGGGAACACCGCGACGTCCACAACATCAACGGCATGACGTTTCATAATGCCACTCACCACGCCATCATCTCTCGAGCTAAAGGAGAGAACGTCCGCCCGTTTGTGCTGACCAGGGCATTCTTTGCTGGCTCGCAGAGAGTAGGAGCAATGTGGACAGGAGACAACCAGGCCAGCTGGGGACATCTTGCTGCTAGCATTCCTATGATCCTTAACCAAGGTGTCGCGGGGTTTCCTTTCGCAGGTGCAGATGTTGGGGGCTTCTTTGGAAACCCGTCGAAGGAGCTTCAGACTCGCTGGTACCAAGCAGGGGCATTCTATCCCTTCTTCCGTGCTCACGCACACATCGACACGCGGCGTCGTGAACCATACCTTTTGGGTGCTCCATACACTGAGATCATGGCACAAGCTGTAAGGTTGCGGTACTCTCTGTTGCCATCATGGTATACCGCATTCCGTGAAGCCGCCACAGAAGGTACCCCAATCGTACGAGCACAGTACTACGTGCATCCCCACGATGAAAATGGCTTTGCTATCGATGACCAGTTCTACGTTGGCTCGACTGGACTCCTTGTCAAACCCGTAACGACTGAAAATGACGAATCCGTCAACATCTACCTGGCAGATGACGAGACTTACTATGACTACAACTCTTTCAAGGCGTACCGTGGAGCTGGAAAGCATGTCACTGTGGCAGCACCACTAGAGAAGATCCCGTTGCTCATGCAAGGCGGACACGTCTTTGCCAGGAAAGATCGTCCGAGACGATCCAGTAGTCTCATGAAGTGGGACCCTTACACTCTTGTCGTGGTACTTGGCAGTGATGGTAAGGCCGAAGGCGAACTGTACATCGATGACGGTGAAACATATGAGTTTGAGCATGGCGCATACATACACAGGAAATTCAAGTTTGAGGATGACGGCCTAGTGTCTCAGGACATCTCAACGAGCTGGACGCCGAAGGATAATAAAAAGAAGTCGGTGTATCTGAAGACAATGGAGAGCGTCACAGTCGAAAAGATCATTATCGTCAATGCGCCAAAAAGCATGGAAAGGACGCAGGTGAAGATTGCACGTGACGGTCAGCCTGGTACGACTGCTGGTCTTTCGTACCACGCTGCAGAGGACGGCAACGCTGCGTGGGCTGTCGTCAGAAATCCCGGTGTCAGGATCGGAGCTGACTGGCGCATAGGCTTCGATATTGGTAGCGACATCAAGGGCGAGCTATAGATCTAGGAATGACCGATACAAGAATGTTTCTCTTGGTGCAGAGCAGCTTTTTGATAGCCCGCATGCAGACCGCAGCAACTGTTCTTTGACCTGCACAAGTTACTGTGTAATGCTGTCCTGTCAACTCTAGAAAGTCACCAGTTCGAGACCACTCAGCAGAGCACGTTTTCTGCAGTGCCTGACACGTGCTGCGGCAAAGCACATCGGACTGGCTTGTCGATCAAAGCTTGTGCTGCAGGGTCTGAGCTTATAGTGGAGTCCTTCTAGGGTCCAAGCCCCAGAATTGTTGTGACCTTCGGGCACGGCTCACGGTACAATCGGCTACACTGCGCAGACACGATTTATGCCTGGAAGCTAGAACAATGAAATAAGCCGCCAAAGTCACTTACAACAATGATGTCAATCTATACACATATAATACACTGGCTCCAGCCGAAGTTCTCTAAGAGAGCTGCTCAGCGCCGTCCACCATGAAAGTCACATTCGCTGCCGCTGCACTGGCTGCGTTGGCAGCCTTGACGCTCGCGAAGCCCTCCAGATCTCACAAACGTCAATCAGAGCAAGAACACAATCTTGATGTTTCGAGCAGCTTGCAGAACATACTCGCCAATACACACGGCAGCAATCTGTACAAATACCCAACAGATCTGACCCGAGGCATCATTCCTGTGAGACAACTCAGCCCTTGTATGTACAGCACTAACGTGCTCTTCCCAGAAACCCATCCACTCGCACAACGATTACTGGCGGGACGTACCCTTCTACTCCGCCCTCTCAGTCGGTGCTATCTCAGTCGAGGCCGACGTCTGGCTCTATAACGACACCCTTCACGTCGGCCACGAACGAGCGGCCCTCACACAATCCCGCACCTTCGACAGCCTCTACATCCAACCCATTCTCTCAGTCCTCCAGCGCGAGAACCCCACGACCGCATTCGAGATCTCCAATACCCACAACGGCGTCTTCGACACCTCCGCTGGCCAGACCCTCTACCTGTGGGTCGACCTTAAGACCGACGGCGCAGAAACCTTCCCCTACGTGGTCCGCGCGCTCGAACCACTCCGCAGCGCCGGCTACCTGACATCCTACAACGGCACCCACATCACCAAAGGCGCCGTCACGGTCATTGGAACAGGTAACACCCCTCTCGACCAGATTGCGCCCGTCGCAAACAGGGACTACTTCTTCGACGCGAACCTGGCGCTTCTCAGCACGACGCAGGCGAACATCACGAGTGACATCAGCCCGATCGCATCGGCGCAGTTCTCGCGCTACATTGGGGAGATCAACGGCACCGAGTTCAATGCGACGCAGCTGCAGACGTTGCAAAGTCAGTTGCAGGTCGCCAAGGACAAGGGGATTGGTGGGAGGTACTGGGACACGCCGGCTTGGCCTGTGAGTACGAGAAATGCGGTCTGGAGCGAGCTCGTGAAGGCTGGTGTGGCGCTGTTGAATGCTGACGACTTGGCGGCCGCTGCTGGGTTCACGAGTGATTGGTAAAGCTCTGTTTCGGATTGTGTTGTAGTGGACTTTCTTCATGTGTGTTGTTGAACTCAAAATACCCAATCAACCAATGTTGCGTGTCGTTTCGGGATGTCACATCAGCTGAGCCGATAGCATTTCATCACGTCTGGAACGAGAAGACTTCAATGCTCCGGCCTCTGTGTTCCTTGGGTCCGCATTCAATAGCCTTTTGACGCATGTGACGTCTTATCCAGACAAACGTTCGATAGGAAGATACTCGTGACCACATCAGTCATCTCGGACTAAGGAGAAAGGAGTCGTAGAAAAACATCTGCAGCTACAGTACGAATCTACGAACGATGCAGTGCCGGTACCGCAGGGCATTGGAAAAACAATTTCAAGTAGAAAAGCATATCCATCCTAGACACCCCTTACCACAGAGACAACGCCAAAGTCTGCATGTAACCTAAACTCCACACAACGAAGATTGAAGAAAGCACTGTCCACGCTGTCCTTACGGATCCCACGTACTAACAGAAGTGTACGATTTATTCGGCACGGCCACCTGTGTTACCGCTTTCTTCGCACCACCGGTAAAGAGGGTTGCGTTCGTCGTGGGGAAACCGCCGTCCGAGCCACGCACAGTCCGAGTGTCCATGTCGAAACATCTCGACGCGGCAGCATCGCCACCGGCACAGACGGGCCACAGTGTCTTCTCAGACATGTCGCAGAACATCTGCTCCGCCAGGGACACCATGTCCGGGCCGAGTGATGATGCGCTGTCGCACAGCTCGGTCGCGCTGTGCTCTGCGAGGCTCGAGATAACGAGGCGGTCGGCGTGGATGAGTTGGCGCTTCTTGAGGTGTGTTATGTAGGCGGTGCGGTCATTGTGCGTTTGACGGCGGCGTTGGAATGTCGATGGGTGCAGGTTTCGGCGTGTTTCGGTCTGGACGGGTATGTTCTTGTCGAAGGATGGTCCTTTGGGCTGGCAGTCGCCCTCCAGACAGACTATCCTGGGCTTGCCGGTTGGGCCGAGCGGAGTTCGCCTGCGGTCGGCATCTCGCCCCAGCCCCAGTTGTCCGAGCTTAATACCTGGTCTGCGTATTCTTGCGAGGCTGAATTGATCCTTGTCGGGTCTGTTATATATGTTCGGATTTGGCTGCCAACCTTGATATCCTCGTAGAGACTGAACCGTGGTTCACTTCTGCATAGGAGGTCTCTGTTCGCTGTCCAAAGTTCTGTTACCTCGTCGAAGGCGTCAGTGCCACCCAGAATGGAGAAGCTGCCTACATGCATGTTGAACCCCTTCCAGTTGTGGCCGCTATCTCCGTTGCCGTCAATCCAGACGCAGGCTGGTACTAGACGTGGGTCGTCAACTGATATAGCATTGCGCTGGGGGTACCAAGGCGCACCACACGCTTTACCGATATCGCCGGTCCATAGAAATTGCAGACCAACGTTCGCTGATTGAACGGTGATGGAGGAGATGCATACACCGTCGTTGCCAGTTTGTACGACGGACAAGTAGTCGACCCCACCGCGCCCTTCGATGGCATAACCACGGAATCCTCCTGCAGGAATGATCGATCCTGCGTCGGGCGTGTCTTGGCCCAAGAAGTTGCCGCCAGCATCCCAGACGGCTAGAGCTGGTGCACTGCCCTGGAGACTCATCTCATCGGCGACGTCCTTGTTGGTCAGGCCAACATAGACACGCAGGTTGTTAGTGCCAACAGCAGGAGCCGGATGGAAAAGTGTATCTTTGAGACCGGTGTAGAAGCCGATCGTGTTGCCAATGAGGCCTATCGCTCCAAAATAACCAATGGCGTTCGACAACATGGGAGAATTGGGAATGGCACAGTTGTTGGCAGCGTGGATAGCGTCGGCTGAGGCTCTAGGGGAGGTGTGTATGTAGAGAGATCAAGGTAGGGATATTAGTAATACGACAAGAGAGGTCGTCAGTCAATGTCGAAATCGAACACAGTGTAAGAGCTGGGAAAACTGACATAGTACTTATCCTGAGGCCTCTGATTCGCGACGACTTGCGTTCGCGGTAGCTAATGTAGAGGCAGACCATATTATACCTGTCAGAGCCTGTCTCACTAGTGTTGCGCTCACTGTACAAGTCTGCTTGAGAGGCGTGTGGAAAGATGAAGCTATACAATTTCGTGATGGGGTAGCGCGGAGCATGACCGGCCTGTTTGACAGCAGCGGCGTCGTTGAGACATGCATGTACCTAATGCTGCGCCACATATCCGCTGGATCATGTGAGATCTGTAAGCCTGTGAGTCTTCGCAGCGGGTCGTTAGAGTTCGTTGCTCGTGGCACCAATATAGGCACGTCCACGGCCTTGGACTTGACATGCTTGTCTCGGCGCTTTGTTGCAACCGCCCTTGGCGCGCCAAGACTTTGTTTCAGGCCCCCGAGAGACCGACTAGAGAATGATGTGCTCATCTTATATTGGCTTCAGCGCGTCTATCAAGACGAGCGCCTACTTGCCGCCCCGACAAGGGCCATCGATTGCAAGCCATGTCGTCCGAAGAACTCCTGAATGCCCTGGCGCGTGCCGTGATAATAGTCATTCTCGCCGCTGCTGAACTACCTGCGCAGTCATTGATTCTCTATGCAACTTCGCCCTACGCTATACCTTGGTGACCTCACGTTGCACGACCACAGGAAGGATGAGATCTGCATCAGTCTGTTTCACGCTCAACACCACCACTATTTTCCTGCTCTGCTTCGTCCACCATGCTCTATCACAACTTGTTGGCTGCAATGGAACCGACGTGGACTGCCCTAAGCAGAACACGAAAGTCGAAGGTGGCGTTTGTAGATACGACGGTAAGCAGGATGGTATCGGCATTATGTCTTTCGAAAGCAACATCACCTCGGACGGTCTTCTCACATGGACCATGACAGAAGGTGATCAAACGCCGAAGAATAATCCCTTCTCCTACAGAGGATTCTACCTTGGTAGTCCATCCTCGCTCGACTTCCAGAACGTCACGGACTTCGGAGCCTGTGCCATGGTCCTAGGAGGCAATATTACCAGCAATCTGCAGCTTCCATTCGGCTTCAACGATTACAGCAACTTCGGCTGCGGCACTGTCATGGGCCATCGGTGCGCCCAGGATATCGCTGCTCAGGTTCGCAACCAGCTGCTCGATCTTCTCAACGACACTTCTTACGACTCTGCAATGCCTCCATGTGCCGAAGTCGGACGCAGGCTTGAGGGAACTCCATATCCCGAGAGCTGCGCGCAGGCGTTCAGGACGCAACAATTCGGCTATCAAGACGCAACCAGTACGTTGAGATCCGAGCTCAGAGCACATCTTCTTCTTTGTCAACATTAGCCGCTAACGAGTTTCCCTCCAGCTCTGACCAATGACACCGAACTTACGCCTTCGATGTACCAAACACAAGACGGCTGCAGCTTGACCACCGGAGGCTCGGATTACAACATGGTCCTCGGCCCACAAGAGACCTTCGATGGCGAATCCGATACCGAGGCAGTCAAGCGCTTCAAGAATGGAACCTCAGCTATCCTGACGCTGTTCTACAACGAACCATGGAACAATGCCACCACCGGCCCCGTAGACTATCTGAGCGAGCCAGAGGTGCACTTAAGCTGCTTGAGGAAGGTGCAAAACGCCGAACAGCAGCAGGCTTCGGACGCCACGCACGTAGGCGCTGGTTTGGAGAGGCTGAGCTTGCCGTGGCTTGTCTTCTGCAGCCTGTTCTGGGTGGGCGTCATGATTTGAATTGAGTATGCGTGTGGATTGGAGTTGGTGGTACGGAAAACTATTCCTTACTGTGTTAGATAGCCTGAGCGTTCCCTGCGATGTACTGTAAATTGTCTAAATGGAGAATTGATGATGCATGGTCGATTTTTCCAGTTTCTGACCGGCTGTCTATTCCTTGCATCGTAACCAGGTCCCGTTCGGACCAAGAGTATGCGTCGCGAGGAAGTTTAGTAACTCAGATCCGACGCTTGGGGCTTGGGGGTCGGAAGAAATAGCCGACAACTGTGGGTACTGAAAAGAGCGGATGAGTGATCTCCATGAGGTTAGCACCGTAACACGCCGGACGAAGAGGAGCGGAGCGCCTCGGACACGTGCTGGTTCGGAGGTAAGAGAGCCATTGCGGGACTCAAAATTGCTAAGTTGCACCGCGGACATAAAGCAGGTGGCAATAGCCTGCTCCTGTTGACATGTAGCTGAGAGAAGAGTTCGATAGATATTTTCCATGGCCACAACGCCTTGCTCTCCGGAAGACTCTTGCGCCCTCTGGTCATCACGAGTTGTACAGGAACATGAACTAGAACTTGCCACCATGGACGCCGGCATCCGCACTGGCAGCCTCGGTGCCACTCTGTAGACCACCCACGAAACTTGTGCCCCAAATGCCTACCAAGCCCCATAGACCAACCCGCCAGCCGCGGTATAAACCTTCAACCCCTTGCCCTTTCCTCTTCCGTCTCGGCGCTTTGCCCATCAGCGCCGCTGTACGGTCCCGCTGAGACTCCGAGTAGCCCTCGTCGCGCATGATGCCCCAGATGGTAGGTAAGACACCTCTGTATGCCTGCGGCACTTGAACAATGGTCTTAATTGCTTTTCGCTTTGATTGTGATTTGGGAGGGGCAAACTGGGGGGAGGTCCAGGTTGCTATCTGTGCACGGCGGAGAACTGTTTCGAGTGGGAATTTGATGGACAGGTCTAGTGCGGAGCCAAGAAAGGTGAAGATCGACCAGGTTGTTGGGTTCATTGCGGGATCGATGGCAAGGTATTGTTTTAGAAGGAGTGGGGTAGATGTTGCAATGAATGTTGGTATTGAGGAGGTAAGGAAGGTAATTGGAATCAGGTGTGTTGGCGTAAGGTAGGCCGGAGACAGTGTGCGTACTGTTGCTAGCAGAGACCTTGGTTCGTGCGATGCTGGTGTGAGGATAAGTCGAGTGCGGGCTGCGTCTACAGGAGCAAGGATGAGGGCTGAAAGCGCTGTTGCAGTTGTTGCAATCAAGACTGTGGCGGCAGGCGATACCGAACCTAGGATGGTCGCGTCAGATATGCCGGTTGCCAATGATGGAGAGATGTCGTTGTCAGCAACGCCGAAGACGGCGGCTAGGAAGCTGCGGAAGAATGTCTCGAAGGTTCGGAGCAGAACGGTGTAGATGAACGTCGAGTTTGTGCCTTTCCAGATAGCAAGACCACCACTGTCGGACGACAGAGCGGACAGAGCATCCAGTATTGAATGTGGGTTCTTCATGGACAGAGTGTCTGGCGATGTCTGGGCTGCTCTCTGATGAGCATCTTCTCTAGCTGGCCGTCCTTTCCTCCCACGGGTAGGCGAACGATTCGTGGATTCACCAAAGGCGGCCGACGAAGAAAAATAGTTCGGCTCGTCGTCCTCATCGTCGTCATCCTCGAAGTCGTGCGCCTTGTGAGCATCATCTTGTCCTCGAAACGCGTCATCTGCATCTTGTTCTTGTGCCACTCGAGTTTGCAAGATGAGCTTCGCGACCTCGAATGGCTGTGCTATTGCGACACTAGTATACTTCCATAGTGCCTTTTCCAGCAGGCCCTTGACCTGGCCAGTCACCGATGGCGACGCATCGGGTATGTATTCGGAGTAGTCGAGGTCTGGGAACGAGAAGGCTGAAGACGCGGTTGGTTTCGCGCTCGTCGCGTTGGGTATGGCCTGACTTTCTCTGCCGATGGATGCAGGCACGTAGTATGGTCGTAGAGGGTTGGGCTGGTACCTCGATTCAGCCATAATTTGAACGCTGCAAAGGGCGCATGGACAGTCGTTGCAGAATTAGATGTTGTAAGATGAAGCACTCAGAATCTACGAGTAGCCAGCCACCCTGCTGGAAGCATGATGTCGTCGTGCCTGCTACAATCTACGTCATTACAACGAACTTTTTTGGCAATTCATGTCGTTGCAGCCATGACACCATCCTGTCAATACCGTTCGAGAGCTACATGCACGCGGGGTAGATAGATGCTTCTCAATACAGCTTTTTCTTTCTCTCTATCCCGCAAGGCACGATGAGCCTCACTTGTTGCTGGATTCTTCCAGAAATCTCATGCCAAGTGCACCTGCCGTCACTCTGCAGGATACGGGGCGGACACATTTCGATCGCCCACCTTTCGATCTGGACTCGAGTTGGCCCCACCAGCAACCATGCAGGCGGTCGATGCCCTGCCACTGCCGATAAAGGATTAATCGCTGATGGTACATGAAGAAATGCTCAAGCAACTCCCCGTTGCTTTCTGCCACGCACAAAACCCATGTGCTGTCATGTGCTGCATCGGTGCCACCTTCCTACATGGTCCATTTTATGGCGGAAGCCTCTCAAAGAGGCGCTACTCATGCAGCAACCCAGCAAGGCGGGGACGTGATCCACTGGGCCCAACGTTCAGGCACGGGTAGAACGCGAGTTTTGCACTACGCGACCCTGCTTCGCCTGCAACAAAGAATTTATGCTTAGCGCCATGAAGCGATCAATCTCCTGACTCGGAGCAGGGGATTCTACCCGGCGGTCCCAGGTTGGCAACCGCCACCCAAACTTGCGCTGGGCATATATTGCATATATTGCTGGACAAAGTATGCTTGATTCGGCGCTTCACCAGCGTTAGACACTGGACAACGTCGACCATATTCACAACCAAGGGCAGCGGTGCATGAGAAGCCATGAACTCAACAACCTTACGACCTACAGCTGGTTCGACCGATCGTCGTCCATGCTACCTTTTTCGACTACCTGCTGAATTGCGACTCATGATATACGAGCACGTGTTCCAGGATGCGCATCTCATATTCGACGTGTACGAGGACCAATGGCCAGATCTCTCCGGTCCTGGATTGTATCGGCGGAACCTTCATGTTTCCATCCTGCATACCTGCAAGATGGCCCACGTTGAAGCCTCGCCAGTCCTTTGGTCAAGACTGCATCTCTGCATAGAGGCTGAGACGTTTGTCAGGTACCGACATGAAGGCATCTGGGGTGCTGGACCTCTGATGAACATGGCATCACACCGTCAACGGCTGGAAAATGTCGTGATCGGATTTGCTGTTCCCACCCGTTACCGCCGTCGTCCCAAATACCCCCAGCTACACTCCATGGTGACCGTCCTCTCAATCTTTGCCTCGGACTTCCAACACTACGCAAACCTCAAGACTTGTACACTTGCCCAATTTTCGAGTGCTAGTCTACTAGGGCCGTATCCCTACCGTGAGCGGAGAGATAAGATATCCCAGCTGCAGAGGGATGCCGACGAGCGCAATGATGAGCCGCCTTGGTGTATGCAGAACTTCCAGCAACACGACGGCTGGCAAGACGGGCTCGGGTTGCTGTTCAATCGACGCTTCGACCCATACAATCAGCGGTTCCTGACAAACGAACATGGTAGGGTCGAGCTCGATCCTGGCACCAGCATGAAATTCGAGGTCTCGTTGCTTGCATGCATCGATTTCAAGATCCCTCGTGGCGTAGACCTTGACAAGGTTGCTCGCAAGCCAGAGATATGGGATCACGTCGGGCCGCGGTTGGTCTGGAGAAGCAAAGTTACAGAAATGGACAACTTCGACATCCACCTTGGTGACTGGAAGATGCTGTCAGCCGAGTGGAACCAATCTCTGGTGCCAGGTTCGAAGGCTGGAAGAGAGGGAGACGAGGCCGAATTATCACCATATCAAGATGTGGTATCTTGCCTCAGCGCGGGTATGCGACCTTGATGATCTCTCGAGGTTCCACCGATCGGCGTGGCCCATCATCCACGACATATTCCGGAATTGATAATCACGATTCCGGACGAGCCCGTCCACGGTCACCTGCAACGCATTGCCAGTGAAGACAAGTAACCGGCAGTTCGGCACCTCCTTTTGACGTCTCATTACATTTTCTGTCGAGCATGACTTGGATGCAGAAGCCTGTTACTAGGTACACCTGTGGAGGCAATGTTCAGCGCGGCGTTGGGGTATCCTTTATTCGTGAACGGGTGGGTATACACTGATTTGTGTGTCGAACAACGTGGCTGATGAGAAGCGTGATGTTTTGGGACGATTGTAATGGCGCGCTAGGTCGAGGGGCTACGCAGGAGTTATTGTTTGCGTACGAGCGGGAGTTGTGGTCTCCTTTCTGTTCCTGGACGAGATTGTCTGTCTCGTCATTATTGATTAGCTCCTTTCTAATTGAGTCCTACCTTGAGCAGTTCCGCTGAGGCTACGTTTTTGAAGCTGAGTTATGTGTCACGTGTCTAGAGGTTCTGTCCGGGGAACGCTTGCTCGAAGTGTGACCACAGAAGGTGCGTTGAACTAGATCTTGGTCAATAGTCTTGGCGAGCAGTCAACGACATAGCCTCGAGTAATGAACAATTGGAAGCACGACTGGCACCTCGGTGCAGCCTTGCTCACATAGACTCCTTCGCAGTGAGCTACACGAGATAAACCGTCTCGAAATCAGCAAGCTCCAAAGGCAGGCAGAACACAGTGTGGTGGGATCGTGTGATGGGTGTTTTTCTTAGACGTCCTAAACAATTTACAAGAGACTGATCAGTAGTCAGGTTGCTATCACTCTGTCCAGTTATGGCAGTATCGAGAGGGCATGCAGCAACGTACAATGACGATTCTCCAGCAACACGAGTTGAGCTCGAGACAGAGAGATAGTACACGTAACTCAGTGGAGTCCAGCTGGTGATTTAGCGCCCCCCCAGCTTTTCGGAAAATGCCACCCGCACCCGTACCCGCAAACGACCTCGGCCCCCTCGGCTGCTCAGCTGGTCCTCGCCGGCTCTCGCTCCTCCTCCAACACCCAATCAATCAAGCAACACAACCAGACATGTAGCATAGCCACCCAGCAGCACCTCAGTGTGCCTGTATCTCAAATTCCCAAATCCAAACACTTGTCCCACCACCCAGCACCCACCACCGTCACCGCCATGTCTCAACCCCAATCCCAATCCCAATCTCAACCCCCCCTAACGGGCCTCAAAGTCCTCGAGCTCTCCGGCCTCGCCCCGGGCCCCTTCTGCGGCCTCCTCCTCTCGTCCTACGGCGCCTCGGTCCTGCGCATCGACCGCCCAGGCCCACCCTCATCCGACCTCCTAACGACGCACAAATCCTCGCTGGCGCTCGACCTCAAATCGCGCCGCTCACACGCGCTCCTGCTCTCGCTGATCCGCAAAGCCGACGTGCTCATCGACCCGTACCGGCCGGGCGTGCTCGAGAAACTCGGGCTGGACCCGACCACGGTCCTATGCAAGCTCAACCCGCGCCTCATCACGGTGCGGCTGACGGGCTTCCGCCGCGACGGCAAGTACAAGGATATGGCGGGCCACGACATCAACTACCTGGCCGTGAGCGGGGTGCTGAGCATGCTCGGGGGCGGCAATGGCGGCGCACCGCAGGCGCCCGGCAACGTGCTCGCAGACTTTGCGGGCGGCGGCCACGTGGCGTTCACGGGCGTGCTGCTGGCGCTGCTGCACCGGGCCGTCAGCGGGCGCGGCCAGGTCGTCGAGGCCAACATGGCCGACGGCGTCAACTACCTGGGCACGTTCCCGCGCGTGCTGACGCGCACGCCCATGTGGAGCGGCCCGCGCGGCACCAACGTGCTGGACGGCGGTGCGCCGTACTACGGCTGCTATGAGACCAAGGACGCCGGCGCGTACATGGCTGTGGGTGCGCTGGAGCCGCAGTTCTTCGCGCTGTTGTTGAAGGGGCTGGGGTTGACAGAGGCCGATATCGTGCCGGAGCAAGGCATGAGGCGCGAGGACAAGAGGAGCTGGGAGTACATGCGCGGAGTGTTCGCGGCGCGGTTCAAGACGAAGACGAGGGCCGAGTGGGAGGGCGTCTTTGACGGGACCGACGCATGTTGTGTGCCCGTGCTGACGTGGCGCGATTTGGAGGAGCGCGAGTACGAGTTTCGGCCGATTGTGGGGTTGACGGAGAGTCCGGCGCGGGAGGTGGAGATGAAGTATGAGGGGACGTTGTTGCAGACCGGCGAGGGCGGAGAGGAGACGTTGAGGGAGTGGATGGGCTGGAGGAAGGGGAAAGAGTGGGACGTCGGCGACAAGGGCGCGGCCGAGTTGAGGGAACAGAGTAAGTTGTGATTGGTGTGGGTTAGGAGTTATACGAAGTCCATGATACGCCCGGTGCAGGCATGTTCTGACCGGCTCCGGCATTTTTGGTAGACATGGTCGATATGGGCTGATGAAAGAAAGGGAAACGCCTTGTGCTACTGGTGTGAGTTCTCAGCAATCTTGAATTGGTCACGCAACTTGCTGTGCAATTATGTATGTGATTTCGTCCAGATCAAAATCAGCCGCAGATGGGTCTTTGTGGCGGTCCAAATCTTCTGGGCTGGAGGTTTTGGACCGTCGGGCTATCTTGAGCTGCGACGTTTAGAAGTACTGTACATCTGCCCCCTTCGCCCCTATATTTTGCGATGCGAGGAAAGCACCCGGCGCCTGTTACAGCTCATCTCTCCACATTGGCGGGTGCTGGGAGTATCGGTTTCCCGCAGAACGTAGGTCCGTCCGCTTGGGCAGATCCGGGTAGCTGCTGGTATGTCCCCTGACTACCACGTAGCTCATTTGGAGATCTACCACACCAGCAAGCCAGTCTAAGCAGAGATGGATCCTGCCAGCAACGCTGTCAGCCTTGTTGTCGAGACCTATAACACTTGTGCAATCTCTTTTCAGCCGACGATGGTTTCGACAGATTAGATATTGCATTTTGAGTCTGCATCAGGTCGTAATCATTCTGGGTATCTCGGTCGTCTTATCTGCGTCACACTTTGTTCATCCTCGAATGCACGCAGCTCATCTTCCCCTTCCTCTACCAGCGCCTCCACCGCCTCCACCGCCTCCACCGCCTCCACCGCCAAACATATTCGCTAGCCCTCCCATACCACCCATTTGGTTCATCAAAGCCGACATATCGGGCATGCCTCCACCACCACCACCGGGCGCGCCGCCGCCCATGCCTTGCATCATCTTCATCATCTCGGCCATTTGGCCACCTCCAGGCATTCCTCTCCCAGCACCTCCCATGGACTGCATGCGCTTCTGCATTGCAGCGGCCTGTTGTTTCGAGTTTGCACCTTGCATCATCTTCTGTGTCCTGGCCATGTTGGCCTTGTTCTGACCCATGTTCTTGGCAATGCCGCTCATGACTCTATGTTGTGTCAACAGCTCCTCGACTTCCCTGACTGAGGTGCCGGAACCGTGTGCTATCCTCGTCATGCGCGTAGGCTGGTTGACCAAGATCTTGCCATCAGAGTCTAATTCCTTGGCGGTCATGGAGTCGAATATGTAGACCATCCTCTTCATCTTATCGGTGCCGTCTTGATCTGACATGCCGGACATCATTCCCCCTAGACCCGGTATCATACCTGCTACCTTCGACAGCGGACCCATCTTCATGATGTTGGTGATCTGCTCCTTCATATCTCTCATGGTAAAGATTCCCTCGGCAAGATGCTTTTGCGTCTCTTTCATCGCAGCACTGTCTCTTGTGATACTCTGGATATGGTCGATCAAGCCTGTCATGTCGCCGTAACCCAACAGCTTGCTAATAAAAGCCTTGGGCTCGAAGCGCTCTAGGTCCATCATATGCTCGCCGGTACCAAGGAAGATAATGGGTGTATGTGTGGCAGCGACGGCAGATATGGCACCACCACCAGCAGCGCCACCGTCAGTCTTTGTTATTATGATGGCGCCAAAGTTGGCGGTCTGTTTGAAGGCCATAGACTGAGACTCGACAGCCTGACCAATGGTGCCGTCAAGGACCATGATGGTCTGGTCGGGTCTGATAGCAGACTGAACCTGTACCATCTCAGCAAACAAGTCTGCCTCCTGCTGATGTCTTCCCGACGTATCCACAATAATGATCTCGAACTTCTCTTTCCGGAAGCGGGCTACACCCTCTGCAGCGACGACGGCCGGGTCGGTCTGGGTCAGACTACCGTAGTAAGGAATCTTGGCTTTGGTGGCATTCTGCTTCAGCTGGTCATATGCACCAGCTCGGAAGGTATCAGCACAAACTAAACAGGCCTTGAAGCCTCTGGTCTGGTAATATCGGGCCAGCTTCGTACAGGTTGTCGTCTTTCCTGCACCCTGCAAGCCGACGAACATGATCACATTGCTCTTGCCCTTTTTCGGCTTGTAAGGCTCGGCATGGGGGTCGACCAGGTGGGTCAAGTGGTCGAAGACGGCTTGTTGGATGAGGCGGCGCTTGTTGTTGTTGTTGGTGTTGGGAGGGAGGTCTTTGAATTTGACTTGGTCTCGTATGGATTTGCGTAGGCCTTGGACTAGTTTGACGTTCACGTCTGCGGCGAGGAGGGCAGCGCATATCTCTTTGATCATGTTGTCGAATGCCTTTTCGTCCAGGTTGGGCGCCCGCGAGAGGTCCTGGACGGCGGCATTGATGCGCCGTCCCAAGTCGGAGAGCACCATGTTGGGTGGTGGAGGAGACGAAGGGGTATGTTGGATGTGGTGTCTCGAGTAGAGGGAACAGGTCGAGACTGACGCATGGCGAGCATGGCGAGCATGGCGATTCGAGGCATAGCAGTGTGGGGTACGGTCGCCAGAGACGATCTCGCCAGGCATTCACGTGGATGCCTTGATGCCTCAATCTCTCCGAGGCCCGCCCCAAGTCGCATGAACTTTTCCCGAGCCTTTCTCAGCAAAGGTACACACCGACCAAGCACTCACGACGTCTGTCTGCAACGGTACCAGCACCACTCACTCGGCAACCACACACCATGCCACGCATAACGCCAGTCTCGGCCAAGAAGCGCAAAGTCGACGAAGCGATGCGCGGCAAGACGAGTAAACCACGCAAGCGGATTCGAAAGCAGAAGAACTACCACAGCTCGTCTTCTGAGGATGAAGCCGCCTCGGACCAGGATGTTGGCTTTGCGCCGGTGAACCTAGGCGACTCGGACGGGGACGAAGCCCAAGTCATTGAACCTGCCGTGGGAAAGAAGCGCAAGACGCCGAAGAAGCAGGTCGCAACTGATGCTCCCATGCCACCGAAGGCAGAAGCAAGCAAGAAGGGGGTCGAGGACGACGCTGACGAAGCAGACAAGAGTTCGAGTTCGTCGGAAGAAGAAGAAGAAGAAGAAGAAGAAGAAGAAGAAGAAGAAGAAGAAGAAGCTGCAAGTAAGGTTGAAGCTGCGGCATCCCAAACGCCAGCGTCCCTGGACCAGCCACAGCCGTCGTCCGACGAAGCAGAAGACGACGACGACGACTCCGCCTCAGACGACCAATCTTCCGGCTCAGACGCCTCAACCACCAACCCCAACCACACCAAAGTCAAGACCAAGTCGAAACGCAACGACCCAACAGCCTTCTCGACCTCCATCTCCAAAATCCTCGCCACCAAACTCCCGACATCCCAACGCACCGACCCGGTCCTCTCCCGCAGCGCCGCAGCCGCCCAGTCCCGCTCAGACGCCAGCAACACGCGGCTCGAAGCACGCGCCACGTCCAAACTGCGGGCCGAGAAACGCGCCGCGCTGCAGAAAGGCCGCACGACCGACGTGCTGGGCATTGAGCGGGGAATCGCGGGTGACGTGGCGGAGAAGGAGAAGCAGCTGAGAAAGATCGCGACGAGGGGTGTGATCCAGCTGTTCAACGCCTTCAGAGGGGCGCACGAGAAGGCTGAGGAGGCGCGGAGAGAGCAACGGAGGGTGGGCACGGTGGGGATAGGCGAGCGGGAGCGGAAGGTGGGCGAGGTCAGCAAAGAGGGCTTCCTCGACCTGATCGGGGGCAAGAAGAGGGAGAAGGAGGTTGCTGCATAAGCGACTGCAAGTGGTCGCAGGCGTTAGAGAGCAAGGTTCTTGTCGTCCGTCTATATCTCTATGCGTACATCTGTTACAGGTCGTGCTATACATGTCATGGTGCGCCCAGTAGTAGCATCAGTGGCAAGCCCTGCATGTGCCTTTTCCTCTGTCTCTTGTCCATTCCCTCGCCACGCTGCTGGCCCCCCAACCCATAGCCAGGCTAGCTTAATGATGCTTCGGATTCACGCCGCCAAAATCACTCGCCTGCAAATTCCTCGTCATGGCCGGCAACTTGACCACCAGGCCATCCAACTCGGGACTCATCTTGACCTGACAGCCCAAGCGACTCGTCTCGGTCAGTCCAAAGGCCAGGTCCAGCATGTCGTTCTCGTCGTCGTCGGGTTCCTCCATCTTGTCGTACATGTCGGCGTCTTCGATGATGACGTGGCAGGTGCTGCAGGCGCAGGAACCTCCGCAGGCGCCTACAGAGTGTTAGTGTCGTTTGTTTGCCAGAGATGTCGGGTCTCCTCACCTTCCATCTCGAGATCATTGGCTTGGGCTATGTCGAGGAGGTTATCGCCCTTTGCGACTTCGAAAGTGTGAGAGTCGCCGTCTTTCTCGACGAACGTGACTTTTAATCTGCAATTGGAGTGTCAGCTCAGCTCAGCTCAGCTCGTACTGCGGTGCTTTTGCTCCAAGGCGATGCATAGTACACGCACTCTTCACCAGGCTTTGGCGGATCGAGATGTCCGTGCTGCTGTTGGGGCGTGAAACTGAACTTCCGCCGTGATTGCTCGAGGGCGGTGATGCGCTGTCTGATGGCGTCTTTGCGCATGCGGACCTGAGCTTCATGCTGCCGGCATGCTAGTAGTGATAGGCATCGTGATTGCTGTTGCCGGCTCTGCTGTATCGGCAATCTCGAGGTCTGCGCGGCGCTTCGAAGCACTGAAGTCAAGCTTCGGGTTGACTGTGACATGATGGCGGGTGATGTACGTGTGCGCTCGAAGTGAGTGAATTGTCCCTCGAAGGAAACCGTCGGTACATGCTACTGTTCGAACCTGGCCATTCGAATCCAAAAAGTTTCCGTGACGAAATGGTCAGCGAAAGCCGTTCCGAGGTTGTAATGCCGAGTACAGGCTGTGTATTGTGTAATTTTGGCTGGGGGTACTGATCGCATGCGCCTGGAAAATGTTTCGAGATCAACACGCTTCTCGTCAACAGTCCATTCTCCTTCATCATCCACACTTGTACACTACTTTTCTCTCATTCACCCTTGTATTACCACTATCATGGCATTCCCTGGTGGTCACGCCGGCCTCCCAGGCGTCGCAGGCCAACAGCAGGACGCCGGCATGTCGGAGCAGGAAGCGAAGATGGTCAAGATGGTACGACTGGACCCAGCGAGGCACCGAGTCATTGCTAACGGTACACACAGATGCAATCGGGAATGGAATCATGTCTCGTCAAGTCGATGATGGCTGGCGGCGCAGGTTTTGCCTTGGGAGGTGTCTTTGGCCTCTTCATGGCTTCGGTACAGTCCCAACACCGGTCCCAACTACCATCGCCTGCTTACATGTTGACTAGATGAGTTACGACACGCCGATGACCCCTCAAGGTCGCGAGCTTACCACTCTACCTATGCGCGAGCAGCTACGCAAAGGTTTCAAGGACATGGGCAGTCGGTCCTGGTCGTCCGCAAAAAACTTTGGCAAGATAGGCTTCTTGTTCAGTCTCTGCGAGTGTACCATTGAAGGCTTCCGCGCCAAGAATGATCTATACAACTCGGCTGGAGCGGGTATGATGGCTGGCGCGATTCTGGCTAGAAACGCTGGACCTCAGGCTATGCTGCTCGGTGGTGGAGGCTTTGCTATCTTCTCGACCGCTATCGACGCCTACATGCGTCAGCCAGAAAGTGATTGATCGCCGCAGAAATCGAGGTCGGGTACTGTTGGGAAACTGAGAGCGCAACCCGAGAAATTGGAACTCGGGCACGAAACACCAGCCCAGCGCTGATTTCAGGAGTTGGCGTCCTCCCGGAACATTCAACAGCAGCACTGCGCCTCTCAAGCCAGTCTGACTGGAGACTACAAGCGTCCGACCCAATACTGCATCGCCACGCACGACCTACTCCCCCGGTCCGCAACGAACAGCAGATCAAACGCCCATCGATCTACTCACCCAATACTGGCACCAGTGACCGGTGTGTCCCAGAAGTCCGAAACGGAGCATCTTTCCACACCTACAGCATGAAGCAGGACTGGCCAGGCCCTGGACTATGCCAGCGCAACGATGCAGCAGAGACTTACTACCATTGCAGTACATCGAGAAGGAAACATCGCTTCTGGGTTAAGACAAGTTACCCTTTGCCGAGTCGAGATCGAGTCGTCCATCCGTCACACATCACATCGCGTGCAATCTCTCGCGACAACGCACCAGTCCGGCCCCGAAGCCACCGAGAGTCCCAGCACGAAACCAACCCAGCTCGACGTCTCCTTGCTCAACACTCAACCAGAGAACAAACAGAACTATTTCCCACTCCACTCTCCTCTACAATCCCCAGTCCAGTCTAATACAATCTCTCTCAGCGGCCACGGGTCGACACATACCACGCCCGAGCTTGAGAATCCCAGAGCCAACGCAGCACAGCACAGCACAGCACAGCACAGCACAGCACAGCACAGCACAGTGCTTACTTAATCCCTAAGCAAGTCGAATCGAGATCTCTCCAATCACACGCGTCTGTACCACTTGGTACACCAGTAGTACATACCTGCGCGATACATAAGGGGAAGCTGCGTGTCGGCTTTTGTCTGGTCTGCAATGCGATGCACATCGCGCATCTCCCACGCCACGTGGCGGGACAGTCCTCGGAGGAGAGATATTGAGCGGAAAAGGTAGCATCAGGCTGCACTCCATGTCCAAGTACCGGCGATCACGCCCGTAAACTATGTCTACGTATATACACACCGGCACCCATCTTCAATTCAAGAAACTAATCTCATCTCGTTGCGCTCATTCTATACTTGCTACTATGCTAAGCTATAATCAATCGTTGCCTTCTGCCTTCTCCTAGACTCCAAGCGGGAGAAGCACACCCATCAACCAAACAATGTATTCAGAGCTACCTGTTCAGAGGTATCATGCATGCATGCTCTCCACGTGAGCCACGACCCATCCGTTCATTCATTGGCTACTACTACGACCCCTACTGCACTTGACTGACAATCTCCGTCGCCCGTCCCAGACTCTCCACCATCTGCTGGCACTCCTTCCTCCGACGCACCGTGTATTCACTCTCCTTGAGCAGCTCGTCCAGCTCCGTCGTCCGGTACATCTGCTCAAGCAAATGTCGCTGCATCTCCTCTTTCGTAAACTGCACAAGGTTCAACATGATGGCCTTGGGCACCATGTCGATCATAGTGCGTCGCGTGATGTTGAAGTACGAGTTGATGAGGAGCTTGATGACCTCGACTTCTTGGCCTTCACGTTCTGAGAGCGTTCCTGATGCTTTGAGCGTCGCTGGCGGCGGCTCCATCGCCGCCATCTTCTTTTTGTTCTTGGAGGCGAAGAAAGAGCCAAAGAAGCCAGAGTTTGTATCGCTGCCGTCTGTAGGGAGCGAGGGAGAGGCTGCGCGCGGCGGTACGGATGGAGGCAGCGGTTTGCCCGTCTTTGGGTCTACCTGTGTTGGTTTGTTTGCATTGTGGCGATCATTGACGATGGCCATAGCACGATGGCCGTTGAGGAAATCTGGATGGCCTGTGTTGATGTAGCAGGCTTCCATGGCGACAAGGTCTTTGACGAGCTTGTTCGTAGGATCCAAGGTTTTCCTGAAGAACGATATTACAACTGCGTGGAACTTCTCCTTGAGTTGTGGGTATCTTCTAAATAGTGGTTTGGTAAGAAGTTGTGTTAGGATGCGGACCAGCTCATCAAAGACTAGGGAAACGCATTTCAGGGATGGGTCCTCTAGGCGCTTGATTTGTTGTTTGACGATCAGCTCGAAAGCGGTGGTGCCAACGAAGAGTGCCGGTGACGAACCCGAAGAATTGTATAGGATTGTTCGAATGTCGATGTCTTTGACTTGCTCGAAGGGATCAATAGCCTTGACACCATTCGAGTAGAGCTCGTGGAAGACGAATGAGATTCTGGCACCGCCGGACAGCTCGATGCTCGACAATTCTTGGCTCTGACCGTCGAGAACTGTGCGGTACTCGTTTGAGAATTCTGTGATGATGTTAAGGACGATGTTCGCGCTGTTACCGAGAAGATCGCCGGCGCCCAGCTGCTCCAACTCTTGCTGGTACTTCTGCAGAGAGTTGCTAATCCTGGTCTTGATGTCTGGCAGAGTCTGCTTGATGTGCATCATCAGGATGAGGTTCAGTTTTCGCGCCAGGTAAGGAGTTCCGCAGTAGGAGGCTTTGTTCCGATACGAGGGGTGGTTCTCGAAGAACTCTTTTTCGTTCTTCAGTGCCAGGTCGATACGTTTCTTATTCTCGATGTCTCTCTGGCCTCTGTTTACCACCGGAACATAACCAAGACGCAGCGGGATGATTCGACCAGCGAGAATATCCACCACGTCAGTCCCGCTGTCCATCAAGTCGATCTTTGTGAGAACACCGATGGTCCTCTGACCTTCTGGATCCACTTCCCGGGCGAGTTTGAGCCCATCAGAGTTGGCCAGATCGACGTTGGCCGCAGTTACAGCCAGGATGATAGCATTGGGTTTCTGTATCTGCTTGAGGACCATCTCTTTAATCTGTCGTTCGATATCTCGTGGCTGGTCGCCAACGGGCACTTTTGTGAGACCGGGCAAATCGACCAGCGTAAGGGTAAGGACGTTTGGCGAGTAGATACGTAGGTTTATGGGGGCAGGTGAGATGCCGACATTGCGACCAGCTTTGGCTTCTGTCTCCTTCACGATCTCATCCCTGATCTTGCCAAAGTCATAGAACTTCTGGCCTGGAATATGCAGGAACTCTCCCCACTCGTCGATGTTGGCTTGCGCGTCGTTGTTGTTCGCCAGCTCTTTCTCTTCCACTCCATTTGTCTGTAGCTTGGCTGGGGCGGGTCTGTTGATCAACTGTAGGACGAGGGGCCGTCTTGTCACAATACCAGATCCACGCGGTAAGAAGTCTCGTCCGACGATGTTTTCTAGCACGGAACTTTTACCGCTGGATTGGGAACCGACCACGACAATCTGAGGCAAGTCGATGGGGTTTTGGACCTACGAAGCAATGTTAGGAAGGGCGGAGGGCGATACCAAAGGCGACTGCTTACCCCAACCGTCGCAAACACATCTTGAAGTTTGTTGACGAGCGAGATCAACTGAGGATCATTGACGTTGATCCTGGTACTTTCAGCATGTACAATGAGCATGCACGAGGTAAGAGCACTCACGAATAGCCGCCTGGCGGTGCCGCCATGGTTGGGCCGCGTACACAATGTTTCCTGGTCTGAAGCGGGCAGCCCTAATCGCAATGTCCGTCAAGCGATACAATGCGAAAGTTCGGGTGTTGACAGTGGAATTGGTGCAACTGAAGCAGGTGGTGAATTAAGGATGTTTCCTTAGGTGTATTGCGGGTGCATACGCCAGAGCCAGATATGCAGGTGGAAACTGTGACGCTGGTGCTCCTGCACGCTGAACCTTGTCAGTGCTTCGTCTCGGCACTCGTCGGAGATCTCTTGGCACAACGGCGTTCGATAGCGGTAAGTGCCAGTGATCGAAGGGCGGCTAGAACTATTTCGAGTGCAGAACACTCTGAATATATACACTCTGTTGCCTTACGCACTCTCAACACACTGGACTTCCGTGCACAGATTCGGCTTTTCGTGGTAAAGACTGCCGAGTGGCTGGCGATCAAAGAAACGCTGCGGCCTATTTCGCGTTGCGCGTCACGCTCACGCCCCTCTCAGCCTTCCACGTGTGGCAAATAGGGAGAGCACCTGTGATCACGATGACTGGCATCCAACTAGATTGTGATGCTGGGTTATCATGTGTATTGGTGGCCCCTGGCCAATGTTGTGCTGGCCCTGACTATGTATCTACAAAATCCATTGATGCTGCCCGCTGTAGCATACTCAACAGAGCCAACTTCTATACCAATCCCGGCGATGATGTCCCGCTAGATGCCCGTTCAACGCCGCCAAGTGACCTCAGCTTTATCACAGATTGCTTGCTGTCGTCCTTATGGCGCTCAGCCTGCCGAGGTCTGGATGATTTCGCCGAGGCTCGAATTCCGCACTGGAATCGTCCGATAGTGTGTTCGTCCATATCCGTACCTTTCTATCATCGCCTCCAGATGCGAACATCCCAGAGTTCATGGGGTTCCATGATACGCTTGTGACACACTGTTCGTTCTTCGAGCCCTTTCCGTGCTCCTTCAGCTTTGCTATCTCTTCCGAGTTCTCCTTGTGCCAGATGTAGATTTGGCCGTCTGCTAAGAGTCAGTCACAGCCGATGGAACCAGTGATGGGACTTGCTTACCTTTGCTACCGCTCAGGACGAAGTTCTCCGCCGCACCACCGAAGCAGTTACGGATGATGTTACCACCTTGGTTCTCTCCTTTAAATTTGCGAACCAAGCAACGTTCGTCGACATCGATCATGTGAACTTCGCCCTCAGCAATATTGACAATAACTATCGGGCTGTCCCGGCTCGCTGTTATACAAGTAATCTTAGACGACATCTTGAGCCGGAATTCCTCCCTGTAGTTGTCGAGATTGTACACGATCAGCATCTCATCCATATCGTTGCAAACTAGCTAGGTTAGCATGTTCTCGTCCCAAAGACAATGCCGGAGACACTTACCGATCCGGCGTCCGTCTGAAGTGATGGCCAAGTCGGATACTCTGAACTCACCGCTCCATGTGTGAAGCAGGGATTTGGAACCTTGGGCATTCAGGTCCCATAGACACATCTTCGCTTCACGATCGTGACAACCCGTTACCAATCTTTCCGAGTCCGGCGTCCATGCCGCCGATGTGATTGGCCTACGTTCGCCAGTTTGATGCTCCATCGTTACGATCAATTTTCCAGACACCGTATCCCAGACATGGGCATGTGGCTCAGCAGCTGCCGTTACTATCCTCTTGCTGTCTGGGCTCCAGGAAATGTGTGTGATAGGGGCGTTGTGTTTCTGCATCCTATGAAGGACTTGAAATTTCCTGGTCTCGTAGATAATGCATACTTTGTCTTCTCCGGCTGTGGCAAGCTTGGTTCCATCGGGCGAAAAGGCGACACAATACACTTCTCCAGAATGTTGTTCAAGGATCATGTCAGTGCTCGAGGGAAAAGCCTGTTGACTACACTCGTGATCAGAGTATAGCGATGGCGGCTCTGAAGTGTTGTGATACCGACACCCATTGATTTGAGCTCGCTTGACATGGTCCAGCAGCTCCGCAAGCCGATGATCGCGGATCATGACTGAGGGAGCGATGGAATTGGTCAGATCTTCAAGCAGTCTCTGCCTCGCGTCTTCAGGGTCCTCGGGCCAGCGTAGCTGTCTTTCCAGCTCCACTTGCGTGCACATCAGGAGGCCCGACAAGGTGTGTAGTTGGTACGTATCGTGATGCAGAGGCGTTAGCTCCTCTCGCAAGACTTTGAGAGCTGAAAGAAGGTCCCTCCGCACCAAGAGCTCGAGAAACTTCTGCTTCCTGATCCAAAACAGCATCTGGTCCCTGCTCGCATGTTCGGCCAAAACTATGCCCTGTTCTGCAGAGCCAGTCTCTCCACCGCCGTCATCTAGATAGTGGCCGGCTAATATCCGTTCTGCTTGGGCCCATCTTCCGGATAGTATAGCTGCCCTAAACGTAGCTATCTCTGAGCTCTCCAACTCGTACCCACTTTCAGAAGACAATGAATTGGCGGAGTCTTCGTAGCCCATATCCTTCAAGCCTTGTATCAATATCCTTGTGAGCTCTTCTCTGTTGTGGCCGCGGTACAGTGGGCTTCTAGAACCCTTCCGTTTGGAGGTGCCATTCTTCAGTGCATGGGTCGAGCCGTTGAGGTGTGGAGAGCCACCATTTACGGAGACAGCAGCCTTTCGCGGTGCATGATATGCAGAGTTTGCAGAGTAGCCATTCGAAACAATGCTCCTTGTGGTTTCGTCTGATCGCATGCTGTGAGGGTGGAGGCGTCTACGCTTTGCTGTTTGACGTGGTCGAGCAGCTACGCCCGAGTCGTCGTTGTCCGGCGAGCTCTCAGACTCGGAGCTAGAAGACCGTCGCCTTCTCCTGGAGAGACCGAGCTCTTGGCCCCTCAAACCGTGCTCTGAACTTAAGTTCAACTGTGTACTCTCTTCCGTAGGTGTTCTTTGATAATGGTCAAGGGCAGTGGATGGTTGGGATGAGACTTCTGTGTTGCGAGGTTGGGAGGACGTCGAGATGGATGGGCCGGCGGAGGTGACTAGGTTGGGGGATTCGGGTTCTTGGGATGCCAGATCTCAGAGGCGGCAGAGCCGCCGGTATTATGCTGTCAGTTCGAAGGCAAACGGTGCGAGCAAGGCAGTATTGAGCGTTTGCCTCTCAGTTTTCGCCTGCTCCCAGATGGACAAGCTCTTTCCCCAACAGAATCACGAAGATCCAAATGCTACTCGTGCGTTGTCGAGCAGCCCAGCGGTCAAAATGACTGATTAGGAACCACAGTATATCAGAGCACCACTATCCGGAGACTCGTGCAAGCAAGGATCGAACTTCAGAAGGACCCTTGGAGCGGGCGTCGTAGTCCTCGTTGCTGCGTGTTACTGTGTCGTGCGAAGGATGGCTGGAGGTAAGAATGAAGTTGGACGTCGGTCAGATAGCGGATGGACCGAGTGGAAGCGTCCACGTCTCTGGCCAGTGGTCGTGACTTCGACTTGTCCAGTGATCAATGGCATCATATCAGGTTAGCCCTGCAGTCCAAAGAGCTAAGCAGCCCACTCGGCGTCGGAGTGCCTGCTGCGCTAAGTATCAGATGTGCCTCTTCCCTTTCTTCTTATCACTGCAACGTGTGCATTCAGGATGGTAATACCTGCACGTGGGATGTGTCTTTCTGGTACAGATCTATGATACTTGTAAGATCTGTGCCTGAGCTTTGGCGAGAGGCTACAGCAAAAAATGAGTTGGAGGTCATGGTCACTTGCGCTTCAAGCCTCGGGGTCAATCCGGGTGCCTTGTGACACGCCCCATCTGAAACTCTTGACGCCTGACCAGTTTGCATAATCGACCAACAACCACTGACGCTTGTGAGTGCCGGACATCTACACCTCATCTGCAAGGTACTGGTCTCCTTGAGCGCTCCGAGCGCGTCTCTTGTACGAATCGTCAGAACTCTTTAAACTTCACTTACAATGTCCAAAGCATTGGTTCTTACTTTGACGAAACAACAGCTCGCAGCAATGTTTCTTAAGGTAAGATTGCACATAGTTACCTAATACTGTCTTTGTATCGATCGTAACAGCACGAGTACGATGCAGGGCTACGAGCCAGCAGGCAGAACTTGAAAATACAGCGTGCAGTCGTGGTTTGGCTACGTAAGAGCTGCCACACATGATAGCTAACTCATCAGTTATCTCGCTCATGTAATCTGTATCAAGGTTCAGTAGAATGCAATGAATGGCACAGCTAGCATGTGTCAGGCGAGACCAACTGTATGGGGCGACGAGTGTATCGTGGTGCTTGGTGGTGGTGGTGGGTACCGTAAGGGTATTGGTCGGGCTTGGAGAGCTTCCATGTCGTGGCCGCACCTGCCGTGCATCAGTGCAGCAGCATAGCTCATGCCATCATAATGTTATTTTGTACTGAATGAGCCACGTCGGTCTAAACACTCATCTGCATCCTCACCGTCCACGCCTTCCTGCAAGAGCAGAGTCTAGCCTCCTTGAACTCATCACTAAGAAGTCCATCGATCAGATCTCCGACCTAGATTCGGTAGCGGCCCACCCAGCTGTCTTTGACGAAGGCGTTGACGACTTTCGTTATCCCGAACAATCCTTCTTTGCTTTCCCACAACCGCTGAACGGTTTACATTCGAGAGCTCGAACTATCCGCCTCAACATGGTTGCTGCGAACGAGAGCGGTCTAGGCAAAGACCAGGTGCGCCGCATGATCCTAACCCTGCCCTTATGAGAAGCAGCTATACTAACCCTCTTTCCAGCAACATGGTGCAGTCTTCTCTGTGTCCGGTCCGGTCATTGTCGCCGAGAACATGATCGGTGTTGCCATGTACGAGCTGTGCAAAGTTGGTCGTGACCAGCTTGTCGGCGAAGTCATTCGCATAGAAGCAGACAAGGCAACCATCCAGGTCTACGAGGAAACAGGTACGAACCAGCCTTGACTTCATCCAGGCCCAAGCTAACAACCATGATTATAGCTGGTGTCACAGTCGGCGATCCAGTTCTGAGAACAGGCAAGCCCTTGTCCGTCGAGCTCGGTCCTGGTCTGATGGAGACAATCTACGATGGTATTCAGCGTCCTCTGAGGAAGATCGCTGGGCAAACAGATAGCATCTACATCCCCAGAGGTATTGCCGTGCCTGCCTTGGACCGCGATAAGAAATGGAAGTTCACGCCGACCATGAAGGAAGGAGATCACATTTCCGGCGGTGATGTGTGGGGCAAGGTTGAAGAGAACTCGTTGCTGAACGAGCACAGAATCCTCATGCCACCAAGAGCACGGGGAACAATCAAGAAGATCGCCCAGAAGGGAGAGTACACGGTCGCCGAGCCCTTGTTGACCGTTGAGTTCAACGGTGAAGAGAAGGAGTATCCCATGATGCAGACTTGGCCAGTCCGTGTGCCTCGACCAGTCGGTGAGCGTCTGATGGCCGATAAGCCTTTCATTGTCGGTCAGCGTGTGTTGGACTCTTTGTTCCCTTCGGTTCAGGGCGGTACAGTGTGCATCCCGGGGGCCTTCGGTTGCGGCAAAACTGTCATTTCTCAGTCCGTGTCCAAGTTCTCCAACAGCGACATCATCGTCTATGTGGGCTGCTTCGCCGCAGGCACAATGGTCATGATGGCCGATGGAATGGACAAGGCTGTTGAGGATATTGTTGTCGGTGAAAAAGTTATGGGAGTTGATGGGAAGCCTCGTGAGGTACAGGCTTTGCCTCGTGGTGAGAGCACCATGTACGAGGTCGCTGTCAAGACTCAGCATCGTGGAGAGACATTTAGCGAAGTGTCTTACACATGCAACGCTGAGCATGTCTTGGTCGTCCGGACACCGCAGCATGTTCGGACTACCAACCATACGGTTCGAGGCAAAGCACAAACCAGCGTGACATATTTCGATAAATATGTCAGGGTTGAGAACGACGGCGTCCAAAGTCGACGATCGTTCCCGATGGTCAAGCTATACACTAGGTCATGGCAGCATGATACTCATGGTGGCAAGGAAGCTGCTGATGCTAAGGCGGCGGCATTCAAGCTAACATTGCCGGTCGGCGACATTGAGTGGAACATCGAGGCCCGTGATGTCCACTTGATGGACCACCATGTGCGAAAGGCTACACAACAGATGTTCGCGCCGGTGCTCACACAGTCTGATAAGTTCGAGCAGGACCTCGCTGGTCACGGATTCTCTGCTACGCTTGCTCCACGCATGGCATATCTTCTGGGCTTCTGGGTCGGGGATGGATACTATTCTCGTTCTACATTCTCTGTTGACCCGAATGATCGGGAGCTTGTTTCGCGAATTGCGGACTTTGGCGGTGACTTTGGCCTGGACTGCACGACTAACGAATATCATCACCGATGGACTGCGATCTCCGAGGATGTCAGTAGACATCCTCGTCCAGCTCTAGGAGAGATTGATCCTAATGTTGCCGTTGCTGCCCTCAGCGACGGCGGAGAAGCTCCAGCAAAGAAGGCCAGGATCGACTACGACGAGCGTAGTGATCTGTCTGTCGAACTTCGTGGCCGAACTATTCGAGGCAAGGGGATCCGCCAGAGTCAGAACACGGGAAATGTGTTCTGGACCATGGTCACGACCAGCGGTGTTCGTGGCCCTGCCGCTGATCAGGCGAAGCAAGTTCCCTCCTGGCTTAGTACATCATCCTTCGATGTGCGAGAGTACTTCCTGGCCGGATTGATCGACTCTGACGGTCATGTTAAGCATGATCACGACCTAAATGCAACCATCAAGACCATCTATCCAGATGTCTGCTCTGGTCTGGTCCGTTTGGCCCGTAGCCTGGGGCTACGAGCATCTATCCATGTCGCCCAAGCCCACATCACCAAGGGTGTCGCACACAAGAAGCATTATGCTGTGTATCTATCTGGTCCGGGTGTCATCGAAGGTGTTCTCAGCAAATGTGCTGCTCCTCGCAAGTCGTGCCCGCCTCTCACGACCGTTCCCAGACTTTCCCAGCCGGTCTATTTCGACGTCGTCCAAAAACCACGGGCACCATACTTCGGGCTCACCCTACCAGAGGAGAGCGACCGAAAGTTCTTGCTGTCTAACATGATGCTGGTCCACAACTGCGGAGAGAGAGGCAACGAGATGGCTGAGGTGTTGATGGACTTCCCAGAGCTGTCGATCACTATTGATGGTCGAAAGGAACCTATCATGAAGCGAACTTGCTTGATCGCCAACACATCCAACATGCCTGTGGCTGCTCGGGAGGCCTCCATATACACAGGAATCACTGTCGCCGAATACTTCAGAGATCAAGGAAAAGCCGTGGCTATGATGGCTGACTCATCCTCGCGATGGGCTGAGGCGCTGAGAGAGATCTCTGGTCGTCTGGGAGAAATGCCTGCTGATCAAGGTTTCCCTGCCTATCTTGGTGCCAAGTTGGCCTCTTTCTACGAAAGAGCTGGACACTCAACGTCTCTAGGATCTCCTGAGCGAGCAGGAAGCATTTCCATTGTCGGCGCTGTCTCACCACCTGGAGGTGATTTCTCGGATCCAGTCACATCCTCCACTCTTGGTATCGTGCAAGTCTTCTGGGGTCTCGACAAGAAGCTTGCTCAACGAAAACACTTTCCCTCCATCAACACATCGATGTCCTACAGCAAGTACACATCCGTGCTCGACAAGTTCTACCAGAAAGACCACCCAGAGTTCCCAAGACTGCGAGACCAAATCAGGGAATTGCTTTCGAACTCGGAAGACCTTGATCAAGTCGTGCAGCTTGTCGGAAAGTCTGCTCTCGGCGATTCGGACAAGATTGTTCTCGACGTTGCAGCTCTGCTGAAGGATGACTTCTTGCAACAGAATGGTTACAGTGACTACGATCAGTTCTGCCCCCTGTGGAAGACGGAGTACATGATGAAGGCGTTCATGGGATACCATGACGAGGCACAAAAGGCTGTTCAGAGTGGAGTGAGCTGGGCCAAGATCAGAGAAAACACCTCAGACATCCAGCATGGTCTTCGAAGCATGAAGTTCGAATTGCCCGACAACGAGGAGGAGGTGACGAAGAAGTACGACGACCTGCTGCAACGTATGAGCGAGAAATTCGCCAGCGTCACGGAGGACTAGACTTTGCTACGTTATCGAAGGAGCATTACCAACTCAGTAATGCAAGTGGTGTTTAGCAACAGATGATCACGAATATTAGGTAGCGAGCGTAGGTATCAATACAGCATGTTCAACATCTCAAGTACTTCAGCTCACCATTCGCGGCTATATCCTGTACCTGGGTTGTACCATGACCACACTGCAGGTGTACTTCCAGCATCAATCGAGGGGTACACGTATGAGTAAAGTAGATATCATGTGCTTCCGACATTCCGAGTCTGAAACAGCGAACCGTGAAGACTACAGGCCTCGATCGTAAACAACAATAAGTTGTGGAATAATGGGTCGTGTAAATGACTGTTTTACGAGGTACTTATGCCTTGGCTTTAGGCGACCGCCACTACCTGAATGCCCTAATTCTGTACTGGCGCCCCCCTGAAACCTACAAATGCCACGTCTTCGGCTTACAAGCAACGAATAATACTAAACCCACTACTGGTATTCCACATCTTTTTGTTGATTACGATCGTGGCCTGTAGTTAGCTCTGTCGAGTCCTTCTGCATCGCCATCCCCTCACGACGATTCTGTGGAGATGAGGTTTTGAGACAACGGCAAAGGCCGAACTTTACCTATGACATCGACATGTAGTGGGTGTTAGTACCAGTGACTTCGAACTCTGGCGTTGGCAGTCGGGCTCCATTCCATATATCCGTCTCCCACTACTGCATGAGTACACATCGTATCGTGTCTGCTCACTGACCGTATCTTCCCATAAGAGATCAACACCTAATACAAACAGCGTATCGCTAAGATGGCTACCAAGGTCGAAGGTATCCCTGACGAGATGATCGCCGTGCAGGTGGTGGAGTTCCACAAGCCGCATCAGATCAATACAATCCCAACGCCAAAAGAGCTTGGTGATTACGACGTCCTTCTCAAGACAGCAGTGGCCTCACTATGTCACACTGACAATATGGTTGTGGAAGGGGCGTTTCCAAAAGCTGGCCTGCCCCGAACCGCATCACACGAGGGCACAGGAACCGTTGTTCAGGTAGGCGCTAAGGTGAAGAACTTCAAGAAAGGCGACAGAGTCATGTCCGGTATCCCCCGGAACCGCTGCGAATCGTGCTTTAACTGCAAAGGTATAAGTTCAAGCACGACCTTTGGTTGACTACTGACCATGAACAGGTCCGGACGACTGGCACCAATACTGCGAGAACTGTGAAGGCATGATCGGCGTCTTCCGTGCCGATGGTGCATTCGCAGACTATCACGTCGTGGATGCTCGCTCAAGCTGCAAGGTTCCCGATGATGTCTCCTTCATCGATGCCGCACCGCTCGCCTGCGCTGGCTGCACGATCTATCGAGCGATCATAGTTTCCGAAACCAAAAAGGGTGATTGGCTCGCCATGGTCGGTGCTGGCGGTGGGCTAGGCCACCTCGGCATCCAAATGGCCAAAGCCCATGGCATAAAGGTCATTGCGATCGACGCTCGAGATGAAGGCCTCGAAGTATGTAAAAAGGCGGGCGCGGAGCACGTCTTCGACGCGCGGAAGGGCAAGGAAGAAGTGGTAAGGCAAGTCAAGGAGCTGACAGGTCAAGACGGCGCAGATGCAACCATCAACTTGTCTGAGCACGAGACTGCGGCGCCGCTGGCGTGTGCAGTGACGAAGATGCATGCGGATATGATACAGATCTCGCAGCCGGCGATGGTGAGCATACCAATGACAGAATTCATCTTTCGTGATATCAGAGTAAAGGGGTCTCTTGTCGCTGGCCAAGAGCAAAGTCAGCAGATGTTGGAGACAGTAGGCAAGAACGGCATCAAGGTTGAGACGAATGTATTTAAAGGCTTGAAGGAAGTACCGAAGATGGTTGAATTGGCCCATAGTGGAAAGATGAAGGGGAAGGCGGTCTGTGTCGTTGATGAGAGCCAGGTGTGAATTGATTAGGGGGCAAGGTCCCCTGGTCATCGTTTACTCAATACGTCGGCCATAACCATGATGATCTTGACTTGGTTATACTACCAGAACCGACACTCGTCGCAACCCGTGCACTGGCCAGGTCGTTTGGATCAGCGAGCTCGTGGTCTCAGCCAGCCCAGTACAAGCACTTCTCCTCCAGCTGGCTAGCTTGTAGTTCTGGTCTTCTCGGTTATGTAGGCCATAGGTGCTCGACACGCCGAGAAGCTAGTTATGGATTAGTTTAACTCACCAACTCTTGTCAGTCTGAGCTCGCTATCGCCTGGCGAAAGGTGACGTGCGATGTCCAGACACTACTACTTTGAGCACCGACCATCTAGCTAAAATAACAACTCTTGCTATTAGCACGGCCGAATACACACAACCAATATACTATCATGGGTGACTATCATGGAGACGAGCTGCGGTCCGGTTGTTCGAATAATTACTCGGCTCTCTATCCATCTTGTTGCTTGGTCCTCCCCCAGTCTGTCGGCCACAGAATACCGCTCCAAAAGAAGTCCTTTCATACTGGACAAGTCGTTGAGTCAAGTTGGTGAACCGACTAAGCGCACACAGATAGATACAGCTCAGGCTGCTGATGGGCTCCGAGAATTTGTAATCGTAGCTCGGCGGCAACTCGATCCTGACTTATGAGAAATATATCCACCAACCATCATTGCTCTAATGATTTCGAGGGACGATAGGAAGTAGCGTCGAGACTCGATCGTGCTGAGATCGATGCCAGGGCTTGGGAAGCGTCCTTACCGAAACAGACTCTAGTTGCTTTGTCATGAAAGAATCAGGAAAGCCGTTGGTGTAATGGTCAGTGAGATAGACCGACGGGGCATTAGAGTAACGCATATTCCTCCCTGTCATGCTTGTTCGTCTTAGAGGTCATCGACGCAGAGATCCAGGTACTGTTTGCATCAATTCCTTTGTATCTAAGCGTCACGTTCGAGGAAGAGAAGCACACTTGCAGGTGTGGGCCCTTCGGCATGGTCCACGGCAATTCGAAAGCAAGCTCTCCTCATCTTATAGCTTCTTGCGATGCAAGGCTTCTATTGTAAATAACAAAAAGCTGTAGAACAGAAGGTCTGTATTATACCGTTTTTTGAAAACTGAAGACAGTAGCTTTTATTGATTTGGGGTGCACACCAGTAGCAAGATGGAGCGTAATTAGTCGGCCCCGAAGGCTAACGGCCCTCAAAGCTAAGACGTTGTCACTTTCTCGAACAGTCATATACGCGACCCACTATCCTACAGCTCTAAGTTCTTGTCGTGTACGATAGAAGCCTGTACTGTACTCAGCTTGGCATGCAGCATCCCCTTGCCCTTCCGAGGCCAGCTCCTGCTTGGCGGACTCTCTGCACCAATCGTGACTGGTAGCGGCATGACGATCGACCTATAGAACCTCCACAACCTTGCTCACGGATCTCCGACCACCACCCATGAGTCTATCACACCTTCCCTTTCAAGGGGTTCGCCCGCAATCCCCCGCATAATAGATCTACAAGTTGCATTGCCGACAACGACTTCAAAGCACAAGCCCGGCACGTACATGTCATCGGTACGACACAGTCCGGGGGTCTGGTGCAGTAACGATCAGTGGTAGACTGGATGACCAAGGTCCGGACGAGTACAAAATGAAGCCATATCGCACATCTCTTGTTCTCATGAAGCCCTTCGGTAAACCTGGTATTTCTCTGTGCGCCATCATGATCCTAACCTTAGCTTTATGGATACCATGTGCCTTGGGCATCGCCGTAAGACAGTCTTCAAGCCCTCCCACAGTGACGGTGAAGAATGGATCGTACACGGGCGTCCACAACCCCACGTACAATGAAGACTTGTTCCTTGGCATCCCATTCGCCCAGCCCCCGGTCGGGGACTTGAGATTACAACTTCCCAGACCCGTCAACGAGACATGGTCGGAGCCTCGACAAGCGACAGAGTACTACCCCGAATGTGTAGGCTATGGCGTGAGTACCCAACGTCTCTCTCCGTCAGGCGCAAACTCACATTTTCTAGGGTGACCAGATTGGGTACAACGTCAGTGAAGACTGCTTGGCTCTCAACGTAGTCAGACCAGCTGGGTACGACGGACAAAGCTTACCTGTAGCTTTCTGGATCCATGGTGAGTCCTACTTTGCATTTTGTCGAGTCAGACCTTCTGTGAGACGACTCAAGGACCTACGTGCGCGACTGAAAGACCTTGGGGTTGTCTATTATGACAGGTCCAGCTTCAGCAAAATCGTCGGTAGACGCAGGTCCAGATCACAGGCGCAGCCACGTCGGCATATTCTCTGTTCTTCATGGCCATGTCAATACAAGCTTACTAACTTCGATCAGGCGGCGGATATATCATGGGTGGTGCCACTGATCGCAGGTACAATCTCAGTTTCATTGTCCAGAACTCTGTCGAGATTGGCAAGCCAATAATTGCTGTCTCTGCAGCTTACCGACTAAGTGGATGGGGCTTCCTTGACAGCCAAGAGGTCAGAGACGCTGGAGTTACGAACATTGGCATGTATGACCAGCGAGCCGCGCTTTCCTGGGTTCAAGAGAACATTGCTGCGTTTGGCGGAGATCCCTCAAAAGTCACCATCTGGGGAGAGAGTGCGGGAGCCGGCAGCGTGGGAATACATCTCATCAGCTACGGTGGCCGAGACGACAAGCTTTTCAGTGGTGCTATCTGCGAATCGGGCAACTCGATCCTACTTGGTACAGAGAATTACAACGTAAGCCAGGGGCAGGCCATTTACAACAACATTACCAAGGCTACTGGCTGCTCAGGCAGTGCCGACACGCTAGCGTGCCTTCGAAGCGTTGACTTCGAAACCCTGAATGCGGCACTGAACGTTACTCCGAATTACAGCTTCTACCCGTATATGGACGGCGGTCTAATCCAGGGCTCACAATACGATCAGCTCAACCAAGGCAGATTCATCAAAGTGCCACTGCTCAGTGGTGCCAATACCGACGAGGGGACCGCCTTTGGACCTCGGGGCATCAACAACGACACCGCGTTCGCCACATATCTGAAGAATACTGGAGGCACAATTCCCCTCAATGACTCTACTGTATCAATACTCGAGGCCGTGTATCCCAATCTACCCGCCGTCAGTGACGTGCTCTACGGCGTGCCCCTCAATTACAGTTTCAACACTACTTACGGAACCCAATATCGACGAGCGGTGGCATTCGGCGGTGACTTTGCCTTCCATGCCGCACGCCGTCTACAGTGCCAATCCTGGTCTGCACAAAATGTGTCAGCATATTGCTATCGCTTCAATGCGGTACCCAACCCCTTGGATAAGCAAACAGGGGCCACACATTTTCAGGAGGTTGCATTCGTCTTCAACAACCTGCAGGGTCTAGGTTACGCCGATAACCCCTTCCTCGGTCAGCCGCAGACTTACCCAGAACTAAGCCAGCTGATGAGCAGGATGTGGGCGAGCTTTGTACACGATGGTGATCCAAATGGACATGGACTTTCCGGCTACCAAGAATGGCCTGCCTACGATATAGTTGCTGGAGGTGGTGTTGGCATGGACTACTTCTTTGATGCTAACACTACGAGTAGGCCCGAAGCTGACAGTTGGAGAGGAGAGGGCATCAATTATCTCAATAAGCTTTGGAAGGTAGATTATGGCCGGTAGTCTATCACCTCTGCCATGTCCGTCGGTCAAACAGGCTGGAGCGTTAGGTGTTAAGTCACCGTGCTCGTAACAATAACGAGCATCTTCCCCATGTCATCATCGCTCATCTTTCTGACGGCTCGTGCCCCTGCACATACAGGTGTGTCATTTTGCTTGGTAGACGAGAGCTCACTGTCCAGATCGACGCGCCTGTCACTAACAATGCCCCATACACTAAGTTAGCTTGCACTCCCAAGTCTTATTGAACGGTATCAGCGCCGACAAGCCATGCTCGTAACTCCTAAAACGGCAAACGAAGCACAGTAGTTTTTAGGTGTCACTCCAAAGACAAACACTCATGTTACGTTGCATTACCAGCGAACTTTTTCCTGCTGCCCTCGGGAGGCTGATCAGTCATTGTTTTCGTTCCTACACGAATATTTAAGCACTCTGCTCGATCTTCCCATTCGAACACGGAGTCTCTATCACAATCACATATCGTTAAAGTTTTTCTTGCCCTCAAGAAACGTGTTCTGTCTCGGAAACATGCCGTTTCCTCAAAGCACTTCTTTCCTAGCATACCTCGTGCTCTACCTCTTGTTGTTCGTAACCATTGCCGCCCACCAACAGCTGAGTCACCCAAAGCACGTTCATTCAAGCCACGCCGTTGGCAAGAGAGCACACGACTGGGCATCAGGTTGCAGCCCAGAGGATCGGACACAGCACATCAGGTTCACAGGCCACGATGGCAAGGTCTTTCATACACATGTCCCCCTCGGCAGCAAGAACAACACCCTCCAAGGACAGGAAATGCGAGTTCAATGTACGACTGGCGCCGACGATCACAGGTGTATCCCATGCGTCATGGTGGTAGAGCACCTTGAGCTCATGAAATCTGGCATCACTTGCATCCTGGCATTCAAGACGAACACAGGCCACACGTCGATAGAACTTTTGAGCAAGTCCGATGGCCGACGACAGATCAACGGTAGTAGTACACCCATGGACGTCTTCTGCTACAGTGACAACAACGACAAAGTCAGCCGTGAGCTGTAGCCCACCATCCTCGGGACCGACAAGAACGACCTCACTACAGCCGCAGCCGCAGTGGCGCCCGCCAACAGCGCAACAGCGCCCCAACATTCCTCAAACCAAAATTCGGCTTCCAACTTCCATCAAGACCAGGCTGCTTCCACGTCCGCGGACACTGCGAGACCAGACTTGAAACACATAGCCCCGCCTTCAAGACCTACAGGCTCTTCATCAAGCCCGATGGCCAAAGTTGCGACTTCAGCGACGCTCTGGGGACTGACAAGGTGCCCATATCCAACAGCAACAGCAATCGCTGGCCCCGCAATCCGCATGACTGCTCGAGGCTATACTGGTCCAGAAGTCCACAAATCGAAAATTGTTTCAGGGCAGCTCTGCCAAAGGTGGCAGCTGTAGTTGTGCGGACAAGAATAACTTGTAGTCAACAATGCTAACAAGAAGAAATTTCTCAGCATCTGGCCGATCCTCAGCACATTGCTACGGCATTCAGGTGGAACGCCATCCATTTCAAAGTCGTAACCTGGCAGTCTAGGCTGTGGGATTTTTCTGGCTAATAGTCCGACGTATCTTGTGATGTGGTGGCCTAGGGTACCTAGAGACAGGTGCGTCAAGTCGCAGCGGAGTGTCCATAGCACATTGTGAATTGTGTATTGGGAAAGGTTGGTCTAGGAGCCTCGTCGAATCTGTAGGGCCATGCTCTAGCGTCGCCGCAGCATAAAATGCCAGATTTCGACTGTAACTCTGGTCAGCACCAATGTTTAGGGTGACCCTTCTCAGATTAGCCATAGGTGAAGCTACAGGCGTAGCTAATGATAGACCAGTCCTATCAGTACATGAGGCGAAACGATGCTGAGCGAAGCTTCGAAAGCTTGACGAGAGACCCGCTGTGGAACACCATGCTGGGAGCGGAGGACATCTCCAGAAGTAGGCTGTTTCAGATATCAACACTACTTCGGAAGTAGCCTTTCTGATTCTGACTAATTTGTAGTACCAGTTCTAACACAAAACTTGCAGTAGTTCGGTGCAAGCTGAAACCGCGCTCGTGGAACGAGCAGGTAGATGACATCAAGTGCCCCGTTTTGATAGTAATGGCGCTGAAAATATAATCATTCTTGTAGAGACACAACGTGGGGGAAAAGTGAACATTATGTACAACGCTACTACACTGGTAGTTGCAAAGCCGTACACAACGCGTTGTGCAATTCGACGATTTCGCGTAGCCGCATAGTATTCGCTGCATTGCGGTTGCCTCGAGTGAAGCAGTGTGAGGGCCTGTGCCAGATATCGGTGAGTGAAGATCATATGTCTAATAAGAGGAACACATGCTCGTATGAGAAGGCTGTCAGAAGCAATGCTGGATCAGAATGGAAGGATGGCCATTTGAAAAGAGGAGAATGTGGTCTGCAGTTGTGGTTGGATGAGAGGAGACTTTCTGCGTGTGTCTCCACCATGGACGCCGAGCTATTAGACCAGACCGCCTCACTTTTCGTCTTTGGCAAAGCGTATCATCTAGCTGGTACCACTGATGTCAAGGCGACCACTCATGTCGAAGAATAGCCAATAGTGGATGTACATGTTTGGCGAGTTGCAATTGCAATCGCATCCCAAGGTGCATCCGATGGCAGATCTGAAGTACTCAGATGCATGATGTACCTCGAATGGTCTCCGAGAGTAGGACCAAAGGCTTATATAGGCCGTAGAGCATCGGTGCACGTCCAGCATTTGAGATGAGCTCCTGTACAGTATATTTTCAAACAAAAGGACAGCCGTTGAATGTTGCAGAGCGTTGCAGATCCGACATCTTTCTCACCTACACAAAACCACACCATGACCAACTCACCACCTGTACAAGAATACTGGCTGGCTGGATACGAACTATCCCGACAGATCGTTCTGCGCCAGATACAATACTTTCTTGGCCCTTCAGCAACGGTGCGGCCGTACTCCTATCAGGTGAATCTCTGGAAGTCGAATAGCGCAGGTGGCCGCTGACAGTTATTGAGGGCAGGGAAGGATATCTGATTGTCGGAGCACCATTGACGAAGGTACGAAGCAACGCTCTTAGCCGGTTATTTGCTTATCTTTACCCAGCAACAAATAGCCGACCTCAGGCGACAGTCGAAAGAATATGAGCGCCAGCAGACCATTCGCATGAGGACCAAAAGAACTGGTAGCGACGCCGAGGAGCCGGATCTGGACATCAACAGCATTATTGTATTCGGCAGTAAAAAAAACCACCAGCATGGTCGACCAGGGCATAGAGACGGAAGAACATGAATTTCAGACCACTGTGAGATTTTGATGAGTTTCTTCATCTACGACACGCTTTTGAGAAGTGTCGTAATCGTCATGATCAGCCCTGTCCCAAAGAATGCACTGGCTCTGTGCAAAATGCTATATGTCTGTGATATGATACTGTCGTCAATAAGGCTCGGACGTCTGCTTTGTACCGCTCAGTCCCCCAAGATGACGAAAGGTCCTAGTAATTGTGGTACATCTCACAACTCGAATCGGAAGAATTCTTGTGAATCTATGCTGGTAGCCTGCAACCATCGCAGGTTGTCGTACTGGCGTGTGAAAATTGCAAGCGGCATTGCCGTACGGGAGTCGAGCAAGACGACTGACAGGTGAATGAATGCTGCTGCTGTGGCTTCTATGAGGCGTAAAGCTTCTAAGCGATCATGACCCACGATATGTGGTATATGTCCATGGTCCAACAAGGCAGGGTACATGGTAGTGTCTTTCTCCCTTCTTGACATAAAATTTGATCTCAATTTCAGGCCAGAAGCTCTCAACGCCTCGCTCCTCATACCAAGGTCCGATCTCAAACCTGATGCTCCAGGCTATTCTCTCGCCATCATCGAATCTGTTCATGGCTGTTGCAAGTGTGATATCGTCAGCGGCATCCCATTCTTTCACTCGTCCGTCGGCGTTTGTTACTGCGTTGAAGGTCAACCCCTGTTGTAGGGATGAAGAACCGGGGTTGAACAAGGTGAGATGTGCTTTGAGCCCGCTGGCTGGCGTGCCAGAGACTGTATTGAGTACGTGGCAGGTAATCGGAGAGGACATAGTCAAATAGTAAAACTAGGTTAGTCCTGAAGTCTGGTGGACGCTGACGTTGTGGCAATGGAAGATTGGCAGAAAGAGCATTATGTTGACTTCTTAACTTCTTATGTAGTCTTATCATATGGATAGTGCGGGCGAGGTGGAGTTGTAGCAAGTCGCCGCTTCCCGTGCGCTTTGTGTCCTCTGCGCTTGCCGTACTCTACGATCAACGCGTTGGCCCAATCTATCGTCAATAACTTTGAAGCTGATCAAGAATTGAAGCGGTATGGCTTCGGATATGTGTTGCGCCTTCAAGCACTTATATGGTTCTTCCGCAAATCAGCATTCGGTTTGTCTAGTCAACGTCGTATCTATATACTCCTCTATTGGATTGGTATCTGTTGCCATGTCTTTACGCGTCCCGCGAACAACTTGTGCACTTGTGCCAACCTGCTGTTGAACAACTTGAGCTGCTGGCCCGCCGAGTTGGATGATACAGTCTCATTCAGGTTAGAAAAAGTCATACCAAGGCGTACAATTGCTTTGACCAGCTCTGAGACGGTGTCCGTGTTCTGAAGGGCGCTCAGTCCTGGTCATGGTTCGAACTCTTGCCAAAACCTGACCCTTCCGTGACCCATACTTGAAGCGAGGTAGCCTGTCTTAAAGCTATGAGGCGACCTCCGGTTCAAGCCTTGTTGTTTAAAGAATTTTCCCTTCGGACAGCATCACTAAGCCTACGCAGTATCAAGTCTCCCACCTACCTTTGGCAGGAAACAGTGTCTCAAACACTGTCTGGATAACGTCTTTTACCTTGGAGATAGCAACTTCGTCTTCTGTCATGACATCGTCGTTCAGACACCATTGGCCGACCTGCTTGTTCCTTTTGAGAGCTCGCTGAAGAAGCTCAGTCTCTGCTTGTTCAGCATCTTTGACCATGATGAACATGGCCTCTGGCTCCATGACGGTGTGCTGGTACTTCAGCAGTGCCTTGATCACTATTTCCCTGTCCTTGCTATTTGCTTTTGGCGGCAACATCGGTTCAAGGCCCCTTGCAGTCGTTGAGAGCAAGAATTTTATAAAGCAGTCACCACATTTAGGTTCTCGCCGAGACAATTGTAAGAAGATATTGCCAGTGCTGAAGTCAGGATTTGGGTACACTGCATCTGACACCGGTGAGTCGAAGCTATCCGCAAAGCATTTGGCAATTTGAAATGTGTGGCATTTTATTTTTCTGATCGTTTCTGGTCCGTCGAGTGAGGTCCATATTATATTGACATTGGAGATAGGTGGCTCGAGTCCCCCCTGCTCAAGCATATGTGGCAGCTTATAGAACATGCGTTCTCTGCCGGCCCCAGTATGAGCTGGGTTTGAAGCATCTCCTCCCAGGGCACGCTTTCCAGCTTGTAAAGCTTCGATGAAAGCCTGTCTTTCCTCCCAGTCTAGGTAACCGTCACCGTTGGCGTCGCCACGAGTCATGACGAAAGACCACAGCAGGACCTCTCTGAAACGCTCGATGGTATAGTGGAAAACCACATACCAAGGGTAAATCTGTACGACGCTTTCGCCCCGGAAACGCTGACAAGCACCACGAATTGCAGGATTCGGAAACGAGGCCATAGCTTCTTTCATAACCCTCCGTGAAATGGAGTGGGCGAAATGTGCCTGAGCCTTGCGGTCCCGTTCACCAAAGCGATGATTTAGCAACCATGAAGTATAATAGAGGTAGGGCTTTTCTCCGAAAGTAGGTACATCCGCTCTGTTGATGTGTTTGACATTGTAATGGTCTTGCTTAAACCCCATCATCGACCCAAACAGCGGCGAAAAGAAATCTGCAGCTGAGTGGGGTGCCCCAAGGAACATATCGTCGGACAACGCAATAAGCTGATCGACATTCGAAGGTGTGTTGTGGAGTTGCGTCTCGATGGACACAGAGTCAAACGACGGTAGACATTGTCTTTCAGCTCCCACAAAAAAGTCCTCCTGCCGAAGGATGTGCACATTCTGGTGAGTCGCGTGGTCGTCCTTCAGCCAAGTTGGTCGTTGAGGTCGGTAAGTATCTTCTGTTGGGGCTGACGTATGGGGAACGGGATTGACGAGGAGCTGAATCTTGTTGGTGAAGCTCTTGGCATATCTGTCGAGACTTCGAAAGGAGTATCGTAGCTCATCCCAGTCTCGGTAGCGGTTGATACTATGTTTGGAGATCCACCTCCCTTCTTCGTCATTTAGTGGAGACAATAGCTCGTATTTGCGTTTGATATCCTTGAACTCTTTCTCAGAATCATTGGCCCTTGACGTTATCAACACATTTGACGGAAGAGCACGGGGCTCCAACTCACAGCTATACACAAAATCAATCTTTGGCTCCGGAAGCGGCCCGAACTTTTCGTAGCTGAAGGTTGCCGACGAGAACCACTGGTCCTCCCAGCCCTGCAGCATAATGTCTGTTGTGGCCGTTTCGAATGGTATACGGACTATGTCCGGCAGCTGCTCCATCTGCTCTTCGTTGTTTACGGGTCGATCGCCAGCATTCTCTTCAGATGCTCTGAAAGGATATTGACCATGTTTGACTCGGTGTGCAGGTGGAAACCAACCTCCCAGGGGGCCTTCATTGCTGGAAAAAGTGAGGTGCCGATATGCCAGACTCTGCTGAGGCTCACTTTGCAGACTGAAAGTGTGTAATGTTGCATAAACCAGGAACAGGCAAAATGATGCAGTGAGAAACCTCCGCAGTGAGCGTGTTCGAAAGGTTTGTCGTTCGCTGAGGGAGCCCGAGATCCTAATAGTAAACCGGTTTAGAGAAAGCATCGTGGGTGGTGGCACAATATCAGGGGGCTTGCAAGGCTGTATCGAGGTTGTGCATTAGTCGAGAGTGTGTACCAGCATGCCAGAAGCCCAATACTTTGGTCATGCTCTTGCTAGACTAATGTGGAAAGCTAGCACGCAACCCAAAGAAACGTGCGATTCCTCGAAAGCAACGGTGGAGCTGGTTGTTGACGATTTATCCCAAGAAGGAGCGAGCGTTGAACGAATGAGCGCCTACCAAGTAGTCCGGGCGTCCACCAGCCCAAATCCCGTAAGTGCTCAATGGTGCAGTCCTTTTGAGCAACTAACACGCTGCTTGACATCTTTTCAGGCTCGGAAGGTACGATGTTGAAAGACTGGAGAGAAGGTCCTGCTGCTCGACTGACATGACTTCAAAATATTGTACTATGCCCCGCAGCCTCTGCTCTGGAAAATGCATCCATTGGGTTTTGGTTCCTAAACAGATTCAGCGGTGGTGAGGGCATCCTTCGCTCACTTACTCGAGTTTGCTTCCCACCAATCAAGCCTTTTCAACTCTTTCTGATTGTTGTCTTCTCTGGCGTTTCGAGACACTGGCTTGTGGTACACACAAATTCATTCGCACAGCGCTGACGCAATGATCAGCATGTGATTGGGAGAAACATCCATCGAAGCAGACGAAGAATCTTTTCTGCCGTCCTCGGCCCCGCATATCTCTCGCTGCAGTGTCGTTTCATCGGCAAAATGGAGGAGAATGTTAAGAATGTTGCTCAACACTTTGTGGCAACTCCTGCTCTTCACTATACCCAGCTTCTTTAAAAGAACATCCAAAGCACCCAAGGCATCAGAAAAGTCGACTCAGCCGGTGTCTACAAGTGCAAAAATGCACTCGACCGAATACCTCGATGGCATTAGAGGCCTTGCCTCTTTTGTTGTCTTCGTCGATCACTGGACACGCATGCAATACCCTGGTGCCCGTCTTGGCTACGAGAATAGCGAGCAGGCTTCCTTGTGGCAGTTGCCTGTCATCAGATTCATCTATTCTGGTCCAGCAATGGTTTCAATCTTCTTCGTTGTGTCTGGTTTTGTCCCCTTACACAGGTTTATCCAAAAGATGCACCGCCATGAATACGAAAGTCTCTTCTGCGGCCTGGCCTCGCTCACATTTCGCCGAGCGATTCGTCTTTTCCTACCAGCCCTTGTTTCATGCCTGTTGGTCTACGTCTGCGCCTCCTTGCATTTGATCAAGATCCCCAAAACGGTTGGCAAGGAGAAGTTTCACCATGGATGGCCAGCCTTTGTGAGCTATCTGGACGACGAGTCAAACCCTTGGACATGGACGCTGCATATGAAGGGCAGGTATAACCCTCCACTGTGGTCCATCTCGGTCGAATATCGAGGGTGCATGGTCGTGTTTCTGACAACCCTTGCACTCGCCAGATGCCGCACAGCCGTCAGGATGGCTGTTGAGTCGGCGATGGTTGACCATGCTTTTGGGCACGAAAGATGGGACGTCGCATTGTTCGTGGCTGGTATGCTCATCGCCGAATTAGATGTCTTTGTCAGTTTGTCGCCCTCTAGAAAGGCCTGTATGGGGCAAAAGCGCATTAAGATGATGCTTTGCGTTATGATGCTCGTTGGCGTCTGGTTTTCCGGCTTTCCTCGCACCAATGGCCTCCAATCCTGGGGATATGCCTTTTCGAAGTACATCTATCCCTTCACTGCCTATCGGCGCAGATTCTGGATCAGTGTTGCGGCTATGCTAATCGTTGGACCGATGCCATATCTCCCATCAGTACAGGCCTTCTTCTGTACTCGCGTAACTCAATATCTCGGCAAGATATCTTTCGCGCTTTATCTGGTACATGGACTCGGTAACAGGACTATCGGTAGCTGGCTGCTTCGCCTCACCCAGGCAACAGTCAGTGATGAAGGATACTGGGGTTGTGCATTAGCCTTCATCGCGGCATCCCTATTGTACGCTCCCGTTATCATTTGGTGGTCAGACATGTATTGGCGAGCAGTGGACATCTCGTCGACACAACTTGTGAAGTGGTTTGAGGGGAGGTGTACTTCAAGAGCAGCTTCATAGCAGATGTTGAGGTAACTCTAATCATGTGGAAGTCATTTGACGGTGGCCTATTGCATCGTTGGTAACATCATCTTGAAGTAGCTGTACACCTTCATGACTTCACCGAGCTGTTGGACCAGCTCGGACAACATCCGTGCTTCCCATTGTTGTCTGCTTTGGAACTGGTGCACCCCTGACACCGATTAATGCTACTGTTTTGTAGCCTTTGAAAACGGAATAGTACCAGATCCGCCATCCACACCTTCTTCTTAATGTCCAATTTTGAGACCTCAGAAGTAAGAGTGTTCCTTTCCTTACATGCAGGTGATGATGAGCACCCTCCAGACATACAAGACGGTCGGTGCTAGCCAAATGAGGTGGTACGGCAAGCGGCCACGTTGCTTGTCCGGGGGGTGGATGAGTTCTCTGACCAGCGGCGAAGCCTTGGCATGGGCCGGGCTTTCCTCGGGTAGCGCTGCCGTACCGTACGCGCGACGTGAAAGATTTCGTTTCAGCGATGGATGCAAACCTCAGCAAGTGTGGTTGAGGACACTGAACAACACAATTTACGCAATCCTGCAGCAAAAGGAAAAGTATCGGACCGTACGATACTTGGACCACGTCCTGCTTCGCAACTTTGGGCACAAGATATAGCACAAGTTCCGTTGCAAATGGCGCAAGGTCAGATCAAGAAGGCAGGGGCGCCGGCCAAGCCATCGTCTCGAAACCGTCCATCTGGTGTCACGCAAAGAGGTCTAGGTGACAAGAACCCAAAGAAGACGAAGCTCATCAGAGCGCAGAAGATCAACAAGAAGTTTACCTCGGGCTTGACGGCGCAGACTGAAAGGATGCTGGGTGAACGAGCAGGACACCTGGAACTGATTGGAAAGGGCAAGAAGAAGGGCAGTGACACGAAAGTCATACATGGCAAGAAGGGTGGGGAGAAATATACAGCGAAGAAGGGTTGAGGCTGCGTCCTTTGGCTGCCACACAGGCATTATCATGACAACAACAACCACAACTTCTCCATATCAACCACGGGGCATTCGCAGCGCAAGGCGAGTTGTTGTTGTACGCCAAAGCGTGGGCGAGCCATGTGAGCTTCGCCACAGGCAACGCAGCGCTGTCATTGCGTGGGCTTCTCAGCGCAAGCTGTGCTGAGCGCAGAAGCCTGGAAGCGCAAAGCAGCAGGAGCAGAGCACGATACACGTTTGTGTTCATGCCGCCGCGCAATATCACCTCGGTCCCTTTGCAGAGAAATTCCTGTGGCTCTCGCAGGTCGCAGATGGCTTCAAAGCGAGTGTCCGTTCTGGCCCTCTTTTCGAAGAGGTTGCAGCGTTGACACATCGATGGATTAGGCACGACGCTACATGGGTCTGAGTTTGGTAAAAGGCTCTGAGTCCACCTGTGCTAATAAGAAAATCCCGATAATGGGCCAATCCGGGCGGGGATTCGCGGTTCTACGGCAGGACACTGTGCACTTCTGCGTAGGTAAGATGATGCGCTCAACGAAATTGTCACGAACGTTCTCCATAAATTGTCTAAAGATCTGAGACCGAAGACAAGCATTTTGTAGGCCTCGCAGCGAAGCCAAAAGTTATCAAGTTCACATGCACAGAAACTTACGCCCCACAACTTTCCAGTGCAGTTATCATCGTGCGTGCCCGCCATCGGTCAGGATCCAGTCCTTCATAGGCTTCAATAGCTTACGGGCCAGATTCAAGACTACATCCGGCAGCGGCCGTGCCCGACAGAAGCACTCATATCATCAAAGACCCCCTTCCCAACTTCGTCGCCGTTTCAAGATGAGTGTCAATGGTGACTCCGTCGCGAAGTCGGAGACTCATCGATACAAAGGCGGCCAGCTGACGCGACCGGACTGGCCAAGCAAGCACGACACTGATAGCAAGGCTCGGAATCTTCTCCCGTACATTCTAGAGCCTGGGAAACACCCAGACAGAGTTGTTCGAGATACACCAGATGCAGTGACGATACAAGACAAATATCCTAAATCCCAGGTGCACCTTTTGGTACTGCCCAAGTGGCAGCCTCATCGGGACCTCCACCCGCACGATGCCTTCGAGGATCGCGACTTTCTCGCGATGATGCGAGCGCAAGTTGAGGAAGCCATGAAGATTGCCGTTCCCATGCTGAAAGAGAAAATGTACGATGCTCTTCAAGAAGGTGGCATGGGTGTGAAGCAGGCCGAGTCACTTCTTAGCACGAGGAACTTTGAGAAGGACTTCCAGATAGGAATTCACGCTCACCCTTCGCAACATGAACTTCATGTGCATGTTATGTCTCGGGATATGGTCTCATCGCACCCGTATCACTCGAGGCATTATCAGGCCTTCAACACACCTTTCCTGGTACCATTGAAGCTCTATCCATTGTCACCGGACGATCCGCGTCGAGAGGTCAATTACCAGAACGCGAACCTACTCAAGGAAGACCTCGAGTGTTGGAGGTGCGGCAGGAACTATGGCACGAATTGGAGTGAGATGCTAGGACATCTAGATGCAGAATTCGCCAGCTGGATACGCGAAGGTAGTGGTACGCAGACAATGCAAAGCAGTAGTATCTAAGATGTGCTTCCTCTAAGAGGATAGTCATACATGAGCTCTCTGGAGCACTCCGAGCTCAATTCACATGTCCCTTCTAAGCTTGTACCAGAGCAACAGCGTGCCCAAAAATGAATGTCGCGAACGATTGTCTCTTCTGTGGTTGCGGCTGACGCGGATTTGCTAGGCCGGCCCAATGACGCCCCTTGATGACGTTTCGTGCGAACCTACCCACGAATGACGTATTATGCTATGCAAGGTACCAGATCCTTCCTCGACACCTCAAATACTGCTTTTGAGCACAATAACGCACAATACTTGATACCAACCGACGTTGCAATCTCATCATCTAAGCAAACTAATTCAAAAACACCCATCTAAATCATAAACAACATGTCGGACCAGAAGAAGGACCTCATGGACATCGCGGTTCAGGCTGAGCAGGATCTCAACAGTGACAGACTGAAGGGAGGGGCAGGTCAAGGCTTCGGCGGCAAAGACACGCACGGCGGCTCTACATCAAGTACGTTTTCTGAAGACTCTTAACACGGCCTCACTTTCTTCCTCGTCCCTATTGCTGGCACTAACATCATTTTCTCTAGCCGACGAGTCAGGAATCGACCAAGGCGCCGACGCGAAATTCTCTGAATTCGGTGCGCAGTCCAACTACGGCAGCTCTGCAAGCGGAGCAGGCAACAACAGAGACATCCCAGTGGAGGAGGGTGGAGACATCCAAAAAGGAACCGGACGATTGACGAAGGCCGGTGACTTCGACCAAGGCGCCCCTGGCGAAGGACCTGAGGACGTGGCCAAGAGGCAAGCTGAGGCATACGGTGGAGATGACAGCGTGAGGAGCAATATCACAAACCAGGCTGGAGGTGAGGGAACCGGTGGCCAGAACAAATAAGTAAAGTCTGAGCTGGAAGAAAGAAATAAAGCCGGACAAGTATAACACGAATAATCGAGTTACTGAATGAAGTTCGTCTTGAGCCTATGTTCATGCTTCTGTATCCATCAGCGTTAAGCACTGTGGTGAGCCATCTGTGATTGCAGAGTCTCAAACGCCTACCTGTGCGCCCTGTTGACCAACGCAATGTGCGTACACATCAGAGGATGTGAAGTCGGCTCTTCTTATCCCCAGGTATGGGTCTCAGGTGACCGTGCCTCCTTCGACGCAGTTTGAGTGCCTACGTCCACTACCGCACATCCAATTATTGTGCCCGTGTCAAACGACAGCCCCAGAACTTCAGGCACCAAGGCATCCACATCTCATTTGGAGATTGCCGAGGTAATCCATCTCGTCGACGCCAGGGTCACGGCAACGAGCTTCTCCAATATCAGACTTCTAGCTATTGATACCGAGATGGGTGGCTGCTTCTTCTATCGTCAGGTCTGTAAAACGTACCATCATCGTTCGTCACTCGACCGTGAATTATCGAGGGCGTCCGGACTTCCTAACTAGCATTCCCTCTCAGCTATAAGCTAGTCACCGTTTAGTACCACGAAGCCCAACCTTGAGATCGAGTCTCGAGACGAGGACATACACAACTCGACAATGGCACGTCCCTCGTGGACAGTGGTCCAGCACCTATCCCGGAGATCCACACGCTCCCTCCAACCCTCACGCCTCACAGTCCTATCACCTCTGAGACCCACCTCCGCCAGCACCCCCCATCACCCAAGCTTGAACCCACCCGACCGCCGCGCGCTAACAACAGGCTTCGCAACGGAATACCTCCACAACCACTTCCCCGACCTCAGCGCGTCGCAACTCGAGGTGCGCACCGCCATCTCCAAAGTCTGCGCCGACTTCCCAGACTCGTACTGGATCCGCGCGGACCGCGAACACCGGTTCCCCGTCGAGTTCCACCGGGCCGTGGCCGACGCCGGGTTCCTCGGCATCTGCATGCCCGAGGCCTACGGCGGGAGCAGCATGGGCATCGCCGAGGCGGCGATCATGGTGCAGACGATCGCGGAGAGCGGGGCGGCCTACGCGGGCGCCAGCGCCGTGCACATGAACATCTTCGGGCTCGAGCCCGTGCGCAAGTTCGGGTCCGAGGCGCAGAAGACGCGCATGCTCGTGCCGCTGATCGCGGGCCGGGAGCGCGCGTGTTTCGGCGTCACCGAGCCCAACACGGGGCTCGACACGCTGAAGCTGCAGAGTCGCGCGGTGCCGTGTGCGGATGGCAGTGGGGATTACGAGCTTAGTGGGCGCAAGATCTGGATTAGTACGGCGCAGGTGGCGGAGAAGATATTGATTCTGGTCAGGACGACGTCGTTGGAGGAGGTGCGCAAGCCGAGTCACGGGTTGAGTTTGTTCTATACAGATCTGAATCGTGAGGTGGTCGAGGTCAAGGAGATTGAGAAGATGGGGAGGGCCGCGGTGGATAGTAATATGTTGTTTTTTGATGGGTGGAGGGTGCCGAAGGAGGATTTGATTGGGGAGGAGGGGAACGGGTTCAAGATGATCATGCATGGGATGAATGCGGAGCGGGTGCTGATTGCGGCGGAGGCGTTGGGAATCGGCTACGCAGCGTTGAGGAGGGCGGCGATGTATGCTGGGGAGAGGGTTGTGTTTGGGCGGAAGATTGGACAGAATCAGGCTATTCAGCATCCGCTTGCCGACAGTTGGATGCAGCTTGAAAGTGCGAGGTTGATGGTGTACCATGCGGCGAAGCTGTACGATGAGGGGCACGAGACTGGTGAGTACGCCAACGCGGCGAAGTATTTGGCTGCCGAAGCTGCTTATCGAGCTTGCGAGAGGGCGGTGATGGTTCATGGTGGGATGGGATATGCGAAGGAGTACCATGTTGAGAGGTATCTCAGAGAGAGCATGATTCCTCGCATCGCTCCCGTGTCCAAGGAGATGATATGCAACTACATTGGTGAGAAAGTCCTCGGCCTGCCTCGGTCGTACTGATGTCTTCTTCGTCGGCGCAGTCGAGGCGCACGCAAAGCAGCCTCATGGTGGATAACACCGATGACCACTATTTCTCCACCGAGAACGAGGCTTGTGAAATGTTGAGTTCATACCCAGCTTGCGCACCTCAGAGCATACGACTTGAGCTTGGGTTCATGCAGCTACACTGCTCTTGCCCTAGCCAATACTGAGAAAGAGCACGAGCTCGAAGCTGTGTGGAATCGAGACCGGCCGCAGACAGAGATGAGGTTCCTTGTGTGTTGTCAGTCCGTCACTTATTATTCGATTGACATTCGTGGTAGGAAGAAGCTGCTGGGAATGGATCCCAAAACGGTGGGGCCAATCGAACCAAGCATGTTGGGCACGACGTGTTGTTCCGACATAGTTGCGACGAAGACCAAACCAGAGAAGGGACCATGGCGAGGCTGTAATGTGACGTGCGAAGGCTGTACGCTGTTTCTGAGTCAATCTGCTGAGGTATAAGTCCGGAGTGAAGGCCGAAAGATTTGAGCGAGCTGAGGCTAGTGAAGCCATCACCAAGCAGAACATACAGAAAGTGGCAGTTGGGAATCTCAGGAAGCCATCGGCCATATTTGCCACACTCCTACAAGGGGTCGCGGACTGCATAGTGACAAACAGCAAAAATGCCAACAGACCAAGAAGGAACTGATAGCACCCAGACTTGAACTGGGATCTCCTCTTAACGTGCCTAGTTAGTCAGCTAGCTCTCATGGTGGGAGGAGGAGGCCGCCAATGGGTGTTCGCTCGCGCCACTGACTCTACATTATATAGTAATGTGCTACCGGTTGCACCATGGTGCCCGCAAAGATGTCAAGGAGCTGTTTGTTGGTCCTTGTTGGGAAGGAAGTTCGAGCCAGTGTGTATAGGCGCCGTGTATTGATGCTCTTGCTGAAGCAAACGACACTTGTAGGGAGATTGGGACGATCACGTTGACAAGAACGACTGAGATCACGTTGAGCGACCGGGTCGTGATGTACAAGGTTGGGACTTCCAGCGTTAAAGACGCCCGTTGATGTGTTTGGCCTGGTCTTGAATTGGGACTAGAAATCATCAGTGTAAATGGGAGGCGATGTTGGAGTAGACGAAGAAGAGAGCGGCTTCGTTGATGAAAGCGTGTATCATCCACTTCCTTGGTATCACTTCTCACGTAGCGTACAACAAGTCCACGGTCATCTGCTTTTACCATCAATCAAGGATCTCCATGTTATTCTGCCAAAGCCTCCCCCCTCATCGTCACCACTACCTCTACACTGCAGACTTTTCCTGCCCCAACGACGTTCTGGCGCTCAGCCACTGTTCAAGAAATGCAAGTACCGTGGCATGTAGGAGGATTGGTTGTGGACAGCTTTATCTTGTCATTGGTATATATTACACCCTTGACGTCGCAACGCCTGGACCTCCTGCAAAATGTACACGAGAGGGAATTTTCTAGCTGAAGATCTTGACCGTGCCTCCGCCCATGGCAATCGGAAAAGCTGTCTAGTGAGCATCGGGTTGATGGCAGATGTAAGTGACTGCTTGTTCGACTGAGAATGGTCAGATATGGTCTTTGAAAACGGCTATCTGCACCTACCGCTGTGGATGGCATCGGCCTCCTTGTCGGGGATCTCAATGCTGAATTCCTCCTCGATGGCCATGACCACCTCTACAGTGTCGAGGGAGTCCAGACCGAGATCGTTGGAGAAGTGTGCTTGGCCCGAGATCTAAAACAAGTCAGACGATTTCAATTCATACACTGTCGCGGTCTTCCAACCTTTGATGCGTCCTGAACCTGCGCCGAGTGTTAGTATGCATGTCTGACGCGATCCCTCCTGTGACGTACCTTGTCGAAGTTCTTCAACAAATCCATTATCCTCCCCTGGACCTCCTCCTTCGAGAGACCTGCCGGGGCAGAGTAGCACCGTATGCTGGGGACGACGAAGGATGGGGTCGACGACTGTAGTAATGATGCGGCGACTTGTGGTCTGGCAAGGTTGAAGTGTTGTGTAAACTGTGGTCGTGCGGCGACGCGCAGCGCTCTGACAGCGGCGACTCGGAACATGGTTGCTGGGTACAAGAGAAGGACAAGAGGAAGAGCTGGACGGGATCGAGGATGTGAGATGTGGTAGATGGAATCGAGCAAGATGCACGCTTGAGAGTGCTTGAGCCTGAGATCACAAGTCGAGCTCTCACGTCCGGGCAAGCTCGCGGTTTTCCTTAGCGTCCGCACTACCACCAATCATGCCGCTGGTAGTTGCCATTAGCGAACATTAGAGCGTTCTTTCCTCCATTGACCTCATTCTCGCTGCCCTCTGTCTTCACGCCTCCTACCACTCGCCACGTCCACGTACTTGCAGCAACTCACATCCACGATGGCGTCGTCGCTCGTACCAGCTTCTCGACTGGTCGCACGACCAACAACGGCAGCCGTGCTGCTGCGACAAGCCCTCCCATCGCAACAGTCGAGCATCCTCCGCGCCACCTCACAATTCCACACCTCTGCAACGAGAAATGCCTTACCAGCAGGACCTCCGCCAAAGGGCTACAGACTGCCGCGACCACAGCGCTTCGATGAGGGAGAGAGCTCGTTGAACAAAGCCAGCAACTACTTCCTGCTCACAGAGATGCTTCGAGGCATGTATGTCGTGATGGAACAATTCTTCAGACCCCCGTGAGTGCACTCGACCCATCTACACCGTGCGCACACTGACCCTCCCCAGATACACGATTTACTACCCCTTCGAGAAAGGCCCAATATCGCCTCGATTCCGTGGCGAACACGCACTGCGAAGATACCCCTCGGGTGAAGAACGCTGTATCGCCTGCAAGCTCTGCGAAGCTGTCTGTCCGGCCTCAGCCATCACCATCGAAGCCGAAGAGCGAGAGGATGGCGCGAGAAGGACGACAAGATACGACATCGACATGACCAAGTGCATCTACTGCGGCTTGTGCCAGGAGAGTTGTCCCGTGGATGCTATCGTGGAAACCCCCAACGCAGAGTACGCCATGGAGACGAGAGAGGAGCTCTTGTACAACAAAGAGAAGCTGCTGTCAAATGGTGACAAGTGGGAGCCTGAGATCGCTGCTGTGGCCAGGGCAGATGCACCATACAGATAACGCGGTCAGAATCCCATTGTGGCATGTCGGTGGAAGTCCTACACACATGTCTTATCGCCACGCCTGTATATATTCCCTTATGTGTTTCAGGTTTCAATTTGCGAGCGAGCATGGGCTTTGCGGCTTGAAAGTCGCCATACGATACAGTGAAGAAAAAAACCATTCACAAGACCCATGAATCATTTTTCATTCGAGATATCAGTCTTGAGTCTCAATCAATCGAAGTCCCAGCTGCAATACTGATACCTTGTCCGTTGTCTTGTGCCAGATCTCCTGACACTCCCCCTTTCAGCAGGAACGTGACTTATACCGTTGCGCCTTCTACGCATGTGCCTCCCTCGCGGATTAAAACTGTGAATCCCCCTGCCCGATTCTAACCAAGCAATGGGCGTCACCTATCCACCAACAGCCAAACTCTTCTCCAGAATCTCAAAATACAAATCATTCCGCAACGCCACTGCCCCACTAACCAACTGCTCGTAAGGGAACGGCCTCCGCTCCCCAGTCCTCGCATACCCCCTCCGCATATACCACGCAATGAGCTCCGCCCGCGTGAAGATGACGGACATTTCCAGCCGGTCCAGTCCCAGCGTGTCGCGCGCGTAGCCCTCGGCGATCTGCAGGACCTGCCTGCCGAGTCCGCTGCCCTGATGCCGCGGGTCGACGGCGAAGAGGCCGAAGTAGCCGATCTTGGTCCCGTCGTTGCGCCGCCGGACTTGGAGTTCGCAGCACGCGACTGGGGACGCCGGCGCGGATGGGTCTGAGTCGGTAGTGGGGGCGGCGGCGAGGAGCATGACGCCGTCTGGGTCGGAGATCTTGGCAAGCAGGCCCGCGGAGTCGATGCGGTCGCCGGTTAGGAGGTCGGCTTCTGTTGTCCAGCCAAGGCGGCTTTGGTCGCCGCGGTAGGCTGAGCTGATTAGGGAGAGGAGCGGGCCGATGTCCGCTGGTGTTGCGGTGCGGATGGTCAGGGTCGTTTGTGACATTGTGCAGGCTTGTTGGTGTGGTGGTGGATGCAGGCGAGCTGGGGCGAGTGTTCTAGAGTAAAGGTACTTTGCTAGCACGACCTTGGAGGGGAGGGACGGGGCCTCGGGCACTCGGGATGGACTCTATAGTATCTGGTCTAGGGTGGTAATGTGCTAACTGTTATACGTTATGCATCTCATTCGTCGTCTCGTCGTTGAAGGGCGTGCGCCTTTCGTGAAGCATACTAAGCGACATCTGTACCTTCTCATGTCTCGCCTGAAGACGCTTAGTGCAGTGGGTGACGAGCTGAGTGTGGGTTGCGTGGAGCAAGATACATGTTAGCAATAAGCCGGTCCGAGTCTAGAGGACACCTATGCGCTTGCGACCTCTAGAGATCATCTCGGGAAAATGAGCAAAGATGTCTGCCGGACCAACTTGGTTGCAAATGCATGCATAGAGGAAGCATGGCTTTGGACACACGATAGGTTCCCGTCGAGAACAGTCGGCCCTCAAGCTAGGTGAAAGACTAGTAACGTAGGCTCAGGAGGACAGGTGGTATAGATAGATTCTCTGGACAGCACCTCCTCCCGGCGCCCAGTAGGAGAGAAAACGGTTTGGAACGCTCCCTGTAAGCTACGGCGTCTGACTTGCCTACCTCATCCTGAGGTGCCATATCGCCCTACGATGCCACATACGACCCAACTATCCCTGCGCAACGACTATGCCGGTCACGTCAACCCGAGTCACCAGAACGCCCAGTTATGCATGTCTTTCCTACCACCCGTGCCATACAATATGGACCATCTAGCCCAATGCTCTCATCGTCAGTTCCGCCCTATTACGTGGTTAGCCCTTCCAAGATATCGTGATAGTTCAGCTGCATCATCACTTACACCGCGAAAGTCCCAGCACTGACAGGCATAGCCCTCACAAGCGTAGGACCGACACCTCTCCAGAACCCCCTCATGCCTTCCTTCGCCCAGGTCTGCGAGAACGCATCCCTCATACTTTTGTATCGCTGCTCTCCACCAAACCCGTCGGTCTGCATTTTCGACTTGATCACGTCGAAAGGGTAACTGCTAATCCACAGCATCTCACCTGCAATCCCGCCGTATAGCGCGATCTTCGGCGTCGCGATCTCGGATCGCGACACCTTGTTCCTCGCAGCATCAGCGTTCATAAGGTACTCAAACGTCAGAAACCAGACGCCGTAGGCCTGTGCTTCACGGAGAAATGTCACGGCCGTGCCCCGGTAGAGCCCGCGAAGCACGCCCTCGTGTGCGGAGAGTTTGCGCACGCAGTCTAACGGCCCGCTGTACAGCTTGTCCTTTCCATGCGGCTGTGTCTGTAACCGAATCCTCACGTGCTCGATTGGACTTGAAAGGACTGTGTTTGTAATACCCGCGAATGCGCCGGCGGCATAGTACTGCGAGTAAGATAGTTTTGCGCTACCGCGGGACTTGAGATTTGCCTCCTCGAAGGCGCGACGCGCGTAGTGGAAGCCGCCGAACTGGACGCTGACGCAGGCACCAATACCGATCAGAGGGGTTAGAGTGCCTTTGTAGAATGCTAGAGGACCCTCATTGCGGAGGATGGATGTTGCGCACGAGAGCGCGGATGGATATGTCGTTGTTGTTTGGAGCCGGACTTTAATTATGTCTGTGGGATATGAGTGTCAGAGGCATGAGCCATGATTGACTGCAGCTTGATATGCTGCTACCACGTGGCACTTACCGAACGGTTGACCTGGATAGGACATGTTAGCATATGTTCTCCTGTTACTCAAGCCACACAGAACCCCATCAATATTCAGCAACAACCCGTGTTCGAGGGCAAGTCGTTCCGCCCACTGCTATTCTGCCAAGCTATTCTTCTGACTGAAGCTCGCCCCCTTAGCTCGAACGTGCTTCTCCCTCCAAATCGGCAACTCCCAACGCGCTCATTCACAGTCAGACTCACCTAATAATACCTGCGCGATACCTCCCGCAGCTCCAGAGCCCAAGTCTTTCCCTGTTTGCGCCCAGCTTCCAGCCTTGGCTTCGAGCGCCTGGATATCTGTGTCTGCCATGGCTCCGCTAGCTCCACCTTTCTGTTCGACCTGTAATTAGTGTCAATGTACTACCTCATGCTTCGAAGAGGCCGGCGGAAGGAGAGGTAGCGACTTATGTACCAAGTACTTCTAGCGTCGTTCTCGCGCTCGATTGCAACAGCCGGAAATGCTTGCTTACAGAGCGAGTGGACCCGTTTAATAAAATTTCCCTGTTGTAGTGGCCGGGAAGCCCGATTGCGTGATTGGTTCGGAGGCAAACATGGAGGTCTTTATGGTCTGAATGGCTTGCCGTAACAGACGCCTTGGCTGCCGCACCTGATGCCAGCTCTTGAGGCTACACAAGCACTTTAGATAATCACGGCTCTGGAACAATTATAAAAAAGGTTTCGGAACTGGTGCGCTCTTGAATAATGGACAATATCCACTTCATGTATTGATAGCACCAGTTGATCAGTCTACATCATCCGCGCTTGCCTCATTTCCAGGCGGTGCACTACTAAGCGCAGGTATGTTGTCCGGCTTTGCGGTCGGACTAGGATAGAAGTTGAGTTTGCCATCTTTCCCAAGCATGCCTGTCCTGTCATATATGGAGCGTGCCCTGATATAAGGGTCCAGCTTCCAATAGTTGTTCTTCAGCTTCTGTGCTGACTGGTCTCGTTGCGCCTTTGTGTCTTGGCCGTGTATCCATTCAAAGGTCTTCTGCTCATACTCAGCTACTTCCTGCCTCCTTGCCTCTCTCAATTCTTTTCGAGGTCGTTCCTGCTGCTGCAGGTCGTTCTCGCCTGACAGCGGTTCGACGTACTTATATTCCCAGTCCTCCTGTCCGCCAAGCTCTTTTATGATATTCGATTTTGGTATGAAAGCCGACAAGTCGTCCACACTGTTGGTGAAATTTACCTTTTGTGCGACTACCGGATCAAGCCAGCCTTTGATGATCTTCCAGACACCTTGAAAGACCCATGGCGCTTTGTGAATCAGTACTACCCCCAGCGATTCTGGGTAGTTTGCTTCGAAGACCTTGATCATAAACTTGACAGGGGTGTAGTCCATGTTCGCCATGGAGAAGCCTGTCATGTCGAACACAATCGCCTGCAACATGTTAGCAGTCTTCTTCTGGAATGTAACATTGAACTTACAGCAGTCTCAACAGGTGGCTCTAGCGCCAGTCTACACGACTCTATCAAGTAGACCGTGTACCGCTCTAATGAGCGCTCAGTCTGCTCTCCACCCTTGTGTAGGCGTGCTCGCACAACACACAATGGACGGCCTTCCTTGTCGACGCCATGCATGAAGCTCTTCCCCATACGCAATTGAGCCAAAAAGTCATGTCCTTCCCGCTTGACGGCCGCATCGCTACTCTGTGAGTCTTTCAACGCACCGCCCTCGCCTTGGAACATGACGTCATCGTCGACGTGCATCTCGTCCCTACGCCAGTGCATGGTCGTGATCATCATGGCAAGGGCTTTGTGGACATCCCATTTGCGAGCTCGCAAGAAACGGAGAAGCAGAGCATCCGGATGGTCTTTCTTCACCATTGACCAGAATGCCTCCCTGAGGTCAGCAGGAGAGGACGTGGCCAGGATATCTTGCAGCTCTTTGGTCTGCCCATACTTGTCTTCTGGATCAGAGGAACCTCCGAAGGCAGGTGAGCCGGATCCCGATGTGGGTTCTTTGTTCTTGCGATGGAACAACCCCCGCTTCTCCTTCTTTGCTGAGCCTGGTTCTGGTGTCGCAGGCGCGGGTGTATCAGTTGACGCTCTCGGGGTAGCGCCGTTGATGGCTAGCGGGTCTTTGACGCCAAATGTCTTGAGAACTTGCGTCCAAAACTCCTTCAACTTTTGTTCCTGCTCGGCTGTCAGGTTGCCCAGGAAGCCCGTAGGAACGGGCATTGCAGCGTAGTCGGGTACTCGATCGTCTTGCAGTACCGCGACCTGGCCTTCTTGGTCTTTCTGCTCTTCTTCTTGAGGTATTTCTATGCTTGGTCCCTCTTCAGCAGTAACAAATTCGACAAGAACAGCAGTACCAGCAACGACGGCGAATAGAGCTATGTAGGGTGACCACGTCGCTTGTCTCTCCTGGGATAGACGATGTAGACCAGTGGCAGATCTGCTTAGCTGCGTAAATTGTCTAGTGTTTCGATGATAGTCCGAATACAGGCGTGCGTGAGAAGTGGAGGGTGTCGACTCTTGTGCTCGTAATGAATGACGAATCGATGGCAGACGGATGCGTCGCAAACTCGAACAACTCATGTATGTTAATGCGTTTGAACAAGGAAGCACTCGTGTTATCCCAGATACTGCTGTACAGGAAGATGGTGGCCGGGTCCCGTTGCTGCACCCGCTGCTGGAATGCTGGAGATGCGAATGACATCCCACCGCATGCTCATGCTGAACGCGTCCGGAAATGAACTGCAGTCACGCCGAGCGCCGGGCACGTCACCACCAGCTTTTAGGCCGCCCGAGTGGATGTCATCGTGCATGCATAATCGATCTTCGCCTGTGGCTGTACGTTTTCAGATTTGTGCAACAGCATCGCTGCTCCAGAGCTGCGTTCTTCTTGACAACGAGAGGTATGGACATTGACTGCCTTCAGATGGCCGCTTTCTCGTAATCTACCAATTCTCTGTCGCTGTCTCTAATGCGCCGCTAATGACGGTCCTCCAACACTACCCAATCTATGCCTGTCGCTGTGGTTGTTCACTACTTGCTACCAGTCGCAACGTCTTCCTCAAGCGACTTCAGAAAATTGGTCGAGAACTTCTTCACCTGACTGTAGACCGTATCGAAGCCATTGTCAGCACCGTAATACGGATCAACCACCTCCTCAGCTGCGCTCTTTCCGTTGAACTGTCCAAACAGCATGACCTGCGCCCTTGTCTTTTGCCCTTTCCGTTCGATAGCCCGCTGCACCTTCTGCAAGTCCTTCAGATTCCAGGCATCCATTGCAAACAAATAGTCGAAATTCTGGAAGTCCTCATTTGTCAACTTGCGTGCAGCATGGTCATAATCAGTGATACCATTCTTCTTAAGCGTTTGCATCGTTCGATAGTCCGGAGGATCTAGTTCATGATATGCGCCAGTACCACATGAGTCAATCTCTCCTATATGTGGATTGTTCTTAGCGATAGATCTGAAGACGCCCTCGGCCATGGTTGACCGGCCTGCATGCTGTGAGCAGGCGGCCTCTTGATGGACGTGACTTTCACCAACATATGTTTCCGAGGCAGACGAACAGAATGTTCACCTTGTTTGTTGTGTCGCTCATGTTAACAGCACTTACTGACCGACTGTTTTAGTGCGCAGAGTATCGTCGAACATCAGACTCAAGCACAAAAGACCCGAGAAGTTTGGACATGGAAGGGTCGAAAAGAGTGACTTTCTGCGCTCGATCGCGACGCGCTGTAGCGTCGATTTACACGATTTTGGTGCCTCAGGCTGTAGTGTTGTAGATTGGAACTCATCTCCACATTTCAAGGAGCCACCTGATATTGGTGTTTATGCAGACTCGTCATTTAGCAACAGTGTTTCTGAGCCATGCGAGACAGCCGCACAACCGGCTGGCCAGACCAAACAAGTTGTGAAGTGAGAGGTCGATTACAATTTGATCAAGCAGATGTACCGTGCACGGCTGTTTTCGATAACTTCTGCCAGGAGGTAAGTTTGTTACTACGCACCGGTTAGCAACATGCGTCCAGGAGTCACGAAGTGATGCAAAGAGTGCTCGCACCATGTGTGGCTCGGACCCAGGGAACACCATAGCAATCGTTCAATGTCAAAGTAATTTGTGGAATGGACAATCACAGGCCAATGCGGCAGGTTAACTGGGGATTCATTAAATACTCATTTCCAACCTCTTTCTCATCCAGCTACCCTTCATAGACTGGCCATCGTGCACCGATGTTGTTCACGGAACACTGTTCACATATCTAATGGACACCATGGATGGAGAAGTATCTTGGAAGCAATGATCTGACCAGAAGAGTGAATACACCCAGCCCATGGCCTTGAGGTTTGCTACGCAACCGTACTATATTTCCCTCGCTATGCAGTACCAGGTGGAGACGACAACTCTCGACAACAAGAGCTGTGTCTATCAAGCTAAGCCTGATCACTGGTGACTTGGCACTGGTGTGTTAGTGACTCTGTTATTGCACGTGTAGGACTGCCGCCAATGCCAAAAGATCTACTCAGCTTGGTTCACATAACGGAGAGAGAATGGACCGCGAATCAGTGCTGGATGAGGAGCGGGTACTTCGGTTGAGAGCGCTTGTTGCTCTAGGCTGGACTCTTGTAGCAGCTGCGCCATAGCGTCGGAGGATTTGGGTGCTCTAGTTGTTAATCAGTATTGATAGGCTTGTAGCTACTCGCCCCGAAATATTCCAGAGATCTGTTCGAATTGAGGAAGCTAGAGCGGCAGGGCACTGTACTCATCGAGTAGGGCCTTTTTATGCCTGAGACATTCAGGCACCAAGCCTGCTTAGACCATATTTGGTTAAAGCCTTGGCGCTCACGTCTTGAATGTGCGCCGACCGTTGCACAGCAAGAGCGCAGCAAAAACCTAACACTCGTTGCACTCACCTCTAATATCCCGACCTACCTCTATAATACCCTTTGATCGCACCAGAGATCTCATCTCGACAACCGCAATCATGCCAGGTGTCACAGTCCGAGATGTCGATGTAAGTGCGCACCAACAACCACGACCGAGCGCAACGAACGCAAACCACACAAGCAAGAGGAGGAAAGGAATCTATACTTGATGAAACATGCTCGTGAGGTGCACTGCAGAACAGCAGGCTGACTTGGAACCTTTCAGGCTCAAAAATTCATCGTGGCATATGCCGACTTCTTGAAGAGACAAGGAAAGCTGCAAATTCCAGGTCAGTAATCCGAGCATTCAAGAGAAGGACGAGACGATGGTCGTACACGCAGATGCGTTGCACACTGCACATCCAACACGACCTTGTGTGTTCGCACATGCATGTCCGCCATCGTCTCCGTCCCTATCTTCCAGCTACAAACCTCTCCTCAGACAGAGCAGAGTACTAACCGATCACTTCCAGGCTGGGTCGACACCGTAAAGACATCCCACTCAAACGAGCTCCCTCCCCAGTCCCAGGACTGGTTCTACGTGCGCGCCGCCGCCGTCGCCCGTCACGTCTATCTCCGCAAATCCGTCGGTGTCGGCCGCCTCGCCAAGGTCCACGGCAGCACCAAGAACCGCGGCAGCCGCCCCAACCACCACGTCGATGCGTCGCGCAGCGTAGACCGCAAGGTCCTGCAGGCGCTGGAGAAGATCGGCATCGTAGAGCGGATCGATGAGGACTCAGAAGATGCCGGCGGCAAGGGCGGACGACGCATCACGCAGGCGGGCCAGAGAGATTTGGACCGTATTGCTATGACCGCTGTTGAGGGGGATGAGGAGGAGGATGACGAGTAAGCGAGCGGAGTAAGAGTCTCCTGCTAGCTAGCGAGTTATCTGATTTCTGGGTCCGAAGACAGTAGTATGATGTGCGATGTGATATGATGTGGCATGGAGGTCCGTGGGGACGAAGTATGCTTGAGGCCCAGGACATACTCAACCGTGCGGGACAGTCATGCTATCTGCCCATGAATAGCCAAGTGGCGGTACCCATCCTGCATTCACGAAACAAAATCAAAGCGCGTATCTCTTGCTGCAAAGCGCAGAGTTCGCAATAGTGACACTGGCATGACATTGAAGGCCACAGTCAGAAGCAAATCAAAGCAATTTCACAATTCAAAAGTCTATTGTCGTGTAGCAAAGAGGGCACGTTCCAATATGTACAGCTCAGCTCTATTCCTGTTCCAACCGGGTATCTCATGCAAGTGTAAGTTCATCAGATCGTAAAGCACAGGTATTCAATAACGCCAGTATCGTGATAGGTGTCTGGCCTGTTGTACCTTCGAGTGTCCAACCAGCAAAGTACTATTCGCCGCCGTGTGACCAACCAAACCTATCCATCGCCATGCCAAATGTAAGATCAATGCCCCCGAGGTCCGGCCGTCGTCCTCGGCTGTTGGTCCAAGTGTCCAACGGGTCGTGATCACGTACATCAACCTCGTATCGAGAGCGTGCCATCGTCCGGCATGCTTGCTATTAACTCGTCGTCCTCGTCGGCACCTGTAGTGCTAGCTGTCCAGTCTCGTTGCTCCCAAGGCAGGACCCGCCTCGACTTGACGGCAGCAGCAGGGGTTGCAAGCTTCTTCTGGCTTCGCTCGAACTCTTTGAGACCTTCAACTAGATCGTCGTCCTCGAGACCCTCGCTGGCGAAACTATCGAACTTTTTGAAGGGCTCTCTAGTTGATTTCGACGTCTTGGGCGGTCCAGAGTACGGAACTGCTTGCGGCTTTGCGGTCGAGAAGGGGCTCGTTGCGGCCGATCGTGCCGAAGAGACCATCTGGGTAAGAGGTAACCTGGAAAGGAATTCGTCGTCGAGGCCGCAATCATCAAAGTCTTCGGGACACTCCGTCTCATCGATGGGGTCAGCATTATTGAACTCGGCGAAGATATCGTCATAGTCGAACGAGTCATTCACGGAGGTGAAGGATCGGTCTAGAGGTGCTGCTGTGACTTGCTTTAGAGGACTTGACTTTTTGACCGGGGAGCCTGCCTGTTCTGCGTAGGCGTCATCCTCTGGCTCTTCGTTCTCCTTGTCCAAATCCTCTTCACCAAGATCCAATGCAAGATCCTGGGTACAAATACCCGACAGAATATCTCGAACAGACTGTGTGCTGGACACCGTGGTGGTGGAAATTTCTGCTTTGGCCAGCCGGCCTTTGAAGCTGCTGACTTGCAAGGATTGGGTTGCCCGGATATTCAGATCAGACTGCGACACGGGAGACAGTGGCAGACGTTTAGCCTCCCTCGGTGGTGGGAGATATGGCACCTTGAAGACGTTGTAGGAGTCTTGCTCAGTCTGTTCTGGCTCTAGATCGAGAACTTCCGTCTCAGCGTCACTATCTTCTGCGATATCGAAATCCTGGGATGAATTGAGTAGATCGAGCTCGTCCTGGTCTAGATCGGGATGCTGATCCATTGCCGCCTTCGGTTGAGGATCTGCTACGGTGGCTGGGTCTGCCTCAGAGGTAAGAGTTGTCCCTTGCTGGAAGCAATTCTTGTCGGCTTCCATGTCACGGTCCTGAATAGACTCGTGCGACAGGCTTCTGACGGGTTTCGTGAGCCTGTGTGCGGCACGGCCGTTTCCATTGTCTCCTTTGTTCCCCTCATGCTGTTTGTTCGCGTTGCGCTGGATTGTTCGCGCCAACGGGGCTTTCGACTTCGGCTGTTGAGGCCGACCACCAAACCACGAATGCAGATTGAGCTGGTCTTCGTCCTTCTTCGCTAGGGTCTGGGTGAAAGTGATCTTGCCGGCTTCGAACATCTGCCTTTTCACCTTCTGTTCCTTGGCTTCTTGCTCGGCGCGCTTCACAGCATTGATTTTCTTGTTTTCTTCCCGACGAGCTGCACGCTCAGCAGCGGCCTGCTGCTTCTCTTCTCGTTCCCATGCTCGGATCTCTTGCTCGGTGGGCTCCTTGTACCATTTCCCAGACTTCTGGTGATCGCGCTTGGCCTGCTTTGTTGTCTGGACCGTAGTGACTTCTCCGGTCTCTTCGTCGACGTATGTGCCATAGCCACGCTTTCGCTTGCGCATTATGGTTGGTTTACATATGATGGTAGGTGTGTCGTGCATGTTTGCGACGCTGCGACCAGGGTCGTTGCTTGGAGACAGAGCACGTCACTGCCGGAGTTAACTAGACCGGTTCCTAGAGGCTAATTGCTTAGCCTGTGAACCCCTCAAATCGTGCCTAGACTCGGAGCATGCCGCCTCCGTGTTAGACGCATCGATAGGTCCTGTTGTATTCCGATACTGTCAAATAATGTAGCTGCTTATACAACTTCGCACGACTCAAGTTTGGCAGACTCTGGACGTGTGGCTGCAGACAGAAGAACAAACGACCGTGCAAGCTTAAGACAGCTTCTACAGACACATTTGCCTGTATCTGACAGCATCAACAAGAGACTTGGTACTGTGCAGCTCAGGCAGTCGGGTATTGGAAAAGGGAATGAAGTTACAGTCACTTGTCCAATGAAGTTGTTGTGACTGCAATGCGCTGTATGGAGCAGCGTCCATCGTCCCCAGCCTTACGTGTGACCGTTCTATTGATCATTCTTCGGCTTCCTCCTCGTCTAGATCGTCCATCTCATCGATGGGAAAGGTCAAAATTGCAGCGATGCCTCCGAGACCGTCTAGTCGTCTTCCACTTTCGTGGTCACTGCTCAGTATCCTGACCTCGCCTCCTTCTGTATCTCGTACTCGATCTACTAAAGATACCCAGCGTCGTCTTGTGGCGACATCTTGGCTTCGAAAAAGGGCATTGTTAATCAGTAATATGCCACCTCCTCGACCTACCGCTCCTCTCTCTACAGCTTGTTCGACCTCATTTGGACCATACCACGCTCTGCCGTCATCCTTCCGCAGTAAAGTAAAGAAGTCGTCCATCACAGCTGTTTCTCTCGCGTACTGCGTGTCCTGTAGACTTGCTTTAACCTCGGGGCTGTTGAGCACCTCATTCAAACTGTGCAGGTGGCCAGAACTGCTGTGCACCACAACAAATGCTTTCCTCTTCACGAGCTCCTGTAGCAGCTTGTCACCTTTCGACGCTGCAGCCTCTTTGATGTGCTTGAGGAAGCCTTGTGCAACGAAGCCAGGACTTGCCAGCAAGATGGGGAAACTCGACGAGCTGTCTTTGTTCTCTAGCAGACCCTCCAGCTGCCGTAACAGAGTGTCTAGAACTGTTGCATAGAATTTCTGCAGGCCTTTGTCATGGTCTGCACTTCGTCCCGCGCCGGTCCGCTTTCGAGGCACGCTGGTTTCTATCCTCTGCTTCAAAATTGTTTGGTGGGACGTCAAGAAGCAGATATTCCCCAGTCCTTCCTGCATGACAACGGCAACAGCTTCTGTGCTTTTGTTAGGGTCAATGGCTTCCATGAGTTGTGTCTGAGAAACACTATCCCACCCAGCCCCGCCATCCTTACCTTCAACCACCTTCTCGATGGTGAAGTTGCGATTGAGCTCCAGATCTAGGGTGTGATGTTGACCTATTTTGGCATGCTTGCTTTCCCTGGCTATCTGGCCTGAAACGTGCAGTTGGCCGGCCTGTGGGTCAAAGTCAAGAGACTTGACCTTGATAGTCAGGTTCGTATGCACTCTTTGCGAGGCTGTTGAGCCTGTCGAGGCAGACTCAGTCGTTACCCGGCGTATAGCGGATGCTGTAAGAAAGTCGCCCACAAGGACAAGGTTGTACGCATGCCACATGTCTTCTGGCTCTTCCGGGCACAATGTCACTGCACCCGAGCCATCACCATTGATGTTGCGCTTGACAAGACGCATCGCTGCAATGAATCCCAACGGTATTGCTGAGGATAGATTGTATGCACGGGTATGAGCTTGGTCTGTAGTGCGATTGCAGTTTGGGCGTTGGCGAATTGAACATGCTGATATAATTCTGATGTATATTCAAGAAGTAGCTCATGCCTTAGGCTTAGTAACAATATTGAGTTTGCGATTTCATGAGCACTTTATCAACCAGTCTCTCTATCGAGTATTGCAGAGCATATTGGCTAATCTATACATATCAACCGTGAAAAGCTCACTCTTTTGCTGTGTAGCTGCGAGCCAGACTCTTGAGGCATAAGAGGTGTTCTGCAGGTCACGGTCTGATGGAATATGAAAAGCCTGCTCAATTGCTCCTTTGATTGTGCAAGTCGCCTAAGGACGGAAGCTGCCGGTCGCCTTACGTCTGCAAGCACTTCGACGAGCTGCAAAGTATCCCATGTGTTCAGCTCCTTGAGACTGGAGCGTGCTGCTTAACTCTCTCAGAGTTTCCTGCTTCAATGAATGAAGCATGTTCTTGTTCAGCTCTTCTGAGCTCGACAGCGTGACGCGATCGCCTTAGGTAGATGCAAGCCTAAGATCTAGTTTGTGCCGCCGCCACATTTCTCGATAGCGTAAGCTTTAAACGTCGGGTTTATGCAGGTGACTGGGCCTAAGTTCAAGGCGAAGCTTCTGCGTGACCGCGTTGGTTTCATCATAACAAATCCTCCACCGGACCGGACTAGAACTTGAATCCTCTTTTCCCGCCTTCTTTCTTTTCTGCTACATCACTAAGACGAAATCACTGCCGCCTGTCGCATCCTTGTGTCCCTGTAAAGGTCTTGCGCGTTCATTCCCTTGCCCTTTTGCGCAGTAACAGACGAACAGCTATTTCGTGTCTGCAGTGGGATCCCTCTGCAGCTTGACGAGTTTTTACTAGCACCACCTGAAGCTGCGGCCACACTCGTGGAGCTCCACTGCCACTGCCACGGCGCGTCTGCCCTTCGAGTGCGAGCGCAATCTCGATTCACCCGTGCGCTCATACCATTCCAAAGTCTTACAATATGGGCTCGTTCCTTTTTCGATGGTACGTATGCCCCGTCTACTCACGCTAGTGCTCAATGAGTCGTTCGCACTGCTAACTTGTGCAGGCCATATTCGGCCAACGAGGTCTACGTCACCGGTACCTTCGATGATTGGGGAAAGTCAGAGAAGCTTGACAAGGTCGACGGCGGCTTCGAGAAAGAGGTCCAGCTACCAGATGCTGACCAGAAGATCTACTACAAGTTTGTCGTTGATGACCAGTGGATAGTGGATAACCAGGCTCCAAAGGAAGACGACGGCCACTACAACGTTAACAACGTCCTGCTACCTCATCAAATCAAGAAGAATGCCCCAACCGTGTCCGCTGGTGGTCAAGGCGCCCCTCTCTTGACCAAGGAGCAGTCAGAAGCCAACCTGGCTCGCCGGGTGCCGCATGTCACTCCTGACCCCAATCGCCCCGTCATCCGAAGCTTATCGCAAAACGACGGTGCCGCCGAGTCTCGACCAGAGGAGCCAGAACAATTGGAAGAGGAAATTCCGGGCGCTTTTCCACAGACTCCAGCCAACGAGCCAAGCTCTTTCAGTGTGACACCAATACCAGCCTCAGGCCACCAGAACACTCAAAGCTCAGTGACCACGTCCAAAGAAGATTACGAGAGTGCTGGCGGTGAAGGCATGGCTGCAGGTGCGTCATCAAGCCAACCAGTCAATGCGGATATAGCCAAGGAGCATGCTGCCGGTCCAGGCAACACAGAAACCGGTTTCTCATCCCAGCCTATCAATGCTGATCTGGGCAAGGGTGCGGGCGCAGACGATGCACAAGTCAGTGTCAACCCTCTCCCAGCGACTGGCCATGAGAACATCCAGAGTTCTGTCACTACATCGAAGGAGGACTACGAAAAGGCTGGCGCCTTCGGCATGGCTGGCGCTGCAATTGCAGGTGGTGGAGCCGCCCTCGCTAACGCCTTTTTGAAGCCTAAGGGCGACGATAAGAACGTGATCCCTGAATCGTCTCTACCCATGAATCCCGAAAAGACGGATACTACGGATACAGGTCCCTTCATGAGCTCGGCCGGCCCAGGTACGACCACCGCAGAGCTGGCCTCGCAGGTTCCCCTCGAGCCAAAGAGGGAGGCTGAGGTCGTCGATCCATCTGCGCAAGAAGCACTAGAGACATCGAAGCAGCCCAGCGTAATGCCATTTGTCGGATCATCTGGACCTGGTACTACCACCGCAGACTTGGCCTCGCAGGTCCCTTATGAGCAGGAAAGACAACGTACCATGCTCGACGACGATGTTGTTGCTGAGAAGTCGGACTTGGAGAAAGAACTTTTGCAGAAAGTCCCTGAGTCGCAGGCCACTGGCGAGCCAGCCTCTGCTGCAAAGTCGCAGATACCGATTGAGCTGCAAAGAGAAGGCGTCACCGCTGACGAGGAGATTGTCACGGAGAAGTCAGACTTGGAGAGGGAACTTTTGCAAAAAGTCCCTGAGTCGCAAGCCACTGGCGAGCCAGCCTCTGCTGCAAAGTCGCAGATACCGATTGAGCTGCAAAGAGAAGGCGTCACCGCTGACGAGGAGATTGTCACGGAGAAGTCAGACTTGGAGAGGGAACTTTTGCAAAAAGTCCCTGAGTCGCAAGCCACTGGCGAGCCAGCCTCTGCTGCAAAGTCGCAGATACCGATTGAGCTGCAAAGAGAAGGCGTCACCGCTGACGAAGAAATTGTCGCGGAGAAATCGGATCTAGAAAAAGAACTCCTACAAAAGGTGCCAACATCTCAGGCCACTGGCGAGCCTGCCTCCGCTGCACAGGCCCAGACCAGCCACTATGGCCTCGCCTCAAACGTTCCCCAGTCAGTGGAAGACTCCATCGCAGAGGCCCATGCTTCACCTGAAGCCGCCACCGAACGCTCTGCTGTTGCCGAAAAGAGCGTAATGGAACGAGAGTTGCAAGTCCATGTTCCAGTCGCAGAATCAGCCGGTGAGCCGGCACCAACCTTGTCTGCATCTCTGGCTGCAACAGCACCAGGTGAGTCGAGTACTGCTGCCACGACTGTGGACGATTTGACTGGTGGGATGACTGCCAATGAGCCTGTACCAGATACAGACACAAGTACCCAAGATCGGGGTCTTGCTGCTGGAGAAATGGCTGGTGGGGTTGCGGTCGGAGGAGCTGCTGCTGCAAGTGCGTTTGCTCTCGCGTCTAGGCATGAAGACAAAGATATTGAGCCATCACGCCTTGACGATAGCCGGAAACCGCCAGTCACATCAGAAGCTGCGCCCGCAACCATTTTCGACACAACAGAGCCGGTACCCAATACGACAGCTGGTGTTGGTTCTCACAGCCCTCACCCTGGTGTCAACCCAATGGCAGGAGCTGCGCTTTCTGATGGTACAGAAGATCCAACCGTCGGAGATGAGTCTTTTGTGAGTGGAAGTAAAGCCCCGGCGGAAACTTCCGAGGCCACAGCCACGGAGTATGCTCCACCTCGAACTGAAGGCATGGCACCAGGTGTCTCTCCTTCGGCTGCCGCAGCTCTATCAGATGGGTGCGAAGACCCTACCATGTCCGAGCAACCAGAGCTTTCTCAGGAGCCGGCAGTTAGGATGATGGCTCAGAACGAGGCAGCTGATATCGCGCCAACTTCGTCTGCTCTTGGTACAACAACAACCGCTGCGCCCGCACCAGAGCTTTCTCAGGAGCCGGCAGTTAGGATGATGTCTCAGAATGAGGCAGCTGATATCGCGCCAACTTCGTCCGCTCTCGGTACGACCACATCCGCTGCGCCCGCACCAGAGGTGTCCACCGCGACGGAACCAGCAGCATTCTATGATGCAGCCACTCTTCCTGTTACCACATCTTCGGAGCCCGCTTCAGACGCTGCCTCCAGAGACGCCACACTGCTGCCCACAGTCGGTTCTCCTGTCACCGAATCTGCTGTGCCTAGCTCGGCTGCGACCACGAGAGGCCAAACAGTGCCATCTACAAGCACGCCAGTTGATACGACAACAGCACCGATAAGCACACTCGGCGACACGACCTCCGCTACGACCAGCGCACCAATCGAAACGACAGCAGCACCGACAAGCACACTCGGCGACACGACCTCCGCTACGACCAGCGCACCAATCGAAACGACAACACCTAAGACAACCGAAGGTCACTTGACGCCGGCCGCTGCTGAGACCACCACAGCAAGGGAGCGTGAGGCAAGCTCAGCTACCGAACGAGATCCATCACCAATGACGCGACCGGCAGGAGAGTCATCGGCGGCTGGGGAAACCATGCAAACACCCAAGAAGAGTGAGTCTCGCCCTGCGGCGGGAGGCCACACGCCCAGCTCTGTAAGCAGCACACCATCACAATCAGGAGAAGGGGAAAAGAAGAAGAAGAACAGGCTAAGCAGGATGTTCAAGAAGATCTTCGAGTGAGCGAACTACTTGGCGATGTGTTCCAGACGCGTTTCATGGCAAGTCCAACATGTGTTCGGCGGCCATGTAGTACTACTGCTTGGAGTCAGGTTTGCGCGGTTCCTGTGGATTCATAGATATCCCTTCTTTTACACATGGTCTTGCATAGCAGCGTATATAGTTACTTAATAGTGCAAATTCCATCCTTGAACGTTGGGCTTCTCCATTGGTTCCGTCGAGGTTGCACGAAGAAGTCAAGACAAGCGAGCTTCTGGAAGACAACAGGCTTCTAGAAATGCCCGAGAAGAAAGGTAGATGCTGAAATTGTTCGTGTAGAGCTAGCGGTGTACACGGTGTACGGCAAGGGCTTCCCAGGAAGGACAAGCAGCATGACAATTGAAAGCCAGCGGCCAACTCGATTAGCCTTCCTACCCCGCTTGATCCTGGTCAACTCGAAGAACACGAGAGAGCTTGGACCACCTGATCGTTGTTGCCCCATGCAAGCTTGGTTTGAGCAAGTGCACTGCACGCACGGCAACGGGCCTGCTTGAGGCTCAACTGCTCTTGCTGCTACTTCTCGACATGGAGCTTTCTAACAATTATCTGTGTGTAGCTCAAAACATTATCAGCACGTGCATACTAGGAGAGTAGCTCTTTGAAGATTCACCGTGCTTGCGAGAGTTCGAGGGTACGTCATAAGCGTCTCTGCACGAAATGATGCGAGGGGCGTTCTTGCATGATCAATGCATGGAGTGTCCACTTCACACATGACACGGGCACAGCAGCCTCGATCACGAAACTGTTTACTAATGAAGTGATGTTCATAGCGGTTATCCGAACAGCCATATCAATAGACGTAGGGGCGTCACCAATCTAGCGTGGCGGCTAGTACAGTCAGATCGAGCTCACTTGCACCTTCACGATTCAAGTTGTCAGAAAAGGCAAGCTGCAAGTACAAAGCCAGCTGAGGAGGAAGGCACCGCTTACAGATCAGACCTGCCCCACCTAAAGAGGTCCATGCTTGTCCCTCCACAACAGACGAGCCAACCAGAGGGTTTGTATGCAGTGAACCGCGAGTCACTAGAGCTGCCAGAACTGGTCTCCAGCCTGAGCTTGACCAAGTGTTCCCCACATCACTCGAACTCATCATGTCGTCGCTTGATCCTTCCCATCAGCAGGAGATCGATGCTTTGATCAAGGACCTGTCGCTAAACAGACCCAACGATATAATACAACACTGCGCCAACTACTTCAATACTCGACTTGCTTCAGAAAGAGAATCGCACCTCACCACTTCCTCCGCACCAAGCAATATGACGGACGCTGCGGGGCCAGGCCCTTTCGATAGAGCTCGAAGCCAGAACACCATACAAGAGGAGGAGGAAGAGCGGGACACCTTTGGCTCACCTACGCAATCCAGCTTCAAGGCCAATGCCTCACCCTTCTCATCCCCGTTCGGTGCTTCTTCAGGCGGTGGTGGCTCGGGTGGTGGCCTCTTCGGCAACTGGATGGGTGGTCAAGGTGCCACGGACGATGCCGAGGCGGCACAACACACCCCTACCAATTTCCCTGGAGCTGGTCGAAGGACCTCTGTCTCTGCTGAGGCTATGCAGCCGGACGCCGACTCGGGCAACTGGAAACCACCCAAACACCAGAAGACACAAGATCAACTGGACAGACTGAGGACGGCTGTGCAGAGCAACTTCCTCTTCACACATCTGGACGACGAGTCTTTCACCCTTGTCCTGGACGCATTGAGTGAAAAGGCTGTACCTGCGGCTAACATCCGCGTCATCAACCAAGGAGATGAAGGTGATTACTTCTACGTAGTCGAGGATGGTGAATTCGATATATACATCCACGAGTCTGGACAGCCCACTGGCTCTGATGTTGGCAAGAAGGTCGCTACTGTCGCAACTGGAGGTAGTAAGTTATGCACCACACCCGGCTTGTAACGTGCTTGACCGCTGACAATCCTATAGGCTTTGGTGAACTGGCTCTAATGTACAATGCTCCTCGTGCCGCAACCGTCATGTCAACAGGAAAAGGTCTGCTATGGCAGCTCGACCGAATGACCTTCAGAAAGATCCTCATGACAAACGCCTCGGAAAGGAGAAAGATGTATGAAGGCTTCCTAGAAGACACCCCTCTGCTCTCCGGCCTCAAACCTTACGAGCGCTCGAAGATTGCCGATGCGTTGGAGACGGTCAAAGTCGCAGCCGGCCAGAATATCATCACCGAAGGAGAGCCAGGCAACAACTTCTACATGCTCGAAACAGGCGAGGCACAAGCTTGGAAGTCGGGCGTCGACCATCCCGTCAAGGAATACAAGAGAGGCGACTACTTTGGTGAACTGGCTTTGCTCAACGACAAGCCTCGTGCTGCGTCTGTGGTAGCGAAGACAGACTGTAAGGTCGCCAAACTAGGCAGAGACGGCTTCAAGCGTCTGCTCGGACCAGTCGAGAGCACTATGAGACAGCAAGAGTACGAGGGACAACAGGACATCGATCCCCTTCAGAAATCGGACACGCCGACCTAGTCGGTCGAACACGAGCTCAAGAAAGGTACTAACGTACAAAGTGCTGATCTGCCACACATTTTGGATGACACATTGACTCCGATCGTGAATAATAGCGGAGACCCAGACGGCAATCCGATGAAAAGGAAGACGTGGGATGCGGTCATGCGGACTGCTTCGAATCTGAAGCACATTCTGAGCAAGCAGGACACGAATGACGAACAACATTGAACAAAGCCGACAAGAGCTGGAACATTGGTTATGAGATGGTGCAGAGGCTTGGCACAATGCCCCAACGATATAGCATGGAGTACTGCGATGCGCGAGTAGCGCCTTAGTAGCATCAATCCCAACGTATACCCTGCAAGTGCTCCAGGAACGAGAGCTATCCATAGTGACACGCCAACCCATAATCATAGCATATACAATTACCCGAATTCAACCTTCCACGCCCTCCCTTCCGTTTACAGCCGCCTCCGTCTCCGCCTTCTCCTCCAAACCCTCAACAATCAACCTCGCCACATTGCGTCCAGCCAATGCACTTGTCTCCATCGTGCTGATGAACCGCTCCATCCCGCTCGTATACCACAGCTTACCACTCATCTCTGGTCTATATGCCTCTTGACCGTTCGCGTCTTCGCCGTCGTGTCCGCACTGCGCGTCGTAGAGATCGAAGCAGTCGAATTCCGTCGTGGGCGGGAGGTAAGGGTACGAAAGCCAGAGTTTCTCGTGCGACCAGGTGATGAGGCTGGAGGGCAGCGAGGAGATGCCATTGTTCTCGTTGGCGGCGGTGGCGGTGGCGGTGTCGTTATGGCTATCCCAGCCGAACAGACGGGTCATGAAGGGCGCGGTCAGGGGTGCCGGGCTGAAGACCTTGTACAGGTATTGCGTGGTGTTCAGCTCGAGGGATTCGAGCGGGATGTGGCCTGAGCCTGAGGCTGTTGGGATCGAGTCGAAGCCGTCGGTTGAGGGGTGGAGGGTGCGGAGGGTGGAGAGGGACCAAAAGGTCGTGGGGCCTACGGCGGGGATGCCGTGGGGGAGGAGCGAGGGGTCGATTTTGGGCGGTAGGGTGGTGAGGATTGTGTCGGGGAGAGTGTTGGGCGAGTGCGAGGGGAGGTTGAAGAAGGAGGAGCAGGGGCGGTGGGGGGTCGTGAAGAGGGTCACGTGGAGGGGCACGTAGTCGACGTGTTTTGGGGGGTTGGTGGGTGGTGGGCTGAGTTTGATGGCGGATTGGTTGAGTGGGGCTGCTAGGATGATTGTGTCGAAGTCTGTGGTCGACTGCTGACCTGTGTTATGGTCGAGGTGATGTACTGCTGATGACGGTTCGTTGGGAGAGCTTTTGCTGGCGATTTCGGTGACGCTGGTGTTGTACTTGACTTTGGCACCGGACTTCTTAACCATCTGGTCGAAGACCTGCCAGTTGCCGCCGTCAATGGACATGGCACCCTCTGTCGACATGCAGACCATGGTCTCTAGGCCATGGAAGTCGTTGAGGTTCTGAGCATAGTTTACGCGCGAGCTTGCCTGGATGATCTCTCTTGAGAACTTCTCGCTCACGCCTGCTGCTGCTAGCATCTTAATGCCACTTTGGCCGGTCGCACTCAGCAGGTCGACGCCCTCGGCAGCCGTGGAGAGACTTCGGAATGGGAAAGCTTCGTCGTACATCTTCAGAAACTTCCCAATCGTGCGCTGCTGCAGGCTTCGTAGCCTGATTGGACTAAGCCCGTACTTCCACAGCAGCTTCGCGACATCCCACCAGTTGCCTAGCGTGCCCTTCAGCCTGCCAGTCTCCTCGTCGCGATTTGCTACGGTGAATACGAAGCTCTCGCCATCCCAGATACCGAGGTCGAATTCTGCGCCTGTGCTCTCGTAGATCCTGTTGTTGGCCGGAAGGTTGAAGTCGCGCGTGGCATTGAACAAAATAGCGTTGATCTCGACGAAGATACTGGCGCCGAGTTCAACTGGGTAGCGCGGGTCGTTGAGGGCATTGACAGTTGTTGTGCGGCCGCCGATGTGGTCTGTTGCTTCGAATATGGTGATGTCGAGTGGTGGAAGGCTATGGGAGGAGGTGTTGGCGAATTGGGTGAGGTGGAATGCGGTGGATGAGCCTGCGGCGCCAGCGCCTATGATTGCTACTCTGTATGGTTGTGGTGAGGCGTCAGTAGGAGGTGCAAGGGGGGACTGGTCCCGTTGGGCAGTGGCGTGAGGTAAGACCGCTATGAAGCATGTCAACAACACTCTAAGAACTTGGTGTATTGCCATATCTGGACCGGGAGATTTCTTCTACGTCAAGACATTTCGCTCAGATTCTTAGTTGCACCAGAAAAATAGACGGTCTCTACGTTGACTTGTCATGTTGGTTTGAACCCAAAGAACAGCTCGTAAGCACTACAAGAGACATGCCAAGTATACCTATTTTGTTGCCTGGCAGCCTCTTGCCTTAGCATGCTCCGCTGCATGACCTGCATTCAACCGAGACCACAAATAAGAGAGGTAGACGACTGAACTATCCTACATGCGTTTCACTCATCATCTATCATACCCCAGTCATGGAACCCTCGCAAATGCATCGATTACCAGATATGCCACCCTTAGAGGGATGACAACGCCGAACCACGTCTGCCAGGGCCAGCCAAACCTTACCCATGCGACTACCATGGTTTGCTCTATGCTGTCTGCGAACATGCGAAGGGCGATTCTCGGGTTCCTTTGATAATACACCATCCATAACCGCTCCCACGGTCTAATAGGGTATAGCGCAATCTCGCTCCAAAAGAACTCCGTAACAACGTTGCGCCAAGCCACATTGGACTCAATGTAATACTGCCATCTGCGATGCCACTCGCCCAAAAACAACGTTGAACAATCACCATGCGGAGAAGTCTTCTAAACATTTGGTTCTTCGTTGAAGATCTGGACGCGTTCTGCAATCTCCCAGATTCTGCTTTGGTAGTTATCTTCTATCTCGTGTCCTCTGCCACCAGCGACTCGAAGGATCATTTCGTTGAGACTGCTTCGACCCAGGATGTCGACATGGTCTCCTGTATTTGGCCCACCCCGAGGGCTAAACCTGTCTGGCTCGTGGGGCATCTCGTACGTGGTGATCTTAACTCCTGCTGGGTTGTAGCGAGTGATATCTCGCCAACCTTTGGAGCACATGTAGCCAGTCGATAGCAGGTTGACAGTGCCGTCTCCTTCACCGAAGATGACACCATGATCAACCTGTGGCGTGCCGAAGGGAGGTGGACCTGTCGTGAAAGAGGTGTCGATCGTGATATTCGTCACGGCGTCTATCGGTTGATGGCTCGCGTGATTCATTTCCTTGTAGAAGTAGGCTCGCTCAGTCGGCTTGCCAATGCCATAGAAGCAGTATATCTTCAGACTTGGTGCTAGTGGTAACCGAGCTTCAAGAGGATTGAGCCAAGTTGTTGGCCTGTCTTCGTTGGCCTCGACTTCAGCTTTGGTATGTGCAACCCCGTGCGAGAAGGAATTCCGAATCATTTTGCTGTACCAGTCACCGCTGTGCTCAAGCAGATAGTCTATGCTTTGGACGACTGTCAGGTTATTGCTAGGAGTCATGGAGGTATTCTGTGGTGGCTTGAAGGAGAGGAAAGGTCCGTAGCTGAAGTTGTTAGCGGCGATGTCGTCGGGCGCCCAAGTCATATTTCCCCAGACAGCATCACCTCCTTTTGGCAACATGGAAGAGAGGCCTGGCATTGCTCGGAAGATCTCTGCCCTATCTTCTTTCGACAGAAACTTCTCGAGACCATAGACAGCAAATGCATTCAGCTGAGCGGTGTCCTTCATCTCCCCAGATAACACAGCAGCGACGTCTTTTGCGGCGCCGAGCATAGAACCAGATACGTTTATCCAGGAGTCGATATAGTCTTCGACCCAGTTTGGGCCACCTCCACCGTGGTCTTTGTGCTCCACCCACTTCATGAAGTACAAGACCACTTGACCACCCATGGAATGAGATACAAGCACTGCTTTCTTACCGCTTGTTTTCTTGGCTATCTCCAGGTAGCTTTTCAACCTCGTGAAGTACTGGTCCCTTACTTCTAAGTTCATGTACGTCAAACGCCAGTCAAAAGCTGCGGTAAAGGCATTAGTAGGGTCGTAGCCGATGGTTGCCAAGTTCTCGAGGACTTTGCTCCAGATCCAGTACCCGGTGATGAAGAAGTCTGCGGCATCAAATCCTTGGGCGGCACGTAGCTTGACACCAGGGGGGTCAAGACCTGTCTCCTTGTCGAGCATGACGTGCCTTTTCCACTGTGCCTTGTCAAGCACCAAGGCCCTCATCATTGTCCAGGACCCCCATAGCCTTTTCCTGAAGTAAGCCCTGGCGTCTGCCGTAGTGGACCACGACTCGAGACCGGTGGAGATGACGCCAGGGATTATGATGACAGGATGATGTGCGGTGATACCTTGTGATTGCAGGTTTAGGCCAACGGAAAATGAATCGTAGTTGACGGCATCCCTCTCAGCTTTGCCAAGGTCTTTGACGTCTTTCATCACGCCTGCCGGGAGGACATCATAAAGACTATCCAGGTTGACATCCAGCAAGCCTTCAAGCTTGATCACATCTTGCGATTGGGCGAAATAAAGTGCTGCTACCAAGCCTAGCAATCCGCCTAAGAGAAACCATAGCGTAGACTTCCTCCTGCTGCTCGACTTCCTATTGACAAGCTTTTCTAGTCTTTTTGTGGTGATCAACTTGACCTCCTCGCCGCCATTGGGATCTGGGGTGCTTTCGCGACTTGTCGAAGGGCTATCGCTGAGAATGCGCCCCATGCGCCGTCGAAGCTCAGACATCACGCTGTTGGGTCTTTCATGGACAGAACTGGCTGCCACGTAGAGAATACAGTAACGACCAGGATATTTCTTTATGCATTAAACGTGCAGAACATTCACATGGCAAATGAGATGGCGTCATGCATGGCAGCCGCCGGGATGATTACTGTAGGTTGTGACTGCCTGGGCGGGGATCTTCAGGCACAAGGCGGGCTTTGAGCTGTGGGCTATGGGCTGCATGTGCTGGCAAGTTAACTTAAGTTCGGTCGCTCGCATGTGCTCTCGGCGAAACGTCTGTTGTTCACCAAGATGTTTGTCTTCCTCGCTTGTATGCCCGTCTTATTAAGCCCGATATGAGCAATGATGAGGCAAAACCACTGCCTGCCGTACTGGTACCCTACTCTCATCCTCCTTCTGACGTTGGAAAGCTGATCCAAACCAATCCGCCGAACATTGTATATGTGCAGTATGATATCTCACTGGAACCAAAGTACTTGCCGCAGATGCGCGCATTGATCGCCAAAGATCTTTCCGAGCCTTACAGCATCTATGTCTACCGCTACTTCCTCTATCAGTGGCCGGAGCTCTGCTTCTTCGCCGTCGACACGAGCACTGAGGACCATGATCTGGTGGCTGTGGTCATCTGCAAGCTTGAAAGACATCGAGGCGGGCCTATGCGCGGCTACCTAGCTATGCTTGCAACAAAAGATGCATACAGAGGGAAGGGCCTGGCCAAGACCTTGGTCAGTAAAGCCATCGATCTGATGATCCTGAAAGACGCCGACGAGATTGCTTTGGAGACGGAAGAGACGAACCTGGCTGCTATGAAGCTGTACGAAAGTCTAGGGTTTCTGAGGAGCAAGAAGCTACACAGATACTACCTCAACGGCAGTAGTGCCTATCGCCTGCTGCTGTACCTCAAGCCTGGCGTTGCCTCCATACCGCTAGATGAATTCTATGATCCGTACGGCTACGGCGATCTACCGCCGAGTGCACAGGATGATCCAAGATACCTTCAGGGCCACGAGGACAAAGACGAGCTGTTTGGTCAAGGCATAATCTGAGATTGAAACCACTTATCTGCAAAGCTTTGACCGGCGCTGAGTCTGAAGTCGGCCAAGTATATGATCAAGTATATGAGGTCGACTATCGTGGAGATTAGGAACGCGTGCCTCGTGACGCGTCTTCACCCACAAGCATCTTACAGAATCATCGAGTGGTGCAGTATGATCGTCCAGTTCCCCTCTACTCCTTCACCACTACCATCGCTTGTGGAAGGGTCAGACTTACTTGCTTCTGCCAATTCAGTCGCACATGGCAAAGTCCCAACCCAGAGCACCAAACTCCAGGATCGGTGGTTCAAAGAACGAGACCTCACGGAGTAAGTATCACAACCATTGCACAGTGGGCCAAGGCCGTCCTGACATTCTTTAGCGTTGCGAGATCAGAATGTGTGACAGTCGTGGTCGGATGTGGAGCTGTATCCAGAATCTTTTATCTGCCCCAAGATCTGGTGACTTCGGTGTCTGCGTTCTGCACTTCTTGCCTCTTATCAGGCTGACATGAATCAAACCAGAACCGTATCGCTATTCTTGGATGGAAACCGAAATGCTTCTGGAAACCTCCTCGCATGGCTCTACAGATATCCTGAGATCTTCGATCTCCTCTGAAAGAGCACGAATCCCTCACCGCAATGATCCTGACTGGGCGCCCATCAGACAGCTCGTCATGCCAATGTCGAAGAACGATATCATAGATGAGATACAGGATGTCACGGAACAGAAAAATATCGTTGCTATGCCAGGTGACGTCCCTGCAGTCTTCGCATCCACATGTATGGACGATCTAGTACAGCTCGGACATTTCTGCATGACATCGGCTGCATGGAGCTGTTGTACACAGCCAAAAACACGGAGTCCATCGATCTGCATCAATGCAATGATGGCATGGCCGCCGATTGCCCGAGAAAGCTTCCAGTTCATCGATCCTTGAGTATTCAAGTTATGTAGACCAAGGACAAAGCCGAAGTGCCCGAATTGGCCTCCAGAGCGGAAGACGGACAATCAAAGCGATCTTGCCCTGAAGACAAATGAGTTACTGAGCATGCAGGTAATCTAGAACAGGAGTCTAACAGGCATACGGAAACAATCACACTCGAATGTTGTTGATGTCTGCGCCAAGCACATCGTTTCATTTACCAGTGAGCTTGCTCCTTGTTCGTGCCGAAAGCCAGATTAGTCTAGTATCGTATAATGCCGTCAAACGTCCTATTCCTCAACAGTTACAGGAAGATGATCAGGCCAACGTGCTCAAGCGACTTCGAAATGCCGATGATCATTAGGCAACTACAGGACCTTGGACCAGCCAAGGAACGCTCTTTCCGACAGACTCATTGTGAGCCAGAACCAATCCGCCACGTAGACACGCAAACACGTTCCTGTTTTCCGACACACTTTGCCGCCCGGAACGCGCCCCTCCTTGTGGCCACTGTACTCAAACAGCCAATCCCATGCGCTGGAGGTGTTTCTGTGCATCTCCAAGCTGGTCGTTCATCGCCTCATATCCCTCCAACCACTTGTCATTACCTCCCGGCAGCCCCAAGCTGTGCTGACGCAGCAGGCCAGCAGCCCGAAGTTCTCTCCAAGCACTCTCCGCCGCCGTAGTGTCGAGCTTGAACGCAGCCATTACTTTCAAGCACTCTGTTCTCCAGTGTGGCCCCGTACGAGTGTCGAGGTAGACAGCGCCGAGCACAGCTTCGAGGACATCGGCCGGGAGCTTCTTCGCCTTGTGGAGATCACGGCCGTTGTCCTGTCGTTGGAAGACACAGCCCCACAGACTGCTCTCGAGCATTTGCTTGGCCTGGTAAACGTTTTTGCCAACGACTTGCTTCAACCGAGTCTCGACAAAGCCTGTATAGATGAAGTGGTTAGCTGGGCCACGTCTTCAAGCTTTTTGGGTCACGATGCACGTACCGGACGATAGATCTGTTCCTTCATAGATCAGCTCCGAAAGCAGCAGGTTTTGGACGAGGTCTCCGATCCGTGCGAGACGCTGGTGCTCTTTGGTCTCTTCGTCGGCGTGCAGAGCATCATGCAGCAGGTTCTTGTGAGCGAACTCATGCGGGATGTGCTGACGCGCTCGTTTGATCATCGCGGCCTCTTCGGCATCCGTCATCGTGGTGGTGACTCTGAGCACAGCATCGAGGTAGTCTCCAGGCCCGCCTTGGAGATACTTGCTGACTTTGGCTTCGTCCTGGTTTCGCTTTTGCTTTTGCTCGCGCGTTTCTGGTTCACGAAAATACTCCTTATACAATCTTCGGACTAGCTCAATGACTGAGGCTGGAGCTGTCTCAAGACTGCGGATGATTGTAGGTCGTTTGCTTCTCCTGCCATTGGCTGCAAGATAGGTGTAACCGAGTTCAGGCTGTTGTACCTCAACCGAGCCCGCTCGCCAACTCTCGCTGCTACTGGCGTTGCCTGCGTTTCGTCTTCGTGAGTTAGCCGGCATGTTTGCGCTTGCTGCTTCCGTGGGTTAGGGAAGGAAGACAGTATCATCGACCGAGCTGGGCTACTTGCCTGTATATAGCAACCTCACTGCTCTGCGGCGTGCCATGAGACACGGCGGTTCGTGCTTTCTTTGAGTGAGTCGAACAAGAGCATCCATTCCGAAGACCCGTGGCAGTCAGGTTTCGACACCCGAAACGAGCTTCTTACTTATGTATTGTGTTCGCTCGCAGAGCAGCTTGCGCTCCTGTCGTTAGCCGAGACCCTTCATCTGTGAAGTATAAGCAGTTCTGGAAAATTGCGGGCTAGCAAGACACATTGTGAACTGGACTGGATCGGTTTTCCCACCCGACGACTGTGTTGGAAGCATGTGGGTTAGCACTTCTTCATCACGCCACAACGTGGTAGGAAGTAGCTCGTAGTAGTGATCACCTGACAAGCTAATGTACGTTCGCAGAATACCAAGAGTGTAGTGTGCCAGTCGTCAGGAGGAAGAGGTCTCGCGAAGGGGATAGCAAGAGCATGAAGAATGCACATCGTTGACAGAAACCACGTTTTGCATCGGATGTGCTCGTTAGACCGCCACACATGGTGCGAGGTGTCATCGTCTGTGGTTTCCAGAGCAGAACAGCTACCGTCGAGTCATGTCAAGTGCAACCCCGGCGGGATCGGTGGCTCAAGTTTGCAGCTCAGAAACTGTGAAGAGAGGGCTCGAGGATGTGGAGATGCTTTGTCTTCTGTCAAGTTGATTCGCTTACATTGCATTGTGTTGCTATGTAGCAGTCCGCTCAGATCTATCTGCTTTTGGGTTATCGTTTCTCATCGTGATTCGTACTTGGCATTGGGTGTCGCCTCAAAAAGGACATCAGATGTGGCCGCACTCGTAAGCGTGTCACGCAACAGGGATCTAGCTGCTGAAGGCCTTCTTGAAGGCCGCCCTCTCCTTCTTCTCGCTCTCTTTGACGGCGTTCTTGGTCTTGGTGAGCTCGCTCTTGATGGCCGGGTCTTGTGGTGCAAGCTTAGAAGCTTCTTCATAGTCCTTAACGGCGTCCTCGAAATCCTTCAAGCCAACGCGGGCTTGTGCTCTTCTGAAGTAGGCCTTGGCCATATCGGTATCTTTGGCGTTCTTATTCGAGGACTCGATGGCTGCAGTTGCCCATTTCTGAGCTTCTTGGTATCTCTTGGCCTTGTTGGCAAGCATAGCGGAGTTGTTGTTCAAGGTGAAGCGTAGAGCATCGACCTGGTCTTTCAGGTCATCCGAGCCGCTGCTGGTGGTAGAATACTCGTTGAGGTATCGCAGTCCTTTCTGGTACTTCTCAATGCCGGTCTCAACGTCGCCAGCCTTGAAAGCCTTGTTGCCAAAGTCTTTGATTTCAGCGGCGATCTTGAAGTAGTCTTCGGCCTTCAGGTCGGATCCTTGGTCATCTGGAAAGTCCTCGTATGGGTCGCCAGTCGAGTCGGGGGCTTTCTGTGTTGCGTTGTCGTAGTCACTACCTTCGAGTTGACCACAGTCAGCCACCACGACATCTTCCACCGGCTTGTCTGACTGAGTCTTCAAGTTTTCGATCTCTCGAACAATATTCTTCCCGTTGAGCACTTGACCGAACACCACATGCTTGCCGTCCAGATGAGGTGTTGGGACTGTGGTCACGAAGAACTGCGAGCCATTCGTTCCTGGACCGGAGTTGGCCATCGAGAGCAGGAATGGCTTCTCATGCTTCGTTTCGAAGTTCTCGTCGTCGAATTTCTCACCGTATATTGATTCTCCTCCTGTTCCGTTGAAAGCTGTAAAATCACCGCCTTGAATCATGAAAGACTTGATCACTCGATGGAAGATGGAGTTTTTGTAGCTCAGCGGCTTCCCAGACTTCCCCGTGCCCTTCTCGCCCGTACATAGTGCTCGGAAGTTCTCTGCGGTCTTGGGAACGACATCATTGTACTATCTGAATGTCAGCCTGCTTGTTAGCGAAGTAGAGGAGCTAGCACTGACCAGTTCGAAGACTATCCTGCCCTTGTCCGTGTCGCCGATCTTGATGTCAAAATATACTCTTGGTCGGCCTATCCCCGTCAGCTTTATTACATGAACACCGTATTCATGATTCGCGTACCAGCCATATTGACGGAGATCAGGTCACTTTGAAGTAGCACTGAGTTTTGAGCTGCGTGAGACGTGCGGAGAGTCAATGTATTGGTTGGGATCTCTATAACGATACACAGTCTGAACGGCCACCGTCGTACGAGTCTTATTCCGCAGTTTGTTTACCAGGTATAAACTAGTCTCGAAGATTCTACCAACAGTACGCGAAAGTGTGTTGCACTATACGCGTCTCCAATGACAATGCGGGGCGGACCTGCAGCGGTGAAGGTTGGTCGGTGATCGGAGTTTGTATTGCCCGTCAGGCTGCTGTCATTGATGACAACGGCCCTCAGGCTAGCAATCTCGTGAAGTCCTCACCCTCTGATCACTGAATATGGTCTCGTGGTACCATCTTCCCGCAGCTTGTGGCAAGGACAGTATTGCCCGTCGCTCAAGTAGTAGTACGGATTCTCTGCTTGGGAGCGAAAAGGTTTCGCCGTCTACTAGCATCGACCCAACGAATTATATTCATCTTCCTCAAAAAAGTCTTGAAGGCACGACACGCATCCGTCTACAACCTCACAGCGACAGCGCGTGGGTTAAGTGAGGAACGCTTAAGCATCAATGGTCTTCATGTTGAGCAGCATTTTCCCATCATTACGCCCGCTCGGGTGTTCACATCGAATCCTTGAGAGTCTGAGGTAGTCCTCTTTGAAGCCTCGAAGCAGAACGCCAACAATGACAAGATCAGGTATGTCGCCTTGGGAAATGAGCTCACGTAGGTACAGCTGCGCGTTCCCTCCTGCTTCTCAAGGCCTTCGTAAATGGATCCGATACGAACGATAGCCGGGAATAGACAATCTTATTCTACTTTAGCAAGGCTCGTCTCCTAGAATGACTGTACGCCAGGCTGAAGTGACCTCGAGCGGCTGCGTTGCCTATCTCGATCTCATGGCATTGGCATCAGCACCTTTCTTTCGAGATCATTATACTCGGGCGAAAATAGCACGACCAAAAAGCACCCGCAGCACAACAACAACTTCGACAACTTCTCGCGAGCTTAGCGCAAACAGGGTTATCTCATGCATAGACCTCTCTAAAGTGAAGCGATGGTCATCTACTAGTGCTGCCAGCCGCGTGAGGCTTGGAAATCCTGTTATCGAGTGGTCTAGGCCGCGAAAAGGGCTCGTCGGTACTTTTGCAAGCTGACAGCTACACGGAAGCGGCAGAATCGCATCACTCCAGGCGAGCCCAAGCGTGCACAAGTCCCAGACAGCCTGCAAGCCAGTGCACGAACTTAGCTGGGATAGATGTGGTAATTGGGTGTTGGCAATCCAGTAGCTACGGGTTTGTGACAAATGAGGCAATAGATCAGCCCTCTTCGACTCGACTTTTCTCCATTCGGCGAAGGTAAAAGCGCAAACGCGGGGATACAGCTCAATCAAGCAGCCTGCATATTCTAATTCGAGCCGCAGTGGTCTACTAGTCTAGAGTTTGCGCGTATCTGAGAGCTCGTGCCTGGATGTGCGGTCGAAATGCTTCCAGAATACATCCTAGCAACGCAGCGAGGACTTGTACAGTGAACTCAGCTAATCTTCCGAAAACGCAGCATATCGACTCGTAAATTGTGAATGTGGCCGCCTATCTGGGCTGATTGACGGTACCTTTGGCAGATCTAAATGCTTGTTCGGGTCCATGCGGATCTCTGGGGAAGGTTATCCACATGTCCTCGAGACACACGTGGTATGAAATGCAGTAAACACCGGAGTGCGCTGCTGATCTACGCTTCGCTCCGAAAGCCCCAGACTCCTCTATGCCTGCTAGCTTTGGAAGGATAAACTTGGTTCAGCACGTGGGGCAGTCCATGGATAGTCAGGTACAAGCCCTGGCACGAGAGTATGTTTGTTTACACGGTATCATCGCTAACAAGTTTATACTGCGCCTTCTTGAGTTGCCAGATACAAGATGCCTCCTTAGCTACGGCAGCAGAGTGCGCTACAGACCCGCTTGTGTACATTATCGAACTCAAGCAGCTCGAAAATGTACAAAGCAGAACCGCTGCCAAAGGCAACTTCCATGCCAAGACCCGAGCTCAATGCATGTCTCACAAGCTTGAGATGAGCTACTGATATGCAAGCCTTGCAGCGCGTGGACGAAGCACATCGTTCATTCGAAGAAAGTGCCTTCCCACAAGTCTACCTTGCCTCAGTTGGACGTTAGCGGCTAATCGTCTGATGACCTGCTAACTTACCGCAGAAAGGATCACTTTGCAATTACGACTCACGCCATTCACGCTTCGGCTTCGGCTCGATACAGGGCACAACTCAACGGCTTATGCAAGCACAGTCTGTGCGAAACCCTGAAAGATAGCTGCAGTCCCTAACAGCAAAGCCGGATCGGTGAGACTGAGAGGTGAGAGCAGTGAATGTGAGTAGCGGGCATACAAGCCTTGGCACTTATGCCAGCTTTCGTTACCGAGCACGAATTCGTCGGAGGTTAATTTACCAGTGACCCCCCGAACCAAGCCGCCGGTACACCGCTGTTGGGAAGAAAACGCTGAGCTGATGAGCATTCTTTGATCCACACCATGTGACGGCGGTTGACCCACGGCTTCGTCGTCGGGATGTACGACCACAGGCGCACAACAGGACCTAGGTGTTCTGTCACTGCGGCCCTGTGGGAACTAGCCGAACTTTATACCTACCCTGTGCAGACGTGCGGGAGCAGTCTGTAGCCATGCAGAAGCAGCCAATCCGACCAAGACACGCAGCTCTCTTCTCACCAAAAGCCGTCGCTGGATCAAGCACGAGTGAGCCGACGGTGTCTGACGAGTGGCTTAATGTGGTTCTTTCAAACTTGCTGCCGATAGTCCAGCTATGAGGGAGGTGTTTCCCGTCAGCCTCACGTACAGCACGAACCCCATTATGGCTAAAGTATGAATTATGAGTTCCACGATAGCGAGAGCTACCAGCAAGTGCAGGGGATGTACGAGACATCAGCAGTTGGACAGCCGATATTCGTGGAGTGTGGTCAGTAAGCCCACGAGGCAAGGACTTCGCTTCTGAAGCCTAAGTGCATGGTATTGCGCGAATGTTTTCCGATGCAGACGCCCGCGAAGAACACAAGGGTCTAGCATCGACTGGGGACCATATGTGTTTGTTGCTGTACGGTACGTTATGTTGGCTGTGAGCGCAATGGTAAGACACGAATTGCAGTCATCATGGCGATCAACGTGGTCAGTATCTCGGAGGACGGCAGCTAGAACACTCGGGTCGGCATGCTTGCAATGCAAGTTCCGCCAGGGTAGCCTTAGGATGGCCTTGTCCATAGGGCTCCTCGTCGACAAAGCATATTCCGCTGCGCCAGCTTGTTCTTGGCAAGCCCAAGAGTGGGCTGACGACGGCAACGTGGACGAGGACGGCACCCATGCCGTGCCAGGCGTACCTGTCGTCATGGTTGCATGTTGATCATCAAAAATGGACAAAACAGAGATAACTGTCTTTCAGGGTCTGGCGATCATAACCATTTCAAGGCGGGTGAAACGTGGTGATCTTCATGAGATTAGTTAACGACGCGTGGCAAACATGACCAATCAGATTTTGTTTTTTTGATAGGCTGTGACCGAACCTTCCGAAAAACACTAGTGAGGCAGCAGCATACACGTGTTGACGTGGTGTGCTTCCAACGAGCCCGAGACAAAGATAGTTACACCTGCTTCCCAAGGCAGTTGGTTTCAGCCGGCAGAGTCTCATACCTGAGGTCTATGGCAGGCTTTTGTGCCCGACTCTCGACGCAGGGATAGTCTCGTTCATGATGTGCCAGAACTTACAAGAGCTGATGTGCGCACGGCAGGGTCTTCTAGCCTGTCAGCACCCAAAGCGAAACACAGGAACGGTGTCTTTGTGACAAACCTCACGAGTCCATCCTGCGGGATTGCCTCAACCCTTTCTGAAACGCAGGAATGAGGGGTATGGATCAGTATCGATTGCGCTGATAGGCCTATCGATAGGCGATAGGTCTTCCTTATGGGTCTGCAACGTAGCGCTTGTCGTGTCTCGTGTCTGGCCAGCACAAGCCGAGCACTCCAAACGAGCGCTGTTGTGGCTTGTTTGGGCAGGCTAAGCGTGCCCGACCAGGATGAGGCCTGCTGCGCGAGTTCTTCCATGGAGTCCGCGGCCGGTCGCCGACGATGCGCTAGTTCTTCACTCTGTTAAGCGCCATTCAGCCACAACGAGCCTGATTTACCGGGCAGGAAGCCCACAAGCGCTATTGAACCCATCTTGCCCAGGGATCAATCTCTCGACATGAATTGCCACAATACATTCAAAGGTTGCTAGGCGATGCGTTCGTGCACGCCGGAAAAGTATCCGGTCGCTCTTGCAACAATAGCCATGTCTGTGCATCGCGCCGTCTGTGCATACTACAACAGTTCAAGTAGTATAACACAATTTCGTGGCTTTAACACCGACATTTTCAGTCGTGCAGCCTGGCCCGCAGCATTAAGATTGCACGTAGCGAGAGGCCTCGACTGTGTTGCGTCATAGCTTTCCGAGGCACTGCGCAGCCGCCAAGAAGGGTTGTCCTTTTGTGATCGCACGGTCTGTTTCGATAGGCTTGGTGACGTGGCCTTTTCAGGTCGCGAGAACTAGTGGTGATATTACCAGATACTTACTATTGCCAAGGCCGCCTTCGTGGTAAAGTGTGTAGATTGCATGCCAGCCGCGCGATTGCCCGCAGCAAAATGTTCACAATAATCAGCCAGCCTCATGGACGGGCTGCACGAGCCAAGACTTGTGGCACAGAAGAAGGCGTGGCGCGAGAGTCTCGGTTATGAATGCGGGTGCCATACTGCTAAAAGAAAAAGATAAGCGGTCTGGCCACCCCGAATATGTGGCTGATGTGGTTTCTTTCGACGTCGTCAGCTCTTCAGCTTGGCATTTGTCTCAATCTCGATCGCATGACACGGAACCAGGAATTGCATCAGAACTATGTTCAGTGGATTTATGCTCCCATGTAGTTGTAGGTCTAGCGAGTGTCAAAAGGATGCAAAGCGAGAAGCTGCTTCTTTCTAACTTGCATCATCGGTGCATCACATTCGGAAGATGTGACTCGGATCTGTGGACTATCAGATGTCAACCTATCGATAAGGGATACCAGCAGTCGATAACCAGACGAAGGATTGAGGGGCAACCCCAGAGGTTACAGAAGGGTTGTCGAAGAATTGTGATGCATTGTGGAACAACGCTGAGGATAGAGGCCTTACTTCTGTGTAGTGCTTCTGTCCCGTACCTCACGAATGGACAGGACAGCATCAACGCTCAAGAAAGCGATTTCATGCGCCGGGGCTTGAACTAGATGCGTTCAATGGAGGGCGTGTAGCACACTTTGCTCGTATTCGGTCAATGACTAGGCCTGTTTGAGCTACTTATGTGGCCACCGCGTGCTGTCCCGCTCCATGCAGACATAGATGAAGTGCATGGTTGTGCGTCTTCTTGCAGCACTGGAGCTTTTCTGATTCGCTAATGTTTAGTCGCGCCTGTAGGATCGCTCAAACCCGAGGCGACGCATCGGCAGACCGCGAGAACCGCTCAATCGCGGTAATTGCTGTGTTTACAAGTAAGCATACATCTTTACTCGGGCAAATCAATCCTGATTTGTATAGAGAACGACAAGATGTGTAAGCGTTAGAAGGCTAGCGGTCTGGCAAGTTGCGCGGATGTGTATGCGAAACCGAGCGATAAACGCAATATTTGCGGATCATTAGCGATGTGTTACCCCGTAATCAGGATGCACGGTCCCCTAATGTACGGGTTTACGAAGCATATATGTCATCTTGTCGCAAAGGCTGGTTGAAATCCTTTGACCTCATCGACAGCGTCACAATTCTACAGCCAGAGGATGTCAGGCGCTACCGTGCGGAATGATAGAACCTTTCAAATGGGCGAATGTGCGGCGAAGATGAGGAGTCCAAGCACAGGCATAATTGGACATGGCGAAAAAGATAGTGCGTGATCAACGATCAGTCATTATTTGTACTTCTGAAGAGAAGTTGGCCAGTAAGTTTGACCTGTAGCTATCAAACCATCTGCTTGAGTGGGTATCATATACAAAACCATGCCACCTGATTCATCAACAAAAATGGGGTGCCAAAATATCCTCTCAGCGCTTGAGGGATTATGTGTGTGAAGTAGAAGTATGCGACGCCTGTCCACCGGGCGGATTCAAGGCCGAATGCCAAACCGCAATGCCCTTTCCTGGTCCTTACTATACATAATGCATAGCCAAGGCGCTTTTGTGAAGCAAAAATATCCAACAAAAGCAACCGATATGTGCTGTGTCGGCGTATCTGTATCGTCGAGCCTGCGAAGTCAAGCAGCCACGGGGCAAGCTTTATACGAAAGAGAAGCGAGGTCCCTTTTCGAGCTGCTTGACATCGTCCCATATCTTGTCCATGATCTGAACAAGAGCTTCGGGGAGAGGACCCTGCTCGAGGATGTCAAGGTTCTCCTCTAGTTGCTCAATCCTAGAGGCACCAATGATGACAGCGTCTCCACATGATGCATCGAGGTTAGAATGCCATGTTGTCCATCGTAGGGCAGCAGCGTGACCGGAGATACCATATTTTCGTGCTTGCGAACGCACTGTCTCTGCTGCATTGAACAGAGGGTCATGGAAATAATCTCCTGCGTATTTTGCGCCAAGAGGTGATGCAATATTCCATCTGCTGTCTTGGTCTTTAGCGGAGGCTCGGGTGACCTTGTTCGAAAAAAATCCACATGCAGAGGGACTGTAGGCGTAAAAGGCGATGTTGTGCTCTCGAAGGACGTCGAAGAGTCGTTCTTCAGCTCCCCGGCAAATAGGGTTGTACTGGCCTTGGTAGACGGTGGGTGGGTTGAAGCCGCATTCCTCGCAGATCTTAACGATTTCCTCGACTTGCTCGACTGTATAGTTTGAGAGGCCAAACCTCTGGAACTTGCCCTCCAACCATGCTTCGTGCATAGCCTCGCATGTTTCTGAGAATGGTGTAGCCCTGTCTGGGGCGTGTAGATACATGATGTCAACGCCATCCTCAGCCCCCAGTGCCTCCAGGGATTTGTCAATGCTTTGGTTGATGTTTTTCGTTCGATGACTGCCAGGCATGAAACTCGAGACTTTCGTGGAGATATTTGCCCAGGTCTGTAGCTTGAGCTCTCTCTCGCCCAGCAACTGCTCGCATGTGCCTCCTCGTCCGACTGGGTAGGCTCTTGCGGTATCGATATCATTATAGCCTCGCGCTCGAAATCTCGACGTGAAGCTAGAGACTGAATCTACCGTGGTGATCTTAGCCAAGGGAGACTTCTTTGATCCAACCGACGCCGTTCCCAGTATGACTCGTATTGGCGGCTTGCAGGGCACGTAGTTAGGCGCTATTATCTGCTGCTCGGGTTGCCATAAATCTGTGGTTGTGTTGGCTCTCGACCGGAAGGGTGTGGGGGTCATGACCGTCCCATCTGTCCTATATGAGTCCATAGATGTCCTGGAGCCTTTTGAGGCGTCTGAGTAGTCCGTCCCTGCGGTCAAGGGACTCGGATCGGATGGCTCCCTTCTATGATGGCGGTGTAAGCTGTTGAGGTCTAACGGCGATAGCAGACTGAGTTTCAGTTGCAACCCATCGTGCATCGAGTTGCCCACGGGCCTTGGTTGGCCATGGTTCGGACGTGACATCTTTGCGGCCTGTGACTGCAGGCGGAATTTGATGTGGTCAGCAGGTATGGTGTTGTTGTTGTCGTTCGCAGCTTTGTCGACTACGTCTGCTTCTTTGTTCGAGATATCGGTGGAACGGTTCGTGTTTCTTTGTCTGTTCGGTGACAGCTCAGAGTGAACGGGTAGACCTGGACGTGGAATACCGGTGGTTTATGACTGATATTGCCGAGCGGCTCAACTTGAGGAATAGATCGGCACCGAACGACGCCAAGTGAACTGCCCCAGAGGAGGTACGTGTCAGGGTGTTGCACTGAGACTGATATTGGTGCAACGGGTAAGCAAGGCAACGTGATTGCGTGGATAGTATGTACTTGTGTGGCAAGAAAGAGTCTACAATAATATGGAATCTGACCTCGAATCCTTTTTGCTGGAACAGTCCAGCTGACAGGGGACACACTTGAGCATAGCGCTGAAGGCGCTGAAGGATGGCAGTTCGGTGGCTTTTCACATTTACGCGATGTGTAAGTTTCACGGTGCAAGCGACTCTGCAGCGCCGTGCTCCACCAAAGTGACAGGCTCTGTGAGCCATGCAGGTGTTGGTTTGCAGCGCCCTGCACCATCCTTGTTCATGAGAAGGGAAGAAACCTTCCCGATCAGCGCACGCTGAAGCCCAGCGGGTCCAGGCGGCTAGCGGATACATCTGGTGGGTCTGAAGGTCGGCCGGGATCTCTCGAGCCTTGGGCACGGCATCTTCTAACGAGCCCTACACGCATCACTAGCTAGGCTTCAAAATCTGACCGGCCTCGTGGCTCTCTGCGTCATTTAGCGCTTCCTCATTCTATCATTCTTTCACGAGTGTTACGACTATTTCACGAGTATTTGCAGCTGAAATAACAACTCTGCCCTTTGGTCGGTGTCGTGGAGCGTCGTGGAGCGTTATGGTGCCAGGCGCAACGGCGTTATACCACCGGTGTCAATATGCAGAGGGTTTTGCTTTTGCGTAGTCGATGTTCATGATCTGCACTGATTTTCAGTACAAGCAAGTAATGATTGCCAGCTTGTCTTACTGCTGGATACCATAGACTACAGTCCACCATCTGAATGGGCATACGGTCTGCCACATGTCTACAACGGCGACAGCGCTATTCGTGTGACGCCTGACAAGTCAGGTGCCTCACCAGCGAGTGTTCCGATTGCAGGATTGCATATCAAGTCATAGCTGGTGTGCGCGCCGCTCTATACGGTGAGTCGTTTGACTGCCGCAAGGAACGACCAAAGCGTTACCATATGCTCGGTAGTCGTAGGATAGTAGGTGTGAATGAGCCCGTCCCCAAACAACCGACAGAGTGACTATTTGGCCCAGACAGCCTCGACAGCTTCCGAGAACAGAGGCTGCACTTCTGGTTTCGGCCAGACAGCCAAGCACGGAGCAAGACCCTGTCGATTGGCCACCGCAGATCACACACTAAGGTTTGGAACCGTGTGTCGGCAGATATAGCCACCGACACACCGATGCCGCGCGTTGTGTACTGTGAGAAGGTTTGTTCGAGGTCCCATCTAGAGAGCAAAACCCGTCACTTGGTACAAAATCAGGCGCAAGAAGTGCCAGAAATTCAAGTGCACGATGACGGTTTCCTGCTTTTACTTGCTTCCGCTTGCAACTGTCCATCGTCACTTTACTCTCGGCTAACAACAGTGACTTACATTCTTGTTGTTGCGATGCCGTCACTGCGATTGCCTGCGGCATATAGCTGTTTCTCGTCCTACGTCGTCATTGTATACTGCTTGCCCTGAGCAGTCGGGTCTTTGACACGACTCAGGCTTGCGCAATCATGATTTAAGAAGCTCTTGCCAAGTCGTTCTCTCTTAATTGCAAGAAATTGCTGAACGGGTGGAGGAGAGAAGATATCAACAACGCTAGTCGGCGTCGGCGTTACGAACTCCGTGTCTGATGTTGGCAGCCACAAGATAAAAACCTGGGGTAAGCCCGTTGATCTTCTCAAACAAGGAATTAGCAGATTGAACCTGTCGGCGTTTCAAAAGAAAAGAACTGCTGGGAAACAAGGACGTTAATCCACATGACTGGTGCCCAGAGCTACACGTCACAAATGTTTTGCTCTTGCTTGCTTGTCACGTGTCGAGTACTGAATTTTGCTCTGGACCAAGTGCGAGGCGACAAACGCACTGCTCGATGGGGTACACGCAACACCGTAAACTTGCACTTTTGCTGCCACCCCATACGATTATCGAACAATGCAACTACTGCGCGTCTCTACAGCTTCGAAGAGCTTGAAGAGCTTCCAATCAGTTTGACTGTAGTTGCTAGAGCTGTTTCGACAGATAAGAACAGCCCCTGCGCTAACCATGATCTTTTCGCCACGAGAAGCGATACTAATTGATGTCTAGAGTATGTTCTCCAGACAAGCATATATTGCGGAAGCGCCTCGGCGCTGTGTGGGTCTTGGTATTATTGAGGTATCTTCTGTTCTAGAGCATGTGTGTACTGCTCAAATGGGCCGCAGGTCTCACTTTATGCCTTGAAGATATCATCTCCCAAGCTCGCACACCCGCAGGAGCCTGGCAGCATAAGGGCGCAGCAATAACCCTCTACCGTAGCACAATCTCACGCACCTTTGTCTCACAAAGATCCAGGGAGTTCGGTCCACCGAAGCAGCCAACCTCGATCGTCGCATATGCCAACAGTCACTCATCCAGAGGTCGTGTATACTTGCTTACATGGTCGGTTGAGTTTCAGCTAATTCAGCTAAGCTCGTGGCATTGGTCGATCAAGTCGCCAAACAACTTATGATCAACTCATCGTTCTGGGCAGGGTAAACGATCAGCACTGATGGTCAGTGTGAATGTGACCGTAGCCTCGTTGATCTGAGCTCCCGGATTGGGAAGTGCTCCGTCTACCTTACGCATCCTTGATAGTAGGCACAGTCAGGCGTTAGTCTGCCCATACAGACACCCAGAAAATTACGAAATTCATGCAAGTGGTTTGCCAGCCGTCTGTCACACAGCATCGGGGGCACATGGCGACTTTGTGCCCGCTGCTGTGCGTGTGTCTGTTACTAATACGTACACACCCGACGGGCCGTCGCTTGCATTGCACAAATCTACCACACGTGCTCTATACTCGAATTTGATCAACATGCTGGATGCGAGATACGAGAAATGGTTCATACCGCTAGCCCAGTATTGCCTGTTTTGCAAGCTCAATTGTTGGCAGCAGCTACGAAGTTGGTGATAGCGTTCCTGATGTCGGTGGTCGGCGAGAGCACGTCAGAGCGCCGTTTTTAAGCCATGAACGCAATATCTCCGCTACCACTAGCATCAAATCTAAGCTTCTCTCAATTTTCCGACAGCCAACCAAAACTCAGAAACTGGGCGTGAGGCGGGGATAAAGCACATCGAGGTTCATCAAATGCTTGAAATTGCTTTCGAGTGTTGATGGCCCTCAAAATATCGCTAACATTTACATTTCCGCAAAGCAATCAGTCTCTTTTGCGACTAGACTGAGACAACTCGTACCAGGGTCGTATGGTCAATCGATTCGCTACCAACAATTAGCCACAGACGTCGACTGCCGTCGAGCTTCCAAGCGCCACTGCACGAACTCGAAACTAGCTCCGTCACTTTTTCCATGCATGATATATAAGAAGATGGCTTGCTTGAGCAGGTAAACACGTCCGCTATTATCTGTAGGCGCGTATAGTAATGCAGCAATGCAGTAGTATCTGTACCTCGGCTGCGGCGCAGCAGCAACAACGTTGCCGAGCACACGTGTATTTTAGCCTGAACAGCTCAATGCACCGCACACCTGGCCTCCGATTCAGTCGATCTGTACGTGTATCGTGGAAGAGCTCATCGCTCACGAAGGTCACTATTGCAATATGTCGAGCCGAGGTGAATCCTGTGTATGAGTTCAACCAGTGTGGCCGCATTCAGCTAGCATTCTTTGAACTCTATTCTCAGATCGAGCGTAGGAAGCCAGCTGCAGGTCGGCACAGACTCGAGACTGACTACATACCTGAGACTGGTCGATGCGAAGCGATGGGCTCTAAACTTGGCGCGAAGCCGTTCGAGCACGTAGAATTCTCAGCTCCCTCCACCGGTTTCTGCATTACCGTTCCTCCTTCATGCTTCTCGCTAGCCAAACTGTTGAACACTGTGACATCGAACAGTATCCTTCGTTCGCCGAACAAGGTTTAAATTGCTGATTGTATTCTGACAGTGTCGGCTGCTTTCTCGTCAAGAAGGACGTCATGAAAGCAGTGCCGACGGCCGCTAACAACTTATGTCCTGCTCACGCGACCCAAGGCACTAGAGATGCGCAGCTAGCAAAGTGGCAGTATCATCTGATGTACATCAGACGAATCATGTTTTGAGTTGCTTTGTCGCTGGCCGACCTAACGAGGTGTGGCTTTGGAGGTTAGAGAGTTGTTCCTTTTGTATAAGGGCTGGCATGCGCGTTTCGTTCATGAATTTATGGGTGTACAGCATGTTAGGCTGAGAAACGCAGTTGTCAGTATTCACGGTTGCAAAGATGTTTCGACTTTGCCGTCAGACTTTGCCCCTGGTCTGCTAGCCTTTTCTGGAGATTGCCTCGCCCAATTTCATCATGATAAACGTCTACATTGGATATATCAATGCAGACCTACGAAATGGAACAGACCCAAGGCAGTAGTACAGTTTAAAATATAAAGTCTCGAAGTGGGCTCGTGGTCACGAGGTCCCCGTGATGGGTCTTTACCACTTCTGAGGTAAGGCTGAACTTCATGAGATACTAAGACACCTACAGGGACCTTCCCTCTCCACACTAAGCAAGCTGATTGGTCACGAATTCCATACTGTGCAACATTTGCGTTTTGTGATGCCGTTCAGATTTATTCGCTTCCATTTCGTGTAATCCAAATCATCCGAAAACTACCGATACTGCGGTTGTCATCCTTCGGCATCGACATTCAGGCTCAAGCGCACCTAGAAGGTCAGCGCACCCATCGTCGACGATAATAGTTTCCCTCCAAAGCGTCGATTCTTGTACAATTGATGGCTGCTTGCTCAGCATACTCAGCAACGGAGTCGTACACAAACTGCAGTAAGCAGTAGGGCATGGTGTTGACTGCATACTTCTAGAGATCAGAGACATACCTAGCGCAATGGAGAAGGGAGACCTTATCGCGATGACCAAGCTCCTCAGGTGAGCCACGCTGTCCTGTGATCGGGCCTTCGTAATAGAGTTGTATCAACTCATTGGCACGAAGGCGGAGACCATGGACCGCATACGTAGATCTCATGGTAACGATGCATATCGGTCGCTGGCCTCCGTACATCCCAAGCCACACAGAAGCACTTCCTATAACCACGAATCCGGTCTCGTGTACGATGAGGTCGAGGTGTCTGGTAGCAGCTCACAAAGCAATTGGGTCTATGATTACAGAACACCTCAAATAGCCAGAGTCAGGCTACGGCCTCATGAAAAAACTGGTGCCAGAACCCTCTTTCATATGGCATTAGTCAAACTGGGTCTCGAATCCCAGAACCTCACGGTCGATGCATTACAGATGCTGCCATGGTCTATTGGAGAACGCATATGGCAGCAAATCACACAGAAGTAGGTTACCATGTTTCTTCAAAGCAATGTTCACGCACTGACGTCCTTCCTCAGTCACGCAGAAAGCTTCTACATATGGCGGACATTCGCCATTGCCTTTGGCACCGAGTTTGCGGAGAATTCTAACCGCTACATGCTGGATATTAAAGCCCCAGCGTTGTCGCTGCCTGATTACTACAAAGGGCTGTCCTCAAGAAAGCGTGAATGGCTCACATGCCTGCGTATCTCGCCCAAGCAGGTCACTGTGCCTGATCTTGTGTCGCTCTCTGCCATTACTAACCTGTCGGTCCTTGACCTCTCGGATGGCCGATTGTACATGGAGAATCGAGAGTCGACCTTCGATATACGAATCATGCGATCGTGGTCCGAGCTGGCCAGTACTGGTCGTGCTTTCCAATCGCTGGAGGTACTCATGCTTGGGTGGCAAGAGAAGGTGGACACCTGGATTTTTGACTTACTTGACAGCTTTCCACGGCTCGACATTCTTGTTATGACAGACTGTCGTTGTATCCATCACAAGAATCACAAAGAATGGCAGGACGATGCTTGGAAGCATGGTTGGACGTTCATGCCTTCAAAGAGGGGTGCAAAGCATTTGCGGACGCTGCTAGACGACAAGTCGTTCTACTCCGCTAGTGCCTCGAACCTGCACTATGAGCACATGCGCATGGCGGCAGGGGTTGCCGAGAGACCCATGAATAGTAGTATCTCTGACCGTCCACTGGTTGAGTGCTGGCTCGGGACACCCAAACCATGGAGACATGTGATTGACGAATTTCCCGGGACACGAACCGTCTTTTTCCAGAAGCTACCGACAGCCAGAGTTGAACCGAATGCTAGCAAACGCCCCCTGAACGATATGACCGACACTAAGAGGGACCCAAGCAGATCAGACGCTTCCCACGTGGAGCTAGGTCAAAATACGATCTCTAGTAAGCGAAGAACTGCTAAGCACAGCGCATCTAGTTTGCTTGCTGAAATGAGCTGAGGTTTCTGCTTGCACCTAAGCGCAGAGTGCACCGACGTACGGAAATTTGGTACTTCGTAACGGTCTGCTCGCTTAGCTTCTATTGTCAATCGTTTGCTGTTGACGAATGCGCAACCCGGCGACGACCGCGTAAAAAGCACACCCACACATTGTACAGCAGCCCGCATATATCTGAGCATGGGTATAGTTTCCACCTCCAGTCTGCACGAGCAAGCCTCCTATTGGGTTTCCCGTAAGACACGAAAAACTACCGATCGTGAAGCCCCAACCAAGCTGCGACCCAGTATTCCGCGGATCCAGAGTCATATCCGCGAGCGTCGCAGGAAACAGTGACTGGACCGCGTTGGCGAAGAAACCGTAGAATGCGGCAAAGATGTACAGCGAATGTTCATCATCAACAGCGATCCACGAGAAGAGTAAGACACTCGTAATGAGTGTGACGGGGACCTGCACCGTCACTGGCCGTATGCCTTTCCATTGTCTCTGATCTGCAAGCCACATTGGTATCAGGCGACCAGGGATACCTGTGCCATTGATAACCAGAAGCAGGTTATTGGACTTTGAAAAGCTCATGCCGAGGACGTTCCGCCCGTATGATACGACGAAGAAGAATGCAAGATACAGCCCGAGGAAGTTGACGAATGAGCCCAAGACGAATAAATCGAAAACTCCATCTTTCAAGACTGCGAATTCTAGAATTCTCACGCCGTCCTTCGGTGGAAGACGCTTCTTGAGTAGGGCCTGAGAACAACCGAAGAGGGCGATTGCGATGAAGCCGAATACGCGCAACGACCACCCAAACCCGATTCGTGGCAGAAGATTGTTGAATAACACTGGAAGGATCATGCCCCCTGCGGCTGCACCACAGAGCATGCAGCCGATCGCAAGACTTTTGCGGTTTGGTGACCAGTATGTCGACACCACAGACATGGTAGGAATGAAGATCAATCCATTGCCTAAGGCAGTACAGATTCCGTGCGAGAGCACCAGCTGCCAGTAGCTGCGGCTTATGCTCGCCATGAACACTCCGAGGACGAAGAAGAATATTCCGGCGACTGATGTCAGGCGGAAGTACCCAGTATCAGATGCCGAGCCAGAAAAGGCACCGATAAACATCAATCCGAAGATCTGGATTGAGCCGATCCAAGAGATATCCGACGGTGAAGCATTGATGTGAGGTTGCGAAGTGTAGTAGGTCTGAAAGAGTCCGAAGCTGTTGATATATCCCCAGCATAGAAACACGACTATGAAGCCGCCAAGGACAGATCTCCATGCCTCCCACCCTCCGTCCGGCGGTGGTCCAGGATCTGGAAAGTCCTTGCTCTGACGAAGCCAGCTGGGTTTTTCTTTCAGTATCGTTGAGCCATCGCTTTCGAGTGTTGCGAGCGTCTGGTGTGGTGCCATGAAGTATGAGTGCGAATCCGGCCGCGCATTCTGCAAGTGATCCGGGACTTTTGAAGGAGGTCTGCCTTCGCGTACTGCTTGCGACGATTGCTGGTACACAGTGAAGCAGATGCGATACGAAAGAAACCCCGTAGGTACGCGATTTCAAAGCAGTATGAATCTCGCTGAAGTCCGTGAAACGCTACCTCGGTCAAGCCTGCCGGCACAAAATCCGGGGGACCAATCAGATTTTGCTATCTCGCGAAGCAGTTGCACCATCGTCCACTAACGACTCAACGCCGCCGCTTCTAGTACGTTGCAGGAATGGCGGTGTCAGGGTGAAGTTTTGACTGCGACACAGTGCCAGCAATGCCAGGAGGAGAACTCGCCCATCTTTAAGCCAGCCCATCGAACGCACAACTCAAAGGGCGATCCGGATATGGCAGTACGAATATCATCCTCTAGCGAAGTAAACGTTCGCGACTGGTAGGAGAGGACGTGCTGATAGCAGCAGTCAGGTGGAGCGTGGAGCAGGTGGAGCGTGGAGCAGGAGTTGAGAGAGATGCAGGCGGCAGCCTTGGGCAAGGAACCAAGAGGGTACGAACAAAGATTCGAGGCCCCCGATCGGCATCACTCCGACTTAAAAGAAGCTTGTTTGCTTAACGCGTAGGAATGGCGGCGTAGGAGTCAGGAGTAGAAGTCAGATATTAGATAGCGACTACATGTTACGCGAAGCTGGTCCTACGGCTGCGACGCATTAGGCTTCCAATATCCCAGCGAAGTCCGCAGCAGATATTTTCTCCTAGATGGTTTCGTGCAACGGGCGCTTTCCTACTACAGAAAAAGATGCTATGCAGCCAACAGTTTAAACTTCAGGGCCAGTAGCAGATCTAGGGCTGACTTCTGCCAGGTGCATTAGCCTCAGCCATATTGGGCAGACTCTTCCCCAGCTTCATGTCTTCCCTCCACGTCACCTTCTCCTCCTGCGTCACACCAGGACCCTCGTAGTCCTCACCATACGTGCCGTTGGCCCAGCTCCGTCCAGCTTTCGCCTTCTCACTCGTGCTACCCTTGTACTTCCGTCGATACCACTTCCCGTACGTAAGCAGATAGTACAATCTGAAGCACAACAGAGCGAACTTGTCATGCTCGAGATCCTCAGGATACTCAGCTCCGAGGTCGACGGCAGCGGCGATCCCAGACATGATGGCGATCTCGTGCGCGTTAACGAGTGTCCAAGCTGCGGCAAAGCGCGTGTGGTTCTTGGCTTGCAAGAACATGATCCAGGGTACAACCTTGAGGTAATGGGAGAAAGTGTGGCAGAGCTGATGCCACCAGTCTGCTCGGATGATCTTGGACTTGTCGATTTCGTGGTCGGTCCAGAGGTGGCCATCGCGGTCTTTGTTTAGGAAAATGGTTTGGAAGACGTGGTCTTCGAAGGGGACCTTCTCGGGGAATTGTGATTGGTAGTTTGTGGTGTCGAAGCACATTTCGAGTCTCTCTTTGTTCTTCTCGTACATCTTGATGTAGTACATGGGCCTGAACTTCTCCTTGCCGAACTCGCAACGCCGAGTCTGGTCCTCGCCGGAGAGGTGCTTGACGGCCAGATCTTCGCGGTAGAAGTTTTCGTAGTGCTTCTTCATGTAGTCGCTGTCGGTGTGCGTGATGGTGATGTCGTCGGAAAACTTGGCGCCACCGAGGACTTTGCGCTCACGCCACGTTGCAGCCTTGCCCAGTGTGTTCTTGGCTGTGTCTGCGAGGGTACACATGACCAGCTCGTCGTAGGTCTCTTCGCCCTGAGGTGCATCTGGATCACCGCCTGTGGGGTTGTGGCCATCCTCGACTGGAGTTCGTGGCTTCATCCTGACGACTACACCTTTATCGCTGCGTGACACGACTTCGGTCATTTCCGTTGACAGTCGTACTTTGACACCTCGGGCCACAAGATCTCTGCGCCACGTCTCATAGAAGTCGCTGAAATTGGGGAAGACGATCATAGGTGGCATGTTGGAAGCAACGCTGCGTTTGTCGGGTGGGTACCACATGCCGTATGTAGGAGATGTGGTTAGACGTTCTAGCATCATGGCGGGCGTTACTGGTGTGGCATTTCCCGTACCAAGAAACAGCGCTGTCATGGGAAGAGCAATGATGTTGATGAAGTCCTCTGAGAATAAGAATAGCTTGAAGAGAAGCTTCAGCGGGATCAAAGCGAAGAAGATCTCGAACCAGCGCATGAACTTGAACATGAAAACCATCCTTCTGATCTCTTTCTGATGCTTCTCCAACACCTGGGTAGGGAAGACGTTGGTCCAAAAGGTATCGTCTTTTCCGAACGAGACCTGAAGCTTAACGGGGTCTGCATGGTAGCCCTGCCTCGCGAACATAGTCACTGTATGGTGGAAGATAAAGCTGCCGCCCTGTACACCTTGGTTGAACCAACTGGCGCCATGCCTGTCTTTGTCTAGAGGTACAGCAAATGCTTGTCCTCCACAATAATCGACGGCGTCGATAAGAGTCACATCGAACTTATCAGGATGGTTCGCCAGGTGCTCTGCGGTAGACATCCTACGCTCGTAAGTGACCACGCTGTTGAAGGCCATCGAAAAATAGTTACCCGGCAGCTCCTGCGCCCACCACCAGGACTCGCTTCCTCCCATCTTTGGGCTTCTGATCAGACGCCATGTTCGCGCTGTTTTGCTCGATGTCGTCCTCGAATCGAGAGCTGTCCATCAAGGTCTCAGACTATACGCAAGTAGAAAGCCCGAAAGCTCGCATACGAGAGAAGTGTAATGTAAGAGACATTGTGCTCACAACCAGCAAGATGCGCTCGGATATCATGACGAGAATGTTTTTGTTAGTTAGACGTCATCACCATGCAAGGAACCATCGTGCCGATCGTGGAGCTTAAGCTCAGAACTGCACGCTTTTGACAAAATCGTGGCCTGGATGTCGACATTTTCTAGAGAGAAGTACCGGGCGTATTTGACTCGACAGACTGTGTAGACAACACAAGCCATAGTAGTCATGGCTGACTTCAGTGGGCGTTGAAGTGTCGCAGTTCGTTTATCGAGATCAGCGATCGAAACTCTCTTCGCCAGATCTTAGCGTGTTTCTACCATTAGCGCGCTTCGCAGTTGCATTACGTCGACACCGGTTCTGCTGGCGAGCGATCTTCAAGTAATCTGCTCTTAAACCACGACACAACTCAAGGTTCTGCTTTTCAACCCGTCCAGCTTCTTGGGGAGTAAAACACTCGGGATTGGCCTGGAGCGGAGCAAAGCTGTATTCTTAATGGCGTCAGCAACATTTGCCCACTGGAATTCTCCCAAGATGACTGTGTTGACCATTCACTGTCTGTCGGCTAACAGCTGTGAACTGGGAGACTGAAGTGAAAACTGTGAGGCTACATGTAACAAAACCTCTGGATCACAGAACTGGTCAAGAGCCAAGTCATAACAGTAGGCGACCTCGCTCTGGTGCGCTGGTCGACGAATCCTTCTTATTGTACATTGCGTCTATTAAGGCCTAACGCGAAGTATTTCACATGAGCAAATCGACGAGACTCGGCCTTGTTCTGCGTTCTTGGTACTGGCGATGAGAATGGCAGAATAAGATCCCCGCAATCGTCGTAGCCGAGAAAGGCACCGTCCCCTGTTTCTAGCCAGGTTGAACCTACTCCAGCCCATCAGTATGTTACCGCTACGCAAAGTAACAACCTTTCGGTCCCTCACGACCTCCCACCAGCTAGAGGACAGCACAGCGTGCGGCCACCGGTTCTCAAGGATCAAGCTGTGCCGGGCGGCATGCAAGACACAGTACTTGGTAGCCCCGTCGCTCGAGGTGAAGCTAAGCAACCCCCGCGTTCGACAATCGCTGGCCTGCAGCAAATTCTGCGCGAAAGAGCTTTGTTGCTTGAACCCTGGCCCGATTCAGTCCCGGCTCAGTGCTGCTGCAATGCCTTTTTCAATGCAAAGACAAGTTCCAGGACCGTCGAGAGTAATACCGCCTGTTCCTCGAGCAGTCGAGCAACAAATATACCCTCCCGTATGTTCACGCCTTGATTCTGTACGCTCAAACGAGACCCTACGGAGCTTGGAGTCTAGAATTACAGAAAGCTTTGCGAGAAGCGATCCAATATTACCTGAGGCTCTGCACCTGGATGAGCACCAAGAACAGTCCAGCAAATGCTGTTGTTCAGGCTCTTTTGACACTTGGCGAATGCAGCTTTCAGCAAAGGTATGGGTCGGCTAGGCAGTTCTGAAATGTTGGCTGACAGGTACAAACCGACAATGATAGGTAATTTATTCGCAGCTCCTAACGGAAAAAATTCAATTCCACGAAGACGTCTGTTCACATGCACAGTGGCCTGCACATAACTTGCCTTCGGGAAGTCAGGATGCCGCTCAACCGCTCATAATTTGTGCTTGTAGGAGAGAAGTTGACTTTCCAGAAGGAAATACCGGTTGTCATGAGGACCTGTGCCGCGCAGTGAGGCCTGCTGCCTGAGGTTCTACTAGGTCCGCTGATCCAGAATACCATGCCACTTTTCCATCAGATATTATATTAATTTCTGACACGTGGCGATATTTTGATGCTCTGCGTTTCCGTGTTGTATCGGGTACTTTAACAACAACAGTTTATGCATAAACATGTATAGCCTGATTGGCTGCAATACTAGTTCTAGGGCTAAGCATCACGTGGGCCATCAAAGTTTCTTACCGAAGACCTCCCCAGGTACTATGACTCCACCGCGACATTGTTAAATAAACCTCACATTGGTAATTGTATAAGATCTTTCTGGACGACAATATTCAACATCTCCTTGATACTCTGCTACTTTGACTTGTTGTCTGATCCTAATACATCTACGATCAACCCAAACGAAAAACATGCGTCGGAAGAAGGGCTGAGAGCCTAGGCATTAGTGTTATAGAGCTGTTGTTTTGAAGGCGGCCGCTTCAGGTTAGACATCCGGGTGGGATCGCCGGCGCAAAGCTCACGTTTCATGTCGCATCATCGTGTCGATCAGCCCAGCTACGCGACCAATGACACATAGGGGTTTTAGGAACGTAAAGAGGATCTCTTTTAAGCAAACAGACACGCGACCAATTGATCAATCAGCCTTTAATCATATTGGCTTTACCGAAACACGTGCGCTTTGTAGGACTCCAATTGGCTGCAAACTTGGCTATGAGTACCAAGCTTCTTGCGTAGGGAAGATCATCGAGCTACGCGACTTGTAGACCGCTGGCCAAGATCAAAGAAAGCTTGTACAGCGTTGAGTGAAAACCGTGACGTGAAGCGTGGCAACAAGCCCGGCATTGCCTTTTGAGTCGCGCAACCAGCGACTGCGACTGTGTATTGTGGGAACGTCGTATACTATTGGTCAGGCTTGCTTTTGACAGCGAAAAGATTTCTACGTCACTCTCCCTTACTTTGAGCCACACCCAGTGGGCCCCATATCGTGGACGCTTAATGTTAGCGCTTAGGCGGCTCAAGCCGAGAACTGGAATTCCGCTGGCAGGTTTCCAGTAAACTCTGGCAATTTAAGGTGCGAAGCTTTCTGGTATTGCAAGTACGATTCTCTAGATGTACCCGTGCTATCCGTCACAGCGATCAAGGCAAGGAGGAATGGCTGTCATGTATGACAGTGACGCACTGACAATGGCCTATTGGTCTGTATCTTTTGCATATGGACGCAAAGTCCCAAATTAGTTTGACTTGGACTCTACTACGCCTACGGAACCCAACGCAACAGTATGCTTCACTCCTTCAAAAAGCCTCGACAAATACATAGTAGCCACCTGCGAGTCACTCGAAGACAATGTCATATACGCATACTCTTCCTCATACTACTTTCGGTCCTTTTGGTGCGTGGACTGCTGGGTACTCTTCAGAAGAGAAGTGACAAAGCCACCAAAGTCATACCACCGGACTTCGACGCGCTAGGATTGTCCGCCGAATTCGTTCTAGAACGCATCGGACATCCTATACCTCTTGTGAGCGCTGACGACTTTCGAAATGGTCCTTATCAATTTGAGCGTGGTCTAGGCGCAGGCAAGGAGGGCTCCGTCGACCTCTATACGAATCGGATCTCGGGCGAGAACGTCGTCCTCAAGCGCTATGGAGATAGCCCAGAAGTCTCATGGGCTCCTGTCCCGTCCTTCATCAACCAAACTGACGACGTAATACCTCGCCAATGGCCAGCTGAAATCACCTCAGGCTTGGTGGTCGAAGCGATATGCAACACAGAACCCGTTCGCGACAAGTTCGTGCCTTTGCGTGAATTCTTCTTCGGTACACTCGATGGCCGTCAGAAATCGCGTGCATGGCACCTAGTCATGCCCATGATGTCCAAGGGATCTGTTGGCAAGCTCGCCGGCGACCTGCGGTTAGAGCGCTCGTCAGACGTGCGTGACTTGGATCTGCAATTCCGGCCAGCTTACGAAGGAATCCTGGCCGTGCTCGCTCGCCTCCACGCGAAGGATATCTGCCACGATGACATCCACAAAGGGAATATACTTGTGCACGACGACATTACGCAATGGAGCCTTGGTGACTATGGACAAGTTCGCGGCGTGGCACACCCATACCACAGAACTCAATTCTGGACCGAAGGCCGACAATGGACGAAATGCAAGCTGAACGACGTGCGACGTTCTCTTAAGCTCTACATGGAATTCCTACGCAATGCTTGTGACAATCCAGAACAGTTTGATGCGGAGTTCTTCGCTGGAAGAACGCCCTGGAGTAGACTCTACTGGGAGTACTTCCAGAGCCCAACCTCTGCTCAATTCCTCATCGATTTGTCGAGGTCACACACACCAGAATCCGTACCAGTGGTCCCTGGCCCATCAGGTGCGCCACCGGGCCTCGTTCCTCTGCGGGCCTTCACGAACTTCAGCAATGTACGACGAATTGCAATCGATTTGGAGCTTTCTACGAAATTCATGGGCAGCAAAATGCGCACATGGTCCAACCTAGCCCTCTTCGGCTGGGACATCGAGACGGTCGCGGTCTGATCCACCTAGCTTTCACTACTTCGGAGCAACTCCAAGCCGCATGATTAACCAGTCAAGGTAACCTCGATCACCGACACTGTCGTAAAAGCTTCGCCCCATGCACTACAAAAAATAAGATCATTTTGTCAGATCTATGGTATGTGTACACCGTACGTTGAAGACATGAGGTTCGAGATTGATTGACGCACAGATAGTCGCTATTTCTAGACGCTCAGACCTCCTTGTCGAGACGGTCTCCAGCACGTCGTGCCCTAGCAGTATCCGCCCACAACCTGCCGCTACAAGGAATTACACAAATCAAGCAAGCTCCAACATCTGCGAGGCCGCATTATTCTCGACTACATCAATGCTGGTCCCCAACAGATCATCCCTTCTGCTGATCCTCGTCAATAACCTCATCATCGCGGCGCCCCTCCTTTCACCAACAGGCTTTAAAGAGATTAGCGTCGCTGCGAGCTCGCCATCCCTGTCAGTACTCATCAGACACACAGCTTCGACTGGAGGCTCATGTGAATTGCACGGAGACAACTTACACAACGACTGGAAAGCAGCAGAGCAATCCCTAGAACTATGGAAGAGGAGACAAGAGAGGAAAGTCGCACGAAACACAAGGAGGTCTCAAGATATCTGGTATCCTGAAACGAACATACCTCGCGGCATGCAGACAGGTGCGGACGCGGAGCTATTCCCACATGAGTATTTGAATGAGAGGTCATTGTCTGTCCCAGCGGATCCGAGCAGAAAGTGCCGCACATCTGGCGCTACCTTCCACACCTTTCGTCCAATATATACCGGCGAATAAGACGACAGAGAACTAGTGGGCCCGAAAAGAATCGTGCATCACCTCGACACCATGTCGCTGTCCTAGCAGATGGGGAGGATTAGGTCACCGAATCTGTCTGTCAGCCGGTGGAGGTACGTACGGTGTCTTCGTTCAATAGGAATGGGCGCCCGGGAGGCAGGCATTCACCCTCGCCAACTGACCGATTATTCCGACGCCAGAGGTATCGCCGTACACACGGAACTTGACAGTAGACGCACGATTACACAAATAGAATGAATGCAGGCATTGTTTGATTTGGTTTGATTCATGGATTACGTGACGGGTGCTCTGAATTCCTTGTTTCGTCTCTTCGGAGCATTTTCTGTGATTTCAGCTGGTGTGTGTGTGTGTGTGTGTGTGTGTGTGTGTGTGAGACCTTTGGCCACAACGATGTTCTGCAAGGAGCAGGCGACAATATCGCAGACATGTAGTACATGGTCAAGTCAACCGATTATCTTCGAAACTACTCACATGAGCAAGACGGGCCGTTCGCAGCAGCTATATATCTAATCTACAAGGCACACTGTCACGTATCCATCTACATCTATACTCGTTCCCACGCGTCATTGAACGCACACCTCCTAACCTTCATGTCACCTTCACTGACCCCCAGATCTCTGATCACTTCCACCGATCCCGTCCCAACACCCATAGTCTTGCCCACGATCACACACTCAGACACACCCTCGATATCGTCCCTCTTGCCAATAACACCCGCATCAAACACGTGATCCGCCGTCTTCTCAAACGACGCCAGCTGCAACACACTGTCCCTCATCTTCGCGAGACCGAACCTCGTGATGCCCAACACTTCGCCCTTGTACGTCATCACATCGGCCAGCAGCGCCATGTGTCGCGGATCAATGTTGAGCTCTTTCATGACCTCGGCGATTTCGGTGATGATCTTGCTTCGTGCGGCTTCGATCCCGAGCACTTCTTTGGTCTCGATGATGCTGTTTGTTTGCGTCTTGGAGGGGTCGATTCCGGGGGTGCTGAGGCATTTCCGTAGGCCGTAGCCTGATATCATGAGTTTGTGCATCTGCAGTGGTTTCGCAGGCGCGGCGGGCTTTGGAATTTTGGTTGGAGCTGTGACTTCTTGCTTGATCGGTGGCTCTCCCAACTGGGGCTGGACCCCGCCTTCTTGTTTGATGGGCGGGTCGGTATCCATATGATCTGGGGACGCGGCGCGGGCAAGAGGGAGTGTCGTCATATCCGGCTTAGTATCCTTGAGTGCCTTTCGTCGGGCGAGTATTTCATCCGACTTTGGGTCGTCTTCGGCCATAACCACTGCACGCTGCGCTTGTGGATGACCGAGAATATGCACAGATGGTAAGATCCGCCTGACGGCTTGCAAGCGCAGAAGTCGGTCGTTGGGTGCACTTTCTTCCGCTTTGGCTGCGGCACCACGTTTGCCAGATTTTATTGCTCCTTCGGATGTGATCTTAATTTCGTCATTTCGAACCAGGACACAGTTCAAATCTGCTTTGGCGAACCGACGATGTTTTTGTATTGCTGTCATGATGTCGCGAGCAGTAATGTCGAGGCCAAAGTCAACGATAGTGTCCATGTCAAGCTTCAAATAGATGCAACTCGACCGACCCGTAGGATGGCTGATTTGAATGTAGTTTGTGACGTCCTCGAGGTAGAGGCATTCAATCCGACCTTTGACAATCCGTGCTAACTCTTCGGGAATCGAACCATCGGAACGACGCTCCAAACGACAAGTGATGACTGGAGTTGAAATGGTCTTCGAGGCATTGATGATCTCTTTGATACGAGGGACACCTGCTGTCAAACTCATACCAGCAACACCAGCAAAATGGAAAGTCTTCAGAGTCATCTGTGTACCTGGCTCACCAATAGATTGTGCACCGACAGCACCGACAGCATGTCCAGGTTCGACTTTTGATCGTTCGTACTTCTCAAGACAGAGCTTGACGAAGCTGTCTAATGTCTTAGCTGATAGCTTCGACGTGAGCTCGAATCGGTCTGTTGTGGAAGGGCTGGCTCTCACAACCTGATTGCTCGGTTTTACACCACCTTGTGTCTTCTGCTTTTTGCTAGCAGGTGCAACGCCTGAACTGCGTCTCGTGCGCTTGTTGCCTGTCGCGACGTCCAGTGTATCTTCGCCGGCAGTTGCCCATGTCTTCTTGTTGGCTCGTGCCTCATTGAACTTCTCGGATTTGCCCATCACGAAATCCTGGATTGACTTTACGAACATTCGTGCAGACTCAAACTGATCAGCCAGGGCGTCATTCTCTGTGTCGTATGGTAGTGGATTACCGTGAAAGTCAACTCTGTTCAGTCCTTTGCGTTGGACCTCAAGCAACTTCTCGGTGTTCGAGAATATGTCCACATCGCTGAGTCCTTTGTCGGTCGTGCTGAACGTGGTCGCTTCGACGTGTACATAGGTTCGCTCGAAGTCTACAGGCTTGGCACTAGCCTCCATATCGACTGGATCCAGCTCGTCGTCACCAAATCTGAATTGCACGACGTTCGAGGCTGAGTTTCTGACTGTTCGGTCGTATTGCGTGGACAGGTCCTCAAGAGACTTCATCAATCGTCGAGACATGTAACCAGTCTCAGCGGTCTTGACAGCAGTATCGACTAAACCGACACGACCACCCATACCGTGGAAGATGAATTCGTACGGGGTCAACCCGCTGAAGAAGGAGTTTTCGACGAAGCCTTTTGCAGGCGGAGATGCTTCGTGTTTAGGAAAGTGAGGCAATGTCCTGTCTTGGAAGCCATTCTGAACACGCTTGCCTTCGATATCCTGCTGACCGAGCAGAGCTGCCATCTGTGCGACGTTGACATTCGAACCTTTGGAACCCGAGATAGCCATGACCATGGGTGAGTTACGTTTGCTTAGCTTCGAGGTCAAGACTGAAGCGATGTCGGTACGTACTGTACTGAGAGCACGAACTTGCTCCGCTTCCAGCGTTTGCGCGTGATCCAGGCCCGGTTTTCGCTTCAGTTTGCCAGCTTTTGATTGTTCTTCGAAATCTATGCATTGTCCAAAGATTTTGGTGATTGTATCGTCTTTGACTTGTTGAAGCATACCGGGCGGTGTCACATCACTTATGCCGACCGAGAATCCTTGATTGCCTAACCATCTGGCGCAAAGCTTTGAGAGTCGATTCATGGCACTGGTAGCCGCGTAAACACCGAAGTCACGCACCAAGATGTAAAAGACCGAATTCTTTTTACCTGATCCAACCGTTGACTTGTCCATCCTCCCGCACATGACTTCGGAATTTCGGATACATAAGAAACTGTCGTCTTGCAGGTCGCGATGTAGATCTTTGTGATATGGTTTATGGTCTCGACAGGTGGCGTCGAGGTTGAGGAGAACGTTGGTCTTCTTGTTTGGTCGAATCATAACACTGAAGACCTGTTTGCCGGTCCACAGTGCTTCTGGTTTGATGATAGATGGTGGAGGGAGCTCGAATTTGGTATCTGGATCCAGCATGCCCATGCATATCGTTGTGAAAGTTTTTCGGTCGTAGAAAACGTCCAGGCTACTTAGAAGGTATGCAGCTGTAATGAAATCCTGGATGGCGGAAATGATAGGTTCACCGTTCTTGGGCGTGACAAGATTGTGCTTGACACCCATGAGCAGTAACGCTTCTGTCCTAGCTTCTTCGGTCTGTGGAACGTGTAAATTCATCTCATCGCCATCGAAGTCGGCGTTGTAAGGATTGCAAACACATTCATTGAGACGGAAAGTCCTGTGCGGCCTGACCTTGACATGATGTGAGAGAATGGAGAGTTTGTGTAAAGAAGGCTGTCTATTGAAGAGGACGATGTCTCCATCTTCGAGATGTCTTTCGACAATATCGCCTTCCTGCAGGTTCTTGGCTATGTGGTCGCGGTTGCCAAACTTGAGAAACATGGTGATATCGTCCTTTTTCTTCTTGACATAGTTTGCACCGGGCCATTTTTTGGTACCATTTCGCACACGCTGTTGCAGCTTCTCTTTGTTGTTTCTGTTGACGACTTCGGGGTAGGTCATGTTCTTGGCGACGAGAATGGGAACAGCAACCTCATCAATGCTCAAGTTAGGATCAGGAGAGATGACTGTTCGACCGGAGAAATCGACACGCTTGCCGGATAGATTGCCTCTGAATCGACCTTGTTTCCCTTTGAGTCTCTGGACGAAGCCTCGTATGGACTTTGCCAGATCGTTCTTGTTCAGACCTGGGACATCGCTGTTAATATACATGGCGAGCTGCAATGATAGGTAATCCCAGTGTTCGATGACGGATTGCACAGGGGCACCCTTCTTCAAGGCCTCCTTTAGCTGCTGGTTCGCAAAGACGATGTCTCCCAGTTTGGCAGTGATATCGTCCTCGGTGGTGGCACCTTCTTGGCCGACAGAAGGTCTAATGGCGACAGGTGGAGCGGGGATGTAACGCCAGAGAAAGGACTCGGGCCTGCCAGTACTGAGGCCTAGCAGGGCACAATCAGCATCGGGCACTTTTCTGAACAGCTTGAAGGCGCGCAATGGGGTAATATCGTCCATGGCTTTGTTCATGTTCCTTGTGACCTCGCCATTGGCTTTTCGAGCAGCCTCGAGCGATGCATCGAAGGCTACCTTCTCGGGGGGAGCGATCCTCTTTGCCGAGGTGGAACTGTTGAAGGACTTGAATTTGTCGTGGATGATCTTGAGGGAGGAGGCACCGGCCTTCTTCACCAAGCCATTGACTGCACCACAGATTGGGCATTCCTTTGTCTTTTTGGCTTGATCAGTGGCTTTCCGGACGATGGAGGCTACTCGTAGGGTGTCGCTGCCGGCTCGTTTTAAGGAGGCGATGAACTTTCTTCGGTCTTGCTCGGTAAGGAGAACGCAAGAGCAACTCTGCAAGTGGTCAGTCTCTGGTCAGCTTGTCATGTGTAGGTCACTTGGCATACCTTGCATATGCTCTGCAGGATTGAGATAGTTTTCTTAAAGTACCCTACGTGGAAGCAAGGCAACACCAGCTTGAGGTGGCCAAAGTGACCGTTGCAGTTGGCCAGCTGTTGCCCACAGCTTTCACATTTGCCGCGCTTGTCCGAGATGCCCATGCGCGGGTCCAGAGGCCCGTGGACTGCCACATTTCGCCCTTCATCTAGATTGTACATACGACGGTCGGCGAGCTCGACTTGGGATTGGTTGACGATGTCCTGATTCGACCTGTCCAGCTGTCAGATACTCTTCTGGTTCCATCTCTTTTGGACTCTCAGGTGACTAACAAGACACCAAACTTCAGGCCCTTGATGACCTTGGGGGTGTCATCAATGACCTGCTCTTTCCCGATGAGCTTCACTTCGGTACCGTTCGTCGCCATCTTGGCGTCAACCTCCAACGAATCTGAGATAATTACAGGTACAACACTCTCGTGCTAACGCTTTATGCTACCGCATTTGGAGTCGATATCGCAGTAGGACGGTGGGTGGCCAAGGTTTGCGCATGAGTCAGACTCAGGCAGGATTGGTCGAATTCGAGTCTCGAGATTTATACGTTCAGCCTCGTAGATTGATACGGCTAATAGTCGCTATAGCATTATGATGGAGGCAGAAGTCAAGATGCGCCTTCCCTCGGGTTCAACTTGTGCTCTGGTACCAGTAGTACTTTATTTTTGCGACGGCCAGCCCCACTCCGGCGAAAGGATTTGCACTAAGCGTGCACCCCACACACGATTAGAGTTTGGTGCCTGGCGTGCATGGCATCCTTGGGCGTACCATTACGGCCTTGCAATGCTTCGTACTTTACCTGAGATTCTTACCTACATACCCTACTGGTCTACCCCCTTGACCACATTAGTCAACTGCTTCCAAAGCTTCGTGCAAGAATGATCGGTTCCAATGAAAATATGGGAAACTCGCTGCAGCAGCACACAGTTCGTAGCCAATTGGTATGTAATCACCAGAGGCTCAAAAGACATTCCGTGATCTGAATGAAACACTACCAGTAGTTCAGTCTACCACTGCACTCAACCCGTAAACGCCAACCAGAACACCTTGCGATATATCTAACAATCACGCCCCAACAACGCGCCTCAGTCCAACAATCGATAGCTCACTAGCGTATCAACTTTGTGGTTCGTCGTACTGAAGCTTCTCAGTTGCACCTTCTCTCCATTTTTGATCTCTTTCGCGTCGCTGTCACCCCATTCGAGTGGTACCTCGGAGTCTGCATCTGCATAGACCAGGACGTTGAAGGTACAGTTCCCATCCAGCATCGGCAAGAATGTTACCGATGCGGTGATCTGTCTGAATATCGCTTGGATCTCCTCTTGTATCTGACTTTCCGTCTTTTCAGGCTCCGAGTTTGCGGCTGGTGGGCTATCTTCGTTAGTGAAGCTCTGTATCCAGAAGGCGCAGGACTCACTTAGGGTCTGCATTTTCCTTGTCTGTGGTCCGGCTTGAAGATTTCTTGCTTGCGGCCTTCCCGAAGACTTGCACGTCGAACTGCCATCTCTCTACGTGCTCGCCAGTCTCTTTGCTTGTGACTACAACCACGAACTTGGAGATCTTGCTCTTGAGCATCCATTTATTCAGCTGGGAAATGATCTTCTTGATGTATGCTTTAACCTGGTCGTCCGAAGAGATAAGCATGTTGAGGCCATATTTCTTGACCGGCGTGAAATCCTCGGCAGGGTAGACGCCTCGCTGAAACAAGATGGTGTTGACTGAGTATTCGAAGAATTCGGCCACTGTCCTTGCTGAGCCTGCCGGGCCGTAAGTCTTCCTGCTGGCCAATGTTCGATATGTTGGGCTTACCTTTGAGTGCGATCTTGTGCGTGTCGGTCTTGCTCTTGTCAACGACTGCCATTTTGATTCTGTTTCGAGCTCAGAGGTGCTATCAGAATCAATGGTAATTCCTCCGTCAACGTAGGTCGAGGAGGCAACCTTGTTTACGCCGAACATGGCTGACCCTCGGCCTGCCTAGCAACAGCGTGCAAATCAGGCAAACATAATCCGCTGCTGCTGCCTTGATGCCTTGATACTGGCCGCCCGAATCATTTCTTTTGGACGTCGCTCTCCTAAGCAGATAGTATGCGTCAGTCATCCACACCGCATCAACTGACGCTCCTGCCTAATGCGACAATGGCTACAGCTCTTCTCACGGCGAAGAGCTGTTCAGCAAGCTCTCGCCGTTGCGCCTCGATTGGCTGAACGACCATCTATCACACGTGCTTTTCACACGTCGAACCACTTTCGAGCACAGGCTCATTCTCATCATAGTCCTTCAGACATCGAACGACGAATCGCCCAGATTCCTATCGAGAGATACCGCAACTTCTGCATAGTTGCACACGTCGATCATGGCAAAAGTACGCTTTCAGACCGCCTTCTCGAGTTGACGGGCACCATCCAGCCAGGCGGCAACAAGCAGGTACTTGACAAGCTGGACGTCGAAAGAGAAAGAGGCATTACCGTCAAGGCCCAGACATGCTCTATGATTTACAACCACAAAGGCCACGACTACCTCTTGCATCTTGTCGACACCCCTGGCCATGTCGATTTCAGAGCTGAAGTCTCACGAAGTTATGTTAGCTCTGGCGGCGCTTTGCTTCTGGTCGATGCTAGCCAGGGCGTTCAGGCACAGACTGTCGCCAATTTCTATCTCGCCTTCTCACAAGGCCTAGAATTGATCCCGGTACTGAACAAAGTCGACTTGCCACACGCCGATACCGAGAGATCCCTCGAACAGATGAAGGACAGTTTCGAGCTCGAGCCAGAAAACGCTATCTTGGTCTCCGCGAAAACGGGCTTGAACGTCGAGGCTATCCTCCCACGAGTTATCGAGAATATCCCGGCACCCACGGGAGATCCCTCAAAACCTTTGAAGTTGTTCTTGATCGACTCGTGGTACTCCTCCTTCAAAGGCGTCGTACTCCTGGTCCGAATTTTCGAAGGCCAAATCAAGGCGGGTGATCAGGTAGTATCGTTCGCTACAGGAATGAAGTATACCGTCGGAGAGGTGGGCATTCAATACCCCGATCAGGTCCCTCAATCGGTGCTACGGGCAGGTCAGGTTGGATATGTGTACTTCAATCCAAGCATGAGGAAGACCAAAGAGGCCAAGCTGGGTGACACATACACCAAGGTTGGTTTCGAACGTCAAGTGCAGCCACTACCCGGCTTCGAAGAGCCAAAGCCTATGGTCTTCGTTGCAGCCTTTCCTGTCGACCAAGGCGACTTCGAGCACCTTGAAGACAGCATTAACCAGCTTTTGCTCAACGATCGGAGTGTCACCATTCAGAAAGAGGCCTCGCACGCGCTAGGTGCAGGCTTCCGTCTAGGGTTTCTTGGCACCCTGCATTGCTCCGTGTTCGAAGATCGCCTCAGACAGGAACATGGAGCAAGCATCATCATCACTCCCCCGACTGTCCCTTTCCAGATCAAGTACCGAGATGGCAGAGAAGTTATCATCACAAATCCTGCTGAATTTCCGGAAGGCGACCACACCAAACGAGATGTTGCTGAATTACGCGAGCCATATGTCACGGCTACTCTCACCTTCCCTGAGGAGTACCTTGGCCGCGTCATAGAGATCTGCGAAGCCAATCGTGGTGAGCAGAAATCACTGGAATACTTCACAGCAACCCAAGTCATTCTCAAGTATGAAATGCCGCTGGCCCAGCTGGTCGATGATTTCTTTGGCAAGCTCAAGAGCTCAACCAAAGGTTATGCCACCCTCGACTATGAGGAGGCCGATTGGCGAGAAAGCAGCATCGTCAAGCTACAGCTGCTGGTGAACAAAGAGCCGGTTGACGCAGTGTCACGCGTGCTTCATCAGAGTCAAGTTCGGCACGTCGGCAAGCGCTGGGTGGAGAAGTTCAAGGAGCACGTCGATCGCCAGATGTTCGAGGTTGTGATACAAGCTGCAGTTGGCCGCCAAGTGATTGCTCGAGAGAGCATTAAGCCGTTCCGGAAAGATGTGCTTGCCAAACTCCATGCTAGTGACATTACTCGACGACGCAAACTGCTCGAGAAGCAGAAAGAGGGTCGGAAGAAGTTGAAGGCGGTCGGCAATGTTGTGATCGACCACAGTGCGTTTCAAGCATTCCTTGCCAAATGAGACAAGGCGATTACACCCATGTGTTATAGAGTACATCGAACGAAGATCTATAGATGATCAGCGCATCGGGTGTCAAAAAATGCATATGCCATGTGCTAGGCATACTTAGACCAAGGTTTGCTTTCGTCGAACAGGATTCGACGCCCAATGTCTTGGCTTGTCGGCAGGCAGCCGCGCTAGCGCCTGCCCTTCAGAACTCACTTTCCTTATTTAGGAAATGCTGCTTCACGAAAAGTCCTACCTGCCATCGCCTACCAGCAAAATTCGAACTTGAGGTCATCATTGTCGATGGTCGCAGAGACGCCAGAATTCCGTGTGCACACAAGCACGTCTTTGCTACTCCATCTCCATAACACCCAGGCAGACACACGTGCTCGGCCTGGGTATTATGACTCCGACAGTGTCCACTTCAACCCTAAATCCATGCCTGTCCAAGCACTAGCCCCTTGTTTCTCACAGCTCATTGCTTACTGAATCACAAGTGTCTCCCTCTCTGTTCGTTTCAACAGACTAGTGTGCCTGCTGCTTTGGGAGCGACCGGTTCAGAGACTGTTGCCTTGTGCTGATGATTCGTTATATATATCGACCAGCTCATGTTCAGATCGTCAACATTTCAGACCTTCACGCTTTGCAAACTTTTGTCCGCTCTACACAAGCAGTGATCTTTACTTTGCCTAGGGTGCCAACTTGAACTGATCTTCTCCAGGCTTCCAGGGGTGTGCCAATACCATCATAACGACCGCTCGTACTATCAGATTACGAATACCACAATATGCCCCGAAGAAAACAGACAGCCCGCCAAGGGCCAGAATCTGACAATGGTGCTCCTGACGAGGAAGATCTTCAGGAGATCAACGGCCACCTAACCGAAGAAGAGAAACAACGCCGAGCAGAACTGGAAAAATTGCCAATGCAAGCCGAGCTCCAGAACCTGGAGAAACGCTGGACCAAGAAAGGCAGAGCGTACATCACCGAGCCGAAAGACGATGAAGACGTTCCAGACGACGACAATAACTGGTATGATAAGTTCGCTCTGTGTATCACCCGCCTGTACGACCAGCAGAACAAATTCGTCCAGCAGACGAGTCTTCAGGTCAACTCACCCTCCCTCAAGGAACTACTCAAAGATGTTATTGACACGTACCCTGGTATCTCTTTCCACACCACAAACATCAGCATCCTCTCACCATATCATTGTCTCTACCATTACCGTGCAGAGTTTCTGGACAAGCTCGAGAAAACATCACCAGATTCCGAGCTCGGTCGACATCTTCCTATTCTGCTCAAGTTCCTCGAGGAAGAGTTCGTTGACACACTCACCGAGACAAACAACCTGAATCCACAGGGCCTGTGTTCATACGACACAATGTGGACCCTGTTCAGGCCAGGCATCAAGATCTTCTCACGCCTCGGTGGCCAGAACCGCGCCTTTAAGCTCAACAGCTACCAGTATGGAGTGGACCGATGCGGCGAGTATCTTGCACTGAACGTTGACTACATCGATTACGACGGTGATGACTTCGGCACACGGCAAACTTCTCTGCGCATACCCAAATTTTCTGGTACCGCTCCAGTCACGGCGCTCAACATCTTTCCGTTGGCTCGTCATTCCAATGCGCTTGAGGTCAGCAAGCAGCTTATAGCACGAGGTAAGAAGTGGGAGGAAATCAATGCTGCGGGCCAATCCTTCATGGATTACAAGGGCATCGCTGTCAGGTCCGGCTGCCCACCTACTAAACACAACATTGATTGCAGGGTGATGATTGATGTGGCAACTTCCCACCGTATCGAGGCCGATGATGCATTCAGTGTTAATCCGCTGCCACTTACTGAAGCACAAAAGACAAAAGCTAGACTCCTCCAGAATGATCCACTGGTCATCTCCATGACGAATGGGAACAAGGATCTGTTGTTGGTGGACCGTGAACCGCTGACCGATGAGCAACGTCTGATGGCAACACCAATGATGCTGGGCTTCAGCTTCACCGAGAAAATGTTCCTAGAATTCTTTGTCGACGCCCTTACACCAATCGAGTGGAACACGTCCTGCTTCGAACAACTCGTTCTTCCAACGTCCCAGAAAGAGCTAGTGCAAGCTTTGGTAGCAGAACACACCCAGCGCCAAACCCATCCAGGCGGCAAAGGCTTCGACGACATTGTCAAGAACAAAGGTCTAGGTCTCATCCTCGTCCTGCACGGTCCACCCGGCGTTGGCAAAACGCTCACCGCAGAATGCGTGGCCGAATTCTCAAAACGACCCCTCTACATCGTGAGCAGCGGGGATCTCGGCACCAGCGCCGCCACGCTCGACGACAAACTCAGCCGCATCCTCGACCTCGCAAGCACCTGGAAAGCCGTTCTGCTCATCGACGAAGCAGACGTGTTCCTCGAGCGCCGAAGTCTCAATGACATGGAACGCAACAGTCTGGTATCGATCTTTCTTCGAACCCTGGAATACTACAGCGGCATCCTCTTCATGACGACAAACCGTGTTCGAACATTCGACGACGCGTTTAAATCGCGGATACATGTCCCGCTGAAATACGACGACTTGCCACACTCCAGCAGAGTCACGATCTGGAAGAATTTCCTGGATAAAGTACGACAGACGGATCCTGCAGCCGAGGGCGGAATCGAGGTAGATGTTGATGCGAGCGGGTACCAGAAGCTGGCGGAGAGTCCGTTGAATGGACGTCAGATCAAGAATGTTGTAAGGACTGCGAAGAGTCTGGCGGGATATCGAGGTGGGAAATTGGATGTAGAGGCTCTACTTCGGGTTGTTGAGATCCAGATGGCGTTTGAGGAGGAGCTTGGGAAGGCGAAGAGTGATGGAATGGATATCGATAACATTGGGAGCTGAGAAATGTAAGGCAGGCTTGGCCATGGCGAGTAGGTTATTACATCACAGAAAGGTAATATACAGATACAGCGAGGCCGCCTACTGCATGAGTTGCAATGAGCGTTTATCAATGCTCGTACATCGAGAGTAACGCATTAGCCCCCTTTGTCATGATGTGACCTGAGCGTACACCAAGACATGCCTCCGATGTTCTCAGTCTTATAGTTAGAGGACAGGCATGTACAACACTTCCGTTGATGTGACGCTACCACGTTTGAAGGGATTCCTTCCTATCAGTAGTCTCGAGTACGGTTGAGAGGATGTGAGTGTAGCCGAAGGCGCTAGAGTCTACCGTAGCCAACGGACCTCGGTCCGAACAATTGAGAGACTCGGAAATACATTGACTTTGGCCTGAGCTCGTGTGTCGAGCTACAATATTTCTGCAGCTTGTACATAGACGCGCCTCATACCGAAATGTCCAGCCGCCGCTAGTAATGGCCGCTCACCGCCTATCATCCCCTTGAAAGTCATCCAGCAGGCAACTCGGCAGCCAAGCCCGCACGCGGCTGTCCTCAACCCTCCTAACACCACTACAGGCCACCATGGAGATCCACCCAGACTTCGACCTACCCTGGTGCAAAGCCCTGCTCCACGCCCCCGACACCACCATCACCGAGACGCCCACGCACCCCGCGGCCGCGACCCCGGCGCGCGACGGGCGCGTCTCAAACAGCATGTTCGTGGAGACGCTGTACACGCCGACCGCGATCCGCGCACAGCTGAACTTCACGCGGCCCGCGGCCGAGCCAGACGCGCTCCCGGCCCACACCGAGTCCTGCTACCTGCTGTCCGTGGGCGCGGGGCTCGACGGGCTCACGGGCCGCGCGCACGGCGGCTTCAGCGCGCTCGTCCTCGACCAGATCACCGGCACGCTGGCGAGTCGCGTCAGCGCGAGTGAGGCCCCGGCTACGGCGACCATGACGGTGGATTATAGGGCGCCCGTGGATACGCCTGGGGTGCTGCTGTGTCGTGCGTGGGCTGTGGAGAGGAGTGGGAGGAAGACTTGGGTTAGGGGCAGGTTGCAGGATGGGAGGGGGAGAGTGCTTGCCGAGGCGAGGGCGTTGTTTGTTAGTCCCAGGGCGGGCGGGAGGCTTTGAGTTGAGGTTTGGGCATTTTGAGTCCGGTGGAGTTTTGGTGGGTGGTGGGTAGGACGTGTTGCTTGGGTCTTGGTGTAGTAGCTTTATCTGTGGTAGATTCTATGTGCTCTTGGCTGCAAGACATTCTTAGACTTTACTATGCTGTGATGGCTTAGAGACAATCAGGTTTGAAGTGAGGAGGTGAAGTACAGGGATTCAGCTGTCTTGATGCTGAGATGCTAATGTGTCTTATTGGAGCCGAGCATGGCTATCTTGGTCCTGCCGGTACTCATTGCTTGGCCGCCAGGGGTACGTTCTTGCGTTACCAACAGCCCTGACATCCGTTACATGCTCTCCAGTGTGTCTCTGATAGTCAATATACATAGAACAGCCTTCGAGATCTTCTTCATTGTCGTCTGGACGTAGTGTCCCTCGTGCAAGAGGGTGTCACCTGACGCCATTTCGTACGTGTGTTCTGTCTACTGCTCGACTGGAATGTCTCTGCAGTATCCTATACCTACCTGCTTGGGAAGGGCAGACGATTTTCTGCTTGACATGGCGTAGCATCCGGTGGAGGTGTGCTGCTGACTTCTTCTGCGTCGTCGTTGAGTGAAAGCCCGGTTACATAGCCGTGACCAAGTTGAATGCAATAGTTGTTTGCCGCGTACGTCGAGAGCATACAGGCCGTAGTCCTCAGGCTGTTCCATGTCGCTGAATGCGTCGTCTAGAGTCTGTCATCGGTGTCTTTGCTTGGACCTCTTGGTATGTGGCATCCTCGAGCATGCAGTACTTAAGATTCGCCGTTGGCTGCTGCTGCTACACTGATTAGAATCTGTGAGCTCGTTATACAGTGGCCTTGTTGCTATTGGACCTCTGTGCTACAGTAACTTGCTCAATCTTTTGTGGGTAGTCAGTCAGCATTCTCAATGCCTCAACTCAGCCTTTGAGAATGGTTCAGAGTACCTCTGTCTTCCTGTCAGTACATCAGAACGAAGCGAGTCATGAAAACGTAGTTGGCATCAGCGTATCACACAAGGCACGAACATGATCATGTCCAGCAACTGATCCTGTACACTCTTTGGTACAAGGTGTCCTGGGCCCGTGAAGGCTACTCTCGGAAGTCCACGTCTGGTCACTGTTCAGTCTGCCTTGCCTGTGTCTGAGCAGACACTCCAGCCGCGCTACTATACGCTGCAAACTCACCGCAGAATTGGTCGGTCCGAATGTCTTCCAAAGGAGCTGCCAGCACTGGCCATTGCAAGGCGTCGACCTCGAAATGCCAGACACCTGCAAGCACACGTGCGAACAGGACATAAATCTCCGCATACCCACTTACTGCTCTGTTGTGCGATAGACTAGTACTCGTCACTTGCCGTCTCAATCTTCAGAGCACTTTGCCATCAATGCCCAATCGAGCTCGGAGCATCGAGATTGCTGTCCATACGCCAGCATGTTTGTCGTTGTAAGCCGGGGCCTTGACTGTGACGCCGCGGATACGATGTCAGCGTGACTACTCACTCATACCAATGCAGTTTGTCGCAATTCAGCCTTTGCACAAGTAGGCTGAAGAGTGCTGTACAGCACGATAGAAGCCGATCTTTGCAGATCTGCGTCTTGACGGGGTATCGTCTTTCAGCGGTCTCGATCAGACGGACGGCAGCAAGTACACTGGAAGGTACGTTCTGAATGCATAGTCAACAACATAGTGGCTTACCAGGGTGTGGAGGTTGAGCTGGCAGAATGGCGCTTGCACCTCATTCTCGCATTTCATCGCATCGGAGCAGTAAACAACGCGATCGACAATGCTACCTTGCCGCGATAGACTGCGTGAATGGGTAGAGCTCAGACCATCCGGCCGTGTCGCATGCAGTAGCCATTACCAGTCTTCCTCCATGCTGTGGTGTACGCGGTGCTCACCTGGTCGTCTTCGACATTTGCCACCACACTCTTGCATCCTTGGCAGACAGTATACTTCCATACCATGTATGCATCTGAGTTACAAGCTCTATCATCTGCAGATACGAGAAAGTAGTTTCGCTTAACATCACCCTGTTCCCTAGACTATTGGCCATTGCAACGTGCAGATCAAGCTCGTTTTGGCACAGGCAGCTCACAACCATCATGCTGCCCGACCTGTGAGTGGGTCTCTGTCGGCGTCTACAACCTTGTTAGTTGGACCTGAGTAATAACTTATGCCATGCAAGAAACTTCTGAAAGGGGATAGCGTGTATATTGTTCTCGAACTTGCATGCAGTCTCGGCGTATTCATTGTTGACGGTACTGACCGGTTGAACGACGCCGGATGTAGCAATGTAGGGCTCTTCGCGGCGGAGCATGCATCGTGGCTTGCCAGCCCTCGTTCGAGTTCGGAGACTCTCTGTCGCATTAAGCGACTTCATCTTCAGCCTTTCCAACTTTCTGCGCGAGAAACGTCCGAGATTTCACATGTATGTGGAGCGAACGTCGACAACCTCCCCAAATTATTGGCAATTCACAAACCAATTGTTAGCCAGATACAAGAGAGGTTGACAGACGAAGAGCAAAGTCGTGGCTATGGAAGGAATGCGAGTGAGGTCAATCTTAGCTCGAAAAGGCCAAGCTTACTATGCAAGAGGCTTGTGTTATTCGGTGGAGCTTGGGGTTAGCGCGCATTGAAATTCCGGCCACCATCTGGCCCGCCGCCCCATCCCCATGACAGCTGTCACGAACAAGGGTTAGGCCGGACGTGCCAACGGGCCACTAGCTGCATCTTGACTCAGCTACAGTCTGCAGCTAAGGTGCATGGACTGGATGTTCTTTTGGAATCCGCTCTTTCCGGTCGATACTATTAAGCTTGTATTCCATAGATCGTTAGGAGCATTAAAAGTGCCAAGAACAGCAGGACTCTTAGGCGGGGTAGTGGTAGCGGCAGTGGCCTGGCCAGTTTCACCGAAACACTCTTCAAGGAAGTTAGGTAAAAAAGCTCATCGCAAAGCCGCTAATGTCCATATCGTCAAGTTAGCTTGAGGCTGAGAAGCATTGCTGATTCAACAGCATCGAGAAAGATGAGAGTCGCAAGTTACAACGCAATGGACTTGATCGCAATACAAATTCTCAGACTGGAATTATCGCAATCAAATATCAAGATTGAAGCAATATCGTGCGTGACATGCACATAAAGATCGTCCTCATGTCCTCGTAGCCATACCCTCATAAATCGTAAACTCAAGCAAATGAAAAATCACGTTCTGCCTCGTCACTGTCTGTCCGTTGCCTCGTCAAACGTCTCACAATAAGCGCTCACGCGCCCGCTTTCATTTGTAGTAGTTTGCCGATGCGCAGATGTTGGAACATCAGGGAGAGCTTCAATCTGCCTTGACCGTCGCCAGTCTTCTTTTGGTTCAGGGGATGGCAAGATTGGAATGTCGCTACTAATGCTTGACTGATTTCGCTTGTGGCCTGGTCGTGGAGACGCAGACCATGGGTCAGGCGATGAGACCCTCCTCTCGCCTACTGGCTTGCGGGGAATTGCTGAGCCAGGTGCCATCCCTGTGGAAGGGAAGGCTTCTCCACCCTCGTTTTGATCGGGTTTCATGTCATTTGGCGCCTGAGGCAGGTTCTCGTTGCTCTTGTCTTGCGGCAGCTCAGATGGTGAGGTCTGTACCGCGGTCGTTCTCGGTGAAGACACTAATTCTGAAGGCTGTGACAGGCTCTCACTGCGCACAGACCTGATGTGGTTGCCAGCAATGCTCCTCGGGTAATACGGGTGATTGCGGATCGACATTGATTCTCTCTGAGGCTGGTCCATAATCTCGTGTCGTTCGTGTTGCGGCGTTGCGGTGACTCCTGTGAGGCCGGGCGAACCATGTCCGTACTCATTCCAGCCAGGCGAGGTGACATTGCTTGGTGCTTCGTAGACCACCTCCTTCGCAGTCTTGTATCCTGGCTGGTTGAAGTAATCGGGGTTACTCTCGACGGCAGTGTTGTCAGAAGCATTCGACTTCTCTGGCTCGGGGTCAACGTGAGACGGCTTGCCAAGCCATGAGAAGACGTTTCGACGGCTCTGCTGGGTTCGTTCGTCGCCTTGCTTGTTCTTGCGATATCTGCGGAAGCAGCAGATTGCAATGGCTGCAATCATGAGAGCTGGAAGTACTGAGCAGAGAGTAGCGATGACAGGTATCTTCCACTTATTCGTGTTGTGATGGCCGTCTTCGGTATCAATTTTAGGCGTTTCGGTAGCGTATGGATAGTTCGACTTGATTTTGGTAGGGTATGGGGTGTTGAACAAGTCGTTGAGATCTGGATCAGCTAGGTTGCTCACTGTGATGCCACCGGGACCACGTGGACTTGGCCAATTGAGCTGTTGAACAACGGCGGGAGGTGCTGACAATGACGCGCTTGACGAAGCGTCGTAATTGCCATCCCACTCGAGGCTGCTAAGATTGAAAATATCAACCAAAGTGTTTGATCTGAGTGAGCCACCTGCCCAAAGCGAGCCACCGACTGTGATCATAGTCGTTGGATTCGGTGCGAAACAAATATTGCCCGAACGGCCATGGGTGCTACCCTTTTCGGCTTCTTTGACAAGTGTCCATTCAAAGGCTGGCACGGATAGGACCCAGACATCGTCGTTTTCAGGAGTGCTGCTCTCACCTGTACCATCGTAACCGCCATAGACAAAGATCTCTTGAGAGCATCCATCTTCTGTAGGCACAACTGCGGTGCAGAATTTTGCCAGCTGCGGAGGTCCGGGACTGCTCTCTAATGTTGATTGCGAATACCACTTGTCTCCATGTATATCGTAGATCGCTAGATCAGTCATGAACGTGTTGTTGTTCGGCAGGGCTTTTGGTGCTACCACGTAAAGGTCAGGAGGCGTTATGACACCACCAAGAGCAACGAGTATTCCCTCTTCGCCAAACGGTAACCACACCAGTCCACCCTCAGCTCGAGGCGCTTGAGCCTCCGGCCATTTCAAAGACGTGAAATGAGCGTGTTCCGAGTCACTCATATCAATCCTGTAGAAAGTGCCTGACGCCACGATATTGTCGTTGAAATAGGTCCAACTAAGCGCAGAGTAATCCGGGTGAGCCACACCACCGAAGTACCATCCAAGTCGCTGTTCGGGATTCGCTGAACTGGCATATGCCCCTGCCGCGATATTCTCGGACACTCCCAAGCCTATGGGTTCCCCATGATTGTAGGGGACAACGCCTACGCCACTTCCCGGGGTTTGGATGGGATTGTTTTCGAACAGGACACCCTTGTTCACTGAATTCATCTCGGACGTCAAGTTTTTGTCTGAGAAGCCGCTGTGTCTGTCAGCGATACTCAGTACTCGATGGGCAAAGTACATACCCGAAAGTGTACCATTGATAATCATTGTGGAACATGCCACCATCGTTATAGTTTGGAGCTTCGGGGTTTGTGTTTTCGTCTGTTTTATTCAATATCTGATCGGCCCGTTGGACCGACATGTTCAAAGATTTCGTGAGGTCTATAGTGTAGTAAAGGCCTTTTGGATGGGGAACGAGGTCACAGTCTAGACAATCCCCATCCTTGAAAGTGCCACTGGACAGGTAACCACCTTCCAATGCAAGTATGCTTCGAACTTGTACACCTCTCATGCCAGACCAGCTGGTGTAGCTCGCAGAAGTGCATGATAACAAATTGAAGATCACCAGCAAAGTTGAAACTAGCTGTACTGAAGTGCAGTGTCTGGCCATCGTTGCAGAGGAGACCTGGGGTCTCAACCACCGAGAGATGAGTTGCAATGGTGTTTCTTGAGATCTGATGGAATAAGAGTGAAACTGATATCATCAGTAAGAGAAGAGGTCAAGCATGGAGTATATGCTAAGATAGTTTTCGCTTCCCGCTCGAGTAAGAATGATCCGTCCTCTTCGTCTATCGGCATGGCTCGAAATCGTCTTGGTCTGGATCAACCTCCGGAAGATCTTTACCAAAGACAATGCTTCTTCTCCGTCCCTATCACAAAAGGGCTGAGGCAGACATACACTTAGACCATAGCCACCGCGAGGGTACAGCCTGTAGGAACAGTGGTGGCGTTCGTATACCACATTTCTCCCATGTTCGACGCAGGCTGCAATTCGACGAGATACACAGTTGGAGTCTTTTACCGAGCACCGAACCCAGAGAGTCCAGCCTGGTGCTCACTGTCAACCTCGAACTGATGAAATAAGGTAAGATCAGCGAGACAAGGATGGCTCAGTCATACTTGGCAGGAAACTGACCATGTGCATAGCGAGTCTAGATGCTAGTCGGGAAAGCCTGGACCATACTATTGGAGCGATCTCTGGGCCTCATGCAGAGGAGCATGCAATGGAATGTGTGGTTGACCTGGCGTACCTTGGAGCACGATGGGACAGGTGAAGTTGCACCACTCCAGCATGTGCAAGGCTACTTCCCATTGATTGTATTGCCTGACGTTGCTCCCAGAGCTCACAAAAGAAAGGACAAACATCTCTTAGCAGTATTGCGAAAAATTGTAGTCACTGGTGATAGTATCTGGTGATATACAGAAATAAGGCTGAGAAAAAGTCTTCGCAGTGCCAGTGCCCTGCCATGGAAGTCGCTCAATGCTCGGGTAGGAAGCTCCACTCGGGCACACGGTGGCCTAAACCAGGAATAGAACTAAACCATATAGCGCACATTTAGAACAGGGAATTTCTCACCTCCGAGCAGGCCGAACCTGTATTGAAACTAGAGCAGGGCCCTATCTGCAGACCGTCATCTGTCCTAATCAGATCGCACGCGACCCGAGTGTTGGTTAACCAAACCATCATCTTCTCCTGCGACAGTTAGATGCGCTCAGCGCGATCACGATGTTACGAGTAAGCACAGCGGTAAAGGTCTAGTGGTTTGAACACTTCACTCCCACCAATGTGTATCACTTGGCTAAATGCGCTGAGAGCTTCACCTTCAGCCTTACGTCCCACGGCTGCAGCTCCACCTATGCGACAGCCTTGGCAAGTGGATGACCGGCTTACATTTGATCCCTGGTAGTGCGTGCAGCTCTGGCTGCATCTCAAGTGCTCTCATGTCACCATGAGATCTCAGCTTCGCAAACAACAGAATCCACCACAGCCACTCTTCCAGCGCCGCTATGAACAGCGTCGCTTGGAAACTTAGTTCTCCATGCGTGCTATGGAGTCAACAACTGAGCCGATGGCTTGATGGCTCGCTCGGTTCATACGTTCTCATGCTTGGTTGTTGAGCCTGCAGCAGAATGTAGAGCGAGCTGAAATACTCAGCCTAAGTGATCCAGAGATACAAGTTGTTCTCTGACCCTATTTATACGGCTCTTTTTCTGGCTTCCCATTGACCGTAAGCTCCATCAACCTTTATTCTCGCTCATCCCCACTACACTACAAGACGTGGCAAGATGAAATGGTCTTGGCTACTATCGCTTGCTGTTGGGCTGAAGAGCGCTGCAGCAGGCAACATTCCTAACTCAGCACCCGCCGGGACTGAGTGGGTGGACTGGTCAACGACGACTGTCACTTCCACAATCCATGACACCACCACCAGTTATGTCACGGTAATGGGTCCGACCAGTATTTCAATTGACTATCAAACATCCACAGAGACCAGCCTCGTGTCGGTAACAGGCCCGACTAGTGTTTCAATCGACTATCAAACATCCACAGAGACCAGCCTTGTATCAGTGACTGGGCCGACGACGACTGTCACACAAGTCCACGTTATCACACAAAATCTCACTACCACTACTACGAGCACCACTACTAGCATCGTCTCAGTGCCAGGGTCTTGCTCTTCGTCGAGTCTGTCCGGATTAGTACTATGTCCAACAAGAATCATCAACCCAACTTATACCCCTGCCACACCACTACCATCCAACTACCTATGGGGTTGCCCACCAGGAAAGCTGTGCCATCCTAAGAGAGAAGGTTGCAACTTCGAACGAGACTTGCCAGCAGACACATACGTTTGTGCGCCAGAGGAGTGTTTGCCTACTCCAGAGCTGCCATCGTACGAAGCCTTCGTTGCTGCCAACCTCCCACAGTCTAACGACTCTTGTGCATGGTTGACACCAATCGACGGTTACTTCAATCTTAACCCAGAAGACTTCGATCTAGACTACTCAATCTTCAACGTCTATGGTCAGACCACATGCACATCATCTTCTGCCGCACCAAGCTCAAACAAATGGGGTGCATGGTCTGGGCCGGCGCCCACCTCAGCCACAGGACATGGGAATGTGGCACCGCCACAAGTCACGAAGCGTGCTGAGCTCGCTGAGATCGATCTCATGAAAAGACAGGGTAGACCAATTATTGCCGTCAAGTCTTGTTATCCAGATTGTGACTATGCTGCCGCCGTCTGGGCAAGCATAGGCCCAAATCCCGTACTCTGCAATGCAGGTGGTCCATGGAGTGCTGCCTTCGATAGGATCATTAATTGCAATGCTCGGAATGCTGGTGTCGGTCCATCAAGGGTCGCATCAAAGCTGGACGAGGCAAGGGCTTTTTGCGTGGGTCTCTAGAGACGGTCGGTTCGTAGTCGCAATGCGTGAGTCCCAGTTTGTTCCCCCTGTGAGGGTAGGCGATGTCAAGTTGGGGTGGAAAGTCCCTACGGCGGCTATGTCTGACGCATGAGATAGTCTACCGGAAGATATACATGGTATGATGAACAATGAATGTAAATGCTATCATCACACGGTCAAACTAGCAGTAGTAGTACATCTTAAACATCACAGGCCTTCTCAGGGACATGCAAGCCGAGGGCGTAGCAACTGACAGCAGTGTTAGCTTGGCTATCACAGGCTAACAGGTCTCCAGACCGGACCCAGTCTCAGACATGTGTTCATAGAGCCTTTTCTCTCGATCCCGTTCACGATGTCTCGTAATCGAACTCTGGCACATAAGCTATTGTGACTGATCCCAACATCGTAGCTACAATCGAAAGACAATTCTACAGGTAGTTCTGGTTGTTGTACGTCTGCTCATCGTGTTCCCCCAGGGCCGGGCCAACAACTCTGGCGGCAGCCCGGAAGAGACCTGCTCGCAAGACGCGTGCTGAGCGTTTTCTTAAGAAAGGTTCTTGATACCCGTCGAACCCCCAAGGGTAGGTGCATAACCACTAGAAGGCACGATCGGCGAAGTGGATCAACGTGTAAGGCAAAGGACCTTGACAACTCAGCAGTGCCCAGCCGTTGATCGGCCAAGCGAGGTTCGATAAGATGATGTCAAGGATTATCTTCGTCGTTCGAATGTGCTGAATGGCTGCCTGGGGCTCGAGGCTGGACGAGGTTGACATGCCACACGTGAAGTTACTCGAGGTTGTGCTACTCACTGCTGGAAGCCCACTTTGAGTGGAATGTGTTCGCGACACAAAAAGGAAGAAGAGGTGCAGATATGGAGAGTAGGACCGGGGCGGATAGTACCCCAAACAGGACTAGCGTAGTATGGTTGCTAGAGGCAACGGCAAGTGTTGTCTGCGCGCGGCATCGACCACTCAAATGCTCGCGGCCACATATGTACCACTACTCCTAGTACCTGTATCATATTGCTCACCAAGCCTCAAGTTTACGACTGCGCGTGAACATTGTTGTAGCCAACATACACGCCGCCATGTCGATCCGACAGCTGGAGTCTGGTCTCAAACACCTGAACGTCAACGATGAGAACGAAGCACCACAACCCCCCACAGGCTTGAAGTCAAAGGTATTGCAGCCACTTTGCAACTTGATTGAAGGGAGCTAACATATAACAGCAAGTCCTCACACACAATGTCAGTCGGTCGAACTTGGTCAAATATGCTCTGCAAGCAAGCTCGGAATCGAGGCAGAATGAAGGCAACCGTGTCGCAACTATCACCAAGACTTCGCAAATACCCACACTCCCCCCCTCGCCTATACGGCGGCAGCTGTCTGGATCATCTGAAGAGAGTAATGTCATCTCAGAGCGAACTTTGGCATCTCAATCTCAAGCCAGCACCAACTCTTCCTTCTCCGACATGCCACCTCATCCTGCAAGGCCAGAGAAAGACCTTAGTTTGAAAGACTTTGAGATTGGAAAGCCTCTTGGAAAGGGCAAGTTTGGTCGAGTCTACCTGGCACGGGAGAAATCGACGGGTTTCATCTGCGCTCTGAAATGCCTTCACAAGTCAGAGCTGGTGCAGGGCAAAGTCGAGAAACAGGTCCGCAGAGAGGTGGAGATCCAATCAAACCTGCGACACCCCAACGTGCTACGACTGTTCGGCTACTTCCATGACAAGAAGCGCATCTTCCTCGTCCTGGAGTACGCCGGTCACGGCGAACTGTACAAACATCTCAGAAAAGCTGGCAAGTTCCCCGAATGGAAGGCAGCTCAGTACGTCGCCCAAATGGCTGCCGCGTTGAGATACCTGCACAAGAAGCACATCATGCACCGCGACATCAAGCCTGAGAACATCCTGGTAGGCATTCACGGAGAGATCAAGATCAGTGACTTCGGCTGGAGTGTGCATGCGCCAAACAACAGGCGACAGACCATGTGCGGTACTCTGGATTACCTGCCACCCGAGATGATCAAGCCGGGTGGAAAGGACAACTTCTACGATGAAAAAATCGACCTGTGGAGCTTGGGAGTGCTGATGTACGAATTCTTGGTCGGCGAAGCACCATTCGAAGACACTCCCGTCATGACACAGCGGAGGATAGCGAGGGGCGAGATGACTGTTCCCAGTTTCGTGAGCCCCGAGGCAAGGGATCTGATCAAGAAGGTAAGCACAACCGCAGTATCAGCAATTTCTTACAGCTAACAAGTTCAGCTTCTGGTCCTCGACCCCTCGAAACGGCTTCCCCTCAAGGATGTTGAGCAACACCCTTGGATCCTGAAGCACTGCCTAGCGAAAGCTGGGGAGCGTGGCACCGAGCGAAGGTCATGACACAACGTCCAGCATGACTGAGGATTAATGAGTGAACGATTTTCTTTCTTTTCGAACTGGAGCAAGTCAATGGAATGCTGGGCTTGAAACATTTATTTGCCAGCATAGGTCGCTTCTGGTTCGTACCACTGGACACAACGGCGGAAGCATTAACGCTCGAGTTGAACGATAATGAGATGAGTTCCAAGACCACGTACGGGATTGAGTATGCAACGTTCATCACACCACACTGTGCTCTGGCATGTTGCTGAACGATCAATAATACCACGTTAACTTCTACAACTGATTTAATTGTTCGGAAGACCTCGCCGATCTCCTCGGTCCCCGTGCCAAGACAGATCTTCTCCTCTGCACATGACGCAAGCATGGTGAAACAGCTCCTTAACAACGTCCACTATATATGCGTATCGTGCTTGATAAACTGTAATCTCAGTCTCACATATGTGAAGATCTTGCCAAACATCTTTGTGGAGTCTGCACCTGAGTTGCGATAAAATAGAGCCCGCCATATCCAAGCCGGAATTTGTCCGCACTCCAGACCACCTCCATGCTAAAGCATTTGACGAGCAGATAGGCCGAGTTCAGCGATAGCATAACATATACTGAAGCCAGATTCAAAAGCTCCTGTTCGAGATGGGCGACGCAGGTGGCTCTGAGAGGGGCATTAGAATTGCCATCGATGTAAGCCTACCAACCTCTACGAAGCCCGAGCTGACATGTAAAGCGAGGTGGAACCTTCACAGATTGTGTCGGCAACCCAGGCACGGGCAAGATGGAAGATGATGTTGTCATCAAACTGTTGTCTGAGGACCCTCAAAACTACGAGGATGCCCCGCTCGAAGGCATCAGGCGGCTTATGGAGAAGTTCACCGGCACGGAGATAAAACGAGGCCAAGCGCTCGACACGTCGAAGATCGAAAGCATACGTATGGGTACGACTGTAGCGACGAATGCGCTCCTTGAGAGGAAAGGTGAGAAGATGGCTATGGTCGTGACGAAAGGGTTTAAAGACTGCTTGGAGATTGGTAATCAGTCACGGCCGAAGATCTTTGACTTGGCCATTCGACGGCCGGATGTCCTCTACCAAAAGGTTGTGGAGGTTGACGAGCGGGTGACTTTAGAGGACTACGCTGAAGATCCCTACCGGAACCAGACCAAGGCTGATGCTAAGCATGAAGAGTCCGACAAGAATGAGCTTGTGCAAGGTCTTTCCGGGGAGGCAGTCCGCATATTACAGAGACCGGACGAATCGAATATCAAAGAGGATCTGCAGAAGCTCTACGACGAAGGTATCAGGAGTATTTCCGTCTGTCTGATGCACGGTTACACCTTTCCGGCACACGAAGCGCTCGTCGGCAAAGTCGCGAAGGAGATCGGCTTTGAGCACGTCAGTCTGAGTCATGAACTCATGCCAATGATCAAGCTGATACCCCGGGCAACTTCAGCTTGTGCTGACGCCTACTTGACGCCTGCAATCAGGAAGTACATATCTGGTTTCGAAGCTGGCTTCGAAGGCGGACTTGGCACAGAAGCCACAAAGAAAACCAGCGGCGAGAAGGCAGCTAGATGCGAGTTCATGCAGTCAGATGGCGGTCTTGTTGACGTCGATCAGTTCTCCGGTCTCAAAGCAATTCTGTCTGGTCCCGCTGGAGGCGTCGTTGGCTATGCTCTGACCTCTTACGATGCAGAGACGAAGACGCCCATCATTGGGTTTGACATGGGTGGAACAAGTACAGATGTCAGTAGATACGGGGCTGGCAGATATGAGCACGTCTTCGAAACCACAACCGCAGGTGTCACGATACAGTCACCTCAGCTTGATATCAACACAGTCGCCGCTGGCGGTGGCTCAAGGTTGTTCTTCAGGAACGGTCTGTTTGTGGTCGGACCAGAATCTGCCGGCGCACATCCCGGCCCAGCATGTTACCGAAAAGGCGGTCCGCTAGCCATCACTGATGCCAACCTGTTCCTCGGACGATTGCTGCCGGACTTCTTCCCAAAGATCTTTGGCAAGAACGAAGATGAAGGACTGGATCCTGAAGCAAGCAAAAAGTTGTTCGAAGAGCTTACTCAGGACATCAACAGTAAGACTGGCAAGAACATGTCGGCTGATGAGGTCGCGTTTGGTTTCATCAAGATTGCCAATGAGACCATGACTCGGCCCATCAGGTCGCTCACCGAAGCTAAAGGATTCGACACGTCAAAGCACAAATTGGCCACATTCGGAGGTGCAGGAGGTCAGCATGCTGTGGCTATTGCTGAATCACTCGGCGTCCGGCAAGTCCTTGTTCACAGATACTCCTCTGTCCTCTCGGCCTACGGCATGGCACTCGCAGACGTGGTAGACGAGTCACAAGTCCCAGAATCACAGGTATGGAATGAGGACGACTCGAGTGTCCAGAAAGCTTTGAAAGGCAAGATCGACGAACTCAAGGAACGCTCAACGAAGCGCCTCGCAGATCAAGGTTTCTCAGACGACTCGGTCGAGTTCGAGGAATACCTCAACATGCGGTATCGCGGCACAGAATCAGCTCTCATGATCGTCAAGCCCAGCCAAGACGAATCCAAGGAAGACTTTGGAGGCGATGACTTCGCATTCGGCAAAGCCTTCGTCAAACAACATGAACAGGAATTCGGCTTTACTCTTCCTGACCGAGATATCATCATCGACGATGTCCGTGTGCGAGGCATAGGCAAGTCCTTCCGTGGCATGTCGAAAACAACAGACCAACAACTCAACGAGCTCAAATCCCAGCTCAAAGATATCGATACCTCAAAAGCCTACTCCACAGCAGACGTCTACTTCGAAGGTGGCCGCCAAAAGACACAGATCTACAAGCTCGAGGATGTCGACGTCGGCAACCGCATCCCTGGACCGGCAATCATTGCAGACGGCACACAAACGATCGTCATTCCACCAGGCTGTACCGCAATTGTAATCGAGACACACGTGGTGATCAACATTGGCGAAGAGCAAGCCTCGAGCAACAACCAAATCTCCACCTCCAAAGTCGACCCTATCCTCCTGTCCATCTTCGCCCACCGCTTCATGGCCATTGCCGAACAAATGGGCCGCGCTCTCCAGAAGACCTCCGTCTCCACCAACGTCAAAGAGCGCCTCGACTACTCCTGCGCCCTCTTCGACGCCACCGGTGGTCTCGTCGCTAACGCACCCCATCTCCCCGTTCACCTCGGCAGCATGTCGACTTGCGTCCGCACGCAAGCCCAAATTTGGAAATCAAAACTCAAGCCCGGCGATGTGATCGTCTCCAACCACCCCGAGTACGGCGGCACCCATCTCCCCGACATAACAGTCATAACCCCTGCCTTCGCCGACACCAACGACCCTAACTCCGAGATTCTGTTCTACGTCGCCTCGCGTGCCCACCACGCCGACATCGGCGGCATCCTCCCCGGCAGCATGCCGCCGCACTCCCGCGAGCTCTACCAAGAAGGCGCCGCCATCAAGTCCGAGCTCCTAGTGTCGCAGGGCACATTCAACGAGAAGCGCATCACCGAGATCCTCTACGAAGAGCCGGCGCAGTACGCAGACTGCAGCGGCACGCGCTGCCTCGCGGACAACCTCAACGATCTAAAAGCACAAATCGCCGCGAACAAGAAGGGGATCAACCTGATCTCTGCCTTGATCGAAGACTACGGGCGCGAAGTAGTCACGTTCTACATGCACCAGATCCAGGACAACGCAGAGCACTCGGTCCGCGAGCTGCTGAAGGACGTGCACAAGCGGTTCGCAGGCCAGGACCTGCACGCGGTGGACTTCATGGACGACGGCAGCCCGATCGAGCTGAAGATCACGATCGACGGAGACAAGGGCGAGGCCGTGTTCGACTTCGAGGGCACAGGCCCCGAGGTCTACGGCAACATCAACGCGCCCGAGGCCGTCACGTACAGCGCAATCATCTACTGCTTGCGGTGTCTGATCGACCAGGACATCCCGCTGAACCAGGGCTGTCTGAAGCCGGTCAAGGTGAAGATCCCCAAGGGCAGTTTCCTGTCGCCGAGCGAGAAGGCGGCGGTGGTGGGCGGGAACGTGCTGACGAGCCAGCGGGTGACGGACGTCGTGTTTCGGTGCTTCGAGGCTTGCGCGGCGAGTCAGGGTGACTGCAACAATTTGACGTTCGGGTTTGGTGGCAATGTGGCGGGCCAGGACGAGAACGGGAAGAAGAAGGAGCAGGTCAAGGGGTTCGGGTACTACGAGACTATTGCCGGGGGGAGTGGTGCTGGCAAGGACTGGGAGGGGACCAGTGGCGTGCACACGCACATGACGAACACGAGGATCACGGACGCCGAGGTGTTTGAGAGGAGGTATCCGGTCATCTTGCGTGAGTTCGGCCTGAGGCCGGGCAGTGGTGGGAAAGGCCAGCATCGAGGCGGCGACGGTGTGGTTCGGGACATTGAGTTCAGGATCCCGGTGCAGGTCAGTATATTGTCCGAGCGGCGAGTATACCGGCCGTATGGTCTGCATGGGGGTGAAGACGCTCAGTGTGGCAAGAACATATGGGTCAGAAAGGTGAAGAAGGTGCAAAGCCAGGGTGCTGGCGGTGAGCATGAAGGGCAGAGAAGAGAAGGTAAGAACGGCGAGAAAGAAGATGAGACGGAGGAGAGATGGATCAGTATGGGTGCGAAGAACACGGCTAACATGCAGCCTGGGGAGAGGATCATCGTGATGACGCCTGGTGGTGGAGGGTACGGCAAGGCTGGTCAGGAGAGCAAGGTTGACTTGAAGAAGGACTACGAGCAAAATTGGAAGAAGGGCAGTTTGGCGAACAGGCTGGCTGAGTGGGAGAGTAGCTCTTAGACGGCATGTCCGTCGTCTTATTATCTTGTTACGATCCTAAATTTGACCTTTCCTGCTGCTACATATTGTCTTCGGGTTCTGTATACTCCCCTGTAGCTCTTCTATCGCCTTGACAGCAACCGCAAACAAAAAGCATTGCAGCCATCAAATTGGGTATCTTGTTGTTGAATATAATCGCTCATGGGCCGTCAGCTTGGACGCTAGAGCGAGGGATGGAGAAGCTCACCTCCAGTTTTGGTCATTCATTGTTCAGTCTGTCGTTCAGTCTGTGGCCAGATTCCTGAGACGCCGTCTGCTCCATGTCAAGGACCTGGGTTCTGCTCTCTGCTGTTTGTGGTGTCTCTGTATGGGACCAAAGCAGTATGCTCCTGCTCACTCTTCCTCATCACTTGTAGCTTCATGGTTGGCCTTCCCGCCTCCCTTATTCACTTCTTCTTCGCTCTCTTCAGTCTCATCCTCTGGTTCATCTTTTACAACACCAGCATCTTCGCTAGCACTGTAATCCGGTCTCGGCAAATCATCGACCCCTCCCTTCCTCAGCTCCCTGTCAACAGCGGGCAACACGCCCATCAACGCACCATACTGCTCAAGCGTCATGGTGATACCCTTCTTCCCTGGCAGCCAGTTGCCGTCTTTCTCGTAGTACTCCCGTATACTGATCATCTTTTTGCCCTTGAAGTCGTTAAGGACTACTCTGCGCGCTTTTGAGATCTCCCAGTACAAGTTATCTTCGCTGTCGCGTTTGGCGGGTGTTGTAGCTGATGGTGTTGAGAAGTGCGAGGACGTAGTCTCACCCGCCGACTTCTTCGAGCGCTTCGAAGGAGGAGCCGCTGAACCATTGAGAGAGGCATCGTCCGAGACTACGAAGTCATCGTTGGCTGCATGGCCTGACTTGCGCTTAGCCATTTTCGTGATATGATTGGTTTGGGATGGAGGTGTTAGCTGACCTATACCGTACGGTCAGACTCTGACCGCGTGGAGAGGGGTTTTTGGAAACAGGACTAATGAGAAGATTCTTCGAAAATGAGGTTTATGATTTGGTGGTCAGCCTGAGTGAGAGCGTTGTACTACGTGCTCAGGTCGCGACTGCCAGTAGAAGAAAGACCCATGACGTCACGCGTGCATTCACGCGTACCCAGCATGCATGCACTTCCCCCGGCCAGGAGTACTCCCCAAGCAATGCTAGGACTATTGATCTTGGACGTCATGTTATCCTTCCTCCGACCTTTCAGATGCATTTCTCACTTAAGAGTCCCGATCCAGAGCCATCACAAGCTTGTGATTAGCCTCCTTGTTCTGCCGAAGAAACTCTCGGAAGGCTTGATGCTGCAGGAGCGCACCGACCGATTTGAATGGCATACCCGCCAATACCGCTTGTTTGTCTTGCTTAGAAGCTTGGCTCAGCAAAGGAAACAATAGTAAATCGAGACAGCTTGTCCAACATCAGGTTTTACTCGATATCACTCTTGTCGAACGACTTCGACGGCAAGGTTCACTAGATTGTGCGCGCGCTGGGTATCTTTCTATATACAAATTTTTACATCAACGAGGTCAAGAATCCACATCCAAGCCGGGGTTCATCAGCCGACCATATTCCAAAAGCATGCGCAACCACACAAGTCGTATGTCGACATCCCTCAACGCCTTGTTGTGCCACACCGTCGACTCCTCCGCCATGCGCTTTGCTAGCGCCTGACCCTGCACCGTGGTAGCGAAAAACCTCGCTATCTCCGGCAGTTCGTCAAAAGACGTGCTCATCGGCGCGTAGTGCACCCACGGTATTAGTCGATCATCATGCCACTCCTTAAAGATAGTCTGTTTGATTACCATTGAACGAGATTGGAGCAGACGATAGAAGCGGCCACTGAATGTGTTGCCTGCGGACTCGTTAGTTCTTTTGTCTTGCACACGATTCATCCCATTTTGACTTACCATCTACGTCCAAGACGAACTTGTGGGCATATGCCGCACCTTGCTCGTCTTTGTGTCCGACGCCAATCCCGAATGCTTCTTTCTCCAACTGGCAAGCGGCATCAGAGCACTGTACGACTGCGCTTATCCTGGTAGCGAAAAGCTCCGAGATCTCGGCCATGGTGGTGTATCTGGGCTGCCAGATACCACTGTTATTCTTGGTTTCTTCGAGAAGTTGTATTGCTTCGCTGGATCCTTTTTGCGTTTTGAGGACTAGTCGTTGGCGCTGCATCATCTTCCAATTTGATTCCGTAACCTGACCACCGGTTGCGGTGCCCACCCAGTAAAAGGCGTTGTCCTTATGTTCCCATGGTATATCTTGCTCTGCATTATAGTCGTCGCGGACTTGGATGTAGTAAGAACTTGGATAGAGGATGTCGTGGAAGTGCGACGGTTTGGATGCAGACCAAACCGGCGTCAGCTGTGTGGCCACATTGAGCGTGTCGGGCCTCATGAGAAAACCCTCTTGCTGTAGCAGCTCACAATTCTGGCAGACGTCTTTGCTGAACGTCGCGTTTTGAACAAACGTCAGAGGGTCTGTAAGCTTGCGGTTTGCTGCTGGGCATTCAATCTGTCGTGATGGAGAGTAGACACTGCAAGCCTGCGAAGTAGCAGACCATGCAGATTGTCCACCGATCCTGAGCAGAGGCGACAAGTTCGCTTGCACTTGATGCTCCGCGAACTTGTCCTTCGTCTTCGAGTCCTCCACGGCTTTACGAACCTCTTCCCAAGGAGCGCTCACCATGGCTTCATCGAAACCATTGATTGCCAGCGTCATGTTGTACGGAATTATGTCCAACCATGTTGTATTCGTCAACCGCTCGCATATATCCTTGAGGTTCTCGGACATGGTGAGCTTGCCATCAGTGATGTTGTATGTCACCATTTGACCTGACGCCTTTTCTAGGACTTTCTCAAGACGTTGCTGTAGCACATCTGGGTGAATACCATGGAAGGGTTCTAAACTATGCATGAGTGTGTCAAATTCATCAATCAACACAAACTGATTGTCTTGCGCTAGCTGAAACCATTTGGCGAAGCCAAGAGGTGGTCTGCGATGGTACCGTCGCTGATATTCCGTGACTGCCTGCTCGAGGGTTTGTGACTGCCTCGACAGCAAAGCATTAAACCGACGCCGATTAGAGGCAATGAGATTCTCAATGGGATGGCCTCCATTGTAACGACCGTGGCTAGTAAGGGCCATTTCTGCAGCCAACCTCGGGTCACGCCGGATCCACAAACCTACCGTGAGGACAAGGATGCACCCATAGATTGTTTGTCGTACATTTGTCGTAGGCCTCAGCACAAGTATTGACTGTGTTGCAGAGATCAGCAGTGCACCCACAGCTGGCGCAACGGAGCCAAATGTATTCCCTACCAGAGCCATTTCTGTACTCAAGGACATGGTGTCTAAGTTGACCGTAGTGTTCGTCAAATTGAAGCGTATAAGCGTGATTGTAGCAAGCCAGGATGTAGCTTGAAGTGAAGCGTGTAGTAAAACGCCAATGCTCGACATTTCCAAGTCCGGCCGGACAACGATGAGCACAATCGTGAGCATTGCGATGATCGGTTTGGACAGCATACTGACCACCTCGGCTGCACCTGACACGTCAGTGTCACTAGATTCATCACTCGTTGTTCGTTCAAGTCGCCAGATGCACTGGATGGCTGCTGTTCGTAGCATCAGAAACAACGCACTACCCAGTATCATAGGTGTCGTGTTCACAGTTCTCCTGTAGGTGAAGAGCAGAGCCCAACATACGAGGTTCAAAATTATTGAAGATGGAGAACCTAGAACTTCCTTCAGCTCGCCGGTACTTGAGGTACCCAGTGGTGAGTCCGCTGCAGAAAATGCTTTTTCCTCGCCATTGATTTCATCAGTTCTTTTTGCAGGCCACGCATGTGAACAGATAGTCACGGTAATTGTGGTCAGTGGTAAAGCCCACGTCAAGTTCTTTTGACCAGACAGTAGTTGTGATGAGGCAGCCAGTGCACCTGCTAACCACACTGCCTTTCTGCTTGACCAGAAGAGACGCAACTGAGGTGAATCAATCGTCGAGGCTGGAGATGGAGTAGGTTCGGAGGCTGCTCTCTGACACACAAATATGATGATCCAACTCAACCATTCAATCCATACCTCCTGTTGGAAAGGATTGGGGCTGTCATAAGTGTCATAATGTCGCCATGCTGACGAGCAGAGCAACACCAACATGGACACATAGGACACCTTTTTGGGAGGAGCGTTGCCAAATGCAGATGAGGCCCGCGAACTCCAGCTGAGAAGCGTTGACATGGTTGATCGATTACAAGGAGCGAGTTTGCTCGATTACTGTCCCTGAGCGACGACTGATCTTTTCCGCCTGATATCCTCAGCCGAATGTTCTGCAACCATGAACCAAGCCGATACGACTACTCGTATTCTCAACTTGGTTAGCTCGACTGTATGAGCCTCAAGCGCATGTCGTTCGTATTTCGCATGTTGTATTCCTGAAAGCGAGAAAATCTAGAAGATGAACGCAATAGTTTGATAAAGTCTTTATGCCGATCCAAAGGGGTCTTTAGGACGGCATGCCCCTCGCTATCGTGCTCTGGCGTTGTGGATAACAGCGGTCCATGCTTCGTATTCCCACTGGTCATGGACATTAATTTGAGCGTCTAAACTGAACTGAGGGCAGCATAGGGCTCCGTAGACCCACGCTGACTGCTGATGGAGATAAGACCTTACCAGATTTGCATTTACACCACAGTAGTATCCAATAAAAACCCTTCTAAGATGTGCCTCTTCCAGGAGGCATTCCAGCGAGATGGTGTAGTACTCAAGCCACAATCTCCACACTTGCTCCTCTTCACAGCTGCTACCACAACTTAGTCATATTGTCGTGCAGAGGGGGCTCGGATGTGTTGGTGCATGAGGACGTGGCGTGCGGACACATGACAGTGATCGTGAGAGCGCGTGGCACCTCACGTCTAAACTCGAGCCGCTGGAAAGACTCTGAGCGCTGACGATTCGAGGGTGCACAACGACGGTCCTTTTGCGAGGTGGAAAATACTTGAGCAAGGAATCCGGCCGATGTCCGTATCTGTGGTAGACGCTATCCAGGGATCTCAGCTGAATCTTATTTCGATTAAGCCTTGCTTAGGAAGAGGCGGCTTTCAGCTCCCGCGACACGAATGCACCAGTGGAAAGGTCCTTGGGACAGACTCGTCACTGTAATAATTAGTCTGGATCCGCCCACTTAGCTGACTAGCCTATTACGGGAGTATGTCTCCCTACTATGGCTCCGGACTGTATGCCTGTACTTGGTCAGGTGCTGGTATTTAGGGTAGTAAGAACCTTAAGTTTTGGTTGCATTTCCACTGTAACGTGACATAAGATCGGATCCATACTACCCTAAATACCAGCATCCGACCAAGTATACTCAGACCACTTGTCAAACATGTATCGTACCATTCGTACTCGCTAGCTATCTAAGCTAATGTAAAATGTATTGTAGATAGACATGTGTGTGATGAATTATTACCTTGAGAAGTAGTGGAGGGTATCGGGGAAATTTTTAGAGATGTACGGACTAAGATTACCGTACAGTGACGAGTAGCATGTTCTTACGTGTTTGATAGAGGGCAATCGATCTAAGGGCAGCCAGCGATAATGCCACGCAATAATCACAGAGTTGCGGCAAGGTAGTGGGGCTGAGTCTGATCCTTTTTCAGTTTTTGCGACGTCTAATTACAAGTACACACAAATTACCATTGCCTACCTAAACAAATGTAGCTGCCGACCAGCACGTGGCTACAGCATCGTCGGGTTCAGTAATTTTGCCTCATCAGGGACCAAGTCTCCGTGGCGGCAATGAAGCGTCGAGGACGGCGTGACCATGGAACAGATCACCTGTCAAACATTCATGATGGCACATTACGCTGTAAAAGTTTGTTAGGTTTGCCGGCTGTTGCGCTTGACCTTTTTCGCATGTAGCGTAAAGGCGTGCTGAAGCTCGCCCTAGTACTAGTAGTACGTGTCAATCGCTCACAAAATCCTCAAGTTAACAGCATCGAGTGCAACAACAGAGGCAACACATCTTCGCTCGAGGTGTTCTCTGGCAGACGGTAAACTTGCTTCATGATACTAGCTGTCCGAGGGCAGGCGTAGTGTGCCTGCTCTCAGGATTACTCAACCTAATCAGGCACGATGCTGTGCCGAAACTTCCAATCTCGAGCTTGTGCTCAACGATTCTGGAGTCGTCCGCATACTGTGGGTCTGCAGACTCATCAGTCGCTACGGTCTCAACACGTCTTTAGGACGTTCAGATGGAACGCTTTTCAGAGGCAACGACAGGAGAATGAGCAGGCTCAAGCAAAGGTGCCTGATGATGCACCTGTCAAAGCTGAGATCACACAAATATCTCGACCAGAATCAGCCGAGAAACCGTCGCCTGTCGGAAGGAATGCCAAAGCCGCTCAAGATGCGAATCTTCAATCCAAGACAGAGTTGACTAAGAAGGAGCAGCGTCAGATTGATTTCGCTATTATGAAGGAGATGGTTAGGTATTTGTGGCCCAAGGGCGAGATAGGGACCAAGGTCAGAGTTGCGAGCGCGCTAAGCTTGCTCGTTGGTGCCAAGATCCTCAATGTCAACGTGCCATTCTATTTCAAGAGTATTGTCGACTCCATGAACATTGACTTCATGTCTGTCGGCGGGACAGCTTGGACCGTTGCCGGCTCTATGATCGTGGCTTACGGCGTCACGAGATTTGGTGCAACAATTTTCACAGAGCTCAGAAATGCCGTCTTCGCCAGTGTCGCACAAAAGGCCATCAGGAATGTGGCGCGAAACGTCTTTGAACACCTTCTGAGACTTGATCTCAACTTTCATTTGTCACGACAGACCGGCGGTCTGACCAGGGCGCTTGACCGAGGCACCAAAGGCATAAGCTTCCTGTTGACGTCTATGCTCTTTCACATCTTTCCCACAGTCCTCGAGATATCGCTAGTTTGCGGCATATTGACCTATAACTACGGCGCATCATTTGCTGCTATCACTGCTGGAACTATGGTCGCCTATAGTGCATTTACCATTACCACAACAAGCTGGAGAACAAAATTCCGAAGACAGGCCAATGCTGCCGATAATCAGGGCGCCACTGTGGCCGTGGATACTCTCATCAACTACGAAGCGGTCAAGTATTTTAACAACGAGAAATTCGAAGTTGCTAGGTATGACCAGGCGTTGAAGAAGTACGAAGATGCCTCTATCAAAGTTACGACGTCGCTAGCCTTTCTCAACAGTGGCCAAAATATCATCTTCTCCAGTGCCCTTGCAGCCATGATGTACATGGCGGCAAATGGTGTTGCGACAGGTGCTCTCACTGTTGGCGATCTCGTTATGGTCAATCAGCTCGTCTTTCAGCTGTCAGTGCCTCTGAATTTCCTCGGCTCTGTGTATCGCGAGCTGAGGCAGTCACTCCTAGACATGGAGACATTGTTCAACCTGCAAAAGGTCAACGTAACCGTGACAGAAGTGGCTAACCCACGTCCACTGGCACTCACAAGAGGCGGGGAGATTAGGTTCGAGAATGTTCAATTTGGATACAATTCCAACCGACCAATTCTTAAAAACCTCACCATGACTATCCCCGCAGGCAAGAAGGTTGCAATAGTCGGTCCCAGCGGTTGCGGCAAGTCAACCATTTTGAGACTACTGTTTAGGTCATACGACGTGCAAGGCGGTAAGATTTTTATCGATGGGCAAGACATCACAGAAGTCAGCCTTGACAGCCTGAGACGGAGCATCGGAGTAGTCCCACAAGACACGCCACTTTTCAATGCTACCATCGAGCACAATATCCGGTACGGTCGAATTGATGCTAGCTCCGAGGATGTCAAAAAGGCCGCACAACGCGCGAGAATTCACGACCACATCGAGAGACTACCAGAAGGATACAACACCAAGGTAGGCGAAAGGGGCATGATGATTTCAGGGGGCGAGAAGCAGAGGCTTGCGTTGTCCCGGATGCTGTTGAAGGATCCGCCTCTACTATTTTTTGATGAAGCGACCAGCGCGTTGGATACCTACACCGAGCAAAACGTCATGCAGAACATCAACAGCATCTTGAAAGAGAAAGGACGTACAAGCCTCTTTGTTGCTCACCGCCTGAGGACAATATTCGACAGCGACATCATTTTTGTGCTTCGAGACGGAGTTGTCGCGGAACAGGGCACACATTCTGAGCTCCTCGAGCAGAAAGGATTATATGCAGAGTTATGGTCTGCGCAAGAAGTCAGTCTCGGGCAGGATATCGATCTTGAGCGGAATTTGGAGGAAGAACGGAGTACGTGAAGCAAACCCAAGCATAGACTGCCCGAGCACCTGAATATCGCAGGCCTGCATCTTTCCGTGTGTGTCCTAGCCAAGTCTCTCGGCATCTCCGGGCCCACACCCACATGTTCAAAACAAGACTTCGATGAGAAGCGCCAAGTCTGATACAAGTCCGAGTGCAAAGCCAAGCGACCAGTCTATCGTGATCTAGCTTGCACCGCCACCTGTCTCCTGATGCATCTGTACTGCAGCTCTTAGTCTTCGAGGTTCCTGGACTCTGCAATTTCCTGCGAGAGCATATGGCTTCAGGTACTAGGTGTGGCGACCCAAAGACAACAGCCTTTATGCGCCGTCTATAATGAGTCGACGTTGATGTTGACAATTACATGTATCTGATTTAGAAGTGGACCATCAAGCACTGCGACCTCTTTTGAAGAGACCTTGATTGTGGTACCAAGAAAAAGATGGCAGTAGGGTTCCTGCTGTTATGACTACAGCATACAGAGAACCAAGTTCGCGTCATGAGCACAGGCTTCTAGGCGAACAAGAGGCGGACGCACAATAAATTCCCAGATCTATTGTCTGGTAGGCAGGCAACTGTGTTCTCGCGCTGACGATGGTTCGTCCAATTACATCGTGGCTGCTTTCGGACAGCTGTGTATGCCTCGTCCAACTACAGTGAGAAACGCTTGAGATGGTGCTGTTTCTATCGAAGACACACGCAGTGCATATGTCGACTGGGAAAGACGACGGCGCAGTAAGGACTTCTTCACGTGTGGATCCCTAGCAGTCACTTCCGCTGACTGCCATTCCAAGGAGTTCCAGTAAGTGAATAATGCCAAGCTCAATTTCGGCGGACTGCTGTCCCATGGTCGGCCAAGCTAATTCACAAGCAAAGCTTTCCTCGATCCGGATCAGCGGACAAAATTTCTGGCAGCGATAAGCTTAATCAATTGAGCTTACTATGCTTGATGCCTTAATAGGCAAACATCTCCGTCTCGCCGTGACATACAAATCCTCGGCTTCTCGGTTGCGTCAGTGCTCGCAAAGGAACATGCAGATATTGCCGATATTATGAAATTACGCAACTCGAGCCACGAGATGAGCGGCTCTAACTACGATAATGTGTACAAGCATACCGTAGAGAGTCTCATCAGTACTTCAGCTTACCTTGAAACACTGTTGACCTTGCGTAGTACCCGAGTCAGTAAGAATGTGGCTTGCTCATATACTGAACATTCATCCGAGGATAACCAGAGCGAACACGACACCTCAAAGTCTAGATGCCGAAGACGGGTAATTATTGGCGACATTTTGGATTCTGCCAAGGTAGCCAAGGGGCTAGCCAAGACGCCAGAAGTCTTGCCATGCCTTCCCCTTGCAAGCCTCATCGACCGTGAAATCTGGCCTCTTCGAGCCTTTTTCACACTTTTTCTTAGATAGTCAGGTCATTTACTGAGAGCATAATAATGCATCGATAGTGAGAAGATGCTTACGGCCCTGAAAGCAGGACGACCGCATCACTAGCAGGTGGTGCAGTTCAGACGCTAACGCTTGGCTTGAAAATCAATGCGAAATGGTGTGGAGCCACGGAGTAACAAGCAGCAGGAAAGTGGGCAAAGTTTGCAGGCGGAAGGCTTGTCTGTCATGAATTGGCATGATCAGCTTGTCGTGGCTTTTTCTTGGTCGCGAATCTTGACTCGTCGAGAGCTCCCTACTCTTTGTGCCCAGGCTTGGAAGTGTCATATCCTTCCAGGACTCAATCATTTGAGTCTTGGCTGGGTCTAGGCAGCCCACGTACCTGCCAGTCTGCTTGCTCCATAGTTGTGGAACATGGTCACGAGACTTAGCAGGACGATGAAGGGTCTGCTGCTACCTTTGGACCATGTTGAATGACTATACAATGTTCAATGCACGTATGGCTCAGCTTTCGGTGCTCCAAAGACAGTGTGCATGGTTAGCTAGATTCAGCCGTAGTGTCGATGGAAAGTTGACTTCGCATATACGGGTACTTTAAGCATACAAAAGAAGCGTAACAACATGACTCCACCTTTGCAGGAAGGGCAAAACTTAGTACTTGGTAGGGGCGCTGCGCTTGCCCAAGAGGGATGCCGAGAGCACCCAAGGATCCGTCTGACGCAGCCATCGATGATACTTCTGACCCGCCTACACTTTGCTCTTGTCACGCACTGATCACAAGGTAGACAGACATTACATACCTATTTCCGCCCGTGTTCCGTGGTGCTCCTCTGTTCACCTCTACCACTACTTACAAGCTTTTCCATCCGCCATCCCAAACAATCGCAAAGCTCGTCCCTATTCAATTCTAGCCATTTGCATTTGGTCCCTTGATTCATTGCCGAGTACTTCGGAAACTTCGAGAGGATTTGACGGGAGTTGTCCAAGTTTGCTATTCTGTCAGGAGCACCAGACGTCAAGGTCCTGCCGTAGTAGCTTGCCGATGTTGCGCGATCGCGTCAAGCACAACCTGGTTATCCGAATAGTGAGTGAGGAGTTGGGCGCGCAAAAGCACCCACGAATGCTAATAAGGTCAAAGCTCCCTTAACACTTGCGAAAAAGCCTATACTCGCAGTTGACTGCGATATCGCACTCTATCCGACGCTGCTCAGAAGTGTCAAAGACCTAGCGCTATGGAGACCTACAACGGTCATGTGCGCACTCCTAACGACGCAATCATCCTCTTCGAGGCCTGCCGACTGGGCCTGTTACCTCGTGTACAAAGACGTTTATCCGAGAAGGAAAGGCAGTCTATCAGATCCGGGTCTGTCTTCGTATGGGATGAGCGTGAGGCTGGCATGAGGAGATGGACCGACGGCAAAAGTTGGAGTGCTAGTCGTGTGTCAGGCAGTTTCCTCACGTATCGAGAAATGGAGGGCAAGCGAGGGGGCAATAGCTTTAGCACGCCTGCCAGCAACCAGCAGCAGAACAACGGAGACAGAACACCCGACAGTGGACCAACCGGCATGGACGACGGAGTGGACGCAGAGGAAGGCCCCGATGGGTATAGGTACAAGCCAGATGGCCTGATGAAGCAATCGTTCAGCTTAACGACTTCGCAAGGCCAGCATCTCCACTTGATCAGCTACTTCTCGAGGTCTACACCCACGGCAATGGGACTTCGACAACCGAGCAACGACCCGAATCTTCAGACGATCCAGATTCCAAAGGGTATGTACCCTGAGTCGACTGTTGCCGATGCGTCGAACACACCAGCAGTGACGAGGTCTCCCATGCCTGGGGCGCCGAATTATGTTATGACAGCAGGCGGGCCTTTCGGTCGCGCGCCACCTCCCCCTCCTCCTGGCTACCCACCCGGCTTCATGGCCCATCCAGGGTACATGTACCCCATAAGCCCGATGCACACGCCACCGGGTCCTTATGGCTACCCATACATGCACCCGATGCACTACTATCATCCGGCGGCATTCGCACCTCCTCCACCTCCACCACCTCACCTGCCGGTCAACTCAGCTCCTCCCTCATCATACGATCAAAGACCCCTCAGAGGCTCCATGCAAGCCCCCAAAAGCCCTGGAAGGATCAGTACGACGACCAACAACGAGAACATGCCCTCCGGTCAAGACAAGCCACAGAACCCACCTACAAACACATCAACCTATCCTATCACTCCCGGATCAGATCGGCCACCTCCGGCCCAGATAGACCCACGTTTGACGGACAGTGCGGCCCAGGCAACGACACCAACGGCGGGCGCTCCTCCACAGTCCTATTCGCAATCGTATCCGCAGCCCTACTCGCAACCATATTCGCAACCGCACTTGCAACCGCATTCGCAGCCGCAGCATGAGATGCAACGTCAAAGGTCTCAACAGTACCATACCATGTCTTCTGGGGCAAACGCGCCGTCAATAACGTCGTTGGTGAACGCTGCAGCACAAGCTTCGCCACTGCCGTCGAAGAGGACCACGGACTCTGAAAAAGAACGTCAGGGGAGTGTCAGTCCCGGGGGTACGAGGTATGGAGCACCTCCACAGGACATCCCAAGTGAGAAGCTTGCTTTCAGAGAAGACAAGATGGCGCTGAGTAAACTTGATCGGGTGTTTGCAAGGGTATGAGATCTCAGAGTCAGAAAGATCCGTCATGAGTATTTGATGTATTAGCAAGGAGTTCAGGAAGTCCTCGTAAGGAGGCGAAGCTAAAGTGCTTCATGTGGTTGGCATGTCTCACCACTCCAGTCACTTATGTGGAATGGACGGCCATTCCAGCTCTCGGGATTGGTACGGTTAGAGCCTTGAAGACTAGAGCCAATGCAAATTCGTGCATCTATCTCGCTACCATAACTTACTTTCCTGGAGTGCTGGCGACCTTCCAGGATGCAAAGTGATCGGATTATACTCTGACTACTGCCGTCTCGCTTGTTTGTCTTCAATTCCAGACACTATTCAGCTACAGGCGCCCAACATGGGTGCGTAGTGACACTGGCCTCATCTGTTGGTAGCAGTGCCTAGGTATCCAAGCATATGCTCTCGACGTCGTTATGTCACAAAGTGCTTTGACCATAGCGCTCTGCAAGTTGCTCTTTGTGCAGCCGTGATCGGTCACCTGTCGTTCGACCTGCCTAATCGGTACGGTGCAGGGTCCTGTCGGGTCTGGCCGCGTGAGATCTGGATCTGGCAGATCGGGGCGCAGCCCACTCTGTGACTTCGCCTCCGTCTATGACTCGTTCGTTGGAGCTCTCCTGGTCATCGGACCGTTGACATTAATTCAGCTTGGATCTTGTCGAGCCTTTCTTTCGCGGACTCGAGATCGTTGCCTCATCAGCTCTCACCACCAAAATCACGCCTATACACAACCATGCACATTGTCCCCACGTCCAAATACGACCTCCATCCTCCTTTGACTCCGATCTAGCCACGACACCTCAGATCGCCACCAGTGCAACCTTGCAGCACGACATGATAGAATTTGGCTCCTCGAGCTCGTCATGGAGCTTCGAGCCTGCTATCACCCTCTTGAAGGCCACCGCAAACGGTGACCCAACTCTAGAAGCAACAGAAATAGCTCAGCCTGAACTGTCACCACTGCCCACGCCAGCGCCGCAATACGCAGCGAGAGGGGGGCTAGGCGATTTTACCCAGATATGGAAGCACTTGGGCGTCAACTACAGCTCGCCTGATGCACACACGGTCGACGATGCGTACGACGAAGCCAAGCTTGGCTCCTCCATCGGCTCTGATGCTTCTCAGCTGGTGAAAGCAGTCAAGTGGCGAGATGAACAAGATGGAGCAGACCTAGAAGACAACGTCGAACCGGAGCAGGTCACTGCATCCAATCTACGCACGAGGAAACGTGCTGCCAGAAGAGCCCGCGCGAGGGAACGAGAACTACAACTTGCTCAGGCGACATTCGACCCGGTCTCTGACACTGCTAGCGACGGTGAATCAGGTGAAGAGTTGGAATCAGTCAGACGCTCGCCAGACCGACGCTCTCTGATCGCTGATCTGGTCGGGCGACCTCGGCCTCGGCCAACCGAGAATATCTCACCCCCAACCTCTCCTTCGCCGCCAAAGGAGCGCGCTGTGCTACGAACACCTACGAAGAAAGAGTGGCCTACAGCAAACCCTTTCCTATGGTCCACTCCTATTCTCCAATCGTCTACGAGCAAGAACACAATCTTGCCTACTGATGGCCTGACTCCCTACCTGCGGAAAGTTAGTCTTATCTCTCAGCTCAGCCTGAGGTTCCCTGATGAACAGAAATATCTGAAGAATGAAGGACTTCGATCTCCGGCATTCAGCCCATTGAATACTTCGCCAATAGGCATACATGGTGAGCCTTTCAATCCTCTTCACCTCGAAACGTGGCGACCACATGCTAACCTCAAGAAGTTTTCATTGATTTTTCCAATATTGCTATCGGCTTTCACGACTGCTTGAAAGTCGCTCGTGGAATTCCCGTATCAAGTCGCGTGAGGCGCGTTCCTCTCAATTTCCATAATCTGTCGCTTGTCCTGGAGAGAGGCAGGCCCGCGGCCAAGAGAGTGCTGTGCGGCTCAGAGCGAACATCTACTGTTGACCAAGCAGAGGCTTGTGGCTATGAGGCAAACGTCCTTGATCGAGTCCACAAAGTGAAGACTCCAACACCGAGGAAGAAGTACTACCCTGGCACCAACGGTGGAGGCTACAATTCAGCCTCGGGTATCTCGTATGGTGAGACCAGTGGTTCGGAAACACCAGCAGCGACTTATAAATGGTCTGAACAAGCTGTCGACGAGATCCTCCACCTGAAGATGTCACACTCTATCCTTGACGCAGAGAAACCCTCTACTATTGTTCTCGCTACCGGCGATGCTGCAGAAGCAGAATATTCAGATGGGTTCCTGCGCATGGTTGAACGTGCATTACGAGTCGGGTGGTCTGTTGAGTTGATCAGCTTCAGGCAAAACACGTCAAGTCTGTACAAGAGGAAGGAATTCAGACAGAAGTGGGGCCCCATGTTCAAATGGATACAGCTGGACGACTTCGTTGAGTCGTTGATTGATGAAGGGTCGTGAGAAGCGAGTAGCACTCCGACCTCCGTCACCCCTGGAAGGGATGCCGCTACTCAACCCACGATTTTGCTCGCCTGGGAAATCACGAAGACCTGAAAGACTCGGAAATAATGCTATGGAATAGCAGTATGCGGATCACGAGATTTGAGAGATCAAGCTCGTACGATCCCGGATCCAGGCTGCTATCGAGCTGAGCATTAGTTGCGTCTGTGAACGGACGTATGCTTTTCTACAGTCTTCGTCCGAGTGGTCAAGGCCGGTCAGTTTGGCTAGTCTTGCAACATCTTTTGGCCACTTCAACGGTTGTCATAGAATGCGCCACAAACGTGAATGGACATTCAACTTTCCATGGGATCGTCTCAAACCGGTCTAAAAGCTCAGAACAAGAGAGTAGGCTCGGTAATGTTTGACAATAAGGACGTATGGCAAGGCCTACGAACACATCTTCGGTGCCCTCTCCAAAGACGGGCACCTTGATGGATGTGCTGCTTTGTTGAAACGCCCGGATGCTACGATGAGTCGAGCGGATAGCGTATTAGCACGGGAGGTGGCAACTTAGTGTAACCTTCTATAGCTCATCTGTTGATAATCGTAGCCACTATCTCCCATCCTTTGCAGATAGTTTCGTATCGAATTTGCCGTACAACTTGCTGAAGCTTCGTACACAATAGCCTACGAAATTGCCCGGCTCACCAACTGTTCAAAGCGTTCCGAAGATTCCTGTAATGTGTCATAGTCGGCTGAACCTGAAGTTCTAGAAGGCATAGTAAGTGACAGAAACAAATGCATCTCGATCGCTGTTATCAGATCGGACGAGAAATCGCATGGCAAACGCAGTAAAATCTTTTGGCGCCTCCTTATGCGATCCACACTTGCGGCTCTGTCGGGATAGTGGAGAGTGTGGCGTTCATAGATTTTAATCGAAGGGCACTTCATCGTGATTCCATAGTTGTGCAGTGATGCGCGCACGACAAGCAGGTCGACGGCAATGTAGTGCAGGCACGCTTGGAAACTCGAGTGCCAGATTGCTAAGCAATTGCAGTAAAACGCTCAGGCTTGTGGTACCAAAAGTAAGTAATGCTTGAATGGCTCAAGCACATGCAACGTACTTTGCGCGTGGAATAGACATCCGGAGCTTTGCAGGATTCAAGCTTTTCCGGAACTTCATTGACGAAATCTCGAAAATTAAGTCATCGCTCTGATGCTCGCGTGATGCACTTCGAGACGTTATCGGCTTGAGGATCTTGTCCACCTGTCTAAGTCTACGATAGTCGAGCACAAAGCTGGCTTCACGAGAGGCACTCTCGGTACGACACAGGTGTTGGTATAGTAAGCATCTCGTGATGGTCTGCTGACGCCTTCGGAAACGGAAGTAATCAAAGCCCGATCGGATGCCAGCCTTGTGTCCGATCCTTGGAAACAAGCATTTCTCTAGTGCTAGCAGGGCGATCTGCTAGTACCTGTAGTAGTATTGTAGATGGACGATAGAGCACTGGCTGCTTTTTGTCCGAGCTCTAGGTCGATCCCTCGATGAGGCACCGTTATTTTACATGACAAGCCCACAGACAACTTGACTTCGGCCTACGTGGACAGCAAGCCGGGCACGTCCGCTATAGTCCCAAGTTCTGCTAATCTAGCACATGCCCCGTGACAGAGATACGTTGCACAAACAGAATTCCGACCTTCCATATACGTCAAGGGTGTGCGTCACGTCAGCAAGCGATAGACGGCTGGACCGTTCAGGTCAGTGAAGACAACAGTCAGGCTCACCACCGGCGCTGACGCGGATGGAACATCGATTGGAGGAAAGTCTACCCATCACATGCAGTGGACATCGTTAGCACTTTCTACCGTAAGGTACTAGGTTAAGTGCGAGCACGAGGCCTATGGATTACAAAGCGCTCTTCGCAAATCTCAACCAACGACGTCCTTTTGCAAAACCTTCCCGCCACTGCATGCTTGTCATGACTACAACACAGTTTTTCCAGTTCCACCCACGACTACCGAGGCTCTGCCTATGCCCGTTGACGCACTGGATGCACTCCCCAGAGAATTGGTTCCCGAGGTCTGAAGTTCGCAGGGGGTCGACGGATATATTTTGTGGAAGATGGAAGCGCGGAATTATGAACCCGCTTGTTGAAGGGTAAGTGTGTCAGCAGCTGCAGCATCCTTGATCACTGAAGCATGGCAAAAGCTTTTGGTGACGGAAAAAGAATTCATAGCTCATGATCTGCCGCTACTCGGCCTAGTGTACCGGCCACCTACGGAATCCGCTATCCATGGGTCCCTCTGCACGCTAGTAGTGTGCACAACTCTTGTTCGTGCGCATGGCTATTTTTCTTGCATCATGTTGATAGGCGTCAACACTCTTCTCGCGCACATCCGCCAAACCCGTGGGCATAACCCGTTACCGTTGTTCGTTACAGCTCGCCTCTGCCTCTGGTAAGCAGCTGTCGTTATCCATCTGCGGTCCGAGTTTCCGGCGATGACATTGTTCTCCTAACACCGAGGGCGCGACTTTCTGCCCCTGGTTCTTTCGTCATCGCGAACCTGCCATATTACTAAATATGAAGCAGAGTCATGATTACTCACGGTGTCTAAGATCATTTATGTTTCTTGCCTACGGGCATAGTGTTTTGCTGCTACTCATTCCTTGACTCTATACCGCGTGTGTTCCTCCCTCACGTACGACCGTGATCAGATCCCCCACACCAAAGTCGTCTCTGTTTACGACGAAGAAGCAGCAAAAGATTCCTGAATAGCCTTGAAACATATCACTGTATCCCTCAAGCATATCTTTCCCCCCCAAACAGCAGCGCGGATGGGGTGTCTCAGACCAGATGGGGCAGCATTGCTGCTTTGCGCACTCGCCGCGCTGGCCGCTGCCCATGGTGAAGAGCATACGAACATGGCCCTGGGCAGCATGAACCAGACTACGAATTCGACGTCCGACGCAGACCCGGACCGCAATTATAACCTGTTCGACAAGCCAAACTATGCCAGCCTGGAAGTGCATTCTTCTTCGATGCTCGCGCATATTGCTTTCGAGGTTTTGGCCTGGTTCTTTGTTCTACCAATCGGTGAGTCGAGCAGGTAAGGACCCAGACGATCTCTCTAACTGATCTTCGTAGGTGTGATGTTCAGTATATCGCGCTCGAAGCTCGCGCTACCTGTCCAGCTTGCTTTCCTTGTTCTGAATGGTCTTGGAGTAGTATGTGGCACAGTCTACAACATCAGCACGCCCGATTTGTACAAAGGTAACGCACATCACAAGATTGGCTGGATCGCGACATGGGTGTTCACGGCGCATGTGGTGATGAGTCTGTTATTCTTTTATGCGGGTCGCAACAAGCAAGAGACGATTACTTCGAGCGAGCGTGCCACCTTCCTACCCCCGTCGCTGCATTCGATGAACCAACCGTACCACAAGCCTAGCTGGTCGGGGGATAGTGGTCACGGCACAGAGCCTCCATCTCCGACGAGTACTTCGCGTACACGATCACTAGATCGCGATTACACCTTTGACAAGCCTGAGCAGGAAGAGCCGGAAGACATGCAAGACATTCCTATCCAGCCTGTGCGGCGACGGCCTTCGTGGTTCCGAAATACTAAAATCGATAAATACCTTTCAAGGTGCTTGCCACAAATCGCGTCGCAGCAAGCAATCAAGATTGCCGAGCTCGCTTATGAAATGATCGACCGGACAATTCTTATCCTTGGCTTCATTGCCCTGACTAGCGGAATTGTCACCTATGCGGGCATCTTCCGAGCCCTCAACGTTTTCAATGGTCTGGCTCACTTCGTCAAAGGCGGTGTATTCTTTTGGTACGGCTTATTGACTCTTGGTCGATGGCTTGGTAGCTTCGCCGACCTGGGATGGGCATGGAACCTCAAACCTACCAGATCTGAAGTTGGCTGGAAAGCTCGTGTTCCGACAGCGGAGTTCGTCGAGAGCTTTGTCATCTTCCTGTACGGGTGCGTCGACGTTTTCATGGAGCATCTTGCTGCATGGGGCAAACCGTGGACAGCAGAAGACTTCGAGCATGTCTCGATTGCGCTGTTGTTCTTTGGAGGCGGATTGGTGAGTTCAGACAATTCAAAGGCGTTGCACCCATGCTAACTAAATCCAGGCCGGTATGCTCATCGAGTCAAAGAGACTGCGCACGTGGCTGAACACAAACGTCGACCTGATGCCGAGTCGAACCGAAACACATTACGAAGAGGCGCATGCCATTCGCCAGCACCCCCGATCATACTCAACATCTCTTAACGTCATGCCAGCACTCGTCATTCTGCTGCTTGGCCTCATGATGTCGTCTCATCACCAAGCCTCGATGGTGTCACAGATGGTTCACAAGCAATGGGGCACGCTTCTAGCAGGCTTCTCGTTGTGCAGGGCTTTTACTTATCTCCTGAATTACCTTGCGCCACCCAAGACAGTATACCCGTCTCGCCCGCCTACCGAGCTTGCGGCATCCTTCTGCCTCATCTCTGGCGGACTGATTTTCATGCTCAGCACCAAGGACGTTGTCCATTACATGGAAGTATACAACCTAATGCCTATGTTTATCCTGACGGTCGCCCTGGGCTTCTCGGCGTTCATGATGGCGTATACCATGTTTGTGGTCGGTTTGAAGGGCTGGGCTATCCGACGGGAGCAAAAGGTCATGGCTCAGAGGCCATTTTAGACGGGTCAAAGGAAGAAGAGGATCATGAACGGAATGGGATGCGCTGATTGCAGACATTGGGCTGTTGACCTCCAAGCAAGGAGCTGGATTGGCGAACGTTGGGACTAGATTTTGCTTTCATGGTTATTAGCGCTGTGCGATACGATACCCCCTATAGCATTGCATCCAAGCATGCAAGAGCTTGCGAATTTGATGGCGCCGGAGGTACCACTTGCTCACTTAGCATATTAATTGACAGTCCTAAGAACAATCAATATTGGACTGAAAGAAAGATAAGCTATAAAATTTCGATCCAAGTAATACTTTATCTACGCTGCTGCCTGAGCCAGCCCAGGACTGTGCCCAGAGCGGACCGTACGTGCGTAAGCTACGCCACGGGTCATACAAATTTCCGAATCAAAGTGATGTCCAAAAAGTGCCGCGTCCCGCGTCGAGCCGCGCCCTTGAATTCTTGTCATCAGTTCATTGCTTTCGTCGCGTTCTGAATCGACCTACAACTTGCCGGCAGCCTTGTCTAAGCTCGGTTTCGTTGCGCTTCTGTACGGGCAAAGTATCATCTGCCGCCCCGACGAGCTGAAGTAGGCAACTACGACCTGTAGAAGGGGACAGAGGACGAGCTTCGAGGCAGCGCAGCACCAACCAAGTCAGAGACCGCGCATCAACAGTCCAATAAACGCCTCCTACCGAGTCACGCTGCACCGTGTCGGCTGCTCGCCGCGATGCCATCGAATCCACCCGCAGGCCTCAACCGCCAGGCGTCCTCTTACAAAGTCTCCATCCCGAATCCGACACGCATACGGTCCTATCTCTTTCGCCTGCCGCTGTTCACACGGATCATCCTCCTCGTCATACTCGCGCTATGGGTCCTGGAGCTTCAGAGCGTGTGGAACGTGATAGAATGGGGTGCGCTCATCCCAAACGAGGTCGGGCTGGGGAGCATGTACAGGCTGAACACCTACCCTCTCGTCCACCGTGGTCTGATCCACATGCTCATGGACACGATCTGTCTGATCCCGCTGCTGGAGCGGTTCGAGAGCGAATGGGGCACGCTTAACTGTCTAGCACTGTGGTTGGGACCGTTGAGTACCTTGCCCGCAGGCGTGTATATTGTCATTGAAAAGTTCGTGTTACGCGGCAACACGGCTGTGCTGGGGAGCAGTGTGTGGGTGTTCTTGCTGTTGGGGATCGAGGCTATCAAGACTTTCAGGGCAAATCCGTACTTGGAGTGAGTATTACGGCTCCAGAGCTGCTAAGAGGGGCAAAGTATTAACACGTTGCGCAGGATCGGGTCTGCGAAGATACCTACGTGGGTCACGCCGTTGGCACTAATCGTGGTTACATCGGTGCTGATACCGAATGCTTCTTTCTTGGGGCACCTTTGTGCCGTTACTGTTGGTTACTTATGTAAGTTTTCCTTCAAGAGTGCTTCTATGGCAGCTGCTGACTCCATGTAGTTGGACTGGGATATCTGAAATTCCTGGCCCCACCCGAGAAGATTTCGAGGTGGATAGAGGCCAAGCTCAACCTGCTTGGACGCCTTCCTCATTATGTGTCTGTAGACCAGAAGACGTATGGTCGGTATGGCGTGCTGCCCCAGTCAGAAGGACCAAGTCCCAGCAGTCATAGTGTGCCGATAGGCATGAATTGGCTGGGAGGCGGCGGCCAGAGGCTGGGATCTTGAAAGAAGCTGTGCCATCTTTTCGTATGATGTATGAATAATATGCCTTATATATAGAATAATTAGTATCTTCTACCTCGAAAAAGGATCTCTGGAACACGCTTCGCGTGTCAGGCTGGTGTCGCCCCCAATGTGGGAAACTATGCGCAATTGCGGAGTTAAAAGACATGTGGCCTTCGGTCCATCAACTCGAATTCACGACTGCACTCTAGGCCTTGCTATGAAGTCGACGCGACAGAGCAAGGGACAATGGGACTCCTTCGTAAGTCCACTGACGCTCTATCTGCAAAAGCGCCTTGTGCTGACCAGCAACAGGCTCTTCTCTTGCTAACATCCGCACGAGTCCTCGACTGCTGAAAGTCCCGCCATATATCTCCCTACTATGCTTCCTCGGCGGCATTGTATGGATCCTGCTACTGCCACTCGACGAGTACTCCCGCCGAACATATATCTCGGAGAATGCCCTCCTGCCTGGCCAAGTGCACACGTACTTTGAAGGCACAGAGCAGAACATTTTCCGAGCCTACAGGCATGAAGTCGCAGACATCGTCGATATCCACGAGCAGATCAATCAAGATGGGTCGAAGGGATATGTGAGGGCCACAGAGCAACATCGGAACCAAAGGATAAGAGATCTCTTCGGCAACTCGGGAATCAAGAGTGCTGTTCAGTCGTACAAGTATACTGTCGGCGGCCAGGACTTTGAAGGGGAGAATGTCTACGGCATTGTTCACGCGCCACGAGGGGATGGCACCGAGTCCATACTCATCGTGGCTCCGGTCGAGAACTTCGAGAAGCAGCTGAACACGAACGGGGTGACATTGCTCCTTACCCTTGCGCGCTACTTCTCCAGGTGGTCGCTATGGTCAAAGGATATCATACTACTAGTCACGCCGGATACATCGACAGGACCGCAGGCTTGGATCGATGCGTATCTGTCGCAGCACGATCCTGAGAAGGTGGCATCGTTGTCCTTGAAGTCAGGAGCTATACAGGGCGTGATATGCATCGACTTCCCCTTCAGGCACTCCTTCCACGCTCTGCATATATCCTACGACGGGATCAACGGGCAGCTCCCAAATTTGGATCTGATCAACACCGCGACACAGATCTCAGCGGGCCAGCTGGGTATCCCAGTGTTGATGCAGTCCCAGCATCGCTACGTCAAACCTGAGGCGCAGCATCATTACCTCAGTAGACTGAAAGTGCTTGGCCATGGTATGCGTAATCAGGCTGTTGGTCATTCCACAGGCGCTCATTCGGTGTTCATGCCATATCACATCGACGCCATTACCTTGACAGCTGTTGGCCATGGGCAGCAAGACGAAATGGCATTCGGTCGGGTCATCGAGTCCCTGACGAGAAGTTTGAACAATCTGCTTGAGAAGTTACACCAGAGTTTCTTCTTCTACCTGTTGATGCAGAACATCCGCTTCGTGAGTATTGGCACGTATCTGCCCAGTGCGATGGCTGTCGGTGCAGGCTTCTCGGTCATGGCTATCTACTTGTGGATCAAGAGCGGGTACGAGCAGCGAGAGGAAGCAGACCAGCAGCATACCGAAGCTACCGAACACGACAGTGGGACGAGGGACAGGACTGAAGCAGCCTTGGCGGATCCAAGCATTACCAACCAACAGCTCTTCAACACTGAGTCGGCTGACGGTATCGACCTGTCAAGGAGGAAGGTGTGGAAGTCGATTGATCGACCTTTGGTCCTGCCTCTCACACTCCTTGCGGGGCTCTACCTGACCTCTTTGATACCCTTGGCTATTCTCGTCACTGCACAGAAGGACGCTCTGCTGACAAGGACGGGATCGTTGTGTTCAGTTTTGATCATGATGCCCGTTGGACTCGCATTCGTTCTGAACAGCAACCCGAAGCTTCTAGATGGCACTTTCTTCGATGGAGCGCCACTAAAGAAGCAAGAGAACGGTGCACCTCGGGAAACAGGGCTCGTCTATACCGACCTTAGTCCACCATCAGACCCGAAGACACGAATCTGGCAGTTTCACACCATACTCAAGGGTTTGTCGCTGATGGTGCTCGGGCTAGAGCTGACCGTTCTTGCGACTCTCAACTTCAGCCTGAGCATGTTCCTCGGGCTTCTCTGCACACCTTTGTGCTATGCGGGCTTCTACAAAAATTCGTCGCTCCGAGCGACCGCGAGTTTGATAGCGGTTGTGCTCTTCAACCCATTTGTCATCGCAAATGCTGCGGTCATGGCTACGAAATTAGCTGGGTACTACGATGGCAGCACGGCGATGAAGGATGTGCTGAGAGTATGGTTGGAACTTGTGGGCTTCGGCTGGCAGGTCAATGGTGCTTACGGTGTACCCGTGGGGGTGTTTTGTGTTTGGCTTCCTGCTTGGACGGTGGCAACGTTGGGTACAGTCAGTAGTTTCGTGGTGGACGAGGAAGGAAAGACTGATAAGAAAGTTGGGAAGGTCAAGGAGACTGCGAAAGATAATCTGACGCAGGTCAAGCAGGCTGTTCAGAGGAGGAGCAGTCCAAGCCCGGCACGAAAGCGCAAGAAATAAGCAGGTAGTCGTTCACTAGGACCCTAGAATGAGCATGTCTGATGCAGATTCAAGCAATAGCAACCGACCCAGTCCATGAGTTCGGAATAGTCGCAGTTGCATGCAATTTTGGTACCTAGTCAGTTCGCTCCCTCCCATACTCGGATCTTGACGATGATGTGCGTTCGTGCAGCTCTAGTTCAACCGTAATTAACCATCGCGGTCCACCGGACCTCACTGGCACTGGACACCCGACGGAGACAACTTTCTACGTTCGACACGCCAGTCTCTGGGCCGACGACATCAATCCTGTTTCCATTTGCAGTTGCGGCATGACATGGCGTTACCTTCGCCAGCTATGCCTGCAACGAGGCCAGATTGCTCTGAGCCTGCGCCATGAGCAAGGCGCGACCAGGCAGGGACTCGGCCGATTGAGCTCACTATCCGCTGTCCGCCATACCTCGACCTCTTCCGACAACTCATCGTCGTTCGATTCGCCCGTGCCAGAGCACTCTGATACGCCAAGCTCTGCAGGATCAACGCAGCCCTTGTCTGTGTCTTCCACATTCAGCAAGAATGCCAATCTCGTAGAGCAGCCACCACCTCCCGGCAGCAAGGTCAAGATCGCTGGTCTAGTGCGCAGTATCCGCAAGCAGAAGAGAGTAGCATTCGCTCACATCTCTGATGGCTCTACGTTCCAACCAGTCCAGGCAATATTAAGCCCCGACAACGCGAAAGATCTCCACAATGGAGCATATGTTGAGCTTGACGGATTGTGGAAAGAATCGCCAGGAGCAGCCCAGTCGCATGAGATGGATGTAGAAAAAGTACTGCGCGTCGGAGAGTCAGACGTCGAATCGTCACCTATACAGAAGAAGAGCATGACGGTCGACCATCTAAGAATGTACCCGCATCTACGATTGAGGCTACCACTATACTCTTTGCTCACTCGTGTGCGCAGCCAGGTCATCAGCAGTGTGCATGAGTTCTACACCGACGAGGCAGTCTATGTCCAGCCACCTATCATTACATCCTCTGACTGTGAGGGAGCTGGCGAAGTCTTTACAGTCAGTCCGAAGCTACATGTGACACCTCAAAGTGGAAAGGAGGATAAAGAGCAGAAGCACTATTTTCGAGAACAAAAGTATCTCACCGTTTCCTCGCAACTGCATCTTGAAGCTTTCGCTGCAGAACTGGGGAATGTCTGGACCATAACTTCTGCTTTCAGGGCGGAGGAGTCAGATACAGGTCGCCATCTCGCTGAACTCAGCTTGCTGGAGTTTGAAGGCCGCGGCATTACCGACTTGCAAGAACTGACGCATGGAGTACAGAGATTGATTCAGCACATTGTTCGTCGATTGTTGAACCATCGCGCTAGTGAGGAACTGGTCAGCTACTATGAATCAGACAAACGACATCGGTTGGAAGACTATGTCGATCCGAATCTACGAACTCGGTGGAAAGCGTTAAGCGAACCCAATTGGCTGCATATCACTTACGCCGATGCTATGGAAGCCCTTGAAGCTGCTGCCTACCGACAGCCTGACACCTTCAAACATGCACCTACCTTGGATGATGGCCTGTCCCTGGAGCACGAGCGCTGGATAGTCCAGAACCTAGGCCGAGATCGGCCTGTCTTTGTCACGCATTACCCAAAGAAGCAAAAGCCATTTTACATGCTGCCGGGTCCAGGTGGTGCGAATGGGGCCGAGACGTCGGCATGTTTCGACCTCCTGCTACCTTGCGGTATCTGCGAAGTCGTTGGTGGGTCACTGCGAGAACATCGCCTGGAGAACCTCCTTCAGAATATGCGAGAGAAAGGCCTGCTCTCGAACCACACCGGACTATCAGAAGCAGATACAGATTACCCATACCTCCGCGATGGGGAGTCGTTGGGCTCGATGTCATGGTATGCAGACCTGAGACGCTACGGCAGCTCTCCACATGGAGGCTGGGGTCTTGGTGTTGAGCGTCTAATCATGTATCTCACCGGCGTCACCAATGTTCGGGACATTGTGACATTTCCAAGGACTTACAAGAATTGTATTGCTTAGGAGATTCTTTGTACAACAGGTCTAGACTACTAGAATAGCTGAATCATCAAACGTGATGCCCGCCGAGCAACCGATGATGTATGCATGTTCTGTTGACCCCAAATGCTCGAATCAGAGGTGTTGAATTCCGGGTGAGCAACTTTTGATGCATACCTGAACTTCCTAGTATTTGCCTTCAACATACTACGCCTAAGAAAACGGTCTTTCTGAGCAGGTCGTAATGTGGCATAGACGGCACCTATGGAATATTCTCGGCATGGCCAAAGCGGTAAACGAGGCAGTATCTGATACTAAAAGCGCATCATGTCGAGTAATATTGCTTTGCACTTCAAGATTCGAGTCAATGCATTATGCAAGCAATCCCTGTCTTCGGCTAAAGCCCACACTCAGTGTTCAAGGAGGTGTATTGAACACTAAAGGCTATCGAGGTCAGTTGATGACTTGCCCAGGTATTGTTCTCGAGTGGCCCTTCTGTCTCGTCGACATAAGGCCGCGAGGCAAGTGCTGCTTGAATTAAGCTCTCGGTAAGTGTGGTACTTGTGGACACCAGCGCCTTCCACACGCGCTGGTTCGCGCTAATCCTGCACAAAATGCAGGCACAGCCGAGTAAATATCTTAGGTAGCTTCCTCGATCTTCAATTCCTTCAACATCGCATCGTATCCAGACATCAACAGTGCCTGAGGCTCTTGGTTCCATTGCAGTAGTCCGAACAAAGACTTTGTGTATCCGTGGTAACGCGACGCGGTGAATCGTGGCAATATCGATTCTCTAGATTCGTACTCAGCCTTGAACCCTGGTTTTGCCGTCAGCCGGCCTCGATTCCGGAAATGGGGAGAGCACCACCATTTATGCCAACATATGGCTGCGAACATCTAAATGATCAGGTACTGGCCAAAGTTCGGACTGTGAGGAGGTCCAGAGAGCATTGGCTTGAAGATCTCATACAATATACGTGCTTAGAATGTGAGGAGCACGGGTCGTTCGGCTCATTGAATGAGCACTTCGAGAAGATGCCGAAGCATGCATTCGCCATCACTTCCAAGAATGTCTACTGTATGAGTTGCCGAGATCTGGTCTATGACCCAAGCTTGGTTTTTACGTCAAGGAAGCGGAAAAGTGCCCAGCTCAACGAGGAAGACGAAGCATATGTGAACGCCAACACCATACCCAAGCCATGCGGCCGGGAGGGCGTCAGAGGTCTGTTCAATCTCGGTGAGACATGTTACATGAATGCCACATTGCAGATGATGGTCCACAACAATCTCTTAGGGCAGTATTTCCTCGGGATGGGTCATCCGCTGCATACTTGCCCCATATCAAGGGAACCTGAAAAGAAGAATGATTCTGATGATTCGGAGGACGAGCTTGGAGACGACAGAGACCAGAAGACTTGCGTTGCTTGCGCTATGACCGAAGTGTTCTCTGACGCCAATACTGTTGATCAGCCAGCCCCAGCACACGCAGTCAATCTACTTTTCGCTTCCTGGAAGCACATCCCTCACATGAGTGGCAAACAGCAACAAGATGCCCACGAATGGTTCACCATTATCATAGATAAGCTCCACGAATCAGCCGTCAATCCGACTCAGAATCCGAACTACAAACCTAATCACCGGAAACACTGTCAATGCTTCTTCCACAAGGTGTTTTACGGCCGGTTTTCGTCCGAGGTAACGTGTGATGTTTGCCACAAAGCTACGACCATGGAAGCGGAATACTCGTCAATCGACCTCGACTTTCAGAAGCAAAAGAAACGGAAGAAGAAATTGCTCAAGGAGGCTGCAGTGGCTGCGAACCCGTCAGCTGCTGCCAATGCGACCAATAAGAAGACCCAAGCAGCACTGCAGACACCAGTCCCTATACCGTCTCTGATCGAGTGTCTGAATGCATACACTGCGCCAGAGGCGCTGGCCCAAGAATCACAGCAAATTGAGTGTCAGAGCTGCAAGAAGAAGACAACCGCACACAAGCGAACGTGCGTGAAGAAATTGCCCGCCATCCTCACGATGCACGTCAAGCGGTTCGGTATCAAGAAACCTCCAGGCGTTACCAATGGTTCGAACGGTGCGTTGTCATCCTTCATTGGGATCCCGGAGAAGTATGAAGGCAAGCTCGACTTTCCGCTCGTCCTTGACATGCAGCCTTATACAGTGGATGCAGAAGAAGGCTGGTACGGTGATGTTCCAAAACACATATACGACCTGGACTGTGTGGTCGTGCACCAGGGTGAACACGCGCAGACTGGCCACTATTACGCCTTTTGTCGAGTGCCCATGGGCGAAGGCAAAGAGATGCGGTGGTTTCGGTTTGACGATGAGATTGTCTCTGCAACCACTGTCGAGGAAGTCCTCCGGCAGCAGGCGTATCTCTTGTTTTATGGCCTTCGCGATCTGCCCCGGATATGCGGGCCTGATACTAACGGTGCCAACGGCGACGTCAAGATGGAGAATGGAGATTAGAGGTCGAAATTCAGTTTGCCCCATCACGCGTCCTTCACAAGCCTACCATATGGCAATACTTCCCACGCATCAGCGGTCACATCACCGTCGTCTCCGGATAGGCCTTTGGTCTGTCAGCATTGTCTTGGACTGGCCAACATCGAACCTCTTATTGCCAATTATTGCCTGCCCTATGGCTTTTGTGCTCTCTCTCTCTCTCTGCTCATTTTGCACCTCTACCCCTACCCCTGGTCGGCAAGCCGCTCCCCCTGGCACCTCTTGCACCTCTCGTAGCAGTGCTAGCACTAGATCCACTTCTACTAGGAAGGCCACCCTTACCGGCATTTCCTCCTCTACCAATAGTACTCCCTCCTCGGCCACTCGAAACAGTGCCACCCGTCTTCCTCTCCTCGGGCGCCAGAGTCCTCCTCCTCGCCGGCGTAGCCTTTAAACTCGCAAACGTAGTCTCACTCAACATCGTACTGTCTATATCATTCCCCATCGTCCCGCTCTGACCATGACTGTGGCCGTAACTCCTCCTCTTCGTCGGCGTCCTCGCAGCATTCGCACTCGCACTCGCGCTCGCATTCAACCCCCCGCCCACCCCCATCGTCGTGTCCGCCTCCGCACCCACACCGCCCGCCCTCTGCCGGGCCTTCCACCGCGCCACACTCTCGGCAAGCGGCTGCTCGGGCCAATCGACGACAAACGCATTCATCTCCAGCCCGTACAGGAACGCGGCGAAGTTGTCGCTGAACCGCGCCAGCGACTCGTGCATGAGCTGCAGGTGCACCAGGTTCGACTCCAGGTCGGCCAGCGAGTCGGCGAGTTCGGCGAACTGCGGCTCGAGCGCGTCGAGCGGCTGCGCCGTGTGCGCTGTGGACGCGGATGTCGAGGCGCGGAAGGACGCGCGGCTGCGGCTGCTGCTGCGGGGGCGGAGCGGCGTCCTTGGCCGCGGCGGCGGTGTGCGCGACCGGTTCCGGGAGCGTGCGGGGTGCGAGGTCGACATGCTTTGTTGTTGTGGTGGTGGTGGTGGTGGTGGTGGTCGTGCTGTTGCTGCTTTCTTGAGAGGGAGGGGGCGTGTGTGTGGTTTCGTCTGCTCTGCTCTGCTCTGGCCTGGTGTAGTGGATTGTTAGGCGTTGGGTCACGCGCCGGCTGGTTGACTTGGGTTTGTGCCGTGCCCTGCGGTGCTGTGTTTCCAAACTTGACTTGACGTGTCTCTTGCGACTGCTCGTCTCAAAGTGGAAGTTTGTGTTCGTCGCGACTGCCCGCGCGTGGAAGAAGTGGGATGACGTCGGCGCTCGACGCGCCGTTGGCGCCCGCCGTAGGGCTGTGCTGTATGTGTTGGGTCATGAATAAGTCAGTCCAGCGACGAGACTTCCTGCCTGGTTCTCTGATGGTCGGTTTTTGTACTTCAGCTGGACGCCAGCAGGACTTGCCTTGGGCCCGTCAGCAATGACTGGACATATGTGGGACGAGTGCTGCGAGAACGCGGATGGACGAAGCGTCACGAGCTCGGAGGAGCACAGACTGAGACGCACGTGCGTTCAACGAAAGGCAAACGAGGTCGAGGAAACACATGTACGCGGTATGGCAAGAACATCGACTGAAGACCAGAGCAGCACTGGCAGCTTAGGTTGCTGGTTCCCACAATACGCCTGCCCAAGGCACGATGCGACCAGAAACTCATACCATTTCATAAAGTCGGTCTTCTCTAACATCTAAAACTCCATCCCGTTCGTACCAGTATGACCGTCTTCCTCCCTTTCCCTTTTCAGACTTACATTCTCACTCTTCACAAGCTTGGCAACATACTCATTGAACATGTTGTAGTACGGCCTCAGGCTCGTCTTCTCCCAGTCTTTCATCGTTTTGGTCTTGTCAGGTATTGTGCCGTCGTCCTCGTCGGATCCCATGTCCTCGGCCTTGAAAGCGTCAATTTCTCTCAGCAGCTCAGTAACCTTGGGTACAGTCAAAGGATCGAACTGCTCGGCCCTCTTCATGTCGCCACCACAGGTAATGGGCACACAAACTCTACCTGTACCAGGATGCACCACGAACGGACTCTTCAGCAGATGTATCTTTTTCTTTCCGACTTCCACATCAATTCTAGGGTAGGTATACTCCAGCCGTATGTCTTGCTTAGCCGCCGCCAAAGCCTTGGTATCAAGCGACTTGCTTACGCCCGTCTTGGCGAGCTCATCGATGTCATCCCACTTCTTCCTGCTCGGTCTTTCCGGTGAGCTGGCCCATTTCTTCCGCAATGCATCGTTCAGCTCCTTGTCCGGCAGCAACTGCAACAGCCGCTCCTCGCCTTCTTTGCGCAGGAATGGCTCCTGTTCAGCCAGTATCTCGAAGAAATACGGTTGCAGGATATCGAGACTGCGGCGGATATGTGGATGTAAGGGCCTCTTGATGTTCACTCTCTTTCCCGACTGAACGCCACCCTTTAGCACCTCGAAATAGCCCACTAGAGCCTTCCTCTTGTCGTCGTCTAGCTCCCGTGCCTCCTTGTCCGATATCCACGCGTGGACACCTCTGCGACCGGAGTACACCCAGAGGATATGTTCGAAGCCAAAGTCCTCCCGTAGCCCCACGTCGAGTACTTTGATCGTCATGGTCGCGAACTTCCAGCATTTCTCACAAATGTTCGCTTTCACGCAGCAGGTACGTATGTCGTCGTAATCTGTCAGATCTATATCGAAGACCATTTCTTTGGTTAAGGGTCTAAATGTGCTTGCTTTCCGAAGCGTTTTCCGGTCCCGAGGGTTGGTGCTGTATTCTGGTCCAATCTCAAAACGGGATGGGTTGAGACGTAGGATGTCCTTGCGGAGGAGGTCATGGGAGGGGTAGGACTGGTAACGCAGGTAAGCGTCATTGCTGAGGGTGAATGCGAACTCGCGGTTGGCAAAGCGTGGAGAGGGTGATGGTGAGGCGTTGAGCCAAAGGAAAAGAGGCCGAAAGGGGAACAAGCGCGCGTAGTATTGGAGCATTATCGTTGGGTCTGAGTAGGACTCTGTCGGGGCTGTTACTGCTGGGGCAGAGGAGGTGGGTGAGGAGGTAGCATGTCCATCTTGTAAGGGCGGTGACGACGGCACGTCTGCAGTGCTCGTCAAGAACTCAGAGTCGGACACATCATCGTTGAAAATGTCCTCGAGAGCCACTTTGTCTGTATCTGCACTTGTCGAGGGCTGTGGAGCGTCTGGGAGTTCAATATCATCGTCGGCTTGAGAAGTTGTAGGTGTGGCAGTCGAGACTGGGGTCGCATCTTCCATGTCTGCTATAGCGTGTGGCATTGTGTTGTCGTATGTGTGAGGTAAGAGTACTGTCGAGGACGCAGTTGCTCGAAGTAATTAGGAAGGAGGTGTTTACGCGTAAAGTGAAGGAACGCGTCGTCTTTCGACGCGTCCCAAACCGTAATGGCCGAAGACACGCTACACCCGATCCAGCCACAAGCGACTTCCTCGAGCTCCTGTCAGCTCACATACAACTCAGCTTTTAACGATCGAGCAATGAACAAGATACTTCACTTATTGTTTGCCTATCAGTACTGTGGGTCATCATAATTGAATGTTGTGTATATGGTCTCCCATAGTGAGTATGCCCTGTACCCGTAAGCTGCCTCAGGCTCCGGTTCCACATCTTGCGACCTCCGTTTCAGTAAGATGTTCGTAATGCCTGGCTTAGTAAGGATGACGAAATGTATCTCAGTTCCTCGCATTGTTGACTGATTACGGTTCTCTGAGTCCCCCATCTGATGCGGGGAGCGCCCTTCTCATGAGCCGAAAGGGCCAATCCGGAACGTTGCAAGAGCCGGATCGGAGGGACTCGAGTCCGTACCGATATTGATTCAGACTATAAAGACGGTAGACCTGCGTCAAGGTCCTCAACGAATGCTTCGCAAACAATAGAAGAGACTGCAAATATACCATCGAAGACGTCTGCCATTCGACAACATCCCAGTCAAGCCACTGCGTCAAATAACATGTCGTCGGAAGAGGGCCAAATCGTTCTCTATGATCTACCAAGCAAGCCTCCTTGCAAATGCTGGTCGCTGAACCCCTGGTAAGAACCACGTTCTGACCTTCGCATCGCATGCTCACCCCAGCTCCAAGGAAGACTCGCTTTCTCTTGAACTACAAGGGTCTAGACTACCGAACAGAATGGACAGAGTACCCAGACATTAAGGCGAAGCTTGAAAAGCAGTACGTATCACCCAAACCGCCCGAGGCCATCCAGAGTGACCCCGACTCCCGTCCAACCCTAACAACGTCACCCGCAGCATCCAACCCAACAATCAAGGATTCGCCTACACCATCCCGGCCATCATGTTCCCAGACGGCACCTACATGCAAGACTCGCGCCCCATAGCCGACGAGATCGAGAAACGCCACCCCTCCCCCTCGGCCCACCTCGACTCCCCCGTCGTCGCCAAACTCGAACAAATCATGCCCCAAGCCTTCCCGAGCCTGATGGGCGTCTTCATCCCCAAAGTCCCCAAACGGCTCCTCAACGAGGCCTCGCACCCCTACTGGTACGAGACGCGCGAGGCACGCGTCGGCATGAAACTCGACCAGCTCGAGCGGGAGAAAGGTGGGCAGGAAGCGTGGGACTCGTTCAAGCCCGCGCTAGACCAAGTGACGGCCATGTTGAAGGAGGATCCTTCGGGCCCCTACTTCATGGGCAAGGAGGTCTCGTACGCGGATTTCATCTGGGGTGGCTTCCTGATCTTCATGCAGAGGATCGGCACGGATTTGTATGAGAAGACGCTTGAGACTGCTGGCGCGGACGCAGAGGTTCATAGTAAGCTGCTGCTGGGCCTTGACCAGTGGTCTGAGAGAAGCGATAGGTGAAGAGACCAAGTAGATTTGTGTCTAGAATGGCTGCTGTGAAAGTGACCCCCACCCTGTATAACCGGAAGAGACATCACTTTGTCCGCCTTAGATGATACCTCCTCACGTGCTGCGCTCCTGAGCAATTGTGGTTCGTCCAAGCTGCTCAGTGCTCTGCTATATGAACATACTTACATGTCACGCAACTCCACAACACCATACTGTACGTTCTTCGTGCAATCGCTAAATTCAACCAGGAACCACCACTTTTTCCGTCTCCGTCTCCGTGTCCGTGCCCATCAGCACATAGCACACGTCGTGCAAAGTCATGAACGCCGCCGAGTGCCCGTCGATCACAGAGCCTGCATGCTGTCAACAAAGAACCTGTTCTTCATCAGCTCTTCGTTGCCCCTAACCATCTCCCTCATGAGCTTGACCTTCTCATCATTCGACATCTCTTTTCCGCGCTCCTCCACCCTCGCCTTCCACTCCTTAAGCACAGCCTTCAACAATCGACTCCCCTCGTCGACTTCATCCTTCGTATAGTCCTGCTTTCTCTCAACACCCTCCATCTTAACACCATCACCATCACCATTGCCACCTCCACCAGAATGCGAAAAGTCCTCCAACTCCTCCGCCTTCCGCCTCGCCATATTCACCACCTTCTGCGGAAACCTCACCAGCTCAGCAACATGTATGCCAAAACTCTGATCACTGACACCCGGCTCAACCCGATACAGCAACGTCACCTCCTGCTTTTTCTTCCCCTGCTCAATCGATCCATCCTCACCGTCGACAGTTTTCTGCTCATCTCCAACAAATGCTACGACATGCAAATTCCTCACCGCTGCCGGAAACTTCTCCGCCAGACTCGTCAACTCGTGAAAATGCGTCGCAAAGCACCCAAACGCCCCAATCCGACTCACGATCTCCTCACTGATTGCCCACGCAAGACCGAAGCCATCGTAGGTGCTCGTGCCGCGACCAAGCTCGTCAATGATGATCAGACTATCCCGCGTCGCCGACTTGAGAATGTTCGCCGTCTCGAGCATCTCCGCCATAAACGTACTCACGCCCTTGAGCTGTGAATCACTCGCGCCGACACGAGCGAGGATGCAGTCGAAGATCGTCAGTTCAGCGGTTGTGCAGGGCACGAAACAGCCAATTTGCGCCATGAGCGCGATGCACCCGATCGTGCGGATGTACGTGCTTTTCCCGCCCATGTTTGGACCTGTGATGATTAGGAACCGCGAGCTGTCACGCCGGAGTTCGACGTCGTTGGTGATGAATGTGATGTCGTCTTGGCATTCCATGCAAGGGTGTCGTGCTTCGGTCAGAACCGTGTCGCCTGTGCCACGGGCGTGCATCTTCGGTCGCACGTACGAAGTCGGTGCGTGGACGGATGTATGTGCGAAAGAGACGATGACATCGAGGTGTGAAATTATGGCAGCCAGGGCCTCCAGGACTGGCACATATGACGCTGCGACCGTCACTACTTCGTTGACCAGACCCGATTGTTTGCTGTTGTAGTTTGCGCTCAGTTGGTCGTACTCGCGGCGCATGTCTGCTAGTTCGCGGGTGGTGAAGTAGACTCCGTTCTTTTGGGTGCTGATTTCTTGGTACTTTGCCTTGTTACGGATGGCGGAGGCTTCATTGCGGGTAAGCCGAAAGCAATAGCCATGTACTCTATGATTTTCGAGAAAGAGTTTCTTTTCTGTGTCTTGGTTCAGGTCTTTACCGACCTTACGATGTTCGACTTGCATGTCGTGGTTGTTCTTGTCAAGTGCTGTCCTGATCATGCGCAGACCCTCGTCGAACTCTGGCTTGATGATGAATTCGTGGTGATCAAGGGCATCAAGGTCGACGGTTGTTTCGACCATCTCTGCGAGCTTGCCAAGTTTGCCCGAGAAGTCCTTGAATGTATTTGTGTAGGCTTCGTCGAGGGCGTCTTTGTATGATTCGTCCATGACTGACTCAAATGCTTCAATGAAGCCAGGAAGACGTATCACAACTTGGTAAGCTCTGACCACATCTTCCAGGTTGGCCATCTTGCGCTGAAACTTCTTTGCTAGCCGGTAGAGGTCTGGTATTGATCTCAGATGCTCTTCTTGCAGTGATTGGCGCAGTTCTGTATCGTTCACAAATGCTTCGACTAGTTGTTGTCGTTTCTCAATCTCCGGCAGACTCATCAGTGGTTGCTTGAGCCATTGTGCTAGCAACCTGCTTCCGATGGGCGTCTTGCAGTTGTTCAACAAGCCAAATATACTCATTGTCCTAGAGCCGTCTCTTGGTCCAGGCATGAGATTCAATGCTCGCAAAGCTGCAGCATCTAGCTTCATGTACTGGCTGAGATCATGCTGGTATAACTGAAACTGACCAACATTGCTTGGGTCGTGCATCAGTCCCAGATACTTGACCAGAGCATTCGCGCTCCCCATAGCAAGCTTCAGTTCGGCGGCCTGTAACGTGCCTGTCGTACTTTCACCCTTCAGCAGTCTCCCCAGGTCGTCTTCGATATCCTTCGTACCGAAGTCAGCCATCGGCCGCTCAGAGATCGCAATCCCGCAGTTGTCAATAATTTGCCTGATCTTGGCCAGCTCCGGGTCTTTGGCCGCTCCCTCTTTCTCTTTCTTCACATCTTTCACCATCAAGCATTCCTTAACACCAAGTTGTATCAACAGACTCTCGAAATTCGAGTAGATATCGCTGTCGAGGAACTCGCTGACTCCCAGCTCCCTCACGCTCGCATCCGCAAAGCACACGCCGACAGATCTTGCCTCCCCGGCCTTTGCACTAATCTTGACAGCAAGCACGATGGGCGCTCCATCACCTTGACTATCCATGCCAGAACCTAGCTCTTCTTCCACACCCTGCAAATTGCCAGGACTAGCCTGCTTGATCATCTTGAAGTTCCCCTTCCCACTTGTCTGCCATATCTCTATCCTTCTTCCTTGCTTGAAGAGAGCCTCTCTGAGAAAGTTACGATATACGGTCACAGTCATGGTCACAGAGGGCAGTTGATTGTCACCTCTACCAAGGTTTCGAATGACCGCCGTCGTTTTGTAGATGGTGCGAGCAATGAATTCTGCATCTTCGCCATGGGCTGAGTAGAAGTCGTTCCTCTCGAAGACTCGGACGGTGGAGGGATCTGGTTTAGGTGGCAGGGCTCGGAAAGACTTGATAAAGCCGCCTTCGTCGTCGAACTGTAGTTGTTAGGGAGTGGTACTGAAGAAAGTCTTTTCTACTAACCTTTAGCTCTGGCCGAGCGCCACCCGCCATGTTGCCGTACTGTAGGACCATGATTGAGTTCCCCAAAAGGCTGGCAGCTACTGTGAGTTTTCGTACATGACTGAGACCACATTCGATGAGTTGGAGCACGCGTCTCAAGCACTTTACGCGATCTTATCGATAAGGTCTACGCGTTACGGACAGCGCGCCGGGACACGGAACGGGAAATAGTTAGCTTCAATATGTACAGTATTGCCTACTCATACAGATAGGGACGTTCTTCTGGTATCAACCTACTCGAACACTAATAGACTACAGCAGGGTCGGAGCTTTCATGGTACGTTTGTTGATGCAATGCCATTATGACTCATGAGTACCGTCATGGCCGCCAGTATTGCTTACTCTTTGACCCATATTTCGAAACCCCTTGATGCTTGCGTCAAACAATTTCTTCATGCTGTCTGACTTCCGAAAACGCCTTGAGTGCGCAGTGGGCGCATCCTCCGTATCCATATCCGAAGAAGGCTTCGTGGGAATCTCCGCATCCAATGGTTGCGGTATCCCAACACTTACAGCCGCTACTCCATGGTTGTCAGTCACAGAGCCGGTGTGCTGAGGCGTCTCTGAGTTCAGCTTGATGCTGGCAACCTTTTCGGACAACGGCATTCTTGAGGCTCGCTGGAGTACGTCCTCGAAGTAAGAGGATTTGTTGGTGAAATTTGGCCTCGCACTTCGTTCTTGCGTACCGCGAAATCCTGATTCAGAGTTGTTAGAATGGTACGACAGCTCCCTCGCGTGCTGATTGGTTCCAAGTCGCTCTTTGCTAGGATGATCCGAGCCTGGACTGCTGAAAGACTCTATGCTCCTGATATTGCCCAAAGTGAAGCTTTTGGTGAATGTAGTCCCACGTTTGTTCGGGTTCGACCCTTTTTGAAAAATGTTAGGCGGCATGCGAGGCAAGCTGTCGCTTACCTTACGAGCTTTTGGCTTCGCAGGGTTGACTGGAGGGTATTGTCCCGACGATTGTCTGGCAGCATGTGGGTGAAATGGACCCATATGTTCGTGCTGAGCTGTTGATAACTGTTTCGAGAAGCTCGAGTCATTCTGGCTCAGATACATCTCAAAGCCCTGCAGGCTACCTATCGCTGGTCCAGTCTGACAAAATGATCTCAAGGTTTGCATGGCCTCTTTTTTGGTGTCCGCGTCTGTACGCTCAAACTCCATGCTGTCCTTGTGTTTTGGTAATGTCACATTGACACCACCTCTACCATTGTTCGTCAGCTTGTGCTGCGGGATGAGCACTTTCGTTCGCAGCTGGTCTACAAGAGTGGTGTACCTACCCAGCCAATAGGTCGGGGGCTGTGGCAGGAAGACCTAGAGGCATCAGCAAGGGCTCGTTGGGGAGACTGGGAAACACTTACAAATCTGGGGTCTACTTCAGTTTCCTCTGATCCCTTTGGCGAAGATGAAGCAGAGTCTCTGCCTGGCAGTGACCAAGGTGTCTGGCCAATTTCACCATGTCCATCTGTAGCACTTTGTGCTCGTGTCGGATATGGCGATTTAGCATTGGCTCGCTGTTCCTCGAATTGGTTGAGGGCCATCATGTTATGGAGTGAAGCCGGCCCGACTGGTGCTTGAGGTGGCACCCTGCGAGAGGTGGATGCCACATCACCAGATGTGTTCGAGCGCGGCAGTGGAGGGTCAAGAGGACGTAAGAGCCTGTGCGACGTGATAGTCTGGCTAGGTGAAAGCAAGCCTGGTGCCGTTTGGGACTTGGAAAGGCCTCTGGTCGGCGTAGCAAACACATCTTCGATTGAGCTGAATTCTTCGAACTGCGTCAAGAGTGACTCTGACCGTGGAAGCAGGTTTTGAGGCAGATGATAGGATGAAGGTGGGTTGTCACTCTTAACTCCTGCCGATCGCAGTGATTGTGGCGGCCGCCGTGCTTTCTCTGGAGACAGCAGCACATCTGTCGTAGTCATGCATGACCTTGAAGCCCGCCGGACGGACACTGTTCGAGCTGGACGTGGAATGGCTGAAAGGGAAGGACGACGGGGCTTAGCGTTCAAGGACTCAGCATCACGAGCCTTCGAAGACATCTTGCCTCTTGCTGGCGTCGGTGGTTGAGGTCGCCAGCCATGTCGATGCTCTGCTCTTGAGATCGAAAAGAAGGCGACACTGGGAAGATTTGGAAGGGGCGATACACGAGGTGAGTACGGAAGGTGCGATTTGATCATGGATTCCTCACCGCAATCTTCCAGTGCGCATGATCTCATCATAATGAGCACACAAGATACAATTCGAAGCTGGCATGGTGGGATCAATCAGTCGTCGACGCAATGAACTTCTTGAGTGGTATCGAAGTGTAAAGTTCATAAATAAATGAATGTTTCACTCTGCGCAGCTCACATCCGCCAAGTCCACCACAATGGAACGTCAGACTCGTGCCGCACCCACTTGCTCCTTCACCGATTCTCAACGTCATTCTCAACATCATAATGCTCCCAGCAAGATACCTTCATGCACACAGTCAGCTTAATGGAGGGGAACTTAACTGCCCTCCATAAATTCTCTTCGTCAACTCCCACGACCGATCGCTTTAGATGGCAGCTACGTATTTGCTCGTATCTCTAGCACATGCTGATATGAAGGCGACAGCCGGAGTCGAACCGAAATCTTTCACTGAACCCATCGACTGGCTACCCATGTATCGCTACATGGGGATCCCAGGACGTGAAGGACAGGATCACTGATGCTTTACCAGTTAAGCTATGTCGCCTGTTAGCATGTACCAGAGGTCCAGGCAAGTAGATCATTTCCTATCCACAGCAACAGGGCCGCGTGTTCACATATGTTAGCATGGGTTCTTATGAGACAGGATAGGCGGGCCAGTGGACTGACCTTCGAATGAACTGACCTTCAAGTATAGCGGCAGCTTTTCGCCCGGTTGTTTAGTAGTACGCTAGAGCTTCCTCCAGATAGTCACCTGAACGTAGTTAGTAAAAGGGGAGGGGACTTACTTTTGCGCTGCTGCGAAATCTGCCTGGTGTTCCAGACCAGGCGTGATTTGGATGAAAGGGTGTTCAGAATATGAATGGGTTCGCGGCCTTATGTACTATGCCTGTGGACAATGCCCTTTGTCACCGCAGACGATAGGAGTCTTGTCTCGGAGTCTTCGACTCTGTTCCTCTTTGTCCAAAGCATTGTAGCGATACCTTGTCGTATGTGCCTTTGTTTGGATGGTAGCGCATGTACTGCGGCACTCGAGACAGTCTGAGGCCTTGAGCCGCATAGCGAGTGATCATGAGTCAAGACGCCATGTATACGTACTTGCCTGTCCCTGCGCTGCGTGATAGCTGCAACAACCATGGCTTCTTCACCTCAGCTTAAACGCAAATCCGAATTTTCGGACCACCAATACCTGAATAGCCCATGCATTATGAGTAAAGGAGGCGATGCAATGTTCTCACCAACCAAGAAGAGGAAGCTCAGGTTGAAGACTCTACCTGTCCCTGCCAAAGACAGGCATGGCCCAGCGAGCCGTATGCTCTCCGACGGGTTATCGGATGCTCTGGCGAAGCTCAGTTTTGATCATCGTGACCAATATATCGGCATCAACCGAGACAATGACACCAAGAGCAGCGAGTCCACATTGAGCACCGCCCCAACCACCCCAGAGACTCTTGTCGTTTCACAGAAGCAGGCCCCTGTACTTGCTGTCTACCTCAACACAACATTCCAACCCTTCATCCTCGTCAAACCAAGCTTCGCAGCAGGCGGTTTCGCTCGTTGCTCAATCTGGCTCGGTCTGGATGATCGCAAGCTATACGTGCGAAAGCTGCAGGGTTGTTCCGAAGGCAGTCCGAAGGATATCACTCACTATGTGGAGCACTCTGGAGTCCCAAAGCTAGTTGCGTTCATCCGACACGGCATGAATCCGACCAAACCAGAGCCGGTGAAGCTGAAATATGGAGCTCTCGACAAAGCTGTCCACTTCCGCGACAAAGGTCTATCGAGGTTGTCGTACTGGAGTACAATGACCGAGTACGTCAATGGCCCAACACTGTTGACGGTGTTCGAGAATCTCGCAGGAACGGGATACGTTTTCCCAGAGCCAGCAATCTGGCAGTGCGGCAAGGTTCTTCTTGAGATGATTCGGAAGATGCGATTTCCAGACCCATTTGCGGGCGACAAACACATCCAACCGATGTCCCACAACGACATCTACCCACGCAATATTCTCCTAGTCAACGACGACGAGGGTGAGGGCACCACGACGAATTTCCACCTCATCGACTTCGGAATCGCCACATTTCACTCAGAGTGCCATTACCGCAACGGAGATCTATTGCAAATGATCGACGTCCTCTGCGGCATGATGCTCAATCAGAATCTTGGTTCGAAAGCCAAAGCCTGGGTTCGATGCGCGAAAGATCAGCCTGGTTGGCCATATTCGAACGAACTAGGCATGCGGGTGGCTGAAATGGAGGAGGTTAACTCAAAGTCTATCCCCTATGGTTTCCCACCCAAGTTGTGGTTCGACAAGTGGATTACGAGCTGCAACCACATGGCGGTGAGGACTTCTGCGAGGTGCAAGAAAGCCGGTAAGTCATCGAAGATTCCACTGCAGAAGCCACTAACGAATGAGCGACCGTTGGGGTTTCGTGGGGAGAATGCTGTAGAGGAGCTGAAGCATTTCATGGCGAAGCAGACTGGTTGCAGTCCTTACCAGCAAGCTTATCTTGAAGAGGAAACTCTGAAAGTTGTAACAGTCGATGAGTTGTTTTACTGGAACAAGCCTGAGATTGAGTTGCCGCTGCGCCCTGGAGCTGCGTGCATGAAGAAGCAGTGAGCTCCTGTGGCCCCGACTGAGTTCAAAGTAAGCTTGTGCAAGATATATAGTCGGACTGTAGTACAAGTTAGCCAATAGTCTTGATGCATTTCGTAGGTGTCAGAGCCCATTCATCCAATGTGAGCACAGTCAAAATCGAAGAATTCCAATCATTTGTACCAGAATGGTACGTTCCTCCCTCATCTGCGCGATACGTGAACATGTTTGTCAATAGCTACCTAGTATAGCAGAAGGCCGATCACGCGTGGCATGAACGGCTCGTTCGCGAATTCGAATTAGAGAGCTCGCAACTTCAAGGAGTACAAGCTTCCGGTAATGTCAGGGAAGGAAAGAGCAACTTGAGACTCCTTGTCATGCATGATGTCGTGTTTGGCGTCCAGCCAAGGGATGTTTCGCTACTCACAGTTGTGGCTGTGGCTAAATTACCTAACTGATTTGTCTTTCGAGGCACCCTTTTTATGCTGGCTTCCTCTATCCAAAAAGGTCTAAATATAGCTTGTGCCTTGTATCTCTGCAAAGATACCGGCTGACTGATTGTACACACTCCGTGTCCAATTCTTACACACATTGTTCGTGCCTCCAATACTTGCATAGTAGTTGGAGGCGGATTAGTCGACGATGGCATCGGCAACATCGATCGCGCAATATTATGCAGGAACAAGCACCATCTTGTTGACGGATTTGAGCGATCTAGATAGATCCATCTGTACCAGATATTCTAACACGGCCTCCCTCGTGTGGATTTGCGTCTTTTGCCTTGATATTTTCGTGTTGCATAAGCTCGATGTCTCAACATTGATAGGCATTGTCCGGTGTGTTTAGCGAGCGTGTACTTACCCGTGACCGCGCAATCTCTCAGTAGGTGACCAGTATTTGCGTAGCTAACATTACGAGACCACCCAACGCCGGAAACTCAACTAGACAAGATTCATAAGATGTCAGGCGGCGCACCGCTCCCGCAACCTACAACGGAAAGTATCCTCTCCATCGCCGACCTCAAGGAAGCAGCAGACAAAAAGCTCCCAACTTCAGCCCGCGAATTCTTCAACAGCGGCAGTACCGACCAACGAACCCTCCAAGCAAACGAGACCGCTCTGGCACGTTACCATCTGCGCTCCCGCGTCCTTGTCAACGTCAAAAACCTCGACCCCAGCACGACATGTCTAGGCCGTCGCATCAAGTTTCCACTCTGCTGTGCGCCGGCGGGTATCCAGGGCATGGCGCATCCGGACGGAGAGGTAGCAACAAGTCGAGCTGTGAGAAGTATGGGCGTGAACCAGGCCATCAGTTCCTTCGCGAGCTATCCTGTGGATGAGATCGTCTCTGCTGGTGGGGACGGCGACGACGCGCCAAGCTATGCCATCCAGATGTATCCAATGTCTAACCGTGGACTGCAGGAACGGATCATTCAGCGCGCCGAGGCGGCAGGGTGTAAGGCGATCTTCTTGACGGGCGATAGTCCCGTCCTAGGCGTTCGCTATAATGAATGGAAGAACGACTTCCGTGCGCCTGAGGGGATAGGCTTTCCGATACTTGAGAGGGACACCAAGGTGATTCGGGAGACGACGCATGATGATGGGTTTGCGGGTCTCAACGACGATGGAGCGAGCTGGGAGCGGGACATCAAGTGGTTGCGAGAACGGACGAGGATGAAGATTTTTGTCAAGGGCGTGATGTGTGGTGAGGACGTAGCGAACGCTGTGAGGTGGGGCGTGGACGGTGTTGTTGTTTCAAATCACGGCGGACGGCAGCTGGATGGTGTGCCTGGGACGCTTGATGTGCTTGAAGAATGTGTCGAAGCAGCGAAAGGTTCGAGTGTGGAAGTACATGTTGATGGTGGCTTCAGGCGCGGTAGCGACGTTTTCGTGGCCTTGGCTTTGGGCGCAAAGTGTTGCTGGGTGGGTAGACCAACATTATGGGTTAGTCGTGCTTTGATCTGCTGTGAGACAGTCGTTGACTTTTACAGGGTCTCGCATACGATGGGCAGAGAGGAGTAGAGAGAATGTTGGAGGTGTTTTTCGAGGACTTCAAGCGATGTATGGCACTTTGTGGGTGTAGAACTGTGGGTGACATTAGTAGAACGTGTCTAGCGAGAATGGGCAATGATGGAGTGCTGCGACCTTTGGCAAAGCAGAGCAAGATATGATGGTCGCAACAACTTCAAGTAGTAAGTCCAGCATTAGCAAAGACCTACGGCTGACGAATTATGGAGCTGGCAAGGACGCCTTGCTGTGTAGTCACAACACAGGGTGTCAGTCGAGCATTCGTCAACGAGCATCGATATGGATCGGAGAGTACAAAACATGAACGCACAATCGCTGCTCGAATGGGGGAAAGCGTTAAAATAGGAATTGTATAAAGCGCATGTTACGCAGAACCATCGGTTTGTACATAATGCCTCATGAATACACAGCATGATGAAAGACCTTTGAGGCCTCTTCATCGGCCACCACAAGCGGACCGAACTTTTGGGGTTCATCAGCATCCTCCCGGGCCTTCTCAGATCTATGATGGTTGTCCGTAGCAACAAGTTGGTTCAGCTGCAGGTCGCTCTTCGGGATATTATCTACTGCAGTAGGATTGCACTCTGCAGGCTGGTTACCGAGAGTAGCCGAGTGGTCCACTATATCCGCGTCGTCTTCAAGATCAAGCGGCACAAATGTGTCATAGCTCAGCTTGTGATCGTTCACCACAAAATCGTGACGCCGTTCTAGAGAGTAGGTGTTTGTACTCGGTATGGTAATAGGTTCGGCACGTTGGCGACGTGGCAGTCCGAGTGAGCTGCAGAGTAGGTCGACAGGCGAAGACATTCGTACCTTATCAGTTGTTATCCACTCGTTATCCAGAGCGATTGCTTTGTCGAGTAGGAGCATGAAGTCGTGATGCTGGAGCGGCTCATTGAACCTCCAAGCATGAAGATCTTGCTCTAGCAGAAGCTGGCTAAGTTGCATTTGTTCATGCCTAGCTCCACTATCAGCGGTCCACTCGAGGAGCCATTCTACAGGCGATGACTTGATAGCGTGCTGAGCAAGGCGCGGGAACGTCGTCCTTGCCTGCTCAGGGTTGAGACTCGCATTGATGATGACTTTCCCTGCGAGAAGCAGCCAAGCTCTGTCATCAGGACGATCTCCAGCACAGATATTGCTTTGCAAGCTGCGCTGAACCATAGTCTGCATCTTTCTGGTGATACGCCCCTGTGTAGCCGCATGGAACCATATTAGGCGACATAGGTTGAAGTGTTGCTTCCGCCAGGCTAGAAGGAAGAAAGATTCGAGAAGCTCCTGGTTCAGCCCCTGTAGCTGCTGCATTGGCCTTGCCTTGAGAATCTCGAGCGCATCCTCAAGATTGCCTGCCTTCTTTGCAATGCGAAACAGCTCCGTCATGCAATGCACGTCGAGTGAGACGTTAGAACTTTGAGCTTTTTGCACAATTGCAAGCACATCGGATGCCCAGGCAGGGTTCGGTCTCCTCATGCGGCAGGCGCGGAGCAGACGCTCTACGTTGCGTGTTGTCAGCCAACTTTCACCGAAAGTCTTCGTCATGCGCTCGTCAAGAAGGGCCAAGCCATCCGGTCTTCGTAGATAATGAGGAACTTCTTGCTTGATCGTGGCACTTGTTATGCTTGGGTGGGCGCACTGGTGTTTGAGGTTGGCCTGTTCGACCACATGCAAGATTCTGCGACGCAGATTGGGGCTTTTGGCGTAGCGCAGAATCAGGCTGAAAGTCGTGCTATCGGGCTGTACATTCTTCGCCCTCATCATGACAAGGAGATTCCTGTACCTATCGAAGTCTCTCACGACCAAACACCTTGATAGCTCTGTGTTAAAGCACGAGATATCTGGCTGCAAGCCAAAACTGAGAGCGCTCTGCCAGATGTTCTTGGCCGTGTTGGAAAGTTCTGGGTGCTGCCTGCAAAAGCTCAATGCTGTTTGCAAAGCCCGCGTTGAAGCGAAGCGTGTGATAGATTGGTCGTTGAAGGTTTGCTCCAAGAGGTCTCCCACAACCTGATGACGGTGCTCAGTGCCCTGGTGGACGTAACGCATGGCACTTCGGTAGTCGTGGTCCGAAGTAAGGGTATTGACATACAGCTTGAAGGTACGCAGAGTCCATCGCGGAGGATGAGGCAGTGACCTTATGTCACTATAGGGACTGAAAGTGCGAACGCATTCCATCCACTCCATCTCTGGTTGCGGTACCACATCAGCCTCGAAGCGTTTCAAGTGTTTGAGGGTGATCTCTCTCGCTCTTTCGCTACCTCCAAGCTCCACGTGACATTGGCTGCGGTCATGTCCCGGACGGACTCTGACGATGCATCCGCTTCCATCGTGATGAATCCACATGTTGGGACCGGTGCTGCCGCACAGCTGTCGCACTCTTCTAGTGGGGAGGGCATGGCGCGATACATTCGATCTGACTTCGGGCTCGCGGTCATCGACCATGCTAGCCCTGAGCTGTGAGAAGTGTGCTTCTGCATCAACATCTTGCAGGTAGTAGGCTGTTTTGCGGTCGGGCTCGGGAACAACCTTGCGAAAGCTGATCCTATTATGGGCATCAGGTTTTCTATATCTTGTGACCAGGATGCGCCTGGCAAGAAGCGTTTCTTCCTTTGGATGCTGGGCCGTTGACTTTGTCTGTGTTTTGGCTGGGCTTCTCACCGAGCGTTTCGAGTTACGGCTTTCCAACTCGGCGCCGGAGGCTAGCGATGGATGAAGGTATCGTCGGCCCTCTTTTTCATTCGTATGGCAGGGTGTAGGCAGCGTCGTACGAGGTGTCTTGCTATGAACGGACCCCCCCGGGCCTTGTCCAAGCGCGAGTTCTGTGTGGTATCGACGAGCGGAGGCGTGTTTGAAGCATTGTGTCCCCTGTGGATAGAGAAACCGCAGAGGCTGCCGAGCTCGAGAAGGGGAAGGGCTTGCTGATGCTAAGCGAAGCCGACTCAGTAGTTGGACTGACTTCGATGCATATCGCCGAGAGCAAATTGACATATGTAGACCGTCATCCGTGCTGTCTCAACACAAGGCACGTTCAAACAGTCAACGTTAATACTGGTCTCCCAAATTCGCAGCTGGGACCACCTGCCAGGTACCCAGTCCACTGCCACGGGAACGAGGCTGAACTCAGCCTTGTTCAGCAACGCAGAAATAAGTTTTGGCGGCAGGTGCGATCTGCCGCGCCGCGCTTGCATCGTTCTTTTCAGCTGGGATGGAGATAACTCGTGCACCTCGTTCGCGTGTCACATCGCACGTGTCATACGACACTAAGTTAGTGATAGAACAATGTATGAGCTGAACGACCGCTGGAACCACTTGCTCTGTTCGTGATCCTTCAATCACTACTATTGCCAGCCGTCTGACTCGTCTACTGCTTGTTGCGCATTTCAATAACCGTCGTGCAGCCCAGCCTCTGGTAGTTTTCCTGTCTCGTACATTACTCACCTAACCCGCAATATCATCTCACCAGCTGAGCCAATCTGCATTCACAAGCTCCAGACCACATTCCACGCTATGGCCAAATCAACTATTGGAGCCGTTCTACCGTTGATCATCACATTGATTTTGCTTGTGGTAGTGGCGGTAGTGGGCTTTATTGCCTATCAGATCGCTTGCGATGTGGCAGACAAGACCAGCAAGAAAATGGAGAAGAAGAACGTATCCTTCAGTAAGGATGGCATGAAAGTCGGCGTCAAGGAAGTTTCGGCAGAACAGGTCGGAGACAGCACCCAGAAGTATGTATACTTGCCCATCTCCGTGTCGAATTGCCTGGCTCATTGCCCGATAGCGTCCTCATGAAAGCTTGGAATGCTTCGGAATGGCCAGCATATCAATCCAAACTCGGCTGGGGAGCTTCACCAGCGACAAGTCCGACCACAGGTGCGGACAAGCGCAAGCCGTAAGATCCTCACACTCATTTGCTTGCAAACACTGACAAGCCCAGATTCGCAAGATCCAGCTCGGGAAAATAACGCGCAAACCAGTGGTTCTCATGTTGCGTGTCCGAGGTAGTCCCTGGCAGATAGTATGGCTCAGCAGACTGAAGGCGGTGGCAATCCGAGAAGAACCGGGGACGTGATGAACCATTCCTTGTCTAGGTCATTGGTTGCGATGCTTTTGTGTGCATTCCATAGTTCCCTGACTTACCTCGCAAGCTCATCTCAGGTCGTGTCTGGAGCAGTCGACACTCTGAAAGTCAGCGAGGAATGACAAACGGATAGCTGAGCTCAGCATTCGGCTCAAACGCCCAGGCTAGTCTCTATGTTACTAATGACACATGAGGACATGCTTCATTGCCATTTTCCCTTCCGAGAAAATTGAACATCCTCTTCAAGCTGAGAAAGTATAGCCAACGCCAATCCTGTGCGTTTCGCCATAACGTCCCTTTGCGACACGATTCTGAACTTACGATACCGCGAACCGGTTGGAACTTTGTCCCCATAGTCTGCACTGTTGGACGATTGCGACCTTGTTGGTTATTACATTTATCTTCTGACCTTGGCCCACCAGTCTTACCATCCACGTACCAAATACACCATATCAATACCATACATCTGTTGTTACTACGAGCTCCACAGCACTTCAAACCATCATGGCAGAAGTACCAACGAAACCACTGTTGTGTTTCGGAGACCTAGCGCACCACCGTGGAGATCCGCCATGCTCTCTATGCCTACACGTTTATCCAGAGAAGGAGCTTTTGTTCTGTGGTCAATGCAAGCTGAAAGTACACAGTATCTGCTGGGTCTTCCTCCGAAAGGCCTTCAGCGACCTTGATGAATGGCCCTGTGCCGCATGTCACCTCCCACTGGACAAGGCGATTGAGTTCGCTCTTCGAGGTTCAGTACCACCAACTGACGAAGTGACCGCAGGTATGCTGCCGCGAAGGGTCTTCTTCGCTCGTCGTGCAATGAACCAGGCTCGATGGGTCGTTGCTATTGGCACTCCGAAAAATGAAGCTATTAAGATCGCTCTTCGAGCTATGTATCGGGACATACCACTCGAACACGTCGAGCAGCAGCAGCATCAGGCATCTCAGGTGCTGATGCCAGAGCAACGAGGCCAAGCTTTGTTGCCATTTACAGATGTCACTCCCAGTGAGACCGAAACTACCTGTACTCGGATGCGCCCTTCACAGAGTGATCAGACACCTGAAGATTGTCGTGGACAACTCGAAGGGGCACAGCAGGTATACTCCTATGGGAACTCCTTGCAACCTCAGTCGGCACGACCCCCTGTCCCAGAATCAATAACACACTACCACCTCCCAGCAGACAATGTCTCTTGACAACTTGCTCCCAGCTCGATGACATACACTTCCTCACTGGGACACAGGCATCCACTCTTGGCCAGCACGATACCCACCGACAGCATCGACCGGACAGGTAAAGAAAGGGGCAAATGCCAGGCGAAGAAAGACCACCGCGATAGACGCCACGGACACCACCAGCACTGTCTCAACATGCCAAACACGTCTCCACAGGCACTATCATCTCCATCGCATGCCCAGTCTACACAAGCAGAGAGGAGCGTGAATCAGTCGTGCAACTGCTAATCTGCACGCCCACGGCCTCCTTACTTCTTCTGAGCTTGCCTGGGCCCGCAAACACCTGAAATCGACCAAGCACGTCTCGAACCGGGTCCAATACACCAGCTTGACGTGCGATTCCATTCTTGCTCTGCCAGGACACAGCAAGCAGACGTGGCCGGCTGGTCTGTAGTACCCAGACAAGATCTCATCGCCACCATGCTCCTCAAGGTCAAACACCAGTCCAGCCGCGCCAGAGGGAGTGCCTCGAGAAAGCTGGAGCTAGGAATGGAAGGATTTACAGGGTGGTGTTAGTTATTGATCAGAAGCTGGGGGCAGATCCAGCGTGGCTCGGCGCTTGGCGCACCGCAAGGCTGTGATGGGAGCAGAGGGGCTGGCGAATGGTTGGAAACGCCGTGGCCTACAGTCCTCCCCCAGAGTGTGTCCCCCTTCCAATTCTTTCGCTGTTATGCTTGCATTCCTGTCCGAAGGACCTGAACATAAAAGGGCTCAGCTGTACGCGTTGCATATAACATAATGAATTGATTCGAACTAAGTCATTTCGATCCCAGGTACCTTCCGGTACCGATGCCTATCCCAAACAGTCCAACTCCACCTTTGAGCACGTGGCACTCTCCTCGCGAACAGCCACACTCCAGCAATCGCGCCAATTGCGGCTCCGATGCCAATCAACCACAGTAACACACTAGTAGTCTTGGTGTCTGCATAGTCAACAACATCGCTATGCCGTAGCAAATCCCCACTGTTGTCCAGCGCTGCGACTCTGTACGCGGCGAACGTCTCGTCTGGCAGCGTGAAACTGTCCTCGAACCCTTCTTTCTCCTTAATGTCGATAGTCTGCCACTCGCTATCCACGACTCCTTCCTTCCGACCCTCTAGCTGCCAGGCTGCGACTTCTGTCGCGCCGTTCCAGGAGACGTAGATTTTGTCGCTGCTCATAACTGCCGCCGGCGGTTGTTGGGGCCTACCGATCCACTCGAACGTCTTGATGGCCCGGTAGGACTTGACGCGTTCCCACCAGTAGGTCATCGATGCCGAAATATGTGTTTCGCAGAGGAGATCGCCGGACATAGAGTGTTCGCTGTATGCACCGCTGGATCCCCAGCCCACGAAGACATGTTTCTCCTGCTCGAACATATCGTCGCTGTCGAGCACTTGGACACTTCCCTGACTCGCGCTGAGTATCCCGTCTCTGCTTCTGTAATCTTGCACAAGTCTTGCAGTTTTCTTCTCCAGATCAACTTGGATGAGCAGCCCCTTGCTCTCGTACACATCAGTCATGATCGGTCCCGCACTGCCGTTATCGAACAGACTAAGTATTCCCTTTTCCTCGTCAACCCACCGTGCAGTATGCTGCCATGAGAAGCTTGTAGCTTTCCCACCCGACAGGTCATCAAACACGTTAAACTGGCCGCCTAAGACCCAAACGATTTCTCCCGTTTTTCCCGAGACTGTCATCACGGCATGCAAATGTCGACTTGATACCAGATAATCGCCGTTCTTGTCTTTCTGCACAGAGTTTATATGGAAGAAGTCATAGGGATTGGACTCTTTGTAGCCACCAAATGGGTTGATGTACTTGCTGCTCGTGGCGGGATCGAGGTGATCTGAAGCGCGCCATTCGAAGAGTAGTTCGTTAGTAGCAACATCAACTTCTTGAAAAAGTGAGTCTGCCATCCAACCTTCTGTGGGCCGGCCCATTGCGGACAGGTCATGGGTGGTCGTGTTGTAGACCGTTAGTAGTGCTGTGCCGGTGTCCGTAAGCATGAATTCGTGGATGTCGCCGGACCGGATGTCATCAGGATGTGCTGGCGGAGATTTGGCAAGGACCTTGTGAACAACTTCGTACGACGAGTTGAGGACGAGGTAGTATCCTTGACCTACGCCACCGACTTTGTTGCCCGCCCAGAAGGTAAGATGAGGCTCATTCAAGTAATTCTGGATCTTGAAGTTCATGACTGTGCCGAAAGCGGTAGACATCCATACCAGATTGCCTTTACTGTCCAGAATCATGGGCCCAGCATCTGGGACGGAGTTTCCAAAGAGTGCCACGAGCACATGGCCATAATCGCAAGAGTCATCCCATTTGATGATCGAAGGTGATGGAGGATGTAGGTCCGACGTAACAAACTCATGGGTCGGATATGGACCATAAACTGCTAGATCGTAAAGGCCTGGAACGAGCGAAGGTATGAGCCAGCCGAGGACTGGGAGGATAATCTGGTGAATAACGAAAAGGACTAAGCTGAGCCCCAGGACAGTCGAGAACGTCAGAAAGACAGTCCTGAGGCTCGGGCAGTAGTACTTCATGGTTCCGGGAGTGGCACGTGCATGGACGAAGCACGGAGTTTGAAGTTGGTCCGCCCTTTGCTCTGAAACAATAATCAAAATCAATTAAAGACCATAAGACATCGACAAGAAAAATTTGAAAAGGCGACAATGTCTTTAGAAACACTGCATGTTGTTCAGAGAAGTTCAAACGATAGCAGTGACGATGATTGCGCCACTACCTATGCGGCTTCCGACAGCGTGGTACCCCTAGTTGTAACGAACGGCGAACATGAGCAAGAGCAAAAACAGCGTACCGCCACGCAAACCTACGCCCCCCAAATCTGGAGTACTCTAGAGCGACGACATTGCAGGGCCATGCCGTGCTAGCAAGGGCTCAGATTGCTCTATTGGAGAAGGTGACAGACTGATACGCCGAACAAGACTTCGATCGCAAGCCTATACTGAGTTCGGTAGGTGATCGGAGATCGCACCCACTCACGCGTGTCGCCAAGCCTACGATGCAATGTCCGCGTCCGCTAGGCTCTGCAGTGCTGCCATCGCACCACGTACTATTACTTGGTCGAGTGCAGTATTTTGGTGAGTATAAACCTTAGATCCTGCGCGCCGTCTCCTTTTGACATGACACAAACAAGGTTTATACTGGTCAAAATACCGGTACTTGACGCGCTCGATGGCTTAGCCAGCTTGGCAAAGGTTCATAGAACAGGGTCTCTCGTCAGAAATGAGATCGCCGAGGGCGAGCGTGAGATGAAATAAGATGAGTGCGGTGCAGCAAGAGCTACTTGCCAATTCTGAGCTGATCCAAGCCATATCCCTGTTCGTACAAGCACGAGCACGTCTTGCGCTTGCTGCTACGGTAGAGTCAATCCATGCGCGAAGACGTGCAAGATTGTCGAATTGTTAGAAACATCCGGGGCTTCTTCAGCACTACTTCTCCGCAGTGGCCGACCACGATATACTACTGCAAGAGCCCAATTACTGTCGAGAACTACATTCGACGTTGTGAACAGCGTCTCATCTGTTGCTGCGATGCGGTCGCACAAACATGTCCTCATGACCTTGGTTGAACCACGAAAAAGTTTCGTCGTCGCATCCATGACCGCGAGAACCGGTGTTTCACCCAGGAAAGCTATACAGCACCGACTGGCAGACATCAAGCTATTTCAAGCTGCTTTAGTGCGCGATTAGGTGAACGTGGGACAGAGGCTGTCCCGATTCACTCAGGTAGCCTCGGTCGCACAGCATCCAGTCACAGTCACGAACGGTCCTTAGCAGCATTCGACCTCAGGGCGATGCTGTACACGCTACATGACGAATCTGTCTCTCTCAAACTTGCGTAACCTTTGTCATAATGCGCAGGACGACGACCTACCACTTTCCACACGCCGCGAGCTCCTATGCCAACACAGAGCGCGACCGTCTGTCGTGACAAGCAGAGAGGCAGCAGCTAGTAGCTAAAAACTGCCAGACGCAAACTGACGCGCTGACACGAGAAAGAGTTGACAACTGATCCAAGGCTACCTAGCGAGTATGCCTTCCCTGGCCGGTTCTCTGCGCTCTTATTCAGCAGCAAGTCAGAGCCTCAGGTCGAAGACCACCGTGAACTTCGCCATAAGCGGGGGCGGTCCGGAAGCACAAACCCCAGGAACATTGTTCAAGAGCAGGCTGCAGTCATACTTCGGAGAGCCGAGAGGTTCTCAACCTCTTTAAACACCTCTGAACATGTTTGAGCTATTGCGCTTCCCGCAAGGCACCTCGCTATTCAGACATGGCAGTGCTTTGACACGGCGCACCCATTCACCCAGTTCTCTTTCGAACTCACTAGTCGCAAACGAAACGTCAGTTTCGGCTCCAGTATGTCGACTTGGAATAGCTCAAGACGACTTGCTTCAAGGTGGCGCTACCAAGGCGACGCTACCAAGGCGACCGGGCTCATATTTCAGCCTTAGGAGGACGTAAACATCGCGAGTACCGATGATCAGTCTTTCAAGAAAGCATGGTAGCCAAGAGTGAAAACAGGACCGTCGATGCAATGCGCCTGGAAAACATTCTTACCTTCTAATCTGCATGCAAGACATGCTTTTCGCCTCCTTGAATGAGACCTCTTGACCCGAGCACTGGAGCTGGTCCCGAAGGTCACTCGCTAGCTGATTGCTCACTCTTGCAAGATGCCATAGCCTATCCCTGCTTCCGAGAGTCGTCCTTGTTGTCCTTGCAAGATCGAAACGCAAGCATCGATAGACCATATCGTGTTGTGGCAGAGATCGTGGTCGACATCATGGTTATGTGCCTATGTATCTTGTTGGTGTCGATCAGTCCTGAGTCATTCAGAACAGAAGACTTAGATCGGTCTGGTTGCGCTTCGGGGATAACGAGCATTAGAGCGAGAGATATAAGCTGAGGTTCACTTCAGGTTGTTCGAGGTCCAAGATTTCGGCTCTGAAGGGTTGCATATGTCAAAGCCCCTTAAGGCTTAGGGCACCAGCATCTGTCCAATGTAGGCGTTATCGAACCCTGAATGCAAGAAACTCGGGACCGCTACCTCTCCATTGTAGCTGATGGCGAGCATTATGAAGCTCCTGTGAAAATACTCAACGACAAAAGACCACAACTTCACCAAGCTGCGGATGGCTCAGACGCTGCAACAAGTCTTTCTCAGGGATGCCGAAATACGTGCAGATCTCGTCGAACGAGTGTGTCCCATCAAGAAAATGGCTCAACGGCAGCGTGTCGTGTCGTCTCTTTCTGCGTATGTTTTCAGCGCCAGATACTCCTGTTTGCAAGTCCTGCTTGCTTCGTTTGGCTTTCGCATGCGTATTTTCGTCCTTTAGATTGGTCGTCTGTATCGCATACCGATGGATGCGATACAGAAACCCTTTGATGATGCCAAAAGTTATGAAACGGCGGATGTCGATGTTAGCTAGCATGTTGCTGTTCTGTACGTACCACTCTCGGACCGTAAGGCCTTGTCGCAGGCAGGCAAACAGCTGGACTATGCCGACTCCATCGACCACGTCACCACGTCCGGTCAACGGCCAGAAGTCATCATCAGCCGCAGTAGCAGCCGTTGCAGCGACACTTCCGCTCTTGAATGAGCTAGAGACATCTGCACCGCCGACTACATTCTCTGGACGCGCAGGTGCGAATGCAGTGTTCACGTATCTCGCACACTCAACCTGCATCTCGAGGTCTGTTGCAACCATGTTTGTGAACTCAGCAGAGGGTGCATATATCGCGTTGAAGCTGAAAATGTCAAGTAGCAGAATACATCCGTAGTACAGCAAATGGCGCACGCATTTCCTGGTAAGGCTGAGATCCGCATCAGCCAGCAAAGCGATCTTTTTGACGCTGTTGACCCCATCGATGAATGGTATTACCCTTTGCATTGTCAGATCCCAGTTTTCGTCCATCAAGCTCTCGATCTTGACAGTAAACAATGGGACATGCCATGCCCTGACGGGAGCTGGGTTCGGCAGTGTTGGGAAGAGCTTAATGTTCAGTGTGTTCACCTCATCGATAGGGATCATGCATTCGGCGTAATTGTTAAGGTCCTCTATAAGATTCTCGCACAAGCTGTAGATCTTTCCTGCGCCTGGTGGTGAAGTATCATCTGACAGGAAGCGAGTTTGTTCTTCGAGGCCGCGCATGAGGTGCGCGAGCTTGGTGACAACAGACTTATAACTAGGTACATCAACTGTGTCCGGTGGGGAGAGGACTAGAGCGAAGTTGAAGATGAACTCATTCCGAGGATAGTGTTCTCCTTTAATGCAGACTGGATAGGACACAATGATACTCGGGGGGATTTCTGATGCTGGAGAAGGAGGCGTGAGACAGACTAGGTTCCCGCACAGCGATTGTCTGGGTATCAGAAACCGGGAAACCGTCGAAAATCCCAGAATCGCGTCAGGTTCAGGGGTAGCCGACGTGGAGATAGATCCATCTGGCACTTGTTGTACAATCTTTGGTCCTTCTTCCGTCAGAGCGTTTAACCATTCGTTGTTTGGTATGCATCATACCTTCCTGTGGGTCGAATTTGCTATAGATGATAGCCTTGATGGACATGATGATCAGGCTTGCTTAGGGTGAAACGATGGTCAAGTTTCGGTATGAATTGGAGCTACCACAGCGATCACAGTATAGCTGTTCTCGCGCCGGTGATATCTAGAATTATGAGCATGACGCAGCCACCGTCACGGTCGAGATGCTGCCGTCTTTTCAGACCAAACAGTTAATGAAGACAGGCGATAGGCCCGCGCGCGGGTAGGCGTCGCTAGTATCTGATCACATGACCATCATCGGTGTCATTCGACCGGTACGGGGGCGAGCCTACCAAAGTTTGCGGTCAACTAAAGCTTCGACAAAAGACGGCCTTAACAGCATGCCGTTCCCACATGCCAGGCTTGACTGGGTTTCAGTCCGCAATCTTCGCAATAAATAATATAGACGAAACAGACACCGCATTGTATTGCCATACGTCGGATGAAAAGATGGGCGCACACCTTTTCTACTCTTACGTTCTGGTGGCTTACAAGCCTTGCTCATAAGTATACATAGCTCCACATGGAAAAAGTGCTCGAAATTATGCACACACGCATTGGTGAGAACTCTCATACACTTGATGCATGAATTCCAACTAACCCAATCAAGGTGGCCGAGTGGTCTAAGGCGGCAGATTTAAGCTTCTAACCAGCATATCTCTGCTGGACGCAAGTCCTCGCGCGTTCGAACCGCGTCCAATGCAATATGCGCGACCCTATTGCTTTTTGCTTCTTTCGTGGCGTTCTTTTTGGGCACGGTCTACTGGCTGAATGGCTGAGACGCTTGGGGCACGTAATGAACTGGTTAGCCACCCCCTTTCTACTCTGCACTGGCCAACGCTTGACATTGGTTTGCCTCACGATGCGTGAGCGTAGTACGAGATATAGACAGTTTGTGGCAAGTGATCAACGCATCGCTTCTCAAATCCGACGCTAAGCTGGTATGTCATACACATCTATCGACGATAGTCGCAATGCCAACTTCCATCCGGCATTTTCGTCGCCCTGACAAGCCGTCCCCGCGAGGCTCCGGTCTGAGTACTCCTTGCCTGATCACTACCGCTTGCGCCAGCGCCATCAACTTCGACTTCAGCTCCATTACTCCATTCATCTTGTGCTTCGTTGTTGCGTTTCTAACGATTCTTACTCATCTGGTCAAGCAGATACTGCACGTTCTGCTGCTGTCCACCTCCACCATTTCCGTTTTGCTGCGGATTAAATTGTTGATACGCCTGCTGACTATACGCACCGTATTGCGGCTGCTGTTGTGGTGAGTATTGTGGATACTGTGGCGGCGGAGGCTGACCGTAAGGCGTATGTGGTGGACCAGTCGAATGCGCAGATTGAGGTGTGGGTGGTCCATGAGCGCCCCCTTTGAGATTAGCAAGAAGTTCTTGTAGGTTGGATGGCTGGCTCGCGGCAGAATTTGGTGTCGGATATTGCGGCTGGGGTGGTTGTGGTGGTCGGAAGGGCTGCGGAGGTTGGGGAGGATACTGATATTGTTGTGGCGTTGGCGGCTGATGCTGCGGCGGAAGATACGGCATGCTCTGGTGCGGTGGTTGCCATGGGACATGTGGTGGCTGCTGCTGGTAAGGACTTTGCGGAGGTGGGAAGGCAGGTGGAAACTGCGGCCGTGGAGGCTGTATACTGCCACGCTCTCTTTGTCGTGCTTGCAGAACTACATCTGCAGCGACTGGTATATCAAGGTCGACATATTCGTCGAATGTGACGTTCGATGTGCCATGGGAGCGATCGAAGACTTGTAATGGGATTTTGCTCCTAGCCTGATGATGTGACGCAAGCTTGACCACAGCCTGCACGCCTTCCATTATCTGTCTCTTAACCACAGCGGGCAAAGGAGTTCGTTGATTCAGCCATGTTGTCGCGGCTTGGAGCCCCTTCCTCTTGAAGCCATCCTCGATCCAGCTGACGAATGCATGAGGAACACCTCCGTCGAGTACCACAATTTGTACATCTGGTGCGTAGCGTGGATCCCTGCGTGGGTAAGGTAGGCTGGCTTCGTCATCGTATGCAGTTGGCTGAGGAGGGCTGAAATTAGTGCCGTACATTGGCGATCTCCTGTCATCGCGGCTCCCTGCACGGTCGCTTCTACGCGATCGAGGCGGCGACGGACTCCGCCGGTCTCGAAAGTCCTCCCTCCTTCTGGTGGGCTCATCACGATAGTCGCTGTATGATCTCCTTTGTGGCGACCGAGAACGTCTTCGATCCCGATTCCTATTCTGGGGTTGGCTCTGATGCGGGGTCTGGTTTTGACTCTTAACCGGTTGTTGTTGAGATGCTTTGGAACCCTTCTGAGGCTTGGAAACCTCGAGATGCACCTTACGACCTCTGATTTCCACGCCCTGTTCGGCATCGAGAGCAGCCTTACAGCTTTCCGCGTCATGATACTGGACGAAACCGTATGCTTGCTTGATCGATATCTGTGCTAGTCGGCCGAAGCGGTGGAACCGGTGAAACAGATCTCTTTTTGTTACCTTCTCACTGGGTAGGTTGCCAACAAACAGCCTGCTGCCTATTGGAAACCTGTCCCAAATACCCTCTGTCACGTAACGCCTTTCACTTTCCAGAAAGCTGTCGTAGGCAGCCTGCGTCGTTGGAGACCAAGGCCTATCTAGAGGTTCTGTCGCAACTCGAGAGGGAGGTGTAGACTGACGCTGCTGCGTCCCCTGTTGGCTGTATTGCATGTGCAAGGCTATTGCCTGCTCGTTGGTCATGCCGGTGTCGAAAGGATTTGGGGGTATGGGGTGACTCGCGTGTGCCTGACCCGTGCTGTTTACATTAGTGTTGGCCGTATAGCCATTGGCCGTAGCCAGGGATGAAGAAAGACCCTGATTGGAAGCAGAAATGGGCTGCTGTTGGGCTTGTGCATGTTCAACATAGGCAGAGAAAGCATTTTGGGCGTCCAAAGGAGGTGGCTTCTTAGGCAGACCGGGAATGGAAGGCAATGAGGTTGTCTGGCTATCGGGCACTGAGGCGTCAGTCGTGGTAGTAGTGATGGTTCCGTTAGCTGGAGCGGTGGAGGTAGACTGAGCGATAGTATCAAGCAGAGACTGGTAATCTACGCCAGATTCCAACGTCATTTCTGTCGGGCCGTCTTGCATCTTCAGATCTCCTTCAGTTGACTGTTGCTCCTGTCCTGCCATTTGAGTCTCCGCGTTATTCGTCAAGGTGTTTTCCTGTGCCCCAGCCTCTTCGCCGTTTTCAAACTTGCTGCCTGGTACATCATTCGCATCGAGGGGTTGCCCATCGTTGGCAAGGTGTGTATCGGTGCTGTGCGCGATGGCATGATCGGGCTCTACTGGGCCATGGAGCTGGGCTTGAGCAGCTGGATTAGTAAATTCAGGCACAGTGGGCTCAGGTGGGTTTGCGACAACAGAGTCTGCGTTGCGAAGAAAATCGCGGAAAGGGTCATTTTCGTCCTTGCTCGCAGCAGTCTTGTAGGCCGGGTTCTCTAGACTGTCTCCATAATGGGCAAAGTTTTGGTCGGTGGGAATATTGTAGGTAGCAAGATCATTGGATGCCTGATCCATCTGGTTGAGAAGCACAGGGATATTGGCAGGCTCTGGGACATGCACAGGTCGAGGACTCTCGGGTGTCTGAGTTCTTGCAAAGCGTTGCTGCTCGATAGGAGGACTAGTATTACTCATAGTACTTGTATGTATGCTTGCATTAGGCCTGTGAACAGCAGAAACACGGATGGTGAGGTTCGGGTGGAATGAGACTGAACAGAAACCCGAGAAGACGCCAGTCGGCCAGCACGCCTGCTTGCGATGATAAGGAAGGAACACAGGCACAGTCAACTAGCATTCAGGATGGCGGATATGTGCTTGTGGTGATGATGAAAAAATTGTCGACGAAGTCCGAATGGTCGAGACGTACAGAATGGCTGACGACGTGCAAACTAAGTAAGTGCTTGCGGTCGAGGGACGCGAAAGGAGCGATATACTTCAGATTCTCTTAGTCACCGTGCTTCGCGTGTGAGAAACTTTTGCGGCTCATTTGCCCGTTTGACGTCAATTCTGCACTTGCCCTTATCTTCACTGGACCGTTCCCCCTTGTAGCTTCTTTTCTTCTTCATACTTTTTCACATGCTTGCCGTGATTCATGCAACCTTGGCGTGCAGTCAGCACTTCCGTGGGCAGGGGCCTCAGGAACAACGTTCCGTTGCGGTGTGAGCCTCCCGCACTGCGCTGGCTATCTACGACTCAACCGCGTTGGAACGCGGCCGAACCAGATTTTGATGCCGCGAGAAAATGGCATGCACAAAGTGGCCAGCAACCTCTGCCGAGCGATATCGGTGAGGTCTCGTATGCTCGATCTAGCGGGCCGGGAGGCCAAAATGTAAACAAGTGAGGAGCTTATTGCGTGACTTGTGAGGCAGCTGCTGATCGGGGCAGGGTGAACTCGAAAGCTCAACTACGCGTCTCACTTGATCAGCTGCTTCCGATGCTGCCGACCGTGTTGCATGATGGTATCCGCAAGTCTACGTACTACGCAGGCAAGACCAACTCGCTTCTGATCCAGAGCGATGACAGTCGCAAGCAGGCTGCCAACAAGGACACATGCTATCGGAAGCTGAATGAGCTGATCATGGACGTGTATAACCACAGTGTTCCTGGTGAAACGTCCGAGGAGCAGAAGGACAAGGTGAAGAAGTTGCAGAGAGCCGAGAACGAGGCGAGATTGCAGATGAAGAAGAAGCAGTCCAGCAAGAAAGCTGCTCGCCAGAAAGGCAGAGGTGATGATTAGCACGAGCACGTGGCCTCAGTACCTGCCTCAATAACCAGACTGATACCTTAGCATGCACATACGACACCGAAAAGGCCCGTTCCTGGTTCTCACTCGCTTCAGGCATTGCTGTTTCCTAACTGCTCTCCTCGGCTGTACTTGACTTCACCCATCTGCTGCACCTATCACCAGACGATCGACAACGGTGGTTTTCTCGATACCTAGTCTCCTTAGCACTCGGTCATACCTCCCTTCATGAGTACCCAATCGCGTGTTGGGTCTGTGCTCGGTCTGGCTTCTTCTCACGAGTTCCCGATAGCGTCGTCCTCCCGTATCATCTCGTGCCTTCCTGGTGGACGCGCGACTTGTGCTGTACGAAAGATCTAGACCTTCGAGACTCCGTCTGTGCCGACCCCAACGGAGACGACCGCTTCTATCTTTTGTCTAGTGCCAGAGTTCCGGGCGACCCAATCCCAGAAGAACTTGGCTTTCCGCGACAGCGCCATGCCCGGAGTTGCGTTTTGTTAGCCAACGCTCCGTTTGTGATATTCAATGTCGGATGTCCAGGTTCCATGCCACGATTCAAAACTGTAGCAACTCGTGTACCACGGTGTTATTACCCAATGACATTCTCCTTCTCTTCACCCACCCCTCTCATCCTAGCCCAACTCCGCCCATGACTGTATCATTCCTATTTCCCTCTCTTGCGATACCACCCAACTCCCCCAACCGTCCCCTCAACCCTGCACATCTAATCCGCAACTCCCTCATCTCAGCCTCCTGCTCCTCAACAGAGCGATCAACATCAGGTATTCCTTGAACATACTCCTTGGCCTCAGCAATCTTCTGTCTGATCCTGTAGATATGCGCCGGTAGATCCCTGACTTCAATCGACGCGTCCTGACCGCCGCTGCCGCTGCCACTTCCACTGCGATTGCTGTGCTGCGTTTCGCGGGATATGGTCTGAGTTAGATTGTGGTTGGTGCCGCTACCGCTGTCTCTGTGCGTTGAACCGTCCACGGCAGCCTGTGAAGCGTTTCGGATCTCGCTCAGACGTGAGATGAGGAGGTAGAGATCGGGCAGAAACGTGAAGATCGAGGGGTCAGGGTATGTCGAGGAGGACTCGGTGGATTGGAGAGCATGCTCCGAGGCTGCGAGTGGGGAGGGGACGTTTGCAAGGTTGGGTGTTGAGGCTTGGGTCTTGATCTGAGGAGGAGAAAGACCGGGCATGTTGCTTAGTGCAGCGCCGGGGGTATTTGCTGCAAAGTGTTTGTTCGAGACGAGCAATGTACTACTGAAACAGTGGAACACTACGAGTCGCACCTGCGCGCCTGCATTCTGGCATGTGCAGCTGATGTCACGGAACACGCAGTCACGTGTAAAAAGTGTCCTTATACGGCTATGCTCCTCGTTGCAGCTGATACCTAGATTCCCTAGCGAGCTTCAGGAATGGTGAGGACTGAATCGCCCGCTGCACGAAGACCCAAGAAAGCACGTTGGGATCGCAACATGCAAGCCAAGAATACAACTTCCATTGTGGTAATCGACCATCGAAGTCACCCTCAGACCAGAGTATCAGAAAATGCTTTTAATGATACAAACCCCTTGTCCCTGACAGAAAATGACGCTTTGCTGGCTTGCCTGAACCCCCACTACCTCATGCAACAGTAGCCGCAGCATCTGATGCTGAGTGAGGCGCATCCTATCTCCTCATCATGCTCGCATTCTGCATGTTCCCAAAGATCAATTTGAAGCCATTGCACAAATTCCTCATGTCCGGATACGGCTGATTCATCAGCTGGAATCCTTGAGGGATAACCTTGACGCTCCAGTCCATCAGCTTCGCGTTTTGACCGGCTTTGAAACACAGGTGAAAGTTGCCAGGTCGTTCTCGGTTGATACAGAATTGGTACATCGATCGCTTGGGGTTGGCGTTCGTGTATGTTGTTAGCCATTCGTCTACCAAAAAATGTTAGTGCTTGTTTTTAACGAGAGTGAGCAGAAACTTACCGAGAGCGGCCTTTGGCTTGTCCTGGAATTTTTCGTTGTTCACCATCTCGTCTACTTTCTTCGACATGGCTTTGACGTGTAGTACAATTAGCTCGTCAAGATCCGAGTAATTGTACTTACCGCCTACGCGGAGGGTCTTGCCCAGAGAGAATTCGTTCTCTTTGCCCAGCTCGAGGACATCAATGTGCTGGAAGACCCCGTCTGCCACTTTCCACGTGATGGCCAGATGATCGTTCCCCTTCGATGATGGCCGAATGACAAGATCGCCTCTGTTCATACTGCCGAGATATTCCTCTGCAGCCTTGGAGCTCATCGGCTTGAACAGTGGGTGTTTGATAACACGCATGACTCGGCCCTGTGCGTCGGTCTTTTGCTCGAGCATTTTCCTGTCGGCTGCTTCTTGTCGATCATCCCACTGGTCATGAGCGTATTCATTGGCATCTATCCGACGGTACGGTCTCTTCGTCTTCTCTTCCCTCAAGCTAACCACACAATTGAAAGCCTTGCGGTCAATGCTCATGATGTGCGCAAGAACCGTCTGGTGCGGGGCGTACACGTTCTTCGGGTTCACACCTGGATCTGTGGTCTCGCCTTCCATGGCGTATGCGTCGACGCCTGAGTCGAGCTTACCTTCTACTGAGGCTTCTGTTACTCGCTTCACCTGCATGGGCACATTCATGCCCTTTTGTAGTGAATCTCTCGTCTCACTGGTAAACATGGTAAAGACCTCGCCCTCGCTCAGCTTGAGCAAGAACGGGCTTCGAATCTCTTCGTATGGATCGTTCAGCTCGGCTCGGATGTTCTCCAGCGTTGATCTCTTTCTGGCATTGTAGTCTTTTTCGAGCTGATCGGCGTACTCATCCAAGACGAGGTCGTTGACACGATCGGCTGCATCATCCTTGATCAATTTCTTGACAATCGCACCAGGACCGTTATCTCTCGTTTCAGCCGCTATGTCTTCCTCATCAAGCTCAAGAGCATCCGCCGCCATTTTTCGAGCAATATCGTAATCTTCGGGGTGAATACGCGTATTATCCAAGAACTCTGCGGCATCATCTGTCGACTCGAAGCGTAGATAGAGTGTGCTTGCAGCATTCGCCCAGACTTTTGGTCCCAACGGAGTATGGTCGCCAATCAGTAAAGCCTCTCTCGTAGTAAATTCGCTGCCGTATGCGTTGTAGGCTTTGAGTAGATTGGTGGCTTTTCGAGGACCCAGGCCGGCCACATAGTCCAGCAGTTTTGATGTGGCTGCGTCAGCAGCAGCATCATCGAGATCTACACCGACCATGTTTACATAATCGACTAATGAGGTCTCGAAGGCTTTCGTGAGCTTTTCCGTTGGTAAGAGGGTCTGTGCGGGGACAAAAGTGACAGAGACGAGATCGCTCCCTAAAGCCGCATATTCTTTCAGAGGATCTTGGAGGTATTTGGCAAGTGCTACACAATACAGTGTCAGCTCAGGAAGACCGGGATGCTGCTCTCTTGCTCTGGCGCTCGATTTGTACTGCCGCGCCACTTCGTCATTGACCACAATGACTTCTAGTGGATCCGACCTGTCTCGATCGTCCTCGTCGGGGTAGGGTGCCCCTCGTAGGTTGTGATTTCTCACAATCTCTTCGAGGTTGGCGATCAATTTTCTTGTCTCTGGCGTCCAACCTGAAACGCCGATGATTTCCGGTTCTCGGCGTGTGACAATCTCGACAAAGGCTGCAACGTCTTTGCCATCTGCTATGTTGCGCTCCTCATTGCCAGGTGACAGCTCAGTGAATCTGCCATTCTCCAACACACGACCATCGTCGCTGACGTAAGCCCAAGACACCTGGTCACGGCCAGATTGGCCACCACCCAGTGAAAGTGCCAGTACTCGTGGTATTGTGCCTTTCTTCATGCCGCGGGGTTGGTACGGTGCTTGATCAAGCTTTCGTGAGAATTCTTCTCGAAGGTCGAGTGCAATACTATCTTCACACTCGTTCTTCAAGTTCTCCTTCACGTTCCGACTCATAATCGAAATCAGCTTGTCGAAAGCTGCCGAGACTACACTCTTGCGCTCATTATTCCAGGCCTCGGCCAGATCGGAGTACGCATCTGTGACAATGTGCTTGTAGAGTTCTTTCCGCAGCCGTTCGGGCTCGCGAAGGCGGACTCTGACTTCCACAAGGCCCTCCTCCTCTGCTTTGAGCATTTTCAAGAACATATCTGGCCGGCTCGCAATGGCTCGCAAATCTTGGTTGCGCAGGTACTTGAATTCGTAGTATGGGTGGTCCTCGGTGATGCGTCTCAGTCCTTTTTCCGTGCGATGGCAGTCAACCACAGCGCCCATGTAAATGTTCATCCGCATGAACTTTCGTAACCTTGGTGAGGTGACCATTTCCTCAGCGAACATGCTTCGAGCCGCTCTCAGTGCCCGAGCGCCGGTGGAGAAGTTCTCGTCTAAGCACTGGTCGGACAGGTTGTCCGGGGCCTCTGAAGGGTCTTCTGCATATGTCTTCACCCCGTCTTGTTGAGCGTTCTTCGCAAAAGCATCTGCCGTTATACCAAAAGCTCTTACAATGTGGTATACTTTGCTGCTTCGAATTTCTTCATAAATTGTGCTTGCGTTGGCGCGCTTTCGGACTAGGGTTGAGCCATTGGTCTCGCCATCGGTGGCCGTGGAGGCGACATCCTTGATCTGAGCAGAGTACTGGAAGTAGAGGTAGTCTTGCAGGTCCTGCAGTTCTTCGATAGTGTTTGCTTGGGGTAGCATGTCTTCGAATACCGCGTCTGAAATGTCGCTCCCTGTGCTCTTGATGTCATCCCACGTCTTGGTTATCTGCTGTCTCTTCTCGACAAAGGCACGAAACTTGAGGTCTTGGTCGAATATAGCCCATAGATCGTTCTGGTTCAGAAGTTTGTTTGCATCCATCTCATAGCGAGGCGAGCCATCCTCATTGCGGCCAACTTGTCTTCGATTGGCGTGGATCAGATGATCCTTCCTGTTCTGAAAGATGAATGGCACTTCATAGTCGTCACGCACCAAGAATTCGAGAACTTGAGCCACGGCTTTTTGGAAAGGTTCTTGCAGATCTGGTTGTATGCTCTTTTTCGCACGCAGGACCTTTGCGATCCAGGCCGACTCTTCTCGGAAATCGGCAGCAGAAAGCTCGATGTGCTTGTACGGCTTCCTCGCCAGCTGGTGTCGTTCTGGTTCGTCTGTGTTTCGGATGGCATTGTCTTCGTCTGTGAGGAGCTTCTCGGCCAGCTGGGAGGGCTCGAACACGTCTTTGAGGTCGAGGTGCTTCTCCCGCTCCTGCTCCTCCTCGTCCGCCTCATCCTCTGCAGCGAGGGCAAAGTCGTAGTCGGTACCGTCACCAAAGGCTTCCCTGAAGTCTTCCATGGCTTGCTCGTCGAGGCCAGCATCTGCAGCCAGACCGAGGTCGGCGATGCCTCTGCGCCTTGGCCGTGCAACTTCCTCATCCTCTCTAGCTTGTTGGCCCTCTTCGTCTGAAAAGACATCGTCCTCGATGAAACCTTCGAACTCATCCTGGACGCCTCGTCTGTCTAGGCGTCCAGGTCGGCGGTCGATGTCGTCGTCTTCGTCCTCCTCAGCGAAGATATCGTTCACGTCACGCACGCGATCTTCGACCTCTCGAGGCCCACGTTTCAGGCGTTTGAACTTCGGTTCTGCCTCCTCACGTTGTGTCCTGATGCCGATCAGCTCGAGATCCTCCTCGTCGAGACCTTCTTCTTCGCGTTCTTCTCGTCTCCGCTTCTTTTTCTGGCGGCGTCTTTCCCTGCGTGCGTCCTCGTCTTCCTCATCCTCGTCGTCGATGAAGCCGGCAGCGATCTTGGCAGCCTCCTCCTCGTCGTCTTCCTCCTCCTCTTCGGATGAATCTCCCAGGTCGCGGTCCGCGCCATTTGCTCTCGGTCTCGGTTCGCCAGTCTCTTCGTCGAGTTCCTCCTCGTCTTCTTCATCACCTAGAACGGCGGCATCGTCTACGAAGGCATCCATGGCGGCAGAAGTCTAGATGTACCAAGCGAAAGCTGCGATCTGTTTGCTCTGACCCTTCAGACCGGCCGAAGTATTGCAAGTGATACAGAATTAGGAAGACGTCGATACAGTGATGATGTCAACCTCGACGCGTAGGCAGACGGACAATCGGAACTTTGAGATGTAAGGAAAGACAATGCGCAAGTTACTTACGTCGACGGATCTCGAGATTTGGATACAGCGGCAGGAACAGATTTCAGCCCCGTCTGAAGTGCCCGGCTGCGCAAGGCTTCCAGGCATCCAAGCACATAGACGACGGTTGCCTGACGCGGAGGTCCAGGGGCGCACCTTCCCCAGAAGTTCAAGTGATGCATGTGTTGCAGCTGCAGGCTTCAACTTGTTCTTATCTCTATCCCTCAATCACTTGCAGTCAATGCAATGCCTCAGGTGACTGCCAGCCCTGCCGACCAAAGCAGTGACTCGACCACTCTGGATATCTCTTCGAGGCTTTAGTTTGCTAGGCCCAGTGCTTATTCACGCGGTGACTGGGTTGCGGGCAACGGAGATCACCCACTACTTGCCAGTTCGAAGTTCATGTGAAGCCGTCTCCTCCAAATTTCTACTCTGCCCAACAAGGCTGGTGGTGAGGGCATACGTCCAGTAGCGTGCCTGAATGCCCACGAATAGACCAGAGGCACGTCTCTTTGTGCTGCTACACCAATAGTCTCATTGGCGTCGCCAATCTAGAGACACCCCTTAAGCGCTGCCACACGATTCGGGCAGTGACGATCGATAGCCGCCCGTGCCTGTGCCTGTGCCTGTGCCTGTGCGTGTGCTTCTTGTGCCTGCCTTGACACACCACTTGCTCCAACCTGCATGCACGCCGCGACACCGTTTGGCTCTTCTATAATAACTCTTTCGCCGCGTGCCGTCAATTGCTAGTACATCGGTATACAGACATTCCTTCATTCTCGACCACTGTATAGCCCGCCACCATGTCCGATCCGTTCAAAGCACGTACGCTGAAGCGGAAGAACGTCAAGGGACTTGCCCTCAGTGCGCCACAGCCGAAGCAGCCCAACCCCTCCGACGGCGATGCGCAGATCCCGGGGGCCCCTGGGAACACAGAAAGCAACAGAGCAGACACCCTCGAGATTGGCCTCGAGTTCAAGTTAGATTTGAGAAGCGAGGATCTGATCGTGCTGAAAGAGTTGGGTGCAGGCAATGGCGGGACGGTCAGCAAAGTCATGCATGCCACCACCAAGGTGACCATGGCAAGAAAGGTATGCCGCCTGTGACACATAGCCAGGCCCATGCTGACTGAACGAGGTCATTCGAGTCGACGCAAAGGAGAACGTACGCAAGCAAATCGTCCGAGAGTTGCAAGTCGGCCACGAGTGCAACTCTCCGTTTGTCATCACCTTCTACGGCGCCTTCCAGAACGAAGCCAGAGACATTGTGCTATGCATGGAATACATGGACTGCGGGTAAGCAGTGAGACCTCGTCAACTCCTCCCACACAAGCCTGACCATACCTGCAGATCTCTCGACCGCATATCAAGAGATTTCGGACCGGTCCGTGTCGATGTCCTCGGCAAGATCACTGAGTCCATACTAGGCGGCCTGGTCTACCTCTACGAAGCACACCGAATAATGCACCGAGACATCAAACCATCCAACGTCTTGGTCAACTCCCGCGGTATGATCAAGTTATGTGACTTTGGAGTAGCGACCGAGACGGTGAACTCGGTCGCCGACACCTTCGTGGGCACCTCGACGTACATGGCCCCTGAACGGATTCAGGGCGGCGCCTACACAGTCCGATCGGACGTCTGGAGTGTTGGCCTGACCATCATGGAGCTGGCCATCGGACGATTCCCCTTTGATGCTCAGGATTCTGGCCCTGGTGATAGAGCGAGTTCCGGTCCCATGGGCATCCTCGATTTGTTGCAGCAGATTGTGCATGAGCCGGCGCCGAAGCTACCTCAAAGCGAGGCCTTTCCAGCCATTCTAGATGAATTCGTCGCCAAATGCTTATTGAAGAATCCAGATGAACGACCTTCGCCACGACAGCTCTACGACCATGATCATTTTGTGCAAGCAGCGAAGAGAACCCCAGTCGATCTCCAAGAGTGGGCTGTTTCTCTCATGGACCGACACAATCGAAAGTCCTACTTGGCGCCGCCGGCTCCGAAATCTCTCAACAGTGATGGCAGCACAGCCGACTCTTGGAACACAAGCTCGACACCCTCGACGTCTTCCACTGGCACGGCGGGAACGGTGCCGACACCGGGGTCAGCCCGGACACCCATTACAGCCAGAAAGTTGATGAGTCCAACTGGTGAGATCACCGTGGTGCATCCTCAGTCGCCTCCACGACAAATCCCGCGGTCAGCAGGCATGCCGGCCATGTCCATACCCACAGGGATAGCAGAGCGGTCGCCTCCACCTCCATTGTCACTCCAGCACTTGTCGCTCGAAACGGACGACATGCCAAAAAGCACTGGCCGGGCTGTTCGAGGGTTTGACCCTCGGGACAACATACCCGAGCCTGCCTCGGCCATAGAGCCTAGGAGGCCAATGTTTCCGCCCAGGGTCTCGAGCAGCAACAACATTCCTGGCTCTAGGCTAGTTGGGCCATTCAACGCAACTTTACCCTCTCGATACCCGCCTCCGGCCGGGTCATTGCCCACGCCGCCGCACAAGGATCTACCGACACCACCGATGTATGGCAGTCCAGGACTTGTGAGTCCACGTCGGAACCGGTAATCAGGGTTGGAGGTCATTTACTATCACGGACATATTCAGCGGCATGGTCAATAAAGGTATATCATCTGTAGCATTCGAAGGGCGTTTGTGCATTGGTCCGCTTGGAGTGAAGGGTGTATCTCTTGGGCTTCTGATCTCAGGGATGTGTTGCATCTGCTTCCAGAGTGTACAATGAACATAGGACGATTGACTTCAAGCATCTTTGTATACCACCGTGCCGTCCGAGCTGTTCTATCGTCAATCGTTCTGCACGCTCCGGCAAGAGCTACACGCTTCATTTTCCAAAGTGCAGGAGTGCATTGGACGATTGGCGTGCTTGTGGTGGTGCCGTGGCGTTGACCCTGGTCGCATTATGCAGCTGTTCCCCTGCCGCGTACTTGGCTAGCTGCTGGTATTTTGAGTAGTCAGAACCTTGTTTTGCGTGGCGTCCCATTGAGGACACACCTAGAACGTAAGGCTCGTACTACCCATAATACCGGCACTCGACCAGGGAGCATACATGACATCGTTCTTCAACCACCGACACCCTTGAACTAACTTACGACCGCTCATTCACATTTGGCCTACTGACGCAAGACAAACAATTGTCACTAGTCGAACACTCTAGTCCTGGTCCTAGGTCTAACCATTGACCAAAATGCCGCCTAAAGCGTCGAACAACTCGGACGACCTCCTAGCACAACTCGATGACCTCTCCACCCAGAACCAGCCGAGACCGCGTCAGTCAAGGCCGACCACAGCACGAGCACCTAAGTCCAACCAGGGGCCAGGACACGGCAACAAGTCACAAACCGAACAAGACCTCCTCGCCGAGCTGGGCAACCTAGCACAGCGACCATCATCGCGGCCTGGCACGCCCTCGCTGCGATCGTCTACAAGACCAAACGACAATGCATCGCCGAGACGCGCAGCCACACCAACCATTACAGAAGACAAGCTCACATCGAGCGACAGAAAGAGCGCCGACAGCGCAAGAAGCAGCGGCAATGGCGCCCAAGCATACACTCCCGCAACGACCACCGCAGACGACTCCCCGGCCGAAGAGGCCACCCCAGCACCCACTGCCCAACAGTCAGCCGGCGGATGGGGCGGCTGGTTCACCAGCATCGCCTCCTCAGCCGTGAACACCGCCCAAGCCCAGGTCAAGAACCTTCAGCACCAAGCCCAGCACCAAGCCGAGCAACGAGGCATTAACGTCGACGCCAAAACATTCACCGACCAGCTACGCAGCAACCCCTCTGGCCTCCTCAAGGGCCTCGGCGTCTCCACCGACACAATCGGCAACCTGCGATCCATGGCCATGCCGACCTTTCAGAACATCCTCCAGACCATCGCGCCCCCGATCAGCTCCCACGAGCGTCTAGCAGTCCACATCACGCACGACCTGCGCGGCTACCCCAGCCTGGACCCCACCATCTACCGCGTCTTCGAGCGCGTCATGGCCCAGGTCGAAGGTGGCGATCTCCTCGTCGTTCAGCGCGGCGAAGAAGCCGGCCCCAAACGCAGCAGTCGCGACGTAGGCAGCAGGATCGGAATAAGCAGCATTGGCGGCGCGTGGCAGGACGGGCCGTGGTGGCGCACCCAGGGCGAACGCAGCACGAACGCGGTCAAGGGCGTGGCCGAGGGCACCAAGCTCGCGAGGGCGAACGCCGAGGGCTACGCGACGGATTTCTTCGCCAACAAAGGCGGTGTGGAGGAGGCGGCGAAGAAGGCGACGGAGACGCTGAGCGAGAGTAACCCCACGAGGGACAGCCAGATTTTCCTGGCTGTGCAGGCTGTTCGTCAGGAACGGGTGGGAGACTCGACTTCTGGCGGCAGTGATGGAGCGGAAGAGAAAGACAAGGAGGGGATCGAGAGGGACGCAGACGCTGCGAACAGAGACGAGTTCCTGTTCGCCATCTACCTCCATGACCCCATCCACGGCATCGCCTTCCACGCCGTGAGCCAGAGTGTACCGATGCAGTGGGTCGAATGGCTCGATGCGCCCAATGACGTTGAAGGCGCGCTGCCTGAATCCATCCAGGAAATCATCGGGGGCGGAGGTGTTGATCCGCGCGAGTGGGTCAGCGAATGGCTTGAGGAGACGTTGAGTCTGGTCGCTGGTGTTGTGGCGCAGCGGTATGTCGCTAGAAGAATGGGTGTGGGTGAGGTTGTCAAGGGGAAGGGGAGGTTGAGGGCAGACATGAACACTGCGCAGATGGCGGAGAGTGGTGGCGGCGAGGCTGCGAGGGCTGGGCTGTGATGTTAGTTGTTGCAAAGTTGGGGACAGTGTTTCTATGCGATTGACTGATTGACGGGATGTATCATGGCGGAGTCTGGTAGGAGTCATGCTCGTGTTGTAATCGTTACATACCTACCTAGCTAGCTATGAACGATATCTTAGACCTTGAGTAAGCCAACTCGGTCTTCGACAGATCCAAAACCAACCGAATGTTTTCCTGGGGTCTTTGCAGTTAGTTCCCAGCATGAAACTGCCTAGGCAGCTGCTGCCATTCTCCATGTCCTTTCGAGATGCACCCAAGCCCTCATTGACCTCGGCCTCTTGAGGCGATATCCTCATTGTTTATTCCCACTGGGCCGTACACCGATGTTCCGACCGACGCGAGGGCTCGAAAGGCCTACTGCAGTGTGAGTCTCGGCCTCAAGCAGACGTGGCAGTATGATCAGACTGGTTCTGAGGTTCTTTGATGTCAGCGTCACCAAGGTGTGCTGGTCGCCCTCTGTGCTGGTACTTGTGGGTCCAGCCCAATTCGACTGCAGCGGATCGCGAACGTCGACTCGTCACGGGACACCGCTTAGTAAGCCTCGGTAGTGCTGAGCTTGATCTTTCAAGAGGATGTGAGGGCGAGGCGCACAACACAGGGACAATCTGAACAGTGAGTGGGGTATGGGTAGCAGGCGGAACTTGAAGTACAACGTGTCAAGAGAGAGGGTCTGTATAAAATAGAGCACACCTTGAGGTGTAAATTGTCCATTACATTAGCTATTACTTCCATCCACTCAAGGGTTTTCTCCTCAGGTGCAGGTCTTCCCGCTTACACAGGGCACGGACGATAGTCCTGCGTCTGCACAGCCAGACCAATCAAGCTTCACCTCCTCTTCTCGGGACGTAGCGAATGAAAGCATGCAGCCCTTGCCGCAGCTCTTTCCGGCGTACCTTCACGGTAGCCGGGGTACTGAACAAGCGAATGTAAGTCCACTCAGGCACAAACCGTAATGCACTGATGGGTTGTCTTCTTTGGGCTGCCACATACAGCCCCCTTGTCTTATACCCATGTTCCTTCTATCAGGTCCGTCTATACAGCGAATGTAATATGGGCAACGCCGGCCGCTTGGTCAAGAATGATGCAACAAGCATAATGATACCCAAAGATGCAGAGCCGCTCAGTCGCTCACGCATGCCTCTTCAAAAATGTCCGGTGTGAGAAATGGCGAAAATAGTGCCGTGATTAATTACAAAAGTTTTGTGCAAATATGTACTCCAGTCAGATCATGATCCGTGATCTCAGTCGTTATGCGTTCGTGGGTCGCTTCTAAGCCGGAAAAACGCCAGGCTGACAAATGTCTAGTTATGCTCGAGGCGAGAGGTTCGAGAAGTGTGATAGTGATTCAAATTGCGGCTGAAAGAGGGATTCGGTGTCACCGTTCCGTGTGGTAAACATCGGCCCAGACCTGGTGATTGTCGTCGACTGGACTCAGGGATCCTGAAGATATCGAGGATGATGAGCCAACGGTCCATTCGTCGCTGTCTGGGTTGGAGGTGTCGATACCAGCAAGACCATAGCCGTGCTGAGCAACAGTCTCCTCACCGCATTCGATGTAGTCATAGTCCCACCGGAACTTCTTGCCGGATTGTATTCTTGGCAGAAATCGTGCTTTGGTGAAGTAGAAAATGATGGCAGCCAGTAAGCTCCCTGCGACCAAATCAACAGCGTAATGATGCGACAGGTACATAGTCGCCCACCACAGCCAGAGGACGTATGTAGCGAACAGTGGAGTGAGCTTGGGGAAGCAATGACTCATGAAGAGAGCCTCGAGTGTGGCATCTGCTGCGTGCAACGATGGAAAAGCACCGAATACCATGGGCGAGGCAGTGAATCCAGAAGTGTAGAGGTCGATGCCAAGTAGTTTGTCAATGCGACCTAGTCCAGCAGGAGAGCCCTTCATCGAGTAATTCGCAGGAGCTAGGCCATACATGTTCTCGTACCACGGCGGGGAACAAGGGAACAGTACCTGAGTCGTGACACCAATAATGTTCATCCAGCCAAAGGCGTAACCAAAGTAGCGAATGGTGGTTGGAGGACCGAAGAGGAACATGAAGCCGGCACAAACGAAAGGTGCTCCGAAATGGCCGAGGCCGTAGGGGAACCATGCCAGCAGGTCAAGAGCAGTATTTTGATGTGCAGAAAGGATGTTGCTCAAGTTTGCGCCGTACAGGATGTTTTCGAGGGCAGGTAGAACCTTGACCCAGATCGGTGGTCGCCATCCGCTTGGGACGAACCTGCAAGCGTAGAACCATATCAGATAGACTGCTATGGGTATGAAAGGCAGGAAGAATTGTCGCGTGATGGGGAGTAAGGTAGATGTGAGGAGTAATGTCACGACAGCGGTCTTGACGAGAGGACCTGGAGTCTCCATGATGCTGAGGCAGAAGACGCTCAAAATTGCTATCAACAGCCATTGTCCGTCGTATACAGACCAGCGATGCGCTTGTAGCGCTCGTATCGTGTCGGCTGGAGAGAAGGAGGTCTGTAGGATAGCCAGAGAACTGGCAGGCGATTGTCGGTTCCTCAGTTTACTGCGCAGCCTGCGCCTGAGCCTGTGTGGCACGAGAAGTTGCAGTGACTTCCATGGTATCTGCACTGTCGTCTTGCCCGACGCATGTAGAGGCTGCATTGCACCCAGAGGTGCTCGCTGTCGCAAAGAAGATGCTTGTTATTGCTGTGTGCCTGAGTGATATTGTTCGTGTGACTGCTGGCTATCCACAATGCTCGAGGGTTTCGGACGGCGCCGGGAAATGTCTCAGGTCGAATGTTGTTTGTTTCGCACAATAAACAGTAAAGAAACGGTTGAGGAGGTAGTTGCTATTGATCCGACGTCGTCAGTATGCTGGGATGGTGCGATGCGCGGCGAGGAAGTGGTGGTGGTGATGATGGTGGCAGAGTCGGGAAAAGAGAAAGGCGAAGTCGAAGCTCGTGTTCGTTTGGAGTTCCAGTCAATAGGAAACTGGCAGTCAATGATGATGATCAAACCTTGTTCGAAGCGGTTAGAACGGATGAATCTCAGGCCCCGAAGTTCCCAACTTTGACGCGCTGCACGCTTCTTACTCGCTGCTTCGGCTGCGACTAATTGCTGCACTTTGATGTCACCCACTTGGCTTATTCATGCACCCCGAGCTACGCCGATCTTCTTCTCTAGTTATCGCGCCGGAAACGTGCTAACTGCAGCGAAACTAGGGCTATAGCTGTCGCGTGTTGTTCTTGTTCTCAAAGCCATATCGCAAACAGAAACGAGATTCGGAATCTGGCAGTCGTCGCTCAGGGAAATGATCCGAGCGCTGCATCGCTCGCCTGACTGCCAAAGCATGCGAGCGTACAGGGCCGAGGCGCTAACAAGCCTGGCTTATCCACTCGGTCCTCCCGTTGCTGACGGGCAATCTCTCCTACAACCTGGTTGAAATTTGCTTGTTCGTGGATGCTTGCCGGGTTCCTCATACAACTAAGTCGCTGGCCGTACTTATGGTGCTACAACATTGGACTTGCACGAGAGGGTCTCGAGACGTGAAATTCTCCGTGCTCGTTTTTGAGTCTCTCTGTGCTTCCGAGCATTCCAAGACTCCTGCATGGTCTCCTACCTTGGCTTCATGCACCATGTGCTCACAAAGTCAGCTTGCGCTGCATGTCATCGCACTATCTGACCGCTAACGACAGATAATATAATTGGCTCTCGGCTACTAGTGCTTCCCGTTCCTTCGATTTATGCACGCACTTCGCGAAGTCGATGCTTGCAACCCCCGAACCGCCCGAATCTTCTGAAAGCCGTACAGAGACAGCAAAGTCCTGTCTGGTACTATTGCCGCAGGACTTGTCTGCTGTCGAGTACACCATTCACCAGACACAATGATAGCAGTGTTCAACAGTCCGCACTCTTCAACTCTCATCGTTTTGTTCCTGCCCTTCTGCAGAGACTTGAGCAAATGAAAGGCTCGTGGAACCATGAAGTCTGTCGGAGAACCTAGATGATCTACACTGATCTTTTGCAATGGCTTAGTCAACTAGTGTGTGTCATCATAACAATCTGGCAGAAACGACAGAGAGCCTTTGAAACATAGCTTTCTTGTCATCTCTCGGCCTTCTGAGGGGAACGTAAGCAGCTTCTGCACAATCCTCTAAGATGATCCTGCCGTTGCAAGACACTAAGCAAGAGGCTGCAGCTCACAGGTCTTTCGAGAGGAAGACCTCGCAGGGGTGGACTAAACGGTTTAGATCTTGGACAAGTACGTACTTTGGGTCCTAATATTCAGATCAAGTCCTTCTACCATTCTCAGCCCCAGGAGACAAATGCTCGAAATGAACATGTCAGTCTGGTGGACTGCCGTCACGTACAGTGTGCCTTCCACTGAGCACTCCAGCCTAGTGGTGACCTCCATTGCTTGTGTTTTGGCGCGGGCAATGAGCTTGCTTGAAAACGGTTTGTATTCGTCGTGACAAGGCAATTGACGATGATCCATAAGTATGAAGAACGGCCTTGAAAGGGGCATGGGTGCCCTCTCATTTCTGTACTATCACACCCGGTTTCAACAGGCCCTGTTGCGTTTCTTCTCCGATGTCCACCCTCCAAGCTCCTCAGTGTTTCCTGTGTGCGATAGACGAAGGGGTACCAAGTTATCGGCTAAGCTCTTCTGTCCTGTGGTGCGAGTACCACGGGTATTACTTCCACCGGAGCTGCACCGATGAGCTCGCAGCCATTGCACCAGGCTGGACCGGCCCAGCTTGCTGTGACGATTGTATGCTGCCACTGAATAAACAGATCATTAACAATTTCCTATGCAATGGTCAAGCCGCACAAAGCCTGCTTACACTTTCTCAAAGCCAATTTCAGACTCTAAACCAGCCTATGCACGGTGCTCAACCACACTCTCAATCTCAACCTGCTGCTCAAGATACGGCATCGTCTCAAAACCAGTCCGACATCGGCGAGCAAACTACAGCGCCAAACAATCAGTCTTTACAACCACAGTCCCAATATTCAGCCACCAATCCTCGTGCTCCAAGCAGTCAACAGCGGCAACCACCCGATATCACTGTCTGCAACAACTGCGCCTTTGCAGGTCCGTTCATCGAGGGCGGGGTCACCTGTGATGGCGACCTGCCATGCTCAGAGTGCCGGACCGCCAATTCAGTTTTAATGGATTCTTGTTCATATGTTCAGGGCTCCTATGACCGACTTCCTCCTTGCAGACACCCTGTGAACCGTTTCTGTGTCAGATGCAATCCGGAGGGCCAAAAATAGACATTGGTATGGCGGTTCCTAGGCCCAGCTCTATTAAGTACAAAGGACAAAGCAGCGGTTGCATAGTCAGGTACTTCAAAGCTAGCCATAGGAGATTATCAAGGATGGCTCAATCAGCAAGCAGGTTTATCCATATTGCTACCGTCAAGCACACGGTTCCTTGCATTTGTCACTTGCTGGAGCGGAAGGCTTGCTGCACTGAGTACTCTGTGTGGTTGCTGACAATCATGTAGGCCTTAGACATAATAACTGTTCAGATATCAACTCAAAACCCTTTCCTCTTCCTTCTCATCTTCATAATAATTCGCAAAGATGCCACCCAAGAAAAGTGTCCCTGGTGATCAATCAACAAGACCTTCCAAGCGCACTGGACGTCTTGCCCAAGAGAATCCGATCCCGTACGAATACCGTGACCCTGACATAGATGAGAATACACAGAGCGAAGGTCACGACTCCTCCCAGCCTACGTCTTCCTCTCAGGCCTCAGAAGCTGATGGTTGGGAAGAAATTGACACAAGCGAGCTAGGGCAGCCGCTGCATCCGGCAGCCTCAAACACTACTGGTTCAGAAGATCTCAGCTTAGACCAGCAAAGCTCCTCCGTTCACGAGCAGCTCGAACCCCAGCCTCAACCTCATACACAAATCGCAACACACCCAACCCCCAAGTCCTACCAAACAACCTCCCCGCCTCAATCAGCATCAATCTCCCAGCAAACACCTCCTCAAGCTCCAAACACCTCTGCCTACACTTTCTCCCCAACCAACAGCTCCCTATGGCAAACCCGACATCGAGAGGCAGCGCAAGCGCCACTCCCCCAGCCTTTCCGCTTTCCACTACCACCACCGCGGCCGCTCTCCGCATGGCGACCGACCCGCCGCTGCACGAATTGCATCATGAACCTAGTCGCGTGTGATGGCGCTCAACCGTGCGGGAGATGTGAGCGGCAGCAGGAGTGGATTGATGGTGCTGAGTATCCTTGCAAGTATGAGTAGGGTTGGGCCACGTCAAACGCGGTTCTACGTAGGGGCTCTGAAGTGTGGAGGAGGGATCTCTGAGGCTGAGCTCTTATACAAGTAGATAGTGTGACTGAGGTTAGTAATGTTCTGTATGTTCTGGAAGCGGGCACGGAAGGCGCGGTATGGCTGAAGAACAGTGGCTGGCTGGAGGATGGTGGTCATGCTTGTACGTAGCTAGTGGGCATTCCGACATGCACTCTCTTTTGTTCGTGGTCAGCGAGTCATTTTCAATGTCTCACAGCTGTAGACATGCTTCCGTGATCGAATCTCGCACTGGAACAGACGTGACACTGGGCTTCCCAAGATGAGTTAGCCATGGACGGAGACGAGAAAGAAACTCGATTTGCAGATACACCATAATGTTAGATCAAATAATAGACTCGTGCCTAACATGCCAGCTAGATCATGCTGACTCGAAGGGCTAGCGATAGATCGAACGATTCATTGTTTAAACATTGCACATGCTCTCTGTTCATGCCCATACGTGGTAGACTGCAGAGGCCTTCGTACGCCTTAGCGTATACCACCACAGGTATCAATCGTTCGGCGGATGAACAAAAGTAGAGGTAACTAGAATGGGGTTAGCCTCGTCGTAGTGGACTCGACTCATGACAAGGCAAACTACCTACACAATCGGCTGACAGATCATACCTGTCGTGGAATACACTAATGCGTACGAAGACGTCTGCGGTCTACCACGTAGTTGGCTACGCAGACGAGTCGCATGTTGGACGGGAGTCGTAGATCAGCCACCACCAGCTACTGCAGTATCGCTAGCACATTGATTGGAACTGCAGTAGGAAAAGTGATCGAGACGAGCTGAACACATGTTCCGGATGTCGTTTGCTGTAAAACTGTATTGCTCGTCATGAGACCAAGGCATCGAGATCCGTCACAATAGATCCATTGCTTCACCGTCTCTGTCCAAATTGTGGAGCAATTAATATTGCGCAAAGTCGAGAATTGATTGAGCAACGAGGCTCTCTTCGGTTCAACCAAGCGCTGTGGCTATAGCTCTACAGTCTAACTCCAATCCGGCCGATACTAGGTCTCCAGGGACGCACTTTCTCCTCTCCGTGCCGTATTGCAAGCCCTTGATCGACCCTCATAACATGTATCTACTTCAAAGCACTCCTCTTATGTTTGAGATTTGTATCGTACCCTCTACCACTCGACACCACTGCCTAGATGAATAGAATGACTCTTTAGACGATGACAGTGGGTGCTGACGAGATTGATGACAATTCAGCAGAGGCGGTCTCGTCACGAACGTGACACTCTTACATGTCCCAAAGACGACAATTTCAACTTAGTCGAGTCTTCGGTGGATCTGTATGAGACAGCACGCGATGAAGGAGGGCAGTTAACGGCTCACGAATGATAGCCAGCGCATTTTGGTGGCAGTACTGCTTGGGGGCTTGACTGTTCCTGAACATTACGGAGTCGAACGGCAAGCTCATCGACGATCGATCTGTTCGAGCACCTTAGCCACAGTACCCGACTCCGCAGTATGCAGTGGCAATGACTGTGCTTGACGCCAGCGGTTGTCACTATGGCACAGGACACAATCTTGCAGGTCCTCAATGACTTCGGAAGAATTCTCCGATGGGCATCAAAGCGCCTCTGCATCAGATGGGCCAAGGTCGTGGGTTGTTTGTGTTTGAATGCATTTCTGCCACGCTCGCTTGCCTCGCGTTCGTTTGGGGTAATGCTAGAGGACAGGTGAGTTTTATGCCTTCTCGACTCACACATGACATCGTTAAGAGGATATCGTCCCGATCTGCTGCAGGATCGACATGTTTTTATCAAAACGACGACATGCACGCGATCACACCATGTTGACACACCTTCCCAGCAAGCTGTTGCGAGGCTGACCTTTGCACTTGTAGCAATTGAGTGACACTCGGGTCCATTGATAAACGTTGGATGTGCTCGTACAGGGTCATACTAGAGTCCTAAAGGCATAAGCCTGCCGCGGGGAGACACGACGAGATCATGTGTGGTTGACTTCACCGTAAGCTGAGTGTTGTTGATAGGTTGCAAGCCCTGAAGAAGCTCAAGCTGAAGCCCATCGGAAATCAAGTATCATCGGAAAAAGATTGTTGCAAGTGCAGGCAGGATGACGTGAAGATGCTGATTGAATCGCGATGCCGCATCCTATTTCCTGACCCCATCTCCTTGCCGAGTGCCAAACTCTGTCTACACGTACTAGGGTTTACTTGCCGATCTACTCCCCTTTATTGAGTCGAGAATCCGACCGACCATGTGGCTGTGATTTTGGATCGAGGAAATTTCAGTTCATTGACTGCGTGACAGTGCTGCGGCGATTGGGTGTGTTCGCGACACGGAAATGACACTTCCGGAAAGGAGGCGAATAAAAGACTTTGGTGACGGTGGTCATGACCACAGTACCTGGCATGGAAAGTGCCGCAGTAGAAAAGTGTGGTAGCGAGTACCAAGGAGAATCTGTCGAAGTGAACGATCGGAAAGCGTGCAAGGCGTATTCTAGGAAAGTTGGCCGAATCAGTAGGAACATGAGCAAAGACGTTTCACATCCTGAAGACAACGGCTGCTCTGTCGGCTCCATCGACGATGGGGTGCGGTGATTGAAAATAGCTTCCTCGATGTTCTCATGCAGCGCAAGGTACGCGGTGAAGATCAGCCGCCGCAAAAGAGATCCTAGAGCCCTGGAGCATTTTCCTATGCACGGCAGCGGAAGGAGAGTTCTAGACCATCGGCGATCACAGCGATTGCTGCATGATCATTGGCTGATGATGGATGATGCCTGGTGCAGGCGTCAAGATCGTAGATTTAGCTTCGTGATCTGGAAGCACTTTCTGTAGCCTTGCCATCTGCCCTCACGATCGTGGCTTGACGAGTGGTCCGAACCAGGTATCCTCCGCCCACCGGCAAACCATGCATCCCACAGCGCCCATGGTGGTCGATGTCTTCGAGAACCACGATGGCATCCTCATCATCACGAACGTTGAACACACGAACGTTAGTCTCAAGCAAACCACATCCGCTGCGAATTCGTCGTCTTCGATCCTGTTGCTACGACTCACAGGTTTATTGAATATCCAAGACACCGATCTGACAGACGGCACTGCCAGGCACAAAAACAACCACTTACAGACGAAGCAGGCATAATCATACTGTATGAGAGACAGTTATGTCTACATCAAATCTTACGGGTCGACCTGATCGTGAGCCGGGAGGAGGAGCCGAAAAAAGGAGCATGACAATAACCACACCGAACCCGAGGCGAACTTCGCCTAGAGACGTGAATCGAACGCAGGATGGCCGAAAGAGACAGAAGTTGAGCCATGATCCCCACAACGACTCGCACGTGGAAGACAACCACGAACTTGGCGATGAGGTCCCTAGAGTCCTGCAAGGCGAAGAGTCAGGTTCGTCCGACCAGAGCGCGGGCAAGTGGTTCTCACGAGTGAACAAGAATGGTTTGACTGGCCAGGAACAGTCTGCAGAACTTGATGGTGCGTTGCCAGCAGCAATTGTTCCTTGCAAACTGCGACGTTGCTAACACCTTTACAGATGAACCACCCTTCTATATGAGCGACCGTATGAACTACATCCCGAACGTGTTTGCGGCTTCCAACGATGGACACTTCGGCGCCGTCTCGAGATTCGATAGTGAGAATGAAGACCTTCGCGGCGTCATTGATGACTTGACCGTAGAGAACAGGAGGTTGAAGCAGATGATACGGACAGGCAATAAGCAACGACGCGATTCCCCGAACGCTTCCAACCAGGAGCAAGACAAGCTCTTCGAAGTCCGCATGCATGGCCTCCCGTCAGAGAAGAGAAGAGAACTTGAATTCCTGCTCAAGAATTTCGCTACGAGCGTACACTCGAGTGTCCCTTCGCTAACCACGGCGCCATCGAACGCCTCCAGTGGCATGAATTCTGGAGTCACAAAGTCTCGCGCACCGCAAACCGATTCAGGCTATGCTAGCGCTTCTGGCACAACAAGCGGCGGCACATCCAATCTGGCCTCCCTAGGCCCGGCTCCTGTCAAGCACTCAACGAACAAGACCGTCAAGACATATCTGAAAGACATTCCCGACACCCTCCTTCCCAAGCAAAACCCGCTCATGACTGAGCGTGCCAAACAAGCGTTAGTCGTGCGACGACTTGAGCAACTCTTCACGGGGCGTACAGCTAGCCCTGGAGACCACGATCAACCCATGCAGCAACAAGAAATTTCAGACTCTGCCGCTCGTGCCGATAGGCTGCAGGACGCGAGGGACAACAAGAAAAGGAAAGCCGAAGGACGGCGGGAGGCGCGTGTCATGCCACCCGATAGCAGGGTCAACCTTGATGCTATGGAAACCAGTGACACCAAAGGAACATCACCCCTGAAGGAGCGCAAAGACGTTTCTGCACCAGGCTCACCAGATCAGCGTCCTACACGTCCACTGGACCTGGACATCCACCGGGCTCAATTTGCTGCCGACAACCTTCAGTACCTGCGGCATCTTGGCCTCTCGACACCTCAAGTTGCTGGCTCCATCCGGGACGGCGAGGAGAGCCCTTGGATGTTCTTGACTTTGCTCGGAGGCTTGGCGCAGCTGCATACGCTTAACGTGACACCTGAATTTGTCCGGCGCGCCATCAAGAAACTCAGCAAGCGTTTCGAGCTGTCGAGGGATGGTCTCAAAGTTCGCTGGACGGGAGGTTCAGATGGCACCAGGTTTGCTGCCGATGACGAAAAAGCGATCGAGCACGCAGCTACCAACCCGCAAGACTTTGCTGAAGACACCGGAACTGGCAGCAGCAGCAAGCGGTCCAAGACAAACAGCACTTCGAACGTTGCCGGTACTTTGGACACGCCATCTGAGGACAAGACAAGTGGCTTGCAAACGAGCAGTGACTCCAAGCAGCAACAGCTCACATCATCTGGCACGTCTAACGTTCAATCGTCATCAAACTTGTTCAATCCCTCCGCCACGAGATCAGCGTTCGACTACAAGCCTATCGTCCTTCGGGAGAAGCGATTACAGCGCGAAGACCTTCAAAGTATGGATGAGTCGTTTGACGCCTCGTCGGGCGACTCAAGTGGGCTTGTGAATGCTCTCAGCAAGTCCAACCTCAATCAAAGGGCCAAAGACGAAGGTGTGATCACCTTCTACCACAACCCTCATTTCTGCAGCGACTTCAGCTCGGAGATGGAGCCTTCAAACATGAGATCGGCGCGACCTGTTGTTGCTGGTGAGACTCTCGGTATGCCTGCAGCCGAAATCGTCGAATCGCCGCTTCGATACCATGACGCTACCTACTTCACCACGCAGTTCGCTCCTCGGCCTTTCGATCTGGGGAAGCTGAGCGACGAGCAGCGGGACAAGTTCGACGCCTCGTTGCCGAAGCTACCAGATCTGCCGCCGATGCGTGAAGCTGGAGAATCTGAGACCATGCCGCTCGAATTTGATGTATGCGGGCTCGGCGGAATTACCCCAGAAGACAATTTTGCTCTGGACGTCAAGGCCAGCATGAAGCCTGCCCCAACCCGGGGTCCAGGTATTGTGGTCAAGAAGCTGCCCTTTTCGCACCGAAAATATTTGCAGAAGTTTACTGCCAAGGTCGAGAGCTGTGAAAAGTTGGAGTTACTGCCGTCGAAGCTACCGCCGCCCAGTTATGTCTTCTTCACTTCAAGCTCCTCGTCCGACGCCGGTGATTTTGACGACGACTCTGACGACGACTCCGACGGCAGCAGTTCACCGTTGGTGGATGAGATGTGCCCAGCGCCTCCTGCGTTCTTACAGCGATTTTCAGGCGACTCTGGAGAGGATCATGGCGATGATGAAGACAACGATGTGGAGTCAGAGATCGACATGTTGGCTATTGCTCGGCAAGTTAACCCTGAGGAGATTGCTGAGCAAGAGCGTGTCTACATGCTACACCAGCCAGGAGGAGCATTGCGCGGGGTGGCTGGCAGTCTTGCTGCTACAGTTGGTGAGACCAGCAGTGCCTCGTCTATGCACAGAGTCGGGGCTGTTAGCCCTACTGAGAATTGGTCACAAAAAGGGGAGGATGATGAGGATGAGGGTGAAGCTGAGGATGACGACGACGATGAGATGGACGATGCATGAAGATATGTTGTTCTTTGGTTGTTTGGCGTTTCAGGAATCCGTGAGCGTTCAAATCATGCGTTTAAATAGATACCCCTTGTGCGACTTTCAGGTTAGCGATCTAGTTCTAGCTACTACAATCATCAGATGCACGTTCTGTCTCGAGTGCGCTTTTCACTGCGTGCTTGGATGGGCCGTTGCTCTTCACACCTATCAACTGCTCGGCAATACTAGAAGCAGCAGCTCCGTAAAGTCTACTAGCTAAGTTAGTGGTGAAAGTGCACCATCCGGCACACATGCCATTCGGAGGCTTTGCGCACTGGCACTGCAGCCGAGTGCCGCATCCGACGCTCACAAGAGCTCCGAGTCTGTCGAGCTCCTCCACCTTCCAGGTCGGCTCTCCAAACATAATTCCGCTCACGAAGTCGTTGCGATGGCTTTGCTCCGTTGGTCGTTGCCGGTTGATCTCAACGTCGGTTAGGCGCGTGGACTATCGCTTGCTGTCGTGCTAGTACATAGTTTGATCTTTCGCCATATTTACTTGCTGGTTCCCCTCATACTGTCTACTCTTGATACCTGTTGTTGTTTGCATTTATTTGCATTGGCTTGCTCTCCTAGACTCTTCCCGAGGACATAAACAGGCACTACCGCTGAAACTGGCAGAGCCCTACAGCACCTGAGAGTACCTGAGCTTGCGGATCATCGCTTGAGCTAAACTCTCGTGTCTTCTCCACCAGGCCAGCAAGACCTCCCATCGCCATCATGGCCTCCCTCCTCGAGTCCTCCTCCCGCCTCACCTCGCAAACAACGCGATGTCTCCGAAGCGCCAGAGCGCCGCACAACGCACGAGTACGCGAGATCCTCCTCACCCGCCATTTCTCGTCCACCCAGCACAGGCGTGAGATCAACAAGATCGTCTCCAGCCCGTCCGAAGCAATCAAGGACATGAAGCCCGACTCCGTCCTGCTCTGCGGCGGCTTCGGCCTGTGCGGTGTGCCTGACACGCTCATCGACGAAGTCTCGAAGACGCCACGGCTGACGGGTCTCACGGCCGTGAGCAACAACGCCGGCATCCCGGGCAGTGGGCTGGGGAAGCTACTTGATTCGAGGCAGGTCAAGAGGATGATTGCGAGTTACGTGGGGGAGAACAAGGTGCTGGAGTCGATGTACTTGAACGGTGAGCTGGAGATGGAACTTACGCCGCAGGGGACGCTGGCTGAGCGGTGCGCGGCGGGCGGCAAGGGGATCCCGGCCTTTTACACGCCTGCTGCGGTGGGCACCGTGGTGCAGACGGGCGAATTGCCCCTGAAACACAACAAGGATGGGAGCGTGAAGGAGTATGGGCAGCCGAGGGACGTGAAGATCTTCAACGGCAAGGCCTACGTGATGGAGGAGGCTATCCCAGGCGACGTCGCGTTTGTGAAGGCGTACAAGGCGGATAAATTGGGCAACTGCCAGTTCAGGCTTGCAGCGCAGAACTTCAACGGTGCTATGGCACGGAATGCGAAGATGACGATCGTGGAGGCGGAGCACATCGTGGAGGTTGGGAGCATGGACCCTGTTGCTGTGCATCTCCCGGGCATCTACGTGACGAAGGTGATCCAGTCGACTGCCGAGAAGAGGATTGAGAAGGTCACGAATAGGAAGGAGGAGGGTGATGTCAAGGAGAGTTTGGGTAAAGGCGACACTGCTAGCAAGAGGGAGAGGATTGTAAAGAGGGCGGCGAAGGAGTTTAAGAACGGCATGTATGCGAATCTTGGAATAGGCATGCCGATGCTTGCGCCGAGCTTCGTGGATCCGAGTGTGAGTGTGGTGTTGCAGAGTGAGAATGGGCTGCTTGGCCTTGGCCCCTATCCTAAGAAAGGAGAGGAGGATCCGGATCTTATCAACGCCGGCAAGGAGACTGTGACCCTGTTGCCGGGTGCGAGTTGCTTCGGGTCAGAAGAATCGTTTGGCATGGTGAGGAGTGGAAGGATCAACATGACTATGCTTGGTGCCATGCAGGTCAGTGCTCACGGTGATCTGGCGAACTGGATGTTGCCAGGTAAGGTCAAGGGCTTTGGCGGCGCAATGGACCTGGTTTCCAACCCGACTAAGACCAAGGTCGTTGCACTGCTAGAGCATACCGACAAGAAGGGCGGTCCAAAGATCTTGAAGCAGTGCGAGTTTCCCCTGACAGGAAAAGCCTGCGTGAGCAGGATCATCACAGAATTGGTAAGTCGCGTGCGGTGTTGAGGTTTAATGGAACCTGCTGACGACGATTCTAGGCTGTCTTTGATGTTGATTTCACCGAAGGTCTAACCTTGATCGAAGTTGCTGAAGGCGTCACTGTTGACGAGGTCAAGTCGAAGACAGCTGCTTCTTTCAAGGTCGCGGACAACCTGAAGACGATGGAGCAGTAAGCGAACATCGCCATACCTCCATAGCTGCCACACTGGAAGTAAGACCTTTCGGTCAGTAATATCCTGCGAGGGTTTGTGCTTTCGACAAGCTATGGCGCATGAGGACGAGCATTGAGAGGTTGGAACGTGAACAAAAAGAAGTGAATTTTATTCATCCGACTTTGGCGTCGTGAGTAGTCGTGAAGGAAGTCGACCTTGTGTCATGCAATCCGTCATATCTGCTTCGGCATCATCGATTAAGGTCTCCTATACTGCTAATAACCATGTGATCCTACGAGCAAGTAAGTAGAATATCATGCCTGGCCTATACCTCGGGAGTCGTTCAGCTGCTGATTCCTGGGTTGGGTGTTAACGTGGATGACGATGACGCCAATGGTCGATTGCGGCATGAGCGTTTTCCACTGATGATTCCCTGGCGCCTGCTTCATAACACAGTACCACGCACCTACCACAACTATGGCTGGCTGTCACTCTAAAGCACCGCGCTCCGGCCGCAAACGAAGCAAAGTGCTGCATTGCTCATCCTCAGCCTGCCGCGACGGCAACAAGCGTGCAGCATCAGACGACCATCAACACACTCGGCTCAGATGAGATAACACCCCACCGCCTACCACAATTAGTCTCTATATCAGTGCAACAAGAGCAGTATGGCGTTGACAGTTGGGCCTATAACGTCCTCGAAGGGTGTCCCTAAGAGCGTCGCCCAGATCACCAAGGATGCTTCTGAGTATGAGTTTGATGCGATCGTACCTCTCAAGTACTATCTGAGGACGGCGAACGCGATGGTCAGGCAGGTATGCTATGAGCAGGGTCACGGTCGTCTGCGACATGCTGACTGTTAGCAGGCACAGGTCTACATGAAGGAAGGAGACGACGAAATGACATTCTTCCTGCTCTTCCGGCATGCCCATTTATGCCTCTCCCACCTGGCCACGCATCCCCAGTACAAACAGCAAGACCCCGAGATGATTAGGGCTCTCGAGAAAGAGGTGTCACAGAACCTTAAAGCAATGGAGCTGCTCAAGGCGCGGATCAATCGTCGGTACGAAGAGTATACCAAAGTGTCGCAGACCAGGCAGGCACGTCGAGAAGAGGATGTCGCGAAACGGAGGGCATCGCAGGGGCCACTGTATCTCAGTCATGACCAGTACCGGCTAGACAATCAGCCAGCGCAGATACGGAGTCAAGAGCATTCCAACCTAGCCGCAAGGTTGGCAGGTCAAGAATTCGCCAGACGTGCGCCTAGTCGAAGATCCTACCCAACAGCCTTGTCGCAATCAGACGACAGAGAAGACCTCGCCGCCCGTATACAAGCTATCAGAACTCGCGTTGAGCCGAAAGACAGAGACGGCACTGTTGAGGCCAACCAGCAGAGGCAGACAAATCTGCTGCATAATGCCGGGTACAGCTACCCAACCGTGCCTGCACAGAGACCTCTCAAGGCACAGTCGCACCCACCAGAAGCAACTGCATCGAGGCCACCCTATATCGCAGAACGTGAGCAGCCTCCAGTGCTCCCGCCGAAACCAGTCCAATCCTCGAGGGCATCGACTCTTCCTCCTAGACCGGGAAAATTGGCATCTCCTGCTGTGCTGAGCGACACCCCGTCTGAACCTGCATACACTTTTGCGCCTGGGGCTTACTTGGAGAACGGTACGCCACTTCGAACCATATTTCTCCCACCTACCTTGCGAACGACTTTCCTACGATTGGCACACAAGAACACCATGAAGAATCTAGAGACCTGTGGCTTTCTGGCAGGCACATTGCGAGCCAACGCTCTCTTTGTGAGTGCGCTAGTAGTCCCTAAACAGACGGCAACATCGGATACCTGCGAGATGACGGATGAATCAGAGTTGTTTGATTATGTTGATCAGCACGAGTTGATGGTGCTCGGATGGATACACACCCATCCTACTCAAACCTGCTTCATGAGCAGTCGCGACTTGCACACCCATTCAGGCTACCAGATGATGCTAACCGAGAGCATAGCCATTGTCTGTGCCCCAAGCAAGGGTGACACAAGTCGTGGCGGTGACTGGGGCGTATATCGGCTCACCGATCCTCCGGGCAAGATGGCAATATTGCAGTGCGACAAGCCTGGTATTTTCCACCCGCACGACGTTGACAATATCTATACTGATGCTATGAGGCCTGGACACGTGATGGAAATTGCACAAATGGACTTTGAGATAGTTGACCTTCGTTGACTCGACTGAGGCTTATAGGGCGGAACAGCGCCAAAGAGGCAAAACCACGGTGCCATGATGAGCTTACGAGGCCTTGTAGACACGTACGAGGCCAATGACGGCAAGTCCGGAACTACACGCAAAGGAGTCTTCGCTTTTCGAGACTCGGATGTTTAGGCAGTCTGCATTCTTCAAGGACTTCTGAGAGAGGAATTTTGCAAACCTGTTTGTCCCGGTAGCATAGCTGCGATTGGAAAGATGCTCTCATCCTCAAGATGATGATTTCTACCGCATCATATTTGCTTTTGGGTGGGATAGGCAACAAGACGTGTCGGACGTTTCATGGATTCGTACTTGCGGCATAATGGCGCAAAGAAGCGTTCGGCGCAGCGACGCGTGTTTCATAAAGACTGCAGAAGGTGATGCACCATTGCAAGCCAAGCGAGCATCCGTGCGGGTATGCGCAAGCCAATTGTCAGCATGTGTATCGCTCTAGAAGCACGTCTCACCAATCTGACCCTCATGGCTCTTCCGTGGGCGTGCGCCATCGGACGCCAGCAAACGCCATGAAACCCCGGCACAACGGGCAAGCAAATGAAAAGCGATCTAGGCCCTGATGTGGATGCCTATGCAGGTACACAAAGTCAAGCCCGCATCACGTCAAGGATCGGTCATCTTAGATCGATCTCTTCAGTTACATACCTATCTTGTAGGTGATGAGGCAGTGTGTTTAACCAGAGGGAAGAGGACTAAGCTCGGAGTTGAAGCTATGCAGAACCACACACGATGTATGTTCGAGGTGCATGGTGTTCAGATGGCCAGCTCGCACGGAGGCATTCGAGGACATCCTCCAATTGGAATGTTTAGGTTTAGGAGCAAAGTCAGGTACAGCAACGCTAGGACTTTTAAGCAAGAGAGATGCGCAAGCACGATAGGTGCGATACGTATTTAAGGTGTCATCATAGCTCCGTCTAATTTCCGCAAGTGGAAGTGACCAAGTGCGTCGTCTTTGTCTCTCCTTTAGCTCCTGGCGCCCTGGTCTAAGGATGGAGTCGCTTAGTTCGGTGGCATTCGAGAGTGAGAGCATCGCTTTGTTGGCCGCTTTGTCTGGTCCGAAGCAGTGACTGTTCTGCCAAGAGGTTACGCTGCTGCTCCTGCGCCTGCGACTCGCCGAAGTGGTAGCTCCTGCTCAGGTGCACCTGCCTCGTAGCGCACCATCCCCTTCCTCTTTCCAACTCCATACCGCTCAGAAACCTCCTTCCTGTGCGCGTCTCTATCCACCATTTTCGTCTCTCGTTTAGCAGTCGTTGTCTTCCTAGGCACACACACACACACACACACACACACACACACACACACACACTCATTCGACTACACTACTAACAGTACCTATTCACGTCAAGTCGCTCCTTTCCAACCACATCAACACACACTCTTTACGTCGATACGCACCGATCCATCTGAAACACGTTACACAACAGCATTTCAGGCATCCTAGGGCACTCAAGAGCGAGGGACACTGGGAAATCCCTGGAAACACTTGCAAACTTCCTGCTGGCCAGAAGAGTTGCGAGAATAGCCACTGACAAAGAAGCAACCGACCGTGATCAAACAAACGACCCTCAAGCGTCACTCCATTTGGCAAACAATTCCATCCCGCCGCCACGCTTTGTCACAGTCAGACAACTCCGCCTTGTCGCCGTTCGAGCACGCCCTTAACTTGAAAATTCATGATCCTCCTGTCTAGGTACTAGGCTTGCGGATTCACTTGTTTGCTGAGGACATCCAAACCCCACCTCTACAGACCCCTGGTCAACCACACACTTAACCATTACCAAACCATGAAGATGTGGTGTTCATACAGAGCCTTTCAGGCAACCGTGTTGGGTCTGCTGGTCGCCAGAACGCTTGCACAGACATCAGTAGAGACCACAGCCGCCACAGCCACGGTGGAACTTGGTTCAATCACGACGCTGGGATGTTATTCGAAGCCCGACCCTCTTACACAAGACAACACCGATACTTTCCAGACCAGCGGTTCTTGTCAAGTGGCTTGCGGCAATGCTGGCTATCCTGTCATGGCTATAACAGGAGGCTCGACCTGCTACTGTGGGAACATGCTGCCTGCGTTAGACCTTCAAGTCGACAATACTTCATGCAACTCGCCGTGCAATGGTTACGACCAGCAAAATTGTGGTGGAATCGGGTACTGGCAGGTTTATCTCGACGGTCTGTCTGGGAACGTTGAAACCGCGCCCAACGCAACGACTTCCAGCACCAGTTCCACCCCCACCTCTACTACTGCATCTGCAACACGAGCACCTGAGACAGTCGTGGTCACTGCTTCGGCTACCGCCCGAGTTTCAAGCATACCTACTGTCAGTTCCGCAGCGAGTGATACCGGGCCTAACAAGATCGGCATTGCTGTGGGCGTTGTGGTAGGCGTTCTTGTCGTCGCTGCCATCACTGGCGGAGCTATCTTCTTCTTGAAGCAGAGGCGTAGGAAGCAAATTGAAGAGGAGCACAAGGCCCAGGCTATCAACTCCTTTCCAGGCTCGAGATCGTCAGATACCAAATCAGATGCCCGACTAGATCCTAGTGTGGCATCTTCTTATCGCCGGGAAAGCATCGGCAGCATCGCAGACGAGAGAGACTTCTCGAGGAGGATACTACAGGTAAACAGCCATTCTCAGTCATGTCCGACTCTGCTAACTGTCTCCAGGTCCGCAATCCAGACAATCGAGGTTCCTTAGCCTCTGTAGCATAGAATGCAGAGCCAGAGAGCCACCCGCTGCAGTCACTCTTCAAACAAAGCAAGAAAGTCTTATGAGCCTCTCAGCGATTCAATTATGAACGAAGGCTATGAAGTCATACTCTTCTGCCGTGCGATGTCTACTCACCCCCCACCCGACCTCCACATTTGAGGACACACTACACGAAGCGGTCTGCCTCTTCGTCGCTATATCTCACGATCCACGATTTATCAACCTTTTTGATGTTCTGCATGGCATTGGCGTTGGCGGTTGAGACACGTCTCACCCGGACCAGATGGAGGTTCATATAGAAAGAGCAAACAGCCTGGTCTCATGAAAGCTATACAAAGACCCCAGCATGGACACACTGCTGGGTATACTCGTTTCTGGGGTAGATCCTAGCTGGCCGTCTTGTCTCAACACAGAAAGATGCTACCCATCCGGTTAATGATGAGGTAGACACTTTGCTTGCTACGACAGGTATTTCCTCATATACACACTGATGCCTTCTGGGTGACCGTGGGCAGTGTGAAGGGCTTGCTCGTACATATTGTATTATCATATCACTCTTATGCAATAAGACAACACTTTGCATCCACTGGCGACCGCCATGTTCAGCGAATCCCCCCGAGTGTAGTTGTTTGACAGGCGCAAAGTGCTAACTCACTCCTCTACCTCCCAGTCCAAACGGAATACCAATGCGCAGAACGTCGCTGCCATAAGTCGCCCTTGCCACGCCCATTCACCCCATCCCGAACTTGTTTTTGTCTTGACATCCATCACTCCGTACACCTTGTCGAGCAGAAATTGAGCCAACCATAGTAGCATCGTTCTCCATACCTGGCTCGAGCAGGGCCGGAAAAATACAGGTAGATCGAGGCGATATGGTTGTTCCCAGCTGCGTGGTAAGTGGAGCAAATCATGATCGGACGTTGTTAACCTAGCTGAATGATAAGTCTTGGTCAAACAGCGGAATGGCAAGATTGTGGTCGGTCGCTGTCTTGCTATGCCCATGCTATGCCCATGCTATGCCATGCCATGCCATGCTATGCCATGCTATGCCATGCTATGCCATGCTATGCTCTGTATAGTGAGGGAGCCAGAGGTGTGGTCTGGTGATTGCTATGCGAAGGGATGTAACGCTGGTGGCCTTCGTGGTCAAGCAAGGCGAGACAGAGCAGAGCAAGGAGATTCAGAAACAGCAAGTATTGGCATTGATTGTGCAAAAGCAGATTACGTGCTGCCCGGACGTAAAGAATGCGCCCATCTCGATCTACGACAAGCTACTCTAATGGCTCTCATGCCCTTGTTTGCCCAAGACTAGCACCTTGCACGACGTCGATCCGAAGGGTCCTGAGCTCAGGAAGACGTGTGCTGTAGCGTCAAACGCACACTGAGCGGTGCGGAGAAGTATGCTGAGTGTCGACGAGACGGTTCCTCTCAAAGACACTGGGGCTCGCCAGACCCAGGGCCACCAACCACCAAGGACCCTCTTCCAGACCTCCTTGAGGATGGACGCCGGATTTCTTGTCGCTGCACCTTCGTCCAGCTCGTGTTCATCCATCATCTTCAGGGCCCGGACTGCAAAGCTAGTCACAACGCCCCTAGAGCCGATGCTAGCTCTTGCGCAGGGCGCCCGATAGATCTCACACCAGGGCCAGCCACCATCGACTTCTTGCAAAGCCTTGAGACGCTCGGCGTCAGATTGGAGATCTGCGGTCGTGATGCCTGCAGTGCGACATGCTATGATTCGCAGTGCAAGGCCGATAGCATTGGACGGGCCAGTGTTGATGCGTTCGCGGAAGCGGGTCTTGAGCAAGCTGTGGAAGTTCTTGGGATTAGATTTCCTGTTCGACGCGAGACGTTCTGGTAGGGTCGGAAGTGGCATATTGCGGTGTCGGGAGTACGATACCATTCGGGCAAGGGCGTAGAGGAAGTATTCAGGTGGTGCGTAGTAATACGTCCCTTGCTCGTAGGCGCCAGAGCTGAGAAAGTCGCAGATGTAGTTCCAGGTTGGCGCTAGCTCATGGCTACGATGGTTCAGGTGGAACAACGTGTAGACGTGCACAGAGGCGATGGGGTCGAAACGTGGTCTCGAGGGGTCGTCGTAGACCAGGGGAATGTGGTCTGGGGACTGGTTGGACAGCGAGGCGTCGAGGATCTGGTTGATCACGTTTGGCGAATGATGGCCTGCAAGGATCGTCAAAGCGAGGGATGTAGTGTCGTAGTCATTGGGAAACTCTGTTGTAGTCAGGATGGGCTCATTCTGAAAGAAGTTCCACAGCATACGATAGTCTTGAAACGCGACTAGACTTCTGTCGTTGGTGTTTTCAAGAATAAGGAGTTGTGCAAAGTTTTCCTTCATATCAATGTTGCGGCGCATCGGCGTATTGCAGGTGGTACGTAGTCGCTTCGCATTGGAACTAAGATACTCTGTACCTCTTGCTATTGGCTTGCCGAGCATGTTCCTAACTTGTCTGAGCACATTGTCGGTGTTGTCGAAGATGAGCCCTTGCATACCTACTGCTCGAGCCGAGCAGACATTTTCGAGCTTGTCGTCGATAAAGAGGGCTGAGGAAGGTGATTCTGTAAGGCCAATCGACTCAAGGACATGCTTGTAGAAGCATAGATCGGGCTTGCGCATGTTAGCCCCAGCAGATGTAAAGATCTGGTCAGAGATATCCCAGTCCTTGTATATGCTCTGCACATACTTCCAGTGGGGTTGCGAGATGTTTGACATGAGATAGATTTTGGTTTGTCCTTGGGAAGTATCTCTTGCATCTCTGAGCGTCTGTAGCATTTCCTGGTCTGGTTTCAAGGACATCTTGGCTTGCTTGATCGTGTCACCAAAATGATCACGAGGAATGAGCAGGAGCTCTCCTATTTGAGAATAGCAGTCTTCTTCCGACGACATGCCGCGTTCGAAGTCATACCAGGCTCTGGTAGACATTGCTCGTTTGAGCACCTTTGGGGAGATTTTACCATCTTCGGGTGGATGCCAGGAGAAAAGAACATCGCCCAAGTCCACAATCAGCGCTTGAATGATTGGGGACATGGCTGAACCGGTAGAAAAGGTTACAGCTTCGATACAGCGGTCTCGAGCAGGTCGACACAGAAAGAACTGCGACGTGTCGGGCAAGCGTGTGCCTGAACCTCAGTATTTGCACTGCACTGGCTGCACCACAGCATCTTCTTCCCATTGACGGACACATGAGATCCTGTCGGCTGACTGATTCGCAACCCCGTCCTCGGACTAGAGTACACGAACGACGGCCTCGAATGACTGTCTGAATTCTTGATCAGTGCGTTGCCTGGAACACTAAAACCATCCTCTAGCGTGCGCTTCGGCCTAAGAACGCCCCTTGAGGGAAGCATTGTCATGCGTGCATGATGATGGTGTTCGGTCCCAGCGAGTAAGGGGTACTCAATATTCGAGCTCGACATTTCGCAAACGCATTGATCCGTTGGCGTTTCGTTCTGATCCACACGCTCCCTTCAACTCGAAAGGGGAATCGTCTTTGAAACCTGAAGAATGATCATATACGCAGCAATTTTGCTGAGTACAGATCCCATGGTTGCGACACCTCGCAGTGATGGAGTGGTGATCTGGGAACAGATCGAGTCATGAGGTCAGTAACGCATCTGAGGAGATGATTTAGTAGGTGCCGCATTCCGTGCTCCGGTATATCGACTTCAGATCGCTTGTCGATTCGGCAATCAAGATATTGATGGAGTTCGTACCGTCGATATAGCGGTGTGCAGCTAGCCGAAGCAGAGTGATAGCGCGTGACCGTACAGCTGGGACCAGTAGATGTCGTTAAAAGCCTGGGTGCTTACCGAATATAGTATAACGGGACATTTCGCGAATCGTGAAAGGGCAAGAAGAGGCTGGGTATTCTCAAAGCAGCACTGTGGAGAGGCATAGCCCCTAGTCAATATCATTGCGCAAGTATAGTCCCACCTACCGCATCGCAATTGCTCGGTTGGCCAGTGTGTTTGGCGTTCGCAACTGCAAGATGGCGAGGTCGAAGCAGTCACATCTGCCGATCGAGAGGTAGTCCCATGAATGCCACCAACTGCGAAGACCGAAAAATGCGAACCACGAGTGTCGCCTATCTTGACAGGGATGGGCAACGTACGTATATGGTCAGATTGTTGGCCAATGAGAGTGATAAATTGGGGTATGAAGTTGATGCGGCGTCGATTGACAGGTTTGTGGCAGTTTCAGGCATGTATGTGACCAGAGCTCCGAGATTCCAGCATGATATCCGATGCTGAGTTGCGCCCTCTCTCGATGCAAAGGGCCAAATAATCCCGGAGTATCTTCACAAAGTCAGACAATCTGGAGTTTTGTATGCAGTTCAAATGTCAAAGCAAGTATCCTTGGCAACAACTTTCCTTCCTTGACAGGCAATAGCATGGGTTTCAAGCGGGCCTAGTAGCAATCCGGCCATCAGGTTGTTGACATCCTCACTCCGGTTGCCAGTTGCCTGCTTGTTCTCGGTAAAAGGATGGTTTCAAATGCTTGCCACTGTACATAATGTAACGCACCTTGTCGGGTGCAAACTCCTGAGGCCATGGCCTCGATGCCGGTTTCGACATCTCGCAAAGCCGCAACAACTAGTGCCGCTTCCATTACTCTGACTGCGTTCCATGCAGCAGGTAGAACTATCTATCTAGTCCGCCATGCACCAACCACAGGTTTGGCTGAGGCTGTCGATACCTGACTATGCGAACAGCTTCTCTTGACCAGTACCGAATCGTAGCCTTGTGGTCACAGAGGACCAGGGCGTCGACGTTCGCCTCTCTCGATATCGACCTCGTAGCGTCTACGAGCTTTAGACACTTTGAGCGCCTTCCGGGCAAGGTGGTAGAGAGGTAACCAGATATCATCGAGCAGCATGAATCACGCGATAGTACCCAGTAATAGTAAGACGTAGAAGCATCTATCTCTCGTTGAGGCCGGATAAGTCATCGGTCCACCTTGTTGTAGCAGCATTGCTTGTCTCGTGAGTGTTTCAATCACTACTGGAACGTAAATTGTGATATTTTGTTGGGTAACAGCAAAAGTCATGTAAGCAAGCCCAGGATGACCTATATGATGAGGTTATGACAATTAGTATGGGACGGAGTTCGCGATAAAATGCTTTCACAACATGGCATGGGATGTGTCAATCTTCATGCGAGCTGACAAGATTGGATGGGAGAGGCCAGACTGAGTAAAAGTATGGCTGCAAAGCTGGTACCGATCGACATTCCATTTGTCAATGATAGACGTGCGTAACAGATGACCACGCTATAGTCCCAATCAGCACTTGACATAGCACGTCGAGCAGAGGGGTTGTGCGGCACGCTACTCTGTTCAGCGTAAGTTGTGCTGTTAGAACACCGGTGCAAAATTGAGTAAAGTGATAGCTTCGTCCGTCCTCGCTTTCGTCATCTACCTCAAACAAAGGGCTCAATACCGCAGCATATCTGGTGCACACACTGATGTGGTGACATGAGGCCATGATCCCTGTGCAGACCTCGACGTTATCGGATATCGACCTTGACTCATGACTTTGTAGCCTGCTTTCGAGTCCTCAACAATAACGGAAAAAATGATCGGTGGGACGAATCCAGTCCTAGTCCCAGAGGGTATCATGTGTATCAAGTATGCCTTTCTGAACGCCATGTCATAACCATATTTAAAACTGCAATCGTTAACCATCGTTCTGCATACACAGCAATCCTCATCAATAAGTCATAGCGGCTTTTAACTGCCAAGTTGTGGTCCGCTCTCTTGAGGATTTGATGACCCTCCAGTATGGGAGGGCACGTCCGTTGCATCGACCTTAGATGACGGTGGAAAATGCTGGTTCATCGCTTCGCTAGACGTGGCTGTTGTTGGCTGGTCTTCAGGACTCTTTTCAGACGTGCCGCTTATTCCTGGCTCTCCGTTGCCATTATCAGCGTCTCCGAACGTCGCTGGCTTCTCACTAGCCACTGTTGTTTCAGCTTTGATATGGGCAGCATCCGCAACCGTAGCGAGAGAAGCTGGACCAGGAGCTGGCACTGGTGAGGCTTGAGCCGCAACAACAGAGCCTGCACCAGGGTTTACTGCGGGAGAAGCATTAGCAGCAGACACGGGTGGAGCGGCGTCAGGTCTCGGCATAGTAGAATCGGGGAGTCCATTCGGAAGAGACTGAACCTGTGTTCTGGGTTGAGGGACTGTGACACCAGTCAGGGATGGGTGGCTGTGACTGGCCACACCAGGGCCGATTGACGGAGGTGCAGTCGTAGTAGGAGTCTGGAGTGGTACCGACTGGCGGCCATTGACAGGTGTTCCACCCGTGGCCGGGTGTGACGTAGCGTGTGCTGATTGGACCGGCTGAGCTGACTGTGATGCTTGGGAGCTCTGAGGCGCGGACTGGGCTGACTGGGCTGTTTGAGAGCCCGGAGGTGGTTGTTTTGGTGCCGGAGGTACTTGAGCTGGCTGTGGCGTCTGAGGTACGTGAGACTGTTGGCCTGGGGCCGATCCAGAAGGACCTGGAGTAGTGGTAGCTGTGCTGGGTCCGCCTATCCGGACAGCAGCGCCAGCCGTTGCAGGCGAGGCCGTTCTGGCTGCAAACCCTTCGAAGGCTGGATTCTGATACCTCCCGACGAAAGTCTTGATGTGCCCTATGATGGTTCGTTCGTCGTCGTTCTCACCACCTTCTAGCGATGAAGCCGTCGCACCGTGTAGGCAACGCTTCTTTGCCGAATCGAATATGGCGGTCCACATATTTTGCGTAGCTTCGTCCTTACCCACGTTGCTCATCATCGATTGTTGGAACCTATTGATAACGGCGAGACCTTCAAACGTCACCGGAATAAACTTAGGCGCCTGTCTGCCAAAATAATGGGGCAGCATGTTGACTGGAGGTATATAATTCGGGTTGTTGTTAAGCACAACATTTGGAGGCTGACCCGACATAGACCGTTGTCCGTTGACTTGAGGTGGCATTGATCCGTTCATTTGGGCTCCTGGCTGTGGCGGCCGAGCACCATTGGGCTGCTGGGGTGGCCAGGGGCCCTGATGAACAAAGCTGTCGCCTGGTCGATTGGACTGTGGCAACGTACCACTGTTCTGCCAGGTCAGCTGTTGGCCCTGATTAGGCGGGAAATTTGGTCTTTGCGGTGGAGGTCGCGGCTTCGGGGCAGGGGGAGCGTTAGAACGCTTGTTCTTCTGTGCTTGATACTCCTCCATAGCATTCGGTTTTGGCAACCAGGTGAAGCCTTTGCCTTCTTTTCGTCCTCGCTCGAACAGTTTGCCGACTTCTTGATTCAAATTGTGCCGAACACTGCTGGTCCAACCATCGGAGTCCACAACGTGTTTGAAGTAAGGCCATCGAGATTGCATTTGTTTGTAGATTTGTCGGAGTGTGATCTCGCCAGTGTCAGAAAGAACCATGTATAGGAGGACTGCATAGTTGTGAGGAGGCCGTGCAAGATCTTCTTGAGAGCATTCCGCCAGTGGCTTGTATGGCGGGGAAAAGGACTTCGTTCGCGCTCGCTTGGTGGTTGGTTGTGGTGGAGGGTTCTCTACCACGGGCACTTCCTCCTGACCTTCGATGGATGGCATGACTTCTTCCTCCTCGCCATCTTCCCGCTTCCTCTTGGTGTACTTCCGCTTCTCGGGCTTGGGTGCTTCAGGCATGATTTCTGGCTTAGGGAGCTGAGACTTCGAGGATTTGCGTGGCTGCAAGATTGGAGGAGATGGGCCACCGTGTAAGGCACGTGCCTGCTTCTCTTTCTCGGCCTTCTCAATCTCTTTCATTTCTCTTTGGGACATGTAGCCATTTTTTGGTGGTCGACCGGGGCCTCGCCGTGCTTTCTTCTCCGCATCTGCTGCTGTCGCCGAGGACGCGGCACCGTCTGCATGCAATTTGAGCTTAAGCTTGACTGCCTGTCCATTTTCTGTTGTTTCCGTAAGACCATTTGGAGACACGTCCAGTGCTGCATCGCTAGGAAGTGAACTTGCGTCGTCCTCAGCTGGGGATTCAACTTTCGTAATTGGAAGACGAAATGTAAACTCCACCGCCGATATCTGGATACGAGCACCACTGTGAAGCTTGACGCATTTGCCCTCTTCGAAATGTTTGTCCTCGAAGAAAGCACCATTCTTGCCTAGAACCTTCATGAAGAAGCTAGACTCGTCCCAGTTCCAGTAGATCCTAACGTGTCGTCGAGAGATAGCTCTCATACAGTCGGCTTCAGATTGTTCGCCTGAGTCAAGGGTGGGGTGAATAGGGATCAGCGGACAGCTACTCGGGTCTGGCATGTGGTCAGCCGTGACTGGAGCAGGCTGCTCGTCTTCGACGATGTTGTTCTCCGGTACTGGTACAGGCTGGGCTGGGTGATAGGTTACATCTTTGTGGTAGTCGAAAGGAGCCAATGATGGATTATGCAGGACTTCTGCGGGACGAACGACGGACTCGTTGGATGCTTGGGACGAGTGGTTTTCACCATGCTGACCGTTTCTCTTGCCATCGTATGTCTCGAATGGCTGGTCATCAACTCCAGCAAAGCCACCCCTTTCGCTGACGACACTGCCCTGGATCTGGCTTTCAGCAGCTTTTATAGAGTGCAGTCTCTGTGAAGCCTTGCCACTTGAACTATTTGGCTGATGCTTTTCAAGCTGGGCCGCCTCTTGTGCTTCTCGCTCTCGCCTCAAGGCGTCCTTGTAAGCGTGCTGATCCCTTCCAAGCTCGCATAGGTAGGTGTTGAGATAAAATATGCCATCTGCGAATTCTAGCCTAGCAAATGCATCGTACTGGCGTCTGATGTTGACAGGAGTTGGGTTGTGGATTGGCTCTAGAGGAAATTGGTCCATGGTCATGTCGAAAGGAGGAAATGGCATCTGCATATCATCCTCATCATACAGGGGCAATGGCTGCATGTTTTGCAACATCAAAGAAGGGTCAGCAGGCATGATGATGGTGGAAGGATGGAAGCCGCTGTTTGGCTCTACTGACAGCAAGCGCGCGTTTGGATTGTCGTTCATTCCTTCCTCGTCCATTTGTTGCGAATCGTTTGGAGATGCCGATATGGGGGAGTCTGCTGGTGCCTCGGGGCTTGCAGAAGTACATTGTGGTGTGGTTTCAGTGGCAGTCGCAGGCGCTGTAGTGGTGGCAGGGGCGAGTGCAGGTGCAGGTGCAGGAGGCTCGTCTGCGTCGGTTGTCGCATTAGTCGCAAGAGCTGCCAGAAGGCCTCCGATGGTGTTCTGCCGCTCAGAGTCTGCCTGTGGGCCATCTTCACTTCGCCTGGCATCTGCCATGTCTACTTCATTGTCGCTGCTCTTGGTGTGTCCCTGACTCGAGCGGTCAACTTCCATCTGGTCGGACCAGGCTGGCGCATTCGAGTCTGCATGCACCGATTGAGGAGAATAGTGTCGGTCTAGCAGACCTACGGCCGACGTGGCTACGCTCGCCGACATGCTGTAGGTCTGCTTTACTGTCTACTGCGAAGGGTGTGTCGATTTCGTGTTTAGACATCTGGGGTGCAGAGACAGAGATCAATAATAAGAGGGCTTTAAGTTGCATGTGAAGGAAGGATCGTCCTCGAAACCGAGTCTGAACGGAAGGACAACCCAGTCGGGCGCTATACTCGCACCGCCGCAACCCTGCTTTGCAAGCCGAAACACGCTTAACCACTTACGCATTGCAGGCAACGGGTAACGAATCAGACTTTTCAACACCACTCCGCTGCCCTATACATCAACGTGCTCGACTTGCTCTGTGACGTTACGAAAGAACGCTATATCCTGCGCATGTCAGCTGCTCCTCGCTTAGTCAAGGAGACAGGCGACACGTTGCACGATGCCGCTGAAGCAAAAGACCAAAACAAAGGGCAATAATCCTCCAGCGGCTGCAAAACCTGCCTCGCCTGCCCCTCCTAACTGGCCGCAGCTGAAGCCCGTGCTTGCGGCTTCAGACCTCTCGGTGGAGGAAACGCTCAAGGATCAAATTCTGGTCGTACCAAACTTGTTCACCGCAAACCTATGCAAGACTTACGTAACCTTTCTGTCTACGCTTCCCCTCACCACGACTCCAGGTAAGCCGAAACGTGGTGAAGCAACACGAGTGAACGACCGATTCCAGATTGAGGATCCAGCATTCGCCCAAAGGCTTTGGGAAGATACCGCAATCAAAGAATTGGTTGCTTCTTATGAGGACAAGGACATCTGGGGAGGGGATGTCTTAGGACTGAATTCCAATATTAGAATTTACCGATACCGGCCTGGTCAGTTCTTTGACCAACACTACGACGAAAGTAACAGAGTGGTTGGCCAGGGAGGTGTACCCGCCAAAACTACATGGACTTTGCTCGTGTATCTGTCAGCGTGCGGAGGTGGAGAGACAGCCTTCTACCCTGAAGCGTCTTCGAGAAGAGACCAGCAGCCCGACCCTGTACTTGTAGATCCTCAGGCTGGAAGCGCCCTTCTTCACCGACACTTTCCAGAATGCCTCTTGCACGAGGGTAAAGAGGTTGTGAGCGGAGAGAAGTGGGTGCTGAGGAGCGATTTGATTGTTCGTCGATAACGGCGTCAATACCGCGCCGCGACGTGAGCCATTGTTGTGCTCAGCACTATGGCAGTGCTTGGGGATCAGCTGAGTGAGTGAGGCCCTCGGTTGGGATTCCGTGTATCTCTCAGTCAGGTCTGCGTGCAAGCACACTTGGCGATGCGCGTTCTCTGCTGCGTATGATCCAGTATCACCGTCTCAAGTGCTCAGCATCAGTCTCAGGTGTGGTGCTGTCTCTGGCTTCCTGGATCATTTGGTCGATGCCTTTTTCTTTCAAGGCTTTCTGTAGCACCAGTGCTCGTCAGCTTTCTAGCTACGTATAGCACGGCTGGGCATGTTGTAGACAGTAGCGTACCGTTAAGCAGGTGTTGTACTTCTTGAATAGGTCTGCACATTCATCGGTAGAAGAGCTGCCACGAAGATACTCTATAGATCCATCAATACTGCTCAGAGTTTGCTGGTCTATGCTTACTTTCCGAGAACCATTTCAAGAAGCATGCATCGTATTTTCTTCCAACCGTGTTAGCTCTTCTCCAAAGACACGACTGCAGGGCTTCCATACTCCTTGAGCTCGTTACACTCTGGCGCAAGCGATGCCGACATCTCCAAAAAGTCGTCGGACTTCCGTTCTACAAGGATCCCAAGGCCTCGAACTGATGCTTACGGTAGACTCGGCTGTGAATTCGATGAACAGAACTGAGTATACGAGCATTGTCATCGTCGCGGTCACTGTTGCCGCCAGGACGTTCAAAGTGCGCTAGCCTTGTCAGGCTTAGCCTGTCGGTCACGACGCGCTTGCGCTAATCGGAACGTAAAGTTGAATCCCTGTGTTCGACTCGAAATCTTTGGTTATCAATGTTGCCAGCGTTCCTGTAGCAAGTTGGATGCGCTTTGGCAGATTCCGTCTTGGGACAATACGCAGAACCATTACCATGTCTTCTGATCTGCCTGCCGACTTCAAGAGCTACCAGGACCGGGTCACATCATCCTTGGTCAATGTTACAAGAAGCGCTGGCGGTATTGCAAGCCATGATTTGAGCTTCCACCGTTCTCTCAGCGACAAAGTCTCCAAGTCTCTCGACACCCAGAATACACATCTATTGCGCCTGACGAACAAATTGCTTAAAGCAGCCACAAAAGAGACTAACCTAAAGTCTCTGACATTTCGAGATCGAGATGATCTCGAAGACAATTGGAAAAATGTCGTCGACGTGATTGATGACCTCCTCGAGAAAGCCGATGCCAACCTTGACGAGTTCAACGGATTGATCAAGCGCCAAAGCCCATCACAAGCTGCCACACCCGAGCCTCCATCTACCAAACCGAGATATCCTGCATACCACTCTACCGCCTATGGAGGCGTGACCAAACCACAAACGCTCTTTAACACACAGGTCAACAATTACGACAACAGTCGCTGGCGACCTCTTCTTCGAACAAAGCCACACGCACAGGTACCCCTCGAGGACAGTATTGGCTCAGAAGAAACTGGCTTCAAACACCCATATGCTTACGAGATCGAGAAGCTCGAATATCCTCCTGCACTCTACAAGGAGTCCTTACCTATTCCCTTCAGCCGGCCAGAGAATAGTGAGCCAGTATGGGTAGATACAATGGAAGGTGTGAGAGAGATGCTTGAGGAATTGAAACAAGCCAAAGAGATTGCCATCGATTTGGAGCACAATGATAGGAATTCCTACGTTGGCCTGGTATGTTTGATGCAAATCAGTACACGATCGAAAGACTGGGTTGTCGACACTCTCAGACCGTGGCGAGAGGACCTGCAAGTTTTGAACGAAGCCTTTGCGGATCCCAGTATCGTAAAAGTGTTCCACGGCTCTGCTTCAGACATGGTTTGGCTCCAACGTGACCTCGGATTATACGTGGTCGGTCTGTTCGATACCTACCATGCCGCCAATGCTCTCCAATATCCTCACCGAGGTCTCGCCTATCTTCTTCAGAAGTTCGCCAATTTCTTCGCGCAGAAGCAGTACCAACTAGCAGATTGGCGTGTGCGACCACTACCTCAGGAGCTACTCGATTACGCTCGATCTGATACGCATTACCTTCTGTACATCTACGACAACATGCGTAATGAACTGATTCGGCAATCTACGCCTGAGAAGAATCTGGTTGACTATGTATTGATGCAATCAAAGAAGGAATCACTACAGGTCTACGAGCGTCGCATATATGACACTGAGAATGGTCTCGGCCCTAACGGCTGGATCCAGCTCTTGTTGACGAGAAACGTCAAGTCACTGGACAAGCAGCAATTTGCAATCTTCAGAAAACTACACGAATGGCGTGATCAGAAGGCACGAAAGTTCGATGAAGGCATATCGAGCATTATGACCAATGCATATCTTTGGAGTTGCGCCGAGGTGCAGCCCGAGACCAGAGCTCAACTCTTCAACACTCGCGCCATGAGCGGCAGAGCATCATACTTCGTTGGTCAATATTCTCAAGAAGTTCTGGAGAAGATCAAGGAAGCCAAGCGTGAAGGTCTTGAAGGACCAGCAGTGCAAGAAGTTCTCGATAGAAACGCCGACAAGCTGGCATCTTTCAGACAATTCAGGCACCCGAACCCCCATGCTAAACCTCAAGAAGTTCAGCAAAGTGTTGCTGTAACCATGCAACAGCTTCAACAAAGCGGTGAGTTGCAGAACGGCACGACGACACATGAAGCTAGCACTGGTGAGCCGCTTGCGAGCAGAAGCGCATCGTCTAGTCTCTGGGGCATGATGCCGTCAGACACTATTCAGCCGCTTCTCGACCCATCAACAGCGCATATGGCTCTGATGTCGATTATGCCGCTGCTGGGTTTCGCCAAAGAGTCGGACACCCCTGTGATGACAGATCAGGCTACCACTGTTCAGTCCGACCTAGCACCATTACCACCACGGCCCGCAAATGGTGAGGTCCGAATTGTCGAGGAGCCTGACATTGACGTGCCCTTTACACTGTCCGATCGGAAGAAGAAACGTAACGCTGAAGCACTTGACCCCTCTGAAGAGATGGCACAATTCGGGGCTAAGAATCCCGAGGATTTTGCCATCACAGATGAGGGCGAGGTACTAACACAGAGACAAGCTCAAAAGGCTTTCAAGAAGGCGAAGAAGGAGGCAGATAAGGCCGAACTTGATGCACAAACCGCTAACTTCCAGCCTTTTGACTATGCTAATGCACAGAGTGTTCTACATCCTGAGCCAGAACCATTGAGTACATACAAGGACTCTAACCCCACCAAGCCGTTCAACCCATTCGCTAAAGCGCTTGACACCAGCACGGGCGCCAGGCGGAACAAATTTGGGAAGGAGCTGGCTGGGAAGAGTCACACCTTCAGATCTTAGGAGCTACTTCGTGGTGCTCATGGTTGTCCCATGATTTGGACTTCGAGTGCCATTGTTGCATTGCATGCACACATATAGTTCCTAACATTATTCCTTGAACGTCCTACAGATACCTCGACACCCATATGTATGTATGTATACGTCTGAAGCTACTCACAAATGCAGGTAACGTTCTTCTTCACTGATGGGCACCTACTTACGGCGGCCTTCAGGACCTTGGTTCATTAGTGTGGCACCTTCAAAGCTCAGCCGTCAAGGCTGGGCAAGGCAAACCTCAACGAATAAACGAAATCTATTCATTGCCTCAAAAAGTAATCTCTCTCTTCCTGACACCATCTGTCATGCTTCGTGCCTTGCGTTTACGTGCTAGCCGCCTTGCCATGCCATGTCATGCCAATTCCAATTCGAACGCCGTACGTTGAATGCCCTGCCCCGTTGGCGATGTCCTGGCTGCACCAACGCCTCTGTGCGGTGAGCGTTACACAGATAGTGCTGGCCCATCAAGTGGACATCAAAGGGACAATCAGAATTCTTGTTTCATGCACTGGCTTCTGCTGTCTCGACGATGTGTCGCACCGAATCAATCCACATCCAGTTACAACCGCCCATACATAGCGTAGTATACTAAAACACGGCTGACGCATCAGAATATCACATCGCCATCTCAGCCTGCAGCTTCCGCAGTTCCTCTTCCTCGTCGTCCTCCTGTACCTTCGAGCCTTTAACTGCAAACCACCGTTAGCACATCTCTTCGCATCAGCTGCCAAGACAAACTCACCAGGCACATTCGGCACAGCAGGCGCCCTCTCCAACTCGCCACCAACGGGCAACGCGCCCGTCTTCACCATCCGCTCATCCAGCATCTCCTGCTCCAGCCCCTCCAGTTCATCCTCCAGCTCGCCCTCATCAACCGGCTCCCCAATTGGCGCACTCGTAATGGCATTCGCGATCTCCTCGCCTAGCTGCTGCTGTTCCCGCAGCTCATCCATTGTCTTGTCGACCTGGTCGATCGTCATGCCGCCGTGGATCTCCTTCATCGCTTTGCCGGCGTTCTTCATCGCGTTGAGCGTCTCTTGATTTATGTTTGCGGCTTCAATGCTGTAGATCTGTTGTTCAATCTGGGTTATTTGGGCTGAGGTCTGTTCGAGAGTCTTCTCGTGGAGCTTTTTACGGCGGAGAGCAGCTTTTGCGGCTGTAAACTGGTGTTAGCGATGTGTTTGAGCAGACGTAGATGAGCATGTGCTTGTGGTCGTCACCTACCTGTTTTATTTGAGCTTATGTTTTTTCTGGCTGTTGCGTCTGCTTCTGCCATTTGCGATTCGAGATGTCGTTCTCTCTTCTGTAGCATGTCTAATTGCTCCCTCAGGCCGAGGATGGCATTCTTGGGCGCATCTCGCCTGCGTTGAGCGGCTTGTCCTCCGAACCAACCCCACATATTGGCTATTGTCTGGTAAGAGGAGGATGTGCTTCGAGCAGGTGGGAGAACGTTGCCGGGTCGCTACCGGCCAGATGTGTCAGATTCCGCTTGTGAGTGTCCGCGGAAGCACAGCAAGTACGGTAGATCCGAGAGAGGTTTTGGGTGTGCGTGAAAGTGCTAACTCGAGGATCAAGTCAATTAAGTTGCCTTCCGCGTCCGGGGGCCGTTATCGTGTGCCTAGCGGGATTGTGGAGGGGTGGTGTGTGGCAGCGCGGATCAGTCGATCAGGAGGCGATTGCGTGAAGTGCTGAAGTGGCCGTGTACGTGACCTCCGGTAGGGTGCAAGATGCCAGTAATCTAGCAGAAGAGTTATCTTTAGGTAGCGAGGCACAGAGTTGTTGGATAGGGAATATGCTAGACGCAGGTGAAGTTATGACATAGTGAGCAGCCGGACTGGTCTTGTGTCTGCCCAATGAACACGTGAGTGACGCTCCACATCTAAGCCTTGATGCCTTGACACCTAAGTCTTGCTCCAGTTGCTACTCTACACTCTACTCATACCTTAACATATCAACAAGTCGAGTGCATAGAACACGCCATGGCAACATTCTGTAGTATCCGGAGCGCCACACCCAAGCAAAACAATGGCCCAGAACTCATCTAACGCACCAGTCGCGTCCAACCTCGTCTTTCTCTACCAGCTCAACGATCAACCACCAAACACGAAAGTACGCTTTCTGTGTTGTGTCGTCGACTACAATGAGCAGAACGGCTGTCTCACAGTCGAACACAGATACCCTCGGGTCGTGACTGGACCAGCGTGCATCAGCGCAGTAGTTGATCTCGGCCTAGTTCTGGAGACTACCAGATGTTCGTTGCTGCAGACCGGAAGTTGGGTCAATGTTGTCGGCTACGTGCAGAGCGTCGCTACAGTGAAGCGACGTATCTCGAGTGCGAAGGCTAATAGGCAATCGAATGTGGAAACTTCCTTACCGAAGGTCCAAGCAGTCCTCATCTGGGACGCTGGTGCTGTACAGCTAGACAAGTACGAGGAAACAATCAAACAATATCTGGCTGTTACTGGGAAGAAATGAACCACAGACACAGACACAAAGATTGAGCACCACCCATCGTTTCGCACTATCTGGCTGCATTGATATGCAGAGCAGCCATTGTTCAGGCAAGAAGCCCCTCCTGTGACAGTATGAAGGTCATCCATTTTGTGCGAAAAGCGGCATCACGGGAACATATCCTGTGCTGAGTCTCGTATAGTGCCTAAGAGTTCCGCCGAGCACTGCTTCGTATCCGTAAGGTGGAAGTGGTGGCCTGACACACAAGGGATGAAACCCCGAACCTGATATCGTGCTTGATGGGTCTGCGATGCCCATGTCCTCCTCGCAACCGCTGGTCACTTTCTTCTTCTTCTTTGCCTTCTATACCAATATCTGACTGCTTCCATAGTCTTGAACCCTGTGCAAGCTTAGGTTCTTATCTTCTCTCTCTCAGATTCGTAGGCTTTGGCACCAACAACATTCGAGGAGAAGACTAGAAATGTCTGACGCCGTCGTCTCCACGACGTCGGCTCAAATCTGATCCGGCGCTGCGGAGGCGATTACATGTCGTTGCTAACCACTCCGTTCTCAAGCCTGGATTCAGGCCTATCACCTGAAGTGGTCAGTGTCGCAGTCATGTCAATGCATGCAAAGTCCGCCAGCGGAAGCCACGGTTGGCAAACGTCTTCCACCCATTTGCAACTGCACCAGTTGCCGGCAGCAAGCACGACTCCAACAGGAAATCTCCGTTACTATAGAGGAGTGGTTAATGGCCATTGAACGTGTGGGTTCTGCTCAAACCTGAGCACTCGTTTGTGCACACTTTTGGTTTAGGATCATACGGAGATGGAGTGGTCTGAAGTTAGTCGGGCTTCGTGGACAATTCCGAAACGGCCAGATATCTTGACTGATGATGCGTACGCAGGAGCTGTTACGCCAGTGTTGCGTGGAATGGAGTGACTGCCTTTATCGATGTTTTGAAAGTTGTTGTGAAGTAACCTTTGAAGCTGTATGACTCAATTAAAAGCAATGCTGTACACGAGAAGAAGCGAAGAACGTTCAGATCATCATCATGTTGGGTGAGCGTTGCATTGTGTTATATTTGGGTGCAAGATGCAAAGCGCATCACTCGCTTAATAGACATCTAAAGCTAAAGTCGTACACGAGACTCCAGACACCGAGGGTGTGCAGACAGTGCTTACTTGCCACCGAACCAGCTCGAGAGACCACTCTTTGCCTTCTGTGCGCCTTCTGTCACGCTCTTGTCAAACTGGTCGATTTCTCTCTTGGCCTCTGCGCTGGCCTTAACGGCAGCATCGTGAGCCTCCTTGCGACCCTCGGCGAGTGCCTTCTGAGCATCGTTCTTGCTTTGCTCAAACCTCTTCTGCGCGTCGGCAGTCTATACATTGTCAGCTTCTGAGATCTGAGAGACTTGATGATGAAAAGCTCACGAGATCGTGCAGGCTTGATTGTGTAGTGCTCACGACATTACTCACAGCGTTATCGAACTTGTCCCCGGCCTGTCGTACCAGGGCCTCGCCTCGAGCACCTGCTTCTCTACCTCTTGGCTCTATGTCGCCTCGGAGCTTTGCAGAAGCCTTGTGAGCGTCGGCTAGAGCGTTGAGTCAGCCTGCGATCTTGTGGTTGGTGAACATGCTAAATACCTTCGGCTAGCTTCTCAGCCGCCTTTGGGTCACCTCCAGCACTGTAAAGGTAGTAACCTGCGCCACTATAGGTGAACGTCAGCAACACTCTGGAATAAATGGTTCGGCATTTCTGCAGCTCTCGACGTACCCAGCAGCCACCAAACCGAACGCCGCAAGACCTCTTCGAGACATGATGAGAGATTTGTTCAAGTTCTTTGCAAAGTGAGCTTCGAAAGGGTTTCGCTTGCCGCCGAATTGCTCAATTGTGAACGATATTTATTCGTGAAGAAATAAATTTGGACTGTTGAATACTAAGAAGAGCAAGCTGCGGTATTAATTTGCGTGAAGCTCAGCTCTGACACGAGAGCACGACAACAGTGACGCTGCTGGAAAGCATGTGGTGAAATGACATCAGCGCTGTTCCAGGTTCTGGACAGGCCAATACTGGCGCCAAATTTCCCATGTCCGAGCTCCAAGGTGGCTCAGGTGGAACGATCTGGGCATGCTTCGCGCTTGTGGCGCGTCGATGCGTTCCCCGCATCATTAACTTTCGAGACATCGTGCTTGCGCAGCTGAAGCCAAAAACGTTGGCTTCAAATTGACCTTCTGTTATCCTTCTCACGTACAGCTACAGATACATCAGCCTTTAATCCTGGAGTCCATGGGGACATAGGACTTGCGCCTCAACTCCATTGACGCTACCATCAGACCAAGCACTACGACTCGTAGAAGCCACAGCATATCAACAGGCGCCAGCAACCTTACTATTGGAGCCTATTTCTCGCGACGATTCAACGTTTGTCCGGCTACGAAGGGATCGCAAATTGGGACGCTCTTTGGGACGCTCTTTGGGACGCTCTTTGGGACGCTCTTTGGGACGCTCTTTGGGCCAGCGTCTGATGCGGTGGGGCTTGCAGAGTCCTCGTGCATGGGATGTCCGCCGAAGTCGTTCAGTCCAGAACTGTTGATCAACCAGTAGACACAGACGATGGCCAGATCATACTGGTTGATACTACGGTAGCTGGTAGTGATGACAACCCGCAGCTGACGTCGACTGGAAGTTGGCGCCGGCTGGCTCGGATACCCACAGCGCACACTGTGAAAGAAGAGCTCTCGCGGAGAAAATACAGAAGTTGGAGGCAGGACAGGTTCCAGACCGAAGATGGCTCTACCGACGACGGGTCGACACCGCAGAGACCAGGCCAACCAAACGCACCTGTGATCCAAGCTCATCCAGAAAATGCAGAAAGCCAGGCTGTTGACTTTGGTGGGAGGCCAGATGCAGGAGATGATGTTGCAGACAGGAGCAAGCCTAGGGACCTCGTGGCTAGAAAGAAGAACGAGAAGCCCGAATCCCACATTGATATACTCTATGAGAACCAAAGAGGCTCTTTCTTCTGCGGCATACCATTGTACTCCCACTCGACGCTGCTACAGTTTGACCCTGCTGCTTGGGTCAACAGAGAGTTCAGGAACTCCCCTGTCAACATCACAAACGCACAAGTGCCCGACCCAAGCTGGATGTGGGCATGGAAAACGTGGTATGTCGACATGAGTGGAGACGTCGATGAAGAAGGGTGGCAGTATTCCTTTATGTTTGGGAACAACTTTGCCTGGCACGGCACGCATCCTTGGTTTCACTCGTTTGTTCGGCGGCGGAGATGGCTACGGAAGCGTGTCAGGAGATCAGAGGCTATCGACACGAAAGATGCAATGGAAACTGGCCACCATTTCAATAGTGACTATTTCACCATCCATTCCAGACAACGAGGTCGAAGTCCGTCGGAAGCTGGCAACCCCGACGCACAGATTCCTCGACCTGTGAGCTACCACAGCTTTCCACCAATTGACGAACATTCAGAGTTGAAAGAGCCAGACGATATCAACAACATCCCGTCTCTGATGAAAGCTTTACGACGTGCCACTATCGACCGTGAGAAAGTTGATGCCGTCAAGCATTTTATTGATAAAAGCGGCGACGAGCTCATCTACTTAAAAGAAAAGATGCCTGAGATCATGTCCCAGTTAGTGTTCCAGAACACTAGACGTCAGATCTTGCAGTATCTTAAAGACAGGGCCGAGGAAGCACAGCAGCATCGCGATGAGCACGATGCGGAAGATCGGCCAGAGGGTCCGAATGAGAAACGACGGATCGACAACCTTCTCAAGGCCGCCGAAGCCGCCGATAAGGAGATCTCAGGCCTCGAGTACTGGAGTGACCGCAAGCATGTCTTGCAAACTGCCGACGAAGTGGACGATGGCCAGGATCCGAAAGAACTGCAGTCAAAGAATGTCCTTGGCGAGATAAAAGGAATATCTGAAAAGGCGGAGACAGCGGCTCAAATCAGAGTCGACCGGAGGCTCGCACAACGTGCGGACAAAAAAGGCAAACAGCCTGAAAGACAGGAGTCGCCCTCGAACGATGGCAAAAGAGAGATGCCAGCGTACGGTCGCGATACACTGCTTGTGCAAGACGAGGATGAAGAGACGGTGGGAGGCGACGAGAATGCATGGAAAGGACAATCAGCAGCGCCGGTGAACTTGTAGCTTTAGCGTGGTGTTCTGGTTGGTGGATCTTTCACGAGGCTGGTGAAACAATATACCCTTTTTCAGATTAGTCAACACGCGACGTGTTCGAGGTCGCGTTGTGACGCGTGCTCAACGCGACTCATCCCTACACTCCACGCAACCTATAGCTTCTTCATTTACGTCTTGCTGCTCGAAAGTCCCTTGCACGGCTGCGCCTTTGCTTCTGTTCCCTAACATCTCGGACTTGAAAGCTTCCCCTGTCGCTCCTTCCGCTTCGACTTATAGGGTGCATGATGGCTCCTTCCTCACGACACAGAATCTCAAAACGGCAGGCGCGACCCGACAACACTGCTGTCTTCCGCGTCACAAAATCCAACAAATTAAACATCAGCAAGCAGAAGCTAGATGCCATCGAAGAGATAATTGTAGAGAAAGAGCCACCTCAACAGCAGCTGCCGGAACAAAACTCAGGTACCAAAAAGAGAAGGCGCGATGCGGTTGACACGGAAACCGACAACGAGGAAGGTGCGACCAAGCGACCACAAAAGTCTTTGAGGAAGGCGCGACAAACCCAGATCCAAGTCCTAACACCACCTGCGTCTTCACCTGAACCTGAGGACGAGACACTACCAGATACATTAGAAGAGCTTAAAACGCTGCACAAGAGCTTTACGCAAGCTCTTGGTGTGCACTATGCTCACAATGGTACGAGGAACGCGGTCTCGCTTTCTGCACTAATGCCTGCGATGACGAGGTTGTGGAAGCGACGAGCTGTCTCGGTGTCAGATGTCGAGAGGATGTTGGCTATGTGGGAGGTTTCAGGAAATCCAGCAAAAGAGGTCGAGCATAAGAAAGGTCCCTTCAAGTTGATCTCGACCGGCATCGGCTCGAACCATCAGACGAAAATCGAATATGCATGGACAAATGCCTTTGGCACATTCGTGGAGAACGAGCTACATCAAAAATACGAAGCAGCCATCGAACGACTGTGGCAGTCGGCGCAAGCGAAACCAAACGCATTCGTCTTCATCTATGAGCCACTCGTAACATTTCCCAGACTCACATGCCGAGTCGGCATGCAGACGCAAGCACGGCAAGAGAAGATCACTTCCATCCGAGACACCATCCTCTCGAAATCTTCCAAGACACAAAATCAACCCTCGCAGTCAGAGCCAGATTTCTCGAAATTGCAAATCACCGACCCTTCAGACCCGAAGCCTGCGCCCGCTTCACGCGAAGACAAACTTAAATCCCGCACACTCTCCCTCTTCGATCGCCTTCGCGCGAAACAGCTCGCAAACTCATCGTCCTCGCCACAAGATAGCGTGAGTCAGCTCCGTCGACGAGCCTTGCACCGCGTTCCAGACCTCATAGACACTCTTCGCCTAAAACAGTCGCAAAAGCTCAACAAGCTCTTCCGGTCTGATCTGCCTGAATCATCTAGTGAAATGGGTGTCCGTCAGATGAAGGTCAGCTTCAGTCTTGAGCAGCTGGTGCAGGAAATCCGTGATAGTGGTCGAGTGCCGATCGCGGTGGAGGAGATCAAGGAGTGCATTGGTATATTGGGCCGGGATGTTCCAGATACGTGGTGTAGCTTTTACGATGAAGAGGGGCTGAAGTGTGTTACACTGCAGGGGGGTGGGTGGAAGAAGGAGGCGGTGAGGGAGTGGTGTGAGAAGGAGGTGAGGGGGATGGATGGGAACTAGCTTGCACGAGACGATACGTCTGAGCAATTCAGAGAGTTGGGCTCTTAATAAAAGATTGAACAGCATGCTTTGCATGTTTGTGCGACACTACACCCCATTGTGTGGACAGTGAGCAATATGCTAAACGCCCACTGGTTGCGGTTCTCATCTTGAGAAATGCACGATCCGGCACCTTATGTTGATGTGCGGATTTCGATGTTGTACATTCTGTTAGCAGTTCCTTACGTACCTCACCCATCAAGCGCCCGGCTTAGCCCAATCGCCAACGAAGACCACCGACTGTTTCATGCTCTTATCATCCTCGGCACAAACCTTCCGAATCCATGCAGTTGCTGACTGTTTCAGCGGAGCTCTTTCCAACTTATGCTGTATAAAAGCCCGAGCAGACTTATCCCAGATGTCCTGATGACTAACGAACTTCTCTCTTGCTTCGCTGCTGCGCTTGACGTCAAAGGCCACGGCTTGAGTTTGCCAGTAACCCTCCAAAGCATGCAAGGTGGGACAAGAATCGTGGGATTTGCGCGTAGTGTATGATCTACGACACTGTCTCATGTCCCTACTCTGCCGCCGCAGGATGGTCTCCTGTACAGCCAAGCCAGCGTCTTCTGCCAAGAGCTCCGCGAAAGGAGCGAGGCCCTTTCGAATTAGGATGTGCCTGACCGAAATGAACGGATAGGCCGGCGATTTCATCTTGAATGGCACGCAGCGCGCTTCGCATGTCGTCTTAAGGATATCCAGCGTTGTTCCTACATCCACAGAATCCGTTTCTGTGAGGCCGGGCATATGCCTTCTAAAGAATGCTTGCTCGTCGAAGAGGAAGATGTTGTGCAGACTTTTGTACTCGCCATCGTCCAGCGGTTGAAGACTGCCTTCGTTGTCGTTCATGTTCTGCAGCATAAACATGAGATAGAGCTCCAGGACTATAAGGTTCCGCCTCAGCCTCCTTTCCATGCTTCGGGATTTCTTCTTCCTCCAGGCTTCGAGAGCTCGTTTGTCGAGACGAATGGACGTAGGTGACACATGCCGGGCAATCTTCTCAGCTATGATGGCAGCCACTTGGCACGCCGACCTGTAGCGGCTAGAGACCTGCAGAAATGCAGAGAGATTCGGGATGTTGATGTGGATGTAGAACATGTCGTTTGCCTTCGAGATACGCTCCTTTAGGCCAATGCAGAGTGCACCGCTTGACTCGTGGACCAAGTTGTGTAAAGCATGACTCGTGGCTCGTAGGGTCAAAAGATCTCTTGGCTCTAGATTGTCCAGTATTGCTATTTTGATTTCCGGCGGTTGTTGCAACAGTAAGTCTAAGAGGCCAGTAGATGTAAGTCCCTCCATGTAGGAAACGGAAGTCCTTGAGGCTTGGTGTGAACGATGTGAGATTCTGCTGAGGAGATGTAGGTAACTGTATGGTATATTGTCCGAACCACGAGGTATTCCGGGAGTAATCCTGCTTGCTCCCATGTTAGGCTGCAACGACATTGCATTGGTATTGTTTGGTTGCCTACTGGCAGGCATGATTGCAGTACGAGTAGCTTGCATGATCATCGTGATCATATTAGTCAATACGAAGTGCACAGCAACAAGTGTTCAAGGTAAGTACGTTTGATTCTGTTAATCGCATCTGGTGTCACGCACCACCTCCACACGCCAATCCGGGGCTAAAAGCAAAGAAGGGAGAGTGCCAAACATCAGCACGAGCCGGTTTCGTATAATCGCTCACGTTTGGAGGCTGTATGGTCGGTTAGGGTGGATGCAGGGTGTTCATAGTAAGTGGGTGTGCGGGGACAGCACCGGTTGGTGCTCAAGGAGGGGCGACCTGGCTGCACCCGTCTAGCTCCACCGCTAACACCTGAGCCTGGCGTAATCTGCAGTGGATGCCAGAAAAAAGTTCAGGCAGGCGCAAACAATCTACAAGTAAAGAGCGACGAACAACTTCCGAGACTTAGCCAAGTAGAAGAGCACATCGACCAGTATGGCCTCTTATGACAGTGACTCTTCGTCCGATGGCGATCTTGACGTCCAGACAAATGTGACGTTGGGATACGCGGCACAAGAACCGACCGGCGACGATATCAGCCACGTTGGAGGGCATCCCACATGGCTAGATCCAAACGCGAAACCGTCGGCGGCCCTAGCCAAATGCAAAGTCTGCAATAGCTATATGTCGTTATTGCTGCAGTTACAAGCAGACTTGCAGCAGCACTTTCCAGACGACGAGCGCAGGCTGTTCGTGTGGTGCTGTAGAAAAAAGCAATGCTCTAAAAAGCCAGGCAGTGTACGAGTATTCAGAGAAGTGAAAAAGGCAAAGATCTCAAGCAAGCCAGCCCCACCGAAGCAGGAGGACGACACACCTGCATCAAAGCCGCAGCAAAGCTTGGGCAGCCAGTTGTTCGGGGGCTCGCCCCCACCATCCTCGAGCAACAGCAACCCATTCTCAGCTTCCTCACAACCACAAGCGAATCCCTTCGCAACATCCTCCCCAACCAATGGCAATGCCAGCCCTTTCGCGGATCTAGCAGCGAAACCACCTCAACCACCAACCCAGTCCTTCGCCGACAAACTCAAAATCTCGCCCTCACCCCCACAAGCTTCCGCACAGAAACAAGAAGAACCAGCACCACAGGACCCTTGGCCATCAGAAGACTCCTTCCCCAAACCCTTCACGCACTTCTACCTAGATGCCGAGTCCGAATACCTAGACCCCAGCCCACCCTCAAACGCCGAAGACCCATCCACTTCGCGCATAACAGAGCTGGACACCGACCCCTCAACCTCTGCCGCCGAGAAAGACCTCTACGAATCCCCCCACGACAAAACCTTCGACCACTTCACCCGCACCCTCGCTCAGAACCCGGAGCAAATCCTCCGCTACGAGTTCAAAGGCACACCTCTCCTCTACTCCAGCAACGACAGCACAGCTGCGCACTTCGTGCTCCCGGGCCACCATCTGCACCAGAAAGTGAAGACCGCGGGTCCAGTAAAGGGCCTTCCGAGCTGTCAGTACTGTGGCGCGAGCCGGGTCTTCGAGTTGCAGCTCGTGCCGTATCTGATCTATGAGCTGGAGAAGGATGACGAGGAGGCGATGAAGTTGGATGGTGGTGAAGGCATGGAGTGGGGGACTATACTCGTGGGAAGCTGTAGTAGGAACTGCGGCCGTGAGGGCGAGGTCGTCTTCAGAGAGGAGTGGGCGGGCGTGCAGTGGGAGGAGGGTGGTGTAGAATTGAAACAGAAATAGACATCAGATAGGACAGCTATATAAACATGTTGCACGGGAAGCATACAACTTTAGCTGTATATGAGTGTTTTATAGGCAGCCGACCGAGTCAGCATTATGGATTACATTGGTATAGTCTATGTACTTCAATAGTTAACATGAGTCATCTGCCCAGATGGCGCTCATTACCATATTGTCCTTTTTTATTTTCCATTTCTTGATCATGATCAAGCCCCGTCTATGCTCCGTGCATACGCTCTATTGCTGTTCGTAACATGTCGTAATGTAGTTGGTCTTTGCTTCCTTTGCGATTACCGTACTATCCGTCAACAAACCCAGACCTGTCAAGTATACTTCGTAGTGCGGTCACATAAATATGTCGCCAACCTTGTTGTCTCGAACAGTGTCCGGTATGTAATGTGTACAAGCGCATATGCTCCAAGGTCAAGACCCTGTCTTGACTTCGCTAAAATCGAATACGCTTTTTCGTCGTTGTCAATTTTTGTTGCTAGAAACAACGGGTGTAATGTCGTCGGAACACCCTATGATAGGTATGTGCTCGCCGCCACCCAGACCGATTCGACACCAGTATCATCAACATGCCATCTTACCCCGTGACAAGGCGCAAGACAACGATGGGGATGAAAAATAGGCAAGGTTGAAGTGTTATCGTGTGACGATTAGTTGCAGGCCATCAATCCATGGACCGCATGAGCCTGACAGGCCGGCAAGATAGTACCCTCTTGGTGCCATCAGTGTATGCCTATAGGCGAGTCAGCTTGTGATGGATTATCGAGTGGTGCCCGAAGCTTACCCTGAGCCTCCATTTGGATTACCATACCAGCCGGAGCGCCGCCCAGTACTCGTTAAGATCTGTATGCCGTCCACCCAGGCGCCCGCTCGAACATCGAAACCTAGTATAGTTTCTCCTCGTCTGGTATCTGCAACAACGTTAGGATATAACGATACCACTCATGACTGAAGAACTTACCCAAGGCGAATTCAGCACTACTACCTCCGGATTTGCCAAAAAGCTGTGTGGAGCCGTCCTCATAGCAGAATTCAAGCCCATCAAGTGCAGCACCGGCCCACACCTTGATAGAAAGCAGAAGTTTGCTCTGATAGATACAGCTCTGCAGTATGATCTCTTGTGGTTTGCTGCCTTGCATACTTGAAGCACCCAGTTTCTTGCCTTTGAACCCTTGTCTTTTGTCACCAAAGCTTTTACCCACCATGCTCATCACCATGCCTGGATCCTGCTTTGGGCCTAGTTTGGCGGGAGGCAGTGCAATGATGTTTTTGGGTGACAACACTTCGCCAAGATCCTTGATTTCGACGTTGGTGGCACTGCCTGACCAGATCTGTAGCGAAACTCTGCTCTTCTTCTTGTCCTCGGGCAACTTTGCTCGGATATCAGCCTCAGTCAAAGTCACTTGTCTGGGAAGTGCTGCGTTTCGTGGATCGGCGTTGAGGTACTCAGACCATTGATGACATAGGTCTGCACCATCAGTTCGAATTTCGACGAAAGCGATCCCCGAAGGTGCTAGTATAATTAGCCGTCCGCCGTCTACGCCATAGTACTGTACGCCGTTATCAGCAGTAATGGGTAGTTCGTCACCAGGTACCCTGAAACAAGGGTGGTATCTGAACCGCAGAACGTCAAGTCTGTGCCAGCCACATTCGTCCTCTTGCTTGCATACTCGCAGACCTGGAGACTTTGTCCTTGTGGAGTAGGGCTCTCGGATGCAGAATGTTCGGTTCAAACGCACATAGTCTCGCAGCATGACTCCGCTTTCCTGATGAGGCGAGCCTAGCAGATGACCCACCTCGTGAAGATGGGCACCAATGCCAATGTTTGCAGCCTCCCAACTGCTACCTGATTCGTTGCAATCATTTGCGACAAAGTCCGTATCTGTTTTGGTGCAATCGGTCAGAGCCGGTACCACCTCCTCAACACAAGAGGGATAGCTTTGCAGAGCGTGAGAGCCAAAGATTGCGAGCTTAAGATCGTCACTGCCACCTCCAAGTGCGGCGTGAGCGGTGATGGTACCTGCCTGCCTGTCCCAATGAGAATCGAGGATCAGGCACGCGACATAATGCTTTTGGCCAGGTTGGATGTTGAAGTGCTTTCGGATGGCGTCGCCAGCGATGCCGAACAAATCACCTTTCTTCGCCGCCTTTTCGTTCTGCTGTGCAAGGTTCGTGTCCCTCAACTCCGCGACCGTGTGCTCGCAGCGGACGATGTGTATTTTTGTCTCGTTCTTCTGTATGCCGTTCTCCCAATCTCTGATCGACAGTGTCCCGGTCTGCCATTCTTCTTCGTATCTAAAACACCTTCGCCCAAATTTGTGTCTGTACATCTGCTCGGTGGTAAAGGCTTGCCACAGGTGTGCAGCCATGCGGAACTTGCGTATGGCAACACCGAGATCGTTGCCTTCATTCTGTACCCGGGCAGGAGTTGCGTCAAACGTACACGGCGAGTCTTTGGCCACAAGTATAACTAACTGAAGAGGAGGGGCACTGTTGAGAGGAAGATAGTTGAGCATAAGATAGGACGAATGAGTTTGGTTGAAGCCATTGCTGGACTGACTCAACTTTGGAGAAGTGAACTCAAAGCGCAACTTGTTCCAGCCAGGGGACAGGTATACCAGTGCCTTGAAATGCGAATCCGAGACCGGCCAGTTTGTGGGAGGAAATGCATATCCATCTTTGTCGTGATGTACCGTGACATTTCCATCCATCGGCCGCAAGTGAGGCTCGCTGATTTCTCCCGATACCACGATAATCTTTGAGTGGACGACCGAGTTGTCTGCGACGGAAGTGATCTTTGGTGCGAAAGGAGAGGAGGGCTGAGGTAGACGCATGGCGCTTGTTGATCCGTTGGGAGACATTACCTGCGTGTTGAGTTAGCGAACTGCTCGGCAGACGGCTTCTCTCGTTCTCTCACTATCATGCTGTTTCTGTTCGATCCAGACATGGTACCAGGTCTGGTTGGTACGGGTGGTACTGGGGATGAGCCATTGGTCTTGAGTGTGGACAGGTTGGGAGTTGAAGTTGTTGCGGGATGGCTTGAAGGAGGAGTCGAGCTGGTATAGGCTGAGCTCAGCGTTGAGGACGACTTCTGAGAGGGTACACTATTGTTCGAATCCTTGGAGGAATCCGTAGTTCGGAAGCTGGCCCGCGAACGCCGTCGCAGGTCTTTGAAGAAGGCCATTAGTATTACTGTCTAATTATGTTGGGCGATGGAATTCGAGGTTCTTGCGGCGTGGATGCGCGCAACACAATCGCAGATCAGACCTGCTCCAACGAGAGCAAAGACCGAATCAAATAAGCAAGTGTTTTTATCGTCTGAACCGGCCGTTCCACCACTTCGATTTCACAGATGGCAGGAACTCGACGTAGGTAGCATGAGGTGCGCCGGCGGGAACGAATGTGTCTGGGAGGAAGCCACTCTTGCACCGGCAGGTGCTCGGATCGTGCTTGCTGTAACGAACGACGAGATACGATAACGAGTGAGCAATGAGACAGCGTCGAATTCACAAGGTCGCCGTTCAGAAGGACTATCAGGCCAGAATCAAAATCGATCGTGGCCAAAGTCACGGAGCATTAAGGTATGCAAAGTCCCACCATACTCGTAAGCGGATTCATCACGGCGCAGTAAAGTCCTGAGCACCGACACTCGGTCTCGCTTGGCTTGCAGCGATAGCTGCCGCCCAGTAAATGTAACACATGCCAGGAAGAGCCAGACGAGCTTCCTGCATGCGGAAACTAGTGGAAAAGATACCGTTCCGCTGTCATTGGCGTATCTTGGGGAACTTTATGAATGACGTTCTTTGAAATCTCTTCTACCGTACTTGTACGAGTGCCGGATAAGTCCTTTCGGGCGAAGCCAAGATACAAACTAATACAAGTGCTCCGAATACTGCATGGCCTTCTAGCTACTAAAAGTGTTCTACCACACGAGCACTTTCTCTTCTTCTTTAGATGAGTCGCGTAACTGCAGAACGCGAACGCTGGAAATTACATCTAACAATGATCGGATCTGCAGATGGTTGGCTACAGGGGTTTGAAAAGCTTGTCCTGCTGTCCTTATCTGTCCGTCGGCTGTACTGACTACTTGACGGGTCGGTGTTTGAGTATCAAATAGCCTCGTTGCCGTCTCCGCTACCATAAGGCATACAGCCTCTGCCGGTACTCAGCCTCACAACCAGCGAAGGCATTCGAGCAAACAGTGAGCATGAACATTCACCGGTGTAGCTGCGAGCCAATGCCTTGGAGGGGCAGTGGACAAGGTTTGGAGCTTCAGAGGTTTTCAAACACATGTATGGATTCAGAGACGAAGAACAAGGTCACAGCAACTGAACGCTTTTCCGAAATGCTCTCTGGTGTACCGTACGGTGGCACCGACCTACCGGCAAAAATCACCAATATCGGTGGCCGAAGTTGGGCTTCTAGCATCCTTTTTTCCTGACGAACACCACATTGATAGCTCTTCGTGATAATAATGGATTCACAATGACAAGTGCTTTACTATTCGCTAAGCCCGACGTTCGACGGACCAACGTGCTAAATCGAGAAATAGGTCCAGTGCTCCGTCATTTTCAAGCTACTATGTTGACAGGGCGACCGTTTGGTGAGGATCACGTTATCGTCATGACCTCGGTTGCTAGTCGTCACAAGAATTGTCGATGGCAGTGTTCGGGGCAACCCACCGGCATTGTCCGGATTTTGGAAGCTCCTCCTGCGTAGTGCATCTCTGGCAGGAGACTTGTCACCGTTAGGACTATGCAGGTACAGTTTCATGCACGGTGCGCGCTCAGTAAATATACAGTTCCTGACCAGCAGCAGATTTCATGTGGACATGCAGGAGGAAATTTCAATTCGTTAAGCGAAGAGATCTGGACACACAGATACAGCTCCAAGATCTTGAATTTCGGAGCCCAGGATACGGCGAACGTGGCTCTTCTCGATACATGGAAGTCCAAACGTTGGAGCTGCAGTTTCAGAGAATCGGCGATGGGATGCGTTTAAATTGAATAGTCACGTCCGCATCGCACTATCCGCACACAAGGCCTCTGAATTCTTGCTTTGCACCAAGCTAAGTCGCCATTAAACGCGTTGTCAGAATTGGCTAGAGCTGTAGGGAGCTGACGTTCCGTGGCGCGATCTCCACAGCCAATCAGTAGCAATCTTACTACATTGCTCGTTGTCGTGGTCGTGCCATGCCAGACAAGCCTGGCGAGCTAGGCTCGTTTTCCAGCCATGCTGCTCATACACCCCTCAACTTGCGCAGAAATCCATGTCGGAAATCCACAGCCCCATGTCTTGCTTCATCACCACTTTGCATCTGCAGTTCCTGGCTTTGCCGTACTCGACTCACGATCCACACTCGGCCATGCTGCGTTAGACTAATCCTGCGTCGTGCCTGAAAAGTAACGACACTTCTCCAGAGGAAGCTTCATCGTTGTTGCAACATCATTTGTACCATATTGTGAGCATTACGAAGTGTCTCGGATAGGTGCTGGCTTGCTTGATCAGAGCGGCTACCTGCCTTCAGACCTGCAAGTTATTGATTCTTTTTCATTCAAGCTCAATGCTGGCCACCAGTTTCTCCTTTGAAACAATGAACATGCCGCCTACCCAACTGCAGCATATGGACGCTAATCATGTGGCCGAGAAGATCACAAGAAGGATAGAGATAGCAAAGGTATACACCGGCGTTCCTCACAAGTGAGGTTCATGACTGACTGTTTCAGGTTGCCAGGAACCTACAAGACTGCCTAGCCTTTGCGTCCTTCAAGTCGATCAATGGATGGGAAGCGAGAACTTTGTCCAGTATTGAGCCAGAGATCACAGAGAAGCTGGCAAAAAGAAAACGACCATATCCTGAAGACCTGAACTCCTCGAATTCGTCCATCACCTTATCCGAAGATATCCTCGGTCCCTCCTCACAGCCGCTCGTTTCGAATTCTGCAAGATCATACGCAGAATCCAGAAAAAGGATTCGTGCTTGTTCAAGCTCAAGGCTGGAAAGAGGTGCACTTCACACAGGCTGGGAACAGAACAATGCCATGACACGGTCGTCACCTCTGTTGGGCCCGCCTGAGACTTTGAATGCTCCATATTCTACACTGCAGGACTCCCCTATGTTCGACGCACCTTCAGTCTCGGAAGATGAAGACCAGGATGTCGGCGTACCCATGATGCAAGAACCGCCGAGTAGCATACTTTCCTCGTCACCTCCTCGCACACCACCTCCCGCTCGTCGCAACCTCGCCAACACTAAGCAAGCTGGCGCTGACCTTTTGCTCTACCTTGCCAACTCCCCGCGCACACCCGCGGTACATGTTCACCACATCTCAAGCACCTCGAAGGCCCATCCTTCGACACCACCTCATCAACATGCTAATTTACCCTCATCTTTCATTCAAACCCCCGGTAACCTCGGCCTATTCAATGGGGCCGTCCAGACTCCGGGCAACTTCAACCTTGCAGAGTTCTGTAACGTCACACCGTCACCAGCTCAAGCTCAGTTTAGTCGACATGATACCCCGACATTCGGACGAACACCTCAGCGATCTGCTAGGAGAAGCTTAAATTTTGATGCTTTAATACCACCATCCTCTTCCAACCAGCGGAAGACTCCTGGTGGGCTTGCTCTACAGCTTGGCGATGCACTCGAAAGACAGTAATCGAGGACGTTGCTGGCAGGAAGCACGAGTCCAGCTCTACTTCTGGATCTGTTATTCGGGCCGAGCGCCACTATCACGATCACGGCCATATCTTTCTCGTCGGAATGCATGAACGTATGACACTGCCTAGCGATAGATCCGGGCTACGAAGGAGGATGCCAGCAATAGCATATGGATTAGCGATCGTGCCGAAGCTACTGGCGCCGATCATGTCATTTTAGCGAGCGTGATTCAGCACAATTCGAACATTGCATAGCGGGACACAAGCGAGGAGGATATTGCGCTTTTCATCATGTCCCATGTAGCGTACGAGTAATACGCACAGTAGTCAAGCAAAATCAATGAAATCAGACCATCAATAGTGGAGAGATAGTAGCACCAGCTAAGTAAGAATGGAGCTTTAATTACCTAGGCTCGAGGTGCTTTTAGCGGCTCGTGCTTCCTTCTGCCTGGTCGCAACCCCAGTCAGGCAAGGAGGTGTTGGTGGAACAGTCCTTGACCCTTCTACTCCCTCCGTCGAACGTTTGGTGACTTTGACTACCCTGTCTGACAGTCGCTTTGACTCCTGCTCAGATGCAAAACACGAAGACGCGGCACGCGTAGGTAACGCGTTCGTGAAGCGACGTTCTGGAGGACATGACATCAAGTCTCGTCGCGTGTCTGATCAATTGATACTAACTCTGTATAGTAAAGCCTATCAGGTAAGTGCGCAAGTGCAGTTTTAGCGTGGATGACTAGAGTTCGAACGATATCGGGAACTGAAACGGCCATGCTTTGCGCCAATAATATGGTCTCAGCCACTCTAATCGGTTTCTTGGGCGATAACGATGATGTCCGTTCAGCTATCAGTAGAGGGATCGCCTTGTATCAGCGCATTATGCCCCAACAATGCAAAAATTGCCACTACCAGGACAGTCGCAGGGGTGGTCCTCGGGCTTAAGCGAGCAAGAGACAACTCGTGAAGCCTTACCAAGAACGATTAGCATGGTTCTGTAGTTAGCCGCTTCCCCTCAAGTTTCCGGATGAGCCTCCAGCAGGTGCAACAGCAATTCGGGAGCCGTAGATCGTATCAGATCCGACTTCCCCAACACCATCAGAAGTCACCAAGTACAGCAAGTTCCATATTGGATCACATCATATCAACACATTTATACCGGTTCCCTATATGATTATTCAGTCGACATTGACACAACTCGCCGAGAGAATTTCTCGGCCCCGACTAGCACTTTTACTCTTGGACCAAAGTGACTGGGAAGCCAATCCAGCCTTCACAGCATCTCATCGGAACATCACCTGAGGTATCTGCAGCCTTATGCAACTAATAAAACCCGGCTACTATGGTCCTCTGTTCTGGGGTTTAAGGCATCCATTGTGAACAGTTCGCTATTGGTGTTGTCTGCTTAGTGCTGGCTGACAATAGTGGCTCTTGCTCTTAGGGCTAATTGACACGTGCCTTGCGCCACTCAAATATGTACCAGCCCACGTCTTGAGCAAAGCCACTGAATAATTAATGGCACATCGATGCCTTCCGAGACCACTTTCGTTGACGCGCCAGCTCGAGTGAAAAAGAAGCACAAGAAGACAAGGACAGGATGTGTAACATGTAAGGGTCGAAGAGTCAAGTGCGACGAGGCGAAGCCCATCTGTGATCGTTGCAAGGCGCTTGGCAAGCACTGTTTCTACAGACCTGTGCCCCAACAGACATGTCGTGGATCACCCGAGCAAGATGATCTTGTTACGCAATCCCCGATACCTTTACCTGAACTTGCGCTTTCACCGATCGAGCGGACACAAGAGACGGCGCAGCTACAACAGTTTTGTATGAATACTAGTCTAGCCGTCTTCAAGAACTTGGGTCGACCCTTCGAAACATTCTGGACCTCTGCTGTTCCTAAGCTCAGTTTCTCAGAGCCTTGTGTTGCTCACATCATGGTTGCGCTTGCAGCCAGGCAAAGGGCATCGTTCTACGTCTCGAATGCGTCCTTTGAGCGTGGGCATCTGATCGAGGTATATCGCCACCATTATAGGGATGCCCTTAAGCTGCTAGTCCGTCCCGACGCGGGGGGAAGAACTGAAATGGTTCTCCTGTGCTGTTTGATGTTCATCAGTATGGAAAATGTGGAGGATACAGTATCAAACTCGTTTCTGCACCTACGGTCTGGCTTGGACGTTCTTAGAGAATGGAAGAGCTCACGTCCACCTTCTACGCCTGCTTCTACGACGTCCGCGAATGATCTTATCGAGCAGACTTTGGAACCCATGTTTGCACGATTTGAAGCTGCAGTCAGTCCGTCGATATACAACGGCGATCAAAAGCCTGCAACTGGCCTTCGATGGCCAATGCCGGAACTGCCCGATAGGTTTGAGAATCTTGCAACGGCACGAGGTGCGCTTTACGAAATAGCACAATGGGTGTTTAGTCAGGGGCATCACCAAATGGTTTTACACGAGCCGCACTCGCAAGAATTCTCACAGACACTGGAGCTATGTCTGAAGTGGCGCAACATCTTGAATAAATATGGTATGGACCATCCGGCAGACAGAGAAAAATACAGGTCAGCTGTGTTGGCACTCGAGACCAATCACCAGTTACTCGTGCTACTGATTAAATGCACAACACTGCCCAACGAATTGTTATGGAGAGGGTATTCTAACATGCTCGAGGAGATCCTTTGCAACGTCGAGGCGATAGACGAGCAAGGTCCTTCCGAACTGCCACAGAGGCGCAGCAAGATGGATCTTCTACCGAGAATGATGCCGGCGCTCTTCACAGTTGCTGTCATAAGTCGCAGGAGAGCAACGCAAAAGAGAGCGGTGGAACTCATCAAACGCATTCATGCGGAGAACCACAGAGACCAGTGCTTCGTGGCTGTCATTGCAGAGGGCTGCATACAACTTGCCGAAAGGTTCGAAGAGGGAAGCGTAATGAAGCTGAGCTCAATGGACAGTCGGATCCGGCCACTGATGGCTGAGCTCGTACCGGGGTGGCCAGGGAAAATACTGCTGACATATACCAGACCTTTCCTCCAACCAATGACTGTAGACGATCCGGAACTGGGTCCGATAGTAGCAGGAGCACCAAAGGAAACCATAGAGCTGCCGTGGAAGTCGAGACAGGCACCACCAGCAAGAGTTGTGAACCTGTGGCCAGTGATTGAGTTCTTGAGACTATCAGGGTCTAGTGGACTCGTCGGGCCAAATACTGGTCACTGCCTGTGCAAGACATTCGGAGCATTATTCGCACTCATGAGGTAAGCCAAATGGCTGGTATCATTGATGCGAAGAATGGTCATTAAGGTCTTCATCCAGATCAGTTGATTCCTTTGACGAGTTCTTATTATAGTGAATTCTAGCCACACCGTTTTGAGCGTCAGACAGCAGCCTTCTGGTAAACAGCGCTCAGAGAAGCAGTCGGACCTCCAGAAAGTCAGTAAGAAAGTCAACACCATACGCTACGTACGAAAACATCGAGTAAAAGCAGTGCAGCCTACGGACCTTGCTATCTGATGGATTTTGGCAGACTATTGCCTCAGCCACTTCCTCTGCGGAAACAAACCAAGGTCATGGCCGGCACAATTACCGAACACGGTCAAGGTGACCAACTTTGTACGGTGACATGGTGTCATGGGAACAGAATTCTGAAATGCTAAGTGATCGTGTTGGTGAGCTCAGTGGTGCTAGTGAGCCGTATGGAGCTGTGGAGGCCCAGGAGCCCAAAAGTGATGGGTTTCGGCGGCATCGAGATCATTCTTAGTTTGAATTGTAATTGGCTATGGCAGGGATGTGTTAACCGTGCGATATCCTGCTGGGAGAGAACTCGAGTAATAAGCATTAGGCGAGCTTTGTGCCACTGCGCGCGAGGTATTGTACAAATCGTTGCATTACTACTAGTTCGATCGCACGTCCTTTCATGTGGCGCCGACGAAGAGAAGGGTGATTGGTCTTCACCGATCCACAATCTTCACCCCTAGGACAACGTTCGATTTTGTCCCTCGAGAGGCATCATTACCTGGGCAGCCATGTCGATTGAGACGGCGAAGGGCATCACCATTTACGCCGGCTCCAAAGATGTCCGCTACCCCTCTCGTGTAGGAAATTGATACTCGTGATTGGCTACTAACTTACTTTTGCCTGGCTCGCTAGTCTGAGTCGTTCTTCTAGGCAACAGCCCGCCTGAAGGTGTTTCACTGCTCAACCATCGCTTCGAAAGCTCACGGTACTTAGGCATACGTTCAGATACGTGTTTCTAACAACGGCCACCTGGTCAGTCACGAAAGGTACACTTTTCCTGCGCGTGGATCAGCCCTGCAGTTCCCAAGAAACCATGGCCATCCATTTGCTTGATTTGCCGGTCGAGATTCGGCTCCATATTTACTCGTACCTTCACGAACCTAGGATGCATCTCGACTTCTGCAAGGAGCTCGCGGCGTCACGCCTGCCTGGTTCCAAGAACTCCATCCGAGCATCACCACTGCTTGCCTACCTTCACAAGCGAAAGGTTACGTCGCGGTGGGCTCGAGACCACGGACTGCATCTGCTCGCCACAAACTGCTTAGCAATTCACAAAGAGTATACCAGCCTTCTCAATCGCGCCAGAATTTCACTTTTCGTCCACTGCACGACCTGCCTAGATAGGGTGCTCCTCCATCTTGTTTGTGAGCTGGGTGTCAAGACGCCGATCTTCAAAGAGATCTGGATGAAAGTTGACTTCTTCAGTCATGCGCATAAGTATTTTCCGTTTGGTGTGCAGGTGCTGAATTATACCAGCGACTTCCGCGGTGTGATATGGAAGTATTATGGTCACCTTGACCTGTTGTATGCAGGTGAAGTACCTACGGCGGTGATGAGGCACTTGTTTGTCGAGCGGGTGAAGGTCGTCGGACGACTGTCTGCGAAAAAGCGACGCCAGGTATCTGAGACAGAGGGGCAATCTTTGACGCTCACTACTGACGAGGACGGTCCCATCGACGAGCAAGAAGACGAGGCAATGTCTCATCACTATCTACCTAGAACCGGTGTAGAAGAGCTCGAGCGAAAGACGAAGCGATGGGACATCACAAACATATCCTGCTCAGATTCGCGGCAGCGGGACGATCTCGAAAGTGCGATGCATTTCACGCACGAGCCAACCGCCGATGATCAATGGAGAGTCTCGCAGAATTTACGTAAAGAGTACGAGTCAGAAGGGAAACGCGCAAAGAGGCTAGTCATTAGAGAAGAGGTTTGGGTTGGCATGCGCAGGGGCTTGTAGGTGATAAGTACAGGAAATGGACGGGTTTGGGGAGAAGGAATAACACAGTCGCGACTCAAGACGGCGTTATCATATGATGCCTTCATGCCTCATCGCTTGTATCTCATCCTTTTGATATCCCATCTCTTGCAGCACGTCCTCGGTGTGTTCACCCAACAAAGGCGGCTTCCGTCTCACCACATTGGCTACTCCGGCACCACCATCGAACTTTACGGCAGGTCCAATCAGTTTCACCATGCCGTCCCGTGCAGCTTCGATTCCTTCAACCGAGACGACCATATCCCTTGCGTCCGCCTGCGGATGCTCAAGCGCTTGAACAACGTCATTGATTGCACCGTACGGTAGTCCACTACCTTCAAAGGCCGCTTCCCACTCCTGTAGGTCCTTCTCCGCAAAACGGTCACCGATTACCTGGTCGATTGTGCTGCGGCTCTCCACTCGTTTGTCGTTCGAGCTGTACTTCTCGACGAAGGCTTGGTCGAGCTTCAGCCTCTCACAGAACAGTTTCCACTGTCGATTGTTGTTCGCAGCGATGAATATCTGTCTGCCATCACGCGTCTTGTAGCCGCCATACGGCACAAGGTTGGGGTGGCCGAGGCCAAAACGACTTCCCCGTCGGCGCTGCGATGGCCCTTTGTCCAGGTCGAGGTTGAGGCTTGCTAGGCCGACATTGATAAGGAGGCTGAGGGAGGACTCGAAGAGGGAGCCCTCGATCTTGCAGCCGGCGCCTGTCTGTGAGCGTGCGTTGACGGCGGCGAGGATTGCGCCGTGTGTGTATAGGCCTGTGCAGATATCTGCGATTGCCACGCCTGGTTTCGTGGGTCCGCCGTCTTTGGGGCCTGTGATGTGCAGCAGGCCTGCTTCGGCGAGTGCTAATGCATCGTAGCCTGCACGTTTCGAGCTCGGTCCCGATGCGCCGTAGCCAGATACTGAGGCGTAAATGAGACCTGGGTTGACCTCTTTGAGGTCGGTGTAGCCGAGGCCCATGGCTTCGATTTTGCTGGGGAGGAAGTTGTGCACGACGATATCGTATGCATTTGGTTGGTGAGGGTTAAGCATCTCCTTGACAAGAGCGCGGCCGCGGTCGGATTTGAGATTGAGCGTTATGGAGCGCTTGTTGCGGTTTACCGAGGAGTAGTAGAGGCTCATTAGGGGTGCATCCCCGCCCTTGCCATGGTTCGAGGTGGAGAGGAAATCGTCGTTCCACATCTGAGCTGTTTCACCTGCTGCGCGCCATTGACGGGTTTCATCTCCAAGCCCCGGCTGCTCGACTTTGAGGACAGTTGCACCGTAGTCCGCGAGGATTTGGGTGCAGAACGGGCCTGCTAGGACCCGCGTAAGGTCGAGGACACGGAGGTTGGATAATGGAAGCCGTGAACTTCTGTCGTTGCTACCAGAGCTGTCCGAAGATGGCGAGACGCGCTGAGGCTGGAATTGGCTGATGCTGAAGGACCGTCTGAAAGCCGTGGTGGTGCTCACGAGGTGGCATGTTCGTGATCGAAGCTGCGTTGCTTGATGTGTCACAAAGAACGTCGTGCCGCGACGTTGTTTGTACATTGCGGACCTCCAAATGAGCCTACCTGACCGACAGGTAACATTGCTGGACATGCTCAGGGTGTTTGGCACGCAACCTTCGGCCGTACCGAGGTATCTTTATCCCTGCTTTGCGACGGGTCAGTTGGGTATTGCCATCAGAAAGCGGACAAACTGTGACCAGTCTATGTAGCAAATGACAGGCGATAGAGCTCGACTACTTAACTCTTCGATCCTGAAGTCAATGCACATAGATAGATTCGGTAGAGAAGCAACCAGAAGCTCGATATGCTTATACACCGGCGTGCGGAGAAGACTCGCCGAGGTGTACAAGCACTTTCTTCAGGGCCAGCCATTATAGGCTCTTTCATGATATACATAGGCCTCGTGAAAGAGGCTGCATGGCTTTTGTCAGCACCACAGAGTTGAAGATCTAGTACAGGTACATTGATGATGTACTGAAATCACGCAGGATAGGCCATGAGACCACTACTCGAATGAGGAGAATCTATGTTTACATAAGCAGCCTTCAAGGCTACATCTCAGCCTTGCCCGCTCCAGCGCTTGGCTTCGGCTTTAGTCTGAAACTCTAAAATTCTAGAAAGTCGATTTGCGCTCGCTCGTACCTAGCAACCATATCTTGATTGGGAGGTACTTTGGCTTGTGAAAGACATGCCTAAAGAACTTAAAAAGCGTGGCAGACGCGCTGCGAAACAGAACAACGAGCCCGACGCCCACGATGGTCCGCCAACCAAGAAGCGGAGGACGGAGGAGTCTCAGCCGGGCTTCGCTGTCATTGGCGATGCTGGAGATGATTTGATCACCTTCGGACAGGACCACGAGAATGGAGATCAGGATGCACAGCAGACGACATTCTACGGGCTACTTACTGAGGAAGAACAGGAGTATTATGCCAATGTCAACAACAAAATCGGCGCCAATGATTTCGAAAACGAGGAAGATAAAGCCAACTTCATCGACGCCGTTCATCGAGAATCAAGCGGCAAGGAAATCAAGGTGGCGTCGAGTCAGTCGTCTTCAAGATATCTTGAGACCATTATTCGGCTCTCGACTGCAAACCAGTTGAGATCTCTGTTTCTGGCCTTCCTTCAGGACCTCGATTATCTGGTACAACATAGATTCGGGAGTCATTGCTGTGAAACACTGTTTCTCGAATCTGCCAAACATGTTGATGTGAAGTCAAAATCGACAGAAGATAGTAGTACATCATTTGAGAACTTGTTTCTTGAGGCAGCGGCAAAGCTACAAGCAAATATTGGCTTCCTGCTTACAGAGAGATTCGCTTCCCATACCGTTCGGGTACTACTTCTTGTGCTATCCGGACAGCCCCTCCAAGATACAGCTGCTAAAGAAACAGTCGGCAGCCGCAAGAAGGAGAAGCCAGGGCATTCACAGCACCCCGAGTCAAACTCAACAGATGTCAGAAAGGTACCGCACAGTTTCAAAAAGGCCCGGCGCGACCTCATGGTTGTAGCCGTGTCTGGATTGGACACTAACTACCTGCGAGCTCTCGCGACATCACCGACAGGGAACCCGGTGCTGCAGCTTTTATTACGTATAGAGCTGTCTGAGGGTGCCGAGGAGGGTCAGAACAGTCATGTCGTGTTACAGAAGCTTGTTCCTGACCAAAATTTCGAACCCGAATCCGACAGCAGCAAGTTTGTTTCTAGTCTAGTGTACGACTCTACCGGGGCCTACCTTGTTCAGGCCCTTGTTCGAAGTCTGCCAGGAAAGAGCTTCAAGAAGATGTACAGAAACCTCTTCAGGGATCGCATTGGAAAGCTAGCAAAGAACGAGATAGCCTCTTACGTGGCTATCAGCATTTTCGAACGTGTTGGCAAGGATGACCTAGCACATGCAGTGGAGGCATTAGTGCCGGAGATACCAGGACTTGTTGAGCGCAATCGACTTGCAGTGGTGAGAACATTGGTGGAACGAAGTGCTGTGCGAGGAGTGGACTTGCTGCCAATAAGCGAAGTGTTGATTCAGACTTACGACAGCGATCCAAAATTGCGGCTGCAGAAGATGCTCAAGCTAGAAGGGCTGGCACCAAGCGCAGCTGAAAATAGCGACGAAAAAGGAAAAGAGAAACTGCCTGTCGACCTACAAGGATCTTTACTTGCACAATCGATGCTTCGCACAAGTCAGCTCTGCGAGCTCGTGCAAGACAGTTTACTTGCTCAAAGCGACAGCATGCTATTGCAGCTTGCGGAGAGTCCCGTTGCTTCACGGATCATTCAGGTCGCGCTGACATCAGAGAAGTCCTCAGGTAAGTTCCTTCGGCGCTTCGTTCCTGCATTTGACAACATGATCTCGGACCTGGCTATCGACGTGGCCGGCTCGCACGTTGTTGATGCGCTCTGGAATGCCACCAATGGCTCCCATTTCATGAAAGAGCGAATCGCCAAAGCATTGCAGAGCAGCGAAGCAAAGCTTCGCGACTCTATGTACGGCAGGACGGTCTGGAAGAACTGGCATATGGATTTGTACCAAAGAAAGCACCGAGAATGGCAGGCTGTTGCAAAGGGTTTTGATCAAGAACCTACCCAGGAGCATGATAGCAGGCCTCGGAAGAGCCCCATTGAGCTGGCTAGGGAGCGCTACATGCAGAAGCAGCCGAAGAAGAATCAACAGCATGGGACAGGAGCAAACACGGTCAAAACCAACGCATGAAGACAGTTATATTCAGACAATGGTTTGAATGGTTTTGAATATCAAAGTTGCAATGGAGGACCAATATCCATAATTGCGTCATAGCATAAAATTTATCGAGCCAATACTCACGAAGAGGTGCTGGATGCAACGAAAACGTTCACGTCCTATAGGCTCTATCTGGTCAAGGACCTGCAAATTATCGGACTGACTGCCAACTCTGCTCTATACTGACAATGCCTGCCCAAGCCTATTTCGAGCCTAATTGTGAACGAGCGATACAGCTTGAAGAACTCCTGTCCAACGCTGTCCCTCAGCTCGTTCGATTCGTGAACGACGCAGAGCAAGAAAGGAGTCAACATGTCCCCAGCGGATCTCAGCCTTCTGATACTGATCACCGTACATCACTAGTCGATCCTCTCTCCAAGTCGTGGGGGCCGCTGGAAAGCACACTGAAGTCGGATGGATTCTTAGCAGTTGACGAACAGGGCTCCGGTGCTCAAGGGCTGCAGCGACTGACCGAAGCGCTCCTGAAATTCTCGGTAAATACATCTGCGCCGGGCTTCCTGGACAAGCTGTATGCAGCGCCGTTACCTCCAGGTATCGTTGCGGAGGTGCTCCTCGGTGTCCTCAACACGAACCTTCACGTCTACCAAGTCAGCCCCGTGCTGACGTTGGTGGAGAAACACGTAACTCGGAATATGGCAAAGATGTTTGGGTTGAATGGACCCAGAAGCGGCGGTATCAGCGTGCAAGGCGGCAGCGCCAGCAACATGACCTCGATAGTCGTTGCCCGAAACACTCTCTTCCCGAAGACGAAGGTAGAAGGCAACAACGCTGTCAAGGGACAGCTGCTTCTCTTCACGTCTGCTCACGGGCACTATAGCATCGAAAAAGCTGCTCAGGCGCTCGGTTTTGGAAGCAGCAGTGTCGTTCCTGTACCTGTTGACCACTTTGGAAGAATGGTTGTACCAGAACTCGAAAGACTGGTCATCGAGGCCAAGCGCCAGGGCAAAGTCCCTTTCTACGTCAATGCTACTGCGGGAACCACAGTTTTAGGCTCTTTCGACCAGTTCGAAGAGATCCACAAAGTAACCAAAGCACACAAACTATGGTTTCATATCGATGCTGCCTGGGGTGGAGGCTTCATGTTTTCGGCTAATCCAGAGCTCAAGAAACGTTTGGAGGGCACCGGTCTTGCAGATTCAGTGGCCACGAACCCCCACAAAATGCTTGGTGTCCCTGTTACCTGTAGCTTTCTGCTGGCCGACGACTTGCAAACATTTCAACAGGCTAATACTCTGAAGGCAGGTTATCTATTCCACGATGATAACGACGAGACAGCACAGAGCAGAGACTTGGTCAAGGGGGACACCCCCGACTCAGATGACGAAGCGTCTGAGGACGACTGGAACGAGCCATATGACCTTGCCGACTTGACATTGCAGTGTGGACGTCGTGGTGATGCCTTGAAATTCTTTTTCTGTTGGAAGTATTACGGCTCATCTGGATACTCAAATATGGTTGATGCGGCATATCAGAACGCGTGCCACTTGGCGACGCTCGTGGATCAATCGCCCGATCTCACACCGGTCTTGTCCCAAGCCAGCGCCCCAGGCTGTCTGCAAGTATGTTTTCATTTCACACCGGGCGGACGATTTACACACGGGCTGCGTGACGACACTGGACAAGTTGACACTCAACAAAGCCCAGGCGACCAGTCCGCGGGAAGGACTCGGCTAGCCAGGCTAGGTAAACTCAATTCTAAAGTTACTTCCAGCATAGCTAAAGGCCTGGTCCCCAAAGGCTTTATGATTGACTTTGCACCAGCTTTGGAAGGACAAGAGGATCGAGGTAGCTTTTTCAGAGTCGTGGTCAATATCTCGACTGTGCGGGGGACGCTGGATAGACTGATACAAGAACTAGTCTCAGTGGGTACATCGGTAGTTTCTAATGTACCTAGGTAAACACAAACATGGGGAGGTGGGAAGGTGACAATGGAACGATGCGATTGGGAGATTGTACTCGTCTGTTCATTCTTTGAAGTCCTACGTTTCGGTGAACTTTCCTAATTCATTCTTAGGGTCAATAGGGAAAGAGAGTACCACGTAGCTGCGCGTTAGAAATTTCTTCTCCGTTGCTATGATATCAGGATGGCTACTCCCACGAGTATGTCTACTTGGTAGTGGGTCGGTAAATCCGTTCAGGAAATCCGTTGTCGACATCAGTCCACCAGCATAACGGATTTCAGTTTGGCTTATGGTCTTTGGTAAGTCGAGCGGCGGGTCGCCGGTTATACTTGCGGCTCTTAGAAAGTTTTATTTAGCAATAACAATAACTTGCCACCGCCCAGACGTTTGTTCTGCACATTGCGCGGCGAGCGTTTCCGAACAATCCACAAATCTAGAAAGAATCGAACATTGACGATCACAGGAGCGCGCCGGAAGCTGTCGAAAATGCGATCGAATCGCGATGCACATTTCTTTGTTTAGAAAAAAAGTAGTCGCAGACGTCGTGCTGAAAAGTACCACATCTCTCGAGTGCTGTCTTTAGATTCAGACTCTCGCACAGTGGAGTCTTCAAGACAGCCACGGGTGGCTGAAACGCATGGCGAAGAAAGTTAAATTTGCACACTTATGCAAACCCCTCCCTCGAGACAGCGAGCCACAGCGCACGGCATGTAAGAGCTTCCGATTTGTTTACGTTTGGGTCATCTGCCACATGCAAGCTGCTGATCTTGGGTCTCACTCCAGCTTCTGCCATAAGCTTGTCCTTGCACCCCGCGCACAATTCTGGCCTGACGTGCGCGCTGCATCTCGTGCCCTGCTCGCGACCTGCAAGGCACGACTGATAGGAATGAGCCGCAACAACTCCCCTTCGCTTCGTTCTGCAGCTGTGCCACATTCTGCTGCCGTTAAACCTGGAGTTCCAGAGTCGATGTGGCGGTGCAGCTCAAATGTACAGTACTTGTGTTTCGAATAAGACAAATTCAAGAGTCTTTGTGGTCACACCGTACCACGATTCGCCGGAAGTAAGCATCGTTGCTGTCATCGGAGCGAGACGTCAACCGCTTGCTGATGAGATGGTCGACGACGACGTTCTCCGTTTTGCTTTACAACTAAAGACGCCTCCGTCTGGCATCGGCCACAAGGCGAAGGGGAGGGCATCAGCTACTCCGTTGCACCGTCCCTATGGATGTCTGATGTTTTCGAAAACTTTCCGCAGAGGCATGACTTCGGCATCTGCCACTACGTCAGATTTGCGTGGGGACGAAGAAGATAAACTTGAAGCGCGGCTCCTAAGTGTCGGCGAGTGAATTCCGAACACCAGTGGGCTGACCTTCTCGCCTCGAAATGCACCGTACTGAAACAAAGGTTCCGTATCCATTCAATCTCCGTCCACTTACCACCACACTCGCCCTACTTCTTACCCAACATCGAAGCCGAGGTGGCTCCTTCTACACGTGCAAACTCAAACTGATCTCATACACCAGCTCCTCCCGGTCAATCACAGTGGCCGCTGCTTCACGCTTACCCACCAAATCACCAATCATCTTTTTGACGATGTTTACCTCAACACCAACGCATGTATATACTAAACAGACATTATATGTAGATTCTTTATTCTGCTCTCGCTACAAGCATGTATAGATTGATTGCGATCCCAAAAAACAACAACAGACAGGTGCAGCCCGTTATATCCCTATATTGCGCCAGTAGTTACGGTGGGCTAAAGCGGGCATTTTGGTTGTCCGGGAGGCCACCAGTTCTGTCGCGTCCACTCCCATCTACTTACCGTGCTCTATCATCTCCTGAGCGGATGGATGCTGAAGGTTCAGACGAAGCAGCCGTGCGACAACGGCTGCCAAGCGGATTTTGTGGAAGTATGGCAAGTATTCGCAAGCGAGGATCCAGTGCACGTAATACAACAGCGAATATCAGAGAACAAATAGGAAGTACGAGAGTCACACTTTGCGACTACGGTCACTAGCGAAGTACGGAGTTGACTTTGTCGTTATGGTAAAACAGCGGACCAGTCTGTCAAATTTGCACTGATCGGAGCATCATAAGTAACTTCAAGATCACATCATGACCCGATGCGTAGTTAGCAACGGATTTGTGAACGGCTTCTGGGTGTGACGGAAGAATATTATTTCGAGATCGCAGGAGGGTGCTTCATTTCGTCAGAGAGCCTAACGTTTCAGCCTATGGTGATGGCTGGAATCGGACTGCCCAAATGAACGAACCTGATCTTGTGTCACTCATTAATCGAGTGCCGACAATGAGAATTCAAGTAAGACCACTGGTGAATGCCACAAGGGTCCAGTGTAGTCGTCCTCCCTTGTCTCTTGCGGTATGACGCTGATGCAGAGGTGCGATATTTGCGAAACAGCAACTGATCGTCGCTGTCCCTTAACTTTCCAGCACTGCGCCACATCTTGAAGACGCCACAACGCCACATTCTGAGCTAGGATCCTTCAAAAGAGGAGGAAAAGAGGTGCGCGGCCTCACCTCCGAGCTGGCTGGCCTGGGTCTGAAAGCATAGCGCCGACAGCCACAAGTATCCACATCATGCACGAACCCTGCAAGTCCAGTCGAAACTTTGCTGCCACAGCGCCTATCCCTGTCCTTCCAATCACGATCTCGCTTGGGTGTGGCTTTTGGACCTCGGACTGTGCTGTCTTTGGTTTCGCTCCGTCGACTTTTGTCTGGGATCCCAGGCCAGTCTCTATCATGCTCCCCTCTCAGGCCGTTGCATCCTGGCTAATCCTTCCTCGCATCCGCCACACATGCTTTCGCTAGCCTTTTGCACCCTGGTCAGACTTGTCCTCTGCCACACTCCACATGCTGCTGATTGTCACCTCTAACTTATGCCTGCTAGCAGCTCTTTTCCGATCTGGCTCACTTAGAACACGGCCTTTCATTACCTCACGCTCAAACTGCCTCTTGCTGATCAACACTCGCATATTTCACTCCTACTCCCACAACTCAACTGCGCGCCCATCATCGAGCTCCAATTGTCATCATCTAGACTACTGCTACGCTATTGCTACCAAAAACCCGACGCGTCAGGCAGGCGCAGCACTTGCAGATATCAGCACAACTTTCATCCTAGACGCTTAGCATCACCTAACAACACTCTTGCGCCATTACAACCAATTCGAAAGCTCATGGCACAAGCGATGCACATCTAGTCGGCAACTGTCGTTCTGCTAGATGATCTGACTGGCATCTCAATTTCAAGCTCTTGAGACGTCCGGCCTAGTGCATCAGATGTTTCGCAAGCGGTCCGTCTTTTCAACATCTTGATAGTCTTCTCGTCTCTGTTCGCTCAGACACAAGGAGCTAACCACCATGTTCGCGAACAGACGTTCTTCGCAAAAGCCCAATGAGGGCTTCTACGCGCAATTCAAACAGAGTTTCCCAGAAGTCGGCCCAGGCACCTCCTCTGCCGAACATGGCCAAGGTGTGCCGGTCACTTCCCAACTAGGGTCCTCGTCTATCAACGCGGCTGTTGTGGATCCCTCCCATGCTCATAGGTATGTTCATCGATCATCCTTAACCCTCCCTCCTCCCTCCTCCCTCTACCTTCTTGTCTTATTCTCAGCACATCACAATCATGGGTTCTCACAGCAATCCCGATCATTCTGATGAGGAACCATCAATGCTGACTGAGGACTACTTCAACAGACCCGTATTCGACAATGTCGACGACTCGACGAAAGAGACGGGCACAACGCCCAAGCCTTTCTCAGACTGGAGGTTGACGCCTTCGCTCATGGACCCAAACTCGTATGCATTTGCTGCGTTCGCCAACCAACCGCCAGGCTACTATACGCCAACCTCAGGTGGCTTCAACACATTATGGCATAGCTCTTCTGCCGGTGACTTGCATACCCCTGGCGCTTTGGGACTGAATACGCCTCTTTCATTACCTCAATCCATGCATGCGCTGCATGCTCCCGACCCTACGATGCATTTTGGCCATTTCAACCCACAGATGCTTCACCCTCAACAGACTTATCAGGATGCTTTCCATCAACAATCACATCATCAACACCAGCATCTTCAGCCTCAACACAACTATGCGCCACCTGGCCTCTTTCTGCAGCATCAGGACTCTGGATATGTAGCGGTCGACGACTCATCGAAGGGCCCTACACCCAACCAAGATGAAATGCAATCAATACAGCAAAAGCTGGCACCGCCTCCGATGCAGCAGCACGATAGCGGCGTTTCCATGCCAGCTTATGCATCAGGCGAGAAGTATGTGCCCACAGCTGAAGTCACGCATGACCCTAACCAAGTAACCAGATTCCGATATCATACAACGTTAAACGCCCCTACAGCTATGGTACGCAGCTCAGACGAGATACCAGTAACGTACCTGAATAAAGGTCAAGCGTACACAATGTCAATCTACGACACCATACCATCGCCCAGCACTTCCAATGTCAGATACAGGACATATGTCAGGATCAGCTTCGAAGACGAACAACAGCGCGCAAAACCCGGCGCGTGCTGGCAATTATGGAGAGAAGGACGTGGCTCTAACGAAGCACACCAAAGAGGTGGTAAGCTCTTAGCCGTGGAATATGTTGATCCCAACCAGGGTGGGGACGACGAAACCCGAAAGCCACAAATAGAGCTCGAAAGAGCCTCTTTTGACGGCTTCGTGGTAGATTGGTACCCAAACATCCGAGCCAATGGTGTGGCGGACTGCTCGATATCTGTCCGCTTCAATTTTCTCTCCACCGACTTCAGCCACTCTAAAGGAGTTAAAGGCATACCTGTCCGGTTATGCGCAAAGACGGAGTTGTTGACGGAGTCGCCAGATGCTTCGAACAACGAAGCCGAAGTTTGCTTCGCAAAAGTCAAGCTATTCCGTGACCATGGTGCAGAACGGAAACTCTCGAACGACATAGCGCATGTCAAGAAATCCATTGAGAAACTCAAGCAACAAATACAACAGGCCGAAGCCGGCATAGGTACGATCGGCAAACGCAAGAGAAGTGGATCCATTGCCAAAGGTGCTGCTTCACGCTCCAAACTGTCAAAGCACAAAAGAAGTTGGTCTGCTGACTCTGATGCAGAAGCAGGAAGAATGTCTGCTGAAGAAGATCTCCACATGAAGCTTGCTGGCCTTCAGGACATGTTCTCTTCTACAAGACCGATGAGTGTCCTTTATCTCAAGGGCGACCCCGAAGATGACCCCGACCTCTGTCCAGTGAAGCTGACAAGTGGTGATTGCATCAAGCCCATTGAACGCACGAAAACATGGGATTCGAGACAGAGTGGCAGCGAATCGGGTTCAAATGCAGGCTCGCCAACTCCTAGCTCTCTATCAGCCTCCCCAAAGCGAAAGCTCTCGGAGCTGCAACACTCTGCTATAACAGAGGAAGAGGAAGATGTCGAAAGCAAGCAAATCGTCCTGGATCGAAGCGCTTCGCCGGAGCGCCCAGCCAAGATGATCAAACGCGAGCCTGAAAGCGCACGCAGCGACCTTTACGCGCTTGATGTAGACAATAACTATCAACCACCACCTGATAGACCTACTAAGCCAGGTACGTCAACGACGTTAGCCCCGAAACCTTCCCATACTGACTCGTGCATAGTTGCGTGTTTCTATGTGAAAGACAAAGACGCCTCTAAGCCCTATTATCGGGCTGTTTATCTTCTGCGAAGGACGGTCAACGATCTAGTCAACGGCATCTCTGAAAAATTCAACATCGATTCCGAACGCGTTACTCAAGTCACCCATATCAACCCTAAGGGCCTCAACATCATCGTGGACGAAGATGTAGTTAGGGAAGTTCCCGAAGGACAAGACATGGTGGTTGAGTTTGCGCCTGTGGGAAACGACAGAGTAGGAAAGCACAGCCTCGATCTGCAAACGACAACGGTCGATGGCGATCTGCCGCATCCAGACACGACAGCCTCGGATCCGTTAGAGATGTGGCTGAATTTCTAGCATTACGACTCATTTCTCCACAAGCCCCAAATTGCACTAGATACCCAACAGCGATTCGAAACCCTGCAAGGATTTCTTTACGAACACAAACATACCAACGGCGGCGTACTCACGACTTTTGTACTTTCTCTCCAGTCAGTTGACTGGCCAACGATGATACCCGTGGTCAATGATCACAAAATACCAAGCAACGATTTCCGATTTTCTTCAGCACTTATATTTTACTGACTAATCTATTCACTACTGAGGAAACTGTTAAGCAAGACCTCGTACGTGTGAGCCCGGCTCTGAGGCACAATACATAGAATGAAGGCAATGACTCAGTGGCAGAGACAGCGCGGTGCTGCGCGTACTCCTGATGGACGGATTGGACATGCTATTGATGTTCTGTTAGTTGACGAGATACACGACTATTCTTTCAGATACTCTTTGTTCAGCTTCGCCGTAGTTCAGAGATTCTGTTACAGGACACTCCAACCGCCTACTATCAAGACCTTTTGTCTTGCGCACCCGCTACAGAGGATTGGTTAATGGCTTGAATGCGCTTGACATGAAACGAGTTCAGACATAAGGGATCCGTCAGGAGGTTCGCACCAGAGCATCATATCAAGATCCTTGTGCCTATCGCACGTCGCTGTTTAGGCAGTAATTACCTATTAGCATAGGCAAAGCCGGCAGGTGCGAGCGCCTGGCCGGCAATAATTGATCAGTGTTTCCACCTCAACACTGTCTTCTCGTTCCAGTTGTTTTTTGTGAATTGGGTAACATGATTCAAGATGCACTTTGCAGATCCACAAGCTTGGTCAGTCACATCATGTGATTGGCAGAGAATTAGAATTAGGATGTCGTCCAGCGGAAGTGCAGGCCTTCCACCATCGCGTCAATTCACATCGGCATGCAATTCCAAGCAGCAAGATCCGTTTTCACAAATACACGCAATCGTTAAAGATTTCGTCAATGCCACGTCAGCGAGAGGTTTCAGAGCAATGCTGATGGGTTGCGGAGCTCGACCGCTCGCGATTATCGCAGAACAGCGGTGTCATTTGTGCAATATGGATACAGCCTAGTGGACTCTGTCAAACACCGAACGCCGTTTTGATTGGAAACACATATCAATCACTAGGACCGGCATTGAACGACCTCGTGACAACAGGATCACGACGTTCCTCTCATTCCGTACTGCCACAGTTAACAAATACAACACACGTTGCAAGCGCCGAATCCAAAAACACCCGGTCGGAGGAAATTTGTTAAGCGAGGATGGGTTAAAAGTGCCAGAGCCACAACTGTGTAAGCGCGCAAACCGCTGTCGGAGGAGCACTTGGAGAAAGCTATGGCTGCGAGCAATTGGCTGACCGCCCTTGCAATGGTAGAAGCCGGTAGAAGAGCTAAGCTTCACCGTTCACCAGCCACAGGAGTCTCTTAGATGCGAGATGTGGATTTAGTGTCCAGACGGTGGCTTGGCCAAGAGATACCCACTATCGCTCGGTATCAAACTCCCGCATTGTTGCATGATGTGGCGCTGTGGCTGCTGTCCCAGGAGAAGACGACGTCATTCGAGCTGATACATTCCCCCTCTCGCTTGAGCCACAACTCCAGACCGAAAGATCAGCATCGCGTGGCGATATATTTACAGAATTCGTTCTTCGGTTAGGCGGACTTACAGAGATCTGCACTCATCTGTGGCAGTGCGAGAGCCCAGAACAACTTCACTCGAAGTACACCCCACAACACTAGAGTCTTCGTATCTTACCCTTCCTATTAGAATTCTACAAACCTGAGCACGAGTGCCAGAAATAGCTCTTCTTGCGTCAATAGAGCTTCACTACCACGAGGATGAACTCTGAATGATACGCCAGGGTCTGAGACTTGCGTCTCGCTAAGCTTCGACCAACGAAACAGCCATCTAGTGCGGCTGCGATCGAACAATGATACTCAGGCGCGGCTCATAGTTTGGAGCTGTGAAGTGCTCGTCTCAGGAGAGGAAGCTCTACATGCAAAACCATCGCAACGACTGTTCTGGCTCCTGCAGAGCTAGCGGTCGTACCGAAGGTACGTTTGGGATCATCTCTGAGAGGGGCCTCAGCACTTAGCAGGTACGCAGTAGCAACAACAATCACTGGCTAGCTCGTTTTGATACTTTGCTTGCTTCCACGCCGTTGAAGCTGTCATCTCGAAGCGAGTGCGGGACCACGATCAGCGCTCCCGTATCTTCCAGACGACGTGTCGACGATGTGGTTGACCAGCGCTGAAAGTTGATCTCAAGCGGTAGTCAGCGGCACTCCCCGGACAGCAAATCAGTGGCTGTGGACTCTTCACCACGCGCAGCAGTGTGCGAACAGCGCAGTACTGCCGAGATTGGATCTTTCTGCTACAGCACTTGCTTCAGATCAATGTCTTGACATGTTAGGAGATCTTTGTGATGATTCCCATTTACCGGGCCAATTTCAGATCAAGACAGGTTACGACAAGAAACCGGCTCCCAGGCAAGTCGATCTCGCTGTGGCTGATGGAAAGGCCATAACCAACAGAGTTCAGTCCGATTACTGCCCTTCCGGGCGTGCCGTCAAGTACCTTCCTACAATCTATCACTAATCTATTACTGAAAGGGCTTGGCGCAAGCGGCTAAGAGACCCAATGATGGAGAGCACTTCAGGAATGAGTTCCCCCAGGGACATTGCACACAAGGAATACGTTCTGATGCCAGTTATGCTCTGGCTGCAACTCGCGAGTAGATCCATGTTCGCTTCAAGTGTGAGGCTGCACTTCTACCTACCAATGTCCGGGTCCTTGCGTGCGCTATTTGTACCGGAAGTGAATATACACACAAAGAATATCGGCTGCTTACGACCATGACTGTGCTCGCAAATTGCCTGTTTCTTCACAGCTGAGTCGTGTAGCATGATTCTGAGGTCAACATAGGCTTCGATATCCTCTGTGGAGCTTACTAACTGGGGAACGATACAGGGAGGCTAGGGTACCTTTATCCTAGATCCCGGCTTCCGGCTCTTCCAGCATCCCTGATCGCTTTCTCTGCAACAAGGTACACAAAAACGGCCAGTCGATTTCCACATTGCTAATTTGACAAGGACTGACGTCCGGGGTGTGAAAGTGCGAATTCGGATCCAAGCTTGGCTGTTTGTCTCAAACAGGTGATGCGCCGAAACGTAAATGAGCACTACGGTATATCTCGCCAGGGGTTAGTACCCTCCCTGAGAATCAGTGACGACAATATCGCTGACCGCCAATCTGTCAACAGACCAAATACGTTCGTACTATCATCATTCGAACAAGTTACCCAGTCTCTACCTGTATTGCACGAACACTAAGGATAACCGATAGGATATTCTTGTTGCCACGACTTTGCGACGAACATGGTGATGAACCGTCCCACGGGGGATTATACCGCTTATGGAGCCGGCAACGCTCTCCAAATCAGACGCCTGAGACACGCTCCGGCCAAGGGCGCTAAAGGCATCATGCAGTAGCATCAAGCTCAAATAAGAAATGTGCAGGATCTCGATAGGGCTACAGGACGGATACCGAAACCATGACCTTGCAAACAAGGAATGCCTGGCTTGGAGACTGAATAGCCCAGAGGTGTGGCGCAGCACATCGAGGACTGGCAATCGACATCGCAATTACGTTCCTGATGGAACACTGAGGAGCCTGTGTCCTCTTTTGCATCCTGAACGCAACAATAGGCGCAACCACTCTCGTAACACCATATGCCCTAGCTGCATAGTCCAACTGTTCGACTGAATGGTCCGAACCATTCTCCTACCGCATCACATATACCTCACCTGACTCACATAGTCCATCTGTTGTGCCATTGGTTCGACATGCTGTCATGACGCCTGACGTGCCGTCTCCCTATGCCATTACCGGACATTAGCTGAAGGCATCTTCTTCCGCCACGCAACTGCGCCTCGCTGCTCCTTTTCTGCACCCCTTTCATGCATCTACTCATGTCTTCATCCCTTGAACTTACCTGAGAAACACCGCATCAGCGACCAGCCCCTTTCGGACCAGAACCTCGCTTGCTTCACACGTACCAAGGGAGAAGACCACTCGTCAACGGCATATCATAGTATCACCATCCTGCCAACACGCGACAACATCGAGCAGGTTCCTCGAAGGCTGCACCGTCCCTATTGGACTACATCGCAGTCTCTCTCAACGCACGAGACGACACACGTCACCACCTCTGTTTACAGAATAAATACTTCCACCAACTCAATTCTAATCAGATCCATTTGAAGCCACAACTGCAGCGATGCTGCTCTCTTGTATCCAGTCCCGTCAACCCCCGTGCTGAACCGCACATCCTTGCACATACTCCTATCAGGCAATATATCGTACATTCTAAGTGGCAAATTAATGCTCACGCTTCTCGCACCGCGACCTCCCGTAACGGCAGAGCGGCAATTTCCTCGTTACGCCTGCCGGTGACGCTCTCCTAGTCAGTCGTGTTCCTAGCCGCCGCGTGATGGTGTGGGTATTACCTGCCTCGGACACTTCAGCCAGTAGCATCTCTCTAAAAACGATTGTGCCTCTCTCCTCCCCTAGCAGAGATGGAGTCTTCTTTAGACATTAGGATGTACTCTTCTCGGGGTCGCTGGTGGTCCCTGCCCTTGCCGTGTTAGTGGTAAGTCACGGCTGCGCAATGCATTTGAAGGCCTGGACCTTCCTCACCGCCAACCCGGGTTATACGCAGAGGGCAATTGAGAAAATGCAAGAGGCTCTGTGCAGGTAATGTTGAAAGAGGAAGGGTCATGGCCAGCTCAAAAGATTTGAGATTTTATCAACGCATCATAATGCCTCTATTGTAACAATTGACGATCTCTACTTCCCCATGTTCTTGCTATGCTCCGGACTATGCGTGTGCCTTCGAACGGCGCACATCCATCTCTAGTACCCCTCAATCGTCTGGGGTCGCTCCAGCCCCTGAAGACGCCTCTTGCTTAGGTGGCTCAATTCACGAAACTGCTCACGATCGTGACCACGGTCGTGTACCCCATCATGGCCACCCCCAATGTGATGAAAAGGGCATCGCCTGCCTTTGACCACTTGTTATCTGCCACGCCCATGTAATGTAGGAGGGGTGGGTAGACGTAGACCAGCGGCACACATGCGAAACTCCCTATCAGCGCCACGAATCGGTCGAGATCGTTCGCGCCTAGAATACTTATGCCTCCACAGAGGCATGCTAGGAAGGTTCTGAACGCGTTCTTCTTCCACTTTGTCGCCGAGCTCTTACTACCTGGCGTTGATCTCTTGAAGAGTTTGTTTTCCAGGATACGGATGGCTGGGAAAATCTGTACCGGGTTGCCGACGAGCACTGCCATTGAGTAGAGGAACTGCACTGCGTTGACGAGTTTGCTGGTTTGCGGGTAATTGTCGATTACCTCGATTTGAACCTCCGAGCCAAAAGTGGCGTAGCACAGGGCGCCGACACTGCAGAAAATGACGGTGACAATGAACATCACCGTGCCAAGCAACCATTCGAAATTGCCAGGCTTCTTCATTGAAGATTGTATCGGAAGTATCAGGCCTATGCCTTCAAAGGTGAATATGCAGGAGCCAATCGTCAGGGTATAGTAATCGGGGTTGAAATTGACAACCGTCTCGTGTATGCCGTCCCGGGCTAAAGTCGTGATATCGTACCAGTAGATATAAACCAGTCCGATCAAGATGAAGACGTCGGCAAGCAGCGCTGCAGGGCCAAGCTTGCTGATGTTGCGGATGAACGCTAGCGGGATGATTACCAGTAGTTGCAACGCAATGAGTAGGTCCGTAGAAACTGGTGACGAATTGTCTGGTCGGCCTGCCACTGCCCGACTGAACGAGTAGAGGTTCTGCGCAACGAAGACAAGGCCGGCACAAACGAAGCCGAGCTGAGAGAGAGTTATGCTGCCAAGAATGATATTGCGCATCTTGGCACCGCCGATAGCATGACCAATCTCACCATAACCGCCGCCACCTAGGCTATTGCGGCACTGGAGAAGCAGGTGAAAGGCGAGCATGCTGACCGCGGAAACCGCGAGCAGGGTCATGCTTGAGAAGACAATACCGCCGTTGTCGAATGCTTTGGGAAGGAACATGATACCAGTACCGATAAACGCCTTCAGCAGCGTGAAGAAGGTCTTAGTAGTACCCGCGCTACCTTCTGCTTTGGACCTCTTCGTTGACTTGCGACGAAGAAGCGGTCGTCTCTCCGGTGGCTGGTTGGCATCGTCGTCTTCTTCCTCATCTTCCGTGTCTGAAATGGCCTCGTCGTCCGTTTCCGCCAGATCTTCGCCAGCAAAGCTGCCATAGAGGTCGAGGAACTCGACAAAATTGCGTGTTACTGCATTGCGTCTAGCAAGACTTGGTTGCTTGCGTTGAATGAATTCTCTTCTAAAGCCACCAGGCAGTCTCTGTTCGCCGGCAGTCAATTGCTCCTCGTCGTCATCAAGCTGGGTGCTATGTCGAGGATGTGAGAAAGTTGCGGAGCGCTTGGCCAACTTTGCTCTTTGGTCAATCTTGAACAGCGAACGATGGATATCGCCACCTTGTAGCTTGAGCGAAGACTCCTCTGAGGGTCTTGTAAGGTCAGGTGCTGAAGACGAAGCTTGACCAGCGTTTGCGTCTGAAAGACCATCGAACGTAGCTGAGTAGCCAGCAGGCAAATGTTCGGAAACAATTTTGGCCCCTGGTTGGTCTTGCCGGCTAGGAGGTGTATCGGCCATGGTTGTGTATTGCAATCCTCCTAAGCAGGGAGCTCGCAAAAGTTGGTCGAGGGCGAGATTGTTTGTTGACAATCAATAGAATAGACAACGCCGTTCGTTCGCCTCAACTGTGCTCCATGTGAGCACAAGAAACAAGGTTAAATGTTTATGAACCAGCGCTTTCCTCTTCCTTTGCAATGATTGATGCGTTAAAAGAATCAAACACGAAGACACGAGAAAACCAACACCTGAAGCAGTTCCGCTAACGTGTAGGTGTGAGATGAGGCAAACACATATTCTAGAATCGTGAAAAGCTGACCTTGGATGTCACAGGCAAAAATTATGATTGGAGGTCCCCTGCTAGAGATGGAGCCGCCAGAGTGATTCGACCAATCTTATCGCTTCTTTTATCTAGTTCGTTAGAGCTACCATCACATGACACATGCCACATGCCACTTGCCAGCTTCCCACGATCATATGGGCATCCTCGTTCTGCTCATTGCGAGCCAAGCGATAAGTCACAGTCATAAAGTGTCCCCTCATGCCACAGGTGCTGAATAGAAATTAAGCACTTAGTGATCAACAGGCCGTAGACCTCATATGTGCGCCTCGACTGAGACAGCGTCCTCAGCAACAAATCGTCCTTGACCTCGGCCTGTCATCAAAGTGCTTTCTATCTAGCTCCGAGAGAATGTCTGCTTCTAAGAGAAGACGCTGCAAGCGTATGCTTGATGGCAATCCCAGCCGTGGGATGAGTGCTTGATATCTCGCGAAGAATACTGAGCTCATGATCAAGGTATTGATCTCACCTTGTGCTCCACCTTGCATCGCGAATTTTCAGACAGAAGCTTGAAAGATGATGTGAGACAGAGAGAAAGGAGAGTTATGAATCTACAAGGAAACTTTGAAGTTTCAGTGGCCATTCAAGGCAGTCAGTGCGCTGAGTAGTGACATTCGTTATTCGAAGAGATTTTGACGTCGACTTGCTGCGTCGCGGGTAATCATTAGCTTGGATTTGGCAGACCTCGGCATTGTAGGTGACGCCGTCTCTGGGTCACCGACTTGAGTCTGGTGCCTCTGTTGCGATAAGAGGTTAATGTGTACTTCAGCCGAAGATTTCTGCTGGTCGTTAATGTTGTCCATGCTATCAAGCATTTTTTCCATTGCATCCAAGTCCAGCACCTCGTTGTTCGTAAGCCGGGAGGTGAAAGTTGAGTCGTTAGCGTGTGCGCTTCTCAGTGGCAGATTCACAGCAGTGGCTTTAGCAACAGATCTTGGTTCGGGTTTCGTATGCAGAATCAGGCGGGTGTGTGTAAGAATTATTAGGTCTTGCGCGATCGAGAACAATCCGGGGAATGCATGAGTCTTTCGTGTGGAAGTATGAAGCGGAGATATAGCAATCGGCGTCTCACCACCGAGGCGGACGGAAGGCAAGGCGTGGATCTGTGCTGTAGTATGTCCAGCGATTGTGGCGTTGTCTCGCCTGCCTAGCTGTTGCAAGGACCGCAGACTAGGAATGAAGCTGTTGCCGCCATCAAAGGATATGACCAAGGCATCGTCGGCTCCGGCAACAGCGCCTTGCTGCGTACAGATATTAATTCTGCCTGCTGAGTTTGTAGCTGTCTTCGCATCTGCACATGGCTGACTGGCGCCAAACAGATCAGCCGACCGACTCTTGCGAGTATGTGGTGTCATTGGTGCAAGAGGCTCAGAGGACTTGGTCTTGGTTGTCTTTGTCCTCTGAAGGCCTGTTGAAACATTGCCGCAGACTGCGAAGTTGCGCTGAACCGCGCTATCGCGACTACCTTGCACCGACCGCCGACCGTCATGGCTACTATTCTCCGTGCCTGCCATGTCCCAGACGCCCCAGTCGCCATCTTCGAGCAGGGCTACAATGACCTTGCCATTCATCGCCCATCTTGCGTCGAGTATTTCTTTGCGCCTAGGCAGTGTGCTAGAGGGAGTGTAACCGGCGTGGAGGGTCAGGCAAATATTGGCAGAAGGTACGGCACTTGGTTCTTCGCTGTCGGCCTCTGTCTCAGAAGCTCTTCTTCGTTTGAAAGTCGGTCTTGACTGAGAGACGTCGAGGACTTTGACGATGCCGCGAGCTGGGCTTGTGACCAGAAGGTTAGAGTGGTGGGCGGAGGGATAGTTTGCAGGACTGAAGCACAAGGTGCCTCCCAGCAAAGGCATGCGCATGAACTGCCTAGCAATAATAACCGGACTGTGTCCCTGCAGAGCGATATGCCTCGAGAACGGCAGGCGGTGCACAACGAGCAAGCCGCTTCCCGTGGTGGACGAGGAGGCAATCAGAAACGAATAGTGTGTCTGTGTTCCATCTGTAATTTCTGGATTGCCCTGAACATCATTCGCTGACCATGTCACTGCCAAGGAGGATATCATATCTTGATGAGATGCAAAGCTGCTAATCTTCGTGATCTTGACATCCGTGCCATCTCGTTCGGCGTCGGTCTGCTCCAAAGCAGAGTCTATCGCACATGATACCAGGAGGATTGAGGAATCGGCGCATGCGACGGCGACTATGACATTAGCTTGTACGAAGTCTGGCACAGTAGGAGACTGCGATGAGAGCACTGATGGTTTGATAGGAGGGAAAGCGACATGCTGGACGGGACTCTTTAAGGGAATCTCGACAAGTGGTGAGACTCTTGGACCCTGGTGCTTGATGCTGTCTTCGAAGTCTTCGAAGTCATCGTAAGTCTTGCTATGAGCTTTGAATATGCTTAGACCATTTCTGTGGCCGACAACAGCGAGAGTGGCACCATCTGAGGTGGGCGTAGGATATACAGAAGCATCTGAGCATGGGCAAGTGAGATCATAACTAGTTCAGTAGAGCAGATTAGCATTTCTGCGGCCACCACCGGCATATCATCTCTAACTGCAGGAACGTACCTTGTTTGTACACTGTCAGGCTGGTTGCGGACCTGAGCTTCCATTTTGCGACTCTCTGTCCTGTCGTGACTGTTCCCTACAAAACGGATGGGGGCCCGAACAAGGCAGGAGGGCTCTGGAATGTCTTGATGTTATCTCCCGTTAAGGAAGTCGCAAACAAAAAAGTTCGCGTACAGACGCAGACGCGCCTTCTTCACTGACACCTCACGCGCACTTTCACCTGCCACTGCACATGAAGACGTGAATAGTACATGGTGTGTCGAGGCGATGGCAATTGTTGCTCCTCTTCGTCTCATTCTCGTCATTTTCGCAAGTCTCGAAATGAAGAATGGCTAAATTGCAATCTACTGGGCTACATGAACCGCATGCCTTGCAGTACCTGATTTCTGAGGGACTCCTCCCCGAAAATGCTGATTCCTCGCTATACGCGTGGTCGCAACAACTCTATGTGGACGAGCAGGGTCATACAGGCGTTGAGGAGATCCTGCATACTGACAGTTGTGTGACCTGGTCAAGGAACAAGATCATCAAAAGGGTCTTCAACCTTGACATCGAAGGAGAAACCATCCTGCACGCCTTTTCCACTTCTTTCCCCTCGGCTTCGAATGGAGCGTACTCCGCTGTGGATGGAGGTGCGTTTGACAATCCGCCCCCCCCTAAGGAGCCCGCCTTGGTTGTGATTCTCAAGACCCAAGCACACATCTTTTCTCTAGCAGCCGGCATCCACGTCATCCCTCTGTCATTCGAGGTCGCTAGGGCTTTGCCTTTCTCAGGAGGTTGTATCCTGCAAGGCGACTCTTCGCTGATAACGAAGCTGCCAAAGGCTGAGTCCGGGCGATCCAGTGCTAGATGGGAAAATGCATCAAGCCGTCCGTCAAAGGCGTCAAGCTTTTTCGAACACGGCAGTAATACTGCACGCCCTCAACTTCAATCGTCGAGAAGGATGCCGACATACTGCATTACTGATTTGTTGTCTGAACTGGGGCTTGTGGCAGCAAGTTATACACGGAGACCTGACGACTTGAGTGTCTCACCTCTGCTCCCTCCTGATGAAGAAGTCTTGTACATGTCGACCGATGCACACATCCCTATCAATGCCTTCGGCGATGTGTGCGTTGCTGTCACCCTGAACAGAAACAACTCGACTGTGTCTGTATGGCAGGTTGAAGCCTCAAACACAAGAGGCCAATCATCCCAAAGATCATCGGAATCCTCGAAATACCGAAAACGACAGAGCTCCAATATCCATGAAAGGTCAAGGGTACCGAGCGGACGGGGAGCAGCTGACGCCTCGCGTGAAAGCTTCGGGGGCCTCATGCAATCATTTGTCGAGAATGAAGCAAAGCCGCAGGGGCCGCAGCTATCGAGTATCGAGAACCTAGCTGCTGAATTGGGCCAAGACTTTGCTCCAAGCGGTGTGCAGACGAGATCGGCCAGGCGTGTTAGCTCTATGCTTGCGAGAACCGACCTTGCTCCAGCGAACGACAGGTCCACGTTCAACGATAATGCAATGACCAGTCGTAAGAGTCTATCCAGATCTATCCGCAAAGAAGGATCTTTCGGGAGCTTTACGGAGAGAAACAGCTTCGGCGGCAGAAAATCTCATCTTGCTAATACCTCAGTATACAGCAACACTACTTCATTCCTGGACCCGGGCGGTCGTCTCTCAGTCAATGAAGGGATTGGTGGTGGCGGCATCGACGACCACGCTTTCGAGATGCTGAATGAGCGTCTGCAGAAGGCCGTGACACTTATCAGACTGAAGAGCTTCGTATGTGACGAGGCCTCGACGCATGCTGCAGCCTGTGACTTCAAGAGCATGCTTATACCACATCCAGTATCCATAAAACCAGACGGTTCCACCCAGCTGCAGTTTTCGGTATGCATCCTGGAGGCTCGTCCTCAAGCCATGACGGTGGTCACCATCGCCGTCAAGAGGAACGTCAAACAGGCACACTTCAAGCAGCGGCCTGAACTCAAAGCCATACAGATCCAGAAAGGCAATAATATTGCCGATGCATGTCAGGTCTCTGATGGTCAGATTAATAGGTTGATCGTTCTTTCGAAGACGCTTCAGGGGGGTGACGTACTGCATCTTGAGGCACCTTGGAGCTCTTCATTCAGGCTTGATATGCCAGTACAATACCTTATCTCCCGATCTGGTGGTGTCGACACTCAATCAGATGCCCTTCGGAAGCATGGTGCTGGCATTAATAGGGTGATCGCTGGTAGCAAAGTCAAGATATCACAATTTGGGGATACGTTCAACCTGAATAGTCTTGCGATTTCCGACACCTCAGGCCAGGAACACAGGCTTCGCATCACGTTACTCCCTAGGAAGTCTATGACCGCCCGGATTATTCAGCTCTGCAAGTTCATTCTGCCAGCACAGCTACAAGATAGCATGCTTGTCGCATACTGGGAGATTGTAAGGTGGCTTGAAATGCAAGGCGTTACCGACGGGATTGAGTCGACGGCGCTTGCTGTCATGCTCTTTATTCTGGCGGTGCCTTTCATCAATGCTTTACAGAATAAGTCCGCAACCCCGGGCCGCAAGAAGAAAGGAGTGCACATGAGATCCAGCAGCGGGCCTTTCGTCAATGCGACAAGTTGGTCAGCCATGCAGGATGCAGAGAGATCGAGATGCACATCTGCATGGACACAAAGCGCTGCTTGGAACTGGACAAGCAATGACCCGACGATATCAAACAAGCCTAAATCCCCTTCGAAGCAAGAAGTTCTAACATCTCTCGATGTGGACCACGAGTCGACCAACGCTTTCCTCACTCGATGCACAGACTTGACTAGAGAGTTCTTGCAAAGTCCAGCAGGAGAAAGTATGAGCGGACCAGAAGGCTACCTTCCGACGGCCATGAACCAAGACCGGAACATTCGAAGAACAGCACTTGCGAGCATAGTGGTAGCTCTGTATCTGTTAGTGGAAGAGCTCAGGTTGGAAGTGCTCGCCAATGAAGCTCTCGCCAATGACCGGGCTATACTGTGCGCCCTCATCGGTCAACTAAGCGCCTGGTTGAACTGGCCCGCCTGGAAAGCGTTTATGGAAGCGCAATTCGTGGACAGCGACTCAAGCTTACAAATGCAGCTACCGGACAAGCCAACAATTGACAACCTAGATGTGCCACCAGAGCCATTCTCGCCTATATCAATATTTGAGCTTGTCGACTCCTCGATACAATCTCGACCGCTGAAGTATCATACCTTGATTGATCTTGTGCAGAACAGCGATGCGGTTCAATCCGAAAGCCCACTCCTGCTTGAGGCTGGAAAGTTGCTCCCTCACACGAATGCTCTTGTGTCCCTCTTCTCGCTGTCTGCTTTGCAAGACAAGGCTGGTACCATTGATCGGGTCAATGTCGGAGACTTACCAGATGTCATCGCTAAAGCATGTCGACATGCGATAGTGACCTCGGGAGCAGATTCGAAGCTGAGCAAAAGTCCGCTCGTGAGCACTGCTCAGCTAACGTCTGACAAATCACGACCACATCACTTCAGACCTCGCGCTTTGCATGCCGCAACCCGAGATGTTCGCATAATGTGCAACCAAGCACTTGATGCGGAGAGCTTAGGCCGGTGGGATGCTTCATCCGAAATGGACAGGCAAGCTGTGACGAGACTTATCTTCAACCAGGATCGACGTTTTCAAGAAGCCTCGAAATTATTGAACCAAGCACTGCCTCCCGAGATCGAATATGAGCATCAGCCAAATTGGACAGAAGCAGATGCACTCGAAGCCCAGAAGTTGCTCACGCAATATGCAACGCGGCGAACTTTCGCGGTCGTCTCTGGCCGCGGCATGATGTACTTCAATGCTCGGACGCCTCTGCTGACCGAGATGGTACCCCGAGCACAGTTCAGCATGCAATGCATTTTGAGGCCGAAGGGGGAAACTGAAGGAGGCCAGTCCATGACTTTCAGCGCGGATAGATCTATGTTCACTGAGGACAAGGTGTGCTGGGCCTTTTTTCACAACGGTGCATCAGCAGGGTTGATGATATCGAAGGAAGCCGACTTTATCGACACATCATGGATCTTGTACAACAAGCCACCGGAGCTAACGAACCGTCACGCCGGTTTTCTGCTCGCTCTAGGGCTCAATGGTCACCTCAAGTCGCTTGCAAGGTGGGTTGCCTTCAAGTACCTCACGCCGAAACATACTATGACCTCGGTGGGATTGTTATTGGGTCTAGCAGCAACATATAGAGGCACTGCGGACACGGTGATCACACGCTTGCTCTCGGTGCATGTAACATGCTTGCTCCCACCAGGAGCAGCGGAGCTCAATCTATCACCACTTACACAAATGACAGGAATCATGGGGATTGGTCTACTCTACCACGACTCCCAGCACCGTCGCATGTCGGAAGTCATGTTGTCCGAAGTCGAAGCGCAAGATTCTGAGGAACCATCAGGTGATGAACCGATCCTTCGCGATGAAGGATATCGTTTGTCGGCAGGCATGGCCTTAGGTCTGATCAATCTAGGCCATGGACATCACCTCCACGCGCTACACGACATGCGAGTTACTGAACGGCTGCTAGCGGTCGCAGTAGGCACCAAGAACGTCAACCTTGTCCATGTGCTTGACCGAGCCACTGCTGGTGCCGTTGTAGCAATTGCATTCATGTTCATGAAAACGAATGATGCATCAATTGCCAAGAAAGTCGACATACCGGACACGCTGCACCAGTTCGACTATGTTCGACCTGATATCTTTCTGCTTCGAACATTGGCGCGACACCTCATTATGTGGGACAATATCAAGCCTACAGCCAGCTTCATCCAAGAGTCACTACCCCAGCAACATCGGCATCGAACAAATCTGCGGAGTGTCAAGCGTCTGATCACGAATGATCTGCCTTTTTTCCACGTCGTGGCAGGCATCTGCTTCGCACTTGCCCTGCGGTACGCTGGCTCACAACGGCACGATGTTCGAGACCTACTGGTCAGCTATCTCGACAATTTCATCCGTCTATCGCGCGTCTCGGCTCTGAATTACGATGCGCAAGTGACGTTGAACGGCATCAGAAACTGCCTTGATATCCTTGCTCTTTCCTGCGCCACCGTCATGGCAGGTTCGGGAGATCTGGTTGTGTACCGCCGGCTGCGAGCGCTTCATGGTCGGACGGACAAAGACACGCCTTTTGGCTCACATCTAGCAGCTCACATGGCAATCGGGGCACTATTTCTGAGCGGAGGCGCAGCTACATTTGGCACCTCCAATCTGGCAGTTGCAGCTCTAGTCATAGCATTCTACCCGCTTTTCCCGACCGAAGTGCTTGACAATCGTGGTCACCTTCAAGCCCTACGACACCTTTGGGTTCTCGCTGTCGAACACAGATCACTCGTTCTGCGCGACAACGAAACAGGACAAGTTCTCAGCAATGTCGACGTTGCAGTCACACTGAAGAACGACACAATAACCGCGCTTCGCACGCCAGGGCTACTACCGGAACTCGACACCGTAAAGACGATCAATGTCTCCACAGATGACTTCTGGCCTGTATCGCAGGATCTCGACCAGGTAGTAACTCCACAGAATAGCAAGGTTATATCACCAGCGGAGCAAACATTACGCGATGCTTACAGAACCTCAACTACAGGCATCAATATCTCACTTTGTCGTCGAGCTCTTTACGAAAAGCAAGGTGTCGATCCTTTCGATGCAGAGCTGACAGCACTGAACAGCACGCACGGCATACCCAGCGCGACCTCCACTATCGGCACGACGGTGAGCAAAGGTGTCGGTGCACGCGACGAGCACTCTCTGGGTTGGGTCTACCATCTAGCCGCTTTTGCCCGTCTCGATCACGCCGAACGCGCACTGGTCCTCTCAAGCTCAGCTCCAACCACCTCCGGGTCTGACAACCAAAACAAGCCCGAACCGTCGCTAGGTAGATTGATGCTCGAGACGACACCTATCGACACCGGGCTCGATCTCGAACTCGGCACGCTTGGTCCAGAGCAGGCGTCTACAGGCATGCAGAAAGCACTCAAGTCGGACAAGCTGTGGCAAATACGCTTGTTGCTATCTCTCGCGGACAAAATGGAAGCTGACGAGGGCCAGCCGCACCAGCGCGATGAGGGAAGTCGGACATGGCTACGAAAGGAGGTGATAGAGAGATTGAGGTGGAGAGTTTGGAAGATGAGTGGGAGTGACGGGGCCGAGCATGAGCAGGCGCCGAGGGAAGGGAGCCGGAGCGAGGAGACTGAGCTGCTCGGGTGAGAGTGGTGGCATTGTGTGTATGCCCAGGACGACAGTGTGGTGGTGGACAGGTGAGAAGGTGGTGTTTCACCGGGCGGACCATCGACCAGTGAACGTCGTTCGAATCATGTATGACACGAACGAAGCAGCAAGGATGCCCTAGTCCAACCCAATAGAGCAGCCAATGTAACGTGAGGCTCAGCTCATGTCCGCTGTGTAGTTTGGTACGCATCAGTGGGTACTATATCATACATTCACAGATGAGAGATGTTCAAAGTCCAGCATCGTCTCTTTTGCTTTATCTTATTCTATACACGGGTCTGGAGCCTGACCCACTCAGCTCAGCCCAGGCCAGGCCAGGCCAGCTCAATCAAAGTCCTTGTCGGGCTTGCCCTCCTTGCTCTTCTCCTGGACGTTCAGGCTGGCAATCTCGCCCATGCCCTGCAGATACCTCTGCACGCTGGCGGTGGAGTAGGTGGTCTTGCCGGCGTCGGCTGCCTGGCGCCTCATGGCCTGGCCGGCTTCGCCGGCGCGCGCCAGGGCACCGCTTATCAGGGCGACGCTGCGGGGGCTGTCGTCGTTGGCGGGGATGGGGTAGGTGACCCAGGAAGGGTTGACGTCGGTGTCGACGATGCCGATGGTGGGCACGTTGTAGAGGCCGCACTCGTGCAGACAGACGTCGTTCTCGAGCGGGTTCAGACAGACGACCAGGTCGGGGCGGAGGACGGTGCGGCTGGCGGAGCGCAGGGGGTCGCGGTATTGTTGCAGCTCCTCGTCGGCGGCGTTGACGACCTTGACGGCGCAGCGGTCGAGGATCTGCTGGCCGTTGGTCAGGCTGCCGGGGATCCAGCGGTTGAAGATGTGGTAGCCTCCTGCGCGGCCGGCGCTGTTGACGACGACGTCGCGCATCTGCTTGCGGGTGCCGACGAAGAGGATGATGCCGCCGCGGCGGGCGACTTCTTGGACGACTTTGGCGGCGCGGCGCAGGTAGGAGAGGGTGATTTCGAGGGAGATGATGTGGATGCCGTCGCGGATGCCGAAGATGTAGGCGCTGTTGCCGGGGTGCCAGAGAGCGGTGGCGTGGCCGAGGTGGCATTGGTTGGCGAGGAGCATGGGCAGGGTTACTTGGTCTGGCTGGGGAGGGTTCTGGATGATGGACCAGGGGTAGTAGACGTCGGCGGTGGTGGTGCCGCCCGAAGTGAGTTGGTGGAAGGCCTCTCGGGCGTCGTAGAGGGCTTGGGCGTTCTCGTAGGGGGCTGGGGGCAGCTCGTTCTGGAGGTCATGGTAGGATTTGGGCGAGGGGACTGCGCCCGCGTTCTGGGCGGCGACGTAGGAGAGGACTTGGCCGCGGAGGGAGTCGAGGTCGTGGGCTGCGGCCGAGACGGAGCCTTCGAGGGGCGCCGTCGCTGGGGTGCCTTCATGGCCGATGGCGTCGAGGAGCGACGAGGGCTCGTCGGGGTGGCCTGGGGTTGAGCGGATGGGCTGGTGATCTTGTTCGGACTGACGGTGCTGTGGGTTGTTGATGCTGTAGTCGGTTGCGTAGCAGCGGCAGCGACTGCTCCGTACGCGCTTGGTCGACTGGGAGATGGCGGTTCGGCCTGTGAGTCGCGGTCAGTATGTGCGCAGCGTGCGAGCAGGGACAGATCTTACCGTGCCGAACGATGGTCTGCCGTAATATCATCGCGCTGATGTGCCCTGGCTGCTGCTGTTGATGCTGATGGCCGCGCGACGACCTGGCACTTTTGCCCAGTCGAGGTCGGAATTGCTGTGCAAATGCGGCAAACGCTGCAAATGCGGCAAACAGGAACACGGCCATCCTCACCTCCACGGGCACACACACTCCTCCACCACGTCTTCTACTTATGCAGCAAGTGATGCAGCAACGCAGTCAGTCAAACAAAGGTGGACAGGTTGCTTGCTTACTCAACTACACAGAATACAAGTCTCATGCAGTAGTGTCATCTCTTGCTGATACACGCCACTGCCTTCTGCCGCATCATGTCCCCGTCTGCTTCACTCTTCCCGTCTTAGCAAGAACATTTCCTTGGTCTTCTTCACTTGCGCGTGCTTTCACCCCTGCCTCTATGCACGCTGCTTCGGGAGTCTTCCCGAAACGAGATGTGTCGAATGGATCTCAACATGCACTCTATCGCGGACAACACGGACAAGCAAACATCTGCCATGCTTATCTTCCTCTGCTTCCTCTGGCCGTCTTGACATCCTAACATCAAAATGCTCGTTCCTGCCTTGCAATACACAGATCAGACGTTCCAACCCGAGGTGCTCCAAAAGCCAAAGATGGCTTCCATTTACCAGCCCTACCAAGTAAGTCGAACGTCCTCGTGGCGAGCATCCCATGAGCACTGCTGACCAACTAGCGATACACTCCTCGTGACGGTCCCACCCGCAGATCGTTCAGTCCAAAGAGAGCTCGACGATATGGCAGACCGACCTTTCCCCCCGACAAGCTTGTCAAATACAGTCCCAAATATGGCTACGCTCGTCTCTTCAACTTCCCCTTTCCAGGCTCGAACTGGCGACCTCGGATGAACACCATCGTGATCCAAGTTCACGGCATTGCAACTCCCAACGCTGCCTCCAACCCCGACTCGGTTGCAACCGCTGGCGTCTACTTTGGTCCAGAGTCCTCCCACAACGTCAACTTCGTCCTCCCCAGTCGCATGGAGCAGACCAACAACAAGGCCGTGCTGGAAGCCATGCGAACGGCACTCAACCAAGTCATGGCCATGCGGCACACCCTCCTCGACCCACGATGGAAGGAAATTGTCATCATGACCAACTCGGAGTATGCCAAGAAGAGCCTGAGCGAATGGGTCTGGACGTGGGAGACCAACGGCTGGCACCACATGCGACAGCAGGGCGGTCCGATTGCACACCTCAACACCATGCAAGACCTTCACAACATCATCTGCCACATCGAGACCACGCTAAACATGGCCATCCGATTCTGGAAGGTGAGCAGAGAGGACATTGCTGGTGCTGATGGCCTGGCACGGCTTGCCACGGAGACGAGACCGGCACCGGCCAACGCTGTAGCTGATGCACTGGCGGCCGTGGGCATCTAGACAGGTCAAATAGCTTCCCTTGTTGGAGATGGGACAGGGATGACGCAAGTTGTTGAGGCTGTTTGAACAAGCTCCTGTACAGAGGACTCCATAGACACGCAGATAACCACAATCCACTTTTACCGAGTCTCCAAAACACCGTGATACACTAGCCAGACCAGGACTCGGTCATCCTGACCTCCCGCGACACTTTCGCTTCGTGCTAAGCGACAAGCGTTCGTCAGACTGCCTCTTTACGAGGTGCATCGATGATGCTGATTCGGTACCGAGCATGATGAGCCTCTGAGAGGAGAACCCCTCTTTAGCGACACCTCCACCGCCGCACCCTCGTACCCCATGCCACCTCCATCTGTGACAATGCGGATTACTCGGCCGTGCGGAGACGAGACTCGTTGAGATGGCATGTATGTGGCTATGGCCCGACTCGGGCTCATTCGAGCTGGGCGCTCAGTCACAGCAGCACCACCAGACTACAGGACCCTTCTGCCCTAAACAGACACGAGAGGCCGCGCGCTACGAGTAGACAAGATGTCGCCGTTGCCAACCGCCATCCAAAAGCAGGTCGACGAGGGCGCTGTCGTGAACCACGTCTCGAATGTTTGTCCCAAAGGCACCAAGTTCCACGTCCTGTGCGTGGGCTGGCTCGAGGCCGATGAAGGCTTCGTCGTTCGCGGGGGCAACACCTCGGTCAAGAGCAAGGAGAAGGAAAGCTTCGTGAACAAGAGACGAGAACTGCCCATGTACGCCTGTCTGCTGCCAACCCTAATAGCTTCTAGAAGCCATACAACAGCACCTCCCACCCCCCATCTAGCAGGGCACCTCGCTGACACGGACTCTCCCCCCCCCTTTAGGTACTGCATTCTCATCGAGCACCCCCACGAAGGCCTCATCCTCTGGGAAACGGGCTGCGGCAAAGACTACCCCGAAGTGTGGGGCCCCGTCGTCAGCGACGTCTTCGCCCGCGTGCGCTACGAGCCCGAGCACGAACTGCGCGCCGCCGTCGAAGCCACGGGCAACAAGATCGAAGACATCAAGAAGATCATCATAGGCCACCTCCACCTCGACCACGCGGGCGGCCTCGACGAGTTCATGGACCGGAAGGACGTCGAGATCTGGGTCCACGACAAAGAGCTACGAGCCGCCTTCTGGTCCGTGGCCACGGGCGCTGACGTCGGCGTCTATCTGGAGCACTACCTCAAGCTATCACTGTGAGTGGGCATCGCATCGAACCCGTTCCACAAACACTCAGACAAAAAGATCCCCTGGGCTAACCACTACTACTTTACCACCCGCAGGAACTGGAAGACCTTCGACGAACGAACATTCGACTTCTGCCAAGGCATCACCCTGCACCACCTGCCCGGCCACACCGACGGCCTGGTCGGCATGCAGATCAACATGCCCGAAATGGGCACCTACCTCTTCATCTCCGACCACTGCCACGTCATCGAGAACGTAAGTCCCCGCTTCGTCCCCGTCCCACGACCCACCTCCATCCCCCCCCCCTGCTTGCTTGCTCGTCCACTAACACAACGACGCACAGTGGCGCGACGGCATCCCGCAGGGCTGGCTGGCACGCGACCACCCGGCCTGGTTCCAGAGCACGCAGCGGCTGAAGCAGCTGGTGCGCACCACGCGTGGGCAGGTCATCCCGGGCCACGACAAGGAGACGCTGGAGAACCTGATGGCCCAGGCCAAGGTGTTCACCTAGCTTGGCTTGGTCGGGGCGTGGGTGGTATCGGTGAGTATGGTCATGAATGGCGGGGGCTGGGGCGGGACATGTGGACGTCATGGTGTCACGGAAACGCTGGACGAGTGTAGCCATGTCGGGACAGACAGGTGTCGATGTAGATACGACATGAATACGTGTGAGACTAGATCGATGCAAGACATATACCAAACGTCTCAGCCGGTCAAATCTCTTTCGCGCTCCCCTTCAAACTGCCACTGGCTCGACCCCAGCTCGGCATCAATCTCTGTTGGGTGAGCGTCGGAAGGCTGTTCCTCCTCCTCCGCATGCTCATCTCTGTCCTCGTCCTCATCCTCATCTCCCTCGCCTGCGCCCTCCACAAAGCCAACAGATTTCTTCGGACTATCCTTCTTCGACGTTGGAACCAGCACATCTCCCTTCCACGGCCTGCACTTGTACACCGTCTCGCCACAACGTAGACAGACCCACCCGCTGCCCTCTTCGCCCTCGATCTTGCTGGCGATGCACACGAAGCAGTAGATACACTGACACGGCATCGTCTCGTACGGGTTCACGATATCGGTCTGGACTGAGCCAATCACGCCGCCCCCCGCCCCAGTATTGGCGCCCAGCACTTCCGCCTCGGATGTCCCGCCGGGGTTCTGGTCCTCATAACAGATCGCACATGTACGTTCGGGCAGGAAAGCCAAGGGGCCTTTCTTCTCCGGCGCTTCTGATTCTTGGCCTTGGCTTGTGGGGTCGGTGGTGAGTGCTCGTTTCGTGTTCTTCCATATCCGCGATAGCCACCTGCGCCATCTGCTTATGCCAACTAGTGGGAGAAGGAAGAGGAGAAACTCGGTGAATGCGTGCCACACGAGCTGTCTGTTGAGATATTCAAAGCTCACTTCCCGGTGCGTTTGCGCGTTTGGAGAGATGAGACGAAGGCGCAGAAGTCGGTCGGTGAGTGTGCGGTAGCGCCCGTTGACGAGGAAGACGAGGAATGAGGTGAATGCTGCTATGCTGTGAGCTGTGCTGAGCCTTGACGTGACGCTGGACAGTTTGTGGATGAGGTCGCTCGGCCCGGTGTACGAGGACTCGGCCTCGAGAAGGTAGTCTTCATATTTATCCCAGGCGTAGCGACCGACAACAGTGATCAGGCCGTAGAGACCCTTTTGCACTGGGGTTGGCTTAGCCAGCCCACCACTGATGATTGACTGGCGCGCGTCCGTGTACTGCAGACCCTGCAGTGCAGCGCCATACGAGGCATCGTTGTCCCAAATGCTGAGCTTGAAGAGGACTGCACGCAACGCTAGCAGAACCTCGCGGGAGTAGTCATCCTGGATGTGCGGGTTGAAGTATTTCAATGCATCGGCAATCTGTGACTTGAGAAGGCCTAGCAGTTCCTCGTCGAGTAGTTCGGCATCGACTTGACCAACGCGGACTGTGGGTCGGGTGCCTTCGCTGCCAACAAGAGTCGTCCACAGAGAAGCAAGAGGGCTGGCGGTGCGATTGAGTGGGAAGGGTAGACGGCCGAGCGCGCTCTCACGGGCGAGAGTCTGCTGTACTTGCTGCGCTGCTTGGGATTCGAGTCGACGCGCTTCCTGACGGGCTTGGATACGTTGCTGGGCTTCGGCAAAGCTGCCTGAGGACATCACTGGTTCATTGTCGATGCGTGAGGAAGGGACGACGACGGCAGCACAAGTGAAAATGAGGGCGTGGACAAGAGGAGCACATGCCGAGGCAGGTACGTACAGTACCTACCTTGTCTGGGAAGGTTCGGCGAAAGCGCGACGCGTCTGGTGAAGGATCCAGGCCTTCAGGCATCACTTCAACACTTCAGATGAATAACCTGAAAGTGCTCAGTGGCGCCGAAACTCCAGACGGCGTGTGGCATCCTGCATTGAAGGCTTGCTCCTTGTTGCAGATGACTCTGTATCGCTCGGACTCATCAATGGCAAGATCGTGACGGAATACGCCAGAAATGCCATCCTTCGCAATTGAGGCTGAGGGAGAAACCGTGCCGCTCTCGGTACAGGACATATTCCAGACTCTTGCTCAGACCGCTGGTGCGCAAGCCACCCAACAATCGCTACAAGTGTCCACCAAACAGTTAGCAAACTGGGAAAGGACGCCAGGCTATTACTCCTTGTTACAAGAAGTCTACGCCGATTTTAGCCTGGATGATGGCATCCGCTTGCAAGCCATTATCCAGCTCAAGAACGGCATCGACAAATACTGGCGGAAGACATCTCAACATGCAATCAGAAAGCCGGAAAAGGAGAAGATCAGAGCCAAGGCAATTGAGGTAGGGGTGCAAGAGCCCAAGCGGAACTTAGCCTTGCAAAATGCCCTTATGCTTGCAAAAATTGTTCGTTTCGAATTCCCTCACGACTGGCCAGACGTCATCTCGACCCTGATTCAGCATCTTCGAGACGCAAGCGCCAGCGATGCAAGGCCAGAATACGTCAGCAACATCCTCAACATCACTCTCCAGGTCATCAAAGAGCTCGCATCTGGTAAGCTGATTAGGACGAGGAAGAGTCTTCAGTCGGTCGCCCCAGAATTGCTTCATGTGCTTGGCCAGCTCTATATCACGCTCGTGGAGAGATGGACCGCCGCTCGAGACCTTGACGAACCATCCATGCTGAACAGCCACTCTGCGTTGAAGACATTAAGAAGGCTGGTCATCTTTGGATTCGAGCATCCACACCGCGAGGAAAGCGTCAAGCAGCTATGGCACGTCCTGCAATCACACTGCGATCTTTTTCTCTCAACGTGGAAGCAGAACCAAGACAATGCTCTGCTCCCGAAACACCTTTTCCAGATCAACAAACTATGGTTAGAGATGTCGAGACAGCATCCGGCTTCCTTTGTGCTTCTTGGCTGCATGGACATACTTAAGCGCTCATGGGAGGTGGTCAACGGCAACAATGCTAAGGAGGCCTTGTCTGCGGGCCTTGACTGGTCAGTCCACAGCAATGGCGACGCAGGAAATGACGAGTCTCCCATCGAGAAGCTGGCACTGAGAGCATTGCTACTGTTCAGAGCCTGTATCAAGATGGTTTTCAATCCAGTCCACACTTTCAAGTACCAATACCCTGAAGACAAGGAAGACCGCAAAAACGCCGTCGACCAGGTGAAATCACAAGTCTTCACTCATGATTTTGTCGTGCAGCTGATGGAGATCTTGGTAACGCAGTACTTCGTTCTACGCCCTGCCGACCTAAGAGACTGGGAAGAAGAGCCGGACGAGTGGGAGAGGAGAGAGGAGGAAATTGCCGACGCATGGGAGTTCTCGATTCGGTCTTGTTCAGAAAAGCTGTTTCTTGACCTCGTGATCAATTTCAAGGAATTGCTTGTCCCTCGGTTGCTACAGGTCTTCCAACAGTATGCTAAAGTCGACAACCACGAAGTCCTGCTCAAAGACAGTCTCTATTCAGCCATTGGGATTGCTGCAGCATGCATTGAGGACGTACTCGATTTCAATGGCTTCATACGGACCACGCTTGTGCCGGAGGTGCAAATGAATCAGCCCAACTACAACCTGTTACGACGCCGGACCTCAATCGTGCTGGGCCAGTGGGTGCCTATCAAGCCAGAACAGCTTGACCGAGTCGCCATCTACCAGATATTCGCTCATCTGCTGTCACCGTCGGAGCAGCTCAACGACCATGTCGTACGAGTCACAGCTGGTCGACAGCTGAAGTTGATCCTAGAACCATTTGAGTTTTCATACCCAGACTTTCAGCCGTATGCGACGCTGATATTGGAACATCTCATGGGCCTGATACGGGAAACCGAATTGTCAGAAACCAAGATGGCTCTCTTGGAAACCGTTCGGGTTGCTGTGACCAAGCTTGAGGGCCAAATCGAACCATATGCGCCAGGCATCATGTCTATCTTGCCGGCGTTGTGGGCGGAGAGTGGCGAAGAACATTTAATGAAGCAAGCCATCTTAACCATGATCACCGCGATCATTCAGAGTCTCGGGCAGAAAGGCAGCTCATACCATGAACCAATCTACCCCCTCATTCATGATTCAGTTCAGCCTGAATCGGAAGCAAGCGTTTATCTGCTGGAAGAAGCACTCGAATTATGGGCAGCTCTGATGGCTCACGCTCCGTCTGAGCAGCCTTCGCAGCAGCTGCTGGCCATGTCCAAGTCGCTGCTGCCCCTACTAGAGTTAGGTTCCGAACATCTTCGACAGTGTTTCGAGATCCTGGAGTCGTATGTGATGCTCTCACCGGCCACTGTTCTTGATGCGCAGGTTCTGACGCCTCTTCTTGCTTCTCAACAATCCATGCTCTCCATGCTGAACACTTCACGAGCAAGAGATGCCAGCCTGTCACCCCGAGTCGTTCAAACCATTATCCAGAGCTTGTCTGTGCCCGGGAATTTGACCAACGAAGCAAGAGAAGCCGCGCTCCAACATGTTGTGACGACGATGATTCAGACGGAATACCTACCCTCGCTCTTAGCCATCCTGCACGAGGCATACTCTTATCACCAGGATCCGCGGCCGAATCGCCGTCCACCAGACATCATGGGTGTCGGCGAGACTTCACTCTTCACCTTGCTCAGCCATGTTATACTGGCCAGCCCTTCTCTTTTCATCTCTGCACTCAACTCTCTTCCCAGAACCGAGGCGGAGAAAGATAACTTGAGTTGGCTGCTGAACGAATGGTTTTATCAGTATGACTCGACGCCCGACACGCTTCGACGCAAAACACAGCTGTTAGCTCTCACCTCTCTCCTGTCACTCTCGCCGCCACCGACTCCGCTGCTGACTTCGTTGCAGTCTCTGTTCTCACTTTATGCAGACACGTTGACGGAGCTGGCGGAGGGCGCTGCGGAGGAGAATCGAGGAGACTACCTCTACTCGCCCGCGGCACCAGGGGAAATGCTGCAGCACTGGCCTGATAGTGACAGTGCGGAAGACGTTCGAAAGCGGCACATGACGAACTGGGACGCTGTGTATGTGATCAATGCTCGAGAGTTTGTGGGCGAGAAGCTGAGGCAAGCAATCGAGGCTTGTGGAGGTCAACAGGCGTTTGAACAACAGTGGATCACCGACACGGTGGATCAGGATGTGCTGAGGAGTTTCGCGAGGCTAGGTATTCTCTAGAAGCCGATGGAGCAGGACTAAGGTGGAGAGCAGGCATTGCACCTTTTGAGCGTACTGATAGACGAGCGTATGATACCCAAGCATGCAAGCAGATAGATTACTCCCCCGTCCGTTTCGTCGCAGGCAGCGGTGGCAATGCTCGATCGACTAAGTCGTTGTCTGCCGCGTTCTCACGTCGAGTCCTATTTCATACCTGATTCCCGCAGTGTTAGTCATCGCATACCTGGCCCCCATTTGGTGATCGGGTCCCAGGCTCGTCGGCGGCGCTTTTCCAGATGCGGCAAGACTAACCGCTCTCTGATTGGATGAAAGGATAGCGCGTCTCGAACGGTCTGATTGGCATGTGACGGCGTGCGGGCGCGGGGCTCTGCAAAAATAATATCGCGCGAGTCTGGCAAAGTCAAGTTCGAGCTGCATGACTGGAAGGCAATAAACCCACTGTCTGCTCACCTTGCAGAAGATCCGCCTCATCGTCCTTTTGAAGCAAGATCAAGACTCGTCCTCGCCGTCAGATCTATCACCACCACACACTGTCGCCATCATGGGTTCCATGCCTACCAGAAGTTATGCACTCTCGAGTGCCCATCAGGACGTGAGCACAGCACTGTCCACGAGCCAGTCACAGCCATGTTAACAAGGTCGTAGCTGATGGAGAAGCACCTGCCCGAGTTGGATCCTCAGGTCGCCGAGATCATGGTATGTCCTTCTACCGGTCATGGCATCGACAGGCCGCTAAGCAATGCTACAGAAGAAGGAAATCCAGCGACAGAGGGAGTCCATCGTCCTCATTGCCTCGGAGAACTTCACCTCCCGTGCAGTCTTCGATGCCCTCGGATCGCCCATGTCGAACAAGTACTCGGAAGGATACCCAGGTGCGAGATACTACGGTGGCAACCAACACATCGATGCCATCGAGCTGCTGTGTCAAGCAAGAGCTTTGAAGGCCTTTGGTCTGGACAAGGAGAACTGGGGCGTCAACGTACAGTGCCTGTCGGGCAGCCCGGCCAACCTACAGGTCTACCAAGCCATCATGAGGCCACACGACCGCTTGATGGGTCTTGACCTGCCCCACGGTGGCCACTTGTCCCATGGCTACCAGACACCACAGAAGAAGTACGTGCAAGCAAGTCTGCTCCTACCCCTTGACCATCACTAATCCTGCGCCAGGATCTCGGCCGTGTCGACATATTTCGAGACTTTCCCCTACCGAGTCAACCTCGAGACTGGCATCATCGACTACGACCGTCTGGAGGAGAACGCCCTCATGTACCGACCCAAGGTCCTCGTCGCCGGTACCTCTGCCTACTGCCGTCTCATCGACTATGCTCGCATGCGACAGATCGCCGACAAGGTCGGTGCCTACCTCGTCGTCGACATGGCCCACATCTCTGGTCTGATCGCTGCTGGTGTCATACCCTCCCCCTTCGAGCACGCCGACATCGTCACAACCACCACCCACAAGTCCCTGCGTGGTCCCCGTGGCGCCATGATCTTCTTCCGCAAGGGTGTAAGAAGCACCGATCTCAAGTCGGGGAAACAAGTCATGTACGACCTCGAGGGTCCCATCAACTTCTCCGTCTTCCCCGGCCACCAGGGCGGTCCTCACAACCACACCATCACCGCCCTGGCAGTCGCCCTCAAGCAGGCCGACACACAAGAGTTCAAGGACTACCAGGCGCAGGTCATCAAGAACGCAAAGTCGCTCGAGAACGAGTTCAAGAAGCTTGGCGTCAAGCTCGTCGCCGACGGCACAGACTCCCACATGGTCCTGTTAGACCTCCGCCCCAACAACCTAGACGGTGCGCGTGTCGAAGCCGTGCTCGAGCAAATCAACATCGCCTGCAACAAGAACTCCATCCCCGGCGACAAGAGCGCTCTGACCCCCTGCGGTATCCGAATCGGTGCCCCGGCCATGACCTCGCGTGGCTTCAGCGAGGACGACTTCAAGAGAGTGGCCAGGTACATCGTACAGAGCATCGACCTCTGCAAGAAGGTCCAGTCCGAGCTGCCCAAGGACGCCAACAAGCTCAAGGACTTCAAGGCCAAGGTCGCCGACGACAGCGTGCCCGAGATCCTCGAGCTGCGAAAGGAGATTGCCGATTGGGCTTGCACCTTCCCTCTGCCGGTGTAAGCATTGCGAGTGCCCGCACCGCATCATTTACGACACCAAAGACGATCAAGACTAGGAATTCCAAGTGCTGTTTTCCGCAAAGGTTCAACAGCCGGGTGGAAGCACGAGGAGCGAAAGAACGGGCGCAGGAGTTCTCGGCGCACGGTGTCAGAAGATCTGACCGGACCTGACCTGTCCTGTACAGAGAGATTTGGCTTCTCAAAAAAATGCATGAAAATATAGATACCCGAGCATACTTCAACGATGCCCCCAATGAACAAACAAAAACTGACTGATGCTCGTTCAATCCAGTAGCGGTGGTGGTAGTGGTAGTGGTAGTGGTAGTGGTAGTGGGCTGACAGTGACGTTCTACATCACATCTCCCTCGCTGACATTCCCAGCTTCGGCATCCGCTCCAGCTTCAGCTTGGGCGAGCGCCTGATCGTGAGTGCCGTCGTCGACCGCCAGATGAAGACTACCACCACGCTCATCCTCCCTATCCGCCTTGGCCCCCGTGCCAAACCCTCCATCTACCCTCCTAGCGCCTCTCGCGCCTCCTGCTTCGCGCCCGGCAAACCGCAACCACAACTGATCCAGGAAATGCGCGTGTCGGATCCCCGGCGGCTTGGCCCTCGCGAACTCCTCCACCGCCTCCTGCACCCCATACCCCCGCCGCAGGACCAGGTAGCTGCAGATGAAGAAGCCCGTGCGGTTGTACCCGTAGTGGCAGTGGACGGCCATGGCCTTGTGCTTGGCGGCGCCCTCGTTCGCGTCGCGCTCCGCAAGCAATTTGTCCACCAGGCTGCAGAAGTCCTGCACCTCGAACGGCGTCGGCGGCACCTTGGACACGGTGGGGAACTTGTGGTACTCGACGCCGCCCGCGTCCAGGGTCTTGGCGTCGTATACGGGCGCGTCGTGCGAGATGTCGATGACGGCGTAGATCTTGTCGGCCCAGTGCCGGACAAAGTTCGTGGGGTTGTGCTCGTCGTCTTGTTCGCGCATCGTCTTGAGCGCGCGGAACACGCCGTTGGGGTTCTGCGGCGTCGCGTCGATGGGCGCCGACACGGGCAGCACGTCTTTCCATTTGCGCAGGTTTTTGACGTCCCATTTCCCCGTCGTCGTGAGCAGGCGCAGTTGGTAGGTGAAGTCGAGGTGCGGCGAGACGTGGTGCGCGAGGAAGGATTCGATCAACGCGCTGACGAGGCGGTAGGTGGTGTGTGCGTATAGGAGGGCGTGGGCGGCGGGGGCGGGCAGGGTAATGGATTGGATTGCGGAGAGGGAGCTCGGGGGTTTGATTGTGGTTGGGACGAGGCCGTTGGTGGAGGCTTGCATCTCGTCTTCGGCCTGGGTGGACTTTTCGATTTCGGTGGTGGGTGTGCCGGTCATGTGGTGGACGATAAGGTCGATTTCTGCCGGCTTGCACACTGTGTCTGATTCGCCGGCGATGAGAAACAAAGGAGTGTTTAGTCCTTTCCATACAGCTTCGTCTGGGTAGCCGCCGGTGACTGTACCGTCAGGTGCTGTATGGGGTAGGAGGCCAAGCGTGATTCTCCTCAGGACTGGAGTTCGGTATTGGCGGTTCCATGCCAGCTGCGTGCGCTTCAGGTCTGACTCGTTCGAATGACCGACTACTCGGAGGACACTTGTGCTGTTCTCGCCGCCATAGCGGTCGAACCAGCGGAGGATGTTGATGATGAAGTCCGGGGTGGAGTTGAGCTTCTGAGCAGCATTAATTTCCTTGGCTGTAAGCTGGTGAGCTCGGGGACAGATTGCAATCATGCCGACGACTGGGATCGATAGAGTCGGCACTGTGGACGTTGTAGATGCGAGGAGCGCAGCAATGGACGCGCCCATGGAGTGGCCTGATAAGTGTCAGAGAGAGGCCTGTATGCAAAAGCCTGTTCCAAGCTTACCAACAAGCACGACCGACTTGTGCCCGTTCTGTTGACAAACATCCTCGATAGCAGCTTTCCAAAGCGCTACGTTAGCCTCAATAGTGTATGCCTCGTACGTTTTGGGTGCGAACGTTGATTTGCCATGACCAGGTAGCTCTAGCCCGAAGCATGGCGCAGCGTTGGTGAGACTTCCAAGTAAGCCTGCGAATTGCGGTAACACTCCACCAAGCCCGTGTATAAAGACTAGCAGCGGAAGTTCAGTGATGTCGACATGGCTTTCTTTGTGGGGATGAGGCTGATAATACGTTCGGATACGAGGATAGGTCGCATGTTGGGTTGTGTACGATCGAAATTTCGTGTGCTCCTTCAAACGAGGATGAAGCTCGTCTTCTGCTCGCTGGAGTAGTTCCGTATGCTTTGCCCTTCGCTGTCTCCTATAGTAATAGGCTAGAGATCCCAGTAATGTAATCGTCGTGCTTGCAATCGTTTTCCATGGCCACGCCATCATGGGATCGCTTTAGGAACGAACAGGGTCTGGCAGCTCAGAAGTCTCAAATGTAGTTGCTGTCAGTCCAGGAACGACGCATATACGCAAGGAAGGACTGAAAACTGCCGGAAGCTCCCGCCAACTTATGTGCTTGCATTCACAGCAATGGAACGGTTTGGATCGTGGCTCAACTGCCTCTCATCTTGATTGCTATGCAAACATCAGAAATCAGCCACGCCTAACTCGTACCCTCTGCCTTGCAGGAGAGGGCGGTGTACCGTCGGATCTGATTGTACATGTTATGTGCAATATTGGGCAATGGCAGGATAGAGTCAGGAAGAAAAGTCAAAGAATTTCAGATGGATATGTCTCCGCAAATATGTCCCTTGAGAATCCTCATAACTACTGACGTGAGGCGAGCAGAATCAGTGTGAGTTTGGAGAGCTTTCCAACGGCCGAGACGACATTAGAAAAATACTAGAGAACGTGATCAATGTCATCACAGATGATTGGTGCCTACAACACTTGAATCTAAGGTCAGACGAAGTTGCGCGCGCTGAGGATATTCACACGCCTCGGCAGCGGATACAATATTTATCCCCAACACTCTGCAAGGCACTTGAGGCGCTCGCGACTATGCTCTAATTCATGCCGTGTCCTTTCCAGCGTTAACCTCACCTCAATTCCTCCGTCTGAAGCACAAATTCAATGCCTCCAAACCCATGGTAAAATGATCACGGCTTTTCATCAACAAATTACTCCCATCCTCGCCTGGGGCGAACGATACATCGAACAGGTCGATGATCTGAGTCGTGATGGTCCGAATCTCCATGTACGCAAGATTCTTTCCGATACAGCCGAAGGGGCCCGTTGAGAAGGGCGCGAATGCATCTTTGTGCTTGATCATTTCCGGTTTGGAACACCATCGTTCCGGCACGAAGGAGGTAGGTTGTGCGTAGTTATCTGGGGCTGTGAATGTATTAGACAGCACACATACGTAGTGCAGCTGCGGGGAAGGAGAGAGGAGATAGATGAGGACTTACACCGGCTCATGACATATTGTGGCATTTGTATGTTTGTGTTGCCTGGGACGAAAGTCTGGCCGATCATCACCCCTTCTGGTGGTGTCTTACGGAAGACCCCTGACGGGACTGGAGGGTTCAATCTGAGCGTCTCATTGATCAGCCCGTTGAGCACCGGTGCTTCTTTGAGCCACTGGTCCGGTATGACATGTCCAGTCAATTTATTGTCCAGCTTGATCTGCTCAACCTCATCACGGAGCTGTTGCTGCCATTCAAGTTTACCGGCCAGGTGATAGAACAGGTGGGTTAAGGTTGCCGCGGTGGTGTCGCTGCCCGCGACAATGATGAGTCTACTGTCGCCGCATAGCATAGGCCACATCTGCTTCTGGTTATGGGACTTCTGATAGTGGTCGATCAGTGTCTGTGTAATGTCTGGACGGGCAGGATCGGTCTTGTCGTGCACTGCAATGCGGTTCTCGAGAGCCTTGGTGCAAAAGTCGATGAACTGCCAGTAGCCCTTTGCAGCACCCGGGGTTGCAAGGACCAGTCGAAAGAACCATTGCGGGAATTGTAGACCCATAGGGTCCATACCTTCGTTGAGCAACTTGATGGCCCAGTGAACCTCGCCCTGCTCGAGCATGCCAAAGTCTTTGCCGAATGCCAGGTCGCCCATCGTGTCGAAGGAGTAAAGATTCAGCAGGTTAGTAGCATCGGCTGGATGCCCTGCAACATATCAGTCTTTCGTCTATATGCCTTCTAGTGAACGGCGCCACACCTTTCGTCTCTGTAAGCTTCGAGATCAGCAGATCGTTGAACATTTGCACTCGTGCCTCGTAACCGCGAAGTGCTTTGTCACTGAACGCCGGTGCCCAAACTCGTCGTCGGCGATCATGTGTTGCCCGGTCTCTAGTTGTGTGCAGCGACAACAACGGTGAATCCTGACCATACCAAGGGCCTTTGGTGCACTTCGATTTGACACCAGAGATAACTTCTGTACCATCCGCATCGCTCACAGAGATATCGTTGGGCCCGATCCGAACGAATTTACCGTACTTCTCGTGCATCTCCAGCAATTTGTGGTGCGCATTGAAACTCTTGTTTTGGAAGACATGATTGAACTTGGAAAGCCGAGCGAAGTAGGGACCAGGAACCTTATTCAAGGGGTTTAGGAACAAACGGTACACGGCACAACTGGCGTACACTCCTGTCAGGAAAATGGCTACCAGGCGGACCGACGCTGCTAATGCTTCTTTGAAAGTGATTTTGGTTGAGGAAGTCAGAAAAATCGTGCCAGCCAGAGTGGTCACCGTCAACAGTTGAATGTATCTGACAGAATATAGGAAATGTTCACCTCGATGGAAGAATGTCCAGAAGGCAAAAGAGCCCGTCACAAGGGCGCTCAATACCTCAGTTGGTGCCATGGCGATAGCGGTGTCTCTGTGCGCAAGACTGAAGGACAAGCGCCATGGTAGCATAGATCACTTCAAACCTACCTTCATATATCTAAAAAGGACTCGAGGTCGTTTGCTTTCGTTGCTCCACTTGTGCGCCGACTCGTCGACTCCGTGGCTTTGTGCATTGAAACGAGCCAGGTGGCAGGCTGAGCCATGTCCAAACATAGCTGTGGCCACTGAGCTTGCGCGCGGGTCCCACTGGCTAGATGTCGAGCCTGCATTATCAGTCTCGTGGGAAGGGTAAGCGTAAGCGCAAACGTGAAGAACAAACGGGTGACAAAGCCACATCAGGTTTACCTTTGCACTGCGGTCTGGCGGATAACGAGGTAGTCTTGCGAATCATACGGTTAAGTTTGCGGAGAAACAGTCTGGAAAGGTGGGGATAAGAAAGTTGCGGTATGAAAATGGCCTTGCACTTCGGCCGTTGCTTAGTCGCAGTAGTTTGCCATCATGATTCGTCTTCTCGACGTCGTTCTGCCCCAAAGCTTACGCATCTGCGAGAAAACAACCGAGGACTTGCTTCGAGTTCAGAAAATTTATCACAACTCGAGTGATTGAAGCAGGTCCTGACTCGCAGACTGAGGTGTATCTTTGATGTTTCGAGGCCTTGGCGCAGGATGGATATCAAGAATGCCCGACTGCATATAACCACTGTCAAGCCTCGTGCTGCAAATCCCCCTCTAAGCACCTACAGGCGACAGCTTCGTCAGCAAGACGCTTTCAGCTCTTTGCGCTTCGATGCGATTTCGATCTCCTTGCCGCATCGTTTGTCCAAGCAGGAATTTGAGCTTTCCTTTCGCTTGTTTCCCGTTTTGTCTTACAATGTCCGCCTCATTGGGATTTGCCTCAATTACCGTGTCTGCAAGCGCATCGTACTCTTCTTCAGTCATGGGCATGAATAGCAAGTTCTCCTCCTTGGCGATTTCAGCAACAGAACGTTTGTCACCATCAAACAGAACGCGCAATAGTCTTTTGGCGGAGGGTCCGGTAAGCCTGTTCTGGGCCTGCAGCGAAACCAAGTCTGCCATCTGTTGAGCATCGATTAGGCCAGGATGCCACTGCGTCTCCGTCGTGGTCAAGAGCGCACCCAGCTCATGCAAGACCCAATTGCCAACTTGCACGCCGAATCGCGACCCCGGGTCGTCTTCGAGCACTTTCAGACGAGCAACGACATCTTGGTACCATAGTAGCCTGCTACCATTATCCAACGCAAGCAATGCCTGAGCATCTACCACAGTGAGACCGTAGTTGGCGCAGAGCATATCGAGAAGCTGCTCTGGCACAGGCGGCAAGTGTTCTCGCAGGTGATCCACAACCTCAGGATGAATGTACAGAGGTGAGATATCAGGATCTGGCATATACCGGTAGTCAACCTCGCCTTCTTTCCCTCGTAGACGTCTTGTCACACCTGGAGCGGACAGGGACCAACCACGCGTTTCTCCTTCTATCCTTCCACCCGACTCGAGCACGTCAATTTGTCGATCCCTTTCTGCACGAATGGCATCCTCGACACTTTTGAAAGAGCTCAAGTTTTTGATCTCTGTGCGCTGACCAAGGCCACCCACGCCGCTGTAGGAGTGATTGCTGGTGTTGTCGTCTAGTTTTCTGACTGAGACGTTGACGTCTGCTCTAAGTCCACCAAGCTCCATGCCTGTTGTCGCTGCGTCGACAGCATACAGGATGGACTGGACTTTGCGCACATAAGCGGCCGCAGCCTCTGGGGTATGCAGATGTGGCAGAGAGATGATCTCAATAAGAGCGTGTCCAGAACGGTTGAAATCGATTAGACTTGTCTCTTCGTCTTGCTCTTGGGTCTTGGCCGTGTCTTGCTCCAACTGAACTTGCTTGATGCCGATCTCAATCTTGTCGCCATCGATCTCGCCTAGCCCATCTTGCTGTGTCAGAACGAGATGCCCGTCTCTTGCAAAGGGCTCGTAGTACTGGGTAATCTGATATCCGGCCGGTTGGTCGTGGTAGAAGTAGTGTTTTCGATCGAACGCGCTACGGGGTTGAATCTGGCAGTTCAGCGCCAGTGCAGCACGCACAGCAGGAACAAGCACAGCAGGTTGAAATAGGGGTTGGCTGCCTGGAACGGCCAGGTCGAAGGGCCAGCTTGCGGCATTTGGCACGTCTGTATACTCAGCACTTGCACCTGCAACTAATCAGCCTTTGCTGCGACAGAATTCCTGGTGAGCCTACGTGAGAAGAGCTTGCTGCCGGTGTTCAGTTGGGCGTGAATCTCAATGCCTACAGTCAACTCCCATTGCGCCAGCCTCTCGTCTCGCAGTCGTTCTCTCCTTGAGGCCTCTTCATCGTGCTTGCCTCGATTTGCTCGAGCAACGTCTTTCAACTGCTTCCTCAAAGGAGCTTGCTCGACTTGGAGGATCGAGGTAGAGTGGTACGACCGAACGGTAGTCGAGTGAATCAAGATTCGTTCAAGTCGGGTTGGATGGAGTCTGAGGCATGCTGTGCTCACGAAGCGGCTCGAAAACCATCTTCGTAGCATCAGCTAGGTTCGACGTAGATATTGATTGTGTTGACTAAATCAATGCTTGGGTGTATCGCAAGACTGCGAGCTGATGGTCCTTACACCTACCACTGCCATAACGAGCATCCAGCGGCGCTCGGGAAGGCTACGGAAGCTAGCTTTTTATGGATTAGACCACTTGCCAGGCTCACTAGCATTATGACGTACCTGGAGATTGCTGTTCCAACTTGGAAGCTGACTCGGCTTTCTCACTACTACCTGCTCCTTGACTACTTGTGTTGCTGCCAAGGTTGCCAGTAGATCGCACGTTCCCCGGCTTTGTCTTCAGTACCTGCATCAATCAAGGCACAAGCACAAGCTAAGCCTCACAAGCTTCGTACTAAGTTGTGATCGACACCGGACGTTGCAACGACCTTTCCTCTTCAGGCGCACTGCCTTCCTCGTGAATTTAGTATCCCTGGCATATTACGCCATGGACGCCGTGCTGTTGATGTAGACTACTGGTAGGTCGATGCTACAACTGATGTTCTTTTTCACTTGTACCTGCCCGTGAAGCGCATCCAGTTCTCGTTTATCTTCTGTTCAAGATGAACAGCCTCATCATTGCTAGTCTGACGGCAACGACCTGTGCACGCTCGCTGTATTCGTCGTACACTTTCGACCCATTACAGCACCTAGCAGGCATCGCGCCGTACTTCGAACCAGAAGATCCTCCAAAACGTCCTTCACCTCCTCAAGGCTGTAACGTTACGAAGGCAGCATACCTTGTCAGACATGCAGCTATCAACGCCAACGACTTCGACTATGAGTCCTATCTCGAGCCCTTCATCGACAAGCTGAACAATCACACAAATATCAACTGGACCTCGACGTCCGAACTCTCTTTCTTGTCTTCCTGGGTCCCACCACAGCTTCCGGAGCAGGAACAGTTGACACGAACTGGCAAGTTAGAAGCAGCGCAGCTTGGTGTATCTCTGTCTTACAAGTACTCCAACCTGCGCCTACCACAGCGGGTATGGTCGTCCTCGGCTGAACGCACGGTCAAGTCGGCCCAGAGCTTGATACGCGGTCTCGAAACGGAAGACAACCAGATCAACCTCGTCCAAGTCTATGAAGGCGACGAAGCCGGCGCAGACAGCCTGACACCATATAGCAGCTGCCCCGCCTACAGCTCTTCCACGGGCTCCAAACAATCGAGTCAATACTCTAAGCTCTACACAGCGCCCATACTAGCCCGACTGAACGCCCAAGCCGGTGGCTTCAACTTCACAACAGACGACGTAACAGCCATGTTTGAGATGTGCGGCTACGAAACCGTCATCCGTGGTAGCTCCCCGTTCTGCTCCCTCGACCTCTTCACGCCTGACGAATGGCTATCCTTCGAATACGCCAACGACATAATGTACTTCTACAACACGGGCTACGGCAACCCCCTCAGCGGCGTCATCGGCTTCCCCTGGCTCAACTCAACCATGAATCTCCTTACATCCCCCTCTTCTTCCTCAGACCAAGACCTCTACGTCTCCTTCACCCACCGCGAACTCCCACCCACAGTCCTGGTCGCCATGGGCCTCTTCAACAACACCCAGTTTTCCAGCAACGCCGCCATAAACAGCACCATGCCCCTAACCCAGATCAACTACAACCGCGCCTGGATGTCAAGCCACATCCTCCCCTTTCTCGCCAACGTCGCAATCGAGAGATTGGACTGCTCAGCGAACTACTACGTCTCGCAGACGCAGAAACAGTCTTCGAGCAGTAGCAGCGGCGGTGACGACACATACTACAGAGTCCTCGTCAACAACGCCCCACAGACGCTCCCGGGCTGCCACGATGGACCGGCTGAGTCCTGTTCGTCTGGTGGCCTGCAGAGTTGGTTGGCGGGACGAGCGGCCATGTTTGAGGGGTTCAGTCAGCGGTGTGATGTGGACTATGGCAATAGTACGGATCAGGTTTCGTTCTATACTGACCGAGCCTTTGGAAATGGGACGGCTGTGGGAAAGAGATAACGAATAGAAACTCTTACTTAAGGGTGGACTATGTAGACTTGATAATAGACGCAATACTTAATGATGGAATGTGAACATAACGTGCAACTCTTCTTTATGAAAGGATGCATACCAAGGGGTGGGAGTCACTGAGTAATCCAGTATCTCCATGCCGTGCTATGCTATGCTATTCTATGAAACGCAACTTTTTTCACAGCTGGACGCAATGCGGACGCACCAAACCCTGGTGGACGCTTAATGCCACCGCACCGCCTCTGAACGCCCGGTTCGCGTATCCAGACACAACCGCGAACACCACCTGTGGCATAGATTTCGTCAAGCTTCACCACCACTTTGCTCTCACAACAACGTGTCCCCCAAAGCACACCTTACAAGACTGATCCCGGCCCTGACTGTGTCCCCTACACCTCCCTCCACCAACCTTGGGTTGACCTCCACCAGATCCACTGCCACGCATTGTCCTGACTCCGCTACCGCCTCACAGATGAAATCGCCTTCTCTAAGGGTCAGACCACCTCGTACCGGCGTGCCCGTGCTAGGCGCCCACATCGGGTCCAGCGCGTCGACGTCGAAAGATAGGTGGATGGGGGTGTCGGCGCCGATGTATGCTAGGGCCTGATCCATGACCTTGCCAATACCGTGGCGATCAATGTCGTGCATGCTGAATGCTTTGACTTTGTGCTCTCGGAGGATCTTCTTCTCACCAGCGTCGATGTCGCGGAGCCCGATATAGACTAGCTTCTTGGTGCTTATCCTGTGCGAGTCCTGGATCCAGTCGAAGACACCTTTGTCGGTTGATGTCGCGAGGCCCGAGAGAAACGAGACGGGCATGCCGTGGATGTTGCCGCTATCGCTTGTTTCGGGGGTGTTGATGTCGGCGTGGGCGTCGACCCAGATGACTGCAATTTCATTGTTGGAGTTCTCTGGGAAGCGTTCGCGGATGGCGCGAGCTACACCTGAGACGGTGCCGATTGCGATGCTGTGGTCGCCGCCGAGCGTGAGCGCTAGACGGCCGGCGCGGGCTTGCTGGTAGACAAGGTCGGAGATCTGTTCTGTCACAGCACTGACGGAGCGGGGGTTCTTCATGCCGCGAACGTCAGGGTCGTCGAATTTTGGGGAGCTGTTGCTGACGGTGCCATCGCGGGCCGTGACGGTTGGTTGGTAGTCGTTGAAGTTGCGCACTGAGCTATCACCGTGGAGGGTGTAGCCTAGGTCTGACTCGAGTTGGGTGAGTAAGCCGGCTTGAGTGAGGACTGCTGGGCCAGCATCAGTGCCTGGTCGACATTGGCCGCCGCTGAAGCCGACCAGTGTCACGCCGAGTTCTGATGGGTTCGAGAGGAACTTCTGGGCAATGGAGGAGGTGGGAGCGAAGGACTCTGTCTGCACTGGCTTCTTGGTGCTTGTGCCGTTGCTTTCATACGTGTGGCCATTGGTATGGCCGTTTCCTTCTAATGATGGCATGCTGAAGGATCCTGGGGGTGATTTGTGAGCTTGAAGTTGTGGCAGAGCCAGTAGCGTTATCTATCGCAGTGTAAAGACAAGTCAATGGCAGGAAAGTGGGCAGGGACAAAGAGACACAATGCTGTACCGGCAAGGGTGTCTGAAATTGCAGATAGGTGAAAGATGAGTTGGGACTATGAAAGCGAAGTAAACAATGGTTATATATGACCAAGGACAGGGTAACGTAAAAAGAAAGTGAAGGGCGTGCATTCTCCCTGCCCAGGCGGCCCTCATAATCTCGAAGCCTTGACCCCTCCTGCCGTGGCATACCGCTGATGCTATGAATTGCCACAGGAGTCAAGCTGACTGGTTAGGAAGGGGCGCAGCGGCATGTGGAAGACGTGGGGGCAATCCCACTTTTCCGCTAAGTGCAGGCACAGGCGGAAAGCGGAACCAAGCGAAAAGTTGCTTTCCGCTAAGTACAGGTCGTTCCGAATGGACAGATAATCGTGACACTTGCTTCATCTTGTTAGATAATAGCGATGTAACTCTACAAATCGCAGAGTTTTTGTTACATCATGTCAACAATGGGAAAGACCGCGAGCCAGACGCGATGAGGTCTCGGCTTTATTCAAGGTACCGTGAAGGAATTTGATTGTTGTACGAACTACTGCGCTTGGAGCGCATCATGTGTTTCGGGTTGCAACCAAGTACCCCTGCTAACCTTGTACTTCCTTCTGAGTCTGTTTGCTCGACCTTGCTGAATGTACATGTACCTCTCCATATACCGGTCGTCTGGCCAAGCTCCCAATCCCTCGGCAATGCTTTCTAATTCTTGGCGCTGCGTACTGTTCATGAACTGACTGCCTTCTTGTAACGTCTGCCAATCCTCCTCATCGGCCCATCTTGCTTCTAGAAAGAAGCGGAAAACTGCCAGATTATGTTTGGTGATACGGTGCCCTGCAGTAATGATTTGCGCGTGGTGATAGCGCACCCAGTGCAACAGGGCCAGCACGTCTCCTGCCACCTTGAAGCCATGTGTGCTTCCTAGGACCCATACCATGTCTGCGATTGCATCACCCGGAGGGAGCGAACGCATAGTGCGGTCTGTCCTGCACCACGCCTGCCACGATTCTGGTTGCCTGGTGTTGAATTCCCACGCCGCTGCTTGGAAAAGCTTTTTAGCTACCAAGGTCGGGGGCTCCTCAAGTGCGTCTCGAGGATGCTCTGCTCCATCCCAGGACGAAGACTCCACAGAATAAGCTATCATTGCGGCATGTGTAAAAGTTGTAAAGTCGACCGGGGTTGCCCTGGTAATTTTCGAAATCGCTTGGCAGGCCAGAATCCAAATCGCTGACACGGGGTCTTTGTGGTGAGTTGCAAAGGGAAGTTGCTGTGGACCTACGTGGCAGGTCAAAGAGTACAAGTACACGTTCAAGACGGATACGTCGCGTAACCTCATCCTATCAAGCAGACATTTCGCATACGCTGGCCCCGACATGCCATGAAAGACCGGTCTTCTCTCATGCGCCGAAACTCGTGGATGGGGCCGGGCCAGAAAGCCAACGTAGGACTGCACAAGATTGGAGGGCAGCGCCATGAGTACCTGTGCCACATGTGAATATGAGTGATTCCACGGCGAAGCAAGAATCTGCCTCTTCTCCTCCTCGATGGCTGCATAGGACACGTAATGTAGACCCTGCAACAAGTGCGATTCGTGCTTGAGTAGATCACTGAGCAGACGGGTTGATGGTCGAAGGTCCTGTGCGATCATCCTCGTAAAAAGATCGCGGATGGATGGAATTTCTTCGGGGATGTACACGCGATCTCGGGCAAGCTCCGGATCCGGATAAACTTCTATTCCATCACCGGGCCAAGGGCCCTCTGGCGAGTAGGATACGGTGCGCGCGAAAAGCTTCCTGAATAGTGCATGGTAGACCTTTTCCGACGGTGGGTTCTTTGATGCGGCAGCCTGGTAGGAAGAGAAACACATCCATGCTTCCCGCAGCGTCCTCGTTGCTTCGACTCTGGCAGACCAGATCAAGGGTGAATAGACGATCGTATCCAGGCTTGGGCCAGGCTCCCACGGCTGTGGAATGGAAATGGAGGCAGCAGTGCGGCGAACTTGGGTGGTGGGGCTATCGTCTGTATCCCAACCCGTCAGGATGCGAATAGCCAGATCGTAGTTGCCAGGAGCATAACCGGTCTCTTGCATCCTCTCGAGTACCCTGCTAACGCGGGTTCTCTTGCCCGGATAGTGTGAAGGCCCAGCGGCCGAGGCCATGCGATTTTGGTCCTGCCAGGGGGGCCAGGTTTGAGCCTTGGCGCCTGCCCACTCCTTCTCTTGGGGCGTCTTTTCATGCATCAATTGCAGCTTTGCAATAGCTCTGTAACCTTCACGCATGAGGGGAAGCTGGGGCTCGGATTCTTGCATGTAGCGCACCAGTGCTAGCTGACCAACTTGTTGAGCGTACATGGATCTAAAGGGGGAGTGGCTGGTAGGGATGGCAATGAGGGAAAGAAGTCTGTTGCACCAATGGGTCATCTTCTTGACGGCGGAAGGAGTCGAACGACGGTGGCGGACGAGAAGAAGGAAAAGGTCGACGATGGCATCGAAACAAGGGGTGGCCGACCTCCTGGCATGTCTGAGCAAGCGGATAGTCAGAAGCATTGGCTGATCCTCGGACCAGGTCCAGCTTGTATTTCGGTCCTTGACAAGCACGATCAGGTCGGTCAAGCTCTGTGCATCGAGGCTGCTCGATCGCAGTACCTGCATGATGACCCATTGCGGGGGAGGAGGCAAGTGCATGTGTTGACGGTGACGTGTTAGAGCCACGAGGCGCTTGATGCTTGTGACGGGATCGGCGGACAAGATCCAGCTGCAACTGAAGGCCTCCTCGAGATCGATGGGGCCTCTGTGAAGTTCGAAGGAAGCTATACGGTGGAGGAGGCTTATGGCTAGGTTGTCTGGCAGGCCGTGTTCAGCGGAGACGTGGGTGTAGACGTCGTGCTCCAACAGGTACTTTGTGATTTGGCGGCTTCCTGAACTTTCTTGGGTGGCGCGGAAGGCCGAGGCATTTTCTTTCTGCCTCTGGGTAGGGTATCGTTTGCGGGTTTCAAGCATGATTGGGTTGCAATATGACAAGTCCATCTTGTTTGGCCTGGAAACATGCCATCGTCTTCGGAAAGTACCGAACGCGGACAAGTCTGATGTCTGGTGTTCGGTGCCGGTTGAAGAGGCGACGTCCCCATCTGGAGCGTTTTGGGGGTCCTGCTCGTAGCTCTGCTCGTCATCCTCGTCGTGAACCTCGTCGTGAACCTTGTCGTAATCCTGCAAGGACCAGAAGCCGACGAAAGGGTCGGGTTTGTGCTGATGCTGGTCTTGGATCTCGGCCACTTGTTGGGTGCCTGACTTGGAGGCCCGTGGGGTGGAAGGCCCGAAGATGTCGACGGCCGACCTCGATTGTGGCACATTGTGCACAGGCGGCAGAAATGCTTTCTTGTCGTCAACGCGCATCAAACGACGACGGGGAAGCACGAGAGCTCCGTGCAGCAAAGCCCGCCGCACAAGAGTCCTCTGGAGGGCGCCATAGCTGAGATAGCCATGGAGATGCGCATGCGCATGGAACGTCGAGTTCGAAAGCGTGGTGGCCAGGAGCGGACTACCGATCGTGAAAGTTCGGCCGAATCTGAACATCCATCAACTTTGACGAGATTAGATCATGGCCACAAGTTGCAGATGTAGAGTAGGAGAAATCATGTTCAGGATGGCACAGAGGCCTTAGAGGGAGCGGCGACGGGCGGTCTAGAAGAGGGAACTTAGCCGACGGCGCAGGTGCCAGTCCCCAGTGCAGTGAGGCAGGAAGGCACGACTCCCCAACTTCACTTGGACTCCTCCTGCACTGCCAACTCGAAGCCAGTCAACCACGCGCGCCTGCTCTCACGTCGCGCAAACGGTCAACCCAAGATCAAGCAACTCAAGAGCAAGTCCTCATACCGATCATTCGCCGTCGTCTCTCCTCTCTGCTGTCCTCCCCAGTTTGACGCGACTGGAACGGACGGGCTGGCACTGGCACTGGCACTGGCACTGGCACTGGCACTGGCACTCCCTTGATCTGGTCGCTTCCCACGCGCATCGCGAATTCGCTCCGCCCTCCACTAGTATACTACTACACTGTACGACCACACCTACATCGGCCCAGGAACTCGCGACAGGACTGTTCTGACGACACCATCGATTGGTCAAGGCTTGAGCTCGAACCCCGTCTTCGATGCTCACCGTCTCCTCCATCGTTCAATGTCCGGCCTCATGTACTTGACCACTTGACCATCGACCGCACCACCATGAACGGCATAGTCAAAGAGCAACACCGCTCCCCTACCCCGTCCAGTCATCTGGGAAAGCGCAAACGCTCGGCCTCGCCCGAGAAAGTTCTTGCCAACGGCAGTGCTAGCCTGAATCCTCTCCGCGCCCACTCGAACATCGACAACATCATCCGTGAAGTCAAGCAGTGAGTCGGCTTACTACCCCAAGCCTGCGCCCACTAACGAGTCATAACAGATATGCCATTGCGACATCCATACTCGAGCTGCCTCTGCCTCAGCCCATCTCCGACGCGCCCTCCATCAAGAAACAGAGGACCGACATCAAGCATGATACCGTCGAGGGTCGACTGGCTCTTGAAGCCTACGCCCGTACCGATGACTTGCTCGCTGATTTACGACAAGCAATAGCCAACATGAAGAGGCATGGACCACAAGTGAACGGCCACAATGAGAAGAGTGAGGCGTCGCAGTTGCAGTCCATCGAAAGCATTCTCGACGAGTATGCCACCGCCAACTCAGGTAGAATGGCCGGCGATGGCCCGGCTTTTGGCGGCCAGGTCATGACCGTACGCAGCGTCGTCGAGGGTGGTGTCCCCAAACAGCTGTTTACTGGCTTGCGCATTCAGCCCGCCAACAACGTCCAGACCGAGCACATGGACGCGCGGACTCTGCCCAGCGGCTTAGACATGGTTGAGGCTATGGCCGTCGAAGCTCCCCGAAACCCCTCCACGAAGGATTCCAGAACCTTTGGCGATGTCTTCAGACAGATCCGAAACACCAGGCATCTGGAGCCTCCTCCATCTTCCCGTGCCACCCAAGGTACACCCCTGCGCTTGGAGAAGCCCTTCGAATCCTCTACCAACCTCAACAAGGATGACTACAGGCTTGCTGCCTTGACTGCAGGATCTTGGCTCGAATATGCCACCTCGACTTCCGAACCGCCTCGGCCGCCCACACAGCCGGCAAGATCCTTCATGCAGCATCCTCAGGCTCTCTTCAACGCTTCCTTCTCATCCTTTGCCCCTTCAGAAGACAACACAAACGCTATCGTGCCACGCGCCGAACGTTCTCGTCTGTGGTACAAGAAACATAGCACCCATGCGTTGAGGCGAATCATGACAAACAACACTCAAGTCGAAGCTCCCACAGCGTCCGTCTACCCGGAGATCGATGACACCTACCAACAGCTGATTGAGGACTTTGAGCCCGACACGGCTGAAGATGCGAACCCACAAGCCCCCGAGAGGGCCACCGATGAGACGGAAGTTCTGGACGAGGTCTCCGAGCTTCTACAGACCTTGAGCTCCTATCAAAAGATTCGAGATCTGGACAAGACCCGCGTTCATAGTGCACAGATCAAGCCAACGGGACCGGAGACCGAGACATTCGAATTGCTGCGTCAACAACTCAGCGTCTTAGTGGCAACATTACCGCCTTTCGCTGTGGCTAAATTGGACGGCGATCAACTGAAGGATCTCGGCATCAGCACGACCATCCTCATTCGGGCACCGGAGATAGCCGGTGTAGGCCAGCCGGACGAGGGGACACTGCACCGGCAACGCGAAGCACTGTCTCAACAAGCCGCCATGGCTCGACCGGTCAACCCTCCGGCGGTCCGAAACAGCTACACCTCCACCGCTTCTGCGCCATCCTACAACAACCAGGCTCGGAGCTACAGTGGCAACGCCTCTCAGACCCCTTCCATGCCGGGCTACGCTCAAAGAAATGCTCAAATGTACAACACACCACGAGCCCATGTGCCTGCGTCTACGGCCTCATATTCGCAAACTCCTTCTTACCAGAGACCCACACAGCCCTTCCCTGGTGCAACCATTCAGCAGTATCAGCGCATGCAGAATGGTTATGGCCAAAACATGCAGACTCCGTATCAGCAGCGCCCGACGCAAGCTCCATACCAAGCACAAGGTCAGATGCCGAACAGCATGCAATATGGTCGTAGCGCCTCACCAGCCAAGCCAGTCGTGAACGGTCAAGGATACAAACCACAGACTGCGCAACAACAGGCGGCCCACACGCAACGTAGTCAATATTCCACGCCCGCCGCGGCGGCATCACTGCTGCAGGGCCCATATGCTCAAGCTAATTCGCACGCGACCATACAACAAATCAAAGCTGCCCAGCAAGCTGGTCAGATACAAGCCCAGCCATCTCAAAGTCAGAGTCCTCAGCCTCAAGCTATGCAGGGCGTGCAGCATAGTAATGCCATGGCTGTTCCGGCGCAGTCGCAGAGACAAGCTTCTGGTACACCTCAACCTGCGTCTCAGTCTCAGACACCACAACAGCAGCATGCTAGCATAGCGGCCATACCCGCCAATCCGCCGGCAAGCAATGCTTTGAGCGCAGTACCTGGACAGATCGGACAGGCTGTGCAGGCTAGTCAGCAGCAAGCGCAGCGCGCCACATCAACGCCAACGCCAGTCGCAGCTGGTGCAGGTGGTGCTTAGCATGCAACATCTCGACTACCAGCTGCTATTGGGGCCGTTGTTGACAACACCGGTACCTTGAGGGGAGGGGCAATGTCTTCCACCATGCAGCGATTGCTGGAAGGATGGATCGGTCCGTCCCCACAGCAGCAGATGGCGCAACGTCAGATTCCACATGTTCGCGGAGGCTGCCTAAATGTGCATGGTCCCCTCGGCGATGTTGTACAGGCCCATGCGCAAGCCCGGACACAGCATATGTCACCGGATACAACGCCAATAGGTCAGACAGGGGCACGAAATCTGTTGGACTTGACAGGCCAGAGCGTGGCCCAATCAATGCCGCATCTGCTTGCCGCGCAAGAGTCATCAGATCCCAGAGATGACTTCGTAACAAGTGTGACAACCCCGTTGCCGCCAGCGGCTGTGCAGGACAGCGTAGAAGCCGGCAGTGGCCTGCACGTAGATGACGACACGGTGATGGTCAACTCTCCAGGACACGCATACGCTCCACAGGTGAGCAACAGTCAGACGCAACCGCAACCTCAAGGGTCTCCGAACCCGCTCCATGCAGACAGACAAGCGGCAGCACCGTACGAAGCGCCGCAGTCGTTAGCGGCTCGCGACATGCCGACTCAGACCCGGCCCTCGCCCTCGACCCAACGCCTAACACGCAGCCAGTCACAGTTAGCGGCAGACGCGCCTGCGCAGCAACAGGCTCAAGGTCCGGTTATTGGCCACGGACCAATGGGACCGATTTATCTCCACGGCAATAGTCCCCGTCGACGGCGATCTCAGTTCAGTGTCGACGAAGACACCACGTCGGTAGCGCCGAGCCAGCAGGATAGTCAGTCTCGGTCGGGAACAAGGCCACGGCCGAGTAGGAACAGAGGTCGTCGGGCGTCTGCAGAGGGCGAAGCGAGGCAGCCTCGGCAGGAGACGGACGATTTGTTCTTGCTGGGATGATGACAAAGGAGCCAGGTGTAGAGTGGGTGCTGTCTGATGTATTGCATGTACCGCGCGGGCGATGTTGCTGGGGTCAAGATTTTCATTCTAGGCAATGTATTTTCCCAACTCTGTTATTAGCACTTTGATGCAGCTATACGTTGCCCGTCTCTCTCAGCATCGTGATTGTGTAGGACTAGAGACATCTGCTCAGCGCAGCTTCCACTTGAGTGGGCAACAGGAACATGTCCATCATCTTGTCACTCGACAGTACTGTCGTTGTTCCCAATGCTCGTCGCAGCTATGTCGCTGAGGGATGATCCTCCGAGCAGAAGAGGCTGTCACGTAGTACGGCTGGGCAAGATACCCTATGGCGCAACTTGACCGGCCTTGACTGCAGCTTTGAGCTCTAGCTTCATAAAAAGTACCCAAGTACCAGAGCTGGTGCATCGATCGCTACAGCTCGTGTCGCCACATCCCATGCTCGAAGATGCCTCTCGTAGCGTCCAGCAGCCTTCGCCCGCTCGTCAGCCAACCAGGGAGGTGGGCGATCCCTGCACACCTTCTCGCTGGGCAACGACGAGGTGGTTATCGATTCATTTCCGTCCAACAGACCCCCTCGACCAGCGAGACCAGACTGGACATTAACGCCAACTCCATCTCAGCGTCGAGTCCCGGTGCGTTGCTGACTCAACAGCCTGTCATCCTGCACTGCAGCTAACGAGGTTGCAGATGCCACCTTCGAAGTCCTTGGAAGTCCTTACTCCCTGCTCAGCGTGACCCTCTCGCCATCGCAGCCCTTGCACAGCCGTCGCGGCACCCTCGTCGGTCTCTCGGGCGACCCAACCACAGTCGTCAGCACTCTCCGCACCCTCAACCCTATACGTCGCGCTTTGGTCGGCATACCCTTCCTCTACCAGCGAGTTACAAGCACGACCCCTGTCTCCGTCCTTATCACTCCAAAATCCACAAACACGACTCTGTCGGTGCTACAACTCGACGGCACTCAAGACTGGAAGCTTGCCCAACGCGCCTCCCTCTTAGCATGGACAGGTTCCAACCTGAGCGTCACTCCCACCATTTCCTCCAAACTCAGCTTAGCACACTGGGGCACCTCAAACGCAACAGGCCGTGGTCTCCTCGCTCTCTCGGCAACAGGCCACACATTCGCCCTGGACCTCGCAAAAGGTGAATCCTACATCGCCCACCCGAGCAATATCCTTGCATACACAACTACCAACAACCCTCCTCCTCAACCCTTCCGTTTCCGCTCCTCGCAGGCACGCTTCCAGATCCCGCTACAGCTAGGCAACTGGTTTCCAGACAGCCGTTTCACACGTGCTTGGAAGACAAGCAACACATACAAGTTCCTGCAGGCCATTTCACTGCGCATAAAAACATTCAGCAGAAGGACGATATGGGGTGATCGGCTCTTTCTGAAGTTCGAGGGACCAGCCACCATCTTACTACAGTCAAAGGCGAATCGAGTGAGTGATATTCTGACCTCGGACCAAATCAACGAGATCGCAGATGCGCCGGCCGGAGTCGTCGACAAGACGATTCGGCAAGCCAGGATAGCGCAGGAAGATCCGTATTTCAGAGCTACCTCTGGTGGAGCGACCCGAGCCGACACTGAGGGCAGGAGGTTAAGCAGCAAAAGTGACGCCGGCAGGATGGGCGTTCAAGGTGGCACGCCGAGCGCGCAAGTGAGCAAGGCCGCTGAGCGAGATGCGCCGCAGGTGGTTGCTGCCGAGGGAGGCCCAGATAGCCGGCTTCCAGGTGTACAGGAGCTCGAGAAAGTCGCACGCGAGTCAGGACAGGCGGAGTATAAGGTGAAGGAAGAGAAGACGGTGCGTGTAGAGGCTAAAGCAGCTGCTTAGGTGGCAGTCAACGACCAGTTTGTCATGTGATGCTCGACGTGGGACCGAAGCACGAACGCGAGTAGCGGTAGATCGAGACGCCGTGTGAAGTCTCTTTGTACACAATCGAGGATGGCAGAGGAGTCAATGTCATCATGTAAATCGTCTGGACGATGCTTTGTGCAAGAAGACTAGCTCTCTAGGATTCTTCAGATTGATGGTTCACCCTAAGAGCTTCAGCTCTAATCGTCTAAGATAGTGTGCCCACTGCATGTCAAAAGCATCACAAGTCGTAAATCGTCTCTCTAAAACATCGACGCTGCCGGGTGTTCGCTCGCAGCCAGATCCAACCCAAGTCAGATGTCAAGTCCCTTGAAACGCCAACGCCAGGACGCGTGTAAGCCGCGTGTCCGCGTCCCGACCCAAACCCCGTCTTGACTCCAGGGGGTAGTCCAAAAGCTCTATCAATACCCAAACGCCTGCCCGATCCACTTACTAAACCAGCTGCGCACCTTCTTCAACTCCTTGGCCCGTGGCTCGAGCAACAACTTGCCCGCGGGCTTGCCGGCCACGAACCCGCCGTTGGCGGCGGTCTTGGAGAAGACGACGCGGCCGCGCACCCACGTCTCGCGCACCATGCCGCGCATCGTCTTGCCCTGGTACGGGCTGCACTTGTTGCGGAACAGCATGGTCGACGGCTCGACGGTCCACTGCGCCGCGTCGTCGAAGATGCAGAAGTCGGCGTCCATGTCGGTCGCGATCCGCCCTTTGCTGCCGGACAGCCCTACTTGCGCCGCCGTGTTGGTGCAGCACCATTGCACCAGGGTGGTGAGCGCTTTGTCTGTGGCTGCGGTGTCGGTGTTGGGGGCGTTTGGGGCTGTGGGCGGTGGGGAGGGGTCGTTGGGTTGAGGTGGGACTGAGGGTGAGCCGAGGAGCCCGCGTCTGCTCATCTCGGTCCAGAGGATGGGGAGGCCGAGGCCGACGGACGAGATGCCGCCCCAGGCGCTGAAGAAGTCGCCGGATGATGAGTCGAGCATGAGGTCTTTGACTGTGCCGGCGGCGGGAGCGCAGTGGCCCGGGACGTGCGAGGGCAGGAGCTTCAGGTCTGGTGTGCAGGGGCTGTGGTCTGAGACGACCGTCTTGATCACGCCTTCGTTGGCGTGGTCGAGGAGCTCGGACCAGAGACGGTCTTGGTTGGATTGATTGCGGATTGGCGGACAGCATTTGTGGCGTGTGTCGCCGTCGACGACTTGTTCGGCGGCGAGGGAGAGGTAGTGTGGGCATGTCTCGGCTGTGATGTTAATTCCCTGGGCGCGGGCTTTGCGGAGGAGCGGGATGCCTTCCATTGCCGAGAGGTGGACGATATGGAGAGGGAGGTTTGGGGCGAGGTGTGCTAGGGAGAGAATCTCTTCGATGGCGTAGGTCTCAAAGACTGGCGGACGGGACTGCAGGAATGTTTGGTATGCGTTCAGTGGGCCGTGGGGGGCGAGAGGCGGGAGAGATTTCTGGACGTCGTCACCCACTGAATCGGCGATGGGTGGAAGCATTTCGGCATGGAACATTACTGTTGTCGGCTCGTCTGCTAGTTCAGCAAAGACCTGCTCGATGTCGGCGGAGGAGACGGCAGGGAACTCATCCACCCCGCTATCAATGAGAAAGCCTTTGAAGCCGCGGACGCCTTCACGGACAAGAGCTCGGAGCTCGGAGGCATTGCCTGGGATGATCCCGCCATAGAAGCCAACGTCGACCCAGCATTTGCCTTGGGCTGCCTCGATCTTGGTGTGGAGATTGGCAACTGTGGTGGTTGGTGGAATCGCGTTTAGCGGCATGTCAATGACTGTCGTTACGCCTCCAAAGGCTGCGGCCTGGGTGCCAGTGTAGAAGCCTTCCCATTCTGTCCGACCTGGTTCGTTGAGGTGGACGTGTGCATCAACTAGTCCCGGAAGAATGACGTGCGGAGAATAGTCCCGGTATGGTGTACCCTCTGGGAACTCGGAAGGTGGGAGTACGGAATCGAACACAGCCGTTATCTTGCCGGTCTCATTGGATATCACGATTGTGCCAGCGGTCAAGAGGTTAGCTCTTACCACTCTCGAGGAGGCTATAACACTGATAGGAGAATCATTGTTGGCGTCCCGGCTCGCAGTGAAAGGCGTCCTAGGTGGAGTCGGGTAGGGGTGCGATGCGTCTATATTGCCGTTCATGGTTAATGCGGTCAATGTCACCAAAATAGGTCCCACGTTAAGCTATCGTCTATAGTAGCAGAGCTCAGTATAGAGCGTGAAAAACAAGATAGAAGCGTCTTTCACATGTGCTAGAAATGTTGAAGATGTTATCAGTGACAGAAGCGGAGCGCAACGGACGAGAACAAAGGGGACCCCCATCAAACTAATAAAGAAGACGCGGGCTGGAATTGCAGTGAACATCATTCTGCACGGCCGCCGGCTGATCCATTGAACTTTCAAGAGGCCTATCCATGTCGGCAAGCCGTGTATGCACGGCGGCGACACCTTCCCCAGACTTTGAAGCACCGAATGGAACCACGGAGCAGACAAAGTGATAGGGATGCGTGGGGCGGCAGATATGGTTTGAAGCCACTTCGGAATATACAGGCGAAGGACGACCTCTCGGTGTCTCAATTGGTGGGCTCAACAAGGTCTAGCAAGAAGGTCGTAGATATCGTTACTCGATAGTATCGAGAAACAGATAAGGGAGGTGGAGGAAAGCGACAAGATGGTGTACGGAAGCGGTATAGCGGCCTGGATCGTTGGGACGACGTAAGCTCGGGCAAGGGACGATCTGACATGTGCGCTCCATCCGGTTTGGGACTGGCGCCGGGCCGAGGGTTCCAATTGAAAGTACCGCACTTACTCGATAAATATTCTGCTCAGGTTCATCTTACTCGATCAAAACGTATTCTCTGCTCCCAGTTCTGTCATCGCGTCAAGCAGGGCAAGCGAAAGACCTAGTTTTGCTCAAAACATTGACGCCACTGTATCAGCTAAAATTGTCGGAGAGGATCGAACTTACCGTTCTCTAGGTCCTATTCAATTTCTACTGGTCCCCAGTGTTGTATCGGTGAGCTCCGTGTTGCACAGCTCGTACCGGCCCCTGAGTTTCCCAGACCATCGGCCAGAGATCGCGGCTGAGCCATTACTGATGAACCTGTTGTGATGTCAACGCAACAGAGTAGAAGAACCGGCCGCGTTCCTAGAGGCTGCGTAGCTCTGCGCCGATGACCGCGCGGTTGAAACGATGACGACCCAGACCATGGGAGCTCTTGGAGCCGATGTGTGTGAGTTTGAAACCATTTGGACCGCCGAACTGACGCCTTTTTCTGGAACTTGGTGCAATAACCAGCCGAGGAGACACCACATCCAAAACAGCTTGCATCTCTTGCTGCCGCCGTAGCGTAAACAATGTCGCTGTAGAAAGCAGTGCAGATCACTTGCTTCCATCTTCAAACGCGTCTCCAGACTGGCTTTATTCCACAAATGGGTTTCTGCACCACGAGACTAGTCGAGCAAAGATCGGTCTGTCTCTCATTATCGAAAAGATGAACGCACCACCCAGTCGTCAAAAGCAAGAACAAGCGGAGACGTGCTAAATGGTCGGAGGTAGGCACCTGTGCAGACCAGCGTGCTGGTTATGCCGCGCCAAGTGATGCCGTTTTGGGTGCTCACTACGACCACTACCTTGCTCGAGCTCTCCTTAGGTGACAGAGTCAATGTTGTGATGATACGTTATTGGCGTTCGAGGTCAAGCGCTGAGCATCAGCGGACGCAGCTGCAATCTTACTAGGTTCCCATGTATCATGATAGCTTTCATGATCTTTGCTTCTATGTCACACTGTGTAAGATGTACAATGTAAGTGCGATGGTGAACAATACAAAAGGAGATCAGAAAGGAATCTGCGCAGAACTTCTCCTGCCCAAAAGCGACGTCTTCTGCAATTGAGATATGGAAAAGTAGACGTGCTAGCACGGTAGACAGTGGTAATGCCATATGCGAACAGAGACGTAAGATTCGTCAAATGATAAGATCAATCTATAACTACCTAACCACCGAAACTGTGGATGGCTTGGTCTCGTGAGATGGTCCCCTCAAGTCCAGTACTGCCGCACATCGAGTCTTCGAACGAGCCAATCACAGAAGAGCTGTTTTGCTGCCTGAGGAGTTCAGGCTCACATCAGTAGCTCACTGCACGATACTAGGCTTTTCGACCAGGAAGCCCACCTGTCTCCACAAAATTTTGTAGACCGCAAGATCTGTCGAACTGGAATGGTCATGTGTTGACCTTTGATGCCATCGAGAAGAACAAGAATTGTGAGGTCGATCGTTCTACAAGATGTCGGAAGAAACAGCACTGAAGGTGAGCACTTCGTGACACGCAACACTGATGCATCACAAGCTAAATCGAGAAGGACTTCCTGCGCAAGCAGGCGAGCAGCCTAGACAGCCTGCTCGAGCTGACACCGGCCAAGAACATGTTCGGTGAGGATGTCAGTGACCAATGGCAACGCAAGAAGCAGACACCAGAACAGAAGAAAGCGGCTCGCATGGCAAAACTGGACCCGGCCAACTGGAAGAGTGCTAAGGACGTGTACGACGAGCGAAGTGCTGAGGCAGCGAAGAAACGCAAGCGAGAGCAAGAGGGCAACGGAGAGAGTCAGGGCTCGACAACACTGCAGGAGCAACCGGTCAAGAAGCTGAAGACCGCAGACAAAAATGCCCAGCCGCAGCCGAAGCCGAAGCCCACTGAAAAGCTCACCGAAAGACTAGAGTCCGATAAGCTGCAGAACGTGAACCTGAAGAAGAAGATGAAAAAGCGGGCGCACAGAGCGGAGAAAAAGCAGCATAAAGAAGAGCAACAAGAGGATCCAGCATCCGAGGAGCCCGTCCAGACAGTCCAAACTATTCCCGACAAGAAACCATCGCCACTGGAGCAGAAGAAACCATCGAAGAGAGAACTGAGAGGCATAAAAGAGCAGACGGACAGCCCTTCTCAAGTGGCCCCAAAGGCAAAAGGTAAAGCGAAAGAGGCCCTGACACCTGCTGCACGCCTCCAAGGGAAGCCACAGAAAGTCGAGAAAAAGGATGAGGCGAGTGTTGATGAGGATGGAGATGTTAATGGCGTCGAAGAGGCCTGGTCTGATGTCGACGAGGAAATCACCAATGACGACGAGGACGAGGAAATGGCCGATGCAGATTCAACCGCTACTTCATCCGAGGGTGTTCCAGAGGTTCTATCTCCTCCTCACGATTCTGCATCTTCTTCTGTCTCCTCAGTCGTGCCTCTTGCGCAGACACAAACTGCCAAAGCCGCTCAAACCCCTGACACCAAGGCTGAGGAGTCTGCATCTGCTCAACCCATGGACACGGTTCAGACTGAAGCAGAACGCCAGGCCGCCAGACAGCGCCTTCAAGAACAAATATCGCAGTTCCGCTCACAGCGGAAAGCAGATGACAAACCTGTGAGGTCTAGAGCAGAGCTTCTCGCCCAGCGAAGACAGAAGGAGCAAGAAAGGAAAGCCGCAAAGAAAGAACAACGGAAGAAGGAAAGGGAGGAGGAAGCGAAGCTGCAAGATGAGGAGATGGCTAGGAGGTTCTCGCCAGGAGGTTCAGGCTCGTTGTTGGCATCACCACGATCCCCCATGATTGACGATGGCGGCAGCAACGCTTTCACTTTTGGCAGAATCGCTTTTGATGATGGCACTCAGTTTGACGCAGCCACCGGATCTGCCGCCGCGAACAAAAAGCACAAAGGTCCTGCCGATCCTGCCACTGCTTTGAAGGCTGCCCAAGCCAAGCAAGCAAGAGTTGCGGCTCTTGATGACCAAAAGAAGCAGAGCATTGAAGAGAAGGACATGTGGTTGAACGCGAAAAAGCGAGCTCATGGTGAACGTGTGAAAGACGACACCTCCCTGCTCAAGAAAGCCTTGAAACGACAAGAAAAGCAGAAGCAACGTAGTGGCAAGGACTGGGACACGCGTCTAGAGGGTGTGAGATCATCTCAGGAGGCAAGGCAGAAGAAACGTACGGAGAACTTACAAAAGAGAAAAGACGAAAAAGGTTCGAAGAAGACTGGGAAGAAGAAGGTGAAGAGGCCGGGGTTTGAAGGTAGCTTCAAGGGCAGAGCGGGCAAGAGCAAGAAGAGCTAGACTGTTCTTGTATCGAAGAATCACACCATATGTATTCGTTGAAAAGTTGTCGTTATGGTGTCTGGTATAGGTGCAGAGTTGGGCTTGGGACGAGTTAAGGTATACATACCATTTCCTGGCACTCACGCAACGTTGTCTGTCCTGGATGCATTACAGTACAGTACCGGGCATCGCCGTATCATCTTGACGACCTCATGAATCCCTGTGTCGTTTCCTCCCCCCGGTGTCCCTGTTGTTGCGCCTCGGACTCACTCTGCCTGGTGCCCGCGAGATGCCCTGGATCACACGAATAAGGTCGCTGGACGCTTGATGACCACCAGACACGGCTACCGCCTTCTCCGCCATCTTTTCGAATACCCTTGCTGTCCGCTCGATCACATCATCGTCGTTATGGAGACGCAATATCCGACTCCCAGTCCCTGCCGCTGCCACCCTGTCTCTGTTCCAACACACTATGCGCCAAGACTCGCTCCAGCTGTTTCTTAAATTCTAATGCCTCGCTCGCGTGTCGCTGAGCTTCAATTTCGCTGGCCGCTATGGCCTGGCGCAAATTCTCCTGCTCTGCCGGATGATCTGCAGCCTCTTGTTGTTGGCGTTGAAGCTGAGGCACGTTTTTCTGGATCGCCCGCTCCATATCGGCATCCCCTTCTACGTCTCTACGTGACGTCTCCTGGACTGACGGTCGGACCTCGTTAATTTCGGCCGCTTCTAGCGCTTCTTCGAGTGCCTGTGAGCCACCCATGGCGAGCATGGCACTCTCGGGATCTAGAGTCGGAACATCTGCACTGGCAGACTGAGCGGGATTCGCGGCGTGACCGCAGTTTTGGCGGGCCACTGTGTCCTCTATGTTCTTCTTTCGCTGTGCTTCCAGGACATCTTGCACCATCTCGTCAGGGTTGCCTTTTTTCTTCATGTATTTCTGGATCAGCTTCCACCGAACGATGACGTCTTGCTTCTCTGCATCGGAGCTCTGCAGCCACTCCTCGTACCCTTGAGCTACCCTGGACGCGACGATGTAATTTTGTACATTGCTGCCGAACAGCTTCTGCACCTCTTTTTGCACCCCCTTCATCGTATGACTGAGGATACCAGAGAAGCCTGCGAATGGCTTGGTTGCAAATCCCGCGACCCCTTTGCCGATTCCTTTGACAAAGCCGCTAGCACCCTCTTTCTGGGCGCCTTTCCAGGGCTGAGTAACCAGGCCAGTAACGCCATCGTACCAGCCGAAGCCAAACTCTTTTCCTACTGCCATGGCCCCGGACTTGAAATCGCTGACTTGCTCGTGGGGGCGCACGGTATCGTCTCCCCAAAGCTTAGGGAGATTGTGAAACCCTTTGGTCAAGCTCACTGAGATTTCCATAGGTGTCTGCACAAATGCCTTCATGAAACGCCCGAAGCCTTTGCTCGTGTGCACGCCGGTCTGACGCAGCATGTCATGGTCCTTGCCGAAGCCGGATTCATTCCGACTGTTGACTCGACTTCGACCGGTGTCGTCTTGTTTGAAACTCGACTGGCCTGAAATACAAGTAAGAGATCCCTGCAAATTCAGGCTTGTCTGACTTTGTTCTGGCGATCTTGGTGGAGCTGATCTTTCTCCCACATGTGAGGTCTCCCTTTCCCTTGTGATTGTCGGCACTGATTCTTGGGACTGCTGTCGGCGAGACCCAGTTGGAATGCGCAAAGATCGCAACGTCTCCGAGGGAACCTCGGCTAATCCCATCGCCATGCCGCTGAATGCCCTGAAACATGCCGCAGCCCCTCCGGATATTGGATCCCAAGGACCTTCGTCGATGTAATGTTCTTGTGGTCTATAGAGCTTCAATTCATGGAAATCTAAGAGATTCGCATTCGCCAAAGTACAGGTGGCAAAAGCACTCAACCTGACCTGGGTGCGCTTGATGCGCCACGCGGCAGGTCGAGATGGTGCAAGGGTGCAACGGAGTCGGTCAGCCTCGAGATGTTGATGGAACGACCGGGCACCCATATCGCTGCCTCGCTCCGCCGCGATCTTGCTTGCGAGCTCTTTGGCGCGTTCCAGGCTTTCGTGCTTCAGGCAGAAGTTGATGGCATTAGCTAGTTTGTCCGCTGTGAGTTGTTTGTGAGGGATCGGATCGGGGCCGGCGCCTGCTCGCGCGACCATGGCACCCCAGAAAGGCTGGTCTCCAAAGAAGGGAACGACTACAGTTGGGCGGCCTGCGGCGATGCCTGCCGCCGTGGTTCCTGCGCCACCATGGTGAACGATGCATGAGACGTGCTTAAAAAGCCAGTCATGCGGCACGTTGCCTAGCATAAAGACACCATCGGGGATATGGGGCCTGTCCGCGCCCATGCCTCCCCAGCCTTTAGAAAGGAGGACACGATGGCCAGTCTTCCTCACGACCTCGAAGATGAGCTCCGTCATCGCATCAGGAGCGTCTAGAACGATGCTCCCGAATCCTATATAGACGGGGGACGGACCGGCGTCGAGGAATGCCTGGAGATCAGGGGTAGGAGTGTAGTTAGAGGCCAAGTTGAGAAAGTAGAACCCGGAGATAGATACGTGAGGACCCCAGTCTTCTGGTTTAGGTATCAGGGCTGGAGACCAGCAGTAGGTGTGAGGGATTTTGAGACGCTGGAGCATCCCGGGGGCCCAGATCAGACTCACGGGATCCAAACCAAGACATTTCGCGCGAAACCGGTTGATGATATCACCTAGGCCTTGCCACGAGAGGACTTCGATCATAACATAACTTATGTAATTAGTGAGTTGACGGTTAGCATTGGATGACTGGATGTTGGCTAGCGGATGGGGAAACTCCTGGGTGGGAGAATATGGCATAGTGAACATGATGTGGAGAGGGATGCCCAGCTTCTCTGCGCAATGGATATGGGCAAAGCTTGGGGGGTTGGCGATGATGCAGTCGGCGACGAAGGGTCTTGCTGCAGGCTCAGAAAGGTCATCATCGGTAGCATCGTGGCCCATTCCGTCACCGGCTTCGTAACATGATCGCCAGCAGCCTTGAATGTACTCGGCAACATCTCTTCTTCGCTGACCAATATCTCCACTTAACAGAGTGCGAAAGCCCGGCATCAGGCTGGGATTCTTGACCATGAAGGCCATCAGTCGGGAAGGGTCGCCGCCAATGCTGAAGAATTCCAGGCCATTTTCCTGTACAAAGTCCTTGAAGGTGGGATGGGTCGCTAGACGTACACGATGGCCGTAGGTCTCTTTCAAGACTTTCCCCAAGGCAACGAAGGGCTGCACGTCTCCTCGCGAGCCCACGACCTGGATGACGATGTTCAAGGGTGGGGGTGGAGTCACTCCCTCCTCGCCTCCTAAGGAAGGGGGAGCATAGGGGGGAAGAGGCGGGTGACTATCTTGGACACTCTGGACCTGTTGACGTAAAGCGGGAGTAAAGATCTGGGACAAGCGGCGATTGAGCTGATTGATGCGGATGTTGACACGGCCGTCGTCAGTGACACAGGCACTGGTGCCCAGGCCGTCTTCGTCGTTGCGCATCTCGCCATAGATGTCGCCGTAAACAGGAGGGGGCAAGTCGTCCTCCGGGACAGCGGGAGTGACGAGGTCAGTCTCATGCAGGAGGGCCTCCTGTCTTGTGAGTCTTGCGGGATCGGTCTGGGCGGCAGTGGCAGCTTGCGCTTGCTGAAGCATGGACTGCTGCATGGCGATCCATCGGCCATGTCGGCCCTTTTTTGAGAGAGATTGCGTGGCCATGGGGTGGATAAGAGAAGGCAGGCTGAGTGAAGTGACGCGACTGCAGGGGGAGAGAGGTTCAGAGAGATCCTGTCATAGATGTGTCTCCACCTACTCGGATTCTGTCAATACTAGGGTGTGTGAAATGATCAGTAGGCTGAGCAGAACGAAAAAGCGTTCGATTTGGTGTGTTCTTGTATCTCATAAGGTCCAGGCAGCAGCAATAAGGTCATGGCTACGACTTGGCAGCGCCCAATCGGGGCGTACCTTACTTGCCATAGCCACAGATCAAGCCACGGACAACGAGAAGTCATAGATTCTCCTTTTGCTCACTCATCATGGCAGAACGTCCTCGATGCAGTTTGAGATGCCACAATGACATTTTCGAGGGGTTTACCGCAAATCTCTTGCGTTGTCAGTAAGAGGGAACTAGAGCTGGTCTCCATTGATCTTGATCTTGAATGATGCAGCAATTCAAGCAGACGTGCGCAGACTTTCGAAGCCTGAAAAACCGCACGCTGATCTAGAAAGACCTGAAAGAAGATGCGATGTGAAAGTTTCTAGCTGAATTCCAGATGTTGAAACTGTCCATCTCGTCTTGGATACGGTAGAGCCTGGATTAATGCGCTCAGCGGAGATCGGACCGGAGCGATGACCCACAGAGTCGTTACGAAGATCTGCCCTCAACACTTGTTCTGGTGAAGAGTTACAGCAATGAATTGTATAATGACTTGAGAAAAGAAAGAACACCTGAACAGGCCATGCGCCTAACCTCGCAGCCTCGCAACATACCCTTAGCCGGGACACGATTCTCTACAGGCGTTTAAAGGCGTCGCAGATCGCTGATGTGCTTGGTTGTACCCCTCGAACGGTCCAAGCCCACGCCAACAACCTTCTCTGTTTTGGAAGCACTAGGCCGTTCCCTAACCATGGAGGGCACTGTTGATCGATTACTCCTCGAAGGGAAGAAACATTGCTCGAGCTACTAGAATACTTGTGGGTTGAATAGGAACTTCAGGTTTCGCTTTCTACGATCAGCTGAACGGTGAAATCTTGCGGCTGGTCCAAGAAAAGTCCACAGAGACAAGCAGGACGACAATGCCAAGAGCCGAGGAATGCATGTTTCCGTGATATCCCCTCTTACGCAATTCATAAGACTACGTTGTTTTCTTTGAGATATAAGAACAAGCGGTGGTAGATGGGGGAATAAATAGAATATAGGCGGCACGTCCTAAGTGTAAACTCTAACATCTCAAGTTAGTATTCGCCTTTACGACCGCGTACTTTGACCAGGAGATCTCGGGATCCACACGTCCAGTTGCGGTCGAGGGTGTTGCAGGATAAGCGATGTTGGGCAAGTGCGCTTCAGTCATTACCGACTTGGCCTATCTAAACTTACCAACCTACACACCACTTACAATACACAGTTTACTACTCATATCAGTACTAGCCTTACAGCGAGGAAGCCGCTCACTGACGTGACTGGAGTTGCAGAGCAGCAACTACGGGATCTGATTTTGGGAGAATCGAATATATGCTGTGTACTCCGATCGCGTCCTGGCAAGGCAGAACACTCGCTAAGACCAATTTCTCTCTCCACTGCCACTGCCACCTAGTCAAAACAAGCTTTAAAAGGCACCTTGTCAGGCTGTCTCGAAAGAAAGTCCCGTACAATCAATGGTACCCTAGACCTATACACATGTCTCAGTGGTCCTTTCATGCAATCTGGCTGCGAGGATTTCTTCTTCAGGCCAAGAAAACCACTACGATAGTTTTCAAGGTATATCCCGCCGGTCGAATCCTGCCATATCGCGAGGCATAAGTGTCCCAGTGCTACATCGTACTCCAAGCCTTTCTACTTCGGCCGAGGCTCCAGTCCTGGCCAGACATGAGTATGGTTCACGAGTCAAATACCTCGTCACTCGCTAGTATGGCATGTCGATCAGTGAAGCCCCCCTCTCCGCCTTGCAGCACTGGCTGCTAGCTGGTAGTCCACGTTTGCCGTGGTTGGCGATCACAGCATTGCGCCAAAGCATTTACGGTATGGACTACTTTGCGAAGTGTGAGTCCCTCCAGGATCTCAAGCAGGCACTACATATTCCGCTTGAACGCCTTGATTGTTTTCAGCCTGACGCAGAGCCTTGAGTATTGTCCAACTGTTGTGCTATTAATCGTCTGATCTACCACCAAATCTTGCCACGGTTGACATATCGTATAGGTACACCACCCTCTACTCACTGAAAGTCTCTCCTGGCTGGGTCAACACAAGAAACCCGACCTGGAGCTAGTGGCAAGCTGATGGACAGTTGGGCAGCGCTTCGTTTAAGCTATGACAACACTAGTATTGAGTCAGGTGTCGACATGTCGACAACACCGGGAAGTTTTCCTCTCGGTGAATCTACATCAGCGGCTGTTGATATAGAGAAAACTCAAGGGAAAAAGCTCGAATTTACATGGCAAGAGCTGGGACCAGCCGACCGCTATGCCAATCAGAAAGAATGGCAGCAGAGCCAGGTACCAGTAATCCTCGCGAGCTTGCCCGAGCATGTCCTTGTTAGCCAGCAACTACATAACATCCTGACCTGGTCGTTACAACGCTTCGAAGCATTGACGCCCGAAGCCGCGAACTGGACGGGCAATCCGCTAGCGGACAACGCCAGCGGAGATGTAGACAAAGCCCACCAGATTAGTTCGACCAAGACTGATGCGGAGGAGGTACTGGCTTCTTCGTCTAAGGCTGGCGGAAGCGAAACATCGACCACTCTGTCGACAGTAAAGACCCGGCGAGCAAACCCACTACTGGCTCGCCTGAAGCAGCTCCGTCAAGACGTTGCGGCGAAGGTTGCATCCAAAGGTCAACATCCATCGGAAGCCGACAGCCCAGGCTCGAGGGTTGTCGCTGACATACCACAAGATGGAGAATGCATCAGCTGCTTCGATGATTGTGCCAGGGCAGACTTGGTCCGCTTAACATGCTCTCACGACTATTGCAAGCAGTGCGCGCGAGAACTGATACTGAACGCTATGACAACAGAATCCGCGTTTCCGCCGAAATGCTGTTTGACCGAGATACCACTCAAGACTGTGCTGGCCTGCCTTGACAACCAGCAACGAGACGATTACAAAGAGAAAGCTGCGGAGTATGCTATACCGGCGGGTCATCGATGGTACTGCCCGGAACCGAGATGCAGCAAATGGATAAGGCCAGAGAAGCTGCATCGTGAACGTCGATCGCATCAGACATGTCCTCACTGCAAGGCCAAGATCTGCAGCATATGCCGAAGTGTTGCTCACGACGGGGACGATGACTGTCCGCTAGACTTTGGGCTCAACTCCACTCTAGAAGTGGCCGAATCTGAAGGCTGGCGACGTTGCTACAGTTGTCGGACAATGGTCGAGCTGACCACAGGCTGCCGACACATAACATGCCGCTGTGGAGCAGAGTTTTGCTACGTGTGCAATGCAAGGTGGAGGACATGTCATTGCACAGAAGCCGACAAGGAAAGACGTATTGCATTGTTGCAAACGCGACGAGAAGAGCGAGTTCAACGACAGCAAGAACAAGACGCTGCTGCTCAGGCCGAGGCGGCCGAAATGGCTGAAGCCATCGCACAGATCGAGGAAATGGAACGTCAAGAGGACATCAGGCTTGCGGAAGAGGAGAGACAAAGACAGTTGGAGGAAGAGCTAATGCTTGCCAGACTCGAGGAAGCGCGACTCCTGGAAGAGATTGCGAAGCGCGAAGCAGAAGAAGAGACAGAGAAGATTCTCAGGCAAATACTACTGAACTCCTGTGAGGAGGAATGCCAGGCGTTGATGCGCGACTTGATACAGATCATCAATTTCCAACATGTTGCATTGATGTCGGAGCACGAAGCGAGACAGCAGTCCTGTATCCAAGAAAAAGCGAAACAACAAGCCACTGCATTAGACGAAAGCTCTACGATGGCTTCGTGGTTGCAAGAGAATATTTCCAAACGGAGACAAACCCTTCACACAAAGCAACGAGAAGAATGGGAGCATATATTGCGTCAAGCAGAAGAAGAGGAGGATGATGTGTTTATGCTGATGCAGATATATCTGAGAGACAAGCCTAACCGGGAGCAAAGAGAAAAGCGAATGCAAGATATCTTCCAGCAGCAACAGCAGGAGATGCAAGCGTCGCTCCAATCCAAACACGATGATGAGCGCCGCAGCCTTGAAGTTAGCATACAGTACGAGAGTGAAGGCCTACAGCTGGCCCAGCGCACTAGGCTTGAGTCGATCGAGGAACAATTTCAGTCGTCTCTGCGACGGCTAGGTTGGCACATTGGCTGCAACAGGCAATGGTTCGAGCTTGTTAGTACAAGACGTATCGGGATGCTGAAAGAGTGTAGGAGGCTGGTGCTGAAGCAACTCGAGGCAGAGCAGGACCCGGTCGGACTGAGCGAGGAGCAAGCAAAACACATCGGACCAACGCTGCCAGCCATATCGGAAGGCGGAACCGAATCAGCAGGCGTTAACAGCATCAACAGGCAAGATCCAAGCCAGCTTATACATTGCGAACCTACTCAGCCGCCATCCCTACCACCACCACCACCACCACCTGAGACGGCAGACCTCTACAGTCCAGATGAACGTGATGCGCCAGACAACGCAGCAGCATCTGTCCAGCAAACTCGCCCTCCGCTGGCGCCACGAAACATGCCGGTTCGCGATGGTGATTCTCAACTCGGCCACTCAGGCACGATTGTACGTCCAATACCAGGTGCGTACCCGACGTCTAGCACTGTCGCTCCGGCCACTTCGAAGCGAAGCAAAGGACACTACCTCAATGCTTTCGGACCACCAGCCATCAGGTCCCTTCCGGTGGTCACGAAAAGAAAGCCTCTCCCACGGCGTGACAGTACTGGATTCTCGCCGGTCTCGACTGGGAGAGAGATGTGCACCGCTCCTCGCAAGGAGGTCGAAAGCACATCCACAGGGCCCTCGATGAGACAGGGATCGGCTACAACTAGCGACACTCGACGCACGTCGCAGTCATCGACGTGGACATGTTTGGCGGATGAGCAGGCAGACGCGGCGTCGCGGGCTTGTACTATGGAGGCGAGCCTGGGCGTGAGAGTATCAACAAAGGCCGACGGCAGTGCCGGCAAAAAGGGGCGGGGCTTCTTCAGCAAATTTAGCAGTAGGAGGGAGCTCGGCGAGGAAGAGGTGCGGAGAAGGGTAAGCAGGTGTGTTGGGGATGGGTTTGGGGTGTGATTAATACTGAATTATGGATTGGGAACTGTGATTGAATTCTAGCATCGTAAAAACCTGATTCCTAGCTTCTTGCTGATACTCCGCTGAGCACGACTCAGGTGTCTCGTTCTAGAGTAGGAGTTCTCTATCTTCATTCTATGGACGATTGTGTCTGAAGACTCTCTGTGTGTTTCTGGGGCGGTATCCGATCCAACCATAAGGTGAATAGAGACTCTGCGATGAGCTGTTGTACACAAATGACTTACTGTACATATATAATTTTTGGGAGTAGTTGTTGTGGTGCATCGATTGCACATAGCACGTCATGTCTGCTTCAGTCCGGTAGATGGCTGATGAGTCTTGATGTTATCGTGTACTCGGTGCTCGGTAGCGGTGTCGTATAACTGGAGGGTGAAGGCTTCTGCTATTGGCATCTGGGAGAGAATGTTCCATTGTTGGCGTCCACTCGACAAGCAAGCCCAGGCCACGGTGAGCACAGCGGCATGTGGCGTGGCTGGTTGGAGATGGTCTCAGCCGTGTTGGCAACGGGCGTGTATTTGGGAGGTTCAGCGTGTGATGTCCATGCTATCAATTACAGGCGAATAGCTTTGTCACTGGTGTTATGGGCAGATGTTCTCTCTTCACTGGCGGCGGCTAAGTCTTCTTGACCTTGTCCTTGGCTTCCTGCTCCCGCTCACGCTCTCTTTCCTTCACCATGCGCTCAATGTCCTTTCTCATGGCGAGACCATCGGGTCTGTCGGAGATGAGAGGGTCGTGATGTTCGTAGTCTAACGTGCCTTTCTTCTGAGCAGCATTCACGATGGCCTGGGTTTCTCGGTCGAAGTGGCGTAACAAGTCCCTCTTCATGTCCTCAGAGACAGGATCCTCACCGCGGTCGATAGCATGTCTTGCGTATTGACGCAGTCTATACATGCCATACTTGTTGCCCCATTCCCACATGTCGAGCGGGGAACGCTTGGACCAGCCTCCTTCGCGCTGGACTAGGACTGCTGTGCTGAGAATCTCGTTGGAGTGGGTGCGCAAGCGGGGAGCAAGACGGTAGCGCCAGTAGAGGTCGGCGGTGAGGCCGGTCAGGTTGATGAACGGAGTCAGATGCAGTCTGTAGGCGTCGGGCAGCAGGTAGGTATGCATCTTGCTCTTGCTTTCGGGCTGCTTGTCGGAGCCTTGGAGGCTTGCCAGGCGTTTGGACCATGTGTCGACCATGAGGTCGACGTAGGTGGACTCTCGTTCTAGGGTCTTCTTGCGGTCCTGGGTGATTTGCTTGGGGATGACACAGGTCGCTGGGACGACACCTGAGCCGAGCAGAAGGATGACGAGAGGGGTGAATTCGCCGCAGATGGCCAAGACGAGAGCGAAGGGGCCCAGCTTCTTGAGGTCGCGGTTGAAGCGGATGAGGGTCTCGTACTCGTTGTAGGAGATGCGCTGGGGCGCGGCTGGGTTCCTCGCGGCCATGTCAGGGGGCGTGCCATTGAGGCGGCGCACTATCTTCTGCCTCGTCTTGTAGTTGGCATAGACATTCTTCATGCCCTGCCAGTAGAAAGCACCGTATGTTTTGCCCAGGCGGAAGAGGTACTTGAAATCCCATTTGGTAGGGTTCTTGCTTTGGGAGCTGGGCCAGGCGTAAGGATGCGGTGCTTCAGGCAGGTCGAGGGGTGCTGGCCGGGTGGTGTTGAGGTTGGGAACGAGGCCCTTGATGGCATATCTGGGCTCTGCTGAGATCTTGGGTCGGTCGACGGCCGTGGTGTTGTTGGACTGGTGGCGTCGTTGCTGAAATGTGGAATGGTGCAGGTGCAGAGTAAGATAGACTGGCCTCGTGCCATGTTGGCATGCAGCAAGAGTGCGCCGCAGCACCAGGTCTCGCATTCCAAAGGCAGCCAAGCAGGTACGACACTGACACACCTGCACAAGAAGGAGCGATGCGACAATGGCGGCTACCCAAGTATACTTCTGCCGCTCTCAGTGGTTGCATCATCGTAAATATTTCCTCGACGGCGACGCGTGCCGTGAATCTACCGCGACTTGCTGCCATCTGGCTTCAAGACATGCATCTGGACTAAGTTAGGGACACATGGTGCGGTGGAACGATCCTCGCACAGTGCAATAGTAATCCTGTTGGCCCATGAGTTGCCATTAGTACATGCACGGCCGGCATAGTCCCCTCCATTGACCAGAGTCCACGATGAGAGGCATTGCATTGGCAGGGCCAGCGCTCTTAGGGCTGCTGCCCTCTGTTCTTGCAGATGCCGCTTCCTCCATCAATGTTGCTCTCAAAGCCTCCTTCCCTTCCGCTCCCTACCTGATTGAACTCATAGAAACTGCCGCCCTCGAGAACGCGACTTCCTACTTCCCCCTCCTCGACCGTGTAGCCGACGGTGCTTTCTCCCACGCCCACACAGAGCAAGAGTTGTACGACTCCTTCATCCACATCTCCCACCAAGATGGCCACTTCAGAGGGCCCGGCTCGCTCTCCTCCTTCAAGCTCGCGCTGTCCATCCATGCTGCTGCCCCCAGGATCGAGGCACACTACCAGTACTACAACTCCACCGTGGCTCCCTCCATGATGGCTGCCCAGGATGCTGTTTGTCCCGTCTGGGTGCATCTTGACGGCCAACAGTATTGCTCCCCTGAGCTACAACGGGCACAGCAGCCTGTTGACAACGACAATCTTGAGCTCGAGTTGCCCTTCGATCGCACACTGGGCCCCTCAGACGCTCAGGTAGTTTCTACCCTCTACGCAGACATTACACATCCTCTGTTTGCGCAGTTCCACCAGACCGTCAGCAAGACTGCCAGAGAAGGCAAGACTGCCTACCGTGTCCGTCACCGGCCATCTCAGCAACACTCCCACCGTCCACTCTACGTGAGCGGATATGGTGTCGAGCTGGTTCTCAAGCGCACGGATTACATCGTTATTGACGATCGTGATGCTGCCCCTTCCAACTCTGATCAGTCCGAGAACGACGTCAAAGAGACTGCGACTGCTGATCTCAAGCCACTCACCAGTGCTGAGGTTTCCAAGCTGGGCATCAGTGCTGCTGCATACATCATGGATACTGAGGACCCGTTCTCTACTCTGCTCGACGTCTCCGCCAATTTCCCAAAGTACTCTTCCTTGGTGGCCGGCAGGAATGTTTCCGACCACTTCCTCTCCGAGCATAGAAAGAACCGTGAGCTGCTTCTACCTGGAGGCTACAACGCCATGTGGATGAACGGCTTGCAGATCCAGCATCGCGAGGTGAATGCATACTCGCTGCTTGATACCCTGAGGAAGGAGAGAAAGCTGATTAGCCGCCTACGAGATATTGGCCTGTCGTCTACAGAGGCTGTCGACCTTCTTTCACATGAAGTCCTGGCGCAGGCTCAGTCTGACGACCAGCCACAGCGATATGATTGGCGTTCCGATGGTGATCGCGACGACATCATCATCTGGCTCAACGACATCGAGAAGGATGCCAGGTACTCGAGGTGGTCCAAGAGCCTGAACTCCCTCCTTCAACGCACCTACCCCGGCCAGCTGCCTCAAGTTCGCCGCGACATCCACAACGTCGTAGTCCCAATCGACTTTCACAATATCAAAGACTTGGATCTGGTCGTCAACACCTTACAGACCCTCATCAAAAGGGCTTTTCCTATCCGCATCGGCCTTGTGCCCGCCAACGAAGAAGCCGCCTCTCAGGACGCTGCAAAATTGTCCTACCACATCTTGGACACTTTTGGCTTGAGCGCTTTGATTAAATTCTACCAGCAGCTTGTTGTGTCCAAGAAAGGCCTTGGTGCAATGCAAACTATCTTCGAATCCGTCACGACAGACACGCCCGCCAGAGGCGGGAAAGAGCTCCATGCTTACGCTGATGTGCTGAAGGACCAAGGTATGCAACACAGACTTGCTACCGTCGAAGCCTATCGAGCAAGACTGTCTCTACGCGGAAAGACGCCCCCAGTCCTGGTCAACGGTGTTCCTATCCCCCGCAGCGACAACTGGTTCGAAGTCTTAAGCCAGAGGATTTATAATGACCATCGAGCTCTGCAAGTAGCTGTCTACGAAAGAGAAGTCGATGAAAATGCTTGGGTCCCCGAGGTATTTCTGCAAAAGTCGTCATCTAGGCGGAACGCTCTCGTTATACCAGAAAGCTCGAAAGATATCACCGTCGCAAATGTAGCAGAGCTTGTTGCGGATTTTGCATCGAGTTTCACCCATTTGCCACGCATTAGAGGCGAAGAGTCTTCCCTGCTGAGCAGCAAGGCTCATATGCTGCTTGTACTTGATGTGGATGACGCCGAGGGACGCGCTCTGCTAAAGGAGGCTCTTGCTTTCCATGCGAAGTATCCAGAAGTGGAGGTTGTCATATGTCATAGCCAAAAGCCTGGAGAGCCTCTGTCAGGCGTCGCCACGGAGTTGTATCACATGGCTGGAGGCGCTGCAGAAGGGATCACCCGCGAGAGCGTGCAATCACTTCTCCAAACTGAAGGCGGATCTGTGCCACAGACCAGCGGTGATCAGGAAAAAGCTGAGGATTTCTGGCTTTCGCACGAAGACCTGATCAGGCGACTCGGACTCATCCCAGGTGACAATGGTCTCTGGCTTAACGGACGCATCGTTGGGCCCATCAGTTCTACCTTCGTTGCAGAGGACTTTGAGAGCCTGCTTTCCTATGAAGTCACCGAGAGAATTGCCCCAGTCACCACCGCCATCACTGCGCTGGCGCTGGAGGACAAGTTTTCAGAGCCAATCGACATTGCAAAGGTCACCGCTATTGTAGCTCGGTCACTAAAGTCGGACATACCAGAAGGTATTTACGAGACTGCCCAATTAATCCGCCTTGATAGATTCAAACAGTGGAAGAACGAGTCAACCATGATTCATACTAGATCGGACGCTGAGCCTACCATCCAGATTGTTGCAGCAATTGATCCGGCTTCGGAGGTTGCACAAAGCTGGACACCGCTTTTGAAGACACTATCAGAAATGGACGAAGTGGACGTAAAAATATTTCTCAATCCCAGAGAAATGCTCCAGGAGCTACCGGTTAAACGTTTTTATCGAAATGTGATCAGCTCTGCACCCGCGTTCGAAGCAAACGGGTCACTTGCAGTCCCTCAAGCTACGTTCTCTGCCATTCCTGAGCAGGTCCTTTTCAACCTTGGCTTGGTGGTGCCTCCTGCTTGGCTAGTCTCTCCAGAAGAGTCTATCTACGACCTCGACAATATCAAGCTGAGCAGCGTTCCTGTGGGCCAGAACGTTGATGCACTCTACGAGCTGGAGCATATACTCGTAGAAGGACATTCTCGGGATGCCACAAAAGGTCCGCCACCAAGGGGTGTTCAGTTGCTCCTGGGCACGGAGCAGAATCCTCATACTACAGACACGATCATCATGGCTAACCTCGGTTACTTTCAATTCAAAGCAAACCCAGGTCACTGGCAGATATCCCTCAAACCTGGTCGATCTTCGAAGATCTTCAACATTGATAGCGTTGGCTCAAAAGGCTATGCAGCACAACCAGGCGACGAAGGCAACCTGGTCACCCTTATGTCCTTCCAAGGCGCCACGCTTTTCCCTCGCCTCTCTCGAAAAGCTGGTATGGAGGATGAAGACGTACTGGAAAGTACTGGCTTGGCGGACACAGCAGCCAGCTATCTCAAAAAGGGTCAATCTTTGCTGTCATCCTTTGGGTTGGGAGGCAAAAAATCCTCTGCGTCCACTCAAGCAGAGATTAATATCTTCTCCGTGGCCAGCGGCCACCTCTACGAGCGCATGCTGAATATAATGATGCTCAGCGTGATCAAGCACACCTCCCACAGCGTTAAGTTCTGGTTCATTGAGCAATTCCTGTCACCCTCCTTCAAGCGCTCTCTTCCTTATCTGGCCGAACATTACGGATTTCAATACGAAATGGTCACTTACAAATGGCCCCACTGGCTTCGAGGCCAGAAGGAAAAGCAACGTGAGATCTGGGGCTACAAGATTCTGTTCCTCGACGTCCTCTTCCCAGTCGACCTCGACAAAGTCATATTCGTGGATGCTGACCAGATCGTACGCACTGATATGATGGAGCTAAACAAGGTCGACCTACATGGCGCACCCTATGGATTCACTCCCATGTGTGATAGCCGAACAGAAATGGAAGGTTTCAGATTCTGGAAGCAGGGGTACTGGGCTAATTACCTCGAGGGCAAGCCATACCATATCTCTGCCCTCTACGTTGTCGACCTGAAGCGCTTCCGAGAACTTGCCGCCGGTGATCGACTCAGAGGACAGTACCACGCTCTCTCTGCTGATCCGAATAGTCTAAGTAATCTGGACCAGGATCTGCCGAACCACATGCAACATAATCTGCCAATACATAGTCTAGACCAAAACTGGCTATGGTGCGAGACATGGTGCAGTGATGAAGCGCTCAAGACTGCCAGGACGATTGATCTGTGCAACAACCCGCAGACGAAGGAGCCAAAGCTTGATCGGGCCAGACGCCAGGTACCGGAGTGGACAGAATATGATGACGAGATTGCCGCCGTGTTGAGGACAGCCATGAAAGACGATGAAAAGGTCGACCTTACCGCAGGCAGTGAACGGCAAAATGACGACCTGTTCGAGAAGAATTATGTGAAAGATGAGCTATGAGGAGATGACCTATGAGCGTTGGCGAAGGAAAAGGCTTCATGATAGATAGATAGAAAGAATAGAATGTATAACATCTACAGTACTCACTGTAGCTACTGTATCGAGGCCCAGCTATCTATGCAAGCTTGATCGTGCTCCAAGCTATCGATACCAAGGCTGTCTGTACACATTCTTCACAAAGCATGTCGTGAGAGTCGTCGGCCACTCACTCATCATCGCTATCAGTCTCCTCATCAATGCCGCCCTGCGTCAACGCATCAGCCAGAGTCCTCCTCTTACTCACAGTTTGACTCTGACTCTGAGCCTGCGAACTCTGATTGTGCGACATGCCAGGCACGAATCTGGCCGCGATGCCGTTGACGCTCTGCCAGAAACTGCCCTGCGAGCCCGAGCCGTTCCTGGTGGAGTTGCGGTGTCGATCACGCTCGTCTGATGCGCGGTTCGATCCGGCCTCGGAGTCCGAGGCTGCGTCGGAGCTAGACCCTGAAGCAGAGCTTGACTCTGAGTCTGAATCTGACCCCGACGACGACGTGGATGGAGTAGGAGATCGCACCCGCGTATCACTCCGTGCACTGACGAACGAGTCGTCCTGCGGACTTCGGACGTCGATTGTATCATCGTGGTCACCCCGTGCCTCTCCGCTTTCATCCTCATCCTCATCTTCCTCACCCACCAGCATCCGTCCAAGCGGCGAACTGACAGGCCGTCTCCGCACTGACAGCTCCGGACTCGGGCGTTCCTCGATTGCTGAGTCCGGGACACGGCTTCGCGCGCCCGTACTCTTGCCCGTCGTGGTGCGTTGCGCCGAAGAGTTCGCTTGGGTTCCTGCGTGGAGTTGGGAGAGAGAGAGGCCGAAGTTCAGGTCGTTTGCGGGTGTTTGGGTTGTTGTTGTTGTTGTGGCGCGCAAAGGGTTCTTGGAGATCGCTGGGGTGCGCGTGGATTTCTGGGTTTGGCTTTGGGAGGACTTTTGAGTCTGTAGCTGTGATTGTGATTGCGCTTGTGACGAACTTTGGGGTGAGCTCTGATTCTTCTTGCCGCGTTGTTGAGACTGTGGTTGCGAGGCTTGGGTGCGTGGCCCTGAAGACTGAGGTGGAGGTGGTGTTGGGGAGCGCACCTCCATTGTGTCCGAGATGTTGTCTGACACTGGTTCTGTGTTGAATGCATTGGTGGCTACCTGGTTTTGGCCTGGTTCTTGCCCTTGGTCTTCGTCTGCATCTTCCGCATCCCGCATCTCGATGTCTTCGTCCATGTCCTGCTCAACTTTGGCGACACCAGTATCGCTCGTTCTCGCTCTCTGCTGCTCCAGCTCGTTGCTGTCTGATTCTGCTTGGTCGTCTTCAGGCGCTGTGTCTTCATTGCTTTCCGCCGCTGAGTCCATGTCCGCGTCGGCCTTAGCCTCAGTAGCTTGTTCTTCGTCATCGCTCTCATGGGGCTCTTGTTCTTCCTCTTCACTCTCCTCGTCGCCTTCTTCGTCTGAGTTGGTCACATATGTACTAGATTTGAAGGACTTGTTCACGAAAGAACGCCCTTGGCTTGCTTCCGTTTTCGGCGTCCCGTCGTCCCCAGCAAGTCTTTGAGATAACTTGCTCGGCGTCCTCAGTGCTTTTGCTTTCTTTGGAGCTTTCGTCGCTTTCGCTTCGGATTTGGGTAGTTTTGTCGCCCTTCCTGGAATTCGCTCTTCGAGCGGGACTTTCGTGAATTTGCCGTTGATCCGTCGTGTAGTGTTGACACGCCACCGGTTACTGCATTGCTGTCCGCTTCTGCCATTGCCAATCTTCAAACTGATAGCATGCCAAGGTATGTTCAGGCTGTCGTCACGTGCGGTCGTGCCCTTGGACTCCGCGTACGCTTCGACCTCCTCTTCCAGGCGCTTGACTTCTTCCTCTGACCACTCGCCTTCCTTGACCTCTTCGCCGTAGTTCAATTTGTTTTTCCACCGCTGCGTGACAGCATCCGCTGTTCTCCCCATCATTTGGGCGATTTCAACCCATTTCGGCCCAAGCTGGTTCACCAGACCCCGCAGCTCATCGTCGTCCTGTTTGGCCCAGGTTGTGCTCTCCACATTCTGAAAATGTCGTTCTCGGAAGCGGTTCATGGAGCGTTTGTCCCGGTTGGGTAGCTGTTCACGGTATTCATTCAGAAAGTCTGTCCTAGTAATGAACTTATATGGCCACTGATAACCACCGGTTCGGCGCATAGATGCTGTCATCATGTTATTAAATTCGGTCGGAGTAAGGTCATGCTCTGAACAGAAGGAATCGCGCCATGAGAGTAAGGTCTGGACTTCTTCCTCTGAGAATTTACCTGTCCGACCTGAGCCCGATGTTGAAGCTTGGGCGCCGCTGTTGCGCGGTTTCTTCTTTTTTGTTTTTGCAGTATCAGTATCAGTATCAGAGGCTGCTTCATCCTGAACTCGCGGTTGCTCCTCACTGGGTGCCTGGTCCTGGAGGCGAGCTGCCATTTTTGACTTTCTTTTCGGCTTCGGCTTCGGCTTTGAAGTTAGACTTGAGGTTCTGCGAGCTGTGGTCGTTGCTTTGGGGCGGTCTGAAGAATGAGTTTCTGACTCGTCCGCGACTTCTTGGTTATTGTCCTTCCGTGCCTTGCCCTTGCCCTTGCCCTTGCCCTCCTTTGTCTTTCGTCTTGCCGTTCGTTGCTCTTCCGAGTCCTCGACCACTGAATGCTCTTCGTTGTCTTGTTGGGGTTGTACCTGGCTGGGCCGCGACTTCGAAGTTTTGAGTCTCTGCTTAGGGAACGATTGCTCTTTTACCTGTACCTGGGGCTTCGCCTTTTGTCTCGGCGGCACATTGACAGTGACCTTCCTCGAATCGCTTGACGAAGGTCTCGCAGACGGACTAGAAATAGATCTCGAGCGGGAAACAAAGTCATCCATGGAAGACTGCCGCCTTACAGCCGGTTTGGGTGGCGAGGGTTTAGCTTGCCTGGCGCTTGTGGCCGATGACGGTCCGGCAGGGTCTGGAGTGAGCGCGTCCAGCACTTGCTTTGTACTCTTCTTTCGCGAGGCAGCTTCAGAAGCTTTGCCCTTGGGCTTCGGTAGCACCAAGCGCTTGACAGGCTCGACGTCGGGTTCTTCAGCGCTTTGAGAAGTTCCTTCCTTATTCCCGTTCCCGTCGTGCATCTCGACGTCGGAATCGGATGCGTCGCTGGTGGCGTCATGGACCGGCACAGAGGCTTTCGAGCTCTTCCCATTTGGTACAGGCGATTCCTCTTGCTCACTCTCCTCCACTTCTGGCGATACGGAGATGTTTTGTTGACGAGCTCGCTTACGAGAAGGGAGGGCTCTGGGCGATGGTGATGAAGGTAAAGGACGTTTTCTCTTGAGACCATCTGTATGACGGGTGGGTTCAGCCAGGGGAGAAGCACGAGACCTTACCGGCGCCGCTTCCGACTCACTTTCTGATGTCGATGTTGTCTCATCGCCACTGGCATGCTCCCGAGGCGCATCAGCTCTGGCCTCGACAGGCGAAGTTGGTGTGTTGGTTGTTCGATCATCAGGCGGGCTCTCGTCTTCCGATTCTGTCTCGGACTCAGCAGATGTACCAGGGTCGGACACCGGGGCTGAAGCTTCTGGCGCTGTCTTTGATTGGGGCTTCTTGCGGCGAGAGTCGTCATCAGGTTTGACTTGGCCATGGGTTGACATGTGTAGTGGCCGAGGCACCGAGACCTTTTCACGCGAGGCAGCATTTGTGATGGGCTTCAAGCTGTGACCAGCTCTGGCCTGCTGCTTGCTCAGGATAGCCTTTTCGCCAGGATGAGACTTGATGTGTGCTTGATACAAGTCATTCCTGGAATAGCCCTTGCCGCAGATGGTACATTTGAACTTGTCAGCATTGACATGCAGAGCAGCGTGGCGCTTTGCACCCTTTGACTCGCTGAAGGTCTTACCACAAACGAAGGGACATTCGAATCGCCCGTCAGGTAGCTTCGTCGGAGCTGGGATAGCGATGGAGTCTGCAGCTGCTCGGTCTGAGGCCAGGCGCGGCTTATCGAGCTTTGTAGGGTGTCCATTGGCCTCGGACGGGTGGGTGTCCGACATGGCGTCGTCCTCGGTAGCATCCTCGGTAGCATCCTCGGTAGCTTTGGTTGTTTCGTTCGCAACTGTTGGCAACGACTGGTCTTTGTCGGGTTTTGTAGCCGTGTCCTCACTGGCGGTGTCGACGTCGGAGCTCGCGTCACCAGCAAGACTCAAGGCATAATCACCAAACATCTCGGGTTCCTTTTCGTAGACGATCTGCTCTTCTTGCGACATGGTCGGTCTGAGGTGGGTGAGGCTCGGTGGCACAGCTAGATCCGAGTCTGCATTGGACAGTGACCTATTGGTGTTGCTGGTCGTGGTCGCATCGCTGGTCGTGGTCGCATTGTCGCTGAAGGAACTCCTGCCCGGCTTCGCGCCTCCCCTCCTGCGCCGCTTCTTCTTCGCTGATGAGCTGCCTTCGCTTGGAGCATCGCTGCTGTGTAGCTGTTGTCCGTTCGGCGTTGCGACGGGGTTCGAGAGGCGGGCTGGCCGGGCGGGTGGTGGCATGAGCTTCTGGGAGGAAGGCGTAGCTAGAGCTGCGACTGGGGGGTTCCATGATTGGGACTGCTGGGAGGAGGTGCCGTTGGGCTGAGCCGACTTCTTCGCTAGCTTAGCCATCGATGTATAGCCCTCACACGAGCATAACCAGTTGTTCGCTGGAGGGAGTTACAGTCGCGCTCGGTCGCAGCGTGTTGTGGCCCAGCAAGGTCGCGTTGCTTGCTGAGGATGACCGTCGCAGGTAATGCGCATGGTGAGACTGGGCTGGACGGCGGTGAGACGCGTTCACTGCAGGCTTCACTGGAGGAGGGTCGAGGGCGCATCAATTCGACCTGCACAACGGCAACTTCCGCTCTACACAAATTAATTTTATGACGTCGCGTTCAATTCACTTGTGGCAGGCGCGTCTGCGAGCACATGCCTCCATGAGCACGTACAAGCACCATACTCATGTACTCATGGTCATACAATGACTGAACACGATATATGATCTACACCCCAACATGGTCCTCTTAACAACCACACCAACCATTCTCGCCGCCATCTCCTCCCTTCCCTCTGACTCTCTGCCCTCTCAGTCCCAATCTCTCCCAACCAGCACCGACAGCCCCGTATCCCACACCACCCTCCTCACCCTCTCAGCATGTCTCCGCAAATCCAGCCCCTCCTACACCCTCAACACCCTTCTGCGCGGCACCAAGCCCTACATCGCCCCTCCCCCGCCCAAGCCTGAACCGTCGGATGAATACAAAGTCCTCATGGCACGCCTGCGCGCCGACCAGGAACGAAGAGAATACCGAGCCATGGTCGCCAAACAAGAAGCCGAGTCCCTGCAGGCGCTGTCGGGCCGCATAGGCATCGATGGGAACGAGGAAGAAGGCAAGGACGACATCAGTCCCAGTCTAGTCTTGAACATCGTGCTGAGCATCGTCATGTGTGCCGGTGTTGCCTTCCATCTGACCAGGTGGTGGCCGAACGATGGTGTACGTGTGCTGGTGAGTTTGGGCACCGCCATCGTCGTCGGTATCGCTGAGGTGACCGTCTATGCCGCTTATCTGAGGAAGGTGGAAGAGAGCAAGAGGTTAGAGCTGCGGAAGAAGGAGAGGAAGGTGCTTATTGGCGAGTACACAGGGCCCGGCGACGATGGACACGCCCATGTCTGGACTGGGAACATGGGTGAAGTGGAGAAGACCGAGATCTGGGGAAAGGGCGTGCATGGCGGCATGAGGAGGAGGGTCAGGGAGAAGTGGGAGAAGGAGCAGGAGCAGGAGCAGGAGCAGGAGCAGCGCAAGGCATCGTGAAGCATCCACTATCCTGGCCCCTGGCTATAGCTGCAACACTTCAGACAAAGTTACTCAATGCTCATCTCTTCTGCCCACTACCGCCGGAGCTCCCCATGCCCGATCCCCCAGACCTGTCCTTCTCCGTGTCCTTGCTGCTGCTACGAATGCCAAACCTCCCAGTAAGACTGTATTTGCTCTTGTTCCCTGGTCGTGTTTGCTCGCTCGCACCGGGCGCATCGAAGCCTCGTTCCGTCCGGAATGAAGACCTCTGCTGTCCGGCGGTCGCTCCCGCACTCAGAGGCTGCCTGAGACCTGGCCCAGCTCGGCCTTGTTCAATACTCAGCCGACTGCTAGGCCGCCTCAGTTCGAATGAATGCCGAACACTCGCACTGCTTGTTCTACCTGTCTGCTCTTGAGAGGCGTCGGCTATGTTGGCCTCTCTCTTCTGCAGTTCCGTCTCAAATTCGTCTTCACCCCTCAGCAGCCTCTCATTCCTACGTCTCGTCTTTTCTTGTGTGCCTTTGAACTTGTCAAGGAGCTCACTCCATTTCACCTCGCCCGTCGTGTTGATGCCACCTGCTTCCCTCCGTCCGGCTAACCGGCCGACGGTAACTGTAGATGATCCTTGGATGTTCGACCCTGCTGCAACACTATTCGCAAAACATGTTAGCCATACATGTTAGCCATCCAAGAACACTGTTCATAAGGCTTGGGGGGAGGGAAAGGGAAGGGACAGCTCCTTCTCGACCGAGCGTCGACGCATATGGTTGGGGCAAGGAAGATTCCACGTTGGCGAAATCTAGGCAGATACGTACGATGGTCTTGCCGAGGTTGGCATCGGAGGCGGCGTGTGCAGCAGAGCGATCGCACTGACACTGTTGAGTCGGTTCTTCAAAGCGGCAAATGCTGACGACTGTGGCAACAGCATGAGGAGGCCGTAGAGGCACTTGTAGAGGTAGGGATATTTGTCAGGCTCAAGGAGCTGGATCCTCAAAACTGTCGTTCTTGTTAGCAACATCAGACACGCCAAGAAGATCCTTACATGTGAATACTGGACTTTCCAGCAGCTGGACTAGCTTGTCGATCTGTATGAGCATGTTGACGGTCATTTCGAGATCTGCAAATATCTGCAAAAGACTGTACGCTTGCTCGTATGCTTGCGCCAATAAGCACAAGGAGAAAGTCGCCACAGCGTTGTGCGACCATGCCTTGAACAGAGCCACGAAGAATGCCTGGCCATCTTTCGTGTCCAGGTTCCGCAGTCTCTTTCTCAGCTCCGCCAACTCAGGTGCCGTGATAAGATTGTTGTTGAGATTCTGAACCATTATGCTCGAGAACTCGATGTCTTCATCTTTCTCAATGCAGTCAGCGAACGTACGGTAAATCCTCTCGGGTTTGAGGTTGATACACAACTGCCGGATGATGAGATTCCCTCGGATCTCGAGCAGTTTGCGATCTGTAGCGAAGAGTTGTAGCAATGCAACCATGAATGACGAGAAATAATTGTCTTCGCTGTTCTTGGATAGCTGTGAAAGCAATTGCAAGTCTTGAGTCACCACCGCCTCGGCCGGGTCAGACAGTGTTTTTAGCAAGACGGGGAATGTGCCGTCGTTCAATGCAAGGACCTTGCTCGGTGCCTTTCTGTGAAGTAGTCGGAGCCAACTGATAGTGGCGACTCTTGTTTCTTCGCGTTCGTGTAGAAGCTGGAGCTGTAAGACTCGGACTGCTTCAGTGTAATCGAGTCCTAGCTTGGACGCATCCGAGTCCGTGGCTTCTACTTCCTGAGACTCCTCGTTAGTCTTCTGCTTATGCGTTGACTCCTGAGGTACCGGTAGAGCCGTTTCCGATTCTGCAATGGAAGCTATGGATTTCTGATGAGCATGAGCGGATGTCGGTGCACTGCTCGCATTGGCGTCTCTCGGAGACGCATCTTGGGCGACTCCAGCCTCGTTCTCGTCCTGATATGCGACCACATAGTCTATCAACGCTCGATTGACGCTGACAGCTTGTGCTCGAAATTGCTCCGATGACGAAGCTAAAGCGGGCAACACCTGACCCAGCAGTCTCGGCACAAATGCCAGAATGTCATCTGAGGCGACTTCGAAGAAGGTTGCAATCCATCGCAGGGCCACCACTCCGATTTCTTCTTCCTTCTGCTTTGGCAGACCATCTAGCCGAAGCACGGAGGACGAATCTTTGTTCGAGGAAGGGTCGACGAACTTCAAGAGTATGTCGAGAATTGCAGCGTGATCAATCTCGACATCCTGGCCGGGTATCCAATCGCCACTAGAATCTTCGTAGCCGCTTTCGTCACTGGCTGAACCGTCAGCCACAGCATCCTCCCCCTCAGTACTGCCGTCGGGGGACTTGGTGGGCGCTTGACTCTCCGAATCTCGTCTTCGACTTTCTGACTGACGGCTTCGCCTGCTCTCTGTTATGCCTTTCTTGACCTTAGCTATCTTCACAATCTCGGCGAGTAGTCTTTCCAACAATCCCTGGGTTGCAACGTAAACATCTCTGTTTTGGTCACCCAAAAATTTCAGCAGTCCTCCGAGGAAGGACGGCAAGTAATGCACGAGCTCGAGATCCGGGATCGTATCCAGTAATGACAACCACGCGACAAGAAACTGCCTTGTGAAAGGGTTGAGGACGTGTATACGCTCTTCCAGTAATGGTATGAAGTCAGCAAGGGAGAATGCTGGTTTCATGTCGTTGCTCGACTGCTGCGACGCTCGTCCGTCTCGATCCTTCTCCTGTTTCCTGTCGTCGAAGTTGAGTATTGACACATAGTGGGCTGCGGACTCGGACACGATGTCCTTGATCAGTCGATCAAGAAGTTCAGCGCCATTTTTCACGGACAGCTCCGAGTCTCCAGAGAGCTGCTTCTCCTTTAGCTTCTTGACTTCTATGTAGCGTTCTGCTGGAAGCGTCATTACCTTGCAAAGAGCGTCGAATATCAGATTAAAGAAAACCAGGACTTCGCCCTTGGCCACCTTGGAAATGTTGTACATAGCCTCACAGGCATAGTACCTAACCCTGGCATCTTGGTCCGTAAAACAAGCAAGGACAGGTGGGACGATCTCCGGGAGATATCTTGCGACTTCATCCTAGACACCATCAGACAAATAGAAGTCGTGGTCTGGCATTGAACTTACTGATCCCAGTGCTATGGACGCAGCGGCCAAACCTATAAGTCCGCCGTTGCGTGCATGTGGCTGATGAACGGCGTATGCATATTCATGGCAGAGCTGATCCACTATCTTTCGTATTCTATCATGGTCCTGTTTCGACAGTGAATCGCGGATCAATTTTTCAAGCCTAAAGCGATCAACACAAGTCACTACCTCGTACACAGTATGCTTACTCAAGTGCTCCTGTCTTGCGTTTGTCATAGAGCTTATCTGTTAGCAAGCGCTGGACGTTGGCGTCCATGATTTGGTGTCGGGCTCAGGACCATTGGGTTCAATCCACGATTGTGGTGGTGACTGTGCTTTTGACACTCATACGCAGTACTTATCAGCCAGGCACCACGTTAAGTTCTCACGAGCCCAGCTGTTGGCAACGAGCAGCCGATGTGCATGGCAATGCACTGGAGGTTCGAGGATGTTTCGAGCACCTGGTTGTTACTGCCAAAAAAGGAAAGGTCGTGCGGGAAGTCGCGGCCAGGGAGCCCTGTAACAACAAACAGCTGGCCGCACGCAAAGCCTAGTAGACTTGTGCCACAACAGAGCCAGTAGCCCTCCTATATGTGTTTAAAAATACCGTGGCGTCACAAATATATTACTCCCACCGCTGGTGGGCGATGCTGTGATATATAAAGTGTCTATGGCTCATCCAGCTGGCTTGTCGAATGTTGCGTTCACATGCGAACACTGCTTACAAATGCTTCGTAGCAATTCCTTCGCACAAGCGTATGAGCTCGTCCCGGCCTTCATTCTTCCGTGCGAGACTCCCAGCATGTATCGCAGCCTCAGGTATAGCGAGGCCACCTATGCTAAGGCCTGACGATCTGAATCGAGCGTCGTGGCGATGTGATAGTCCGATCGTCTTGTGAATCAGGTTAAACTTTCGCATGCGGCAGGAGTCCTAATCAACGTCATACGAGTTGACCGGTTCCCTGGACGATACTGCCTATGGTATTTAGACGCCGCCGGATCGTTTGATGTTAAGAATCTTCTGCTCTTTGCACTAATCACTTGTCAAGAATCACCTCTGCCGTGGGAGAATAAATCGTCCCTTGAACTGAAATCTCACACCAATCATGACATCCCTTCTGAAAAAGCCTGCCTTGGACCCCAGGTCCACAACAATACTAGTCACTGGCGCATCAGGTCACATCGGCGGACACGTTGTCAATGAAGCACTCAAGCTCGGCTACAAAGTGCGCGGTACAGCGCGAACGCAGGAGAAATGTGAGGTCACACAGAAGGCCTACAACAACCCGAACTACAGCGCTGTTGTCGTCAGCGACTTTGGTAAGCCATCCCAGGAGATCGAAAATGCTGTCAAGGGCGTAGATAGTGTCATAATGGTCGCCTCGGACACGACTTTCAACGACGATCCGGAACAAGTCATCGGGAGTGTTGTTGCAGGCGTGGAAGCATTCCTGCGGGCCGCGGCGAAGGAAGAGAGCGTGAAAAGGTTTACGCTTACGAGTAGTTCCACGGCGGCGCTTGTGCCGAGGCCAGGTGTCGAGCTAACGGTCGAGACCGATACTTGGGATGACGAGGCCGTGGAGGTAGCATGGAAGAGAAGAGGGCAGTCCATCGGAGTCAATTCCTATCCTTTTGTGGTTTATGCTGCAAGTAAGACTGAGGGGGAGAGAGCGATGTGGAAGTTTCTGGAGAGAGAGAAGCCGGGATTCGTTTGTAACTCGGTCTTACCGAATACAAACATAGGGAAAGTATTGGAAGGAGGTAGTACGGGAGCGACTGGAGCGGTGATGATCAACTTGTTTGAGACGGGCAAGAAGGCTGAGTTCATTGTTCCACGTGAGTGTTCTCGTTCTTGCAGGATTGGATCTGCTAACATGAGGTAGAATATTACATCGATGTCATCGATGATGCGAGACTGCATCTATGTGCTGCGGTGCTGGATGACACTCTGGAGAGGGAGAGGATCTTCGCGTTCGCAGGACCATTCAACTGGAACATGGCGGTCGATGCTATTGGCAGAGTAAGACCTGATTGTAAGGCGAAGTTGGAGAAAGACCCGAATGAGCAGGAGGATCTGAGTAAAGTGCCGAATGAGCTTGGTGCACAGTTGTTGAAGAAGTGGTATGGGCAGGGAGGGTACAAGAGTTTCGATCAGAGTTTGAAGGAGAATCTGGAGCATTTGTAGGATGTCGTTGGTCGGAGCGTATAACATGGTGAGAAGGACAACACTGGCTACGGGTAGAAAACGAGTTGGCTGATGATAATCTTCTGGAGCATATCAGTGTCCCGAAGAAAGAGATTGATTGTCTGCTATCTTCGCTTCCGACTTGCTCACAGCTCCGAGTCAGGCACGCAATGATGGTGTCAGATTCTCAGCGGGCACCTTTGTCTAACATGGGTGACAACACTTTCATTGCCTCCTCATATAAGTACCACTATCGACGTTAGAATAGGCGCGCCTCTCTGGGAACGGACTCACTTGAACAGCATTGACGATGAATGCTCTGAGACTACAGACGCCAAGGCCACGATAGAATCCAACTATGCCTTCCGCACGAAAGATGTCTCTTGCTATCTGGAACGATGTTTTCTGTTGAGCGCGCGCCTGTTCCTGGCCAAGAAGAGGGGCTGTGAGCTCGTCAACCACTTGGCTTTGTGTTTGAACTCGTGTTTTGACTACGTCCAGCGGGAAAACACTAGCCCACGTTACCACACCCGCTATTCCACCCGCAATGAGCACATCAGAAGCCCTGGGCTCTGCAAAAGGGTTAGACTGCCGTGAGAGAAGTAGTCTCTTTGACAGTTCATATGTCCAGAAGTACCAGGCATAACCAAAGGAATCGCGCATGCTAGTGATTGTACCTCCTTGATATAAACCTCTAATGCCTTGCTGCTTGAGCACATTCACAGTGGTCGCGTATGTAGACGCCCCACCATCAATCTTGAGCTGCGTCCGGCATTTGATGAGTTCCGACGGCGCGGAAACCACCCAGCAAGCAAGTCCACCCACGGCGCCAGCCAGCCAGATCTTGTCCAGGTCTACACCGGCAAGCTTGGTAGGGTCGAATACCGAAGGCTCCATAAGCTTCACCGACCGGTTGTAGGTCACGAAAAGAATCGAGTTGAGAGCGCCATAGCCCAAGATAGGAGCTGCCGCTCCTCGAAACAGGTTACTGAACTTCTTGAATCCTGCTTCTTGAGCTGGTAGTGCTGGAGATGTAAAAATGCGGTTACCTGCCTGAAGCTCTGTTTTGACGATATCCAGTCTGTTACCAATGCATATGCCGATGGCGCCTGACGCGTAAGATGCACAGAAGTCTGCAGACATGGCCGAGTAGCATCAGGCGTGTACGCAGCGAAACAGTGATCCAGACTACACGTAGTTGTTAGGTCACGTGCAGAGATGTAGTTTCGCCGACAGGAGGTTATCGATAAGAAAGCACGTGACTACGTGTCACTGACACTTTGCGCGACTAACGCGTATCTCGCGTCAGACCTCTCGGCCGCCACTGCCCACTCGTGAACCTGCTCTAGTTGGGATAGACGATATGTACCTCCGTACAAGCTTGTATTTCTTGTGACCAGTACTGGTTGTGTCAGAGGGCGTTGGTGTTTGTCAGAATCAAAACACAGCATGTAAGATGCTCGCATATGTCTATTGCCACATGTTCTAACTCATGGCAGGATCAGAACTAAAGTGATTGATGTCAACACGAACAAGGAGAATCTACCACCAAGCGCACGAGCCGGACGACTGACTGCCAACTCGACAGCTGCTCTTGATCGGCTTAGTAAGCCTTTCAAGTGCCCCGGCTCGCAAAATGCCAGAAAGTCGACTGGAGAACCAACGAGGAAACGCCGGAAAGTGAACTACTCGGAAGAGGCTGGGGCAGGTGATGACAAGGACGAAGGCTACGCAGACGGCAACACTGTCGTAGCGGTGAAGAAGTACCCTGTCTTCCAAGTCAAGGACAGGGACACTATCTTCCGGGCGCGGTTTGCAGTCCCACTGGCTGACAAGACATCGGGTGGATGGGACCCTTCAAGACCGGCCCCTAGTCTGGGCATGCGTCGTGGAAATGGTTTCGTCAACAAGCCTCTACACGATCCAAGCGGCGAATTTGCCATAGTGCTCTATGACCCTACCATCGATGAGAAGCCGGACCCAGCAAATGAAGCAGAAAAGCCGGAGACAGAAAAGCCCAAGCTGGATGAACCAATTATGCACAAGAGTCTTGCAGAAATACTCGGCATCAAGAAGCAGGTCGAAGGAGAAGCGCCCAAAGTGCCGGTCGTCATTGATCCTCGTCTAGCCAAGGTACTCAGACCACATCAAGTCGAAGGTGTCAAGTTCTTGTACAGATGCGCGACAGGTCTGATAGACGAAAACGCCAGAGGCTGTATAATGGCAGATGAGATGGGTCTAGGCAAAACCCTGCAGTGCATCACGCTGATGTGGACGCTGCTGAAGCAATCACCCAACGCTGGGAAGGGGACGATCCAGAAGTGTGTCATTGCTTGTCCGGCAAGTTTGGTAAAGAATTGGGCGAACGAGCTTGTCAAATGGCTCGGACCAACTGCCCCGACTCCCTTTGCCATTGACGGTAAAGCTTCAAAAGAGGAGCTGACTGCACAGTTGCGGCAGTGGGCCATGGCGTCAGGCCGGCAAGTGACTCGGCCGGTCCTCATTGTGTCCTACGAATCCTTGAGACTCAACATTGATGAGCTGAAAGACGTCAAGATCGGTCTATTGCTTTGTGACGAGGGTCACCGACTCAAAAATGCTGACAGCAATACTTACGTCGCAATCACTGGCCTTAATGTGGACAGGAGAGTAATTTTGTCTGGGACGCCCATCCAGAATGATCTTACTGAATACTACGCCTTACTCGACTTTGCCAATCCGGGGTACCTGGGTACCAAAGCAGATTTCCGGAAGAAGTTTGAGTTGCCAATTCTGCGCGGCAGAGATGCTGGCGGCTCTGATACAGACAAGCAAAAAGGAGAAGCAGCCAACTCCGAATTGAGCGGTCTGGTCAAGAAGTTCATCATTCGGAGAACAAACGATATCTTGTCGAAGTACTTGCCGCGCAAATATGAGCATGTTGTGTTCTGCAACCTATCGCCATTCCAGATGGCACTATACAACCACTTCATCCAGAGCCCGGACATCAAGAGTCTCTTGAGAGGCAAGGGTAGCCAGCCACTCAAGGCCATTGGCATCCTGAAGAAGCTCTGCAATCATCCAGATCTTCTTGATCTGTCAACAGACCTCCCTGGGAGTGAGAATTGCTGGCCTGATAGCTACGTGCCCAAAGAGGCTCGGGGCCGTGACCGCGACGTGAACCCTTTCTTCTCCGGCAAGTTCATGGTCTTGGAGAGAATGCTCGCAAGGATTCGTCAAGACACAAATGACAAGATCGTACTCATCAGCAATTATACCCAGACACTCGACGTATTTGAGAAGTTGTGTCGGGCTCGATCATACGGCTGCCTACGTTTGGACGGGACTATGAATGTCAACAAGCGGCAGAAGCTGGTCGACAAGTTCAACGACCCCGAGGGAGAAGAATTCGTCTTCTTGTTGAGCAGTAAGGCAGGAGGATGTGGTATCAACCTGATCGGTGCAAACAGGCTGATTCTCTTTGACCCCGACTGGAACCCCGCTGCTGACCAGCAAGCTCTGGCTCGTGTCTGGCGTGACGGTCAGAAGAAGGATTGTTTCGTTTACCGATTCATGGGGACGGGGACAATCGAGGAGAAGATCTTCCAGCGGCAGTCTCACAAGCAAGCGCTGTCTTCCACTGTTGTTGACTCGGCTGAAGACGTTGAACGACACTTTACTGCCGAGTCTCTTCGTGAACTGTTCCAGTTCAAGCCATCGACCACGAGCGACACTCATGACACTTTCAAATGCAAGCGTTGCAAGCCAGATGGCACACAGACGATCAAGGCGCCGGCAATGCTGTATGGAGATACGAGCAGCTGGAATCACTTTGTCAACACTGGCGAGAAGGGGCAGCTAGGCAAGATCCAGGATCTGTTGTTGAGACAGGAGGCATCGGAGGACGCTGTGAGCGCTGTCTTCCAGTATATCAGCCATTGATCGGATTAGACGCGTGGCGAGGCTTGTGAATCAGCATACACAATACATTGTATCGATCAATAGTACAAGTCACAGGACAGATCTCACAAACCGCGGATCCGTATTTGACCACATCAGCCTAGCCAATGTGACTGTTCGTAACGAAACTGACTGTTGTATCTTAGAAGGTGTCCAGGGGGGCACCAGTCCTTCGAACTAAGCTGTAGAGGCCTCGACCGTAAACGAGAAAAGCTACGAAACAGCAGGTCGCAAAGATGACCGTGTGAATCTTGATACACTGGGGCACCCCTGGATAGTCTATCCTGAGCTGGTGTCGCCCTACACCAACAGCTTGAATTTGTGTCACTATGGCTCCATCTCTCAGCTCGATTTTCGCTATCTCGGGAGGGCACCAGTCTACATGAATCTGCCTTTACGGATGGTGTATCTTCCTACCTTCTAGGTCGATTTTCACTACTTCGGGAGGGCACCAGTCTACATGAATCTGTCTTTACGGATGGTAGATTCTTCCCGTCTCTCACGTCGATTTTCACTAGTTGGGGAGGGCACCAGTATGTAATAATCGGTCCCTGCTGTAACATGTTTTGTCGACCTTCTGGGTCGATTTTTACTACTTCGGGAGGGCCCCAGTACGTAACGATCTGTCGGTATACTCTGTTGACCTCTCAACTCGATTTCCGCTACCCCGGGAGGGCACCAGTTCTTAAGAATCCGCCGACTGTCAACATATTCTCCCTCCCGTTTAGACCGATTTCCGCCATCCCAGGAGGGCGCCAGTTCCTAAGAATCGGTCCCTGATGTAAACATGTTTTGTCGGCCTTCTGGGTCGATTTTCACTACTTCGGGAGGGCCCCGGTGCCTAAGAATCGGTCCTTGCTGTAAATATATTCTGTCGACCTTTTATGCCGATTTCCGCCACCCAGGGAGGGCACCAGTCCCTAAAATCGGTCCCTGTTGTAGGTGTATTCTCCCCACCACTTAGACCGATTTCCGCTACCCCAGGAGGGCACCAGTGCCTAAGAATCGGTCCCTGCTGGAAATATGCTTTGTCGACCTTCTAGGTCGATTTTTGCTACTTCGGGAGGGCCCCAGTATGTAACAATCGGTCCCTGCTGTCGGTGTATTCTGTTGATCTCTTAACTCGATTTTCACTAACCCGGGAGGGCCCCAGGTCGTAAAAGTGCGTCGAGGTAGTGCTAGCGATCAGGTGTCGCGAAGTGTCAAAATACTAAGTATCACCGCAAAAAACATAAGCTGCAGAGACCGACTATCACAAACTGGGGGCCCCCCGAAGTAGCAGAGATCGACCTGAAAGGTAGAAGGAATATCAGCCTCGAGCCAGAAGTAAGAAAACAGTTAGCGACAGAGATTTCAGGTGTGAGGAGGGCCCCAGACACAGATTTCAGGGCACAAGAAGTGCCCCAAGCTCTGAGGGCGACATGCTCAATGCATGTGAAGCTGAATTCGACGTCGTATTGATCATTGGCAGCAGAATCACGCAGGACTGGACGCCGTCCAACAACTGGTGACAGCAAAGAGGCTCGGCCAAACAAGAGATCTCTTTCCAGATATTTTCAATTGTCGCTAAGCAAAACAATCACAGTACAGATACGTGCACTCAGGCTATAGGGTATGATAAGGTCCGCGTCCCGACCCTCTGCCACAATCTCGTCTTCACACCATCATGTTCACATCCCCAGTCGTGGTGAACCCTCCTGGAGGCCGTCCATACTCTGGCCAGGACATTCCTCCTGTTATACTTACATTGCTGACTCACATCGTGTTCCTCTATTGCGTAGTCCCAGCCTTCTTCGCCATCGTGTTGAGCGCCGATCCGTTCTGGAACCACTCGATTTGAGGAGCGTTGTAGGTGTGGCTCAATTCGCACTCCCATGCCTCGCCGTCCTTGGGGTGGACTACCATTGTCATGGGCTTGCCGACCTCGAGTTGTGTGCACAGCAGGTCAACCTTGTCATCTGGGTTGATCTTGTCGTAGTCCTCTGGGTTGGAGAAGGTAAGAGGCAGCATGCCTTGCTTCTTCAAGTTGGTCTCGTGGATACGGGCGAATGATCGGGTGATGATGGCAAGACCACCAAGATGTCTGGGTTCCAGAGCAGCGTGTTCTCGAGATGAACCCTCACCGTAGTTCCAGTCACCGATAACAACCCACTTGATACCCTCTTTCTTGTACTGTCGAGCAGTAGCTGGAACAGCATCAACCTCACCAGTCTTGAAGTTCTTTACCTTGTTGGCCTCGCCGTTGGCAGCGTTGATAGCACCGATAAGCATGTTGTTGGAGATGTTGTCAAGATGACCTCGGTACTTCAACCATGGGCCGGCCATAGAGATGTGATCAGTTGTGGTCTTGCCCTGGGTCTTGATCAAGATAGGAAGATCCTTGGCGTCCTTGCCGTTCCATGCATCGAATGGCTGGAGAATCTGGAGACGGTCGGATGAGGGAGAGACCTGGACCTCAACGGAAGATCGATCCTCTGGTGGCGCTTGGTAGGTGTCCTGGCCTGGGTCGTATCCGTTCTTTGGGAGACCATCACCGGTTGGCGCCTTGAGCATGAACTCGTTACCATCTTTGTCCTTCAGCTTGTCGGTGAGGGGGTTGAATGTGAGGTCACCAGCGATGGACAGCGCAACGACTAGATCCGGAGAAGTGACGAAAGAGTGGGTAGCTGGGTTGGCATCGTTTCGGCCGGTGAAGTTACGGTTGTATGAGGAAAGAATGGAGTTTGGCTCGCCCTTCTTGACGTCCTTGCGGTCCCATTGGCCTGATGGAGAGTTAGTAAGTCTATACGGACAACCGGGGCGCACAACAAGACTTACCGATACATGGACCGCATGCGTTGGCCAATACTATGCCGCCGAATTCTTCGAAAGTCTTGAGCTGACCATCTCGCTCAATGGTAGCGCGAATCTGCTCGGAACCTGGAGTGACGGTGAACAAGGACTTGGACTTGATGCCATGGCTCATGGCATCTTCAGCGATGGAGGCCGCTCGGGACATATCCTCGTACGAGGAGTTTGTGCAAGAACCGATCAGACCGACTTTGAGGTCTTCAGGCCACTTGTTGTCCTTCACAGCCTGCTTGAATTTCGAGATTGGTGTAGCTAGATCGGGAGTGAATGGACCGTTGATGTGTGGCTCGAGCTCGGACAGGTTGATCTCAATAAGCTGATCATACTCGGCGCCTTCGTCTTCGTGCAATTCGTGAGCGTACTGGCGAGCAAAGTCTCCAATGTGCCTCCTCTTAGTGGCTGCGAGGTAATCGTGCATGCGGTCGTTGAACGGGAAGAGCGATGTTGTAGCACCGATCTCGGCACCCATGTTGCAGATGGCTGGATAGTGGTTAGTTGACAAAACAACAAGTGGATTATGGAAATACTTACTGCCCATACCAGTGCAGGAGAGAGTGTTCGTGCCAGGGCCGTGGTACTCGACAATTGCCTGGAAAGTCAGTAATTTTCAGGATTGTTTTCAGACGTGAAACCTACTCCGGTGCCCCCCTTGACAGTCAAAATACCAGCGACCTTCAAGATAATATCTAGTACGATTAGTATGGCCACGTTGTACGTCCTTTCGTGGGTTTTTACCTTTAGGAGCAGTCCAGCCAGACAGCTCACCAGTAAGCTTGACACCAATGTACTTGGGAGCCTTCAGTTCCCACGGAAGGTTGGCCATGACATCGACAGCATCAGCGCCGCCCACTCCGATTGCGACCATCCCAAGGCCACTGGCTCGCCGTTAGCAATGGTACATCGTGTCAAGGGAAAATTTGCCTACCCAGCATTTGGAGTGTGAGAATCAGTACCGATCATAAGACCACCAGGGAAAGCTAGAAGACGTTAACAAGCCGTAACAGCAAGCAACAGGAAGAGCGCCTTACCATAGTTCTCGAGCACAATCTGGTGAATGATACCGGATCCAGGTCTCCAGAAACCAATGTTGTACTTGGCGCACGAACTCGACAGGAAGTCATAGACCTCCTTGTTGATGCTCTTGGCTCGATCCAAATCCTTTTCACCACCGATCTGAGCTTCGATCAAGTGGTCGCAGTGCACGGTGGTAGGGGTGGCCACGGATGGCATGCCAGCGGACATGAACTGAAGGATGGCCATCTGAGCTGTGGCGTCCTGGCAAGCGACTCGATCTGGTCGAAGTCTCAGGTACGATGCGCCTCGTTCGATATCTTGACCTTCCGGGTCGTCGAGATGTGAGTATAAGATCTTCTCGCCGTATGTGAGTGGTCTGTTTAGTCTCTTCCGTACTATTGCGAGGTTTTCTGACATCTTCCTGTTGCGCCGTTAATTCCAGCCCCAACATTCCCGACTTCTCGAATCCGCCGAGAGAATGTTCTTACTTGTAGTTGATGTAGTGACCCTGCTCGTCATTAGCGATGGCTCTATCTTTGTGCTCTTTCCATCACTTACCTTCTCCCAGTTGGTCATTTCGACCTTCTGGTCTAGCGGAGGGTTGCTGACGGAAGCATAAGTAGCTCTGCTCGTCAAAGGCTTGGGTATGTTAGCTATGTCGGCTCGTGTGATGTGTTGGCGACTGTTGCTTACGCTGCCCATGCGGGCTCCCTGCTGTAACACAGATGTTAGCCATGTGCACGCTCGATTAACGGGACAGACCTCATAACAAGCTGCGCAGCACATTCGACCACGTCGCCGAGCGATGCTGTGCGAGCTGATATGGGATCTGATATGATGTCAACATACCGAGCACACTCGCCCGAAGAGCTTAGAGGACAGCATGATGGCTGCAAAATCTCTCAAGCTCACTCAGAACAGAGACCTTTTCACCACAGACCAAGCTGTAGGTTCACAATGAGTGGAGAGGATGTAGGTGCGATGATAGAGAGCAAGGTCATGAAATGAAGCTGCGGGTAGAAGTAGAAATGGAGTGGGTTGCAAGTGTGCCAACCGCCTTCAGCGTATTGGAGCGGCTCACTAGGCTTGAGCTCTCAGGCTCAGGCTTAGCTCTGCACGGGTGGGTTTGTAGGCCTGAATAGGGTCACTATGATTGGGTGAAGCACATATTTTTGACGGCGCTGCTCGATGGCCGATCATCCGTTTGACTTCTTTTGCCCTCGGCCTACAAGCAGCAACAGCTGCAGCGATAACAACCCAAGCTCACTATCGTGTGACCAACCAATCACCATAGACTTAAAGGTGATAATCCCAGCTTGCGATGATGTCTGTGTGCACGATATGACAGAACACCAGCCATAGCATACTCTACAGCTCTTGCAATCTACCGTACAGAATCCTTGCGTGTGACTCTACGCGTTCTGGAGACTTTCGGGGCCCTCAGTGGCTAAGGTCTGCTGGAGGAGACTGTTTTTGCTAACATTATTTCTGGCTACGATGATTGGCCACAGTTCGGAAGCTGCCCACAGGGACAGTGGAAAAACCTCGTCGCCGAGGCCACTTCCGATGGAGCGAGAGCACCATTCGAGACAAGGCTATGCTTTTCTCTGGTCGAGACTGCACTGAAGCTGTCAAAGTTACGCTTTCCTTCAGTGTGTTGCGATCGGATGGATCCGAGACTCGTCGGATGAAGTTGACAGCATGCACATGTCTGCATGATAGAGACGTAACTTACTCCATGCAAACCTCGTCGCTACTCTGAACCTGTCCTGGTTGTTTAATGTAATCTCGGGGCTTCCTAGTGTTGTCGGCTCATCAACACAAAATCTCTTGCACGAAGGGTTAGACGTGTTTGTAGGTAACGCGCTCGCATTCCTTGCGTTGACCCGAGTTTGCATCCACTGTCCTCTGTCTCGGCTTACCTGCCTTCATGCTGCGACTTTATCGATTGTTCCCGTCCATGTGGGCACAATTTTTATGTAGGCTTCGTTCAATAACATTCGACGCAACAACAATCTGCAGGATCGCCAACTAGCCGTGTTACTGAGAATTGCGCACCGTCCAATTTGTATTCTGGTAAATAGGCGATTTCTTCGAGCGAACTACAATGGGTTCCATTCGCCGTATCAAAACCAAGCGCCTGACTCGAGGCCTTGACCAAGTCAAAGCAGACCTTGCTAATCCCAGGCACTTGACGAAATACAAGTCTACAAAGGCAGCCGAAGACCTACCAGGCTTAGGCGAATTCTATTGTATCGAATGCGCAAAGTGGTTCGAGGGTGAGCACAACTTGGCCGGCCACAGAAAAGGAAAGAACCACAAGAGACGAGTCAAGGAGCTCAAAGCTGAGGCGCACACGCAAAAGAGTGCGGATGCGGCTGTTGGCTTGACGACCGACAGTGGAAGACAGGCGGAGCCCATGGTAGAAGGATAAGAGGCAACCGATAATCGACTACAAGAAGCAAGAGAAAAGAAGACAAAGATCCTGGAACCAAATTCTGTTTTAGAAAGCACCATGCTGGACGTGCGGCTTGGACCGAACGAGAGGCGGGGCAAGGTTGAGATGGCCTTCAGAACGTTCCAACCAGACACAGGCCTGACTGCATATGAATGAGCCAATACAGGACTTCGAAGAGTCAACCTTAGCGCAATGTTCGCAAGGAGAATCAACAACACGGCGGAAATACCACTGCTCGGAACGTGCCAAGAAGGCCGTCGACAAGCGAAAAGCAGTGATATCAAGCAAACAGCACGTAATGTTGAACCGAGGGGGCGGTCCACTTTTGCTTGACGCAAAAATGAACCAAGTACAGTGAGATGGCACGATCTTCACAGAAAGAGTGCAGTTCGATGGAGTATCTGGTGCGTGCACCGAATCTCAATGCCTATGGCCAGCTGTTTCCACCTGTACTATAGCCTGATCTTGTTACAGCGCATCCGGCACATCGTTGACTTTTGTGTATCTGGCAGGCAGATTAGAGGAGACAGATCATGTTTATCGAAGGTAGTCTGGTGCTTGATACGGGAGATAGAAGCTAGGTTAGAGGCAAGATCAAATCGATGCATTGATCTAGGTCTAAATGATGGCTAGCAGTCGGAATATCCCAACATAGCAGCCACGCACCATCTGACTTTCCGCGCAACAAGAAAGCTCTGATATCACAAATCTACACCTTCTCGATGTTTTGTGCGGCGCCGACGTTCTTGTTTCCATCGCCCTGAATGTCGGTGATCGATCCGACTCGGCCAGCGTTGACATCGTCCACACTGTATCGCTTGTTCCTGGCCTCTGCCACAAGTCCATCGAGTCTAGAGTCACCAAATTTGGTTTGCCACGGTCTCGGTCCGTCGGGCGAAAACAAGATTTCGATCTCCTCCAGGGTTTTACCGCCGGTTTCCGGGTATGTGAAGTAGAACTGAATGGCTGCGAGGACACACATGATGCCAAAGACAATGAACATGCCGTACTTGATGTTCTTGAAGCCAGGGGGGATGTATAAGCCCAACGCGAAATTCTAAACGTTCGTTAGTAATTGGAGACGCACATTAAGAGGCCGACTTACAAACAACCAATTGCCAAGAGCCGCAATTGACATGCCAACGGCTCGAGTCTCAAGCGACCAGACCTCGGCGGCGTAGATCCAAGCGACTGGAGCGAGGGTCAACGCGTAGACGATGATTAGGAGGTAGCTGAAGGCAATGACGGTGTTTGCCTTGCCTCCTGTAAGCTGAACGGGAACGTTGGGATTTCCGTTGACACCGCCCGGAACATTCTTTCCAGTTGACAGAAGACCACCAACGACGAAGTGACAGAAACCCATGGCGAGTGCACCATATATCAATAAACCTCGGCGGCCGGTCTTGTCGATGTAGAAGAACATGACAGTGGTAAAGATGATGAAGAGTGCGTACTGTACGCCCGAGGCGATCAGGTTGATGTTTCCGGACAGACCAGCCATGGAGAAGATGTACACAACATAGTAGGTCATGACATTGGCACCAGAATTTTGCTGCCACATCTGCACAGTGAAGCCAGCTACCGTTCGCTTCCACATGCCATTGTAGACGAACTTGCGCCAGCTTTTAGGGGCCTGTCGCTCGAGAGCCAGAGTTTGGATGATGTCTTCCCATTCAGCGACCACACGGGGGTCATTTCTGTCCCCATTTGCTTGAATTCTGGAAAGGATATCGATTGCTTCCTCGTGTCGATCGACCTTAGCAAGCCAACGCGGTGACCGCGGCAGGAATGGTAGACCGCACAACATCAGGACGCAGGGCACGAACTGAATACCCCAGGCTGTTCTGAAAGAGGACGGACCAGGGATGAACGTGCAGCCATAGCCGATGAAGTACATAATCAGGATACCCCATTCTGCACATCGAGTTAGTAACATTTTACTTGTTCGACGTTAGGAGACTTCGTGCTTACCGATCGCCAGTTGCTGAATAATGATCAGAGAACCACGCTTCTCCTTTTTGGCAATTTCTGCCAAGTAGACGGGGACCTGTGAACTGGTGATACCGACACACACCCCGTTCAGGATCCGACCGCAGATCAACATGCCGACGCTGGTTACGGAGGCTTGGACAGCAGTGCCGACCAACCACCAGAGACCGCCGAAGAAGATCGCATCACGACGGCCGATTCTGTTGGAAATAGGTCCAGACATCAGAGAGCCAATCACGGATCCAGCAGCCAAAGAGGCACCAATTGCACCCTGCTCAATACCGGATGGGGTGTTGAAGTAATCGAGGTATTGGTCTGATAGAATGATAGCTGATATTGAGGAGATATCAAACCCGAACAACATGCCACCTACAGTGGCCACAAAGGCCACCAGGTAGGTGTTGTATGTTTTGGGCATGTGAGGGAGCTTCGTGGTGATACCTGTGAGCCCCATGATGGCGGTTCTTCCTGGCTTTGATAGATGCCAATGGAGTATGGAGAAGAGATGTAAGTCAAACACGTTTTGGCCACATGGCGACGAGCCATGCCTTTATACAATGCTCCGCGTCAATGACTCTGATCCTTGTGCCACAGGCCTGGTTTCTCAAGCTGCCACTCATAGCATGGACAGGGTCGCGTCGCATGTGGAGCGCCCCCTCCGGAGTATGGCCCAGTCTGTGGGGGGATGATCAGCCTGAAAAATGTTTGTCCAAGGTCCCTCGACGGTCGCGCGACTCCAGATCATCACGGCCAATAAGGACGATGCTTCGGTCGTCATCTCACCGATGGCGGTGCCGGTGGTGCTCGCTATAAGAAGCTTAGTTTATCTTGGTGCGGCGATCATGAATGTCTAAAGTTAGTTTGAGAGGTTGGAACATCAGTCCCCAGATTGTATCGACAGGACTGACTTTGCGCAACCTGGGGATGCTACTTCAAAGTCACGCGAGGGATCCAGTGTCCCAGAGCTTTTGTGTTCAAGAACATTACGACAACGGAAAGTAGCCAGCCACATCAGTTGCGCATGTACTAGGTTCTCCGCATGCACATGTTAGCTAGGTACATACGTAGAATCTTCGATCCGGACACAGGGTAACTACCGTGCCGCGGAGAGCGTAGCGATTATGGTCTCTGTAGCTTGGCAGTCTCACAAGCGAAAGTGAAAGGACCAGGACGTCAGAAGGTGGACTCGAGAAGAATTTTTGGCTCTTTGAAGTTATTCTTTGGCGCCCTTCTTTCTCCCCGTAGCGGAGCGTGGATTGACGGAAGTCACATGGCTAGAAAGTTCTTTTGGAGCAAGTCGTATTCCAGACCAGAAGTCTGGGAGATGTGAAGCATGTTGGTACTCTGGACATATCGTGCTCGATTAACGTGAGTGCTGCTGTTTTGCTTATTGCGAGCATCCTGTGTCCTACCTCGACAAAGCGTAGTCAGAGAAATTCACGACGACTGACCAAAGCATCCTTCTTCATGGTACTACTGTCAGGCCTCGGTTTGTCGGTGGCTCACGGCAACAGCCAATCTTTCTCCTGCCTTCATGGTCTGCAGATGCAGGGTCGATGGGTCACCATTTTCATGTGGTTTTGGAGCCAGGTGCTGGGGTCGCAGCGCTTCATGCCGATCTTCCACCATAGGTAGGAACGTCCAACCCGACTTACCCGTAATGCATGCCCGGCGCATTATATTCGCAACGTGCGGGACTCTGGTTAAATGCGCTCCACCCGCGAGGCAAAAGGCAGTATCGACCTGGAAGATGGTGACCTGACTCTCAGGCGATAGCAAAGGTAGCCACCAGGAGAAGACGCGGCTCGCCCATCAATGGGGGCAATACTTTTGCCTCACACATTCTTCCAGCTTTGGGTCAATCTGTTCTCTTAGCTGGGATGTATTGCATTCTCACGAACGGCGGAATACTTGAAACAGTCATGAGCGTTTTACCCATCCTGCTTGTGCCTAAGAAGCCGATCAAGTCCCTCAGTGTTCCTCTATCCCGGCGTTCTAAGTCACGTACTTGGCCGATGTGTCCCGTCACATACCATTAACGCAGTCACGAAATTCTACCGAGGTTCATTGTCCATCTTCGGATTAGAATGGTGTAGAGCAACGCTCAAGCTGGCTTGGGTCGCTCGACACCTTCCCGGAACCAGGCAGACTGTAAACAGAAGTCACGTTGGCATTGACTCGAGTATCTGCAAGCAAGGCGTAGCGTATCAACCAAATGTTTCATGCTTGTTGAGCAGAAAGGTCTTGCGGTTGTTTGGTGTATAGACCAGATATAATCCTGTAGCCCGACTCCGGCCTCATCAGAGCATATCGAGACTATCACACACACAGCTCCAAATCCACGTTACCGATCTTTGGAAGCTCATGTTCAATAATACTCGTCATGAGATGTTTGTTTACCGCCGACATAAATGTCCGGAGCAAGCTTCTTTGATAGCAGATGATCACCTGTTTTACGATGAGTACCAACGTTGGGTATATGATTTAGACGTTCCGCAGTTTGCCACCAAATGGCATGGTTAGTTTCTACCGCGTCTCCTCACCTCATCAACCACTAACAATCCCCTCAGATGGCCGAGTGGTTAAGGCGTAAGACTTGAATTGTTCTCTTCGAGCTATCTTATGGGTTCGCCCTCGTAGGTTCAAATCCTGCTCATGTCGAAATCTCATTTTTGCTATTCGAGCATCTGGATTCATTTTTGCAGCCTGTCCGAGCTGAGTTGATCCGATTTTCGTGCGTTCCGGATAGAACCCTTGGTCAGGTCCAGGTGGATGGGAAAGGGGCGGAACATTCCGTCCGACACCTGACACCCACAAGCCCTACACCACTGCACTGGACGTTAGGACAATGCTTCTCGAAGACATGCTAGTTCCCAGCCGTGAATGTCTTCGTGGGCAACAAGTCAGTTGTCTGACCAGAAGGCCACTTGCTCACCCTAAGTAGAAGTGGCCATCTGGTTGCTGAAACGGGCGTGCTACCAGGGAGCCACATCAAGTGCCATCTATGCGCGAGTTCGACCGTGTTCAGCTGTGATGCATGCCACTACGGTACGATGTTGTTTGCTGGCTGCTTGGATCAACGGCGGTTGCAACGCGGAAGCAAGAAACACACACACTGGAGGTACTGCGAAACCAGGAAACCGCAGCAGCAAACCCATCTGCACTTGAAAGATGCTAAGAAAAATGTAGGTATGTACAGCTAGTACCCTCCGAACCATGGCAAACTCCACCAAGCCCATCGATCATTGATCGTCGAGGACATGCAAGTATTTCTTCTCATCCTTCTTCTCACGAGCTGTCGATGGTGGGAGCTCGTAGTAAGTGCTAGCCCGGTAATCTTGCAGGTAGTGGAAGGTCAAATCCTGCAACTCAGCAGGCTCCATGCCAAGGTCAGCAAACGTCTTTGCGTTCTTGTCGACGACCTGGTCCAGCATCTCCATATCAAGCTGCTCCGGGCTGCCCACTGGCCACCAGACAAGTTTGTTGAGGACATTGAGTACAGGCGCAAGCAGTCGCTTTGGCACGTTGATATGGCGACGCCTGTTGATGATTTCTCGGTCGACGATGGTAGCAATCTCAGCCATGCTGTAGTTAGTAGGACCGAACAGCTCGAAAGTCTCTCCCGCCGTTGTGTCGTCGTAGCCAATTTTTTCCAGCGCTGCACCAATATCGATGGCCTCGAAATCAGTTAGCGAAGGTGCAAACCAGACTAAGCCGAACTTACATGAACTGGGTTAAAGCGTTCCATCATGTTGTTGACTGTAAACAAGTTGGTTTGACCGGCGAGCTTGTGCAGTAATTTGTCTTCAAAACCGAAGCAGGGTGCTGGTCGGACGATGGTGGTCTCTGGAAAAAGCTGTCTTGCGACCTTCTCGCCTTGGGCCTGCGAAATATCAGCATAAGTTTGCTTCATGCCCCAGTTGACCTACCTTTGTCCTGAAGAACTCCGAGGGCGAGTTCTCGTCGGCATTGTACGATGACATGTGGATGTATCGGTCAACGTCGTATTTCGCAACAGCCTCTACTATTCGCTCAGTGCCCTCGACGTGCACATCGAACAAACTGAAGTTCTTGGTTGGGTAGGTCCTTCCGACGAGGTTGAAGACTATGTCGGAATGTCTGACAGACTCTTCGAGCGACTGTGTATTTCTCAGATCATATTCCAGGAAGCTGACTCTGCCCAAGTCTCCAGTGACCTTCAAATGTCGCTTGGCCATCTCCTCTCGGTAGGGTACAATGACCTGACATCCTGCCCTTGCGAATCTGTTGACGACGTATCGACCGAGAAAGCCAGTCGCACCGAAGACAGTGACTGTATGGCCTCCCAGTGAAGACCTGCCACCTTGCCCTCTTATGATCGGCTTGCCTGTTCGTGTTATGGCAATGTCCTGTAGGTTTCGCTTTTGAGGAGTCGCTTTGAAAGCCGGTCGGCTTGCTCTCAGAGCAGCTGTGGTGGTGGTTGGAGTGCGCATGGTGAGAGCAGGGCTCGTCCGCCCACAAGGTCAATGTTTGGACTCGTATAGATTAGCTGTGTTGCGCTGACAAGCTCAAACCGGGGGGATTGCGGTCCATTGGAGCTTGGATGACGAGGCTTGGCATTGGCCTGCGGAAGCCGCAAGTGCAGGTGCAACTGCGGGCGTCGATCGCGTTGGGTCATTTGCGTGTTCATCGTGCCTGCCATCTGCCACCTGGACCATTAATTAACACATACCACCTACTACCCTCGAACCACCACCCTTCCTTCTTTCTCTCAGCCAAGCACGATGTCGAAGCAGAAGTTTGACGCCGAAGAGATCTCCAACTTCCTCACAGAACAGAGAGATGAGGCGTCAGCAGAAGTGCAGCCCGTCTTCCTAGATCTCGAAGACCTCTGGGAACGAAAGTTATGGCATCAGCTCACCGAGAAACTGCTCGCTTTTTTTGCATCGAAAGACAGCAATGGCCTGCGATTGCCGCTGTTCAACAAGTTCATCCTCAGCTTCGCGGACAAGATCAATCAGCTGAAGTTGGTCAAACTGGCACTCGCCGCCTCGCATGAGATTGAAGGTGGGCTCCGCATCTCTGGTGAAAGGGTACCGCAACTGACAACGTGTATAGAAGATGAAGACCGAGCAGAGTTCCTCGAGACCCTACAGAAAAGAGTCAACAAGTCTGAGTTCGAAGAGGCGCATACCTATGCCACTACAGAACTGGCCAGTGTCTACCTGGGTCTGGACGAAGAGCAAAAGGCACGCGAGCAGCTCGACACGGCCCAAATGACCCTCGACAAGTTCGACTTCGTAGAGAACATCGTCCACGCCTCCTTCTACCGAGTCAACGCAGAGTACTACCAGACCAGGGAGGACTTCACATCATACTACCGAAACTCGCTCTTATATCTGGCCTGTGTGGATGCATCTGAATTATCGTCTAAGGAGCGACAGCAGAGAGCATATAACCTTGCCCTCGCCGCCTTGGTTTCGGATCAGATCTACAACTTCGGCGAACTGTTGCTACATCCCATCCTCGACTCGCTCCAGCCACCCCATACTCAGTCATGGCTGCGCGACCTACTGTTTGCCTTCAACAGAGGAGACCTAGCAACCTTTGACCGCCTCTCCAACAACCTAAGCAAGAACAAGATCCTGGACGAGCACAAGGTATTCTTGTACCAGAAGATCTCCTTGGCTGCGCTCACAGAACTGGTCTTCAAGAGGCCGCCCCACGACAGAGCCATGACCTTCCAGACCATAAGTCAAGAAACCAAAGTCAAGCCGAACGAGATTGAGCATCTGCTTATGAAGGCTTTGAGCTTGGGCTTACTGCGAGGCAAGATCGATCAGGTAGATGAGGTTGCCAGGATCAACTGGGTGCAGCCAAAGGTTCTTGAAAGAAGCCAGATCGAGGGCATGAGGCAGCGGCTGAAAGAATGGGACAGCAATGTAAACGATCTAGGTCACTGGATCGAGGATCAAGGAAAGGATGTCTGGGCCTCGTGATCAATTGGCACGTATTGTAAACTGCGGCATAGCGATGGCGTTGCTGGCGGACAATTGGCATGTGGTTCACAAGTAGACTCGTATAGAGCAAGCAATGCATGATCCCGATGCTAAACAGACATCTTGCCTTGTAGTACCTGCCAGCTTCGGCAAGTGTTCTGTCAACCGTGACTTCCATCTGGTCTTCCCAAAAACATTGTGCAAACACGACAAATTTTGGGGATCCTAGGCGCAGCGTGCTCACGGGGATCTGAACAATATCCATCTACTCGACGTCCACCTTCCAGCTCCAAACAGAGGCTGCATCTACAAACAAGGCCAAATTCCAGACTTCGCCAACATGAGTGCTCCCATAAGTCTATCACGCACGTGTGTGCAACACTGCAGTCGTGCCAAAGCTCCCCAACGGCGACTCCTCGACCATCAAATCCAAACCAGACTCGTTTCCAGCACACCAACTCGTCACTACGCCCAACACACCGACCTTCCCTCAGAAACATCCGCCGAATCCCAGGCCTTCACCTCGCACCAGCCAGACCTCGACATCCCATCCACCCCGTCCACACGCCGCAACCTCCGCCGCCCCGTGCCCTCCACCCGGCCCGAGCTCCAAAACCACCCGCCGCCCACCTACATGTACACGGGCACCATCACGCGCACCGGCACCATGGCGCAGACCGTGCAGATCACGCGCAACGCGCAGACCTTCGACAAGTTCCTGCAGAAGCACTACACGCGGCCCCTGCGGCTGAAGGCTCACGACCCGCATCCGGCCGGCTACCTGCGCGAGGGCGACATCGTCGAGTACGGCGCCTACACGCAGGCGGAGAAGGACACGAAGCTGGCCAAGGACCGCGAGCGGGTCGAGCGCGAAACGGCGCGCTTGGGTGCGCAGGACAGCTCGGGCAAGGCGGTGCGCAAGTTCCAGAGGACGGAGAGCACGAGGGCGAAGATGAGGGGCAAGAAGGTTAGGGGCGTGCAGTTTGTGGTGAGACGGGTTGTGACGCCGTTTGGCATGGGGCTTGATGAGAGGATGGAGAGGTTGGCCGTGCAGGATGGAAACGTGCAGGAACGCGCGAGTGAGGGCGGGCAGGATAGTTTGTTGAGAGGAGCGGGTGGGAATTTGAGTCGGCAGAGTGGGAGGGCGAGTGTGGCTGGTTAAGTCGGAGAGAAAATGAGTGGAAAGTGTAACGGATATGATCGTATAAATTGTACGCAAGTAAAGGGTTCTCACGATGCTGCGGACAGCAAGGACCAGACTCTAGAAGACCCGCTAACATTGTTTCAGACGCACAGTGGTTGCATGATCTCAGACAAGGGATGTGGAAGCAGGAAACATGAGCCCAGCGAGCGCAGAATACTGTCTTTGACATCTGGAATGAGCAATACCTATCCTCCAACCATCGATGCAAGAACAGAGTCTATGGGTCTATGAAAATTGAAGATCTCCTAAGCAGGGTCGAGAGGCCTGTCATCAGCACCCCTAGCAGCAGGAACGTTTCCATCTACCATAGGCGGCGGCAGAGCTTCTTGTGCACCGCCCGGACTCATACTGGGCACGCCGTCTGGAGTAGATGTCCCATCTGTTCCGCCGTTCCCGCGTCTAGAGCCTGGTGTCGATATTGGAGTCTCATCAGAAGGGTGCCGCATCCGCACTTCCTGAATGTGGTTGGAACCGATCCGCATAAGCTCCTCAATAAAAGACGTGCCCCAGTATGCGCTGGTGAACTTCATGACATAGTCGTTCATCCTTTGCCAGTTCTCTTCCCTTTGCTGTGGACCCATGTCGACTGCCTTCCGAAGGCCATCCATGATTTCGCCGGTATCCCAAGGGTTGATCATAATGCAGCCCTTCATACTTTGAGCTGCACCAGCAAACTCTGACATCACGAGCGACCCATGGTTGTCTTTTTGGCAAGTGACGTATTCGTACGAAACCAGGTTCATGCCGTCTCGGGTCGAGGTGATAAGACATATGTCCGCCAGCGCGTACAGGGCGATCAGCTCATCAGGTGGGACGGATGTGTAGCAGTATATGAGTGGCTGGTAGTCGACATTGCCGTACTTGCCGTTGATTCGACCAGCAAGCTCGCTGATGTGCGACCGCAGGACCTGATACTCCTTGACGTCCTGTCTACTGGGCACTGCGATTTGAACCAGCACTGTCTTGCCAACCTGGTCAGGGTTGTGCTCCAGAAACATATCGTACGCATGAAACTTATGCGGCAGGCCCTTGATATAATCAAGACGGTCGACGCTGATGATGACCGTCTTGTCTTTGTATTGTCGCTCTTTCAATCCTGTGACGCGCTGGATGACATTTTCTTTCTTCATAAGTCCCAGCTCTTTCTCCGGGTTGATACCAATTGGGAAGGCACCGACGTGCACAGCTTTCTCATGGAATGTAACGCCGTTGGGACTAGTTTTCAGGTCCAGCAGTTTGCCACACGCACTCAAGAAGTGTCGTGCATAGTCATAAGTGTGAAACCCCACCAGATCCGCGTGAAGGAGTCCTTCGAGAATCCTCTCTCGGTATGGTAGCTTCATAATCTCCTGACTGCTTGGAAATGGCGTATGGAGGAAGAATCCAATCTTGACGTTAGTAGCGTTGCCGGCGGCAAGCTCTTCTCGCAGCATTTGAGGCAACAGCATTAGGTGGTAGTCGTGGACCCACACTATGTCGTTGGTTCGTACGTCTTGAGCGATTCGTCGAGCGAACTGTCTGTTGACCTCAACGTAGGCCTCCCATGGCTCTTCTTCGAAAGACATGTCGTTCGAATGGTAGTGAAATAGTGGCCAAAGAATACCATCTAGATTGCAATCAGCCACGACAGTCCTGAGTAAGCCAGGATGCTGACTTACTTGAAAACCCATTATAGTGCATGTCCATCAACTCATCGTCTATCCATAGCGGTACGCCGCCTTGCTCCTTCATCATTTCCTCTTCAACTTTGGCGACGTCCTCCTTTGGGACTTGTGTACCAGGCCAACCATACCATAGCGATTCGTACGACTTGGGAAGGCCGCTAAGGCCGGTTACGAGGCCTCCTGAGGATATGCCAAAACTGTATTCGCCATTCTTTTTCTTGATGGTTATAGGAAGCCTGTTGGCTACTGTCAGAAGTCGCTGGTGCTCCTCATTCGGACTGTCAGGAATTTGCGGCATGTTGATCAATTTCAGCTCAGGAATGTCTAGTGATGATAACTATAGGTGGTAGCTTGTTGACTTTATCGTGGTGTAAGGTTGTATTTCAGGAAGCTCTTGAGCGTTGGTCCTGACAACACTATGACTAGAGCTGGCACTTTGGATAGTAAGACCTGGGTGAGGGCCAGCCAATCCAGGCCAAAGCTACTTGTCAAAAGGACAGGGAGCGACTGAGGGTGAGATAATGCGTAGCGGTACAGCAATATCGATAATGCTCGAATACAAGTGCACAGAGCAGTGGCAGAAAATGTGTTCTCCAGCAGTTGTTGTGTCACTTCAGCTGGACACTGGCAGCCACGACCCCCTTCCCCAGATAGGAAGGAAAGCCACCGTTTCCTGACCGATCTTGAGCAATTGCGTGCTGATAATCCTAGGTTTGTCCTGTGAGCTCAGTACAGCCGTAGCAGCTTAGTAAGTCGACAGGAGCTCACGGCTCTGCATGAGAATAGGTTAGCACAGGAAGAGGCGGTAAAGGTCTATTTCCGTCACACACCTGTGAGGCTGAATGCCTATTTTTAGGGTTCTGTGTGTATATAGAAGACCCGTATATCGAGTAGAGATCAGTCTGCGAGCACAAGTATTGTAAACCACGAACTTGTGGAAGCACTGTGCAAGATCAAGCACGATGTTATATCATTCTCATGAGAATGACAGGAGCATTGGTATTGGTGAAACCACATCAAATTTATGATCCAAAGCAAATGGGACGACGGCTTTCTCAGCAACAACTAGACAGCGGAGGCGGATGCCATTGCCGGTGTTATATCCAATGTCTATTCGAGCAGGCATGCGACAACTGGAGCCGAGTGCTGAAAGCCGCCATGTGCCAATTTGCGTCAGAAGCGTGCGCGGAAGTTGGATTGCAACGGCTTCGCTTGGCCCTAGGACGGCAGGGATTGCCATCTTGATCTTGTTGCAAACTTTGCAGAGACGACGTTGTATTAGTCAAATGTTGGGCTGCGAGTGTGGAAGAGACAAAGGCAGGCGGTCTACATCATTGGCCCGGAGGCTTTTCCTTTAATCTTCTTATACGGGCTTCCCAGGATATCCTTTCCGAAACCCATACGAAGAAAAAGGTCATGCTTTGGTGCACACACGTCTCTCGCACAAGGCAGTAGCTTGCGCTACAGGTGGTAGTGCTTTGAATGGAGTGGGAAAGTAAAGCAGCCGTTGTCTTCAGGGCAAGTATATCATCGCCCACGCCGGATTGCCAACATCCCGGAAGCACACCGCTACTCTCGTGCACACTTATTGAGAACATTCGTTGTAGATAGCCACAATTGTTCTCTAGAAGCAAGGGACTCACAGTGGAAAGGTTCGGACCAGAATGTACAGACCGATCAAGGCCTCTAGGCGTTGTTGGCATTGCTCACACCAACGTGCAGCCACAACGTGATAGTGCTCGAGTTCTACGTTGACACCTTAGCACAAGCAAGAGGTGGTCGTCAGTCTTTTGTTGCTGTGGACTTGCTTGACTCTTGATACAACGAGTATAGAAGAGTACGGAATGTTTTGCAGCTGAGTATGCTAAAGACTCGTATTGATAGGAGATGTTTCTCGTTTGGTAGCCCGACTCCTTGAACATCCTTAGCCTCAGGAACATCTGAGCTAGGATCTCTTTCGTTCGAGCAATACCAGCCATCCCATTCCTCAGTAGTATCATAACTCATCTCGACATATGCCTTCGTGAACGCCGTGAACGGAGAGGAGGAGGACGCTGAAGTCCTCTGCCCATACCATGCTATCTATGAAACTCAATATGCGCATCATCTCACATGTCGCATCTCTGGTCATAAACCCCATGTTTCTCCCGCTAAAGAAACGATACAGTTTGAGTACTGCATGACAAAGGAAAGTCGTAGTAATATGCTGTGTCCGCCAATCGCTTCACTCATTGCTCGCGTAGTCTGCATAATGTTCGTGATCTTGGAAACGTTGCTGTTGTTCGCTGAAAGGACGTGCTATTAAACCAATCAAATCACTGCTATCAAAAGCACAAATCGCTGCGTTAAATCGTAAGGCGATGCGTAGCGTCGTTTAGTTTGCACGAACGTCACGGAGGACAAGTCTCGACAAGAACTTGTTCGACAGTGAGTCGAAGTCCTTGCTGTCGAACTTGGCATTTGGACGATCGCGAAGGTAGTTTTCTAGTACTAGTCAGTCACACATTGCACAGTAATAGAGAAAGGACAACGTACCATATCGTGTAACATGTTCTCGAACTTCAGTCATCGTGTTGCAAACATCCCAGTTGGACCCAAGCAGGGCATGATGTTTTGAGGTGTCCCATTCTAGGATGGACGGCAGCTTCTGTGAGATCGCAGAGAAGAGGCCGACGATGACGCCGACTGGAGTAGTTTCCATATCGCTGCAGAACTTGTCGACAGCAGCTTCGTCAGGTACGCGGTAGTGGCAATCGAATTGCATGCACTCCCACACAGCCAGGAGAACAGATGCCAACATGAAGATAGTTGGCCAATTCTTCAATTTGTCTCCACTGTAGACACTTGAGTAGAGTTGCGACAGCTCCTCAAGAACATCTTTGTGAAGCTCCCGCCACATATCAGCCATGGCACATTTGATCTGGAAGTTGATCATGACTGGCGCCATAGTCTTGCCGTAGAATTTCGAGCTCTTATCCTCGATTTTGCCCACAAACGACTCTTCAACCGGCATACCTTCTACCATGGTGATATGCAACGTCAGGTTATAGGCAAGCATCAGCTTAAGAGCCTTCTTGATAGTCTTGGAGTTGGTCTTCGTGTAGAAGTTGTATGCGGCCTTGAGCATTTGCGACAGGAATGGCGTCCCCTCGAAGTAGTCGTCGACGAACTTCACAAATGTGTTGCCCCCGTCAATATGGGAGTCCAGGTAGGCCGACAACATGACCGTAGAGATGCCTTCGGTCCCGGCAGACATCTTGGCAGTGGATACCTCGTACCCAGCTGCTGTCTTGCTTGCCTCAACCCAGTCCATCTTCAGGCACTTGTCATCTCGAACGTAGACCTCTCGCGCAGTGACTGGTAGCACATGCCCGTAGCCGTGGGTAACAAAAAGAGTCTTCTCTGCATCTGCAAAGCCCTTGATGTTGCCGACCGAAAAGCCGAGCGAAACGTGACGTTCGTAGTCGAATTTCTTGTCCTTGAGGAAGTAACCGATTTCCTTGATATCGATACGAGTGCATGGGACCTGCCACAAACGTGCATGCGAGGGTTGACAGCCAGCACATGGTTCGCCTTTGTCACAAGTTTTCTTCAAAAATTTGCATCGTAGACATGCTCGGAGCTTCCGGATTTCGCTGGCCTGTTTTCTCTGCTCTGGCTTAAGGGGACCCTTTCTCTTTCCAACGCGCTTCTCCTCCTTTCCACCCTGTGACGTCTTCTTGGTGACACGCTCGGTACCCTTGGCGACGATTGGACTCTTCTTGCCAGGTTTGCGGCCCGGTGACCCTGCCTGACCTTGAAGTGTCGGAGAACGAGCTGGCGAGGATGGCTTTGAGGTAGCTGGTATGGGTAGCGATCGTACCAGAGCATTTGGGTTCACGCTGGATCCGTGGTCAATGGAGTGACGGTGGTGGTGGTGGTGTGATTCCCAATCACTGTCGGAGAGACTCGTAGGAGAGTACACGGCTTGAGCTGCGCCCATATCGAGATTGCTGAGGAAAGCAGTCTGCGGTGCCTGGTCCAAGTCAGAGTAAGATGACTCAGACAGAGATCGATCGTGAAGTGTATGTGTTGGATCTACGAAGAATGATCGCTCACTCGACTCGAAAGAAGTTCTGCCGTTGACAAATGTCCAGCCATGTTCGTCGGATGTACTTGGTTGTGACAGTATCTCGAGATGTGATCCGGTGGGTGATGCAGTGTGTTGCTGATACGGTGAGAGAGCAACGGGGCCAATGTCTGTAGTCTGGTAACGAATCAATTCCGAATGCAGATCGGCCCAACCATGCATAGCATCCATCTGCGGCGGCATTGTCATGTATGGCTGGTCGAGAGGTAAACTGACTGGCAGGGCAGACTGGGTGATTGGGATCATAGCCATTTGAGTTGGCATCGACATTGAATGGAAGACACCACCGAACGCGGGATCCATGTGCTGCTGTTGCTGTTGTTGCCGATAATCGGCAGGGTGTTGTGTTGAGTGATGCGAGACGGCATGGCTGTGGTGCGGGACATATTGCTGTTGATGGTGGAGGTGAGCGTGCGATGGTTGTTGGTGGTGCAGATGCGGCTGCTCTTGGTGCTGATGTTGATGTTGCATCTGCTGTTGAGCTTGGTGCTGTTGCTGCTGTTGTATCTGCTGGAACTGCCAATCGCCCATCATTGGATGCTCTGCCATCGTCGTCTGTCGTAACCCGTGCATGCTAGTGTGTATCGGTGATATATTTCGTCTTGGGTCTGAGGCCATTGGGTCCATGGAATCTATCGCCAGTGCCCAATTTTGGCTCTGGTAGTACGGATGCGAGCTCGAGTCGAAGTCATACTGCAGGTCATCGGAGGGAAGGTCCATGTTGGCCATGTATGCTTTGTCAGATCATCGACCGCTTGGGCGCAGCAATCGAAAGATAGGAATATGAAGGTTAAACCAGCATGGACAAAGATGGAATGCTCAGCTGGGCATCATGAGCTCAACAATGGACAGCTTCTACGCCCCCAGGCCTACTCCTCAGAGGTCGAGAGAAGAGAAAGTGGGCGGGCGCATGCGTGAGATGGAGGTTTGACAGCGGTGCGAAGGCGGTGAACGATCTCGACGATGATTTGACCTTGGAGTTGGTGGGGTGCCATCCACGCCCATCCACGCCCATTCACGCTAAAAGCAGCAAGCCAACGCTGGATGTCCTTGGCTCCTCACTTTCAAGAAAACTTGCCAGTGCGGGACACCAGCGATGCACCGACTTGCCTAGGTGAAGTGCAGCCACGCGAGCTACTGCTGCTCTAAGTTAATGCGTTATTGCCGATTCAACCCAACAACGCAGTCGAAGTCACCTGCGGCTGTCAAGTCTCATGATTTGGTAGGTCTGTGCTTCAGGTGAGACGGCTTTCGCTGCATGTTGGACAGTCTCGACTGTCAAATGCACCAGTTCGTCAACCGTGCTAGCTAGCACAGAGAGTACCCTCTCGCAAGGGTTAGGAACTGCAATTGTGATTCGCGCTTGCCATTTCTCAAGCACGTCGCACAAGGTGCCCGCTCCCGTGTGGGAATTGCGTACATTGAGACACATACATAGGACCTTGCAACGGTTACTTCCTACTGCTTCCAGAATCGCACTTCGACTAAGTCCCCAAGCTCATCGTTTCGCAGCTATTTTGTGAGGATTGGCGCGCAGCCAGCACTCTGAATGGAAGTGCTTGTTGAGGTCGAGGATGCACTGTTCGTTCTGCGTGATCGACACAGGCCGACGAATGTGGAAAGGCTCCAAGCAGATGGTCCCCGTGCGATGCTGTCGAGGAGAATTTATTGGATGTCGACAGCGCCGTCTACAAGCTAACGCAAGTAATATGCTCCGCCTCTTCGTAGGATTTAATGCACGCAGCCTTCTAGACCCTTGATGCTCTTCAGCTCGAATGGGATGTTTGATGCCTTGCAATCTGCAATGAACAGAGATCCCGAGATACCTCACCTATATCAATACAAACACCGATTGCTACCATAAGTCTCCGGTCAGTCTCGAAGGCACCAGACGTTGAATGAATAGAGCGGTTGTGGAGTAGGGGTCATCAAGCAGCGGTGAGTCTGAGAAGCTCGGACTTGTTTGACGCCTGCCACCACGACAATTTCTGTTCCTGAGCGGTCTGGCGAGATCGGTACGTTGGTTTCCGTGCCGATGAGGCTGGGCCTACGAGGTACGCGTGCCCGTGACTCCTTCGCGGGCATTGTCGGTTTCGAGCATAATATGATCCACTATTGTCCTTATTGGCTTGACCATAGTTTAGACAACTCGAGACGCACCGTACACGGCGGCTGGGCCATGCTCCATGAGTAGATACCACACGGCGCTGTCGTATCCCGCATCATTCCATTGTGCTTCAGAGGAGTCAACGCCTTTTATTTCGTACGTGTGAGCAGATACCTAGCTGCCGCAACCATAGTAGACCTTGAATTGTGACCGCCCATTCAGGGAAGCCAATTTTAGAGAACACCCCCTCTGGTGCATCATAAACTTCTTATGCCAGCTTGCTCAGACTCTGTCAATGTAGGGACATCCAATATCAGATTAGAAGATTCAGCTGGACTGACCACTTGACAAACGAGGACAAGTTGTCTTCTGCGATGATTGGAGATGCCCAAGGCAGACAATTTGCCCGAGTTATATCGTGTCTGCCATGCGCGACCTGGCGGCATTTGTATCTTCATAATAGAAATTTACCTTTATCAAAGAGGTATATGCTGCCATCAAAAAGCTGGTTGACGGTCTGAAGATGCGCGTACGGTGCCCTGTTTTGGCAGTGATTTGAGAGCTACCTATCTCGCATTCCTTAGCTCTGACGAACAATACTAAGAGTGCTTACTGGGTATCATGTTAGAAATGCGACAAGCGTGCAGATGATATTTCAGAAGCGAAGGGTCCATTTTCCTCGACCAGGCAGACAATTGACAACTGCAGCGCTCCACCAAGCAATAGGTGGTGTTACAGATCAAGCAGCCTCAGATATGGCACAATCAGACGACGATTTCGAGCCGTTCATGGCTGTCCCTCCTCATCTATGTCAATGGCCACCCATCAAAGATCAGTGGTCTACACAGACCTCGGAGTTACAAGCACAAACTATCACAGAATGCTTGCCTCTTCTGACGGCTGTCAACAGCCCAACCTCGAACCCTTTCGACTTTGACGAGCACGGGCTTCCTTCCCTGCATCGACAAGCACATGTTGAATTCGTGCACAATGGTCTCGAGCCACTGCCAGCACCGTTCGTTGCGATGGACGCAAGTCGTCCATGGCTTATGTATTGGAGCCTTTTAAGTCTGCATATCATGGGCGAGGATGTAACAGCATTCCGGTCGCGGTACGTTGACATGAGCCTGGATACATCCTTATGGCATGGAGGAACTAATTCAAGATAGGATTGTGAAGACTTTTCTACCCTTACAGAACGTGTCAGGCGGGTTCGGAGGCGGGCAAGGCCACCTTTCGCATCTGGCAGGAACATACGCAGTAATCCTAGCGTTAGCCATGGTTGGTGGAGACGAAGCATATGGACTTGTTAACCGCACCGCTATGTGGTACTGGCTCGGACGGCTCAAGCAAGCTGGCGGAGGGTTCCGAGTATGTGAAGATGGCGAAGAAGACGTACGAGGCGCTTACTGTGCACTTGTCGCAATAACGCTGCTCGACTTACCCTGGCAATTACCGAATGATGCGCCAGCCAGAGCGGAAGGCTTGACCGACTTTCGCGATGGACTTGGAGCGTATTTCTCCCGATGCCAAACATACGAAGGGGGCATTTCTGCTGGCCCTAGTAACGAAGCGCACGGTGCATATGCGTTCTGTGCTCTCGCGTGTCTATGCATTATGAGTCCGCCACGTGAGTCAATCACAAAGCATCTCGATGTCCAAGCATTGGTCCGATGGCTTTCTGCTCGCCAGTATGCACCGGAAGGAGGATTCGCTGGTCGGACCAACAAAGTCGTCGACGGCTGTTACAGCCACTGGATTGGTGGCTGTTGGCCGTTGGTTGAGGCGGCGCTACAAGGTTCAATCGAGTCAAGCTTATCGTTGAGCGATATCCCTGCGGAGAGATTGTTCAGTGGAGAGGGACTCACCAGATACATTTTAGGTTGCTGTCAGGCTCCGTCAGGCGGCCTACGAGACAAGCCTTCTAAGTGAGTCAATTCCCCTTCGCTAAGAGCCATTGCTGATTCATGTGCCAGACGCCCGGACGCATATCACACCTGCTACAATCTGGCAGGTCTGAGCATGAGCAAGCACCGTCATGAGTACTCCGATGTGCCAAACCCAACTACAAACCTCGTGGCATGGACAGTTAAACGTAACGACTTGTTTCCAGACGCGGCCGAGGATGGCGACTCCAGTGAAAGCGAGGTAGCGCCTTTTCATCCTGTCTATGTTATACCGTACGCAGCGGTGACTCAGATAAGCCAATGGTCAAGGTCGAATCACGTAACGTTCGCTTCATAAGACTGCAGGGCAAGAGCTCGGACATCCTTCGATTCAGGCTGGTTGCGCCCGTGTACTACGACAAGCACGAGGTCGAGCATCAAGGCACTACATGGACATGCTTACCGTCACGGTCAGTGAGCGAACCCTGCACCGGTTGGATTTATTAGCACATAAGATGGCCGCATTCCCGCCAAGGTGCAGGATATATGCAGGCTTTGCCACCGTGTCCGCTTGGAATTGGGCTCACGCCTGCACCTGCGATTACTAGCGAGCCAGGTCTTCGGGACTATTGCGAGGAAGTGAAGACCAGTCATGCTAAGTTACGTGTAAGACTACTGCTGCAATTATGCCACCTTGTACTCGATGTTGACCAAATGTCTGCCAGAAGGGATTTGCACGGGTCAGCTTGTTTGTTGATTTCATGTTGTTAACAATTCGTCTGGTGGATAGAGTAGCTTTCAAACTTTAAGAAAGTCAATCCTAGCGAGAATTGAGGGGTGCGTGTCGGAAGCAAAAGTTCGCTGAGAGCCACAGGAATGGTACTTGTTAATCTTCTGGCCTAAGCTTTTCTGTTTCTACAAAATTGCTGCCAGCGCACCAGTATTCTAGTTAGTGTACACAGCTCTTTGTCGAGCTTATCCCTGATTTTACCGAGATGACAGACACCGCGAAAAGTAGTGCTAAACCACAAATGGGGTCGACCAATGTTCATTGCGTGGGCGAGCCGCCCAGATACTCGGCTCCTTACCAATTGCTACAACGTTAAGATTCACTTTCCTTTGCCCTGAAACAAACGGTGTTCTGCAAAGTCAACATACACAAGCGCCAGCCTATTTTGATGTTTCACCCTCTGGGACAATGGCTAAAGCGAGGTAGCTGATAGCGCTGAAGAAATCCACCTTCAAAGCAGATGGTGGATGTTATGGTTGTCGGTTCTCGGAGACTCGTGGAGATGCAAAGGTCCTAGAAGGCAATTTTCCAGCGTTTTCTGCAGCGACGATTCTGGTCTTATGCGGGCCAAGGTCTGCATGTTGTGCGTGCAAGCAATCTAGTGGTTGTCAGCTGTACCTCTGCCCCAGTTCAAAGTTACTTATTGCGCCATTTGGCATCGAAGTGCCCTGCTTCGCTGGGGGTTGTTGATTACGACACTCTCCTATGATCTGCTACTCAGTGACGGAGCCACGAACCATACAGCAGTATTCCGGGCCAGAAGGCAATGCACTGAATGCGCTCCGCGGGGACACAGTTGCGCCTATCGACCTATCCTTGAAACGTGGTCGAGACATGATTCGATCAGCGCTAAGGACTCAACTATCATCGGGCGCCAGGATTGAGCGAAACGTCAATGCAAAACCGCTGGCTCGAGACGCTGCCAACACATCAGACGCATAGCAGCTTTTCCTAGGACCGACATCATGCTCTGCATGGCTGCTGTTCGAATGCCGCGAGTTCGCTATAGGCTGGTTCTCTGGCCACAGTGGAAATTTCCTTACAGCCCCACAACCCACAATTGCTTTGTTGTCACTGCATGAAGGAGAAATAATGAGCGACATTGACCGGTGCACGAAAGCAACATGTGTACATTGATGATGGTACTTTGGTCGATTTTGAGGCAGCCGCCCTCGATCAAGTCTCCCAATTACTGCTCTTATATACTTTGTGGACCACAAGCATATATCGTTTGTTCTGTCTACTTGTTGAATTAGCATTGTCCTGGGTTAGGATACAGTGGCTGGTGGATACAGGATTTGATAACCGAACTAAACGATTGAGTCCACACACCTTCCGGAAGGAATACGAGCCTCATTGTTTGGGCACAAAACTCAGATATGCTGCACATTGTGTATTTAGCAGGTAAGCACCCCGCAGACGGCGTAAACAGGTTACTACGACCAGAGCGAAGGCTGTTTCGGGTATGCAATCAGGTGCATACACCCTGTTACCTTGCTCTGGATCAGGTTGTCATGCAACGGACTAACGAAGACTCCTTAGGCCTTTGTCAACGACGTCAATGGCCGGAGCCTCATTACGAAGTCACGCCGACCCGACACGGATACACTTGTGTTGTAAGGGTTAACAACAGGGAGTACCAGACCTCCAAGACCTACCCGTCAGAGGTGCTAGCCAAGGACGCGGCTGCAACAATAGCCTTCACTATCTGTCGGAGCTTCTCCGTCAATGATGGGATGTATCCGAATGGCTTCGCGCACGACAACATTGTGCAAGGTCGGGCAGTACCAGTCGGGGCTGGCAGGACAGCTCGGAGACAAGTCGCTCTCGCCACCCCGAACTACCGCATGAGAACGGAAAGCATCAGTTCAGGTAGCCGCAGTGGGGGCAGCAGCCCCGACATCAGCGATGACTCAACCACGACTGCTTACAGCAGACACACTCCACGCCAACCGAACCTATACCCTTCTGGCCGTCATGTTCCTAGCCGTCAACATCGGTGAGGCACGGCGATCATGACCCTTCAACCTCGTCTGATTGGAGATCGAATCAGATACGACTGTACGATTTACGCCTGAACGACTCTGGACTGCAACTGACGGTTTGATCCCTGTTGTTTTCAGCTTTTTCCTTAACCAAGAATGCATTTCATAGAGATGGGCAGGCGACTGTGACCTCTAATCGTGGACAAATTGTCAGCATAGCAAGGGGGAAGAGCATGCGATCTTTTTATGAGCGTTACAGATGTTTCACGGCATTAGCGACCTTGATGAGAGATGATTATGACCATAAAAAGAGGAAGGTTAAACCCCTACCTAGCATAGAGCTGTTAATGACCTGTATGAACGACTCAAAGTATTGTGAGACTGTATCTGGTGGTTGTCTGACCGATTCTCTACTGTAAACTGAACAAAAATGTCCCAACGCTAGGTAAGCTTGCATTGAGTACGGCCTTTGCCTTGCTTACGCAAATCCAGGGGGCATAGGAGGCGTGAATGCCTAGCTCGTGCCTAGCTCGTGCCCAGCGCGCGTCCAGTGGTCGGTGCAACAGATCGGTGCACATGACGTCGTTGTCAACACAGAACTTGGAAAAAGCGCTTGCGCTCAAGAGATTGCAATCGTGATAGCGACGCCAACACCACTGATCACCTACAGCTTGCGTGGCCCGGCATCCTCGCTGTCTTCCAATGATCACCAAGGTTGAACGATGATCTCTTGGTTCATGAAGATTTTTTGACATGCGCGGGACTACCGACGCGATGAAAAGCTTAGGGAGGACGGGACTGCTCTTCTGTGCTGACGGGCAGCGCGCTTTGCCACGTAGCACGCGCGTCCGTCGGTATCACCAGCTGCTTCTCACCGCTCAGCCATCGACAAGGCCTTTAGCACAGCCACCGAGCGTGCTATGCTTCTCCCATGGTCAGACGCGTTCTGCAAGCTTCGAAGAAAAGGCAAAAGCACTCAATCAGCAGGGGATCGACAATCAGCTACACGACTATGATGCTAAGATCCGCGAACAGAAGGAGAAGCAGAAGTCGGCACCGTGGCATCGGGAAGGATCAGAAGACCCTCCGGTACGGCGACAGCGCTCCGCTGGTGCTATGACCAAGGGCAAGCATGATCAGAGCTCTTAGCCGTCCTTCAACTGACGTGAACCAGGGAAACTCCTTACAACTCCCTCAAGACTTCTCAAACTCGTGCTACCCCTGAGCACAGTCGACATCAACACTGACAGGAAGGATGTCGAACCTTTAGCGCTTCTCGTGCACCCACATCAGCCGCTCTCCTACCTCACACGACTCATCCAATCCGAGCTACCATCCATCGCAACTGAGAAGGGTGACAGTCGATCGCCAAACGTATCGTTCAGAGCCCTGGAGTCAAAAGACGATGAAGTCACACCTCACAAGTCGGCGGCCGAACCAAAAGGGCCCAACGATCCCGAGGACCAGGAGATTGGAGAGGGTGGAGTTGAGTCCTATAGCGGTGGGGGCAGAGAATCCACTATCGAGCCCGACGGCGAATTTATACGATGGAGTGCCTCTACAGAGATCGGAGACTTTATTCGAGATGCTGCGAGGGCTAAGGAGTTCGAGGTCGAGGTCGAAGGAAGCCCTGGTACCATCAAGGTTGCAGTGCCCTCCTTCAACGATCGAACCTTCTATCTGCGACAGAAGCTTCGTCGCATATCAAGCAGCATTAGTGATATGGCGGGACTGAAGACTGAGTGCGATGTGGCGGCACACAGGACCGGACAACGATACGCCATGGGAGGTTGTGCTACGCTGGTAGGCTATTGGTACCTCGTCTACCGGTTGACCTTCGAGACCGACCTGGGCTGGGATGTCATGGAGCCAGTCACGTATCTTGTTGGGTTGTCGACCCTGATAGGTGGCTACATGTGGTTCCTTTATCACAACAGAGAGGTGAGCTATCGATCAGCTTTGAATCTGACCATCAGCAAACGCCAGGGCAAACTATACGAACAGCGAGGCTTCGACCTGCCAAAGTGGGAGTCCTTGATTGAGGAAGCTAACGCTATTCGAAAAGAGATCAAGGCCGTCGCTAGCGAATACGATGTGGAGTGGGACGAGACGAAGGATGAGAAGGATCCAAAAGTGGTCAAGGCGTTGCGCGACGAGAGAAACAGTCGCAAGAAGTCCAAAGACAAGAAGGACGATGACGACGATGACGATGGCGACGACAAGCGTGACTGAATTATTCACCAGGTTATCCCCAAACCTATATTCCAACGCCTGTGCCGCCTCCATCTATGATAAACTTACGCCCAACACCAAGAACCAAGACTTCGACGCCACCTTCGCCAGGTTATGCAAGGTGCTTTCACCATCTCAAGTGCCCACATTTTCGAACCCCAAGAAGCACGACACAAATACACAACCAGTGCCAATGCAGCACAGCCATGTGCGGACGTAATTGTCATCGAGGTCGGTGCACGTTCCTCACTTGGTCATACATCCGCTTTTCGGAATTCCCTACATGTGGTCAGTACACTGTTGAACGGCGGCTGTTGCTGAAACATACCACTGCCGCTGCTGCTGCCACTGTCACCGTTTCGGCGGCTGCGGTTGTTGCGAGTATCTCGAGAGCGGAAAACGCTGTATAGCAGCCACAATGTCACCCAATTCGGTGCATGTTCGCCGTTAGTCGAACCACGATCGAACAGTTGCCTCTGAGGTGAACCGACAGGAGCATTCTGCCAGGTTGTGGTGACAGCCCATATCTGACGGTCACGGCTGATGTGATGCCAGAAGAACGGAGGTCGGATGGAAGGGTCGTTTTGCTTGTCATCCACGAGATTTGATCGGCTAGCATTTAGTTGAGTGTATGTACTGATGGCTTCATCCTTAGCGAGTTGTCAGCCCCTCCTAAGTACCATACATAGCACTTCAGAAACTCAATACGTACTCTCATCAATTTATACAGCCCCTCATGTCGAGCGTCGCTGGACTCAAGGCCTAAAGCGCGCATGAAGTCGTCCTTCGGCACTCGTGGTCCGACCCCTCCAGACATGCTGATCCAAAAGTCGATGGCAACACAATTTGACATAAAAAGCCCACTACGAGTCGAGTTTCGAGGCGGTCTGTGGGCGGCGTGTCAGTGTTACAGACCTCAGGTGGAAGGAAGTCATCCTATATGCCAAATCGAAGTTCTACCGCGCCTCAGTGCTTGATGCTCGAGCAAACAGCGATAGATCCACATACGGCAGTGTTCCCTCGGAGTGATTTGCTGCAACACAAGTGTGTTAGACCGAAGCGTTATGCGGATAGCTAATTGAGCCTTTCCATCATACTGGGACGGAGGGAGGGCCTCTGATTTATTGCATCGGAGGAAAAGTTTATGAAAGTGGCACGGACAGCGGCTTCTACGCAGGAGCAGCTACCATGGGTAGCCTTGGAAACGCGCGAGTACCTCGTGGACAAAGGCTCCAGATATCAAACCAATCTGGAACGGCACGACCTCTCGGCTATGAACCCCACCGACTTGTTGGCACTTCCACCTATCCACAAGGAGCCGCGTTAGATTTCAGGCAAACCCAAGAGCCGAAAGACTTTTCTTGTAAAGTGCAAACGGGACTGTCGAAGCTCGTGTGGGAAAAGATGGGTCTTGAGTGAGAAGACATCGTCTTCACACCAATCGCAAGCGGAAGTCCGAGGTCCTACGGACGAGGTGATGTAGTCAACTCCAGCGTAACTTTGGGAGAAGAAGCAATTTGAAGCCGGCATTGACCAGTCGTTATCAATGGACCAATCATGCCTGCAGAATTTTAAGATCCGACTCATTTCAGAAGTTTAAATCCAGGTATGGCAGACTAGCAATATGACAAGCTGTCGTGTTCCTTGCTTCTGGAAGCGGCTTTCTTCCAGAATTCCACTTGTGATCCTGGAAGCGAACTGTGCTAGGCATGGTAAACTTGTCTCAAAACGCGCTGCTCGCATCTGCAATGGTGGGTCGCGCATGTTTGCCATAGGCAGGGATCGGTGAGGACCAGGGCTGTAGCAAACAGGCCAAAACAACATAAAAAGATTCAGATAACCCGGCAGCGGGCGGCTGAAACGATCTCGACCGTTGCTCCAGAAGAAATGGCAGAGCGTGCTGATCACCATTTGGTCGAGGTGCCTCACATTGTTGGGTTATGCCTCGCCAGCAGGACAGGTACAGGTGAGTGACGACGCAAGGAGCGGATCAAGCCATCAGCCGCAAGGATGACACCGACAACCTCGGCTACCGGGCAGCGGCTGACCAAAACAGTCACCATCCGTCCGCCTGGCATATGAGGGCGCAACGGTCAGCAGAGGCCATTGCTGTCTGTCTTGCATGCGGTGGAACTGGAATGAGTACCATGCAGAAGATACTCTACTCGTTGCCTTAATCAGGCATTATGATGATCAGCCCTTTGCAGATTCCCCATGTCGGTGAGGTCGTACCTGCAGGCGATACAGCTATCAACGCTACGAGACATGGGGCATACGGGAAGAATAGACCTCAAACACTGGATAACCGCAACATATCCCCTCTGTACTTTGCGATCAAACCTGAATGGTTAGTGCGTCACTCCATATAATTTGCTGGGCAGGTCATCTTCAATGCGTTCTTGCTGCGGGAATACCCATTCCAGTGCTTGTGTAACCCGATAAAGGTGACGTGGTCAACAGAAATTCGTCGCTCACAGCCTATTGCATCGCTGCCTGTCGAAAGCCGGAGAAGCAAGCTGACCGCAGCGTTAGACATCTTGCCTCCTGGCTTGTCCTCCATAGAGATAAAATGCTGGCCCTCACTCGTCGGTTTTAGCTTTGGACTGCCACCTTAGGGCTCGGTGATAGCCTCGGATATGGTACCGAGATTAGGAGAAGCTCTGCGTAGATCCATGGGATGAGATCAAGCATCACTACTCCGGTGGACACCACTGTCCCTTGTGGACTCCAGGTCGACATTATATGGTGCAGCGAAGTCCACGGACGAAAAGCTCAAAAGTGGAAGCTGTTGGGTACGAGTTAGAAGGCGCTTGGGTTGATCGCGACCTTCTGTAGACTTTCAAGAGCATCCTCGTGGTAGAAAAAACTTAGTTGGAAAAAGTCACTTAGAACACTATTGTAAAACCACCGTCTCGACCGTCTTGTCAATCTGGCTGCTATCGGTTCTACCGACTTAACAGCGCCGATAGGGGCGCAACGTTATCGCCAGCTGTCGTCATCTATACTTATGTCGAAGGTCTCGACGAGTCATGATCCCTTGGGGGCCATCAAGATCAAGAACTTTGACCACAGTTCATTGAAGACGATGATTCCGAGACCCCACATTTCCACATTTCCAACAAGGATTGGTTGCACATCATTCACATTATGCCATGCTCCAAACAAGGAATCACCCGAACGACATCGCTAACGTTGCAATTCGTACCATCATACGCCGTAACTTAACAGTCCGGCGAGTAAGAGTCCGTGTGTCATGCTTCCTCAACAACAAAAGAATGTCATCGGTCTCCTCTTCATCCATCAATGCAATACCGATTCTACTTCTTAAGACCTGCTCTCAACCAGATGACACCTACAAAGAACACTTCTCCAGCCCAACACCACCTGGATTTGAGACATCGAACATACACTCATTCTCTCCCACTTTCGTACCCGTCCTAGAACATACACGAAATGCTCCTGCTTTGTCCCACCTCGGAAACCTTCTCCGAACGGGGGAACTCAAGCGCAAGTACGGAGGGATAATATTCACCTCGCAACGTGCAGTCGAAGCATGGGCAGACGTAGTGCACGCGGTTGAAAGCAATCTTGCCTCACGGCAACCGTCCCAACAGCAACAATCTGACCCGCCGGACCCATTTACAGACATGGAGCTGCTCACGCCATTTCCTATCTATGTGGTAGGTCCAGCAACGGAACGTGCTCTTACAACCCTCACATCGCAATCTGCAGCAATGCAGCAATCACCGTTCAGCAGGTTAAATCCTGGTGTCTACGGCGCACATACCGGCAACGGAGCCAATCTCGCGGCGTACATACTCCGCCACTACGAACAGCTGCAGCGCGAGCACTATTTTACATACTTTGAGGCCCCACGTCTGCCGTTCATCCCGCTATTGGGCATGTCAAGTCAGAACTACGGGCGGAAGAGGCTCGAAAAAGATGACGCTAGATTACAGAAGAAGCCGCTTCTGTTCCTAGTCGGGGAGGTAAGGAGGGATGTTATCCCGAAGACGTTGGCCGCTGCGGAGGACAGGATCGAAGTCGAGGAGGTGGAGGTCTACGCGACGCAAGTGATGTCAGCGTTTGAGAGGGACTTTGAGGGTACGTGTCGGAGGCTGGACGAGGAAGATAGGGATTGTGTAAGAGTTGTGGTCGTGTTTAGTCCACAGGGTAGTGACGTTATGCTGAAAGGTATCGGGTACTTGGACGAGAACGGCAGGGCTACAGAGATGGCTAAGAACCGGTGGTGGCAAGATGGAAGAGGTGACTGTGGGCAGGCGAGGTGGATTGTTGTGACTATTGGACCCACGACTAGAGATTACCTGAGGGACAAGTTTGGGGTTGAGCCAGATGCCTCTGCAGAGAAACCGAGTCCTGAGGGGCTGAGGATGGCGATAGAAGAATTCTTGAGGCAGAAAAACATTATGGTGTAAGAGAGTAGGGGTTATGAACGAGTATGTCCTGCTTACGAGTCCAGCCGGCTTTGATACCCTCGAAAATCGCGGCGAATACGTGATACCGTATCTGATACTTCGTCAAAGCTTGAAGGCGCGACGCGTGGGCCTCAAATAAGACATTCGACCGCCTTTCAAGTCGAATATCGCAAGGCCGACACGTCTAAGCCCTCATGGTTGTACAACGTACAACGCATTTGCAACCTTTTGGTAGCATAGAGCGAACCGTAACCACAGATGCGACAATGTGGTTCTAGTCAGGCTTGCGAAGCTAATGAGTAAAGTCGTACAGTTGACGTGCTTGGCAACACGATCGACTCGTGATCGCCCCGCGGCCACGTGGGCTAGACCGTCCTTAAAGGCCACCTTGTGGATATGCCAGACACGCGAAGCAGCAGCTACAAAGGTAGATAGAATAAGGGAGGCATCACGGCGATCTTGCGACACTGTTGCGCCCTGCGAGCACCAAGTTCCTGCACCGACTCGTCGTATGAACATGATCAATTTTCTTGAGGCAATTCCTGGTGTTTTGTCTGCGAACCAATTGCAATATCTACTGAGCAGCTGTCGTGTTTTTCGGCAGCTCTCTGGGTTACGTTCACTTCTTGCGTCGACTTTCGCGTTCAGGCACAGAATGTTCTCACCTAAACCACCCTCAGCATGGCTCCGAGGGGTAGTGCCTGTGAGGATCGACGGCGCCCGCCTAAAGCCCCTAGCGTCATCGGCTACAAGCAGCTAATGGAGATTGCTCTCTAGCGGCAGTCAGCATGATCTTGAGCAAGGAGAAACGCGATGTGCCGCGCCCTGGCCATGCGAAACCCGTGCACTTGCACCTGCGCCAGCTGTGAAGTACAGAGGCCAGCTACTGCCCTGATCACCGTCGCTCTCTTCTCCTCTTCTTTACTTAGCTTGCAGTCGGTCTCGTGAGTTCGTGCAAGAGCAGCTGTGCTTCGTACTCAATATCAGGATCTCATAGTGCTTGTCGTGCTTGCTCCCGAGCCAGTATCATTTTCAGCAACCCCACACATCGCGCCTGCCATATTGACCAAAACCGATCCGAAGGCACGACGTCAGCAGACTTATCTCTCGCAACGGCTACATCGAGGAGTAGTTACAAACTCGCCATTCTCGCTTGTATCAGTGCTCGACCTAGTTCCCCAACTCTAGAAGAGCTACTTTGCACCGACAGCAAACCGTATAGAAGACAAGAGCATTGGAGCGTCTTCAGACTCAGCACGGTCAAGCCGGCACGTCTTACGCGCAACACCCTTCTCGGGCGAGGGAGAGCAAGCACGCTGCCTACCCATACAGGAAACGGACGGCTCTTTGACAGGTTCAGTTGCCGAAAATTCACAAGAAGGAGGGCCCTTGAAACAAACACCAAACAGGCACGATGGGTCTCCTCGACAAGCTGCAATCAAGTAGGAGCTCATATCAAGCCCCCAAGTAACATGTACTAATTGGAGACAGAGCTTGAGCTCTACAGACTAGAGCAGAAGTACGCCAAGAGGAAGAACAGACAAACCCTCAGCACAGGCGCAACTTATGTTGACGGCGAATACCACTACGACAGTGCACTCTCTCAGCCAATATCAGCATCCAGCACAGGCTCAAGTACTAGAGGGAAGAGAATGAGCATGTTCCCCGGCGCGAAGAGATGACAGAATACAAGTGTGTACGAGACAGCGAAGACCATCGGCATGACATGCATGATTAGAGGCATAGCTCTCACGACACGATGCCGGCCGCTGCCACTTAATACCAAACGGCGAGGCCCCCATGCTGGTTGGACCTCGGCAAAGGTGGCTAATCGCCCAGGAACCTTCGAAGGCTTGACCCGTGCGGCTAGCCCATTGGCAGCGTTAGCTTTTCGGGTATGAGAGCGTGATTCAGGCACAGAGCACTATGGTAGGAGACAAAGGCATTATTGGAATGCCACGACTCAAAAATCCAGCAGATCTTGGAGGCGTCACGACGCGGAGCATGGTTCATATTCAGGATACCCTTGAGCTGCCAACTAGCAGTATTTTCTTGTGTCTGGCGACAGTTTTACATGTAAATGACATCCTTTGTTCAATTGCTTTTCCGTCGTTAATTCGTACTACTCATTGTTTCTGAATCCTTAGGTAAGCAATAATGATTGCTGAGTACCTCGGCACAAGTTTGGCGTCGGTTCGTGAGGCGGTGCTTGTATCTGCGCAACATATCTAGGAATGTCAGGTAGCTCCTCGTCACGTCCGACTTTGCCTAGCACGCCTGACATCCTACTGAAGGTCTGGTTTCTGACTCATACAAAGCATGTAACGTAGGTATACGGCCTCATACGATCTGTAGCCATCACTTTCACCTCGAAATCCACCAAGCCCCGCTCATTAGTAAGGGCATCCAATCCCCTGACATCCAATGGACAACATCTACAACATTCCCCTCTAGAGAACTCGTTGACATTGTCATCTCTGCGTTGGCGTTAGTAGATGCTTCACACCACACCGGCACTCAAACGGCACTCGTGGCATAAGCTAGCTGCGCGTCTTCGCAATCACAGGGCCACAGCATCCCCCGCCAAGCAACCACGACTCTCCAGTGCAATTACAACCACAACCGCAACTCCCAACCAAACACCAAACAATTCTCATCCCGTCTCACGATTCGACTCAAAATCCAGCCTGGAAACCTCCACCAACAGCTCTAGCTGGATGGTTCCCCGACCCCTCCCTTACCCCAACACCCACCCCAACAAAGGCACTCAGGGCGCAAACACCCTCCCCGGCCATTTCTTCGCCGCGTACCCAGCCCAGAACTACGAGATCCTGCGCCGCATCTACTGGAAGCGCCGTGGCTACTTCATGGCCGTCAACATCCCCACGCTGCCCGAGGTGGAGCGCATCAGCAGTTCCGTGACGCGGATATTAGGCGGGAACCCGAGTAAGTTCACACTACAGGGGACGAACACCTATTTGCTGGGCAGGGGAAAGGAGAGGATATTGGTCGACACGGCGCAAGGGACGGCGGAGTGGAAGAAGTCGCTGTATGGCGTTCTGGAGAAGGAAGGGGGAGTCAAGGTCGAGACGTGTATCTTGACGCACTGGCATCACGATCACGTTATGGGCGTCCCCGATGTGAGGGCGCACAATGCGGACGTGAAGGTGTACAAGCATCTGGGAAATCGGTATGATCCGGATCAGACGTTGCAGAAGGAGGAGGTCTTGGATATTGAGGATGGGCAGAGATTTAGCGTTGGGTCGGATGCGGATGGCGACTTATTCGAGATCGAGACCCTGCATACGCCTGGGCATGCAAAGGATCATATGTGCTTGTTGATCATCAAGTCGCCTGATCCGGAGGAGGTTGGGTGTATTTTCACGGCGGACAATGTGCTGGGTCATGGCACTGCGGTGTTCGAGAATCTGGCGCACTACGTGAGTAGCTTGAAGCTGATGAAGGGCCGGACGGGCGAGAACCGGAGAGCCTTTCCGGGGCATGGTGCTGTGATCAACGACGCGAGGCAGAAGTTGGACGAGTACATTACCCACCGTCAGATGCGCGAGGATGAGGCGATGAATGTGCTGTGCTATGGCACTACGGTTGCGCCGGGCAAGGCGCCGTTGAAGACAGCTGAGGGCTTTCCACAGTCCACACCGCCCACGGAGAATGATGCAGGGAAAGAGTTGGTGCTAGGCAAAGAGTGGGAAAGCATGGAAATGGTCAAGGTCATCTACCGCATGTACCCGGAGAACCTGTGGGGTCCTGCTGAAGGTGGGTTACTTCAGGTGCTCCACAAGTTACAAGGCGACGGCAAGGTCGAGAAGACGGAAGACGGGAAGTGGAAAGCCTCTGAAGCCGCGATGAAGGACGTGATCGCAGAAGCGGGTGTGAGCAGAAGTTCGACACCAAGCAAATTGTAGATGCACCGCCTTCTAGTGGGAGCTACATATGGCTCTCGACTGAAGACCGACTGAGCTTTAGATTGAGGAGCCGATTCTAAGGATCCTTTGTCTTATAAACATGACCGTGCACTGCTCCTACATTGTTCACATGGCGCATCGACGTTCGCTGACTCGATCTCTACTGGGGTCACAGAATATTGATCAATGAGAATATCGGACACTGAAAAAGCGTATTCACTAGTGAGAACATTCATCAATGATCATTTGCATTCGTCAAGGAGCGGTTGGGACTACAGTTTGCTAACCTTGCAGGTTGTCTGGATACTGCGTCAAAGAGACATGGAAGGCAAGACGACTACTCTTCAGATGGCGAGCACCCGACAAGCGTGCAGGCAGGACCATGGAGCATGAACCTCAACACTCGATGGTGAAGGGGCGGGCAGCCCACGAATCGATCTGTGTCGGTAGTGTCGTGAGTTAGAGGCAGTTGCTGATAGATAGTCTGATCTGCTCGATATGGAGGAGTGGCCGTCGTATTCTCTCCCACTGACCATGATCGTGATGCTTTCCTGCAACGAGACGCCAAAAACTTTGGCATACCACATCAGTAGGTGATGACTGCTTTGGTGGTTGCCTGGTTTGGCCGAATCCTTTGCATATAAACTTGTTGCACTGAAAGCCAGCAATATCGGCCAGGCCTGCCACCACCCTCGAGACCGAACCAGACAAAGACCCTGTTTGAGCGGCTTTGAACTTCAGTCCTTATCAGACTGTGCTTCTAAGGGCCACCAGAGGGTTCCCGTAGAGTTGCCGATGACTGACAAGTTGAACGCTGCGGATCTTGCTGGCGCTGTCCACATTCAGTGCCTACCTTTTTGCTTTGTGCCTCACAATGCCTGACAATGTCGGAGACAAAGCTCATGGCTCCTTGTGTAATGCAACAAAGGCCAGTGGGCTGGCTCACCACTCACCGATTGCACTGCCCAAGCCGCACATGCAAAACGAACCAACTAGAATGAATGAAACCATCTTGTATCTGTGGTCCGAGCCAAGTTCATTTCGTCAAAGCACCCCTAACTCAATCGCATCGTGCATCCAAGAGAGCCATGGCTGATTCGTTGGTGGTTCTTGGTCTTCGCCTGCCATGTACAGAAGCGGAGGTCAAGAGAGCATATAGACAGCTCGCACTTCAACATCACCCAGATAAGACCGGGCCATCTGGCACGGAGCGAATGAAAGAGATAAATGCGGCGTTTGAGCACATCAACGAAAGCAAGCTGTGGTTGTCTGGAAAGTCAAATACAGCCTCACAACCGAAGGCGAAGCCAGAGGAAGGAACGAACTCAAATGCTGGTGATAGGTCGAAGCCCAAAGCAGAGCAGGAGCAACGATCGCAGTCGGAACAGAAGTCCAGTAGGCCGGGGCCTTATGCTAAGAGCAGCAAAGGGACTTATTTTCATCCGAAGTATGGCTCGTATATCCCGGAAGCGAGCAGTCAGAAGTACCAAAACAGTGAAGGACCAAGATTCTCGAATGCAAACAACCAGCAGCGAACGGACGCGTATCAAGCTAAAGACTTCTCTGGTTTTGGACCATGTCCCTTCAATGGGCCTAGTCAGCAATATCGAAACAGCAACAACCCAAGGGCTTCGACAGCCACCAATCCACAGCAGTCAGATGCGAACAGGCAGACGAGCTTTTCTGGCTGTGGCGCACACGCCTCCACTCCGCCTGGTCAACGGTCTCCGAACGTGAACGAACGGCAGCGACCAAGCAACAATGCCGAACCCGCAGACTTCGACTTCGACTTTCCCTTCCGGTTCACAGACTCTCCATTCACACAAGAACCCCCGGATCACTTGTGGAACATTGTCTGCACTGATCTCGATACGGGCCAGAGATATCGACAGGCCTGGACGTGCCCTAGTCCACGTGGTTCAGATCCAAGCGAAGAATGGGGGCACGAGCTGTTCCGCAGGGCAATGCGACGGTTCGAAACGCACTTGTATTCCAACGAGCCGAACAAGATCAACGGGCGTTTTGCACCAGACATTCCATCCGTTCAGCAGTGTCTGCTCGTGCATGAGAAGGAAATCAACGCACGGATGAAGATCTCATGGATAGAATGGCGGAAGCGATTTGCCTTCACTGGCCCTCTGATGCAGTCGTGGTTTAGGGTTGGGGAGTTGCACCTCCTGCTGAGGCTGTTAAAGATGCGGGTCGCTTACTGCTATGACTCGGAGCTTTGCGAGCAGATTCGTCAATGTGGATTGCCGGAGATGGTGCTAGGCACTGGTGTTGCTGAGATGATGGGTCCTGACGAACTCAAGGCCGCAAAGCATGGCTTCGATACTTCTAGGTTGAAGAATATGGACACCGTCTGTGCAAGCACTAGCCGGTCAATACTGCTAGCCAAGACCGCTGCATGGAATCAAATATGGAAGTGAAAGTGGAAGGTTCAGGTGAGCGTGGAGAGTGCAAGTATCGATATCAATGAATTCGACAAACGTCGAAGTGTCGTGGACCACAATGACGGAAGCCGACATAACCTCTAGATTGCTCTGCCTCCGATGTTCGTAGGAGTATCCCCTTGCAGATGAACTGAGTGCGTCTTCTTCTTCCATGCCTCTGCCTTCACCACAGCCTCAGTTCTAGACAGTGCAAAGCCCACAATGGATCAGCCCGACGAAACATCTTTCGCCTCCACTGCGTACGATATCCTCGGCGTCCCCCGAAATAGCCCAGAGGCAGTGGTAAAGCAAGCATACAAACGTCTCGCGCTGCTTCACCACCCAGATAAAGCGGGCCAGGCAGCCACGGCCAAGTTCCAAAAGATCGAAGCTGCATACAGAACAGTTATGAACAGCGAACGGTATGACGAGGAAGACCAAACTTCATGCGGTCATGCCAACGAAAAAACCACTGACCCCAAGTCTCAAAAGCCCGAACCCCAACCTCGGAAGCCCGCCTCGTGCGCGGAGACCGAGTTTCTAAGTCTGCACTGGCTACTGAAGGATCATCTGGCAACAACAAGACGGACAAGAAATCCTACTGCGTCATCATGGGTGCTGTCGAAGGAGGAAAAAGTCGATCAATGGCTGCAGGAGATGACCGAACTCTACCACAAGCGTGATCATGGATATGAGGCAGAGTTGTGCTCGAGAATTGGTCTTGTGTTGAAGGCATTGAGGGCTATCCAAATCGCGACAGCTCCTACTCTTGCCGAGGCGACAAGGTTGTGCCTTTGGCTGAGCTTCCAACAGATGTTGTCCGTTGCCGGCATTTCAACTTGGCTGAACTTAGCGGACGAGTTGAGGGTAGAGGATTCTTTCGAGACGGCGGAAGATGTTGTACTAGTGAGTGAGCTTTGGAGGCTAGGAGATGCTTCATTTGAAGCTAGGCGGCCACCAGGGCAATCCAGTACGTTCAGTTCGTTCCACGACAGCAAGCTCCATGCATACTTCCAACAGGGTTATGGAGAGTCCTAGCCTGCGTGGGCCAACGCTCGCAGCAGCAGCAGTTCTCTACCTCCTCTTGCTTGCAGCCTGTAAGACTTCCCTAGGAGCCTGTCGAGGCGCTGCGGTTACCCGAGTCTGGACACTGTGTTTGGTCTTCGGAGAGGCAACCGTAAAGGTATCAGCAATGCTTCGGATCTGAGGCTGCATGAGTCGGGAGATGTTGTGGTATTGCTGCTGAGGCACTTGCAGCATAATCGAGTGCAGGTACAAGAAGAATTGAGTGATTCGTGCCATAATGATGTTTTGGCCGCAGTGTTCGTTGAGGCTCTCGTCCTCTTACTGTTCGATTCGCTCCGAGACTTGGGAAGGTCAGACCAGAGGTCGATGGTGACGGTGAGACGGACACGCGACGGTTCGTGATACGCGCCAAATTGAGTTTAGTGATGTTTCAAAAGTACCGAAAGCGTTTCTCATAACATTCCAGGGGTCCCGTTTACTGAATTCTGTGCACTACCGTGGCTTAGCAAAGTTTTGAGGTCTGAGAGGGTGATTTGAAGGGAAAGAGTCGCACTACTGTGGAATGTGTGCCTACTTAGGTAGAAACCACGATGCACTTTACTTTGGCAGAGACTGGCGACTGAGGCTCTTTCCGACCATAACCGAGGAAGGTTTGAGGCTCTTGGCACAATGAGGTCAGCCACGATGGAGAAGATGCCGCTTTCCGTTGAATGCCTTGCCCCAGTCCAAAGTACCCCAGACTACCTGTTGGGCTGAACACGCTTTACAAGAATCACTCTGCATCATTGGCTGCTTGGAAGCTCTAACAAAGCCCGGGTAATCTCAGATCTCGATATACGGTCCGGCATCGAAGGATACTAAACCATGTCTGAAAGACCTTCTATTCGCTGGGGCATAGTCAGTAAGTGCACAGAGGTAAGCAATGCCAGAATGCCAGGCTAAGCAGTACCACAGCCACTGGCATGATCTCACAATGGTTCGTTGAAGACATCGTACTCCCAAGGGAGAATGCTCCTGTAACGCACAAAATCCAATGTATCGGTGGGAGGGACATGAGCAGATGTGAAGACTTTGCGAACAAGTATTGTCCCGGGGAAAGCCCCAAGCTCTACGACTCGTACGAGAGCGTTTATAATGACCCTGATGTCGACGTCGTCTACATCGGCACGCCTCACGCCTTTCACAAGCAGAACATGCTTGATGCCATCGCCGCTGGTAAGAATGTATTATGTGAGAAGGCATTCACAATCAACGCCGCCGAAGCCAAAGAGGTTTTAGAAGCAGCAAAGGCAAAGAATGTCTACGTACATGAAGCGATGTGGCTACGTGTAAAAGTCCCTGTCCCATCATCTGTGATCTGAAGCTGAATGACTGAAGCACCGCCCTCTTGTCCACCAACTCCGCAAACTTCTGTTCGACGAAAAGGTCATCGGCGATATATATCGTACCTTCGCCGACTTCGCCCTAGAAGTCGACATCCCGTCCCTTCCACCGACCTCACGTTACAAGGACATCTCCCTAGGCGCTGGCACTCTGCTCGATACGGGCATCTATTCCCTCACCTGGGCGATCCTAACCCTTGACGCCGGCTCACCCACAAACTCAGAAAGGCCGCTTGCCCTTGGTGTCCAAAGCCACCAGGAAGGCATTGAAGTCAACACCTCCATACTCCTACAATATCCCTCTACAGGCAAGTCGAGCACCCAAAGGTCCAAACCCACATACTGACCCAGCGCGCAGGACGCCAAGGCATCATAACCTCCACAACCCAATCAAACCACAATGCCCGACCCTTCTGCACGATCTGGGGCACAAACGGTTTCATCGAAGTCGAAGGCCCAGCAGCCTCAATGCCCCTTTCCTTCACAGTATACCCGAAGCTCGAAGGCGATCCAAACGCTGGCTCCCTCGAGCGAAAAGAGGGTAAGAAGTACAATTTCCCCCGCATCGGCAAAGGCTTCGTCTACGAAGCAGATGATACCGCGCTTGACGTTCTTGCTGGGAGGAAAGAGAGCTCGATCATGCCTTGGTCCGAGACGATCCATGTGATGGAGATCATGGACTCTATCCGAAAGCAGGGTGATACGTTCTACCCCGGGCATGACGAGGAGCTCGACGCGCCTCAAGAGAGCACTTTGCCTGTTCTAGATATGCTCAAGCAATTGGGAGGATCCTTAGGCTAGCCGGACAATGATATGTGCTACGTAAAGATACCCTGAGAGTCCTAGCAACGCCGATACACTTCTCTCCCCACTTTGTCTCTCCCCATGCATTTCTCAAATCCTCTCCCAATATACCTCAACCTTCACCTTTCTTCCATTCCCCCCTCCTTCCGTCCACAATCTGACCTGCTCATGCCCCTTCGGCACACTCTCCGCCCAAAACACATATTGATGCTCCTCTCCCAATGTCATCCGTTTCGCACTCTCACTGTGTTGATCGTCGATCGTGGCATTGTTGCTCAGGATGCTCTGGAAAGGGAGATTCGTGTCACACGCAAAGGACATGGGGTGTGAGGATTGCGAGTCTGAGGCTGGCGGTGCTCGGTCGTGTAAGACAGCTTGATGTTGTGCTTGACGTTGTGCATCCGCAGATGGATGACGGTTGTCGGACGTCTCCGACGACGGAACGAAGGAGCACGGTGCCAGACGAGAAGCGAGCGTGAAGAGGTGGAAGTTTGTGTCGTCATCGTCGCTCACTGCGAGTGCGGATTTCGCGTCGTCGTGGGCTGTGAAGGTCGCGCATGAGGTCAGGGCGTTGGTGGCGTACCATCTGCCATTGCGGATGAGACAGCCTGTGAATTGCGAGGGTATGGGTGTTGAGGTCAACGTATCTTGGTCACGCTCAGTGCTGTCTGCAGACACGGCCGTCCCAGCACCAGTTGTGTCGGAGTCAGAAATGACTTTGACCATTAACCGGCCTTTGCCTGTGAACGGGCGGGCAGTCGGTCCAAGAGTCTCGGTAGCGGTCGCTGTCACGGTATGGGTATGGCTTGTTACGGTTGCTGTTGGCGAAGGCGCAGGCTTCTGTCCGCCCTTCGGCAAGTACCTGATGCCTGTGGAGGGACAATTCGAAGTTTGGCCCTGTGGATCCGCAGGCACCCAGCTGTTCCACTGCTCGTTCCCATCCCACCACAAGTCCATTGCATGTCGAAGATCAGCTCTGACGTTGAATGAATACCAGATCTCGGAAAGCTCATTATGGTTGCGACAGCGGATCGTTGCCTCGTGGCCGTGCTGTGAGTCTCTGATGGCCTGGCGCAGGTGATCCAACTCGTAGGTATTCTCATATGATGGCACAATACCGTGCCTGGCGAAGAAGTCGAATGTGGGAAGCGTGCTGTATAAAAGGGCCGCATGGGTGAAGTAGTCTAGCACGTCACCGTCTGCTAGCTCTTGCGATGAACGTGACGCTGACGTGTCTCTGTCATAGCATTGTGGTTCCAGCGTCGAGATACATGTGCCATGCTTGTTCCATTCATGAGCCCAGAGGTTAGCGTTGCGAGAGTCTAACGACAGCCAATGTTTTGTCATGAAATCCATGAGGCCGGGATGAGATCCTCCTTGAACCTGAGGAGTGCTCGCATCTGACAGGATCTGTGTTATCTTCTCCGGCGAATGAGATCTTGTGCCGTTGCAGTATTGGTCGAAACCACCTGTGCAAAGATCAGGCCACAACCCGTGTATAGTCCAGGTCTCATTGCCACCAAGTGGTGGACTCGTGTCCCAGAACTGCGTCTGTAAGAAATGCCCACTAGGGTCATTTATGCAGCAGCTGTCAAGGTTGGGAATTGATTGCAGTGCACACGACACTGCTGGTATACATAGCGGAGCATTACTCATCGTCACTGACGTCCCGCGGAGAATAGAATGGCGATACTGGACCAGGCTGCTAGGTTTCTGAGCAGGGAATGGCTCTAGATTATATCAGGGAGGGGAACAGATCTTGTCACGACACTTTGATCAAGAGACTGTACGTAGTGACGGGCATCAGGTGGTCGTAGCGCCATGTGACCGACCATCTTGAGGGCATGGTGCACGCGCCCCTTGCTCGTTGCCATAGGAATGTCTAGCCTCGTCAGGTGTTCACGCCGCAGCAAGGCTTCTCCATACTACTCAACCACAGATGGACTTGGTGTATGCTTGTCATGGTGCTTCATGAAAAGGCGCCATAGGTAACACACGGTTATGTTTACATTGTACACTAATTGTGCCGACCTCCTATAATCAAATGCTAGTTGGATCCTTATTGCTCTATGAGCGCAACCTCTTGGGTTTTGCTATACCTCGCAGACCACAGTCTAAAATTCAGTGTTCGCCGCCTATCGCATGCCTATTCCAACAATGAGTTGTTATGCAAAACAAAATGATGATGATTTCATAGCCTCGTAAATCACTCCCGCCAACAATGATACTGAACCGCAAATCAAACCGAGACCTAATATGGTCGCTGACTGGCATGCGGTGGAGCTCCAGTAGCAGTGTGGCCATATTGCTGTTGCCACCATTCTCGATCCCAATAGCCAGAGTTCCCTTGCCTCTGTCTCATGTCATTATTTACATCTTGGGGGCCCGATTGTGGTCAGTCGTAGCCCGCTCCTCTCTGCCACGGACTAGCGTTTCGGTCCTGGGATATGTTGTTGAAGTTTTGCGGCGGGTAGTTGCTGTGCGCCGATCTTGGTGGCCCGTAAGGACCAGCTCCTGGTCTGGAAAATGACTGCGTTGGTCCTTGTTGACCTGGAGCCGTGTTCGGTCGGTGCTGTCCATACCCGGTAGGCATGGGCGGTGCATGTTGCATGGAAGGAGCTTGTCCGGGAGATGAAGGTGCATGAGATGGCGTGTAGGTATTTGGGTTCTGCAAATTTTGGTTGGAGAATCTGCTTCGCTGGGTAGCTGGTCTGCTCAGCGAATCACTGGACGAAGACCCATCATCGATCTCTTTCGCCTCGTTCGCATATACATCCTTGCCGTCACCTCGAGCGGTTGCACCAAGCGCATCCAGCTCAGTCGTAAGCGCGGACTGCGATTTGATGAAGCTGCCGCGGTCATCTCGCATAGGCTGGTACCTGGTCTCAGGATTCTTCGAGGCAATGGCGTAAATTGAAGACACCAAAACCATGATCAACAACACAAAGATAAAGATGATGTTGTAGACGGCAAAGATGACACCCATGACACCAGCAACCATTGGCGGCTGGCCGAAGGCGTTGGAGAAGATAAGCAGGAAGATGGCGTTCAGCAAGTTGATCACCGCGATTGAGATGTTGAAAGCGTTGGTCTTCTTGTCCATCCATGGGCGCAGGACGCTGACTGAAATTAGGAATGCAGCTTCGACGACGACCAGACCAACAGCCTGAGCCACTGGCGATGATTGTGCGAAGGCAATGAAGACCGCTTTGGCGATGATGTAACCCAGGATGACAATGACGAAGTAGTAAGAAGTGGCCTTGTATGAGACGTACAAGAAACCCCACTTGTTGAGACAGGTCGGGTCAGAGTACAGAATGTAGGCAGGGTTTTTGTGCATTGCCACGGATCGCTTTGCGAGACTCATGACCTTGTATGATGCCCAGGCAAGACCGCTGGCCATGGAGATGAACACAATCAGTGCGAGGACAACCTCGGCGATAGAATCACGCTCGACGAGTTCCCACAGGCACAAAATGGACATCTGAACAAAACCTAGGAGCACTAGGCGGAAGAGAATGCCCTTGATGACAATTCTCCAGCCGTTCCTGAAGTCTCGGAACTTGTCAGACTTCATCCAGCCCGCCTTGGCAACGCCTTCAATCAATGCCTTTGCCAAAGCGACACAGATTGAAGCAATGATCAAGATGCCAATGAAGAAGATCAAACCGGTCATGAAGATGTTGGTTTGTTCGATGCGAGCGCGGAAGCCAACACGTTCAATGCCGCGAACGATAACGTTCTCCAGAGTGGACGAGGAACTGGAGGACGAACTTGATTGTCGCTTGGAAAGAGTGCGAAGGCCAGTCCACTCGATTGCGGGAGCGAGCATTTCGATACCACGCTTGATGGCGCGTTTCTTTTTCTCGACCTGCACAGAGACTGTACTCAGGGTGGACAGGTAAGTTGTTGGAGTTCCTCCAGTAGCTCTTTGATACCAGGTTGCTAGGTTTTGTAGAAAGCTGACTCTGATGATACCCATACTCCACTGGAAGTTCTGAGTCCAAGACTGCACGATCGGGGGCATCTCCACTGCAGTCAAGCCGATGATAGCCTGGGCTTGGAACACACCGAACAAGGAAACAGCATTGGCAGCAACGTGAGCGGCGGTGTTTGTGTTTCCAAGGCCAGAGGTAATGCCGGCAGCAACAAGACCACCGCCTGCGATGATTGCTGTGGCCCATCCAACGGCTTTCTGGTATACGCTTTTTGTGTTGGACAAATCGGCTTCCAAGCAGGCGACTAGTTCACCGATTCCGCCCGAGTCGCTCACCTGGTACACCTTGAGCCGAACCAAGCCGTCGATGTCGGGGACGCTGTATGCAATACCTGGGATCTGCTTCAAGACGTCACTACTAAGGGGAATGGTCGACTGTGGCAGTGAAAGAGCGCCTTTGGTCATTGGGCAGAAGCCAGACAGGTCCATGCTGCAGGGATCAACAGTCTCGTTGATTGCGGTGAAGCCATAAGCAATTACCGAGACAATTGCAACGACGTTGCCCGAGATGGAGGAGAAACCGTTGATCTCCACGCTTGCAGACGAGTTGTCGGGCGTCAAGCTGAAATCGAAGAGGTCCGCGGTGAAGAGCGAATTGTCCATGCAAGTGTTCAGCGAGTTGGACTCGATTACACGCCCGGCTGAGGCATATTGAGAGGAGGCCAATAGGCCGAGGGAGGAGAGGAAGGTCGCTCGCGAGAATCGCATGATGGCGGATAGGAGCGAAAGCAGAGTCGGCTGCCTCGCTGAGGGTTCTGTATATTAAGATTATCTGGCTGTTCTTTTGTAGAACTCTGCACCAGTTCCTTCGTATCTTGGTGTCTTCTATCGATCGATGCAAAGACTTAGTCGGATAGTCGTGTCATTTGTCGTGACAGGTCGTCCAAAGGTGAAACAGATCTGGAGCGAGTGGCCAAACAGGACCGGTTGCAAGGATTGGATCAAGAAAAGCGGCTGTCGACGACGCCGCAGAACTCGTGCTGAAGAGGTGTGACTCAGGTCGGTTCTGTGTTGATGCTAGCGAGCGTGGAAACGTAGAGACGTAGGAAATGCGAGTGGTTGTTGTGGAGATGGACAGACGATGAGGTTGGCAGGTGCAAGTGCAAATGCAGGTGCAGACGCAGCGGAAGGGCTGGATACAAGTTGGAAGTCACGGCGGCAGGGAGTCCAAGTCGCAAGTGCAAGAATCCAGTTTGCAGGGGGCGAACGAACCCAAAAAGAGACTGGGCCAGGGAAGGAGCCAATGGCCTAGACGCCAAGATTGGTTGATCCGTTCGTCGCGGCTGTCGCAAAGCTGTTGTCGCCGTCACCGGAAAAGCCTGCTAAACCACCCTTGGCCTTAGCTCCTCGTCAATCCTCAACCAAGTCTCAGGGGAGTGCTCCGTAAATAATGGAGGCTGTGCACTGCCTCAAGACCGTGACCACACAACACCCTCCAGAGCGGTTTCGGACAAGACGGAGATTACAATTCCTTACAATTTGCATGCACAAAATGTTGTCTCAGGAGCGACATAATAACGCGGCCGATCCTATTAGTATGACATTCGAAACCTTTTGCTAGAATGCGCACGGACGAAGAAGAAAAGCCAAGCAGAATTGACTGCTTGCAACAATGAGCTCATGACCACGCTTGCATTCGTAGCCCAAGCACGCGTCAGGCGCAGAAACTATCATTACCTAACCTGCCCAGAACTCCGCCTTCAGCCAGCAGCCATCCAGCCTCATGACTTGATATTCGACACCTGCAACAGGTACGGCGCAATCCTGTCTGCTGTGAGAGGCACTATTAGACCATACTAGAATTGCGATTACACATTGCTAAAAGTCGTGTCATCATGCATCAGCATCTTCCATGCCAAGAGCTGCAGTTCAATTGCCCAAACGGAACAGCCTTCAGACAGCTACACGAGCGGTCGTGGCCACGCGCCTGCCTTCCCACCTCTTCCGAAGGACACGCAATCGACTCCGAAGACTGTCCAAAGTAGATTAGCTCCAACGCTCAGCCATTGACATCACGTCTACGAACGCACTCCGGTCCGTCTGCTGCCGCGGCGACCAGAGTCCGGGGCTGACGATCTTGAAATTAAGATCACCCCCCGTCCTCGTTCCCCATGATAGTTGCCGTACACCCTGTACACGCTGTTGAAAGCGAGGGATTTGTTGACGCTGTTGAAGCAAGATTGTACAGTCAGCCGCAATTTCCCATTCGATTCCTTCCAGATCTCGGAAATTTATGCTCCATTAATCAACGACCTTGACCACAGCCTCATGAATAGTTAAGTAGATCCAGAGCTTTGTTCTGTAGTATGAATCTGGAATTGCTTTCGCTTTCGTCGTCAGTGTTAGTGGAAGATGACATACGGTAGAGAAGAAACAGCCTCGTCCTAGTCGAACATTTCTTGTACAAGGTCAAATTTCGCCTATCCGCAGTGCCTACAAGTCAATGTTGTGCAAACGCTACACGACTACATTGTCATGAATCCTGCGGTCACGGCCTTTCTCGAAATCCATATCAGCTGAACCCCGACCTGAGGCAGAGTCAAGTCCCCAAAGAGATCAGTCTAGGAGCTCCTTGAGCTCAATCGCTTACCTAGCGATCCTTGACATCTTGCGTCAGCAGCTCGGGGTTCAGCTTGGATACGTAGGACTTGAAGGTTGCGAGACAAGGCGGATGCATTTCCTCGCCAGCTGTCTTGGCCTCGAATGAGGTCCTACATACTTGACATAGAATCCATCTGTATACCAAGAAAACATAAGGCATCCCAATCTGCATCTTCTACACTGTCCATTACCTTTCGTACGCGAGAGAAGACACCATCGTCCGGCTTCCATCCTCGCCGCACGGATGTTATGCCACATTGGGAGATGCCGAGGTCTATCATGTTGGCTTTACTGAGCGGAGCATAGGCATCAAAGCTGACCATGCAGCGTCGACAGGCAGTAAAGAAACGAGCATAATATCCTAATGCACTCTCAACCGTAACACGCAGTCTTGTATCAACTTCTACTCCACTGTTAACAGCAGCATCGCCGAGCGCCACCTAAGAAGCGCGCAGCAAGCATAAGGCCTCCCCCCGAACCGCAAAAACCGACAGTAGCCGATAGGATATCACAGCTTCGTAACCTTAGAGCAAAGCACAAGAGTCGCAAGCCCTCGCTCGCACAGACGGCTACAGTAGAACGTTTCCCACAACCTCTATTTCAAGCATATCACCCACAATGGGCCCCTCCCTCCCCCAAACGTACACAACCCTCACCCTTTCCACCCGTCCCAAAAGCTCCATCGTCCCCGGACAAACCTTCGCCACCAACACAAACAACACCACACCCTCGCCCTCAAGCCTCTCTAATGGCCAAGTCCTCCTTCAAACACTCTACCTCTCTCTCGACCCCGCCATGCGCGGCTGGCTAAACGACACCCGCTCCTACATCAAGCCCGTGCAGATCGGCGAAGTCATGCGCGGATCGTCCGTGGGCATGGTCCTCGCCTCCAAATCCTCGAAGCTGCAGACAGGTGATATAGTAGTCACCAATAGCGGGGGCTGGGCCGAATACGCCGTGCTCGACGACAGTACGTGCGAGAAGGTCCCAGATACCGGCGAGGGCAAGCAGCGCAGCGCGATTGATGCGCTGAGCGTGCTGGGGCTGACGGGGCTGACGGCGTATTTCGGGATCTTGCGCGTTGGGGAGGTGAAGAAGGGCGATTTCGTCGTTGTGAGTGGTGCGGCGGGCGCAACGGGGAGTGTGGTGGGCCAGATCGCGAAGATCAAGGGGGCCACCGTGCTCGGGATCGCGGGTACGGACGAGAAGTGTCGGTGGCTTACAGAGAAATTGGGGTTTGACAAGGCGTTGAACTACAAGGCCAAGGATTTTGCGAAGCAGTTTCGGGAGGTCACGAAGCCAAAGTTGATCGATGTGTATTTCGACAACGTGGGAGGGGAGATACTGGATCTTGCGCTGTCGAGGGCGGCACCGCATGCAAGGTTTGTGATGTGTGGGGGGATCAGTCAGTACAACGAGGCAGTGCAGAAGGGACCGAAGAATTACTTGATGGTTGTCAGTATGAGAATTCGGATGCAGGGCTTCATTGTATTCGATTACGAGAAGGAATACAGTGCTGCTAGGGAGGAGTTGGCAGGCTGGGTGAAGGAGGGCAAGCTGAAAAGAGGCGAGACTATTGTCGAAGGTGGCTTAAAAGAAGCCGAGAAGGCGCTAGTGGGTTTGTACGAAGGGCTCAACACAGGAAAGCTCTTGATTGAGGTATCCAGGCTGGAAGACAAGGCGAAGTTGTGAGACATAGGCTGTGAGTGAGGAACGGAGCCATGACTGAACAGAGAAGATGGTTCAATGAACAAAAAACAACCCTCAGTTTCGGGGAATGCGCCAGGTCTAACGCGTCAGGAAGGATAATCTAGCATGTTTCCGCTGGCCTTCCGCACACTGACTCGGAGCTCCTTCTTCAGTGTCAACTTTTGACAGCTAACAAGCATGGAAATCCAGTGTATGGAACATATGGACTCGATACAATTGAACTTGCTAGTCTGCTCGTTATACGAATTGGGTTTCGGAGCCTCCATCGTCTCTCGCTTCTCTATATGCCACCGTCTGAGGTGTCTGGACCTTGCACGGCGGCATCTTTCTTGCATGCCACATTCATGCTACCCCAGGACTCAAGGCCGTACTCCTATAGTGGTCCCTCTCGAGAACTGGTCCTGATCAAGAGCTTTCATGTCCCGTGCCCCTCAATTGATTTGGTCAAACTCTTGTAACTCTCCGTTCGTACCATGAAGCAATCTCGCTCCTAAGAATGTGTTACAAGCTTTCACTGTTTTGTGTGCTCATCGGCCTATGGGCTGACAAGGCTTCTCACCATGGGTGACTGGATTGCAGTGATAGACCACGACAGTCATAATCACCCTCATGACTTGCCTCATCCTCCTCGCTTTTTCACGTCGCTCGCTATCCCGCTAGATCGCTTATTTGTTGTAGCAAAACCTCCATTCAAGCATGGCTAGACTTTCCCCTACTGTACCGCACCCTTATTCTGCAGACCAACATCTTTGCGGCCCATGATCGGTATCAAAACAGCAACGACCTGTTCATAAGCTGTAAACAAGATCCCACCAGCAAACACAGTCCTCCCTAACCTCATCGTACTTCCTCTCCACAGCCCTTTTAGCCCGTAGTCCTCAATGATGCCTTTGAAAGCCTCCACGGTGCCCGCGCCTTTCGCACTTTGCGCCCGCGTCTTGATCGTATCGATTGGCTGTGTCGCATACGTCGTCACGATTCCTGCGATCGCACCATTGCCGAAACTCGTAATGGTGTTCTGCTTGACTTCGTATTCTGTCGTCAGCTCCTTGAGAATATTGTACGTCCCCATCCGCACGGATGTCGTGCCTGCTTGCTTCATCGTCGTCGTGACGTAGCCCCGATAGACTCCATACATGCCGTGCGTCCTGAGGATCTCTTTGGTAGCATGATATGCACCGCGGAACTGTCTTTCAGCTGGTGATTTTCCAGCTGCCGCAGTGTTCCTCGCATCATCAATCAGTGCGGTCTTGATTCTCTCAGTCGGTGTCACGGCAAACGTGCTGGAAACCACGCCAGCACTCATACCAGCGAGTAAGCTTTTCAACGGACTCAGACTCCCTGTTTCGGGATCCGCAAACGCCCGCTTGATCGTGTCGAAGCTCATGAACCGTATAGCGTCCTTGGCTATCGTGCCGACCACAAGTGTGCTGCATCCAAGGTACAAAGCGCGTGCGCCTTCATTCTTGATGACCTGGCTGATGACAAGGAAAGGGTTGCGGGGTGTTGGAATGCCTTTCTCTGCGCGAAGCTGCACACGTGTTTTGGCGAACTCGAAAGGGTACGTAAGGAAAGATTCGATGCCGCCTGCCGTACCGCCTGCTATCAGGGACATGACGGGCGTCACCCGTGGATCGGAAGAGCCAGAAGGTGCCATAGTAGAAGGCGTATACCAATTGTGCTCTACTTCAAGATGTGGTGGCTCCTGGACCGATGCCAGTGGTTTTTCCTTCTCTCACCTTGTGGTAGTCACTGCCATCATCAAAAGTCTTTGGGCTTATGCACTTCCGTCTGATCGACTCCCCAATGGGCCTCGCAAACAGTCGACGCTATAGGATGGAAGACTCAGAGGAACTCAACGAACGGTTCGACACGTTAGTCGACGACGAAACACGGTGAAGCACGACAACAAGCTGTTTCTCGTCGATCCGCGTGTATGTTTTCCAGCTCTCGGGACACATTACCGAGGATGTCGTGGATGGATCCGCCCAAGATTTCCTTCACAATCCGAAACACGTGACGTGGACTGGCCAAAGGACTTCATACTTGTCGAGAAATGAGCATCTTAGAGGAGGAACAAGATCATTGAGATTGCAAGCAAGCACTGAATATTATGTGAGGTTCACTCATCCACATCGCTGGCTCGGACCTTCCACTGGAGCTCGATGATGTACATGTCCTCGGTCTGTTCGGAGGATGCATGCTATGCTGCGCTGTCATGGCTGACACCATTGCATCGGCTCCTTATTACTCTTAGTAGAGAGTGCATTGTGATATGTTCCATGAACTCCTTTACGCTTCCTTACCAGCCGCCACCGACAGTGATAGCCGGGGCTGATGGAGCTACATCGGTTTCCCAGCTTGCTTGACCCGAGCCTCCGACGTCGTTACCAGACTGGTTCCAGCCGTCGTCACCGCCCACAGCAGCGCCGTTGTCAAAGTCGTTCGTATCGCCGTTGTCATCGCCGCCAGCGCTAGCTTGCGCAGCAGCGTAAGCTGCTTTCTTCTCCGGATCGCATCGCTTCTCGCTTGCGTGGCCCACCTCACCGCAGTCTGCTACATGTCAGCATCATCTCCAGGACTTTGATTTCGCTGTACTCACGTCGACACTTCACCTTGTTCCAGTCTTTGGCTTCTGTACACTCCCGCGCCACGTGGCCTGGCTGTTCGCACTGTGAAATAGTCAGCCTATTCTGCACACAAGCTGGCCTGAAGATACTCACGTTACGGCAGACCATCACTCGCTCGTTGGTACAGTCTGTACAATGTCAGATTCGATCCATACTCAGAATCATTAGCTCGAAGAGGGTACTTGCCTGCTGCACGGTGTCCCTCCTGTTGACAATTACGGCACTTCTCCACGGGCTTGTCTGGGCTACCTCTTATTAGCTGGTTGGCAATTATAGGGTCAGCCTGGTACGTACCACTCTCGAGCTATGTGGTCTGGACTATCACAGATCTTGCAGGTTCTGGCACTGTATGAGTCAGCATATCTGCTTGTCCAGTAGAATTGAACTGCGAACTCACGCTCGAGGCTGGGGTCGTTCCTGTGTACACTGAACAACAGCGTCAGTATCTTCCAACCTTCCTTTCTGACAGAACAGCGATGGCCAGAATGACCAAACCACCAACAACAACAACTTACGTCTCTGGCACGATGACCGACCTACGGACATGGTTAGCTCATTGAGAAGTGTCCAGAGAGACAGTTGGCATACCTCGTCACAAAGGACACAAGTGATCTTCATAGGTTCTGGAGCTGTGCTTTCCTGCTGGCAGCCCTTTCGGGTGTGGCCCTAGCTTTATGTCAGTAGTCATGCTGCTCTCGGCTGAAACCACTTACAAGCTCGCCGCAATTGCTGCATATCATCACACCACGCTCAAGTGGAACACCAGTGTTCTCGAGACGCTCAAGGTTCTCGGCATCGTCCTTTGGCCAGATTGGCATCAAGATTGGTCGTGGGCACTTAGACGACTTGGTGAAAATACCGAGTTGGTACGGCTTCCCAACCCGACCTTGAAGGTTCGTGTTCGTGTAAGCTGGTGCGGCTTCTTTCTCGAGACCAATCAAATAGATGTTAAGACATCGCTTGCGGAGATCCTTCTCGAGTTGAGGATATGTCGTCTCCGGCACGGCCTTGGACAGGATCTTGAGAGCTTCTTTGAAATCACCAACGTCAAGGTCGTCAGAAGCCTCCTTGATCAGCGCCCATGCTTCTTGCTCGCTCATGTCAGGAACGGAGGAGTTGTCGATCTTCTTGGGGTTCTTGCACTCGAGTGTGTCATGATCATTTTCCATAAGACATTGCTTACAGAACTTTGGCTTGTTCGGGCAGTCTTTCGACATGTGACCTTCTTGGTCGCATGTTCTACAGGTACCTTGAAACGGTCTCTCGACTCGTGGGTTGCTGCATTCTAAAGACGTTAATTGGGCAGGCAAGCATTGTGGTCAACGATATACCTGATTTCATATGTCCTTCTTGTCCACAATTGAAGCAGGCGCCAGGCCCTGGTGGTCCAGCACCTTCGCCATTACCTTCACCAGAACCTCCAAAGTTATCGTTCAGGGCAGCAGCGCCACTATCGAAGTTGTTGTTAGCGCCGCTGTCGTTCCAGCCGTCGGCACCAGCAGAACTAGAGTTCCATTCATCGTTGGTGGTGAACGAGGTCGTGGTGCCGCCCTTGCCCCAATTGTCACCTTTCCAGTTATTAGCCATATTCGTGTCAGGATCTGGGGGAGTTGCGGGGTGGGTGAAGGTGGCGGGTGATTCATCAATGGTCTCCAGAGAAGGTCTTTGCCAGTAATGAACCTTTGTCCCTGCCTGCGGTCTTTTCCACACGCCCCAAGGCATTTCTTAGGGTGGGATGATTAAGGCATGATGTGGTGAGGGCTCTGACTTACCACTACCAGCATCCCGGTCACTCATGTTGGATACTTGGAATGATCTAGCGTTAAACGACAAGTGAACTCAAGCTATGGTGAGAAGGAGTCAAGTGGTCAAGAAAATCGTGCTGTGCCTGCAATCGAGACTTGTGGTGAGAGATAGGATCGTGTAGAACAAAGATTGCGAAGGTTGGAAAAGAAGAGTATTATGGACAAGGAAAGAAGGAAGGTGCAAGACTGTGGCTCTTGTAGATTCGAACGTGAGACATGTGTTGGCCAACCGAGTCTGCCTGCAAGTGGGGCAATGGTTTGTGATGGTGAAGGAACGAGCAATTTCAGGATGCCGTGAATGCGCACCAGGCTCAGCAATGAAGCATCACTGAACAAGCTGTACCCCAAGTTACTCTTAAGTGCTACTTGACAGTCCTCTGAATTAACCTTCTTCACCATGGACAGTCTATGCCGAAGGTGACCGAAGGTTAACATCCTCTTCCAAGCATATTTTGAGCTTCCAGAGGTCACTCAACCCATAGCTTGATGAATCAAGGCTTAGAGTGAGTCCAGGAGTGTTGCAGGGATTAGAAGCAGTGAGAAGGATGTGTGACAAACTTAATGTTGATGGCATTCCAGCAAGTCAGGAAACGTCCCGTCATACTGGAAGACAGACTTTGACGCCTTGCGTGGGACCGGCCCCGAACTCTCCTGCCCTGCAGTGCACAACCTGAAGGTCATAGCATCCATTGTCACCGCTCCTAACAGCTCTTCTTCGTCAGTGTATCCTTCACTGGCTCGTAGTAGACAACCAAAACAAGATGCCTGCGAGGCCGAAGCATATTGCGGTAAAGGCTCCTGGCCCCGATTGACTCGCTTGGCCCACACCCGTCAACGCTGCGCCGACGGAAAGACCGCACAGCACGGCAGTCGCTGACAAGACGTTGAGCAGGCTCTGCGAAGTAGCAGCCATGTCGGAACCAAGAAGCTCAATCACAGTGCTTGTGTACGTTCCTAGCCAACATCCTGAGACGGCCCCAAAAGCCGCTGCTATCAAGAAGGTTCCTTTGGTTGACACCACGAAGCACCAGCTCATGCTGATGGCAAAGTATGCCAACGAGAATAGCATAACTCATTTTTGGGAACTGTGTCGACCGAATCTTCCTTTGGCGATAACGAGCTTCGCTGAAGCATTCGAGGGCCAAAATGTGGTGAGGACTGCGGCAGTCTCCACAGCCGTGAGACCACATTCATGTCTCGCTACGTGGAAAGACATCAACATTGGAGGGATTAAAGCGCTAGCTGCGCAAAACATAATGCTGTAAGACAGCAAAGCTGCGGCCAATGAAAGGGTCCTGTTTGGAGACGTTTCAGAGGTACTCTCAACTTGAGCGCAGCAGGCGGTACTTTCGTGCCAAGCTTCCGTAAAGCGTATATACTACTTGCGTTGAAGATGAGCAGCCACAATGCAAATCCCCGCTCGACAGCTGTCGTGTCCTCAGCCGTAGCGAGTACGGGTGGTGTGACCGCACCACCAATCGACGCACCGAGGGAAGCGAGGACACATGTGACATGGTCATATCTCATACTGAGCGCCATGTACAGAGCGGTGTTGTTGAACAGGCCCAAAGCAAGTCCTTGAAGTACGCCTTGAAGCACAACTTTTTCGGCGATATTGCGATGTTTTGGGTGAAGAGCTGTAAGTAATGCTGCTGCTATGCCAGACGAGATGTGGATGATCTTCGACCATCTCGATGGAGCCGCGATACGTGCCAAAGGTATAGAAGCGTGTAGTAGAGATAGCTGCAAAGGAATGACCAACCTGGTAGTCCACTTTGGTGTGTCCCGGCGCAAGCTGTGAGTCCTGAGCTAGGACTGTCCCGAATGACAGCACCAGACCATGTGTCGCAACAACTTTTGAAAATAGTATCAGACTGAGTAGAAGCTTTTGGTTCGTGGTTGTCCAGACTCTCGGCGTTAATGAGGGTGCTCGTCGGCTCCAACGGTGTCTAAGAGACGTGCCGTGTTTGAGGTGCTTGACAGGTCGCCACTATAGTTTACCAGAGTCAAAGCGAGCCTTTGGCTGGAAAAGGGCTCGGAGGGTAGATGGCGCATGAACGCCCGTCCCAATATGAGCCACCTTCAGCAGCGGATGGGTCAAAGTGAACGCTCGACATGGTTCGACCATGTGAGCTTGACAGGGATCGAACGGTACTTGTGACATGAGATTTCTATGATGAATCACATAGAAAGAGCACGTACAGAGTGCTCTCACTCGCCGAGTTGGCATGCAGATGACGCTGTCAGACAAAGTGACTGGGGTTGAATGGATGGTGGCAAGCAACAGGGGCTGTAGGCAGCCAGGGCCAAGGAGAAACTCGCGGCTGGAGGGACATGATGGCTAACCGTTTCCTGACAGTGTCATCAACTACAAGCAATATTCTTGACAAAGGCATTGGGCGTACTCCCTCATATCATCCATGTTACCTCGTCACTACTGGGACACTCTTGATTTTAGCATGCTCTTGGGCTCAGCGTCGGCGGTGCTGTTGGACTTTTGTTACTGCGCAAGCTGGGAGAGTGCCAGTAGCATCGGGGCCGAGCCTATACAAAATCATGAACTCATGTTAAGCAGTTAACCTTAGAACCTTATGTGCTCCTCTGAGGACTACTGCAAGCGGAAGCTGGAGGATTGAATTGAGCGGCAGCGCATACCCTCCGCGACAAGGAACGTAATTGTAGTTAAGCTTCTATCGCAGGTAGCATGACACCGCAATGTGCATCTTGACACGGCTCAGCGGCATTTTGCCATTCTCGATCTGATAGAGTTTGTGCACGATGAGGTACACAGTAATGGAGTAGGTTGCAGTTAGGCTCAGAGCTTTGAGCTGTCAACAGATGCTCAGCAGCACCATGTGCAGACTGAGATGTTCAACACTCGTACTCGTTCTTTGGCCTGACGGTACAAAGCAAATGTATCAACACGGGCTCGGAGCAACAGAACGAAAGCAAACAATTTCCGCGTGTTCAGAGCTTATGACAAAGCATCGTACTACCCTAGGGCCGGAGTGTTCGCTCGTACGTGTTACTGTGGGACCGAGTTTCTTGTCAGCTCTTGAGGTGGTAAGAGAAGCTACTGGCCTTGGCAAACAAGGATGAAGACCTTGCGGACCGGCGTGGCACGTATTGGAAAAGTAGATCTTCGTCGCCGCCGTTGGGTCTGAAACATCTCCATATTTTTCAGGTCCAGCTTGCAATCAGCGGTCAGCTTCTGACAATGGGCTCGAACATGCAGCGCTATGTCCAGGGTCTGTACCCTGTTGGGGGACGCGCACGTAACTCCTACGCGTTATGTTGCTGTGAGAATATCAGCTTCGAAACACCTTGAAGCTGTCAGAGACGAGTCGCGTTCGGGAGCGGCACGTCAAGCGCGGTCAGTCATGCAGGTAAAGGGAGTCATATGCCAGCAGGATGATGCCAGGAGAACGGTTGCATTATGCCTTCTTGTAAGTTGTGCAGGAGGTGCCTGATAAGCATAAAATGGACTTAACGGAAGATGCGTCTAGCGCGCACGTTAGCCTGCCCAGCTAGCCACAGATCTGACACCAGCCCTAAGTTTAGGGAAGTCTTGTCAGGTGCTTGCCGCGGGTGTCCAGGCTTCGCTACCCAAGCCAGCCTGACTGTGTCCTGCGCCTCAGTCTCCATATTGTTACTCGTGGATCGATATATTCCTGCAGCACTAACTCTTCGCTTTTGGCTACTGTCCCGACGTGTGACCTTCCGCTTCACCTTACCGCTGCATTAGGGTTCGCTGTTCGTCACAATTACTCTTCCTTCGTTTTTCGTTTGACTTCGACGACCGACCTCAGACTCTATACCCAGAGAACTGTCTCACCATCACGTAGCAGCCCTTCTCGATCAACCGCACACCACCACTACTGCTAAGAACCAGCGTGCAATTTCAAGATGATGACGGCCACCGAGGCCTCCGTTGCGAACACGAACCGCAGTCTCCGAAATATCCGAAATGTCAGTCACCAGGGTGTGGTAGATCCTGCTGGCGTACTGATGGGAGGAACAGGAACTTGAATACCTCTGTGATCTGTCGGTGATTTCATCTCAACAACTGCAGTCTATCCTCGCGCAACTGCCGGCACAGACACCGCTTCACGCACCCATACAGCCTCCTTCAAACGACGCAACGACCACCTCCGTCGACCAATTTTCAAACATGAACATCAAAGAACACTATTCCCCTGCTCCGACGCCAGCACCTCTGCCTCCGCCAGCCTATCCGACTGGCCCCTCAATACTGTCCATTGCCTCGGCTCTCTACGCGTACACACCAACAGATGCGGGAGACTTGGCCTTGCAACAAAACGACCGCATTCAAGTCTCAGAGCACATGAACAACGACTGTAGGTCGAAGATCTGCCCGACTAAATGATACCTGTACTAACTATCCATAGGGTGGAGAGGCCGCAACGAAAGAACAGGCCTGGAAGGAATATTCCCTCGCAGCTACGTGACAGTGCTTGAAGAAAAGAGGCCACCCATGCCGACGCCGAACGGCACAATAGACTACAGCAACATGCCTTTGATGGTAGCAAGCAGTGGATCACTAAACCAAAGGCCCCCGAGCAAGCTGGAAGAGCACGGGAAGAAGTTTGGGAAGAAGATGGGTAATGCTGCCATATTTGGTGCCGGCGCCACGATCGGCAGCAACATCGTCAACGGCATCTTCTAGTCACCTTCGACATACTTTTTCTTGAGCCCAATGCGGCTACGACGTAAGAACTGAACAAAACTCTCGGCGACCTGGCGACACCACTACCATTGATTTCTGCTGACGCGTTGTATGGGCTCTTATTACGAAAGGATGGCGTGCATAAAGGAATGGAGTTCATGGCTGGGATCAGGGCTTGCACGACCTGGTTAATTTGAGCGCAGAGTGCACGTGGCGACAGGGGAAATGCATCCGCAACGCGCATGCAACACTTCTACTTCTCTTGTGTCATTTAGGTCCTCTCCGGCTCTCATAAGCTATCGTTTCTCTGTCAAATGGGCTGATGGCGGGACGAGGAGGCCAATGCTGCTCCATATTCTGCTGTCTCAATGGTATATTTGCATTGGAAAGGAGACCAGAACACTTGTGTCCATTGGTCTGGATGTGTCGTCGCGCTCCAATAGCCGTTCAAGCTATGCATCTCATCCGAAAAAACCGAACTGGCTAACCTTGTTATCCCCTGTATGCGTTTGCCGTCCTCGGAGCCCTCTGCAAGAGAACATGATTTCTGGTATGTCCCACCTCACCAACAGCAGTCACCCAGGGATGTAGAACAAATATGTACATCATGGACAATTCTCACTGTCACTTGGAGATTGGCGGAAGCGTTCGTACGCATGACACTATCTCGGGATAGGTAGGGGTTGGTCACTGAAGTCGTTGGAAAATCGTCCACCTGGCTGGACTGGGGTCAGCTTCGTCTCGGCGGACATAAAACATGATAAGCCATACCTATTTAGCGGCTCCCAATTCTAAGAGACCTCGTTTAGTGATGGTAATTTCTCGAGGGTTTATCATTCTTGTGTCGGCAGTCTGTACCAAGAATTATTAGCTGAGAGGGGACGGAGTGCATCCTGTTGTACAGGACGAGTATGCAGTTGCTACTTACAACTGTATAAGACCATGCGTCAGGATGAGGAGGAGGAGGGAAGAACAGGAAGGAGCGCCCTGATATCACCACAGGAACAACGTACCCGTCCGCACGCTCGATCTTCTCAGGGTCTCCAATCTCCATCTTCGGCAGATACGACTGCATGCAGGCCACCAGTGCATTGTCCATGCCACCTCGAAGGAACAGCTCGACATCGTCCTTGCCACGGAGCGGTCCAGGGTCGAAGATACCAAGCTCGATTGTGATGAGCTCCAACCTGAACAGTTGGATCTGGCCAACCAGTTCGACGAATTTCTTCCACGTCCCCAACTCAGATTCCGATGGCTCTGGTCCACAATAGGTATAGTTGCAAACTCGCAGAGTGATGTGCTTGATCTGACTAAGCGGCAGCGGGTAGGTAAAGAGTTTCTCTAGGTAGTCGTTGACCGTGAATAACTCGACGAAGTCGAACTCCAACGCACAAATTATATGGCCGTCGAAGGCCTTGAGGAGTGCAGTGTGAGCTTGCTTATACAGGTCTGGCGATGCTTGCAGGAGGGACCTGGCGTGAGGCACACGCCCCAAACGCCCGGACGGACGACGCGACCGTATGCTCCGATCGTCTAGCGTGAACCTCATTCTGTCGCCCTTCATCCAGCGTTGAGACGTGACACGGACACGGAAGGGTTCGTCAAAATAGAACTCGCACACCATGGCCTGTAACTCAGGAGGAAGCCTCAGGAATGGGAAAGCGGTCGCCATGGTTTTGATTTGTGTCGGTGTAAGTTGCTGTTGGGAGTCCGATTGTTATACGCGTGAGGGGGAGGAGCAGGATGAAGAAAAGTCCTTCGAGTCTGCGGCAAAAGACGACTTCTAGTAGCCACGGCCAAGCTGACGTAGCAAGCTTGCAGACAAAAGTGAAGGGGTTTGCCCAGATGGTTCCACAACAGGCAGATGAGTTTGGAGTAAGCCTCGAATAAATCTGCGAAGCGATTCTGGAAGCGATGTTCAAGACTATGAAGGTATACTTCGGCTGCCTTCACGCAAGGCGAAAACGAAAACCAGTGTGGGTAAGGACGCTGGCCACACAACGACTCAGGCTAAGGGGAACTTAGGAATATAAGGACTGGGAATGGGTACAGGAAACGGTGGTATGGTACCTGCTGGATCTCACTGAATACTCACTGCGCAGAGGGGGTGTTAGCCTGAATCATTGACGATGTGCTGACAAGATGTGACCATCAATCTAGAGTGAGGGTCCAGACTCCACGGTGCGGTATGGCCGCGTTTAGTCAACGACTCAAAGCCGCAAGTCAGAGGGGTGAAGGTCAACAACTTCATTCGACTTTCGCGCGATCTCTCTTCAGACCGCAAGCGGGTATCTCGAGTTGTACGGAACCATCCTTTGGCACTGTCGAGTCCATAGACCATACCGCCACCGAAGTATCGTCGTCAGAGTAACCACATCAAGAACGCGCGCTTGATTTCGCCCTGGATGGAGCCGTTCAGGAGAATAGACGCTCACGTGACGCCCATGTCCATCGTACCAAGTTAGCTTCCCTCCAGCTCGTTCCTTCGCACCTCGTCGACGCCCCATTCTGCCCGACTCGCAGGTTGACATCTATTTCTGCTTATTGACCGTTTGTGATGGCACTGATTTGCCTCTTCATGTTGTCATCTATCCATCCTCGACTATTGAGAATTCATCCTCACACATCTATCATTTCCACATCTTCATCTGCCCGTTGAGAAGTCCAAACAATGTTCAGTATTTGACGTCCCTCCATGCCTCCGCTACCAAGCCCGCTTTGCGTTTGTGGGACAAGATCTGGTGTGACCTTGGTCCATGCTCTCTCCGACACGATGAATTGATCAATGGCGAATCTCAATGTTCTAGGTGGCAGCAATCCCAAGACCCCAATAGCGGATGCCATTGTCTCACACCGGAACGAAGCGATCAGTTCGCTGTGCACCCCCATCGTATAGTCTACCCACATTCTCTTCAAATGATGTAGTGACTGACCGACAGCAGCACCGAGCTCTTTGCTCATCGTAGGTACCAGGGTATCGATAACATCGATCTGTGTCTGGATCTGTGCCTCGAACGACATACGGATCGTGCTCCGGCCAGTTCCTCCTAGAAGCCTACCCCTCTTGCTGTCGAAGAATCGCTTGAGCCTACCTTTGAGCAAGCTGAATTTGTCCTTCTCAGACAAGCTTGACGGGATTGCCGGTCCTTCCCAGATTGCTCTATCAGACGACTCGAAGCATGGTTCATCTGCATTACATACATCACCATACGGCGACCCAGAACATAGGTTGCCGGAAGTGATCGCCTGATATGCCGCTTGGATCTCTTGAAATTTGGCCGTCGCTTGTTGACCAGCCTTGTCAGGATGATATTGTAGGGCGAGCTTGTTAAAGGCTTTCTTGACTTCGGCTTTCGAACTCGCACGAGGTAGATCCAATATGGTGAAGGGATCGCAAACGACTGCATCTTGAAGAAAGGAGGCCATTGATGCTGCGTGAGAGTCTCAGTATACAGCAATTAACTCCACTGTTGACACGCAGATAGAACGGCTGGTCGAAGAGTCGTCCTTGATGGTTGTGTCGAGCAGTTGCGGCCGATGCTTGACTTCAAGATCGCCTGCCTGCTAGGTAGATGGTGACTGCGTCAGAAAAACAGCAGACACGACGAAGGTTTGCAGGCGACGGTTGAGAAGGTATACGACGAATGTCTGCAGGCTTGAAAGAGCGCCGAGTCAACAGGTGACAACAACACAAGCTTGTAGTTCATCGTTTTTGGAGTGATATGTTGACATGAATGGAAAAGGACTTTCACTTTGACGATTTCACCAAGCTTGACCTGTCTCATCACACAGTTGGGCCATCTCAATAGACCTCAAGCTACCCACTAGATTGGTCGTCTCTGAAGATGATAGTTCTAGGTTCTGTACCATTCAACGCACCATACCTTAAGTATACCACGCATGGGTACATGCCTATCTCAATTCAGCTTGTCTCTCTCGTTCAGCTTCCACAAACATTTCCCTGGCAGTCCAAGCCTCCACATTCTTGTCAAATGTACACTCAGTCTTCTGACTGTTGTACTTCGTTGCTCCCGATAAGGCATGCATACTGTGAACACGCGTCATTAGCCTACTGCAATGCGGACGTACTTGAAAGCTAATAAGTCTCTCAGTGTCCCTCCTGAACGCAAGCACGCGAGCAACAGTGGCTCTAGTCATTTGTGGATGAGATGAGTCTAGCTCAGACAGGGCTTGAACATGCATCCGCTATCATCCAGAATTGGGACGAGGCATGACACCTCTCTCCTGAAGATAGGAAGAGATCTCGACTTCTTTCAGGAAGTATAGCACATGTAGAGCAGCACAACTCGGCTGAAAAGATTCCAAGGCCCAGCATAGTATGGCTCCCACGCAATGCCAGGGACGTCAAAGTGGCCATTCGATTCATGCATAACCGGGCAAGAGGATGAAAAGGTTGAGAGGAAAACAGCCACTGAAGACGTGGTTGGCCAGCGACGCGTCTACGCGCTTTGAATTCATCGGCATCAGATAGCCCGATCTGGACGCTCTCTTACACATATGATGCCGTCTCGATCTGCTCTACTCCATGTTCCCAACCTCGGAAAGGCCCACCTTGAGTGCTCACAGAACAGCACTTAGAGTCTCTTTGCCGGGACGACTCCTTTCTTCTGCCTCTCCAGTCCTATCACAAGCGAGACGAGACTGCAGAGCTGCTTGAGTTTCCACATTCCAACCATGGACACCACAAAAGCCAACGAATCACAAAGATACGGTCAATGCTTGTACCTCAAGCCTGAATGCTTAGACGAATACAAAAAGATCCACGCAGCCGTATGGCCAGAGGTACTCGCTCAAATTGGAGACAGCAATATCCGAGACTGTACGTGAGATCGATTGTCCAGGTAGTAACGGCACTCTTCAAATCGTTTATGTACCCCTTGCTCTGCTGTATCGCGGACACCAACACGCACCGCTGTCTAGACTCCAATCCTTTGGACCTGTACCAAAGATGCTAACCTCACAAGACTCCATCCACCTCACCATGAAACCCCGTCCAATGCTCTTCGCGACCTTCAAATACGTTGGAAACGACTTCGATGGTGACATGGCACGCATGGCAGCAAATTCGAAGGTGCAGGAGTGGTGGCGGGTCACTGATGCGATGCAGGAAAGTCTTGTCGAGGGTGCGGTGGGCAGTGCTGAGGGGCCGGGGTGGTGGGAGCAGATGGAGGAGGTATTCTATACGCCTTGAGATGGGTGTTTGAAGGTTAGAGAGACCTTAGAAAACTACCGGGAACGTACATGCTGATCTCCCGCTGACAACTCCTGTGATGATTTACTGTATTGTATCAAAAGTGCTTCGGCCAACTTGAGCAAGCAGAGCGGTGGTAGAATCTTCCTAGGTAGGCCCCTCGCTGCAGTAGTTTCAGACTTCGCTTGCTGGAATAGAGCTATATAGCAAACCGGGCCACATCATCCTGAGCAGCGATTGGGATGTCATGAACAGGGAAAACAAACTTCCTGTAGTATTTCAATCAACATCTCTACACAAGATGAGGGAATCCATGGCTCTTTTCAGTCGATGCATCAGACCATCGATGTAAACAGCGGCTCCTTCCTATGCGTCTTCATCTATCATTCATCATTGCAAGTACATCCATTTTCTTTCTTCTACTCACTTACTGCCCAGCAACCTTTTCTAAACCATCCGCGGCGAGATTCTTTTTGAACCTCTTCTCGATGGCTTCCATGAATTGACCAGTAGTGACGTAAGCCTCACGGTTCTTTTTCCCCTGAGTCAGCGCAAGATCCTTTGTCATAATCTGGTCCTGGTCCACTGTCTGAACGACGGCCTTCTCCAGGTTCTCGGCCCAAGTGACGAGCTCAGGTGTGTCGTCGAGCTGTCCTCTCTTGACCAACCCTCTCGTCCACGCGAAGATGGACGCAATCGGGTTTGTGGATGTTTCTCGCCCCTTCTGATGTTCCCTGTAGTGCCTCGTAACGGTTCCATGAGCGGCCTCGGACTCGTAAGTCAGACCGTCAGGAGTAATGAGCTGCGAAGTCATGAGACCGAGCGAGCCAAACCCTTGTGCAATAATGTCGGACTGGACATCTCCGTCGTAGTTCTTCAGTGCAATGCAGAAACCACCTTCTGATTTGAGCATCTGTGCGACCATGTCGTCGATAAGTCTGTGCTCATACCATATTTTCTTTGCTTCGAACTGCGACTTGTATTCATTCTCGTAGATCTCCTGGAAGATGTCCTTGAATCGTCCGTCGTATGCCTTGAGGATGGTGTTCTTGGTCGACATGTACAGCGGATATCCTCTGTCTATCGCATACTTGAATGAAGCGTGGGCAAAGCCTTTTATGCTGTCTGTGGTGTTGTACTGAGTTTGTGCCACACCACCTGCAGCGTTGAAGTTGTAAACTTCTACTGTTTCTGGCTTACCACCCTTGGGCGTGAACACCATCTCGAGCTTGCCCTCTTCGTTTATCGTCCGGTCTTTTGCTCTGTACTGGTCTCCGAAAGCGTGACGGCCAATGACAATGGGCTCTTTCCAGCCGGGAACCAGACGGGGAATGGATGGGATCACAATCGGCTCTCTGAAGACGGTTCCACCGAGGATGTTTCGAATTGTACCGTTGGGAGAGAGCCACACTGTGTCAGACGGTTAGTATAGGCTCGCTTCCAAAACGAGAGCAGGCTACCACGTACTCTTTTTGAGCTTGAACTCTTCGACTCTTTGCTCGTCGGGTGTAATGGTGGCGCACTTCACGCCAACGCTGTACTTCTTGATGGCCTCGGCAGCATCTATGGTGACCTGGTCGTTCGTTTCGTCCCGGTACTCCAGGCCCAGGTCATAGTACTTGAGGTCGATGTCGAGATAAGGATGTATGAACTTGTCCTTGATGTCCTTCCATATGATCCTCGTCATCTCATCGCCGTCAAGCTCGACGACGGGGTTCTTGACTTTGATCTTGCTCGAGGAACTGGCATTTCTCTGCTGCGATTGCGAACCCATCCTTGCTGATTCTGCTGCTAGCCTTCGACTTGCAGTAGAGGAAGACATGGTAAGATACGTCCTTGAGGATGACGGAGATGTATATCTGAGCGACCTTGATGGAGCCTGTACAGCGGAACGTGAGAGAGAGACGAATTGTCTGGAGAGTGGATGCATGGTCGCAAGGAAAGTGGCTCAGAGAGCAGGAAGCTGTATACAGACACGGAATTTGGGCCTCGGTCAACTTCCAGACAAGAACGGGAAGGGTGAGCAGTCAAATCGCGTTTCGAGAACGGCAACTTGGGATGCGTGCGGCTATGATACCGAGCTTCTCTGCGCGGTGATGCAACCGAGGATATGAGAAAAACCGACATACACGAGCCCTAGCTCTGCTTTACCACATCTTCGGCGCGAAATCGCTTCCCACGTCTCCATACTTTTCCACGTAACTCAAATGAGACGCGCAGGGGCAGTGTGCGCGGATGGCTCCGTCGGCGACTGGTTCACGATGATGGAGTCTCGCAGCACCGAGATGCGTGGGGCATGAGCAAGCTTTGTGCTGCGAAGCACGCCGGCATGTGTCGCGGGACATGTCCGAGGCAACAATACCACGCTGGCCCAAGCTACTCTGCATCTTGCTTGTTTCCGGCATGTTTGCTACGATGAGTTCGAGGGGGACACTTTTGGGAGAGAAGGAGACAAATGAAGATCTTGGAACATCTGTGCAGTGGCGGATTGTGGAGGCTTAGGGCTCTCGTACTCGACTGCCGCTGCACGAGCCCAAAAGTGTGTATGAGTTGATGCCTGAGGTATTTACCAGAAAATGTCAGTACGTGGGAGGCAGGCACTCAGCTTGTTTCGGTGAGGCTAATCATTCCCATTCGTGGTGTTTCTTCTCCCAAAACACGTACTCTCGATTTGTAGTCATCATATCGACTGTCCGCGCGTGATTAGCAATGGCCGACAAACTCCGAACGCTCCAACAACTGGAGTCCCTCCAAGCGAAATACGTGGGAACCGGCCATGCAGACACGACGCGGCATGAGTTCACAAACACCATTGTACGAGACAGCTACGCAAGCTACATCGGCCATCCGGCGCTGCTGGGATACATGAGTCTGGGCATGGGCGAGCCAAAAGAAGCCGTGAGAGGACAATTCATTGAGAAGATGATCAGAGGAGTGGGGAATCCGCCTACGAAGGAGGATGATTGAGCGGCGTGGCGACCACGGGGATCACACGTCGCAGAAACACAAATGGGGCGATGGCCCTATACTCTACTCTCTATACGACAACGGACGTTCTAGGGAGTATTCTGAAGGGAGCACAGCGGACACGTTTTGGCAAGGCATGGACGAATTGTCGGGCATGAGCTGCCAGTGTATGGCACTCTCTCCATGCTCAGAGCTCATATCCCCCAGACATGGTGGCCCTTTGCCAGTGCGCCCGCCATATTTGATCAGGCCTTTCCTCCCACCGCAAGTGTTTGTGGTAAATGCAAAAGCTTGGACACTTCTGACTAGACGAACGTCACTGAGGTATGCAGAAAGCCAGGAACAGAAGCAGGTGAGGTCAATGGGGACGTTGACTTCGTATTGCGGAACACAGGTGGAAATGGCAGACTTCGAAATGCCCCATCTGCTTATTCCATAGATGAGATCGTGCTAGACTTGACAATGTGCTTAAGAGCACCTAGCTCTGCACACCGATCGTGTTCTAGCTGTCTGAGCATCCCGTCTTCGCAAGCGTTATTCAATGCGTTGACTAGCGGGGAAATAGGCAACTATTGCTAGTCAACCATTCTATGTGCCCCTGCCTGGCAGATACGGATATGATTCTAGCATGTATGGGACGGGCTGATGGATGGCAAATGAGCGTACGATGACGTGAAAGTGGTCGGGCATTCTAGGACCAGCCGATGTCACGGGCGCCGAAAATTATGGACAATGTAGGGGAAGCGAGTAGCGAAGCAATAACAGCAGTATGGAGTACGAGGGGAGTGTAATTCTCTTTTATTGGCAGTACTCTTTGCTATCTAAAGGCCGCATGACCGTGAGCATGAGTATTGGGTATCGTGTTCCCATGACCGTCGCAAACCCGTGTCAACGCCTTCTTCTCATCGCGCTTCTTCGCTGGTATGGTATCATTAATGCAATGGAAAAAACATGGACCCAGTTGCGCCTTTTTGTGTACAGTGCATAGCTTAGACTGCGATCCAATTCAAGATAGTCCTCAATGTTCTGCCAGGTATTGTTTGACGAGAAATCATACTGAAACTGTCCTGATATTGGAAGGCAAGCATGCATGATGTTACATGTACATGGCGTAAGTGTGGTGAAGGTGTGTGTTGTAGATCGCAAAAGCTGTCTGTTGTGGTCGAGTATGTTGGCTGCACTTGACCGCTTCTAGTAGAATGCGGCCAAGGCTGCAATGGCGACCATGAGACCAGTGTTTGCGTTCAGGGCACCGACACCATTGAATGGTGCAGGTGGTGTTGGGGTAGTACTCTCAGCTGGGTTGGTTCCAGAAGCAGAGGCTGGTGGGGTTGTGTCGGAGGACGGAGGAATTGCCGTCGTCTCGACAGAAGTAGCGGTAGAGCCAGTCTGAGTCGAAGCTGGTGGAAGGGTGTTTGTATCAGTTGGGAGAGTGTTGGTGCCGGTTGGAGGAACAATCTCGCTCGTAGCTGGCGTAGCTGGAGCAGTGGTCTCCGAGGCAGGAGGAATGACTGTAGACTCGACCGGTGGGTTTGATGCTGGAGTAGATTCAACCACGGTTGAAGTGATGGGAGTTGTTGTCACAATTGTGACTGGAGTAGTTGTGGTTTCGATGGTGCCGGGAAGAGAGGAGGTTTCGGTCTCTGTAGCTGGTGGTGGAACAGCAGCAGAAGAGGTGCCACAGTTGGTAACTGTTTCGGTGACAGTCACAGTGACATCTAGATGGCTGGTCAGAAATGGTTCTGCAGTCGTACTTGATACGCAAACTTACCTCGTGCCTGGAGTCGGTTGAGAACGTCGTTGTCGTGGACCATAGCATTGCCCACTAGATGGTTGTCAGTATTTGATCGACCTGCGACGGAGATGTTAGACTTACGGGTTCCTGCGAAGACCGCAACAGCAGTCAAACTTCTGATCGCAACCATGATGAATGATTTGGTAGAAGGTATGATTGAAAGAGATGAAGAGGGTATCCAAGTTCTATGCTATCAGAGGTCCAAAAGAGAGGATGCGCTGAAGGCAAGAGAGCGATCTTGAACGATAGTACTGTAGGTAGGTTGGGAAAATAGTTGGAAGGTTGTTGCAGGTAAAGCCGAACAATTTGTAGTCGAAGAGCAGGTGCAAGGCGTGCGTTGGATCAGCCTGCCAAGCCTCGTGGTAATGTTTCAATATCAGTCGGAAAACAAACAACGGGCAGTGCAAGACTAGGCTGTCACGCAATGATGCAGCTGAATAAGAAGTGAAGGTCCCGAGTGGTCTGGGATGCACAAAGTAATTTCACTTGCGACTGGCGGGTAAATGCAGTGGTATGCGTGTATGGTGTGTTTGACTATTGGAGAGAGAAGGAAGGCAGCGGGAGGTCAGGACGTTTTTGACGTTGATGCTGCCGCACCTGCCACGTCCCTCGTTCCCAATATGGCGACCCTTCCTAACGACTTCTGCCAGTCAACAGAATAAGGTATGAGTCTTTGCGTGCCTCAATAGAGCATTTGTGGTGTCCTAGCAAGAATGTGTAGAAGGTAGTACGTGGCAAGAGGCATTCAGCTGTGGCCATGGCGGTGACATGATTCAGTTATCCAAGAGGCTGGCATCGGCTGCCTACATCATTCCCAGCCAAACAAGGTCTCGCCTGTTGGTATCCTGCTTTAGACACTTGCTTACCGGTATGCTTCCTGCCAAACTGCTGCCAAAGGAATGGCTGCTTTCCTCGACGTCCCCCTTGTGCTACATAGCCAGAAGTGAGGTCGGAACTTGAGCTTCAGTCAAGCTCCCTTGTTGGTCCACCAGATCTAGAAAGAGCCTAGCCGGTCCCGACCGGTGATAGGTACAGACCTCGGAGATAATTTGTGCTGCGCTAGCTACTCGCAAAGGCCACCGTAACGAACGTGCTTTCTGAGACCCGTGACATTCACGAGCAAAGACAGTCAGCCACGGCATTCGTGCCTGCCAGGTGAACATTCATGTGGTAGAGGGACTTGCGACAGCAATCCATGCACCCATTCTCTTCTCTTACCATTGGCATTTTTGTTGCCGGTTACATCACCGCTCGTTGGGATCTAGTAACCAGACTGTACGAACTAGCCATCTTTGCTTGGGACCACGGTGTTGTGGTATGCTAGCCAGTCGGTAGTATACAGACTATAGCTGATCCGCCTAGACAAGAGCTGCCAAAGCATTCTCCATTCTCTCACTCATCTACATCGCCCTTGTCCTTCCCCTCGAGCGACTCGCTGCTCACGAAGCCATTTTGCACCCCCGGTCGCCTAAGCACGGCATATCTGCCAGGGAGCAGCTGAAGAGAAGAGGCTCTTTGTGATCTTGTGACAACATGGGATCATGGTCAAGAACAGTGATGGCCTGCTACGACTGCTATGGCCGGCGACTTTGGCACGCTCAACCACACCCGGTGTGATAGTTGGCTGGCGCAATTCGGATCTCGACCTGTTTGTGGTAACTGTGTTGGAAGATGTCGAACTACGGAGCGTCGAGATCGCTCTTCGAACGCGGGCCTTGTTTAGAGGCTGTCAGTTCCCAATTGAACAAATGATGGATCTTTGCGGACGGAAGACCATGAGTGTCTTGGGCACATTCAACCATGGAGACACCCTCGGCAGCTTCGATCTTGGCCAGATACAAGTCTTCCGAGCCTCAGATCAGGCACTGCCGCAAGTCTTCTGCCCCATAGACGGCGCCTTGTCCGCTCAAGTCGTTCTCTACACTCCCCCAGACCCGACCCAGCTTCAGTACATCTCGCTTGATCCGATCAATCTTACGTTGGGACACGGGAAACCCAGACTGCATAATGCAAGTGCTGGTCATGATGTTGAAGCAGAAGACCAGGTTGAGAAGACAAGAGTTGCTGCTCTGGTGCAGAAGCTAAAATTCCACACTGTCATGAGGCACAAACCAACATTAAAGGAACTTGCTTTGCCCATTATCATTCGTCAGATCAACTGCTCTTTCGAGCTTGCCACATTGTTGCAAAGAAACACACCTTTCGTGGGGCCTCGAAGGAAGCGGGAAATCTCTGTGAGCGAACGGGTGGTCGAATCGGCGCAGTCACTCTACACTGTCGCCGTCTGGTCTATATGGACCATCTTCATGAATTCTATCTATCCAGCACTTTCATACGCCTTCAAAGTGGCGATAGTGCTGCACAGAGCCCTGGCAGAAGGTCTTTTGCAATGCCTCGAATTCCGCCTTCCCTTGCGCCGAATGAACTTTCCAGACAGTACAGGAACAAGCTCGAACCTGTTATCACTTAAGGACGTTTCTGCAGCTTGTCAGCAAGTACATCTCCGCCTACAACAATTCTCCTACTACCCGATACAGTACACCTTACTGAGGAGAAGGTATGGTACCTGGTCATCGATCGCTGGCACGAACTCTGACTACATCCGCTTTTACAACTCTCTATGGCTGGTGGCGAACGATGTAATACTCGGCATTGCTGTAGGCAGTTTTATCCACGAAAACGCCGACGCCACGGCGCACTTCGTCCTGGACGTGTTGACCCAGTATACGATCAACGGTCTCCGCGACACTATAAGGTGGCTCATGTCCTATCCCGGTGGTTTGAAACTCAACACCGAGCTCGCTGCGTTCCTCGGAGACCTCTTCCTGTGGGTGATTGAATATTGGTCTGCGAGCTCCCGACTTTTGGTATTACCGTACCTGCCCAAGATTGTCTACTTGATCGGATTTTCCTCCTTCGCTGGGGCCAGTATGCCAATCGCCATATTCTCCGACTTCCTCAGTCTGATGACTGTTCACATTTATGCATTCTATATTGCGAGTGCACGCATTTTCAATTGGCAACTCAGCATACTCGTCAGCCTCTTCCAGCTGTTTCGAGGCAAGAAACGAAATGTGCTGCGCAATCGCATCGACAATTGCGATTACGATCTCGATCAACTCCTTCTTGGCACGATCCTTTTCACACTGTTATTCTTCCTCCTGCCGACAGTCGTTGTATTCTATCTGACGTTTGCGACAGCGCGGATGGCTATCATTACCTTCAAGGCTGTATTAGACACTTGCCTAGCGTGTCTGAATCATTTTCCGCTCTTTGCACTTATGCTCAAAGTCAAGGACAGCCAACGACTACCTGGAGGTGTCCATTTTGAGCTGCTTGAATCGAAACAAGCACCAAGCGCCATGCAGTCACCCCAACCGATTGTGGAAGTGGATACTGAAGACGAGGACCAAGGAGGGTTGCTTCCACAAAGCACAATAGAAGGCGGACAGACGACTACTGCTTACATCAAATTGTCTTCAACGCCTTTATCTATTCGTCAAATATTCGAGCAATATTTCCAGCTTGGGGGCAGGATCAGAAAGCACTATTTCTCACCGAAGGTCGTTTTTAGGTTGCTGACCGGTCGTTTCGTGCCGCCATTGGGTCGCGGCGAGATGTACGGCATGCAGTACAGTGCATTGCCACGGGAACGAGCGGACATATCTGAAGTATGGAAGGGGCTTTTCGAGAAGCAGAAGGAGCAGTCGATGAACGCATTCGACCCGAATGGCAATCTGTTTGGCGATGGACTTCAAGGACTGGCAAATATACGCGGTGGTGCTAGGCGGTGGTGAGAAGACGCTTGCAACAGGATATCCTACCGTTTGGAACAACCAGAATGAAATTCTGGCATCCCACCCCCTCTTCAACCTTTTGTTCTCTCCTTCCAGTTGACTGTCCAGCATACTATATCGAACGTTTCTTAATCCACGTGCATTACGTCATGGTACATTTCCACGTCTATGAATCTTGCTCTATTCAGCTCATGCCGAAACATCTCTGTCGGATCGTGCTAGCACTTTACATCCTCGGTGCTCGCCCTTTTCAACCCGCGATCTTATCTGTAACGCCCACCTTTCCCCTTTCTCCCCACTAAAATGGTCGAATGTCCCGAATGCGGCGCCGGCGCCGACCTAACACCAGACAAACAGTACGCTCACTGTGCGACGTGTATGTTCCCCCCACCACTTCTGCACTGGCCTGCGCTTTGCTCATCCACTGCGCACAGGCAACAACATCTTCCAGCCCGGCAAAGAGGGCAGCGGCGAGAAGGGAAGCGGCAGTGGGAGCGGCGATAGACCGGAGACGGACGCGGATGCGAATGCAAACGCCAAGGCTAAGGAAAGTGGATCGGCGGCACAGACGTAAGGGGGACAGTGAGACTAAGACTTAGTAGATGCGGGACGGTGAGGGAGAGGACGCTAAGAGTACGAAGAGGAAGGAGTGGAAGAGTGGGATTGAGGCTCGAGAGTGGAAGGGATGAAGGGTGGGGGTGAGGGCTTAGACTTGTCGAGGTGTGGTTAGACGTTCGGTCATGTGGAGGAAAGAAAGACGCCACTACAGTGACAATGGCTACGGCCGTGTCGTACTTTGTGGGTGCATGTTAGGAGTACCGTGGTCCGCTACTGCTAGTCCTAGTCGTTCCCATTATTCCAACTGCAAGAGGACTCTACCATCAAGATGTTTTCACCTGCCCCGCCTCATTGAGCACTTCGCTTTTCAGTCGAGCTCGCCATTCACGGAGGTCGAAGACCTGTCCATGGTCAAGTTCGGTGCACCAAACCACTTTCAGTGAGCCCCCCGTCGCACCTCCCGGCTGATCTAGAACAGCATCCGACGTATCCTGGTTCGCCTCCGACCCATTCTGCAAATACGCAAAGACCTTGCGGGCGTTGATTATGGAGTCCTTCTCGGACAGAAACACGCAGCATCTGTGGTTGGAAATGTCCTCTTTCCATATCACATTCTCGGACCAGAAAAATGCGCGAGCCAGCGTATGCGCAACCCCTATGTCCTTTGAGCCAAAGTACCACAACAGCCATTCATTCGCGAATCTTGGTTTGCGGATAGTCTGGGCAAGATAGTCAGTCTCAGTAAACATTTCGAACGAGCGCGAGGACCCACAAAATTATAAGCCACATCGGGCTGGTTCAAGAGTATTGAGATAGGATCGACGAGAATCACTGAAGACATTCGAGATGCCAAGTCAGGAGTCTTCAGCATTTGTGTTGCTATCACCGAACCGTATCTGCGAGCACGAGGTCAAATTTGGACTCACCAATGGTAAAATGGTGGAACTTACGAATGGGTGACCACCACAAACTCCTCGAACCCGTGTTGGTCCAGAATACCTCGAAGCTGTCGACACATTTCCGCCTTGGGTGGTATGAGTGAAGTGAGTCGAGATGAAATGGAGAGAATCTCCACAGCGAGGACCCCGACTTGACCATCTTCTTCGCGACGGCCTTGGTTTACTTCCTTCAGAAATTCCATATAAGGCCAAAGTCCAACTCCAATACCATGGAGAAATAGGATTGGTAGTTCTTTCTTGGACGTGTGAGGTCGATACCAGTAGCTTACGTTTTGGCTAGGGGAAGTCTGAGACGCAATAAAGGCGTGCGGTCGAGGAGGCAGTATCTTCACTGAGTGCGAGAAGGAACCGCGGTAGAACTGGAAGTTATGGAAACGTAGGTACGCATGGGTAAGAGTGTCGACCACAAAAATGCACTACCACATCCCTGTATTAGTGCTTTCAATTTTGGAATGAAGGCAAGATCCTTACCATGTACCATATGAGACTTCGGTGGAGAGCATTGACTTTGTCGAGCGTTAGCCTCAGGCTCTTGACATCGGATTTGCCTGGCTGGAATTTCATTCCCATCCTTCCCTCCATTTTCTCCACGTATAATTCCACTTCATCGTCGTAGTCAGGGTCAGCCACGTCTGTATTCAAGAAAGCCCAGCGGAAGAACTCCTTGATGTTCTCTCTCCTGATTTCAGACAGAGGTGCGTCTAAGAACCATTTCGAGACGTACTGTTCGATGTCCGGTGTAGTATCCAGACAGCGATCAAAGAGGTCGTTTCGTTCTTCCTTCGAGGTCAAAGGCGGGTGAGCTGCTGGGCGCTGTATGTGGTGCTTGCGGTAGATACGTGTCAAGACATAAAATACTGTTTCTGGAATCGCCAGGTACAAAGGGTACCTCGGGAGTTGTGAGAAGCATGCAGCAAGAATGCAGTACAGCACACTGATTGGGCTTATCGAGTGTAGTATGGACGCCCAAGTTACGACCCACACGTATTCAAAGGTCGAGTTGCCGATCATGGTAGGTAGTGTCTTATGGTACAGTCCGACCCTATCGAGACAGAAACATAGAGACTATATCGCCATGAACGCTTGTCATACCATGAACTCAAGTCACGCCGCGTCAAGGCAATATTTTGTTGTTGGGGTGGTATGGTGGAGAGAACTTGCGGCAGGTACGATGAGGCGGATCTCTATCAAACGGAAAGAAATCGTCATGCCGTACCTGGCAAAAGTTGATTTGGTGGGACATTGCGAAATTGCCGAAACATGATTATCTCATACCTTTCCGGCCCATCAAGGCTTCCAAGGCTACTCGTGTTGAGAGAAAATGAAATAGACCTGCCCGTGCGAACATGGTATAGAATGTACTAACAGACACATGTTTCGAAAGCATACCGAGTCGTAAACGCCTATACGAGATACGAGTCCCAATCACAGCGCCCGAGGATCAGCTTCGTGGTAGGACATCGCAGGTATCACGTGACAGGGACAGACCTATGCTGGGAGTGGCGTCTGGACGAACAGCCTGCTGCTTGAGCTATCAGTACTGGTCCCTCAAGAACGGAAAGAAACGCTATAGATGGTATCATTACATGTCCAGATTCTACTGGTGGCCTAGAAACGCTGCGTGGAAAGCCCCTCGATCGAGGCCGAGGACTTTAGGGAAGAAGCGCATTTTCTCCGATCTCTAACGACCACAGTTTGTGCCTTTACTCGGTGCTTTACCTGCTCTTCAGTACACGCCGACTCTACGAGTGAAGCCTATATCGAACGCGTATACAAAACAAACTAACAAACAATGGCACAGAGGATAGCGAGACGCTTGCTGGATGACTTTTAGGACGATAAGTTTTGCCCCTTTCGATGTCCGCAACTGAGCATCTGCCGTGCTTGGATCTTGTACAATGACCATCCTAGATAAGCTTCCAATCTCTGAGCTGGTTTGTCCATGGACACGACTGTGCCTGCTTCTCGCGTCTTATGGACTCACTCCCTTACTCTCGGGATGGTCGTACGTCTCCTGCGTTATTGTAAGCGGCCTCGTTATGACCTGGTCGATCCCAAACACGTTGTTGGTACTGGGTTTTGCGCCTATCGTAGGGCTCAGACTAGTGACTCTTTCTCGTGTGTAGAGGTTATTCTTCCTGGCCAGCTGAAGCACGATAGCTTTCTCTGTGTCCTCTTCCCAACAATTCAGTGGTAGTCTGATATTACCGCGTTGGACGCCGAACCAATTCGTGGCCTCGGTGCCTGATTTCGGTGACATCCGAAATTGCACACCCTGTTGAGTCCATCTGTACCCCCCACCAAATCTGGGAACAATCTTACTCTTGATCACGACCACATTTCCGGAGTCCTCGAAACAGTCAGGCGATGGTGCGAGTATGCCCCATGTGCTTTCACCACGTGGTGGAAATGGTGGAGGCTTGGTATCAGACTTTTCGATCAGAAAGCACTTCAACCCATTGGCAGGTTTAGTCCAAGCAAAAAGCGATTCGTCGGTCGAGGTCTCCATCAGTACCCTCTGCAACCTCACAAAGGGTTTGCTTGCCTTCGCCGTACTGCACTGCCATGCTAATGCCAAAGATGCCAAGCATGCCGTACGCAATATCTTCAGCTCATGTGGTGCTCCTGCCAGCCATCCAGCTCATGCGGGTCGCCACACTAACTGATTGAGTCTTGTAGCTGGTTTTCAGGTATTCTTCTTTGCTGCCGGTCACCCTTGCAAGTTCGCTGGCTAGCTCTTCTTTCGTACCCATGTAATTCCACTTTTGGTCGTAGAACTCCATGTCCTGAGGCGCCAAGAGCTCCTGCAACGTCCATCCACGTTCGAACCATGCCGACTCCTTTCCTTCCTTAGTCTTGAACCTCGCCTGCCTAGGGTTGACAAGTCTACATCGTAGACATACGCATAACAGACGTCGGCTTTCTTGTACCTCTCGAACATAGAATTGAGGGAGTCAGTCAACTTTTGAGAGTGCCTCTTATCGATGCAGAATGTGTCAACCCAGAGCCACTTTATGCCTTGCTCTTCCGCCTTCGCACATGCACCCATGACCTTATCTAATGCCAGTGCTAGTTCTGGTCTTACTTGGCCGGGACGCTGTAGCACTTCAGCTTCCTGGTATTGGACTTCTTCATCAGGAAGATGGTTTCAACGATGAGAGAGAATGGCGTATTTGCCCTCTGGATTAATGTGAAGCTCGTACGTCGAGGTATTGAGTAAGCGCGTTTTGCGGATCTGTCACGTAGATTCAGTCTTTGCTGCGTGACTGTAAAGCAGACGTGACAGTATTTCAATGTATCAAGGGCTCTATCAGGTTGATTGTATCGGCGCTTGCCATTCAACGATAGCCTGCTCCCACAGTAGACCTGGCACCGCAAAAGAAGAGTGACGACGTGTCAGAGTACTGCGGAGGCTAATTGAGCGCGAAATCTTGGTTTGAAACACTGAGAGAAGGAGGGGGTTGATATGACCGGTCGTCGTAGCTGAGTTGCATCTACCTTCTCCAGCGATCGGTAGATCTTGTCTTCAGCCCAGCTCACCGGTTGGTGACAGTCACATCCCATGCTGCAAGCTAGTATAGTCAGCTGTGTCTCTTGTGGCTTGTTCGGTGTTCCCCGTCCAATCGCGCACTGATTGCTAGGATGGGGCATGGTTGTTTTCTCAGGGACCGCTATTTATTGGGGGCCTAGCTGTCCGAGTTCGATCGTTGCGACACGATCGAGGCACCAAGTGCACGCTCTAGAGGTCTCAGGTCAGACGTGGAACGTTCTGAGGACTGTTACCCGAATGTCACTGAACAGGAAGGTGTAGCACAAAGATGCGGGTCAAGCGAGAAGACACAGATTGCGCTTCCCAACCCGTCTCCCACCTGGCGCCGAAGTAGTCTCGAGGCTTTCAAAGATGTGGAAGGTGTGATATACTCGTAATCGCGACCAGTGGACGGTTGTGAACCTTGGACAACGCCTTTGTCGAATGCGCAAAGACCTCGCAAGACCGGTACGGCGACAGTAGCGTGTTCAGTGGTTGCTGCAAACAGGTGATGCCATTAGTCCGCACAAATTGAATACATTCTTTTTCCTACAATATTGGACAGTGTCTCTGTGAGACCGGCTTTCAGTGTTCGTCCTTCAAGTGTCTTTATACCACTGCTCGCGCCTCAATTGCCTGTCCTCCCTTGCGACCATCCTCTTTGCTCCCCATCTCGACTTGATCACATCAGTGACCGCCTTCTGCATCACCTGCTTGTTTTTGGCCAGTCCCTCGGTGGCTAGAGAGACGACAATTCCGGAACAGTCGAACTTCTTCGACAACTTCTTAACAGACCATGTCAGGGGATCTGCTCCACGCAGCTTCCTCATCTCATCGAAGTCTGCTTCCGTCAGGTGGTACTTTTTCTCGTATGGTTTGCGCACCGGCGGTGGCAGTCTCTCCTTTCCCGATGGTGTGAAAGCTGGCGTGTTGGCAAGCAGAGATTTCGTTTCGGGAGTCTGCAGCAATCTTCTTACATCGTCTTTCGGAAGGAATATGGAAGGGGTGTGATGCACGTTCGGCATACTCGGTGGAGGATTGTGTATTATATGGTCGTGGGGCACCGTCTTGGAGGGCAGGAAATTCGGGTCGGGCTTGACGTTAAGGCGCGACCTTGCTCTCCGATACGAGGATTGATGTCGTTTCGTGCTAGTGTTGAGCACCGTCGCGCAGAGCTTGTAGAACCGTGCGGATGCCGTGCTCGATGTCGGCAGAGGTGCGAGAGTATTCATGATGAAGGTTATTGGCCTGACCAGCTCTCAAGACCAAATGAGTAAGTTGGCGTGATCTCTCAAACAGGCGTGCTCCCGGTCTTGGTCGAAAATTAAGCTGCGCAAGAAGTGGTATCTGAGTTCGTGACCGCAGATTGGGATTCGCACGCGTCAAGAACTCTGGCGGCTGCGGTACGCGCCTTGAAAGCACGAGGAGCTGCAAGTTGACGTTTGCGAGACTGGATGTTCTGCTCAATGTGAAGCTCAAGGAGGCAGTCTTGTCTTCAACAAAGATGCGAGGTATGTGACAAGGCTACGGACAGACGATTACTACAGCCTCGCCAACACCGTCTTGGGCAACTTGGCCGGCTACCTGGGTCATGCGAGCGTGCTCTCCTGCCACAAGTTCTACCGAGGTATATCCAACAGTTAGCATCCGTCTCAACTCTCTGCGATTACATGTTGCCATTCCTCTCTATCAAACCAGAGCAGCACTCATCCCCCCAGTCTATTCATCCTCAACCGTACTATACCCGAATTCTGGTATTTTGCTTCGATGTTGGTGTGTCACGTTGCTGTCAGAGCCAGGCTAGGCTTCAAGCCACTGGCACTTCAGGGAGCTTTACCCACTAGTAGCAGGCTTAAATTATGGAGACCAAATTCTCCCAGAGGCCACCAGAGGCCACCCTGCATGACCTTGAACACGGGTCGCACTGCGGCAATGGAGCAACGACGACTCTCATTCGTACAGCCCACTCGTCCTTGCGTTGGCATTATTTCGCCCACTCGCTGGCAGGATTCCAGCTTCTCGTGCAGAAGCCAGACACATGACCTTGTTCGAGGTACCATTGACACGATTGTTTGTTGATCTGACGCTCTCGACATCGTACATACTCGTGACATACACCTTGTATTGCCAATCCACCACTCCAGAACACCTTTGACGTACATTGTAGCAGCTATACCACTTTCCGATCCAAGCCTCTGCTCATTACTGAATTCCCAAAGCAGTGATCGCTGTACTGATTGTCGAGCTGCTCGAAACACTACTCCGTTGACACCGATTTCCAAATACTTCCGATCAAGCCCACAAGACTTGCCCAGCTGTCGCCTGTACCGTGTCAAGTCACTTTGCAGCTATGGACACATCTCGCACTTCACAGATACCTCCCATCTCTAACACCACGCAGCAGCAGCCGGGCCAGGCGTCTGAGGTGGAGGAAAGGTCAAGAAGAAGGGATTTTTTCCGCTTCGGTAGAAGAGAAGACGAGAAGAAGAAGGCAAAGGGAACAGCAAGCACAACTTCACCTGGCGGGCTGCGGCCGGCGTCTCCTCTAGCTGGGCTAGATGCCTCACGATCACCCGGCTCGCCGTCGGCGAACCACCCATACGGAGCCACATCTTCACCTCGAGGCTTGCGATCCGCCTCGCCCAGAACACACTCCCCAGCTTCATCCATGATCTTCGAAAGGAATGTACAGGAAGATGTTGCCGTGGCGCAAGCATCACCACAAATACCTTCACACATCATTACCGAGAACCACATTCCACCAGCACTGGACGCTACATCGGAAGCAATCACGGACACAAAGCTGAACCCCGACGCCGTCGAAATCGTCACGCATGCAGCACACCACCCCGCCGCAATCACTATCACCGAAGGTCACCACGATGCGGGCCTCAGCCCTGTCATGTCAGAAGAGCAAATACCAAGCCCCATGCCACGTGCCGACACTGATAACGCTTCGAGCTATGCGAACCTCGATTCAGTTGATGTAAGGAGATTAAGCTTCATCTCTTTTGCCGACGTTATACAGGCCGAGCACGATATCGCGGATGGTCGCCGAGATTCAACAGCGCTTACCAGCCATCCTGGTATTGTGGCCCCGAGGTCCCCTTCGCCCTTGAGATCGCCAGTGTCGTCATCGGCGCCTCAAGGGACTTCGCCTCCTACCAGCCTTTCGCCGTCAGTTCATGAAGCATCCCCACATCGCGGAACAGGTGACTTAAACATCGAGACTATGCGGCAAGCTTTGCGAAAGACTGGAAGTGGAGATCTTAGTGGTTTCCGAAGCGCCCCCATGAGCCCTGCTGCTATAGATGAAGGAAGGACCGAGAGGACTCTCAGATAGAATCTGAATGGATGAGTTGGGTCTGTAGTGAAGGCATGCTTTTTGACAACCTGGCTATGCCGTTGTGGAAGGACCAAATATCTACTACAGCTATGCAGCATCGTAACGGAAATTTGAAACCTTGGTTTTCGAAAAGCAACTTATCCAGTCCAGCAAAGACCTCGTATCTCTTCCCAGCAGTTCGTAGAGAAGAGCCTCACCGTAGCAAGTAATGCGGGCTAGCAAACTGGCAGTCGCATCGTTGTATCGCCTCAAGGACGCAATTCTGGACGCGTCAGGAGGTGTCATCCGCGTAAGCCATGCTCATTATAGTAAGAACGTCCAGCTGCGTGGTGGGCTCTGGTCTTACAAGTCCCTGGCGATGCTGCCTTGCGGACTCACCGGCTGCCACAGAGCATGCCCAGGGGTCTTCAACCTTTAGCATCTCATTAGTAGGTGAACAAACTGCTAGCGACCGGTGAATGCACGGTTCGTATTGCTTAGTAAGGGACTTTTGGTTAAGAGAATGGATCCAGGGCGGTCAACTTGTGGCACCAATAACATGCACAGCTCTCACGTCGGCTGGATTAATGATGCACTTCAGTGCTTGACCAAAGCGATGATTGGCAAGAAGACGTGGCATCATGCCTTGTTGCACTTGCACTTGCACTTGACGAGACTAGCCAATGTTAGGGCGTATCCCCGCATCAGCCGACACCACCCGTTACGTTTAGCTCGGAACCTGCTGAACGCCTGTTACGCACCTCATATCACCTTAACGTCTGCCTGCTCGCTTCTTATCTTCGACAAAATCGATTCATCACACGTAGTCTGGTACCTGGCTACTGCTGAGAGAGTTGATGTCGTAGATAAACGTCGACACCTTCCTACTTCTCTCTCTACCATCTCCGCTTGATCGCCATCGACACCGCTCCCTCCTCCATTGCCTCTTCTTCATCACACCTTCCTCTACCACATCGCCAACATGAGCAACCCACACCCTGGACCCGTCGGTCCTGATACATTGGTTACCGTCAAGGTTCTAATTGATGGTCAAAACCGTCGTTTCAAGCTCGCACTCCGAGATCTTGGAGCACATGTGCTTCCTCAAAAGGTAACACTTCTGCCTGGGCCTTTGCCATGGGATGGTAACTGATATTCGGCACAGCTACGATTCCTTCTTCAGGTCCCAACTGGCGCTGAGGTCAAATTCGACCGGTTCTCCGACTCAGCCGGCACATACGTCACCCTCGACGCGAGCAACCCAGCTATCTACAAGCAACTGTACCGAGCAGCCAAGGCTAAGCTGAAGCTACGACTGAAGGCGACAGTCATCACGGCCGACAAGAAAGATGACATCCACACCCCAGAACAACAGGCTATACCCGAGTCCAGTAAGAGGAATAGCTATCTCGAGACCGTTCTATCCAACCCGCCTGCCGAGCACGCCTATTCCTTTAAGCCATACCAGCCTACCGTTGTCAACATTCCAACGGCTACAGTGCAACCAATGATGGAGAAGTTGGCGCAGCCCCCGCTTAGTAGGCCGACCCTGCCCACTCTCAACGACTTCTGTGGCACAACCTTCAGCATTGATTGCAACCACTGCGGCGAATCTGTTTTGAACGAGCACTACCACTGCAGCAAGTGTGAAATGGGCGACTTCGACCTCTGCCCAACCTGCATTGGCCGCGGTATTACATGCGATGGTGAAGACCACTGGCTTATCAAGAGGAGCATCAAGAACGGCAAGGTCTATGCAAGCAACACTGAGACTCTGCCTCCAAAGAACAAGGTGAAGGCTTCTGCAATCTCTGTCGAGCACCCTGCCGAAGAAGATCAGCGAACGTGCAACAACTGTATCATCCGTAAGTCGGCCTTTGATCGGACTAGCTGGAACCGTACTAACTCTACAGAACTCGGTGCTTCCGCCTTCGTCACATGCCAGCAATGTGCCGACTTCGACCTCTGCTTCTTCTGCCTCGAGCAAGGAGAACACGGACACCATCCAGCACACACGTTCGCTCCAGTTGATGCGTCGTCTGCCAGCGTCTCACCTTATATCAAGACTCTCTGCCAGCAAGGCCGCGGTATGAAGCACGACGCAATTTGCGATGGCTGTGATGCCCAAATCATGGGTGTACGGCACAAATGCTTGACTTGTCCAGACTTCGACTACTGTTCAACCTGCATCCATGTTGCTGTTGAGGTACACCCGGGCCACAGATTTGTTCCTATCTACGAGCAACTTGGCGTGATCAGTAGCAAGAAAGAGCAACACAAGGGTATCTACTGCGATGGCCCAATCTGCACTGCTCGAGCCAGAAAGAATTATATCCGAGGCGACCGATACAAGTGTGCCATCTGTCACGACACCGATTTCTGTGCCAACTGTGAAGCGCTCCCCACCAACCCACACAACAGCACTCATCCTCTGATCAAGTTGAGAACAGCTGTCCGACAACTGTCTGTCGCTGCGCACAACGATCTCGACAACGGCTCAAGTGCCACCTTAGGAGACCGACGAGCTCCTGTGCACGCCTCAACCGAGACTACACGACCAAGCTCTGCCAACGCTGCAACTCAGGTGCAGACAGTTGCTGAGACCACTCCAACAGAGCCCAAGCAAGATGTTGTTAAGCAGACACCTGTTAGTTCTCCAGCTGACTTGCAAGCCTGGTTCGAGTCCGAATCCACGCCTGACGGCACATGCTTCCTACCTAATCGTCTTGTTCACCAGTCTTGGACACTTCGCAACCCTGGTCCAAACGCTTGGCCAGCCGGCTGTGCTGTTCACTTCATCGGTGGCGACGAGATGCGCAACCTCGATGACAAACATCCTTCACCCGTCAGTTCCATGACCATTGCCAATCGTAGCAACACTCTTACTATGCCACTCGAGCCGGGCAAGACACAGACCTTCAGCGTCATCCTTCGATCTCCAGCACGTCAAGGTCGAGCTATCTCATATTGGCGACTGAAGACCGCCGATGGGATGCCATTTGGCCACAAGCTCTGGTGTGATATCAACATCACCCAGAACAACCCCAGGCCAGTCGAGGCACCTGCTGTCGTTCCCGTCGAAGCACGTGCCGAGAAAGATGAACCCACCGTTGAAGCAGAGCAGAGTCAGACCAGCTCGCAGATGATCTTCCCTAAGCTTGAAAAGGAGTCACCTGAATCGAGTGTCGACGATATCAAGCAAGAAGCTATCCCTCTCGAGCCGTCTGTCGCATCCGAAGAACAGGACCTCCTTGATGATCTCGACAGCATGACACTGGACGACGAAGACACTGAGGATGGCTTCCTGACTGATGAGGAGTACGACATCCTCGATGCCGAGGATGAGGAGTACTTGGTCAATGCTCAACGTGCTGCGCAGAAGTGAGCTTCCCCGAAGCGAGCACAAGTGACAAATTGCAGCAAATGGTCGGCTTGCAGAACGCGATTGCGCTCGTTGAAAAGACAGGGGCACGGTTGAACCATGTATGTGTGTACTAGGGGATTTAATGTGGGAGTTGCGCGGGTCATTGAATAGTACTCAAGGATGGATCGGGATTGGGAACGGGCGTCTCGTGCTGGATGTGTACTGTACCTGTTCTTAGCTGCCAAACGACGAATGAAACTACACATATATGATGAGCGCGATTGAGTCTATTGGAACTACACGAACAACGAGATGTGTCTGCGATCCAGCATGCATCGATGCCATGGTGAAGTCAAGTTCCGTACTGCTGCCTAAAATTGACCGAGCCAGTGCTGCTTCAGGCTAGCGCTTCGTAATGTCCCGCGTTCGACAGGCGCGGGCTGGTCACCGCTGCACTCCATGCATACCGATGCACATGTTCACGTACGCATGGTCAGGCGAGCACTTCTCACGTTTCCTGATTGTTTCCTAATTCCACCGCTCTCTGTTCGCTGTCAGTCATTAGTGCGTTGCCTTGGACATTGCGCAAGTTTTCTAGAGGCTCCCTCTTCATGTATTGTTCGCACCACCCTCGTCTCAACTTATTCTTTGACCTTACAATACCCGTTGGGTGACGAGAGATATTCGAATTGGACTGCCCGAGAAACGACAGACGACTTGTTGACAAGCGCGAATTCGTTGATGGTGCAGAAGTGAGCACATTTAGATGTCTCATGCTACCTGCGACGCTAGCTGGACCATTCAACGCTGACCGAGCAGATTGAGGACCTGCAAAGAATCCATACGTATAAGCAGTCGCACCCCGCCCTATTGCTCGCTCAACAATCCTCAAGAAACTACCGGCCTAGCTACCAGAGGAGGAGAAATCGTCACTTGAGCTCGAGCAGAGACACGCCGAATCGAAACCCCCGTAAACCTGTGTCGAGATGCCTGACAAAGACTTGAGAAAGCAAGCGCTGAAAAGCGGCAAGACAACATCGAGAAAAGCAGAAGCCAGGTCTGCATTCTCTACACCAGCGAGCAGTCGACCAACCTCCGCCCGCGGCTCTCGCGCAGCCTCTCGCATTGCGAGTCGAGATGCATCGGACGACGAAGACGACCGAGGTGCACTCAGTGATGATACATCGCAAAGGTAATGTCAGACATTCCTCGTTTGCGATCAGCAACTGACTAGTGGCAGCATCAACTCTCTCGATGCATTTCTCGAGAGCGATGACTTTGCCGAGTCCAACATGGATGCCCTTAAGCAGGATCTCAACAGTACAATTGATGAGATGCTGGAGCGAAAGGGCAGCAGCATCGAGAGCAGAGAAGAGGCGCTGAAACGATACAACCGCATCCTCACAAGCCACCATTTCGGAGATGTGCTGTACGCACGAGTGAACGACGTCTTGGCATCACTCAGCAAGAGTATCAAGGCGGAAAGTTCGACCACCGAGACTGTGAGGGCACTAAAAGCAGTGGCACTGACTGCAGTCTCTTTCGAGAATGGTGCGTTGTACGACACCATGTCAGCTCTGGTCAAGAGGACAATTGAGGACAGCCAGGACAATGCCACAAAAGCGGCCGCATTACACTGCTTGGGAATCTGCCTGAGCTTTGGCGGGGCGTCAGAAGGCGAATTCGCCGACACATGCACTTGGCTCCTTGAGATTGTGCAAAGTGATGGGGCCTTTGTGGGTGCAGACGACAACGCTGAAGTCGTGGCTGCGGCTATCCAGACCTACGGCTACCTTGTCACCGAACTTCATGACGTTGAGGCTGAATCTGAGGATGCAGTTGAAGCATTCATGGAACAGTTGGACTCGGGCGATGCGGACGTCCAGATTGCAGCTGGCGAGGCCATTGCGCTGCTGTTCGAGAAAAGTTGCACGCCGAGGGAAGATGACGAAGACGGGGACGGGGAGGAAGCAGACGAGGCCGATTCCGACGACTCGAACATTGTCGACAAGAATTTGGTGAAAAGATACAACGCCTACCACAATCCGTCGGAAGTGCTCGATAAAGTCCAGGACCTGGCGAATCTCAGCTCCAAGGGCCTCAACAAGTCCGACAAGCAGAAACTGCACCGTTCTTTCGCGAGCATCGCCCTCAGTGTTGAAGAGCCACGAGGGGGCCTGAGGTCGAACAACGCTGCGAAGCTGGTGGTGAGGATAGCCAAGGAAGGAGAAATCAAAGTGGACAAATGGTGGAAGCTCATGAGGCTCAACGCACTTAGGAGATTGTTAGCAGGTGGATTCATCCAACACTACTTTGAAGGGAACAAGCAGGTGTTGAACAGTTTGCCCCTGCTTGTGAGAAGTACGCGGACAGGTGGCACTCTGAGTCCTGGACGGGGCTCTCGACGGACGCCGAGGAGAGGCGACAAGTACAGGAATGATAGGAGGTTTGTTGCAGCGGACGAGGGTTGATGGAAGTTGGGGAACTGGACGTCTGAACTTGGCACTGCCATTTGCATACCTGATATCGGTGTTATCTGCATTTGTCGTCTGCTCAAAGCGTTAGAGATTATCGGAATGTATCTGCTGCTATGAAGACGTGCCCCTCCCTATTCCGTTGTGGCCTGAAAGCCTCAGAAGCCCCACAATCGTGGTTGGAGAAGTGCTGGTGCTAAGTTCAAGTTAGCCGTGGGTAACCATCACATATCACATGTTTGGTGTTGACCGTCTCTGAACCGGACTTGTTCGCTGCTGCAAGGTGTATGTACTTGGATTGATGTTTGCTCGTGTCGTATCTAAGAGAGGCATTCCTTTGGCTCAGCACACATACACCGGCGTAGCCAAACCACCCTCTATCTTCGTGAAAGTCACACGACTACCTGCCCGGCAACTGATTCCTCGCCGCACCTACTACGGTCATATCACAGACACCAAGATGGCGCCAAATCTAGAGCCTTACTTCAAGCAGTATGCTAGCAACCCGTCTCAGAGGCCCTCAAGCTGACACTCCTAGGGTCGACGCCTCAGCCGACGCCTTCATCGAGCGCCTGCGCGCCGCAGTCGCCATCCCCTCCGTCAGTGCCGACGATGCCCACCGCCCCGACGTCTTCCGCATGGGCGACTTCCTCGCCTCCGAACTTGAGAAGCTGGGCGCAGAAGTCCAGAAGCGGCCGCTGGGCAAGCAGCCCGGCAAAGAACACCTGGAGCTCCCGCCTGTGGTGATCGCGCGCTACGGCAATGACAAGAGCAAGAGGACGATATTGGTGTATGGACACTATGACGTGCAGCCTGCGCTGATGGAGGATGGGTGGGCGACAAAGCCGTTTGACCTGACGGTCGATGAGAAGGGGAGGATGTTTGGACGCGGCAGCACGGATGACAAGGGGCCTGTACTGGGGTGGATCAATGCTATTGAGGCGCATCAGAAGGCCGGCGTTGAATTCCCTGTGAACTTGCTGTGCTGTTTCGAGGGCATGGAGGAGTATGGATCTGAGGGGCTGGACGACTTCATCAATGCCGAGGCGAAGCAGTTCTTCAAGGACGCCGATGCCGTGTGTATTAGTGACAACTACTGGCTGGGGACCGAGAAGCCGTGTCTGACGTATGGGTTGAGAGGATGCAATTACTATTCCGTTGAGGTCAAGGGGCCGGCGCAGGATCTGCATTCAGGCGTGTTTGGCGGCAGTGCGCAGGAGCCCATGACGGATCTGATGCATATCTTGAGCAGGCTTGTCGATCAGAAGGGGAAGATCCAGATACCGGGGATCAACGAGATGGTGGCGCCTGTGACGGAGGAGGAGAAGAAGTTGTATCCCGACATCAGTTACACTATGGACAATCTGTACGAGTCGATTGGGAGCAAGACGAGTATCTTCGAGACCAAGGACGAGACGCTCATGGCGAGATGGCGGTTCCCCAGCTTGTCGGTCCATGGTGTGGAGGGTGCCTTCTCAGCGCCGGGCGCGAAGACAGTCATTCCCGCCAAGGTCATTGGCAAGTTCAGCATACGCACTGTGCCTGACATGGAGAGCAACGAGGTCAATGAGTTGGTTTTCAAGTACATCCGCGACGAGTTCAAGAACCTCGGCAGCAAGAACACACTTGACGTTTCCTGCCAGCACGATGGAAAGTGGTGGGTGGCTAGTCCGTTCCATTGGAACTTCAAGGCTGCGGCAAAGGCAGTGAAGGAGGTCTTTGGTGTCCAGCCCGACATGACGAGGGAGGGAGGCAGTATCCCAGTCACCATCACTTTCGAGCAGGCCACCGGCAAGAACGTGCTGTTGTTGCCGATGGGAAGTTCGACGGACGGCGCCCACAGTATCAACGAGAAGCTGGATAGGAGGAATTACATTGAGGGCACGAAGCTGTTGGGCGCTTACTTGCACTATGTGGCCGAGGAACCGGTCAAGGAGTAAGAGAGATGGTGTGGTGATAAATGTATGACTTGACACAGCATAGATTGGACGCTCGAGCAGTACTTCGAACATGACTAGTGTGACGCCAAAGCAGTCTTTTCGTCACAAGCCTACTACCTCTTCAAGTCGGCTACAACTCAAGTGTTCGCGTATTGATTCAGCAGTCTCGTCCCGGGACCGCGCTGATCGACACGCCAAGATCATGTGCCTGCGTGTTATCCGTCGAGGACGCGATCCGCACGTTTGCTATGCTGGTTCGGGGACTGTTTGACCAGATGGTGAGCGACCCTGGGCTTATCCTTGTGTCTTCTGCTTGTCTCGAGTGTCTATACTGCCCTTGGGGGGTTGTGCGCCCTTCAGGATTCATGACCCACTAAACTGCTCGCAAGCCGAGCCGCAAACGAAGGTGGGAGGCATTGGTGTTAGTACTGCTTACTGGTAGTGCGACATTCTGCTCAGGGTCTTGATTGCAGGGAAAACAGCGTCTGCAAAGAAAAGTGATTCCTGAGCTTGTTCAATTATGATGATACACATGTTGAGTTGATGAGGTCTGACACCTTCGATCAAGCCATGATTCCGCCCGAGCCATTTCGAGGTACATATCCTCGCGACTAAGCGTCCTTTGTTGTGATTCTGTCAACAAGACCCTCTCCCATCAAGCCCATCTCAGCAAGCATGCCATCAACATTGACTTTGCACATTGCCTTCTTTGCCGCTCCGTCGTCCCCATCCTCATCGCCCACCTCCGCGTCAGTCGGCATTGGCACAGGCACAGTCGAATATCCCAATCTTAGCCTCCAAGGTCTGACTTCTTTGCCTCTAACGTGCGGCCTCCACAGTCCGCCGATCGCATTACTGCCTCCCTTTTTGCCACCATAGAAGAATATTGCAGAGGATCCAAAGCACCGTTGCAAATCTTCAACGTAAGATGCTACGATATCGATACCGGTGGTATCAACATCGAGTCCCGCTGCGATTTCCAGATTCTTGTATTGTCCATTCTTGCTCTTCGTTTTATTTTGGTCTTTAAGACGCAACACAAAATCGAAGTCCTCAAGTGAGCTCGAGAAAATACTGTTCCAATCGGCTTTGGTCATTATGTTACTCTCCATATCACTCTTGCTCTTGATCAACCCCATGGCTGCCCGAGCCAATGCTGTCAACCGGCCAGCAATCACTCTCGGGGGCTTGGGGTCCTGACCCGCGATGCCCTGTATCCAGACCACCCCGGTCGCATCGATATTTGTGCCCACGAACCATGATACAGTGTTCATGTTAGGGTCCATCTTTCGCCAGGCAGCGAAACGCGTCTCCAATTCGCGGCGTTGCTCAATGTTCATGTCTTGCGATAGAGAGAGGTCGACAATTAGTGGTTCGACGCTCCAGTCCCACCGTGCAAGAAGATGAATGCATCGTGCGAATGCTGTTGTGGCCGTGCCAGGTGTGCTCCATGGTGCTGGGCTGAGGAAAACATGGGCGGCAAGAATTTCGAGAATGGGACCCGGGACGTGCAGGGATAGATTATGCGATGCAATGAAGCTCTTGAGGAGGCGGATCGTGGCCGAGAGGGGTGGGAATGCTGTTATCAAGGTTCGTATTGCTGTTGTATGTGCGACCGCGGTGGCTGTCTGCCTTTGTGAGTGTAGTGCTAACTGGTGGATCTCGCGAACGGGAGGGCTTAACGTAGTCCTTGCGGCAACAGCTTGCTGCAGGAGATGCAATTCACGTTCATGGTAGATGCGTAGGCGGAAGATTATAGGCGGTATCGCTGGTGTTGGCGATGCATAAATGATGTCTAGGTAGCTCGTGTTATGGGTGCCAAGCGATGAGGCGAAGGTGTTCTCCAGGCCAATCCGAGTCTGTAAAGTGCGGTCGTTCTGAGTGAGTTTGTCCGCGACTTGGTTAAGGAAGGCAATCTTGGTGTATTGTATTGCCCGCAGGTCGTCTGGCCAGCGACCTGAGGAGTCAAACTGGATGATGACATCGATTGGGTGGGCAGCACCAGGTTCGAGAGGGAGCTCAAGCGATGATGAGCGGAGATGCTCGCTGGCTGCAGAGACAGAGCGGACTGGGAGCGGAAGGCCATCGAGGTGGTGCAGCGTGGAAGATAGAGATTGGAACTTAGTATTAACTGCTTGGAAGGCTTCATCGGACGACACACTGCCCCGCAGTTGTGACTTTTCGAGGCCAGCAAATGGTTTGACCGCGTGGGGTGACAGCTTTAAGTGCTTTGCGCACAGGTAGTGAATGATCTGCTGCGCGACAGGTGTGTCTGCCGACCACACTAGACTTTCGCTGATACGACCATCCTTGAATCTGCGCAACTCGGCCTTGTCGCCCCAGAAGTCGCGGAATTGCTTCGACTCTTGTTTTTCTTCAACCGCTGGCCCATGATCAACGAGCCGAAGAGCTGCTTCGGGATTTATGAGCAGGCCGATGGTGACTTTTGCTACTGCAACAGACGGGTGTGGCGAGGATACGGTCCAAGACAATTTTTGTGGGTGACAAAGATCAACCAACGACGCCCGATCACCTAACCCCTTCTTGATGGTGTCGTGCAGGAGGTGGAGCTCAGATGCCGATCTCCTTGACATGTCTATCTCATAGCTTTCGTCGAACTGCATGATTGGGTCAGATGCCTTTAAAATGAAGGTAGGCTCGAACCCGCTTAGCATCTTCGAGTTCACGGCCGCAAGTGAAATTGTAGCGTGATGTTTCATACGAGCGTAGGACCAAGGCGTCATTTTGTAAAGCAGATTGACGCCAGTCTGTGCATCATACAAAACAGGTTGTTCTGAACGAGGAAGCTTCGTCACGCCTCGTACAACCAAAGGGTCATACATGTCGCGACCACTGAGCACCTGCAGCATGGCTTTGAAGAACTGAATAGCATTGTAGCGCGGCGAAAACAAAGGTCGACCTTGATGGCCTCCACTTTCGAGAAGCAAAGCGCAAACCAATGCCCACTCATCAAGCCCAAAGCCACCATCTGCTCGAGCGCTCGAGAAGTCGCGTTGTTGTAGCCAGACAGTTCCTAGGAGGCAAGCATCCCTAAAATGATCTGCCTTGCTGGCTGCGTGCTTGAGTAGCGGCTGTAATGAGCCGGTGGCTGCTAGTGACCTGAGACTGCTGTTGTAGAAGGCCGAAGCATTATTGTGACTGGTGTGCTGCTCATGGGTGAGATCGCCCTTCCGGATACAGTTGTGGGTAGGTGTCATTTTGTCGACAGGCCCAAGCGATGATGGCAGGGAAGGATTGATTTCGAAAACAGCCTCTGACGATTTCTTGTCGTTTGATTTGGCAACCAGCCTAATGACAGGTATGAGCTCATTGCCGTCTGCGGAAGCAAAGCTAATTCCAAAATCGTCCTGCAGCTCTTTTTGAAGAGTCGAAGCAATGCAAGCAAGATAAAACGCCCTCTTGTGAAGAGCCCGGAAGTTGAGGTAGTCCTTGCCCTCGAACGTCGAAGCCGGCATTTCAGGCACAATCACCATTCTTGAGCTCGTCTGTGGACCAAGGCTGTGCATAAGAGCGCCTTGTACCGTAATGCTGGATGGCTTTGAGAATGAGAACTTGTACTTGACATCGGAGGGCGGTGCGGAAGCCCAGGGTATCGCTACTCCCAGCGTTTTCCGGGAGAAGGTCTGTGCTTCTGTAAGAGACATTGATTGCTGTTCTGGTATTGCTTTGATTATTTCGATAACCTTGTCGGCGATGGGTCGCATTTTTCTGATTCGCGAAGCATAGTCTGGCTTCAACTCAGCAATCAAAGTTTGAGTTTGAAGAGTCAATGTCGCTGAAGATGAGCCTGTTGAGGGTATTATTGCGCTTGCTGGAGCATTGCTCTTGCGGCTTTTGTTTCGAGCTAGGTGTGTAGCTGGAACCTCTGACGATTCCGAGTCGTCCACATCGTCGTCACTCAGGTTTGCACCTGTCGTCTTCACCTCTGTGCCATCATTGTGCGGTTCTGCAGTGCAATCTAACCCATCCTTTATTTCGATTGATTCGTGACTTAGCTTCCGCCGCTTAACAGAGTGACCACTTGGTCGACCAGATTTAGTGACTGACATTACGTCTCGTAGAACTACCAAACGTATCAAGTATGCCACGTCAGATGTTGAGTTGCTACGCGGTAGCAGAGAGCATTGGTGTGGAAGGTGCTGTTCATGGATGTCCTTGGTCGTGTTTCTTTGAAGCCTTGCACTTTCCCCAAATTTTTGATGATCGCTCGGGAAAACTTCGGCAGTAATCCCTACAGCTGCTATATGGCTTATGTCACGATGTATGATTGGTTGTGGCGACTGCCGAAGCCGGCGTCGGTCCTATCAAAAAAGTTGAAGCATGGGTATCGCCCTCAGAGTCACAGCCACCCGTAACTACACCTTCACCAAGACATATACAGTACGACAGTCATCCGCATTGTGTACATCCGTAAAGCTGTACTCAGTCACAAATAGCCATTTCTGTGGTGAAAGCCAGCTGCCAGAATGCTCGCCGCAGTCGGCCAGCCAGTTCCGAATGTACCTCATGCCTGCAGCGTATCTTTGCCAACATGGAAGGCGAACGTCGGCTATGAAGAAGGGGAGGATTGGGTTGTCTCCCAAATGAAGACTGGTTACCCACGGTTCTTCATTCATCTGACCATCCAAGAGCTCGAGAAGGAGATCCTGAGTCAGTATGGCAACCCTGGCGAGAGGGGTATGCTCTTCCCATCGAGGAGAACGGCACAGATGTGCCAAGCGTTCTTCAACGACAGGCGCCCAGACATATCGAAGAAGGTTCGCCTCTTGCATCTTGAGCCGACATCTAGTCAATTACAGAACACTAGATATGTGCTATCGAGGCTGAGCTGTGTGTTGTTTCCTGCAGCAGATTTCCCGACAGCAAAACAGGTGTGGCAGCATTCTGGGGCGGGCGTCTCAAGCCGGCGAGCAGAATTTTGCCTAAAAGCGTTGAAGGAAGGTTACTTGTTCCCGGTCGATGGCCCAAACACGGTCAGCTCGGCGCACCACGACGTATTTAGCAAAGGTCCTCGTCGCTACCAGCGGGGTGCTTCTCAGAATAACATCCCATTTGGCGTGAACGGACACTCTCATTATCACATGAACGGAGATCAAGCCAATGGTGGCGACAACCAGGATCACGATCAGTTCATTGAAGAGCGTTTTGGTAGGAATTTGAATGCCAAGAATGCAGCCAAAGTGAAGCTCGCCATACGCCGACGGATTGCTGGCTCTTTAACCGAGAACACGGACCTGGATGATGCGTTAGACGCTTCGGAATCGTGCCGGCAGAAAGAACGGCAAAACGAGGTTGTTGAAGGCGACCGACTCAGAGACGTCTCAGAAGACGACGTATATCTCTACCCGAGTGGTATGAATGCTATCTTCAGTGCCCATCAACTGGTTATGGGTGAGGCACAAAAACGTGGCAAGCCGCCGCTAAAGAGCATCTGCTTTGGGTTCCCTTACATTGACACCTTGAAAGTGCTTGAGAAATGGGGACCGGGTGCTAAATTTTACGGCAACGGAACGGACGAGGACTTGGATGACCTTGAGCAACGACTCGAAAGTGGCGAGCGCTTCGCAGCGCTCTTTACTGAATTCCCAAGCAATCCGCTTCTTCGGTCGCCCAACATGGCCCGCATCAGACAGCTAGCCGACAAGTATGATTTTGTGGTCGTGGTAGATGAGACCGTTGGGAACTACATCAACATTAACGTACTGCCTCATGCCGATATTGTGGTGAGCAGTCTGACGAAGATCTTCACTGGTGAATGCAATGTCATGGGCGGAACTCTTGTGTTCAACAACAGTCAACGCCTGTTCCGAAACCTGAAAGACGCCCTACAGCAACAGTACGAGGACAACTACTGGCCTGAAGACGCTGTTTTCATGGAGCGGAATTCCAGAGATTTTGTCTCGCGTATCGAGCGCATTAATGTCAACGCCGAAACAATGGCCCACACTTTGAAGAAATCTCCTTTCGTAAAAGAGGTTTACTATCCAAGCATGGTTCCGTCGAAAAAGTACTACGATGCGTGCAAGACATCAAACGGTGGGTACGGTGGCCTCCTATCTGTCACATTCCACAATCCAGAACACGCTCCGATCTTCTTCGACAACCTGGCGATACAGAAAGGGCCAAGCTTGGGCACCAACTTCTCCTTGTCCTGCCCGTTTGTTATACTCGCGCATTACACCGAGTTGGACTGGGCTCAACAGTACGGAGTTGACCCGTACCTCGTCAGGATCAGTGTTGGCCTTGAGCATCCTGAGGAATTGACCGAAGTCTGCGAGAAGGCTTTGGGTGCCATCGATCGACCTTGAGGTGAAGGACCCAGTATTGAGCAGGCTGATGAAGTGCGGCGACGAGAGGGTATACCCTTCGATACCAGGTCACACAGGGGTCCTAGAAGATACATTCACATGTCAGATGCTGTCAGTATCAGCTTGCATCGTGTGGTGTCGCACTGGTCGGGTCTCTTCAGATAGCCCACACGAATGCCCCGGACTTCTTGCGTAGATGTGACGTCATACTCATGGATGTAAGTCCTACCATTTGATGCACAAGTATCATATCTCTTGATCTTTGAGTTTGTCTTGAGTATTACGTTCAGAGAGCTATAGTGCATTGGGAGATCCCTTCCGTCTTGTGCATGCAGACGCCTCACAACTTCACGCTCATCCTTATTTCAGCCGTAACCGCCCTCTTGCTTAGCATTTACTTTGTCCAAAACAACCTAATTCCTGACCTCCTCAACACACCACTAACAACGACGGGCAACAACCCCTCCAAACCAGCCACTATGGCCTGGCGCTGCTCCGGCCGCACTAACGCCGAACTCATCGCCAATCTGTACAAATCCCAACTCATCACCTCCGACCGCGTGCGCGCTTCCATGTCAAGCGTCGACAGAGCACACTACGCCCCCGCCGCACCGTACGAGGACTCCCCGCAGTCTATCGGGTTTGCGGCCACGATCTCCGCGCCGCACATGCACGCCTCGGCCGCGGAGTCGCTGCTTCCGTTCATGCCAGAGAACAAGGGCGCGAAGGTGCTTGATGTGGGGAGTGGAAGCGGGTATCTGACGCACGTGCTCGCTAACCTTGTTTGTGGGGCTGATGGGAAAGGGGATGGCAAGGTGGTGGGGATTGATCACATTGCCGGGCTGACGGAGATGTCGACGAGGAATATGGGGAAGTCGGAGGAGGGGAGACGCTTGCTGGATAGTGGGAAGGTGGAGTTTGTGACGGGGGACGGCAGGAAGGGGTATGTTGAGGGCGGACCGTATGATGCGATACATGTCGGTGCCGCGGCAAGTGAGTTGCATCCGGTGTTGATTGAGCAGTTGAAGAGTCCCGGGAGGATGTTCATTCCTGTTGAGGACGAGGAGGATAGAGGGATGTTCGGGTCGCAGTATATCTGGGTCGTGGACAAAGACGAAAAGGGCGAGGTCAAGAGGAGGCGGGATATGGGAGTGAGGTATGTTATGCTAACGGATGCGCCCAAGTGACAATCAAGGCTGGGATGGTGGTCTTGGTTGCTTCCGAAGGTATAAGGGGTGAGATGAGGTGAGGTAGCTACGGTGGGAATGTGAGCAGTCGGCACAGTGTAGCTTGGTGCCGAGTTTGATGTTCCACAAAGGCATATGATTCTGCATCTCTATTGATGAGCCAGGGTGGCCCTCTTAGATGGCAGCGATACATTGCGGATCAACGATCGGCGCAGATACTGTGCATGGCACGATACACGAATTTGGTAGTGGTCCAGCATACCACACTACGCAAATGCTTTTGCCTCGTCCATGCCTTCAGCGCTCACAGAAAGCCCAACCTTTCCCATCGCGCCTCCGCCTTCGATTTTCTCATGCGCATTCCTGAGACCCTCCGCCGTTAGCGGCAATGTTTGCGACAGATGACATTTCACCTTGCCCTCATCCAACCAAGTCGCCAGATCCTTGAGCATCTTTCCATGACTGTCCACATCGACACCATAGTACGGCTTCGTCCCTAGCAGCTCCCACACAAACGTCAAGCTTTTCGCCAAGAATTCGGTACCATACATCGGGATCTCCTTGTCCTGCACAATACTGCATACCTTACCGAATGGCGCGCAGATCTTGGCTGCATCAACGATGTATTTCGACGTAGGCGTGTGCGTGATAAAGACGTACCTCAGCGGCACGTCGAGCTTGAGCTTCGCTATCTGCTCTGGGATGTCCTCGCGGTGGTTGACGGTGTGCGTTGCGCCCATAGATTTACTGAAGTCCGTCGTCTCGGCCCGAGATGTTGTCGTAATAACCACAGGCAAATCGAGGACTGTCCGCGCTATCTGTGAAGCGACGCTACCCACGCCTCCCGACCCGTTCACGATGAGAATGCCGGCTTTCTCGCCCTTTTGGATTTCCATCCGTTCTACCAGCGCTTCGTACGCCGTGATCCAGGTCAGTGGCATGGCCGCCGCTTGCACCAGAAATGAAGGAAGTCTGGCACCGCCATTCAAATGAAGGATGCCGTTACTCAACAGCGCGCGTTTACAACACATAGCAATCAGATACGAGTAATGAGTGTCGCCCGATTAGAAAGGGACGGCGCTGCTTGGCATTGTAAGAAAGCTGATGGAGAAGGGATTCGAAATTGTCCGACTGGATGACTATCAGCGCCCTCTTGTATAAAGGAGCGATTCAACAGGAGCATATTTAAGACCTTGCTGGCGGCACGTGGTGCTAGCGATTCTGATGCACGATTCACTCGAGACGAGACGCATTCTCCTCGTCCCAATCTGTGAGTCTCGCTCGGCCTTCCCAACTGGTCCGATAGTCACGTGTGGGTCTCAATAACCAATGAGACGTCGTTTTCAACGTCACTGTAGCCTCAGTGTCTGAATGTTCGCTGGAGCTACCACTAGAAGTACAGCAAGCCAGGCGATTCAAGATACAATAACAACACCTAATTCGTGGCTCTCGCAATATGTCGAACCATCTCAATCAATGCCAGTATCCTTTTACCTCCGTCGTAGCACTCCCAAGACTTAAGGTCCCAACAGACACACTTGTACATGTATCCTAATCTTATTGTGGGTAGCCCGCTCGTGTACGATGCCATCGCCTTATAAAGAGGCCACATATCTAGAATCCGAACAGGTAGATAGGCCTCGGTGTCCACAATGAGCCCAGAACCACCACTGAGAATGCGGTTGAGAACCTTAGTATCAAGATTGGTCCCCCAGCCAATGACCTTGTCGATGTCTAAATGGTATCCCTAAGCTCGTAACATACCTAGAATCTGCGGGATAGTAAGCCCATTTTGGATCTTTTCAAATATCGCCTGCATATGCTCCATGTCTGTGTCTGATACACTCCCACCGCATCGATCATAAAATGGCGCTGCGATTCTAGCTGTCTCGTACGGGCTGATTGGATGTCCATTATCGTCCGTGTAGGAAATCGTCGTGTTCACGATTACCTCGCCGCTCAGTGTGTAGAACGCCACTTGAGTGACTATCGGATCCTTCCCGAGGTCAAGTTAGCCTCGCTCGACCTTCCATATGACGGTAGCCTTGTGGGGCTTCCGAAGAGCCAATACCATACGTTTGTTAACGTAACTGTAGCCTTAGTGCCTGAATAGCCGCTGGAGCCCTCCTCGGACATGAAAATTTGCTGTCCTCCTGACCCCCCCTGGTCAAAAAACAAAAAACAATCGACAGTTCGGATTCGCTGGTCGTCACCGACCCAACTACTAACGGACCGACGCAAGGCTTGACGATGGGTGATCGAACGGGAACCCGTATATTCCTTACTCTATGATCGATTGCGGGAGAAAATTTGTGTTTGCTAATATATATCTCTTTGTGTGGTGGAGGAAAATCGTATGGGTTTCGGCCGAGCTTCCCGATACAGTCATCATGTGACTTGCTCATCATGGCGTACCTACGGAAGGAAGGAATAGTCCAAACGCAACGACGACTTGCATGGACGCTGAGAGGCACGTGCTTACACTCATCGCACCGCCAAAGCTGGCTGTGCGCTCTTCGGAAGCGATCGAGACGAGGCTGAGCGTCAATCCTAGGGAGACAAGACTAAAGGTGCTTGCTGAACGATGGACGACTCCGTTGCAGCGTGCCCATCTGAATTATGGTCCTGGATTGTTACACGCATTGACGAGAGCTCCATGTCAGACTCGGGGCGTGCCAGTAAGGTATATTGGTGGATTCTGGCAGCGGCGATGACTACACGTTGCAGGGTTTAGTTATCATGTGGAACAAGTAGACGTGATTGTGTGTAGGACACTTGCAGTTGTATGTGTTGTACCCTACGTATCGGATCTAAGTTATGTGTGAGAATGGCCCAGCAGCGGCGACTTGGTACCTGGAAGGGAAGTTCACCTCATCATAGTACCACCTGGTGCGTCCAGACCACACTACGTACTTAGACCAACCCGAGCAGCTTCCAGATAGTGCACACGCCGGTCAGCTGCGATAGTCCTCCTTGGCTTGCATACCAGCCTCCGACCTTGAGACTCCTAGCTTGTTGGACATAGTGAAATTGTCAATGCTGGTCCATAAGAGATCCAAGTGTCACCCCGGCGACACGGCATAGTGACTGGCCGTTCTGCATGAAGAAGCGGTCTGTGGTGCTGTTGCAGGACAGCCCAGGTTGCGCGAGGAAGCTGAACGAGACCGACCTTCGCGCTCCAACGTAGTTGCTGACTGTTTTGTGCACTAGCATGCAACACTTTGACCTTGCTTCCAACGAAGATGTTAATCAATCTCCGTCTTTACATCCATTCGACAGCATAGGTTGGCTTCCCACTTCTGAACGTCACCACTGTGTCGTTCATGCTGGCTTCGTTACCACTCTTTCCTGCTACTGCTACATTCCGTACATTCATACCTCTAGCTTTGACCCGTACATTGCCAGTTGCTTGTGGCACGCCATAGAACTTCCTTCCATACCCGCCGAGGAAGCCTTGCACTTTTTCTTGACTCACATCACTCTCTTTCACTATGCCGGCCTGCACTGCGTTGTCGAACGCTTCCAGCACAAACCCGAGCACGTTCGGCTGCGTGAACACACCTGCCGCACATTTTCCCGCACCCAGCCCGCCATCGCTCAATCCTTTCTTCGCGGAAAGTAAATGCGGGGCAGAGTCACTGCCAAAGAAGATCTTGGGGTCTCCGCTCGTCGCGGCTTTCAACAAGGCAACACGATCGGAGGGGAGTTTGGCGACAGGCTTGCAGAAATTGATCGGATCACCCGCCCAGTCGTCAACGGTGAGGAAGAGATGGTGGGCCGTGATAGTACCTGCGACATTCGGTCCACACTGCTGTACGGCCGCGACCGCGGCTGCCGTGGTACAATGCTCGAGTATGATCCGTAGCTTTGGGAAACGGTCGTGCAAAGATTTGAGCGTGGGGAGGAATGCTTCTTCAGCATTCATCACAGTGATCTGCTTCGCCGGCTCCGTGGTCGTGCTCGGTGATGGCGGTGCTTCACCGTGAAGATTCAGCACCATGTCGACCTCTTCCATTGCCTGAAAAACAGGGTAGAACGATTCGTAGTCAACTACGCCGGAGGAAGAATTTGTTGTAACGCCCGCTGGATAGGATTTGACGCCCGCTATGCCGGCACGTTTGGCTTCGTGTATAGTGTCCGGTGTGATGCTGGGATGTAAGTAAAGGGACATGAGGTAGTTGACATTTGGCTCAATGGCTTGTAAGCGCTTCTTGTAGTCGAGAGCCGCCGAGACCGTGGTGATTGGTGGCACTAGATTTGGCTAGCAAAGCTGGTGTCAGTGTGCTTACGGTCTTGCACGGATTTCTGAGTGGTGAGCTACCATGACAAAGACCGTGTCTACGCCTCCTTGGCGAATTGTGGGTGTGACGGCTTCCATCATGCGATCGTCGCGGAGGTGGACATGGAAATCTGCTGCTGCAGGCATCTCAATGCCGTCGAAGAGAGCCGACATGATGGTGGTTTTGCCTTGGCACCCCGAGAATTGTTCAAACCTTTCGTATATAGTAGTCGTCGACCAAGGAAGTGCTATGAGTGCTTGGAGATAAATAGCTTGGCGCGTAGGTGGAGCATTCTACTGTAGGTTATGAAACTGTCTACTATTATCATACGTTCCTAAGGTTCTACAACTGGTGCTAGCTCGAGGGGAAAAGCTGGCTCAAACGCTGAGGAATGACTATTACTGTTGTCTATATGCTAATTATCGGCGGGCGCCCCATTGATGTAGGGCGCGAGGAACCTTTGAGTCAACAATGCAGCAGCAACGCTCACATTCAAGCTGTCAATCAAGCCATCTGATCTAGCACCAGCAATACTGACACTGAAATCAGCCTGCTTCTGCAGAAACGGCCTCAACCCCTCGCCTTCATTGCCCATCATCAACACTAGTGGATGATGCTTCAATACTTGCTTCGGTCGTTGCTCAACGGTGGGCTTTTTCATCGAGCGTGCTAGGGTTGACTCGGAGTCTGCGGCAGCAGAGGCTACAAACAGCCAGCCGTTCTCTTGCGATCGCTGCATGAAGTTGAGCTCATTGTCGATGTTGAGAATAGGAACATGCTCGGCTGCACCAGCAGAATTCTTGATGGTGACAGCTGTGAGGGGAGCTGTGCCATGGCGAGGCAGAATGATAGCGTCGACACCGAGGAAGTAGGCTGATCTGAAGATGGCGCCCATGTTGCCCGTGTCTGTGACCTTGTCGAGCCAGAGGAGAAAGGGGAATCTTCGACCTTTTCGCAAGTCGAGAGGCAAGTTCATGGATTCTGCGGTCATGGACAGGCCGAGGTCTTCTTTCTCGGGGCCGGTCATATGGTTCAGTTTGACGACCAGAGGACTCTTGATCGACTCCACCTTCTCGAGGTACCTAGCTGAGAGTCTCGGGATAGCAGCAGCCTCGAGCACCAGACCGTTATGTGGTCTCTTGTCAGACATCTTGTCGAGCAGTTTGTCCCAGTTTCCTGCGACACGAACGATGGGTACTTTAACGGCTCTCGCTTCTCTGACCACCTCTGTGATTTTGTCATCGCTGTCAGACAAGTTTCCATCCTCACCACACCAAATGTATAATTTGTAGCACTTCCTCTTCTGGGCCTGTAAAGCAGCGAGGACGGCGAACGTGCCATAGATGAATTCTGATGCGGCCTCGGAGTATGGCATTGATTTTGGTGCTTCGACGAGCATGCCCTTGGCCAAGGCAGTTGTCCGGACAGATCTTGCCTTCCGCAAGCCTTCGGTGGGGCCGTTCGACTGTGCTGTGGAAGATCCGAGCTGACCTCTCGACCGGTCCTTGACTCTGCCTCTCTTATCCTGGTAACCTGCTTCTGGCGTGTGTGGTGGCACAGGCTCCGCTGCCACTGTAGTGTCTGAGCTCAGCCATTCGAGGTCTTTCTTTCGCTCGTATTCCTGCTGTCGCTGTCGTCGAACATTTTCTTGAGCTTGGGCCCTCTTCTCCGGATCTTTCAGTTCCCAGAAGCCGAGTTGACCGTCTTGAAGACGGCGCTTCTCGGCGCTCCTCAAGGCAGCAGCCGCTCGGCGAACTCCCCCATTGATGGCGCCAGTCAGGGATGCATGTCGATGCCAGACTGGAGGAACCGAGACAGCATGATGGTACGCATGGAGGCTACAGCGTCGTGTAGCAGGGCGCAGTGGAAGCATTCAGATGTGGCCTTGCTTCCATGTCACTCGCGATGCACTGTAGCATGTCACTGAGGATGAGCTCGTCGCCCTCTCGAAAAGCCTCTTCATCTTCGAGGAAAGTCAGCCGAGACGCGTCCCCAGACTTCAAGTTGGAGTTCGCGTTAATTAGGATCCACTTATCTCCATCATCGCTGGGCCGCGACTGCCAATCCACCGGGTGGTAGAAAGGAACATACGGGGACATGGAGGAGGAAGACAGCCTCGATGTCAATGCCTGGCTGGGCAAGCCACCAGAGCAGGCCACCTCCAAGTCTGCGAGTGAAGCGCATGATGTGGAAGGTGCGCACAGTGCTGCGACCTCGCCCTCACCTTCCGTGTCCGGTCATGAAAGCGACCTGATTGAGATCCCTCATCGACCTGCACCTCGCCAGGAAGTTATCTCAGACGAAGAGCACGTAGTCGAGGCCGATCAAGACGCACTACAAGACGAGGCCCAGGAGGAAGGTGACGAATTTGTTGTGAACCGACAAGAGAACTTGACCATCAACGTACCAGAACTGCCCGAGGCCGAGAGAGATGAATTCGACTACTTGCCAGACCACTTCACAGTCAAGCGCATTCTCTATGCCTTGCCCCATCGCCAGTACATTGTGAAGTTGGGCTCGGGTGAAATCGACCTGGTGAGCTCTACCTGACTGCTCATAGATGCTCACTCGTTTGGTGGGACTAACTGTTTTGTCATGTAGGTCGACGGTCCAGATCTCACCACAGCATACCGCAATGGTAGACCAGCCCTCAACGCACATCGCAGTGCCGTCATGCAGCGACCAGGCCGAAGACCAGCCCAGCCGCCCATGCTACCATCTGGCATGGTCCACTGGAGCAAGATACATGCCTCCGACACCGAGGACGAGGATGAGGATGAGCAGCCTCGCCGCAAGAAGAGGAAGACTTATGCTGAGGCCGAACTGTCCGACCTCGACAAGGCAAGCTCCTCGGCCGACGACTTCGCCGACTCAGAGGACGATCTTCCCCCGGGAAGACGATCAACACGATTAGCCCCACAGCGTCGCTCGAACTACTTCAAGTCTGACCTCAGCGAGCTCAAAGATTTTATCAATTCCGACGATGCCACTCCAAGACGGCGTAGGGGCAGGCCGAAGCGAGAGGCGGCGAAACAGAAAACCACTTCACATACCACCCGAGCCATACGAGCACGGCGTGCTGCCTCGTCCGAAGACCGCGCCACTCTCCACAACAGCGCCCGTAGATCCTCGAGGGCCCGAGCACAACCCAAGCGGAGCATGCGAGAGAGACAAGAAGACGAGCTGTCGTCCCAATCCGAGAAAGACTTAGGTCCGAAGATTGTCGCCACCAAGGAGATCTTCCACAAACTTCCTGCCAATGATCCTTTCAGAAAGCGCCATCAACAAGAATGTGCCACCTGCTACTACACCGGTGACCATGAAGCCAAGGGCCCTTTGGTCTTCTGTCAGGGCTGCGCGAATTCTTATCACAAAACTTGTCTTGGCAATCGTGGCAGTCGAGAGCATCTCGTCACGAAAGCTGGAGACGATCTCTTCGTGCTTCAATGCAGAAGGTGCATCGGTGTCGCTCGAGAGAAGGACCCCACCGCGCCTCACCTTGGCCGATGTACCGGCTGTGATAAAATGGGCCCTGTATCCAACCCCTTTCGGAGGCGCTTGGCAACACGACAAGAACAGATACAGCGTGAAGAGAATGGTGGCAGCGACCCCATCACCATAATACAGCCGGGCATCATCAACAACCCTGAGAACGTCATGTTCCGGTGTGCTACGTGTAACAGAGCATGGCACATGCACCACCTGCCAAACAGAAAGACTGCACACTCGGGTGATTCAGACGAAGAGGATCTCGATGAGAAGCAACTCGCTCAGAAACGTTTTGATTTGTATCATCGTTCGTGGATCTGCAAAGACTGTGTCGAGAACCAACATGCAGTCGACACACTCGTTGCTTGGCGACCCAAAGACCAAGACTCATACGTTCCGGGTACTACTTGTGATCAGCTGCAAGAGAGCCAGAAAGAGTACCTCGTGAAATGGAAGAACCAGTCCTATCTCCGATGTACATGGATGGCTGGATCTTGGATATGGGGCATTGCTAGCGCCGGCAGCAGAGCTGCCTTCGGCAGAAGAGTGGAGAATCAGCTACCGCGCATGACCACGAAAGACGCCATTCCGGAAGAGTACCATCGGATTGATATAGTGTTTGATGTCAGATACACGAGTGTGGTGAGGAACAGTTCCGAGGGCATCGACATGGCACGCGTCAAAGAAGTCGATTCGGCATACGTCAAGTTCAAAGGACTTGGTTACGAAGACGCTATCTGGGAGAAGCCACCAGTATACTCTGATACAGAACGCTTCAAGGACTTCAGAGAAGCATATGAAGATTTCGTCCGTAAGCGATACATGTCAATACCTCCTCAATCTACACTCCGCAGAACGCTTGCCAATGTCCGTCTGCAAGACTTCGAGTCGAATCTTATCAGAAAAGCCCAACCAACAAACATGACAGGCGGCAAGGTCATGCAATATCAGCTCGAAGGCTTGAATTGGCTATACTATCAGTGGTACCGGCAGCACAATGCCATCCTGGCCGACGAAATGGGCCTAGGCAAGACAATTCAGCTCATTGCCCTGGTAGCTACCTTGGTACAAGAACACAAATGCTGGCCTTTTTTAATTGTCGTACCAAATTCGACCTGCCCCAATTGGCGACGGGAGATCAAGAAGTGGGTACCGTCACTCAGAGCTGTCTGTTACTATGGTTCAAGTGTAGCCAGAAAGCTGACACAAGAATACGAGCTCTTTCCGAAAGATCCTGGTGCTGATGTTGATAAGAAGAAGAAAGTTGAAGTCAAAGATATCAAGGCTCATATTGTCATTGCTTCCTACGAATCTATCGTCGACAAAGGTGTACAGTCGAGCTTGTCACGCGTGCCGTGGCAAGGCCTGATCGTGGATGAAGGTCAGAGACTGAAGAGCGACCAAAACCTGGTCTATGACGCGCTTTCGAAGCTGCGCTTCCCCTTCAAGGTGCTGATGACTGGTACCCCGTTGCAGAATAATGCTCGAGAACTATTCAACTTGCTCCAATTCCTGGATCGCGATAAACACAACGCTGCACAGCTTGATGAGAGATACGCGGAGCTTACACCGGAGAACGTTCCTGAGCTACATGACATGCTGAAGCCGTACTTCTTGCGAAGGACGAAGGTCCAAGTGCTTACCTTCTTACCGCCGATGTCACAAATCATTGTACCCGTGACAATGAGTGGTCTGCAAAGAAAGGTCTCCAAGTCTATCCTGTCGCGAAACCCGGCACTGATGAAATCAATCTTCAGTCGAGACGGACACGCACCCGTCAAAGAAAGAACCAATCTCAACAATATCCTTATGCAGTTGCGGAAGACTCTGTGCCACCCTTTCGTATACAGCCGTGAGATTGAAGATAGATCCCTGGACAGTGACGCAAGTTTTCGAACACTAGTCGAGGCTTCATCGAAACTGCAACTTCTCTCGATCATGCTTCCCAAGCTGCGAGAGCGTGGGCATCGTGTACTCATGTTCAGTCAATTCTTGGACAACCTCGACATAGTCGAAGACTTCCTTGACGGTATGGGCATGCTTCACCGCCGCCTTGACGGCACAATTTCTGCCCTCGAGAAGCAAAAACGTATCGACGACTTCAACGCTCCGGACTCACCGTATTTCGCATTCCTGCTCTCGACGCGTGCTGGCGGTGTGGGTATTAACTTGGCGACCGCTGACACAGTGATCATCCTCGATCCCGACTTCAACCCCCACCAAGACATTCAAGCACTTTCTCGTGCCCACCGTATCGGCCAACAAAACAAAGTCCTTGTCTTCCAGCTAATGACAAGGTCCTCAGCAGAAGAGAAAATCATGCAAATCGGCAAGAAGAAAATGGCGCTTGACCATGTCCTGATCGAAGCAATGGATAAAGAGGACGAAGCAGGCATGGACCTCGAGTCTATCCTGCGTCATGGCGCAGCTGCCCTCTTCAATGATGATACTGAAGACGATATTATCTACAACGAAGCCAGCGTTGACAAATTGCTCGATCGATCGCAGATAGAGTCTACAAAGACGAGCGAGAACCAATCGGCCGAGTCACAGTTTTCTTTTGCACGAATATGGGCGAACGATAAAGCCACCCTCGAGGAAGGTCTCGAGGAGTCGGCTGACTCCGGCCCACACACACCAAACCCAGACCTTTGGGACAAGATCTTGAAAGAGCGACAGAAGGCCTACGAAGAAGAGGCAGAACGTAAAGCACAAGAGCTTGGACGAGGCAAGCGTAGACGAGGTAATGTCGACTATGGTGGCAAACCAACCGCTGCAGCCGAGGGGCTAGATTCCGACACTTCGCCTGTCAAGAACGGGGCTGAAGTCGGGTATGTAAGTGATGATGACTTCCAGGAGGTTGCACAGGAGACAGACGTCGACGTTACTACCGCCGCAGAAGACACAGAGCCTGAACAGGTGCAGTTGGTCAAAGCACATCCCTTCAAGCGCGTCAAGGTTCCGATGGGGCCAGCACCGCACTTCAATGGCGATGCGCCGGCCGACTATACGCGTGTTCCGATACCACCATCGCACAGATGTGCTGCATGCAGGGAAGAGCACCCAATGGGTTGGTGCAGGTTGAAGATCGCAGGCATTGAGTACTGTGGACTTTGTGGACTTGCGCACGTAGGACATGGCCGAACGTGTCCTCATCTCAACGACGAGAAACAAGTGGAGACGCTTCTATTGACGTTGAAGGAGAGTACAGAATCGAGGGAGCTCATCGACGAAGCGGTCAAGTATTTACGAGTGATCAGGGGCGACCTTGTATCTCAGCGACGACAACGAGAACGTAAAGCTCAACAAGAAAGAGAGTCAACGACAAATCAGCAGAAGCAGATTCAAGTGAACGGTGTGGGGAAAGGGGGCGCACCTAATGGCCTGGGAGGCGGTAGAGCAGCTCCTATGTCTGGTGGTGTCAGTCTGGGTGCCAATGCCGGCGACTACAGAAACCCACATCAGCCGGTTCGGAATGATATTTAAAGACTGGTGGCTGAGAGTATGCATCTGGGGGCAATGACCGCTTGGCTTTGGATATCTAGATTTTGCTTAGGCGACCACCTAGTCGCGACCAAGAGCTGTACATCATTGTACATCATAAATACCACATACATCCAAGGCAGTATGACTCATGGGCGCTCTTGGCTAGCTTCGGCTGAGATGCGATGTTTGGATCGTCATGCTGCCAGTTGATGCGCCCTGCTACAAGGCGTCAATGTCCTTCGCATCCACAGCTTCCAGTCGTAATTTCCTGATGATAGTACAGCAGCAAATCCGTAAAGAGGATCTCTAATAAAAACACTGCAGCATACATATACTACCCATTCAGAAATCGCCCATTACCCTTGTCTTCGTCTCGATCGTGCGTCGCAACACATGCCACGCCCTAAACAGCACAGCATAACATCTTCAGCACCACACCACACCACACCACACCACACCACACCACACCACACCACACCACACCACACCACACCACACCACACCACACCACACCACACCGCACCACACCACACAAGCCCTCCCGATGGCCGCCGAAACCACCAAGCCACACACCACATCCAATGGTATCTACATCAACCCGTCAGCGTCCACACACATCAATCAACCGCCATCAGCGTCCCAATCACCAACCTCCTCCCCCTCACAGGTCAAAGTCTTCCACCAGTCGCTGCCCCACTACGCCCGCACCCCGCTGCAACCTCTCCCAGCGCTCGCGCGCGAACTGGATCTGCACACCCTGCTTCTCAAGTGCGAGGCCTCGCGCCTCGGGCTGCCGGCGTTCAAGATCCTGGGCGCCAGCTGGGGCGTCTATCGCGCGCTGTGCGCGTGGGTTGGGGTTGACGCCGATGTGGGGGTTGAGGCGTTGAGGACACGGCTGGCGGAGGGCGCGCGGAGAGTGGTGCTGTTTGCGGCGACGGATGGGAATCACGGGAGGGCTGTGGCGAGGATGGCGCGGTTGTTGGGACTTGATCGCGGTGGTGGTGGGAGTGGGAGAGGAGGCGGTGCGAGCCAGGGTTTGGGTCGAGATGGGCGTGGGTGTGGGTGTGTGGTGTATGTCCCGCGCGGCATGTACGAGTCGACGAAGAGGCTGATTGAAGCTGAGGGGGCCAGGGTGGTGACTGTGGATGGGGACTACGATGCTGCTGTGGCGGAGTGTTGGGGCGCGAGTCGGCGGGTGCAGGATGATAGTGGCGGGGATGTTGTTGGCGTTATGGTGCAGGATAATGCGTTTGAGGGGTACGAGGTTGTGCCGCGGTGGATCGTGGAGGGCTATAGTACTCTGCTGGGGGAGGTTGAGGAGCAGTTTGGTGAGATGTTGGCAGGCGCCGATGGAAGTACAAGGGCGGGGAGGGACATTACGCATGTGGTCACGCCTATTGGGGTGGGGAGTTTGGGACAGGCGGTGGTGAATTGGGCGAAGGGGACTGGGAGAAAGACAGGTGTCAAGGTTATTGCCGTTGAGCCGGAGACGGCCGGGTGTCTCCATGAGAGTTTGAAGGCAGGAGAGAGCAGGACGATCGACACGATTGACACGATCATGAGCGGAATGTGCTGTGGGACGGTGTCGCCTACTTCGTGGCCTGACCTCAAGGATGGGGTCGACTGTTCAGTGACGCTAGATGATTGGACGTGCCATGAGACTGTACTCGAGCTTGAGAGGTTGGGGGTTGAGGCCGGGCCATGTGGAGCAGGATGTTTGGCTGGGTTGAGGAAGGTATTGAGGGACAAAGAAGCCAAGGAGTCGTTGGGTTTGGACGTGGATAGCGTAGTAGCTGTGTTGAGTACTGAAGGAAAGAGGGAGTACCCTGTGCCACAGAAGGCATGCTGAACGGTCAATGGCACGAATACGAAAGCAGGCGCTCGTCAAAATCTTGTCTGTCAAGCATAATTTCAAGTGAAGTGATAGAGCTGGTTGCGTATGCGTTGTTCAGGTCTTTCACCATGCCTGCTCACCAATCTACGTACTCTTGAAGAGAGACTCCAGTTTGGCTGCGACAGCATCTCCAACCTCGCTAGTAGACTGCTTGCCTCCAATATCTGATGTCGAGACCCCCTCCTCAATAACCAGTCTTACAGCCTGATCAACGAGCACACTTTCCTTGGCCATGTTCAAACTATACAGCAGCATCATGCCCACGCTCAGTATCGCCGCTACAGGGTTGACAATTCCTTTCCCTGCAATATCGGGCGCACTTCCATGGATCGGCTCGTAGATTCCATTACACATGCCCTTTCCATCAGGAATACCAGACAACGAAGCGGAAGGAAGGAGACCGAGACTGCCAGGAATGACCGAGGCTTCGTCACTAATGATATCGCCGAAGAGGTTTGAGGTGACGATGATGCCGTTGAGTTTGGTGGGGGACTTGACCATGATCATCGCGGCGCTGTCAATCAGCTGATGCTCGAACTCGAGTTGAGGGAACTCTTTAGTCATCACTTCGGTTACGACGCGGCGCCAAAGACGGGATGTGGCAAGCACGTTCGCTTTGTCGAGTGACCAGACTTTGCTAGGCGGATTCTTAGCGAGCGCCAAATGAGCCGCAAGTCGGGTGATGCGTTCAATCTCTTTCCGCGAATATGGTTCCCTATCCTCAGCTGACTCATTCTCACCATCAGCAGGATCAGCTTCACGGCGTTCGCCGAAGTAGATGCCTCCTGTGAGTTCGCGGACGATAGTGAAGTTAGTGTCTTTGCAGATTTCGGTCTTGAGGGGTGATTGAGCCGCGAGGACTGGCGAGGCAAAGAAACATGGGCGAAGGTTGCCGAATGTACCCAAGGATTTCCGGAGTTTCAGGAGGCCTTGTTCTGGTCGGACTGCACCTGTGCCGTATTTAGGACCGCCAATGGCGCCTAACAAGATCGCGTGGGCGTTCTGTGCCGCGCTAAGGGCATCATCTGTCAAGGGAGTGCCATGAGCGTCTATTGAGCACTGTACGGTGGTTAGCCTCAAGTGGTGGAGCGGTAACAGCACCTTGGCAGGCACAGGGAGATGAGGCTTACTCCTCCGAGCAGATGATCTTGAAAGTTGAATTCAACATCTGGTACGCACTTCTCGATGACTTTCATGACCTGGGAACAGCAAGTTAGTAACCGTTGTCAATGCTACCCTGACCATGTTCCCCTTCGTCTACACAGCCTTCGGAAAGTAGACTAATCATCTCTTCGCCTTGATTGTAATTCTGCTGAAATATCTGGCTCACAATGCGACTAACAGATGTTTGTGGGCTACTGCCGGACTCATGGCCTTTGATTGTTCGTGTGAGCTTACCTTGACAGCTTCCGCAGTGACCTCTGGGCCGGCATAGTCGCCAGCGAAGACGACGATATTGAATTTAGGCATGGTGTTCTTGTGCTTGAATCAAAGACGACTGATATTATGGAGGATACTCGGGTGCAATCCAAATTGTTCAGGACGTTCGTGCCTTCCTTGCCAATGGCCTTCTTTTTCTGATTGTCAAGAGTCCTGTAGCGCTTGCTCGGAACAACATTTCAGATGCGGGTGGAACCCATCCCACCCGATGTCGGCAACGCCGCAGATCAGCCAATCGGAGCACAGTCTCGACAGTGCCAGGAAGTACAAGAGATTCTAATCGCATATGTCGTGCTTGGAGTGCTCACAGTCGCGTGATATTTCCGAGACGTCTCGAGACCGACAGTACTAAATCTGCCCTCGAGCGGTGCTATGACTTGAGGAGCCTGGGCTCACTCTCGGACGAAGCAGCTACGACCTCAGGCGCCTAGATGAATATCTGATGGTCTGCAATTAATTCAACGCTACTGTATACTTTGCGCGAGGTTGATAAGTATGGTGCAGGGTGCTTGAACAGCTGGCGCACGGCAGACGAAAGACTTCTTATACTCATGTGCTCTTGCAATCGTAGCCTTCTTCTCGTCCCCACCCTTCCCAAACACCGTACGAGACATGGCACCAGCAAGAATGACCCCCATTACCTCTTACCCTTCGACAGCGAGATTGCAACTGCACATCTTGAGCTTCCAATCCACCTTTGTCACTTTGGCCATCGTTCTCCTATCTTGACCGTCGCTCGCAACGCCCACTGGCAACGCGAATGTTAGGAACCCCACAGAAGCTCGCCCAAAAACAGTCTATCTGTGTCTTTCTCACCACCCCACAGCTACCGAAGTGCCATGATTGCCCGACCCAAATGATCGGGAACCGACTTTCCCTATCGCAATTGCAGCTGCTAGTATGTGTATAGCAGAATTAGAAATGTCTCGAAGGGCTCCACAGGCCAATATTGATATGTGAATGGTCCGCATTGCTGGGTCTGTCGTAACCAAAGGATCGTGGAGAGTTGGTAGTGCCAAATGTTAGTCCTTCGACCCTAGCAAGTTAAACTGTTGCTATGTGTTTGCCCCCCCGTGCCTCACGCGATAAGTCCTCCTTCTTCCTAGCCGTGCCTGCAAGGGATCAGGCTGCTGCTCTTGTAGCAGTTGCTCCACCTGCTGGTTGAGATCCCCAGGAAGCCCTGCTGGGACGTTCTCCCTACCATTCAACCATCCCCCAAGCAATCCTCTAGCTGCAACTTCAGCATTCTGATAATTCGCGGCTAAGGCTTCTCGTGCTTGTTGCAAGAAATTCGCGTTGATCTGATGATCATCCACGTTCTCAGCCTCCACCCCAACCGGATCTCCAGCTCCAGCTCTAATGCGGCCAGGGCGTTGGGCACGATCCTGCATGCCCAGGCCCGCCATCTGGCGCGCCATCTCCTCGTCGCGACGCATCTGCTCCCTCCTTCGATCAAGCTCTTGCTGATATCGCACCGGGTCGCCCCCTAGGTCATTGACGTTGACAGTCTGATCGTAGTTGAACCAAGGACAGTCACAACTCTTCCATTTCGCACCGCAACACATACAGAACTCGGCCAAACAGCGGCAGGACATGTGATTACAGCCCTCCTTAAGCTCGACCATGGCACGACAATTGTAGCATCTCCTCCACCCCTTTTGTTCTGCTATCTCGGTCAACTGTTTTATGCTCGGATCCAGTGGACATTCTCTCGATCGATGCGCCCTCTGGTTGCATATCGCGCAGATGGTGAACTTACACTTCGGACACGTGCCAACTTTCCGCCCACTCTGAATGTGCATGTGTTTTGGCTGAATCCATTCGCCACACCCTTTCTTGGGGCAATAGATCCTGTTCTTGCATGTCCACTCTTTGAACTTCCGGTTCCAGTTTTTCTTGAATTCGTCGTCGAACAGCGATTCGACATGCTTCAGGGAGATGTGCTTCTCGGTGCAGCAACGGGGCGGCATGTGCGCGGGGTCTTTTATGCTCATCTTGAATATGCGCTTGAGGCATGCATGACACATTCTGTGAGCGCAAGGCAGCTTGGCGGATCTCGATGCAGGGATGGAGTCGTCGCCGCAGGTCAGACAGGAGACGAGCTTCTCGGGTGGCGGTGGAGGTTTAGCGAAGAGGGAGGTAAAGACGGACGAGGCTCGCTGGGGTTTTGCGGGTCTAGATACGCCGGTCGTGCTTCCTGAACGGTGGTGGTGGTCCTTCTGACTTTGGGCTGAAGCATCTGTCGGCTTGATGTCAAAGGCACCGGTAGATGTCGTGCTCTTTCGAACCGTCGGTCTGGGTGTTGTGCCAGTCGAAGCGCGTCGCTTCGTTGTGGCTGACGCTAGTTCTGTCTTACGACGCTCCATCTTTGGCTTGTCTGCTGTTGAGGCAGATGCACTGCTTTTCCTCTTAGTCCTCCCCTCCCTCACTGCCTGGGTAGCTTTAGTCTGCTGCTCGAGCTCTTTTTGGAGGTCGCGGCGGTCAGCCATCGAGGGATCACCGGTGTTGTAGACAGATTGATAGCCGTCGTCTTTGCTCTTCTTTGGCTTGGCTGACAAGATCGACGTCTTGCGCCCGAAGAGACCAGATGAGGCGGCGACACTCTTTGCTTTCGTGGCAGTGGTAGTGGAAGTAGAAGCCTGCAGCTTTACAGGCCGCGAATACTGATATTCGACCTTCATCTTTTGGCGTCCTGTGGCAGGCGTCTCCATCGACTTCAACCGTGCTTCTCGCAGGGCAGCGACATCAGTCGGCTTGTCGAAGGCATCACTAGCAGGCTGGGGAGGCGTATCGTCGCTGGGTTCACGGTATGCTTCTCGGTCGGTATGGTGTCGTCGCCGATGTTTCTTCCGTTTGCTGTCGGCTTGCACCTCTTGCTGCGCCATACAGGGCAGTACTCAGAGCAGTACGCATAAGGAGCAAAGTAATACAGGTCACCTGGCCAGGTTGAGAATTGGAGGTTTCAGGCACCATGGCAGGTTGAGGACAGCCAATCACCCTGCATCACTACCTAGATAGTATCACACCAAAACTTGGAATTGAGCAAGCTGTAGATCGATCTCATCCTCACACGTTCGAAGAATGGTGTCCTTACGAGGGACGAAATCGAGCACTTGATATCATCTCGTTGCTATCTATGTATGCTCCTCAAGAATGGAGCGCTGCCGAGAAGCAAGAACCTACCATCTCACTCCATCAGACCAACAGTAGTAGCCGCACTAGCGATGCAACTTTACGAACACCGCTTCTCGCATCTGTCGTCCTCCCCGAGGTCCTGAGCATCAGTTGTCCTATTGAAGAAGGCTTCGATCTTTCTTATGTACAGAAAGGTGTCCGTTGTGGAAGGCTTGCCGGACCACCACTGGTTACCATCTGCCCAGAGTTTTACTTGTACGGACCCTCCTTCCTGGGGCACCCCTCGGTGATCTTCGTGCATCAGTCGATCGTCAAGGTAGAATTCACTACGTGTTGGATAGCAATCAAAACGGTGGGTTCGGAAGTTGTCTAGCGTATGCTCCAGCGGCACCGACAGAGTAGCACCCGGAATGCGGGTCCAATCAGCATCGGCAGAAGGTTGCGTCGTGTAATTGATCGTGTCGTTCACCATCGAAGTGCCCGGGGTGACTACCTCGATGTCGAGCTCTTGGGCATCGCTCTACACAGGTCAATACAATGAACGCCCGGAGGAGCGCCGGCGCACATACATGGTACCAAAAGAAGCTCGCACACGAGCCTCCATCATAGCCTTTGAGCTTCATCTCGATCCGGAACGTCCCGTGGAGAATGTCTGTAGCTCGTGTCTGTATGCCTGCGATGCTGACGTGGTTGAATCGTTCTCGATCTCTCCTCGAATAGCCCTTCTGTTTCATGACGAGCTCTCCCTGCTTGATCTGGATGTTGCTTGCCTCAAATTTGGTGTTCAGACGGATATCGTGATTGTCAGACTTCTGCTAGAAGTCGTAAAGCATCCAGTCTTCCGTGAAATGTTTTGCTTTGGGGTCTCGAAGGAGGTCGGTGATGTCTGGGTACTTGGAGAAGTCCTCGATCAGCCGGTGGGTGTAAACTTCTCCCGTATCCTCGACTGTGTAGCCGCAGGGACAGTGATCAATGACTGCGACAACAGCAAGGCCGCTGAAGATGACTGAGATGAGTATAGACCAAACCATATTGTGTAGTGGCTGACGGTAAAAGATATATGCGTAAGTGGTGTGGAGAGGAGAGAAGATCATGCCTGGCAGAAGATGCGAGCTAACTAACATTCAGCGTGCGTCGAGGAAGGGGCCACCGACCGTGGCGGGCAACGTCAGCCCTCCTTCCTATTGCTTTTGGTGGCTGCTTCGTCTGGACCACAGCAAAGGACGAAGACCTCTGAGCACCCCTGCGTGTGGTTATGCCACCCGCGATAGAGATGGTTCAGTATGGCTTGTACCGTGCCTGCGAGCTTTTCTTGTGCTTCGAGGGTTTTGATGCCTTCGATGCATCGTCTCCTGCCTGACTCGACGATCTTGAAGCACGAATATATCCATCCTCCCCCGCCGTGAAAATGGCACCAGCCTGTTAGGTTAGCGGAGCAGAAGATGGGACAGTCTTTGAACATACCACGTCGTCTATGAAGATTGCTCGCACCACCTCTTCGGCATGCGCGCCCATGATTGAGTGTTTTGAAGCGGTGTCAAGCCGTGGATGTATGTCAAGACGTTGCGCACCCTCGAGTTTTACCATGTCGATACGAGAGCTTCTAGAACAAGGGTCAGCAGGGCGTATGCAGGTCAGCTTGCCGTGTAACCTGCCCAATATTGGTTCCAGCCGCAATAACATATTCTCCACCACTTTTCAGCACGTCAATCACATACTGACAGGGAACGAGTGGCCTCAAGTCGCCAATCAGAACTGGTTCCGGGTCTTGCTCGTCCCCCGGGGTTGAGACATGGTGTACTGCAAAGTTCTGGTCTGAACTCAAAGCGAATATCCGGTCGTCACCCAGGAAACCTGCCTTATGGATTGGACCGTGGTTGATTACCTGTATCAAGGAGTCGTCCTCCTCGACTATGTCTGTGTTGAACAGGCTGACCAGGCCATCATCGCCACCAGCAAGAAGAATATTTCGATGGGATGGATGAAAGCACAGAGTTGTGATCTCATCGTTGTTTTCCGCGTTCTGCCATATCTGCTTGTTTTGTCTCGCGTCCCTAGAAGCGAGTATCAATCCTGTTCTCAATGCGTCGACAATATACAGGGGAAAGGCGTGTTTACCATAAGCTAACAATGGCTTGCTGGCTCTTGAATTCGGTACCGACAGCTATTGTGGGTCCACTGCTGCTAAGAACGGTCACTGCCCTGTCTGCAGTGCGTTAGTCATTCCTTGATGCACAAACAAGATCGTGCCATACCAATCTTAAAATCCGAGACTCTACTGTGTGATCTCAGGTCAAACGTAGCCACTGTACCGTCAGTGCCAGAACAAATCAAGGTCTGACCTTCGGGGTCGCCTGGAACTAGACAGCTAATGCCACGGGGAGCGTCGTCGAACAATCTGACCTGTGCAGATGCTAGATTCTGCCGGTCAACAACGAATAGCTCATTGGCAGACGTGATGGCAGCTAAACCATTTGCGATTGTCGGAACTAATTCCAGAATGTATGCGTTGGCATCCTTCGACGGTGCGATACCTGCATGAGTTTCGTAAACCATCGCCATGGTTTTCTGGCTTCGATTTTGTTGCTGAGCGGAGACACAGACTTCCCAACGTACTGGAGCGTCGTGCCGATGTCTTAGCTTTCTGTGCAATGCATCTACTAGCGATCGGATTTGTGATTCATGAGCTCAGCATGACTACAAGGTACTACGCTTGTCATCGTTTATGATCAGAATCGGAAATACGAGATGAAGAAATTTCAATGTCGGGCAAACTGAAGTGTGGATAGCCTGCACAGGCTGAGCCAGATTGCCGGGTTGATAGTACAGCAACTCTTTTTGAGATACGCCAGTTCAGGCGTGCGCGCTCGGTTACTCCAAATTCCAATAACTGACACGGACGACGTCTGATAGAAAGTGTACTTGATTGTATCACGTCTGATGAGGAGGCCCTCATGCAAGTCACTGCAATCTATGTTCCCAAGTCCCATTGGTACCTTAACCAAGGGCCTGGTAACCAATCATTGGAGATCAGCCACAATGGCCAGGTCTAAGCCATGCAAGTGCCTGGCATTTCCCGTTCTGCAAGATGCTTATGCACATCCAGGTAAGACAAAGACGGTGCTACCTACTCATCGCTCGGACAATTAAAAACTTCCATTCACTTGGCTATGTATCCATGATAGCCTTGATGAGCAAACAGCCATGCACATATTTTGCCACGAATAGGAGCCCTACCGCTCCCGGCTCCCCGCCGTCGCTGGATGGAGTAATCTGGTACCCAAGCTACTAGCAAAAGAAACAACCTTCACTTCGTGGCGATCATTAGCTTGGTAGTGTGGGAGTCCCCCTACCACTGCTACTTTCAAAACGGGTGCCGTCAATTACGCGTCGAGAACGGGACCCAGCGCAACTCGGGCAAAGTGTCTAGTCATGTTTCTGCACAACCTGCAACTCCCCTGCTCGCATCCTGCTGTGCACACCGACTCCAGAGATCTGTCATGGTGGCTTGATCACCCCAGGTTGTGGCGCCTGAGAGTCCGTTTCCTGCCGTACTTGTACAGAGTACTTCAAATTGTATCGGCTGACAGGCGAGTTGGGTCAAGAATACGAGAGCGCTCTTTGTGTGGATCGACTTGTCTGCTTACCTCAATGTTGATCTACTGCCAACGAAGGAGAGGTGCCAGTCCATCAAGCGACATAGCTAAAGTCAAAGCAACTCGAATGAGGGGTATCAGAGATGGGAACCTGGCATGGGTGATGTTCCGAGATTAGATCGTGGTCAAAGCGTTCCTTCGTATTATTTAGAGCTTGTGACGAGCTATAGCTGCAGTTGGTGGCGCCCCGGCGGTCGAGCGATGGAGCGGCCCGTAAGAAGCACGTTCCCATCCTCAAGTGCTCCCAAACCATCGGAAGCACGATGTCTGTCTGGTACACCAAGAGGACCGATCGGCGAAGACTGGTTTTGCGACAACACCACTTCTGAATGTCGCTCGATTCCACCTCAGAACACAAATCAAGCTTGTCCCGAATTTCGGAGCCGGCGTCGCTTGCGGCTTGCTGCAGAGGTGCCAAAAGCCAGCTTGGTTCCAGGGACATGCAGGAAGCAGCGTGGACTGGTGTTGCATTGGCGGCTTTCCTGGGATGCTTTGGCCGCTAATCGTCGAAGCACGGCGCCCACTTAAAGTGCCGTGAGACCTTGTCCACCATGCTTGCTTGGTAGCTTGTTGGAGTGCCCCCATAATTTTGACTTGCATGAGAGCCATGCATCCAGCAGAAGGAACTGCTTCAGCTATTGAACTGGTCTCGGGCAAGAAATTATGGCGTGGCCCTGTGTCCGCGTCCACGTCTCTCCACTTTCACCTGCTTGCCTCGTTTCACAAAAATTTTCGTGACTGTGTCCTGATAGCAGCTCCATATATGGTAATCTTCCGATCGATACAGTTGTCGGCAAGGTCGAGAACTGACGGCATACATAATGCTGGCCACGCCTCATTCGGACGTTTCGCAGACATGTTAGAGCCTGTAACGGCCAAAGCTCCACACTGGTTGTGTAGAAAGAGTTCCAGTTCAGGGAACCAAGCACTCTCGTCTCAACCCTCGAAGACTGCCCTGCGTATACAAATGCATTCGGAAAGACGTGACCAGCTTCGCCGAGATTCAAGAGAGCATTCATGGCGGATCCCGAGGGCTCAGGGCTATGGATTGACAATGGCAGAGGCTACTGCAACTTCCACCGGTAATTCCTCCACCAGACATCTTGTGGCAGCTGCAGACTAACACCCTTAGTGGCCAATATCTACTGCCGGTCGACCAGAAAGAACAAGAGCGACTTGACATCATGCACACCATGATTCAAGCTGCCCGTCCTAAACCACTGCGACTGCATCATGCACCGTTTAACCCGCAACCAGACCCAATATCGGGAAGACGCCATGGCCGTGTGTTGGATATAGGCTCTGGCACGGCAATCTGGCTCTTAGATATGGCAGAAAAGTATGCGGACACAGAATTCTATGGCCTGGACATGGCAAATATGGCACCCGATGGGCTGTACCACAACATCGATATTCGCCCAGTTGACTACGAGAGTCCTTGGGCGTTGGGCGAAGGATCATTTGACTTCATTCACTTGCAAATGGGTCTGGGAAGTGTGGGGAACTGGCCTCTGCTTTACGAGAAGATATACAGGCACCTGAAGCCAGGGGGATGGTTTGAGCACGTCGAGGTCGATTTTACACCTCAGTGTGACCCGCAAGACGCGACCTTACCACAAGACGGCATACTGCGCAAGTGGTGGCACACATACGTCGCTCCCCCGTATGCTGTCGTTGGACGACCCATAGTATACGATCCGACAACAGGCGACTTGCTACGACAAACAGGATTCTTGCCAGCCAAACACGTCGAGTACCGTTTGCCTCTGAACGGCTGGTCCAGTGATCAAGCAGAGCACGTCTCTGGAACCTGGTGGGAGTATGCAATGTCATATGGAGAGGGCAGGGGACACGGTCTCGAAGCATTGAGCTTGGCTGTACTCACCAGGGTTCAGGGATGGCCTGCGGATCATGCGCGAAGACTTTGCGAAGATGCCCTCAGACAGGCGACCAACCCAACAGTACATGCTTACAACAAGCTACACATTTGGTGGGCTCAAAAGCCTCCCGATGCGCCGACATGACATCGACGTTGATGGCAGAAATTTTGGTTACAACCACCACTCATCCAGTCTCAACTTAGACAGAAACGTTATCGTCAACGATTTGCACCACAAACACTGAGGCATGTCTCGTACCAGAACCCACGGAGTCGTGGTTGGGTATCGACTGATGACAGGGAACAGTAGGAAGAAGCTAGAAGCAACCCTGCAACCTCAAGCAAATCCGACGGCACGCCAACAGTGGCGGGCTGCGCTCCTGTACACACATATCGAATACTCACAGGATGTTCGCAACCGCTGATCTCCAGAAGCAATATGCTCTTCTCACCAATCAGGGGTTTGCGATCACCACTAAGCTTTGCCTAGGGCTCGTGTGGCTTGAATGGGTTAATTGCCAGCTTATCGGTGTGCTGGTCTGTGATCGTTGAGAGAGTTTCATTCGAGACCACAGCGCGATAGGCTCATGCTCTGAGATTACAGCAGCGAGATATGCCAGTCGCAAGAAAAGCGTCGAGAAAACCTGCACCAAAACATGATGAATGCACGTTGAGACGGTCGGCGTAGTCGAAGGACACCGCCTGTGTGTTCCTTCGACCAGACAGTACTGGCCAAAATACAGTCCCTCAAGCATACACTTGCAGTGGGTGGCATCGCGTTCATCTTAGATGTCCAAACAACCTTCAGGAAATGGCGAGAGTTTTGCTTCCAAGCATCGTGGATAGTTACATGTTTTTCTTGAAATATGCTACCACGGACAGGTCTCAAACATCTGACCGATTGAACGCAACGGACCAGGGAAAGAGGTCGTTTGCACGCACAATACCTGAGTCGCTTTCAGGGTCTTGTACCATAAACAATGTTCAAAGATGCTCATGTATAGCAAGTGCTCGGAGCTAGTGTTGGAAGTCTAAGGTTATTGACGGGCTAGTTTGACCTAAAAGCACGGGATCAGGGCGAGATCTCTGGGGAGCGACGACATCTAGTCTCGTGCCAGACACACAAGAAGTTTCCTTGTAAGTAGCATTGGCATGAGCAGACGTAGTTATGCGCCGAGTAAGCGCAGAATATGCAGTACGTATTTAGTTATCTATGCCGAAGGAGCCAGGCTTCGCTCGCTCCATCATCATCTGGTAGTAGGACCTGCTACGTTCGCTTTCTGTCGCACACAACGCGATGCCACCTGAGACTGACTAGCACCACTCCGTGTGTCGTCATCATATCTTAGAGTCTCGCAACCAAAGCTGCTAGTTTCCCCTGATGGGAAGACAGCTACCCTGCTTCCAAATGATCCCGTTGTCCTCAGCCAGGACACTCTCCACATGGACGGGAGCGCTAAGACCCTGTCACGCAGCACGTTCTCCGCAATGCGAGGGAAGCCGAGGGCACTTCGGGGTCATCTCGAAACACCTCCTGCTTAACACCTCGTCTTCAAAGCTTCCAAGCATCGACTAGAGCCGTCGAATGGTGGAGTTGGACGAAACCTCGTACCCACGACAATCATTCTTGGCTCGTGGCACAGGCTGCCGGCGGTCGCCACGCTGCAAGCCGTGATATGAACCTCTTTTGGGGGGCGAAGACATCGACATCTCGCGCAGGTAGAGCTTACACGTTAAGTCTACACGCCAGGCCTTGTCCAGAGCCCCTAGGCGCTGTCACGCACAATACCATCTAGCGCGAACATTGTCAGAACTATCCTTGAGGTGTTACGCCATGCTGTCTCACTAACGAAAGAAGGGAGTACTCAAGTTCATCGAAGCGCCAGATTGGGTCCCTCTAATGCAGTCTACTGACGGAGGGGTTATCCAAGAGCACGATGCCACTGGAAGAAGATGGCACTTTTGTCAATCTATCTTCCATCATGCTACTGTTGGAGTTGCGCATAACATGCAAGCTCACAGGTTGAGCGGAAAGGCGATGGCAATATCAAGTACAAATCAGCAAGGAGCAGCAAACCAATGGAATTGCATCTGAAAGGCCACAGAATCACAGGTGTCAAAGCGGACATAATGGCACGCGTCCGCTCTGCGGATGGATTCGATGCAAGTCGTTGTTGCAGCTAAGACAGATCTCACGGTTCCTGTGTGGAGTTACCGTTTACTGAAACTCCAGAGCAGCTTCAATCGAGCAATACTTGGTCAACGACAGAGACGTTCATGGAGCACCGATCTTGGTCGATATCATGCAGAAGGGCTGACTGTCTCAGTCAGGGGTTGGGAAGGACACTGCATGCCAGTTGAGCAGCATGGTGCTAGTTGTTTGACGCGGCACTACCTGGGAAGCGCGAAGCCATGCAGAGATGCCACTGGCTGGGCCTGTCGCTGGCAACTCAGAGAGATGTTGACTCAGACAGTAGTACTTCGGCTAGCTCTTTGGCAGCGCAGGTTCCTGGTCAGGCTGATTGCCATAATTATTTCTGCTACACATTTGCGAACACATTGTGATACAAGTGCCTTTGAGTGTTTGGCACACGACACTACATACTTGGGAGGACCTACCAAACCACAAGTGGGATGCTACAATATCAGCAGTAGAAAACAGGTAAGCCGCTTAGCAGAGTACTCCTTCACCTACGATAACACAGATTGGCGAAAGTTTGTCCCAAGCGGCTTCCCCACATTGGGAAGTTTGTTAAACACCCAAGTTGGAGTTAACGCCGACCCCTCTCAACGTCTCTGAGCTGCTATGACTGCCACTTTGACAATCTCGGTATCTCTGCTTGGTACGCTGCATACAACTTGAGACGCGAGAGGCCGAGGAACAGTTCTGACCATCTGTAACTCTCGATTCTCGCCAACATGCATTCTATTGCATACGAATTGAACAGACCAGATCTCGAGGAAGTGCAGAAGCTGCTACAACCTGCCATTGCTGCGAACTATTCGCACTCTTCGGTTGAGGTGATACAATGCCCCGATCTTCGAGCCCCACCGTTCAACCTCGCTGCTGAGGGTCTCAGTGGCACACCGGTCATAGCCGATGTGGGTGGACAGTCGAATCTGTTTCCTCGTCCCCAATTCGACAAGAAGTACTCTTTGGTCGACATTGCTAAGGACTGTATGCAGATGTCCTCGAAGCAGGGCATGCTGATAGGTGCAGGCGCAGCACCCTTCCACGTCGTTGGCCAAAATGCCGAGCTCGCGCCGAACATTGCCTGGATGGACGGCTACGACAACCTCACGAACCTTGCATATGTTACGAAGGTAGACAGATCCAGCGGTAGAGACTCAATTACATGCCAAAAATGCCCCTCCACAGACTGTGCGCTGATGATGAACCTCTTCGGATCATCGGGCTTGCCTGGACCAGTCATCAAGATCACTGCTCGGAAGCGCATAGGCAAGGACCCGTGTTTCACCGATGTTATCCGGTTCGCTTTGCACAAACATTTCGGAGATGACAGGCCCGTCTCGATGGGCGGCGTCTTCGTGATCCGCAAAGGCAAAGCCAACTTTCACGTCATGCCCGACTTCCCACCTGAGAGCAAATTGCCCTTTACCGATCGGGAGCAGCTGAATGACTGGCTTACATACCACAACTTTAGTGTCCAAGGCAACGGCAGTGGGGACGAAATTGTTTGCCTGAGCGTACTACATTCTGCTGATCCCGACGAGAAGATGGGTCTGAGGATGGAACATACACATTGCTTTGGTCGTAATGGCCGGGGTGGGCATTATCATTATGACGTTGAAGACGAAGAGATTGAGTATGAAGGATACTTCAACATTGCCGAGATGATCTACAGAGTCGACAGACCAGAAAGTTGAACGCAGAATGACTTGCTGGTTTGACAAACGATAGCCTTCATACTATACGATAGTCAGCAATATCGCAGCAATGTCAAGTGTTTCGTTACTGCTACCGATCCTTCCCCGGAGCTCATTGCAGCGCTGCAACGCTCGGCACCCAGTGTTGCAGAATTTTCCAGACGTATCAATTCAGGCTGTCAACGTAAAAATGGCACCTCGAACCCAAACAACTCAATATTAGCGCAACGGCAATAAAAGAAAGACGTGCTCGAAGTTAAACAGCATGGCTAGGTGCTCAAGCTGTTCGCAACCACTACCTGGGCAGACGCACGTATTGACTCTCAGCCCTGGGCGACCAAACTCTATTCGCTTCTGCCTCCTTTCAGCCAGTATGGCAGATCCTTCACGTTGCGCAGACGACGTCACAGACGATACAGTCTCAGTAGTATAAGAAGAACTGTGTGCCTCGGTCATCATTGTACGTCCAGGACGATTTCTTGTGATGATGAATGCCAAAGAATAGAACAACAGCTGTACTCGGCTCAGCAGAATCGACAGTCTTGAACATATCCAGCTTCTAAGCCACGACAAGAAGGACACATAGTCCAGGCTAGCGGCTTGCGTCGTACATCGATCCCGACCACTAAGTAAGACAGCTTGCATAGCTCGAATAATATTCTCATGATTCAGGATCTACCACATCCAACTTCAGCAGCATAAGACAGTATGGCTGACTTTCAATGCCGGCGTTCGTTCTCTCCACAGCAGCTAAATGCCAGCGGTGCTTTTGAGCGAAACGACTAGATGGGTGTTCATTCTGCCAATGTACCCAGTTGCCAATTGACCACCAAGCTGCATCGCGCCCAAGACAAAAAGCGTGAGATATCTTCTGTGCTCGATGGCCATCAGATATGGCGTCAGGGTTCGCTCATCCTTCGTTGAGGTTGATTCGCCGAGTGCATCTAATCAATATATGGTGTTACACGTGACAAGTCCCTTCAAGCATTGTGGTACATCCTTATTTCGCTTCTACCGGTTTATGCCAAGGCGACAGACGAGCGACAAATTCAGGGTGACAGTACAGGTCCTCTACTGAGATATCTTGACCAACATGGCGGTCATTGGCACTTGCTTCCGAGTATTCGTCAGGTGCTTTGAAACTTTCTGTTTCAGTCAGGTCCTCAGTTCTACAAAATTTTCAGCATCACCCCTTGCCCATCAGCATGGCACGTCCTTCCGAATCTGGCTCCCTGGAGGTCTCTGTTCCAGTCAGGTCCTCACTTCTACAAAATTCTTAGCATCTTCCCATTGCGATTGGCTTGCCAAAAGATGGCGTTGCTTACAACATCGCCCATGAGCTTTCTGCTGTTGCTGGTGTGGCTTCAATCACGTCGTCGCACTGAAACAGCGCAAGTCTAGTGGCTCTGAGAGTCCCATCTTGCACAAATTCTTTCAAGTATATATTCGACATCATGTCTCCTCGGATCTCGTCTCGTCTGCTCCCATCCATCCGCAAGACGTATATTCAGCAGCATCTCTCGTGGTATCTCAGTCTTATACAGTTCGCTTGTGGCGGTCAACAGTGGGCAGAGCATTCTTTGTACTCAAGGTCAGTTTTCGTGTACTCAACGTCTTTACTTGTATATTCAAATCTCTCACAGATATCGAGGGCTTGTTTGATCTACTTCAAACAACTCTTCCTCCGACATGCCTTCAGCGACATCCAGCATCTCCGAGCCATGGCGGCCGAAGTTCAGATCCTCCCCTTCGCCATACTCGTCCAGCGAATCACTCACATTCGTCGGACGGGATTGGAGAGGCCGACCGAGCTCTATCTCCAGCAACTCAAGCGGTGGATGCTACAATACCACCAGCACCAGTCGTGGGAGCCTCTCACCCTCCCCTACACGACTAACGAGGAACGGTACCACGCAACGTGTCTTCCGAAGCGACAGCGACGCTGCTCAGCGCGCCAAGGCCATCGACGACTACAAGGAGGCCGAACTCTCTTTCAAGGTGTGGCTTCTCGAGAAGGTCATTGAGCACCACGACTCAAGGACCTCTCATTTCACTCTCTCCGAGCTTCAGGGAATAGTGGAGAATAGCGAAGAGAAGCGAACCACGCTCAAGGCTGGTGCGACTCTCAACATGGAGAAGATCCAGCAACTGGTCGCGGAAGCCGTCAACGCTGACGTCAAACTCAGCTGGGTCGCCAAGAAGAATCTCATGGCCACCATCAGTGGTCGAAGACACGTGTCCGACACCTGGTTCGTGGGCCACGTCGACAAGCACACCCACGACGAGTGGACCACGAGCCTGGAGGTCGAACTCCAGAAGCTGGAGCGGAAAACAGCTCCTGCTCCTCTTAGCCCGGTGCCTCAGCCTGTTAAGAGGAGGGAGTCCCGTGAGGAAATCCTGGCAAAGACGTCTTGGCGATGATCGGACCTTGGGTCTTTGGACAAGTCTAGCACTGAGTGTCCATCACGATTATTGGCTCCTTCCACCTCCCGGAGGCGATCTCCGACAAGCACATCAGACCATTCAGACCCAGTCACACCTGTCCGACTCAGGCTTGATCCCTTTCTCAGAACGGATTCGGTTAATCCTGAGGACGACATGGGCTTACTTTCAGAGTATACTGGTCTGCGTCCTCACAGCAACTCTCGTTTACTTTACCTGGAATGTACTGGACTTCATTCATGGCAAGTCTGACACACCACCAATCACATATATACGACGTCCATCTTGATGAGCACAACACTACCTGCCTCCAGATGTGGTGGTTTTGCTCAGTCTCTCGTCAGCGTCAACGATTTGCCACAAGCACCAGAGACTGGCAACGACATCGGTATTCGTACCCTGGCGCAGCTGGAGAGCAGGCACGATCAGGACCGCTAAGACCAAGAGATAGCGCTATCGACAGCCTCACTACCGAAGAGGACAGTCCTGCAGCCCACTTCCATTCCGATGTAGCCTAAACGCCGAGACGATTGACGCTAACTCGACACGACACCTCAGGCTACCCAGAACCGTGTTAAGCACGCAAAACCTGCCGGTGCAACTATATATCAGTTTGTTTGACGAGGACGATAGCTTCGGCCTCCCTACAGCCTCCGAGTTGGCGACGTTCTCGACCCGGCAACTCAACGAACAGCCGAACCCTCTTTCATGCCTGCTGACGACATGGAATGGACGAAGGAAAGCACATGAACCACTTTCCCACACGTGACGCTACGTGGGAGCAGTCGTTTCCGGTCAAGTCAACCACCGGCACAAGTGGTTCGCATGGTTGCCAAGAGATGAGTGCAGACTGCCAGGGTGGGAGGGCCGGCGACAGCGATTGCGGAGGATTCACAGATTCTACTCGGACATCACCTTCGCAAGTACAAAGAGAATCGACTCGACAGATCTATTACGACCCGTGGATAAGATTATTTCGAGCGGTCAAGCCATGGTTTGACGGACGGAGAAGACAAGGCTTTTGTGGTCGACGTCGTCGACGCAGCAATTCGAAGGAAGAATGAGAGAAATCTAAATGAGAGAAGGAACAGGAACAGACAGGAACAGGACTAGGGTTGGCGTTAACGGAAGTATCAGCAATCTATTCTCAAGAGGTGGTTCCTTGCATAGTCGGGGACAAGACGAGACGGTCAGGCGATAAGGAAAGAGGGCAAGAACGGGAAGACGGGTAGAGGGATAGGGTAGGGATTAGGGTGTCGCTGAAGGTGAACCCAGTGCTGGAACCATGAACACAGTCTATGGGAGAGGCGATGAGAGGAGACACCGCGTATTGACTACTGGGGCTGGAGAGACGGCATGGGACATGTGGCCACCTTGTGGTTGGTCATTCATATACTTGGAAATCGAAGGACTTTTGAAGTACTGAATTCAGGACGTTGAGTCTGCACATCTTTGCACCTGGCTACATCGTTGTTTATCTGAAGAACCAAGGCATAAAATAAGACACTCGATAGTGAAGGGGTGTGATGGTCCCGTCAACAGCGTTGTGTTCATGTACACCTGCTTTCAGTCTCGTCCCTTCCTTCTTGACTCCTGCGCGTAAGATTCGGTGGAGATGGAACCATATGCGTGGTTTGTCCAGTTGGGAGACGTCGCAGAGGTGTTGGCTTCCGTCCCGGTAACACAGATCTCAGCTTCCCTTGCTTTTGCTTGTTTATACATGACCCGTCCTACTAGAGTTGTTGATTACGGTGGGCGTGAAGTGGAGAATTCTTTGGTTGATATTACATTTAGGCATCGACGAACTTCTTCATGTCTATGAACTTGTTAGCTGGCGATTCTCAAGCAGGCGCATTCCTTGTACTTACTGTCCAGCCACTGCACATACTCCCTCTGCTCCTTGTAGTCAACATACCTCAACAGGAACATTGACAGTTGCGTGTCAATGCCGCGCTCCTGAATGTATGTCTCGTACATCTGCTGCAGCTCAGCATCGAGGTACGGGAACGGTGGACCACCATAGACGTTCTGAGCCTCCTTGACGGCCTCTGAGGACTTGGGGTCGATCAGGTCGGCGCGTGGGTAGAAATGAACGTATTCGATCTCCACGTTGCCATCTTCTGATCGTGCGATGATGTTGGTTGCGCCGATTGCGCCCTTGTCGATGGTGATGCTCAGGTTCAATGGGTAGGCAGCAACATCGCCTCCTTCAGGGTCGGCGTCGCGGTCAGCAGGGGCAATGCTGTCTTCTGGTGCGACATCGATCTTGCCTCCTCTTGACTGGTTGATGGTTCGCTTGCCGCCGGAGGTCGGGTCAGAACCAAAGTCTGGCTCGTCCTCAAGAGCCGAGTCTTCGTCGAGCTCATCGGCTTCACGCTCGGCGTTCATGTCTGCTATGCTGCATTCGACTTTGATGGATTCGTTGCCGAACTTTCTGGTCATGACGATGTTTTCTGTGCCTGGTTGGTCTTGGACCTGCGCTGAATGTTAGCCTAGGTTGGTATGGATAGGGTGTTGACTTACCGTCCATGGGCTGTCGGTCAGAAAGTCTTCCAATTCCCTGGGTAGTGCGGCGTTGTCTGGCTTGCTGTCAAGCTCTAGTTGTCGCTCGTGCTCGAGTTTGGCCGATAGTTCTACATCGGCTGAGATGCGTTAGTATTGTTACAACCTACGGAAGACACATATTCTTACCATCTCCAGCTGGTGCCCTCCATGTTCTCGATGTCGAGAAAGCCTTGCATTGTGTTGTTCTCGACAGGATAGTTGGCCTCGAGATGGCAATGTACCTCTGAGAAGCGCGGACGGGGGCTGCTCGTAAAGTGGTTCGAGGTGCCACTCGGGCAAACGATCGCAACGCAAGCATATTGATAAGCGGACAACCTTTTATATAGTAGGGAACAAGTATACGTGAAATCTGGCTTGCTGGTCGATGAAATTGATGAAGTTGAAGTCTGTTGCAAATACCCGCTGCAACTGCAACTGCTGCTGCATGAGAGCATATGCGCTCTTGGGAATTTTTAGCGTTGTCGCCTGGACTTGCCAGGCATTCATGGTTCGTCACTAGCACCATCCCTGGGGCACTCTCCCGCACCCCATTGAGCAGCAGTACATAACGACAGGGCATCCGATTTCATTTGAGCTATATCTACGTCGTTGCCTTGGACCGTGGGCCAGCTGTGTAAGTAGTACTGGAACGCGACATTGGTGTGCGCTGTATCGCACCGTGACATGCTGCCTGTCGCAAGATTCTTTACATCCATTTCCAATCACTGCACAGTGGCACATCACTAACCTTCGCTGCTGAACGTTTCTGCGGAACAACGGGTCGAACTGCATATGCTGTCTCACTAACGGCTCAGGATGATGGAGGAGGAGGTCTTTCGCTTTCGAACAGCATGACAGCAGCACCTGTCCTTATAGGCATCATGATGGACTTCAGCCTGGCGTGTGCCGCACATTCGTTGTCGTAGTAATTCACATCCTCGATAGTGGAGAAAGTCGTCTGTCCGCAGACTGTATAGCCTTGCGATCGGCTTTCCGATGTGTTAATGATCTTGCCAGCGTCACAAGAGAGGATATATGGCTTGCCATCCTGGTCCTTGGAGTCAACCCTCGATCAGCGACTGGCACATGGAGCTCACCTTGACGGCTGTTCTCTCAAGCTCCTTGTATGCCTCCAGAGCCTTTGGGATGTCTTCCTCCTTCGGTATCTTGAAGAGCGTGGTCCTTTTTATACACGTTGGTGACATTGTGACACAAGAGACTGATTGATTCGTATGTGCTGGCAGCCTCTTCCGGTTGGTCATTTTCGAGAGGGAATCCGACTGGTTTTATGCTTTCACGTACATGCTCGGACTACTCCGAGTTCGGAAATTGTTGGAGAAGCGTGGAAAACCTCCGCGCAAGATTTGGCTTGCTGCTGGCTATTCGTGCCGTATCTTAGGAGAGACCTTTGGGTGGAAATGAAGATGCCTTGATGTCGGCATCTTTGTGGACGCGCACAAATTTGAGCGTGCTCATGCCAGCCCACTGGCCACCCCAGCGTTGGAGCTTCTTGAGCGCATCTGTGTCTCTGAGTTCTGGCATCCAGAAGCCAGACTTGTGCTCTTTCTGCTCTACGTCCTTTCGATCCAGTATGCGGTCTTCGGCTTTGCTGCGAGGCCTCCCTGGACGTTGCGCTGCCTGGAGCTCGGCCAGCTCTTCGTCCTCACGACCAATAAACTGTTCGATTAGTTCTTGCATTTCTCCGTCGCTAGAAGGGGATGTCGAATCAGCTGTGGCATCTTGAAACCATGCGACCCGATCGACATAGTGTTGGTTCGACTTCTGTGCCAGAGACGAGATCCTAGCCAATTTGTCTTCTCTGGCGCCTGCCTGGCGTAGTCTTCGAGCATCTCGACTGTTCTCATGAAGTGCTGTAGGTTTGCCTCCTCGTTTCTTCGATATTTTCTTTTGTACTTTGTCCAATGCGCGAGCCATGACTGCGATTGATACACTTCAAGCTCGACTTAGCAAGGAAGATGGTCTGGTGACATTCTCGGCTATACGAAATGGTTTTTGTATAAAATTTATCAAGTAATCCTATGATCGACCCTAGAACTACGCTATTTCGCTAGTATCTTGCCTCGAAGGTTAATTTCGAGACGAGCTAAGCTGTGTCTACGGTAAACGCTAAGACCCTGAGCTACTGCTAACACGCCTTGGTCAAAGGAACAACCAACGCTAGTAGGTCACACAACCCGCGACAAGCAGTATCCTTACAATCAGGGTTTTACTGTAGCTATGAGTTCATTCCTCAGAGCTATCCCAAGTACCATGCGGGAAGGTAGAACAGAGAGTTCAGAAAGCTGAAGTGCAAGTTACAGACTGCAGTGACGAGCACAAAGCCTGACTCTGATGTCCAGCAGCCCAACGGGACCGCGATATGCCACCTATGACGGTATCGAAGCCCAACATATTAAAGGCATTGTCGAGTCAGTTTTACACTGCGGATGTTTCATGAACGACCGGCTCAAGCATGGGAGAGCAATAGCATGGCTCGGCGTAGGCACAAGTTGATTGTAGCAGATCTTCCGTTGTGGTTCTACAGAGGCATAGGACACCCACCTCGATCACCCATAGACCTGCATTGCTGGTGTCACACACAAGCAGAAAGGGTTGGTTGATGACTTGAACTCGACATCGAAAAACGTTCCATATTCTGCAGCTGTAAAGAGGATGAGTGATGACTGGAGCGCGGCGCCGTGGTCCATGAATCGATATAGTACACTCTAAAGTGTACGCAGGAGAACTTGTCCACACCCTTGGAACCTCTCGTCTTAGAGCTTTGCAAGAATCTAATTCTACATGTACTATGGGCAACACACTCATAAGTTATAGTCTAGTAGTCAAAAAGTGGACACCGGAGGCAAGCGCGTCCCGTGTTCCAGCGCGTCACCTCCACCTCAGGGCAGATCTTGCTCAGCGCACCTCACCTCGGCCGTGATACGGCCACCTTCTTGGTTACGCATGCTGGTCGGTTACTCTTGGACTCTTCGCTATCCTTCAAGTTATCAACATTCACAGCACCCGAGTCCGCCAAAATCTACATGGCAAAGCGGCGGTGAACCACTTCCCTCCCTCTAGCTGCCCTTGATGCACAAGGCGCAAACATGGGCGTTAGTGGTCTGCTTCCATTGTTGAAGTCGATACACAAGCACACGACACTCAAGAACTATGGCGGTCAAACACTTGGAGTTGACGCCTTCGGGTGGCTGCATCGAGGCGCTGTTGCTTGTTCTTACCAGCTAGGCTTCGATATACCCACCACCCAATACGTCGCCTTCGTTGTCAACCGAGTCCGCATGTTACTCGACTTCGGCATCACTCCATATCTGGTCTTCGATGGCGATTCCGTCCCTAGCAAAGCAGGCACCAATGCGAAAAGAAGAAAAGAGCGTGAGGAATCCAAAGTACGAGGGCTAGCTTTGGCCCGATCCGGTAAAAAGGATCTTGCACAACAGGAGTTCCAGAAGGCTGTCGTTGTCACTCCGCAGATGACGTTCGAGGTCATTGAAGCTATGCGTCGCATGGACGTTCAGGTTCTAGTAGCACCATACGAAGCGGATGCACAACTAGTCTACCTGGAGAAGGAGGGCATAATTGATGGCATACTTTCCGAGGATTCGGACTTGCTAGTCTTCGGTGCTAAGAAGCTCATCACAAAGCTTGATCAGCACGGGACATGCATCGAGATTAACCGAGGCGATCTCATACTCACCAAGGAAGTCAGTTTTGCTGGTTGGTCCGATAGCATGTTCAGGCGAATGGCTATTCTGAGTGGATGCGACTACCTATCAAGTGTAAATGGAGTTGGATTGAGGACCGCCCATGGCTTCGTCAAGAAGCACAAAGAAATCGCCAAGATCACGCGTGTCATGGCATTAACTGGCAAGCATATGGTACCACCCGATTACCTTGCTAAGTTCGCCGACGCTGAGCGCGCATTCCTCTACCACCGAGTGTTCTGTCCAAGAGCCGGCAAACTGGTCCATTTGAATACCTTACCACCCGATCTAAAGGTGGAAGATATGCCCTATCTCGGAGCAGATGTGGATGCCGAATTGGCAGTGGGAGTAGCATGTGGCGAGTTGAATCCGAGGACGAAAGAGCCTTTTACTCCGACAACACAGAGGAATGTCTTTGCAGCCAAAAGGCCTGCGTTGCAGGAGAATCGAAGGCAGACAATCGGCGGCTCGAACGACTTGCAACCCAAGAGGTCTCTTGACAATTTCTTCAAGCCGCAGAGAAGACCGCTTGCTGAACTCGATCCAAACACACTTACACCATCACCTTCACAGCAGCGTCTGTATGAGAGATATCGGAATTCGTCGTGGGAGCCACAACTGGCCAATTCGCAACCTCAATCCGCACCACATCTACGCAGAGTGGCATCGGATGTGCCTTACCTGAGCCCTGCTCCTGGCAGTGCGCAAGGTGCCAGAGCGTCTTTCCTGGCCAAAGCTGCAGCTCAATCGACATACAAGCCTATCAAGCGGCAAAGGCTCTGCTCTGAATCAGACGAAGTATCTCCATCAAAAGAGATCAAACAAAGCAAGTTCTTTTCACCTAGTATGGTGGAAAACAGTCCTCTGGCAAGCAAGAAGATGCAGGGACGACGCCTGAAGAAGCCGGTGTTCGATGTCTTTTCAGACGACTCGGTCGATGGTATTATGCTTGAGTTGGAAAAGCAAGTGACACAGGCTAGCCAGCAGACCATCGAATATCCAGAGTTACCTGCCCCCTCAACCACCGAAGAAGTCACGGAAGTGACAGACGTCGTGCCACAGTCTTCGCCCGTCAAGTCTCAGGCAGTACTGGCCGACTCACAGTCAAGTCATGGCACGGTAGAGCTAAACGACATGTCCTTACACAGGCAAGACGACAGCCAGGAAACAGTAAGGGTTGAAGTCAATGACGTGGCCGATGCAGCTGCCTTTGGCTCCCTGTTAGACTACCATGTGAAGAAACAAAACGAAGCAGCCAAAGCACGAACGGCCCATGGCACTTTCTTAAACCAATCTCCGCACAAGCAAGCCGCTGCACTTGCAAGTCTCAAGCCTCTACAGGCGGTGGCATCCCAATTCGATGACGAGACGGTCAAAGAAGACAACGAACCAGAAGCAGAGGACTTCGCGTCGCCTCTGCGCCCTTCTAATTCAAAGTTCCAGGTGTTAGCGAGGACCTTCGCATGCCAGTCACCGGAACTGCAGTCTCGAGCTTTGCGAACACTGGGCGAAACACCAAGCATCTCAAAGATCAGTCATGCCTTGACCCCGGTCGGGGCTGTGGGCAGTGAAGATGTGCTGCCTCCGAGCAGTCCCGTGCGGAGTCTGGATGAGGTTTCGGAAGCTGAAGAGCCTGCTGTACGCAAACTTGATTTGAAAGCCTTTCAGTATATTGCTTCATAGCGTGGAGATACATGTTCGTAGCGACGGCGTTTAGGAACAGGTTGTTGAGCCTGGGCTTGTGTTCTTGGTGCCAGTGCCCTCTGGAGCTGGCAGAAACGACAATCTGCTACAAAGGGCACTGTGTTCTTGTTTGATTGGATTGGCTGTCTGTGTGTTCATCGTACGGTTATCCTCACAGAGTGCATACGTACGTCTATGGTAGAAATCGACTTTGGGGTCCAGGTCTGTGCCAGCGTGAGTAACAATTTGGCGATCGGACTCCGCACTTGGGCAGCAACGACTGGTATCTGGATACAATGAGATACGAAAGCATCAAGGTCATGAATATCGTTAGCGAATACATCTGGTTTATCCAATCAGCAAATGCCAGCAAACTGCCCTGTTCTCTGACAGTTGATGATTGGGCACATTGCATCGAGCAATGATTTGATAACACGCATTTTCCAAAGACGCCTGGAAGGTGGCTGGAAGTACGCTAACGAAGCTAAAGCGCGGGAAGATGACAGGTCCCGGTCGATCAGTGGCGCCCAGGTACCGCCTGACTGTGATTGGATCAGCCGTCGAGACTCGACGGCCTAGGCGTCGTAGGTAGCATATGACGTCTCGCGAAACTTACACACTAAGCTATATTGGGTAAGATGTTTTGACTGACTTGGAAACTGCGCTTCACTAAATGACCTGCCATCTCAATTCTCGAAAAAGATCTCAAGTACCAACCTCACGAATTACTGTAATGGCCGGCATCTAGTCCTGATGAATGACTATCTGTTTGCAACCGAGAAAGACAATTCTGGAAACCTAGCTCAAGTTACGCCTCTCTATCCCAATTCTTCCCTCCTTCACTATCTACTGTTTGTAAACTGACGACTTGGTCGAAAGCCTGTATTTCAGATTCACACACGAAGAGATTGCCTTGGCAACTGCCGACACTCGAGACACGAAACACCTGTGCAGAAAGTCTTGACCACGAAATCACGAAACCACGAGTCCTTCATAAAACATCTGAGCGAGAAAGCAAAAGCCACGCCCTGAGCTGAGCGGTCTTCGAACCCTCCGTCCCTCGTGGACGACATACTCCAACTTCAAGAACGCCATTGAATAGCTGCAAATCACACAATGCCTGCCTTCGCAACAGGATGGAAGAGATTTGTGCCGGTAATAGGTTATCATCATGTGCTCATGATAATCATAGCGATAGCAATAGTGCTGCTTGGTACGTGCAGGCTTCTCTACCGCCATACAAGCAACATACTAATGCTATGAACAGCGTTACTACTAGCAGGCTGCTCCTCGACATCGGTTCTAATACCCGACATCTACCTGATATCCCTTTACTATCAACAGTACCCAGCCATCTTTTCAACAATCCAAGTCGACCCTGCTGTCACAGTAGCGATAGCAAACATCGTCGGCAATGCCAACCTCAACGTCCGGGTCGGCTACTTCGGGATCTGCATTCAAGAAGGCGGTGGTGCATGGATGTGCAACCAGAATGCAACCGCTCTTGCAGATCTTGTCACGGTGGACGATGACCCGCTGAACCTGATATGGGTTGCGGACACGTTCAAAGATGCAATCGTCTTCCCCTACCTCATCATCATCGCCATCATAGTGGCCTTCCTAACATTCTTGCTGCTCGCCACATTTCCTGGGTGGCACACCACAAGGACAGAGGACGGGTCAGAGCACGAGGTCAAACCTTTTCCATCCAGAGCAGTGTCACAAATAGCACTAGCGACCATTTTTATCGCTTCGGTATTCGTACTGGTGTCGGTGATGTGGCAGCACACGGCCGCTGTAGCAGCTAGTCAGGTTGCGCAAGACCTGGGGAACGGAAGTATCAAGGCTGGTGTGGGGACAGTCGCGATGGTGCTTGGTTGGTTTGGGTTCGGGTTACTTGTGATTGTGACGTTGGGCTTGCTTGTTATGATCTTGAGTATACAGCTTCTCAACAGGCTGACGGATGAGGTATGACTTCTCTTACCCAAACACGAGTCCCTAAGTGCTAACATTCTGACAGGATTGATGAACTGTCAAGCGACAAGATCACGAAGCAAGAAGATACGAGGCCGACGCAGATTGAATATAGAGCGACGATACCCAACACAACCTGTACATGTATCGAAAATTGAATGTGGATGATACACTTCAGCAAGCGTTTTGACTTTGTGCATAGTTCTGCTTGAACGGAAAGCTGGTGCATGTCATCGGTACTGGAGATGACTGGAGTTACACTTGATAGACAGGACATGGCTGACTTGTTTTTACTTGGATTTCCCAATGCGCTGGGATGACAACGGCATCGGGCACGGGACATTGAGATTTCGATAGAGATTGCCATCATCAAGTACAGAATGCAACGAGCGGCATTCTGAAGTCAACCGAAGACCAGGCGATAAGCCGAAGAATGTAGATAATGAGAATCGAAAAGCTATTCAGAGACCTGTACTTACCTCACGCAATCACCACTGCTCGAATCCTCTCCTCACCAATCAATGTACTAGAGGTACTTGTCCTCGTTAGCGGCTTGCGGCGATGTTTAGTGGGTCGTAGCCAATCATGACCGCGACTCATGTAAGTAGATTCACGTGTCAAACACGTCACCGGTCACTGAGGTAGCTACACCATCTCGACTCACTTTCTTCGACGTGCACTTCGAGCAACCACGTCCTCGACGATATTCTTGACTTCGCCAGGGTGCAGCTTGCATGAAAAGTCCATGTCGTTCGTTCTACGAGCTGCAGTCGCAAAGTGGTGCCGGATCTTCTTCGTGGAGAACACTTCCGGATCGATGATGTGATGACACTGCTAGTGCTCGCCTGGGAAACCATGCTAGGCCATTACGTGTAGACAGCATAAAGAGTGCTAATAAAGCAGTCGCAGATCCTGGGACGCAACATCTCTCCCGTATCTAACTCCTCATCCTATCAAACAACCTGAACAGATCTTCTTAGAGTTAACCTCACATCACAGCCAACATGTTCACCAAAGCAAGACCTACACGAGTACAGATCTCGCAGATCACTCGCATATCTGCACGCCCACTGCCCAGAACACCAGCCAACCTCCTCCTTAACTCTCAAGCTCGTCTTCTTTCATCCTCGCCCGCACTGTCATCAGAGGATGTCATAAGCGGAGTGACCGTGGACCAAACAAAGCAGGACAACCATCCTGAAAATGACAAGAAACCTGAACACGAGCATACTGCGAGCAGCGCCAGAACTGAAGCAGGCAGGGATCACCCAGCCAAGCAGCCTGACCCACAGCAGAGCCCGGAACGGTCCACCGGCTTTGAGACTGATGGTCCCGGATCCTCAGAAGCAGGAAAGGGCAAGGATACAGGTAACGTCCATCAGGAGAAGAGGGAGCAGCCTGGGAAGCATCAGACGTGGGGAGGAGACAAATAATTGATGTTGACTAAGGGGAAGTGTGCATGAGCCAAGATTATGGCATTGTATAACAAGCGAGCGTTGAGATTGCGCATATACTTCCTGGCTGTCTGGCCAATGTCAAATTACGAGGCAACCAGTTCTTGTACTTACTGTTCATGATCCTCTCGTCCATGCGAATAACGTGATACTTGAGAATTGTGGGTAGCGCTATACAAGGAGTGACTCAAGTCTACATTCACTCGGACCTTCCGGGAGAAAGAGGCAGAGGACCTCTAATTCTTCGCCTCCCTCATCCTCAACATAACCTCCCACGGCGCAGTGGTGACACTATACTGATACTGCGTACTATCCCTCTGCTCCGTCACCGCGCTCAAATTCTCAATCTTATCAAACTTCTGCAACAGCCTGACAATCACATAGCCAGCCTCAGTAAGCGCGAACTGCTGTCCCAAACAAATCCTTGGCCCGCCGTTGAAAGGCAGGAACTCCCAGCCGGCCTTGCGTCCGACCCATCGCTCAGGTTTGAAGTCCCATGCGTCCTCGCCCCAGATGTCTTTCCGTCTTTGCATGATGTGCACGCTGTAGTCGACTCCGGTGCCTTTCGGGACGAAGACGGGTGACTTCCCGTCTGGTCCGCCACCCAGGGGGATCGTCGTGTCTCGTGTGGCTCTTCGGCCGTTCAGCGGTACAGATGGGTACAATCTGAGCGTCTCATTCATGACTTGCTGGAGATACGTGCAACTCTTCAGCGTCGCGAAAGTGATGTTTCGTGGTTTCTCGTACGTTCCAAAGTCCTCGACAACCTGCGCGCGTAGTTTGTCGAAGATGTCGGGATGGCGGCTGAGGACCCAGAAGACCCAGCCGAGCAGGCCGGCCGTTGTGTCCCGGCCTGCGAGGAAGATGTTCAACAGCTGCGATCGGATCTCGACCGGGTCGCGGGTGGCCTTGGCGAGTTCGTCGAGGAAGACGTATCTCTCACCGTCTTGCTTTTCGACGTCGGAGTTGAGAGCGCGGTTCACGAAGAAATCGGCGAATTTGTGGATGAGGGCGCAATCTTCCCTGAACTCGCGCGGGTTGTACATCCAGTAGTTGTCCGCCAGTCGGGCACGTTTGCCGAGCATGTGTGTTGCTCTGTCAAAGGCCTTGCCGACTTCGATAAGGTCAAGGCCTGTAGGGTTGCGGAGACCGTCTTTCTCTGTGACGCTTGAGGGCAGAGCGGAGATCTGAGAGTGCACGCTCTCTCCGAACAGGAATTCGGTTGCACTGTCCAGGGTCAGGCGGAAGAAAACGGGTTGCAGGTTGACATCGTCGGTCCAGCCGGTCGAGTTGTTGATGGGCATGTGCCGGAGCATATCGCTGACGTGTCGCTCTTCGAGGTCGAGGTCGGCGACCTGGTCACGGGCAAATTGTGGCCTGAGGAGAGCGCGGCCGTGTTTCCAGTCCTGACCGTCTGCGGTGAATATGCCGTTACCTAGCATGGGGAAGAAGTTCCCTCTCCTGACATGGCCGAGCTCGAAATCCTCGAACTGCGTGGCGAGGATGGCCTTGACGTTCTCAGGCTCGACTGTAAAGATACTTGAAAATTTTAGTTGTGTTCGGAACAGATCCACGGTGTGAAGCTTACTTCAGTTGACCAAACAAGTATTGCCTGAATGTCGATTTTCCCGCCATGTCGTCGAAGACCAAGGTTTCGAATTCGTTCGGAATCTGATGACGCTTATCGGCATTCATTATACGCATGATCATGTCGATGCCAGCTGGATACTTGTAAGGGCGTAACGCCGCTGGTTTGCAACCTCTAGCGGCCGCCTTGCGGTCGTACTGCCAGGCATTGTAGTAAGACAGTGCAGCTGCGTACAAGATGTAGAGAGGCGGGAGGGCGAAGACAAAAGCGATCAGATGAAGCATATTGTAATGACGCACACCTTGGCGGCGTGGTTTGATCTCGAGGACAGTCCTGATGTAAACAGAGGTGCTAACCTAGACAGCGATTATGTTGATGTTGGTAGCGATAGTCAAGGATACAGTACGAAGCGCGCTGACCTACTCCGTTTGCACGTGGATATGGCAAATACTCCGGTGGATGTTGTAGGCACCATATATAACAACAAGACTTGTCGTAGCAGTCATGCACTAGTGCCATAAACGTCAGTCAATGCGACCGGGCAAACCCAGTCCCCGACACGTGCACGATGATATCTCATACACACACATGTGCCTAGGTAACAGTAGGTAGTAAAAGCGAAGAAGCCGTGCGAACCTACTAGTAGTGCGCGAAGAGCCGAGGACTCCAGTATCACACCGAATATCTGCCGGCTAGGGTGAAAGCCTTCCGGGTCCGATTGGACAACCCCAATGGCCGCCTTGGCTACCCCCAACGCTAAGTGTTGCGGGCTAATGTTTTATCTGCCTTTGTCGCAGTCTATTTGTCTGTGCCCGTAGGGATGATAGATCAAATGGTTGGCGTTGTGGTATTGCCGTCCAGAGATTGTTGTAGATCCTGAGGTGGATTGAAGAGACTGAGACGACCGGGACCATCGCCACTAATAGACTGGGGACGGAAGAACTGCTAATGCCCTAGCATACGCTGTCTCATTTGCGCTTCGGCATGATATCTCCCCGACCTGTTCTGTGTTGCCTAGGCGTTGTGCCTGCACGATGTCCTGTATCCTGCTACCTCGCGGACATAGGAAAAGCACCCTAAGCCGAAGGAAAACGTCGTCTCTTTCCACGTCTTGAGAACCATGAGGCAGGTGGCCTTCAGAATCGATCAAGCGCACCACGCATGTAGAACATGTTGCGCTCTGTCAATTGTTCAAGCGTTTGGTGCCTCTTCTTTGTTTCTGCTGTGCTGTTTGTGACGTCATGCATGACTCGTCGCTGAAAGTATAGTACTTGGTTGTGAGGTCCAAGGCTTCTCGAAAGACGAGACAAACTGCTTGGTCAACGAATGATACATTCCTTGTCGGCAGAGCGAAGTAGCGAACGAAGTCGGTAGTACTTGGATGAGCTACGGCGAGAAGAAGCGCGACAATGTGCTGCCACGGCTGGCGTTTTGCTTAGCCGCATGATTCTCACCGGCAAGGCCGGCCTTGCGGGTCACTCGTCATGGACCTTCACGCTGTTGAGTTCAACTCGGGTTTCCATGTGAACATGATGGTGTTGATACGCGCGACCGCGCAGGCGCGACATAGTCGAGTCACCCTATGAATGTAGTGATATGCCCTCAGTCACGATAGCTCAGACCTGCTCAGAACCATCGTCTTAGATATGGCAATGATGAGAGTCGTTACCCAAAGACGACTAGGTACGTTCCTGTCGAAGACAGCATGTGTACCGCTACGCCATACAAGGTCATTCATCGGCCTAGGACAAATTATGGGTGTGCTAACACAGCCCGCCGAAACGCTACGCCAGGTCAATGAATCGCGAGACATGTTACAGAAGGCGAAAGAAGACATGGAGCTTTCTCACGAAGCCAAGAAGCTGCCGCGGAAGCATACGTTCTCCAAGCTACCTGGCTTTTATGGTCGCAAAGTCGAGCAAGCACAGTTGCGCAAGGTCTTGTCGAATAACCCAAAGCTGACTGTGCTCTTTGGGGCCACCAGTGTTGGCAAAACAGCATTGCTGCGTGAAGTCCTGGCAACTGACGAATTCTATGTGATTGAGTTCGATTTGAGGATCAGCGGGTTCGCAGACATCCGTACCTTGTACGTTGCGCTGTGCGAGCATTTCGAGCAGTTCTTTGAAGAGGTGAGTACCCCTGCCACTCTCCAAGCGGCCGTTGACATTTCCAGATGCACGATGATGAGATGCAGAAGCAAAAGCTCACGTTCAAGCATCTGGCACACGGTCTCACGGAGAAGGAGAAGGCAGACGGTGACCACGAGGTCACGGTTGCCGACGTCACGGGTTTGATGGAGTCCTTGCAGAGCGCTCTGATCAGATACTGGGAGTATGACCCCAAGGCCAACCCGAAGAACAAGAAAGGTTCTGAAGGACAAGACCAGTCTGTGCGCCACGGAACCCCTCGGAAACGCGAAGCGGAAACTTCAGAAACGTGGAAAGGCGACAGTTCTATGGATGCCGCTGGCGGCGCACACGATGATGGTGAGAAAAATGCAGGCGGCACTTTCAAGAAGCGACCTATCGTATTTCTTATAGACGAAGCTCACAAGCTGCCAGCACTGGTGGACGATCAGCTGGGCCTGAAAGTCTTCCTTGATACATTACTAGTACTAACCAAGCAAGACCGCCTCTGCCATGTGTTACTGTCCACCAGCGACCCCTTGTTCCACCACTTTCTCAGGAAAATGAACTTCGGATATCATGCACAGCTACTCACGATATGTAATTGCACCAGAGAAGAGACCCACTCCTACTTCGTGGAGCGAATCATGCCTTCAGTACCAGCCAGTCTCGCACCCCGTCTCGACTTCGATCCCATTTATGACGCCTTTGGGGGCCGGCTAGCTCATATCAACGACTACGTCGATTCATGGGTCAACGTAGATGGCAAAATGACGCCCTACACCTCACCGATATTCATCCAGGCATACACATTACTCCAGTTTCACCTCACACGCAGTGATTTTGAGACTTACGCCCCCTTGTCAACCGCCACCGCAGGAAGGTATGCAGGGGGCGACGACACCAAATTCTCATCGGAAGCTCTCATGTACGTTATGAGAAAGGTGGTTGAAGAGCCTTACTCGTTGGTGTACTTCGATCTGTGCCGGAAGATAGGGACGGGTCAGGTCGACTCGATGATCAACGCGAGGATTCTGGAGTTGCGGTGGACCAAGAGCATGACGCCAGAGGAAAATTGGGTTGAGCGGAAGTGGAGTGAGGACGGGGTCGAGCGTCCTATCGTGTTACCTAGTACAAGGATTGTAAGGCGAGCGATGGAAGTTATATTGAACGAAGAAGGTGCGACGAAGAGCGAAGATCAGGATGTAACGTCGGAGCCTTGAGGTGACGATGAAGCTTTCTCAAGCCACCAAGGGCTTGATCGGTTGATGGTACGACTAGGCGCAGCGTTAAAGGGGTAATTAATCAAGGCATACATATTACAAACCTGCCAGCGACGCTCCGAACGAAGGACGAGTCTGTCTGCTGGCCGATTCTTCTTCAGGCGTGCTATGAGTCCTCGCGATGTTCAACAGCATCTGAAAGCAACCTGCGAATGGACACATAGAGAAGAACAGTGCTACACACACGGCAAGTAATACTAAGGATAAACACGTGTCCAGGAGGCTGCACAGAACGAGGAAGGCAAGACCCCCGGTATCATCGAAACAAGTTAGGCCAACCGCCTGATTCGTGTCTGTGCTGACTGAAGACGTAACCAAAGACAATGACGACGACGAAGAGATAGGAGCAAGCACATCCACAAAGCCTTTGCTGATAGCGTAGGTGGGAGGCCTGCTGGCAAACTACACGATTAGAATTGTGTTTGTGCGTCACCACAGGACTTGGAGCTATTATTGCTGGCAAGAGGTCCAGATCATTTTGATGAGATATGCATTAAATGAGCTCGCCAGACATGAATGCCGCTAGCGTTAATGAATACCCATCCTTCGTCAAGTCGTGTCTATATAATGGTATAAGTACTTGAACATCGCAACAAAAAGACCGCATGCTCGCTTTAAAATCGTCCTCCTAGCTTGCCTGCTCGTCAGCTTTGACTGCTCAACAGTTTTTTATACTGACATACCAGTTGACTAAACCACCAAGAACTTTCATGCCGTTGATGCTCACCGTCATTTCCAATTTTGTGCAAACATCGTAGAGATACTAGACCTCGTCCACAGATCCTGTACAAATTCACATACACCAGGCCTTTCTAGTCCCGTCACCCCATCATCGAGGCCTTGGCACGGTGTGCGAAGTACGCCTTTGTCTCATTTGAGGTCGCTACCGCCACGTATCAGCCAATGAATAGAACATCGTGGTGCCGCAATGACTTCTCGGTACCTGCTGCCTACCGGCGGCACTGTTTTCGCCTGGATTTTAGTAGAGCTGGACTTCGCAACACCTTGATCTTATAATTATTGTCAGGGAGAGCATTATTATACAGCTGGCACACCTGCAGCTTTCATTGCTGTCGTGCCGTCATTGGTGGCCCACCATAGGCTCCTGACACCCTCTGCCTTTTAGCAGGATTCATGTCCTGCGGAAGCATTTCCGAGGGTCCCCTCATAAGCTGTTGTGGCATGCCTTGCGGTGGCATCGGCGCCGGAGGCATAACTCTGTTAGGGTTCATGGGTGATGTTTGTTGATGATGATAAGCGGCAGAGTTGTTGTCTATGTAATTCGGGTACTGCATCGGCATACCAGGCGCTACCGGGGATACGCCAGAATACTGACTGGGCGAGTTCCAAGTTCCTGTGGATCCGGCAGGCGATGCAGCAGCCGATATATCATCTCGTATCGAAGGGCCTGAAGAATGTGTTGTCATCGACGGGTTGACTGCTTGTGGCGGAGGAGGCTCCATGCCTGCTGGCAACTTCTTCAACCCAATCAAATGCTTTTCAAGCATGTCCAACAACGACTTTCTCGTGAATGGCTTCGGCAGAACATCATCCATCCCATGCTGAAAGTACATCTGAATATCGTCTTGTCTGATGTTCGACGTCATGGCCACGATGGGCGTCCGGTCAAATTGACGGACAATATGACATGCCGAGACACCATCCAGGTTTGGCATGATGATATCCATGAGGATCATATCATACTTGGCACCTTCTTGGATCTTGTTGACTGCCTCTAGACCATCGAGAGCAGTATCTATGGTGCACGAGAAGGAGTGCAGGAATTTCGCACCAATCTGTCGACATGTCGGGTCATCCTCAACGAGCAAGATTCGAGGGTTGCGTACCCAGCCAGGGTCATTGTAATTGCTCTTCTTGCGAGTCTCTGCATACTTGGTCCGTAATTCGGCGGCATCGGCCTCTTTGCCTGGCATCCCATAGGGTATATTGGGGAGGTGCTCGCTGTACATGGGGTCGATGCCATTGTTCCCGCCAGTCGGATAAACCATTTGTTCTAGTTGCCCGTCGCTAAGTTTCGAATATCCCATGCTGCCGCTCGAATGTACGGAGCCAGGTCCACGCCGCATGCCATTTCCTTGCGGCGGATGTTGTTGATAGTTTGGATCGAAGCCAGCGAAGTTGAGCTGGGTATCGACATTATACTCTTGCATGAGCTGCTGAGCGTGCTGTAAAGGTGAAGCTGGTAGTTCCTCGTCGGCCGCTCCAATGTTCTGGTTCTGGCTGGTGGGAGTCAGATTCGTGCCAGCAGCGTTCTCGTGTGCATTTGGGAAGAGTGTCTTGCTGTTGCGCCTTTGCTGCGCATCTACTGAGTTGAGGTACTTCATGACGTCCTGCATGACCTTGTCATGGTTCAGGACAGTCCGATGCAGGCGCATGAGCTCTTGGACCATGGTCTGGTGGTTGGTGCGCAATTCGTGGTTGCTAGCTTCGAGTAACTGTATTTGCTGTGCTTGAGCGACCATCTGTTGGTTCATCAGGTCGATTTGTTGTATTGGTAGATCGCCCTCAGGTACTTGTCCTTGCTTACGCGGCGCAGGTGCTTTCCTTCTGATGTTATCGAGTGTATCCTTGCTATTGGCCTTGAACTCTGGGTGCTTGAACTCCCATGCATTCGGCCCGTACTGTGACTGTTGTCCATCCTCGTTGTTCTGGCGCACCTTGTGGAAGTCGTACTTGTTCAGCTGGCGTACAAAACTGGCAAAGTTGGAATGCTTGAAATGTTTAGGAAGGATGTGTTTAGTAAACTTTTCGTTTTCGAGCACGACAAAGCTGTCGCCGTCGTCGCCCCATCGTACAACAGAAGAGTAAGAAGGATCCTCGAGCATTCTAGAACACAACGCATTAGACAGGAATTGACTGCTTTTGGGCACGACGACGCATACTTGTAAAGCTTGCGAACAAAATCGCTCGAGTTATTTGGGTTCTGCCCGGCTATATCCATGTTGGGCCAGTCGATCGTGGTTCAGCCCAATCTGGCAGTAGAAATTCGTGAAACAAGCAATGTACGGTAAGCGCGTCGGGTGCCAGCCTCGAGCAGAGTTGTATGGACTGCGCGAGTGTATGCAATTACCCGGCTTGTTATTGCAGCATTGCGCGAGATCGAGATTGTTGAGCAATGACGCGGTACTTCGAATATCGAGCTCTTTTGGTATCGACAGCAATAGAAACGATGGATCGAGCGCGGTTGAATGGTGTTTTGCTGCTCGGAGCTGAACCGGCTACGAATGAGCCAGGTGTGCGTCGCTACAGTCGTAGGGGAAAGCGACTCTATCCAACGGGTGCGCAGATGCAAGATACTTGTTCGTGGCAAGTGGAGCTTGAATCGGGTCTGCGCGGAGAATGCAACGGGCAGGCGTAAGCGACAGAAGGACTGATGTTGATCGCGCGGATCGTTGAAGACCTGATGTCTACAGAGCAGAAAACTTTTGAGGTCAGAGAGCAATGATCATTCTGTAACTCTGGCGGGAGGAGACTGCCAAGCTGAAGAACGTCGAAAGATACAGCGATGCGAGCTAGAAAAAGAGTTGATGATGGTTGGGACACGAGAAAAGCTGGGGATTCCGATCGCCTGTTTTTCGCCCACCCACTGCGACATGAGATGGGACGGCCAAAAGTAGAAGGGATCTCAGCGCGAGACTCGGGTAGCGCTATCTTCACCGTGCATCAATAGTTTGTGAAAGAGATCTCAAGATCCCAATTCTTTGGCAGAATAATGCCGATGATGTGGATGGCGTTCCTCGCCTGGCTGTACCCTGGTTTGCCTTGACGTTGACTGAATTCTCATGGATAACCATCAGCATGATTTGATGTCAGACGACACGCGTGCCTGCTCACAGCAAGAGCTTTTTGAGTTTGCAAGACTTGTAGCAATCCTCTGGCAACCTATCAGGCAGTGATGAGCGACACAAGTATTCGCGAGGTGTATGTCGAGCGTGCTGGCAAGAGAACGGGCTGTCACCACCCTGGAAGCGGCTGAAATTCAACTACGTCTGAATCGGTCGGTAGCGAATGACGGTCGATGGGGATACACCGGCAACGAAATGTAGCCTCTAACCTGCCGCGAGCCTGGTGGGAGTCGTTGGCAGCTCCGATCTGGGAGAGACTATCTCGGCTAGTGCCCCACTACCACGAATCAGCGTGTGGCAACCCTCGATTGGTGCATGCTTGATCGCGCTCGATCGCCTCATACGGACAAGCTCCTACCCTGGTGCGGTGACTTGACTCGCAGACAGCTTCTCCAAAAGGTTTCTTCTGTCCTCTTTACCTTTGCGCTCGCTATCTTCGTGAACACCCCTATGACCCTGGTACGCGGAAGAGATTGAGTAGACAGCTACTAGTACACAGGTCTATTTTCGACGGCCACAATGCCTCGCGCTGGTGACATGATCTGTCAACGGTTTACATTGCTTCGACGCTACCATTAAGACCACGGTGCTCTGCTCAAGTAACTGCTTTACTGAAAGAGCTCCCGATCGCCTCTTAGCAGTAGTGTTGCCGCTCACCCCGCACGTCACTTGGAGTACGAACTCCTTGAACGACTTACTTTCGTCTAAGATATGCCTCAGGCAGATGATTGTGAGACTTTAGAAGTACCAGAGTGAACCGTGATCTTACAGCCTCAGCTTGGCATTGTCCGGAAGTGGGGAAGGAACAGCAACATTGACGACGAAAACTGTTTGGCACGGACTGTCTGTCAAAGCAGCCCTTTCAGCAGCTGGTAACAAGTGTACATTTCACCCGGCCGAGAAGTGGGTTCTCACCAGTGCTGCGGCGGTAGCGAATTCAGAAGCAAGAGGACAGAAAGTCGTTGGCCACCTTGAGCGGCCTCTGTGCCTCTTTCTTACGTGGTGCAACCAGGAAATAACAGCAGCAAGGCAACAAGCTCCCACCAGTCTTCAGCCGCGCTGAATCGACGAGCATAAGGTCCCGCTCATGTAAGCGGATGCAGCGAATGGTACTTTAACACGCCGGCTGCCTCGTAGATACCAATAGTGCTTCTGCAGCCTGCTTATACAAAACGTAATACAGCAGCCATCATGATTAGCGAGATCCGAGACTGCGGGTTTCGGTTCCAAACCACTGGAACAAGATGCTCGTGCATGGTTGGTGGGATCGCGTCATGAAGCCATGACAAAAGCTCAGAATCGGGCACGGGCTGTGCCGCTGGTAACTGGGACTGCGAATCGGAGGGCACGTAATATCCTGACGGGGTCATCAAGCAAGGGACAGCGGAAGTGGACAAGTATGCGAGCGATGCAAGGGCAGTATGCCGCGAGCTCGGCATTGTTCCAGAACGCAGTCGATGAGAGTCCAGACCACAAGGATGTGCAAGCAACAGGGACTCTTCCAAATATCCGGGAAAATAGAATTTTGTCGTATGTAAGCCAGAGATACTTCGATAGCATGAGTTGAACAATTGCATCAGAGGCAGCGGTGCTTGCTTCAAACCCCAAGAATACAGCAAGAAGGGTACGCAGTTGAAGTCCACATGCGGGAGGCTGAGGATATCCAGATTAGATAAGCAGGTTACTGAGCTCAAGGCAGCTTCACTCCCGACTGTGATCAACTATACGATGTTGCTTTGGACACTCTTCTGTATCAACAACCTCAGAGGGGCAATGCCATTCCTTTGATTGACACATCCATCAGGAACATTGAACAAAGTCGTCCCTTCCGTCAGCTTGAGCTCTTGCCTGTCGTCTATAGGCGATGCAGCTGCGGAAGCCTTTGTAAGCCGCTGACCTGACTTGCGGAAGGATCCAGAGACAGCCGCGACCAAAGGAAAGAGCTCTATCAACGAATCTGGAGAGGGTCCAGCCTCACAATGATTTGAATATTCATGCATCGTAGAGTGTTAGAGGACCTTAGTTGACTCCACCAAACAAAGTTTCGTGCTTCAATAGCCAATCGAAAGCACCGAGGTTGTGTCATACCTTCTTCAACTGCGATATCACTTCCACCTCGTACCTGCGTCTCCTGGAGCCTGCCCACACCTGCAGTCAAACAAACAAACACAAGTGACAGGAAGTTGCTAGAACTGAAATTGTTGTGCTTGCCCCGCCTTGCCATGTTTAAATCTCGCAGCCTTTTCTGTTCTTCACGATCTCTCCTACAACTTGCCCAAACGCCCTCACAAACACTCAAACGCACAACAATAGAAATAAAGCCTATATCCAAGACCTTTAGCACAACAACCGCAAACATGGTAAGCGCACACCCCAACTTCAGTCGGAGTGTCGAGAGGACTAACACTGGTACAGGTCAAAGTCGGAGATTCCATTCCAGACGTCGAGTTGTTCGAGGACTCTCCTGGCAACAAGGTCAACCTCTCGAAAGAGTTGGCTTCGGGCAAGGGCCTCATCATCGGAGTGCCAGCTGCCTTCTCTCCTGGCTGCTCGGACTCTCACATCCCTGGCTACCTGGCTGACAAGCGAACGAAAGAGGCGGGCAAGGCGTTCGTCATCTCGGTTAACGATGCTTTCGTGTAAGACTTTACCTCAATGGAGATGACCGTGCAAAAGCTAACTTGGGAATAGAATGAAGGCATGGGGCAAGCAGATGGACAGCGACAAAACATCTGGTCTGAGATTCCTTGGTGATGCCGCAGGCGAGTTGACCCGAGCCTGGGACGTCGAGTTCGATGCAACACCATTGATGGGCAACAAGCGATCCAAGAGATATGCCGTGATGACTGAAAACGGCAAGGTCACCAAGGTCGCCATTGAGCCAGACAACATTGGCATCAGCGAGTCTGCCGCTGACAAGTTCTTCTCTTAAGCAAGGACAACAACAGCAAACCACAATGAAATTCATGATGCACCTATAAACAATGATATAACACCCCAGGCCAGCAAGAACCTTGACGACCAGTCATGATATATAAATGATACCACCACCCAAGCCAGATGGCATTCGAGCAAAATTTTTATAGATAAGACAGTCTGTCGATCTTGGAAAGATCGACGGATAGAATGAATATGCCATTGCACCGCTGAGCGGCAGTCTATCTTGTAGTCCTCACCCTCTTGGCATGCCTGACCAGATTCTCGATGACACCTTCGAATGCTTCCTTTTCTTTCCGCAACCCATCACGCCGCTTCAGCCACCACTCCAACAACTGACTTGTTTTCTCCGTTAACGCTTCAAGCTCCTTGATATGGTCTTGGAGTTCTTGATCGGTGAAACCTTGTAGCTTCTCATCCGTAGTGGCACATATCCTTTTCACGGCATTGAGGTCAAGAGCTGGCGCCGGGAGTGGGCCAGGCTTTGTGGACTTTGGCCTTTCCCTGCCACGCTTGGAAGAGCCAGCGGCGGTCGCGGACTGTGTGCTGTCCACGGACGTGGTTGAGTCATTGGTCCTTACCGATTTCAGCTTAGCTATGCTGTCGTTCTCTGGTCTGACAGAACCCTGGTCGTCCGTGGCCGTGCTGTTCCGTGAGGGCAACGTTATGTCGGGCAGGATGAGCTTTTTCTGTTTCGACGGTGGCAGGATCTCGTTTAGGTAGACTGGCACACCCAGACTGATGAGGAAGAGCCGGCGGATGCGCGACTGTGTCCAATTCGGTGGCTGGAGGGGGGGCGGTGTGATCAATTGTTTCCACAGCGATCTGGATCGTTCAGTGGGAAAGATGGGCGAATCTGCTGGTATGTCATCAGAGCTTACGGATGCTTCCTGGGTCTGTGTGGTGCTTGGGAACATGGCATCGAGGTGAAGCTTCGTGGTCTCTAGGAGGTCGGGTAAGGATGAAAGGGCTTCGAAATCTATGAGTGGGAAAGAGGCCGCTGGTGTTTGTGGTTCAGTGAACTGTGGTTGGGGTGCAAGATCTCGAGAATCGTCCTCAATGCCTTGCTCGAAATCGTCAAAGTCGCCGAAATCATCATCATCATCAGCGCCCGCTTGGGCACCTGCCTCAAAGTCGTCAAAATCGTCGCCAAAACCCTCGTTCTGGCCTTGTGCATCGTGGTCATCATCATCATCATCATTTTCATTGTCTTCGCTGTCGTTTTGAGCTTCACCTGCTACCTTAGTCAACCCTGCCCACATGCATGGAATGACAGGAGTGGGCGAACCTACCTACCTGGCTCATCTCTCACGACCTCGACCCTGTCTGGTGTTGCGTCTCTTTTCCTGACCTCAGCGGCTGCAGTGCCAGGGACTTCGCCATGCGCAGGCTCATCATCAGCCCTCGTCACGATAGTCTCTGGCACAGACATATTCGAAGGGCTTCGTCCGTGTCGAGACTCGCCCTCGTACCGGGAGGGGTTCCCCGACGGGTCTGGGCTCTTGAGAACGACATCTGGGGCGGCATCCGCCATTCTGTTCTTGTATGCTGGAGTACCCGGCTCATCGCCATAGCTGGGGGACGACGGGTCGACTTTCTCCACCACGGTCCTTGGGACGGGAGTTCCACCGGGAGTGAGAGGGGCGTCGGAGAGCTGACGTGAATTTCTCTTGCTCAAACTGCCCTCGGGCACCACTTCAAGCTCGTCCGGCACTGCGTCTTGTCGCCGGATGTCGTATGCTGAAGTACCAGGGACTTCGCCGTGGGCAGGCTTGTCGTCGACCCTTTCCACTCGTGTTATGGGGACGGGTGAAGACGGTGTCACTGGTCTCGAGCCCTTCTTTCTCTCGTCTGATGCATCCTGGAACTCATCATCAGAGGCTATGCAGGTGTTAGTATCTCCGTAAGCAGCAAAGGGGGTAGTACTCGGTCTTACATAGTTCATGTGCGCCTGGATCCTCCATGTCATGGCCAGAGCTCTGAGGGATCTCGAGGTTCATGCTGCTGCCTCTTGCTCTTGACATGGTGCGTAGTTTGGGTGTGCAACGTGCGAGTAGAAGTTGAGTCTCAATAGTGGGAAGTGAATGAGGTAAGAGGTGGCCTGGCAGAGGTGATCAGAGTGTGGAGTAGCTGTGGCCTTTGTGAAGCCTGAGCCTGAGCCTGAGCCTGAACTCAGCCCGAGCGCATCACGAATTATTTGTTGCGGGTGCAAGAGCGTGTCTCACTGTCCTGCGCGTCTTGCTCGTCAACTTCACGCATCGTTTCGCTGCTGACACTACCACTACCACACCCTTCCCATTCGTGATTCTCGCCTTAACGAGCACGTCTCCCTCAGCAGTACAGTCCAGATTGTTACAGGCACACCACAGTCCACGAAGCTACCAACTGTGTTCAGCGCTGCAGGCGCTGCCTTTGCTACCTTGGGCCCGACCTCTACCTATACAGCCACACACAAACTCAGATCTCTACATAGCACACCATGGCGTTCAATTTCACGCCTAGCACGTCAGGCCAACCCTCTGGAAGTTTGTTCGGCACTTCAGGCACCTCAGGCCAGTCGACCGGTGGTCTGTTTGGCTCTTCAGGCGCGAACAATTCTAGTAGCACAGGAGGCGGCCTATTCGGTAGCACTGGGACCGCTGCGGGTACTGGTAGTACAAGCACAGCCTGGTCTTTCGGCCAAGCTGCAAACACACAGAACACAGGAAGCTCGTCGAGCACACCTGGTAGCATCTTCGGCCAGGCTTCGAATACACAAAACGCAGCAAGCACAGGAAACACTTCGAGTGGCACGTTTGGCAAGCCCTCAAACACACAAAATGCAGCAAGTGCACCCGGCGCTTCAGGTGGTCTGTTTGGCGGCGGTGCCACAGGAGGAAGCTCGTCTCAAGCACCTGGCACTCCAGGCCAGTCCGCGGCTTCGAAACCTCCCTTGTTCGGATCGACCACTCCAGCACCCTCGGGCGGCAGTAATTTCTTCGGCAATCCATCTACCACCCCGGCTGGTCAACCACCCGCCAACTCGGTGTTCGGCGCAAGCACCGGTGGTGCAACAGGCCAGTCTCAAACAGCGGCTACAAACGCCTTCAGTTTTGGCAACAAACAACCTGCTGCCACTACGTCCGACAACTCCACGACCCCAGCTCAGACCTCAGGCCTATTCAGCGGACAACAGTCATCAGCCGGAGGACTCTTTGGACAGAAGTCGGACTCAACGCCAGCACCAAGCGGTGGAGGTCTTTTTAGCACCAAGCCAGCCAATGAGACATCTGGCTCAGCATCGGTCGGTGGTCTATTCGGTGCAAAATCCTCCGCTTCGAGCAATACACCAGCCGCCACTTCAAGCAACCCCTTCGGAAACTTCTCTTTAGGCGGCGGTGGTGGTAAGAGTGGTCAATCCGATGCTTCGAAAGCGCCGGAAAACACCCAGTCATCGAACTCGGCTGGCGGCGGGTTCAGCTTTTTCACTAAAAAGGACGACAAACCAGCCGAATCTACCCCAAAACCTGACGCTCCCAAAGCCTTCAACTTTCCGTCTTCAGCTGCAAGCGCAGTGCCAGAGCAGCCAACATCGTCACAACCTGCCACATCCAGCATTTTTACTTCAACCACTACCTCTGCCCCGTCTTCTGGCGGTTTCCAGTTTGCTAAGCCGACTGCACCTGCGAGTCAGACAAACGAGAAGTCCAAAACTGGTGGATTCTCATTACCAAGCTCGACAAGCACTTCGCAGGCAAGCACGGCTGCTACGACTTCGGCAGGGCTGTTCAGCATGGGTGGCGGTGCTAGCCAATCACAAGGCTCATCTGCTGCGACGACCACAGCGCCCGCACCAGCCTCTGCACCTACCTCAGGTCTCTTTTCTAACATAGGAGGCGGCGCAACGTCAGCTGCGCCAGCGAACGCTCCAAGCACTGCCCCAGCCCCTAAAGAAGCTAACACTTTTGCGGCCTCCACTGCAGGCCCGCCTGCGACTGCACAATCTAGGCTTCGGAACAAGACGATGGACGAGATCCTAACACGATGGGCCTCAGATCTGACGAGATACACCAAGGAGTTCAAGGCACATGCAGAGACTATTGCTCATTGGGATCAGATCATTGTGGACAATTCTGCCAAAATCGATAAGCTCTACGTGAAAACTCGTACATGTGAGAAGCAGACAATGAGCGTTGAGATGCAGCTGACTGCTGTCGAGAACCAACAGAATGAGCTCGAAGCGTGGCTGAACAAGTATGAGAACGATGTCGATGAGATGCTTGCCAAGGACGGCCCAGCGCAGAACGAACTTGGTGGTCCTGATCAGGAGCGAGAACGGACATACAAGCTTGCGGAGAGGCTCGGCGAGCGACTTGACGATATGGGGCGAGATCTACAGAGCATGGTTGAGGAGGTCAACGCGGCCAATGCAAGTCTAGGCAAGAGCAGCAAAGCTGACGAACCGGTAAGCCTCGCATCTTCGGGAACCTGTGTTCTACTAACGCGCTTGCAGATAACCCAGATTGTGAAAATCCTCAACTCACACCTCAGCCAGTTGCAGGCTATCGATCAAGGTACGTCGGCACTACAGAGCAAGGTTGCTGCAGCACAAAAAGCAGCCAGTGGAATGAATTACATGAACGGTGGTATTAGTGGCGACAATCGAGCAGCGGTGGACGATTTCTACCGAAGTTACGTCGGCCGACGATAGATTTTGCCGGGACAAAAGCAGTAGATAGCGATACCCACGTATTTAAGATGGCGATCCAAGCATGGTTCTGGATGGACAAAGCTGACTGCTTTGACTTTGACGAAGGCATATGTACCAAAACTTGTATTGGAAGCGGAGTGATCATACTATGTTGTCCTCCCATGTCTGGAAATCAATCACAAACAGCATCTGATCTCTGACCTCGCTCGCTGAAGCTCATATCTTGGACATCTCAAGCATGTCATCTTTGCTTAGTTCTGCTCGCCGCCCTTGGTGCTCTCAAGATCTGAGATGTGGGCATCTAGCTCGTCGAGGTGTTTTCTTTGTGCCTTCAGCTTCTCCTTGAGTTGTCGCAGCCTGCCATAGGTCAATACTCGTCAAACCAGCTTGACACGAATCCAACGTACGTTTCCATCTCTCGCTCTCGGATGAACTTGTTCTCGCTTGCCGCTTCTCTTCTGCTGAATGAGTCCCTTTGCCTCTCGTTAGCACCATCGTACACTGCCCAAAAGAGCGTAAACCTACGAGCTGGCTGAACCGCCAGCTCGAACACCACCAGTGTCACCCTCAGCTGGTCGGACGGCAGCGACCGAGAAGGATCGGATGGGAGCTCGAGTGAGCTTGACGATTTGTGTTCGAAGCATGTTGGCGGTTGACTGGGAGTTGCTGACAATTGTGTATTCGGTTCAGTGTCTGGAATTCAATGCTCAGATGCAGTTCACGAGTCTCAGTCTTCTGAGAGAGGTCCGCAGCATGATCTGGTTAACTTGAAGCTACGTCAATCTCACGTGATAGTCTACAAAATGAGTAAGCCTCGCTAGTCAGTTAGAGGCTTTCACGATGCGGTGATCCAGGCAGCACCAGACGTTCGACGCTGGTTCCTCGTGGCGAGGCGGCAATTCAGTCTCGCCCCTTGTATACGGAACGTGTTAGATTCTTGGTTGTTGTGTTCTATCTTAGTCACATGTATAGCAAACAACGTGTTGCACTGTCGGTGGCATCGTAACACCGGCAGGCTAGGGCGAGCAATCGCTTTGGAGGGGTAAGCTGGTCACTCAAGCGACACAGTGATTCCAACCCGACCGGTCACCGATAATACAATGCTTGTACACGCGCAGTCACGCGCAGATAAGACATGGCCTGGTCGTAAGCAAAATCGTGTGTCCACGACAGTTGAGGCTGTGAAGTCGAGATTGACGCCACCAATCAGGAATAGTGTGTAGCTCAGTGATCGAGACGCCAGTTTGACCCTTGAATGCGCCCGCCTGGTGCTCCATGCTGTGTCCGCCCACAGTTTTGAACTCCTCGATCAAACATCTGCATTTCATTACCGCCCATTGTATCCTCCCAAACATCAACCACTCCCTACCACAATCCAGCCCATAGTGCAGCTCTTCAGCTTCCAAGTCCTGAATACACCCATCGTTCATTTTTCATCCTAGGTAAGATGCGACTCCTCTGGTCTGCACCTTCCCCTGGACACTCAGCGCCTACCCCACGTCTAATGTTCAGCTGTCGCTTCGCACTTGCCGCTGTCAAAACACCGTCTCGCGCCTGCCACGTCTACCGAAGGACGAAGCTCTAATCTGCTCGGTCATTATCACCATGACGTTGCTTCTTCATGTCACAGTCATCAAGCGGTCGACTTGCGCACATTGCGTATGACAGATTGACGTCAACGGTGGTGCTGGTGTGAAAATACTACATTCGCCCATACTACTTATACCAACCGGTAGTCCAGATGGCGGCAGGCAATGTCACTGAGCAGCGAGGCGACGTAGTCGGCGCTACCGGAGGACCCGGCCCTACACTGCTGAAAGAAAAGAGCTCGACTACCAGAGGATCCGTCATGCTTGTGACATCTGCTCTTCACTATTTGATGCTTGATACTGACTTGAGTCCTCACAGAATAACCCCATACTCAACCGCAAAATGGGTGTCGAAGAATCCGTCTACTTGGCCAAGCTGGCCGAACAGGCCGAGCGATATGAAGGTGGATCGACCTCCAATGCAAAGAATGGGCGACCTGCTAACTCGAGGCAGAAATGGTTGAGAACATGAAAGTTGTCGCCTCCGCGGATCAAGAACTCACCGTCGAAGAGCGAAACCTCCTCTCCGTTGCATACAAGAACGTTATTGGCGCTAGGCGTGCCTCGTGGAGGATCGTCACCTCCATTGAGCAGAAGGAGGAGTCCAAGGGCAATGAGTCCCAGGTCAAGCTCATCAAGGAGTACAGACAGAAGATTGAGGAAGAGCTAGGAAAGATTTGCGAGGATATTCTGGAAGTTTTGGACAAGCATTTGATTGCATCTGCACAGACGGGTGAATCAAAGGTGTTCTACCACAAGATGTGAGTCTCTCCATGGTCACAGCTGTTGTGCCCATCTAACAATTCTTCACAGGAAGGGTGACTACCACCGATACCTTGCCGAGTTCGCCGTTTCAGAGAAGAGGAAAGGCTCTGCGGACAAGTCGCTGGAGGCGTACAAGAATGCCACCGAAGTCGCATCAACCGACCTTGCCCCTACACACCCAATCCGTCTTGGTCTCGCTCTGAACTTCTCTGTCTTCTACTACGAGATCCTGAATTCCCCAGACCAGGCGTGCCATCTCGCCAAGCAGGCTTTCGACGATGCTATTGCCGAGCTTGATACCCTGAGCGAGGAATCCTACAAGGACTCTACCCTGATCATGCAGTTGCTCAGAGATAACTTGGTAAGTACTTTCAGCAACCGCCATGCAACATCGACTGACCATTTGCAGACTCTCTGGACATCCTCAGAAGCCGAGCCACAAGAGCAGGCCGGCCAGTCCGCCGAAGCGCCAGCAAAGGAGACCGAAGGTGCCTCCGCTCAAGAGTCGTCCGCCGAGAAGACCGAGTCTTAGAGGAAGTTGCTAGGATAGATGGAAGGATACTTATGGCACTACAGTCCTGCTCTGTGAAGCCTCACGGCTGACCAGGCTATGCTTGTACCATAGGACAAGTTCATGATTACAGCTATACCCACCCTTTCCTTTTGCAATAGCGATATACTCAGTCAGCCAATGCTTTTACGGATGAGTTCATACACGACGATGAGTCTGAATGGACAGGTCAGATGGGCGAAGATCACAGTCTAGAAGACACTTGAACGTGCTGGGGTCAACGCTCACAGCATGAATATTAGAGACCAGCGCCTTGTTTTCTTGCTCCACTTGCGTTGGCACGACGTAGCAACGTCTTTCTCAAGGTCCTCTTCAAGTAGGAAACCCACTCAGAACTACTTAATGCTCTATGAGGACTTCACTTTCTTCTCAATCGGCAACAGTCGGTAGCTTCAAGTGCAGGCCGTATGCCCAGTCTATTGCTGATTGTCGCTTACACCCATATTCCTTCTCATGTACATACGCCTCCCTACTACCTAGTGTTTATGCTTGTCAGATCGAACACCCTGATCCCACATCACTCCGTCTCGGCCCGGTCAAGCGGTACGACTGCATTCATCACAGCAGCTAAGACGCCTTCCCTCCATCCGCTGCTGTTGTCTTGATTGAACTCGAAGCAGGACGTGGACAGTCTGGGCATGCGGCCGTGGGACCATGAGTGCAAGGGGCCCTCGCCAATGTCTTCGACGATGACTCCTGCTCGCGCCTTGGTCTGAAATTGTTCCAGCACGTTTTTGGCGTGTTTGATGAAGAGGCGCCGACGCGCGCCTCATCGCTGCGAGCCAGCGTGGTCGATGGTCTGGGAGATTGGAGGCTAGGTCGAAGCACGAGATGCGGTAGAAGAGTGCTCGTCGTTAAAGTTGTAGATGAGGCCGACACCATGACCCACTCTTCTTCTTCTTCGTCGACTCCTGAGTCGGAGCCGTCGGAGAAGTTGTAGTCGTAGAGTGTGAATTTGGTCGGGTCGATCTTGAGAACGTTGCTGGTAGTTGCCATGCTTGCCGCTGTCGGGGCGGAGAATGCTGGTCGAAGAAGAAGAAGAAGAAGAAGAAGAAGAAGAAGAAGAAGAAGAAGAAGAAGAAGAAGAAGAAGAAGAAGAAGAAGAAGAAGAAGAAGAAGAAGCAGGAGCTACCTTACATCACCACTCATCTGCCAGTCTCGTGAAAATAACTGCTGCAGGTCAGCTTTATACCGTTGTGCTTCCGTGCTAGAACTGCGCTGCCTTGAGGCTATCAGGCAGGCTGAAGCGATATGAAAGAGCCTTGAGACCAAGTGTCATGCCTGAAGCATTGAGGACACGTTTGGTTGTTGCAGAGCAAATTCCGCGCTTCTCATGCTTCGACTCTGCCTCACCTTTACATCGACCTCGTTGACGTTGAAATAGGGACTGGCTGGTATTGCCTTGATCTGGGACAGCAAGCAAATCGCGAGCCAGGTTTCCTGATACGGGTCGTCGCATGTTACAGCATACACCGTCGGATGCAAGAGCGGCGAACCACGTAAGAGACGGGGTGCTCATCAACTTCGTCAGACCCAAGACTGTAACATAGAGGAAAGTGGTCGGCGCCCTCAAGGTTCCTGGGAGAGGCGAGACAAGTTTTGCATTTTGATTGGTCGAGCTTGTCGTTTCTCTGACGCCTTAGGACTTAGACCGGCCCATATATCGTCGGTTCTCGCCTCTTTCTACCACTTCTGCGTCTCCTTGACTGCCTGCGAGAGGCATTATAGTATCCGACGTTCGGGTCAGAACGCCTTTGCATATTTAACAGTGTTAAGAAGAACTTCGCTTGGCAATTGACTTCCCGCACTGTCCGTGACTTGCTCCTCTGACCCGCTATGCGAAATAACTTGTGCTAGAAATGTGTCAACCTCACTATGCAAGCAACGCTGTACTCCTACGCTGAACAATGTTTGCGCCACCAAGAAGCCTAGACCAGCACACCCTCCCTCATCACTTCCCAGCTTCTCTTTCCAATCCCTCGTACATCAAGGCTCAACACGTCGTGCCAGTCCGCCAATTGCATATCTTCATCGTCTTGCAAGTGCTGCACGATAGCCTCTGCCTTCTTGACGCCTAGCCCATTAAGTGCTTTTAGTTTTGATACGCTTCTGGAGTTGAGAATATCAATCAGGTACTGCGTGCGCGGTGTAGGTGCGGATGACGACTGATCTAGTTCCTGACCGTCTCTATCGACCAGTGGATCTGGTGAGTCAGCTCGTGGTGCTGCCCTTGACTTTGGCCTGTTCGGTGCTTTCTTGGAGGTCTTCTTCCGAGGCCGCGGTGATTCTTCATCCGAGTCATCAGCGTCTCGTTCGCCAGCATCGTGATATGAATCTTCGTTTTCGTCGGCTTGGTAGCTCTCATCCACATCCTCAATGGGAATTTTCCTTCTCCCCCTCGTCCTCTGGCTGTCCGAGTTTTCCTGGACAGTCTCTCTCCTTTGCTCAGCGGTATCATCTTCGAACGTTGTTTGCCTCTCCCGCTTCCTGCTCGACAACAGCTTCGCCCTCAACTTCTCAATTTTCCTCACCAACTTCTCGTTGCCAGGGAAGAAGGGCTGTGCCAACTCATACATTTTCAGAGCATTGCCGTCTTCGCCTCTCGCTTGATGCTGCTTTGCCATGAACAGATAACTCAGCCCTTCTGCTCTTTCGCCTTCTTGTCCTTCGAGTCTTTTTTCTATAGAGTCAAGGCGGGCTTGTACTTCGGCCGAAATTGCTTGCTCACGCTCCGTTTCAGCTTGCTGAGGCACAGCTGATGGCGGAGCAGCCTTGGCCTCGCGTGCCGCAAGGATTTCAGCGACCTTTTTCTCGACGAGAGAGTCGAGGCTGGCTTTTGTTATTGTTGTTGTTTCCGGGGGACCTTTGCGTAGAAAGGAATTGCTCGAGGGCGTAGGGCGAGACTGCTTTGTTGGGCGAGATGAGGCCAGAGCGTCTGCTGCACTGCGTTTGAGCGGCGAAGACTTCTGTGGGATTGCTCGTGTTGTGGCAGTTGGCTTCGATTTGTCGGCGTATACTGAAAACAGTTTTGTCGGTTTCTCCTTGTCGGTCTTCGCTTCTCGGTTTGCTAGAATGTTTGCATTTGCTGCATTGTTGAGTGGTCGAAGGGGCTGTCTAGCTATTCCACCATTCGTTGTAGCAGCTGTGGGTGGTCGAGGAGGGCCCTTGAAGATGGGCTCATTCTCGATTTCTCGTACTTCGATCTTCTTTGTCCTGTTGGCAAAGTTCAAAGAGCTAAGCGTGTCAAGATGGAAGGCCTTGGTGGGAGGCAGGTTCAGGATCATCACTGTCAGCCCGTTGTTCTGACCAAGGCTGAGGATCCTGGTCATCTTTGATTCACGGTAAGGTATTCTGCTTTGCTTCTTGCTGATTGCTTCCACACATTGCGCTAGGACGAACAGCGATTTGTTGATACTGGCACTTTCGACCATGCGTTCCTTCACATTCCCCGTCCTTCTGTTGTCCTCGGAGCCTGCTAGGTCGATCGCGCTGATGGTGCTTGACCTCGTCTCCGAGGCTGTGCTAATAGTGATCTTGACGCAAAGTATAGCATGCGATCTTGACGATTCTGCATTCAGTTTGGTGGCTCCGACACTCCGGTTGGCATTCGCCTTGTCGTATAGAACCTCAAAATCCTTCAAGTTGGAACAGACCACTTCAGACAAGCCTGCGACTATCGTCTTTCCCCCTTCAGCTTCTCGAATAGGCAGGCCAGTGGGTGTTCGCTTCTCTGGTGGCTCCAACAAATCGAACACTTTGTCCGTGTAAATCTCGTAGTAGCTCATGGTCACGTCGACAGTGGTCTCGCCATTGCTGGCCTTCTCAAGAGCCTTACTCTTTCTATAGATGTTGCTTAGCATTCGAGGGATCATGCCGCGATCAGCCAACGATTTGCCTCCCCGCATCGTGTGTGTCTTGCCACTGCCTGTGACTCCGTAGGCGAACAGGGTAACGTCGAAGCCTTGGAAGAGGTGCTTGATTGTGGGCGCGACTGGTATAGTGCGTCAGCGTCTTTGTTGACAGCCATGTCCTGTTGCTTACCTTCGGCGTCAAAGAGCTCCTGTTGATTACATGACGCAGTGTAGGCTGCGGCAAAGTTGAAGCTGTACTCCTCGCTCTGGATCTTGGGGTTTGGTATCTTGACAATTTGTGCTTTGCCATTGCTGCCCTCATGGATCGAGAGGATCTGGTCCTTTTCAGCCTCTGCTTTGAGCAGAGGTCGAATTCTAGCCACTACACGAACACTCATCGTGCTAAAATGATGCTTGGAAGCTCGAGTATAGATGCGACCAAAGTATGCAGCTCATCAATGCCCTGCAGGCTCGTCGAAGGGACTGGCTTTGTGGTGGATCCAGTAGTGGTTGCGCGGCAACGCCATACCCTTGCGCTCGAGGGTGTATTAGTAAGCCGTACTGATTGTCGAAGCAGCGAAGTGCTGTAGTGTCGCGACCATACTGACAGACGTTTATCGGGCACACGAAGCAGGCACGGTGACCGCGGCGGCAGTTAGGCTTGGTCTGCCACCTGCGCGAACGGCATCACCAAGACCTTGCACGAGGTGTATTCATTCAACCTTCTACATTATCCACGGTCGAACATTTCGACCTCAACAGCTCACCATGGCATCTCCTTCCACCAGAAACTTGAGTGAGATATACCGAGCCTACATTCGAGCTATACTGGACCATGATGTTGACGCCATGTATCGATTTGTCTCAATGCATGTGGTCCACAATGGTACACAGTTTGGCCTTGAAGGCTACAAAGAGCTGCTTCGTCGCAACATCATCGACAACGACATGCACATTGAGATCAAGCGTCTGATAGCTGACGAGAACCATGTCGCAGCCGTTCTCGTCTTCACTACGGGGCCGTCGACAAGACGTTTAGCCGGCATTGATCTCAATAGCCAGCCGTTCTCATATGTCGAGAATGTGATATATGACTTCGAGGATGGCAAAATCGCCGAGGTGCACTCGCTGTTTGATATCGACACTGTCAGGTCTCACGCCAGTGAGCTTTGATACCGCTTTCCCATCATCCCGACACCTGAATCTCGAGATCATGTTGCACGACTGCATGGTGCCGTGTACAACAGACGTGCAAGACGAGAAGCAGGGTTACGGCTTGAGCTTGCCTGACAGGGATAGGCTCCAAAGGCGCCCCGGGATGGCATAATTCGCTGGTGGCGGGCCGGAAAGCTTGCTGGAGCACCGCGCTGCCTCAGCAACGAATTTGTTGTTGCATCCGAGGGATGACGATCTTTTCGATTAAGTTACGCATGCACAATAATAGAATTCCTTCTGCGCTGGGCTCATTTTCCAGCTATCTTGGACGAGACGCCACAGTCGTGCCTTGCAACATCTGCACATCGAGTATTGTCTGTATACTTTACACTCGTTGTCGCATCATTCGACCTCTGCTGCCCAAAAGACAGTGCTGGTAGCTACCCCGAAACAGCGACGCAATCACATCTCCGAGGCCGGGTCGCGCTAGACGCCAGCAGAGCCGCTGTCGCAGGTCCGCCCATTCGTTGTTGACTCTCTCTCTGCTCGCCTTCAAAAGCCGCATAACATTCATTTGGGCATTCATACCGCTCGTGCTTCCCATACGAGCGTGGGTGTGCACATCAGCTCACATCCGAGACACGATTACATTCATCTACGCTGGTTTCGCTTTCCATAACCATCCGTCGGGAATCACCTCATCTTCCGTTGGTGTCTGGATGCATACACTCTAGATACAAAAGAGCCCTACCGAGCTTGAGCTGCACATCAACGAGAGAGCAACATCCGCTGTGCGAACAAACAACAGCATCCAGACGTCACAATGCCCACAGAAGTTGTATATCGCGAGACCCGTCGGAAATACCGCTGGCCGGAAGTACAGCTCAATCTCTGGATCTTCGTCATTCTTGCGGCAGCATCGACTGTGCTGGGCATATTCGCATGGTTTATGGTCGTACAACAGCAGTTGGGGATCGGGATACCATGGTATGTAGAAATATTCTGTCTTGCAAGGACCGGAGCAGCTCATGTCTTGCAGGCTCTTCCCATTCGGCGTTGTCACAGCCGGCTTGACGCTTATATTCCTCCTGATAATTCTCATCCTCGCCGCACGACGATTGCTGATACCCGGCGTCATTCTCCTCGGCTCCTTCATCTTGTTCGTGCTTTGGCTCACCACACTCATTGAAACAGCCATACAACTGTTCGGGCCTTCTGGGAATGTAAACGCGAATTGCAATACCTATGTTCAGGGACAAGAATACCGTGGCATTTCGATAGAAACTTTGGCCTGGTTGACACAAAGCAATATTTGCTCATGTTGGAAAGCTGTCTTTGCTTGGGCTTTGATCGCGACGAGTACGTTTCCCCATGTCTCCTCCCCCTAACGCTTCTGCACCCCGAGGATCAGCTGACAAGAACAAACAGTACTATTCTTATGGATGATGGTGTTGGCTTGGCAAGTGCAGAATGACGACGATGAATGAACGGTTTAATACTGGTTTAGTTTAGCAATTGAGAATACAAGGACTTTTCAAAGCAACGATCATACCACGGAAATGAAGGACATGCAACATAGTAGCAAGAATATAAAACCAAGAAACTGAAATCACCCCTGCACAATTCGGTGCAACGGCAGAAACCAAATGGCCTGTGCGACCGCCGGAGATACAGAGGCCGAGGCGACTATTGACTAAAACAGAAAGAGCTGGGTAGACATTTTGACAGATTTATGCGAGGCGCGAGGCAGCAGCCACTGAGGGAAACATCCCGCTTCTGACCCAAGGATATCTGGTGCCCTTGGTCGGCGCAACTTTCAAGGCTGCGTACACTTTGTCTTCCTCGCATGAACTGCCATACACAGATTCGGCATATTCCAACATTGCGCGATCATAGCTTGCTCTTGATACCCGCCTGTTTAGCAGTGTACGCTGCTATCAGGTCCATGAGGGCTGGACTCAAGCAATCGTATGGCTCGAGACCAACTTTCTTGAATTTGCTCCTAACGTCCCCCATCTTCTCTGGATCGAAGCCCTGCTCGATGATACTGCTCACAAACGCAGCGAACTGCGGCTCTTGCCAGCCTGGCTCATCACTCAATTCCGCATGCACAAAGTCAAGCCCCTTGAATGGATGATCCGCCTCGATGCGGCCATACATGTGAACGCCGCACTCCTTGCAAGCATAGCGCTGGATAGCGGCCGTGTTGTCGACAATCTTAAGCTTCGAAGCATTGGAGGTGACGGAAAGCGAGTCTCGAGGTACGACACCGACGATGCTGAAGAGGGCGCCAGATGGTTTCCAGCATTTAGAGCAGCCACATGCGTGATTGTGGGCGACGTTCGAGGAGAGCTTAACCTCGACGGGCGAGCTTGAGCAACGGCAATGCAACTTTCCACCGGCGAAATCGGACTTGCCCTTGGTCAGGCCATTATCGATGAGGGGATGAAGAGATGGCATGTTGGTCAAACAATGTTTTGTAGCGGGATGAATGTACAGCGAATAGATTATGTGCGTTGACTAGTGCTTGCTGTCAGATTGACCTCGACACACGAGGATTTTCCTTAGGTCCAGCGGCTGCGTCTTATAACTGTGTGTTTTTGATCGGCATCAACCTTACCCCGCTCGCCAATTGCGGATACAGTACCTGAGGGGGTTGAACATCCTTTTAGACGCTTGCGGTCTCAAAGACGTGGTTTGTGATAAGAAGTGCCAGATTCGTCCCAATGCAGCTGGTCCGATGCGAGGTTACGGCCTGTGGCTCTTTGTCCATCTTGGTACTGCTCTGATGCTAAGGACGAATGCCGACAGCGCCAACATCCATGCTGGCGGAGAACTTGTCTCGCGGATGGGAAGAGCTTTATAGTTACGTGCCCGTGCCTGATTTGAAGTCAGTGCCGCCAGTGGCGATCCTCGAAGCACTGGCATGAAGCTATCCCGTGACGAAAACAAGCCTAACGAGCCAGGTCACCATTACGATAGTAGGCCGTGCTTTAGTACGATACATATACGAGGAGTACATAGGCTACTGTAGTAGCTAAGCCAGATGTTACTAAAGAGCAGGCGTTTGTAGTAAAGCGTACGACACCAGTCCTTTGGGTTTGATGAACAAGAGGGCGCATTGCCCACAACCACGATCAGCTGGAGGTTACCTTCCAAAGTTCGGATTTGGCAGTGCGAGATAGACACGTGCAGAAACCATGTCCCGTGTCACCTGAGCACCGAAGCATCGACCGTAGCAATGAATATTCAAAACGAGGATCGATGCATCGGCATAAATTGACATCCCCTGGCCTATCACTTATCAATGTGTCAACCACATTTACGAGCAAAGCAACGATCCCACGTTCCATTCTACCGTAGAGTTGACAGCAATGACAAGGATGTCAGGCTGAAAAAGTGTCAGAAGACCTCGGGATATGAGACGCCGTGCGATTGTGTCAGAGGGGCTGTTCCGAATTGCGAAGATCATGCTTAGAGGTGCATACAAGCCTTCTGCTGCTAAAGCCAGAAGTGCCGATGAACCGTGTCCAGTGCACAGAGGATAACGGAAATACGAGATCTTGGTACTTGTAAGCAGGCCCCACGGCTAGTCAGATTGGCTCTGAACAGTGCATCCAGGCACCATGGTACCTGAATCCGTGTCCGGACTGTAGAATGACGTGGACTATAATTTGGCGAAAGAACGACGAGGGTACGACGACGCACGCTGGCGTGTCTTTTGTAGTTCGAAGAAGCTTCCTCATGAGCTTACAAAAGTCACCAAATCACGAGCAGCAAGTACAAAGCTAAAAGATGCATAAGCGCGTCAGAAACAATGCACAGTCAGCTTTGCTTTGTGTGAGCACTGTCAACACTCGAGAGGCTGCTGGTCGAGCCGAAGCCACCGCGGATGACAGACACTCCAACCACAAGTCGAGAAGCAGACTAAAGTTTCTTGCGAGGCCCTTGAACCAGATAGAAAGCATATCTGGTGGCACAGGCGTCTTTGCATTAATGCCCAGGAGCAGAAGACGAACGAAGCCAGAGTGCTCGTCACAGCAGAGCGAGCTGCATATCAACAGGCACGATTTGGCCTATCCCACGCCTGTGATATGCTTGGCCACTCTACGCCCTGACAGCGAGGAGTCAGATATCCACCTGGACATGCAGCAATGCCACCCTGGTGGGTTACTGGCGAAACTCTGCAGGCGTATTGGCGTCAACCATGCCCCGCCCAAAGTGTAAGAACCGCCCTCCCAAGCATGCGCTTGCAGCGTACAGGAACGAATATTCCATTCTGTCTCGCCTGTTTCGAACACAACACAACTCCTCATGCAACTCGAAGCGCAGATCATGCAAGGACAGGCCGCGCTCGCGCAGACCTTTTTCTTATTGTAGCACGCTGGTAGCCACTGTAGCTTAACCCCATCCCGAACGCGCCTCCACCCGATCTGCTTCGTGGAAGCACTTTTGGTCCAGCGCATACACCATTGGATTGAAAGGCACATGCTCCAACCAGCACCATCGTTGCAACTGTTGTGTCGCCCTTGCCCGGCCGGCTGTCAAGACCGTCATCACTCTACCATCCGTGACGTTCCTGCCCTTTATCATCTCGTCGTTGCTGACCTACCGGGACGTGTCGACAATAGTGTTCGTACGCTGAAGTTTGTGCTGTCTGTCAGCCACACACTGGCGCCCTTAGCTCCGCTTTCTTTCCGCTGCTGTCACGCCGATCAGCCGCGCCTCCATCATTCCCAGCCCACTGTATCATAGACTCACTGGCTAGGCATACTTGAGCCTTCTTCGTCTGTCCGCGGATGACCTTTGTCGTTTCGCCCCATTGCCTGAGTCTAACGTTCCGCTGAGGCCACTCGAACACGTTCTCGGCCACTGCAGCAGCAACATGCACTGGACTATAGCCTAACCATCTCGAGTCTTATCAGCCACCTCTCGAGTGCCGTTGAGCACGTCGACCTTCCGACCCGACGAGGAGTACACGGACCTCGAACACTCACCCATCGACCATATTGCAGGCAGGGCACTGGTCACCAAGCTTTGATGGAAGCAGGACTTTGCCTTCTCGACCCGGCCTCAACGTCGAGCGTCTGACACAACGCGTCCACGCCAGTCAACATGGCAGCCATATCAGCACTGATGATCAACGATGGCGATTCCTCGCACGACAAGCCGAACGGCGGTCAGAATTCTACAACGCCAAAACCGTCAGTCCGAGTGCGGTCGCCGAACCCGTTGACTATCGCCACATACGCCGATCCCGCACCTTCAGGCGCGGTGCAAGAGCCAGTGGGAGGCCAGGATACTTCTACCCAGTCGGTGCAGAAGCCGGACCACAAACGCTCGAATTCAGACGCGATGGAGATCAACGATAGCTCCGACGAAAAGGACGGCTCAGATGTCGATGAAGACCAGGACGAGGAGGGCTCGGCTTCACGCAAGAAGAAAGGCCAGAGGTTCTTTTGTACAGGCTACCCACCCTGCAACCTCAGTTTCACAAGAAGTGAGCATCTTGCGCGCCACATTCGCAAGCATACCGGCGAACGGCCCTTCCAGTGTCATTGCAACAGGCGCTTCTCAAGGCTCGACAACCTACGTCAGCACGCCCAGACCGTGCATGTCAATGAGGAGATACCGACCGACTCGCTTGCTGCCACCGGTACTCGTTACCAGCGTCAGATTAGGACCGACAGAGTCCGTCCCGCACCAAGGCCACGAACGAGTACCATGTCCAGTGCGAGTGGCCACAGTCGAGGTCACAGCAGGAACTTGTCCACCTCTAGCGTTGGCTCAAATTCGTCTGTGTATAGCAACGCTGCTGATGTGAGACGACGTCCGCCTCCTCTGCTCATGGCTGGCGACAATCGACCGACAACCCCTCCAACCTATTCTCATTACGCTGCAAACTCTCCAGCTGATCTTACAACACCGACCTCGTCCACCTTCCCCGCCACTCCAGGAAGCCCGAGTTTTGCCTCAGTACTCCACTCGCCAACATCAGTATCGTCTCGACCGTCTGGAGAGATGCGAACTCCTGCCCGCAGGCTGTCGGTGCCGGCAAGCTATAACATGCAGTTCCAGTATGCCAGTCCATACGGTCCTGCATATGGACCAGGCCCTACGGTCCCGAGTACTGGCTCTTCGAGCATCGTCACGAGCCCTACTTCGTCCGCTTTCCCACAGAATTCAATGCAGACATCTGCTACTGACGACTGGCGAAGACGAACCTGGCATCCCTCCACATACTCTAACTTGAACATGAGTTACAACAGGCCCGCAACGAGTGGTCTTACCTACTCGCAAACCCCGGATGCACCACAACCAGCATATGCGCAAAACGCAATGTCTGCTGCTGGACAAGCACCTCGGCTACCAGGAATTGAGAGCTTCGATCATGTTCAACACAGACCTACCACCCCTCCAAGGGGCAATCTGACACCGAACACCACGACCACGTTCCCGCCTCAACCCTTGCTCGCTGCTCCTGATATGGATGGGCCGAGAAGAGGCCACGCAACCCACATGTCCTGGGATGGATCTCGACGCAGTCAGTATCCCGAGATTGATGATAACGGCCGACCGACGACAAGCTGGGGCCAGCAAACAATGGCACAAATTGACCAATTGCGAGAAGCACAAGCCCGTCATCAGGCGAGTGGGATACCTGTAATGGGCCCACCTTCTCAGGGCCTAAGTGCTCCTCAACATATGGCCAAGGAAGCTTTGCAGCTTGAGTCGGCTTCGAAACGCGTCAAGCGCTCGGGCCACTACAGCGGACCTGGACCAACTTATCGTACCTCGCCTGACTCAAGCAGCAGCGACGGCATACCTACACCTGGCATTTCCACGGCAGAGATCCATCCAGCCATTATGGGCAGCCAAGGCTACATTGAACCACAGCTACTGGCAGGGGACACTCAGCATATAGTGAGTCGAGACAAGCGAATGGGCGGCACACATAGCTAATGTTGCTTGTAGCCTTGCCTACAGCCGCCTATGACTGCTAGTCCGCCATATCGCGGACATTACGCTCCACAATATCGGACAATACCACCTCCGGAGCGCGAAAGAAGGTCAAGTGACCTCGATCGACTGGATGCACTTGTGGCTGTTGCCACTGGCGAAAGGACAAGATAGCGCCCCGTCCCCGTCTAATGGCTTTGATGACAGAGTCATTGTCACGACCGTTCACGAGTAATTAACGACATTACGATCATTTTCTTACGACACCACTTTCAGAATTGGGTGGCTACCAGCAATTAGCGTTGAATGATTTGGAGAGATGCAGACTCGAGATACCCTCTGATTTTGCTGCTACAGTATGGAGTTCAGGATTTGGAGGACAAACGCCTAACACTTGGTGCACTGATTGATCAGAGCATTTTCCGGCTGGTGGTATTTGGAACCCCGTTTGCAGCCTGTCTATCGTTAATGAGGGATATACATGATCACGCAGTTGGTTGGTTTGGGATTGAGTTCGTGGTATATGGTTCACTCAATCTTTTGTTTCGAGGTTGCACAGATAATATTGTGGCTTCGGTGTAATGCATTACATACAATCGCTTCTGAATGGCAATAAAACTGTCTCCTCCAACGAGCACTGCTCGTGTTCCACGGTCTTCAGAGTTCTCCTTTTACAGCACATCCACAAGTACTGATGCTCTAACATTTTACTAGGCAGCCTCACAGCCATCTCAACGCCATACCTGTCAGGCCAAGGGCCACGATTGGAATTACGTGTTGTTGCCCTCTGCTCTTACTCACACCGGTAGACGGAGTGCCCGTCCGTAGCACCAACAATGGTCCCATACATGAACATGATGCCGACGACACTTCGGCGGGAGTTGTACCCACAGTGCAGCACTATCATCCCTATGTCTGCGTGCGACCGTGCGCAAGAAGGATCCACGAGTTCAATAAGAATCGCAGAGAAGCACCTTTACTGCTCTGTTGGTTCTTCTGGTTCTTGTTACTGCCAAAGTGTCGGCGTGGGGCGCTGCCACTCGACAGAGCGGTACTCGAAGACCTTCTAGGATCTATGTCCCACAGGAAATGCTTGATAGACCTTTCACTGCCTCAGTACCGATACTGCCAGAAGTGTTGCCGGAGGCAGCCCGTATCGACGGGTTTCAACCCTTGAGCCAGAGCCTAATAAGTAGATCAGTGCTGGTATGTATGGCACGTTGGCTTGATGGAGAAAGTCTTTTTGGTAAGGGGGGACGCAGGCTGCGTGACGTTGATCGAGGCCCACGTCAGGTCGCTGGCCGGGCGAGCAATTCTTGGCTGAACATTACTCGATTGAAGACACGCTCTTCAAAGTCCGACCTTCGAGACCAGGCCTACGAGTGCTAGGCCGCTTGACAAAGATAGACGTCGTCCTCAGGGGCGAGTGGGAAAGGGAGGCCGCATGGAAAGCGCATAATTTGCTTTGCGAATACAATGAGGCATTTGCCGAGGGCCACGCTGGTCCCAGACTGGGATTACTTTCTCGATATGACTGCAGAAAAGGTTGTCGAGCAATGTCAGGCGTCTTCCAGAACGCTGAGGCGACGTGCATTCGCCGTCGGAGTCCAGATCGACAGAGAAGAACAATGAATTGATATCACAACCAGCGGCTTCTGTTCGATGGCGCATGAGCTACCTTCACCACCAGAGAGCGGTTACGATGCGTTTGCTGCGAAGGGGTATTTCAAAAGTAACGGGAATAGTGGTATGCTACTACGCCTTGTGGTCTGGCACGTCGGGACATGATGACCAACGCCTTGACGGCAAAGGGGATCACATCTCTGATGAAGCCCCTGGTACCAACATCTAAAAGCCCGCCCGCGAAGGCGATTGGCGAGAGGTCTTGACGGGTTTGGAAGGCTGAGACGGCGCAGCTTCTACAAATCTCCGAATGCTGTGTTACATATGCAGGTACCCTCCCAGGTTGACGCGTTTTGAGCTCATGACTCGGCATTTGGATACTGGCACTGTCAAGGATAGACAAGTCCCGACGTCCCACACTCAACAAACAACCAGCAGCTGTTGCAGCATTGAGAGAGGTCTACCTAACATATTGCACAGCATCGACTTCAGAGTCGGGACGAAGTGATGACAGATCTACAGTGAACATCAATAGACACGCATGCATGGCTGTGATCACGGGTCAGCGCGTCAGCACGTGGTAAGTAGCCGTATCTCGAGATTGAAATTCTGTTTTATGTTGAGACCTCCAGGAAAACTGCGATGGAGCGAGTGTTTTGGAATTCAAGATGAGACAGTTACATTTGGCCTGTTCTATGAACACAAGTTCCGTTTGCTGCTCTCGGGGGTGTTGGGTAGCTTCAGAATCGAGGAAGTGATATATCTGGTTGTGCGGCTGCCGTCTGCTGTTTTCATCCTTCACTGCGTAGTCACGAGGGACTTCCACTCCACCTTCACTATTGGCAAGTGCAGAAGTCGAAAGCAGGAACCTACCCTCCGACCTGACCAGAATACTTGCCCTGCGAAATACCGAGTTGGCTACCGAGTGCCTTCCTTCCTCGACAACACCACCTCAAGTGTTTCCCTCTTTCGACCAACATCTCACCACAGTCTTTCTTTTACCATACACACATTCGCTCACTCTCATTCACCATGCTTTCTCTAAAGCTGCTTCTCGCAGCTGGGGTCCCTCTCAATGCTGCAGTCATCACTTCAGGCATCGCAGCACAACCTTCAAGGTGAGCCGACTAGGTATGCAAGAGAATTACCATGCTAATACTGGAGATAGCCAACCAGTCTGTGACTGCACTGCCACTGTGACCGTCACCGTCGCCCTGCCAGCTGTTACCGTCGTTGCCGGCAATCCAAGCTCCATTGCTAGCTCGTTCTCATATGCCGCTGGCATTGACTCGATCGTCTATCAAAATTCCAAGGAAGATCGACCAACAGGCAATCCACCTGAGACAACATCTATACCATTCACTCACACAGCCAATGGTCCAGCAATCATAGCAACCGACGATCCAAATGACAACACGGACCTCTATCACTTTGCTGGCACCACAACAGGACCTGTCGCCACCACAACCATCTGGTTTCCACCAGCAGACCCAGTGGCCACCGGATCGGAGAGAGCTGGCGAGACAGCAGCAGCGTCCACAAGTACGGACTATGCCAGTCTCGACTACGACCACGACGGCACCGTGACCATCACCACATACTTGTCGACTACCACAGTGCCCTATGTGCCATCCACAACCTCGGCACCGTCGAACCTGTCAATTACAGCACGAGACCTGCAGCAGAGACAGACGTGCTCAATGATATATGCTCGGATCAGTGGCGAGTGGGCTTCATGGTGCAACAACTGGGATGGCTCGACTGTCGTGTCATACTCGACCTATGAGACAACAACACTCATCACAGATGTGTATGGTGCGCCTCCGGTCCCAGAGAGTGTATGGAACCCTGCACACACTACAGACAGTGATGATGTGGTGACCATACAGACAAGCCCTCCTGAGGAGCCGACTTCGCCCCCGCAATCATCTACTGCGTCTGGTGTTACAAGCATTGTCGTCACTACGTCCATAGTCGTGACATACCCCCTTACAACCATTACTGAGACGTACCCAGCTTCATCTCCGACAAGCACTCAGGGATGTGGTCAAACTGGCCAATTTGTGATCAGTTTCGATGATTTGCCGACATATTCTACCAACAATCCCAATGATACTGCAGTGCCCCCAATATTCGCACCATATGACCATTTCTACTGGTCGCCAGGGTACGGATATGGCTCGCCACCAAAGACCCCCTACACGTCTCAGCTGAACAGAACCAACCAGATAGCAATCTACGACCCTGCAGACGAAATGGCAACGGTGGGCACCGTGGAGGAAGGTCGACAGCTCCCTGGATCGTTCGGTGCCGGTCCCCGATTCTGGAACAGTATTTACTGGTTCGATGCAAAATCCACATATGTTGGTTGCAATGACACCACCACGCCATGTGATATCTTCGTCACTGGTTATCGATGGTATCCAGATGGTTCATCCGACGCTAGCAAGGCTGAAGGTCATGAAGTACTCGCCTTCACGGAGCAACACACCATTCCACCCCCAACTTGTGGGGATTTGTCATGCAATATGACCCAGATCTCCTTTGATGCGGCTAAGTTCAGTGGACTTTCCACCATCAATTTTCTGGCAGACCAAGGAGGGGCCAATGCTGGCTTCTATCTCGATTCCTTCGCAGCAACTTGGACAAACAGCACCTGTGAGGCTGGACTCGAGCGGGTGTCGTCTCGAAAGTGAAAAGAGAGGTTCGGCGTCTCGGAGACAAGCATTTCTTCAACAGATGGATTTGAAAGTATTGGGGTGATCCTCAATGGCACATAAGCATGAATCAGCATAGTCGAGCTGTATAATGTATGCACGATCAGTCGTTCTCTCAGTCGCTCTCCTTCTTTTTCCTCTTCTCCGAAACATCCCAGTTATGCACCCTCGCCGTCGCAACCTCCAACGTCGTAGTCTGCACTCGAATGAACTCTAGGTCCTCTTCTGCGGCCTTTAGACTCTCCTTCGCCTTGTCGAATTTCTCCTTGAGCATACTCTCCGCCTCGTCAAGCGGATACGCGACCATCACGTTCGCCCCAAGCCAGAGATAGACAGAATCCAGTTCCTGAGTGTTCACCGTCGCATGTGCATACAGCGTATCTTGCAACGCATACGTCGTCTCAATAACGCCACTCTCGTCTAAGCCGTCCCCGTCTTGCTCGCCCTCACCCTTCCGCATCCTCAAAAATCTCACCGTATCGAGACTCTTGCGCATCTCGGGCAGTTTCTCGCGGAGCCCGGCGGCGCGGCGCTCGACGTTCTGCGACATGAACTGGTATTTGGAGATCATCTCTTGGAAGCGCGTGAGGGTCGATTCGACTTCGGTGGGGGATTTGACGTAGTCTGTGACGGAGGGGAGGAAGGGGAAGGACGGGATGCCGCGGGGGTTGGTGGGGGGGTTGGGGGTTGTCATTGTTGTCATTGTTGTTGTTGTTGTTCGACGGGAGAGATGTTGTGCGGTTTGGGGGTCGGGGGTAGAAGTTGGGCTTTTCTCGCGGTGCGAGGAGTCTTGTTGTGGCTGTGGGGTTCACAGGTGTTGCGCTGGGGGGGGGTTTGTTGATAGTGGTCTTGAGCGGAGAACTCTGGCTTGCTTCCGTGCACCGCAGAGCGTAGAGTTGTTTTTGATGGTGGGTTTTGGACGGTTTTCGTCCTGAATGCTACGGCGTGGTAGTGGAATAGTTGCTATTGTCTTCGCTTACGGAGCAGTTCTATCCTACAGCGCACGTCACTGTCGTACGCTGCACCACTACAGTCGGTTTGTCGTGTTTGCTACGTTGTTCGAACATCAGGCCGCCATCGCTGTTCTTGCCTTGACGTCTGGTTATTCAGGCATGAATACTGCACGTGATAGTGAACCGGACTCCGCAGCAGCACAAAGGGAACGCGGTACTTTTCAGCTGTCAGGTTGCCCCTGCGTCATGCAGCTCTAACGTCTGACATGCAGGAACGAATTTCTCTTCTCTGCGCCGCGTGAAAGGTTCTTGCAACGTTGTCCCTGCAATAGACTAGTGTCCAAGGATGTCGACGCATTAGCATATCCAGAAGCCAGCATGGTAGTTCCCACAGATGTAAACACGACGCGTCTCGGACGCGTTTGTTTAGGTCTGACCCCGTCCTGGTGTGATGGGTTCGGAAAATGCTACCGGTGTCGTAATTTAAGGTGCGAGCATGGTGATGCGTTGGCTAGCAAGATTCTTCAATAATAATGGGACCGCACGTGAACTTACCGCAGATTTGGGTTGTGCGCGGGACGCTCTATGAGCATTGAGTTTCCGCACCCGTGGCTGCTGTGAAAGCTTGCGGTGCCGGTGGTCTGAGGCTACGAGCGCTGGACCCGTTTTGGCCAAGGATCTAGCGCGAACAGCAACAAACGCTCCTTCAGGAAAAGGTAGTGGAAGCAGGAAAGGGAAGCATGACGAGCCGAGTTTGGAGGTCTGCTGAGATTGACAGGGAAGCAACGGCTGAAAAGTTGGCGGGGTTGAAACACCTTGGCGAAAGGAAGAGGCGGGAAGGAATCATGAAGGTTTTGCTGTTGACGTGAATACAGTCAATTTTCGTGGCACGAGTAATCGCGTCCGAGGCCTGCCTCAACTTCATGCCCCAGAGCCCAGACTCGTCTAGAGGCCGTAAAGTACATTCCAAGCTCCCGTACCACCGTCTCGCCGCCCCAAGTGTGTTGATGGTATGCGAGATGCTCCAAACTAGCATTTAGCAATTCTTCCCATCGTATCTAAACCCCTTTGTGCCCGTGAGAGCGTTCGAGTCTTATGTAGTAATAACATAACATACACTCTCGAAGAAAAAACCAAGAAAATCCAAACACCATCCATGATCATCAATAGTCGTGATAGTACATCCCAGTCATTACCAAAACCCCCAAATCGTGAAGCCGTGGTATACCGCTCTGACACCGAACATCATAATGTATTAACATAGGAGATCTATTGTGCGTGCTGCTGTTGCGCTTCCCATGCTTCTCTCTGTCGTCTCATTGCTTCTGGATCGAAGTCGGGCATGTCTTCAGTGCGCCCGTACGAGCCATTTCGGCTGGCAGGGCGTGAGGCGCTGCTGGATCGGTTTCTGCTGACTGATCGCATGTTCTTCAAGCTACGCTTGAGACGGAGCCCCCGGCTTGGTGTCGCAGGTGGTGAATCAACCTCGGTCGCGGGGACTTCTTCGAAGCTTGTGTTGACAATCTGGCGAGGTTTCAAGTCGGTGCGGCTGCCAATCTTGCGCAATTCCCGTGCAATTCGTTCTAGAGCCGATCCAGCTGGCTTGAGCGTGACAGTCTCTTCGTCTTCTATAGCCGCAGACGAACTCTTGTCAGAATACTTTCTGCTGTGGTTGCTGAGGCTGCTGCTCGTGCTTGGACGTGTCAAGTGGCTCTGAGACGAGCTTCGCTTCGACGTATAGCCACTGGCAGAGCCGAACGATATGCCGGAGTCAACCTTGCGCTTCTGTTCTCCGGCGATCTCCTCGTGGTTGAAGGTAGCGCTTTTTGGAGAGATTGATCGACCAGTAGTCTCGAGGCATTCGTCGATGATCGAGTTGGTCATTCGAAGGTAGTTGTCGAGGTCCTCGCGTACCTTTGGCCAGCCAGTCTCTTCGCCTGCTCGTGCGTGCTGTGACATGACGTTCTTGAGCACTACAGCACCGCTCTTCTCGACAGCCGTGACGTAGCGGAAGAAGTGCTTTCTCTGTTCAGCCACAATCTGTTGGGTCAGCTGCCTCGTCGGTGGCACGAACTGTGAGCTATTGAGCATGGGTGGATATAAGGTGTTGAGCATAGCCAAGCAGTTCTGCTTGTTGAAAGGTTTCAAGGACATTTCGTTGACAAGTGCCCACCTCCTCAAGCCAAGATAGACATGGGTGTATAGGTAGTCAAGCTTTCGCTCTTTCTCCTCCATAGCCTCTATCCAGCGGTATGCGTTGGGGTAGTGCCGAGCGATCTTCTCACGGTTGTTCTCTACATCGGCTCGCTCGACGCCAAGATGGGTCAGAGCGGCCAGAATTTCGTTCCTCCGTCTCATCTCGAGGTCCTTCAGGTAGTCCAAAGCCGTCAGTGCTTGTGGGAAATCGACTTGAGCAAGATCGGTAGAGAAGCATCGTCGGACGAAGCTCGTGATAAAACTCGGGGGTAAGGATTGAGGTTGAGCTGGCTGTTGGGTCATGTGGGACATCAGATTTGCACGTAACTGCGCAGCAGCGGTCGCTGTACTCATGTTGCTGGGATGCTGACCGTTGATGCACGGAAAGGCATTGCCAACCACGTTTTTAGGCGCGGGCCCTTGCTGAATGTGAGAGGCCGAGTTCAGGGTGTACATGGTCCTCAGAGGGATCTCGTAGGTGCCTGGGTATAGGAGAATGTGATCCAACAGCCAAGTAAAGCCTGCACCCTCCACCGGCGAGGTCGGTTGTATCTCCTGCACCGCCATGTCTTCCTTCCTGCTCGAGTCACAAGCCTTCCCCTGCTCGTCCTTTCGCCAACTAAAGTACCACCGAAGAGGTAGTGGTTGTTTGTTGCAATTCTGCCTCGACGGTCACTGTGAATAACGAGGTTGGAAGAATCCTCGTGTAATGCCCGTTGCTGCCACGAGCCGGCGGGAGAGAGTGTCGGTTAGCCGTTCTTTGGTCGAGGAGGGAATGTGATGTATGGCCCTGGGGCAAGAGTGGGTTGTCTGGACGGGAATCAGAGTTTCGAGCAAACGAAGCCTGGATTCGTCAAATGTGGTTTAAAGTTGGGGTTGCGTCTTGCAGACTGTGCAAGCCGGATGCTGGAGTCAAAGTATGGCATGCAGGTACTCGAAGTCGGAATGATTGTGAAAGATTAAATCTTGCGGTGGTAACGACTGTTCTCGCCTGTTCTCGACTCGGTGATGTACTCGTGGGAAGGGAAGCAACAAGCCTGACGAAGGGATGGCTTGCTCCTCTAGTAGGGGCTAGACGGTAGGAGTGGGAGAGCAAACTTGAGAAAATGGCTGATAACGAGTCGGAGTCTCTGGTAAGCCACCTTGCACTAGTATGCGTACAGGCTTCGAGGCAGTACTGGTTAGTTAGCATATGTCGGCGAGGTCGGGTCTGGGGAGAGTCAATCGGCAATGCAGGGATGACGAAAGTCTCCCTCTGTTGTGCTGTGTGGAGTCACGGCTTCAGAAAGTTGATCCACACACTGGCACGCGTTAACTTACAACTTGTTTTGCAAATTTCTGCGAGAACGGTGCCACATACAAGAACATTCCCGTAAAAGCATCTACTTGTAACTTTTCCGTGCGACCTCTCGACCCTCTCACATGTTGGTTTGCAGCACCGTTGAGGAGAGAACGGCATGCTACGGACTATGCTCTCTCCACCATCGAGTGAAAGGATGATCTTTCGCCTGTCTAGGGCGGACTTCGATCGTCGAGCGAGGGCGAAGCGTTCAGGCTAAATTCCTGTGTAACGTGAGGGCACAGAGCTCCTCTGCTGTGTGCTCTAAATTGTGACTGCTTGCAGTAGCTTGGTGCTGCATACAGCATCAGACATGGTTGTCTGCACTTTTACGTAGAAAGTGTTCACGCTTCTCCCGCCGCTATGTGCCTTCAGTGAGCATGAAGACAAGACGATGCCTGGAGCTTGCATCACGTCCCATCAAAGCCTTTCTTGTCAGCTTTTGCGTTCAACTAGAGCGAAGATATCGATGTTTAAAGACAAGTTTTTAAGGTACACTTTTGCCGGTCCCAGGAACCAGGGCTGGTGCGCTCATGGCTTGAGTGGATATCTTCTATCTGCTCATGCTAAGAGGGCTCCCCTGCGCCTAATTCTCCAAGCGTGTCTCCACTGCATCGGAATCCGTGCTGGTGGCCCCTTCACGCAAAGTATATCAGCAGCTTGTCGACGAGCTATCACGCATCCGTGACCGTCAAGGCGCTATTAGATGATCTCGACAAAGCGAGGCGACAAGTCAGGATATCTCCGAAGAAAAGTTACCAGCGTCCTGGTTCCCCGAGTCCAAGCTCTGCTGGTCGGAGTAAACTTTGTGAATGCGGTACTGAGTGGCTCGAAAATATTCCGATGGACCGCGAAAGTGCCGTATCATTGTCGCTGGCTGAGCCTCGCAGGAAGTGCTTGGAGAAGACAACATTCTGTCTTTCACCTTACAGATCTAATTCGAGCCAGGCTTCGGCCATGCTCGGACCTACGGTAAAGGCCGTGCTTGGGATATCCCAGATTAAGTCGGATACGTGACTGTACAGGGGTAGCCGGCATCAAACCTTGTCACTGAGGCCACCACCCAATGCCGCTTAGCCTGCGCTCTTTCGGGCTGTTCGGTGATTAGTACTGGTCTAGCATTACCTATTCTTCAGCTAGCCCTTCAGCATAAGGCCAACGGCCCACGCAGGGATATGAACGGATCGTGCTTGAAAGAATGCTAGTAGAAGCTATCGACGAAGCGTGCGCGGATTCCTGAAGCAAAGTTGTAAATCATGGCTTTGGGTGAAAAGGCCGCCTCGACCATAAGCGGCCTTTATCAACCCCTGATCATTATCGTTTAGTATTTACTCAATAGTGGCCATTTGTATGGCTGCGCCGCTTCTTCTCAATGCGAAGCATCATAGTCTCTAGTGCAACGACATCTAACTTCTGCCACTCCCACTGTCACGTCGTAGTGGAAATTAGTGGTGTGAGACGTACTCACATCTCCGCGTAGCAATAAACGTTGAGCACGTGAAGTTTAATTGACACGTTAACGTCCGACACCCGCACCTTAACCTAGCATTGGGCACCTGTGGCGTCACTGGGTTCGGCGAGACTTTTGACTGCTCAACGTCAAGATCTGAATGCCGGATTGGCCCATCTGTTCCGGTGGCACAGATCTCGAGCTTGGCATTTGCCAGCAGTGACAGCAACAACCCAGTAGAAGAAGCGGATATTGAGCAAAAGCCTAAGACCGAACAAGGACTTCTTGGTTATAATTAGCCTTCCCTGGCATCTCGCCGCCCTGTGGCTTGCAAACATGTTCGTGCATCCTTTTCATACAGGCAAATGCTCAACAAAACCAGCCTCGCACGAACGCGTGCCCCGGTTGGTTCATTGCGCGGCCTTGCTGTGGCATATTCAAAGCCGCGGCAGGGATAGGGTCGGATCGCCTAAGTCGGCCATGGGTCACATCGATCTCTGCATCTGTCACTGGCGCTTTGGTCCCGCCACAACCTATGCCAAGTGGTCTGGTTGCAAATTGGCCCGCTGCAGATCTCGGCAAAAGTGGTTCGAATGGTTCTGTCGATCAAGTGCAGATCGACCCCTCCGTGCCGCCTGCCCAGAGAACTGATTCCTCTTGAGATGTGTGCCGTTCGCCTTGTATGGGAACAGGGAGCATCATGGATACTCGCTCATGTCTCACGAGCACACCTTTGGCTCGGTTGACCCGCTATCATCTGAATCACTCAAGGCCCATTCACCAAGAAAGCCTTCCTCCTTTACGGGACCAACGAGATCGACCTTGTTTTTCTCAGCCCATTCCAAAACTCGCGAACGCTTGATAAGCATCATTGTGGGCATAGTCTCGTCGGCAGGTTCCAATACCTGCTGATCATCGGACTTCTTCTTCCGCTTTGACGGCACACCTTCACAAAGTCCCATCTCGTTCAGCGCCGCTATCACATCCTCGGGAAGCATCCCGGTCCTGTCACCAATCTCTCTGATGGTCAAGTCCTCTTTGGCAAAGGTTGCACGTCTTTTGGAGGCCTTGCCAAATACCCTCTGACCTTCAGCATCAGTAGTTTGGCCCATGAAGAATCGGGCGATCCGTTCCGACCAGAACCTTAGATAACTTTTGCGGCCCAATGTGCTCAATGGTTTCTCTGGCCCACCAATGACACTATCCTCCCACTCCCAGCCACTGAGCTTGTATGAGACAGCCATTAATAGCTGGCCCAGATTGCGATGTTGATAAGGAGGAAACACAAGAATGCATGCAAGGTTGTTTGCATCCCATGACAGGTTTTCCTTTGAGAAGAATCCCATCACCTGTGTCCTCAGTTCAAGGTCTCGATCTGTACCCGACAAGGCTCCTCGTCTGCCACGATTCTTTGCTGCACTGGGTGTCAAAGGTTCATTCACAGGCGAGTACGTAAGGACGAAATAATGGAAGCCAGCCGTATCGAAGAAGACACTCTTTTGCTCCAGGAAGAGCTTGGCGAACAGAGAAAGATTCTGACAATAGAGTTTCTCTTGCTCGCCATCCACGTCCCAAACCGTGTAGCCATTCCATTCGTAGACTTTCAGCGCTGTCCTGGGTACAGGCCACCAATCGTCCGGGTTAGCTTCGATTCCCCTTACATGTGCCTGCAGATGAGAGACATAGTCGCCCGGACCTGTGCCATATTTGAAGCAATAGGGGCAGACGTGCAGTTTTGGAAGCACGGGAGAGACAACTCTTTCGTGATGGCCGTTCCTCTGCTCCCCATTGGATAATGCTTTGGAGGAGTGGTGATCTAGACCAAAAATGACGGTCTCGGGATATGGTGAAAAGTACCAAGTGTCGAAAAGCACGTTTCCGAGCACAACCTTGTCGATGTTACGACTGAGGATCTTCAGAGACGCTTGACGTGTGTGTGAAGGTGATCCGGGGGGCTTAATTATAGATCCATCCCGAGGCAGGATCGCTTCAGGCATGCCGAAGCAGAATCAGTCGTGTGGTTTGTGACGACATTGAATCAGTCAATATGGAAGGTAAGAACGGTCACGCGCCAGGATGCTTTACGAATCGAACAGATGCTTCGAAGTTGTCGTTGACTTGGCGAGCGTTGAGCAGCAAGACAGTTCTTAAGGCATCAAGGCTGCACGATCTTGACAGCCTGAGGCCCCTAGTCAGAATGGCGGTCATCGTCATGCCAGAGTGGCTCTTCCGCTCGGTAGGAATTCTTTGGTGGCCCCAACACCCATCTCTAAGCGCACCCCTGGCCGCCTCTGAGAACAAACAACAGGTACTCTTGTTCCATGATTTGATCTCTCTCTTTTCAGTACACGCCTACAATGAGAGTTGATTTTCAGAATCTGGCCCTCCTGGCCGCCATTTTGGTTGCGCCCAACCTCACAGCAGCGGACCCCAGTGCGTCCGATACGTCAATATCAGGTCTCATAGCACAGGCAAAGGCTGCTCGACTTCAAGGCAACAATGCCGAAGCGCTCTCCTTGTTCGATGCCGCTGTCAAACGCGATCCCTCCGACTACATGAATGTCTTCCAGAGGGGCGCAACCTATCTGTCCTTGGGGCGAAACAGCCAGGCGAAGGCAGATTTCGACAGCGTCCTCAAGATTCGACCGGGCTTCGAAGGAGCATTGAGACAGCGGGCCAAAATCTATGCTCGCAACGCTGAATGGACATCCGCCAAGGAAGACTATGTGCAACTCGGCAAGAAAGGAGAGCAGGACTTGGAAACCGTCGACGAGGCGGAGGGAGCTGCGATTCTGGCAGACGTGGCTGAGAAACGAGGTGATTACGAGGAATGCGTCACCCAAGCTGGCACGGCTATCATAACCGCGGGCACTGCATTGTCTCTGCGCCAGCTGCGGGCAAGATGTCGATTTGCGAGAGGAGAGGTTCAGGAAGGCGTCAGTGACCTACAGCATGTCTTGCAGATTCATCCTGGCGACCTGGAGCCTCACCTCCACATTTCCAGCATGCTCTTCTACAGTCTGGGCGACACAGGGCGGGGTTTGACCCAGATCAAGAAGTGTCTGCAGTCCGATCCAGACCACAAGGCCTGCAAGGCACTCCACAAGGAGGAGAAGACCATAACGAAGACAATGGACAAGCTGTCGAATCTTCTTGAGAAGAAGCAGTACGTCTCAGCCTCCAAATTGTTGGTCGGGAATGCGGCTGAGGAAGACCCGGGGCTACTGGCGGACGTGAAGACGAACGTTGCTACAGCGAGAGAAGCTGGCTATATACACGCAAAGGCCGGATCTGAGCTGTACTCGCACTTGCTGGACAAGACCTGTGAGTGCTACGTGGGAATGAACAACCACAAGAAGGCGGCGCCCTACTGCAAAGAAGCACTAGAACTCAATCCCACATCGCTGTATGGGCTGCTTCACCAAGCGCAGCTGCACATAGACGCCGAGGACTATGATGCTGCGGTCGGGACACTCAATACTGCGAAAGAAAACCATCAGGGCGAGCGGAAGGTCCAAGAGAAATTGCAAGAAGCACAGGTGCTCCTGAAGAGATCGAAGACCAAGGACTACTATAAAGTACTTGGCGTGTCTCGTGACGCAGACGAAGCTACCATCAAGAAAGCATACCGCAAAGCCACGAAAGAATTCCATCCTGACAAGGCTCACACTCGTGGTGTCACAAAAGAAGTTGCCGAGAAGAAGATGGCTTCCATCAACGAGGCTTACGAAGTGTTATCTGACCCCGAGTTGAAAGAGAGACACGACCGTGGTGAGGATCCCAACGACCCATCAGCTCAACAAGGTGGGAATCCATTCCAGGGTGGATTTGGAGGCCAACAATTCGTGTTCCGACAAGGTGGAGGGCAGCAATTCCATTTCAAAGGCAACCCATTCGGCGGCAGTGGTGGCGGAGGAGGCAATCCCTTCGGAGGCTTTCCGTTCGGCTAGAATCATTTGTGGCCTGCTCAGTACACCCCACGTACGGGGAGCTATTGTGGTCGGAAGCAGGGCACCAACAGGAATGGTACGTTTTGACCTTGTTTCGCATTTACTTTGGTTTGTATATTAGCGTGGTGTCGATGGGCTGGGCAGATTTAGTAGGAATCGTATGGTTGGGCATAAATGGTATGCTAGAACTAGGATGTATAAAACATCATATTCTTTGAGAGGGTCCCACAGATCTGTTCCCGTGTCTGCCATGCGAACATGTTCACCACAACCGGATAGCACGAGATCGTTTCTCGTTGCAAGAACAGCTTGCGCGGAAGGTCAGGTTCTCAGCATGGAGTACTTCGTAGCACCTGCTTCAAGCATCTTCTATTACAGAAAAACCGTAGACCCAGAACAACTGCTACAACTAAACCGGGGCTCGGCTTCAGCTAATGGTCCTCAGAGCTCGGGGCGCTTCTCTCGTCATGAATGTTGTATCTGTGGCCCTCCTCGCACCTAGAATGTCGCAACTGACATCTATCTTGCATCCAGCTCGCCCTCTTCTCATTCTGCCAGACGTTGGTTCCCACGTCTTCGAGAGGGACGATATGATTATGTAATGGTTGCTAGGACGACCCCGGGTGGACCCCAGGCGAGCCGGGGGTAAACACTGGCGACGACGACAGCAGGACCATTGCCTACTGCTCCCGAGCAACACAACTGCGTCGAAAAACAACGATAGCAGCCATGTCTGACGACGAGCTGCCGGAATTGGCAACAATCATACTACGGCCAACAGAAAGGTCGACGAGGACATTAACCATACCATCGAGTGCACCCTCGCTGCGCAGGTCGCCTAGGAAGCAGAAGGCCGCAAGTACTTCGGCGAACCCCAGAATTCTTGCAGATGTGCCATTCCTCGGGGCTTCGAGTCAGCAGCGAAATAGCCCTACGAAACAGCTCTCGCCAAAACGCGCCCCACTGAAATCCACTCAAGCCAGGGCACGAAAAACAGTCGAGGATGTACCCGAGCTCGCGCCTTACTTGCGCAAAGCTGGGTCTCGGTCGATAGCATCAGATGTGCTGCTGAGTGAACAAGGCTCAGACGATAGCTTTACCAATTTGCTGCAGCCTCTCTCGAAACTGTCGTTACAGATAGACCTTGAAAATGCTCCGGCTGCGGAGAAGGAGAATGCAGAAAGTAAGGGTCGTAGGAGGCGAGCAGAGCCAACATCGGCCATGTCTCGGATCACACAAACAGCACGTGGGAAGACAAATGCATCTAGGAGAAACAAGCCTGCGTCAAAAAGGTCGAACCCGTACGTGTCGAGGGAAGCACATTGCGAGGATCTCAATGAGAGCTCGGGGACGGAGGGAGAAGACGAAGACACCGATCTCAGTGGCTTTGTTGTTGATGACAGCGCTGAGCTGAGCATGTATGGCTCAACCGAGGAGGTATCTTCGGACGGCGAGGACGAAGCGAGGAGAAGGAGACGGCGCAAATCGAAGCCTGCAGCGAGCGCCAGGAGAAGGTTGGTACGGGGCAGGAGGAAACAGCTCTCTGATTCTGAAGAGGACGCAGACAATGATCAGGGCTTGGCCGAGGCTCTGGACGGCATGAACCTTGGTAGACCGGCGCTCGAGAAGCAGAAAAATGACGAGAAGAGAAAGACGCTGGAGGTGATAGATCTGACGGAGTCTTCTCCAGTGCAGAGACCAGAGACACCTGCGCCGGATGCAGAATCGGAGTCTGAACAAGACCCAGAGCTACCGAGACAGCTGTTAGCTGATCCTTTTTCGAGCTTCAACACTGCTCTGAAGCTACAACCGTCGAGCAAGGGCCAAACCCAAATGCTTCTGCCATCAAAGATGGGCGCCCTGTCAGCCAGCCCCAGGCGACCGGAGCGGGCCATGAAGCAAAAAGAAGGGCCTACAACGCCACCTGCCACGCCTCCTCGGTCGCCCTCGAAGTTGAAATCGCCAAGTAAACTCCTATCACCTTCAAAGCGCAACGCTGAAGCACCTCACACTCATCATCGCCAAAGCATGGACGCTTTCTGGGATCATAATGTGATCAACGAATGGCATGACACCTTCAGCCCTAAGAAGGCACCAACCGTGTCTCCGAGGAAGAACCCCCTGACTCGATTCAATCTGTATGCCGACGACGAAGAATTGTCCAAACTCGAAGACTCGCAGCCAGCCACAAACAGCTCGCAAGATCCATTTGATGAGTCCACCGACTCGCTACCCTCACCCTGCGAATCACCAGCAAAACCACGTTCTCCATCAAAAGTCTCCGCCCTCAAAACAGAACAGAACCGCATCCGAGAAGAAAAGAAAGCCAAGCTCGCAGCGAAGAAGAAATTCGACTCAGAGAAAGAGGCAATAGCACTTGACCTCCTGCTCGCCCTAGACACACACATCACCCACTCCAAAATCTCGACCATGGCAGCCTCAACAGGCGGCATCAAATTGATCTGGTCCAAGACCCTCCGCAGCACAGCTGGCCGAGCAAACTGGAGGCGCACGGTCACCAAGCTCTCTGGTTCACTAGTAAAGGGCAGCCCAGACAGCCAGACGATCGAGCGACAACCAGGGGTCACAGTACAGCACTTTGCATCTATCGAACTTGCCGAGAAGATCATCGACCGCCCGGAACGACTAGTAAACACCCTCGCCCATGAATTCTGCCACCTCGCCAACTTCATGGTCAGCAATATCCGCGACCAACCACACGGCGACAGCTTCAAGCGCTGGGGCAGCCGCGTTACATCTTGGCTTCGGGGAGCAAGCGCCAAGACGCATGCCTCATACCGAGCAGAGTGGAAATCATGCGAGGTGACGACCAAACATTCTTACGTTGTTGAGACGAAGTACCTCTGGGTTTGCGCTGGTCGACCGGCGGACAAGCAGAAGCAGACGTTGACGCAGAAGATGCTGAACATTGAGCTCGAAGATGAGGAGGGGTGTGGAGCGGAGTATGGGAGGCATAGTCGGAGCATTGATGTTGAGAAGCAACGGTGTGGGCGGTGCAAGGGGTTCTTGGCACAAATAAGGCCTGCCCCGAGGGCCCAGGCGAGTCCGAGGAAGAGCCCGGTGAAGAGGGTGTTGAGGACTGTGAGGGAGAACGAGGCTAGTGGGAGCGGGAGTGGGAGTGGGAACAGTAGTGGCGCCGAGAGCCTGGAGAGGTTGATGCAGGTCGTCGATCTGAGCGATTGATGTGCATATTTGTAGTTGCTGCTGCTATTTGCATGCAGGTACAACGGTGGCGTTCAGCCTAAGTCCGATCCATGATTGTCTTGATGGTATGTGTGTCTTCGCCATGATCTTCTGTTGATGCTCGCGAGTAGCTAATTCGTTTCCTCGAGCCTGTAACCCGTGAATATCTCCATGCTCAGAAGGATCCAGCTCTCATGGCAATTTCTGGAGGCAGATGTAACGAAGGGTTGTACTCGAAAAGTGCACGCGGTGGTTACGATCCGATTGTAAGTACCGAGATGTCTTGACCGTTGAGAACCACTGGTGTTGTCGGCGCACGGCATTGCTGCTCGTGATAGGCGTTCGTTCTCTAGCTATCTGAGTGCAGCGATGCAACGAGCACGTGTCAACTAGACCTCCCTCTGGTGCCGGGTGATTCGAACAGTGGCCGGCTTCTACTGCAGTGTTTGGCTGTAAATCAAACCGCCGTATCTTTCCTCCCCCAGTGTACTTCTGGTGTGTGGCCATATCTGTGGCCCCAAGTCGAGCATGGATTGTGCGTACTCATGACAGGACCGATTTGGTCATTGAGAAGTATCAGCAACAGTTCAGAAACTTACTCTCCTCCACCGAAAAGCCCAAAGTCTTTGATGTCAAGACTTTCGATAATGTTACTCATGATCCGGTCGGCCACTGCCACTTCAGTCAAAGCAGCTTCTGACTGAGCATGCGGGAACTCCTTCATCGGAACATTTATTCGCACGCAGAAGTCAGTGTCATGCTCCTTCATTCGAACAAGGAGCTGCTGAGTCTTGGTCTGATACTCCTTCTGAACCGGATCAGATTGCCAGCCTACTGGCAGGGTCGACTTGGCGGAATGGTCGATCTCTGGTGTGATGATTGTGGCTGCGCTGAGGTAGGCCGGTAAGTCGCTGACCGATGTCTGTGGCAGCTTGACAGTTACTGTCTCGACTCCATCTGGGGAGATGTAGTCGGGCTCCACGATCAGATCTTGGAGATGGTAAGTTGCTGCTGCCTCGTCAACAGGTGGAACGTGACTGTTGGCTGGAAGATTTGTCGCCGCGGTGTGGCCTACGCTGGGCCCGGCCGAACCAACTGTCTCCGAGGCTTGAAACTCGTTGATCTCGAAGATGATTGAGGTCAAGGTTTTTTCGCGTAGGAAGACTTCTTGATGATCTGGGATTTGGCGGAGGTCGCTTGCGTCAATAGAATCAGACGGCAGTGCGACAACGATAGCACCACCGTAGAGCTCTCTAGGCAAGACCTGCGAAGGCATGGTGAGTTCGATGTTCGTATCTTACCAGGAGTGTGCTACATTGGGCGGCAGCAGATGGAATTTTATGCTAATGCTAGGATGGCGTTGCCTAGAATGAATTTCAGGCAGCGAAGGTGGAATCCCTTGTTAGCTACCACGATTTCTTGAGCCAACTGGAAAGTGAGGGCTTCCTCCCGTCTTGCGAGTAAAACTATATGCTTTCCAGGCAACGCGCCGGTTTAACCCAATGATGCTGTATGGACAGTACTCTCGGCCGGAGAAAAGGTCCTGAATTGCGATTGATCACTGGGGAAAGACTCTAGCAACATAATTATTCACCCCCACGATCATCCAAGGTCACCTGTCTCAGACACGTCGTGCAAGGCTGATTATATTATTGCGGCTTGTGGCTTGGAATGGACAGGTAGGACCGAAGGACCACTTGCCCTAGGTATCGCCCTGCGCTGCGTGGCATGCCTGCACATCGTCTTTAGCTGGGTGATTGAAGTTATGCCAGATGGAACACCCCGCCATCTGTCTAAAATAATCCGCGGTGGCTAGAAGAAAGACGTTGCTCAGTAGCTCAGAAATAGAGACGCAATGGCGTACGACTTGGGTGCATAACATTTTATTAGTCCCTAGCGACATTGATCTATGAAATGAGTAGTAGAATCGTACTATAGTACTCCATAGCGAGATGCTTAATGCTGCCACCTCGAGCACTTCCTTCAGACACCTTCAAATGCAATCAAGTACTTTACAAGAAGATCATACACATGCCGCTGACGAAAGCCAGGCTGACATACGCCGCAACAGCCAGACCTGTGCCGAACACAGCGGTGCTGCCGAAGCGTGGGGCAGCATTGCCGGTGCCACTACTGCTGCTGCTGCCACTGCCACTGCCACCGGATGAACCAGCCTCGCCGGTGCCAGTTGGCTGGGACGTGACAGTACCGGTACCCTGTGCTCCAGCCTCGTTGATCAAAGACTTGCATGTTCCGGTCGGGGAAGTCGATGCTTGTGTGGAGGCCGAGCCGCTGAAATCGCAGGCTGACGCCTTGTTGGAACTGTCCTGAGCAAGGTAATAGGCGTTGAGAGCCCACCCAAGCTGCTCAGTGGAGTTACACATACTGTAGGCACCATATTCACCAGTGGTCCCGTTGGCGGTGATGGCAGCGCACACGTCAGCATCCGCTCCAAGACCACAGACAGTGCTGAAAAGATCACCAACGTCGTCTTCCGAGACGTCGTTTGAAACACATGTGAGAGCACTGTACATGCACTCGCAGAGTTGGCGGTTCGGCGTAGGTGGGAGATCGTCAGAAGCTGCCCATGAGCCGCCGACAGTCGGACAGCTTGCTGCCGCGGTGTGTGATGGGGTGTAGCTGGCTGAGTTCACACCTGTAACAGTGACGGCTGCAATCTGCGAAGATAGGTAGTTGAAGTCTGCGAGAGTCGAAACGGTGTTCCCGTCGACGGAGACAAGACCATAGTCGTTCGTTTCCTGGAAGTACATGTAGACGATTCCGCCAGACCAGACGTCATCCATCTCAGGACCGTAGAGCACAGGCACATCAGTAAACGTACGGGGCTCGACCTCGTTGCAACCATATTCGGCAAAGAAGACGGGGACGTTGTAATCCTCGAATTGTGCAGTTCGCTGGTCGTAGCCGGACAGCGTGTAGCTGGAGTTGCCGCACCACGAGTAGATGTTGTAACCCAAGAAGTCGATGGCCTTGGAACTATCGCCACAGTCGAAGTACTCTCCGATATCCTCACGGATCGCAGCGTCGTCACTTGTTGCGTAGCCGACGCCAATTGTACGGTAATTCTGTGCTGCGATGTATGCCTTCATGTCTCGGACGGCAGCCTTGACAAAGGCGGAGGCATCTGTGTTTGTGACGTTGTTTGAGACTTCATTGCCAGCGAAGAAACCAAGCGTGTTGGTGTAGCCAGCCAGAGAATCGATGACACTAGTGTATCTGTTGTACAATTCGATGTTCCATGATGGATCGCTTCTGTCGATAGACTCTCCTGGCGCAGAGAGATCGGCAACAACGTAAATACCAGCGTCAGCAAGCGCATTCATGCACGTGTCGTGGCCCATTGTCGGATCAACAGCATATACTCGGATGGTGTTTGTTCCCAGCTCTTTCAGATATGGGATATCTCTCAGACACTCAGAGCCATCGGCAATGGGGTCTGTGTAGTCCGAGCTACTAGAGGCACTGGTACTTGTGTTACCGGTGCTTGCGCCGTTCGGCGCGTAGTCCTGCTGGTAGGCAACGCCCTTGATGTAGAACTGCGTGCCATTGTTCTCGTAGAAGAACTTTGAGCCCTGCACAGCTTGTCAGCATTTTCATTGTCGTATTGCTTCTGTTGGGCTCACCTTGATCACGATGGAGGGAACATCAGCGAGTGCAACCTGTGCAAACAAAGTGGCCGCAGCGACCACTGCTCCAAAAGCCTTCATTTTGTTCCAGCTGCAGGATAAGGTCGAGATCACTGTCAGATGTTTGTAATTTCAAAGAGTTGCTGGGGGCGAGAGGACATGCAACAATGATTTGGAGAGTTGCAATAAAGGATACAAGAAATGCCAAGGTATTCAAGACGAAGGCGAATTGCTTGCTGAACCAAGACTTGAAAGTAAGCAACGTAATACACAAATCTCACGGGAAGTCGCGCAGGTAGAGATTGTTCAAACAGAAGCCGTCGCGCCCGTCAGGGTTATCACGGCTGGCGGAAAGAGGGTGATCTCGGCCTACGCGTCCAAGCACTGACGAATGACAGGGGGATATATGGAGCATATCTAAGCCACATTGAAAACTATCGGCGACCACATCGTCCTCGTAGAGGAAGGCAAAAGGAGTGTAACAACCACCGTTTGCCCCTTGACAGCAGTCGTATTATTAGCATTTGGAAAAGCATAACTTGGCGTAGCCAATTGAACGCCCCATGGGTCGTAACTGCCACCAATTCTTCACCGAGTGGATGCGGAATTGCACGATCTAGAAGTAGACAAGGAGGGGCAAAAAGCTTGCGCCGAATCTTCCGTGGTACTCCGTTGACCCTGAAGTACGGAGTACTCGCACAGCACGACGCGCAAGCTCTTCCACCCAGTAACTACCCTCGCTCTTGTTCGCAGCAGTGTGGTGTTGCGCATTCAAGGAGTTCGGGAAGAGACGATGGTAACAGTTTCAGAGCACTCGTGGATTCTTCTGGCGATTATACGAGGCAAGAAATCCGAAACCTTGCACAGATTGGTGCGTCTATCATGCTGGTCTCTTATTGGCGTGCAATGTTTTAGCGACGAGATAGGCTCGCTACTATAGTAACAGCAATCTGTCTCTTGTACAACTACACATTGGTGTATAGCTCCCTCAGCACGTACGAGGTTGATCTATGTTGAGGTTTGTACGTTGATCAGCACAAAGCTTCGCTACAAGCTGATACAGCTAGAGCTAAGCTGATGAACTACGACGTTCTAATCGTGCGTTGCGTAACTAGAGGTAGCTTGTATAATCACTGTTCCAGAACAAATGTGTTCTATTCCATGTCACGAAGCCTTGGGCGGTACAGATCTGAGGTTCAAGTCCAGGAGCCCAAACACTGCAATTCAACAGATGTCTCACCATTTCAGAGAGATCGTCAAACGTGTTTTGCTCAGGTAAGACTAGTGTTATGCCAGCTGCGTTGTGATTGGTCTTTCCGCAAGATTGCAGGGAGCAAGAAGCCACGACACAGCGTGCTTAATCCGTGCCCGTCCCAGCACTTTTACATCTGCGCAAATAGCTTTCGCCACGTCCATGTTTCTTGCCATGCCTGAACGAAAATATACGTTTTCGAAGGTCATTCGACGTTGTGGTAAGGCACGACCGCCATTTTTATTGACCAAAGGACTGCGACAAAATAATGACGCCCTACAAGGTGCGTTGCCGCATAGGACCCACAAAATGCAAATGCATGATGCCCGCAGATGCATCAATATTCTCCGACTCACCCAGACAACGGAACGTTTATGCCTGAAGCAATGGAGAGACATTCTCCCTTGCTCTCGAAAACCATGCACTTGAGAAGCACGTCTCAATTACGTGCGCATACTACATACTACTAGTAGTCCATGCGGCGCGTTCGTGAGACATGTCGATAGTAATTTGTTGCGCGCCAAACCCATAGTCATTCTGCTGCTACCACTACAGCCCTGTATCCGATTATCAAGATCGGGTGGGCATCGACATTGATGGTGATAGATGGGTCCCGACTTCGTTGGAGTCGCAATGATAGGTACTTTCAACAAAGCTTGTGCTATGGAATTAGAGGATATTGCGAGACAGAGACCTGGAATTTGCTAGTGGGAGGCGGTGGCAACGTCGTCAAAACCCAACGGTGGGTCGGAATCACAACAAGGCATTATGATGTGGATCGTTGCCCCGTCTCGCAGTAATGTGCGAAGCTCTATCCTATGGCGCAGCAGCTTGTTGCCCGCACGCGCGGATCGCCTCTCAACGGTTGCCGGTACTCAATTTTCGACTACGCAATCATGAGCGGACATTCAATGCACGATATTTTTGACCTCCAATAGTGAGCGCGGGAAGCAAAATCCGAAGCATCATTGCAGGCGACTTTCCGCTTCTCGGGCGTCTATGATCCTCGTATCGTGCTCACTAGCAAGCTATTGTTCGCGCGCTTCAGTAGACGATAGGCGCAATTCGAAGGACCGTCGCCGGATATTGAAAAGTTGTTGAACCGTGGCACTCGTGTGCCTATGAATATGCATTTTGTCATTACTTGCTGAAACTTTCCTTAGTCTTCCCGAGACGAACCCCAACCGTTTGTTATTCGACAGCATCATGAACGTGGACAGGAAGCGGCTTATAGTGCATTGCTTTTGGGGCATGCGGTGTAGTCTGTAAACACTCCAGCTTATTACTCGTTGCCGAAGCTTGGTCAAGTCATGATATTAGCTTCGAGGCTGTCGGTGTGCACAAAGGCCGGCCAGGCTTCTCAGGAGGTGGAAAGGAGAAACCGATGGGATTAATCGAGAAAACGAAGTTGGGGCTAAGGCTCGATGTGAATCTCGCTGAATAGAGTGTGGCAGGAGCTTTACCTCCTTGAGGCTAGATGCCGGCTTAGTGGCGGGGCATGGAGCGCGGTTGAGCAAGCGTCAGTCGATGATTGGTGAGGTGTCGTATCAGAGCAGGCTTGAGTGATCAGTGCTTTTTGTCTAGGTGCATACCAGGCTTCACAACCCGGGAGGCGGGAGTCCGCTATCTGCGCTTTCCAGGCCTGTCCTTGATTCCCCTGGCTCCAGTTGTGCGTCGAGAAGACCTGTGCTTGCCACAGATTTACCCAGTCTGTCGTGCCACTGCTGCAGGCCCGAGACAGTCCACCGTGTAGTTCTAGCCATACAGATTGCGACTCCGACAAGGACCAAGGGGCTGCAACGGGCTATGACCACAGGCGTAAGAGCAGTCCCATTCGGCTGTTCGTCCAATAACGTACGACCTGCAGAGTCTTCGCCGACCATTTCTTGCCTGCTCCGTCTGCGATCTCCTTTACTTTGCACTCTTACTGCTGTCGTTTATTTCGACCTGTACCTAGTTCTCATCTTCATCATTCACATCGTTCGTTTTGTGTGGTGGTGACAAGAGATCAGTTTCAAGCGAAAGAGCAACTGCCTGCTGCGCAAGTCCGACGAGCTAGGGCAGAACCTTGGTGCGAACTAAGCCACGCCAGCCGCGAACGCGATCCTGCAGCTTCCTCATTTCCTGAGCAACCATTTCTACTCAACCCTTCATTCGTTCACAACAACCGCTGTCAGTTTGTACGCCTTTACGACTCTTGAGTTGTGTATTCCACTTCAGGCTGTCCAGCCTACAATCCGTCCATTGAGAGCATATCTCGAGAGGTCGGTTTCCTTCGCTTGTTGTCCGCATAACCAGAAGCTGCGGCGTCTGCGCTTATCCTCCTAATCAGCAACATATCTGTTCATTATACAATAATCTGGTACCTACACTGGTAATACTGGCTGTGAGATACCAACCACCGCGAATTGTCACTATTGTTTGATGGACCAGGTTTAGAGGGTACGTGTGCACAGAGAGAAAACTCGCCACCGGCAGCAAAATTTTCGGACCATGAACTGCGGCTGACACATTGTATAGTAGCACAAGTTCATCATGTCAGGTCATCCCCAGCAGGGCGGTGGCTACGATGGCTACGGCCAGGACCAACACGTCCAAGGCGGTCATCCCAACGACGCCTACTACCAAGACGGTCAATACGACGACCAATACTACGACGACCGTAATGGAGGACATGAGGGCCAGCAAGGATACTACGACGAAGCGTAAGCACTCTCAATAGACACACTCGTGGATAAGAAAAGCTGACGTCCATAGTGGCTACTACAATGCCGATGCCTCCAACCCTTACCAACAGGACGGCGGCTACTACGAGGGCCATCAAGGATATCAAGATGGCTACTACGACGACCAATACTACGAACAAGGAGCTGCCGGTCAGCAACCACACCAAGGTCAAGGTAGAAGACGGGGCCATGACTCCGAAGAAGACTCTGAGACATTCAGTGACTTCACCATGAGATCTGACATGGCTCGTGCAGCTGAAATGGACTACTACGGGAGAGGTGATGAGCGATACCACAGCGGCTATGGTGGCAACTATCGTCCTCCGTCGTCTCAGATCTCGTATGGTGGCAACAGATCGTCTGGCGCGTCTACACCAGTCTATGGCATGGACTACAACAACGCCCTACCCGCCGGCCAGCGATCAAGAGAGCCCTATCCGGCATGGGCTTCAGACGCTCAGATCCCTCTATCAAAAGAGGAGGTCGAAGACATCTTCCTGGACCTGACAGCCAAGTTCGGTTTCCAGCGGGACAGCATGCGAAACATGTACGACCACATGATGACGCTGCTGGACTCCAGAGCCTCTCGAATGACTCCAAACCAAGCATTGCTTTCGCTGCATGCTGACTACATTGGAGGCGACAATGCCAACTACCGAAAGTGGTACTTTGCTGCGCACCTTGACCTCGACGACGCTGTTGGCTTTGCGAACATGAAGCTTGGCAAAGCAAACCGTAGAACGCGCAAGGCTCGGAAAGCCGCACAGAAGAAGGCCAAAGAAGCACAAAACGAAGAGGCTACACTCGAGGCTCTCGAAGGAGACAACTCCCTCGAAGCCGCCGAATACCGCTGGAAGACACGCATGAACAAGATGTCGCAGCACGACCGAGCTCGGCAAATTGCTCTGTACCTTCTCTGCTGGGGTGAAGCCAACCAGGTCAGGTTTATGCCTGAAACCCTTTGCTTCATTTTCAAGTGCGCAGATGACTATCTACATTCTCCTGCATGCCAGAATCGTGTCGAGCCTGTTGAAGAGTTCACCTACCTCAACGATGTCGTCACTCCTCTCTATGCCTACTGCCGCGACCAAGGTTACGAAATCGTGGATGGGAAGTACGTCCGACGAGAGCGAGACCACAACCAGATCATCGGTTACGACGACATGAATCAGCTCTTCTGGTATCCAGAAGGTATCGAGCGAATCGTCATGGAGGATAAGACCCGCCTTGTCGATTTCCCGCCCGCTGAGCGATACCTCAAGCTACGTGAAGTCAACTGGAAGAAAGTCTTCTTCAAGACCTACAAAGAGAGTAGATCCTGGTTCCACATGGTTTGCAACTTCAACCGTATCTGGGTCATCCACATTACCACCTTCTGGTTCTACACTTCCTTCAACTCTCCGACACTGTACACACCCAACTACCAGCAACAGCTCAACAACAAACCGAAACCAGCGATCCAATGGTCTGTAGTTGCCTTGGGCGGAGCTGTGGCATGTCTTATTCAGATATTCGCCACACTCTGCGAGTGGCTCTACGTTCCGCGACGATGGGCCGGTGCTCAGCATCTCACAAAGCGACTGCTATTCTTGATCGGCATGCTCGTCGTCAACATTGGTCCCAGCGCTTACATCTTCTTCGTCGCCAACGGTGACGGCAAGATCGCTCTGATTCTTGGTGTGGTCCAGTTCTTGATCGCCCTTGGCACCTTCTTCTTCTTCTCAATCCTGCCGCTGGGAGGATTGTTCGGTAGCTACCTCACCAGAAATTCTCGCCAGTATGTTGCCAGTCAGACATTCACGGCGTCTTACCCACGACTCAAGGGCAACGACATGTGGATGTCTTATGGTCTTTGGACTCTGGTCTTCGCCGCCAAGCTCTCCGAGTCATACTTCTTCTTGACCCTCTCCTTCCGAGACCCGATCAGAATTCTGTCTTACACTGAGATCAGAAACTGTGTCGGAGACGGCATTCTCAAGGAATACTTGTGCCACTACCAGCCAAGTATTTTGCTCGGAGTCATGTTCTTCACCGACTTGACCCTGTTCTTCCTGGATACCTACCTCTGGTACATTATCTGGAATTGCGTCTTCTCCGTTGCAAGATCTTTCTACCTCGGTGTCTCGATCTGGACCCCATGGCGAAACATTTTCTCGCGTCTGCCCAAGCGAATCTACTCAAAGATCCTGGCAACCACTGATATGGAGATCAAGTACAAGCCGAAAGTGCTTATCTCTCAAGTCTGGAACGCCATCGTTATCTCTATGTACCGAGAGCACTTGCTGGCCATAGACCATGTGCAAAAACTGCTCTACCATCAGGTCCCATCCGAGCAAGAAGGCAAGCGCACGCTGCGAGCTCCAACATTCTTCGTTTCTCAGGAAGATCACTCCTTCAAGACGGAGTTTTTCCCTGCACAGAGTGAGGCTGAGCGACGTATCTCTTTCTTTGCTCAATCCCTGTCAACACCGATTCCGGAGCCTGTGCCAGTCGACAACATGCCGACCTTCACTGTTCTCATCCCTCATTACAGCGAGAAGATTCTTTTGTCTCTCCGGGAGATCATCCGTGAGGACGAACCATACTCTCGAGTTACTCTCCTGGAATACCTCAAGCAACTCCATCCTCACGAGTGGGATTGCTTTGTCAAGGACACCAAGATCCTCGCGGATGAGACATCTCAGTTCAACGGTGACTACGAAAAATCCGAGAAAGACACTGCGAAGAGCAAGATCGATGATCTTCCTTTCTACTGCATTGGTTTCAAGTCAGCTGCTCCCGAGTACACTCTTCGAACGAGAATTTGGGCATCCCTTCGAGGTCAGACTCTTTACAGGACGATCTCTGGTTTCATGAACTACAGTCGCGCTATCAAGCTTCTATACCGTGTTGAGAATCCCGAAGTTGTACAAATGTTCGGTGGAAACTCTGACAAACTCGAACGTGAACTTGAGCGCATGGCTCGACGCAAGTTCAAGATTGTCGTGTCTATGCAGCGATACGCCAAATTCAAAAAGGATGAGCGTGAGAACACAGAGTTCTTGCTCCGTGCTTACCCAGATCTCCAAATTGCCTATCTCGATGAAGAGCCACCTGCCAACGAGGGTGAGGAGCCTAAACTCTACTCTGCGTTGATCGATGGTCACTCTGAGATGCTCGAGAACGGTATGCGACGACCCAAGTTCCGAGTTCAGCTCTCCGGCAATCCTATTCTCGGTGACGGCAAGTCTGACAACCAGAATCATGCCATTATCTTCTACCGTGGTGAATACATCCAGCTCATCGATGCCAACCAGGACAACTACCTAGAGGAGTGTTTGAAGATTCGAAGCGTTCTTGCCGAGTTCGAGGAAATGACAACTGAGAACATGTCTCCATACACGCCGGGCATTCAGCAACCAAAGATCAACCCTGTGGCTATTCTTGGTGCACGTGAATACATCTTCTCCGAGAACATCGGTGTCCTTGGTGACGTCGCTGCAGGAAAGGAACAAACTTTCGGTACACTCTTCGCTCGAACTCTGGCTCAAATCGGTGGCAAGCTTCACTATGGTCACCCTGACTTCCTCAACGGTATTTTCATGACCACTCGTGGTGGTGTGTCCAAGGCCCAGAAGGGTCTGCATCTCAACGAGGATATCTACGCTGGCATGAACGCTCTCATCCGTGGTGGTCGCATCAAGCATTGCGAATACTACCAGTGTGGTAAGGGTCGTGATCTTGGTTTCGGCTCCATCCTCAACTTCACCACCAAAATCGGTACTGGTATGGGTGAACAGATGCTGTCTCGAGAATACTACTACCTCGGAACTCAACTGCCCCTGGATCGATTCCTGTCCTTCTACTACGCTCACCCGGGTTTCCACATCAACAACATGTTCATCATGCTTTCGGTGCAGATGTTCATGATTTGCTTGATCAACCTGGGTGCTCTCAGGCACGAAACCATCCTATGCCGTTATGATCGAGATGTGCCGATCACTGATCCTCTCCATCCAACTGGTTGCGCCAACCTCGTACCGATCGAGGAGTGGATTCAACGATGCATCGTCTCCATCTTCATCGTCTTCTTCATCTCCTTCGTGCCGCTAGTCGTCCAGGAACTCACAGAGCGTGGCTTCTGGCGTGCTGCCACGCGTCTGGCCAAGCACTTCGCTTCTGCTTCTCCAGTCTTCGAGGTGTTCGTCTGTCAGATTTACGCCAGCTCTCTTTACCAGGATCTCGCGTACGGTGGTGCTCGATACATTGGTACTGGACGTGGATTTGCCACAGCCAGAATTCCGTTCGGTGTGCTCTACTCGCGATTTGCTGGTCCCTCGATCTACCTGGGTGCTCGATCGCTCATGATGTTGCTCTTTGGCACCATGACCGTATGGTCTGGATGGCTTATCTGGTTCTGGATATCCTGCATGGGCTTGTGCATCTCTCCCTTCATCTTCAACCCTCATCAGTTCGCCTGGACGGACTTCTTCATCGACTACCGTGACTACCTTCGGTGGTTGTCCCGTGGTAACTCGCGATCGCATGCATCTTCCTGGATTGCTTTCTGCCGGCTGTCTCGGACAAGAATCACTGGTTTCAAGCGCAAAGCTCTTGGATCCCCATCTGAGAAGCTGTCTGGCGACGCTCCACGAGCACGGATAGGCAGTATCTTCTTCAGCGAAATCGTCGGACCTATCGTACTTGTTGCGGTCACCCTCATTCCATACCTGTTCGTCAACGCTCAGGTCGGTGTCACTGGCGACGACAGAGTGCCAGCAACCAACTCTCTCATCAGAGTCGCTGCAGTCGCGTTCGGACCCATTGCCGTCAACGCTGGCGTACTTGCAGCCTTCTTCGGTATGGCTTGTTGCATGGGTCCGGTGCTCAGTATGTGCTGCAAGAAGTTTGGTTCGGTCCTCGCTGCTATTGCGCACGCTATCGCCGTCTTCATGCTTCTTGCGTTTTGGGAGGTCATGTTCTTCCTTGAGGGCTGGAACTTCGCTCGAGCACTTCTTGGTATGATCGCTGTGGTGGCGCTCCAACGATTCATCTACAAACTCATCATCTCTCTCGCACTCACCAGAGAATTCAAGGGAGACCAATCGAACATAGCATGGTGGACTGGAAAGTGGTACTCCCTTGGATGGCACACTATCTCCCAACCTGGCCGAGAGTTCCTGTGCAAGATCACCGAGCTCGGCTTCTTCGCTGCCGACTTCATTTTGGGACACATGATATTGTTTGTCTGCTTGCCGGCCTTGTGCATGCCTTACATCGACAAGTTCCATTCAGTGATGCTGTTCTGGCTACGCCCAAGGTATGTTTCTCCCATCATTCTCACACTCGAACATTAGCTAACTTGTTACAGTCGACAAATCCGACCACCTATCTACTCCATGAAGCAATCGCGTCTGCGAAAGAGGCGTGTCATCCGATTCGCGACGCTCTACTTCTTCCTCCTCATCGTCTTTATCCTACTCTTCTTTGGACCACTCATTGTTGCTCGACTCAACCTCGACCTGAGTTCCATCTCGCTCCCCTTGGATCTTATGCAACCTACAGGGCAGAACAACAATGACACGTTCTCGTCTATTACTGGATCCGCTCTTGTCAACTTCGGTGATGGTGCGGCAGCAACTGGTGGTAGTGATGACAGTGACAGTGGCAGCGGAGGCGACTCGGCCGCAGCCACATCTGACAGTGGTGACGTCTTCAGCTTCGGAGGTCGCATGGCAGTTCGATGGGCAACAATGGCATAAGGCGGGGGCGGGGAGTTTGCAGTCAAGCATTGATACGGCCACAGCATTATGGCATTGACGAACTGCATTCTTGATGTTCATTCTAATACACTCGATAATGACTACTATAGAAACCCAACGAGAACACCTGCTCAGTCAGTGAGGGGTGCCTCAATATAGATGAAGGAACAGCGACGGTCTTGTACACTAACAACGTGTGCACACTGGTGAGGAACAAGGCGTTTACCAGGAAATGGTCATTGACAGTATTTGAGATTTAAGTACAATTTGTAGATACACGCAATGAATAAAAGGTTCATCAAAATCTGCTTCTTCTTGCCTACAGTGCCAGGGATCCAAGTTTTCACCTTGTCGCAAGAATCCTCCGGCGCAAGTTACGGGTCGTGTCTGATTAGCTAGGAGGTTGATTTTCATCTCTCCTCCATCCGCTAGATCAACTATTAATCACCCCTGATGCAAGCCTAAACCTCGGGGTCTCAGTCCTCCGTCCTGCATAGTCCTAATGATTAATTGCGCGTCGCCCGACACATCAAGCAGTCGCAGCCCAGTATCCAGGGCCTAACGCTGTCGCGCAGCCATTGACGGTGAATTTCGCGAAGTACAGTAGCCCATACCCAAGCAATGCATCTGTGACAGTTCTTTTAATCAGCTTGCAGCTCGACAACCATATCACTCCTGCTCGTGCGGCAGAACATTACCAGCATGACCACCTCGACATCCACGCCCTCAGCCTCCAACCTCACCTCCGCCTCGGACTATTTCTCTGCGCAGACTCTCACCCTTCTGAACGCCTTCTCTGAGCAGTTCCATAAGATCCCCGGTTCCGCAATATTCCTCCGCTACGTCAAATCCTCCTACCAGAATGACCCCATCCGCAGCGCAGTCGAACTCTTCCTCGTCCTTTTCGCGATCCGTTATCTTCTCGCACGAGAGTACTCGACGAAGCCGGGCAAGGTGCGGCTGACGGAAGAAGAGATCGACGACTTGGTCGACGAGTGGCAGCCCGAACCCCTCGTAATCAAGACCACGCCCTTCGAAGATGCAGAGCTGGAGAAACGAGCCATTATCGTTGGTCCCACAGGGCCCAAGTCCCGCCTTGCGAACGGGCGCACCGTGACCAACCTTGCGTCGTACAACTTTTACAACCTAGTCAGCAACGAGCAGTTGAAGGAGCGCGCCATCCAGACCCTGCGCACGTATGGCGTGGGACCGTGTGGGCCGCCGGGGTTCTATGGCACGCAGGACGTGCACATGAAGATCGAGGCTGATATTGCCGCCTTTCTCGGCACCACCGCGTGCATCATCTATGCGCAGGCCTTCAGCACGGCCAGCAGCGTTATACCGGCCTTCAGCAAGCGCGGGGATATCATTGTTGCGGACAAGGCGGTCAACTATAGCATACGGAAAGGACTACAGATTTCGAGGAGCCAGGTGCGCTGGTTTGAGCATGGCGACATGGCCGACCTGGAGAGGGTGTTGAGCCGGGTGCAAAAGGAGCAGGCGGCAAAGAAGCAGTTGACGAGACGGTTCATTGTTACAGAGGGGCTGTTTGAGAATACAGGGGACATGGTCGATTTGCCAAAGATCATCGAGTTGAAACTGAAATACAAGTTTCGTTTGTTGTTGGATGAGACGTGGAGTTTTGGGGTGTTAGGGAGGACAGGGAGAGGAGTGACAGAACATCAGCATGTTGACGCGGCCGAGGTGGATATGATCATTGGGAGTATGGCCGGGCCATTGTCTGCAGCTGGTGGGTTCTGTGCTGGGAGTGATGAGGTGGTCGAGCATCAGAGGTTGAGTGCTGCTGCGTATACGTTCAGTGCTGCGTTGCCGGCGATGAGTGCGGTGACCGCGAGTGAAACGCTGATGATGTTGCAGACGCAGCCAGATCTGATCTCGTCTCTGAGAGAGAATGTGAAGGCTATGTGGCAGCAGCTGGATCCCAGGGGCGATTGGATGGTCTGTACCAGTGCGGTGGAGAACCCGATCATGATGTTGGTGTTCAAGCAGGAGGTCATCGCGACTAAGAGGCTGGGATTGGAGGATCAGGCTGGTTTGCTGCAGGAGATTGTGGATGAGGTGAGTCTTCAAGGTCCTTGTCTGATGGGATGAGAGCTAACATACCGCAGTGCCTTGCCCAAGGAGTGTTAGTCACCCGTGCCAAAGCTTTATCGGCTGCTGCTTCGGGTGCGAAGTCGGACGTCTACACCCATCGTCCTGCCTTGAAAGTCTGCATGACGAACGGACTTTCGAGGAAAGAGGTCGAGAAGGCTGGCATTACCATCCGGCATGCCATTACGAAGATTATGACGAGGAAAAGATAGATATATAGCAGTGTATAATACGGACAAAGGCTGGCGTTGCAAAGAGCTTCGGCCTGGTGGTGGCCCAACTTTTGCGTACTGGCGTGCTGTCGAGGCATCAAGTGAGATTCAAACGTTGACGCCTTTCCATTGTGGTTGCTGACGATGGTCACGGAGTGCTCGCACGGCACTGAATCAGACATGTTGTCAGCAGACAACTCGGGGATTTCAGATCAAGCTCCGGCTTGTCCCGGGCCCACAAAGTCTGGTCCATTGACGATCCCCCTGAACAGATCCACGCCGAATACAGCATGATGTTAGTCTTGGTCGGCTGGTTGTGCCGGAGCGCTCTTACCATGTGAGGACAGACACTTTTGACATTGAACATATCGCATGTATACACGCGAACGAGCAAATGACTAACGACGCCACGACGAGATGGGTGCGGATCACACGATGGCAGCATGCAGCACTTATAGATCAGTGAATACGATTACCTATGGATGCTGGTTGCCTCCGGCTTCTTGCCTCGTCAACTCAAGCAAGATTTCAAGACACCACGTTTCTAGGGTCGCTCCGAACAAGAAGTTGCTCGAATCCAACCTACTCGTCACAACAAGACTCCCGTTCTCATCATGGCCACACTGGCCACCCTGTCTGGCTCCATCCTGGCGTCGCTACCAATACCGCCCAGCCGAGAAGCACCGACCTCACAAAGACTATTTCATGAGAGCCTATGTCGGCATGCAGTACGACTACCACGTCGCCCTCCTTCCGATAAAAAGGGTCCTGCCCGATTCAACTTGAGACACCCAACTCGCGATAAAGTACCTCGATGTACCCGCGAACTCCTGGAAACACTCATTCCTACTGTAGTGTCCGCAAAGCAGGGTGTGGTGGGTGCAGCCTGTGGCCGTGATCTCCTGCGGATCAGGTCCTTCCGCCTCAGCAGCCCCAAAATCTCTTGGAACAGACACAAAGAAGCGCGATGTGACCGTTCCAACTTCGGCTGCGTGTCCCTGGATCATCGTCGTTCCTTTCTGTACACTGTGCCTCAAGTCCTAGCATTCGATCCGGGCCACGTGCTAACTCACGGTCTGCAGGACCGGTGCGTCGACTCGCAATTACGTGAGCGTTTGGCATAAAAATCAGCAATGATTCATCGGTTCAGCCATGATCCAAGCCATTGCTGCTCTTTTCCCATGAACAGCACTTCTGAAAGGTTCCAGCCATCCACACCAAGGTCTAGATCCTCGCACTGCGATGTTGCGAATCGGTGTTGGCGAATCGGTGTTGGCGAACGGGCTGCTTTTTGCTTTGGTCGTCGGAGGAGGGTCAATTTGTATAATTCATCTTGACATTCAAGAGCCACCTACATACCAGATCTCAACACCTAGTATATCGAATTTCTTGCCCTCATCGCTCAAAGGCTCATTGCCGAAAGTGGGACAGGTCTCACTGATGCCATGTTCAAGATCATTGTCAAGCCAAAGGCCATAATGTCCATCCCCACCACCGACTGAAAGGTAGTCGCGTTGACAATAGACCAAGAAGTCATTGACTCCACTGTACGGAAACGCTTTGAAGCGAATTCGGTCTGGTGTTGAACTACCGGCAGGGATAGGGGAGGCCGGCCGTAGACCGTTCTGAGCACTTGCAAGGGATGAAAAAGACTTCCTGGGAGATGTAGGGGAAGTGGCAGCTGAGGAGCGTCGTCGCTCTCCTCGAACAGTAGTCGTTCTTTGAGCATTGGTTGTATCGGCACTGGGAGGTGGCGGCAGTCCTGCGAGCTCCAGCAGGTCTTCTGAAGGCGGCGCGTTGGGTCGTGTCACGTTTGACTGAGCAGAGATGCTTCCAAGCGAGGGCAGGATACTGGCTCGCCATAGAAAGCACTCGCCAGTGCCAAAATAGTATTGAGCAGGCTTCGGTGGGTCGGTCAAGTAAGCGCCAAAGACCGAACCAACCTCGGCGGCCTCACTGCCATCCTGTACAACGAGAACAAAGCCTCCTCTCTTCGTAGAGCCCAAAGCGCCGAGCACTTTATCGCAATGATCGTAGAGCGTACCCAGGGACGAGCCATGCAGCTGTAGATTGTAGGCGAGACGCCACTCATCCACCAGCTGTAGTCGAGGAGGCACCAACAGCCGGATCTCTTCTGCGAGGGAGCGTGTCAACAGTAGGCTGTCAGCCTGCGACTCGGAGAGCTCGTGGGATAGGTTGAGTGGTGTCAGAGGAGGCGGCTGGAAAGGTGAAGGGCGGCGTTGAGGAGTGAACATGGTGTTTTGCTTTTGCGGCACAGCAGGTGCTTCTAGCAGTCGATTGACAGGCTGATCTGGCGGCTCAGTCATGCGTCTGTACAGACTCGACACAACATGCTTCACTGGGTATGCGAGATAAGCTGCTGAACTTGGGTTGTGCGGATTGGCGGCAAGACCGCTCTTCAGATCGGTAGACTGATGTTGTTTCGAAGAGAGATTGTTAATTGATAGTTTCGAGGCCATCAGTGTGGCTCTTTGTCCTGGAAAATGAACGTCTTGGGTGAGTGGAAATGTCACGTCTGATCAACAGCACGCAGGCGGATGCACAAAGCGACGACACGCTCGCATAAGTTCTTTTGTCGTCAGGCTTAGCCTGGGTCGTGCCGCACCTGCATGAATGTCATTTTTAGGCGCTGTTAGGCTTCGGTCGCCTTATGTTTCAGCCTGACTGGTGCTGCACTCTTGGGCAGTCACGATGCGGGAGGCTACCTAACTGCCCTACGTCATAGAGTTAGCGGGCTGTAGAAGAGGGCGCTGAGACTGAGAGTAACTAAACATTGCACCAGAAAACCGGCAACCTGCTTGCTGCCTGCTTCCATGTCGCGTCAACATCATTCCAGAAGTTGAAGCAAACAATTTGATGATCCTCTCATTCCTCCCCGCCAGGTCTCTTCCGTCAAACTACCTTTGTGCAAACCAGTGACCAATCTAACAGTAGCTGCGTCTACGGCTACAAGCTGCGACGATGTGGGCCATCAAAAGCTGTAAGTCCTGTGTTTTAACTCGCAGAGGAGAACGCTAACCTGTCTCGCAGTGAGCAAGGCCATCTTTGGCGACACTTCCAAGGAAACCATCCTTGAAATCCCCAAAGGACAACTCTACATCGTCCGACCCCTATCGCCAAAAGGATATTCTGAATTGATCTACCGGGATGCTGTGGCCTCGATCAGAAGGACAACTCGCGACTTTGAGTATCACCTTGTCGTTCAGCGTGCCTACGAGGAGGGCGAGCAGGAGCTAGAAGACTCAGACGACGAGGCGGAGAACCTCGACAAGGACGAGAAGACGTTTCTGCTCGACCAGAAACTGCGCTTTAGGTCAGCTCAGCGTGAGGGCGGAGAATGGGTCCTTGCTTGGAGGGATCTCGACGGTGATCGTGGTGATCTGTACGAGTTCGTCTGCGACACTTCCACTTCCGAGACTGATGTCAACACTTTCATCTTTGCGGCTCAAGAGTGTCAGTATGAACGCAAATATAGGAAAAGCGCCCAGAAGGCTACCGAGCAGGACATGGACGAGTTTGTCTTTGGCGATGAAGACCCTATACCGAGAGCAAGCTCGTTATCTGGTTCCTTGGAATTGCCGCCAACCTCGAAGCAAGCAGCCGAGCATATGGCAAAAGAAGTGAGAGACTCAAAGAAGAGTGTGAAGACTACGACGTCGAAGACACCGAAAGCCTTCGATGCAGCACACAGCCAAACAGAGGCCCCCGCTGCACAAAAAGCTCCTGAACCGAGAGAAATCTTGACTCAGAAGGCTGCCGAACTACATTTGTTCGACTTTGAATCTGGCACCTTCATCGAGCAAGATCCAGCCGTCATTGCCACTGTCTCAGAAATCGGTCAGTGGCAATACTGGCTTCAGATCACCGGAGGCCACGGCAAAGAATGGCTTGGTCAACCGGTTGTCGCAGACATCAGCCCCGTTTTCAACTTTGAATATCTTTCCTTCATCTTCAATCACTACAGCGAAGATGGGTCAGCATATTCATGGCTGCTACGTTTCAAAGACCAAGCTGCACTCGAGGGGTTTCAAGAAGGCCTGATGCGAGCCTTGTGGGAACAGCTCAACCAGATGAAATGGTCAAAGGTTCAAGAACAAGAAAAAGATTATGTCATCGAAGCCTTCAACGATCTCACTATGGACGAGGCCAATGCCGCCGAGGAAGAGGAAGAGGAAAGTGAAGAAGAACCCGATTCGCCAGGTCGACAAAGTGAGCACTATGACGAAGATGAGTCCGATGATGATGTCGAGCTCGTCGACAAAGACGGCAACGCAAACTCGCAGCTAGCCGTCGGTTCCAGATTCGACAGATCCTTCGTTGTCAGAGGCTCAAAAATCGGTGTCTTCAGACATATGCCAAACAAGAATTTGGAATTCTCAACCAACATCTCGAAAATTGAAACACCAAAAGGCAAACTTTTCAGTCCCACCAAGGTCATGCTTCATAGTGAAGATCAGAACATGGTCATGCAAGATTCCAACAACCCGAACTCCCTTTATCGAATGGACCTTGAGTACGGGAAGATCGTAGACGAGTGGAAAGTCCACGACGACATACCTGTCACTAACTTCGCACCCGAGACCAAATTTGCACAACAAACGGCCAACCAGCCGTTCGTTGGCCACTCTCGGAATGCTCTTTTCCGCATCGACCCCCGAGTCGCAGGTAACAAACTTGTTGAGCAACAGCTCAAACAGTACATGTCAAAGAACGACTTCTCAGCCGCGGCAACGACGGAGAAAGGCCACATCGCAGTTGCATCCGACAAAGGCGATATTCGTCTCTTTGACCGTATCGGCGTGAACGCGAAGACTCACATTCCAGCCTTGGGTGAGGCTATCATCGGTCTCGACGTGTCTGCGGACGGGCGCTGGCTACTCGCCACCTGCCGAACCTACCTGCTCCTAATTGATGCGATGCAAAAAGAAGGCAAAAACGAGGGCAAACTCGGTTTCGAGAAGCCCTTCGCGAAAGACAACAAACCACAGCCTCGCCGTCTGGCCATGAAGCCGGAGCACGTCGCGCAGTTCCAGCATGAGACCGGTGCACCCCTCACGTTCACGCCCGCCAAGTTCAATGCAGCTCCGGATGGTCAAGAGACGAGCATCATTACGTCCACTGGTCCTTTCCTCATCACCTGGTCTCTTAAGAAGGTCGTACAGGGACAGAGAGATCCGTACCAGATCAAGCGATACAGCGACCAGGTCATTGCTGATAACTTCGAGTTTGGAAGTGACAAGAATGTCATCCTTGCTCTGCCAAACGAGGTCGACATGGTGTCAAGGAAAGCATTCAAGAGACCAACGCGAGAGAGTATTGCGGGTAATGCATCAAGCAGCAGACTCAGCGCCGGAGCTTTCTCGACGCCGAGGAAATCGACTCGAGGCAGGCAAAGCCATTTGAGGAGTGAGATAGTGAACAGTCCATACTAAGTAGCGAGCTGCGAAAGGGTGATGATTATGATGATGCAAGACAGAGATACAGGGATGATGTTCGATACCCATTTGAAATTCACCATAGCATAACAGCGCTGGGTGATCATGGTTGGCGTTTGGAGTCGATAGCTCGGGGAAAGCGTCACTATGAGACGTCAACATGGCATAGTGCCAATTCCATAGACTAGCTTTTCAGCTCGCAGATGCGAGCCCACAAGGCTGTAGTCATATAATATACACAATCGGTTACTCGTGTTGAGCAGGTTCAGTGGACACAGGCGTATCCGGGGTTCAGGAATCTAGCAGATCGAGGCACCAGTATGGTCTTTTCTATTTTAGACGGCACAAAGAGTGCACGATGCTTCCACCACGGACTACATGGCTGTTCCATACTGGTGGTCCACATGGCCTGAGGTCAAGGTCATGTCCCAAGCCAGTTTTCAGCGCACAAGTCAACCTACTACTAGTCTGGAGAGTGCCTACCTGCTCCAGACTTTGCATCGGATAGCCGTTCTGCCGACCTGCCGGCCGCTTAACGCGAATGAACAAAGAAGGACAGGGAGACCTGTTCGTAGGCGCGATGCAATGCCATCGAGGCATCTCGATTAATCCGTATCTATCTACACACACCTACATAAAAGTGAGCTCACCATAATGACGCACTCCGTTTCGAGACCAATTCCAACCCAGCCCTCCATCTGCTTCTCACGCCGCAGTAAGGACCACACTCTCCGTGACGGTTGTCGCGCCCACCGCCACCGTCTGCGATATCGTGACCGCCTCGGTGATCGTCGCCGTCGCCGTCGCCGTCTCCGTTACGACGGAGCTGACCGTCTCGATGATAGGCACGTTGACACTCTCCGTCGCGGTGACTGTCTGTACCAGGGTTCTGGTCGCGGGCGTCTGTGGCTCGGCGTCGACTGTTGTAGCAGACGACGAATCTTGGTCGCGCTCTTCTGTGTTTGTGCCCGCGCTGCTATCGGTGTCTTGTGCTGCTTGCGCGGATACCGTTGCTGAGGCGATTGCGGTGGCGGGATCGGCGGTGACGGTGACCATGATGGTGCTTGTGCTGAACGTTGTGGATGTCGCCTCTGGGTCGGAATCGGAGTCAGAGTCGTGGCGATGCCGGTGGTTCCTTGTCTGAGTTGTTGCGGACTCGTCGGGCGGCGATTGTGCTGCGATTCTTGTCGAGGTTCGGAGGGTGGTCGGTACCACGGAATTTGCTTCTGGTGTAGCCGATGCGGCTGCCGCTGTAGCAGAGGGCTCGGAGCCTAGGGTCGAAATGAAGATAGAGTTGAAGACCGACTCCGGCGAAGAGGGCGCGGACGAAAGGGCAGATGATGCAGTCTCGGTGTTGAGAAAGACCAGTGTCCCGGTGAGACTGATCGGGATGACCGTGAGACCACCGGTGGAGAGCTCAGTCGTGAAAGTGGAGGCAGACGCCTCGGCAGGAGCTGAAGACAATGCTTCAGCTGATGCTTGAGCAGGGATGGTAGATGGCGCGGCCGAGCCGGTGACTGTGAGCACTCCGGTGTCGCTCGCTGGTGACTCCGAAGAGATAGAGTCCGTGCTTGGTTGTGGTGGGATGACGATTGTTTCTGACGCTTGTGACGAGGGCACCGCGGACGCAGAGGCAGAGGCAAAGGCAGGGGCAGAGGAACTTGATGTATCCGAGGCTGAAGTAGAAGGTGGAAATGGCGAGGCCCGGATCGAGGATAGGCCATTGGAGATGTCGGCACCTGTGATGGTGCTTTGGGTCATGGTAGCCTCGGTCACAGTCGTTGCGAGGGCCATGGATAACCCTGCGTCCGTGCTGATAGGTATCGAAGTCAAACCCGGCAGCACGGTATCGGTGTCTGTGACATTGAACGAAGACGCGCTCGATGTGCTTGTAGTGGTAGAACTCGGTGACGTGCTGAGTGCAATCGAGCTCAGCCCATTGACGATGCTTTCTGAGGCTGTCTGCACTGCTCCCGTTCCATTTGATTGGTTCTGTTGCGCGGTCTCGCTTAGCGTGGTATACCCACTGGTAGGACCGCTGAAGGTCGGCGAAGCTGTGACAAAGACAATGGTAATGCTGCTTGGAGATGATGCGTTGGACTCGGTCGTCTCCACGGACGCAGAAGTATTAATTGAGGCTGTGGAAGAGGATGGTTCGGAGCTTGGTTCAGAACTGCTTGAAGCTGCAGCACTTGCGAGACTTGCTTCTACGTCTGACGTTGAGCTGCTCGCGGTGGCCGAGGGAGTAGATGCAGCAGTTAGCTGCACCGTCGTCTCCACGGTGACCATGTTTGTCGTTTGCGAGTATACTGTCACCACATCTGGTTGTGCTGTCTGCAACTCAGAGACCGCTGCGGATGATGCGCTTACAGCTGCGAAAGCAGGTATAGGCACAACTTGCGTCGAGACTGGATCAGACGTCGACGACGGCGCAGCTACAGCGCCAGTTCCTTCTTGCCTCTTCCGCATGCTGATGCTGTGGTCATTAACCACCCATCTCCTGTGTTCGTCATTGGCGCGACGCAGAATGTTTCTCCTCCTACTGCTGTCAACCGGCCCGGCAGAAGTGAGAGCAGCTAGGAGGAGTAAGCCAGCTTGTGAGATATGCATCTTTGCGGTTTGACCGTTGAACTTTCGTTTCGGCGGTTGTTGATTAGGTGTTGTAACAAGGGAAGTTTTGATGCGGCGCTTCGCAAGTGAGCCAGCTCACGTATGGTATCAATAAGTGACAAGGACAAAGGAAACGAAAGACAGGTTACAGAAGGAAAGACTGCGTATGCAAGGCTCGTTGTCACTGCACAAGTCGCAACGACGAGGCAAAGACGCAGGCAGCGCAGGAAAGAGGAGAATATATCACATTAGATTCTATTTACCTTTGGCGCGTCGAGGATTGGCTTCTCGAATGCCGGAGAACATTCGCCTGTAGACTGTACATGCTGTTGAAACACTTTGATGCTGTTGTACACTTTTGCTGATATGGACTATCGAATGTTTGAAGTCTCGCAGGCAAGCGAATGTGGTTGGTGTTGGAGAAGTGTTTCGGAGGCGAGCAGTCGGGTGCCGTTGGGTTGGAGTTGCGCCAAGAGATCTGGCGGGGATCCATTGGTTGGTCCATACTGTTCCGAGTGCAGGTACTAGCGCCTCTGGTGGGCTCCCGTTTCATGTTGCTCTGCTGCGGCTTCGCTAATTTTGCCAACCGCCAGCTGCGTCAGGAAGGTACCCGCGACTTGCTGTCCGCAATAGACGGTCTTCAAGATCAGTAAAGAGTACGCTTCTCTTCCTTCTGTTCGAAGCATTGGACTTGATCGCCTTCTTGTGCATCATCCCAGTCCTTGAAGCCTAGACCGCATTCAGTGCCCTTGCGCATCTCTGTGACATCCTTCTTGACGTTCTTCAAAGAGTTGAGGGTGCCCGTATAGACCGTCTCACCGTTTCGAATCACCCGAACCTGGTTGGCTCGACTAATCGTCCCGTTGCTGATTTTGCAGCCAGCGATCTTGATCTTTTCCTTCTTGACCGTGACCTCGAAAATCTTGCCGACTTCAGCTTCGCCCAGCACTCGTTGAGTGACGAGTGGTGGCAGCGCGGCGCTCACTCTGTCTTTGACAGCTTCTGTCACTCGATAGATGATATTCTGGTCGAGAATCTCAAGTCCCGCTGCGTAGGCGAGACTGTGTACTGCGCCTTCAACTGGCTGGTTGAATGAAATCGCATAACCAACCTCTCCTGTAGTCGCTAGCATTCGAATATCGGATTCTGTCACAGGACCAGTTCCGCTATGAACGACCTTCGCTTGGACCTCGTGATTGCCGATAGCGCTGACAGCCGCGACGATAGCTTCAACACTGCCAGCCACATCGGCTTTGACCACAAAGTGCACTGGTTTGGGACCCGATGACGCTTGAGCATCAATCCATCCTTCGTGGTGACTACGTTTCTTCCTGTGGACGTTGTTCTCAGCCTCCCACGCAAGGACTTTCGCACGTGCCTCAGCCTCTTGGCTCCTCACGGCATTGAGCGCAACAACATCGGTAGCGGATTTTGCAAGTTCTGCTCGCTCGTGCCTCAGATCAACCACATCCTTGGCATGTTGCTCGTTGTCTGCTTGGAGGACTTCGAGACCGGCTGTTGGATCAGAACCTCGCCACCCATCCAGCTGGACTGGATCTCCAGGATAAGCTGCTTGCACGAGTTGACCTGAATCGTTTCGAAGAGTACGCACTCGGCCCCAGGTGGGACCAGCCACGATGAAGTCACCAACACGAAGTACACCACGCCTGACAAGGACCGTTGCGACACGACCCGCGTTTGTGACTTTACTTTCGATGATTTGTCCTTCAGCAGGACCTTCTTGCTCTGCTCGCAAGTCAAGTACGTCTGCCAAGGTGATGATGGCTTCTTCGAGCTCTTCCATGCCCTGGCCGGTCTTGCCACTGACAGCAATAGCTTGATAATCACCACCATAGTCTTCGACCACAATGTCGTGGCGCGTCAGATCTTGCTTGACTTGATCGATGTTGGCGTCGTGTTTGTCGACCTTGTTGATGGCCACAATGAGCTGAACTCTAGCGTCCAGCGCATGTTTGATGGCCTCGATGGTTTGCGGCTTGACGCTGTCGTCGGCAGCTACTACGAGAACGACGATATCGGTGACGTTGGCACCTCTTCTTCGCATGTCCAAAAATGCTTCGTGACCCGGCGTATCGAGGAAAGTAATTTGTCGCTCCGAGCCAGGCATGGTCACGGAGAATGCACCAATATGCTGGGTGATGCCACCATGCTCTCCTGCAGCGACCGATGACTTCCGCAGCCAATCGAGTATTGTAGTCTTTCCATGGTCGACGTGACCCATAATCGTCACTATAGGAGGTCGCGGTGGAAGCAGTGAGATGTCTTCTGCGGGGGGCCGCGCCACCAAGTCCTGCATCTCTTCGGCGCCGGCGACCGGCTCGAAGCCATATATGTCTGCGAACATGGCAGAAGTCTCCGCGTCGAGCATGTGATCGGACCTGGCGCCCTCGAAGCCTTCTTCTTCGAGTTTCTTGACCAGGTCCTCAACCTTGAGTTTCATGGATTGTGCAAGCTGTTGTACCGTCATGAACTCTGGTATGACCAAAGAGGGTTTCTGCTTCTCCGCGAGAACTCTTTTCTTCGGCTGTTTCTTCCTGCGCTTCTCGCCGTTCAACGCCTGTTCTGCCTCGAACAAATCGAAATCGAAGTCGGTAGATGATTTGCGACCCGAACCCATATATGAATTGCCTTTTGCTACCACGGCAGCCTTCTGTGCAGGTAGTTCTGCTTCGACATCTTCCTCTAGTTCGAATCGATTGCTGAACCTTGATCTGGCTCGTTCGGCACGTCGCTCCTTCTCTTCGACCTCCTCTGCCACAGGTATCTCCACCTTCTTGATCTCGTCAAGTAGCGGGTCACGGCGCTCTTTTTGCGAGTCTTGCTTCTGCCTTTGCTCGGGTAGCTCTGCCTCTACCTGCGGCCTCCAGCTTTCAGTCTCAGCACGTCCCGGACTCGGTTGTTGCCTTCCAAAAGGGCTCCTGTCCTGCTCTCGTCCTCGCTGCATGTCATATTCCATCGCTTTGATCCTTGCAGCTCCGTACTGGCCATCACCACCGCCGGTTTTGCGTATGGGTAGTGCTCCATCTCCATTTGTGGCATGGTTTTGCGAGCCATTGTTGAAGGCCCTGTCCATACGCCGTACTGGGGCGTGTTCGCTGGGAGGTTGTAGGTCGTCCCTAGCACCAAACCTAGGGCCTCTCCTCGGTCGAAATCCTTCGGTGTCCCGCTGCCCTTGCGCAGCATCTTGCTGGCTATTTCTTGCACTGCTTCTGGGGGTTATTCGGAATCGGTAGGTATCGTCTTCTGCACGTTCGCCGGACGCATCCTGCTGGTGATCTCGGGATCCGAATCTATGGTCGCGTCGAGGCCGAAGCCCATCCGGCTGGGATGACTGGTCCTGGTACCGTCCTTGCTGGCCATCTCTTGAACCCAATCTATTGTCCCGCCGAGGCCCAAATTCTGCAAAAGGCGGTCTGTTTTGTTGATTGCCTCTTATACTGAATCTCTGCTCAGGCTCAGGCTCGGCCTTTGGAGGCGGAGGCGCACCTCCGAGCCGACTGACAGGTTTGGGTTTGTTCCATACACTCGCAGCGGCGGCGGCGTTCTGCTTCAACAAAGGAAACTCTTCTTCATCGTCGTCCTCTTTGCGAGCCGCAGCTGCACCAGCTGGCGTGCGCCGCGTCACAGACGAGGAGTATGCTCTCCTCGTAGCAAGGCGAGGGCCTTCGCGGAGTGCAGTTGTTTCTGACGTCCATCTCAGTGAGCAGAATACGCAAACCTCGCTTGACTGCCGCACCGCCTGTGAAGCAATTCGATGGCGCATTGTTGTTCTGCTAGCTAAACGAGACATCACATCGCCATCGAGTCCAAGATTGTCCTGTAGATGTGGCACGAGTCAGATTCATGCTCGCGAACTTTTGCTTGACTCGTGACATTGGCCGCCTTGGCACTAGCACTAATCGTCTACGTGCAGTCAGGGTTCATACTCCTCACTTTCTGTTATGTCGCCGTCCTTGGCTGGACTGCAGCAAGCGGTCGTATAGACGCGCGAGATGGGCAGGTATCGTGCCCACTGACCCATGCCCCGTGATATTACCACAGGTCCAAATCGCAGAAGATCGCTGTTTCCAAAAGCTCAACGACCCGTCTCCGATGATTTGCTTCCGGTCTGAATATGGAACACATTTACTCGAGCTACTGTATGTTAGGTAGGTGGCAGAAGCCCGAAACCTTAGACAGTGTCTGTGTTGCTCAGTGGCTCTTGTAGTCACTGTCTCTACCAATTCACACGCGGAAGGGTTTGGCGAGCACAGCAGCGAGCAATAGCCCTGACTAGCCTGAATCTTTCCGAACCGGACTGGAACGGATCACGGCTGCTGCTGATAGGACTGAGTACTAAAAGCACCGAAACACCCTCGAAATCTGTGTGTGAACTCTACAGGTTTGCTTGACCAGAGCCCACCTCTACCGCCTCCATCTCTCACAAATATGTCTGCTAACGATCAAAATTCAATGGCTGATGCCGCCGTATCAGCGTTCGCCAGCTTCACAGATAGATACCAGAAAAGTACCGAAGGCGCAACTCATGATGTGGTACACAAGCTCATGTTGATGAGCCCTCCATTCACCGACAACCCCAGAATCCTAGATCACGCCACCGGCACAGGCATCGTGATCGAAGAAATCCAGACCCACAACTCCTCGACCAGCTCCGGCAACGACATCACCATCCCTGTTATCACAGATGACGCAGCCCAACCCTGAACCGACCACCTCAACGCCAAAGTGAAGCACGCACAGAACACCAGCTCATGGCCCAATCTCCGCCCAGTAACCGTCCGCGCAGTCGCAGAAAAGCTCGACACTGCAGTCATACCCGACAACTCGATAACCCACGCCTACACGAACTTTGGCACCTTCTTTTCCAAGGACTCCCACCTCGCCGCCTCCAATATCTACCGCGCGCTCGCATCCGGCGGCACAGCCCTCATCGCATCGTGGCATCTTCTTGGGTACTTGGACCCCGTTCGCAAGACACATCAGGCCCTTTACCCCGAGGAACCCGCCGTTGTGATGTCGTTCAATGACCAGTGGGAGGACCCTAGTTACGTCAAAGGGCTGCTCGTCAAGGCTGGGTTCGACGAAGACAAAGTGCAGGTTTCACAGCAGGACGCCTTCATGAGATACGCAAGCCTGAATAAGTGGCAGTGATATTCGTGGAAATGTTCACGATGGTGCTCTTGGGTGCTACGGGCTGGGAGAGTGAGGAGGCGAAGAGAACTTTCGAGGGAGTGTTAGCTGAGAACTCCAAGGGTCCGCAAGCTACATTGATGATAGGGAAGACGGGGTCACGGTGAGGATGGTAGCTAACATTGCCGGTTGCATGAAATGAGAGACAACTTGGTGCTATGAGCATTCGATTGTATGATTCTACGCTCGACCATAAAATCAGCCCCATTTTGGCTATCAACATTCGTCTTCCTAGGTTGGACTGGCAAGGCCCTTTGTCCGCAGAGCTGGTGTCATGTAACAAGTCTCGGATTTCTATGGTTTGCAGTATTTTGTGTACCAGCGTTAGCATCAACACTTGGGGGTCTGTAACTAGCCATCAGCTCGATATGCATCTTCCGGATGACGGTTCTCAGGGCAGCTGAACGGCAGGAAACCCGTGCGAAAGTCAAACAGTATAGGAGGAAGATCCACTCGTGATGAGGGACTGGTTGCATATGCCCTTTCAACAGCATGTATTGTGGCTCCAGAAGATTCTGGTAAATGGATCTCGTGTCGCGTTTAGTAGCCGAAGGCAAGGAAGACCAGTGCTCGTAAGTATGCGTGATAGAACAAGTGAGCACGTGTCGGGTAGGTCTCAAAGAGCCAAATGTAGGCCACCAATGCATCAGCGGCGCAACAAGAAGATTCGGGATGCGCGAGAGCCGTAGCAACGCGATGCACAGCCTCTTGTAAGCCACTCGAATTTGCTCAGCGCTTTGAAGTGCCGTGTGCATTCTGCGAAGAAGGACAAACTGGAAGATGGGACGAGGAAAAGCGGCAGATCCAGAAAGTTGCGCCTTCCAAATGTGGCTTTCATGCTGGATTGGCGCCTTGAGTGGGTTCGGGAACACACCGACCGGGTCTCAAAAGTCGTGGTAAGAGGAAAGCGCAGCTCAGTCTGACTGGTCAGAAATCAACTTGGATAAGTGCGGTTTAGCTTACGAACCCGTTCAACCGCTTTCGACCTTAATTCATGCTTGATACGTCTCCATAGCGAAAGAGGCTTGAATGCGGTGCAAGTAATAATGGGTCAAATTAGAATGATCCTCATCGGACACCCCGGGCCCGTACCTCGGCCCACTTTGGTACAGGTAGTAGTTTGTAGACAATCAGCTATTTTGTGCTAGGACATTGCACATAACAGGTACTACCAGTTTGACGAGCAAGCAGATGTAAGTCTGTGCCGAGTCGCAGGCGGAACACAACTGCGTAATGCACGGCTCATTCAACATCTTTTGATTAGGGACATCTCTAGTGTAGAATCTACCGTGACTTCAGTATGTTTTCATCGTCATACGTATATCCCTGCTAAGGTACGTTTCTGCCCTCATGTGCAAAGTTCGTACACGTGAAGTGCGCATTGTCATGCATTATGCATTAGTCGTTCCTTCAACCATAATGCTATACTATTAGCTTCCTCGGCTTATTTGTGTTAACGCTTCTGATTGTGCTTCAAAGCTTTCAACTATGCTTGTTAATCACGCGTGACTCGCTCGTCCCGTGTCTTCCCATATTTAAACATGCCCCAAAATTCAATTCATGGTTGTGAAGTCAGCTGAGAACGGAAAAGTGAAACCTTGTGTGCTCACTACTATGTACCCCTGCCCTAGGGGCCTTGATCTGTAGAATGGAGGCCAGCTCTTATACTGTTAGCGTTGGTTGCAAGAAGAGGCAGAGCGAAGTGAAATGTAGGGTGGGTCCAGCCAGAAGATGAGCCGAATGCGACTCTCGGAAGAAATGCTGACGAGGGCTATCTCTGCCTGCGAATCCAGCCCAGCATACGCTCAAGCGACGGGTCTTCGTCGAGCCAGTAGTTCTTTCGTCTGTCAGCGACTCTGAGGTCGTTCACCACGGACTCGTCTGTAATGTTTGAAAGTTCCTGTGAAGACGTTAGGATATGCAATGCAGATCGATGCCTGATCGAGTTGTGGAGCAGATCTCTCCACGTGTGAAGATGCTGATCATGCTGATCACGTCGATCATTGCTAGGGACAAAGATGCATACCTGTCGGAGGCGTGCATCAAGAGCCTGAAGCCCCTGTACTTTCTTATCTGGAGATAGTGAACCGTTGGAAACCTGCTGTCGCGATAATATCCACCTCATGCCAGCGGCAGCGCGCAAGTAGATTTTGTGAGCCTGTCGAGAGTTGGTATAGGGGATCAAAACGTCATAAAAGGAGCACTCACCTGAAAGCGTCGAGTAGATGAATCTAAGATGATCCTTTGCAAGGTGGCTTTCTGCACTTCAGTGTCTGAGATGTTGCCTGGTTCAACACCCAAATTTCCAGGGTTGTAGTGAGTGGCCAGAATTGCTTGGGCTTCGGCGCTGCACTGCCGCAGCACTACATAGCCATCCAGATAGTACGATGCTTGATCTGGAGGGTTGGCATCTGCTCTAGTAACGTATGAGGTGATGTGTACTTGTAAGGTGCGAAAATCGTTCATTATTTCGAGCACTCGAAGAGCGCGGCTCTCGTTCTCTGGCTCACCATTAGCATGAGCCCACGCCGTGAGAGAGCTCTTGGGGGTACACTTAGACGTACTGCCGTCAGACATGTTGGTGGTTGTCGTGTGTACTTGGAAGAGGGAACTCGAAGGCCCCGCTGTTGGTGGAGGTTGACTGGTTGTCGGCGTTCTAATGGGGAGAGAAGAGAGGTTGCCGTCGGTTAGCCTTTGCCGTTTGGGAGGCGGTAGTTGTTCTGTTGCTTGTGTCAAGTCCTGCCTGGTTGCCTTCGAAGGCTGGGACATATCTGCTCTATATACTTTGTCTTTGTCGCATGGCTCTGGTATAGCGATGGACTTGCTGGAGCTATCCTGACACCCTGGAGTATCCATGCTAGCTAGGACAACTGTGGCTGCCGCTGTCGCCGACCACTCAGAGGTGGCGAAGTCAACATTCCATCTGACAGTGGTGGTGCGGGCCGTGACGCTTGTAGGAAAGAGTGAGCGTGTTCCAGCTTCAAACAATTCAATATTAATTAGCAGCAAGTGGAATGCATGGAGTCTGCTGGACATGTAGTCCGGCAGCTGCAAGAGCTAGTCATGACTTCGGTAAGACTAGTAAGTTAGCATCACGAGTTTTAGACGCAAAGTAGGGCTGGGAAGGGTGGTGATGGGACTCGAAGAACACAACATTCCATTGGCAGCAGGAGGGAGCGGCTCTGGTGACTGCCCAGTCAGCCACATGGCACAGAAGTCCCCCCAGGTGGAGTCTGAGGCATCAAGGATGATGCAAGCGATACTGTCCCATAGATCGTGATTTTACACGTGTGAGTATGGCATCTCTACAGGTAATAGTGTAGGCGAAGACTGATGGGAAAGTGGAAGCCGGAAGCGCGATTGGTGAGTGTGCCTTGCGCAATGGGTCGAGACAGATAAGGTTTAGACTTAGCTCTGCATTCCCCATCGAGCTTGCCTCGAAATGGACGGGCTGATCCGAACCACCTTCTACGCTAGAGCTGTACTTTCTGGTTCACCTCAGCTGAGCTGCTCACCTCGCTTCCTAGGTAACAGCGGCTTGGCTGCATGACGTGTGCCCGTGCTTGTGAAAACGTTGTTGCGAATTCGTCTTTGATGCCAGAAACCTTGATGTCGATGCAAAGGAAGTTCTGCGCTACAGTACGACATTCACATTGGTGGCGTTGCGTTGAGCCGCTCACTTGACGCGAGCTCATTCGCTCTTCATATGGCCGGTGTGCAAACCTCTCTGACCTACTTTGGATCCGGTAATATCGTTTTGTGTCAGGAGCTGAATTCTCAGGTCTGGAGTTCACAGGCTGTGCGGCCCCATGCATGGTTCGCATCGAGGGCCACCTCTGCTCCTGCCACCAGGAAATCCATGGCTTCACATTCGTCGAATTTTCTCAGCTATCATCTCAGAATTCCTTGTATCGTAGAAGCATGGTGGTTGCCGTCCGGACGTGCTAGTTCCAACCTGATGTACAAAGATGCTCCTGGTCTGAGACATCCATCACACCATATGGCCTCGCTTGCCTTTCGGGAGAAAACACAAAGATGTGGAATAGCTCAGTCTTTCTCCGCAATCGCTTGCAGACGCTCATCTATCTCTTCTTCAGTGAGGGTGCGGAATTCTGGGCTTGTCTCGTCCGAGTCTTCGGATTTAGGACCACCCACGATTCCGATCTCCAATTCGTTCTTCTTGAAGTCGACACTGAGAACAGTACTCAACGTGGTGATGGCAAGCTCCACAACTTCCTCCCAGTCGCCTGGCGCACAGTCCTTGTTCTTCAGCTTCTTTTCAAGATGGTTCAATGCTTCTTGCTGCTTGGGTCCCGACGCAGTGGCCTTGTAACCAACGTAGTAACCAGCCGGGTCGCACTTGTATAGGGATGGGCCAACCTCGTCGTCGAGCGATATCAGTGTCGTGGCAACACCGAGAGGTCTCATATATGCCTGTACTGAAGTCAGCAAAGATCTCGCTATACCAAAGGTGCACATACTCTTTGTGTGTAGACTTGGTTTATGTTGGCTAACCGCTTTGCGAGCACGTCACAAGGCATCTCGTAGCCATATTTGTATCTGAACTCTGCAGCCTCTCCTCGGGCCCGGTCTACCGAAGCTCTGGCGTCTGCTATCGATCCTGTCATAACACATCCGACGGAGGGTGAGATTCTGAAGACGTGAGAAACAGATGAAGGGTCGATCAATTTGTCCTAGTTCTGGTCAGTGCCTGCCCAGCATTCATAGAGGCCAGGTGGACAAACAGGGACTTTCTTCTGTGACAGCACCACCGCACACTTCTTCCCTCTCACTCCCACCGATGTGATGTTGGCGGCTGTGATAGCTTTGAAGGCATATTCTGTCGATCAGAGTAAGCACAAGTCCATGAACAGTGACCGTCTCCCGCCGGGCTTACGAGGCCTTCTGGGAGGTTGCGAAGGGGACATACCGACTTGATATAGGCGACCCTGATCTGAGAAGATGGTAATGTGGCGATCGTATCCTGCGCTGCCTGCGACAAGTAGTCAGCTCGGTGATCCCGAAACAACCCAAGAATGCGAAGAACGAACCAGACATGTTGACTCTGGTGACTCAAGAACTGTAGTGTGAGGGCGAATGCTTGAGTCTCTCGTATATGGATGGCTCAAGGTTCGGCCAAGTGGGTGATGAATCGTTTGTTGTCGTTACAGAAGTACCTGACGTCCTTCGTGATGCGATTGACTACTTCGCAGGCGTAGCAGGATGAATGCGCGTTAGCAACTGCCTAGGGAAGGTCCACTCTGCACGGCCACTGTGACGCCATACCGATTTTGGCCAAAAGTCTTCCAAGAGGGCGATCATTTTCAGCTCTTCGAGAATAATGAAACAAGCAAATTATCACGATTCGAGGTCTAGAATCACGCTTTATGCTTTTACTCTCGTGCACACATGAGCCAATAATCACAGCTTGTCATCATGACTTCTCATGTGCCAGCATGGAAGCGGCTTGGTTTGAAGCTGAAGTACGCAAATCAGCAGGCCGAAAATGCTGCAGACCCCCAGAAAGATGCAACATTGGCCAAACCAAAAGGACACGACGCGTCTTTAGATCTTTCCGAACGCCCTGCTAAACGTCAACGTCTGGACAAGTTACCCAAGACTAACGGATCTTTGACCCCTGACCGTGCACATGCCAAGTCTGAGATCTATCCTTCTGGAGTTGGGGATGCTGGACAGTCGGCGAAGGCCGATGGCACACCAAAGGCTAGCAAGCAAGCTACGAAGCGAAGGAAATCGGTCACCTTTGCTGATGACACCAAGGTTGAGGACGGTGATTCTAGAGTCACCATAGACTTCCCGGTCGGCTCCCCTGGGCAAACGCCCAAGAAGGCGAGGATTCCTGAGGCGGACACTGATCAGGAGGACGCAACAGGAAGCCCATCACCCGCAATCGACGGCGCTGATGAGGCTACTCCTGTTAGAAAGAAGAAGAAGGCTAAGACAGGCAAGAGGGCCCAAGGCAATCAGCGACAGTCGAAGGACAAGTCGAATCCAGCCCTTGAGTATATGCATCAGCATCGCTACGACCACGATTCATGGAAGTTCAACAAGAATCGTGAGGTCTGGATCGTAAACCGTGCGCTCAATACAGAAGCGATACCGAACACGCACGCCCTGGCTTTGGCTGGGTATGTTCGTGGTTTGCCAGCATCCGCCGGCGCTAGAGCTCGTCTGGTCAAAGAATGCACAGAAGCCCTTGCTGATGCCAGGCTGGAAGCTGATAGCAACGACCAGGGTAGAACACAAACCCTGTCCATTCTGGAGTCCGGATCTGATGAGGCGGAGGCACAGCCTTTTTTGCAAGCCCATTCGCGACCAGCTATCTTGCTTTGGGCATTAGGTGAGAACATTGAAGGTGTGACCAAGAGCACCACAAGCAGTGCGGTCAACGGTCAGGCAACATCAGAGGCCCCGAGGAAAAGGAAATCAAGGACCTCTGCGCCAATCGACATTTCGAGCAGTAGCGAGGACGAGTCATCTGACACCTCAAGCGACTCAGATACTGATGAAGGCATGAAGTCCACAACGAATGGCGCGAAGAGCAAAACCAATGGGGTGCCAGCCGTTGTCGACGATACATCTTCATCAGGCAGTTCTTCGTCAGAGGGGGAGGATCAGGACGATAGCTCCAGCAGCGGGACAAGTAGCGATAGCGACTAGCCGTCAAAATTATTAATCCTCGGTATAACCACTTCTGGCACTGATGCCGACATCTTAGTTTCGTGTACTTCACGTTTGAATTTATGGGGCTAAAGTGATGCACAGACACGAGTCACGGTGAACGACGGACCTGGAAAGAACACACTGTACTGTATGTGGCGCACAAATTGTCATGATCATTGCAGACTATCTACATCTCTCGTGACTTTGTTTGAATCAACATACTGCCGAAGTTTGCACACCTAGCTAGCGCATACTGCGCAACCTCTACTTGCTCTCGTCGAAGACATAGGTCAAGTGGCATCGGCCGCAGTACTGTCGGTTGTGCATGGCGGCCATGAAGACACCAGCACCGCAGTCCTGTTGAGGGCACTCTCGCCTCAATCGCTCGATCTTGCCGTCGCCGTCGACCTTGTAGTACTTGAGCACGGCCAACTTGGTCTTCTTTCGCTTGTGCTTGATCTTCTTGGGGGTAGTGTAGACCTTCTTCTTTCGCTTCTTGGCACCACCTCGAAGACGGAGTACGAGGTGGAGGGTGGACTCCTTCTGGATGTTGTAGTCTGAAAGAGTTCGGCCATCCTCGAGTTGCTTGCCAGCGAAGATCAATCGCTGCTGGTCGGGTGGGATGCCTTCCTTGTCTGAGAACATTGTCAGCGAGTGCGATCATGTACTGGATGGTGGAATCGCATACCTTGGATCTTTGACTTGACATTGTCGATGGTGTCCGAGGACTCAACCTCGAGGGTGATGGTTTTACCCGTGAGGGTCTTGACGAAGATCTGCATGATGAAGATCTAGGAGTGTTAGCGACGACCAACCCAACAACTGAGAAATGTAGACATACCTCGACAATATGTCTTCCTCAACCTTCGAATGCAGGTGTGTGCGATCACGGAATGGAGGGCGTTGAAATGGTAAAATCGAACAGTGTGACTGACAAACTTGGCATTATCTAGCCTTGCATGACGGACCAGCGAGGCTGGATTTGCCGCTCGGGGCGACGGGTGGAGAGGTCCCGATATACCTGCCTTACGACCTGATCACATGTCTCTGGATTTAGCGCTAGAGCAACTGCACCTGCCGAATCGGGACATGGTTGCTAGGTGCAACCTGTGTTGACCTGGCGGACCTCCGACGCGCAGGCTCGACGCAAGTTCTTGAAACTACAAGTCCAGTCTCATCCTTCTAGCAACTTTCCTTTCCCCACACATACACTACTTACTCAGCCTTTGGGCATACACGAACTTGATACACATTTACATTCGAGACAAAAGCATCTAAGAAGAGGAAGGAGTCGTCGGGAGTGGAAGAGAGGACATAGGAAGAGTCCTTACAACCAGCTACACATCAAGAACATTGAAACAAGAACGCTGCTACTACTGAGAGGAATTACAACAAGTTTGCTGCCCGGTTAAGGGCTGCTTGCGCTGCGCGAGGTAAGCAGGTTCCACGGCTGCTGCACACGAACCATCGTGGACAGCAGCAAAGCATCGTGAAGCAGTAGACTGACTTCTGTGCAGTCTCGAACCAAGAAGGAATCACGGCCAATATCCTTCAGACCACTAACCATTTCGAACTCATCTCGCCCAAAGATGATGTCCAATCCACCTTCGTCTCTTCAAAGTCGACAAAAGCTACAGCACCAACGACAAAACTCGACACCAGTAGCTTTCGAAGCCACGAAGGTTCCAATGCCTCCCCACACAACACAGCACCAAACTTTGCACCGGAAAGGCCAGTCATACGACATGACTCGGACCCCCATCCGGCGGCACATGGGGAGTGCGGTAAGTATGAACACTAACATAGGATCAATCCACGGACAACAAATTTTGCGAGAAGCGCAGCAGCAGAGAATCGCCAGGCCGGGCCAGCAGTACACCCAACCACAGGTTGGCGCCTCAGTAGCACAGCACTGTGGGAATTTCCCACACCCACAATCATTTTCAAACATACCATACGACATGACAATGAATGCTATCGTCCCCATGACCCAGGGGATGATGCAACATTCACAATATCAGAACCCAATGCCTCTGTCGGCAGGACCTCAGAGCCCATTCACGTTCGACGAGAACAGTCAACACTACTTCCAAGCCATGCACCAGATGCAGGAAGCCGCTCAGATGATGCCACAGACGGACAGAAGGATGTCGCAGCCCGATCTAAGAATACAGACGGCGATGCGACCGTACACCCCAACTCATCAACTCCAGACTGGTAGGTGTTGCGGTCAAAATGAGTATGGCATAGCTGACATTGTACAGCACACTTCCCCCTAACGCCGGTGCAAACACCCATGCATCAGCAGACTTTCCAACAGAGAAGATCATTACAAACATCGCCCAGAAGGCAGCAACAGGACGACAGTATCGTATCGCCTCGGCCGATGTCAATGCGGAAGTCGAGATCTCTCCAGGGTATTGCCGAGCACCAAGAAATGCAATCGTTTGACGTTTTCGGTGCGCCGAGTCTATCAGCCACGCAAGGCGATGTTGCTGAGCCAGAACCAGTCAAGCAGCGAAGACCAGCACACATCAAGACGAATTCAGCCTGCTCCGTCCAAAATGGTACGGGGCCACTCTTCGGCGAGGTCTGCACAGGCACCCCTGAGCTCGAAGAACAATCTCAGCCTATTTTGTCTTCCAGCAAAATTCCCTCTTCACCAGCAAAGCCGGCGCTTTCGCCTCGGAGAATGGAGATCTCAGATCTCAATCTCGAACCGGGTATCAGCGCTTCCATCGAAGAGACGAATGTCACACTCGACGATATAGCTCAGTTTATCGAAGGACCAGACCTAGAGAACAAGTGGACTTGCAAGTTCGAGGACTGTGACAAGAAGTTTGGTCGCAAAGAAAACATCAAGTCGCATGTCCAAACTCACTTGGGTGACAGACAGTTCCGATGCGACCACTGCAAAAAGTGTTTCGTTCGAGGACACGACCTGAAACGGCACGCCAAGATCCATACCGGCACAAAAGCTTACGCATGCCTTTGCGGCAATGCATTCGCCCGTCACGACGCTTTGACAAGACATAGGCAACGTGGCATGTGTATTGGAGCATTCGAAGGGATTGTCAGGAAAGAGATCAAGCGCGGCAGACCGAGGAAGCATCGCCCGGAAATGGACGAGCGAGTCGACAAGGCCTCTCGAACCCGTTGGAGAAAGGCACAAGAGGCTAGCTCGCACCATATGGGAAGCGACCCTTACGCCTCATCAGCTTCGAATTGTTCAATCTCAAGCTGGGGCTCACCACCAACGGAGACCATGGATCACCTCAGTATACATGGCGATCCCCGCTCACCCATGCCGACATACGACGATTCAATGAACCTATTTGGCTTCTCGTCACAGGGTATGGACATGAGCTCGCACAATCAGGTGGAACCAGCGAACCAGGTTGCCCTACCTCCGGACATGTTTTCCTTTACGCCACCTGCAAGCCCTGTCTATTCGACTGGCAATAAGCCAAGCCCTCACGATTACCGAGAACTAACACCTGCAGAGCTCGCATCGTTCAGCGATGAGATCAACCTGACTCAAAAGTCAGAGCAGTCAATGAGCCATGCCACCCTCCTACCACCTCAACATTTGTCATTCCCGCACCAGACGCTTGATGAATCGTCACAATCGAGCCAAGCAGCTTTCCATCCAGTCGACACTTTTGACCTCCCTTCAAACACTCAAGTAAACCACCTCTCAGCAACTCACCCTACGTCACTCCCTGCTCTGTCGCACTCCTCATCTCCTCCACCACAAGAAGGCCCAGCTCTTGTCTTCGACTATCCCGAGGACATGAACCCGCTTAGGATGAGCACAATGTCCAACATCTCAAACATGACCTTTGGACTGAGCGCCGATACCAAAGCTATGATTTCAGATGGCCAGAGCAACGTGCAGGATACCCAAAGGAACGAGTTCGATAGTTTCTTGGACTACAACGATGACTCACAGCTAGGCATGGGTATGAGCGATGGTGACTCTTTCTTCGCCAGCTTGTAGCAACAAGCTGGTAGCCGACGACTGGCCGAACGGTTTGGGTTGGTATATTGGACATGGCGTAGAAATTGGTTGGACCAAAAGGATTGTATCAAAACATAGACACGAGCATGACCTGTCACGAATGAATGAGGCGTTTGGCTGTGCATACAGAGGCAGCACGACGTCACGAGACGGGCCAGTGATTGTGTAATCGATGCAACGGGACGAGGGATGTCCAAGAACGCGCTTATCGCAATGTTGAGGTACGAGCGTAAGCTCCGAGCAATCAAACTGAGATAGTTCTTCATATGCCGTGCTGCTTTTGCTCCTCTTGAGACCACTTGATGGCTCAGTACCCGATCGAGGCGTGCTGCCTGTGTGCAGACCACAATCTTTGTTTTCAGATACTCGAAGCAGGACGGCTCAAACTTCCAACCAAGCCTAACAGTCACCAAGCCTTCGGTTGTGTGCTATCTAGCACAGTGCAGGTGTGGAACGAGTATTACTATCAGAAAGCAGTGCAGAGTCTATAGAAGAAAGGTTTCAAGAGGACCTGGTCAAGATGAAGCCAGCCACCGTACAACCCAAGCAAATAGTCGATCCGTGACACTGTTCTGCTTCGGCTGATTTGGTCCTCAAACTCGGCGGCGAGAACCTTGCGGGCTATCCGCGACCAGAAGAGCTTGTCTGCTGTCATTGTGGTATGTGGGTTGAATTGACGACGCCCTCTGACCTGTGTGGCCCCCGCCGCCTACACGAGCTTGGCCCAAATCGACTTGGAATATTTTTGCTGCTCGAGGCTTTACCTTTTCAGGCGGTAAAAGTATGCCGCGCTAATTGGAGCCCCCACGATCGTGATTACAAAGGCTGCGTTTCTAAGGATTCGTTTCAGACTGAGCTGTGCAAGCTCAGTGAAGCCTTGTGTGTTGGCTTGCGTATCGTTCTCGTGAGGGAAAGGGACGTCAGGTACAGGCTTGCCAAGGAATGCGCACAGGGGTTCCCAACCTTCCTTGAGCTGGTATTCCAGTAATCGTTCTTTTCGAACCATTTCCTTGACGTCCCGATAATGGTGTCGATATGCATTGCGACTCCTGACTCTTGCTTGATCCACGTTCTCCGAGTATCCGGTCTGCGGAAGTGTGATTGCCCAACCAATCCGGACGATCCTGCCCATGAATCCAGGATCAAGTCGGCCGAAGAAGTAGAGTATGGGCTGGTACGCGTTCTCGCAAAACGCCATCCAGCTCTTGAACCAGCTATCGATGTCTCGCTCCACGAGCACGACCTTGGCGTCGGGGTAGAACTCAATGAGCTCTTCGGCGAAGAGCATACAAGGCGCATCGGTTACAGCGCCTACATGGCCCAGCATACCGTCGAAAAATGGTTTGTCTGGCCTCGCACCCTTGCCATTATATTTAGCATTGATTGCCTCCGCCCACGCATCGGCATCCCTCAAATTGTCGTAAATTGAGCTGAAATGATACGGATTCGGGTAACCAAGTATCGTCAGAGCTTTGTGCATCGACAGTGTACCAGTTCTGGAATAACCAGGACATATGACCTCCAAGGGGACTGTGCGTTGAGACCTTGTTCTGTCGATGTTCTGGTCAGGGTTGTACATTCGTGCATAATTGCCGATACGCTTGAAATCTGCTTCGGTTGCCATATTGCAAGATGTCTTAGCTGATATTGCCAGAGTCAAGAGTAGAGCGTATTTTGGGCAGTGAGGAACTCAAGGCAGAGGCAAGGTTGTCACCGTTTCCGCGTAAGCAGGATGAACACGTAACCCGGGGGGCCTGATTACCAGCATCTTGCTCCGATTTGATCTCGGATGTGACAAAAACTATATGATTGCAAGCTATTCTGCAGCCTTTGCTGTCGACCAGAGTGTGTCTCAAGTCGAGATGGTGGTTTGCGTGTTTCTTCGGCCCTGTCCGGGCATTGAAGATATGGCGGTGTAGACCACGAGGATATCGAGCTTCAGAACCTACCAAGCCAGTACCAAGGAAAATCCGACCGCAAAAGTTGGTGCAAATAAGCTTACGCTCGAACCAGGCTAGCGGACCTTGTACCTAGAGGTACCTCGTCTGCCCTCAGTGGTGTGTCTGGAGGTCTCCCTATACCTATCTTCTTACTTTTGATCGGGTCTTTTTTATTGTTAGCTTGCTACTTACCTTGATCTGGCAGGAGTAAGCTTTAGTCAGGCAAGTTAAGCGAGCATCAGCGTGGATTCGCCTCTCTTAATGGAGAAGTGCTTGTTCTGGAACGACATCTCCGCCTCCTCCACATATCGACGGACTTTTCGCTAATACCGAGCTTGGTCGATATGTCATCATCAGGAGTCAGATCACTTCTCAGGCTACATGAGACACCCCTCTCCAGCATCTCAACACGAACTCCGCATTCATAATCATGGCACCCGAGGGCTGGCTCGACGTGCACGCCCACTTCTACTTTCCCGCATCTGATGATGAAGCAAAGAAGCTCGTAAAACTGTTTCGAGAGACCAACTTCATGGTCTCGGAGCCATCGGAAGTGCAATGGGATCCAGAAAAGATCATCGCGTACAATGACAGCGCTGGAGTACAGATGCAACTGCTCAGCTACCTGCCATCCCAACACGAAAAGCTCAGAGCAGCCAACGACTATGGACATGAAGTGGTCAAGAATCATCCTTCGCGCTTTGGGCTCTTGGCCGCACTGCCGACTGATGACGCTGACGCATGTCTGGCGGAGATTGAGCGGGTCGGGCAATTCGACGAACCAAAGCCAGATGGGTACTGCACTACCACTGTCTATAACGACGTCCCGCTTAGCGATCCCCGACTCAACCCCGTCTGGGAGCATCTCAATAACGAAGACGCGGTTATCCATGTACATCCGAATGCCTACAAAGCCGGCGACTACGGCAAGCCTGGACCATTGATTGATGTGGCTTTCGACACAGCGAAGGTCGCTACCGATATGCTGTACAAAGGTGTTTTCCGCCGCTACCCTAAGGTCAAGTGGATCTTTGCGCACTGTGGTGGTGCGTTGCCTGTATTATCGGGGCGCTTGAGCCTACTGGGCACGGAGTCATGGGTACCCAACCCGGAAGGACTGACTCGTGAAGAGGTCGAGACGCAGCTGGCGAACCTGTATGTCGATACCGCGGCAACAGCGAAGACAGGCTTAGCCCCTGCTATTAAGATGGTGGGTGCAGGTCATTGTCTTTACGGCGCAGATTGTGGTGTGCCTTGTTCGAATGCGAGGACGATGAATGAGAACATGAGAGACGTCACTGCAGTGGAAAAGGAGCTTGATATTGAGGCAGGCACGATCGCGAGGAACACGTGGAAGCTCTTTCCCGCTGCTGCGGCAAGGGTTCGAACTGCTTGATAATCATTGCATCCGCTTCTTCTGTGAAAATTTGCGTCATCCATTTGATGTGCTATGAGGTCCTTCTTGTCAATATCTCTTGGTTGTGCCGTTTTCTGAACTGCTTCTATTTCGCAGATGCTGACTATGGGTTCGGAAAATGCGGATCTCAGTCAAGTGGTATTCTCACCGACTGAGTATTGAACCCTTTTTTGGATGGACTGTTGTCAGTACTGTTGCAAAATCATGGTAGGTCATGTGACGTGTGGAACACTCGATGCTAGCTTCAGCCGCAAGAGATCCTTAGAATGTAAGCACTAGATGTAAGATAGTGGGATAGCATGATTGACGGAGGTCTCAACTGATAGACAAAGCCCGGTACGACTCGTCGTTGTTAGATGTTGGTCTTGCAACTCGGGGGTGCACCAGGACATCGGCTGACTGGATGTAAGCTAGCGTCGCCATACGAAAACGTGGTCGCTCGACGGGAGAAGTCAGTCGGGTATGATGTGGAACCAAAGGCATCAGTATCCGGGCATGTTGTTGCCCGCTATGTAATTCTTCCCGACAATCTTTGATCTGAGCATTAACATCCAGCCACTTTCTGGCCTCATGCACAAGGATAGCTTCACATTGACACACCACATACACATGGGTACATACTGGCCTGGACCTCGCTAAGGAGGAGCCAGGACGATGCTCAATGTTGGGTTTATAGAATGTTGAGAGCTGGAAGATAATAGCTGAGTACTCCTAATCATGATCTTTCATTGTTCGATTCATGTGAGTGGACGGCATTTTCTCGTCAAGAGGCCTCATTATCTATCTACTTCGCCGGGTTGTGTTTGTATCCCGTTATTACCCCGTGCCCTACAGGCTCACTTGTGGGTTTGAAGAAGATCATGTTCCTTTCAGAGCCACCGTCTGTTGCGACTTGTTCGTGAGGTTGTTTGCAGAGATAGAAGACACTGGCAAGGCACTAGCCATTGCGCATGTTTGCCAGTCTACCAAGCTGCCATAGCATGAGTTCGGGCTGTCATCGCCTTGACAAGGTAGCCTGCGTCAAGGTCGGTTGCAATGAACTGGACCTCTCTATACGTAGTCAAGGCGTCGTGATAAATTCGATGAAACCGTACAACTTTGCCAGTGGTGATCGAAGCGTAGTACCACCCCATGACCTTTTGGTATGCGCTAATGTTGTGGTTCGGCAATACGATCAGCTTGATAGATCCACCGTCGTTCTTGTTGTGCTCACGAAGAGCTCGAAGGATTGCTGGGAAGAATATTGTGAGGCCTCGAAAAGTGGGTCTGCCGCGCAGCTTATGGACCTCGCCGCTCCCCCATATCGACACCAACATCGACTCGTCTGCCGAATTGAAGACTAGGACACAGTCAGGACTTGTTCACCAAGTGACGTTGCGAATGCTTACCCTCGAACGTCGCTCTGATTCAACTCGTAAACGCCCATGGCTCGGTTGTGAGCTCCGAATGCGCAATCGTACAGATCTGTTTGAGCTGGGACATAGAGAATGTTTGTAGACTCCATGTTGTCGACAATGTCTCAACCAAAGATGAAGTTGGTCTCTCTCGTATTGATGTGTTCTTCAACCTGGGTTCGAAGTCGAGCTCTTGCTCTCATAAGATTGGTAGACCGATGAGGACAACAGCGAGGATTATTCCAGTAATGGGGGTGGACGATCGGGTATCTATATACGTTTCGAGACCTGTTTGATCGTGACACAGATCCAGACATACTAGTCATGTCACCGACTAGAGCCATGGCACGAAAAGAACAATCTTTCACTTTCGGTGCCTCGTTTGCTGGTTCACCACGCTGCTGTGCGGCAAAGCTCGCTTCGGACAGATCTGACAGATTAGGATGTACCATGATCTACTTCTTGAATATGCAAGAGGTTTTGTCATCCCATCAGCCGTGTCCAACGAATGCATTCAGATCAGAGCCAGTCAATGACGATGTACCGACTGCAGCCTTGGCGAGCCGGAGAGTGAAAGATCGTGACTGCTTTATCGTTTAAAGGAGCAGGATAATTAGGGTATTTTTTGATTGCGCTTGTCATCGACCCAAGCAGACATCAAGCGCAGCAAGCCGATTACCACGCGCTGCATGGATTACAGACGAGTCATGTGGTGGCTAACCATCTTATCCCATGCAGTCATTAACACAGTCGTCGTCAAGTCAAATCAAAGGCCCTGTCTGAGATGGTTTCTCTAAGACTTTCTGCATCGCTCGACCATAGCTTGAGTATGCAGCGGGCGAACTGATAGCGTCGAATGTGCTGAGCCAACACGTGGGACGGTGCACACAGCATGCCATGTTCCTGCGTGTAGGTAGCCAAGACGGCAAGAGGCCTACAGTCAAGATCGCTGCCAAAAAGGGGCTGTGCGCCAAGGCGCCTGCCGTTTCTGGTGTGAAAAAAGCGACGTAACGGACAACCGTAGCATTGTGATGGAGCGCAGGCACGATGCTCGGCGACTCCAATGGTCTTCTTGAAGAACGATGACTAGCGTATACAAAACCATTCATTGATGGGGACTATAGTCAACTCCTTGATACTGTGAAGAGTTGAGCGGATCTTATGTGCCCTCGCATCAAGCTGTGTCCACCTTCTGCTCGATCTCGGCTTTTCTCCCTTCAACACCTGCCTTCAACCCGGGAACCACACTATACAGTTCCTGTAGCCTCGTAACAAACCTTGTTTGTAACCAACCATTCGTCTCAGCTACCGCTATAGCAGTGACCATCATTCTGATCAGCCAGTGACCCTGTGGCAAACTCGCAGCAGCATCTCGAACATCACCAGGGTCAATGCTTAACTTCTTCTCAATAGAACAGAACAGCAGACCCTGAACTCTTCGGCGCAATCCAGCAGCAAGATAGCTGATTCGAAGTCTGTTCGCGATGAAGACAAGCTCAGAGTAACAGGTTAGTGGCCTATATGTAAGGACTCGGAGCGGTATCAGTTTGCCTGCGCCAATGACATCTTGAACCCAGAGGAGAAACTCTCGATATGCTCTTGTTCCACCTGCCGGCAGTATAATGTTGTTGATTGTCCCGGGATTGTTGCGGTTGTGAGCTGAGAGTGCTTTGTTGATTACCGGTGAGGTGATTGCAAGTGCTTTGAGAGGTATCGGCGTGGTTGAGACAAGCTGCGGCACTTGATCGGGCCTGCCAGCGACGAAAGCGAAGACCACGTTGCTCTGAATCAGTCTGAAGAGTCAGTGGAGTGTCGATATGCGAGAAACTATAACCGACTTACGCTTGTACCTCGTTCTGATCCAGCTGGTTGATCCGAGCAGGCTGGAAAGACTGTTCGTCCCTCGCACCAGAGACTCTGAGGAAGTCACTTTGGCCGTAATTGCCAGCCATATTTGAATTGATCGGATCTAGAGGCGGCTGTGATCGAAAGATCTTGATGGTCGAAAGGGATGAACCGTGACTATGGATTTAACACGGGTAGGTCTCAAAAACCGTATGGGAGATTGAATGACTGGTCAAATTAAGTTGCAGAAATGGAGCCTTGATTGAATGAGGGACATGTGTCTATTTGTACTCTTACTGGAAGGAAATCATGTCTTACAAACATGATTAAACGCCAGAGAGGTGCACTTGTGTTATAACCATATTCTGTAAGTGACAAGCTCTGTCGAGTACAGTGTGTGAAATTGTGGAAGGCCATGTAAGAGTGTCTAATGCGTGCAGCCCGTGGAAATATCACCTGTATTGCACATACCTGAAATTTTATGATGCCGACAGTGAAAGCGTGTGCGAGCTGAACAGTGATAGCCAGTAGGAGAGCGTGAAGCGTGAGAAGCATCTTGACCGGTGAGCAGGCGTTACAAGTCTTCGAAGAAAGATAGCTTCAGGCACTAAGCATCTTGACCGGTGAGCAGGCGTTACAAGTCTTCGAAGAAAGATAGCTTCAGGCACTAAGCATTATGGGTGTACCAGCCGAGACTGCAGGCTTGCAATTGGGTACTGATTGAGACACTTTTATCTCGGTTTGACATTTACGGTGGCTGACCTAGGTCGCCGCTAAAGGTGACCATAATGACTTTAGTACACCTAGTGTTTGATTAGTGGTGAGATTGGTCATTGAGATAGCTCTACCATACCGATCTTTGTTGTTGACATCTCGCTGTCTGATCAGGACAGTGAGTGTTTCGGGGTAAAGGTCGACCTCATATGAAGAATGGGCCGAGGGGATGGTGATGATTTGGTGAGGCATCTGGTGGCCTCGTTCTTGTAAGCGTAGCACTGCCGATTGTTCGGTCGACAGTGTCGCGTTGATGTTGAAGGATAGGCCGTTTTGTGCGGGATTGGCCACTTCCAGTGCTGCAAATTGTCGTTTGTGTCGAGGTACTGACACAAGACTTTTTGAACAGGAACGATTGCGTGAGTAGTCATCCTGGCGGCAGGCAGAAGAAGGGAGAAAAGGGTTTAGGGGTGTATCTGTGCGATACCCCCTCCGCAAACTGGAGAGAAGAAAAGAAGAGGATGAGGGCTGTGAAGAAACCTTTTGTACACTGCTCAACGTGACTTCACCTGCACGGAAGGATTTGCGAGCCATAGTCAGACAGCCCCGCTACCTGTCCCTCATGCAGTGATGCTGCATATGCTCCGGAAGCTCCCTCCGCCTGGTTCTGTTGGTTATGCATCACCTTTCCTTTGATACACCGTGAAGTGAGTCACTGCACAGACTCACGCGCAACGCAGAACGATCTCAATTGTAAGCACCAGTCGGTAGACTGCGTGACGCCAGAATGCGTGGACGGTTGTGAATGTTGTGGCCTCCAAGGTTACCTTCGCTCGCTGCGTCAGCCCCCACCCTTCTAGGCACTCAGTCTTTATGACCGAGCCTCGGGGCACTGACCTCTCTTTCTGACTTTCAAGTGCCTTCCTCATACCATGGTCAACTTTGCCCAACCTTCCTTCTTATCGTACTCTTTATTTGAGTTCTCATCGCCCTCAGCACGTCGTCACTGCAGAATGCAGCCACACTTAGTGGAAAGAGAACGTCCTTCACGACGTTTGAGGCCCTCATCGGAGACGATCTACATTGTCAGAATCTGCCGCAATACAGCAACTATCATCAGCGTTCCGTTCAGTGACTACGCACATACCATTCGCAACGACTTTCAAAGAGTCAGAAAGACAAGATCAATGTTGGCGGGAATTCAAGAGTTTCTGATAAAGGAGATGGAGCTGGTTGACGCCAGTAGGCAGGAAATATGAGGTGTGAATAAGGTTGACGCCGCGCATGAGAACCTGGCATTTCTGTACTCCGCTGATCGGCAACCTAAGCGACGGTGGGGTGTCGGAATTTGGTCGCTGCTTTTCGGATTCGACATCGCAACTTGTGTAGCGTTGATACTACCATATTAGTTCTCAAACAAGTTGATGAGTTGTCTTGTGATCCTTCTTGCTGCAAGGAGTCTCCTCCACAAAGTATTGCCGGCTCTTTGCTCGGAGTTCAAGAAAGACATGGATCGCGAAAAAGCAAGAATGAACGAATGGCGGTCCACAGCGTCACAAGGTTTGTGTCACACACTGTCTCTAGGTCGTAGTCGGCACATTTTCGACGGTGGATTGACAATGAGCGAACGCCACACGATATTCTCAATGTTGAACTTGCACGAGCACTATTTGTTAATCATGAAAACTGGAAACACAGCCGACAAGCTCGTATTATACTATATCAATGCTCCTGGCTGTCAGCGTACCGCTGGTGCTTGTCCAGCTCTGCTTGCTTCATCGACGGCCATCGACCTCGATTTCGGCCATCTTCGATGAGCTTCAGAACATCTTGAAACGTCGGTGACCCTATCCTCACACGACGTTTGTCCTCCTGTGATAGTTGCCTGAGCGAACCAGCAAAGAAGACTTCGTCACCAGCTTGTGCTGGCTTCAACACCAATTTGCCATCACAGGCCTGTTCTGTCCAACTCGTATTCTGGGAGAGACGACCAAAGTGCTTGCTGCTGCTCCGGCGTGCCAGGTCATTGACGTCGTGGGCGGAGAAACCTGCAAGCTTGCTTGCAACAGTCTCTACCTCTTGTGTGGAAAGTGTGACCTTGTTCTTCTCGAAGGCTCTTTCCGTCAGGGCCTGTCGACCGGCTTGTCCTGGCAGCTGCACATGGATCCTCTCCCCAAGTCTTCTACTCCAACCATCCCCGAGGTCGATGTCTTCTGGGGTATTGGTGGCTGCAAAAAAGTAGACTTCAACATTCTCTTCCTGAATGTTGGATATGCATTCTCTGAGCAGTGACTGCATCTTCCGACCTTCAGGGGCTGCCTGCCCTAGCATTTGCTCAGCCTCGTCTAGGATGATCACAACAGGCTCGTCTTTGCCGATTTCTGCAGCCTTCTGGAAGAGCATATCGATGAGTCTAGAGTATGTCAGTATGTCGCCAATCATTGCTAGGAAAAACAAATTCACCTCTCGGAGTGCCCGCGTAGTGGTCCCTGGGCAGTGATGTTGATGGTGATGAGTGTGCCTTTGACATGGCGGCACCAATTCTTGACTAGCGTGGTCTTTCCGGTACCTTGGGCACCGTGTAATGGCACACCAGTGTACGAACATTCGTTGTCTCCGTCTTCCAATTGACGCCTTTCGTGCGTTTCCAGTAGCGTTATCTTATCTTCTTCAGAGATGTCATCGAATTCTTCTATAGGCACAAGCGACTTGTCCACAGCCAGGTCCTTCCATGATCTCATTAAGCGGTTGACTTGTGTGTCCAGCCATGCATCGCTTGCAGTGTCTATTGGACCAGACGATATTGGGGTGGCCTTTGATGTCGAACTTGGTGGCGGGCGTGCAGTAGGCTCGGGTCCTGCCGTGTATGTCGACTCCCATATGGAGGATCGGTCTGCTGGACGGGCAAGGTGGCGCTCGGATGCTGATGTCAATTCTTCGTAAAGATCGAACATCGGCATTTCCAGTAATTCGGCTAACTCCTTGTACTTGTTGTTGGCTATATCTGGAGTTGCATAGTAGGATCCGTACGACATGATGATTGTGACTCGGTAGTACAAGGCGTCTCGCCATTCTGGACGTGCCTGGATTGAATCTCTGTGAGCATACTTCAAGACTCTCTTTGCAAGGGGAGTTGCTTCGTTTTGCTTTGGCTTCATCGATGCAAACTTAAGCTGATTTAGGCAGGCGTGTTGTGCTAGCTGACCACTATAACGGGCTTGGGCGGCTAACAGGCGGTATTGGTACTCGACAAAAGGCGGAGTCGTGTGAGCAGTGTGTGCTTCCATATGCTTTAGCATTTGAATGCTGCATACACCACTGGGGCTGCCATCTGTTGTTATGTACTTGTCGATATCACGGACAGGTACATCAGTGATGTCGAGGATGGGCTTGATCTCTGCTACTTTTGAAGCTGCAGTATTTGTCTTCGGTACCTTGCTAGGCTGCTCTGGTAGCTCATCCCCAGGTCTCTTTGAGGACGGACCAGACATATTGGTAGCGTACTAGTCACGTTCTTGTGCAGGACAAAGAGCAAGGAGAAAAAGGTTCAGGGGTGTATCTGTGCGATACCCCCTCCGCAGACTAGAGAGAAGAAAAGGAAGATTGAATGGTTCACAGGAATTTTCTTGAGATCACTGCACAGCTTCGTCCAGCCGCACCTTCCTACACCTCGACACGGATAGTCGAACCGATGAATTCAAGGCTACCTTTGTGGCCAAAAAATGGATTAGGTAAGACTAGCACGTTTTCCGAGTGGAGCGCAGCTGGTCTACTTGCGTCAGGGAGTGCACAAGTCGGAAGGAACCACCAGTATCAGTATCAGCCACTGCCTGGATTTCCTGTCTGAGGAGAGTGAGTTGATAGATTAAGCAGTCATGTAAGCCCTACAATGAGTAGTTTTGTCCCTGCAGCACGCGCCCCTTGCAAAGGGTTGCAGGGCTTATGAAGGTACTTCTAATGCTAGCATTGATAGAACGCAAGAGTCGGTGGGATATAGACCCTCGATACATCACGAGATTCGCTGATGGAGAGAATGTTCCTTCCAGGATGATAGTCTATTTAGGCAGGTGTATACGCTTACGTTTGTGAGCAAGTCACCGCCAAACTTGTCAAAGACTCATAATGGCTGCTACTCTGATGCTACTCTGATGCAACATCCATCCTATTTCGTAACTGACTGCTACTACTTCTGAGCCAAAATTGGTTTGCGAGACGGCCGGATATTCATTCCTTCAGGATCTCGTTGGCGACGAATTCAACCACTTCGCCACGGAACGGATGGTTTCTCCTCAACACTCAAGCAGGCGTACGAGTACCAGACAAACTATTGGGTGTTATTTGCCGTGCAGCGTCTGTTGAAACTGGAAGCCGTGGGCCAACGTCGCTGAAGAGTGGAAGGTTTTAAGATTGCCGTAGCTCTGGTATGTCCTAGCCACAGTCGCGGCCAGGAAGACTTGTAGGAATGAAGATGGCAAGCAGAAATGTTGATTGTTGCGCTTGGTTGCAGAGAACGAGGTAATCTCAGTATTCTCGCGACCATACGACTGTTTTATCTGCAGCTGTCAGCGTATGGTGTTTGATCCTGGCGTTGCAGTGCTAGATAATGTAGGTGTTATAGTGAACATCTTTGGCAGAGAACAAGAAGCAACGACTATGGTGGAAAATAGACGACGCAGTCGGAGTTGGACTGGACGTGGGTGAAAAAGCTTGGGCTGACTGGGTTAAAGCACGAGAGCGACGACAAGCGGGCGCCACTAGACGGAATTTGGCTATGAAAGCTTGTCCTAGATAGACGTGAGCCATGGGCTGCGCAGCGACTACTGGTGTCGTTTCTCGGCTGTCTGCTCAATACTACTCTACCGATTTTGTGACAGACAGAAGCGGGAGAAGCCATGTTCACACCATTCTGACTTGGAGCTCCCCTTTCTCGGTCCTTGACCTGAGTTTCTGCGTTCACCCTGTTGTCAAGACATTCAGGTTGCTTTTACTCCCTCAGTATATCTTTTCACCAATGGCCCTCCCTTGTGCCACCAAATCACTCCAGAAATTGGGATAGGCCTTGCCAAGAGCTTTCATCCTCCGGTAGTTTCTTTCTGACAACTGAGACCAAGCATCGATGATGCCGTTAACAAAAATAGGTCGTAGGTGGTGTTTCCGCCTGTAGTCGGTGTACGCCTTCTGGATGTCGTCTGACTGGAAGGACCAGGGCGATTTGAGCATATGATTGAACCGGCCTTCGAGGTTGTCGAGAACAGAAAGGTGGAGTTTTCGGGAGATCTCGAGTGCCTCATAGTATGTGCTAAGAGGAGTCTTGGTTACAAGCGGGAATGGTATCAAGTTGCCTTGCTTGCTAACAGTGTTGAACCAGCTGAAGAGAATAACGTAAGCTTCTTCATCTCCATCTGGCAGGACAAGGTGGCCGATGTGGGCTCTAGATATGCCTGATGCCTCGATTGCAGCGGCGGCAACCGGCGAGTGGGCACACATATCGTCGATGGAGTGGTGTGGGACTGGCAATGCTTTGGCGCCCTCGTCTGGTTTGTCGATGTAAACTTTGACCATATGACCTTCGTATAGTTTTCTCCTCACTAGAGGCGACATGCCGACGACCGTAGGCTTTGGGTATACTCTATCGGCGATAGCAGGTGAGACTTGGAATCGAGCGTTAGGCGTCGGCAAGTAGTGAAGGCCATCTGGTGTAGTAGGTATGTCTTCGGAGCTTGTTCCTTCGACTTGGTATGCTGACTGTGTAGGTGCCGGCGAAGAAAGCCGCGCGGCGTAACTTGTCCGACCGAAGGCCATCATCATGGGTCGGTGCGAAACAAAACCTTCCGAATAGTTTAGATGAGAGATCGAAGATTTGGGGCAGTACAATCAGCAACACACCCCGAGTAGGAGAGGAGAGCTACAAAACACGAGTCAGGATACCGAGGAAGATCTGTAGGTCATTGGTGCGCAAACGGCGTAGTGGTCGTTAGATATAATTGGCTGTGTTCGAGTGACGAAGTATGTAGTGACACGTATGAGCGGCGTGAGCGTGTCAGTACTGCCCAATATGTGTTTGCACTTGCAATTGCACTTGCACCTGATATTGGAACGAAGAGCGCACCCACATAGCCTCGTAAAGCGACCACACGCAAAACATCAGGATATGCTCCCAGGTGGAAGTAGTATTTCACTTTGCGGATTGAACCCAGCATCTTTACAGATCTTCAAGATGAACGTGTATGCTCACCCTATGCTAAGAATTATTTGCGGTCTCCGACAAAGGTGTGCGAAAGTTAGAGAGTTACTGTGATTGCCTTCTTCATTGCAGAGGCCGTTTGGGCGTGTTGTGTCGAAGCGAATCAGACCGCCTTTATCGTTGACTCGATTCGACCTCTCTTGGAGAAGCATACACTGTAGCTGGTATCTTGCCACTTTCGTGGGTGGTTATAACTATACTATCATTCACTATGGGACTTGTAGATCCTGTTGACAGCATTAAGTTGTGTAGTAGTTGCGATCACTTTCCCTCTTCGGACTAGCTTGTCTGCAGAGCCAGCGAAAGGTGATGAGGAACTACCCCATCAGATACGATGTATTCAGCCAGAAGGCGCGCGCAGTAGTGGCAGCACCAGCATATCATACTATATCACAGGACCGAGTTGCGATGATGAAGCTGCACATTACAGACTATAGTCCGCAGTTCCCAGCGTTGCTTGAGAGTGGCATCCGAAATGTGCAGGAGCAGCAGCCTTCAATCACGGTGCAGCTTTGAGCTGCGCCTGAAGAAGAAACCTGCGGCACATACATGTACTTGGTTGAATGATGGGTATTGAATGTCACTCTGCGGCAGAGGGTACTAGCTGGAACACTTACACAATTGATACTCCGAAAAGTTATGAAGGAACACAAGGAAGTAGCGCTCAATACTGCGCTGCGCTGCTTGCATTTTGCCGGTCTGCATCTTCATCCCGGCTACTGGTCTATCCTGGCATCCGCCGTGCGCTAACTTAAGTCGGTTAGCTGTACGCCACCAGGTCTAGTTAGGCAATCACGCCTTGAATTCGGACAGTTCGTAGGGAACAAAAGGATGCGCAGCATGGCGTGCAGGGAAGAAGACGGGTGGGTGATGTTCCATGCTATCTTCTTTGGTAGTACTGAGTAGTAATCTAAGTACCATGCTACCTGAGAACTTGGTATCCGTTTGTGAACTTGCAGCACCTTGGTCCCCAACCGTCGCTGCTCATAGACACATTGATCCTGTGATTGCCGACTTTTTTGTTCTGATTTCATTCAATTGCCTCTCCTGATAGTGATATCCTCCCAAACATATATCACGCCTTTGACGCCAGCCTCAGCAGCCTCTCTACGGTTTGCGATCTTGGCGCCTGTAGTGGCTGTAGGAACATCTGTCTGAATGTACCATTTCGGCTGTCCGGTCACATTGCGAGGACCGCGCCAAGGTTTGTTTAGAGGGCTGTTTATTGCATTCACGACAGCAAACTTGCTGCTACCAGGGCCAATAAGATTGACGAGTTTTCCGCTGACGCCAACACGTCGACCTCCTGGCCGGCGACCGTGAGTTTGGGTCGGCTCAGCAGCTCGTCATTGTAAGTAAAGCCGAGCGTGTCACTATAGACCTTGAAATACATACGCTCCAGCTCCTGTTCAATGTGGTCGATGAACTTCTTGTGACTGAGCGTTCCGGTGACTTGACTCTTGAGCCCTGCCAGAAACCTGCTCTCGGCTTCGTACCCCTTGATATCTGCTCGCCAGCCACGCCACGTAACGTCTGCCTGGCCGACAGTGTGGCTCGACAACAAGGCCAACAATGCACAGACAATGAGGTACTGAAACATGATCAACGGGGAAATAAGGTCGAGATGGGCGCATTGGCGGGGCATTGAAGGTTACCCAAGTACTTCAGATACAGCCCGGATTTGTCCGCCTCCGAGCAACAGGGTCATGGAAGCTGGGAAGCTTGGGATTATCAGTGCTATTTTGGGGGCGGAAGCGGTGCTGGAGTCACGGTGCCCAACTCGTGGGATCCTTTAGGACTCTACTACCGGCTTGGCAATGGTCTTGAGACAGGTGTCACTCAGGGCAGATGCTGCTATCGGGCCGGACGTGCGGTTCTGTTGACGATATGATTCCAAACGAATGCTCACTTTGGACAACGCCTGCCCTTGCCCACTTATTGATACACATATCATCTTCCCCAAAAGCGACAGCGCCGACCACGAATGCTATCCTGTTGGTTAAAACTTTGTCTTTCCCTTTGTATCTAGTGGACCTTGAAACATCGACCCCTCCCATTCACTGTATGTAGATCAAGCTGGAATAGAGTCATCCAGCCGTGGTTCCAGGTGGAAGTTCAACCTCTGCATGCCTTCTATTACCTTTCTTCCTTCTTCCGTAAGCTCCGGCCTTCCCATTGGATCTGTGGCGTTCTGGAAGAACCGTGGCTTGAACACTTTCTTCTCTTTTTCTCTTTCTGTGGCTCTATCTCTCTGCCTTTGCTCTACATCTTGCTTGATATTCGTTGCGTCGGCGAACTTCTTGGCGTGGATGGCATTGCTGACTTCGCTCCACAACTTGCGTGATTCATTGTCGAGCTGTTCGTCAGGAGGCGGGACAAGCTTCGGCACTGGCATCAGAGGTCCAATATCGATGAGTAGCTGCTTGTCCTTTGTCGGGTCTAGATTTGGGTAGGCTTTTGCCGCCTTGGACGATGGGATTGTGTAATACACTTTGTCCTTCCAGTCACCCTCGATCTTGATAAGAACGTCGTTGTCTGGAACGTCTTTCGGCTTCGTGTACTTGTCGGATGCTGGATCGTAGCGATAGATGACACCGATGACCTTGTTCTGGGATTTGCCAAAATAGCTCTCTTCCACGTAATTCAGCAGCGCCTTCAGCTTCGTTTTCGGACACGTTATGGAGACAACGTCGGCAACGGAGATGTACAGGTTCCCGCGAAGAAAGCCATTGAGTTGAGACTCGGGATGTGTCATGTGGTACTCCTCGTTTCCGCGATTTTTCAGTGTGATGTACAAGCCCTTGTTGTGGTTACCTGGGACGACTTTGACGTACGTGCCGCTGAACTTGGCTGATATCTGGTCATAGCCTCTTGCGACAATTCCTCTCGCAGGACATTCAACCCAATAGGCAGAGACAGGGGGGTGATGAGAGGTTTGTTCGGTAACGTAGGATATTCGGATAGGGTTTCCCTTGTCTGCTTTCAGTGGGTCTGGAGGAGGTTGGGGCGGCGCTTTCATGGGAGAAGCTATCGAGGGGGCATCTTCTTTGATCTCCCAATTACACTGTGGTGGTCAGCAAGTATTCTCAGTTGATGGTTGAGGAGCGCACCCTGAAGAATTCGCCCAAGGCAGAATTGTATGGTTTGCATGGCTTGCCTTTGACGAATTTCTGGCCTTCTTAGCTATACCCTCGCTGCAGGAGTGGTGGTGTCCGTACCAAATCCTTGGTGAACCAGAAGCGTAGAAGCTCGAGCATGCGACCAAGCTCGTCGTCCGATTTGCCAATGCTAACAGTGTCAGCTAGAACAAGAGGGTGCGAGGGGTATCTCCTCACCTCACAAACGTCTCTGGGCGATCAATATAGTGCCAGTACTCTGCGCGCTGTCAGCTCATCGTCTTTGACCGCATGCGGTATGCAATCTCGTCTCACCTAGGTTTGGAATAGGCTCAATGAGTTGAGCGGGTAGAGAGAAGCGAACATTGGCGATATCGGCAACTCCGATGAATCTAAGGCAAGCACATCTTAGCTCTTGTCATTCTTCCACCACACCTCCTTCCGTCCAGGAGACGTTGTTTCTTGGAAGAGCCCCACAAAACGTACTTTCTCAGAATGCTGATAAACAGCTTGAGTCTTGACGAGTCATCCGAGCCTTTGATCTGGGTGTCGGCAGAGCCGGGTGCTGGTGTCGATAGATTTGGGGTGGACGGGCGCGAGGAGGGATTCGAGCCGTGCGGTGTCGTGGTCGCTGAAGGATACTCGGACGATGGAGCGGCCGCAGCCATGCTCGCTGTGTGTGTAGTCGCTGTTGGTGGACTGTGTGCTGTCTGACTGCGAAGGTCCCGATGCTGCTTGGTGGGTGGTCAGCGTGAGAGACACAGGTCTTGTTTCGCAAACCCCCGGCGCTGGCGTCTTCGAGAATTATGAGATCAAAGGCAGATTCAGCACTTATGCATGCAAAACAAAGCGATCAACGGGAAGGCTGCCTTGTCCGTCCGTATCACCTTGCAGCATTCAACCTTGTGCTTCAAACGACACGACATGACAACCTGCTGCGCACCTGCCCACCAGATTGTCATGGGTGCGAATGGCTCGATGACGCACGCCAACCCTAAGTTACTGTGGATATATGCACAAGCCGGTTCCAGAGATCTATCTTGAGATAGTAACAACTCTGAGGTCAGTCGTAGCACAACATGATAAAGGTGCAGTCACAAGGGTCACATGGCTCATTCAAGACATCGCTGCAACTCCTTTTGTAACCAAGCCACGTGCGGACCACGCTGCCGGTGGTAACCACCTAGAGCACGTCGCCGAGCACCTGGTCATAAATTGTTGATGCCCAAGGCATCAGGATCGCTCCCCACGCTCATCGACTCACCTTCCCTGCGCAGACATAAAGAGTGCATTGGTCCAATCGGGCATACTATCGCATCACAACGACTCTTCACATGAGGGTCATCAGCGGACACTACTGAAGTGTTTGCGTGCCAGGTCAATCACCATAGCAGCCACAGATCTTGATCATATGTAGATTGGCACCTTGTTACATGTGACTGGCGCTAATCCTGAGAGTTCTTACTCAGCCTAACTAACATGTCTATGTTCATAGAGACCGTAGCTTGAACAGCCGCGACGCAGGCCCATTCTCAGCCGTACAAGCGGCATCTTCGCTTGTGACCACCTCATCATCTACAAGCACATCACAATCGCACTGTCTTATAGCTCCAGCATTGCACCTCGAACGAATCTCAAACAAACCACCATCCACACTATCGGACACTGTAACTGTAGCTGTTGCATCGGCCCAATCCATCGTTGTTCTGCTATATTGCATAGTGAACCTGTCGTCCTCATAGACCAGACTGACCATGGAGAATGAGCTGTCGCCGCCTCTGTTAGTCATCCCAGGGACTGACCAGAAGGGTCACACCGAGTACGTGCCGTATCAGTGTACAGGCGTTTACGACGGTGTTGACGATGTCAGTGTCGTAGTTGCGGTGCTAGTCGAGCCAGTTTCATCGCTCGAGCATGGATTCTCCATGTATCTAAACACAGCAACGAGGCTGCCTTGGCCGAAGCCGGTTTGAGCATCGTAGAGCTTGCACAAATTTGATGTCGGGTCCCAGGAAACCACCGAGCAGTCTACGTCGGCGGTGCATAGTTCCACACAAGTAGATAAGAGACTAACAGCGTCGCCCTCTCCATTGAGTGCAGCATTTACAGGATTTAACTGAATATCGCATCTCTCCATGTAAACTCTGTCACCGTTGGCGACCAGATAGAAGTTTTGGCAGGTGTTCGAGATAGCAGTGGGATAACACGACTGTGTGGTGGTAGTGGCCGACGTTGTAGTAGTTGTCACAGGCGCGGTAGTAGTTGTTGTTGCAGGTGTGGTAGTGGTTGCAGCACAGTCCGTCGGTGTGATGGCTATCACTGTACGACCCTCAACAAATCGCGGTCTGAGATGTTTGTACAAAGCAACATCCTCTCGCTTAGCAATAGTCACGGTCACGATAGAGGTTGAGCAATGATCACTCGTGCTTGCAGTCGTGGTCGCAGCCGACGTGATGGTTGTAGTCTCGCTCATGCTTGTAGTAGTGGTGGGTGCAGAGCAGCTGATCTTGTGACCAAAAGCATAATTGGTGCTGGACGAAGGGTTTGGTGTTTGATCATACAAGAAGAGACATTGCCCTTGTAAACCCTCACCCAAATCATGGTAACGGAAACCTTTTACGGGATAGTCCGAGTCTTCTAGAGCCGAAGCTTGATCGACACAAGCCTGCAAGTCGTCGACAAAGTAACCGCCGCCATCAACGTCAGTATAGGTGTTGCAACTAACGCTGTATGTGCATCGGTCAGAGGAGTCTATGTAAGTCCCTGCTTGGCAGAACGGAGTAGGCGTTGCAGACATTGTAGACGAGGTCGAGGTTGTGGTCAGCGTTGTTGTTATTACTGTCGTTGAAGTTGTCTCAGAAGTCGTGGACTCGTATGTCGAACTCGACGTGGTCAGACCCGTTGAACTACTGGAAGAAGTTATAGTCTCTTCGGCTGTTGTGCTCCTGCTCCTGCTTGTTGAACGCGTCCGGCTTGTACTTTCATGGGAAGAAGATAAAGTGCTCTTCGAAGTAGAGGTCGTCCATATGGTCCACTCGTTGGATACGTCCGCAGTGGTATGGAAGACGTCCGCTGAAGTGGTTGTGTCACACGGACAGACGTAGTGTGTGTTGGTCATGGTCTCTGTTACAGTAAGGTCGAAGGTTGTATTGCCGAAGTATGCGAAGGACGAGCCGCGTACTCCATGGCTCCAGAGCCCTGCGGCAATTGCAACACGGAAAACACTAGGCATAACGAGTGAAGCCCCTGGCCAAAACAAAACAATGAGTGGACGGTAAGACGTTACCAAGAGACTGGCATACACGCCTATGCGAACCGGCAGTTGTGCTTCAAACAAGGAAGTTCGCTGGAGTGAGAAATATAGCCATCCAGGAAGACATCGTCCTTGAGGTATACGGATTTCTGGGCGACACTTCTCCCTTCTCTTCTGTAAAGGAGCGGATGCAACCTCATGGCAAGGCGACGCCGATAGAGAAGTCCCACTTACAGGACTATAGTCTTGGCATACTCAGACAGTAGTGAATCGTCGACCGTACCGGTACCCAGGGCACTGCTTTCGATATTGTGTTCTTTGGCATGTTTCCTGCCTCGTTGTGCAGAGACAGACACGGTGCCGACTATACAGCATAAGCTTGCAAGTGTTGCTTTTCATGAACGACATCAAGTCCACTGCATCGCAATGAGGAATTCAACAAAGTACATAGAACGGTGTTGCTTTCTCCAGACGATGGAAGCTGAAGTTGAGAGTCCGAGAAAGGGAAGGCGCGAAGCTGGTAATTTCCACAGATATCCAAGCGAGACAGATCAGGCGAGAGATAGATCTCACTGGGTGAGGTGGGGATCGCTTCCGCTTACGGCGCTGCCTCGGTCAATCTACCGTAAGGCTCAGCCGTTCCCTTTTAGCAAGTCAGCTTCAAACGGACATCAAGGTCGACAGATGGTGTTTATGATGAACATACAGCGAGGCAGTTGATGGAAATTGTTCATTTCATTTACGACCATCCTAGCTAGTCCAGTGAAAGATGCATCCTCGCAAAAAAAATAAAATGCCAAAAAGGTCCGCAATGGCATTTTTGCCCACCTACTTGAACTGGTCTTCAGTAACACCTTTACCCATGGCAGCAGTGCTCGAGAAACCACCAGTAACAAGCATCAAAGTCTTATCAATGAGGTTCGCACCGCTCCATTTCTGATGCGTAACAACGTCGACCTTTTGCTCCATCTCTGGTTCCTGGATTGTCTCACCATAAGCTCGCATACCCCTCTTCGCAAAATCACGGCTGAATTGCGCCGAGATGAGGGCCGTCGAGTGTAGACCTGCCAATGTGATAAACTGCCAGCAGTATCCTAGCTCGCCCAGACGCTTGATGTATGTTTCTTGCTCAGCCGCGGGCATTGCGGCCTTCCAGTTGAATGAAGGTGAAAGATTGTATGCCAGCCTGGGCGACGTTAGTAGAGGACAGTCAGAAAGAACAAGGAGACTTACTTTTGCTCTGGCCAAACGGCATGGACACCATCGGCAAATTCGACGGCCTGCTTGAACTCTGGGAGCTTACTTTCCATCCAGATCATGTCGGCGTAAGGCGCGTAGGCAATGGCCCGGTTGATGGCGCATTGACAGCCACCCTGCAGTCTGTAGTACCCCTCTCTTGTTCGTGGAGCCTCCCAGTCCCAGTATATGTCAGCACCGGTAATTCCCTTGGCAATGGCACGACATTCATTGTTAGACTTGCCCTTGGAGGCTTGCTTGTATTGGTCGACAAGAGACTGCTTGTTCACATGTACACCTGCGTTGATGGCGTCAACCACAGCATCGTCGAAAAGCTTGAGATGTGCCTGCGCAGTCCAAGAGTCCTCGATGGCTGCCAGTTTCTCTCCGAACGTGCCAACCTGTTCGGCCTCAATCATCAGATCGTTGAGAGGTTGCAGATTGGGATTCGTGCTTCCAAGGATGAATGCGTGGTCTCGGTGGTCGATCGTTGAGCTGATCAGGGTAGCAGCTTCGGCATCTGTTCGTGCTATAGCCAGCAGATCGGAACCCATGATATCGGCTTGGGCTCGGATAGCCACCAGTCTGTTGATGTGCTCGCTGATAGGTACAAGTACTTTACCGGCCATGTGGCCACATTTCTTCGTACCTGGTGACTGATCTTCTATGTGGATACCGGCAGCTCCTCGCTCGATGAACAGTTTAGTGAGCTTCATGACGGCAGTGAGACCACCATGACCAGTATCGGCGTCAGCAATGAGGGGTCGCAGGTAGTCGACTTCTGGGCACTTGCTCCGGCTCTCTTTTGGTGTGGACAGTCGTTCTTCTCTCTGTTTCCGGTCGTGGAACAGCTGTGCCATGAATAGGTGGTTAACCTTCTTCGGTACACTGTCCATAGGGTAGTCTGCAAGATCGGGTGAAGGCTCATCGGTCGAGGATGCGGTCGAAGATGTCTGCCAGCCAGAGACGTAGACTGTCTCAAGGAACGGTGCCATCTGAGTAACCATGGTAGGATCTAAACAGCCATATGTTGGCGATGCCTGCTTGTTTGAGAACCGTTCCTCCATCAGATTCCAAAGCTTCTTCGCCATGACTGCACTGGGGTATTGGATCTTAAGATTGCCTCTCTTTTGCGCGATAGACTCGGCTGTATAGGGCCGCTTGGTGTACCTCCATCTTGAGTCCTGCCACCATGACTTCAAGGCAGCTACCTCTTGCTGGTAGGCCTGCTCCTCCTGATCGAGTGCACCCATGTTCAACAGCCCTTTGGCTTTGTGTAGAAGCTCCAGCGTAACACGAGCTTGTGGACTTTGCTATGTGTGGGAAGTATTAGCAGCAATGGTGAAGCTTGCAGTGGTAAGGCTCTGTGAGAGCTCAGTTGGGGAAGAAGAGAAGAGAGATATATCTTGCTGCGGCCAGGAAGGTAATGGAAGGAAAGACGGAGTCGGAGCAAGCTGTGCTGGAGGCATCATTGAAGTATTTGACGAAACTCGGCTCATGAGCGATGACGGTGCGCCTGTAGTCCTAGCATTGGCTGAACGGAAGTGGACATGATCAAGCCCAGACCACTGACACGAGCTGGACGAGCTGCATAGTACTGCAAGAGCCGCGTCTCCGCCTCCCCACATTACGCCAATGCCGCAAGCTTGTCGATCATCATCAGCTGTTTTGGGCGAGTTGAATCGACTCAAGTGCTTGCTAGGCCAAGCTGTCACGTTGGATGAGAGCTGGTCTGTGACTGATCAGTTGCAATGTCGCTATGCCTACAATAACGGCCTTGACACAGCCAGTTTCAAAGCATGTACCCTACACATGTCAACTATAGCAAGCCCAGCACCGAGATTCGGACGATGACCGAGTGCCTCGGATGAATCTCTAACATCTGAAAAAGGGATATATCCGATCACGCGCTAGGACCAAAGGGAATGGCTCGGCACACGCAAGTCTGGATTGCCCGGAGAATAGATCGTGCGATCTCGGGTTTCTACTAGGAGGACATAGACAAGCATGTGGCTGGATGAGCTCTAGAAGCTTGCCCCAAGTCGACGATCACCAGACGACCTGTTCGTCCAAACAGCTGTATTATTATCTTGGCTAGTATAAAAGGCGATTTGCGGGCTACATGGGTGCTGCCGCGTCCAAAAGTGGAATACGTGCACCCCAGTGGAAGAATGTACGGCAGTGTGTTCGGACCTCGAGATACGGATGTTGCCCGTAATGAGCAAGAAATATGAGTCGTAGTGGTAGCGTATCAATTCATTCTCGATGCTGGTAACCTATGGATAAAGGACAAAACGCATGCTGTAGCCGCTCCAGGAAACCTGCACCAGAACACTAGCGCCCACAAGCCCGGAATGTGACCGAAACATGATTCCAAAACTCCTTCGCATTAAAAACATCCTGGGGTATTGGTGGCGGATCAGAACGGCTCGCTCCCCGTGTCCTCACATTAGTAATCGGTTATTACTCGCTTTCCTCGGATGCCTCCTGAATCGTTAAATCGTCAAAGCCATCAAGTCGAATAGCAGTCTTCTCCTCAAATATCTTCCACGGGGTGATGGTCCCAAGTGCCCTCTTCATGTGCATTGGCAAGAACTTCAGCCCGTACACGAAACTTGCGTTCACCCATCCGAATCCCTCGCGAGGAATGCCTTTGAAGTCGGAGCCTTGGTTGCCGTACTCTGCTTCGACCTTGTGTGGGTCCAGCTCGCGAGTTACGTCGTATTTCTCTACCACAACACCGTTAAAGTCGACGAAAGCTTTGATGACCATATACAGCCACTTATAAGTCAACCGATGGGCTTCTTCGGTGTAGCCATACCTGAGCAGACCACCCCAAGCAAGTATTTGTTGCGGAGCCCAGCCGAAGGGATAGTCCCACTGCCGGTTTGGTCGTGCGATATGAATCTCTCCGCGAGATTTCTCTGTTCCTGAGACTAGACCGCCGAACTCTTCGAATTTGGGCAGGCCCTTTAGGACGAGGCTTGCTGCTTGTCTGGGGCTCGCAAGACCTGCCCACATGGTCCAGAAAGTTGTGGCACTTTCGTAATCTGTGCGTTGCTTCTTGACGGTGTCGTAATCGAAGTACATACCCGCTGCCTCGTCCCACATGTACTTGTCCATCCTTGCCTTCCGCATCTTTGCCCGGCGGTCCCAGACTGAAGACGTCTCGAAACCATCGATACGGTTGGCCTCGGTCTGAAAGTCGGCGCCCATGCTAAGATGATCTTTGAAGTACAAGCGGATGATCTTAGCAATGTCGACTTCGTACTTGTACAACAGCGAGTTCAAATCACAGGTGGCAAGATTAGCAGCTACACCTTCCAGTCTGTAAGACGTGTCATGACCAGACTCTCGGACGGCTCGGTCGTGTAAGAAGTACTCATCCAGCTCGGGCTCTTTAATCGTGCCAGCATTGTAGCCGTTGACATAATCCTCAAAACTCAAATTGAGTTTGGACGCATATGGCTCGATTACGTGAACGAAGTGGCTCGCCTCAGTTTCTGGCGGTACACCCATGCCGCTGGGTCGATAGCGCGAGAGGCCAGAGACGGGATCGTAGCGAGGCTCAGACATCCAGATATTGTAGTATTCCTTGATGGCCGCCTGAGTTGCGAATTTGAGGAAGTCCAGAGCGTCGGGCTCGTGCTTGATGTGGTCGTAGATCTTCAGTGCTAAATCTGTAAGGAAAGGAGGCTGTGACCGACACAGGTAGTAGGATCTGTTGGCATTGAGGATTTTCCCGTAATGTTGAATACAAAAGGCGAAATTGATGGTGATGCTCTTAGCCATTGCAATTCTACCATGTTCAAGCAGACCGATAGCCATCATGTAGCTATCCCAACCATAAAGTTCGTTAAATCGGCCTCCGGGGACGACGAATGGTTCTCCTTTAAGCGTCTCCTTGCCGTCGACGACTTCTTTCCGCATGGCCAGGGCAAGAATGCCGGGGGCTTCGTTCAGGTCGCGGACAAATTCAGGAGTTGCACCGCCTTCGGGAAGCCATCGGACATCAAGTCGCATTTCTGGCCTGTCTTTTGCAACTTGAGTGTAGTACTCATACTGTTCTGGACAGCCATGAGGAATGTAAATTCTTGGCCGAGGGTCAGCAGTCCAATCCTTGGGATCCGTGCCAGCCTTCTGAATCGAGTGGGCGTCGAGGGAGCGTTCCAAGTTCTTCCAGAACTCATCTCTGATGCGCCGTGAGAGTCGATCGACAGGGTTCTCGTGTAACCGTGACTTGTGGATCTTGATGACCTTCTTTCCCAAATCTTGTGCCAGTGTCAACTCTTGCAGCAGGTTGCTAATGACATAGTTGCCCCTGAGCTCGGCGGAGCGGTAGCCTGCCGAAGCAAGCGTGCCCACCGAGATGTTCTTAGGCCCATTGTCTTCTATTGTGATCTGACAGTTGTTGTCTTTGTCTTCCCTCTCCAGGAGGTCGTTGACAGTTTGGTCGACATTGATCAGCAGCTCTTGATCAGCTTGGGTGTACTCGTCATGACTCCCACGCCGCCTAGGCTGGAAACCCGGGTCCAAAGCTGAGATTGTGGCCTGCTTGGTGTATGTGGAGATAGACCTTTGTTTGCTGCCCAGCAGTCTCTTCTGGAGCTCTGCCTCGTCGTAATAAGTGTCGACCGCTGCAAAAGGGTCACGTCGTTCGATTGAGGAGGTTCGTCGTCGGCTGGTTGGGGATCTAGCGTTTCTTCCTAGCAAGCTCATGCTCGGGGGACTGAGAGTCCTGTTGTCAGAGGGAGTAAGTTATATTATTGCAGGGTCAGGTAGCATAGGAGCCAGCAAGGCAGATGTAGGTAAGAAAGCAGTTAAAGAGTATTGAAGTCAACGCGACGAGGAGCGGGGTCATAGGATTGATCTATGGTGAAGACAAATTTATGTGGTAGGAGCACGGCACTGTCGGCAGGCGCAACTGCTTGCTGACTGTGCGGCCGGACAATTGCAATCCTGGGAAAGTGCGACAGAACAAGGCAAAGCGGACAGGCCAAGGTTAGGCGGAAGAGGCGATCAATTCGTTAGATGCGGACTTCGAATTGATATCTCGCCCGAATCGAAGGGCCAGGCGCTCGAAAAACTTCGATCTGCTTTGTCCCTTGTTTGTGCGGCAACCCTTCCAGGGACGTACAGCAGATGATCGCGCCTGCAGCCACTGCAGATGAGTATCGGATGGAGCACCATAATCGATGCATCATTGGTAAAGAACGAATTTTCACGAAGAGGTGAACAAAGAAGTCACTTGATAAGGTTCAGAGCACGGAACATGCATGATGACACACAGTGCCTGCATTGCCGAAACTCCACCTAACCCCGGCGCTTGAGACTCGCTGGGCGGTGAGCAGCACTGCATTGGGCGGATAGATCTCGGAACAAAGCTGTTGCCGCTCCACGCTTCAATTTTCGAGGAAACCCTAACCCACGAGCCAGACCTTGGACCGACTCTAGAGTCAGGGCAGCCCTTGTTGTACTACAGTGCTGACCACTTTTGGGGCTTGACCCATTTGTACTATTTCTGCAATCCCAGAACAGGCATACGATGTCCGTGATTGCTGCGTTCTCGTGTCCGACGCGTGCGATACCCTGCGTCTTCCGCAGAAAAGGGAACGTCTTTGTGCTGGACGAACGGACATCTTTCGGTTTTTTGTTCTAGTGGTAGATGCATACCTCTGTTCACCGGCCGCGTCCATCGCCACATACCAGGTACATAGCCAGTCAATTTCAGGTCGTTGTCAGCTAGACCCTGCTCACTGCATCCCATAAGCACAACTGAGGCCACACAAGGGCTGGCAATCTAGCCTCACGGTCTATTAGTGGGTACACATCATATCTATTGTGATGATACGGCTGCGCAGAATTTACACAACGATTATGGACCTTTATTACACTTCTTGTAATGTTGACAAGCCTCGTCGCTAGCATGGATATGTTTGCTGATGTTTTCTTGAAATTCCTTCCGAGTAATGACGATCTTATTGGTGATAGACAGCATGCAGGACATAGCTTCCATACGAGACAACAGCTCGTGCTGAGCCCAGCCAGTTAACTATGCACAGTCTTCACTACGAGACGCTAGATCTTCGCCCGGGAAGAGCTAGAGCACCAGGCAAAGATCCCACCATGGTGATGTCCGTACTGTACATCATCGCTCATAATGCCTCACTCGTCGACTCTGAGGCGCCCGCCTAGCTTCGTAGCAAACAGCTAGGAGATCCGTTCTCCTTGGCGTCATAGAGGCGCCTTTCGACATAGTCCGCACAAGCATGCATGTTGTACAAGCTTGCGCCAGTTTGAAGCTCTTTTAAAATTCGGAGTTTGCGCTTCAATTGAGCTTAGGGAGGACCTGGATGCAGACGAGGGTTACTCAAGTGCGGCTTGGTCCGGGTTTGGCTCCGCTTACAAAGCCAGACTCGACTTCGTGCAATCCCTTCTCAACATGTTATTGAAAATGACCAGTACTATGAGGCAGATGCGGACCACGACTCGTCGAAGTGTATGATACTCTTTAGCATGCGTGACGCCTTGATATACCTAGCTTGGTTGGTTGGTCCGAGGATGCATTCATGGCAGCAAAAGCGCATCGAATCTGAGGCTGGAAGGTTCCGAATCTGAATCAAGATCAGGCATTGCATGCCATGAATTCATGATCATGCATGGTGTTAATCTTCATTGAGGAAATCGATACTAACTTGGTGGCGAGAATCAGGAACATTAATCGATCTCTGGAGAACACCATCACAGCTTATTGCCTTCACTCTCCGCCTTCTCCATCATCTGCTTCGCAGCAGCCTCGAAGTCAGCTAAGAACTCCCACAGCAGCTTCTCCCGCCAGCCTTTCTGCTTCCAGTCATTCGCGCTCGCCGGGAAAAGATCCACATTGCCGCCCCGTAGTGTCCTGTCGTGCGCAAAAACGTACCAGACGTTCTCATCCGCATCAGCCTGCTGCGTCTTCTTGATCGTCTCGATGGCAACTTGGATGTCCTTGCCCATAGTCGGTTCGAAGAATGGCGTAGTCGTAGGTGGCGTGCGCTCACGTGTCGAGTTGATGTTCTCGAAGATCGAGCCGGGGCAGGCAGTGGTCATGCTGAGATGCTGGCAGAGAGCTGGGATGTATGAGGATGGAATTGAGCTTGGTAGGGGCATGAGAGGAGAGGGGCGAAGTTCTCCGCTATGGTGAGTCAGATCTCCGCCCATGAACATGAATGTGTCAGGATTGGTGGTGGTGCGGGCTAGACCCGCTAGGTGGCCGATTGCGTGGCCTGGGGTATCAAGAAGATAGAAGGAGCCGTCGCCGAAATAGTCGTATGCTCGGAATGGCTCAATCTGGAGAGCGTTTTGCTCGGTGAACGTGATCTCTTGGAGTTCTCGTCCTTTGAAGTCGATTTCTCGCACATCGGCTTTCGGGTTCTCAGGGTAGGCGGGCAACTTTTCTTCCTTGAAACCAGGGCCGACTATGAGCTTTGTGGACGAGGGAAAAGTGCTCGGGTTTCCAATGTGGTCCCAGTCTAGGCTTCTGTCAGTATTTGCAGTCGGTTCGTTCTGCAGTGTTGTGACTTACGCCAATGACTCCACACTATGGCTTCGATGGCCGTAGCGTCTATACTCTGCTCCTTCAGTATCTCCACTGTTGGTTTTTCCACCGAGATCTCCCAGCCGTTGTTCTTCAGGCGGTCTGCAACTTGCTATGAAACAGTCAGTACGGGAAGTAAGACCGAAAACGTTGATGCGACAAGGGGCTGGGAACGAGCTTAACTGGATTTTAAGGACACTTACTGGGGCTAGGTCCCGCCAGTCTGTCGGAATACCAAGATCGAATAGGAGGTTGCGGCCGGAATCATGTTCAAGCAAGAACGACCACGTCCCAGTCTCTGGCAGCAGGTCGAATCCGGGAACAGGTGGTCCCATCAAGGCACTGACTGGCAGTTTGTTGATACTGGAAGTCGAGTCTATGATCCGTACCGAGATTGTCTTGCCCGAGGGCACTTTCGAGCTGAATGAGGGCATCTCTGCTTGGTCGCCGATCTGATATCAGCGGTCAAATTGGCACGACACAAGCAACAATGCAAGAGTCAGCTGTTTGAGATTGTTCTGAGCGGGTGCGTATACGTCTCAAATAGTGTCAAGCACGGCCAGGCTCAATGATACGTCGACTTACCCACTCATTTGCAAAGCCTCTGAAGGCGGATCGTATCGCAGCGTCATTGTGCGGAGCGAGCGGAGTTGGAAATGGAAGAGCACTTCCAGAGACCAAGGCACTCACGAGTAGTAGCTGTGAGGGGATGTCCTCCAAGAACAACAGCCGTACGTACCGCGCTCTATCACGACACCCTCAGCGCTGTACACGTTTTGTGGACTTGTATGATGTACTTTCGAGCTGCTACCAACATCCAAGGACAACTTTAGCTGCGACATTTCAGTCCAGTAGTATCCCGGAAACAGAAACGTGGCCGTCATGATGCTCTCGTGCGCCGAGCGGGCCATGACGGCTCGTCAGCAGAACAGCCAGGCAACTCTGCCGAGGGTGCTCTCTACAAAAACAAAAACAATCAACACATGGAATTCGCTTGTCGTCACCGACCAAACTACTAATCGTGCGGTTCGCAGCTTAGGAATGTGGCGAGCGGACGAGAGCCCCTGTATTCTGCGGCCTGTGGTCGATTGCGGAAGTAAAAGATGCTGCAGCAAAATATGTGCTTTACGAAGAGGATATGCTGATTAATTACAACACTAGACTTCCTGCCTCGTGGCTGAGAGTCTACAGACGCACTTCCATCGGTTTCGGGCAATCAATGCAAGAACTCGGTCGGCACATCCGGTCCCCAAACAGCCAGACCTTCATCCTCAGCAGGTCCGAAGCCAATCGGGGTGTCCTCATTGACCAAATCACCGTCCGCGTAGTGCTCGACCATAAACTTAGATGTGTCCCACCTGCAGTAAACAGTCAGTAACAGCATTCTGGGAAGTTGGCAAAAGCCAGATTGGGGAGCATGAACAGGACTTACCAATAATCAAATATCTGACTCCCCAGAATATGTCTTCCTAGACCCCAAACGTTCTTGTATCCCTTCTCCTCGAGCCACTGGTGTCCCAGCGCCTGCGTATCGAAGTCGTGTACCTCGAACGAACAATGGTGCACATGCGGGTGAGGTATGCTGCTCTCTGGTGTCAATGTGGCGATGAACAGTGTATGGTGATCCACCAAATCCTGCCCTCGATCTAGATGCGCGAACATGGCGACATTCTTCCGTTCACCATTCGGCTCATCAACATACAACATGTCCGAGGGTACAATGTTGAAGTTCCGGACGTACCATGTCTTCAGCGTTGGGAAATCGTTTGAGACAAGCCCGAAGTGACCGAGTTTGTGGACAGCGGCTGGGCCGGGCTGGAAGCGTTGGAATTGACGTTGACGGGGTTTCGTTGACTCGTCATTGACAAGTAGCTTTCCTGGCATTTGCTTTGGTGCTGTTTCCGCCTGGCCGTGGATGAAGTTCACTGGGAAGCCTTCTGGGTCAAGAATGGTAACAATGTTGCCGCCACCGGGTGCTGAGGTCATTTCTTCTATGCCGTTGGTCTGGACGCGGTCTTTGAAGGTGGTGACGATTCTGGAGGCAATGTCAATCACGGCGTAACTGGGTTAATGGGCACGGCAGTTGCTTACTTCTCGAGCTCTCCATGACTCTCAACTTCGAATGTACCACCCAGAAAGCCACGGGGCCCCTGACGCACGTAGTACACATACTGATCAGGTCCATAGCCACCATACCACCTTTCGGTGTCTGTCTTCTTTACGACTTTCATGCCGAAATCTGTTCACTTAGTCAATATTGTGACCCTCGTCTACATGAATGAAGCGGAATTACCTCTCAGGAAAACAGTTATCTGGTCTAGATCCTCATGCTGGTACCTCATATGGCTCAGCTTCTTCAACATTATCCGCTTGGACTTGTCCACGCCCTCCTCGGAGAGCCATGCTTCCTGCGACACAGGGTTTCCTGCAGCGGCTTCGCTGTCTGGCACTGAAGCGCCTCTATTTGGAGAAGGACCCCGACTTTGTGGATTGCCGTTCGTCGTTGTGGACTGTGCTTTGCTCTCTGTGATGTTGGTTTGAAGGCTCTGGAACGAGTCGGTTGGTGGTGCTGCCATGATGAAGAGGTTCTACACTGTTTCCCTTACGCCACGCAGCACAGGGTTGAGCAACAGTCGGAAATTGAGGAGAACTTGATGGAGTCTGTTGAAGTCTACGCGCCTGGTGTTGCTGCACCGAGTTGCTGACGTAAAGAGCTGGTGGTAGGAGCGTATTTCGCACGTTTTAGAGCTGTCAATGTTGGACTACACAGATTGTAACAGTACATGGGATAGCCGCAACGTGGCAGCAGTCTTTCTTATAGCATTACGAGATAATAAGGCCTAGACCAGAGGATAAAATATGAAATGCCGATGTTTGTCGCGTACGGATGGCGTGTAATACTCCGGGGACGCGCCCCGCACCTGGCCCGAAACTCGAGTCTTGGAAGGTAGATGTCCAATCAGAATCTACCGGTCGGACGAACTTCAGCACGAATTCATATCGAAGCGGGACGCACGTGAACAGGCATTTGATGCGTGTCACGCGATAACCTTAGGTTCTTGTGGTACTCTCATTTTCTTCGGGACTATAGAAACCTCCGTGTCTGACAGGTCTATATGCTATCGATGTCCTCGTTGCACATACTCAAAGAGCAATACTAGTAGCTCGTGTCGGGCATCGTTGTGAATGGAGTCATGCTACCGAGGTCAGGTATTCTGCCCAACAAGAATTCGACGTGTCTGTAGGCTGCACTAGGTGCGTATTGCGGCACCATGTGTCCGCTCAAATCGACAGTGACCAGCGTCAGACCCCGTTCGGTATGGTATTGTCCCATCACGCCTGCGCCTGCCAGTGTCCCAAGCTGGTACTCCTCATGATAAGGAACATAGAAGTCGTCGAACTGGTCGGGGCCTTGTTGGAATCCCTGTTTCCCGTTCCACGTCATGTTCTGGATTGCAAGAAGCGTGCCATTGTATAGCAGGATATAATCAGCGAGGGCGTGGCCCAGAATGGTCCGTTCAGTGCGCTCAATGACACCTGGAAGCACGCTTAGTGCGGATGGAGGCGATGTGTCGGTTCCGTTGATGAAAACATCGGTGGATGAGCACTCTTCCCATTCTTGAACGGGTGCATTGATCGCAGTCTGTACATCGGTCATATTGAAGTAGACGAATGCGCCGTCAGGGACATAGCCAAAAGAGCCCGGGAAGCCCAAGACGTCCCAAAGCAAAGGGCAAGTAGTAAGAACTTGGTAGACGTCGAAGCACGGGTTGATGAGTGAAGCAGCTTCATAGACCATGTTCCATGTGTCGCACGATTCGTCGTCGCTATTTGGATTTGGAGGTGTAGGAAGTGGTCCAGTCGGAGGGAACACAAGATTGTTCTCCATGAACGAGGTGTAGCCACAGCTATCCGAAACGTTGTGGAGGTGCTCAACGAAGGACTCATTCAGATCTAGAGTTGGTCCCCAAAAGTCAACAAAAGCCGCAGCGGGAATGTCTTCGCCGATCGAATTGTAGCTGTAAACACCATCGTAGACCAATATGGAGCTGAGGTTGTAGTACTGAGTGTCGTTCGCGTTCAGGAATGCGTCTGCGAAATATGGGACGTAGTAACCCGCATAGGATTCGCCAGCAATGTATACCGTGTAGCCCTGCATCATGAAAGTATCAACAAAGTTCTTGAAGAACCCCATGAACTGTGCAGCGATGTCCTCTTCGTCGGTTGCTGTGACGTTGCCTTGCGAGAAGCCAGTGCCAATCTAGATGTCATTAGCTTGTATCAAAAGATTCGTTTTCAACTACTGACCGGCTGCTCCACCCACACGACGTTGGTCAGATTGACCCAAGTCCACGGGTTCTGGACTGGTCTGTATGTTCCGTACTGCCATAGTACTGGTCCGTTCTCCTGAAAGAAGCCTTCCAAGGATGAACATCCGGGCCCGCCATTGAGCCAAATCAGAATTTCGTTCTCTGCTGCTGCGTTCATCGAAGGGAAGAACCAGAAATACAGCTGGCCATCGTCGGTGTTGTTTGAGATGTCCATGAGACCAGCATACGACTCGCCGATATCAAAGTCGACGTATGGAAGACCAGTGCCGTTCACCACATATTCTGGCTAATTTAGTCAGGGTTTGAGTTATGTAGGTGCGACTTACGTTGTGTTGCTTCGGTATCGTACTTGGATGCTTGTCTTCTCGGGAAATCGCCAGACCTCTTCGCTGGCGGAGCTGGCTGTCGCTTTTCAAGATCTGGCAGCTTCTTACCAACATGTTGAGGACTTCTGGCGGCCACCGACGTGGCTAGGAGCGCACAGCTCAGAAAATCCAAGAACTTCATTTCGAGTTCTTAGAGAAATGTAATGAACCTTGACGGCAGTCTGGAGCAGCTTTACTAAGTAGCTTGACTGCGTGGCACAGAAGCTCTTTCTGAGGAGACGGGCATTCTGGAAACTTGTAGCTTCGTCATAGCTCTCAGATTAGATGAACCAAACGAACAGGCAGGTGCGATAGCGAGGCCCACCAGAGCTCTTTCCATTCTGACCTTGAAAGGTGCTAGATGGGTAATACCAGCTGTAGATGCTACACCATGTCGTGTGTCTGCATGCGGGGAGCAAATCATGAGCGCTATTCTCCTTCCCTCCGAGATAGCGCTAGCTTGATTAACCTTGATGAGCTTGATAGACGGTTCGGTGGTTAACAAGACGTCCTGTGATTCGAGGGATTGAAGAAGAAGCACGGACTGGAAGATGCATTGAATGTGACTTTCCTGTTTTGTACTAGCCGCATCTAGATCCGCGGTCTGAGGTCATCCTACGTAGGGACAGCGCGCTCGGTCTTCGCCGGCAGGTGGAATGAAGACCACCATCCTTCGCAGTCGGCTATGTTGCAGGCATCGCACACCCATCGCCTCGAGGGTCGCTGCCTGCGCTATATACAACATGGCCGGTGACGTCGTCGACATGGCGTCGAATGATCTGGCCCCGGCCGAACATGCTTCGTTGCATGCCATGCAGCATCTGTACCTTGTGGCCTAGCTGCTGCAGCGCCCGGACAACATCGTCATCCATTCCCTCCTCGATGTACACGGTCATATCCATAACATCACCTTCACTTGGCATACCTGCACCAATACACACTCTTGGTGCGTCTAGAGCTTCTTGAGGGTTCATGCCAAAGACCTCCATATTCATCAGTACCTGGACGTGTCCTTGAGGCTGCATGAAGCCGCCCATCACTCCATACACGCTGTGGAGCTCTCTCTTGTCGCCCTCGCCATGAGTCAAAAGCCCAGGGATGATCGTATGATAAGGCCGCTTCCCACCCTTGTAGACATTTGGATGGTCTTCGGGGGACAATTCGAAGTTGGCGCCTCGATTTTGAAGAGTGAAGCCACAGCCTTGTGGGATGATACCTGTTCCGAAGCCAGAATAGTTGGAATTGATGAAGCTCATGCCATTGCCGTCTTTGTCAGTGACGCAGAAGTAAACCGTATCGCTGTGGTTCTGAGCTGGACTTTGACCTGGTTGACCATGAGAGAAGGGCTGTGCTTTGGTCTTATCGAACAGCTTGGCTCTATCCGCCAGGTATGGCCTGGAGATCATCTCTGCTGGTTTAACAGAACTATGGTCAGGATCTGTAACCCACCAGTTCGCGTCTGAAAAGGCTATTCTGAGTGACTCGATTACGGCGTGCAGGTAATCTGCCGAGTTGTGGTCGGTCTGCGAGAAGGTGCGGATCTTGCGCTCTTTTTCCAGTTCCTCCAGTATTCCTAGAGCCATAAGAGCAACGATTCCTTGACCATTGGGAGGATGTTCCCAAAGTTCCACAGTGCGGCCTGATGAGCTGCCGTCGGTTTCCTTGACTCTTTTGTTGCCGATGTTCTGTCCTGTGAATGTCAAGGAGATCGGCTCTGGCTCCTCTGAGCCACGTTGCATATGGTCCTCCAGATCTTCCAGCTCCAAAAAGCCTCCCGTAAGCTTGACAACGTCGACGATCGCTTTCCCGATACGTCCGGAGTAGAAACCTTTCTTCCCTTCGGCAGCCAATGTCCGGAACGTTTTCGCCAACATAGGATTTTGCATGATCTCGCCAGCTCGTGGTGCTCGCACAAAGTTCTCAGCATTGGGATCTTTTCGCAACATCTCTCGAAAGTTAGGGGAGGCATCGCGGAGTTGTTGGTCGCCTGCGAGCCACTACCCGGGATGTTAGCTCGACCCTGAACGAGAGAGGTTTTCATACCAGCGCAGCACTCAATTGAGATACTGGAAAGCCGTTCTCTCCAAGCTCAATGGCTGGTGTCAAGATCTCTCCCATAGTCAACTTGCCGCTACCGAACTTCTCGACCACGTCGCACCACCCTGCTGCAGCACCAGGCACTGTTACCGCCAAGGCACTGGACAGTGGTATCTTGTCCTTCTGGTTGGGGGCAAAAGCCAACTCTTTGCGCACCTGCTCCAGAGTCGTATTTTTGGCTGCTCGTCCTGACCCGTTCAGCGCGTGAACCTTCTTCGTCTTCGCATCCCAATACAAGCAGAACATGTCGCCGCCTATGCCTGTCTGGGAAGGCTCCGTCATGTTCAGTCCGGCAGCTAGATGGTGGTGTTAGTCATGAGACATCACACGTTCTTCCTCACTACTGACCAACAGCAACGGCTGCATCCTGCGATCGCGTTAGCTACATGCTCTCTCTAAATTGGACCACATACCGCGGCGTTTCCACCCATCTTCAAGATCCGCTGCCCTGCTTCGGCAGCTAGAGGCTGGGTACATGACACCATGCCGCCGGTGCTGTGAACAGCACTTCTCCTGCTGGCATGGCGAAGAAACACTGGCTCATTGCCTGGGTAGACATCCTGCGCTGTTAGAGGCATGGTCTTCACTACTGTTAGGCTGCGACAAAAGGTGATATTGGTCAAGGTCAGAGCAGGGTGAGCACTTCAAATATATTGTTTAGACAACTTCGCAGACTGATAGATCTCCAATTCGTTCGGCACGACAATCGATCATTTGAGGCATTCGCGAGCCCACCTTGGTGGTAATTCTCATAACGAAACACTGGAGGGGCTTGGTGGCCGGCACTGATAACACATGACGCAGAAAGCAAAAACACACATGGTTTACAGCCATTGCCGGCACAGCTTGATCGAAACAGGAAGCTGAAACGTGCCAGCTTCACGCATGCCATGCCCGTAATGCCCCACCCCGGGTGATTATTTAGACCCTGAGGGACGCCCGGGACGCTGTTCTCCATGCGACAAGATCAGCGATCGGTCTTCCCATTCCTTTGTTACTCACATTTCTCTGGTCAGTGTATCTATCTACCATGGCCTTGTTCCTTTGGCACTGTCATCGCTGGTCGACAGGCACAAAATGTGCTACCGACGGAACATTCTCCGCTTCTGTCCCAAGTCAGTTGCGCGATACCGGCGCGGTGAGATCCGGTCGAATGCTGTAGCCTCAGGACGAACGCTTGTCTCATTCACTTGCTTGTCATTTAAGATGACTTAACCGAGGTCTTTGCATTGGGGGTGATTGCCATAAACGCGGTAAGTGTATCGTAGGCGACTTGCTCTAGTCATGAACGCTAGAGCGCGATTACCTTCTCTGGTAAATTGAAGAGATCTCTGCAGCGTGGGCGATGTCAAAAACTGCTTCGCCAGACGGTCACGCATCGAAGCTTGCTAGGGTATCAATATAAGGAGTCTTGACACGCTCGATGCATTGGTCACCCGAGGACCGCGGGCCGTTGATTGCAGTAGGCCCCAGTACTCGTATACACTGTCTATACAAGGTTGCTTGTGGCTGAGGATAGGCTCTAGTGGTGATGAACATTGCTCGACCTCAGATATCGCAGGGTTTTTGCACGATCACCAGCTATTTCCGTCGTGACAGCAGACATTGAAAGCATACCCAGACAGCGCAATCCCTCCGTTCAGAGAGGTATAGAATTACAGTACCTGTCGCCCTCGTAGTTGGCAAGCACTCTTTTGACCCCGCCAAGCAGCTGGCCTGGAGGATGCCTTGAGCGGCAGTGACGTGCGTGACCCACCTGGCCGAAGAAGCCACCATGCGGTCACGGAAGGAAGCAAGAGTGGGCTGCACCCGACGATAACGTAGGAAGCCTCTACCCAGATCTTCAACTACGACAGCATCTCTCACTGCCATTCGACAAGTATGGAGGCGACATCTGCTCGAATGGCGGTGCGGCATCAATTCGAGGGGTTCCCGCCGCCTCGAGGCCACCTGCAGCGCTACATCTGTACGTCGCATCTCAGTGCTACAGGTAATGAAGGTCATCGCTGACTGCCTTCAGATAATGCCTGCGACCCCATATCGAACCTCGAGCCCAATCTTGCCCTGAATTTGGAGATTGTCGACCTGATCAACCAGAAGAAAGGCAATGCGCCTAGAGAAGCCGCGGTGCAGATTGTCCAACTCATCAATCACCGCAATCCCAATGTGTCCTTGTTGGCACTTGCGCTGCTTGACAACTGCGTCAAGAACTGTGGATATCCTTTCCACCTGCAGATCAGCACCAAGGAGTTCTTGAACGAGCTTGTCCGTCGCTTCCCAGAGCGTCCTCCGTTGCGTGCTTCGCGAGTCCAGAACAAAATACTAGAAGCCATTGAGGAATGGAGGGCCACAATATGTCAGACCTCACGCTACAAGGACGACCTTGGCTTCATCCGGGATATGCACAGGCTGCTGGTCTACAAGGGCTACATGTTCCCGGAGGTCCGTCGGGATGATGCTGCTGTCCTCAATCCCAGCGATGTAGGTCTCAGCTCTAGCATCTCTTTCGGCGACTGACTAACACGCACAGAATCTGAAATCAGCTGAAGAGATGGAAGAAGAAGAAAAAGCTGCCCAGTCAGCCAAATTGCAGGAGTTGATCCGAAGAGGCACGCCGCACGATTTACAAGAGGCCAACAAGCTGATGAAAGTCATGGCTGGTTATGATACACGAAACAAAACAAACTACAGGGCCAAAGCTGCAGAAGAGGTTTCCAAGGTACAGCAAAAGGCCAAGATACTCGAAGAAATGCTCGAAGGTTTCAAGGAAGGAGACCAGATCCAGGAAGGCGATGTTTTTGAGGTAAGACGCGTCCTATGGCTTGACGTAACCAGCGCTGATCGTCCTAGGAACTCGCGAATGCTCTACAAAGCGCCCATCCGAAGATTCAGAAGATGTGTGAAGAAGAATCAGACGACGCGGAGGCAGTGAACAAGTTGTTGGAGATCAACGACAGCATTCATCGGACCATAGAGAGGTACAAATTGATGAAGGCTGGCAACGTCACAGGAGCGAACAGCATACCCAAAGGAACACTTGGTACAACGACAGGTGTCGGCAGAAACGCGGCCAATGAGCTGTCCTTGATCGATTTCGACTCCGAGCCAATGCAAGAACAAACACCGGCGTCTACACAAGCTGGACAGAACGGGTCCCTCCTCGAAGACTCTGCTCCCTCGGTGTCTGGCAAGCAAACTACCGTCGAAGACGATCTTTTGGGCTTGTCTCTAGGGGATGCTCCTGCCTCGGGCGCTATTTCGCTTGGTGGTTCAAATCTGTCAGACTTGTTCAACTCTGCCCCGCAACCAGCTGCCTCATCACAGCCTCCTCAAAATGTCCAGCCCCCAGCCGCTGCTCCCATTCCCACAGCAACTCAAACTGCGAGGCCAAATTACGATGCGTTCTCCTCTCTATCAAGCGCTTTGCCGCGCTCGAAACCGGCGACCCCTGCTCCAGGACAGCAGAGGTCATCACATCAGCATCCGGCACCTTCAGATCCGTTCGCGTCTCTTCTATCCTCAGGCTCTCGACCTAGCACTCCATCAATGTCTATGCAACAGAACGGTGGCCGGCCCGCATCAGGCTCATTCCAGCCTAGTGGCACGACCAATGCCATGGCACAAGCGGCAAGCAGTGCTGCTCCTGCAACGACGGCAGACGACGATTGGAATTTCGTGTCCTCTCCCCCGCCACAAGAGCCGGGCCTGCCACAAAAGAGCACTTTGACAGTCCACGATCAGGGTAAGTTGAAAGTTTCGCTAGAGTGCATGCGACAGACGAATCAAGGGCCTCCAGCGTCAGCTCCCATCTTCGTCAAGGCGTCGTTCACGAACCAGACAAACATGCCTGTTAGTGGACTGCACTCACAGATCGCCGTGGAGAAGGCCTACAGCTTGCAACTCCAGCCACAATCAGGGAAGGATCTTCCACCGAACCAGCCTGGTGCCGTGAGCCAGAATATGCTGATCAGCAATGTACCACCGGGGAAAGGAACCGCGGTCAAGATACGCTTCAGATTATCTTACGCTCTTGGCGGCTCTCAGCAGGAAGAGCAGGGTATGGTGACAAGTCTCGGCGTTGCATGAGCGAGCTTTTTGCGTTCTCCACTTTACAACTTCTGTTGTCGTAGGGCTGAACTGAGCCTTCAAGGTCAATAAATGCCGTACGAATCACTGTCCGGTTCGCAGTACCAGAACATTGGTAATCGCAAGTGATGAGTTGCATGACCGGTTGCTGTATCGCTGACCGATGACGAGTATGCTATGCTTGGCGGAGCTGGAGCTACTCGTGTCAGCACGAACCTGGGGAGCCCCCCATGCATTCGATTAGTACACAGGAATTGATGCCATTCGACAAAAGTCTAAGCAAAGCTTCAAGAAGTACTGCCTGGGCTTTCCAGGGCTCACCTTTTAGGTTCTGGCCCCAAATCTTTGCTTACCTTGGATAGTTTTGGCATTGCCAAGGACTTGGCATGCAGCCTTTCGCTAAGGGCTGACCGGAACAAGCTCCTAGGGGAAAATTGACTGCACAAGAAGTGAGGAAATATGACGGACAATCAGGCTTACCGAATTTGATTCTTAGCATCTGGTTGGCATGAGCTTCGGACTAAGAGACCAGAATTACGAGCACTCTACTAGGATACGATGATGTCTCGGACTCTACGACCTCAGTTCGATTTACAAGCGACGCGGCGTTCCGCTGCTAAGCTGTCAAGATCTGAGTTCTGGAAGAAATCGCATCAGCCGCTATTGGATATGAGATGTTTCTGAGCTGCTTGGCTGCAGCGCTGTTGCAGCAATACGGTCGAGAGAATACTCTAGCCTAGACAGACCTGCGAGCATTGTTAGCCCACGCCCTGTCCATTCCTTTCTTGAACCATTATCTCCCACATTTCTCCCTTCTGTCGCTACTATCTCAGCCTGACTTGGTTTATGCGATATTCTTCTGCTCACCTGCCAGCAACGACTATACTGCACTTACCATGGCAAGTCTTGCAGCCACGACTACTGCTCGTGAGCCTGTCACCCATACTGTTGAAGTGGGAAAGGTATTCTGGGCTCTGCGTAACCTGCGATGCTATGTTGACGGTCTTTAGGCTGGCTGGTCATTTGAACCAGATATCGGTAGGTTATTGCCATGTCGTTTCTTCAGTTGTTGCTCTCGTACTCCCTGCAATCCGTCGACACTTCGGAGCAAGTTTGGTGCTGCGATATCAGCTGCGGGAATAGCTTCAAAGCCACTCGGCTGACACATAATTGCAGTCCTTGCCGAGGTCGGCGACTACATCGGTAAGCAAGTCTTCACTGTAGATACCACTTTCACTGACTGGCGGTCCTTCTTAGAATACGCTTTCTATCCTAGAAACCACTCTGTTGTCAGGGCTGATTACGACTATCCATGTGTACCAGTGAGCGACTGCACGAAGGCCGGCAGTGACCCCAGCTGACACACCAAGTATGAACTAGTCAAACCTTCTCCGGGCTTCTTTTCTGGTTGGATCCCTGTCGACACCGTTCTCGATCCTCCGACATGGACTGTGCAAGTGAACAATTCCGACCCGATCTTCGTGAGTGTCCTGAACCGCCCGTAGCAATCTGGCCCTGTGTTTCCATACCCAGTTGCTCTGGGGACCATGATCTCCGGCCTTGACATTCGAGCTGACCTTCTCGCAGTTTTACTGCTCTGGAATCGAGGCGTGCGATGAGTATGGCATGGTCGGCGTGGTCAATCCGAATGCCAGCACGAGCTTGGACATTCATCGCAAAAAGGCAAAGGAAATGGATTATACGCTCCAGCCTGGTACGACTCTTACCATTTCGTCCCTTCTCCTCCAAACTCACTGATGTCCTTGCAGGCGATAGGTGGCCGACTGAAGGGCCAGATCCAGCCGATGAAGGTGAAGAGCATGATGGAGAGGAAGGGGATGAATATGGGGAAGAATCCGCGACCTCCAGTGCAACGCTGACTCCAACAATAACAGTGACACCAACACCAGCCGCAACATCGTCCGCTGTGAGCGCTACAGACAACCACTCCGGCCTCGCTCCAGGAGCAATAGCAGGCATAGCCATGGGTGCAGCCGCAATCCTTCTCATTGCGGCTATCGCGATCTGGATCTGCGGCCGCCGCTCTCGAGGCCGTCGCAACACTGAGCATGACGGTGGCAGCTGGTCGCTGGGCTTCCTTGGAGGCAAGAAGGACCCAAGTCCACCCCTGGCAAGCACACCAGCTACGATGCCGCCAGCATACAACCCGCACGGTATTCCGGTGATGACACATGCGAGCAAAAGCTACCCAGGCGCCAGCACGTCCATAGTCGAGCATTATGGATCACCGAGCGGCAGCCCACCGCCTCAGATGTCTCCCAACTACATGCAGCAGAACTTCCCACCTCACCTTCTCGATCCCGCTGCATTCAACTACAATCCTTACGTCGCCACCACAGGACTGACGCAGTACCCAGCTGAGCAACACTATCAATTCTACAGACCAGAGCTAGGTTCCGGTACACCTGCTCCACGCTCACCCCCGCTGACTTCTGGCATGTCGACAGCGGCAAATACCGCCACAGGCGACCGCAACAGCGTGAGCATTTCCGGCGGCACTCATAGCCGAGGTGGGAGTCCAGACATCGTCAACGAGATGAATGCTATCAGCCGAAGTCCTGGGTCGATTAATCAGGGTGGTGGCGCTGCGCCGAACATGCAGGAGCCTATGCCGCGGAGGACGGGGCTCGGGATGGACATCAAGAGGATCGATCTTTCTGGTTGATTGCTTGTCTCTCGTTGCTCGGCCTGGAACGTGTAGGGTTTGTTTTTGGTGGTCGATCGAACAACACGACTTTCTTGCTGTTGTCTTGGCTGGACCGATTTCGCGATAAGATTGTTCGTACCTCTGCTGGCAACTCGGCTAATAAGGTTAGGCGTAGTCACAATGTCGTTGCTGCCGGGGCCTATCTCTGAGCAGTGCCAACCAAGCACTTACTTGCCAGTTGCCGTGTGCGATGCAGAGCAGTTTTAGTCAGACCATACAGCCGGCACAACTTCTAGTTGCTACTTCGACCACAGCTGCTCGATGCACCGTTCATGTTCACCTGTCGCGTTGGTAGTATGCCCTCAGGGGCTTGTCCGCTGCACTGTCCTGTCGTCAAGGTAGAACTTTCCATTTCTCGGTCTTGGGACTATAACGCAACTGCAAGCTCGATCCCGGGAGCCCCACTCCCTCCTTCCTTCGCTCCTATCTATCTACCTGCCTACAACACGACCAAACTGCCTGCCTGCCTGCCTGCCTATCGTCGTCCGTCCGGCGCATCCCATTAAGCTCCTCCAATTCTTTTCTGCGCTATAGAAGTTGGCCACTGTATTCAGTCTACCGTGGAAACGGTCTGCTAGAATCTTTGCGGTGCGATGATGGGTCAGCGTAGCACTATTCTGTTCGAAACCTTCAGAGAGGAAGGGGGTTCGAGGGATTGCCTAGGCAGTGACATGGTGGACAATGCAAATGCAACATAGCGCAGAGTCTGGGACTCTCAACGTAGCTGAAAGTTATCTATTCAACTTCTTGAATTCACATCTCCGCTAGCTAAACTCTAGAACGCCATGCCCTCTCCTCATAAAAACAAGTGTAACGTGACCGTGATGCGCAGCAAAGGCGCCGGAGAGTGCTTCCATGAAACCGCAAAAACAAGGGGTATCTCTTTCGCAAAGTACAATGAACAAAATATACTGCAACTGCCAGCTGACTGGGTTCGTGAAAGTATGCCGTCGTTTCATCTGTTTCTTAGTGCTTGGTGCACACGACCGAAGTTGGTGTTGTAAGCGCGGCCGATGTCGCTAATTTGTGATGGTCGATATTCATGTTGGATTGTTGATATGCTCATACAACAACAGCAGCATTACTGTTGAGCTTCGGACACTAAGTTTTTGGTGTCTGATAGTTAATCATCGTCCAGCTCGATGATTTCAATGACTCGTGAAGCGGTCGGCGGAGCATTCTCAGAGGTGATTGCCGCACTATCCGTTGCTGGTGGCATAACAGCAGACTGGTCAAGCGCCACGAATGACCGACCTTCACCTTTTTGGTGGTTCTTTCCTGGCTGTTTCGAACTTCCACGAGAAGCATCATGGCTAGCTTCACGATCCGCCTCCTGCTTCAGCTTCCATGATCCATCCTTCTTGATTACGATAGCTCGCGCATCCGTGTTGCCGGCCTTGACAAGCCGATCTCGAACTTGTTGCATGAAGCCATCAATGACAAGACTTTTTGGTCTAGCGTCTTTGCCGCAGATCGGGCAGCGCCACTCGTAGACAGAAATAAGCGCGTCCTTGTTGTCGCTCACTCGACTTCGAAGGAACGTTTCAAGGTCGAAGCACTCTCGGTGTTTACATCTCTTACCTCTCACAGGTATTGTAAACATGCTCGAGAGAAATGGGTCAGTGACCGAAAGAGTTATGCTGTCGGTGACGACTTCCAGCTCATCGTCGTCTCCACCTGTAGCAGGCTGCATGCTGGAGATGATACTCTTGAGCGCTTCTTCGAAGACTATCTTGGTCGGAATCTTCAGAGCTTGAGAATGGTCTTGCAGACCTATCACCTCGACGCCAAGAGCAAAAGTCTTCCCTTCTTCATTCTTCCCACCATGAATCGACACTGTGACTTTATTCTCACCAGCTCTGACGAATGGTGTGACATCGATGGGTAGATCTCTCCTGAATTGTCGTTTGCGCCGAATTTCGAGGTACTCGTCGTTGATTGAAATAAAGATATGTTGCGGGTAATATGTTGGCAGAGCAGCCCAGTCAGATTCATCCGGTAGCTCTTGACCCGTCTTCAGCTGGATGCAACGCAGATTAAAGAGCAGTGAGTCGGTAGAGAGAATACGCTTTGGTAGCTTGAATGACCCTGTAGGAGGCTGAATAATCTCAGCTTTTTTCCCGACTACGTCAGGTAACAGCTCGAAGGACGTTTCGAAGAATGCCATTCCCGGGGTAAATGGATGCGGGCCCAAGACTAAACTTTGTACAGACTGATACAATCGTGGTGTCTCGCCAGGTCTGACATCCTTCACCTCGGTTTGGGGCTGGCGCAAGTGTGCAAGGTGCAAAGCCTCTTGCTCAGGGAGAGGGTTCGTAAGCAAAGGCGGCAAATGCCTCAGATCTGGCAACAATAGCTGAGCTGGAGGCGATGGCAGATTTGGGCGGAAGATCTGTGTCCTGCCAGGCTGCGTCTGGTTTGTTCTGTGAGATGCAGAGGACGTCAATGAGGCCGCAGTTGAGAGTGATTGTACATTGGTCCTAGCCGAATGATTCTGGATGGGGCCCATGCTGTTGCTCAAAGGTAGGACTGCAGATGATGTTTGGTTGCTATTGTTCAGCACCCCGCTTCCACTGCCGGTGGAAGTTCGGACGTGCTGTGCTGCGACGTCTGCTGGAAGTGGATTTACAGGCGATGGAGCTGCGCCACCAGTAGCTACCGAGTTGATGAGGTCTTGGTTTGAGTTCTGCGCATTTTGAGGTGCGGTCGCCAAGCCGGGAAGGTTGCGTTGTGAGGATGAAGTGAAGGACAGCTGGGGGTTTCTCGATTGTGCTACACCAAGAGCGGGAAGTGAAGGTGGACGTGGAGAAGGAACACCAGCACCACTGACCCTGCGCCAATGCTGTTGGAGCAGATGGCCATATTGCGTAGCGAAAGCAGTATAGTCTTGGGCTAGTGAGGTGTCGACACGATGTGAAAAGATGGCTGCGAAGTAGTCATTCTGGTTGACGCGGAAGAGCTGATAGGCAGCGTTGTGGAACTCAGGCGGATAGCCTGGGGCAGTCTGACGGCCCAAAGAAGTGAAAATAGCTCGTGGGAGGATGGCCGAAGGAGGACATTTGAAGGCATTAGTAATCTCCCGAGCGGTGGGTGGGCACCGACGTTGTATACATAGTTGCCGGAATCTGTCCCAATGTCGACCCAATTGTGGCAGGAATTGGCCAGTGTTCACGACCCATTGGTTGAGTTCGGCGTTGGCTTTCAGTGAGTAGGTCGAGTTTGGCCAGCCAGCGAGGAAGGCGAGTAGCTCTTTGGGAAAATCCGAGTTGGAAGCGAAGAGTAACTCGAGGACTTTGAAACCAGCATCGCAGGTGGTGTCCATCCCCAGTGGGATTAGGAGCTCTTTACTGAGGTGCCACATACATAGAAGCTGGTTGAGCAGCAGGAAAAACAGGTCGTTGTTCTCACAAGCGTCTCGAATCCACGGCAACCTTAATTGAGGGCGGTTGGAGAGATCGATACGCGTTGACATCTCAGCGATAGCAGAGTCGAAAGTGGCAAGGTAAGATTGACCTCTACCAAGCAGTGGAGCGTTCATGCCTATTGTAGATGCGCTGTATGGCTGTAGGGGAAGGGGACCGGAGCCGTTGCTAAGGTTCCCAATGCTGTGGACTGGCTGAGTGCCTGGGGCGGGAGAGGCGGACAGAGGCTGCTGTGGTATGCTTTGGGAATGAACAGGCTGTGGGGGTGGGACGAAAGCGGGAGGCTGTTGGCGTGCACCCTGATCCTGTGGTGTCGAGTCTGACCAAGTTGTGGTGGGAGGAAGGCGACGAGTCACAGGTGAGACGGTAGGGGACTCGGTCCTCAGTCTCGACTGGGTATACTGGAGGCTCGAGGCGTCGAGGCTAGGCCTCTTGCGGTGTAGCTGGCCATTGTACTGGATTAGGGGGGAGGCGGCTGGAGTCAGTAGTTGGGGGCGAGTCTGGGAGGCTGCCGAGGCGGAGAGATCAGAAGCTGTGGTTGTATTGATGTTCGCCAGCGGTTGGAGGGCGTGCTTAGATTGCATAGGCCCGTGCTGGTGGGGATGCTCGTCAGGCTGAGAGAGAGTCAGATCCACAACGGCAAGGTCGTGTTGGGGTATAGTGCTTGGTCCAGTGGTCGCAGGTCGGGGTGCATTTCCTGGCTCTTGAGGTAGCTGTTCAAGACTTGAACCAGATGGCTCTCCATGTTGCCCGCCTGCATCTGGGTTGTTCCTAGTCGCATCTCCAGGAGCAGTCTCTGGAACAGCCGAGAGAAAGCGATAGGGCGGCAGCGGCCTGGTTGGGGGCAGAGGCGGTGGGCCAATAGGTGGTGTAGCCGTGAGAGGCTTGGTAGAACTCATCCATGATCGCTGGTTGGTGCCGAGGAAGCGGTTGAAGGTGGAATTGGTCGAGGCGATGTCGTTGGCAGCATTGATGGCTGATGCATGGCCGAGTAGGGGTCGAGGTGGACGTCGGGCAGGGTCGGTGGCATGCTGCATGGCGCTGCCGGTCGCCTACATGCCAGTTCAGCAGTCATGGGACACGTCGACAGGCAGGCGACGACAGGCACATCTGTCGGTGTAGGTGCAGATATGCATAGCTGACGAGCAGATTCGCTTTGACCGGTTTCACTTCTGAACGTGGCGACTGGGCAAGTCGTTTCAGGATGCGCGTTTGTTTGCTGGCGCCAGGTGCCTGGGCAGAGAGTGCATGGCCCTCACTACGAGGTCAGTAGCAGTGGCAGTGGCAGCGGCGATGGTGGCTGCAGCGCAACGGCAACAGCAAGAGCAGTCTTACCTACCTAGGTACCTACCTAGGTACCTACCCACCCATGACGCTGGACTTTTGAGCCACTGTCTAGGCGGCCTAGGCGTTCCGGCCTTTTGTTCCAAACTCGCAGGGATCCCCAGGCTTGCAAGCTTTGGAGGACGGTGGAAGCCAATCAGCGGGACGTGCAGATGACATGTTGCCACATGATGATTATTAGGGCTGATACCGGTGTACACCTGGAATTCATCTGAGATCCTGGCCTCCGGCTGCAGTGTGATGGTTCTGGTGGTGATATGCTTAGGTGTTAGCAAGGTGCTGTAGTGATAGACACCAGTACCTAGATTCGGAGCAGCATCACCACATCCACCGCCTCGGACCGCCACATCGGCCGCCACTGGTCAGCTTCCATCTTGGTTCTACAAGGACGTTGCGCAGACTCCAGACCCTTGCACGGCCTAGTCGCCATTTCACCTGGCCAGTTGTGCTACCAACCAACAACAGCAGCCAAACGACCACTCCTCTAGAAACACTCGCCGTTGTCTGTCCATGTCTTCGCCGCCATCGCTGCTTCTTGTCAGTAGTGCAGGCCACGAGCATCACCACGACGACGACGACGACGACTGTAGCATGTGACACGCGCCGCAACACCATCCACCATGGCTCTGCACATGCCGCAGAACGGGCAGAATAGTCGCATCATCCGGCCTGGCGATGTCCTGCTTGTTGTCCGTGCGTACCCGTCGAGACTGAAGAGGAGATGCACGCACTGACCCTGTGCCCACAGACGACTTCGACGCCCGCAGTGGTGACGAGCTGACCCTGCGACGCTCCGAGCGCGTCGAGCTGATCGAACTCGACGACGACTTCGGCGACGGTTGGTATCTGGGCAGACACCTGACAAGAGGAGGCACGGGGCTGTTCCCTGGAGGTATGTGACGCAGCGCACAAGGCCAAACCAAGACGACCTCTGACTGACCCATCGTAGTCTACACCACCAAAGCTCCTCCTGCGACCCGAAGCCCCTTCCACTCCCCTTCTAGTTCCGCCGCCGCCGCTGCCACGACTCACCACGCAGTCACTAGCCCTACTACTAATACTACCAACCATGTCCCGCGACTGTCCATCAACAACACAGCCCCTCCCCTACAACCAGTACAACCACCTCGTGCCGAGCTGCCAGCTGACCCCCAGCCTGAAAATGCACGTTCTTCGCTGCCTGCTCCCCATCATTCCGTCTACGTGCAAAGGACCATCGGCGAGGCTTTGGGTGCACACGACAAGGACCAAGACAGCCCCGTCATGAATGAGACCCTCAACGTCATCGACGAGCACATCACAGACTTGTCCACCCCTCGCCAGAGTCTAGCACAACAAAGGCTTCGCCGAGATTCAGGCAGTGAATACAGCAGTCATGTCGACCGTCGTTCCTTCGTCGCGGGTCCTGAGACTGACGAGGAAGACAACGCTGGTGTCGACGAGCCAACCGTTCGCTCTTGGGACCACCTACAAACTGCCCAACACCTTCGAGACATTGGTGTCGACCCCAAGCATTGCGACATCTTTGCAGAGCAAGAGATCTCGGGTGACGTCCTGCTGGACATGGATCAGAACTTCATCTACATGAAAGAGTTCGATTTTGGCGTCATGGGCAGGCGCCTGAAGACCTGGCACAAGATCAGAGACTTCCAGCGAGACGTCAAATCAACCTCCACAAGGACCTCGGAACGTGGTCAAAACAACTCCATGGAGGACATCAATCGCCCCTCCCAATCCCAATCACGCTTAGTTCCTCCACTACACCTGACTCCCTCCATCACAGAAGAGCCCAGCGACATCCCGCACCCGCTGCAACCCTCTCAGAGCTCCAAGAGGACGAGCTGGGCTGGTGCCGCTTCCGTTCCCTCCTGGAGAGCCGTCTCGGGTCCTGACTCCCTGCAGAGAACAAACACCGCCACAAGCCGTCACTCACAACGTCCCTCCTCCATCGACTTTGGTGCTCAACCCGACCTCGAGCTATCCTCCGTGTCAGCCGCCTCTCACAAGAAACAACCTTCCACCGACAGGACCTGGTCTATTACGGGGAGTACGCAGGCTACCACTCCAGCTTCTTCCATCAAACCTACCGCCAAACCAGATGACAGACTCATACTGCCTTCCCCAACACCCACTCCCTACGATGAGTCTTCATTCGACTTCGACCGAGGTTATTTCAGCGGCAACGAACTAGACAACAGAAAACTCAGGGACCGTCCGAGTAAGACCTCTCATGTTGGCCACTCCCGACAGACCAGCCTTGTTGAACAGTCCTCCAAACGTACTTCCATGATGAAACGTCACAACAGGCTGAGTAGTGTAGACTCGGTGCATGAGCCTGCTAACCTCAACGGGACATCAAACTCGGCTGCTCGGCCCAAATTGGGTAGAGTGAGGTCGACAAGCCTTCGAGCGACTTCGTTCTTACCCTTGGCGATAGGCATGGCTCCTTCCGTCACAAACCTAGAGAACGACTTGGATTCAAACATCGGCTCCCCAAGCGCCGAAAAGATGCGCTTGCAGGATCGCGCCAAAAAGATAATGGGTTTTAGGAGTACTTCTGACGCTGTCACTTCCGCAGAGAAGACAGACTCCATCAAGGCAACCCCATATACGAGCACAGCAAAGTCGTCTGAGCTTCTTGCTTCACCCGCCACAGGTGGTTCGATTCCATCCACCACTCCTAGCATAGACATCGATACTCCAGAAGCCGAAGCTGCTGTGGCGCTCACAAAGAACAACAACCGGCCGAAACCGAGTTCCAAACAGCGCACGAGTGCATATACTCACGGCTTGCTCAAAATGCCGCCCTCCGAAGCCCGAAACAATTGTGACCACTATGGGTGGATGAAGAAGAAGTCATCTAGCATCATGGCGACATGGAAACCACGACTGTTTATCCTTCGTGGACGAAGGTTGAGTTACTACTACTCAGAAAGCGATACCGAGGAGCGTGGCATCATAGACATATCCGGCCACAAAGTTCTAGCCGCAAATGACGATCCAACGGTCACCATACATGCAAGTGTAACAGGCGCAAACAAAGCTGGAAGTACCCCCAAGCTGGAAAGCGAAGCTTCAAGCCTAACGGAATCAACGGTGCCGTCGAGTCTCTTCTACTTCAAGCTTGTGCCTCCGAAAGGTGGTTTGTCAAGAGCGGTGCAATTCACGAAGCCAGCAATACATTACTTCCAAGTCGACTCTCTATCCGAAGGCAGAAAGTGGATGGGTGAAATAATGAAAGCGACCATCGAGCATGACCTATCGAATCTCGAAATGACCAACAAGCAGGCAACGATATCCCTTGCCAAAGCCAGAGCAAACCGCGAAAGACCTCCCTCCCTTAACGACACGAAGAAAGCCGACAAAGAGAAAAAAGAGGCGGAAAAGGCGGAAAAGGCGAGAACACTTCAAGAAAGTGGCCTAGGAATTGAGTTTGCAGATTCGGCTGTCAATCTGGGAGAGGACAAGGTCCTGCATCCCGCGCCTCCCATGGCCAAACCATCTTCGACGTTGGGCATGATTCCCAGGGCGTCTGCGTCTCAGGCGCGATTGACAGAGGAAGCCATCAAAAGGTTATCGAGAGTACCAGAGGAAAACAAGGAAAACGCCTCATCGCCTGTAACAAAATCGCCCAAAAGTCCCAACCAACGAAAGAGCAGAGGCTCGACAGATGCATGGGGCCGGAAGATTTTTGATTTTGAATAGACAGGGTTGGGGGAATGCGAGGTAGCCTTCCTGATGCCGCAGACTGCGACTGCGATTGCGACTGCAACTCTGTGATGGCTTGCAAACCTCCAGAAGTCACGCCATGTGCGCAAGCGCTGGCTGGTATCTTGGAATGCATATGTAACAAATCTTACGAAATCTACGAATAGTGTGGGGTGAGGGAGGAAGGAAAACAACTAGCTATAGATTTGACACCAACAGAGCATATGAATGATACCTACTACATCTTCGTGTGCTGTCTTGGTCCGTCCATCTTACTGCCTACACTGCGACGTTATGTGCAAGTACAGTCAGTCAGTGCTCACGGCTTGAGTCGTTGGGGAAAAGTGCCACCGATACGCGCGGTCATGTTCTCTTCCCCTTCTTGGCAGCCGCGGCGTAGGCACGCACTGTTAGTCAGTCAGTCAGCAGGGGATCATAGCAACGAACATCAGATCAAACATCTATTTCCCGGCACGAGCTTGCTATCAATCATATACTAGCCCGTCTCGGCGCCATCGTCCGTCTCAACTTGGCCTCCTCCCCTTCCTCGCCCACTCTGTCCCAAGGCGTCACCAGGCCCTCCAGCTCGCCCTTCGCTCTCAACCCGCTGAGGTACTCCTTTGCATAGGCGTAGCCAACTTCATAGATCTCGTCAAACTTCGCAAAGTCCAGCGTCGCGTACGCATCGATCGGCGGGCGCATGTAAAGTACACCCGGCGTCGTCTTGGCTCGCTCTAGTGCGTCAACGCTCGACACATATGCGAGACGACCCTGGATCTCGGACAGTGAAGGCGGGTTGGGCAGGGTGGAAAACGGATTCCATCTTTGCAGCACGGCCCAGACTCCAGATAACGAGTCGCCGAAGGCCTGTGGTGCATCATCGTCTAGAGAGCCAACGTCGATGGCGAACACGAGATCTGCGCCTAGACCCTTCATGTGGGCGACGGTGAGATTGTCGATGTATCCACCATCGAGTAACATGCTGCCGTCGTCGCATATTGGAGGTATCAGACCTGCCAACGTCATGCTAGCACGGATGTACCTCCATGCGTATCCGCTCGTGTGTATTTCTGCTCTCGACTTGCTGATATTTGTGGTGTTGCAATAGAAAGTGAGCCAAAAGTCTTCGATCTGAGAGTTGCCGAATGTCTTGAAGATGCCGCGATTGAATTCGTGGCCAGTAGTGTATGATACTGAAGGATATGTTAGATCCAGTGCAAACCTCCACATGCTGCCCATCCGACCTGCGAAGCGCTTGGCCCGCCCATACATGCTGACTACTTCGGCATCGCGGGCATACAGGCCCCCAATAAAAGCGCCAATCGAAGTGCCACCAACAATATCGACTGGTATTCCTGCTTCTTCTAGGGCACGGATGGCGCCAATGTGGGAGATGCCTCGCGCACCGCCGCCACCGAGGACAAGGCCGACTGAACGGCCGCAAAGTCTTCGCGCTAGACGATGGAAGTCACCTTTGAAGGGAGTCTCGGCTGAAAACAAAGGTTGCTGTCGGATACGACGAGATGTGTACTTCTGGATTTCAGCTTGAAGGACCTGAACCCGCTGCTTGATAGCGGTTCCCAAACGGCGTGGTTGTGCAGGCAGTGCTTCGGAATGTAGTCGGAAGGCCATGTGAATGTGATGGTGTCCGCCATTAATCCATGTTCTGTTTCTAAGCCACTTCGAGGTAAGACCTGGCTTAGAGTACCTTTCCGTATGCAGCAGCACAAGGTCTTTCCTGGCAGTCGTCTTCACGCTAAGCAGAAACCTTTCGTACTCACCCATGCTTGGAGAACCCTCCGCAAGACCAATAAGCAAAATGCAATCGGCTTGCTTGACGCACGTCTGTGTCCATGGCGAATTCACATTGGTATCTGCAATATACAAGACCATACCGTACTTCTCTTCCAGATCGGTCAAGTATTGAGACAACTTGAGCTTGCCCATTCGGTTGAAGGCGTGGCGACCGAGATGGTTGAGAACGATAGCCTGATTGAGCGACGTGACACCATTTGGCACACCGATTTGGGTCAGTGCCGTCATCAACCTGTTGCCAAACTCTACGACCGGCACGCCAGCTGTAACTGGCAAGACAGCGATAGTTCTCAGGTTCAGGCTCGATGTCGAAGTGTCGCTCAAGGCGGCTCTCCTTCGTAGGCGTGCATCTTCTCCGGCAGGGTTTTCTGTTAGCGCTCGCATGCGTTGGGCAATCAATTTCGAGATCTGAATAGTGATGCTAGGGTGTTCTTGAGCGAGACTGTTGAAGAGCGACCGTGGGAACTTGGCAAGCTCAGTGTCTCTGATGGCATGTAGCGTGGCAGGCCGTCTGCCCTCAGTCATGACTTCAAGTTCGCCAATACTTTCTCCCTGTCCATATTCGCCAGTAGCTCGCATGCTTCCATCGGCATTCTCGACGATTGTACGTAGACGACCACTTAGCACGATGTAGATGGCATCGCTGTCATCTCCTTGATGATGTATCACATGACCAGCGTCGACTTGTACCCATTCGAGCGCGAAGTCGATATGCAGGATCAGTCGCGGGAGTAGAGTTGTCAATCTCTTGGCCATAGTAAGAAGCAGTATCGGGTACCTCTCGGAAACTCTCTCGAGTGACGCTCGAGGCAAGAACCCAACATAGACATCGGTCTTTGCCGTGACATCTGTAAGCGATCGATATGAAGACAAGGTGCCGATGTACCCTGCTACACCGCCTGGCTTGACGAGAAACAGTGATTTTTGGACCTGGTTCTTTTGCTCGTGAGGGAAGCCAGGCACTGAAGCTGTCCTGCTCTGGCCAGTCTTTGTCCTTCGTAATGCCGGCATTCGTTTCTCCTGATGCGGCCTGATAGATACGCCATTCGCTGACCGCTGTCTCTCCTTGTCCTCTACAGGGATGCTCACGTCCAGAAACCCATCAATGACATAGTACACTCCAGGATTCCGCTCACCTTGCTCTACGAGCACCGAATCCTTTGGGAAGAAGACAATTTCGATATCGTCGATGAGTTCATCATGCAGACTGCGCGCATTCGCTCCATTGAAACTCGCGACTGAAGTTGATACCTGTGATTCTGAGTCCCCATCTGCTGAGCCTGCATAGGCGTCCATGAAACCGAAGGTGTTGTTAAACACTGCCGTCTGCCGTTTGGCATCATAAGAGACCAAGTGAGGAGACTGCTCGACCGAGACCCCTCCGGCTTTCCTATTCACATCCTTTGTATTGACATCCAGACCAAGTGCTTTGACCATGCAGTCCAGGATCGACTCGCGAAGGGCGTTGTCCTCATTCCCAGAATCTTGCCGCCTGAGCGGACCGTTCTCGAACGAAGGTCTGATCATGCTCTTTTCTCGAATTGAAAGAGGGCTTTGCACACCACCTGCCCGAGCATGATTGAGATCAGCGGTCAAATTCCATGGTGGATTGCGAAAGCTCATACTGCCTGAGCGTCCTAGGTGCCTTGTGGTAGAGGCGTTTGTCGCCAAGTCACCAGCATTGACATCAGAAGCAGTACTATTGGCGCCAGAGTCGGATCCTTTCCGAGCTGATGCTAGTCTAGCAGCTAGCGCGGCTTCCTTACGTAGTCCACTCGAAGACCTGCGGCGATTGGTGACGGGATTGTGAAGGGCTATGCCTTTGGTGATGTCCTCACTACCCAGGCGTTCTATCTCTTTTGCAAACTTGTCCCTCAGTCGTTCAAGAGCCCCTGCTCGCAGATGGTTCGGCAGGTCATAACTGGCATATTTGTTCATCAGCTTTTCGATCTGCAAGACTTCGGTGGTAAGGCCTAGATATTGATGTGCTGTCGACAGCGTCACTCTGTGAAGCCTTGTTAGGATGACTTGGATGATGTGCGCGGTTGCTCTGGGGTAGACGCGAGTCAGGCGCCTGAAAGCACTGTCCGGGATGACTGCAATGGTTGTATCAACCATGGCACGAGCAACAATATCCGGATGCACCGATTTCGGCTTACGCTCTTTTCGCTTGAACTGTACGCCTGGTTGATGAAAGTAGTCCTCCTCGAACGCTGCTTCTAGATTCAGAGGCGGGACCGTTGCCAGCTTAGCGTTCCGAGTCCCTTGCGGCGATACATAACCGGCAAGATTGTGGATGTGCGCCGGAGTTGACGGAGAGGTGGTGCTTTGCATCATGTTAGGAGTTTGAGAATTGGTCGAATCGTAGGCCGAGGCAGGGCGCGAGGGCTGCTCGTCGAACTTCAAAGTGATGTCTTCAGTAAACAGGGACAATATAGAAAACAACGAGGACAGGGAGGCTCCGTTCTGGACCTCGGTCAAGAGTTGGTATCCTTGGTTACCTTCGTGGTAACCACTGTCTTCATCGAACAGGTCCAGCTTCTCGCCGGACGCTGTGGTTGTCTCCCTCGCACTCTTGACGAAGATCTGCATGAGCCCATCCACAACCAGACAGAAGCCTTTTTCCTCTTCCAGCAACAGTGTCTCGCCAGCTATCAGCTTCTTGGTCTGCATGGTTCGTGTGAGTTCGTGGAGAACGGGTCTCTCCAGGTAGCCAAAGACTTTGATAGCATTAAAGATGTCGTCAAAGTACTGGTGCAGTCCTGGCTTGGAGTCACTGTCGGCGCCATCGGGAAACAGATCGATCTGAGGCTCTTTGCGGTGGGCTTCTTGTGGGAGTCGCGTGTAGACATTGAGGAAGCGGTAACGGATGAACCAACCGACGGTGGATACGAGGAAGAGTGATAGGAAGAGCAACGTTGTTGCGTTCATGGTGAAGGTTAGAGTCCTATTGAAGGTAGTGAACAGCCAGGTAGGCAGGGTTATGGTGGTGAACGCTGCCAGCCATACCAGAAACCCAGGCAGGAAGCTTATGCTCAGGTAAAGCACATGTCCTATGGCAGCGAGAATGCTCTCATTGTTGTTGCTATTGCTATCGTTCACAGCACTAATGACACTGGCAGAGGCAGAGACAGAGGCAGAGACAGGTGACTGCAAAGCAGTCGAAAGATTCGTACTCGTGTTCGCAGTCATGTTGGAAACTAGGGAGGATGGCTCTCCCATAGCAGAAATCGCGCGTCAATCAAGCAGGGAGAGCTGCACATAGTTCTCCTCAACTGTTCTTAAGCTTCGGTAGCCCTTCGAATAGCATTGTATTCGGATGGCGTGGTGAGAGGCCGCAGGTGCAACGAGCGAACGATCATGGTCAATTCAATGCACGTGAAAATGAGACGGACATAAACATTGTGGGGCACACGCGCAGGCTCCGTCCGCTCCTGCCGCAGTTCTGCCGTCCAATCACGTGACGTGAAGTCTAGCTCGCTGTATCGCCATTGGCCATCGATCAATTCGACGTAGGCCAACCGATCGCCCAGGTGCCGCCGCCATATCAGCCTTTCTGAATTGAAAATGGTGCTCTGAAAAGATGTGGCGCGTCCGATGAAGTTGAATTGTACCTTCGTCTGTGGGCCGGCTCGGGAAAGTGCCTGTGGTCATTGATCACTGCTTCGAGACGGAAATCGTCCTGAACCAAGTCAGTAGTCTTCGGACCATTGCATCAAAGTGCTGTACGCTAGGTGTGCATTGTTAGATACCGCAACAACCAGCAAAGCCATACAAAGCTTGTCTGCTATGATCAACAGTACGTAGTCCGTATTAACAGCTACCAAAAGCACGTATCCAGAGGGCGAGGTTTAGGACTTGGTAGGCTGTGGGAGAAAGCAACAAACCCTGGTATGCATTGTATGAAGATATTCATGTCTGATTCTCCACATCCCTCTGCACTACCATCTCGTACGCCGGCCCACCAGCGCGCGCATTGGCCTCTGTCTTCTTCCCATCCTTATTCTTGTTCGGAGTTGGCAAAGTAGGGAATGAAATAGGCTGCATCTCTCGATAGCGACAAGCCCAAACACCCAAAGACACCAGCAACGCGGCGCTTGCTCCCTGTAGTCCCCACCAAAGCAAGTTCGTCGGTATGGCTCTCGTGTACACGGAAGTAATGATTAAATGCAAGAGATGTATCGTCAGAGCAAAGTCCGGGACGAGCTTCGACCGTGATACGAGCAGGAGCAATGGTATTACTCTGACGCAAGTTAGCTTCAACATGTATTGTATCAGTAGAGGCGTAGCATACGTGAAGAAAGCGACCAACAGCCAGACAACAGCTATGAGCCAACCAAGGGTGCTGTCGCGTTTGACGTTGTTCCAATCAAACACCAAGCCTATGGAGAACTTCTGGCCGAACACCAGCACGGTGAAAAGGAGGAGGATGAAGGCGAATGCATAGTAGGATACCTGCAGCAGTAGAATTGATCGCAGGATCTTGAGAGGGGGGAGTTCGGAAAGGGCGCCAGCTCGCGGTGGCCGTCGTCGACGCGGCGGCATTCGTTATCTGGTAGGCAGTGTCGTGTCTGTCTTCATTGAGCTTATACTCGCAGCTGAGTTGGTTGTGGCTTTGCTGGTAATGAGGTCGATATGCGATCAGAGGGGGAGATGTTGATTGAGAGATGTCTGCCTGCTGTTGATGTACTTCTGGCCTCGAGGCAACAAGGACGCCCAGATGACGCGCTTCTCATGGCCGCTTAAGCTTAAATTTAGTGCCCGCAGCTCGGGACGGAGCCGCAATGCAGTTGTCGATGCAGCTAGTTAGTAAAGTAGAACGACTGTTGCCATCATCACACCAGGAAAGACCAACAGTCCAGGACCTCGATATCCAGTTCCATCAGTGCCATCTCGCGCATTCACCACATAAAGCATACAGTTTGACTGCGCGAGCACACCACTATGGCATATGGTCTTCCCGATTGGCTGACAGGTTCATCCAAGCCTGAGCAACCAGCAGCGCCCAAGGCCAGGGACGGCGGTCGAGTCGCACCAGATCGAAACTCAAGAGAGCTGTGCTACGAGTCGAGAGACATCTTCTTCGAGTGCTTAGACAAGAACAACATCCTTGATGCGATAAGAGAAGACGACAAGGCACGAAAGTCGTGTCCGCAGGAAGTGGCGGATTATGAACGAGATTGCGCCCGGTCATGGGTACGTCGTCTGCAGCATCCAGGACCCCGTGGTTTGCGACTAACATGTGGTGCAGATAAAATACTTCAAAGAGAAACGGGTCCAAGATTGGAAGCGTGACCAGACGATAGCACAGATACAGAAAGAGGATGCCGAGTCGGCGCGAAAGGCCAAGGAGGGACGGAAAGGCTTCTTCTAGTCATGCAATCATTGGGGACGTGGAGGATGTACAAACACATTATGCGACACGATGTACAAAAGTTCTCAGCAGTACGTGAAGCAGATCTGCATCTTCGCGTATAGATTTGGGATGCGATAGAACATCTACTCTCTTGGCCAACCACCTGTTCATTTGTTCAGCGGACCCAGAACACTCCCGACCATGACTGCAGCCTCCCTCTCCCAGTTGCCCACTACTTCTTCCTTGCCACCTGAGCCGTGGCCCATGAGAGTAGCCGGCATCCTTGAGCCCCTCAAGACACAGCCTCGAATTTCGGTGCGAATGGCGTCTTTGTTGCTCCTTAGTGTCCTGACTGACACCCCTCCTCGGTTGATAATCTCTTGCACCTTGGACGTCAACGACGAAGCCAGAGACCGCCAGAAGTACGAAGCTAGCGAGGACGTGTCCAGTGAGCTAAGGAGCGGCTCGAGCAGGTTCTCCTCGCCTTGGTCGTCGTCTTCTTCTTCTTCAACCTCGAGCTCCTCGAACTCGTCCTCAAGGTCGTCAAGCTCATCATCCTCCAGCTTCTTGCTTTTCTTCTTCGTCTTCTCGCTCCTTTGTAACAACAAGTGCTCGGGTGGCGCGATTCCACCCAGCAACACCTCAAAAGCGATGATATTCTGACACCGCGCACTAGCTTCCAGCAACGCCCTCTCCAACAACGGCAACTGAGCCAGTCCTTTCCCAATACCGCCCGCAGAACTTGTGACTGCAGAATGTAGATACCCCTGCAGCACCCGCAACAGGTACTCAGCCTCAAACTCCTCCTTCCTCATCTTCCGCCCACCCTCCAGCCTGGGCGCCGGCGAAAGCAAGTAGAGAACATGTACCGCGCTCGTGAACCTGCCCCTCGCCTCCTCCGCCTCCTTATACGTAGACCCCATCCCAGACGCACTAACAAGACTACTCACACTAAACTCCCTCACCACTCTCCTCGCCCAGTCCAACACCCTCGCCTCTCCATCCTCGAAGATCCGCCCTCTCACCTGCCTCACCAACGTCACCTTCCCCAAATCACTCGCATCCTTCCCGCTCACAGCCGCTCGAAACTCCAAAACCACGTTCGCAGCCCTCACCAGTTCCCCATGCACCTCCCTTCCTGCGACCACAACCCCCAACCCACTATCCCCCACTGCAGCCTCGAAGCTTCTCGCAAGCCCCACAACCCTCTGCACACCCCTCGTCAGTCCCACAACCCTCAAACTCCTTTCCGCTCCCGCCCTCGCCCTCTCCGCCCGTTCGTACCGCCCCAGCACCTCCCCCTTCAAACGCTCAAAGTCCGCCACAAGCCTACTGCGCTCCTCCTCGACGCGCTCCAGGATCCGCTGCGCCGTGACGTTCTGCTCCCGCGTGTACTGCAGGATATCCAGCGCCGAGCGGCTGGTCAGCGTGTGGATGGACGTGTCGATCTCCTGCAGGTCGAACAGCGTCTTCTGCAGCGGTGTCGTGAGGTCGACGAGCGCATCCGACGGGATGTGCTGCTGGCTTGTTGTGGTTGAGGCGTTGTTGACGGACTTCACGAGGTCGTTGGCGTAGCTGTGGGGCGTGAAGTCCGCGGCGGTCAGCTTGTCGATGTTGATGTAGGTTGAGGTTGGGGGGACTTGTGAGGGGGCCATGTTGTTGTAGGAGAAGATGGCGTTGACCAGAGCTTCGGTGATTACAGGATGTACGTTTCCAGTCTGTGCAGTACCAAGTGTTCCGGTTATCAGAGTGGGCGGCTAGCAACAGAATGGTTGGTCGTGTGTGCTTTATTATTGCTTTGCAATTGCTCGTCACCTTTCCTCTAGCATTGGTGAGAATCTGTATACTAAGAAAGGATCCATGTGAATTGGTACAATCCAACGAACTCGTGGAATTCGACGAATTGTCAATTTATCGTTAACATGACTGCCTGACTCAGGCATCAAGGTGCGAGTATTGTCAGATGAACCACGAAACCACGAGAACGACTCTTTAGCTGAACGATGTTTGGACCCATAGCTATCCGTTCTTGAAAGTACCTTGTGGGTTATCTGTCACAACAAGGGAGGACACACAACACGACATGATAGTCAGGCAACCACCATCAACCTCTCTCCACCGTAACATATCATCGAATGCTCGAAACTATCCAACCCTCTCGCACGACACCCCCTGATATACCAGCGACCAAAGCCCAAACGACTACTCTGTCAATCAGCTCACCCAATTTGCAGTCCTCCCAGAGCCTTGGCGGCGTGCATACTGTCCAAATACATCTTCTTATCCATGCTATCAGGGCTTGAATTCTTTCTCTTAAATGACCCACCATCTTCAGTCACTTCAGTAATGCCACTCAGGACTCTACTATGGTCCAGCAGTGGCTTTCTGTCGTAGGCAAAGCGGTCACTCGTGGCGGATTCATGAACACCAGGGTCAGAATTGAAGCGAGGACGACCTCGTCGATAGTCGGAGATCTCGTCGTTTGATGATGTACTTGAACTCTTCGGAGTGATGGGTCGTGGCGTCGAGGCCATAGATCGAACATTTGCCGGCAGTTGGTAGAAACGATTGGAGACTGCACTATCGATTTCGTCCTGAGGGTAGCGGACGGCTTCTCGCATCCTGGGAGGAACATTCGGCGCGGAGTCTTCTTGTTGATGAGCTGCAGGAAGTTCGAGATTATCGAGGTTGGATCCTGGCTCACAGAAAGCACCAAGCATTGGAGAGCTCTTGCCGCTCTTGCCGCTCTTGCCGCTCTTGCTCGGTGATGGTGATCGCTGAACCTGAGGCTTCTCCTTCTGGAACGGAGTAAAGACTGAATGGCTGAGATTCTGCATGCTGTTCAGTGTGGGTATGTTCGGGCTTGACTTTTGGTGGCCAGTCAGGAAACGTTTGAGTCTACTGGGTTTGTCCGGATGATCGCCTTGCGAGGACTGCAGAAGCTGGCGAATCTGGGCCTGGAGCCCCGTCTCTCGGGTATAGGCCTTCTCGAGCTTGCGTCTCAAATTCGTGATCTCAGCGTCTCGTTTCCAAACTTCACCAACAAGACTACGATGCAGAGCATCGCTTCCGCTCTCACCAACGGGAGAGCTCTTTTGCTCTCTGTTATCCTGCGTTTGCATCCCTGCGCCCTCTTTCTCGACTCGGCACTGTTCTTTCGCTGCTACCAGCTCTTCTCTTAGACTTTGCGTTTGACGTTCTTTCTCTTGAACGATGTTGATAACCTTGGCCATGCGAGCAATGTACTGGTCGAGGTCCTTGGACTGCTCCTGGATAGTTGCCATTTGCTGACTGCACACATCACGCAGCCCGTCCCGTTCGTCGTTTGACCTTGCTAGCGTCCGTTGAAGGTCTTGGTATAGATCGGAACTGACGTGATTCGAAGAGTAATGTGTATCAGACCTCATCTCGAAAAGAGCCTGTAAGACTTCGGTAATCTGTTCCTGAGTGGCACTCTGCATAGTTTCACCAAGGTTCTGGTGAATGAAATGGCTGAGGATGTCGACAGATTGGGCTGCCTTGTCTTTGAATTCTGCCAGCTCCCTCTCATACTGCTCACACTTGTCGTTGTGCACTGACACGTGTCTAGCTAAGGCGATGGTAGCCTCGGATCGCTGGGCGTGGGCTTCATCGAGTTCGTTGGCCTTCTTCTGGAGGTCCTCGTTTTGCAGGCTCTTTGCAACGTCAAAGAGTTTGTAATATGTTCTCGCAACATCCCTGGATTCGTCAATCACTTTTCGTAGATCCTGCCTCACGTCAGCCAAAGTCACGATCGTTGGGAAAGCTTACCTTCTCTAAATAAGAAGAACTACTCTCAGAAATAGGGTCATGGGAACCCTGCTGCAGCCAAGTTTTCAGCTCCTGCTGCCGCTTTTGCATGCAGGGCACCCAGTCAAGGGCAATGACTGCAGCATCGAGTCTTGGCAAGGTTTGCATGAGCTCTTCCATCGTCATCTGCGACAGCGGAACCGGCGGAGGGGGCTGCTGGGGCGCAGCAAAACTTTTGGGCAAGGACGACATGCGAGGAGGCAACCCGCACTGCGACTGTTGAGCATTTGTGGAAATCGAGAGCGAATTGGTATGCTGATGAGACCGCTTCGCCATCTTGGGCAGTGTCAAAGGGAAGGAAGTATCAGGCAGAATCACGAGATCTTTGATCGAAAGGCTCCAAAAGAGTGTTAGGTGGCAACGTCGGCATGTGTATATGATAGGTGTGTCACTTAAGAGCTTCTGCATAGAAGTAGTAGATACGCGATGGGAGGATCGAGGTCTGCTGTGCAAAGGTCAACATGTGATTGTGTCCAGGTGGTTGTGTTCTGACATGAGCCGAGTGCACCTCGTTCGACAAGGCGTTTGCATTTGGGACGTTTGCGACGTTAGAGGTGACATACCTTCACTGGCGTACGGTGATGTCGCTGGTGGACTTTGTCACTGTCTGCAAGTACCTATGATCTGCCACCTGCCGACCCTCGAGTCGACCATGTTGCGGGCGATCGCCTCTCGTCACCTCATTCTGTCTTGCTAAGGTTCCCGTGTCGACAAAGCACTCGATAGTTGGTGCTTATCAGTAATTGTTGCCTTTGCCCTCCACGGAAATTACCCAGTTCCTGTATATGTAGGTGTGTCTTCAGAAGCATGTGTCTATCCCCAAAGACATGGCTGGGCTATCCAAGCTCCGTTCTCACATACGGGAAGTGCTTCAAAAACTTGAGCAGGCCAGTCTAGGACTCTGCGCCTGGCGAGCCATGACACTCTTACCATATCCTGCTCCTTAACAATGACTAAATGCGGGCTACTGGTAGCTTGTGTAAAGTGCGTGCGTCAGCATCTACCTAGGCAGGTATAATGATATACAGTACCAACGGTCAACACCACAACGGACGCCCTTACTATTACTGGTTGCAACCCATCATAGAGATCAGTCAGGTGCACCCTCGCACAGTTTCCGTGGTGAGTGTAGAGTTTGAGTTAGAGCCTTATTGCTCTGGTCTCCTAGGTTGATACTTGTTGTCACGAGTCCAAGACGGGATGAACATAATCTCCTTGGTCAAGCTTCGTAACGGCGCCCACCACTAGCACGATGCCACGATCCTGAGATGTGGGGCAAACGGCAAACGGCAACCGAGGGGTGGTATGTACCCACACGTATAGCCAGGACGTCGCATCTAAAGGTTCGTTTAGACAGTAACGATGAGACGATAGGGTAAAGAAATTCCCATGGAGAACGAGTAATAGAAGGTGCGGAGAAGTACGGTCGATCTGCAGAACCAATTTGGCGGCTGCAGGAGGTCTGGATCAACACGTACCCACGAGCACTATTCATACAGGTTTGATGAATGCAGGGATAGCTGTAAGTTGAGATGAAAACTTGAAGAAGACCAAGACCCCATGAAAGATTAGCTGTAACTTTTCGCAATTCTATTGTCTTGTCTCATCAATTCATCCTGAGTTGAGTTTCATTTAATTACCAGCTCGATCCACACCATTGGACACCGACCAGTGTAGCAGCCACCACCTTACGTCAGCTTTTCTCTGATGTCCTTCTAGACAGGTCACCAGAAGGTCTCAGAGGTCTCGAACCCAAATCCACACTTTGGCGAATCGAGCTACTTGATGATCTCCTGCGCCGTAACCTAATGTCATTTGGATCCGCTGTTTCCAGGCCTCCCGCCTTTGCCAACAGGATCAGTATGTCCGTCAAGCTCACGACTCCAACCAGACGGCCACTAATTCTGGCCCCTGGTAGAGAACTAGCAGATATAGATGGTCCCGATGGAGCTATTGCAGGAGTTTTGGGACTGGCGTCAGCAACATGCTGTGGATCGGAAGACATTGATTGTGGAAGCTGAAAGTGATGCTGACCTGAGCCAGCGGATATCGAGGAGTTATGAGTCGACAACGGAACCATGGTCGCTGTGTGCAAACCTGGCGTCGGCGGACCGGAAGACATGGGCGACAGGGGCTCCGTAACCCACATCCTGTGACTTTTGGTTGCAACAAGTTTCGCTGCCGTGGTAGCAAGTGTGTTCATGGGAGTGACGTGGAAAACTGGAAACGAGTCCTTGCCTTCGTACATGCCTCGCGTTGATAGTATGACGGATATGAAGTGAATGCAGGTATTCCGCAACAGTGGCAGCGATGAGGATTTTGTGAGCAGCTTAGTGTCAGTGGTAGAGATGTTCCCAACGACATTGCTAGCGTTATCCAGGACAGCTAATGAAGAGATGCCTTCGTCTAGCAGTAACGCCAGAGCATCGGCCAGAGGTCGGTCGCCGCTGTGTGAAGTGTCAGCCATGTAGGAGATGATCCCCGTCTCCCTCAACTTACTTGATCGATATGGGGTTGTTAGACCCAAGCTTCAAATCTCGAAGATACTGAGAGTACAGTTGGTCAATGACTGGAAAATTGCGGCCATTCTCCCACAAAAAACGCATGAGTCGAGTCTGACTGAGTAGGCCAGTCACCTCAACACTGCCTTCTGGCCCTTCTCGAGCAACCAGGACCCGATGCACACCTCTGCCGAACATTTCAATGGCCTTGGGCAGACTCGCGGATTCAGGTAGAAATGTCAACGGGTCTTTGCGACCTATGTCACGCACATCCCGGACTGGTATGGGTTTACCCTGTCCTGCGCTTTGTGCCATCTTCGCAAACTTCTCAGCATTCTCTTCGCTCGGTTGCGCGATGCCGACCGCCGTCAGCAGGTAAGCATTTAGAGCATTGTAATCGAAGGTCCCGACCACAGATTCGGTTGATTGAGGATCACGAAGCAGAAGCACGGGTACACCAGACTCGACAAGAAGCTGGCACCATTAGCAGCATGCCCATTCGTGAAGCTGGGGATCCTACATTGGTAGCTTCCTCAACGCTTGCATCGATGTCGATGAACTTAAGGTCATCTGGGCTCGACAATTCTGCTACGTGGATCGTCCTCCAATCGCGGTTGGCGAACCTCGAGTCTGGAGTGGTGCGATGCGGTGGGTTATCTATCAAATCTTGTACAGCTATTGAGGATATGGAGGGCTGTCTCGTCGACCGTGGACTGGGAGGGTATCGTAGGTCATTGTAGCTTTGTCTGTGCTGAGCTGCGCTGCTCGGGTTCTGAATATTCAGGGTTGACTGTCCCAACCTGGGCGACCTTGAGGCGTCAATGCTACCTCTGGAGGAACTTAATTGAGGAGTCTGCATCGTTGGCGAGCCAGAGGACGAGTTGTCACGACCAGTAGTAGCCATGATTGTTGCCCTGAACGCTTCAAAAAGGAACCACGCTCATGATATGTCCCCGAATCTGCTTGCCGAGACTGTTCGTTAGTCGTGGCTCTTCGCAACGTAGTGAGTAATAGCAGCGACTGCATCTGTGACAGGCAAGCGATCCGGGGCGGTTGGGCCCTCATCGCGAAAATGCCGCGTCCAAGCGGCAGTGACGACGCGCATTCGCTGTACCTGCTGTATTTGCATCCGTTCGGTAATTTAGCCAAGTTGGCCTCCTGCCAAAGCTCACATCTCTGTGATTCCAGGCTCATTACTTCATATGGTATCCCTGGTCCGACCATAGGTAAGCTTCATGGGGATTAACACCAGCAGTAGCACCTACACGCATACTACACGAGTTCCTAAGGTACTACTCGTTTTAGGCCCATGATACACAACAATTGTGCCTTGCCTCGGTAGTAACATTTTGTGTAGCAGTGGGTCCGTTCCTGCTGCTTATAATTATGCGGGGCATGCTGGGGTTCGCGAAGTAATATCTAATGAGCATATTCTAGCTATCTCGCTCACTATTCCTGAAGAATATTCCGAGTACACAATGAGCGCTGTTGGGCCCCCCTGCCGCGGTTATATATACACAGGGTCCAGAGCAGTCGAGGCAGCGCAGGTATAAGAGAAGGACATGATCCTATAGAAGCTAGGCCCACCACTATGTCGTCGTTGATCCAACAGCTCTTCATGCAATCATCTACCAGCCTAGATGCTGATTACCGACTTTCCAATACGGTCATACCCATAGGATCTTCACTTGCCCTGTACTATCGAGGGAAATCGAGTTGACTTGTTCAGTAGAAGCTGCAGGTGCGACATGTATCACGTGTCGTGCTTTATGTACTCCTGATTTCTTGGCAAAGGCAACGTAATGTTACTACCTCGGCACGGACGACAAGTCTGGGTCACGCCCGGAATACTTGGGCATGCCAGCGTTGTTTGGCTTACCGACGGCGATCTTGTACATATGGTGAACGTCTCATATAACCTTAAGGTCTAAAGAAATTCGACCTAGTCATTTTGTCCGGTGAACTCTTTGCCTGCGAATTGCCACGAGCACTGAGCAACCCAAGTCAACTGAGCCTTCTGTAGCTGCCACCGGATCTCTACAGGGCTCAACTGCCAGTACAATTTACCACGTTATCCAGAAGTCACTATCTACACCATCATACAAGCAGCCACAATGTCAATCTCAAATGCTCCCAAAGCACCACACTTCAACATCACTTCCCCAGCCCAGTACGTCGTTCACATCGAGATAAACCGCCCCAACAAACTTAACGCGTTTTACGATCCTATGTGGCGGGAGCTCAAAGGACTCGTCGACTTCTTCTCACACGATCCAGAGACACGTGCCATTGTCATATCTGGTGCAGGCGACAGAGCATTCACGGCCGGCCTCGACGTCCAAGCCGCCAGCAACCCGGAGACCAGCGCCCTCTCCTCAAAGGGACAATCGGATCCCTCGCGCAGGGCGACAGTCCTACGCCGTCACATCCTCGAGCTTCAGGACGTGGTAAGCAGCGTGGCGCGGTGCGAGAAGCCCACCATCGCTTGCATGCACGGGTACGCGTATGGGCTGGCCGTTGATCTCTCGTCCGCATGCGACATTCGCATCTGCGCGCCAGACACCAAGTTCTGCATCAAGGAGGTCGACATCGGCCTCGCCGCGGACGTCGGCACGTTGTCACGCCTGCCCAAGGTCGTGGGACTGACATCGTGGTGTAAGGAGGTGACGCTCAGTGCGCGACCGTTCGGCCCCGAGGAGGCACTGCACAACAACTTCGTCAGCCGTGTTGTCCCCGGCAGCAAGAAGGATTTACTCGAGGCTGCTGTGGAGCTGGCCAAGTACATTGCAAGTAAAAGCCCCGTAGCCGTGCAGGGCACGAAGAACATTCTCGATGCTGCGTATGCCCGGTCTGTGGAAGACAACTTGAACTACACTGCTGTTTGGAATGCGGCGATGCTGCAGAGCGGCGATACTGAGAGAGCTATGTTGAGTGGGTTGAAGAAGAGGACGCCTACGTTTGAGAAGTTATAGTACACAGATCTACGCGACAGGGCCTATGTTAGCAGTCTCCGGGAGAGACTAAGTGACCGAACGTGCAAGACGATCAATTCAGAAACTAGTTGGTTTTCTTGTCATCTACGGCCTCGTCCAAACTTCCCTCTTCCAGCACTTTTCACGTTCGAACTCTTGCCCTTAATCTTCAGACTGCGGTAATTCGTATGTGATTGAGCATTCGGGTTGATCATGCCAGCTTGCTTTTTGGGCTTTCCAGCCGTCTCCGCTGCTCTCGTGGACTCTTTCGGCGCACTCCCTTTCTTTGTGCTGACTTTTGGCTTTGCCACATCCTCCTCGACGGCAGAGTGGTCGAAATCACTAGCTTGCTCGTCGTCTGGGATATATCTTGTCTTGGCTACTCGTTCGTCTTGATCGGTCCTGTGCTCCTCTTCGTCAAAACCGTCGGCGGCGACGAATTTTGGCTGCGCTGAAGGCCTGACATGCGCGACAGGACGAATGGTGGATTTCTTCGTTGTCCTTTTCTGCCCCTTCTTCTTGTACGGCCTTATTGGGTGTAAAACTGCTTCGTCGCCGCTGGCTGGTAGCTCCATGTTAAGCTGACTGTCTTCAACCAGTACGTGGGGGCTTTGGTCTTCTCCCTCTAGCTCGCGCAATGCTTCAAGGTCATCATCGTGCAATTCGTCGTCATCCGGCTCTCCAAGCTGCTGTCTCGGCTGGATATCGGACATAGTGAGTATGTTGCTGGTGGAGGAACGGAAGTGCTTTAGTGTAGGAGGACCAATGCGCTTTATAGCAGGATTTGGTCGGGCGAAGTCCGGTGCAGTCGGTGTTTGCGTGGCAGAGAGCAAACGGTCTCTGAAGGAAGTCGATCGTCTAAGATAAGTTGGCGTCGTATCGAGACCAGCAAGATCCAGTTGCTTCTGGGGCGTCCTGCCCAAAACCGTATCTCTCCGCGGCGTTCTTTTCGTGGCACCACCATCTTCGCTTGAGAACAGGAATCTCTGGGTGCTGGGTGTGGCAAAGAACTGACTGAGCTCAAACCTTTTACTTTCGCTTTGTGGTGTTCGTGAATGCTTGCCGATATACTCCCCCGAGCTCTTTTGTGGCGTTTCACCTAGGAACTGCAGCAAGTCTTCCTGCTTCTTGCCTGACCTATGGCTTGGAGTCTGAATAGCCTTTAGTGGTGATCTCCTTGCTGGCGTATCCTGGTACAACTCGTCGATCCTCCGCTTTCTCGCCGAGGAAGACGGTGTGGCCGCAGACTTCGTTCCCGACCCTGGCCCTTGTAGCAGATCGAAAAGACCGAGGACTTTTCCATCCCGATGTGGTGTAGGTCCGATAGCATTCATCAGCACAGGCTTTGGCGATGCTGTCTTTGGCACATCGTATGGATCAAGCTCGAATGGGTGAGAGCTCTTTCTGGGCGTCTCTTGCAGGCTGCTCTGCGGCGCTCGTGGGCTAGACCCTACACCACTGTCCTGCCGGCTATGCACTTTGCTCTTCGACTTCCTCTGTGGTTTCGTCCCATACAGCTTCTCGTAAGCTAATCTACCCACAAGCACATCTTGGACTTTGTGATATTGCTTGTACTTGGCCGCGATGGAAGGATTGTTCTTGATGTCGTTCTGCTTTGGTTTGCGCCCGTTCTGTTCGGCAAATGTCCATTCAAAAGTCTTTAATGCAGCACGTAGTTCTGAAGATTGAGCTTGAAGGTGTGCTCTTTTTGGTGAGTCCAGCAAGCGCTCTTGATGCTCGTCCATAGCCAGTATGCATTCGTGTGCAGTTGGAGGATACAGCGCACATGAAATCTTTGGCACCTGCATATTGAGACGTGTGAGGACGCGTGAGGACGCGTGACGTAGCTAGATCGATTGTCAACTAGCGCGGCACCTGCCGAACAAGCAAGGTGGCCGACAATCAAGCACTCTTTTTGGTGCCACATCGCTTGCTCACACAGTAGTTGCGCGGAAGGACGCTTCTAAGCTTGTTCATCTCGAGTCCAATTCATCTTCTAACCATATCTCTACACGGCCATTTCCTCAAAGTTGTCATAGATGGCTTCATACCACCAAGACAAGTAAACAGCTTCCGCTTCCCAAGCGATGCATTCTTCCAAAGCGACCATTCCACATCCCAGACAAAGCATCGCACTGATAGAAATCTGACAGATGCTAGCAATGGCTACCTCGTTATCTGCGATACTTTCTCTGGCTTTCTTGACTCACGGCTCGATTATCTTCCCGCAGAATTGGGCATGAGTGCCGAGTGTGTCTATAAATTACCTGAGCACTGAAATCTGCTAGTGGTCTTCGGTGCGATGCTCTGAATCGTCGTGACCATGTTTCAAGGCCATTCCTACCATGCTAGAAGATCCTACTCAAGAAAGCTACCACTCATCGAGAGCTTCGTGTTACACAACGTCCGGAAACCTTTTCCGGGATCATTTCCATCAGATATCCCGCCTCTATGCGCGCAGTCTTCTGAATCGAAGTGCAGTTTGGGCACTTATTGAAGGACTTAGTTAACATTGATCCTAGAGGACTTTGATGATCGCAGACTATGGCTGAACAAACATGACTCGCGCAATGCAACAACTACAGATCTTGTCATCCCTGGCAAATACAAGACATCCTCAATTTGGAAGACGTTGCACTGGTCCTCGTAACCAAGACCAATTTGCAAATCTCCCAAACGGCGTCACACTATCACCTGATGGCGCAAAGGGTCTTGTCTGCGCACAATGTCCAATAACATGTCGGTAGGTCACAAGGTCAACGGAGACGAACCACCTATGACGAGCCGCTTCGGGCACTTTCCTGAGACAGAAAACAGTCTGCTTGACAGACCATGTCGAGATTGGGCCGCTCTCCATAACGGGAGGAAGCCTTCAGATAAGCGAATACTCCACCGTTGTCGGCTAAGAGGGCGTTCAAGGACACACGACGCTAGCTTTGGCCATCAGGCCTATGCTTTGACGTCCCTAACAGCAACCCTGCACGCATTGAATGCTTATGTGTCATCCCGAGACGATTGACCGCTGCCAAATCTAGGTACTTAGAACGTTGGTGTGCCAATCGCGTGGTCAAAGACCGTGGTCTCATTCTAGCCATGTGTTGGTACTACATGGGCGGTCAACACGTCTGGCAGGAGGACGTTCTCCATACTACGCGAGCACACTCAGGACCCTATTCCTGATCTGCAGGACATGCAACACAGCAGAAGCTCTGGCTCTCCGCTGCGTCTTGGATTGTTCTGAGACGACCGCACCGGTCTGCGGCATACGTGCAGGTATATAACCGACGAAAACAGCACACGTCTGCAAGACTCACACAAACCTTCTGCGCCTCTCTTCACTACCGCCAGTTTCAGTCAAATACCCGGCAGGATTGGTCCGCCACCGCAAGCACTATACGCTGTGTCAGAAACACAACCAGCTACGAGATCTCACGATGGCCTGTACCATTTGTGGGAAGACCATTCACGCTGTCACTTGCCCTTCCTGCGGCTTAAGGTGTGTAAAGGCCCGAACTAATCATCCTTTCCTCAGCATAACTTGCTGACGAAAGTCTCAATAGAACAGTGGCGCAATGCCAACATTGTGGCGGCAATGGTTGGGTGTCAGTACCGTGCCCGCAACAGTCCAGCCGGAAAGTTCAACAGCCATCACAGCGAAGACGGTGACAAGTACAAGGGCGTACAGCAACCACTCTTAGTGGCGAGCAGAACATTGGTGGATACTGCTTCGGAAGACCTTTGGTTTTCTATGATATGGCGTGCAGTGGACGACGACCATCGGCCTATGGGTCGATGGTTTAGGCGCGTCCAAGTAGCCGCTAAACCCGATTTGTATTTCCAAATCTACGGTCGAGTCATCACTTGTACAATGATCAGATATCCTTCGACTGACTAGACGATCTGACGTGATCTGTTTCGATGACTCGCGTCAAGATCCTCAAGTCGTGTTCAGGGTAGCCCCTGCAGCTATTGGCCTGCACTACCGAAGTACGTCATCTCTACTGCCATTTCTGTGGGCTCGGCTGAGGCAAGAGCTATCGAAAGCATAGAGTAACAGGAAGACTGTGTCTCCATGACAATTTCAAGCTTAACACAATCCGTCAATAGAACTCAATTCTGTCACACAACACCTCAAGGTCTCAGGTCTCAGTCTTCAAGTGGTTCTTGGTGTCGCGCAAGTCGTTTACGCGAAATTAACGATACAGGATCGAATTGCTGTTTACAGGTGTCGCCCTCACCAAGTTGGTCCGTGGAAAGCATCTAGTCAAGAGAAAGTCATGGAACAAACAAATCGAGTTTTTGCGCGTTGTGCTACATCGGAGTCTGGTCTAGCCACGCTGGTCGTATTACACGCCGACTGACGTTGCGACCTGTAGCAAGTCCTTCCAGCTCTCGGCTTGCAACACTTTGCAGTGACGAGAGGACTTCTTCGTCGAATGGAGCCTTACTTGTGACTGTCTATACGCGAAGAGCAGGGGAGTACCGACAGGGGGTTCGCTACCAGCAACGAGCTGCACGATTGTCCTCCTGACCAGTATCTGTACCACTCCCTACAACATAGAAACCTGAGAACGGCCCGCCTGACAGTCAAGACTGGCAGTTCCAGCGATCGACGGCAGCAACATTTCGTTCCACGCGTGCAAATCGGCTATCTATTCTTGCGCCGCGCGGCTGGTAACGATCCTACGTTTGCTCATCAAGGAACCGGTCAACATGCAGGTACCCGTACGACGCCCGTTGTGGATACTCGTTTTCCTTGCAAGTGGGTCAAACCTCGGCTATGACCCATGTACGGTGCTGTGCCATGCTGGTGCGTACTCCGTCTGATAGACAGGTAGAGATCTGACTTCAGGGAACTTTACTTTGGCAGATGACAGATTTGATATATACGTGGACCCACTGACCGTTTGTAGCCGCTATCACCAGAGCTCGCTACCCAGGCTCCTGAGTGGTATGATATCGCTTGTCCATCTCGTTGCAACGGATGACCAGTTTCAAAGCTGCAGGACTCTCAAAGTGGAAGGCCTCAAGCCTGCACAGCACACGACGCCAGACGACAACTTCTACATGCCATGTAGCACCCTACCAACCCAACAGCTTTCCTCAAGCGCGCTACAACGGAAGTCCGGAAGTCCTCTGCTAATGGCAACGTGACTACTGCCAGACGCTTTGTCGAACCTTCCTAACTATTGGCGTGAGCCTGATCCGACGCCTTCAAAAGTAGTCAGAGCCAACGTCTTACTTTCAGATTCAGGCCTGATGCCATGAACTCGCTCGATAGAAATGAAATCAACTCATCGCCGGCATCAAGCCTGACCAGTGACGATACCCTCGTCACCAACACAGCCCAACGACAGTGACGACTCTTGTCATACCACAGCCCAAGGCTGACCCCTGGCCTGACTTCCATTTCCACTCAGGCGCAGTACCATCGCACCACCGCGTTCCAGCTCCCTACAATCACAACTTTCCTTGTTCCGGAGATGCGGCCGATTGCCACTGCCCCCCTCCTCCCAGTTGTAAGGAGTACGGTACATCGATCGCTCTTTAGCCCCGTGGGACAAACGTTCTGGCAAATCCCGCTTCCGCGCGAATATCCCTACCACCCACCCACCCAGTGCCTGCGCGTCGGCAGGATCGTGGAGCTTTCAACGACGCAAACGTGATCCATGGCGATTTGCACAACGGTCCTACATTCTGACTAATGCAGAACAAGTCGCGAATCCTTACGTTTCAGACTCGACAAATGCTGGACGCGTGTCACGTGCCAGGTATGAATACCTGTTCCGTTGAACATGATCGTATCCGTGAATTCATCCAGATTCTAGTAACTCTTACTACGTAGACTTTCTACCAACTCGACGGTACAATCATGTTTTCCGTCTTCTCTTGTGAGCGGATTGCGCCTCTGTTACCACCGTGCTGTTGCTTGCACGCTTCTTCGCCTGCTTCGCAGGTTCCTCCGACACGGTCTCAGTCCTGGTAGTCGGCTTAGTCTTATCCGTATAGCCAACTGTGCGTCTGTACAGCCAGGTGGCCAGCCGAGCCATCATCCACGCAACAGCAATGATATCCAAAACATGTACTGCCCACCACGTGTGCTGCACGCCAAGTGGACACATGGTGATCTGGTAGTCCCAGTTTCCTGCGTCGAAGTCGTACCACAACGATAAAAGACCTGCGTTGCCTGAATACTCGCCCATCATGCTACGTAGGGTAATCTCACGAAGTGACGTGACGATGTCACGTTCGGGCTGTGATGATACACCACCAGACCTGCGAGACGCGAATTCGGTTGCGCGGACTGCCTTCCATTTCCAAGACGAAAGGTCTTTGTCGTCAAATGTGCGCTTCTTGCCCGGGGTACCGCTCGGCCCCCGATCTAGGTCCTCTTCGTCTGTGATAGCATCTTGCCTATTCGCTTCGATATAATGCACGGTATCACATCCCTCATGGTCATGTCCGTTCAGAACGAGCCCATTTCTGCCTTTGCCACCTATTGGTGCGTGCCGATCGCCGCTCATGCCGTAGATGGACTGAAGAACTCCGTTGCGGGTCGCAAACTCGCCTAGATGGTTTTGTTCTTTGAGACCTCCGTTCTTGAATGCGCCATTGGCTTCTTCAAAGTCCCAGTAATCGAAGAATGGGGCATCCGTGCAGACGCCTTCTGGCTTGTGAAGCGGGACATGGGTGAGAAGAAGGGTGAAAGTGCTGTTGCGCGACTCGACCGGGTCAAGACGTTGGCTGATGAGGCTGTTGATGTAGGCGTAATTGTCGTCTTGCAGGCTGTGATCCAGAGCGGGCGTGTCCAGGAGCATGGAGTTGAGAACGATCAGGTGAATTTCGGGAGCTGGCAGGCCAACCGTGTTTCTTGCTTCGGGGATTCGCTCGGCTGGGTAGGAGAATTTGACATCCCAGTTGGCCTTTCCGAAGGTTTGCTCAAACCGCTCAATGCGAGCTTTCGAGATGTCCCCAGCATAACCTATGTCGTGGTTGCCGGCTATGTTGATCGCTTTCCTCGACCAGTCCTCAGAAGCATCTGTGCCCAGAGCGAACTTGGTCTGCTTGTCCGTATCCTGCTGGTGCATGCTCATGATCTCGTCGTCGACTTTCTGCGCGCCAGCAAAGACCCTGTTCCAGTATCTCCATCCTCGCCAGGCGAACTCATCTTCGCTGACCCATTGGCTGCCGATCAAGTCACCGAGCACTGTGACATGTGTCGGTTTCGTCCACCAATGTAGAGTTCGATAGATATGGGCTAGGTAGTAGTCGTTGCCGAAGAGATCCAACGTCTTGCGTACGGCCCAGAAAGCACGCGGAATATCCTCCAATGCCAGCTCTTTCAACACTTCGGCAAGCAGGTCCTTCAACTCATGCTGATGGCTCTGTCGCAGGCGAGTCCAATGGAAACCTATGCGCGCCCAGAGTGCATCGTCGGGGTCAGGTAGAGAGCTGTCGCCTTCAAGCTGAGGATCCGCAAGAACCAACAGCCGAAAGGGTGCTATCGAGGTATCGAGGTCATCGATCTGTCCGCGGTGCTGGGCAAGAGTGTTGTCGAAGCCATGGCGGCGACTACCAGAGGTGCTGGGAAATGCACAACCATAGACTACTGGATAGAGATACAGGTAGACGGTGGAGAGGACGGCAGAGATGGTGATGATGCGTCTCAGCCAGACAAGCAGCAAGCGCAAGGACATGAGAAGCAGTGTGAACTCATCACGCTGACGACTGTTGATGGCCTGCGTGCGCCCTTTTCTGCGTGTTGATGCCTCCTGAAATGGCAAAGGCTCGGATAATAATGTCCGTCCTTGCCCCTTGCCTTGTCAGGGAAGGTGCCTCCTGGCCTCTTGGCTCTCCTCTGGCTCCTTCTATATCGGCATCCCAGAAAGAACACTCCGGGCTCGGCGGTTTCCGACGTACGTTGTCCGATCAGCCTCTACGTATCTGACGATAGTGGACCCTCTAGACTTATCATGCCTCCTACACCAAGACAACAGTACGAGCACTAGATAAGACAGCATCGTCTCGCGAGGGCAGGATTTCGTGTTCGTTTTTCCTAGGTTGATGCTTCTACTGCGGAACAATTTGGCGTCTGGCGTACTGGGCATTGCGTAGACAGGGCTTGAAAGACCCAGCATTTTACAAAATTCGTAGTCACTATGGCAGCGATGGCGGATGAACAGGTAATATTCCTAGGACGCTTCATTTCAGCGCCTGGCCCCGATAATCTGCTCATCCGGGAAGGTGCCGTCCTTGTCAGCAGCACAAACGGCCGTGGCAGGATTGAAAAGACATCGTGGACAGTCAAGAGCTCTGATGAGGCTTCGAAGGTGTTCAATGCTGAGAATGCTAGTGTCGTATATGCACCAATGAACGGCTTCTTCTTCCCTGGCTTCATAGACACCCACATCCACGCACCACAGTATCCCAACGTCGGCATCTTCGGCAAATCCACCCTCCTCGACTGGCTGACAACATACACATTCCCGCTCGAAGCAAGCATAGGCGATCAAGGTCCAGCCGCCGAGCCAACAGCAACGCACAACGGGGTCTCGGACGACGGAACCAACGGTCATCCAACCAAGAAACGAAAAGTCGAACCTCTGTCCCGCGCCAAAACAGTCTACAACAAAGTCATCTCACGCACCCTTTCCCACGGCACAACAGCAGCATCCTACTTCGCCACCACTTCCGTGCCTGCAACCAACCTCCTCGCCGACCTCGCCCACACAAAGGGCCAACGAGCCTACATCGGCCGCGTCTGCATGGACCACCCAGAAACCTGCCCGGACTTCTATCGCGACGAAACACCAGATCAAACCATCGCGAGCACCACGGCATCAATCGAGCACATCCAGCATCTAGATCCACAGGGCGACCTCCTCGCCCCAATCATAACTCCACGATTCGCCCCCTCGTGTCAAGCCGAGTCGCTCGCGCGTCTCGGCCAACTAGCTCAAGACCGACACCTACGGATCCAAACCCACATCTCCGAGAACACGAGCGAGGTCGAACTGGTCAAATCCCTCTTCCCCGAGCGCAAAAGCTACACCGACGTCTACGACCACGCCGGCCTGCTGTCGGACCGCACCATCCTCGCGCACGCCATCCACCTCTCAGACGACGAGATAAGCACGATCCGCGCCCGGAAAAGCAAGGTCTCGCATTGTCCCGCCAGCAACAGCGCGCTTGGATCCGGCTTCTGCCCCGTCCGGAAACTGCTCGATGCGGGCATCGACGTCAGTCTCGGCACGGATGTGTCGGGCGGGTACAGCGTGAGCATGCTGGACAGTGTGAGACATGCGTGTCTGGTCTCGCGGCAACTGGGCTATGTCAATGGAGGCGACAAGAAGTGGAACATCGGCGTCACGGAGGGTCTGTGGCTTGCTACGGTTGGCGGCGCGAAATGTGTTGGGATGGAAGGCCGGCTTGGCGCGTTTGAGGAAGGCATGTTGTGGGATGTGCAGGAGATTGAGTTGCACAGTGTAGACGGTTCCGAGCACGCGGCCGGTGGTCAGGGTCCGGTCGACATCTTTGGCTGGGAGAACTGGGAGGAGCGCGTGGACAAATGGGTTTGGAACGGCGACGATAGAAACGTCAACCGGGTCTGGGTTGGTGGACGGCTTGTGCATGAGCGGCCCGAATGAGTCTCGACCAGTGGGTGCCTGGGGAGGGCGCCTGATGTACGGATTTATGCAAATGCTATCTAGGAAGCACGACAGAGTACGTCACGTGCGTTCTGCTAGAGCATGGCATGATAAACAGTCTCATCGTAGTTCATCTGACCATATAATTATGTCTATGGCGGCTCCTCAGCTACAAGCCTTTTTTTCACTGATTCCGTACCACGCAGGCCGTCGTGCCTTCACAGCGTCAAGGTGCCGGTCAACGGCAAATCTCTTGAGCTGGCACCAACGCTGAAAGTGTACTGTCCACCAATGATCATTCTCCATTTCTGTGCAACAACATCCCAAACACTCAAGTCTCGCCTCTGCAGGTAGAAATGCACAGTCTGGCTAGCTCCGGGCGCCAAGAAGACCTTTTCGAAGCCTCGGAGCTGTCGGACCGGTTGGCCAGAGGCTGGGATACCGACGTATAGTTGAGCGATCTCTGCCGCGCCAACTGAGCCAGTATTCGTGATGGTAGCGGAAACAGTGACGACGTCGGCAAAGAGATCTGCATGGCCGCCTGGTATGATCTCACCTATTGCGTAGGCAGACATATTCCTGGAATTCGAGACTTTGGAAATGCTGATATCTGAGTAGCCAAAGGTCGTGTATGTCAGGCCGTAGCCGAACTCGTAACGTGGCGTGATGTTCTTCGCGTCAAACGCACGGTAGTCGATGTAGACACCCTCGTTGAAGGGGTCCTGGGGGAAGAGAGCATATTCACTTCCTTCTTCCGGCGTCTCGACAGGCGACAGGATTGCTCCGTAATCTGACTCGTTGCGTGCGACTGTGTAGGGCAACTTGCCAGATGGTGAGACGTCACCATACAGTATGGAGACCAGAGCACGCCCGGAATCCTGACCTGGTAGATGTGCGTATATCACCGCTGTCACATTTGGATGGTCGATCCAGTTGTCAACCAGACGGATGCCGGCGTTGTGGATAGTGACGATAGTGTTGGAGCACTGGTCCGCAATGTTGGTTACCAAACTGTCAGAGTACGAGTCGTACAGAGCCGGTCGGTCGACACCTTCCGAGGCCTCCGCATTGATGAAGACTAGGCAGGCATCGGTCGCTCCTTCGACCGCGCCGGTAGCGTTGATGTTTTGTGTATCCCAGTAGACGACTGTATCACCGTCCTGCATGGCTCGTGCTTGGATCGCATCAAGCGGGGCAGAGATATAGGCTGGTGAGGTAGCACCTGAGCCGCCACCGGTATAGAGTGTTCCGTTGGCTGCATAGCCTAGGAACGGCGTGCACGGTGCGAACGCGCTGCTGAAGCCGCAAAGAACAGAGTACACATCAGAAGAGGTAAGTCCGAGAGCCCAGCTGGAAAGACCTGGTGTTGGTGTGTTGAACTGAGGGTTGACTGCATCGTAGCCGTACACGGTAAGGAGCCTTGGCTTTTGCAACGGCAGGGTGTTGTTTACATTCTTCACAAGAACATGGCCTTCGACAGCGGCTTGTAGAAGACCCGGTCTCGCAGCCGGGCTGCGTGCATCAACCACCTCGTGAGGCGCATTCAAGCTGGCAGGCATTCCTACACCTCGAGCGGGATAGCCGTTATCTTGCTTCGTGTAGTACCAGGTGGCCATAATGCGTGTTGCCATATCGTCCAATCGTGCTTCAGGTATGGTACCATTTTGCACAGATTCCGTGAGATTCGGCCCCCAGTAGGCAAGACCACTGGGCATTACCATGTCCAGGCCTGCCTCAGCAGAGGCCACTCCAGAATGCTGAGCGAACCAATCCGATATGACGTAACCCTGGAAACCAAGCTCAGTCTTCAGAATACCGTTGAGAGCCTTGCTGTTCTGGCACGCATAGCTGTTATTGAGGCGATTGTATGAGCACATGATGGAGACTGTGCCAGCGTGTACAGCATCCACAAAAGGCCAAAGGTAAAGCTCGTGCAGGGTGGTATCGTCGATGTTCGAAGATACAGACGCGACAGTCTCATTATCCGAGTTTATGGTTGGATTGCGGTCTGTTTCCTGCTCGTTTCCGATGTAGTGCTTCGTGCAGGTGCCAACGCCGTTTGACTGGACACCCCTGATGTGCTGGGCAACTAACTTTCCCCCTAAGTACGGGTCATTACTGAAGCCCTCCCAGTTTCGTCCGCCCTCGGCCACTCTGCCCAATGGTCCAACCCTAAGAAGGTCAGTCATGTCCTAGCGGGTTGGTGTCGGACTCCGTTCAAAAGACTTACACTGGGCCGAGCTGTAGGTTCACACCTTTTGCTCTGAACTCGCCTCCCATATCGACACCTCTTCGATAAGTAAGCCCCTTGTTCCATGAAGCTCCCACATGGATACCACTGGCGTAGCCGTTCACGAAATCGGTCCCTCGAACTCCGTTACCAGCGTCTGTCACGCATAGCCCAGGAAAGCCCAGACGTTCAATGGCATAGATATTACCAGAACAGCCGTTGTCCTCGGCGTAGCCTCCTGTGAGGTTGGTCTTCTCCTCAATCGTCAGCTGAGCAACGAAAGCTTGTGCTTGACTGTAAGCGGCAGCCCAGTCGCCCAAACCTTGTATTTGCGGAGATGGGTACACCGGTGGGCTTTGACCGTAGAAGGCTGTATCGTTGGTGATTTGTGCTTGAGCGACAACCTGTGTAGCCAGGAGCGTCGCAGTGCCTACTGCTAGGGAACCAAATCTCGCCATGGCTTGCTATGTCGGGCCAAGGAGGAGGTCCAGTTAGCGAAACGTGGCACTCGCATGTCTTATAGCTCTAGTCAGACTCGATCGGACGAACCTGCGTGTTTTCAGAGCTCCTCTTGCAGCGTACGGGAAGTCGATCGGCTATGAAACGATGGTGGCATCGCCGCTCTCGAACGCCGGCAGATGTAAACCATTGCAGTAGAGTCAAGTTTTCGAGTCAGGTGCGAAAGCTTCCAAATCCCCGTGCGGTCTGTTCCCTGCTACTTCCGTCGTGAGGTGCAGAGCTACAGCTCCCGCCCACAGCTCGCTTGCGTGAGTGGCCAGCTGAAGAACCACATCACAGCTTCATTGGAGCCGGGCATGTAGTGTAGTGGGGAGAGCAAGAGCTAGAGCCGAGAAGGGAAGCAATTCCGCACCAAGCCAGGATTGCCAAGCGTGAAAAGCTTTGCGGAGGCCCGCATGATGGAGGTCGATCGCTGCACGGCCAGTGACTACCGAAGCTCTACCGCGCCACTCGGCAGATATTGAGAGCTTGGCCAAGTGGTTTTGCTGATGCGAGGTCGATGGTTTGCACGTTGGAGGGGTCGTAGGGGTATGACATCGGTATGGCGTGGAGGATCAGAGATACAGCGATGTATTGACAGGTGGCCATGGCAAGTGAGGGAGGTACAGTAGACGTACTTGCCAAGGTATCGGAAGTCTCCATTCCGCGTGTCCTTTGCACCGCACATCATGACGAAAGGTCTTGTACGGCAGCCCCCGACGATGGGGCTTCGGCGTAATGGTAAACCGGATGTTACCAGAGCCTTGCCAGGTGAGGGTAGCCGAGATCGGCTGATGCAAGACTCCAGACCTAATCGTGCTTGGTCTAGAAGCTTGTTCCCTACCATGTCATGTCCTAGCAACATGGTTACTTCGAGTTCCACGGCTAGTATCACGACGTCGCACTGGGTCGTCGCAAAGAGTGCTTCTGATTCTGTTCCACTCCTGACTTTGCTACATCCGTCCTAGTCGAACCTGATAGGTCTGCATCGCAATAATGTTGTGCTACTGGCTACACCTACGTTCATAGTCATCGTGCTGTAATGTACTGCAAGGTTCGGCCTCGAAGTAAGAGCATTCCCGGGGCACGATTGGGAAGCCTAAAAGCAGGTCGAACACCAAGAAAGTTCTTCGTCTATTGCTTTCCGACAGACAGAGTCTCACGACTTATAGTCATAAAATCCCTTGCCACTCTTCTTCCCCAGCCAGCCGGCATCCACGTACTGTCTTAGGAGCGGACTCGGCCTGTACTTGGAGTCGCCTAGGCCTTGATGTAGGGTCTCCATGATGGCTAGACAAGTATCCAACCCAATAAAATCCGCCAGGGCTAGAGGCCCCATGGGCACGTTTGTGCCGTTCTTCATGATGTTGTCAATATCCTCCTTCTTCCCCACGCCCGTCTCGAGGCAGATGACAGCTTCGTTGATGTAAGGCATGAGGATGCGATTCGCGAGGAAGCCTGGCTTGTCTGCAGAAACAGATGGAACCTTGCCCATCTTCTCGCAGAAGGCGACCGCGGTCTGTACCGTCTCTTCTGAAGTCTGCAAGCCCGAGATGATCTCGACTCCTTTCTGGACGGGGACGGGGTTCATGAAATGCGTCGAAACCACGCGACTCGAGGCCGAGGTGTCGGTAGGATCTTTGGTCGTTGCAGCAGCAATCTTGGTTATGCTAATGCTGGATGTATTGGTGGCCAGGATGGCGTGCTTTGGGCAGATCTCGGCTAGCTGAGCAAAGATGTCTTCCTTGAGCTTTGGGATCTCTGGAACAGCCTCAATGACCATGTCTACATCCGACAAATCTTGCATGTTCGTAGAGGGTGTCAGCCTCTTCTTGGTGGCATCTGCGATCTCCTGCGATATCCTCTGTTTCGATACATCCTTTGACAGCAACTTGTCCGCAAACGCCATGCCCTTGTCGAGGGACTTCTGCGAGTTGTCCACCACTATCACGGGGACCTCTGCTCTTTGTGCTGCTACCAGGGCTATACCCAGACCCATCTGGCCTGCTCCCACTACTCCCAGCTTTCTGATCTCGGCGGCAGTCATCGGTGTCGACGAGAATTGTCTGGAGATGGAGCTGAGTCGCTGTGATGCCGTGCTGGACCTGGATGACCCCATGAGTCTGCTTGAGGCTAGTCGAGCTATCGAAGCCATGCTGGAATGATGTTGGTGAACCTCGTCGTAAGCAAGTTGGACTAGCTTAGCTCTGCAGGTCCGACTATTTTCTGAACCTCAGGAAAGACGAGAGTATGACGCTGGTTAATGCAGCGCTTAGCCTCGGTCCGTGGCATTGGAGCTTGCTGCTTTGTGGCTAGTGAGGCTGGCATGTGGGGCAGCGCGCTAACACTTAACGCGTCGCGTCCGCCAGACGCGTGCTTCACATTCTCGACACTCGAGCACTGGGATGCTCTTGCAGTGCATTGACATCTTCACCACAGCATATCATATCCTCTACTATACAGACCCTCCGATACGCCAGACTATGACCTAGAAGAAGAGCCAAGATGGAGGACGACAACCCTTTCACCAAGTCCAAGACCATCGACCCCGAAGTCCGAGCATACGTCTACAGTCTTGTCAACGCACTTGGTGGGACAGGGATCAACGAAAGCGGCAGTTATGTCCTCGGCGACGATGCCCTCGCTGTCCTGCGCGACCTGAAAAGATGGCTCAAGCTTTATGACGAGAAGACGAATCGTCTGGACGTTGCAAGATGTCTGGCCGAGGCAAACCTGGTCCGAGGAGATCTGCTGCCCATCTTGTCGACATGGAAAGAGAATGGAAAGAACGAAAAGGCCAAGATGAGGACTGCCCTGGCCTGTCTCGAGTTGTTGGTACCCTTGACATGGCCTGTCGAACACGACGAGATGACGGCCAATCACCACAGACACACGCCCTATATCCTCCAGTCACAAGTCAAGTACAAAGCTGCTGTCCTGCACTGGGAAAGTACTGCGGTGCTGAGGCAATCCGTGCGCATAGCTCTGCCGGCGCTGGCTATGAAAAGAGACGAGCGGACTCCGAGAGATGAAGGCATTATCAAGCTCATGCTATACTTCATTCGCAATATTGCTGCCATCCGACAAGTTCCGAATCTACCTTCACAAGGCCTGGAAACCGAAGTCTCGAGGTCCGCCACCATCGAGGCCTTTCGAGCTCAAGATGTCTTCGCACTGTTGCTGACGATGTGCTCGAATATGGGCGATGACTACAACTTGATGGACGTCATTCTGCTGGAGATCATTTTCAACCTGATCAAGGGTGTTGATGCTGAGAAGCTCTGGATGAATCAACAACAGCGGACCAAGACGGGAATCAGTGATCTCAGAGCAACCCTGGCAGCTGAACAGCATATGCATATGGAGGCCAAGAAGAAAGAAGGCAGTAGGCATGGCAGGTTCGGCACCATGATATGGGTCAAGGGTGATGACAAGCAGATGAAGACTGTTTCCGGCCAGGACAACCTCAAGAACCACAAAACTGCCATGTTCAACATGGACAACAACAAAAAATGGAACAAGCCAATGCAGAGGCGGAAGGACCTGGATCACAACAACTATGATTTCGACCAGAAGGAGCCTCTGTCCGGCGAAGCTTCAGAGCAGCTGAAGAACTTCGCTGAAGAATTCCTGGACTCTGGTTTCAACCCTCTGATCGCTCACCTGCGGAAAGCCATTGAGCGAGAAGCCGAACGACTGCTGCCCGTCAACTACCGGCAGTTCTTCTACGTAGTAGCATGGTTCCTCAAAGCTGAACGAGTCAGAAGAGAGCGGAAGCACAAAGACGCAAAAGCATCCAAAGTCGTCACCGAGTTCGACCCCGAAAGCTATGGCCTGGTAGCTGCTGTGCTGAACCAGGAGACATTCATTGCTCTGAACAGGTACATGCAAATGTCTTGGGACGAGAAGGCGTGGCAAGACTTGAATGCGTGCATGCGTTGTTTCACAGAAATTCTGCTCACCGTCCAAGACATGGCTCAAAGTACGCTGGAAGAGGACCAGGAAATCGCCGAAAACATTCAAAATCGAATATTTTACGAGGAGACGACCCACGATCGAATACGTATGATACTACAGAACTACAAAGATCAAGGTCTCGGTTATCTTGATGCTTGCACAGAATTATCTCACGTCTTTCTGAAGATGCTGGAACGATACTCGAAAGAAAATGTGGATCTGCAGATACGGTCGAAGCGAAAGGCTCGAAGAAAGAGAAAAGACGCACAACAAAAAGAGCAACCAGCAGATCAACAGAGCGGTGAGCAAGAAGATAATGACGACTCTGAACAAGAGGACATTCTGGACACCGTACAAGTCAGCAAAGAACGAAAATTCGACTTCAAGCGTTTCGCCGCCAAATTTGTCACTCAATCGTCGGTTGATACCTTCATCTCCCTACTGAAATTCTACAAAGATCTGTCAACTGAGCAGTTAAAGCGAATTCATCGTTTCCTATACAGAGTCGCCTTCAAGCAAGAACAAGCGGTATTACTGTACCGTGTTGATATAACCGCCTTACTTTACAAAATCGTCGAGGGTCCAGAAGGGCTATCGAACAAACATGCGCTGTACGGCGAGTGGCAAGAATTTACGAAGCAACTGTTTCGGAAAATGTTCAAGAAGATCGACCAGAGACCAGAACTCGTCGTGGAGATGCTCTTCAGTAAGATCACAAACACATTGTACTACCTCGAGTACGGACACGACAAGCAAAGCTCAACGAGCACAAGACCGCCAGCTGAGCTGGAAGTCAAGGCTTCAGCAGGTCGAAGTCGCAAGGAGCAGATTGGCGTTGTCGTGACCATCCTGCTGCGAGACCACAAGGATAGCTTGGTCGACTGGGTCAAGCGGATAGTCAACAGAGCTTATGATGAGCGCTTTGCATGGGAAGCAGAAGCCGAAGCACGAAAGACCGAAGCCGAAGCAGCAGCTGTACCTGCCGAGAACGAAAATACTAACCAACAAGAGCCGGTGCTGGACTTGCCCGCAGCTCAACCGTCGTACATTTCCATCTCGCCTGAGAACGACGAAATTAGAATAGCAATGTTCAAAAACGCTCGTCTGAAACTGCTGATGAGACTGGTCGGCTTGACAGAGGAAAGCAACGACAAGTCTGGTACACCAGATGCAACGTGGATATTTCCTTCCCACATAGCAGCGTCGCACCTCGAGGAGAGCAAAGCGGGCATCGAGCAGTATTCTGCTACTCAATGGCAGCCAGAGAACGAAGACGACAATCCAGAGGATTTCCTACGTCGAGTACGCAAGGACCAGCCTGCTTCACATTATGACGAAGAAATTGTGGGCGAAGATGGAGAAGCAAAACGAGATAACTTCATCGACGACTCAGAAGGTGACGAGGTCCTCCCAGAGGAGGAAGAATTCCTTTTCCCTGACAATCCTCGTCAGAAAAAGTCAGTACTCGAACAACTCAAGGCCAAGCGGGCGGCCAAAAGCAAGAAGCGCAAGCGAGGATCAGACGATGAGGAGCTGGACAATAGTGACGACGATGCTGCGAAAGAGCAACGACGAAGAAAGAGACAAGAAGCCGCACTTGCGAGAAGGAGAAAACACAAGTCCGAAGCCTTTATTGCAGCCTCGGACGATGAAAGTGATGAAGAGAAGGATCGGGCGTTCTTCGAACGAGAGGCGGCGTTACGCAAGAAATATGCTCAGCTCAACAGAGCGCAGATTGCTGCGGCGGCGGCGGCGGGAGATGAAGAGGTGGACGAAGCCGTTCTTGCGAAGAGGAGGAAGACAGTTGCTAGACTGCGTGGTGAGATCGAGGCAGAGGTCGGAGCCGAAGATGTTGTCATGGCGGATGATCAGCAGGATGCTGGCGAAAATAGTGCTCCGCCGTCATCACAACCTCGACGGAGTGATCAGAGTAGTGAGGCAGAGAGTGATGAGGAAACGCCACCTTCTTCACCGCCACCGGACGAAGACGATGGCAAGACGCGATGGCAGGTATTGACGCAGCTTCCACAGGGAAAAGCACAACCTCTGACCAAGCCAACGGGTAGACTCTCAGGAAAACAGAGAGATGTGGATGTGGAGGTGGAGATGGACTCAGACTCAGAGCTTGAAGACGAAGACGATGATGTGGTACCTGCGAAAATCGTCGCAACTCAGAGATCTAGAGGTGGATTTGTGATCGATGATGACGACGATGAGTGAGAGGACAAGCAGCTAGGCATTGCGGCTGCTTCAGATAATTAATTCATCGATACGGTTTTCCAGTCACTTTCATAGTCTCTCGCGAGGCCACCTCCCACTGATCAAACCCTTCGCTGTGGACGCTCAACGTACACTCGTACGAGCATACAAACCCTGACGGGCTAATAGCGACATCTACCTCAGAGCCCCAGATCCCCGGGCTTCATGACACCCCTCTGCAACAGCGCCACCACAACAGGCCCGCTATCGCACGTGATAGACGTAGTCTCCAACCTGATCTCTCCTTCCCCTTCTCCCTGCTTCTTGTAGACGAAGTGAAAGCCTGCCGGGACCCTCATCTGCCATTTCTGGCCGCTGAGGTCGGCCACGCCGCTGTCGCTGTTTGGGGAGTCGCCGGCTAAGTTGCAGTAGAGCCAGGCGTTGCCCAGCATGGCCCAGCCTGCGTTGGCGGGGAGTTCGTACTGTGGGATATGTGTTAGGTGAGTCGGGTTGGGTTGAGCGTGTCAGGGGGGCATTGCTCGGTACTAAGAGGGAGGCGGCGCGCGAGGTGTGGGCAGGGCTGGACATGTATAGACAGTACGTTCATGCCATGCCATGACCGTACATCTTAGCGCTAATGCTTCGACTGGCAGAGGCTCGTGACACTGTCTGAAGTGCAAATGGAACGGTGTTCTAGGAGCAGAGGAGAAAACTCACGCAGACGAGGAAGTAAGGTTCATGGTGGTATTTTGTGAAAAATGCGTAGGTCTGTTTGACTTGGTCCCATGATTCTTTGCCGGGTGGGTAGGTGGTGCCGTCGGATTTTGAGTATTGGAAGGAGCTGGTGAGGTATTTGCCGCTGGACCAGATCGCGTCGTGGTCGCCCTGTGGAAAGGTGTTTAGTGGTCAGCGAGCTGGCAGGACGGTGACCGAGCAGGAGTCTGAACTTTGGCGCCCGCAGTCGATCGTGAGAGGGACTGGTGGGTGCTACCCATGGGGGCTGTACTAGCTCACCTTGTCGAACTCTTTCGTATACTCATGCATCCACTTCATGACAGGGTGACTGTCGGTTTCGGCGTCCCAATCACCTTGGTGCACGAATGCTGGTTGAGTCTTGTAAGACATGGTGTGTTCTGCTTTGCACAAGCGCGTTGTCCGACTTGTTGATCTAAGGAACGTCTGTGAAGGTGAGAAAGAAGCCGAGTTAACTATTGCTTCCGACCGTGCTGCTTGCGAGAGAAGAATGAGCTTCTTATACTAGCAAGGCAGTACTTTCGTGTCCTTATGGATTCCATCCATGGCCTCGTATGCCAGCTGTGCGGAACGGCTGACATGGCGGGAACCTGGACTCGATCACCACAAGGGAGGAGCATGTTTGACTGGGCTCTTGTTTCAGCTTGTCAGCCTAGGCTCGCCACAGACGGGAGGAAATTGTGTTCGTCCTGAGATTGGATCAGAGTCTCGAATTCGTGGGCAAGAAAGACTAGGCTGGGGCCTGGGTTTACGCGAAGCATGGTCACAAACACGCTTCAGTCAGCTCTCAGATCGGTCAGCATGTATGCAGTAGCTCTCAGTGGCCGCAGACTTGAGGCGTTCCTACCGTCTTTCAGCTACGGGAGCTGTGCTTTCGCTATCGAGACGCCATTCGTCAAATGCAAGCCACATTGCGGGGAACTTTCAAAGAGGCGCACACAGCTGTGTATAGCTGACGAGGATTTCACCACCGATGAGTGCTCAGGGTGCGCAAGGGGTTATAGTGCTGGTTATCATCAGCTATGTGCTTAGATCGACAAGGCCGCGCAAACTGACGTTAGAAGTTTGACTGATTTGTGATGAAAAAGCAGATCCTTGGTCTCGAGCAATGCTAGAAGGCTAGGTGGCGGGGCTAGTCTAGCTGCCCACAAACAGCTTCTGGAGTTGAGGATGGTCATAAGTCACACGCCAAGTAGTGGACAGAAGTCCGTTGGGAGGTAAGTGATTTCATCGAATGCATGACTTTTCGTGACTCGTTGCCCCATTCTTCATTGATCATGGTCAAAACCCGTATCCAGCTCAAACTTTTCGTCTTATCTCTAGCAGATAGGATGGCTCTTACCAGACGACGCCTGCAAGGAGTGGTTGTCTTGAAGGCGATCCGCCGCCTTGCCCTTCTTGTGACCATGCCGAGCTCTCGTGTGTTCCTCAGTGTGCTTCTTGAACCTCTCGATCGAAGTCTTATCCATCTGCGTTAGTGTGGACAGAGCCATCTTGACATCCGCAACCAGAGAATCGCATCTTTGCTTTGAAAAGTCCTCTCGGACAACGACCTGGTGGATGTTAGAAAAATCGTACTCCCATGGTCGAGGAGGGAGGGGAAGGGGTTTCTGAAGTACGACTTACTCTCATCATTTTCATCTTCTCGCTGTGAGGAGCCATGGTGTAGGCTGGGACGACCCAACCACGTTCCCGGAGCTGATGAGCAATGGCGAATTCATCAAAACCATACTGGTCATCAGGGTTGATGCGGAAGGCGACGAGTGGCAAAGAACGACCGTGGCCTGGAGACATGATGAGAAAACCGAGGGCTTCGAGCTGTTGTGCAAGATAGTCGGCGGTACGTGTCAAGTTGAGCATGATGGAGCGGTAGCCATGCTTGCCAAGTCTGATCATCTGGTAGTATTGCGCAATGACGTGAGATGCACCTTTGGAGAAGTTCAGGGTGAAGGAAGCCTGATCAGCACCGAGGTAGTTGATGTTGAAGATGAGCTCCTGAGGAAGATATTCTGGAGATCGCCAGACCACCCAACCAACGCCGGGGTAGACCATACCATATTTGTGGCCCGAGACGTTGATGGAAACGACCTTTTCGAGCTGGAAGTCCCACTTGAGGTTGGGGTTGACGAAGGGAGCGACGAAGCCACCTGAGGCAGCGTCCACGTGGATTGGGCAGTCGATATTCCTCTCTCGAAGCAGTCTGTCAATCTCTTGCACGTCCTCATACTCGCCGGTGTAGGTGAGGCCAACGATAGCACAAATACCGATGGTGTTCTCGTCGACGAGGTTGACGGCTTCTTCAGGGTCGATGACATATCTCTTGTCGGTGCAGTAGACGTACTTCTCCTCGATGTCAAAGTACCGGGCGGCTTTCTCCCAGCAGACTTGGACAGCACTGTTCATGACGATGTTGGGCTTGTCGTATGGCTTGCCTGCGGCCTTGCGCTTGTTCTGCCATCTCTTCTTCATGGCCAGCGTACCCAGCATGATAGCTTCCGAGGAGCCAATGCAGGATGTGCCCATGGGATTCTGATTCTCGTCTCCCGTCTCTGGGCAGTGGTAGAGGCGTGCAATCATGTTGACACATCGGTTCTGGATTTCGGCGGTTTGAGGGTACTCCTCGTAGTCGATGAAGTTTTTGGCCAGGGCCTCTTGCATGAGCTTCTCCGCCTCATCTTCCATGTAGGTGGTGACGAAACTTGCTAGGCTGTGGCCCGTTAGCAATATGATGCAGACAGAGGAGAGGAGCCTTACTTGAGCATGGGGTTGCCGTCCAAGCTCAGCTCGTCCTTGATCATTCGGTAAGCAATCTCTTTTGGCATCTCCTTCTCTGGCATCTCGTGGTAGGGAAGATCCTGGGCAGCGAAACTGGAGCCATAGATACTGGTCGAGTATTCATCCTTTCCAGGAGCCTCCAGAGAGATGTGCTCGAGGCCTGGGACGGTGGATTGCCTTCGATCAGGTGCACCCTTCTCACGAGCCCCCGCCGGCGAGGTGACTGTAGCTAGATGTACCATTTCGTCGGCTGTATCTACTTCTGAAGCAGATTGGTTGCGAGGGTGGACAAGGTGAAAGCTTCAGTGAAAGAGATATGGCCGGCTACAAGGGAATGGCGAGGTGAAAGCGCGGTGTAGACATGAATGTGTTTTAAGCTGAGGGCTTCTGTCACCAGTAACAAGCCCCACCATGCCTCGCGGATGCATCGGTGGCACGTCGACACACCGCGGTCCCGTCGAATGCCGCGTGTACGTGTGTGTTCGACACCAAGAAACATGCCGCTTTGAAGGTCAGTGCCTGACATCAGCCTTCCAATTGGTCTGCATCTGCTGTCCGAGTCCAGCTCTGGACAAGCTCAGAAGACAAGCTCTGCCCCGCATGCAGGGCTAGAAAGCTTTACCTTGGAACGACAGGACCCTCCATCCAATCACACCCTTGCAAGCCTCAGCTTGATGCTGTTCTACATTTCTGCAGAAAAGCCGACCGCGTCCTTACCATGACACACAGACAGCAGATGTGGCGTGCAAGACATGAGACGTGGCGCCAACCAGGTTGATCTATTTGGGTGACCTGTACACTCTAACTACGTTGCCAGATTGTGTGTCTCTGGCTAGAAGCTCTTGCACAAAGGTAAAAAGTCTTCGAAGCATGCACGGTGTGGAGGAAAAAAGGCACAGCGTACTCTCATGTACTACAGTATTGATGTGTTGCAAGGAAACTATGAACGATAGTCCCTGATATCAGCCACACTGCTGAAAGATGGCTTGAATTTACTCTCTGCATTCTCATTCGTGCTTGCGGGCCTTGGAAAGAAGATGAGCCAAGAGGTATATCTGCACTCAGATGCGTGATAATTGGCCGGCGAGGACTCTGGCTGACCGGCTCCGAGATCGATGGTTTCTTCGCCAGTGTGAAGAAGGCTCAAACTTCGTTTGGGCAGTTGCCTGAGAACCCTCTTTGTACCCTGAAACCCCGCCTCCTAAGCCTCCTAAGCCTTGATGATCAACTTGATCCAGGCATTCAGCAAGTTCCTGCATAGCCAAGCCTTCAGGCGTGCAGCGAGCTCGACGCCGTTGCATCTCTTGGCTAAATAACCAAACTGAGCTTCCCGGTCGACACGCTAGGCTTCTCCACACAAATGCGAGACGCTCTAGCGAAACTTAGCATTCACGTTCAGATCGACAAGACAAGCGTGAGCAGTGCAATGCGGGCAAAGATTGGCTGTTTCATGACATTCACACAAGCGTTCACAACCTTCATCAAGAGGTTCCATAGGTGAAGTTGAAGGTCACTTCGCAAGCCAAACATCCCTCACAGGACCAGGGCATCAGCGTGGCTCCTACGAGAACACCACGTGTCGCCCACAAGCACAGTTTGTGGCTGCTCTTTCCTCAACATGGCAAACAAGGGACACGACGCCCCTCGCATCTTTGCGCCAACGCGCCAACATCTTCTTCTCAGCACGTAACCACGTGAACCTTCAACATCGGTCGTAATGCTTGATGGAGTTGTGTGCCTTTTCTCAACGTGGTCAAAGCTGCAGACAGTGCCCCATGAGCACTCTAACGATCATCGGCTGCGCGAAGAGGCGTGCTTGGTTACCAGGCAGTCGGGGCAGCGAGACCAGCTCGAACGTGTGATTGCTGTCGGATAACGGAGGAACTTCATGTATCTTTGTAGTGGAGGGAACGCTCGAGTCGCTGTTCGATATGCACGAGACGAGGCAGACAGTTGTTTGGTTATGAATAGTATAAATTATCGGACATCACTATGCTACATCCAGCCAATGTACATTCGTAGCGAGCTGCTATAATCTATTTAACCCATCGAGTCTCTGATACACCTCGTTGACTCTGCGACCCCAAGCGCCGTAGGCCGTGATACACGTGTCACGCTCAAGCAGGCCCCATCTCTTAGCAGCTTCTACGTCACCGGCCCCTTGTGACCATTTGCCCAGCTCTTTGTAAGTGTTCGCAAGCTCCACCCCCCTCAACCCTTCTTTGTTGAGCAAGTCAGCAAGTCTCTCGAGTGTGGCAATGGTGAGCTCGATGTCATCCGCGCCCCTCTCTGGCCTTTGATGACCCTGGGCAGATTTCCAATCTACCTCCGCTCGGTCAATCAGTCTCTTACATGTGATCATCTCACGCCTCCGATCGTCACTCGACCGCCAATGCTTGTTGTTACTCTTCTGACCATCACACGCCTGACAGTCGCAGATGAATCCATAGTACATTTGCTGCTTCAACTGACGGCCGGCTGCCAATAGATAGACTGACTCGTAATTGGAGACAATCTCTTTGCCTGCCTGAATGTCCTTGATGGCATGAAAAAGCATGACCCCTTCCGGGCCAGTGGTTACGTCGGAGTGGATAGAATCGGGAGCTGAAGCCTCGGATCCTGAGCTATCATAGTGTAGAGACTGAAACAGCCAGGCCGGTGCTTCTTCTTCGAACGAGAACTGGACATTAGGAACGCAAGAGTGGTTAATTCGGCTTGCTGTAATCCCCAGGCATGAGCCACCGTGAACAGACCTTGGCGACTCTAGATTGTAGCAATTCGAGAAATAGATCGATTTTAATTTCGAGTAGCCGGCCTTCCTCGAGTTGTGCAACTTGAGGTAGCCATTTCGTGATTTCCTTGGAAGCTCGTCGTATCTTTGACGAAGGCGTTTATCGAACTCATCATCAATCTCCTCTTCAGAAGTGAAGCGGAAAGTGGGGACCTCTGCAAGCACTAGGGTGCCCTCACGGATGCGACGAGCAGCAAAAAGACCAAAGCCTTTATCTGGTGTGTGCTTGACAATGACTAGCGATGGGTTATATGGCAAAGGGGATGACGGTCCAATTGTAGCAGAAGTGCTGACCCCGTGGCTGGCAGGATCTGGAGTAGCTACTAATTGGCCTGTGGTCTTCTTTCCCCCTACGCACAGCTTCAAGCTCCGTTTGCTTGCTTTCTTCTCCCGTGTTTCGCCCATAGTGTATCGATTGATGAGACCCGCAGAGCGTCGACAGATCACGCGACTTAGTGTACCACCTGAGTCACCAGGATTCGAACAAAGCCAGAAGTTTGGTGTTATGAGACAGATGAGCTTTGGTGGATAAGCATTTGCCTCCGAAGAGCGTTACTGGATCCCCTTCGCGTATAAAATGATCCAACTAGCGTGATTTCTATATAATACTCTAATATTCTTGTACACAACTTCTCAACCACTACTGTACTGCGCGCATTAATATATTACGATTTTTTCTTGCACCGTTATAATCGCCTGCTTAAGCTCTATATAACGGTACTAATCTCGATAAGATTATACTAGACTTCGAGTTTTAATAGGTGTTCGAGAAAGTTGTTTAAAACCTCGACGCGTTAGACGCGTGTTAAGACCCGACTACGGTACCTTTAGTCTAAGCAATTACCAAAGCAGAGTGCGAACAGCATATATATAACTCGTTATCGGCTTACTAACCTCTAATAGAGGTTGCCTATCGACTATAGGCATTGCGAGACCCGTCGCACTAGCAGCTATCGGCTATATAGCTATTCTTACTCTTCTTTTAGCTAGTCCTTAACCTACTACTATACTACACGAACATTGCTGCGTATAGGGCAGCTACGCTTTAAAAACTATAGAAACCGGTAATAGCGACCGAGCTACGATATTAGCTAGCCTATCGGCTTAAGATAGTCTTTACCCGCGGGCTAAAGGCCAGTATTTAGTTATTCTAGTCTAAGAGGCACAGGTTATTACTACGGCTTAGCTGCTAACGCTTTAAGGCTATTGAACGCTTCCTTAGCTTGAATAGTTAGCTAGAGGATAAAGCAAAGGCAGAGCCGTACGCTGCTTAGTACTAGAAGATCTAGCACGCGATAGATACGGTACGCACTCGGTTTAGTAAGACGCTAGTACCCTTAAGCTATATATGCGTAGACGAGAGTTTAATTAAGTTCTACGGCCGGAAGATTAATGCTATAAAGCTCGCGCATAAGCCAGCGAAGCAGGGCTTTATCTACTATATACTAATAAGCTACGGGGGTCTTGCACACGATTAGGTTATGCACTTAAGCTAGAAAGGCCTAGAGGGGGTCCCTTAAGGCATCTCTCTCGACTTAGCTACCCGTATAACTCGAAAGCGTAAGCGAGGTACTACTAGTGCAATAGCAACCGATATAAGCCTTTTAGCACTTAAGTTAATAGTGTAGGTGCTTTATAAGCGAGTTATAGCGCTATAGCGTAGCCTATAGTATATATACTTTATCGATAACCTCTTCGTTAACGTTAATATAGCCCGCGTACTACTAGCTATTAATATCGATATATGCGGTATAACGAGAAAGAACGCGCTCGGAATCTTAGCAATCTTACTAGCTATTTAACACCGCTTTTCTAAGTTACTAGGCGATAATGCGGTTACAAGTAGCATTATCGACGGCCTTATTAACTATATAGTCTAGTATAACCCTCTTCGCTAGAACTAAGTATCGTTTATTACTACTATATATCGGCCTAGTTAGATCCTAAGTGCATATCGCAAGTCTAAGCGGTTACGCGGTACTAGAGCTACTTTAAGCGGTTTTACTACCGTATACGTACAACAGCCCGCGGCAGTAGTAGACTATAACGACTATATAGGCCCGATAGACGCTAATAACCAACTCCGTAGTGCAGCAACGGTTAGAGTAGCTCGCTAGCTTAAATAAACTAAGAAATTCCTCGAGTTCTTAGCTGATATATACCAGGTAAACGCGTACCTAATATAGAAGCGATACCTAGAGAATATACGTTATAACGGGCGAGATCGAGAGTTTTTTCTTTAAGAACTTATTATAGGGCTAATATATAACTAAGAGCACGTTTATATAGCAACTTAACTTAAGACGAGGCGTTATTGTGCGTGGAGTAGCTGCCTATCGTAGCTATAGGCCTAGCGCTAAGCCCTAAAGGAAGTATATAACTCTACAACGCCCTCTCGACTAAGTAGGTCCGTAAATTACTATATAACTTGTATAAAGACGTTATGCATTAGTAGAGGGTGCTAGCAGGCGTACTACTAGGCATACGGGCTCCCTATTAGGCCGGAGGATAAGAGGGAGGGCGTAGAGGTTATTAGGTGCAGTAGGCTACGCTAGTGCACTATAACAATACCACGAGTTAGCTATATAGGTCTATATTTAGCAATAGTACGCGACCGTATCTAGTAATTCCCTCTGCTAACGCATATAATCGTGCCCTTATTGTGTGTAGAACAGTTATATAAGGAACGCGTACTACGGGTCTACTTCGGTAGAGCCGCTAGTTAGATCATTTTGTACGCGAAGGGGATACTGCTGTCATTATATATGCGCAAGTCAATTAATTTAGCCATTAAAATGAATTGATGTGCTGCAGGCAAGTGCAGGGAGCCTGGTAATGCTTAGCAAGTCAGGGATGATTGTGGCGGTGAGAAGCAGGAAGTGGTGACGATGGCATCCGTTTGATGGCGACGGGGGAAGGTTCCAGGCCATCGGTTGGATTTCCGGACCGCCCATTGGTCATATAGCAGGTACGCCCCACCTCGCTCGTCCCCTCTTGCTGGCGACGATCTAATCTACCTTACTGAATGAAGACCTCGGTGAATACTGGACATGTTTTTGGATGTTTCTTGATATAAAAAAAAAATGCAGGTTCAATGTAGCCCAAAGGCTGCAGGAGAACGTTAAAAGGCTTCAGCCAATCAGAAGAACCCTGGCAACAAGGCAGCCGCTTCGTGGCTTAGCTTACAGCTAGTGCTTCTCGCATAATTTTGCTTACCTCAACAACAGAATCTCATCTCGTTTCATAGATCGCTGCCCCGCAATTCGTGCCTGATGGATTGAAGAATGTTCGACCACCACTCAACCACGTGAGCAAACGGATCTTAGACCACAGAATCCGGAAGCTGCCGGCTACGATCGAAAGGTGAGATTCAAGTGACGAAAGACGCCATCAATAGCTGGAGTGATCCCGGATGTTGAGCACCAGACCGACCACCTTTTCGAAAGTGCCAACGATGAGTCACACGAGATGCACGGACTGCAGAGTCGTTGAGCGCCTACTTCGATGCTTGTTTCTAGCCAGTTCGCGATAGCATACAAGGAAATACACAAGTCTGTACTCGCAGCTGTCTAGTATGCTTGGTCCATACAATGTACGTGCACTTGGAGCGAAGGAAGTGCTATCTTCTACTGCAACGAACGGACCGCATGTTGGTGGTACAAATAATCTCAGTACGCCTATACTGGAAAGTGCTGTGCTGGCCACCTTCAAGACCTTTAAAGCTCGCGGTAGCTATCCTTGCGCTGCTTTTGCAACAGCATCTCGCTATGACGTTCCAAACCACCGCACTTTTCTGGACAGACTTCAAGTCGTCTTCACCATATCGACTTTCTTCTGGTTAGCATCGTTATATGACTTGACACGCTCACTTTCGACTGACATTTCTTTACACACTTGACTCCGCGGTGGTACTGTTAGACCTAGAAGCATTACCTTTTATCTTTTCCCGTCACTGCATAATTCGTCCTCTCCAGATTCCCCTAAACTCTCGTGTACAATCCATGGTGTGCAAGCTCATCTTTCACAGGATCAGTGATCAGCCATATCAAACTGGTTGTCGTGGTTGCACCATGCCTCGATCAAAGCAACTTAATCTCGTCGAGGATAGCGCCACTATCGAACTCAAACAGGACACGGCCTTCCGAGCCAAGCGGAAGCTTAAGTCCCCTAGCCTCCGAGACCAGGAGGTCGACACTGCTACCCGAGAGGCCATTAAGAAGTACGACCATCTCGACGATGATTATGTACCTCAGAACGAAGGGGAACCCGCCGCTAAAAAGCCCAAAAATCCGCACAAGCAAGAAGAACCCTCCAGACTGTATTGTCTAGGTATCTACTCACCTCTAGAAAAGTCAAAATCGCAGTCACGGAAGAGCAAGGCCCTTGTTCACTGCAGAAAGACCATAAGGCAACTTCCCGACCCTAGAAAGGTATCCGCAGCTGCACTACGAGCTGCATACGAGTCGAGCAAGGCACTTAGTGTTATCATACAGGGTGAATTCGAGTATCAGGCCGACGTAGCAAGCGAGTTGCGTAAGAAAGGGACGAGAGATCTACAGAAGGCCCAACTCAGGATCGATGAGCTTCAGGTCGCAGTCGGCGGAGTCGAGCCTGCGAAGATCCTAGGCAGTAAGTGGACGGACAAAGCTAAACTTTCGTCGTCTCCCAAAGACGCCCAAGCTGATGCCACAATCAAAGGCAGGTTCGAGAGCATCAGCACAAACTTAGCGAACGAAGTTGGCAGCCTCAAGTTCTAGCTAGCGACGGAAGCGCACGACAAGGTAGCCGCAGAGCGGGAATTAGAGGCCCTCAAAGCTCAGGTCAAGCTCTACTAGGAAGCCGCTAAGCAGCCGTCCGCAGCGTTACGCAACGAACTCAAAGAGCACAAGGATGCACGGGAACAAGCAGAGAAACAGCTTAAGGAGGCGCTATGCTACCGGAGCAAGGCTGAATCTGAGATATCGAGGTTGAAGGAGGAGATGAAGGACAGGCTTACAACTGCTGCATTGTGTCACACCAAGAAGTACCAGGTTCTAGAGGCCACCGTCGAAGGGCTTAAGGAGAAACTAGGCAAGCAAGACGAAAGCCTCAGATCGATAGAGGAGAAAGTGAAAGTGCAGCAGGCAGCGATCACTAGAGCAAAAGCTTGCTTGACGGATCTTTGAAACATAGGAAGCTGGTGGCGGAGAAATACTGGCTTACGACGCTATAGAAGAGGTGTCTTGTGCTAATTGGAGAGCTGATATAGTAATGTAGCATGAAGGCAGGGGTGGAGAGCTGGCAAAAAGGGGTAGCGAATGAGACTGAAAGACACTCGTTCGAAAATGCTCAGGAAGTGCTAGTCGCGAGCTTGGGCTATCTGGTAAAGGCTGTACCTCAAGCTAGTCATACAACATTTCGGTCTTACGAAAGTCGTATATAACGATCACAGCATTCAGTGGTGCTTGTTTCTATCCGCAAATTTGTCGTTCTCTAAAAAGACCTCAATCTGGGTGTATGTTAGTACAACGAAGGTTGACAAAAGCACTCGAAGATCCTTACCTGGTTGTTCATTTTGGCATCAACATCCTTGCAGCACAAGCAGGCGATTATACCAACAATCCCGAAACCCATCGAGGTCAGCGCAACCAACTTGATGCCGTGCGCTATTGCCAGTTGCTGAGCGTAGCCAACAGCTGCGACAACTTCAGATCCAAAGTCAACTGTCAGCTGTTTGGTGTTTGTGAGCTCAGTGAGTAGTTGAGTTATCTTGTCTTGTGGTACACCCGCGTTGAGAGCTGCTCTGGTAACATAGACAGGGGTCTTCTTCGCGATATCGTTTTGCATCACCGTCAGGTAGACCGCCTGAGCAATCGAGCCGCCGGCGAACCTCACACAACCGCTCAGACCGCCACTGATTCCAAGCTCTTCCTGGGGCACGCCCATCTGTGTGAAGGCAATGCACAAGTAGATTGCCCAGCCGTAGCCGAACAGGCTTAGCACCACGAAAGCGCACATTAAGCCAAAGTTGTCAGGTGTGCAGAGAGCCAGGAGCGAACCGAAGACTACCATGACGGTCACGCTGATCGTTTGCTGCCATTGCCAATATCGAATCTTAGAGCCACAGTAGGTGAGCCCAAGGGCGCCGGCGGTAATGGCCAAGCCTTGTGGCAACGAATATAGTGCCGCTTTCTGCCAGGGTAAACCTCCTACTGTGTAGAACGAAGATATAGCAGTTGGCCATATTATTGAGCTGGAATAGTAGAACATGTTGATGATGGCCAGGGCGATGCACGGAGCGGTGAAATCGCGGCCGAAGGATCGCTTGAAGACTCGTGGCGGGGTGAGGGGATGCTTCGCCGTTCCAAAGGTTTCCCACAGGGCGAATATGGCCAGGAAGACGAAGCCAACAACTAGAGTAGCAATCACTCGAGGACTGGCTGCTGCATAGGTGGCAGAATACACAATGCCTATCAGGACTGGCAACGCGCCTGCTGTAAAAAGAAACATCCCAATGTAGTCAAGCTCTTTAATCGCGGTGCCGAAAGGGATACCGAGTGGATGCGCCGGCGGGTAGTACATGAAGTACAGCCCGACTGCTGAGAGCGCTTGGAAGGCTGCTGCTGCGTAGAAGTTTCCTCGCCAGTTGGCTGCGTAATATCCATAACGGGCCGTTACCGGGATAATGATAATTGTGAAGTAGACACCAACTGCAAAGGTCAGTAACATGCATTTCACCATGTAGTGGTAGTACTTACGATCTGCCAGCACAACGCCCGTATGTCGCCATTTGTTTGGTAGAAGCTCAGGAAGAGCGAACGCCGCCATTTGACATCTCCCCTGGTCAGTGCGAAACTAGACTGAGACGAGCGTACCCACAATGCAGCACCAAAACCTTCGATTGCCATGCCAGCTATGATTTGCGTGTTCGACTGTGCCGTTCCGGTGATAAGATGGCCAACGAAGCAGATGATCTGCCCTATAATGAGGAACCATCGTCGACCTAGCAGATCCGTGTTGGCGCCAGCAATCATGAACGCTACGTAATCAGTATTGGTCTCTCAAGTATCGTCAGGAAGACATGCCTATGGTGATGGAAATGATCCAGGCTGCAACGAACCAATTCGATTTATTGGCATCCCCAAAATCAATAGCGATTTCAACACCCACAGCCGCAAAGACGGGAACCGGCTATTGAACGAGTTAGCTAGATCTTTGCTTGGGTAGGATATGTTTAACGAACAATGAAAGAAAGTCCATAGCCCCAGCTCAAGATCAGTGTCACCATCCAGGTCTTCAGAGTTACCTTCGCTTCTTGCTGGTCACCAGAAATAGTTGGAGCATTATCAGCGGATGGTCCTGACTCGAGCTCATGGACATTGTTTTGTTGCTTCTCCTCCATGTTATGATCGCGGATGTACTATCTGGAATGGTGGTGTTGACAGGAGGGTGCAGGGTACAGACGATAGATATCCTCGCGTGATCGACCCTGTTTCCGAGGTTCAGGTAGCAAGTGTCCATGAACCAGTGCCAACACTAGCTCTGCAATACTAGCTTGCGCTTCGACAACAAACCATGGAGATCTGACTTTGTTGTCCCATGGGGAATGTGGAACTTCGCCGGAAAACGGTCTCCATGCTAGTCTCATCAGCATGACTCGTGCGGCAGCAACCAATGAGGGTGTGCTGCAGAGCTGCAGACTAGTTTATTCTGAGTAAGTGAAGAGCATGGCACTCGTGCTTAGCGTTCTAAGAGCTGCGGGACAGTAGATGGCTCATAGCACGATGATCTAGCCGCCAACATTAGGAAGAGACTGCTAAGCCGCGCAGCGAGCCAAGAAAGACTACTTGCCACATGTTTCCTTGGTGCCAGTTTTGGATCTAGTCTCACAACCGACTCCGTCGCTTTGGAGGACCTCGGTGCAGCCAGCCCTTACCATTGGGCACATAGCACTGTGATTCCATACTCAAGATCACTTCTTTCGAGCCTCGTCAGAAATCTAGCACAGATTTGCTGCTTGTCTGCTCTGTCAGAGCCTTCCACGTCCCAAACCTCTGGAAGACACGGATGCCTCGATCACAGTCCAAACTCTTCAGCACGAAAAAGGTCAACGTCCCTTTTAGTGAAGATTGTGCAATGTCTTTCGCAAGTAGCGTAAGCTTTTCTAAGACTTTGACTCGCATCGCTGGGTTGCAGGTGATACGCAAATCTACCATTGCTTCACACTCTTGCTTGTCACCGTATCTGTCGAGGAAGCCACCAACATCTTCGTAATGACTCAGGTCCAGACCAGTTGTCATGGTCTCCGGGATCTTGGAGAGAAACGTGGCCATTATTGGCGACGAGAAATGTGTGGTGTATAGGGCTTGTCGGTCAGCGTAGATCTCGAAGGCGAACATGTGGGTAGTCGCTGAGGAGTTCGTTCAAAACTGTATAGGCACCCCGAAGTAGTAGGTCATCGTCGTCGGTTCCTCCTGCCAGACATATTCTGCTAGCTCGTCATATGCTGTTTGCCACTACACAAATCAGCGAAACTAGGAATGGTATCTCGCGTTCTCACATCATCATACTTTCCTGGCACGAAGTTGCAATTTGCTATAACGACGAACATGGTGCTCGATGGTTGATCTCGCGACGGTAAGTGCTCAACTCGAACTTCCAGTCAGGACAACATTGTGAGCTCTCACCAGTAATCTTCAGGAAGCCCTTCCAGCCGTAGCAGAGGCACGACCACCAAGAACTGGCGTGGAAGTCGCGCCTGACTGAACCATCTCCGCCATACACATTCCGGAGTATCGCATGCCTGCATGAACTGTGGCCCACTGCAGTCCCAGTTGTCGGGAGTGCAGCTGAAAATTCACTGACTCGTGGAAAAGCCTGCTATGAGCGAATCAAGACTTCCCAGTGTGATTGTCCCATGTATGGCGCAGAGCTACACAGCTGAGTCTACGCTTCCGCACAAAAAGTGAGGACACTGGCATCTTGATTTAAAGCGCTGACTTACACTTTGGAGTTGTTGTCATCTAACACATGAGCTGACCGGATGTATCTGGCATAGTAGACCAGGCGACGTTCATCGACATAGACAAGACGAGCACTTCGTTACTGCCTATGCGCATCCGTATTTCACGAACACGCGATGCTACGGTGGTCCATTAACGTCTATGTAGCGCGTCTACTCCAACACCTCCTCTTTCTCCTCCGCAAAAGAGAGAAAGGCCTACCACAATTGGCAGCTAGCATAGAGCAGGGCCTGATCTCGCATTAGTCCCACGATTGTATCGGAAAATGACAGCCATGGTGTGTCGGTCTCCTATTGGTGTTCTGGACAACTTCTGCATCGAAGACCTCAGGAGGAGAACTCCATGGTCCTACCCCTAATTGCGCTAGTATGTTTGCAACGATTGAAAGCCAATGAGTGGCCTCTTACATCGAAAGGATCAGGCTCAAGGTCACCGAGGACTTGCAGGCGCGCGCGGATCATCAAAGAGATCCGTAGAAAAGTCAGATGATGCCAGTCACTTACGTTGACTGGGCTCGTCAACCTCGCGCACTTAGCAAACCTTGCGATGGGCAGCATGGCCGCCGAAGACGGTAAAGTCGCCATCGTCACTGGCACTTCTGTGAGTGAGCCTCGTAAATCACGGCTGTGACCGCCAGTGCTTATTCGAGACACAGTCTGGCATGGGTGCAGATCTGGCCAAGGACTTGATACAGCGAGGTTGGAGTATTGGATGTTTCGATGTCAATGAAACAGCAGGTCGAAAACTGGCATCTGAACTTGGTGACAGGGCGTTTTTCGTCAAATGCGACGTGGCGGACTACTACGATCAAGCCCGAGCATTCACCGAGGTCTGGAACAAATGGGGTCGACTGGATGCGCTGTTGCTCAACGCAGGGATTGTTGACAAGAGCTCAATATACATCCTAGAACACCGCGGCAAGAAGGAGATCCCACCTGCGCCCAAAGTTGCGACGACCCAGGTCGATTATCTTGGCGTGGTGTACGGGACACAGCTCGCCATCCATTTCATGCGACAGAATCCTACGCCTGGCGGCCAAATTGTGGCGACGGCTAGCATCGCAGCGGTACACGGCCACGAGAGCTATCCAGAGTATTCGGGTGCAAAAGCTGCTGTAAGCCATACTCCTTGAGTAACGGTTGGATGTTATCAACTAATAACTTGCGCAGGTCATGCAGTTCTGTCGTACTGTGGCTCCCGTTTTGAAGGTAAAGGAGAATATCACAATCAACGTCGTACTGCCGGGAATAGTGCCTACCTCAATCATCCCTCAGGCTATGATCGATGCCGTGAGTGCAGAGTGGTGAGTCTGCGATGAAGCTATGGGCCTACATATATTAACCTTTCCAGCCTGACGCCATCCTCAACCATCGTCAGCGCTTACAACATGTTCTTAGATGACAAGTCACGGACAGGCCAGGTTGTGGAATGCTCGGCTAAGGATCATTTCTTCTTACCAGATCCACCGTTGCTCAATGGCCGTATTACAAAAAGAGCTACAACTGTTTGGGACCCGCTCTTCAAGATGATGCATGGCGAGAACTCTGGCCTAGAAGAGGCGATACCGTAACCTCAGAACAGTTTCAAAATCGGCTTGCGAGGCTCTCCATTCTGACTGACCCACTCCAGCCTGGCCATTCTATCCGGTCAGCGTCGAAATCGAAACACTCGCCTCTCTGTCCCCTGTGTCTGACACGATTGTTCTGCAGTTCTGAGATTCTTACTTCCGCCTTAGTTACATGTGTTTCATCGTCTGTTGACAGCCTCGCCATTGACAATGTCTTCCCGACACACATACTGCCTACTAACTCGTTCTATCAACAATTTTCCTTGTCTCTCACCCCTGCACGGTAATGCCTCCAAATAGCACTGATACGTGGCGCAGAGCAATTTATGAGGATCCTGAGTATGCCATACAAGAGATTGAGAAGGAGCTAGCATCCGCGCACGAAGAGAACACACGACTCCATGTTAGTCTTCAAGACATCAGCAAGAGACGTACCGAGGATCGTAAATCGGGCGCTGCTGAGAGAATGAGACGTATTGCCCTTGACCAAGAGATCAAAAGGCTGAACTCGACGATCACTGCTATGGCGGCAGAGAAGGTGATGCTATCCAGCAAGGCACTTTCTCGTGATACGGCAGGTAATTCGTGGACCGACAGCACCAAAGCAGCTGACGCTGAGGAAACGCAAAGTGACGAAGACGGCGATGTTCCTCCTGAACTTGAAAACCAAAGGCTCAAATCCCAGCGTTTACTTTTCGCAGACATCAGGAAGGAGAACGAGACACTCCATCGTGAGAAATCTGTAACAGCACAGACGATCACCGATCTCGAAGAAAAGATCAACGCAGCCAGCAGAGATCTCAAGGAACTTACCAAGCAGCACGAGAGGATGATAGGTCTGTCACTTACCCGGATGAGGTTGATCACGCAAGGAGATGAAGAGCGGTCTAAGCTCAGACACCGGATTGATGAACTGGTACTTGAGCTCAATAAACCCACGGAGCATGACAAGAAACAAGACGGTCGCAAACGCAAGCTTGTGGAGTATCTGCACGACGAGAGGAGCACCGATAACGACTTGGGCGACGATGAACCTCAAACCAAGAAGCTTACGCCGGTGGCCGCGGAATCTGCAACAGACACCGCTGTGGCGAGTTCAGCTATACTCACATGAGTGGCAGCAGGAACATGGAGCTCACATCACCCGTCGGCGGCTGTGGTCGATGCTTCATTCGAACGGACAAGCCCCAGCATTGCTTAATCTACAACAGCGCTGAGCGAGACGAAGATGGCTGTCAGCGCTCCTTGACTTCTGGACGATGCTATATAACCGCCAGTGGTGATACAAGAGCTGCGTCAGGGCTACAGCCAAACGGAGAGTCCGAGCTAGTCACAATATAAAGAGGCTCGTCACACACATGCTGTGCCCTCTATGGCTAGGACATGCATCGTAGTAAGCTAAACTTCGAATATATGCAATTGTCATGACTCTTTTTTATGAAACGTGAGTCCTACTCTTTGCAATGTCTGACTATATCTAGCTGCGACTGAACCCCGAGCCCACGGCAAAGTGTAGTATATAGTAATCTGGAATGCATTCAGGGGTGGAAACAGAAAATCGTTGTCTGGGGTAAAAAGTAGCGTTTACCTCTAAGAGAGATGAGAAGCCCCTGAGTATTCGGATTATGCATGTTCAGATGGACTGACAGCCTCGATACTTCAGGACGGCACCAGATATCTTATGGACCATTCCAAAGAAGGCCGCAACCATCTGGCTCCACGAAAATCTCGGTGGTTTTACAATCAAACTCATCTACAGAAGGTCGCAATGATTGATGCGTGTCAGGGTGAGATTGGCAAGAGCAAGTGATTGAAGAATCGAGATTGGCATTATAGCACGCTAGCTCATGCTGGGTATCTATACACTGGAACATTGGCCCAGAAACTTCGCGAAGTGCAACACAGGGTGCGAAAAATGACAACTATGCAGCTGCTTTCGCACGACTGCTCGTCACGGCACCTGGCCGTGAATGTAAGAGGCAATGATCCCATTTCCACCGCTATTGTAAAAGTCGAAACAGGTCTGTACATGTCCGAAGTCGTATCATTTAAGCATCGGTGTCGTGGCGTCAAGACATCGAAATTGCCCTGAACAACATCGGCCCCACTTAAATACTCTCGGGCTCATGCTTATACGTGCAAGAATTCCCCTTCGTACACTTTCCTTCCAACCAAAACTGGCAGACCTTGGTCTTGTAGTTGACTGGTAGTCCATCATCGGTCAGTGGAACACCATTCTTGCCTCGCTTCTTCTCCTTCTTGTCTCTCCTATCTGGCTTCGAGGACGATGTGCCAGGGAAAGGGTTCGAGTTGTCACCGAAGCCAGAGGTTAACGGTGTACCGAGGCCTGGCTGGGGTTGCTGCATGCCGCCCGAGAGCTGACTGAGGATAGCAGCAACGTCAGGGGTAACAGTGGCATTGGAGGCAGCAGGTGGTGGTACAGGCTGGGCGGGTCCTGGATACGTAGGCTGCTGTTGCATTTGTTGGGCGACGGCAAGGATTTTGGAGAGGTCCAGTTGTGGGTTCTGTTGCTGGGATTGTGGTTGTTGCTGTGGTTGTTGGTTCGCCATGCCGAGCGCTCGTAGCCAGTCCATCTGAGGTACGTTTTGTTGCTGTGGCTGTAGCTGCGACATCGCAGATGCAAGGTTGAAGCCGTTAGCTTGCGACGGTTGCGGTTGTTGGTAAGCTTGCTTACTAGCCAGGTATCGTTGCTCGCGTCGTCGGACCCGATCTTCACCCGGCTCGCCGAAATCGATAACTGGACTAAAATCATCGTCGTCTGCTTCGGGTGGTTCCGTTGGTGAGCTCGGCTGTTCTCCTGCTGCATACATCCTCATCAAGTTGCCTGACTCATATTTGTCCTGAGCAGCACTGCTGGAACTTTCAGGTCTTAGATTACCACCACCCTTTATGAAGTTTGTGGTATCGAAATCGTCTTCTGGCTTCTGCTTCATTGAAGAGAAGTCGACTTCTGACGGTGTGAAATACTCCATTGGAGGCATTGAGGGTTCCTCGTCGCTGCTGTCTGAGTCTTCATCTTCTTCAACAGTGATTCTGTGCTTCAACATCTCACCCTCCTTGCCCGTGTCGCCCACGTCACGCATCTGACTATCGTCGTGACCCGTGTCTTCATCCGAGTCATGCTCGAATATCTTCATCTGCACCAGTTCGCTTTCCGGCTTCCACGTGACACGAAGTTTCCGACGAGACTCTTTTCGTAAGCGCTTGGCACGTTCCTCTGGTGTTTCATCAAGGTCGACTTCGACTTTGGCTTTTGGATTCTCTTTCGGCTTCTCCATATCTGCAAAGAGGGAGCCAAGGAAGGAAGATGATGGCGTTGCCGAAACAGAAGGCTTCGCTACTGGCGCTTCAGACCGAGCCACAACAGGCTCTTTCTTCGGAACATTTGTAGCAGGGGCGGTGACGGCGGTCTTTGTGGCATCTGTCTTCTCCTTTGCAGCACGTTCTGCATTTGTGGTGCCGGGTCTCTTCTTCGCCGACATCAAACTTGCGAACGGGCTAGCTTTCGGAGGCAGAGCTTGGGTGGCCTTTGGTCGTTGAGCAACGGCAGCAGCGTTGGCACTATTTGTGCCCACTGGCTTTGCATCTTTCGCAGCCGCCGCCTTCTCTGCCTTCTCCTTCTCCTTCAGCTTCTTCTCGCGTTCAGCTATCTGCACGCTCAAAGGCTTAGAAGAAGGTTTCACTGCAGCCTTCTTCGCCTGCTGAAGGGGTTCACTACCTTCCCGGGCTCGCTTGACACCTGCTATTTGACCAGTAGAACTACCGGATGGCGATGCTGGCCCCTGACCAGCTGCTTCGGCCTTTTTTCTGGCAGTGGCTTTCTTTGCGTTGAGTATGATTTGCTGTGCGTACGACTTCGAGACATTCGTGGACTTCTTGGCAAAACGGCTGACGAGGACTTTGGTCCATTTGACTTTCTCAAGCTGATCTTCGTCGACAGTCTCGAGCTTGGTACCCAGCTGTAGAATGGCGACAATCAACGGGCTGTCGTAATCCTCGGCATTGGCTCGATCGACCAGGAAACTGTACATGGCTGACAGTAGGATCAAGTTCTCTCCTAGTCTAACAAGGAATTAGCTTATGTTTGAAACGCAAGGTTGAGACACGGCAGCACTGTATGTATTCGAGCTATCTATTCTTGTGAAAGGTGCAAGGTCCACCAAAGCGTGCCAGCATGCCAAGACATCATCATGCATGAGGCACGCAGGCACATGAGCAGCAAACATCATCAATCGTAAAACGAAGCTTATTACGGTGAATTGCATGTTCTGAAACTCGTTTCGCGACCTTGGACAAGCATAGGGTGTGCTGGTATATGCGGGAGGGGGAATAGGAAGGAGTGATACATACCTCTTCAGGATAGAAGGATGGCCGAAATTGGTAACTCTACCGGCAAGCGTCTCCATAATTTCACGATAGGTACCAACCGCGACCTTCAGCCCCTCAGTTGGTTGATTGGCATTCTCTGCTTTTTTGAGCTTGTCATTAGTTTCTTTCCACTTGTCACGAAGGCTGCGGACTGCTTCGCCGACGAATCTGACAGCCGAACGGATCTTGTCTGGAGGCGCAGGTTTGTTCTTTGGCGTCCAGACCGCATCTACAACCTCCCACAAGAGCTTGCCTCTCTCATCATTCATAGGCTTCGCAATCGTGATCACAGCCGGCCTGGTCTCAGCCGGCTCTTCATCCTCGATGTCCAGATCGTCGTCGGAATCTGAGACACTACCAGAAGACTTTACGGGCCTCTCGACCTTGGACATAGCATTGCCGCCTCTGATAGCACTCGCCTCCGGGGCGGGAAACTGCATGACAGACTGCATCGACGACTGAGGGTGTGTAGCGTTTTGTTGCCGAGGTTGAATGTTTTGACCTTGAGCTTGCTGCAGCTGGGCATATTGCTGCATCTGCAAGGCTCTAGGATCAAGGGTTGCACCCTGTCCGGCCTTGGTGAAGTATGGTGACGCCTCCATCTGGCGCGGCTGCTGTACTTGCGACATGCCTGCAAGCGAGTTAGCAATAAAAAGCTTCAGGGCAGTATGGGACTTACTTTGATGAAGCTGGCCCTGGGCGTTGAGCATGGAAGGCTCAACGAAACGATGTTGAGATTGATGGACCTGCGGGAAAGGGTACGACATGTTATTCGAAGGCTGAGTTCCATTAGATCCTGTTTGCATGCTTCGCTTTGTCTCACTTACTTGAGGCTGCTGCATGTGCGCTTGTGGCTGTGGAGAGGGTCGAGCCGTGTTCATGTAGTGCTGCGTCTGCTGGTTGACTTGAGGTCGAAAGGCTTGAGACGGCGTGGAGGACTGCCGTTGTTGTTGGAAGGCGTTATAGCTGTAGTCAAATTGAGGTTGGCCGTAGTTCATATGCTGTGGTTGATATGCATATTGATCAAATGGCCCGGGCGAAGGAGTTGGTCTTGAGAGCAGCTGGGGGTCGAAAGATTGACCCAAGGGGCGTTGGTAGGCATTCTGACCATAGTTTTGCGGGACATAGGTGTTTTGGTCGGGCTTGAACTGTGGAAGAGCTGGACTTTGCGAGTGGGATTGGCGTTGAGCTTGGTTGAAGGCGGACTGTGTAGGTCGCGAAGGCTGAGCTTGCTGAGGAAATGATACCAAGCCGTTATCAGCGAACAAAGCAGGGTCGAAGTGGGTCTGGTGGTCACCATCGAGGTCGGCAAAGTCCTGTACGCCATGGAGGAATTGACTTAAGTCGTTGTCGTTGGAATTATTGAAGTGCATATATGAACCATTGGCTGAATCCATTTTAGATGGTGGATGGCAGATCACGTGGAGGACCAGGGTTGTGGCTGAAATTATCAAAGCCAAAGTTGGAGAAGCCGAGTCAAAACAGGCCCAGGAAGTCAGGATTTGCCACCCGAATCTCGCACTCGGCGCCCTAGCAATCAGACGCAGGCTGACGTGACAAACAGCGCAACTGAGTTCGACGAGGAACTTTCAGAGACAAATTGCAGGTCAAATCCCTGGCGTGCCTGCTAGACTCGTGACAGATGACAAGACCGAGTGGTGTTTGCAAGGTAGAGTAACTAGGTCAATGAGAAGCCCTGGTTCTGCCTATCGTGACTCCTCGAACCACAGACCGATACAGACAATCGCCAATCAAACCACCATGCACCGATGATAGAGTACAACACAACGCGCAAGAATGGTACCGGCCCTCAACTAGACTGCTGAGATGTAGCCTTATTAGACCGCGCAGAAGTGGTAGACGCGAGCAACAAACGTGCAGAAATCACGCCAATCCCATCAATCTGAAATCTCGTTACAGATCGTGACATGCGCGTCTTATAACAACCGACACAATTACACGTCACGCTTGTAAGAGGGCGAAACGCAATTACTGATGATAAGAATTCTGGAGAGTGTGATGAGAGAAAGAGTGGTGTTGAATGAGAGAGAAGATTGAGGGACGTTGCGGGCGAAGGAAGCCAGAAGTCATAGTCGCGGCAAGCGCTGCCAAGCGATTGATTGCACTCTAACGGCCGGAGCCTTACAAGCCTGAGCCATGCCTAAAGCGGCACCCATATCGATGGCATCACATGCATGGTCATTGTCTGTTATACTGCAAAGAGGACACTTTACCCTACAACACGTGCACAGAGATGCAAGAGACTAGACTGCACATATACAGAGGTCGTTGAGGTCTTTGAATGAAAGTCCCGAGTGGAAGACCTACCACTGTGCAAAGAAGGGAGCGCCGGATGGTGTGCAAATGACGAGATCCTAGATACCAGGTCACACCGTCGACAATATGGCAACCAGAACACAGTCTCTCAAGGATCGGCAGATTGGTCAGTCCTCTCATGTCCGCGACCAACGACCAGCCTAGCTGACACGCTTCAGCTTCGATCGAACGAATCTTGAGCCTCAACCACCAGCATAGCGATGAGGATGGAACAGCGGCAGACGGCAAGGCCCAGCAGTCTGCTCCTCTACTCGATGAGAACGGCGACCCCATATGGAAGGTGCTTGTGTTTGACAACCTAGGCCGAGATGTCATCAGCAGCGTACTCAGGGTCAACGACCTGAGGGCACAAGGCGTGACAATCCACCTGTCAGTCAACCTATTACTCAGTAGGACGATCTGCTAATGCTGGGTAGAAACATCAACTCCCCCCGATACCCCATACCTGACGTCCCCGTCCTCTATCTGGTCGAACCTACGGCTGTCAACATCCAGCTGATATGTTCCGACCTGGCCAGGGGTCTCTACTCTCCTGCATACGTCAACTTCATTTCCTCCATATCGAGACCACTCTTAGAAGACCTGGCCGCCCAAATAGCTTCGACAAACACCGCCGAACACATTGCGCAGGTCTTTGACCAGTATCTGAATTTCGTCGTCGCGGAACCAGATCTGTTCAGCTTGAGCATGGGCAAAGAGACGTATTACACCTTCAGCAGTGCAAAGGTGGAAGAGTCGGTACAAGAGGCAGCCATCGATAGAATAGTGAGTGGCCTGTTTAGTGTGGCAGTCACCATGGGTCAGGTTCCCATTATACGATGTGCCCCCTCAGAGCTGGCCAAGCTTATTGCAACCAAGTTGGATCGCAAACTGAGGGATCACGTACTCAACTCCAAAGACAACCTCTTCAATTCCGCACAGAAGCAACAAAATCCATACACCCAGACCTCACGCCCCGTCCTCGTCATACTGGACAGGAATGTCGATCTGGTGCCCATGCTGTCCCATTCCTGGACCTACCAATCATTGGTCCACGATGTCCTGAAGATGCACTTGAACAGAATCACCGTCAACAACCCAGATGAAAAGCCGAAAGCCTACGACCTCAACTCGAGCGACTTCTTCTGGGCAAGAAATGCAGGTCAGCCTTTTCCCAATGTGGCAGAAGATATAGACAAGGAGCTATCAAAATACAAGACTGACGCTGAGAACGTCACGAGACAGACCGGCGTCACCAACATTGACGATCTGGACGAGTCAGGCGCCGCCTCCGCCCAACATCTGAAGGCTGCCATCACGTTACTACCTGAGCTACGGGAAAGAAAAGCTACACTAGACATGCATATGAACATCGCTACTGCACTGCTGAGAGGCATCAAGGATCGGAAGCTCGATGAGCTTTTCGAGCTAGAAGAAGCCATCACCAAGCAGACTGCAGACCAGATGCTTCAGCTGATAAAGTCATCTGAAAAAGGCAACAACCCTCTGGACAAGCTCAGAATATTCATAATATGGTATCTGTCCGTCGACAAAGAGCCAAGCAAGTCCGAGCTCGTTGAATTCGAGCATGCACTAGTAAGCGCTGGTGTAGGCGACGCCGTCGCAGCCATCAGACACATCTCCAATGTTCGCTTTGAAACCCGCGGTACCATGATGACCACGGCTCAACCTGTTGCAGCTCAACAGTCCTCTTCACCTTTCGGTGGTCTCGCCTCTCTCTCTAAGAACTTCACAGACAAACTCTCCTCGACTGGTCTTGGCAACGCCGTCACCGCAGTAAACCTCGAATCGCTGGTCAGCGGCGTAAAGAATTTCCTCCCCACGAACCGTGATTTGACAGTCACCAGAATCGTCGAGTCAATCATGGACCCTCCAGCGGCCTCATCTTCCGCCATAGCCAAGACCGAGAACTACCTCTACTTTGATCCTCGCTCAGCACACTCTCGAGGCACAACAGGTGGCCCGGCCGGTGCACCAGGCCGTAATGGCCCTCAGTCCAGCGCGAACACCACACCATCCTTCGGTCAAAGAAGACAAGGATATTCCGAGGCAATAGTCTTCACAGTAGGTGGTGGCAGCATGGACGAATACGGCAACCTGCAGGAGTGGGTCAAGCGCACGAGCGGACAGACAGGTACGGGTGCAGCAGGGTCTGCGAAAGCAAGAAGGGTGATCTACGGCTCGACGGAGCTGGTGAATGGCGAGGATTTCTTGGCCGAGTTAGTTAAGCTAGGTAGTACTGGCTAGATCTTCTGCAGCCTCTCAATTACAGCTCCTCAAACGATGAAGCTCAGACTCGAGAATGTGGAAAGTTGGTTCTACTTTACCTGTCCCATCCTTGGCTCAACCTCGCTCCTTGCAAGCTGCTTCTGAGAACGCGCCGTCTTTGCTCTCCACGGCTGTCAAACAGTGCTTTTCGGGTCTTCCCAGAAAGCGACCCCTCAGCGGGTCGTGCCTTGCAGTGTGCACAACTCTGTCAGCACGCCGATTGTGCCGTCAGTTCGTCCCATCTCAGTTCCACGTCGAATCCGCAGCGAAGTTGCATCAGATTGTGGGGGGTATGGCAGGCGCAATGAGATGTGGATGCTGAAGAGCAGGGATGATCTCGAGCGGCGAGAAGGAGGAACTGGACGAACCCTCCTGGAACTGAGAACGAGAGGCGGCAAATATGGCTGAGTGGCTACGTACACGTAGAGCACCTGGATGTAGGCGCATATATCTTACGTGGATGAAGGAATGAGGCAGACAAGCTTGCGGAGGCAGGACCGTTGAATATAAGGTTATGGTTATGGGTAGGCATTATAAGCCATGTAGATGTAGTATTGCGAAGGTACAGACGTGTGCTTAGCTCCGACGACTCCCGTAGCGCGAAGAGCCTCCAAAATACATGTCTCTTTGAGCGGTGTGTGTGCCGCCCATCTCGATGTTGTTCGCTATGAAGTTACCGCTGAAAACATGGCCTCCATTGCTGCGCGCTGTATTAGCAACGGGTGATTGTTGGGCTTGGCCTGCTGAGTCGGCTGAGAGACATCGTCCGGTCCATACTCGACGTTCCATGGTATTCCCATTTGCACGATATCGAGCAAGGCCTTGGCACAGGCAGCTGCAGTCAATGCTGCGTACTCCTGGAACTTCTTGTTCTTGTGACTGTCACCGTAATCACATGCGCCTTTCACGAAGACTGTAGGAAGTGAATCCCACACTCCAGCGCCTTCCATCTCGAAAGCGACTATTTTGTGCTTCTTGGCGATCTCATCTCGTACGTCTCCGGACTTCATGACAGCATCGCCCGATGCGACGACGCCCAAAAATACACGAGGCAGAAGCTCGGCTAACTCTTGCCGCCTTTTCGAAGGGGCATCAATTGTCGCGTTGCAAACGTCGGCTATTTGCTGAACCCGTTTCCTGTTGATCAGCTCGGACGTGTCACAACCAAGTTCTTCGCAATTCTTCTCTGCGGCAACCGGACAAAAGCTGCCAGTGTCACAGAGATTACACGCAGAATCTTTGTGTCTGTGGATGTAGTGCGATGTGTAGAGATGATCTTCGACATGATCTGCATCACAGTAGGGATATAGGTATTCAGACAACCTATAGTCTCTCGACGCTTTCTCTTCCAGGGCGGCAAGGTGATCAATAGTGCGGGGCTGAAGCTCGCCGGAAGCTTCAAGATAGCTGATGAAGGTTCCAACTTCTATTGGTGCTTTCCTCAGAGAAGAGTCGATCGTGTCTTTGGACTGGAAGCCTGAAGGATAGAGTCTGCCGAGGTCGTACTGTTTGACCATGGTGCTGACAACAACGTCCCCTAGGGCTGTCTCCTGGCCCTTAATCTTAGGCACAATCCCGCAGATGCCAACCAGAAGGCATAACTTGATGTTTGGAAAACTGCGCGCCATGTTTTCTGCAGCTCCCTGAGCGCTGTTCTTGCCCATGCCGCTCAAATGTGCCAGTACAACATGGTAGTTTCCCATGGTGCCATAACTGTATGCGTTCTTGTCACCTTGTACGGGACTGAGCACTTCTGAGGAAGGAACCGTAAAATCGAAGGCCGCTCGGACAGCGCGAGCCTCTTTAGGAAGTGCACATACGATACCAACAGTGTAGTCCTCGCGGCGTTTCAGAAGCCTAGGCTTGGGCTTGGGGTAGGTAGCATCTCCTGACATCGTGAGTGCGATGATCTGTACGAGTCAGTAGTATCAGAAGCTCAATAGCACTTCAGCAGCTATGTCAGCCGTCAAGAGAAGTCTCACATTGCCGCGAGACAACATCTCCTCTTCACAAAGGCTGCAAGCCCGCAGTCTGCCTTGTCAAAGCCTCGATCTCGGCGCGTATTTTGGGCTTGCATGACCTGCATGGCCTGCTGCGTGTGCCCAATAACAAGACAAGGGCAGTGCAGTCCATCATTCAGCCGACCTGCGTGATTGTACACATCAAGCGTGCTACGATGTTGGGCTGAGGATGGAGAACACTCAGAACATGCTGCGCATCGATAGAGGATGCTGAGGTGTCGAAAGGAGAGGAAGTCGCGATATGTTCTCACGACTCGGTTGGCACTTTGTGGTGTCCACTTTTGACGGAAGGTACGCCGCCGCTGGTCACGTACACAGAGCTCGCATAATGTAACGGATGTAGGCTAAAAATTATGCTACAAGATTCAAACAGCATGCAAGCGAGCGATGGAATACAGAGGCTTCGTAGAATCATACTCCATTCTGCTGGTAGCCCTGCTCATAGTACAGTTTTGTAGCGGTATGCTAACCAGGGGCTTCACCACGCTAAATCATAACTCATTGCAACATACGAAACGTCTTGCAGCCCCACGACCCAGCTCAATGATAGTGACCTGTTGTTGAAGAGTCAGACTCACCGAGTCACTTTACATCACATAGAGAATGTCTGTATCTGCGCCCAAGGTTAGCATAGCTCATCAAAAGTGCAGTGTTGCCTTACTCAATGGATGACTGCAGCTTAACTGCGGTTTCTGACTGTACTTGGTGCTCAATTCGTCACGGATACTGTTCAGCAGCTGTACGTAGCTCTGGTGTGGGTTCTTCTTTAGCGCTGCAACAAAGGCCCAGCTCATTGCGCCCGTCGCTTGTCCTGAAATCACGGCGTCCTGAGAAGTCTGTTCGTCTTTGCTGCCTGACCACATGATCACATCTGCAGGAGAAGTCTTGGTCTGTTTCGCCCGCTCGTACTGTGCGTTTCCGGATGTAGCCTTCTTGAAGAGGCCCATGGCCGAACTTGCCATGCCACCCAGATCACCACGAGCGTAGGACGAGACAATGGACAGCAGACCTTGCCCTGCTTCTTTGGCCAAATTTGGCTCTTTGAGGACACCTTGCGTGCTGTAGATATATGGTAGATCGAGGGCCGAGCCGGAGTGGCACGAGTCGAAGATGGCGGTCAGTCTGACACCTGGTTTCAGCGGGTTGACCAGGATTCTGTGCATCTCGTCGTCTACGATGTGGCCCTCAGTTCTGAAGTCTACCGGGTATATAACTTCGTCATATCCGTCCTCTTCGTCTCCGTCCAAGTCGGGTGTTTGACCCCCCTGCAAAATATGTTAGCCTAGAGCACCGACGACGGCATGGGGTGAACGACGTGTCCAGAGTAGTGCAGGAATAGAGAGTCATTTGGCCTCGCATCCTTCACAAGCCAATGCATGGCCCTCAGAATGTTCCTTTTTTTAGGAAGCGACATTTCGTTTTGTTGGTCGTCCGTCAGGATCACCATATCTTCCCTGGCGTAGCCGAAGTTCTGGTTCAAATAGGTCGACATGTTCTTGACGTCGTTGATGCATCCTCGCAGCTGGCCTTTCTGGCCAAAGTAGTTGATCCCGATAAGTAGCGCTTTCCTTCTTCCAGTGCAATTACTGTACTGAAAAGAATACTGACTGGGAGCGCCATGTCCAAATTGTTGCGCATTCGTCGGGGGCGGAGGGGGTGCACCTTGCTGTCGATAAGCGCTGGGCATGCCAGGACTCGGGCCAGGATATCCGTTTGGCTGCGGCGGCGGTTGACCGTAGCCACCATAGCCTGCTTGTTGAGGTGGAGGAGGGTTGTTGTATCCATAAGGTGCTACTTGTGGTGGTGGTGTACCATAGGATGGCTGGCCATATGGCTGCTGGGGAGGGTACCCGTAGCCTTGCTGGGGAGGATACCCTTGGTTGTACTGCTGCTGCCCGTATTGCGGTTGCGGCGAATATGTCTGAGGCGGAGGACCATATTGATGGCCTGAATGCTGATGCGATCCGTATCCACCAGCACCGGGATATGCCATTGTAACGTTCGCGGAGGATACTTCGAGGAGGAGGTTGTACTGGATTCCAGGTGGACTTTTGGCGGACTTCAGGGGGACTCCAGGTGTCTCAAACGATTGTGAGCCGCCGTTGTAGAGATGTGTAGCAACAAGAGGTTCAGTCTGACAGCCGATCGAGTGGTTGCTGTCGCAGGAAACAAAGAGCAGAAATGGCCAGGGATCAACGGCGGAGCGGGGCCACGGACCCTGAAAGCTTAGGCTGCCACGCGAAACCCTTCTAGGCGTCGATTGATAATCGGCTTTCCACGGCGGTCGAGCACAGTCCTCAGTCTAGCTTTCTGGTTTTAGGGGCTGATCACTGCGGACGGTGCACTTCCGGATGATTGACAAGCGTATTGACGGTCATCGGTATCCTGGGAAATTGACAGCTCACTTATCATTAGCTAGAGTATCAACAACGACGCTGTGAACTATTTGTGATCACAGGCTGGACAGATGCGGGTAGTCCGAGGATTCAGAGGGTTGGACCCGCTTGCTTCGAAGCTGACGACGCTTGACGCTGACGGTGGCGCTTTCTAGGGCAGAAAGAGCCTCCTGGCTTCACAGCCGCCCAAACGACGTGTGATATTCCATAGCGTGTTCGGACGAGCTGAAGCGTCTCCTGGCGAGGCGTTGGACAGCCTATGAGTGCGCCTTACCCCTACACCGATGTTGTGTTGGTAGGCTTAGTTCGAGTTCCTGTCTTTCCTTTTGAGCTTCCGTAAGCCTAAAGTTCCACATTAATTCTCGGTCGAGCCTATCGTCAGTCGAAACTGGGTTTAGTCAGGTCGTGAAAGGCTTTGTACTCATCTCGCAAGTCAGGCTCATATTGCCTGGCCACAACATGCCTGCTTGTGCAGCAAAAATTAACCAAACGTCTACCTAGAGTGCGAAGAAGGGTTGCTTCAGCTGAAATGGTGCTTGGCGTCGAAGTACAGCAACAAATGCACTGGTAGGCACCTGGAATTGGATCTGTCGACACCTGCATCGGTGGCGTGAAGAGGCTTCAGGCTATGGCGTTTAGCGATGGGAAAGGCCTTCACTCCTGCATTTCGTGGCTTGTTTGTAGAGCAAAAAGACATCATCATCTCGAAACCCTGTATTTGCTACATTTCACCCGCAGACTAGAATCTCGTCGCTTCTTCAAGAACCCCTCAAGCGTGTAATTCTCTTACAGAAGTCATCGTTGCTTCGTTGGTATCATGTCTATATCGTCGCTCGCATAGCGACACCCAATACATGCACGCTAATGTGTCGACAAGGAATCACTTTTCGCTTCTTTCGCATTTGCGTTCCGGCCCACCCCACTTATATGTACCCCCTAACCTCACCGTCTTGGCATGCCTCGACCGCGCCCTCTTAGAGCACGTTGTGCCGCCCCTGGGGGTAGGCCACGTTGCGGCGCTTGTGGAGCTTCGCTTTGTTGGTTCTTGATCGTCTCGTCTACGCTCAAGATCAGACATGCTGCTTCCACCGCGGCCTGGATGGCGTTGACCTTGACCAGGGCCGGCTCCCACACAAAAGCGTCCATGTTGTTCCGCACACCTTCGTGATCGAAATCGACACCAGCCCAAGTGTTACCCTTCCGATGCTCAACGCGTAGTCTGTTGAGGATATCTGTCGAGTCAAAACCAGCATTGTCACACAATTGTCGTGGTATAATCTCAAGGGCTTTCGCAAAAGCCTTCACAATCGCCTGCTGTTTCGACGGTACGTTCTTGTCTGCGTGTCTGTGCAGGTAACTGGAGATCTCCATCTCTGTGGCACCGCCACCAGCTACAATGGTCTTGTTCTTGATGGCGCGCTTGACAATCATGATGGCATCGTGCAGACTCCTCTCGACCTCAGCAATGAATTGCTCGGCACCTCCTCGGAGTACCAACGTACATGTCTTGGCCTGTGGACATTCGCTGAAGAGGTTAAATCTCTCGCCACCAATCTGTCTCTCCTCGAAAGAACCGCATGTGCCAAGATGCTCTGGCTTGATGTCTGTACACGTTGATTGTGTGGCTGCACCCGTCGCTTGACAGACCCGTTCAAGATCGTCGCCCGCAACACGACCAGCGCAGAAGACGTCGCGGTCGGCGAAGTATTGTGTAGCAAGATCGCCAATGGGCAGGCGGGAGAGGACGACTTTGGCGCCAGTCTTGTAGAGGGCTTCCATTTTGTTGAAGATGATCTGCCATTCGGCGTCGACTATTGCTTGGTATTCCGAGACCTGGTCGACTCGTACTTCGGCATTGTCTTTCTCTGCTTTGAGCTCGAGTTCGACGTTGAGACAGACGATCTTGGGGTCCTTGAAGGATTTTGGCTGCTGTTCAAAGCCGGCGTAGGAGAAGGTCTTCTTGAATGCGACGCCCTTGACGAACATGGAATCCTGAAGTGCACCACCTTGTATCTTTTTCATCCCAATGAGCTTCTCGTTCAGATCTTCCTGGTCCAGAGACATGACGGCATCGACGACCACTGTTCACTGTGTTAGCCATTGCCTGCGGGTGGATGTGCCCGACTCACTCTTCGTAAAGAAATCAGCGTTTCGATGTATCAGCTTGCTGCTCATTGCTGTTGCGGCCAACTTGCGTAACGTCTCGTACTCGCTGCCTTCCGTCGTGCTCACCGAGATCTCCTTGATCTTGTTGACTGCCATGGCGCTTGCTCTCCTCAGGCCCTTGATTATGGTCTGAGTGCTGACTCCTGTTTCAACATGGTCCTTGATCTCCTTCAGTATCTCGCCTGCCAGCACCACTACCGACGTAGTGCCATCTCCGACCTCAGCATCTTGCGACCGTGCAATGTCTGTGAGTATGCGGGCGGCAGGGTGTACTATGTCGAGAAGTTTCATGACTGTTGCGCCGTCGTTGGTGATGGTCTGTCTGCCATTGCCGTCGACCAGGAGCAAATCCCCACCGTAAGGCCCGAGCGTTGACTTGATCGTGCCTTGTACAGCCAGACATGCGTTGATGTTGCTCATGACCTGGCCTTTTCCTTGCGAATCGTCCGTGCCTGCGCCAGCGTTAGCCTACAGTTTCCGAGAAAGTATGTTCACTACCGACCGTCCTTGAGGACAACAATAGTTGGGGTCTGTCCTCCGAATGCAGCCATGGTCGAAGGGGTTGTTGAATATGGTACTGTTCTGAATGTACCAAAATTGCGACTTGAACCACTGGCACGACGAGGCTTTCCGCAATTGGAGAGGAATTTCGTAGATGCGGGATATTAAGGCAGTCAATCAGATCTACCCAGGCATCAGTTTTCGGCAAAGCTACCTACTTAATTTTGTCCTCTCCAGGGGTGCACCAGCGCCTCTTTCCTCCCCAAGAACCCAACGTGTCGCCCACAAGCATAAAATTCCAGTAGGTCGTGTACCTAATATCTCGACCATCCGGACGAAAGTGTCGAATAGGATTCTCTTCGTAGCGCTGATATCACAACATTATTGGACTCCAGCGTCCGGGACAGCTCTTTCTACATGCTTATGACGTGACTGAAGAACATAGCCGCACGAAATCCAATATATGCCTCCAGCAAAGTAAAGTAAGTACAGTCCAGGCCCAACCGGCTACAATCCATCCGCGTTTCTCAAGCGTGCAGTCTTCAACAGAATCAAATCCCGATCCTGTTCCTTCTCTTTAGCCTCCTTCTCGGCCTTCTCCTTGGCCTTGCGATCATCCTCTTGCATCTTGGCCTTCTTCTTCTCAACAACCGCTTCCATTGTCCTGGTCCAATTTATGATGACTTCCGATGCAAGTGAAGCATGGCTGACCTGAGCTACAATCCCTCGCTCATCAGGATGTCCTACCTCCTCGAAGTTCGTATGTGTCAAGAAGATCTTGTTGACGATGAGCTTCTTGCCCTTTGCCTCTATGTAGTCGCCAACATCGTAGGGGTGCTTGCCGAACACGAAGACACAAGAGTTGGTAAATTCGAGAAGCACACCACCGAAGGCGAACGACAAGCCTGTCAACCCCGTCCAAAAGGTACCGAGGTCTTTTTCGGCACTTTTGGCAAAGAATTGAACTAGATCGAAAGTTAGCAACCCGCTCGAAACGTCTGGAGGTACGTGTGAACATACTATAGAGGAAAAGGATGATGCCGAGCATAACGATGGACAGAATCGCCTCGAGCTTTCGAAGCAGAGACTGAATGCCACGTTGGGCTTGAGCGCGTACATTGAGTTGTAGGCCGATACGCTGGACAAGCTTCTCGAGCTCTTCTTGTGTCACGTTGCCATCGCAAGATTCGTCGATCTGTGTGAACAGATCATGTCCCCGGCTGGGATCGCGGTTCATGTCCCGAAGCTGTTGATCAACATCGAACCGTGTGAGGGCTTGCTTTCCCTGAGATATACTGTTCCAGATTTTAGTCGCGTATTGAGTCCACATTTCTTCATCACCTTCACCATGCGAGATCTGGTAGTAAAGATCATTGCTGTCGATCGGAAGGAACAGCTTCTTGCAGATCTTGCCCACGAAGCCAATGTCATCCACTGACACATGGGGATTGACGAGATGCTGCAACTCTTTCACCGTCGCGAGCTCGTCAGAGGCGCGCTGAGATCGAGGACCCATCCAGCCTTGAATGTACGTAACAGAGGCCAGCTCGAGGATGATTCCTTGGAAGAAGACGATGGCAAAAGCGATCATGAGAAACATGAACGTCTTCTGGAGTTCGTGAACCCAGTTGTAGACGGTTCTTTGATCCTTCTCGATATTTGTGCCTAGCGAGTGATGGAAGACATGACTGACCATCGCGTAGCAGACAGCAGCCCACAGTAGTAGGACCATGCGTAGGCTCAAAGTCTCGGCGAGGCGTTCATATCCAGCCAATTTCCTTGCCATTGAGCAGACCCAAGCTGAGAAAGCTGCTAAGACCCTACCACACCAGAGCAGAACCATGAAGCTGGCCCAGCAGACGAACAGCCACTTCGAAAGCTCGAACACGGTTGCACCGAGCTCCTTCGGGCCGATTGAGATCTTAGGCGGCAACACGTAAAGTGTGACCAACAGGAAAATGAGGAACGGAAGGCCAGTCACAACGGTGATGATCAAACCCTTCACCACAGGTGCTTGGTTCGCGCATGACCTATAGAAGCGGTCCAGTGGCAACTGCTTCTGTCTCGACTTGGGTCTTGAAAGTCCCAATGACCGCTGGTATGCAGGTATTGCCGGCATGAGGGGCGTACTCGGCTTTTCTGAGTCCACGTTGTCGACCAAGTATTCCTCAATCACCGTGTCGGGCTTTTCCTGATCACATTGCATCTCGAATAGAGACGAGGATAACAAGCGTTGAAGCGACGACCGACCTTCCTAGGCAGTGCTGCCGCTCCTCTCGAAGAGATGGCACCATGAGCTTCCTATCCGGAATCTTGTCATCAACGGGGGTTATATAGTTAAGCACCTAACCTGACTCCCACGGCATCTGTGTGTCGGTGTAGAGACTGAATAGGCCATGAATATTGTGTGGCTATGGTTGACCGGGCCACGTCCGATATTGACTGGGATTCCTTGCATACGGGACCAAAAGGACCTGCTGGAAGTAGTAGTTCAGCGCCGGAATGTCCCCATCGGGAACTTGTAGGTCTCTACAACGTGTCCTAGACTGCCCACCGAGCAACGAGAGCGAGAGCCTAGTGGCGTGGGCAGCACCGTGTTGGCTCGAAGTTTCTCATAGCATGTATGTTGCTGTTGCACCGTAGGTCATTTGAGCGACGGCCGACTGCATGAACAGCAGGCTCGTATTGCTGTCAGGGTGTATCAAGCGAAGTACTGTTTAAGCGAGGGAGGTAAAGTGCTTGGACAACCATGGAAACGGAAGTTGGTTGATACGTTCATGAACCGGACACCTGGTCCGTGCGGGAGCCATCACTCGATTTCTGGACGAATGACTGGTTGGTGTAGATGAAAAGTCCATCTCGTGAAAGGCTGGCTGAATTGCGCCTGCTTCCGTGACAACGCCCTTATCATACAACTGGTCACGCTGTCCTGCTTGTCAGTCGTAAAGAAGACTGGGAGGTCTGTGGCTGCGGCTCTGAATCCGCAGTGGTCAGGACGATCTGCACGTCCGCTGTAAAGAGTCTTGTGGCTCAGAGCTTGAACCCATCACGAGTATACGGCGCGCTTCTGGTAGGTCGTACTGTAAGCCGCTTACAGCCCAGCTGAGCCCTTGTCAACGCACGACGCATGCTGGATGACGAAGCTTAAGCGAGCTTGACCAAAGCTTGAGTACGGTGCCACTGATGTCCGCCTTTGTGTTCGCTGCCTCGGTTGGAAGTTATTAGCGAGGCTGACATTCATGGACGCCCAGCACAGGGTCAAGGATTCACGAGAGGTGTTTGTTTCATTGGATTTTACCAACGAAGCCCGGTCTCGCAATCTTGATTTGCACTGTTTATCCTAGGGTTACCGATTGTCTGGACCTTTCACTGTAACACCCCCTCTTACAACCCTTGGAGATGCTGACCAGGGGATCATAGTTGGTGTTGTTCAGCGCGTATTGGGCATCAGATCATCTCGTGAGATGTGGCTTCCTTACTGCCGCTTCCAGATCTGTCCGGAGAAATGTCTCTCCGCTCCAAGTTGCTGATCAGTGCGATCAAGCTTGAAAGAGAACGCACACTGATATATTCAGCCGCCTCTTCAACCTACATGAACGCCACCATGCTTACACTCGCATTCACATTTAGACAATGGCTAGAAAGAGGCCAGGCTATCTCGAGGCCTGGGACATTCCATACCGGACGCATTACTCTTCAACGGGAGAGACACTAGGATCCTTGATGCTGTTGCAGCGATCCTGACTCTTTGACGACTCCATTGATGCTAAGGTATCGTGGCTCTACTAGCAACATGTTCAAGCCACCGCTTGGCCTTAGCTGAGCTTCGTGGAAGCTTGACCCTGTGAGCTTATGGAGAAGGCTTGGCGGAGCGCGTTTCCGTACTACCTTCCAGCTCCGACGGCTTTCAAGAAGGATGCTTGGTCTGCCAACATGTCAATACGAACAGAACGAGCTGTGAACAGCGCATCAACGAGTGGCAAGAGACCGCGGACCTATGAGCGACTGTCACTTCAGCTGCCTGGCGCAGGCCATCGCACCTGCTTCTCTTCCTGGGCCACCCCGCACAATGCTTCCTCTCATATACCTGTCTGCAAAGGCTGCAAGCTAGTCTCCCTGTAGTAAGTCCAACTTCTCAGCTCTGCTAGTTCCGTGCATGACTGCAAGTGTGATGTATTGACCAGGTCAACAAAGACATGGACTTTTGTAGCGCGAAGGACAAGCAAGAGAGCTTCCACCACACCATTGTCATGGTTCATCGACTCACTGGATGTTGAATAGATGGTTGGTTTCAACTATGACCCCACCGAACTATCCAATGTGCTAGTCACATCGTGGAAGTCTGCCATTGACGCTTCACCACAGATCCTTGCTGCAATGTGAGCTTGCTACGAGCTGATGGCGTCAAGCCGGCACTCATAACAGACCAGGAAAGGTCTAGTACAGCCCTGCGACGTGCCTCGCTCATCTCCCAGCACACCCACCTTGTCTCCTCGACCTCACCGGCCGCCATCTTCTATCATCTGGTGGAAAAGTTGTGTCCATCACAATCTCGCTATCGAAGCTGCCGCACTAGAGCAAATTCACGATGACTGCACGAGAGAAGACTGAATTTACCGTCATGGGCGCAAGCTCCATTGATTTCGAGTCCTCGCACGGAGACGTTGGAGATGCAGCAAATATTACGTCTCACTGGGTACCTGGCTATCGGGCTCGCTTTCCGTACATAGGAGCTTCAGCTCTCCTAGGGATGCTATGTTGTATGAGCATTATCACCGCCGTGCTGGTGGCCTCAGACGGCACCTCCTCGACGCATTGGCCGCAGAAATTTGGACCGAGTATCATAATCAACGGCTTTACCTCCATCAGCAGCTTGTGCTTAGCACTAGCCACCGCTGAAGGCGTCGCGATAGCATGGTGACGCAAAGCCTTGAGGGGCGCAACAGTCGCTGAGTTGCACCGGTCGTGGGCATACAGCATGTTTATCTCCACTATTCTTACGCACATCGGGTCCATCAACGTTATAGCCATGGCTACCTTGGCTACGAAGGTAGCGATCTTAGATGGGTGGCTATTTCAGCGAGGTACAACGACGTATATAGCTCAAGATCCAGTTAGAGATGTCACTGTACGTGGTATTGCGGCGCAAAGCTTTCCAGAAACTGGCTATGTCGTCAGCCATGGAGCTGCTGCTTCAAGTGTCGGAGGCAGCTACATGATCAGCGACACATATACGCCTACAGTCAACACCTGGGAAACAAGCTATGGCTTCTTTCAGGGTTTCCAGGGGCTTTTCAGAGGATGCGACGGCATATGCTATACCTATGTCGATGCCATCGGCTTCGAGATAGATTGTCAGAAGAGCACCAACCATACAAGATACGCCGAGAAAGCAATTCAAACATACAATACATCGCATGGAGCTGGAGACTCTAGCGAATGGACCAAACTACCTATCTTTGACAGCTCCTTCAATATGGAATTTGCCGGTACTGAGATCGACTACTCCCGGGTGATGCTTAACCTGCTATACTTCGACTCAGATGACGCCTTTGATGCTGAAGACGAAACGTGTCCAGGCACCCTTACTAGAGTGCAGTGCTCGCTGCGTCCTGCACTCGTCCGATATCCAGTGACCGTTGTCAACTTCACTAACACTCACGTCAACAATGGCGTCAGTATCGGAGGAACACCCTAAAACAGTTCCCAGCGGAATGTCACGTCGTCCTCGGATTACTCATACTCGTCACAACAGGCCGTTGGCTTTCAAGTGCTCTCATACCTGTCCCCTTCAGACGTCAGCAATTACAACTCAAGCAGCACAACCCAGCTGGGCGGCATAGCGAATGCCCTGTCTCAATTTCTGTCCTCCTCCGCCACAATTACATATTCTGGTAGCTCTAGATGGGCTCTCACCCCAGGTGGGCACGCTCGCCCAAACGATGATGTTCGGACCACCAAACATGGGCTCTTGCGACTGTTCCTTTCGCGACGCGCTAAGCACGCTAATCGCCTCTATCAACCAGCTTACATTCTTGACGGCAACAGCTCTGATCGACCGAACGCCGATCTCAAACGATACTCGCGCCGGCGATGTAGCCACCGTCGTCGGTGTCGCTGAGAACACAACGGCGTCCTTCACAGCTCTCCGCAACTCAAAGCAGTTCAGCGATGTGATACACTACAAAACACACTATCTATATCTCGCCTTGGACGTCGCCAGCACGATCGGGTGCATCATGCTCGTGCTCCCCAGTTCCTGGCGCTGTGGAGAGCTTGGGCGACCGGTCACGCTTGGGCCTATGGAGATCGCATCGGCGTTTCGGGCACCCATGCTTGAGACGGACGACGCGGAGGCTGGTATGATGAGAGATCTTGATCAGTTGATCGAGAGAGTGGGTGGACGAACAGTGGTATATGGTTTCATGGAGGAGGATGTGGTGGATTCTGTTCGTGACGGGCGCCATGCGGACAATCGCAGGAGTGTCAGGTTGTGCATGGAGGAACCGACTAAAGTGAGACCAGTAAGTGGTGTGTGGGCTGTCAGTCCAACGACACCTAGCACGCCGATGTTCGCTAGTGAAAAGTACTGAGGCATGCACGATTTGTTTAAGTGTCCGCGAGTGTGTTTGAGCGGTGGCTTAGCATCGACCTTTCATAGTTAACCGGACCTAGAAGATACAAGTCACGGGTCTATGAACTTCTTATTTCTGTCGCCAAAATAGCCCTTCACCACTAAGTACAGAAACGGTGCGCTTGTCCTCTGACACTGTAAGTGAAGCAACCGAGCTGTTGAGGCTGAGGACAACCAGACTCCAAAAGCCTTTCGCTTTCCCTTAACCCACTAGTCCCGTTAACTTCATTTACCTCAGCACACCTTCGCTAGATGAGTTGATAGCCATCAAGTACGTTGAGGAAGGCAAGGACAACCTGATCAGCAGCAAAACACGCGGCGGCGAAGGCACTGCAACTCGAAGTTTGAGTTTGCCCAGAGGACTCAAAGCTGGCTGGTATGATGTCCACTTTTCATGACGTAAGTTGCACAGAGCCGCTTGGCCAGGTTGACCGACACGGCTGTTCCTCGATTCATTGTTTGGTACTTTAGCGACAGTATTGCAGGCCAGATCCTTGTGAAGCGTTGCCGTCGCCTAGATTCCAGCCGTTGCATAGGGGTACGCGGACGTTTTACATAAACTATACAAGTTGAGCGTTGTTGAAACATCTAGCTCGGTTTACTCACTACCCCTCTCACGATGTCACGACCAGGATTGATGCGAGCTGGTTCAAGCATCGCCACCGCCAACAAGACTATTGTGCTGGTCACAGGAGGAAACACAGGTACGGCAGAAATCAAAACAAGACGGAGAATGATTGTTGGTTGACACGAGCTTAGGCATCGGCTACGAGATCGTGAAATCCTTGGCGTTCCTTCGTTCAGACTATCAGATACTGCTAGGCTGCCGCGACACTACCGAAGGCGAGTTCGCTGTTTCCTCAATGGGCGCCCCGGCAAATGTCAACCCCATACAGCTCGACATCACCGATGACCAGTCCATCGAGAATTGTGTGAAAGCCGTTGAACAGCACTTTGGCCGGGTAGACGTCCTCATCAACAACGCCGGGACTGCCGGCAAAGACCTTGTTGGCACCGAACTGGAGCCCACCCGAAGACAGGTCTGGCAGCATGTATACAACGTCAACGTCATCAGCACGGCGGTCTTCACCGAGCGGCTGATACCACTGCTGCAGCAGAGCAGAGATCCCAGGATAATCTTTGTCAGTGCTGAGATTGCGAGCATCGGCAAGATGTTGGAATCGAAGCAGCCGAATGAACCTCAGCTGGTGCCCTTTTGCTCAAGCAAGGCCGCCGTCAACATGATGGCAGTGGATTATGCGATGAGATATCCAAAATTCAAGGTGAACGCGTCTTGCCCAGGGCACAGAGCTACCGGCTCCAATGATGCGGAGATGAGTGACGACAAGGATCCGGCAAAAGGTGCGGAGAACACTGTCAGGTTGGCGACTGAGGCGAATGTACAGAGTGCTACTTTCACCAACAGTGAAGGAACACTGCCGTGGTAGCCGAATTAAGGTGGAAGAAGTGGTCGTCGTTCTTCGCTCGCGTTGTCTCCTTCACGTCGCTCGAATCGATGAGCAATTACATAGCTGTAGTGACAAAGCAGACCAGCAAGAAAGCCGACCGCGTCGTTCTTGAATGCAAGTAGTAGCCCAGCAGTCACCATCATAACCGTCCATCTCTCTTTACTTTCGTTCTCGTGTATCTCTTCAATGCGCTCTTGCTTCAGGTCTCGTGCTCGCGTCGTACTGTTCAGGCTTTCCCCGACACCAACAAGCTCAAGCCCGGCAGCAATAACCATGACGGTAAGCAATGCTGTCGGAAACTTGTCAAGCAGCCCGGTCAAGCTGTTTCCAAAGATGAGGCCGAGCAGCAACTTGAGTATGCCCAGGAAGATGATACTTGAGCCAGACCGGGCACCAAAGCGATGTTGAGCTGCTAGGCCGCCGCTACCGTGACACGTAGGCATCCCTCCGAACCAGCAGCCAATCAGATTCATGGCCGCCACGCTCAATCCAACGTTAGTGACGGTGGGCGTAGGTACATCCGGCAACAGATCGCTCGCAAGTGCAACAACAGCGATGACTGAATTCAGCGTGGTGAGCGGCAGCTGACCAAGACCAACGTCGATGATACCCACTCTCCACTCTGCAGCGTGGGGTACAGAGGCTTCAGGACGCCAAGCCCTGATACCAGGTAGATGGTGATTGTTTTGCACAGTCAAGACAATCGCAAACACAACTCCGACTACCGTAACGACTAGCGCGAATGGCACTCTTTTCATTCTAGGACCAATGTTGCACGCAAGCAGAAACAGGAAAGTGACACCTAGCCACAGCCTATTATCAGCCCAGGTCGGTCTTTCCCAGCCCAGCCCACCAAGCACCTTTCCGCCAGCTGCGACCACCAAGGACAAACCAGCACCTACCTGTATTCCCTTAACGACCGGCACAGGAACCCACCTGTTCATAACCTCGAGCAATCTGGTTACGCTCATTAGCCCAATGCAACTGGCCACGAAGATCCCCGCGGCCATGACTTCGCCACGACTCAGATCCTTCGCGATCGCGATCGCCGCGATAGCTTTCATCGGCTGCACTGGGAGAGGAATGCCAAAAAGAATGCCAGTTGCAATGTTGTAGAGACCTGTCAGAATGAGAGTCGTGCTCAAGGATATCTGATGAGGCTGAGTTGAGGATGAAGCCAACGCGATGAGGAGTGGAAGGAAGGTGCCAAGGTCCCCGAGGCTGCCTGAAATCTCGGAAAGAGGCTGACGACGGAAAGTGTCGACATTGTGGTTGTGGATGCGGCGGAGGTGGTCAAGTATGGCCGATGGCCTGAGCGCATTGGATGCCATGGTATGATATGGTATGAATCCCTCTGCTGCTCTGGAAGTTACCGATAGTCCTCCGTGATCAAGGTTGCATGCTAGGAATAATATAGGACGGCACAGTCACTTTGAGATCAACCTAATGAGGCGTTTTACGTAGGACAAATGACGAGTAATGATGGAGGAACATGGAGGATGAGAGGATCGTAGGTTTATCCGTACGGGTCATCGTGCTCGTACAACGTCATTGGCACGTGATTTGGTAACCAATAGATAACTATTATCGTGTAACAGTAATGCCATTCAGGATCAGTCGCATCGTGGCCGACAACTTATTATTCCACCAAATCACTCCAGCAATCATGATCTCTCAATGCTGATCAAAGCTGTCTTCTCGCTTTTCTGCGACAGCCGTCTGTGACCACTCCATGACACTATTTCTGTTGGACTCCACTTTCTCACACGCCTTGCCGTCAGAATGGTCGTGATATCGACAGCCCTCTTCGAGGTAAGGATTGGGCCAAGGCGCCGACAGATACCTCAGGATACCATTCACAATCTGCTGACATGATTCTAGGCTTCCCAACGTGCACGCCAAGCGTTTGATCTGCTCCTCTTCTTCCAAGTGGCTCGTTGGACTGTTCATGAGGTTCTTGACCACAGACCTAAGGATACAATCATGGATTGGTGTATCAGAAAGCTCTCTATCGTTACTGAGTCTCACCGTGGTGGTGTGGCAATGGGTCTTCCTGTCTGCACGCCTCTTTCGAAATGCATCCATGACATCGTTCTTGAAACCTGTAGTGCCTCTCTTGTGTGCTAACTCGTAGCAGAACAACAAGGGCTTGGATCACAGCTGGGACGTGTCCAGAAGCCTCCCGTAAAGCCAATCCACGAAAACACTGACGGTCTCAACGTCCTCGTCGTCCCAGTAAACCTCTTTGGTTCTGCTTTCCTCCCAGTCAGCCGCTAGTGCGGCTTGGAAGTATGTTGACTTGGCAATGAGGAGGTCCTTGTGTATTTCGAACTTCTTACGCTTCTTCCCATCGAAGAGAGCAATAATTCCCGATACTGCGAACCTTCGAGATGTCTCTGCGTCAGGCTCTGATATAGTGGACTGCGTCGAGGGCGTGGCCACAGCGGCCGCGGTTCTGATTGAAGGTGTCGACGCCATTGTGGTAATATGGCTTCTTCTGAACAGTTGCGATGGATCAATGTTGGGGCAAGTCATAGGTGCTGCACGTGTGGTTCGAGTTGATTGTGGGAAGATCAGAGAGAGCGTAGAGTAGTAGGATCTTATGGTGCCTTGCCGATCTACTTGGTCATAACAAATGAGAAGTTTCTGAGGGTGAAGGCCATGCTGATGGGGAATCCATTGACAGTGCAGGCCCGGGAAAAGGTGGCTGGAATAAAAGACTTGCTTCAGATGTGAAAAGTGCAGGTTTGGACATCGAGGGTTCTCACACCGTGCCGATGGCGACGGTCGACTGCAAGTACAAAGAAGCAATCTTGTCACATTATTGTGCGCTTCGTATCATGCACCACATCTAGCTGTGACTGATCTACGATGTCCACTTCCTCTATGGACCTCTTTTACCTGAAGCATGCCTTTTAGTTACACCGTATCTATCTCTCACAGGCGCTACCGTCTGCATGATCGTGGTAGAAACAGCCCTCACCTTTGTAAGGCGCACCATACGCACTCTTCCTGTATGCAATGATCTCCTTGACTATGTCTTTGGCAAAACAGTTGTCTTCGCATGCCTCAATAAGTTGATCTGTCCAAGCTTTGCGGCTCTCCTTGATCTGGTTTCCCATAATCTTATACACAGTCGACTTCAGGAGGAACTTGCCCATTTGGGTATTGTCTAGACCGAGCTCGTAAGCTTTACGGACTTTTGTGGGTTCGATGATGTGCCTGTGCTGGACGTAATCCTTTCGTAGTATATCGATGATTGTGTTCTTCAACCCGGACATCATGCGTGTTTCGGCAAAAACATAGCACATGAGGCAGAGGTCAAAATCGAGTTTGGTAGTTGTGAGGTTTGGGAGGGTGTCATGGTAGATCCAATCGATCACAGTTTCAACCACATCAGGATCTTCATCTTCCCAAACAATCTCGGAGACAATGCTGCCTTTTTTCTTCCACTCGTCTGATAGAGCAGCTCGGGAAGCCTCTGACTTCTGTCGTAGAAGGTTCGTATGTACGGAGAACAGTACTCTCTCTTTGCCAACCACGATGTTCGTTACGCCCGACTGGCTATACCTGCTTGTGTCAATTCCCAGCATTCGATATTGGCTTCGTGCACGACCTACCGCCCTGCAGTGTGCTCGTGGATGAAGTTGGTTTCGGTCGTCTCATGGCTGTGAGTGTTCGTAGAACCTGTGCTATTTTAGCATGTCTGTAAGACACCGCAAGAAGCACTGCCCACCGCCTTTGAAGTCTTGCTGAGAGCTCATCTCTGTTCCCTCGAGTAGATCAACTGAATACTTGGACATTGATCGGACGATATTTCGAGCTCGTGGTTCTGATTTACTAAAAGGTTGAGACAGCAGGGCCTTTGGCTTGAAGTTCGGCATACACGCCAATGATTACAAACCCGAGCCTGGAATGAAGACGGAGTGGCTAAACCAGCTTCTAGCAAACTGGCTGCAGTATGCACCAACAGCTTCTCGCATAAATTATCCGGACGGATGAGCATATGCAGTCTGCATTGAATTCCAGGTTTAGGTAGCCTTTCAGCTCTTGTCGCTGGTCGTGTCGTGCTAACACTTCTCATTGTATGTCGTGGACATACGATCAATCTCAGATTGCGCGAGCGAGAGCAAAGACGTTCATGTCCTCGGTCAAGGCCTCAACGGAGGCGCTCAGGAGATGCTGCATCGAAAGAACCTGCAGACCTCTTTTCCTCATTTACATTCCCGCAAACTTTCGACCCTCCTTACTGCAGCCTCACTTCGAGAATACTGTCCGTCGTGGTTTACATTGGGGCCGCACAGTTTCTGGGAACCTGCATACAAGTCCGGTAGCGTGATATCGCTGATGTTGGTAATTGGTTTTCAGCCGCTGGAACCGTTATCTCGCGACATATCTAGCATTGTAACATGAGTATTCAGAATTCAGATGTGAACGCAGCGAGCCGTCGGTGGTTCTCCATGAACTAGCTTTACATCCTTTGGGTCTTCTCCAGGATGACGCCTCATTAACGATCAAAGCTTCTGACAGTCCGAGAGGAAACGGAACGTGCGCTAGTCCTAATATGGTACCGCCATTCGGCTACTGACGTTGCTCATCACTGCAGGCCCACTGAACCACGGCGCGAGAAGAAATTTGGCCGTAGACAGATTCACACCGGCAGGTAACCTGAAACGCGAAATCTCAGAGATTTTGACAGGAAATCGATACAAAGTGTGCACTTAAGGCACAATCACGCGCTTAATCACCAGCTGGAAGACAAAAAGTGCAGCGTAGAGACCATTAGAGACAAGCCTGCAGCATAACATTATATGCTCAACCGTAGCTGAAGAACGACCCCTTTCGGCAATTGAAGGGCGGACAGGCTTGGTGGGGTTACCCGGGGCACAACCCCGATAGCCGACATCATATTCCATATCATAACCACTCTCTCCAAGCACAGAATTTGATGCCAACTCCTCTCTCTTCCTTATACCAACAGCCAAACCCTCAATCTATACTATTAATCCACTATGAAGCTCCTCTACCCAACATCCATCGTCCTAGACGTCGACAGCCTCAAGGGTTTCCCCGCATCACTACATGCCTATGATGTCAAACAACCGGTTCCAGAGGACTTGGCCGACGCCGAGATAATGGTAACCTGGACCAACAGCGCCGACAACCTCAAAGATGCCGCCAAGAAGATGAAGAACCTGAAATGGATCCAATCACTCGCCGCAGGTCCCAACGACATTCTCAATGCTGGATTTGACAAGTCTATCAAGGTGACCACTGGTTCTGGTCTCCACGACCACACCGTTGCAGAACATACTCTTGCCCTGCTCCTAAACGCTGCCAGGAAGTTCTATGAGATGCGTGACTACCAATTGCAAGGAAAGTGGCCAGGACACCTGGGCGGACCGCAACCCGATCGACCAAAGGGCAAGTTCACCAGTCTGCGGGGTGCCAATGTCACGATCTGGGGTTTCGGAAACATCGCGAAGACTCTGACGCCACACCTGCAGTCTCTGGGTGCTAATGTGCGTGGCATTGCAAGGTCCAACGGCATCAGAAACGGAATCGAAGTCTACGGCGAGGACAAGATCGGCGAGTTGCTCGGGAAGACCGATGCCCTGGTCATGATCCTGCCGGGCAGCGAGAGCACGAAGAATGCGCTGAACAAAGAGCGATTGGGCATGCTGCCAGACCATGCTTGGATCGTGAACGTCGGCAGAGGTACGAGTGTCGACGAGGAGGCATTGGCTAATGCGCTAGACCAAGGCACCATCGGTGGAGCAGCGTTGGACGTGTTCGAGACAGAGCCATTGCCAGAAGGCTCGAGGCTCTGGAAGACGCCAAACACAATCATCTCGCCGCATGCTGCTGGTGGACGACCGCAGGATGCTGAGGCATTGATTGCGGACAACTTGAGAAGGTTCTGCGCTGGACAGGAGCTGAAGAATGTAATATGATGACGAGTCATTGTCCCTTGGTCCAGAGCGTGTACTGATAGTCACAAGGCACTTAACGACGGAGATACTTCATCTCTGAGAATCAAAAGCAAGCTTTAGCTTTCCATTTTCCAAGTTTTCGCTCCCTTGAAGCTGAAGGCAGTTCTTCTGTTGATTGTGCCTCACTACCACTCTACCAGCAACACGCATGTTCCCAAGACTCTCGGTGATACTATGGCGACGATGGGGCTAGGGGGTCCTTGGGTGGAGGGTTGAGAGCCTTGAATGACGGCAAGGCGTTTGAAGCCTCTTGGCAAACCATGATCAGTGCGTTTTAGTGCTTACACGCGCTTGCAACTTGAACATGAGACCTCATCAATGGCACAGACGCGCTGCAGTAACAGAAGGAGGGGCTGACGCCGCTTTCATTATAGATATCTCGGTTTAACGTCATCCTACATTACTAGTTTTCTGGTTCTTGTGTACAATGCTCGGACGATGTGAAGAGATTACCACAGCTTCGCGGTCCACCTAATTATCCTTGATCATGAACTCTATGAGAACCCCAGCATACAATGCTTCCATAACTTGAAGATCTACTCCTGGATGCTTCCAACTATATCGACTGCGACGGATCCATGATCTTTCAGACTTGGCACGTCCCCATCAGCTTTGTTTTGCATCATGAATCTGTGGACAGCGACCTTAGCACATGAGTAAATATCGTGACTTGGCTGCCAAGAGGCGTTTGAATGAAGGACTGTTTGCGCTCAGGCCCGGCAAAGATGGCTATTGGTTTCCGTTGCATATGTCTGTAATCGTTAGCAGGGTACCAGTGGCTCAGCCAAAGCTGGACTCACATAGAAGGCAATACAGAAGGAGCTGCACAAATCGATGGGCTTGCCATGTTCATAGTAGCAACGCCTGTACTCAATTTCATGCTTCCAGTCTCTTGTTCGGTCAAGGTTGTGGCTTGATCGATATTGTTTTATTGCTAGCAAAGGCACACTAACAAATGACAGGGAAAAGAGGTTCCTTCTGCAGTGGCCAGGCCAGACGGAGAGAGAGTGCAAGTAAACGTACGTGGTGATGCTAGTCTCGTGCCCATCTCGATGACATGTTTAGCGTTGATACCCTCGTAGTCGCATATTTAGCTGATGAGTGCGTTATCAAGTGCAAGTTCGTAGCTTGACCAAAGCCTCATATCATCATGTCAACCAAGTTAGCCTTTCAAGGTCCTCTCGGCCATGATGATAGTGATAGGCCATAGACTGGGGCTGGGGTTCCAAGAACGCAAGGCAATACATGCGTGGAGCGGCCACTGGTTGTTGCCGCCGTAGCCAGCGTTTTGTGACAAAAAGCACCTAGTTTTGGATTAGCTGCATTGAATAGCACAGCCTGCCTCCCATCAGAAAAGCGTGTAGCAATGTACTTGTATTACACCGCACGCAAATCAGAGGAAAGTGAGCATCAATGCTGAAGTAGAGCAGTGAAGATAACGTGGTGTTTCCGCAAGCTGTTGAGAGTCATGTCTGCTGGAGGTTGTCTTGTTGTAACCATAGCTCATCTGGAAAATGAAAACTCACTCATAGCACAGTGCTTGCCGCTTCTCGCTTCCAATCCTCTCATTGTATCCTAACAAGCATGTTCTCAGGAGTGTGTCTAACATCACCAATCGTCGTATAATAGCCTTCTCGCCGTCTGAACCCTGTAAGTGGTGTGTCGCCGTATCTGTCTTGACGCCATAGTCCTGCAGTACTGCAAATGTGCCAAGCTCATCGTTTACAGACTGTGCTGTCCTCGTGTTCATGAAACTCGCATCGGTGACATTTCCAAACTTGAGCGTAAGGCTTTTTGTTGTACTCGCGAACCCCTTCGAGTATGTCCATCATCAATTCTGCTTTGTTGTTCAAGAACTCGATGTCATTTGCGGCACCCTCCTCGAAGCTTTGAGGAGAGTGGATGAACATTCTGACAGCACTCCGCAGAGCAAGTCGGTAGAGGGGTGTCGTTCGCAAGTTCCGCTCTCGTATGAAGGATAAGGAGAAGAAGTTAAGGTCCCGGGTGTTGTCTTTGAGGTATTTCAGAATAGAATCCATGATGACATTTCTGAGATCTTCGATGAGTAAGAAGTCTGCCAGCTTATAAAATGCAGTGATTGCAGCAAGACCCTCGAGGGAACCAAGGTCGACGGCGGGAATGACTTCTCGAAATATCCAGTTCGTGAAGTGCCCGAACGCATTGGGATCCTCATCAAGATAGGTCTCATCCATATCACCATCCCAGCAAAACTTGAGACTAGCAGCGAAATATGGTGATTTTGCGCGCAGAAGATCCTTGTAGATGTTGAATCTTTTTCTTTTGCTGCCAACGAAGATCGTGACAATTTCGCCCTGCGTAAATCTAAAGTGCCGTGTTAGTTACTACATCGTGGTTCAGAAGGAGCAGTGACCTACTGATTAGGCTCAATAGATGATCTGAACGAGACTTCTGTTGGTAGTGATTCGTCCCCGAGTGCAAGTGTTGAGGACGATGTCAAGCTCGACGAAGACGGGCTTCGAGCCGTCTTGCAAGTCAATCATATTCGGGATGGGCTTCCTGGTGCTGTAGTACGGTAGGTCAGAGATGCACCTGCTCATGGGGCAAGACTTACACATGTTGGTTGAAATTGCTGAAACGTAGTACTTCGCCGTAGGTTGCGTTTGTTGTTAGAAGGTGTGCCGGGGGTTGGAAAAGGCGGCAATGCATCTACTGATGGCTTCGTACTGTAGATCAGCAGTCAAGTGAAGGTTTTTGATTGAGACTACCCCACTTCCCTGGATCTCTGCTGATTAGGCTGCACTGAGTGAAGGTTCAAGTTTCTGTGCGACCTCAGATATTCAACGAGGCTGTAGCTGGCTTCGATTACACTCCCATCATCTCGCAATGTCACTTCTCGCACACGTGCAGACCGCCAAAATAGTGTAGCTCGAACCCAGGCCTAAGCTAGGCAGGCAGGTTTAGTCGGTGATGCTGTTAGTTAGCTAACAGCAAAAAGGCAAAAACTCAACAAGACCTGCCATCCTCCCACTACACCACACCTCGACATCAACCCACTGCTTTCACTCTAGACCCCTCCGCTACCACGATGAACGAACCCACCAAGTTTACTCCTACTCCGAAGAGAGGGCGATCTTGAAATAGGCGGTGCAAGCACGGCCATGGGTAGTATTGGAGTCTGGGGATCCCACAATAGGTCAATGCTTCGAGCAGCTGTCGTGGACAGGTACTACATGTAATGATGCACTGGAAGTCGCAACCTGAAGTGTTGAGAAAACCTCTTCGAGCGGACCTGAGGTCGCCGAACCAGACTCTTTCGTCTGTCGCGTGGCTCTGCACTTGGTTTTTTGGCTCAAATGTTGGCTTTGTTGGTTATACCAGGCTGTCCCCGTGTCATACGGCCCGAAGAGGGCGGTTTCGGTTTCGGGCCGTGGGCGGGACGTCGGGTTAGAGTCAGTGTCAGCGCCTAGCGATCGTCAGCAGCAGTGACACGGCCGCTTGCCGTTGGTTTCCCGGACGATCTGATAACCACGGTTGGAGGTGCGAGCTGAAAGGTGGTTGTACAGGTGAATCGTATTCCTTTTGGGTCGACAATCATGCCAAAATCATCGTGGTCGACACTGCTCTAGGTCTAATGCTGCGTCGTCGCTTATACCAAACCGCGCTCGCTGAAAGAGATACCGCTTCATGTATGGCTCGTCCTGCCATTCAGATCAGATGCTTCGACCTGAAGTACGCCCTCAAATACACAATCTGCCACGCGCCTAGACCGGCCAACATCCCCATGGTGCCAAAAGCGAACCATTTGACTCTTTCATTCGTGCTCTCGTTCGTATCTCTCAACTTCTGTTCTCTCATCCTCAGATATTCCATCTCAGTAACAATTTCATTCACATTCTCCTCGATCCTCCGCAGCTCTGTGTCCACGGGTCTGAGCTTCTCCGCGGCCTGGACGGCAGACCAGTCTCGTGCATCGGCGCCGATATCAATGTCGAGTTCTACGTGACGGGAGGGTGTGTACGATGCTGGAATCAGTGGTTAGTGCTGTGACAGGAGTTGTAAAGAAAGTACGTACATCGTCCTGTCATGGTATTGGTGAAGCAAACGTCGAATGCTGTATCAGCCAGAGAGGTGAACGCCATTCTCTTCTCGCCTGTTACATCTTTAGGGCGTCCGTATTCGTTGCCTACTGCGTCTTTGATCTATAGCGACGATTTAGTGGTTTGGCCCATGTTACTGCTGGTTTCCACGTACGTGCATGTCGACCCTCTGGCCATCACCTCTGTTGCCGTCAATGGTCGCAGTCACAACAACAAGAGTGTCCCTGTTGACGAAGTTGCGTATACATCGCTCCTGTGGTCTCGACTCTGCTTGTAAATCGAACTTGAGGGCGCAGGAAAGCAGTGGTAGAAGCAAGAGCAGCAGTGTGAACGAACTCTCTAGAGAGGACAGCATCGTTGCTGTATCTGGAGAGCAGCGAAGTTGGACGACTGGGAGGACGAATCAACACCAACCCGCGAGACGTGGTCTCATGCGCAGGTGCCCTTCAGGAGTTTCCTGCCAACAAAGTTCGTGTGGGGATCTTATCACGTATCACGTGCTGATAGCTACCTGAGCACCCCCTTTACCACTACTGGCAGGTCTCGGTAGATGCCGGTCTATGGGGGTTGTGTCAAGATGCGTGTACCATTGCCGGCACCGGGCTTTACTGTCCCTGTGCCTAGGTCGCTAGATAGTATTGGACGTGGGTCGCGCAACGACGCGTATTCTTGCGATATGCCGCTACGCACGGAACACTCGTGGAAAGGCGGGATGACGGGGCAAGCAACCGTTGCCTGAGGGCCACTGTTTGATTGATACCTTCTAACTTTGCTCACTGTGTGCGCTACAACTTCGAATACCCTGATGCATGCCATGTTCAAGGACCCGTCCCATCTAACGACACCATCAAGTTCTACAAGCCTTCAAAATCGCCACCAGGGCCATCCTCTTCATCCAAATCCCCATCTACAATCTCCTTTGCCAGTTCTCGCTCCCGCTCGCGTGCCTCTTGAGCATTTTTGAGTTCGAGGCGATGCTGGTTCATTGGGAATCTCATAGCCTGTAGCAGTGTTAGCTTTTGATTAGTCAGATGATGATATGGTAATGGCTTACCTTGACACTCTCATCATGCAGCGCGAGGCAGGCTCTGATCCTCGACGAATAAGCGTCGAATGGCTCCTGACTGCCATAGATATCTCCAACGTCTTTGCTCTTCATGTAGCCATGTTCGTGATCTAGAGTTGCCTCGATAACACCATCTCTGATGGCCTTGGCCACAATATATTCTGCCGACTCTTCACTGTCAAGACCCAACCGTATGCACATGTCTCGCAATGAGATCCGAGCGTATGACAGAGACATCATGCGAATGCCGGTCTTGATCACATTTTGTCGCAGGCGCAGGATGAGCGTGTATGTGCTGTCTGAGCGGAAAGTCGAGCTGTACTTTTCTGTCAGCTTCTGGAAGCCGCTCACGTCCCCGGAAGATACAGCTTGGACCAGTTGCAGGTAAGGTGCGAGGGACTTCTCGAGGCTGGGCTGTCGGAAGATGGCTCGATCGGGAATGTCGCCCATCAGCAGCTCGACCACGATAAGCAGCTTGGTCGAGATCTGGTAGAAGCCACTTGCTTTGTAGGAGGTTGGAGCTTTCCTCGTGGCTCCAATCAGATGTTCATGAGCTTCTGAATAGGATAGCTGAATGGCACGGATGCGGCCGAGATAGTAGAGATAACGGGCAACCTGACTGTTGGCTGCAGACTCGGGAAATTGCGAGTGTTGAATTAGCAGATCAGCCTGCGTGATGTGCGAGGTAGAGAGGTAGTTTCGGAGAAGTAACGTGGTGACAGATGCCTGGGTATCTTGGTCCTTGCGTAGCGTGGCCGTTCGAAGCGCATCAAGAAGAGTCTGCCGAATTTCCACCACAGCTGCGTTGGGCGAAGGAGGAAATGGCTTGGTCTCCTCAAAGAACAAAGAGTAGTAGAAGTAGACTCTCGCGGCCAACGAGTCTAGTGTTCTTTTGTTCAATGTGCGTAGGTGCTTGACCAGTCCTTGCGAGAACTCTGCGCCAGCCTCGATGTTCTTGGTGTCATAGAAGTAGACCTGTAGAAGGATTGCAATGTAGATATCGACTTCAGGCAGTACTTCCTTAGGTGGTCCTTGACTCTTCTGTGCGGCAGGTTGTGTGTCCTTCTTCTTAGCCCAAGCATCGGCCTCTGACCTAGGGAATCCTTCCTCATCACCCAAGGATTTGAGGAGGGCGAAGGACGTCTTCGTCGGGGTGGCGTATGTCTCGATGATGAGGTGGGACAATAGTTCTGCCGTGAGCTGTTTTCGAATGGAAGGTATCGAGCGCAGGACCCTCAGGGTAAATCGGGGGTCGAATTGGCTGACTGCTCGTTCCAAGAGTACCAGGTTGTTCTTGATATCTACTCACCGTTAGTCCATCATTCCGCTGTGCAGAGACTGAAGCCTTACCGTTCACAGCCTTCACCTTGGGATCTATAGGTGCTTCCTCCTTCTCGTCGGCCATACCATTCATAGTCACGTCGCCGTTTTGGTCCGCATCATTGGTCTTCGAAGGTGGCACGACCACAGTCATTTCTTCGTCGCCACCATTGTCCTTTCCTTTCTTGCCATCTTTCTGGACCTTCGACTTGTCCTTCGACTTGGAGTCGTTTGGCCTACTGACACTATTGCGCTTCGATCTGTCTCCACTCATCCTGGAATCGCCGCCTTGAATTGGAGAAGGACGACTTTGGGACACGACTGAGAAGGAGCTGGAGACGAGTTGGCGAGTGTGGTCCTTCTACCTTTGATGGGGACAGGCGCGCGACCGAGTGGAACAGAAGCAGCGTCGAAGTCGTCCTTGATTCGAATGCCGTTAGGCGTATGAAAGTGTGCCGGGAGATGGGGTCCGTTCAAGAGAGGTCAGTGACAGTCTAAGCAAAGCTCCCCACAGTTGTTCAGCAGAACTTCGGTTGTTCTATAAGGCAAAAGATCATGCGATGGAGGCAGAGACTTGAATCACGAAACGTCGAATGGAAATGCTGTGATCATGATGAGGCTGCGAGGGCTGATTGTCAATGTGGGTCCCAGGCCACTGCGGCATCGCGTCACGGTCACCTGGCAATTGCGGAAACGCAACGGGAAGTTGCACCTGCGCGACGGCCAAAACACCAAAACACCAACTACAGCTTTTAGAAGGCACTACTATATGTTCTGGTTCGTGAGGTCGACACCATAGCACTACTGGAATCAGACAGATGCGTATCCTCGCGTTCACAAGCACTGCGCTACAATGGCTTTGCTGAACCATCTCGACCAGATCAATCTGTCTGCGAAATCGATAGGCGAGCTAGAGTGCGCATATACGGTGAGCTTGAATGCGTGCCATACTGATAGAGCTACAGTTTTGCTCCTTCCAAACCTTTCACCAATGCTTTGCTGCACAACCAAGAAATCACTGCCCTGATACGTGACACTGAACCTCACGAGCGAGGCCTCTTCTCGCTCGATCCAAACTCCAGAAATGGCATCGACTCTTCCAGCGCAAGAAGCCAAGGGGCTGATACGACGTCGCGGCGAAGGACCGCTTATGGCAATACTCAAAGTCAACCTTCTGCCGTGGCAAGAGTGCTAGGAAATGATATGCTGCGCCAGATTCGTTCTTCCAACCGTGATGCTGGTCGTGGTGGCGGGGTTGACATCGAAATTCTGCTGCAAGGTGCTGAGAGGCTGTGTGCTGCTTACCAAAGCCCTGGCACGATGGACCGTATTGCAGCACTGCGTCAGAGACACGATAAGATATCGACTTCCATTCGGAGCTATGAAGGTCAAATATCTCAGCAGCAGAGTTCCATGAACAGGTTCAACACTGGCAGTGTCGAAGAGGACGTCGCTTTCGATGCTAGTGACGAAACTCGCACGATGTTCAGCGAGCAGGATTTGGCAGCTGAGGATGCCGCCATCAAGGAGTTGGAGGCTAAGAAGAAAGTACTTGAGGCGAGGGTCGCGGGTATGGAACGAGATCTTGGAGGCTTGATGCGGTGATTACCGACTCCGACCAACTCTGCTCTCGGGATCAACATGTATGCATTAGCGAAGTCCCTTTGAGAAGCACCGCAGTGACCACTATGCAGGTTAATGACCTGGAGGCTATGTCATCACTATAACAAACCTTCTGAAGATATCTCCAATTGAGATTGCGTCGTGCGAGGTTAAGCACAAGGTGAGGTTGGTTGCACCTCTCTGCGCGTCGTCGTCAGGGGTCTAGTTAGTTCTCTGGCGCATCAAACATTCAAATGCCAAGGTGTGCTAAGGTCCTACTGGATATCGGAATTGGTTGACTGCAACATGGCATTGGCACGCAGCAGACACTATGCGAAAGCTGATGAGACAAAAGAACATGTGCATGCACAAAACCATGAAGAACTTGAAATACGGTTCTGTACCCACTGGCACGTTGAGAGGCTTGATACCACGGTGCGATGCAGAACAGCATGCAGCCTCCGTGATGTGAGAGACCGGAAGGCGAATGGGACTTTCAGAGGTAGCGGAAACGGCCAGTAAAGAGCAGGTGAGGAGGGATGTCTGTCTATATTATCGAGGTCATCTAGGTTGGGTTTCAGCTCCCAAGTTCAATAGCGACACTACTAGTAATACTTGATCTCCTATCTACCATTGTGTTTGATTGTCAGGCTCGAATGTGTTTACATGATCCTACAGCTTCAAATTCTGTCTTTTAGTGCTATTATTCGGAGCACGGATACGACGGTTGTTGGTTGTTCTTTAGATGGCCCTGCTTGGGACTTACAGTTTACGTGGGATTGTCAACTAGGTGATAAATTGTACAGCATACAAGCTCTTGCCGGACAACCAAAAAGCCCGCTCTAGCTTACCGTGACTACTGGCACAACATAGGCTACAACGGGCTGCACTCTGCCTTTTTTCTTGGAACAAATTAGTGGATGTATACCTGCCCGGAGAGACGACAGGATAATGAATACAAGGTCTGCTCAATATAATAATGTGTCATTGTCGAGTTATTATCGTCAAGAAGATGTTTCGTGATTTGGTTGGTAAGCGTGCAGCAGCGGTCACGTCGGGGGGGAGACAAGTACGTACCTGGTCGATCATCGGCTAGGCAGTGGATCCCTGATTTTCGATCAATCTTAAGCTTTTGCTACAAGCAAGAGCAGTACCGTACTTGTAGTGCAACGCGCAGCACTTTCTTCCCATAGCATGTCGACACCCGAGTGTTGTCACTGAATGCGCAGGTGCCACGCATGGTATCACAGGCACGAGAACCAATCACTTAGACCACTGCCGTGACTCCTTTGTCTTGAATCCAAGTTAGCGAATCTCGCCTGGACGGATGAGCCATTCAACTTCCTTTTGATGGTATGTTCCACAGCTCCATTGCACTACCACACCCGATGCGGCACCGTTTCAACATCCACCACGGCAAAGACAGCGAAAATGGAAAACAAGGGGAAGCATCATCTATTGTAGGTACAGGTCAAATGTCAGTTCTACTTGTACCACACCCTTGACTCGGTAGAGACATCAGCAGCCTCTTACGAGATCTACGTCGGCGGCTTGGAAAAGTCACTCATAGTGGTGTCGATCGATTTCTCATGCGCAGGTCGACGTTATTGACATACACCACCTAGTGTTGACACATGTCTACTTGTATGTCCGAGCTTGCAACTTCCAGCCGGAGAGATGCTAGCATTCGCTTTATTTGTACTTGTAAATGAGATGTCCGTGCCTAGCATTTTTATTCGTTCGGATCTCGACGTTGGCCACTTTCCAGCACTAGGTAAAGTTTACTGCTGCCGGGATGATTGACGGTACCCAGCGAAGCTTCTCCAGGTCCACTGACGGCGTGGATCAATGCCGCTAGCGAGCCTCAAGATGCCCTCAGCCTTTCCCGATACACTCTTGGGACATGCCCTAGCCAAGGTGCTGCGATGCATTCGAAACCCCGTGCTTCTTCGTCCTGGGCTTCGCATGATCAGGCTACTCACCTGCTCGTCCTTATCTTCATAGAGCGTCGTACATTGCTGCTGCCAGAGTGGTGCGTATACGACGATCTCGTGAAGTGCTTATAACTTGCCGCGTGCTTTCAGTAGAGCCTCAAAAACGCCTTTTAGGTACTGATCGCCAGCACTACTCATTCCACCTCCGATTCGCTGTTGGATAGTCTCCTTCAGCCTGACCATCGACCACAGCTTCTTTCTCTGATCCCTCTACGGCGTGTTCGCGACTCTACCCTTGGAACATCCTCAGCTTCATCTCGACTTGTGCCGACTCGCCTGAGTCGACGAGATGTCGACATAGCGTAGCGCAAGAGAACCGCCAAGGCGCAACATGCTACGAATGCGGTAGAACCCAAAGACGTATAAGACTACACGACTTGGCTGAGCAAGAGAAGGGCGCGTTGGCATACTATCAATATCAGTTCGAGGGTGTGTTCCTTATTGGTTCTCAGCGCATCGCAATGGCAAAACGTGCACACAGGCTGAATGGGCTAGATGTTGCACAAATGTACCCTGAAAGGAGCTCCAGCTTTTCGAGCGATGGGAGGTCAAACTCGACCCATTCAGCGAGTACTGCGCATACGATGCCTCGTGCCGGTCTTTCACCCGCCTACATTGCCCAAGCAGAAGCATCCGACCTCCTCTCCTCAGAGCTAGATCGCAAAGTCTGGGTGACACTGCCCGCACTGACTCTCCTGAACGAGTTTCTTGACCATGTCTTGTACAGCATTCTTTCAATATCACACTCCGTTTCACTGGGTCGATTAAAGACTGCAGTGCCTGTTGTCTTAAAGCCACGATTTGGGAAGGCGGCCCTGAGAGTGGCTGAGGAGGAACTCAAGGAGTATATCGAAGACGAAGAAGCAGAAGAGCTGTACTCCAAGGGAGAACCTGAACAGCCTAGGCTGGATTTTGACACGGATCTGGTTTGGAAGCTGGCACGCCTGCGCTGTATGGTCTATGCTCGCATGGGTGACCTCGAAGAGGAAGACGAAGAGGAGTGGCTCGAAAAAGAACATCTACTCGAACAGGCGGCCGCATCTCCGCTCAATGCGCGACAGTCCATGGCAGTAACACCAGGTTCGGCTATATTTTTGACCTCAGTCATCGAGTACCTGGGCGAGCAAGCCCTGTACTACGCAGCTCAGTATGCTCAGAGACGCCACGACAATGCGCAAATCAACGATGAGGCCACCACCACCCCAGAGAACCACATCACTGCCCGAAATTCCGATATTATGTTGGAGGGCAAAGATATGAACCATGTTGGTAGGGACAGTCCACTTTCGCGCTTGTGGCGCTCATGGAGGAGGAACACACGTTCTCCCATCACTGACTCGTCACGTCCAATGTCTCCAGATGCGTTACCGGCTCCAGTCGCAAAGCCTACACATAGCAGGACTAGAAGCAGCAGTATTCACCATCCAATCAAACCGATCTTGGAGGAGAATCACAGATCCGCGACAGATGTACGTAGATCCAGATCGCCGTCGCAAATACCTTTACCAACCAGCCATCATGATGTCGAAGAGATAGAAGGGTTTCCATGCAGCGAGGAAGGCAGCGAGGTCGAGAACGCCTCAAAGCGGCCTATCAGCATGCCCGTATTGCCGGGCAAATCTTCTGGCCATTGTAAGAAAGAAGTGCCTGACTTCCAAGAGAGAAGCCCTCTCCGGCCGAACCTCTACCGGGGACGGTCCACCTCCATGCCTGAGGCACGCACACCTTTTGATACGGCGGCATCAACCGGTCGCGGTGGCTCTGTCCTTCCTATCCAGAATCACTCTGTCGAGCATAAGAGTGATGCCATTCTGCCAACGCAAATGTTCAACAGGGCTACAGCAGCTCTAGCTACAGCAGGCTTCGACCAGCCAGCAGCCCACGAACATGTTACCACTGTAAGGCCATCACAATCCCCGGACCTAAGCAGGCCACGCACTGCGCAGTCATCAGAACAGCTCAATGCTACTGTTGGCACGCTGGCTGGTGCCCTCGGTGCTGTTGGTGTGCATTATGTTACCAAGGATCTGAAACCAACCAAGATGGACCAAACTCATGAATTGGCTGAAGAACGGTCCGAACCATATGAGCGATCATTGACGAGCGCATCAATCAAGCAACCGAGAGATTTTGACACGATGTATGCTTCCGAGGGTGATCAGCCGTCTGGAAAGCAAGAGCAGCAACGTGTAAACGAAATGGCGACTCTGGAGACCGACAACTACCATGGCCGCTCACAAAATGACACGAACTCGACCCGGCATCCGGAGTATAGCGAACGCTCGGAAGGACTTCATGAGATGGGTACGCCATCAACGCATAGCGTTGAGGGCCGCTCGCCGCGGTTCCCCAGAGATATGAGAGCAAGCGCGTCCAAAGCAGACACCGAAAACGTCGATCTCCAAGATTTCCCGAGACCAGTTTCGGGGACTCCTCGCTGGAACGAAAGCACGTATTCAAAGGTAGTGTTGTCACCAGCTGAGGCGGCCGCCCGTCAGCAGCCTCATGAAGTGTCAGCTGCGCCACCTCTCAACAGCGACGATTTAAAAAGGGCTCCACCTGCAGCGTATGTGTCTGTGCCAGGAATGCCTCCATCCCACACAAGGCAACAATCTTCGATTGATCAAATGAGATCTCGAGCACATTCGAAATCGTCTTCGAGCAGCAGCCGACTGCTTGGCTTCACTAGAGACCCCACTGGCCGGCCGCAGACTATATACCAACAGAGAGCCGCTGGCGAGATGTCGGACGAGGTGAGGCGTGCTCATTCTTCTACTCCGAACAGTGGAAATTTGAGTCGCCCAGAAACTGCGAATTCTGTATCCTCATCCAAGCGACAGCCTTTGCGCTTGCGCGCGGATTCTGATGATAACACTACCAAGGACGAACCTGCCGATGGACTCGTTAAGCGTAGCTTAGACCTTCCGATCAATAGTGATGAAACTCGTCGCTACACTCTGACTCCTCCGACGACTAGTTTCCTGGAAACTGATGTGAGTCATCCGCACCTAGCATACAACTTGTTACTAACTTATGCTCAGGACAGCCCACCACCTAATGGAGTACAAACACAGGACTTCACCAACTTTTTCCGCAACACGGCGGCACGTGGTCAAGAGAGTGCCACGTCCAGAACGAACCGTTCACCAAGTATCGGCATGGATGCTACCCACCGACATCAGGAAGCGACAAATCAGACAGTTCAAACACCACAATCCTCATCTAACAATGTTACATCACAAAAGCTGCCAGCACGGAGATCCAAGAATCCCTTGGGTGAAGCTAGAGATGCTCAAGTGCCGCGTACAACAAACGTCATGGATCTTGCTGATTATGTTCGATCAACTGGTCCGAGCAGCGACGATCAGTTGCCTAAAGCCATCACTGGTGTGGCCGCCGCAGCTCCTTCTACAAGGCAAGCAGGTACAAGCGCGCCAGGATCACCTGCAGCAGTGAGACCACAAAGTCGACTCAAATTTCAAGCTCGTGATGCACGCTCGTCGCGTAACGCGGAATCCACAGAGTTGATCGACTTTATTAGAGAAGGTCCACCTCGCGAGCCAGGTGATCATCGCATCAACCGCCACATCGCTCCCTTCCGCACGACAATGGACTCTGATGACCTGAATGCTCTAGCCCCCTCATTACCGAAGAACTCGAGTGATACCAATGGCAATACGACGTTGAACTCCAACACACCACTCATCAGCAATGCTGCCAGAGCAGCACCCTCACTGCAGCCACAAATACAGGCGGCGCCTCTACAGCAGAGCGCTGTGCATGATAGAGTCACAATTGACAGAGAGCATGATATGCCGAGGAGGACACGCCGAAGGGTTAAAGATCCTTATGCGATTGACGAAAGCGATGAAGAGGCTCTAGAACATACAACACCGAATCAGCCTCGGGAAGAATCGTTAGTCGACTTCTTACGCAACACTGCACCATCAGCGTCCATGACAGCACAGCCTATACTAGCCAGCCCTCAGTCATCCTTGAACAGAGCAGCTAGCGTGGAGAAGTTGAAAGAATTTGTCCGTAACCGAAGCACTACGTCCAGCTCCGACCGTCAAGAACAGCTCAGAGCACAATCTAGAGCACGAGCCGAGTCACCACATTTAACGCAGAATGGCTCGAAGCTTGACAGCTATCGCCCTACACAGCCGACACATGCCAAGCACGTCGACCGAGAGCGAGCGAGCAAGGCCGGGTATAGGGCAGAGTCAAGGACGGAGTCAAGGGCTGAATCGAGGTTGGAGAGTAGAGCCCCAATGAGGAGCTCTAGCGCGACCGCTGATCTGGCCGATTACTTGAGAAACACTGGGCCACCACCAAGCTCGGAGGAGACACAGCCTTTCAGTTTGTCTAACCAACAGACCGATGGGGTACAAAGGCAAGAAGGAGGATTGAGAAAGTTCTTTTCAAGGAGAGGCAAGGTTTAGTAGGCCGTAGTGCACGGAGTCGTTCTTCTCAGTACCTCTCGTGGCGGTCATGCGAATGGCTCACTTCTGGATTTACAATAGATGTTCGGAAGACTTGGCGACCACCAACATACCTGACCAAGATGTGTCGAATTTCTTTTGTCATTACTGTCACAGCCACGAGTAACAAATGGCAGTGATATGAGCCATCAGATGTTTTGGATCGGAATCTACATAATCTACCAATTAATACGCCGAGGACTGTCTATCGTCTGCAAGACATCAGCAACCACCGACATGTCAATTTGTAGGTGCTGTTACTTACAATTTGCACCCATCGCTTTTCGTAATTTCATTGTCACAGCATCAGCGGCTAAGTCTCGCTTGTCGCTCGTCTGAATTTCAACTGCGTACGTTCGTATTACTTGCTTGACTTGGCCAGACTGGAAGCTCATCTTGGCTTTGCGCATTACTTTCGTGTCCGGACCTACACATGGCGATATGTCAGCCGAAGGTCGGGCACAACAGCTAATCACATCAAGCAGCGCGCTCTCAAAATGCACGAGTCTGCCTAGATCCTCGTCTCATGTACTCCAGATCGACTACACCGAAGTACTGCGTCTCACTCCATGCAATACGAGTACGGCTCGAAGAGACCAACTTACCAGCCCAGACGACAAACACAAACTTCACCCGCTCGGAATACTCATCGTTGCCAAGCTTCATCCTGACGTAAGCATACGCTGCCTCGTCCTGGCCCAACGCCTCGCACATTTCGGCGATGTCACCTTCGCCGCGCTGGTCGAGCTTGAGATTGTCTTTCATGGCGGACTCATATTTCAGGACCATCCATGTTGTTGGGGACTTGTCGGAGCGGACGTCGTCGTAGGCTTGGGCGATTTCGGGATCGGAGAGGATGTCTGTTGGAGAAGGCATGGTAAAAACAAATGAGAGGGGTAAGATCTAGGATAGACAAAAGAAAGGTGTAGTCAAGAGAATGTGGTCCTAGAGGAAGGGAGGATGAACTGCTCGCGGAACACGGAAGCGGGATTAAGTGCCGAGGAGAGGCCGAAGGGCTTAGTCATCGGGTGCCAAGTCCCTCAGCTATCGGTACCCTTAAGTCAAGAGCGACCTCACAAGCGCTCAATTGAGTAGCCAACTTCGATGATGCAGGTAATTCGAGCAGCATCTTGTCCATGGATAACAACTGGAGGAAATTGCTCACAAGCTGCCCTCCGATCGCTAATAGCCAGGTGCTCTATTCAGAAGAGACTTGCGCTGTGTCGCTGACGCGTAACTGCAGCTCTTCCTTACCGCCACTCCCGCTACCTAGGCTACTCGTATAGACCATGATAGTCTTCCCCTGTGATGCATTCGTCGCTATCCTGTTCGAACCTACAATGGCCTGCTTATAGGCAGTACAGTGTTATGTCAAAATACCCTCCACGCGTTTCAAGGTTTCGACGCCCATGCTTCCTGGACAGTATTTTCCACTTTCTGAAGCCAAGTACTTCTCAGCTCTAGCGGATGGAGAGGCTGAGTGGTCCAATCACAAAGCAAGCATGTTGACTAGATTGCAGGCACCGATGCAACATGGCACATTGCATTAATGCCATGGGGAGTAATGTGCCCACTGTGGGCCAGCCATGCTTCGTCGACAGTGTGTTTGACAAACATTGCGAGTTCCGAACCATTGCCTGTCCACATACACACACCTGCTGCCTAGGTACTTGGTCTGGCAATGTGCATTGTGCTGAATCTACTCACGTTGGGACGAGCTTGCTACAAAGCATCAACAAGGCGGCCAAAGCAGGGTTGCCGGTCCTTGTTGCAAGCGTCGCTCAGCAATGCAGAGTATACGCTGGAGTACTATCCATTTGTAAGCGCTTCACTGGGCCTTTACCGAACAAATATGCTCTGGCATTGACATATTGACATGATAGCCGGCGCAGCGGTAAAATGTGTGCGCGACAGATAACGAGGACCGGCGGCCGAGGTGTGAAGGGCCCATCTTCGATGCTGGCAGCACATCAAATTCGAACGACAAGTACCACCAACGCCATGCAAAGCTGGAGCTCCTGAAAAGGCGGATGGCAACCCACCAAGAGTCTGGGAGTATGGCCATGCAATATCGCGCGAAGCAAACCGACTCGACCACAATCAGAGCATCCCACGGACGTTTGAAGTCGTGCTATGAATAGCATTCAAAAGCACAAAGAAGACAGCGGGAACTGCGAAATTGGCAGCGTATTACTGGCTCGGCATGGCACTATTGGTTTATTGATAGCCCCAGTCTACCAAGCTCACGATGAAGACAATGAAACCCGAATAGAAAAGAACAACGAGACAACCAAGTGTCTTTCGATGAAATGCACATAGCAATATCGAACAAAAAAGCTCGACGACGCACGAATCTCATTGTCCTCGCGACGGCGAACCGACCACATCCCAGGTGTATATATACATATATTCAATGTCACACTATGTTCACCACCACAACCGCCACAAACTTCCGAAAGACATACATGGACAATCACGAGAATTTTGGGGTACCCGCGCCGGCGCGGTGGGACCAGCCGCATGATGAACATGATTTGTGGCCTCAGCTCCCAGAGGGTACGACGTGGGACGAACATGAGACACTCACCAACGCCGCTTTAGTCGGGTCTGACAGCTCGTGGCTTCCAGAAGAGATACGGTGTGGTGACTGCTTCCAAACACCTTGCACCTGCCTACGCTGCCAATTTTGTCGCTCAAAGCTGAATGGCAATGAATGTCAGTGTCCAAGGTCAGCTTGTTGGAAGGCGGCCCGAACTGCATCGACCGTGATTGGGACGACCCTGAGCCCGCTAATTAGCACCGTAACGTATCCGATATGGCAACAGTACCACATCTACCGCTGTCGACAGGCAGTGAGAGCAGAGACCGACGGACCGCACGGGTATATGTATGTGACGGAACCCGAACACGTTACTAACATGGTTACACAGCTTGCTGATTTACCAACAGATAAGCCTAACATCGGCTTCGACATGGAAGCGAACAACCTTGGCCACAACTCGGAGCTGTCATACCTGCAGATTAGGGACTACCACAATCAAGTCACATATCTGGTTGACCTTCTTGTCCTGCAGAAGGCAGCGTGGAAGACGACGGGTGCAGATAACGCGACGACTCTAAAGACCATCTTTGAGGACCCGAAACGAACGAAGTTGATCTTCGACTGCCGCCAAGACTCTGCTTGCCTATATGCCAAAGCAGGTATAAAGCTACAGGGAATCCTCGACTGCCAATATCTTCACATGCTAACCATGGACAGATATCCGACATTCCGACTTGGTCTAGCCGCTGCGGTCCAGCAGATGGCGGGTCTTAGTGAGCAGGAATGGGCTGCCTGGAAAGCCACGAAGACAAGCCAGCGATCGCATGGCATCTGGGAACAACGACCGGTACCTGCCGAGTGCAAGGCGTACGCTGTCGGCGACGTCGAGGTACTGCGAGCTATGTATGATACTGCTGAGGCGATGTTGGAGCCATATGCACTCGATCTCGGGGCGCAATGGTCCGCTTTCGAGGTCGGACGGACGTGGTGCAGTGCTAGAAACTACACCACTATAGCAGGGAGAACATGGGAGGGATTTGCCCAGTGCTGGGCGTGCAAGCTGCTAAAGGACGGCATAGTGCCGCATGCTGCTCCAACCGAAAGGGTAGATGCATATTAGAGTGCGGTACTCTGTACATGAATGATGTTGTTTGCTTCCACTATCAGGACCGTTCTTGACGTGCTCGCAGACAAAGAAGTTCACTGTTCTCGGCCCTGGAGTGCGTTAGACCTACACTCTGAGAGACGGCAAAGCTTCCTGCGGTGCGGTAGGCGGACGCATGTTCACAGAAATGATGTCATGGGTACGATAGTGAGCACATACCTAAATATCTTCCACCAAGTATCAACGCGTTGAAACACGGAGCAGCTACTAAGGCTACATCTCACATCTACTGGCGGCCCATGCGAGCTCTCGCCGTGACACTATCAGGTGCCATCAGATAGTGTACCTGCATTCGATATTGTGCTAGGGCGGGGGAGCTAGTTGCTCGCTAAAGATAGTGAGAGGAGCATGATTGGTCACAAGGTGCCATTGCTGTAGGGATCCCCTCGGATGCTGACTGGCCTTGGCCGCGCTAAATCTAGCTGCGTCATGGAAGGAAGCTGCGGCTGGGCTGCGTGACCACCTGCATCCGCGGCAAGGCAGCCTCCAAAACGACGACTTGCCGCTGCTTGTCAACAATCCATCTCTCTCCCCATCACACCCCTTCCTGGTCATTGCATATTCGTTGTTCTTCATTCATTATTCCATCGACCTGACAGCACTGTTGAACAGAGCTCATCAAGATGAAGACTACACTCATCGCAGCCTCAGCGCTGCTTGGCTCAGCAACAGCTGGTGTCCATCACATGAAGCTTGAGAAGGTCCCTCTCGACCAGCAGTTCGAGACCGCCAGTGTCAGGGAACATGTCAGAGCTCTTGGCCACAAATACAGCCAGAAGTTCATGAACGCCGAGACTGAGGACATCTTCAAGCACACCGCCATCGACCTCGATGGCCACTACGATGTCCCAGTTGAGAACTTCCTCAATGCACAGTGTAAGTCGGAGCCATTCATCGTCAAGAACTATCCCAACTGACATGCATGTAGACTTCAGCACAATCGGCCTCGGCACACCGCCTCAAGACTTCAAGGTCGTCATGGACACCGGCAGCTCCAACCTGTGGGTGCCCGGCTCCGAGTGCGGCTCCATCGCCTGCTACCTCCACTCGAAATACGATGCATCTTCGTCTTCCAGCTACAAGAAGAACGGATCAGAGTTCGGCATTAGATATGGCTCAGGAGAAGTGTCCGGCTACATCTCAGAGGACACTCTTCGAATCGGTGACCTCAAGGTCAAGAAGCAGCTCTTCGGCGAGGCCACCAACGAGCCGGGTCTCGCTTTCGCCTTTGGCAGATTCGATGGTATCCTCGGTCTAGGCTACGACACCATCGCCGTTAACAAGATCCCACCTCCATTTTACAACATGATCGACCAAGGTCTGCTCGATGAGCCAGTCTTTGCCTTCTACCTCGGCGACACATCCAAGGGTACCGACTCAGTCGCTTCTTTCGGTGGTATCGACAAGAACGCCTACGAGGGCAAGATGATCAAGCTCCCACTCCGCAGAAAGGCATACTGGGAGGTCAACCTTGACTCAATCACCTTCGGTGACGAGACTGCTGACATGGACAACACCGGTGCTATCCTCGACACCGGCACATCCCTTATCGCCATGCCTACCGACTACGCCGAGCTTCTCAACAAGCAAATTGGTGCTAAGAAGGGCTTCAACGGCCAATACACTGTGGAGTGCGACAAGCGTGACAGCCTCCCAGACATGACTTTCACCCTCTCCGGCTACAACTTCACTATCTCCGCCTACGACTACATCCTCGAGGTGCAGGGTAGCTGCATCTCTAGCTTCCAGGGTATTGACCTGGGTGGCAACATCGGCCCGCTATTCATCCTTGGCGATGCTTTCCTCAGGCGATGGTACTCTGTCTATGACCTGGGCAATGATGCTGTTGGTCTTGCCAAGGCCACATAAGTAGTGCTAGTCTGGAACACACATACGCGAGTTGGACTCGGTACGGCGTAGGTTGGCCAGGTGTCAGTAATGGGCTTGCATGGATGCGAACGTCCGTTCGTCGATATGCCTATTAGTATAAACAAGCAAGGATAGAGCGTAATGGCCATTTTGTTCACCAACTACTGCAACTTCAATGCTTCTGTCAATTCATAATCTTTTCCTGTGAGCCGTTCGGTCGATTGTGCAATCAATTACCTGAGTAGGACCATGTGCCGATCGCTTACGCCGTGGTGGATACCATCGTTGGAGGATATCACGATACGTATTTGTTTGTATGCGACAGTCAGCAAAGCTGTTCCAGTGTTAGAGCCAGGGAGAGATCGCCAATATGATATTATCACGAAGCCTGTCTGTCATTGGTGACTTGACCATGATCTGACACTTGGCGGTCAACGCGTCAAGAGGCATCGCGCTTTTTGAGCATGCAAAGAAGTCAACGACAAAGCCTGTGACCTCTTGACGCCGGTGTTGCACGTGTGATGTCTGTGGTTTCGACAGCCACGTGCGGCGGCGAACGCTAACGTGCTTGGATACATAGCAGATTCGCCAGCACTCCGTAACAACACTCAAACACGACTTTGCAGAACGTGGCGCTAAGAGGAGCGAGACTAGAATTGCAGCTGGAACTGACTGTTCATATGGCCGGATCTAGTGTCCAAATGCTTTGAGACCATGATAGAACTCCTGGGGTGGAGGTTCAGGGGCTGTCAAGCCACACAGCCCGTGTCTCACCTTGGCTGTCCCACCTTGATCAAAGCATTTGGTTCCCTTATACCAGAGATTTTAGCACACATGCGCAAGGTGTCATGGAGGCATGGCGACTCAACAGCTACTCGTCACATAACGTGGCGGAAATTCACCCGACAGACGTCGGATGTTTAACTGTTTCAACGCTTGAGCCGCGTCACCGTACGTAGGAGGTAGTACTCTCACAACGTAGTGAGCTCTACATATGGTCAAATCGCTATGGGCCGCTAGCCTCATGTGCGGTACTTCATTTGTTCAAAGCCATCAAAAGTCCTCGCCAGTCCGGTGTGTGACCATGCGCGACAAGGATCGGATAGAGCCAGCCGAGGCTTAAGGCGTCATCTATCCTCCGAGTGAAGCCGCTCCACCACACTTTCCACCCTGGAACCTCTCGGGTCTTTTCCAACTTCAAACTCTGACCTAAGCAAGCATGAGCTTCTGGTGATCAAAGCTGGCAATTCTACTTATCCGTCTTTGAAGACTTGTGCAGATTGTGCCAAGACATGACTCGCAATAACGACGCTTTGACCTATGTTGACCGTGTGGTAGGCAGTTCAGTTCGCGTCCTCCAGGACCATCACGGTCCGAATCGCATGATGGCGTGTTTGGTGACACGATCGATCTCGACTATCTCGCCTATCTCATTTCATGCAAGGCTGTCGCAGGATCTAGCCAATGGGGCTGTTTCTTCGCAGCAAGCTGAGGAAGGACTAACAGGCTTTTCGGATGTTGTCGATCTGTGGATGGCTACAGAACAACATCCTTTTAGAAATGCAAGGAACAGGGCTCGTCTCCGAACACATCAACAGCCCACTCCCAATGATCATGCGTGCACATTGTGCTGGACGGTCTGAGTCAATGCGAGCAACAAGCAAGGTCCCGGTTTGTTCGCAACTCAATTCCCCACGATAGTCTATGCTGTATCCACATTCACACCTCAAGGAAGTCACAATCCAGAAGCTCCTTGGCGTTCGCCAAGCTTATCTGCTTGATGCTTGGGCATTACTTGTACACGAACGGCCATGTTCGCCGGAGCTCTGTGACTGAGCCAACAGCACCACATACCGACGTGCGTTCTCAGGCGGCTAGTACTAAGCTTCATAGGCAAAGCTGGAACCAGGTGTACATCCGTTCCCGGAAGTTGCTTTGAGTAACTATTGGGGGCTTCGGCCCGCTGAGGTGACTAAGGTGTCCGAAAGTGTCTCTTGCTAGGAGATGCCGTCCTGTGGGTTCCTCCTTTACACGGCAACATGCCCACAACCAGTTTGTCTTATATATGATGGCCGAGCGCCGAGAGACACCAGTTAGCTGTTGAGATTCATCTTTATATCTCCCAAGGACTTGCTTCCTTCCTTGTCCCGGTCTTTCTCTGACATCTCATCAACATGTCTTCTGCTTTCGAATTCAACGTACCAGTCGTACCGGTTGAGCTGTTGACTTTACACAGCCTCCAGCTCGCATCGATCGCTTCCGTGGTTCTTGCTTTCGTTGCCAGGCTCTTCTTTGGATCACGCAAAGCGGGCAAGGCACTTCCAACACCTGGTGGTATGTCGACATCCCACCCTGCCTGTACCAAGATCGTCGTACTAACCCTTCACAGGGTTGCCATGGGCCGGCCCTGTTTGGGCTGTTGAAGCGGCCAACATTTACAAGACTTTCAAAGCCTGGTCAGAGCGGTATGGCTCTCTGTACGAGGTCAAACTTTTCGGTCAAAACCTCATCATCATTTCCGACCCACAAATAGCAAAGGAGATTCTCTCACAAAACGCCAGAATTGTCTCCGACAGACCACCGCTAGCTTTGGTGAACGGTTCTAAGGACTCGGGCAGATATCTTCCCTTTCTGGGCAACAATGATCAGCTGGTCAAGCAGCGAAGGTTCGGTGTCTTGATCAACACTTGGACTCATCAGAACAATTACCACGGTCGTATGCTCCCGGAGGCTGTTAGATTTGCTCATCAGCTATTACAGAAGCACGACGGCCCATTCATGCTTCTCGACCAGCTATGTGGACGTCTCTCATGTCGAATGGCTTTTGGCACGCCAGCACCACGGGCAGCTATCTCTCGATCAGCACACAACTTCATGCAAAACCTGTCTCCAGGTGGTCGAATTACAAACATCCTCCCCTTTCTTCGTCATCTCCCAACTTTTCTGAGCGCCGACAAGCACAATGAGGCGATGAGGCTCGATCTAGAAGACCGAGTGTGGTATGGTAGTTTCGACAAAGCCAAGGTCGCTTATGAGAACGGTACTCTCCGACCATCATACGTCAAGTATTACTTCGACCATCGTGAGAAGACAGGTCTCACGGAGCACGAGGCTCTCCACGGTTTAGCTATGATGGCCACGGTCTCCATCCTCACACTGATAGCACCTCTACAGAGATGGCTCGTTGCCATGGCAGAACATCCAGAATGGCAGAAAGTTGTTCAGGCAGAACTTGACGAGGCTCTACAGGGACGCATGGCCGACTATGACGACAGTCCTAAGCTTCCAGTTCTGCGAGCTACGATCCTCGAGTCCATCCGATATGCTTCCCCTCTACCAACTGGTATCCCTCACAGGCTTGAGGCTGACATGCAGTACAATGGATTCCACCTCAGCAAGAACAGCAATGTCCTCGCTTGTGATTGGTAAGCTCGGGCTACACTCTCCTTACTTTCCCTGTTCGCTAATACATGTCAGGTCTATGTGTCGGTCCGATGATTTCTATGAGGACGCCAATACATTCAACCCCTCCCGCTACCTCGATCCAGCCTCACCTCAATACAGAGAGCCTCTGACCGAATTTCCCAAAATCCAGGGCCACACCGTCTTCGGATGGGGTCGCCGGGTCTGCATCGGCATGGAGTATGCAGCCACGCAGATGTTGATCGTCTGCGCCGCAGTGTCATACGCTTTCAGCATCGACATTGCCATTGACCCCACGACAGGCGAGAAGGCAAAGATCAGCATCGAAAACTCAACCGCCAACGTAATACCGATCCTCGCAGAGGATGCACCTCTTCTCTTCCACCCTCGATCGGCGTCTCAGGCGCAGAGACTGCGAGACATCTACAAACTTCAGCGAGAGCAAGATGAGGAGAAAGAAGAGGAGGAGTGCTTCTAAGTCACGACGGCATACAACAGCGTGTTTTGGCAGTATGAAACAGTCCATGCATGGATCAGTGCGGTCTTCGGGGTCTCTTAGGACATAATGGTGTAAAATAGTGGTGAACATAGTATAAGCGCTTTGGCTACAAACTATAAGCTAAGCAAAATTGATAGAGCTAATTCATATACACGTCATTGATCACGTGCAGGTACCAGGACGTTTCTCCTTTAATCTGCTCAACTCTCTTATGCGCCCCGCCTACAGCTTGCATGGCAAAGACTGTCCTTTCCTGCAAAGATACTTCGTCATGCCAACGAACACGCATGGCCATCTGATGTGTTCGACACTTGCTCCAAGATTGTCGCTTCGCTTGCTCAAATGCAGCTAACCGCTCGCTAAATTGCAGCTAACCCTGATGTTAGAGACCAATGGCAGGATTCAAGGCAAGCTACTCACCATCAAACGGTTTTGGCCTGGTCAACCAGCTTACTGGGCCTGAGGTATGCATTGGCCATCTTCATCCATCCCTGTAGATGAGCTAGCAGCTGCTCGTTTTGATCTCGCAACTGCTCGTTCTTGAGACGCAGCTCCTCGGTTTCCTGCAACAGATCGCAAAAGTTGCCCTCTGTAGCATGAAGCAGTTGCTTTGCTTCGTATGCTTCGACTCTGGCTTCGTACGCCTCGACTCTGATCATGTCCAAGTCCTTCTTGAGGCGCTTGTTCTCCTCAGCCTTGCATTCGATCACCTGCTGCTGCAAGGCCATCTCGGATTGAGTGCTGGCCAGCTGTTCGCGCCTGATCACGGATTGTTCAGTCATGGCCTTGTTGTTGGCTTCGATTCGTGGTGCGTCAAAGCTCCAAATGTTTCGAGTTGTCTCAGAGCCGAAGCTGCGTCGGATATCATCACGTCCATATGGTATACGCTCTTTGCCCTTGTCCAGGTTGTGGATGGGCGACATTCTGAGAACGTAAATGTTGACACAAGACGCTGTGTGAGAAGTTAACTGCTAAGTACAGAACGTGCTTTGAAAGTACTTGTACAGATGGTAACCTTGTATTGATGGTCAATCTGATGTCGATGCAGCTGAGAAAGTCGAGGCAACAAGCCCAACCCTTTATATGCATCCAGGGTATGACCCATAGTAACATGCTCAGTCTAGAGCACGGTGCGAGCAAGATGGTCGCGCAGCAGCATCAGACCGGGGACGAATGGCGAAATCTGCTCACAAGAGAAGCTTGAGTTCAGACGTGCTACGACAGCTAACCAGTCCACTTTGCTGTCCGTGCATAGGACCAAAGACGAGCATTGAGCAGGATACAAGATTACTAGCGGCCTGTAGGGTCGAGGCTAAGAGCGTGAGGCCTCAACCAGAGAACAACTGTGCAACGATCAGCCCATTGGAAGAGTCCTTCCCCTGGCCATCTCCGCCAGCGAGGAACAATGCGCGCTGCCCTGGAGTTGTCTGTGAATGGTCTATCCCGTACATGGGCGCAAAGAAGTTAGGGCCCGAGGTGTTGCACGTCCATTCCAAAGCTGTTATCACGAACACCGCAGGCACAACAATGTCCCAGCTCCTTTGGGTATCAAGCTATCAGCGACAAGTAGAGAAGTCCATGTCCTGCCTATGTCGTAGCTCAAAGTTCTAGAGAATTACACATGCCCCACACGTTCGAAGCATCACAGTCTTGAGAGCTGGAAGCATGTCCTTGGTGCCTTTCATTCACCGTCCAGTATTGCAACGCGTGTACCAAAGAGGCCAATTCTCTCAGCCCATTATTTGGCATGCAGGCCTGGAACAGTAAGAGGGTGGAGCCTCAATTTGTGCTCGCAGACTTTGAACGTGCTCGTACTCCACCCGACCACATTTTGTCGTCCTCAACAACTACAGCCTTCGTCGCAGATCGTTACTTTCGACATACTGCATGTTGTTCGGTTGGACACTCGTGCGACCATATCGATACCAATCACATGAAAAACGGACAGACTTAGGCCAGCTGTCACCATGTCACACTATAGCGAACGTAGACAAAGCGACCACTAACTTGAAGATCGTGGAGTAGTAAAGCCTGTTATCAAAGTTCGAGATTGAGTTTCAAACGTACGAGTACCGTGCCTCGGACAGAGCCTTAAGACGGATATCTGCTTCCGTGCTACCTCCTATGCTAGGTACCTACCATAGGCCTTGGTCGTGAACGACAAGGTGCGAAACACTGGATCGCGTGAATGACTGTTTTGGAAAGCATCCTCGTCATGGCTCTAGGGAGTCTCGGGCTCTTTCGCAGTTCTTTGTTTACCTGCGGTCGTGACCTGTAGTTCTCGTGTTTTGACCTAGGTGGTCGCCATCTACACACCCAGCTGCAAGCAAGCACGTCGAGAAGGCATGTAGCTTCGCAGGATGGGCTACTTACAGATCGTACGGATCTGTGACAAGATTCTGCGGTGCTCAAGAGTGTGCGGGCTGTAACATAAACGTGCCATCTTGCTTTCAACGTTTACCGCTAACTGGCCGGACTAATCTTGGTCTCTACCTGATTGGCGGTACATAGTGACCACATGCTCATTCGTGCTCATAGGAACACCTCAATTTCAGCGAAACAGCCATTGTTCCGATGAGAATTTCCAGTCTCGCATAAACTTGTCCGGAATTGCCGCTTCGTGCTCTGCATGTCTTACGACCAACGATCCTGATCTTGCGTATCAGCGCAGCCTTGCAGCCAGAAACTTTGCCGAACCGGAGTGGAGTCTTCGCTGCTACGATTGAGTTTGAGTAAAACTCAGTAATAATGGAAGTGGTTTCAAAAAGGTCAGGCGTTTTTTTGGTTACATGCAACTTCCCCCTCCCTCTGCGTGATCTCGAACGATTAGACAGAGCTATAATTGCGCAGGGTCGCGAAAACCCTTGGCAAGTCTCATCAAGCGGCTTCTATCACTTTTCGTGTGTCCGTGTATCATACCTTGCAGCCTTGAAGGTCTATTTTGACTACTAGTCAACGCTGGACAGCGGGACAGTACGTAACTGTGAAGCGAAATACTGCGCAGTAGAAGGTGTCTCCAGTAGAAGGTGTCCCTGCTGCGTTACTGTGCTGCGCAGCAAGTGGGCACCTCTAGGCTTTTTGTCCCCAGATACGCGATATGCTAGAAGGGGAGGGAGTTCCAAGCGGGCGTGACCGTGTACTGAGTTCGTTTTACCGACACCATTTTAGATTAGGACAACGCTAGGTCTGAAGTAGCCGCTTAGTCGTCTTCGCAGCGCAGCACAGCGCTGCTACCAGTGACGACATCTTTGCTCGTATTCATTGACACTTGTAGCTTTGTAGGGCACAAGTGAGCACGGTCAGGAAAGGTACAAGGACAGCCAAAGAGGGTGCCCATAGGCGCTTACTTCGGCAACACATCCTCCTTTCGGTCACAGTATGGTTTGTTCCCCGTACCAACAAAGGCTACTGTACGTACGAGACTGAGACTTGCCTGACCGATCAGAAACACTATCCGGGTCTCGAGCGAATCTCGGCTCAGCATTCTGGCCAGGTACGTATGAGTAAGAGAGCAAAATAGAGACACATCTGGAACCGGAGAGTATTCAGGGAGTCCTTGGCACGTAGATACTGTCTTTTCAAGCTGTCAAAGCATCATCCTCGCCTTGAATGCCTCAAGGTTATCCAGTCTCTTCCAGACGACGACCCGATTACTTGCTTGCCATCACACTCTCCATCCAAGGATAGACGCACTCGTTGGCCGGTGGGTATCCCATATGGAGCATTTTCTCATAAAATCTGCCTTCCTTTGGCTTGCCATAGTTCATCAATAGCATGCTATCTTCGATCGGCATGAGTCCATCCCAAGTACCATTCACAAGCAACAATCGACACGAGGGGCCGTTCAACAAACCACTGTCGAGGAGACTGAAATCATTTTGGGCTTTGTCAAGCAGCTCTTCCCAGTCCTTGTAACCGTACTTCTTGACATATGCATGAGATAGTGTGAATGGATATTCATGGTAGTCAACACGACTGAGCCATTCGCGCCCGAGGAAGTGATGCGATCCCGCACCCTGGCCAATTGCTCCGATTAGCTGATCGTGATGTGTGTGAGCGAGCCGGATAGCATAATAGCCTCCTGCAGATAGACCCCAAACAACGATGTGTGACGTATCGAAAGCTGACTGGCTTCGGATCCAGTCAAGAACAGATGTCCACAGGCGATCAGGCGACTTCGGATCTCGTCGCTCAGCAGGGCAATCAGCAGTGCCTGGGATCTCAGCAATCACAGATGCCCAGCCACGGCTCAGGAATTCGTCTGTTCGACCCGTGTTATCAGGCCTGTGCCCATCTAATCCCGTGAGCAGAAGAACGACAGGACACTTGGCTACGGCGCTCGCTCCGTTAGGTACTCGTACAAAGAGCGGTATCTCTTTGCCATCTTGTCCATCTCCAGCTGTGTGCGGTATGACAACTTCTTTTAAAGGCGTGCCCCATAAAGAAGCACCTCTGAGGTACACCTGACATTGTTCGTGGAAAATACCTCTCTTGAAGCCAGTTTCATCGCCGTCTACCGAGGGGAATCTCGAGATCCGGAAGACGCAGGCTGCTCTCTCGTAGAGCTCAATGGCTTTCTTCCTATCCGAGCCTTGCACCGACATTGCCTCATCCACCAGGCGACGAGCTGTTTGCAGAAAGTATTGAGTATATGTGTCTGTGTATGCATCGTTCACATTATCCTCGATCAATTGCTGGAAGATTGGCTCGAAGTCCTCATATTTGCCATGGTGAAATGGGTACACGCTCTTGGAGCACTGTATTCTGGTCAACGGTTCATACTCAGACATCTTCTAGCACTAGCTTACGGGAAACTTCCATTTGGTCTCCCACAGCGCTTTCACGCCGCTGAGATGCGGGTAGGTCTCGTTGAACTTCTCACCCAAGATCCAATTTGTCATCGTAAGGACGCGCCGTGGCGCTAAAGCTTACTTGGTAACGCACGCTTGATAGCTTACCTTCTTATAGTTTCAGCAGCTTCTTTTGGAGTTTGTAGGATGTATGTACGAGTGGACGCCGCAACCGGCAGTAAAGCACAGATCCCGAGCAGTAGGAAAGTCATCAACGACAAACAGCTTACGCAATCTACCTGTTGCCAGTCAAGCGGTTGGCACAAATGCCATCAGGTAAGCGATGTTTGAGCAGTACGTGTCACAGATGGCTCAACACAGATGAGAAGTGCATGATTCTCGTCGCATGCATGACTTGTCTCGTCTATGACCTTGACACTTTGGTTTTGAGTTCGCGGATTCAGTATTCCGAGCTATCCCCGATCGAGCTTACAACTCTCGGATAGTCCGGGCAGGTCCGAGGACCGTGCCTGCTTGCATTGCTCTAGGTGAACGCTTTACTCACAAGAAGCATCTGCGCCTCATAAAACCTGGCTCTTGAACCGAGTGGACTCTGCTGCCACCTCAATATGACCTTCTGCGCCGTCGGCTTGCTCCAGAATGGACTCTCCGAAGCAAGAGCGTGTCGTGCGAAGACGACAAGATCCCGTCTCGTGTCGCCTTTGCCGTCTGAAGAAGCTCAAGTGTAACCGTCAGAACCCATGCTCAAACTGCATTGCAAGGAGTGCGCAATGCGAATATGACACAAATCAAGCCACTACCAGTGCCCGTATCCAACACGATGCCGAGCCCACCAATGCGGCAATCCTGTCACGACTCCAAAGACTTGAAGACATGATTATGAGCTTGAACCAGCATTTGCCCGCAACTCCGGACACTTTGAGTCCTCGAAAGCCGGACTCTGAGTTCTCTGGTCCGACATTGTTGACACCGGCTGAGGAGTCGCATCAAATTGAGTCACAGACTCTGAACCAGATTGGTACACAACAGCCCAGTCTGTTTCCAGCTATGTCTAGCTCTTTTGTTTTCGAGACTATACCTCTGGAGCTCATCAGCAAGCACGAGCTGAACCCTCCGGTTCTACCCCAACGTAAGAGACGAATTCTGCTGCCAACCTACGGCGACGCTCTCACCCTCTACGATGGGTATGCTAAGTATGTCAGCCATTTTCACCACATCGTCCATCTGCCTACTCTTCGCAAGATCCTTGACAATTTTTACTCAAAGCTCTCACGAAGCCAAGCGGTCGACACAGACCATGGAACGTTGCTGTTAGTTGTCTTTGCTACTGTCATGTGCTACACAAGATGGAGCGAACCCAGTTCTTTACCAGTAGGTGTGTTAGACGACAAAGAGAACGTTTTCCAATCATGGTTTCGCTCAGCGCTGGACTTACTAGATCATTCGCGTCGAGTGCTGCAGCCTTCACTTGAAGTTGTCCAGAGTTGCATCATTCTGCTATTTCTAGACTACAACCTAGAGGGATTTACATCGAGAGCGCGGGCTGTGCTGGGCCAAGCCCTGCATTCTGCGAAGGAACTCTCGATGCACAGAATTGACTGTCCGGAGGCAACAAGGAGAAGGGCTGCATCGCCCACCATTGACACGATAATAGAGCTGGAAATGAAGCGAAGAATCTGGTGGCATCTCGTGGCGACGGATTGGATGGTCAGTCTCGCAGGCAGTGCACAGGAAGGGACATACACGGCTCATCCACAGCAAATGAGAGTCCGTCTTCCTCGAAACATTCCGGATGAGATCCTTGAGCTTGGGAACACTACGGAGGATCTGCCTCTTACACAACCGACGCCAATGTCATACCCTCTGCAGCGAGTACGAATGGGCGAGATCAGCCGCAACATTGTCGACACGTTACGGTTCGGGATCTCAGATGTCAGTGAACACGATTATAGTCAAATCATGGTACTCGACAAGCGAATACAGCATTTCCTAGAAGATCTGCCCGTCTTCTTGAAACTCGACAGCGAGAGTCTACAGAAGAGCCAATACATACTGGAACGTTTCCCCTACTTCGCCATGCAGCGCTACATCATCAACATCGGAGCGCATAGTAACCGCTGTAAACTCCATCAGCCGTTCCTCGTGCGTGAAAGCCCCAAAACAAAGTACACGGAATCAGCCAACATCTGCCTCACGTCTGCAATGGAAGTCATCAAGATCAACAAGGCCATTCGCCACGACCCAACCCACTATATTCCGGAGAAGGTCAAGCTCGTTGGCTTGTTACACCACATGTTTCTGGCTACCGTCGTCCTGGTCATGGATCTATGCTTCAACCGCATGGACAACAAGGATGACCTACGCAGCAAGGAAGTCGCCAACGCCATCACGATGCTGGAAGAAGCAAAGGACTATTCCATCTCCGTGCAGAAGTTTCTCGACTCCCTCATGGAGGCTCTCAAGAAGCACCAAGTCGGCCTGGGCGATGATTCGAGGAAGACTGCCGAGACCACTCAGAAGACTCAAAACTCAGGGCCGGCGATGCCAGCATGGTCGTCTACGATGTCACAGCAGCAAGTTGCTCCGGCATTACAAGACCCGAGTATGGACAATGCAGCTCAGCCGCCTACCCTTGATATTGACCGGGCATGGAAGGACGTTCTTGATCAAGGTGACATCAACTCGCTGCCTGATTGGGACCAGCTCTTCTCCGAGCTCGATGCATTCATTGCCTAAGGCTTACATGATCGGCCAAACACATTGCAGCACGCCTGGGAACTCCTTGGCCGTCTTCTTTATGGGTTATTCAGCCTTGTGGACGCAGTTGTGCAGAGGACATGCGAGGTCGGTGCGTGCTTGTTTGCCTACTGGGAGTCCCCGAGACGCCCAGGTAGGGGATGGGATGACGATGTAGGCAGGGGGTATAACAGCGTTGGAGGACCGTCAGTTCTTGAGTCCTAGTACATGGGAGTAGTGGTGGACGCCACCGAAGGAAAGCCTTTTTCAATGGGGCTGGCACTGTTCGGCCGCAGTCCAGCTGAAGCTGGATTACACATTATGGGGGGTATCTAGAAGTCAGAGCGCTCAATTCATGCGTCTGCCTTGCAGGCTGAAGGCACTTGTTATTGTAAGACAACATCAATCTGTGCCTGTCTATCCCTGCATACCTTGCAACCACCTGCAAGCTTTATGCGGTCGCGGAGCAGTCTCGCATTTGTGACTTTAGTGGCGATGCTCCGCGTGTAGCCGTAACCCAAGTCATCGTCCTCCTCTTGTTCCGTTCTCGGCAGTGGAGCCTTGTTTTCGTCCTTGAAGAGACACTCGGTGTGGTAGACGTGTCCACAGGCAAAACCAACAAGCATCTCTGAGTCCTCACCAATGAAAGCTTTGTCGCACCTCGCGCAGTGACCTGGTTTTGGCCCCGGTTCGGCATTTGCTGGCATGATCGTAGTGTCGAGTTGTGAGTCGTCTCTGACGGCCTTGCGTGGTGCTGGTGGGATATCGAACTTGATGCCTCTCCGTCGGCCACGCCGTAATATTTCCATATTGATAGCGACTTCGCTACTCAAAATTTTCGAGGCACCAGAGGAGATACTGTCTTGTAAGTCGTACTCCCTAAGCATCTTCTTCAGCCCGTCCTTGAGACCTTCGATCTCGATCCCTGATGGTATCCTTTTTACCAATGTGATGGGGTCGACAGCCGTCCCCACCTGCGCCAATAGGCCAGCTATGAACCTCGGTCTCGACATGGAATAGTCCAGTAAGTCATCCCATAGTCCTCGGTCGTTTTGCTCCTTGGCAAATGATATAGCTTTGCTCACGTCTTGTAGCTCATCAATGATGAGGAAGAGTGCCTTCTTCAGCGACCCTGTCTTACTTAGTAGATAGACTTCTTCTTCAATGTACCTGCGGTTTTCGCAAACTCTTAGAGCGGTCGAGAAGTCGTAGAGGGTTGAAGTCTGCAAGAACTCCATGAGCAGGTCTCGGTCGTATTCGGCGAACAACTCCACTGCCAGCTCTGGATACCTGTCAACCAGTAATTTTCCTTCGTCGGCTTCCAATTTAGCAGTACTAAAGCGGTGTCGTTGTCTGTTCGTAGTCTTTGCAGTACCGTGACCTGTACCTTGCCAAAGGTGCTTGAAGTAGAAGAAGAGGAAGATTCTCAAATCCGGCTTGTTCAGCTGCTCTACAACTTCGTCAGGGTCGACAACACCAAGGCTAGCTTCATCCACAAGGAGCTTGATAGGTTCCGACGCTGCTTCCTCGAGGTCGTCACGTGAGGAGGTCTTGATCTGCTGCCTTCCTATTCTCAGCAGTACAAATCCAGGGATATCGTCACCAATAGCTTCGACGAGATGATGATCTTTCACGAGAGATAAAGCAGTCTCAGCATCCTGTAGTCGGACATAGCATCTCAGTGCTTCCCTATAATGGCCTTCTGCCAGGTATAACTTGGCCAAGCATTCTTGAAGTCTTCGCCAATCATCAGAGTCCTTTTGGACGTCGCCTGATGATAACTGCTCTAGGATAGCGCTAGTGATGCTGCTTATCTCGAACAGGTCTGATGGCCATACATCAACCAACTCTTGGAATCTTTTCCTGTCCGTCAAAACATAATGACCAAGGACAACCTCGAAAATCGATGGGGATAGTGGTGGGGTGAGCTCCATTGCTGGAATGTAGGGGCTGATCTCGTCGAACTTCTTATTCCGAATGAACATCCAGGCCCAGTGTTCCCAACGAGTTGTGGTATTGAGGACTTTGCTTGCGACCTCTCCAGCCTCGGTCCAGTTGGCGGCTTTTGTGAGTTGCTGCAGCCATAATTCACCTATTCTTCTCTTTTCCTTCTCAGCTGTGGAATATCTGTCCTTCTCGACGGCTTGTGTCGAACCAACCATGGAGGCCGAGTCCGCGAAGAATTCTGCTAATGTTGGTTTTTGTGCCTGTCTCGAGAGACTTGCTACACTGTCTGAAGTTGACTGTGCCACTGAGCTCGTCTTGGAGGGAGTTGGGGGAATTGAAGCTTCAGATGGCTCGCTGTTGGAGCCTGCGGCTTCAGGGTGCTCGTCCAGTAGTTCCCATGCCTTCTGATATTGCTCTTGCTGCTCGAGCCACTGTATGCGGTCGGTCAGGTTCCTCTTGACAGCTACGATGCAGTCGTACGGACTCATCAAGAAGATCTTCATGCCTTGTGTGGTAGCGACGGCCTTCAGGTCTTCATTCTCGTGGCCGAAAATGCTAGAACCCATTCCGGGTATCCAGCCAGTCAAGTAGTTGCTGGTTTTCGCTGCAGGACCAGGAGACCGGTCAGCACCAGGCTTGCCATTTCGAATACTGCCAGTGTCCGAAGTGAAGAGGCGGTTGGCACCCAACATCCTTGGGCCGTACATGGTGGCATCCCACATGCCTTGTGCGACAACCTCTGTTCCGGTGACAAGGCCAGAGCCCACAGCGGCCATGCCGGTTCCCACGTGACCGAGATAGCCTTTTTGGGCGAGTTGGGCGGGGATCTTTATGGGATAGAGTACGCCGAGATGATAGTCCGAGGAGGCCAAGCTTTCGAATCTGCTGACAGGGAGAGAATCTGTTTCAATCTCTTCGTGAGAGTTGATGTCAATCAACCTCAATTCGGGCTTCAACGCGTTGTGGCGCTTCGACCGGCTCCTCGGAGTGCTGTCATTCGACTGCTTTGAGCTGGCTGACTTCTTCTCCATGTAGGCCAAGATGAGCATCAGGGTAGGGGTGTAGAGTGAAACACCAGCAATCATGCAGTCAGGGTGCCTGATGACGGAGATGACTTCGGCACGGCCAGCGGGAGCGGCGGCCTTAGCCATGGAGCCGCCGTCGCCTGGATGGACTCTGATGATCCAAGTAACATCGCCCCAGCCGACGACGACTTCTTCAATGCCTGCTGCATCCGAGGCTTTGATGCCGCCATTAGACGGTTCACGCTGTAAGGCAGGGTCTTGGTCGGAGTCGAGACTGGAGCGATCGACCCACTCTGCTCTTGCTTTCTGTACGGCGGCGAGATCTTCCCAGCCAGGCCTGGTGGGGCGACTGACATGAGAGATGCGCTTCCATTCGAGACCCGTCTCGGCGTTGTCAAGCTTCAGATGCGACCTGGCAATTTTGATGCCCTGCTCGTTGACCCAAAGCACGTATTTGCCGGATAAGGACCACTTGATTGTGCTGATGATGCCTTCGCCGCTATGCAAAACCTTGTCGGTGCCACTATGGCCGCCCAAACCAATGGAGCCGAGCCAGCCAGAAGCGGCGGCAGCAGTACCCGTGGTGGAGGCGTTTACGCTCTTTCCTGACTGGCCGCCGACGGTCAAGACCAGGGAGCCAGCTTGGCCTCCTGAAAGATAGGTCTTGTCAGACTTGAACTCTGGAGACAGGGCGACTGCCTGAACGGGTCTGCTGAAGTTCCTTAGCTGGACATCTTTGGGGTCGAGCAGAGACTGGACACAAACGTGGCCGTCGATGGAAGAGGTAGCAATGTAGATGTCGTTGGAGGGCGAACGATTGATGGAGGCTTGTCTTGGGCTGTTCTTCGCACTTGGTGAGGCTTGTGGGGTGGCCGAGGTGGCATCTGCAGACTCAGCTGCTAAGCGTTGAGTGGCATCGAGCTTGGTGGGCAGGTGCAGAGGAGGAGGGAAGGGCGATATGGAGACGGAGGAGACGGAGGCGGTGTGTGCACCATAGCTCTTGATGTTGTGCAGCATGGGCATGGAGTAGACGTGAATCTTGCCATTGTGGGTGCCGACGATCAGCTTGTCGCCGGCGACGAAGAAGGAGCTGGTAGCATCGCCGTTCCTATAGACGCCGGCCAGGTTCTTGGTCAAGGGGGCATATTTCAGGCGGGGCTCTTCCTCCTCCTCGTCGTCTTCTTCTTCCTCGTCGTCCTCTTCTCCCTCGTCGGGGTCCTCGTCGTTGTCGGCCTTGTGGGAGTTGTTGCCATGGTCGCTGTGTTGGGGAGTGATGGGCCGGGCGTCTTCAGGCCTGGGCTCGACCAGCTCAGGAGTGGACGCTGTGTCTCCGTCAGGCTCGGATGAACCGTCCCCCACCGCCATAATCAAGAGGAGCTGTTGTTATCGATGCATGGTGTGCCAGTCTGGTAGTGCGTCGAGGCATGTGCACCTGCCCGTTGAAAGCTAACTTGGCCGGGCTAACACTGGCAGTGCCGTGCGCGTGCCAGATTCGCGAATGGCAGGCGCGACTACCCCATTGAGCCCAATGACGTTGCAAGGTCACTAAGATCAAGTCAGCCAATAATCTTTTCTCTCGACGTTTGGCCCTTGACGATCAATCATACCACGATCAACAGTGCAGTGCGTGGTGGATGGCACCTGTGACACTGCGGCCCTTCTCCAATGCCGCTGGCAGTCTCATCGGTGCAAGTTGTCGGAGAGGAGCTGGCACGGGCACCGTCGACTTGAGCAAGCAACCTGGACTACGACCGCTGCATGCCTCGCCCATCTTCCAGCGGCCCAGGCGTCGCGACTTCTTCTCCAGCAATGCACTCTTGGCCAACTCCAACCAGAGATCGGAGAACAGTGTGAAGGCCGATGCAGACACGGCAGCCGAGATCTTGCAGGCTCGCAAGCGCAAGGCAGGAGGCGCGGCGGCGGCAAAGACGTCTCTGCGCCGCGTCGCCGTCGAAGCACAACGCTCCAAAGATGGCCAGTTAGCACGCTCTCATCCATCCTCGCATGCAACGCCCGCTCCCAAGCTCGTCACAGCCTATGCAGTCGCCGACCGCTTCGACCTGGCCAAAGTGGTAGACCTCCTCCGCAGCAAAGGCTACGAGCCAGATCCTCTGTCAACGGGCCTCTACCCACAAGTCGTCCATGTCCAGATCCTCATCTCCTCCATCTATCGCTCCACCAACCCTGCCGCCCGCGATCTGACTTCTTCAGAAATAGGCGATGTCTTCATCTTCCCCTCTGGCACTGTCGTCACCTGGGCCCTGCCCGAAGGCTTCACCTCATACTTGGCAACCCGCTCTCTCCTACCCGCCGCAGAGCAGCCACACAAAGAGCCCATTGAGACCGAAGACCTGGACTACATCGAGGATTCTTCGAGGGAACATAGTGCAATCAGAGGCGAAACCATCATCCTCGGTACCCGCCTGTCATCATCGTCAAGAGCACACTTCGAAGACGACCCTTCGGACCATTCACAGACCCAGACAGTTGACACCGTTCTTACCAAGATTGCCTTTAGCTCGGGTTTTGCTCGCAGCACCAAACTCGCTATCCTCGAGACCTCTCTCTCCACCTACCTTGCCTCCACCTCCCAAATCCCCCAACTCCTCGCCCGTGGCTCTCGTCTTCCCTACTCTATCAGCCGTCGTTTCATCCTCCGAAAGACCGGCGAGCTGCTTCTCCTACGCGCGCAGTTGAACCTGTACTCCGAGCTCACAGACAGTCTGCCCGACCTGTTCTGGGACAGCAGACACGAGCTGAATTTGGAAAGCTACTACGATCAAGTAGGCAAGGCTCTCGATGTCGGCATTCGCATCAAGCTGTTGAATGAGAAGATGGATTACGCAAGCGAGATAGCAACTGTTCTGCGGGAACGACTATCCGAGAAGCACGGTTTGTTCCTGGAGTGGACTATCATCGTCCTGATTGCCATTGAGGTTGGCTTTGAGATACTCAGACTATGGAAAGAGGGCTTCTGGACTGAAGTCTTCGATCAGAACCATCAGCAGAAGTTGCTGTCAACTGGTGAAAGGAGGCCACTTTTGGAAGAAAGGCCACAATGACATGACTCGTGCAGAAAGCACTTCGATAAGCAATCGCAGAGAGTATAATCTTGCCCTCTCTAGGGATGCATCGTCCTTGAGATTTTAGCGAACGTTACCCAACTCAATCCATTTGTTCCCATCGCATTCATGGTCTTTAACTGTCCTCCTATTCTTTGCTCAGTGGCTCGGCCACTCCCTACATGTCCTGGAAACGGCTTCCGTAGTTGCGAAAAGATTCATCAACGTCGAGCTTCCTCTCGCCAAATCACTGGTCGATGTGTCCTTGCACACATCCCACCTACGGACTTGGTGTACACGTTACGTGGTAGGTGATACTGAAAGATGTCCTCTTCTAGGTCGGTTCGTTATGATCGAAGATCGCTGTGTCGAACCTTGTTGTTCGAAAGCGCGCTGTCGAGACCGGTCGCATGAAAGAGCTGCATTGTTGGCGATCCCCACTGCGATGGTGCACGCGAGCGCGACACAAAGAAGAAAAAGCGATGCTCATGATATCTAGGTTCTGCATCGGCCGCAAACAGAATCTCATACATAGAGATGCACCACAAGAAACCTTCTGATGTTGAGCAAGAGGCACACCCCAGATAACACGTTTCACATTTCCGCAGATTGACACATCAACAACATCCGATATAAGAAGCATACTGAGATAGAGTGTCCACCACCGCGGAATCACTTGCGCGAGGTACGCGAACATTGGTGAACCTTATGCTGTGGCAGTCTGACTGACATGCCAGAGCCTGGCCTGAGTAGAGATGATTCATTCTGAAGGATACCCAGTTTGCCGCTTATGTGTCTGGGATGGAGATCTTATCTGCAAAGTTCGTCTTTCATGTTCACTGCCAATGGACGAACTTTATCCTTGCTTTCTCTGATCTTTTGATACAGGTGTCATCTTCGGAACGTTCGTTTCATGAGAAGCTCGCTACCAGGAGGCCACAATGAGCAGTGTGCTACCGGAGCGATAGAGCAACGTTAAAGTGCGTACTTGATTGGAACTGAATGTTTCTCTCTATTTCGGCCATAATGCCTCGTTTCGAGGCACCAGACCTGGTGGTTAGCTGTAGCTGTTATGCATAGAGGAAGATTTAGGCGATCCAGGAAGTCGTGAGGATACATTACCTGCGTTGAGAGCCATGAGCCGTTCCGGAGACAGGCGTTGTTCAGGATGTCACCACCCCCGTTGTGCTTGACTAGGGCCATTCAAATTCCAGTTGGCGTCCGGCTATGAATCAAGATGGTTGTTATCACGCTGGCAGATATGCCTGGTTAGCAGAATACATTGGTAGTCAATAGCGAGACAAATCATCGGAATTGGATGCTTTGGTACGAAGATCGCCAAGGACATATGCACATCGGATACCGTACAAGGCGCGGGTATTTATCTCTAGAAGCCAGAGCGCGTGGCAGTGGCAGTGGCAGTGGCAGGTCATGAACTGGACAAGGGAACAAGATGAGCACAGCTCCGTTTGCGTCGAATTGACATGGATTTGGTCACGTGATCAGGTTGACGCTTGCCAACGCCTGCATAGCGTGAAATCGCAAGATCTCTCTCTTCCTTGGGTACCTACACTGAGTGTTTCGTGCTTATTCCTTTTATGTAGCTGTTGGTACCTAGCCAACAGCTTCGTAGACAGGGCATTACGTTGAGCAAGATAGCCGCCGTAGGTATCATGCGCTGTATGAAGCGAAGTTGGAGGACAGAGCTTATGCAGCCTGATCGGTGATCCTTCGGGATCATAACACCGTTTTGACTAATCCTTAATCATGAATGTCTCCGAGCTCGCAAGCGAGTAAGCGATCCGGCCTAGAAGCAGAGGAAGCAGAGAGTAGCCTAGCGCGGCAGCCGGCAGGAAGCAACGGCAGAAGACGTGTCAAAGGTTGCGTCATCGGTCCCGTGCAGATCATGGGCCCAGCATGCCGAACCTCATTGGCAACGCGTCCCGATACCGCTCGATACAAGCCACCTATGAGCGCCACAGTAGCTCGAGCAAGATATATCCGGTCTGTAACAACAGGAAGCCTTCGGTCAAGGCATACCGAGTTTTGAATAGTTTGCTTTGATCAGAAGGCTGAACCCCTATTTCAACGACATGTCTAGGAAGTACAAGAAGCAGGTCGCGCCCCATGGGCAAGCCAAACCGGTTCTATAAGCTTGGGGACATCCGGGGCAGACATCGGGGCATATTATGCAGCGATCTCATTTACTAAAGCATCATGGACGACTCTTGCACACTTCGCTTCACCTTAACGCTCTAATTAGGCACAAACGGATCTGCTACAGCAAGGGGGGTGGAAACAGACAAGACAGTGACCGAGATGGCCCCAGAATTGATCAAGGCGCTGGTTACTCCGAACGTGAGCGATAACAGCAATTGCGAACATTTTCGAGGCTGTATTCGAGCGACGACCGCAAGATGACATACCTATTGACTCCCTCAGCTGCATTCGTATGTTCCCTGCAGTTGAGGTGCAACGCCAATCACCCGAGGCAATGTCCTGAATGTGCCTCTTGTCTGTACATTGCATTGCGATCACGCAAGCTGTCTTTTTTGGAAGAACCACTAAACGACGCATTGTAGTCTTTTCGAGGGGTGCCGTCCGTTCCTCTTTATTGGTATTAAGTAGATACCATCACTAAGAAAACATTCGGCTACGCCACATATCGAGACAGCTCAAGCGAGATCGGTACAAGCACGTACGCCTTGAGCAGGACTGCGAACATTAGTAACACTTGGCGGCGAACTTAGAGTCTGTTGTCTTTGAGTGTGGATAAGATTACGTCGACAGCAGTCTGGTATAGCAGCACAATTGTAAGATTTCATGCTTGATTGCTCACTTGTCGTGATCCTGATTCGTCTGATCTCTCCGTCATCTACCCTACTGCAGGAGTCGCAGGTGAATTTTGCGGGGTGAAGCATAGATCAAGTTCCAGTGGCGAGATACAGGCCTGTCTTCGAGGCTGCGAATGTAGCATGCAGAATCACATAGTTCTTACTGATAAATTTTCCATTCTAGATCGACAAAGCCAGACGTGAGGAATGCTGAACCTTCTTTTTGGCATGAAAAATGGGAAACTACATGTCGCATATCGTATGAGAGCGTAAAGAGCAGGCCGGGCGTAAGTCGCAAGGAGACAATGCGGCTGATGGTCAGAGGAGTAAGGTTTTGACATTCTCTACGTTGTCATTGGTCGAAGACCCCAGTCAGCGTCATCGAATGTTTACGATCTACACCATCTTCTTCTGACTTTCATGAATGCGATGACTTTCTGCAGCAGCTAAAGAGCGATTGAGGGCTGCTTTTTGCTTGCCGGGAAATATATTCTAGCTTTGTCAGGTAGAGTTGACCAATCTCTGAGCGCAGATTTCCCACTTGATGGTTCATGTCTCCAGTCATACGTCTTGGTATCAATTGAGTTGTACGATCATCGGTACCCAGTACCTATTGATCAGGTCCACTATGTATCGTCTTGCCTCTTGCCACTTTGCACTATAAAGTCCTTCCAATGCGTTCTGTCCAGCGGCTAACTCAACTAGCCAACCATACTTCCAAACAATCTGACAACATGGCACCTTCAGCAGACACATCTTTCGCTGCCCACGTGCAAGAGCGATTCGCTTCCTACCAGCAGGACCGACAGGCATCGTCCAAAGATGTCATCTACGCCACCAGCAATGGCGTTCCTATGCCACATCCATACGAGACTCAGCGCGTTGGTGAGAATGGTCCCCTGCTATTGCAGGATTTCCACCTGGTAGATCTTCTCTCCCACTTCGATCGAGAGCGTATCCCAGAGCGTGTCGTTCACGCCAAGGGCTCAGGCGCTCACGGTTTCTTCGAGTGCACCGACCCCATGCCAGATCTCTCATACGCCGACCTTTTCGCTACTAAGGGCAAGAAATGTCCGATCACAGTTCGGTTCTCTACCGTCGGAGGCGAGTCAGGTTCGCACGACTGCGCCCGAGACCCCAGAGGGTTCTCAGTCAAGTTCAGGACAGATGATGGTAACTGGGATATGGTCGCCAACAACACACCTGTATTCTTCTTGAGAGACCCAGCCAAGTTCCCTCACTTCATTCACACACAGAAGAGAGATCCTTCAACACACTTGACGCATGCCGACGATTCAACAGCCTTCTGGGATTACCTTAGCCACAACCCGGAGTCGATCCATCAAGTCATGATTTTGATGGGAGACCGAGGTATCCCTGATGGATACCGATTCATGCACGGATATGCTGGTCACACCCTGAAACTTGTCAACAAGGACGGCGATTGGGTATACGGCCAAATGCATATGAAGTCCATGCAAGGCACCAAGTTCATCACTCAGGAAGATTCAGCCAACAAATCTCCAGACTACTCGCAGAAGGACTTGTACGAGGCCATTCAGCGTGGCGACTACCCCAAGTGGTCAGTCGAGTGGCAGACCATGACTCCCAAGCAGGCTGAAGAGCTGTGGGAGACACAAAAGATCAACATCTTCGACTTAACGCACGTCTGGCCACAGGACCAATTCCCGCGTAGAAAGGTTGGCGAGTTCACTCTCAACGAGAATGCCGTCAACTACTTCGCCGAGATTGAGCAAGTGGCTTTCAACCCAGCTCACTTGGTACCCGGTCTCGAGCCATCGGCCGATCCAGTGCTCCAGTCTCGATTATTCTCTTACCCAGATACCCACCGACACAGAATTGGTGTAAACTACCAGCAGCTGCCAGTCAACACATCGAAGACCAGCTACCAGTTTGGCAACTTCCAGCGAGATGGCCAAATGGCTTTCTACAACCAAGGTGCTCGACCAAATTATCTGAGCTCCATTGATCCAATCAAGTTCCGAGCCCGAACCACCGACCTTGACAAGACGCACGGCCACTTTATTGGCCAGGCAGTCAGCTTCTTGTCGGAGATCAGGCCTGAGGACTTCAACGCACCAAGAGCTTTATGGCAGAAGGTGTTTGATGAGCCAGCCCGGGAGCGGTTCATCAACAATGTTGCTGGCAAGATGGAGGTTTGCAAAGACCAGGAGATTCTCAAGCGACAAATCGCCATCTTCCGTGAGGTTGACAATGACATCGCAGTCAGACTAGAGAAGGCTACTGGAATTAAGGGATACGATGGCATCGCTAACCTACAGTTCAACGGTACACACAACGGTATGGCCAAGGATGCATCTTTGAGGGGGGCCAACGGTGTCGACACCAACCAAGGCAAGAGCATCTCCGACAACAACGGTGCACCAGCCAAGGGCACCCACAAGGGCCTGAACAACTAAGCGATTGAGCCTAGATTGGTTTACATCTAGGTCATTGAGCGTTTGTAATATAGTATTGTTAGTTTAATTACCATGATATCATGATTGAATGAGAAAAGGGCTCAGTAGCTCTGTTTGGAAACTAAAGTCGCACATATTCTTCCTGTCCATCGACTTCAAAGTTGCAACAACACGTTTAGCCGTAACAAACGAAATCCTTTTGCTTCCTGCGACATGTTTATCCCGCGAGATGACAAGGTGAATTGGCCGTGGACCATGCTGTGTTGCTAGAGTAAATAGCTCTACCACTAGCCGAATTATTGCCGGCAGACTTGCTCGGCTTACAACTACAGAGAATGGTTCTTGCCCTTTCGAAGTGCTCGTCCCTTCCTCACGTTACGTCCACGTCTACTCTCGAGGCAGGAGCGAACAATGTCTGGTTCGCGAGTTGCGACTCACGGCACAATGGGGAGTCGATGTTTCTGAGTAGCTCACAACCATACCAATTAGTCTATGAAACCCAGTTCTGGCTTTCTTGGATCTTTCTGCTTACCTTGCACTTATCTACTTAGTACTAACTGACTCAGTCGACATTTGCATCTTTCCACTCACTAACACTCGTTGCATCATGGCTACGCCGACGCGGTCACAAATGGCGTCGACGCCTAAGAATCCTCTAACGACCACTCCCGGCCGCCCTAATGCCTCACCTCGACCAAATCTGGGAGCATTCGGCAACAAAACAGTGGCAGCAAAATCACCGGCAGTGAAGACACCAACACCCGCCAACCTGCATGGACTTGGACACACTCATAAGATCAGCATGTCCTCCCATCCTACCTCGACCCCTCTTGCAGCCTCGACCTTGCCTGACGACCTGATGAACCTGAACACGCCCGCTGCTCAGCTTATGGCCTCGATCGGCCCGACGAATCTCACACCCCTTCCCCTCCCTTCGACGCAAGATGGCTTGGGCATCAGTACCGGCATCATAGGTGCTCCAAGCACGCAAGATGGGCATGCGAGCAAGAACCCGCAGAAGGAGCGCCACGACCGTCTAAAAGACATTGCCCAGACTCTGAAGGGAAGAACGCAGGCAAGGGGAATTTCGCGGCGTAATGTGGAAGATTTGGCCAAGATAAACGGCTTCGAGCTTTTCTACGATGAAGATGAGCCCGACATACTGAATCTGTTCGGAGAAAAGCACGTCGTTCTAGACATCGTCTTCAAGGGACACCAATCCGACGTTGTGGACAAGGCCAGGCTGAAGCTCAATGATTCGGCAAACGCGGAGGAAGAGGTCGTGCAAGAAGGTGCCTCTCAGGTGCTGACGAGGAACCTGACTGAAGATTCGAACGACCGTCTACCCTGGCACGATCTGACAGATTTCTCTGCCAACCTAGAGTACCTCACTCAAGTGGAACGTGTCAGCACAGCTGCCAGCACCAGCTGCTTCAAGGTCATCGATGGCCTGTATGATACTTTCCAGAAGATCTGGATCGAGGAAAAGAAGCGTATGAAATGGAGACACGATCTGCATCATCTCTGTCAGAGCAATATCGGTGAGCCAGGCAAAGACGCAAACCGCAGGCTCGGTCTGATGGTCAAATACTGGACAACGGGCCAGAGGTTTTACACGGGACAAGGGCCAGAGATACACGCTGTAGGCGTGAGGAATAGTGACTACACAGCCACGTTTTCCGTTGAATCAGGCTCGCCTTCCACAGCAGCTTCGCACAAATGGTTGGCTGAAGACACGCTCGCCAGTACTGTTCGCGCCGAAGACATCTTCCAGGAGTCTTCTGTGGACAAGCCCTCGTGGCAGGATCCCGCGTCTTCGCAACCAGAGCCTGCGAACAACGCTGATACCATGGATGTTGACCCTTCATCTACTATCGCAAAGACTCTTGACATGCACTTCGTTTGCACGTTCGAGCCAGAAGTTCTGTTACCTGGGCATGTTATTCAGAGCCTGCGCGGAACAGGTCAAATGCTTGTGGTACGTTCAGAGCAAGGCACCACATACCAACAGCTGTTGCACGGGAACGAGAATGCAAACCTCAAACCGGGGGCGCGCTGGACGCGGACTCAGTACCGCTTCGACAAAAGTGGAAACCATGAAGTACGAACGCATTCTTACAACTTGTACACCGCCGGACAATATTATGTCTATCCAGTGCACAAGCTTTCCTTCTCCCATCCTCGTCAATTCGCAGATGTACTTCCAGTTCTCCGGCAGTATGCACTTGTCAACAGTTTGATACAATCTATCGCCCCGTTGAGAGCTGCAGCGCCGGACACGCCGACTATCGGATCGATATTTACATCACTCAGAGGGGAAGGTAATGAGTTGGTCATTCGAGACGGGAAACAGTTACGGGTCCGCTCGAACAAATCCAGACTGGAATCGACGCTGAAGAGCGTCATGAAACCGAAGGCGTCAGTTGTGCCCGTAACAGGATGCCCGCTCCCCATTGACGTCCAGCTCGACACAGTCTCGTACGCAACCACCACCAAGACCTGCAGACTCGATATCAGCGTTCCGATCTCGGAAACCATCTTTCCAGCGCCTGCTACAAGACGACTAAGAGCGAAGAAGTTCCTCAAACTTGAGATCGAGATCCTGCTCAATGGCATTGTTGAAGTCGTGAATGTGGTTGGCGTCGAGCTAGAGAGGCCTAAGCTGGATGAGTTCAAGAAGTGCTTTTCGAGTATCATACGATGTTCTGAGGGTGATCTTGGCTCGGCGGTGGCCTGGGCGATCACGGACTTGGAAACTTCTTAGAGAGAGGAAAACGAAGATCGCGACTTTCATTGGCCTAGACATAGCCCATTGCTCGTTGCCTGGTGGAGGTTCCGCCATTTTATCGGGGATTGAATTCGAGTTTAGAGGAATCATAAATTCAGTAGTCATACTTGGTACCTGAATCAGCATCAAGCCGCAGCGCACTGGCAGGCAGTAGAAGCTCAACGAAGCAAGTTTCCACATCCTCCAACTCGACCTAAACTACCGCCACATCGAGCATGGATTTTGTCCCCTTCCTTTCTATCCGCAAATTGTGCCACAGCTAACCCAACACATCGTTCCGCGACCGCACCAAGAACTGGGGGTTTGGGGTCCGCTCAGTCAGACCTACTGCGTGCTTTGCTGCATAGAATGCCAGCCATGTATCTCTCCAGCCTACGGGCCCAGGATGCGTCTCGTTTCGTGAGCCATGGTCGCAGTTATGGCGCGCTCTTAGGCGAGTCTTGGTCGGATCGGTCTGTGAGCGATTCAGAGCATCCTGTGAAGATAACGACGATGATGTGGGTTGGGTTTCAGGTACGGACTTGAAGAGGCAGGCAACGTTTGAGAAGTATGAATCTTGAGGCAATGATGCTGGCGGCTTGAAGACGTTTTACTATCATATATGCCCTCGACTTCTGGATCGAGGCTTTATGAGCACTGGCTTCACATCTCTCTGGCCGCGCATAGTCTCTGAGGCGTATCTGTTTGGCTTTTCTTTGTAGCTCTCATGATCCTCTCGGCTCACCGTCCCCCTGCAATCAGTCTTATCTTTAGATGTTCAATCACCATCTGACTCAGCTTCACATGGCCTGCCGCCCTTTGTGTGCTCGTGACAATCACAAGGTATGGCAAACTTAATAGTCTCCCTTCCCATCAGGTTCGTGATGGACGCCTGCAAGACCACGACTCCAAATTCAGGATGGTCTGTACAGATCCCTTGCAATACCTCAAGACCATTAAAGCTATCACGGACAGTGTCAACTCCCCATGATTGCCCAATGTCCTTGATCCAGCCAGCATGAGATAAAGCAAAGTCCTCAGCGATGTATTGCGTCAAGGTGCAGTCTTGCAGTCCGTGTTGAGCCAGGACAGTGAGTGCGTTACGGTGAAGCTGAGGGAAGAGATACGGACCCCTGGCTTGCTGATATCGGTCGACGACGTTGCTCTTCGGATTAGGCATGATAAATCTGTCGGCAAGCACGTAAGGTCGGGCCAGGTCGCCTGCTATCTCGTCGATCTGATCTCTTGGACTAGTAAAGGATAGCCCTAAAGTCTGTACTGCTAGGCCGGCGCGATAGACCCAAGCTATCAGCGTTTTCATACTGTCAGCGTCCTGCCGTTCTCGAACAGTGATGGTCTACTCCCGTTCTTCTATAATTTTTTTCTGCAGACATCCTTCGACGAACGTAGATTGAGCGCAGATGAACTCCTTGTGAACTGCGAATCGGTCACCGGTGTCTTCGAGGATAACCATAATTGTGGCACCCAAGTCGACCGATTGTAGATCCATATCTGATGTATCCTGCAAAGCTAAAGAGATCGAGTCGATGGACGTGAGTTTTTGAGAGTTCCGGCGATGTCGCCGTAGGGTAGATCGAAATGTGCCGGAAAGAGAGGAGTTTGCAGGGGTTCGACAGTCGGCGAAGGCCAAGAAGGTGTTGCTTGGCATCAAGTCGTGAGAGTGAAGGGTTAATGGCAGCTGTGGGGAAAGTGACAGTGTGAAACCGGCGTCTGGACTAGACCAGAGGGAAAGCTGCCTCTTGAGCGAGGAACAACGAAAGAGCGCACGACTGCTGGTGGTTACTGCCCCGGTCGTTCCCAAGCTCTTGTCTCAGCGTCCAATCTTCTGTCTAGGCAAGCTCAACCAGCGACATCCTCGACCGTCTTGCTGCCATCGATACCTACCTGGCCCGTCTGGCGTTCGGCCTCAAACTTATTCCAGCCTTCACTGAACAACTTTGACAGTCCTTCAACGGTCGTGTTCCCGCCACTAATGATCACACCCACATCCCACGGCCTTCCGGCACCTTCCTCTTTCTGTTTCTTTGCCACGAGCTGTCGGAAGCGCTGATTGAATAAGATCACCGCAACAGGTACAGCACTGCTTGGCTCAATCACGACCTTGACTCTTTCCATCATCAACTTCAAGGCCATCTTGATCTCATCCTCGCTAACGCTGAACACACCCTCAACTCTCTCCTTGTCAGAGACCACGCTCCACGGTATCATACCAACCGGCGTCCTTAAGCCATCAGCAATAGTCAGTGTCTTGACATGCTCGATCCGCTTTGGCGGTTCCGCAGCGAGTCCTCGCTCACCATCATTCGCACCCTCAAAGTTCGGTTCACAACCAAATACAAGCGTCTTCTGACCAGACCCATGTGTACGAGAATACCAAGTCGCCGTCCCACCCAGCAACCCACCGCCTCCAAGAGGCGTAAGTACAGCATCAAATCTCTCCTTCGCCTCACTTGCCCTTCCACCATCAGCTGCACCATTTCCGCTTTCAGCCGCACCGCTACATATTTTGCCGCTCCTCTTCATCGCCCTCAACTGCTCCTCGGCTTCATACCCCGCCGTCCCCTGTCCAAGCAGGATATCCACGTGGTCATAAGGCGGCACCAAGATAGGACCCTCTCCACCCGTCTCCTTCCTTCTCTTCTCGATAACTTCATTCACAACCGCTTCACGCTCCGGCGCCGTAGACCCTGAGAACACAACAGTGACTCCTTCGTGTCCCTTCGTGCCGCTGATCTTGCTTTTCGTACTGATAGTCGGCATCACGATCCAAGCCGGTACGTCCAACGTACTCGCTGCGAGCGCAAGCGCCTGTGCGTGATTACCACTACTATGCGTCACAACCCCACGTTGCCGTAGTGCTTCGATCCCGATGCCCGGTAGGTCCGCCCCAGGCGGTGAGGCAAGATGAGTAAGCGCACTAAATGCGCCCCTCGCCTTGAATGCCCCGATTTTCTGGTGGTTCTCGCATTTGAAGTACAGGTTGAACCTTGGCGCTTCACTCCCGGTGCCATTCATCTCTCCATCATCCCATATGCTGGGCGGGTCGTCAGCCAAATAAGCCCCCGGGTCAGGACTACTAGCGATCTTGTTCATCGTCCGGCTCGTGATGAGCGGAGTCCGGTGGATGTAGGCCTTGATGCGGTCATGAGTCTGACGGATCGAGTCTGGCGTGAGAGGAAGACATGTTGACGGGTCGGCCATGTCGAGGGGGTGCCAGTGTCGAGTAGCTAGCTTGCTAGAGACAATCTACCGCTGGTTTTCTAACGTTTGCTGGATAAGAAGACGAGAGGGGATGGTGTCAGGTCAGATATGCGTCAGCAAGCGTTGCAAAATGCACGTCGGCAAACGTCGAGTCAAGGCCGTGTATAAAACTGAGCGTTTAACACAATCCTTCTGGACCGCGCCTCTCAATGTCAATGAATTACACAAGCCACTACTAAGCTCTCTGGTGGCGAAGTCTTGACTGGATTGTGCTTTCTAGTCTACGAACATCAATACAGCAAGTAGTTAGCATTCGTGTCTGAAGACGAAGTCACATCGTATCGCCGAAGACATTGATTCGCCGATGTCCGGTAACAACAAGACCGAACTCGGCAAGCCGTGGATCAGCTGCCCTTTTCGGATGCGAATACTACACATACAGGACAAACGAAGACAAAAACACAAACATTCAAGAAAACACAGTGTGGCCTTGATAACGTACTTGACTACGGGAGTACAGGAATAGTGTAAAGAATCCAAAGCAAACCGGCAAGCAAGCAGGCGACTACCTAGCTCATCCAGAGCAGACGAACTCTCTTTCTTTCATGCTCTGTCCACCACGATATGCCGCGAAGCCCAGCATGGCGTCAAAAACCGAGGAGCACCGGCGTACGAACCATGAAGAGGTGTGAGGCTGGCGTCCTTAGGAAAACAAGCTGTTTGCGAGGACCTAGAGACGAGATTGAATGAGTTGTCCATTAGCTGGCGGACGCCACTGCTGACGACCTTGAAGGCGTTTCGAAATCCCCAAACCAACCGCAGAAGCCACAACAATCTCCAGTGACACTACCACTCAAATAGGAGCTGGAGCACGAGAAGAAAAGGGTAAGCACTGTTAAGAGTGACCGGTAGCAGGAGAGAAGGAGTAGGAGATAGCCACAGAATTTGAGGTTGTCCATGAAATTGTCAAACAACGTACTTTTGCCATACATAGACCAAACGCCGTCCACTGTTGTAGCATATCTGTACATGTGGTATCTCAAAAGGCCATGCATGTCGAAGTTTTGTTATCTCAATTCTTCCTCCCCGAAGCTCGCATTGATTCACTGGGTCGACTGCAAGGATAGGAATCTAGTTGTTCTCAGGTCGGAGAGATCGTACCGCCTTACCGGCTCTCCAGATTCTTGACATGAAGTTAGCTTCTAGACCAGTACGTGTGTTTGAGGAAAGAGGGGGGTTGGGGGTCTTACTCGAGATCCCTGATCTCCTGCAACTCCTGCTCGTACTTCTCTCTGTAGTCAGGCTGGCTGTTGTATTCGAGCGACCTCTTTGTCTCGCTGCCGTCCTTCACGCTGTCGTACAGGTCGTTGAAGACGGGCTTGAGCGAGTCCTTGAATCTGCTGGACCAGTCGATAGCACCACGTCGGGCGGTGGTGGAGCAGGCAGCGTACATCCAGTCCATACCATTGGCGCCGATCAATGGGTACAAAGACTGGGTGGCCTCCTCGACGGTCTCGTTGAATGCTTCGGACGGGCTGTGGCCGCGCTCACGGAGCACCTCGTACTGGGCGAGGAACATGCCGTGGATACCGCCCATCAAGCAGCCTCGCTCGCCGTACAGGTCGGACCAGACTTCCTTCTCGAAGGTGGTCTTGTAGAGGTAGCCACTGCCAACGGCGACACCCATTGCAATAGCCTTCTCTTCTGCCTTGCCAGTGACGTCCTGGTAGACGGCAATGGAGGAGTTGATACCTCGGCCTTCACGGAAGAGGGAGCGGACAGTTCGGCCTGAGCCCTTGGGTGCGACAAGGATGACATCGATGTCAGTTGGGACGTCGACCTTGGTCAGGTCTTTGAAGACAGGGGAGAAGCCGTGGGAGAAGTAGAGGGTCTATCAGAATTAGTTGTCCGTCATACACAGTCAGCGTGCTGAGGTATGCCTACCTTTCCCTTGGTGAGCTGAGGCTTGATGGCAGGCCAGGTCTCCGACTGGGCAGCGTCGGAGAGCAAGTTCATGATGATGGTACCCTTGGAGATGGCCTCATCGACGTCGAACAGGTTGGTACCGGGAATCCAGCCATCTTGCTGTGCTTCCTTCCACGACGCGCCGTTCTTCCTTACACCAATGATGACGTTCAGGCCATTGTCTCGGAGGTTGAGACCTTGACCGTGGCCCTGGGAGCCGTAGCCGATCAAGGCGAGGGTGTCGTTCTTGAAGTATTCCTGCCGCGTGTCAGCTAGAGTGTCGCCCATGTTTCTGCTGTAGTACTCACGTGAAGCTTCTCTCTTGGCCAGTCAGATCGCTCTGCTTTCAGTCAGCAACTATCGTCGGCAAACGTCTGGGCCACCAACCAAACACCTGCTCCTTGTGGCCAGCAAAGTCGACGGTCTTGACACCTCGAGTCTGCTGCTGGATGGGGGCAGCAACAGCTCTGGTTGATCGCGACACAACTGGTCGGCTCGCTGGTGCGGAGACGAAGCTACGCTTTGGTACAGCTGGAGCAGCGACCTTTTGTTTCGAAGCTCGGAGAGCTGTTCGTGCGAATGATTTGGATGCCATCTTGTGTGGAGAGCAGGATAATGGTAAGCAGAGATTTGTGGGAAGCTACAATGGTGTACGGGTGAGTCAAAACAGCAGTTGCGAGGCCTGGGGAAATTTTTGGTCGCGCGGGCTTCCAGATGCGAGCAAGCTTCCGGGCCCTGCAGCAACAGGCCTCGTTGGTCTGGCTGCTCGCCGATGCACTGCACGAGTCCAGCCTCGTTTCTTGGCACTTGGGACCAACTCCGATCATCGGCCGATCTGCTTGTCCTCACTCATGTGGTTGGGATCTAAGATGAAGAGCTCATGAGAGCTGCAGACGTGTGCACCGTGATAGCTTCAAGCAACCTCCTGTCCGCCTCAGTGGTACACACGAGTCGCATTATGTCGGGACCAAGTCTTGTGGCTTCTGCTCCAGAGTCTGCGCTCAAGAAGAAGAAAAGCCGAAAGAGGTTCATACAATTCACGAGCAGATTGTAGTCCTGCACTACCTGCAGCATCATCTTTCCTGACCTATATAGAACATCAGGTCGTGGTATCGTCGAATGTCGCTAAAGAACAAATGTCGTTCATCAATCATAAGTATGCCGTGGCCCTACCGCCGCTCAATGCCAAAACACATCATTACAACTCTACTTCATCAGTACCCTGTCGTACGTGATGCCCTTCACCGAACCACCCGTCATACTCGTTTTGACATTGCGTCTGAAATTCTCTCGGTTCGTCCTTAAGTCCTCGGCTGCCTCTTTGTTAAGCGGGTCTGACGCATTCGGTTCGAGGAACAGGAACTGCATTCACGTCAGCATGTCTTGCCTTCCAGAGTCGGATCTCGGGGGTCAACATACTTGCATGCCCACGACGACAGCATTCAGCGCCAACACTGGCTTCCAGTCTTCTCTCAGGATGTTCAGACACACATTGCCTTCCAGATCAATGTTGGGATGATAGATTTTCTGCGTGCATTTCACCTTGGGAGGGTCGTGCGGGTAGTTGTTGCTGATGGCAAATGTGAACTTGAAGCTGCCGCCCTTGTACATGCCCTCGTCTGGTTCGATGGTGAGCGTGAAGTTGAGGATGTCGTCCGGGTTAGGGAAGTCCGTTCTCATTGTCGAGCCTAGTGACAGCTCACTAAGGTCTGTCCTTGTCAGCATGGCGCCTTGCACCTCGGTGATGGCAGCATGCACCTTTTTGTATCCGTAGCTGAGCTGCTGTGACTTTCTTCTTTTTCTGTCCATCCCCTTGCGCCTGCGCGTCTTGCTGCTGCTTCTGCTTCATGCTCCATACTTTCAACATTGTGGATGGTTGGCCTCGACTGACGGCTTGAGTCAATTGAGTCACTAGGTCCTGCTCGAGCCTTTTCAGAGATGCGTGTGGGATGATGGCTCCGGCCGCGAGAGTGTTCGTCGTCAGGCAGCACAGGAGGAGTTACTTCGGGCTGAGATCCCTACGGCCCAGGCATCGCGTGCCTGATGATTGTGATTCGAGGTGCGTCACTTTACCTGCAGTGGCGTCGAACGCCGACAGCGCACTTGCAGCCTGAATTTTGCCTCAGCCTCCCTTCACCGATCATACAACAGTCGAATGCACCCCGGTATAATCGCTCGAGAATTGAAACGACGAGTGCACAAACATCAGAGGTACGACGAGGTCTCAAACACGCAATATACCCGATAATCACATTACGCATTCGTGTCTACAAAGTGCTTGGCGATGGGGTACCAGCCTTTTCCTGCTCAACATGGCTAAGTCCGCCTGATGCATCAATATGACCGTACAATATGCCTGAGCTCAATCTCTGTTTGCTCCTCGATCTCCGCTTGCAGAAGCTACGTCTCTCGAATCTCGACTGCTTATCTCCTAGCAAAGCAGCAAAGTAGACCTGTCTTACCCAAAAACCAAAGACATCCAAAAAATCGCACCAGTGACAAAGCAGCCGTGATATACAGGAGTGTTGAGAAGAAGCCGCTAGATCGTTGCGTTGCGGTAGACTAGACGTGGTGTTAGTAAGGTTACTTCGAGCATGTACATAGAGCCAACTTACTGTGAAACCAAATGTCGACAAGCTGGTAGATGTGATACCGGCTGCCAGGAGAGCATTGGTGAAGATCCAAGTGGACACAAGTCGAGTTCGGAAGTTTCTGTATGAATCGTCCAAGTTCTTCTCTTCCTTCTCTGGTGGTGGATTGTATGGTGAAAGAGCACGTCGGACCGTAGCTTCGAATTGTGCGTCGATATCCGCCTGCGGTTTGTCGACTTCTTCGATGACTGCGCTCTTTCCCTTGTCGTCCTTCTTCGTCTGAGCCGATGGAAGGACATCTGCCTTGTCGGAACCCTTGGTACCCCATGAAACATCGTGCCAGTTGGAGAAGGCGTAGATCATCAGAATGTTGATGAAAGACGGCATGAGAGCCAGGTACTGGAAGAACGAGGTAAACATGTGCCATGGGTCGAGGTACAAGAACGACGCCACATAGTAGAGACCGAACGTGGCGGCCAGTGCGATGATGATGATGCCTGCCCCGCCGCCAGAGAAGAACGAGGTGAAGAATTCTTCAGCACCTTCGTTAAGTACAACACCGTTGCCGCTGGTGAATCCGCGATAGACCAGGTAGAACGCATCAACAATGACATAGGCTTGGATGATACCAAATACCACAAACGAGATCATGTAGGCAATCCTCGAACCTTTGGGTCTGTTACCAAGAGCCAGAATGAACTGCAGAAGCAGGAAGCCGAGATAGCCATACTGCAGGAGCGTGTTGACGATGGGAGTGACCGTGTTACCGAAAGGGAAAGCAGCTTTGGTCTGAGCCGGATTGTCCGCACCAGGAGGCTGGCCAACCAGGTCCATGATGACTTTGGTCGTGAGCCAGTAGGAAGCGAGCGCGAACCAAGACATGATGACGGTGACGATGTTGTAAACCATCTGAACATGGAAGAAGAACATTCGGATGATGTTGTGTCCAGATTTGTACATTCGGCCAAAGTGCATCAACGAATAGAGCGAGGCAGCGAAAGAACCGTTCAACCATCGTCGTCGCTGACCAATGAATTCTGCTGCACCTTCCGGCACATCTGTCTCACCCTTGGACGCTTTGACGTAGGTCAGATGCCACTTCGAACCAGCTTTGGCGACGAGTTCGAAACACAAGATACGATCCTCGGCCAAGAACATGTTCTTCTTGAAGATGTTCATGCCTTCGATACCCTTCTTCCCGAGTCTGGCGGACAGAGTGTGATCGCCGTGGAAGTACTGTTCGAGGGGTCGCCCCATAATGGCTCGAAACCTGTAGGCAGAAAACGCACCTGGAAGCACAGAGACGTAGCCAAAGGACGATTCGAGCGGTTTGTCGAGAATGTTGGAGATCTTATACTCAAAGTTCTGTGCTGCGACCAAAGGATTCAACAGTTTCTTCCAACCGTGACCCAACATGGCGTGGATTTCACCGCAAGAGCCACCTAAATCTTTGTCGTTGTAGAATGATTCCCAAAGCGCAAGGAGTGATTTGGGACCAGGTTTTGTACCAGCATCCAGGAGAATGCAGACTTCTGGGTTCAGGATTCGGCCAAACCCGTTGAAGAGCCATCTGTGAGAATTGATCTTCTTGCTATTCTTTTGCTTCAGGCAGAAGATCATCTGGACAGGAGGGAGATCAGTCGCGTCGTTGTTCGTCGGTCGAATGAGCTGCTGGTTTGGTGTGACGGACAACTGTGTGGTGTATTCGAAGATATGCACAACAGTGTCTTTCCCGTCAACGTCCTTCTTCATCACGCCATCCTGGTAGATACCAACTGTGGCAAGGAGATCCAGGGTGTCTTTGTCGCAGGGATCAATACCGTCGAAGACCAAGCAGACCACGATCTTTTGCCAGGCAGGGCCACCCTTGTTCCAGAATTCAGTCTTCTTGAGGTTGACGATGTCTCGAATGTTTTGCATGACACCGTGGAGAGTTCTTGCCGTCAGAACCTTGTCTTCGTTGTAGTATGTAATGGCGATCAAGAGCTCGGTGTGTCTGTTATACATCGCTGGTCTTAGATTGTAACCATTTTTCAGGGTGAAATCATCGGGATCGCACGTAGCTGCGGTGTATCGCATGTGTGTGAATTCTTCACTTCCGCCTTCGAGATCCTGTCTGTACTTCGGCTGAATGGCATTCTGAATAGCAGAAGGCACTGGGTAGTCGATGCTCAGAACGCTCCCCTGAACGAGCTTGACTTTCCTTGTCGCGTACCGCTTGATTGTCTGCTGGTTCTGTCTTGCTCTCCAAGCTTCAGTGGAATCGCTCCGAACGTAGGGATTGGGGGTCGCGCCGGTCTGCGGGAACCCGCCCGCGTATGGGTCTGGAGCATTATTGTAAGAGACATCTGGGCCTTTGGCCTCGCTCATGTACGATTCTTGGAGGTTATACACCGAGTCATTCTGGGTGAGGTTCCGAGAGTGGTCGTCGTAATGACCTGGGTATGTCTGGCCAGCGATCAAAGACCGCTCAGCTTCGTCGTCGTCGACGTGTGGTCTGCCATAGGCCTGATGTCTGTTGTTAGTGATGGGTGGGTTGCTGGATTCCGATCTGCCACTTACTGTTCCCTGGTCCTGCAATGGGTAACCGCCCGGCTGGTTATTATATGCCATGTTGCTGGCCGCACAGATCCTGATGTCAAAAGGTTGTGCCTAATACTAATGACTAAGTGATTCAAGAGTGTTTCTGCGAATCCTGTGGCAAGAGGGAAAGAATGTAAGATGGTTACCCGCCAGAGTTCAAAGCAGAGTTTAGTCTACTAAGGAATGCGGAGGCAACAAAAGGCCCAACTCGAAAGAAAGAGCTGGCGGTCGGCGACGCTCTTTGTGTTTGCAAAGAGCACTTCGATGACGACGAGGAGGTGCAACTTGCGATGAACAACAAGGAGAAATGAGGATGAAGAAAGGATCCAAGCAGAAAGCAGCGCAGCGTAAGCAAGAGACAGATTCTCGTAGACGCACGTTTCAGGTCTCAGGGTCTACTCTCTTAGTAGAGACTTTTTTGAACCGCTGCACGAAAGGTTGGCTTCAGCCTCCCAACTCCCTATGCGAGACACCGCTGATAGGCTGTAAAGTTGGCTGAGACTGGATACTACAGTTCCCAATGGCCAATCAGAATTATGATTCCAACCAATCAGTCGCCCCGAACCCAAATCTTGAGCCAAGCACAGCCGCGTCGGCCGTCTGCGTCTGCGGGTCTGTGGGGATGGTCTCCCTGACGATCTAGGTAAACGGTTTCGTTCTGGTGGTCTCGCTTGATTTCGCCACCACCAAACACCCCAACACGTAAGAATTTAGTCCAAGAATAACTACAGATGATCCAAAGTAGGCAAGGGTTTTCTAGCCTTGTGAGAGACACTGTACGCCTCAAAAGTCAGAGGGCAGTTTAGAGAGCCTGTCAAGTAACAAATTCACCTCATACACGATGGAACAGCTCGAGGCAGCTTATGAGTGGCGGCCAAAAGGGAGCAACGATAAGTTTACTGTAATCAGAAAGTTCTAAACATTTGTTTTGTTGCTCTAAAAACAGCGGTACGACGACGTTGATCTCCCAAGCGCTCGAAGAAGCTCGCGGCAACCGTTGAGGCACGCGGGAAGACATCTGTACACCTCTGATGTAGCATCATGTCCTTCAAACAATCACACGCGTACACTTACCTACAGTAGATGACACTGGTTGGCGAGACATGCATGGCCATCCTGTCCCATTTCACGACAGCACTTGTGAGAGTTTTCAAGACAGCGTGCTGAGATTTCAAAATGTGCTAGTATTCAGCTGGCGATGGTGCCAAAGATAGCCGCGTTACCCATGGCACCTCACAAGCACAAGCCATCACTGCGGCGTGGTAAAGAGTACTGCATGCTTGATTCGTCCCAGATTCTACGATAGACGAGCTTTGACCCCGCGCCATTTTCGACTTACCACCCGGTCTTGCCGACCAAGTAACCAAACGTAGGTGCTTTTTACAAACAAACTCACATCTAGAGCTGATCTACTGCAGCAATCCACTGCCTCTTCGTACTACTCTCAGCCACATGGTGTTACCAGTGTTGCACAGACACAAGTAGTGAAGTCACTCCTAGGCTCCACGCCGAAGTCATGTATTCAGCATGCCTGCAAAATCGTCACACAATACGCAAATCGTGTCTCAAAGAGAACACACGAGCAGTTCTCAGAAGTGTCAAACCAGTGACCTTCAGATTCGACGCAGAGCAACATGTTCGGTCGTGCAGGACTGACACATGCGGCGGTGGTCTTTATGTACGCGTTGCATGCGGAGTCATTGAATGATTGAAAGGCAGACCTCTTTGATGTCACCAAAGGTTTCTCTTGCAGATGAGGACTATCATACTCTCGTGGAGACGACGTCAAACCGGAAAGATACCGATGCTTGATTGTGTTTCAAAACCCAAAAACAGGTCACTGGGATGCATTGTGAAACTGTCATGTCAGTAGAAGCCTCCCTTTCGGTAGATAGCGGCCTGTTGTCGCTTGATCCTTCTGATACTGGCACAAGACCATGTGCCGGCCCGTGCGTTTTCAGTGTTTGCTTCCTGTCTCAACAGGTGCTGATGGTAAATTGAGCAGAGGCATCGACCGGTATTTATCTCAGGAAAGGGGTGGAATGCTTATTATGGAGCAGCGCCGTAGAGCAGAAGGATCTGCCGGCAGGGATCGTGGTTTCGATTTCAGAAGCTTGAAACTCCGAGCACGTTCTGCTTGGTCCAATCTCCAGGGCTAATCGCTGCTAATGGGTTCCTTCCGGGGCTCCAAGCCACGCCAAACACCAACCAGCGGGCAATTGTCCTCTAGCCCCTTCAATCTTACGTTTCCCTCCAAATCTTGCCTGGTCTGGCCTTTTGGCGTTGCATGGACTCCGCTTCTGGTTGTTGTTCCACAGTCTCTTAGTTCGCGAGCCTGCGTGTCCCTCGACATCAGTTCGACTTGCATGAATTGACAGCACGCCGCGACATATCGACATTTGGATATACCTAGTCACTCTTTACTCGTTCTCCCACCATCGCTAGACTTCTGCTTCGATCTCTGATCACGACTTTCGTTACGACACCACTTGCATTCGAACACCTCGCTTACGCTGCAAACGATTACGATTCACACGATTGTATCTTCAAGCAATCGGTGTTGGCAGAGCCTTGATCACTACCCGAGGCGCAAACCTGGGCTACAAACGATAAAAGGACAGAACAGTGTGAAGCACAACTCGCACCGCGGAAAGGACATCGAGGGTCAGCATCGACTAATACCTCGGGAGTACGTCCTCACAGGCGAGAATACAAGAGGCAGCAGTACTCGGCTTGAGCTATGGGTTCTAGTTGTAGGCATTTTCACCCCCTGTGGGTTGGTGGTGGTGCTAACAACGTGCTTTTAGCTCGCGACGTTATGAATACACTCCTGCGGCGATGTGTTGAGTGTCCTAGTGAGACGCCTAGCTGCCCAGAATGTCCTAATGGTCAAACATGTTCGTTGGTACCACCGTCTTGCGATGTCTGTGCATCGACGATATGCATCAAAGAGAACCAGCTTCCTGGACAAATCACTGAGACGAAACACTCAACACCAGTGGGGCCTATTGTTGGTGGAGTGGTAGGCGCTGTAGCAGTTTTAGCTGTTGGGCTGTTCTGTCTATGGTACTTCTGCATACGGTCGAGAAAGCGCAAGGATACATGGGATCCTCCGGAGAAGAGGGACCAGTCCAACTTGGCTCGCAACGGAAGCAGGGCCCATTCGATCGCATCGACCGTGCTCACGAGAGCATCAAACGTTATACAGATTGCGTACATCCCTGGAGTTACCGGTCGGTCCCCACCTGTCTCGCCTGGTGTACCTCCAATGCCGATTATGTCAGGCTTCAACACTGCATCTAGCACACCACAGCCTGATACCCATTTCTTCATGGCTGATGATCTGCGAAATTCCACCTGGTCCGACACTTCTGTGGGTCCGCGTATTAGTCTGGCCCCAAGCCTTGCTCGAGCGAGTTCTGCTACGACAGTCTATTACGAAAATGCAATCGTGCCTCCTGTTCCGGCTCAGCATGCCTTCCGTGCTCAAGCAAATATGGTTAGTGTGAAGCAAAATGGGTCATCTGGGACAAGTACGGCATCGACGGCCACAGCAGCGAGAGCTTCGCCGCTTGCACAGAATGGACAGCTTGGAGCTCAGATACTCAAGCCCGTTACCATAAACAACAGCTCTATCGTTGCACGAAATGTTACAGCCAGACCTATCGAGGTCAGGAAGACACCGTCAAACACCCGCGTCCCAACTCTCGGCAATCTGGCCAGAGCGAGTTCTATCAAATCGGGGAGGAATGCCAATACGTTCGACGAGAAGGAAGTGGTCGTAGGTCCAGGAACCGATAGACTCGACTCGCCAATCGCTCCACCTTCAGTGCTCAGCACAAAGCCTTCCGATATGAGTTTGGGCGGCGCAAGTGCTTCGGGCATCAGTGCAGTGATTCCAGCTGAAGGGTTTCTAGGTCGACAAAGCCCAATACAAAGGCCCGATAGTGGTGGCCTAACAGCTATAATTGAAGACGCGATTAAGAACGCTTCTGCAGATTCGTGGCATTCCCCGCGACCCGGCGCTCACAGGCAGGATTCTGGTCCTTTTTCGGATATACATGAGCTGCCAAGTAGCACGCCTTGAGCTGCTTGACATGTTTGAAGATTTACCTGCATCTACAGGGACTTTGGCTCGCAGCGAGCGCACCATAGAGTGCTTCGCTGCGCAATTTTGTATATACCCTGATCATCTTGAAGGAGATTGCAAGTTGGATCTTACGTTCTCGACAGGTGATGAGCACAATAACGAGCATCACTGCTTTTCCTTGGCGAATCTTGAAGGTCATGTAGTCTTGTCCTGCCCGCACGGCAACCTTGACAACGAATGTTGGTCAAAACTTGTATTTCCTTTCATTGGCGAGACCAAAATTCGCTTGGCAGGATCATGCCGAGTCTGTTCAGTGGGCGGGCACCTGCATGTCTTGGAGCTCTTAGGCTTTGGACTTGGACCAATGCCACATCACAAGACATGTACTTCTAGCCACGCCTGCCGTTCTTCCTTCGTCATACGTCCCCTACATTCTTCAAGCTGACTGCAGGTTCAGAGTTGCTCCAAGATCAGACGCGGACATTCAATGTCGTCTGACAAGCACCGCTTGCAGTAGGAGCGCTCCCAGTATTCCTTCCTACTGCCTGAAATTCCAACGCGCTTTGTGTCTTCTGCTCGAGTGTCAACCCCCCTTGTGCTCAATCACCACTATCACCTAGCAGCCTTAAGAGTCATCGTATCGTATCATCTGCGCGCTTCCTGGTCGTCGCATACCATCCTTGAGTACATCCTTACAGTCACCGTGATCTCCCATAGCACCAGAACTCCTTGAAGGTCATCCGCCCCGCTAGCAATTCGCCAGTATGGAGTCACTCACAAGGCAGATGTTTGCGGAAGACCCATTGGAGTCAGAAGGTCGTAAAGACGCAGAGTTCTTCAAGATGGAAGCTGAACTATTCGCAAAACTCACCAGAGCCGGTGTCAGCTCGGTTAGCACAACAGCCATGATGAAGCTGCCAGGTGCTGCCATAGAAGGGCTGCTAGGCTGGCTAGGAGACAAGAACCCTTTCGTCAAGAATGCAAGCGCCCAAGAGAACGAAGTATGGATTCTCGACAACACTGGCTTCAGGGCAAGCGACGGGTCATCTTGGAGAGCAGAAGTGGTTGCTTGCTTCTTTCAACATGGCAGAGGAGATATCACCGCCGCTGTAGCCGCTATTGCCGACACTATAGGGCTGGACGGGGAGCCTGGTCACCAAGCAGCAACAAGAGCTCTTATCGCGGAACGACTCAAGCCGTTTGTCGACGCTATAGCACCAGCACGTACACTGCCAGTGGTTATCAAATCGGACGAACACGATCCACGTACATGCAGACTAGGGCCGTCCAATACTAGCGGTATCAGCAGCCACGTCTTCGAGGTTGGATTGCGTGGTCAGGAAAGTGGCGAGGCCAACCTGATTACAACAAACCCAAGCGTTTCTGGTTTACCACAGGCAAAGGGAGTAACAAGGCTCTACGCACCGGAAGGGTGGGGTGTTATCAGTGATATTGACGATACCATCAAGATCACCCAGGTATGTGATTATCCGGCTTATTGCTCAATGTACTGACTTGAAATCATAGACACCAGATCCGACAGGCATTCTACGCACCACCTTCGCCGAGCCTGCGCAATACACCAGCCACATGCCAGACTTCTACAAGATACTCGATGAGCAATTGCAGAAGCCACCCTGGTTCTATCTTTCAGCATCACCTTACAATCTCTACCAATTCCTTCACAGATTCATCGCCGACTACTTTCCACCAGGCACCATCATGCTTCGCGATGGCTCATGGATGACACTCGGTGGTTTGTTCAGTACATTGACCCAAGGCACGAAGGAGTACAAAACCAGCAGGGTCGATAAGATACATGACTGGCTGCCTAACCGCAAGTTCATCTGTATTGGCGATTCAACACAGACGGACCCCGAGACGTATGCAGCGTCCTACAAGAAGTATCCAGGGTGGATCTCGGCGATATACATCCGCAAGGTCACTGATGCCCCATTCATGGAGAAGAAAAACAAGCCTGAGCGATTCGAGAAAGCCTTTGAAGGTGTACCAGCAGATGTGTGGAAGGTATTTGTGCTGCCAGATGAGCTGAAGGACCATGTAACGCAGGTGGTTGGGGAGGCCCACATGAGCATATTAAGTCAGCTATCAGCTTACTCTTGCGGCAACGACCGAGGGAGGCAGCAGCTCGATAAGGACAAAGTCAAACACTAGTATTCGTTTCGACGGTTGATGCGCTAACGACGGATGACGGCGAGCATGCTTCGACGGTGTATAGGTTCTCAGGTTTTGGTGTAGGTTCTAAGCCATGACATTGAATTGGTGGCTGTCTTTCCTAATCACAAAACATGAGTAGCCTGCGAAGATTCATGGTGACTTGATAATGTGAACAATGTACTGTTTGTATCTCCAATGCATTCGAGCCATTGAAGAAGCGTGAAATGCACAGAGCAGCGGTCATCCAAGCAGTGTGCAATGGCGGCGGAGGAGAGTCGATCAGGCTGCGGAATTACGGTTCGGGATGTGATTGATCCTCATTGGTTGATGCCCGTCACACGAAAGATTTCCCCAACTGCCTAGCAAGTGCGGTGCAAACGCTTCCCACTCGCACACGTCTATTCACGAGAAGATCTTCGTACACCTGGCACACTTCGATTTCAAGAACTATCAATTTCTGTTCCTGGTCGATCGTCACGCCGTTTCAACATGCCCTACGCCTTCGACAAATGTCCCGAGCGACCAGCGAGTATCGAGCAGATTCTCAACGGCCTCGACAGATATAACCCAGAGACCACCACAATATTCCAAGAATACGTCAACCAGCAATGCGAAGAGAAGTTCTTCGATTGCTACGCTTCTCTAGCACTCCTTAAACTGTACGTCAACAATGCGCCTGCTCTGCCGGCCCCCAACCCTCAACTGTCAACATGATGCAAGAATTTAATTCTTATCACGTTTCCTATTACCTGAGAAACTCAGTGAAGATTGATTATTAGCTCTATCTGAAACATACCATCTACACCGCCTTCCTCAACGCACTGCGAAGGCAGACCCAGGCTGACTTGCGCACTAGATACCAGTTCAACCCACACCTAATCCATCCAGAGACAATAACCAACATCCTCGTCAAGTCTCTGACAGTCTTCCCTTCCTCAGCCTTTTCTCTCGCTCTAGCCCTCCTTCCACCCTCGACAATCCCCTTTGGCAACACCAGCGGCGCCGCCATTCCTACAACAGAACTCACAGAATCCATTCAAAAGCTCACGAGGCTGTCCAGTCTCCTCGAGTCAGCGCAGTACGATGTGTTCTGGTCCACGTTAAACTCGGATGACGTCTACGCAGATCTATATTCCGACGTTGCGGGCTTCGAGGATCTGATCCGGATCAGGATTGCAAGCGAGGTCGGCAAGACGTTTAGAGAAATCGATCTACGAGTATTGAGTGCGTGGCTGGATTTGAGAGGGGAAGCCTTAACCAAGTTTGTCCAGACGGCTTGTGGATGGTCCGTGTCAGGCGAGAAGGTAAACATACCCAGTAATAGTGAGAACGAGGCGAGAGCTGAGGTTAAGGGTGAGAGAGTTGGTGTTGAGCAGTTCGGACGTGTCTTTAGGAGGGGTATGGAGGCGCCAGCGTAAGCTGGCTGGGCCACACGATAGGAAGGGGTGAACATGATACCACGATACTTATGTGAGACGCTTCGAGAAATGCTTGTATTCAGCAGCCCTGAGCTGTCAAGAAAAGAGCGCCGAAGGGACACGACAAACAGCTTGTGCATGAAGCCTTCGCTGAAGCGAGGCTGGACCTTGGCTGTCATGATAATGAAGCCATTGACGCACAAGCTTGTGGACACGCAGGGCAATTGGCGACCTTGGTGCTGCTGGCACCAGCAATGCCAAAACATGAGCAGCTTACCATGGTTGTGCGTCGAATTTATGCCCGCCAAGCACCTTGCTTGGTCAATTGACGAACTCTCGTGCTTTTTACGAGATGCCGCCTTTGCATCTGGCGCGCTTTACATGAAATACGAACAGATGTCAATGCAACGTATGGCAAAGCTTAGAATCTTATCTTGTCCACTCTCTGACCGTAGCGGGTTGATCCGTGTTACAAAATACTCTGCTGATAGTGATTCTAATGGAATGTAGCGCAACGACATTTGGACTGGCAGCAGCTCATTACGTGATGATTCAGATATAGCACCAGCCATACGACAGGTCCCCAATGTACACACAAAGACTGCATCGTCAACACGACTATCCATCGCGCTGATTCATACGCGAACCGAACATAGATTACAGGTGAGTGGCTGCCACAGCGCCATTGGGCGGAAGTCATCCTGCGTAGTCACTGTCACCATCACTGTCGCTAGCCAGAAGTCGCCGAAAAGCGACAACAATGGCGCAGGTGCAGACGTCGACGACCCTCCAGCACGCTCGACTTAAGCCGATCTCGGCTCCTCCCATGTCGCCCCGTCCCCTTGCAAGATCAGGTCATCTTCGTCCCGTCAAGCTAAAGCCCTACTTATATCTATTGCTCCCTCCTGGCTCACGCTAATCGGGCAGGTATCCGCTCCTCGCGCAGTTCCAGAGCATGTCATGTAGTTCCTGGGAACAAGAGGCCTGATGGAATAAGAGATGTGAGGCTCAGTTGAGGGTGGTTTCTGCTGTTGTGGGCACCGGTATTGCGGAGCGTGACGCGTAGCTTTCTGTGGGGAAGACACGAGGAAAGGAGGAAGTGCTATGGGCGTGGGGGCAGCGATGGAGGAAGCCAATTGAGTTGAGCCTTGAGCACTTCACTTCCTACCGTTTGCAGGCCGTCAGCTACGTAGCACAGGAGTGTGTGTGTATGTGCATGTGTGTGTGAAGGAGAGAGTGTGTGACACTTTGCATATCATCTAGCGGCTCGGCTGGCTTTGCCTATGACCGTTCTAGTATCGAGTGTTTCGCCTCGAGAAAGACCTCCACTAAGCCATGAAACTTCGATGCATTCGCGGTGCATACACCGGTATCAGACGTGTTGGGCGTATGGAGATGATCCCCGCGTCTACATTAGCCTGTCCCGTGACAGCAACGTGCTCTGCTCCTAAGCACTCAGGAGCTGTGATATTTCACCGCAGTCGGACCGACCACAGTGCTGACGAGGGATGTGACGCGCCCCAGGATACGTGCTCTACGTTGCCAGGAGCCATCCGTCGCCCCCCTACGCCATACATCAGTGATAGCCAAGGTCTGCGTGTCTCCATCCATCTCTGATCTATGTGCATGTGCAGCTGGTAGGAGCGTGAGCCGCGAGGATGAGGCGCAGTGAGCCGTGCCTTGGCCATAAAAGTGGGAAGGCAGAATCTTGGCTTAGTACCGCCTTGTCTAGGCTGGCAGGGCATTGCTAACCGGAGCATTTGACTCGTCGCGTAACAGCTCACAACGGCCATTGGCATGTATGATAGTACAGTAAAGGTGAAAGTGTTGAGTTTGATGTCGATGCTGTGTGGCCTTGCTGGAGCGGTTCGCTAGGCTCGACCCTACGGCGGCGCAGCGGGGTAACGAGTGTTTGCGTAATCCTTCCGGCTGCGGCTGGAAGGGCACGACAAATGCGCTCAGGCTGTTCATTATGGGAAACGCACGTTGCTGACGAGTTCCCTGGGGTAAGGAATACGAACGCTTTCTCTAGACGAGGCGTCTACGACGAGCATTATTGATACACTGGTCGTCGCAATCCCTGATCGTCGCAGACCCCTGATAATCACTGCCGGTGCGTGTCGTGCTACTCATGGGGCTTTACTGTATACTTCTTTTAGCACAAGCCAAATGAGGCTCGTCCACGGTAGCCAGTATCCGAAATATAGGCGCAAAAGTGTTGATTTCGGCCTGCCGTGCTTCCTAGCTTTCCGGTTCAAACCCTTACAGAACCCTTGGAAAGCACCGAGATATGGCCTGTGCCAGCGGCGATTGGTCGAAGAGTACGTCAGAGGCTCAAAAGAACCCTCGATTGTTAGCGTGCTTTCTGCAAGGAAAGCTTATCGGCCCAAAGATTATTAATGACCCTTGCCAGGAACGTGAAGGAGCCCTGCAGGGACGCGTCGCTGTCCTCGTATGCAAGGCCCTAGTCGCTCCCGGAACGACTATGCCGCTCATCCCAGCGAAGCCGAACAGGCCCAGTATGACTGTCATGACTTTTACAAGATGGTATATACCTCGAGCTTGACGCCGTCGTGGCCGCAATCAAGAGGCCATTTTCAGCAGCAGAAAGAAAACAAGAACTCGATTTCACACACAGTTTGACACCGACTACTATAGTCACGGCGAGAAATATGCCTCTCCCTGCATACTCGACCATTGATTCGGTGAATCTTGGCGCGCTCGCGCGAAGCAAGGTAGCACGAGAGTGCAACAGACCTGAGCGCGACTTACGCCTTCTTCTCGGGCACATAAGGATTCTTGATGTCCTCGAACAAAGCGATGCAGAGCTCTCTGATTCATCTGAAGACGAATCGAACCAGCAAAGCGACTCACAGGAAAGATCAGGTGCCCAGCCTCAACCGTGCCCGACCCAGCGTACAAGCAAGGATGCAGAGGAAGATGACCTCGCAGATCTATTCGTGTTTGAGTACGACGGAAAGCCCAGAGTAGCGATGGCTGCTGCTGTCATATCAGTATCAGAGGTGGCCGTCGAAGATTGAAAAGCATGATCAGTACCGGAAATACGGCTCTATCGAGTCGAATTTTCGGAGCATGAAGCCAGAACGCCAAGACAGCGTCGAGATGCAAGGACGTCGGCAGCAGAATCTTTCAGGTACAGACACGTGCGTGTGTCTGAGATCGGAAGTGCATTGACCACTCGAGGTCGTACCAAGCATTCAAGCGACTGAAAGCGCGCCGACAGGTCCAGACAGGCCTCCATCATGTGAAGCATGAATCTGTGCAACGACTAAGCTGAGTGACCATTTGATAAGTCGATCCTCGAGGGATGCATCAGATGTGTCAACCAGCGAAGCCAGAATCGCACAGTTCAAAGCAGAGAGCGATGGATGGAAATTAGCGCTTGGGACATGCTCGTTCGTCCGGCGAGAACAAGGACAGCAACTGGGAAGTCAGAACAAGAGCACGAGCAGAGGGCTCAGTTCCAGTGCTAGATGGTCTATGCACTGAATTGCTTACTGGGGCCGCCGGGTCAGGAGATGTTTGCTCATGTTTTGCGAGCATTTGAGAGCAGGGGATCGTGAGGGACAAACAACAATAACTCTATTTCGCCGTAGCTTTGGGATCAAAGTGAACTGTGATATTTTTGGACAGCGATTGAGTTTACAATCTAAGCAAGCCAATACAATACTGATGCCAAAGTCCTGTTAGTGTGTCCATCAATTCTTTCTTCTGTACCGTGAGCAATGCAGAGTGCGCGGGACAATCCGCCCTGATGGATGCTGTTTTCTGCTGGAGGTTCAGCAAAGAACCTTGTTGACGCTTGACGTCGCGTGGAGCGACATCGAGGATAAAATCGAATGAGGTCACTGACAATGATGAGAAGGAACGTAAAGATGTGTCTGAATATTTTTGTTGTTCAAACTAATAGATGCTTTAGGACAAGCGTTGCGGAGTCGGCAATCATCGACTTCAGTTCAACGGCAACCACCTTCTTACACCAATGTTCTTGATCCCGTCCAAGACAATCGTCTTGAAGTGTTTGCAAAGGCCCATCCCGCTTGCTCCATGACTCCCTGACAGCTAAATGACGTACGATACAGTCATTTTAGAGTTTCGTCTGCGTTGGAGTTGGGTTGGCAGAGGCTCACAGAAATGCCCAAACTCAAGCGCAGCGAAAGATAGACCGAGACTGTCGCGGCGTGGGCCTCCAGCAGTCGTATGTGCTTGTGCTTGTAGACCCTACCCGGCGTCTTCTCGAGGACTTGAATCGGTATCACGAAACCCTTGTTAGCCAGCATTTCATGAGCCTCGAAGCAACTGAACCGGCGGTTAGCTGCGGTATGAACAGTGTGTGCAGAGCACGGCTCATCCTCGAGATCCTCGTCAACCTCTATGTCGCAACATTCCGTTGCCGAAGTCTCGTGGCTGTCTGGATCTAACTGTGCATATGTTGGTGCCGTAACAAAATCTCCCAGCAGCTTAACTAACGATGGGTATACCGAAAGACCGAAACAGATCCTCCCAAGAAAAGGTGGGAACGATTCTCGGCTCGCCATTTTTGTCGATCATAACCTCAGAGACACCTGATTCTGGGTTGTGCGCCAACTTTGCCAGAAGAGACCTGTTTGGTGAGATCAAAAAGCTGTAAGCCCGCACAAGGGCGACGGGGGCGGTAATAATCTTGGAATCGAGTTGAGGTGCAGTACCACAACTCGTGGAAGTTCTGTCCTTCTCTTTTGCAGCCCGGTTGGCAGCGTCTCGCTTGTCGGCTTCAGTGAAGAAGTTGTCATCGTCCTCGACCTTGAAGTTCTCAACCTTGTCGCTCTGGGAGCTTTCGTCGGTTTCCTCGATCTCGAAGTGTTCATTGGTGACAGCAACCTCGATCTGACTTTTGGTTGCCAATGGATCGCAAGACAGCTATTCACTGCTTGTGACTCCCTGTCAGAGAATAAGTGGAGTGTGCTGACGCACAGGTTGGTCATCATATCTTAGCTGGTGCCGTTGGTAAATCCAAGCCCTGCTTGGTAGCATTCCCGTCTGAGATGCATTTAGGCTGCAGAAGTTCAGGGAGAGTGCCACCGAGTACAGTGTCGTGATTGAAGTGTCGGCCACGCGCTTGACGAGGTAGGTAAGTAACCAGCTCATTGATATCATCGAAAGCTGCCATCTTGCAGGTGGTGTTAGTCTTGAGGTCACTGAAATGTGTTAAACTCTCCGCTGGCTGTTGTGTATTTCCGAGCGAAGCTCACGCTTGCGGCTAGAACTAGCGAGGAGTGTCCCCTCCCGCAGCTCTCTACAGTACATGACCGATGCTCCGAGGTGAAAGGGGCGGTAGCGGACTGTTGCTGCGGTCTTACCAGATCCAAAGGAGACGGCAGGTCGAAAGAAGACTGTTCGCCTTTGAACTGCAAGTGCGTCTGATGCAACACCATTTCTCATGCCAGCATCAAAGCGGCTTGCAGAGCAGGGACCAAGATGGTTTACTATGTTCCGCTCTGTTGCGCGGCGCCGTTGCGGGTCACGCGATCTGTCCTTGACTATCAGAGCTACGAAAGAGATGCGATCGACATTGAACGAAGCTGTAGCACGTGTAGGACGACTGACGGTCAGGGCAATTTCTTTCGTTCCTGTCATTAGTGATGTTGAATAGATGGAGCTAACTACTTGAAATAAACGCAACCGTTTGGGTAATCTGCTCTCCAGGCGCACTGCTATGCATGTGTGTATCTAACCATGAATCGTCCAAACATATTCCCTGAACAATCCAAGAGCTCTTCCAAACGCCAATGCATATTCGTGCATACTATCCTTTAAGCTTGCTCGCTTAACCGCCTCGTTCGCCAAACTCCTTGGCCCAGTCTTCGAACTGCTCAAGGCCTTTCTTGCCCACGCTGGGCCGGATGTTGTCCATACTGGCTCTGAAATCTTCGAGGCTTATTGGCCGGATCTGATCAATCGGCGTTGTAAGGAGTGCCTCGCCGAGGTGGCGCAGAGGCTGCATTGCGGCGTCTTTGCAGAGAGCTGTCATATCGCTGCCAGAGTAGCCTGGGAAATGGTTAGGATGGTACTTGATCAGAGTTGAGAGTCTTGGCTTACCGTCTGTGAGTATAGTAAGGGTCAAGATATCCTGATCACTTAGTCTATGGTTCTGGCTCTTCAGCAGCGTCCGGATCTGCGTCTCTCGTGTCTCGGGCTCAGGGAGTGGGATATACTGTCTTCTCACGAATCGTCGACGTGCAGCTTCGTCGATATCCCAGGGGCAATTCGTTGCTGCCAGGACCAGTACTCTACTCGCGTCCCCAACACTCGAGTCCTTGCCTGCCGCTGCACGCTGCAAATCTGACCATCCAATCAAAAACTCTGTCTTACTTCTTCTGCTCGCTTCGTGTTCCGTTCCGCCACCTCTCGAACTTAGCAGACTGTCAATCTCGTCGACGAAAATGATACTCGGTGCTAGTGCCTTGGCCAAGGCAAATAGTGCCCTTACCAGCTTCTCGCTCTCTCCATGCCACTTACTCGTCAGAGTGCTAGCCGTGATTGCAAAGAACGTGCTCTTGCTCTCAGTCGCCACTGCCCTAGCCAACATGGTCTTTCCTGTTCCCGGCGGTCCGAAGAGGAGCATACCGCGCGCCGGTTCCCTGAGACCAGAGAAAAGATCGGGTCTGAGAAATGGATACACGACTGCTTCCTTAAGTGCTTTCTTGGCCAGATGAAGTCCGGCCACGTCGTCCCAGTGAACCTCATCGCCCTTGACGACTATTTCATTCATGATTTGAGCGGCGAAGAGAGGGTCGATGCCCTTGGGGAGATTGGCGAGAAGGGCTTCGACTCGAAGATCGAACTCGGTTTTTGCCGGAGCATCCGGATCTTCAGGAGAGGAGTCTTCATCAGTGGAAGGCGGCGTTATTGTGCCTGAGTCCTGGGCGCGGTCGGTGCGTGGCCGGGCATGTTGGGCCTTTGAGGAGGTAGGTAGATCGTCTCTAGAAGATCTTCGTGCCCGAGGTACGGGTGGGCGTGTCTTTGACGGTTGCGACGGAGAGGCTACTGGCTTGCGTGATAAGCCCGTATGTTTGGGTTCTGATGCCGGAGAAGGATCGGGCTGTGCGTAGGCTCGGTTGAGGATATTGTTCGCGCGAGAGGCGGGCACATTTTGGGTGGTAGGGAAAACCTCTTTCCGATATTTCATCTCTGCTGGCTTTACCCTATGTGGCGGAGGGGGTGGGGGTAGAGGTACTTTCTTGCTGGAAGGTTGTGGTGGAGACGATAGCTGCTTTTCAGGGTCGAGGCGCTCTGACCTGAGATCTGGCGCTGATTTGTTATACGAGCGCTTGGGGACATCAATCGGCGGTCTAGCATCATACGACAGCTGACTTGCGTGTGCAGCAATGCTGTTGGACCGAGCGGAGGGATCGGCGGGGTCAGGCATGGTCACCACGCTGTTCGTCCTTTGCTCTCGATCAGGTCTTGGGAGATCCAAGCTCCTTCTGGCGGCCTGGGCACTTAGTCGTGCTTCTATGGTTGGATCGACGCCGGCCTTAGGTGGAGGCTTCTGCTGGGGTACCGTGGTGTCCCAGGCCAGACCAGCTGCCTTGAGGGTTTGGGGCTTGGCTTGGTTGCTCCTGGCACTTCGGAAGCCCTTCTTCTCCGAGCGCAGAGTTGTGCGCATAGGTTTCCGATGGTCGGGGCTAGGGCTTCGCGACTCCTTGCTGGTGGGTTTGGGCAGAGCAGGAGGAGCGCTTAATGCTGGGTGGTCCTTGACACTGCCACTACCGCTACTTTTGCGACGGAGAGGGATGGATTGTCTGGCGGCGGCGGCGGAGGATGAGGAGGAGGGAATGTCCGAGTACTGAGCCTGGGGGACGCTGTCGTGGCCCAGCCAAGTCGAAGAGCCATTGTTGGCTAGCAGGCTTACTGTGCTCAAGTTGTTGGGGGCGTGGACCTCGCGCTCGCGAGCGTCTGCCCTGCTCTGCCTCAATGCCTTGAGTAGGTCAACTCTCTCTTTGCATTGGTTCTCCATCTGCTTGAGAGCATCCCATAGCGCTCGCTCGGTCTCAGTCTTGGGAGTCCAGGCAGCAGGTAGTTTGGTGGCATTGTGCTGGTGGATCTGGTTGAGAGCTTCTCGCCACGATCGTAGGGCTTCTGCTTCATTGTTCTGTGCTCGTCAGCCGTTGCTTTCATCTTTGGGGACCGATGTCAAACATACCTGCGACTCGAAATAGACGGCCGTCGAGCAGATCAAGTAGCACTCGTCATACGTCTTCTGCATGGACTGCATCGGATGCTTGTTGCGCATCATGGTGGTCGGCGCTCGTTGGACGGTGACGGTACGGGCGAGCAACGACAGCGACCGGCTATCATCGAGCCTAGTAAGTAACAGTGGTGCACCTGATGTCAGCGTGTGCTTCGTGGCTGGCAGTGCGTTCAGCCTTGTGATCGCGGGCGCTGCGGCAGGAAATCCTTGATCGCTGGGGGCGCATGAGGCGTTGACGTCGCTGGCTTCAACTTTGTTCTAAACAGGGAATGGTGGGCCCGCGCACCGATGGCTGGCGTCAGCCTAATCCCCCAGGTCTTCTCCGATGGATGCCCCAGGCTTAAAGCTATCGACGCTAGTCACGTGATTGAGCAGTTTCCTCCATGCGTCCTCCAAAGGTGACTTCTATACTAGAATACCTTCACGGCCGAAGAAGACTTCCAGAAAGCAAGGACTGCAGAATTGAAGCCTCGTGTTACAGAATGATGGTGTCTCTGTGTTGCCGCTCGAGACGCTGAAGCCGCTATTTTGAAGCATATGGGCAGCAGAAGCTGCGACGAAACCTAGACTCAAGACCTTGGTTGAGTCGGTGGTGAGGTCGTAATATACAACGTGCAGGGTTTGAAGGTGATGGAAACAGATAATGCTATCGACCACATCAACTCAATGGAACGATGCCTCACGCAGGCTGGCAGCAAGCCCTTGTCAACCTCCTCTGACCGTGGATAAGAAATCAGGTGCCAGATGACTCCCAGACACACAACTTGGCGTAGAAGAGTTGCCTTAGGAGCCCTCTGCTATAAGGGCTGCTGGCCTACATCCGAACCTAAGCTTATTTGCAGCACTTCTCGCGGCCAGCTTTTTTGGTACTGCCATGGCTACTTGAGTAATATCATACTAGTCCCAAAGCGGAAGGGGGCGGCCAAAGCCGGGTGGACCCGAAGGAAGGTGCTCCATTGTGCTTGCCTGCGCTGCCGCCTCAATAATGCTGTGCACCGCGGCAGGTTATCACGTCAGGTGCTGTCCAACACACGAGTCAATCGTCACGCTCGATATAAGTGACAGGCAGACGAGCCTCGAGCAGGTCGTGCGCCCACTGATCAACGACCAAGATCAGCATTGAGCTTTGTTTGCCTTACCAAGTTTCTTCCTGACGCGTTCTGCTCTGACTGGCCTCGACATGCTTCCCACCGTGACTATTGATGCATCTCTCACCGCTTCCTACTCTCCCGCTATGGCGATGTCCCTGCAGATAATAGACATTGATTAGACAGCACGCAGGGCACTTTCGGTGTCCCATCCGCACAGCAGAAGCAGACTGTCACCGTGAAACAGCGCGTGACAAGCATACCGAGGGAGCACCAATCCGACGCCCTTGATCCCACTGCCCATCCATGATATAGCAAGTAACAAACATGTCGTCGTCGGAAGTAAAGCGATCAACGTCGACTAGCAAGAAGCTGCAGAAGAGACATGGCAACCCTCATAGACTACCCTCATACCAACTACCTTCTCGCTTACGTTTCTCAGAAGACGTACAGGAGGATGTCGCTGCTCCCACTCGTGGCAACGGTACGCCGGCACAGTACATGAATCAGTCAATCTTCGGCATGATAGCCGCCGCTGGCTCGAGGACCGACTTTAATCAGCGCTTCGACGAATCGAGTGATAGTGACGGAGAGACAGCTGTGAATGGAGAGAGGTTGTCTGGTCGCCGCGCTTCGAAGAAGGGCACGAAAGCAGTGAATGAGGCTCACCTGCCCGAAGGCGACTTGACACCGTCCGATGCAAAGGGGAGGAAGCGCCTGTCACTCTACCGCCTCACTCAGTCAGTGCCAAAGTTGTCTCCGACGACCTATAAGGTTCGCCAGCCAACACAACCTCGAGATCTGAGCCCATCAGGCGAGCAATCAAACGATGAGGACACGGGCGACCCTCGAGATGCCCCCATGATGAGTAGGCTTTTGACTGCAGAAGCTGAATTCGAGGCCACTGAAGAGGCTGTCGAGGAGCAAGGAACATTACCCACAGCCGGGGAAAGAGCTAGGTCTCGAGCTGAATCTCCAGCAATCTTGCTTGCCACGCGACTCAAGGAGATCTTTGGCTTCGAGAGACCGGAGACAGTCGTAGCAGAATTCCCCTGTTGGCTACTACAGAGTGTGCTGTTACAAGGCTATCTCTACCTGACTCGACACCACATCTGTTTCTATGCCTATCTTCCTAAGAAGTTCAATGCCGCCACCAAGACCGGCCATTTATCAAAACGTGGAAAGTCAAATCCAAAATACAGGCGGTATTGGTTTGAACTGAAGGGCGATGTACTCTCCTATTACTCCAATCCATCGGCTCGCTACTTTCCTCAAGGAAACATCGATCTACGCTACGGTATATCTGCCTCTTTGACAGAAGACAAAGACAGGGAATGCAAGGACTTTTCCGTCACTACTGATCATCGAACCTACTACCTCAAAGCCGACAGTGCTGTAAGCGCACGTGAATGGGTCAAGACTATTCAAAAGACCATCTTCCGCTCCCACAACGATGGCGACAGCGTCAAAATTTCTTTGCCCATAGAAAACATCATTGACATCGAGGAGAGCCCGGTAGTTGATCTTGCAGAAACCATCAAAGTTCGTGTTGTCGAGAACGACGACTCTTATGCCATTGACGAATATTTCTTCTCGTTCAGCTTCGGTCTGGATGTGATGCGCACACTGCGAAGCCTGTTTGAGAACAGTTCTAGCCGACGCGCATCGATGGACCTACTCTCTCCTACAATTCATGATGGAGGTTCTGCAAGCGCGAGGTGGCCACCTCCAGGCCAGCGAATACCAATGCAGGGCACACGCAATGCTTCGCCATCTCCAATACGCGAAGGAGTGAGAGCCACGTTGACACCCTACACTCGGGGACGCAATGGCAAGATGACGCCACGAATGAGTGGGGAATTTTCTAGGTCAAGCCACAGTCCTGCTAGGGTGAGTTTGGACCAGCAAGCTGAGTATGGTCGTCAGAGCTTCGACCGGGGCAGAAGAAGCGAGAGCACGAGCCGCCTGGAGCCGGGAAGGAATGAGCGGCGGCAAGCACGATCACCACTCGCGAGACCTGCAGAAGGCTCTCATGAATCCTACGTGGCTGCCTCCACCGAGAAAGAAACGAGCTCTTCTACTGCTCCAGTGTCTCCAGCGGCCGATGCGGACATGTCAGCTAGCCAGATTCTGTCCCGATCCGATGTGTTTCATGCTCCACCAGTCCGTCGCATGAGCACGCTCGTGTCGGACGATACGGAGGACGAGAACAAAACCTCGGAGGATGACCAGGGTCCGGTCCCGAAGCCAGGCAACGGCAGGAGAATCGCACTGCAAGCCGAGGCTGTGTCAGACCAGCAAACAGCAAGCTCAGTAATACCTCGAACAGCGTCACCAACTCTTCAGGACATTGTCAAAGCTGGGGCCTATCCCTTACAGCGTGCTGGCGCTTTTGCTGGATACTTAAAGAATCGATCTGAAAAAATGTCGAAACTCCTTACCACAGAATCCATGTCTTATCTGGAAAAGGTATCAGGCATGTGGGCCGGACAGAGGAAACACTATGGAGAAAACGAAAATGTTGTGCCTGATGATCGAGATGTGGATCCCGAGGATGAAGAGGCCAACGTTGGCCACGGCGACCGTTTCCGTGCCCACTTTGCACTGCCCAGCACAGAAAAGTTGCAAGCAACCTATTTCGGGTTCTTTCATAGGGTCCTGCCTTTGTACGGTAAGGTATACATCAGCAACAGCAAGTTCTGCTTCCGAAGCCTTTTGCCCGGCACTCGGACAAAGCTGATACTGCCCTTGAAGGATATCGAGAACGTCGATAAAGAGAAAGGTTTTCGTTTTGGTTACCATGGGCTAGTCTTGGTCATCCGTGGTCACGAAGAACTATTCTTCGAGTTCAGTTCAGTCGATGACAGAGATGATTGTACAGTCACGCTTCTGAAGAGTCTAGAGTCTGTAAGATATCTTGCAGAGTCTGGCCTTCTGTCTCAGCTTGAAGCAGAAGCTGCAGAGGCAGCTAAGATTGAGCACATCATGTTGCAAGAAGCGCGACGTGATTCAGGCGTTGCGAATCCGGACATTCTACCCATCACGAAGGACGGCACAACTCTTGTCGGTGACGAGACCACTCCTATTCTCTTCGATGATGGGAAAGCGTCGATCATCAATTTCAAGCCTCCGATTGGATTGCGCATCACATGCCTTACTATTGGTTCACGGGGTGACGTCCAGCCGTACATTGCTTTGTGCAAGGGTTTGCTTGCTGAAGGTCACAAGCCACGAATTGCTACACATGCAGAGTTCGGACCCTGGGTCGAGAAGCATGGTATCGATTTCGTGTCGGTTGGGGGTGATCCTGCAGAGCTGATGCGCATCTGCGTCGAAAATGGCATGTTTACATATTCATTCTTGAAGGAGGCCACTTCGAAATTCCGAACTTGGATCGATGAGCTACTAGGATCAGCGTGGTCGGCCTGTCAAGATTCCGATATCCTCATAGAGTCGCCAAGTGCAATGGCAGGCCTTCACATCGCCGAGGCACTGGGTATACCATATTTCCGCGCCTTCACCATGCCTTGGACCAGAACTCGAGCGTACCCTCATGCCTTTGCCGTACCGGAGCACAAATATGGAGGCGCCTACAATTACCTCTCATACGTTATGTTCGACAATGTTTTTTGGAAAGGTGTTTCTGGGCAAATCAATCGTTGGCGCAAGCGTGATTTGGGCCTGGGCAGCACGAACCTCGAGCGTATGCAGCAGAACAAAGTACCGTTCCTCTACAATTATTCCCCGCATGTGGTCCCCCCACCACTGGATTATTCTGATTGGGTCCGAGTGACCGGATATTGGTTCCTGGACGAGGGCGGAGATTATGACCCGCCCAGGGAACTGGCGGATTTCATCAGGAAGGCTCGTGACGATGGCAAGAAACTAGTCTATATTGGCTTCGGTTCGATTGTGGTGGCTGATCCTGCCGCTTTGACCAAGACGGTTGTGGAAGCAGTACAAAAGGCTGATGTACGGTGCATTTTATCCAAGGGTTGGTCTGATCGGCTGGGAGATCCGTCGGCACAGAAGATTGAGATACCCCTTCCGCCTGAAATCTTCAAGATCAAGGCTGCGCCTCACGACTGGTTGTTCAAGCAGATCGACGCTGCCGTCCACCACGGTGGCGCAGGAACCACAGGCGCAAGCCTGAGAGCTGGAATCCCAACTGTAACGAAGCCATTTTTTGGTGATCAATTCTTTTTCGGGAGTCGGCTTGAAGATCTGGGCGTCGGTATCTGCCTGAAGAGAATCAACGTCAGTGTGCTTGCGAGGGCATTGTGGGAAGCAGTGCATAGCCAGCGCATGATCACAAAGGCACGCCTGCTTGGAGAACAGATCAGGAGTGAGAACGGTGTTCAAAATGCAATTCAAGCTATCTATCGCGACTTGGAGTATGCACAAACACTTATTCGCGCACGAAAGATTCAGGATCAGGATGCTGTGGAGAGCTCGTCTGCAGCAAATAACGCCCAAACTGGACGCAGGGAGCCCGCCGCCGGGGGCGAACAGGACGAAGAGTCGTGGACGTTCGTAGACGATTTGGATGAAAGCTGCCACAAACCAGTTCCAGGTGCGGTCCAAACGCTGGTAGCCAGCAAGCGAAAGAGCTAGAAGTATAGATTGTCTTGCACGTGCGGTTCTGGGTCGACTCTACCAGGTAATGAATTGGAATTAGCAATGGCGTTGTGGAGACAAAGCACTAAGGTATCGGAGCGAGGCGTTCATCTGGCATGATCGACCGCGCCTCGAGGATGCTGGCAGTCTCGTATTTGCGATCCTTCATCCGTGTGTGCTGGTAATGTGGTATAGAACTACGACACGTAGGCCCTGCGTCCGTGTCCAAATGATTTCGTGGGCTTTGAATGAAGAGTGCATTCGTGGCTTTGTACTAGTTCGGCGAGCCGCGGGTAAAGAGTGCATCCACATCCGACACGTGACAGACTGGAGCCAAGCTCGAGTGGAAAAAGTTTCCATCAGACGACGAACATTCACTGGGGGCGCACATGCCCTGCGTCGAACCTGGCGCATCTAGACCGTCATGGAGTCGAGAACATCGGCGATGTATCAGCCACTCCAAGCCTCCTGGCGGTCATGGTCTAGACTCATCGTACCGTACTTGTATCACACGACTGCGAGACTAGAAACCGACATCGAATGTTGCAGCACAAAAACGCATTCGTCCAGAGGCTACTGTTACCAGCCGTTCGTTCCTTCCTCTCAAACAACTATGCCGTCGTGTTCGGTGGTGTTATAAAGCACCTCGGTCATAGCCGGAGAGCTCGCACCACTCGCTGATCGTCTCCAGACAGTGGCCGCTTCGAGACGGCGCTGGGCGATCATTTGGTCAATCGACTACTCGGGACGAGAGGATCAGACTGCCTTCCGCCATAAAGCTTACACGAATCAGTGATTGGCTCAAAATCAACGATTGCCAATATCGACTATCGCTGGAACAGCCTAACGTTACATAAACAACTCCTTCCGAGTTACCCTTGGCAATTTACAGCTCCAACTCATTCACAAAAACGCTGTCGTCAGAGAAAGTTCAATGTGTCTTGTTGTTCAAGTTGGGTAAAATAAGACTTTCAAGGTCAGTCACGATTGAACCCGTCTACGAGCGTCTGCATGGACGACTCACATGTGGTCTGAGATCGTTCAGCGCACTTCCTCTTGCTCTATCATGAGATACACAATCTACATCCTAGCGACGATCCTTTATTCTTATGGAGAGCCCCCGTCCTCCGCCTCTACTGCACGAAGATTGAGATTCTTGGAGTGTCTTATGCAGGCTTGTCGTGACTTCTGCACCTATACAGAGCCTCCTGCAGTTTTTGCTCTTATTTCACATACATACGCGACTTGTTGGGTCTTTGGGATCAGACGCTTACTTTGTATCTGGGCAGGTTTTAATCAGCTGCACCTGCGTTACGCGTTCATAAACATGGAACGCAACGCACTGGACGATTCCCGTTTTTCTCCCCCCAACGTGTCGAACGTCGTACAAGTGGACGGTATCGAAAATTCCCCAGCGTCACCGGCTGCTGGTCCACCCCGTCAGCACAACAGACAGGTGCCGATCTCTCGTAATTCTTCAACTTACGAGAGACCTGAAAGGGCTCGAACTAGCCACGCATGCGAGCCTTGTCGAGAGCGCAAAACGAAGTGCGATGGTGATCGCCCCTCTTGCCGCCGATGTTTGCACACCAGTACCTCGTGTCATTACGGCTACGGGAAAGGATGGAAGAAGCGCAAGTATGTACTGGATCCATCATGTTATTGGAATATGTTGAATGCCAACACGGTTCAGGACCGTCGAAGACTTGACAGCGACTTTGGGGAAGCTCGCACGCTACGAAACACTGCTTGATGATATCTTTCCGTTAGTGACAGACAACGTGCGCAGTATGATCGATCAAGCTCGCCTGCAGGTACTTGCGCCAAAAGCGACCGCTGGGTTGTAGCTAACACCTTGCCTAGGAGTCCGGGCCACTCGATGGTAGCGACGCAGCAGAATCTGCTACGGCTAGCTTGGGAAGCACCTTTGATATCGATGTGAAGAGTGGCAGCCCTCTTGGAGGCAGACTGCCACTGCCATTGCCAGTTTCTTTGACGCAATCGAGCTCGTCTTCTGCGAGTACACAGCGGACGTTTCCTCCACCACCCATGTTCGGATCTTCTCTTTCTCCAACGCGTTCGGGATCGAGCATACCGAGATCGGATAAATCTTCGTCGGACGATATAAGTAACAATACAACGCCTAGACTGCCCTCCATTACTCGCCACGGATTTTTGGTAGGCAGCGCGCTACGCAGCGAGTCTTCCCAGGTGGTCCCCACAGCAGGGTCCGAGACGAAGAGAGGCGTGGAGAGGCACATTGAAGGTGTACAGAGCAGTGAGTTGAGCACAGTGAGAAATGCAAGAGTTGCTAACAAGATTGATTAGAGCCCCCTCGACCTGGCTGAAGTGACCATTGCTACCAGCGTCTGAGGACCATTAGGTCTACACATCGCTTGGCCAGCCACACGTCACATTCATTGATACAAGGTGAAGCCAGAACAACGAGCATCAGCTGTGATGCCTCCCGCCAGTCTCAAGATCGCTTCATGCCTGCGCCCTTTCACCGTCAGAATCAACCTGTACCGCACGGACGCAGACCGAGAGCGCAATCGGGTATCTCGGCTATAACGATCTACGCTAATGTCTGCACGCTTACACGGCCGCCAACAGGTATTTGTCGAATCGAGCAAACGAAATCGTGATGGCAGGTCCCAAATCACCTTCCTAGAATGCTGTGTGGCCATCTCCGATCTTTCAGAAGTCGCGTTTTGGGCTCGGCCAATGAACGATCAATCAGCTCCAAAGATGTGTACGAAGCTCCAAGCTAGCTTGAACAGCAGGTTCTTGGTCGTGGATGAGTGGGCCGAAGCAAGGATCCTTGAGCCTCATGTTTCCCCACCTCTCGCATAGCATTGTGCATCATTCAACATGGCAGTCGGGACTGACATGCATTATCCGGAGACACTTCCTAAGCCATCAACGACTATCTTCCACTACGTCGTCGATCCAGCCCTGACTCACATACACACTGTCAAGGAGAACTCGGGTCACACAAGGATACAGTGGATATTCCTGTGCATTTGTGACAGGGACATCAACTCGACGATACCGAGATGGATTCGTCAGGCGACATGCGATACTGCAACATTACTCCTACCGTAATGTTTGGTAGGAGTTATGACCCGCTTCCTTAGCCCTTTCGCCATGCGTAATTTGGAGCCCTACCTGTTTCTCTCATCGGACATTGTGGTTTGAGAGCCCGCGTTGGCACCGAAGGCACTGCAGGCACTGCACGCACTGCACGCAGCCTGGTACGTCCAGAGATGAAAGGCGGCCGCTAGAGTCACCAAATGTCATACTTGTAGCGGCTATCGCGATTCCGACGGCCATCTTAACATTTCTGGTGGCGCCCAGCAACCAATCCAAGTCCTTAGTCACAAATAATAACTTTAATTGAGAACGATGTCGTTGGAACTGCTTAAAGGGGATTGAGTGGTCTACGGTAAGCAGCCGTGATAAGGACTAACGAATACCAGTGGAAGGGTGGCGTAGCTCTGGACGCTAAAGCAAGAGCAGTGCTGTCAGTTCTCCCATCGCAAGTAGCGCCACGCTAACCATTTATAAGAGGCAATGACGATCTTGATGCATGCAAGGTATCGGAGATCTCATATCCACCAAACACCGACGCTGTTACTGGGTTGGATGCTGGAATATTGGGTAGTACGAACCTTATTTAACGTCTGGCCACAATGAAAACATATGCAATACTTAAGGTTCATACTACCCAACATTTCAGCATCCGACCAAGTAGTATTGCCAAAATCACGATTCAAAGAGACCTCGCTTCCACGTTCATGGTTGTCATAAACCTTAATACAATCCTACAGCGTTGCGTGAAGCGCTGACTGCAGCCATCATCCAGCTGCCGTATGGCCCTTGTCGACGATGCGGTGAGAACAAGGGTACCGTTGCTACCTTTGACTCGCATCAGCAAGCCTTCGACACGCCGAGCGATGATCTCACGTGCAATCGAGCAAGATCATCACCACCTGCAGTGCTTTTTCCGCCACTACGACGAACAGAAGTACTCAAACTCTGATGGGTATGGTATCCGTGTACACTGACAACCTAAGCATGTTGCATCCTGACGCGCGGAGGACATTGTATACATGCGTACGACACGCATGTGCCCATTCTCATATTTCCACCAGCAAAGTATATTCTTTGAGGCTCAAAAGAGAGTTTGGAGACATATATGGACTACGCACGTTTCCGTAATCCAAGACGCACCGTCGTCTCCACGAACGCGTGACGAGACCGATCTTTTCGGTGTGTAACTTTGAGCTGAGCAAGCTCCTCCAGTTCTTCGACCCGCTTTCTGGTAATGACTAACACCAAGCTAGAGTCTCAACACGCTCGCCCGAAGACGGCAGGATCCTGCAATCTTCTTTACTCTGCCCACGAACTTTCGATAGTCCGAAATGTGGCAGCACTTTCGCTTGACAGGCACACGGCGCCCAAAAACTCAAACTGCAGCTGGTACAGCGCCGGAAATCTCGGTCGGGTACAGCGTTGCCAGCTGACGGTCGACTGATCTAGTGCTGCAGAGAGGGGTAAAGTCTCAATCCTAATTGGTGCCACGAATACATCCATCGATCGATTGCCCAAGCGGACGACGCTCATCTATGGAACAAGCCCCTAGTGCAAGGTTATTTGCTAATATTCGTGGGCCGGCGGCAGGTGAGCAGGCCTATACCCGAAAGTCGGACATTATTCTATCTGCTTGAGGCACTTTCCTCGGTGGTTATCTGATGAGGTAAGCATTGCGCGTCCTAGGATATGCATCTATGTCAAAAGTTGTGTCAATAGAACTACCTAGGGTGAGTAGGCAGCACCGAATGGAAAGTAAGCACCGCCAAATCAGTTGATGGCCGCAGCTAGAGAGCAGGATGGTTAGCCACGACGGTCGAATCCCACGGCTTGAGCAGATCAAAGGGAAGCAAGCGCAGCGCAGGTGGTGTCTACGCCAGAAACTAAGCACCGTCGTTCGGCGACTACCGCCCCAACGAGGCAGATGCCTAGTGCGAGCGAGCGACGCTGCCGCTAACCTTGAACGCCACCCCTCGAAGCACTCATGGCTCCGAGACATGCATTGATCGATCGTGCCATTACCTGTTTCTCCGGTAAAGACAAAGCAAGCTCGTCGCGTGATTGAATGGTGTCTTATCTGTGAGAGGCTCGCCAAGGGGCCAGCTGCTGGTGCTACTCTGCTCAATGAGACAGGAGCACATCAATCGATGTGCCTGTGCAAAAGGGACCCAAATGCAATGAATTATCGTCATCATATGTATCATTCTGCGTCTCGATGATGGACCAGCACGTTGAGCTGCTAAAGCCCTGTGACTGGGCGACACCCTTAGATAGTGCAGCAACAGGCTGTACGCTGCAGATCGTGCAAGTATGTTCTGGACAACAAAAGTACACCTAGTGAAAGCGAACAGCAACCTGCTCCCAGGTCTGAATGTACAGACTACTACCATTGACGTTGACTAGGGACACACAGAACAAGTAGAGGTTGAAAATGCTGGTATGATATTCATGGCCGTGTTTGCGAACACGGCCATGTTCGCTTGCTTGCTTGTTTGCCTGCTTGATAGTCTAGATAGGACTACTAGGAGAAACAAGGGATTGTTAACACACTTTTCTGAAGTATGTGCAGATACGCCCAGTGATTGCTTATCTTCTCTCGAAATTCGGAACATCTACTATCACTATCGTGGAGAGCACGAGGTGATGCCAGGATGTATCCCGCGATACACGATCCGACATATCATGATGGCGGATGGCGGATGGCGCTCTGTCCGTGGCATCGAGCGCAAAGGGCTGAAGGGAAACATGAGCAGCACGCTGATTCCAGCTGGACTCGGCGCTGTTAGATCCATCGGGATTATGAGGATGATGTATCGTGACGCCGTGGGTATAAGGCCATTGGAAGCTCTCTTTGGCCGTGCATGTACGTACTCTAGCCAAGGGTGCGCTGCAGGGTTATATATTGCTTGTCGTCCATCGAGATATGATTACCGTCAAAGAGGTTATGACACGGTGCGGATACAACTCGGGGTGAAAACTCGGCGCAGACATTTTTTAAAGCGCGAGCGAGGCCGTAAGATAGTCTGATGGTTTTTGGTCGCTGTTGTAAGGTGCCTGCTAACACTGCTTGTGCTTGCTCCTACCAAACGCCGTGCGTGTTGAAAGTACAACCAATGCGCAAAAGGGTATCTCCAGTTCTTCTCTATGTCGCCAAGGTAAAAAAAAAAAAAAAGGGAGCCATAACGTCGTGGGAGCTTTGTCTGCATGACCACAACTCTTTCTGTGTCGGGTGCCACACCGTATGCGTTTGACAGAGCGAGGAAAGTCGTTTTTCTGTTGGAGGCCGAGACAGGGAGGTGTCATGTAGGTAACACGTCAGATTGAGGAGGTTCTGGTCCTTCTTCCATTATGGTAGGCATGTTGCTTGCCTCTGCGTCGTCGTCTCTTTCGTTCTTGACCTGCGAAGGCGTGAGCCGTGTCGGAGTTTTACTGCTCTCCTCCGCCATCGACGCAGGACCAGGCTTTACATCAGCGCTGTTCTCTTTGCTGCCACCAGAAGGGTTGCTCGCTGCTCGCTGTTGGACATTCCCGGTGTGGACGGGTGATGCTGCCGACTTATCTGAGACACTAGACTTGCGTGGGGAGACGCGGCCATTCTACACATCAGTCAGTACTGCAGAAACATGGAACATGTTTCAGGGAGCGGACTTACCTGCTTAGCCCATCTTAGCCCACAGCTGTTGCACAAATCTCTCTGTCCGCTTGGACCCCTCCGCCACTCCGGCGTAACTCTCGTGTGACAATTAGCACAGTCTTTTTCAAGATTCGTCATCCCCTTCCTCCTTTTCCGCTTCTTCCTTCGTTGAAGTAACGTCTGCAGGTCTTCAGCCAGCAGCCTGTTCTGTCTTTCCATTTGCCTTAATTCGAACTGCCAGCTTGTGCTTCGAGTAGTCTTAAGCTCATCGAATATGTTGTCTTCACTGGCAAGAGCTTCGTCCTGTGAACCGATAGGGACACCGCCTGAACCTGCCATTGTGAGAATGCCCGATCCTCCAATGAAAGCATCCTGAGCCGAGGACGACTGCCCACCCACTCGCTGCGAGTTCTGAGGCTCGCTCGGAGCAATTGGTTGCGGAGTGGACGTAGGTGGCCCCATGCCCGGCGAAGCATCAGAACGAGGTGTCGACGAGTTATTCTTCTGTTGGAGAAGCATCGATCGGGTCATCTTCAGAAGACGCGTCTGAGCAAGCAGGAAAGTGGGCTTAAACCCCTTTTTAGCATCACCAGGGTAAACCGTGGTCTGCGCTTGTAGTACTTGACCTCTGCGGTTCTGGAGATCATGCTTGAAAGTTGACCTCTCGCCCATTCTTGCAAGCTCAAGCATGCGTCCAAATTCTCGGCGTGATTCAGGTCGCATTAGCGTCTGCATACTCGTCCCGACAAGGTCGTCAGGTGTCCTATCAAGCATCGACCTCGATGTTGACGACACGTAGAGAAACATCCCAGTCGTGGACATCTTCGACCAGAGTTCGGCATCGCCAGCTCCGTCGGTTAATACAACATCATTACGAGCTAATGCAAACACCGGCCGTTGTCTGCCAACCAGTATGATACACTTCCTCCCTTTGCCTTGTTCGGTGTGCAAAGAACCGTGTGCTTCGAACCAGGTGTATCCAGCATTTTTCCGGCGTATCCGGTAGATGACATTAACTGGGGACCCGTTTGTGGTGTCCTTGAGCTCTCGCGTGACAGGTACGATGTCCGAAGGGTGGCATACCGCTGACAATGCTGTGCCTACCAACTCTGATGGCTCGTATTCGAGCACCGACTTGCAGGCCGGCGACAAGTAGAGAAACAAACCCTTCAACGAGAGCACATGTACCACATCATCCGTGTTCTCTAGCAGTATTTTGTCCCATGTCCTTTTGGAGAGGTCTGTCTCACCATTTCCGATGGTGGCTAGAACCTGGGAGACTTCGTCTCTGGGTATTGTCTGTCCGCCCATGTTCTCGAGGCCACTACTAGGATCGGGTGCTGGTAACCGGTACGCTGGTAGAGCACTTCTGTTATAATTGATTTCGTATGTGCCGTCTGGATTCTTCGCCGACACTGAGTTTGGCTGCTCCACCAGATCGACCTGGAAACCAACAAAGTACTTATACTCCCCAGTATCCCACGTTATGGGAATCATTGTCAGTAGATTCATGAAAGGCTGTCCACCTTTTCGGTAATTGATTAGGGATAGCTGTGCTTCCGCTCTTTTGTTGATCTGGTTTTTCAGATATAAGACCGATTTGTCGTCCACATATTTGCGCTTGATGCCAGACTGTACCTTTCCGTCTGGCGCTTGGAGGAAGCGGCAATTGCGACCAAGTATTTCGTGGCGTGAATAGCCCGTCAGACGTTCGAACATATCTGAGCAGTATACAATTGGCAGATCGTGTTTCTGGCAGTCGCAAACCACAAACGCGCAAGAAAGGTCGACCGGCCCAATGTTGATCTGTGGATTGCGCCTGGTCGCCACGCGCATCAGGACGGCTAGCATATCAAAGCCAGTGGCTGAGTATGCATTTGCCCATTTGGAAGGGTTGAAGTGAGGTGCCGATTGGCCCTGATCCATCTGCGTATTATCGGAGGCCGGATTCAAATAGCTGTTTGACTGTGTATCTACGGAACCGCGGCGGGAGTGTGACTGTTGGTTCTGAGCGATTGTAGGTGTCGAGGGCATCTGTGCTGGCGAAGCCATGCTGCTCGAGCCTGAGTTTTGGGCGGACACGGACAATGGACTCGGCATTATGGGATTCCTCCGGATCTGGCTTTGCGACTTGCCAAAGAATCTCTGGGATGAAGAGGCGTTAGGCGCCGTGCCTTGATGCATGCGCATCAGGTTGTTGTTGTCTGGAGTCCCTCCACCAATGTCATGGCCCGTGTTTGGATACTGCATTGGATAGTTGGCAGCGACCGGCGATGTGGTGTACATGCCCTGCTGTGCCTGGCTCGAAGGTGTGTTCGTAGCACTCATGTTCGCCGGCATATTATCATAATCGCCCTCCATGCCCATATTGTGCGGCATGTAGCCATTCGAAGCGTCCATGGCCATGGTTGTAGCAGGTAACATGGGAGCTGGATAGGCACTCATGGAACCAGCTTCGAAGTCCGGCATCTGGGAGAAGCTGGTATCAAGTGACAGGTCTTCACGTGAGCGAACCCTTCGGGGGGCGAGAGGTTTTTGAGGCATCGCGGCCGGATTCGTGAACTGATTTGACATGGCGGTATGCGAGGGAGCTGGGTCGAATTCGAAGTCGGTCAGGCCGCCACTGTTATAAGAGCCGAACTCAAGCATGGACGCTCGACGAGCCTGATCCTGGGCCTGGGCCTGGGCGCCGGGGGGGGTCGGACGAAATTGAGGCTGATAGACTGTCTGGCGCCTTCTCATCAACTCTTGGTTGTTCTGGTTGATGATCTGATCAAGAGTCTGTGAACCACCGTGTGCCATCATGCTGGTGTCCAGCCCCCCTTCCATGGGCATGTCCTGCGGGTAACCGTCCATGGGTGCTTGTGACTCCAGGCCAGAATAGGCTTGGCCATACATATTCGGCATGCCGTTCATGGTGAATAGCGGACGCTCGCAGCCGTCGAGTTAATTGCGCACTCCAGGAACAGGATTCAAGGTCTCGGTCGGCAGAGGTGAAAACTTGTCGTACATCTCTCAGATGCTCGTCGACCGCGAGTGCTTGTCTTTCGCACGTAGAGCTCGGCGGCCTTTACGACTTGTGCCGCTGGTGTCAGGGCGTTGGCGTCAGCGTGGTCGAGTTGCAGCGCAGCGACGAGCCGCAGAGCAGATGGTGCTCGAGTCAAGCGCAGTCGGCCTTGTCAGGTTTCAGCAGGCCGAGAAAGCCCAACGACTGCTGCGGAAAGGCCTGGGAGGCTAAAACATGGCCGCCAAAGCAGCAACTTCAGCCGTCGGGACTCTTGGGTGGCGCGTCCCCGGCAAGCACTATCGTTGGCCAATGCCCTTAGGTGGACTCTTGCCGCCACGCAGCCCTCGTCATAGACTGAGCTATGCAAACACATGGCGAAGCAAGTCCCCTGAGGAAAACTGGTCAGATTGCATCGTGCAATGGATGCATGTCGTCTCGACGTGCTGACGTAGAAAGAACAAATACAGTAACATCTTCACAGCTTTCATGTTTGCCGTGTGCCGCGACTGCACTGTGTCCCGACAGGCGACAAGAGTGGACAGTTCCAAGGCCGGGCCGCTTGGGCCTAGGTATCACCCTGGGGCCGTCACGGCATTCCCATGGCTCTCACGAATGCCATGGCGATCTCGCACATGAAGTCGATGTTGATCGCACCCAATTCGTAGAAGTCCCTACCCGTTTTCCTGTACCTGGTTGTTCCGGAGCATGGATCTAGGCTTCTGTTGCAGCTCGATCGCCAAAACCACTTGTCATCAACCAGGAAGCTGAGAACAAACAAACCTCAGCCAACATGATGGTGACGATGGCAAGAACAGAACGATTGAAGGGCAAACATGTCTATTGTGCTGCCTTACAGCAACCATTATACTCTACAGTATGACTCGCATGTCAAGTGCAAGTCAAGTAATGCCAAAGGCCGACCATCCACGTCTGCATGCTAGGTCGATGCTGTCGGTGTCTTTTCAGCAAGTGCTGACCCTGCCTCTTCCCGCTGCTTCTTCTCCAGCTCTCTTTGCTGCCTTTCAGCTTTGGTGATTCGAGGTTTACGCGTGATGCCGCTACCTCGTGAACCCGCACCACCGCCTCTACCCGAGCCTTCTGTGCCGGCTGCAGATGCAGCACCACCTCTACCACCCCTTGAGCCTGGTCCTCCACCTCTACCGCGTCCCCGTCCTCCTCTCTTAGCTGCTCCTTCGTTTTTGTCGGCAGGCGCTTTGTCCGTCTCAGCCACCAAGGGACCCATGTAGACGAAGAATCCATTCTTGGTCGCTGCCGCTTGAGCCTCCCACAGCATCTCACTATCGTCGACGAACGGGTCATCAGCGTCATACTCGTCTCTTCGCTTCCGGCGTTGTTTGCGTGCCGGACCATCCGTGCCACTGTTCTCGTTGGTGCCGTTGACTCCGGTCATGTTGACATCTCCATCGTTATCCGAGTCTCGATCAATGTCAACACTGAGATCTTCATCGCCACTCTCGCCAAGAGAGGTTTCACCTCGTTTGCTGTTCGAAGCCGATCTTTCAAGCGCAGCCCCTGCAGCGGCAACCTTTGCAAGTCGTTCTTTTTGTGCTGCCTGTCGTGGATAGACAGCAGCAAAGCCATACTTCTCTTCAGCCATCCGTGCAAAGTTGAAGATCTTGCTCTCGCCCTTCTGGAGTTCAAGGTTTAGTACTATGCTAACGCCTTTGCCGCCCTTCTCAGGTTTGTCGCTTGATAAATCCCCTCCGAAAAAGGTCGAATTCAGCAGTCCAGAGCCCGAAGGCATCGGCGGCGGCTGTTCTTTGGCTCGTTTTGGCTTGTTTTCTGCTTCCGCTGCAGCCTTCTCAGCAGGTGGAGATGTTTTACGGGACGTCTCAGAATCGGCTGCACCGTCCAGATTGATTGGAGTCGACTCTGTGCCATTGATGGGGACTGGTTCTTCAGGTCGGGTCGACGACCACGATGGCTGGAATGCTGACGGAACAGGTTCCTGTACGTTGGGGTGATTTATTATACTCGATATAGCAGGTGACGCACTGGGTTTGAACACAGCTGGGCGAGGTGGTGTCGCGTTCGAATTAGGATAGCTGACAGTCTGCGTTTGCTCGGAAGCTCGTTCGATGCCTCGTACAGGGTCGAATATGTTTCGAGACCGTGGCGCGGCAGCTTGAGGTTGTGGCGTGCTTTGATACCGTGACACGCTCGGAGATAAAGGCTGGGAATTCGTCGCCGGATTTTGGTTCGAGAACCCGTTTTGGGTAGTCTTGGCGGCTTCGTTTAGGACTGCTTTGGTATCCGACACAAACGATGCAGGCTGTACCAACGTTGACGAACTTAAGTCCGTGATCTGAGCTGAATGTTGTGGGATTGTAGCACTCGCACTGACGTCTTCGGTTTTGAGCTTCTTGCGGGCATTTCCAGTCGTGGCTGGACGAGGTCGTGGTTTGCGAGGCGGCTTCTCCTTCTCGGAAGCAGGTGGGGCGTTAGGGTCGACTTCCTTCTTTTTTCGAGGCTTGCGCTGCTTGACTGGTGCACTTTCTTGGCGTGTGGCTGATGGTGGTGCAGCTCCGGATTTGAGGTTTGCAGCTGTTGAGGATGAAGAGGGAGCATGGCCTTCGCGTGAGACGACGATAGTGTTCGAATGTGCAGACGGTGGACGACTCAAGAATGGCCCTTCAACATCGCTGCTCGGTGCACTTGACAGATCGTTGCTGGAGCTTCGGTCTAAAGCTTCCATGTTTGGGCCTCCGCTGCCTCCACCACCACCTCAAAATGATCGTACCCAAGTCGACAAAGTTGTATAATGCGATGTGTACTGTGCTTCGCGTCCGCCGTGGAAGAATAAACGTGCAGGCGTCCTGCGTTGATGGGGAGACCGAACTCTTTGATGGAATTGATGAAATTGTGAAGGCGACGACGAGGTAGAGATCGTCAATGACGACAAAGTAACGCGAAGACAACAGGAAAAGTATGGAAACTTGCTGGTGTGTAATATCAGTAGCGGGCGCCGTAGAAAGGTGGTGACTAGTACCCGTATTGAGGCGAATGGGTTGCTTAGGTTGCCGCTGAAATAGTGCAATGCAGCATACGCAAGACGAAGAAGAGAAGAGAAGAAGAACAGAGGAGCAATTAAGATAGATAAGTGTAGCGAGAACAGAAGCACGACAACAGAATCCACCAAAGGGTGACCCGAGCAAGCAGAAACATGAAGCGTCAAGGAGCGCAAACGGAAAGAGCGGGCAAGGCAAGAACAGAATTAGATGAGAGAACCAGAGCTGGAGAGGGAAATGAGCGCTGGAAGATGCAGTGCAGGAGGCACGCGAAGACGGGTCGGGGCAACAAAAGCCTGGGAGCACATGAACGCGACGAGCAAAAGGAAGGGAACAGAGACCAGAGGCACAGGTCCAACAGGCGAAAGCCAGAGCGAGAGCAAGAGTGCAACAAGAGCACGCTCGTCAAATGAGACCGAAACAACTGAAGGTGAGTTGAAGTCAAGTGCCCGACGCAATTCAAGGTCTGTGCTCCCATGCAAAGAAAAGACGGACAAGGCACACCACATCACCCGCATCTCGAAGGTTGTGGACCTGACCCAGGTAGATACGCTAAGGGATTTGGCGAGCAAAGAATGTGAAGGGCACGACATGCTTTTTTCGTGGACTTTGGTGTCGCATATCGTGGTGTTGGTGCCTGGCTTATGGAAGGAAGCTCCGGGTTCCACTTGCCGCGATGCGCTGCACTGCAGTGCTGGACTTGCCGAACGCTGCTGTAGGGCATCTACCTGCAGCATAACCACAGGGTCCGAGCGTACGCGTTGTACAAGCGCTACAGTTATGTCTTTGGGGTCGTGTCACCTTCTCGAATAACAGTCGTCTAGTTCGCGTGCACGGCGAAGTATCATACCAGTGGGTGAATAATGATCGGATCTGATTCGGTATGACCATTGGACAAATCGAGCAGACTTACTCTAGCGCTGGCACTAGCAGCACTAGCATTAGCTTCGGCGATCCCTGCTGCAGCCTTACTGGTTTCCGATATGTAGTACGCGAGGCTCAATCTTCTGCCTTGAGCCAGCGTCCCGTCCATTTCTTCTCTCTCGAAAATGGCGGTTCATGGTCAACGCTTTGAGCTCGACCTCGATGCTGACAATTGGCAATTCGACGTCGATGAGAATGCAGCTGCGTCGTCGCCCTTCACTGCGGTCAAGGAGATCAAGGAAAGAGAGTTGTCTGGCGTGCCTGCCGCACCCACCTTGAAATCTACCAAGACTGGCTTCCCTGAGCATCGCAACAGACGAGCGCAATCGGCCTTCAAGCAGCAGAAACAACGTGACCCAGACAGCAGCAGTGCATTCCATCAACCAGGCCCATCAGATCGAGCCATATTAAATCATGCAGCAAAGAAACATGGCGTGGATCTCGCTTCCACGAGGCAACAAGCAGATATTGATGCGGAGAACAGGTCCAAGATCAACCACATGTCGCTCGATGAGATTGAAGAGGCAAGAGCAGAGCTAATGGCCCAATTCAACCCTGACAAGCTCCAAGCGTTCTTGAAGAGGGCGAATGTGAGCGATGAGCACCATCAACAGCAGAAAGAGTGGGACGAGCACGAAGCAGGCCGTGCTGTAGACCCGTCGAAGAAATCAGTCGCCTTCGCAGAACCTCCCAGTCCGCCCGAAGAGACGGCAGTCGAAGACAATGTAGAAGAAGATCTGGGCGAGGAGGACGACGACAACGACGCCCAAATTACGCCCCATTCCCCCGACGGCCCATCTTCATCCACCACACATTTCCCAGCGCCTCCGCGCAACAAATCAGACTACAAACCTCTAGACCCCGCCTCCTCCTCCTTCCTCTCAGACCTCAAAGAGCATTACTTCCCCAACCTCCCACACGACCCCTCCTCCCTCTCCTGGCTGCAAGATCCCACCGAAGAAGAACAAAAAGCATCCTCCTACAACCCTGACCGCACCGGCTTCGCCCCTTCCGCTCTTCGCTTCGGCTTCAATGGCATGCTCATCCCACCCTCCGAGTCCCTCGAAATCCCTACCACCAAAGGCCTGCACCACCACGGCGACGCACCGAGCAGCGCAGGCTATACCGTGCCCGAACTCGCACTGTTATCTCGTTCGACGCTTGCCAATCAGCGCTGCGTCGCGTATCAAGTGATGGGGCGTATACTCTACAGACTGGGACGAGGCGACTTTGGACCCAGAGGACACGAGCTGAGTGAAGGGCTGTGGACCTGTATTGAGCGCGAGAGAGTGGTTGAGGTGATGATGGCCGACGCGAATAGAGACAAGGGACATGTTTCAGCGAAAGCATATGCTACGGAGGCCCTCTGGCTGTGGAGGAGAGGAGGTGGCGGGGATCGGGGCGTGCTGAAGCAGGGTGAGACGAGAGCGAAATAAATTGAACAGAATTGAGCTGCGCTGAACGTGATTCGATTGGAATATGTCAAAGTGTGTGAGACCAGCCGACACGACACGACACCCAGCTTAAGATAGCAAAGCTCTAACCTCGTCCAACGTCCTCGGATAAATCTCTCTCAATGTCACCAGCTGCTCTTCATCGTCACCATCGCCCTCCGCTTCATCATCGCTCTCGCTTCCCTCTCTAGTCTCACGATCCACACCCCTCTCCCTACCCTTCCCCATTCTGCGCGCCAACGTCTCCCTCTCCACGCCCTCGTCAATCTCCTCCAGCTCGTCGACAATCCGCTCAAACACCCCGCAGAACGCCTCGACCGCATTCCTAATCACGTGCTTCGCCACCTCTCGGTCGACAAGCTTACCCAACTCATCCTGTGCGTCCATTAGCGCGGACGCGAGGAAGGCGTCGAGTGTGCCGGCTAGAGACTCGAGCGCGGATCCCGGTCCCGGGTCTTGGTCTGCTGGTGCTGCGGCGGACGAAGACGAGAACCTGGCTTCGGAGGAGCGCAACAAGCGTTTCTTCTGGCTCTGCGCGCTGCTTTGCGGTGCTGTTCCGGTTGGAGCCACGTCGGTGGCTACCAGGTGCTGCAGCTCGTCGAGCCTGGACGTGGAGGTGAACGTGCGACTCAGCTGGCTTGTCAGCGTGCTGCTGATGGTATCGATCTCGGCCTGGGCGTGCTCGAGTGGTGGCGTGGCTGCTTCGATTGGACTCGACCCCGCGGTCAAGGAGGAGAGTGTGTCTCGCACGAGGGAGAGGCAGTTCAGCTTGTAGATCAGTGGTGGTGCGGCTGGTGGTTCGTCTTGGTCTGCGGCTGGAGGTTGCAGGTCGTCTGATAGCGCATTGCAGGAATCCAAGATTGGTTTCAGTAGGGTGTTGTATAGCTTGGCGAACTCTGCCGTGTCGAGGTTTGGACCACGGGTTTGCGCGATCTTGGTGAATTGCGACAGGGTTTCGCTGAGAGCAGGTGGTGGTGACAGGTCGGCGGCGGGTTCGTCGTCAATGCTTGAATGTAGATTCTCGAAAGTCGTGGTCTCGAAGTGCTTGAACGTTTGAGACTGAAGGTTCGCTAGGGTAGAGAGGATGGCGTTTTCTTGCAGTGATGCTGGCGCTGTCTGTGGTGACCGCCGAATAAGCTTGAAGAACATGTCGTGATAAAAACAGAGGACGTTGTAAGCCTTGTAGATGTCGACTGGGTCCGAGAGATTGCGGACCGTGACAGAAATCCGCTGCGAGAGGGTGTGTGAGACTGAGCTCATATTTCTCGAGATTAGCGAGTTGAGCGCTGCGTAACCGTCGAAGGCGGTGTCTTCTTCTTCATCTCCTTCTTCGGTCGGCATGGAGAATGGATCTGCGCTCTTGCCGGAGTGCAGTCCCTGCGAGATCTCGTCTGCGTCGGAGATGAAGAGGCCTTCCAGGGCTTCCATCTCCGAGACCGTGGCCGAATGTACCCAGGCGAGCATGTCTCCGATATACCGCAGCGGATCGTGGGTGGAGAACTCGATCGCCCTGGCTGAGCCCATGGTTGAGTCTGTCAGTGCCGTTTGGAATGCACCGGAGACGGTCGACTGCCTGGCCTCTGCGAAAGAGTCCAAACAGCTTTGAAATAAAGCTGGCCGTTCGGACAAGGCGCGCAATGAACGGCGTATAGAGCCACTGATATGAGGATCCTCCAAATCCAGACCCTTGAAGCCTCGCAGTGTGGAGTTGAACAGCTTCTTGTATGCAGCATCCAGATTGCGAGTGGTTTGGTCCATGAGCTCTAATCCCAGCCGCTGATTCTCGTAGCCTAGTAGCAACTCACAGTCCTTGTGTATCTGCTTGACTCTTGCCAGGAGGTCGAAGAAGCGTTCGTTGACCGGCTCGGCAGAGCTGGCGAGGGTTGTGAGGTCTTCATCGCTGATCAGGAAGTGCTTGCAGAAGGAGTGAAGGAGGTGCTGTTTCTTCTCGGTCTCTTGCTTCTGGGCTAGAAGTGTAGATGCTTCCTCCAGCATGGGCGCAGTCTCTTGCTTCGCGGCAAGAACATGTTTGCGAATGTCGTCGCATGTCTGGTTGAGCGTCGTAATAAGGCTGCCAACTCGGTTCAATTGCTGTATCAAAAGTGTCAGGGCCAGGGTGATATAGCTTGAATGATCAGGACATACCTTTGCGACCTTGGCGAAGTCGTCCACGATGCGCGCATTCGCGTCGATAACCTCTTTCTGGGCTTCATATTTCAGGTCAAGGTCTCTGTCCACTTCGTCTTGTCCATGTGCGTAGCGGCCATCGTAGAGACGAAGGGCATCCCTAACCTCGACGTCGGCGTAAGATGAGGACAACACTCTGGTCAGTTTGTTCGACAATGCATTGCCGCGTCTCGTAGAATTGCCATCACTGCCAGGGCCGTCAGTGTCGAACGATGCTGTGTTTGTGGTCATGGTGCCAGCATTGAGCATAGATCGCACGTTCAATAAATATCGGACATGCGGGGTGTGGACGAATTCCAACTCAACTGGGCCTCCATATACTGACCGTATCGCTCCAAAAGACAATAGACTCATGAGACGAACTACTTCTAGTCATTGCATTGTGCTATATCTTGCGCTATGTGGGCAATACTACTGGCGGCGTGAAGGCCACAACATTCTATCTCTATATACCTACGAATTCAGCTCTTCGTCTTGGGCTCCTCACATCTTTGACTGAAGCCAGCCAATACCTTGCAGCATGTTGCCCACGAATTCTTGTCCTTCAGGAACGCCAGGGAAGATCCAGAAATAGTGTGGTAGTCCTTCGTAGTGGTCGTGCTTGGTCTCCACCCCTGCTTCCTTCAGTGCTGCTTCCATCACGTACGCGTCGTCCCTCAAGGGATCAAACTCGCACGAGGTGAAGTACACCGGTGGAAAGTTCCTGTGGTTGTCCGTGGCGAGCAGAGTATAGCACGAAGGATCCTTCGGATCGGTCCCCAGATGCTCGTAGAAGATGTCCATGCTGCCGCGGTCGATGATGGGCACCCCCTCGGCGTTGTCCGTGTAAGATTTGTACTCTGGCTTGTATTTGTCAGGCACATTGTCTGGATGCGTCGTGCAGGGCACCAGTGCCGCCACTCCTTTCATGCTGTCTTTCAGAGAGGGATCTTTCAGCACGGCATTGCAGATCTGTAGCGCAAGAGCACCACCAGCAGATCCGCCGATCGTGTACATCTTCTCAGCATCCCCGCCAATCGAGCTGGCATTGTCATGTGCCCACTTGTACACCTTGACACACTCATTCAGCTGAGTTGGCCACTTAGCTTCAGGTGTCAGACTATAGTCGATGTTGACCACAACCGAATTGGCATGCTCACACACTGCTCTGCAGAGGACATCATCGCTATTTAAATCGCCTGTCATGTAGCCGCCGCCATGGGTCCAGAGAGCAATAGGAAGAGGGCCGGAGGCATGTTTAGGATTGTAGACACGATACTTGACGCCATCAACATCTCCGTCCTTGCTTTCAACGTTCTCCGACGGCGGCGGCATATGAGGCATCAGCATCGCTACCAAATCCTCATACTGCTTCTTGATCTCCTCTGGTGAACCTTTTAACACCATCCGGCCGCCCGAGACTTTCTCGAAGTCCAACCATGACTGCTTATAAGACATCTCGAAGATGCTCTGACGATGACAAAACCTGAGGCGGATGAGCTATGCAAGGAGACTGCTTTGCTACAAACGAATTGTTCTGCTCGAGTGTAGTGACTAGAGGAGGTTGGACATCTTGACCTATATCAACAGTCGGCTGGCAGGTGCCACCAAGCTGCGGGGCAGGAGCGAAATTCGGCTGCTAGGACTGACACTCACTACATCTCTCGTTCAGGTCAAAAGGACACGAGTGCGGAATGTGCCTTGACCGGTCCACCTGCAACTCGCTTGGACAATAATAGAGTTCGAGATGCTGAGAACCGAGGTTACCGGTGTACTTGCAGGAGCATCCAGCCCACAAATGTTGCCCCACTCTGCATTCTGATGCCGTGGAGATCGACTGCGAGTGTGGGGAGACAAGTACGCAGGCTGGGTGGAAGAAATAGTTGCTGGTAGATGCGCCATGGACTGCTCTCGCCAATCTACAGAGACAAAGTTGTTTGAGACGGATTAGAGTGGACAAAGCTAGTCAGCCAGGGTGCGGACTGCGCAAGAAATCACAGATACTGAAACGAGGCTGCCAATGAGGAGTACTCGGACACATGTTGTCATCCCCTGCCTAGGCGGCTTCGCCAAAGTTGTAATGGCCAGTCGAAGCAGCATGCTTTGTTGCACCACGTTCACCGACCAGCTTCGCCCCACAGTCGTTGCACTTGAGTTGAAAGCCCGATGTGTCGGTAAAGTAGTGCCGCTCTTGCAGTTTCCTACACAAGTCCATGGCTTTCGGCAATACCTCGTCCTTGATTGGTGCTTCGAATTGCTTAACATCTTCCTCGGGTAGCATACCAGGTAGCGAAAGAGCAATGGTGTCGTAGTGTATGCCTGAGTAGACGACAAAACACCTTGTGCTTGCTCCTTCGTTGTATCTGTCGACCCGCAGCGACTGTACATCGATACTGCAAATCTCAACACCGAAGTGCTGCGACAGAATGACCAGCTCAACCTGTCCGCCCCAGCTGTCTTGCGAACGGATCCACCGGCAATAGGAATCTGGCGATTTGTTGTCGAGTACAGCCTTGCTGAAAGTATCTGGATCTGCCTGGATGGTCTCTGCAACGATTGACCGAAGCTCAGTCACCGCATCCAAGTCTGACATGACAGCACTCGAGATGGCCCTGAACAAGCAGGAATTATCATCCGGCATGATTCTGAGCACCAACGTACCGCCAATGTCAGGGACGAAAATTTCAGGCGGATCCGTCATTTCTAGGTTTTGTTTTCTGGTTAGGGATAAAGGAGCTGCTGGTTCTGCTGAGGCTGCTTTGGAAGCATTTTGTTTGCTTCTCAACGTTTGAGGCACTTTATTGGGCGACGCGACATGAGAGCGTTGATCTTTCACATCGCTGGCTTGTTTCGTGGTCGTTGGTCCATCTGCCCTTGTCACGAGTAATTGTTCGCCGTTCAGCTTGATATCAAGCTCTGTCAGAAGCTTGGTTCGTTCGTACTGATCCAGATGAAATGGCTTCGGAGGATAGCCACACTTGACATCGAAGGCAGATAGTGATGTTGACTCAGTGATCTGTTTGCGAAGCGTCTCGACTGTTGCATTGTCGTCAAAGGAGGCAGTAGACTGACCAGATGGTCCTCGGATCCGCACACGGAGAGGCATGGCAGGTACGATAGAAGTAGGATGCCAAATTATCCCAGACTACCACGAGCTTGTATGCTGTTGCACAACTAGAAATGGATGAATGAATATGTGAGGAATCCGATGTGGTGGTTCTGGTGTAGCGGCTGGTGAGGCAAGCAGTTCTCACGACGACTAGTGCAATGGTCCCAGACAATGAAGATGGTGTCAAGCGTGTTCGAGATGCTCAGTCACAAGAGTAAGCAGTATGGGGGTTCTCTCTGAGCAATGTTCTCGTGTTCTCAGCTCGTAGGTAGTTGCCTCCGTGCTGACTTCATCATACTACAAGTACCGACCCAGGTAGCTACAGCGGCCCCATGGTGATGTTAGGGGCCCGTTTTAGTGGCAAGATGCCTCGTCCCGGGGACTTTGCCGCTAAGCATGCGTCATTTAAGTTAGTGCCTTGCATGCCTACCGCATGGAGCCATTCCGTATCTGGCTCCTCAGACTGAGTTTCGGCGCATGCTGGTCGCGATCAGATCAACGCGAAACACGCGTGCATGCGATATTTCAACCATTGCTCCTAGTTCAACGAAGATGCGCCCATGATGGCGGACGATGGGAAGAAAGCGGACGCGACTGGGGCGCCTGACGCTGTAGAATCGATTGAGATTGATGAACCAGTCACGAAAGGCGAAGATGCTGGTGAAGGTGAGGGGGACGGCGATGGTGAGGGCTCCGACAACGATGCGCCGGGCGAGGACGACGACGTTGCTGCCGATGCCGGGGATGGAAAGGTCGGCAACAGTCTGTACAAAGCATACAAGGCTATAACCGAAGTGCTACTCAATTTCAAGATTAAAACAAAGAACAACGAGTAAGTTTCCACCCAGAAGGGGCCTGGGAGGATGTCTGTCTCACAAGCTTTGCGACTAACACTCTGCAGGGAATACTTTCCTGCCGGTCTCTTCAAGCGCCTACCGAACAAGCGACTTTTGCCCGAGTACTACGAAGTCATCAAGGAACCCTCCGCGATCAGCACTTTGCGCGGCAAGATTCAACGGAAGCAATATACCGGCACCTCTGAATTCGTCCATGACTTTGCCCTGGTGGTGCACAACGCTCAAGTCTTCAATCGGCCGAACTCGCAGCCGGTCCGAGACGTGCTGAAACTCGAAGAAGTGTTCAAGGCAGAGCTGCAGAAGCTCGTGGAGAGTGGCTTTGCGACCGAAGAAGAGATCAAATGGCCTGATCTTGGCGAGATCCCATACTCTACTCCAGAACCCGATCCTGTCACCGAGGAGGAAGAGGACGACGACGATGAAGATGATGAAGTCGACGACTCAGACGATGACAAGCGGCGCAAACGAGGTCGAAAAGGCAACAAGACTCCCGGGAAGAAAGGGGAGGATGATGAGGAGGAAGACAAAGCAGCGGAGGCCGAGCAGAAACGACGAGGAAGGCCACCCAAAGTCGCTACACCTATGGAGCACAGAATTGATAGGATCCTGAAGAGCTTAAAAAAGCCGAAAGCCGCCAATGGGCTGCCCATGATTGCACCCTTTGAGCGACTTCCGGACAAAGCAGAACTGCCAGACTACTATCAGGTCATCACGAATCCCATGGCCTTCGACATACTGAAAAAGAAGGCAAAGCGGAAGAAGTATGCCTCGGTCGATGAGTTTATGAAGGACGTCGAGTTGATGTTTCACAATGCTATGCACTTCAACGAAGACGGCAGCGACATCCATCGAGCCGCTCAAGAATTGCTGGAAGAGGCTAGGAAAGCTGAAGCTGAAGAACGCGCGAAGCCAGACTCCGAGTACCTGCAGGCCGCTGAGGGTCGAATCCCTCTTCCGCACATCATCTACAAAGGTGACATGTGGAAAGTTGGCGACTGGATCCACGTTCAGAACCCAAACGATATCACCAAGCCCATAGTCGCTCAGATTTACCGCACCTGGAAGACCGAGAACGACGAGGAGTGGATAAATGCCTGCTGGTACTACCGTCCGGAGCAGACGGTTCATCAGTACGAGAAGCACTTCTTTCCTAACGAGGTTGTGAAGACAGGTCAGTATCGCGACCATAAAATCGAAGAGGTCTTGAACAAATGCTTCGTCATGTTCTATACAAGGTACAGCCGCGGCCGTCCTCGAAACTTGCCAGCAGACATTGAAGTCTACGTTTGCGAAGCCCGTTACAACGAAGATAAGATGAAGTTCAACAAAATCAAGACTTGGGCGAGCTGCTTACCAGACGAAGTCAGGGACAAGGACTACGAGATGGATTTATTTGAGACACCTCGCAAGGTCAAAAAGGTCCCGAGTCCACTGCTGAGCCGACTGAAAGAGGACTCCAAGGCTACAGATGAACTACCACAGCCAGAGTGGAAGCACACGAATGCTCCTCCACTGGTAGGCGGCATACATAAACGCCCGCGTGACGAGAACGTAAGTGCAACTTCCGTGCTCCCCTTCCTTAAAATCCTGATGTGGACCGTGGCACTCACTGCCGCCTGCAACATGCACTTTTCGACCCTGACTAATCTTTGCACTTTAGCAATCTCCTCCACCTGAGCCCACTCCACCCCCTCAACCTGCACCTACACCAGTAGCCAGAACACCGTCCCTAAGTCAGCCGGTCAACATGCGTGTTCCTATGTACCCTCAACACAGCTCGAATGTCGAGAACCACACACAAACTGGTCGGCCGACGCCGTCAATGACTCCGCAGACCTCCTTCAACACAAGTGCTGCACAGTACAGTCGACAGACCAGCTATACAGGTGCACATCAATACACAAATTCGACACACAGTATGGCGCCACAATCTCAACCGTATCAATACACACCACAAGCAACTCCGTCTGCGCCACTAGTAGCGGCCCATCCAGGTCCATACAGTGCAACCACCCCTGCTTACAATCGCACGCTTTCAAACACCGCTCAGCCTGTCGCCTACAATGCTCAGCAAGCCACCAATGGCGTCCCACATAGGATAGCTGAAGCCTATGTTCTGTCAGACGCTGCAAATGCAGCAATCCCCAGCAACATTCGTGAGCAGTTTCCGAGAGATGATCAGGGCCGCGTGTTGTTTTTCTCTACACCCCCCTTGGACACCCGACATATTGTGTCAGGGTCATCAGAAGCCGAACAGGGAAGGCCTCTCGAGCATTCCGATCAATACCGGAGGGCACAGGCTTTGAGAAAGCGCAAGCACGACCATAGAGACGGCGAAGACGGCAAAGACGGAATGGAAATTGACGACAACATCAATACCATGTCAAGGGTCAAGCAAACCAAGTTTGCGGAGCCTACATCCGAAACTCAGGTCACTCGAGCGGTATCAGAGAAAGCGATGAGCAAACTGGCAGAGCAAGTCAAAGAAAGCACAGATGACGAGTACAAAGCTCAATACGGCGATGAATGGAGACAGATCCTTCTAGCTGACCTTAAATGGGGAGAGGAGCGCCGTAGGAGGGAACAGCAGCAAGATCGTGCTGCTGAGCAGAAGCGAACCGTATTCAGGAATGCACATTTGGGCAATCTCAACGGCCAATATGCTTTGAATGCTCAAGGCTATATCATGGGATGGCAGAAGAACTTCTTCACAGGCACTTATCTTGACGATCACGATTCGCGGCTGCCATAGATTACTCGGACTATGCTGCAAAGTTGATTAGCGATGGCGCTATAGGGGCTAAGGTTTGGTTCACAGTGGCCGCATCAGGCATATCAGCTGCAAAGCGCCTCTGTGGGAGAGGGTGATTGATCACTGCTTGCCACTGGCGTGTGTATTTGGGCTATACCATAATGCAGATGCTGTCGGTTCTGACTCGAAATGCATGTCGACCTCATCGTTCTCAAGTTGCATCTGCATCGAGGCGCAACACGGTTGCTCTTTCCAACTTCACATCTTCCTGCACCTACTATCACCCGAAATTTGCGACTGCCTTCAATGCCCCGACGCACCTTCCTCCTTAGACACGACTGGCTGCATGACGTTTCGGCTTTACCTGTTCTCCCAGGTTTCTATCTTCTCTGCTCTCTTTCCTTTGCATATCATATTCAACCGGTCAACATCGACTTTGTTACTTAGTATCCATACTAGCACATTCAATACCAGCTCACTTTCACCAGCATTATCATGGCTCCTTACGGCACCAACTGGTTGGTGGATTTCTTCACTGCTAGCCAGGAAAAGACCTCCGTCAATGTAGACGCTGCCAAAACGGATGTGGCTCAAGTACGAAAGTCCACACCCAGTACAGCTAGCAAGGCTGCAAGGTATAGGGCAAACTGTGCCCTTCTGGCGGAGACTTGAAGCTGACTTGGTTGCACAGTACCGCCAAAGCAGATATGGCACAAGCACGAAAATCTACCTCCAGCGCGACTGGCACCGCCACGAGGTGAGCAACGCTCTAGTGGTCCGCGTCATTGAGAAGTGAAGCTGACCTGCCACAGCGCCACCGGCAACAAGGCCAATGAAGCTGGTGACGGCGCCGCCAATCTGGCTAACTACCCTACTAGCAACACTGAGCAACTCGCTAGGCCGGCAGCAGACAACACGGAGCAGGCCACGGTATCCGCCACCGACAATACCCCATCCGCCGCCAACAATACCACGGACAAGGTCAAACGACCGGGGTTCAAGAGCCACGACAGCGGGTAAGTCGTCATTCACTACTCATGATGATCATCTTGAACTAGACTGATATCTGCACAGCCGAGACAAAATTAAGCACGTATTCGGTCTCGACCACAGACAGCACAAAGCTGAAGCTGCCACTGCCTACGACACGTGATCGATTGGGCCAACCTACTCGAAGACGCCCACACGTACTGACCTAGATCCAAACCTCAAGATTGATAATGAGCATGTGTGGCATGCAGTGCAAGGGCGTTTTGGCGTGGTCCGAACATCCTAGGGCATTCTCTCGGTGACAGCTGTTGTGATTATTATAGAGCTTGATCAGGGGTGTACAAGCCATCGTCAATCGAGCATCATTACCACACCACAAGTCTTGCAGCCGTGAATGCCTTTCCAAAGCCATAATACTTTCCGTTGCTCAACCATTGCCGATCTTCTCGAAAAGACCACCACGCTTCCTCTGCAACGCCTCAAGCTCATTCATTGCCCTTCTTATCTCCTCCCTTGAGGCATCTAAATCAGGAGGCAGACCATGGAATACAGCGACCCGTTGTTGTAGTGCAGCGACACTGGCTTTCCTCTCTTCAACACGCTTCCTTGCCGCCAGCACCTCCTGCATATTCGTTGAATCGGCCCTCAGCCCCGCCAATTGCCTCTCTAAACTTTTGACTCTGTCTTCGTATTCCATGATTTTGAGGTTGATTTGCTTCGTATCGCGGTTGAGTTGTGCCGTTCGGGCGTGGATGTGCTCCGCTTCCTCATCGACCATGCTGCCATCAGATAACGTTGTCAACGGTTCTCGTTCGACGTCCGCTGTCATCCTGCCAGCCATAACCTTTTGCAGCAACTCGAGCTCTCTGACCTGCTCCTGCACTACTAGTTTTCGATGAGCCTGCCGCAGAATCCTCCTCGAGAACACATCTTGCAAATCTTCGCCCTCATTACCATCGCAACCAACGGCATCCGCATCAGGCCGAAATTCAAGTCCTAGCATCGCAGCACTTCTGGCCATCGAGTCAAGCGCCTGTCGTCCACTTACATTTAGCGATGCATATACCTCGTCCAGTACCATCCTCGCCGGCACACCATCGTCGCGCTGCTGTTGGGATCGCGCGCGGAGGCCGTCTAGCCACGCTAGTTCCGAGACCTCGGCCTGGTGGAGTAAGGCGCGCAGATGGTCGGCTGAGAGGTTAGTTTGTTTCAACGCCTTGAGAGCTTCGAGGACCGGGTTCGAGTGGACGAGATTGCCGAGGCCGTCCTCTGCGTAGTAGCCGGACGTCGATGGTGGTAGTGGTGTGGAGAGGGCTTCGTCGCGCCATTTGAGGAGGTGGGGCGGCAGTGGGGATTGGTTCGGGAACAGCGATTCGAGCCAGGCTGTTAGAGTGGTGAGGCCGTGGTGCAGACGGGCTGAGGCGGCGGCTTTGGTGGGCGAGATGACGGGTTGGGGGGAGGTGGAGGTGATGGAGTCCGGAGGGAAGTATTCCGTGTCTGGGTTGTGGGTGAAGTTGGGCTTCCTGAGTGGGGTTGTGGGAGTGGCAGTGGAGGATTTTGTGCGTTTGTGGTTGTGCTTTTGGGGAGAGATTGAACTTGACATGGTTGTGAACTGGGTGTGGAAGGAGCTGGGTGTAGCTGGTAAGAGACTGGCTTAGCTTGGCTTAGTGTGGCATCAGTGCACACATGGACAGAGGAGGTAGCGGGCGTGTCAAATGCACGCGCGGTGGCGCTAGAGGAGCTAGTCCCTTCTGCGTAGATACACGATTGATTATAGAGGTCTTGAGAGAGGAAGAACGAAGTGTAAGCAATGTGCCTGAGGCATCAATTGATAGGCATATCACGTTTGGGCAGGTAAACTGCGTGGCTAGATAATTGCATATATGTATCGCTTAGATGAAAGGTTTCGAGGGTTGTGGATTAGGAGGTGTCATGTGATGGTGTGCCCAGCTTCGAGCCTCATATTCTCCACACCCCCCACAAGTCCTGGACTGTATCGTCGCGTTATATCAGACGTTGGCTGCAAGGCCAACCATTCGAAGCAGGTGGCGCAATCGTTGACACCAGAGGCGGACCAGAGAATAATGCGTACCAGAAAAGACTTGACCTCCGGAGACGTTGGTTATCCGGAACTAGCATAGGCGCATGGTGCAATGCGAAATTCCTCAGAACGGGTCGATCATTGGCAAGGAGAAGCCATTGTCGCTTGCTTCGTCTTTGGTTGCTCTCAGGCGTTCCAAATCACACTTGATGTCGACTACAGTCTCGTCCTCTGTCATATCCTCCTCGTCTGCGAGAATCCTCCATTTGACCTTGCAACTCGACGGGGTCGAGCTGGATGCCTCGCTGCAACTCCTCCTATGATATGTTTGTTCTGCCACCACTCTCAGAAAGGGGTGTTTCTCGGTAATGTCGTGCGTAGCCTGGCAGATACTTCTTTCGGACGCCTTCACGTTGCGCCACCGCATACTTGTTCCGCCCAGGTGTCGTATCCTCCACGAGGCGGTCTCGACGGACCTCAGGCCGGCTAAGCCGCTCTGGTAGTTGTCTTTGTTGAGCGCGCGCGCGACCTCTTCTAGGGCGTCCCAGTCGAGGCTCACGTGGCGGATATGGACGAAACGTGAGGGGCCGATGTTGTGGAGGAGGAGCTTGAAGGAATCACGGTAGGTGAGATCAAACACGCGGGAGGAGTAGAGAAATGGAGTTGCTTCGACATGAACTTGCGAGCAGACGCGCAGGAGTTGAGATGATTGGGGGTGAGGGGTGATTGCCCAGGACTCAAAGTCAACTGGCCATGTTGTGCTGTCGGTCTCGGTCACTGGAGAGTATTCGTACTCGCGTTGGGGGGCTGCTTGCATGGCGATACGACTGGTGGGCTGGAAGAGTAGATCGTATACGAGCTTGCGTATCTCGACTGGCATCATCAAGAAGCGAGAGGATTCTTCTGCCATGTTAGCCGGGGAAGTTGGGAGTTAGCTCGTTGTGTAGCAAGATCGAGGCCCGTGCAAAGACGTCAAGTACAGCCATAGTCACCTTCATCGTTTACACCTACAAAGCATATACTCCGACAGCTGTAGGTTTGAGGGGGAACTGGACAGCCGGAGAACGAGTCTTAGGGATCGGCAGCGACCCCAGATATTCTCCGAAGGTTATGTTTAATCCACATGGAACGGTACACGTGTGTCTCAGGGAGGGAATGTAACCGACATGTGTTGCTACCAACAGCAGGTACAGGTTGCCAAACATGAATAAGCCTGGAGACGCAGGTCGGGCGAAGGCTGCTCAGGCCTCATTCCGAGTCTTCCTCCCAGCATTTAGTCCACTGTTCGGGATACTAGGCATGACGTACTATACCAAGATATAGTGGATCGGGGACAGGCATGAAACTCGTCACTGTGCTGGGCTCAACATACTGGGCGGATGAAGGAGGAGCACGTACAGTATATGATAGTCGAATACATCTGCGGCTGGACTGGGTTTCAGAAGCATTTCCCATCTACTTTGCCATCTGAACGTTGACACCTTTCTCGTCCAGCCAGATTCTAGTCGAATACGTCCTTCCATCCGCTCTCACCCGTCGGCAATATGTGCTTCGGTACGAGCAAAGAACGAGATGAGACGGTGGTCATCAAGAACCGCATCAGGCCCCTTCCTCGCGACTATGACGAGAGAGTCTATGTCCAGACACCAGCAAGAACGCGAGCTCGCTATGTCGAAAGAGAGCCTCGTTATGTTGAAGCCGAGCCTCGGTATGTCGAAAGAGACGTTCGCGTCGTCCCACGAGACCGTTCACTCAGCCGATCGCGCCGCAGTCGCGACGCAGCAAGATACGTCGCATACGAGGAGCCTCGACGAAGTAGTCGGACCTTTGAGGAGCGCAGAGTCAGTCGTCATTATCACACATAGGCTGATGGGCATGCCTCCATCTCGGTTGGAGGCGGCAGTTCTTGTTTGAGCCGTACCGGCTATCTTTGAGTACGACATTCAAACACTTTTGGGAGACAGATCTTGTGGATGTGAACAACAGGACGTTCGGTGGGCAGATTTGAACAACATTCTCGACTATGGTTTGCTCGGACGAAGGAGTTACATGGGAAACCTACCCGGCGTGCATCTGGACAATAATATCAGCGGAGATGTGTCGATCTTGGACACATATGAATATGGCGGCGGGTCGGGTCACGGCTCTTGAAAGTTCTCTACATGAGCATTAGCAAGCGCGGGTACAGCATTGTTGCCCGACGCGGTGAGACGGGTAGTACGGTACACAATGACACCATGACATGTGGATAGCTCAAGTCGATTTTCTTGGAGGCGTGCCCAGGTGGACGAGAGGGGTTCATTGTGTTTGGTAACCTCGATGACGTAGTTAGCGGTCTTTCGAGCGACGCCTTGGAACTCTGTTGCTCTGCCTGCAGCTCGCTCCCATACTAGCTTTCACAGCTTCTGTCTGGACCTCTGGAGCTGTTGTTGCTTGTTCTTCTTGACCAAATAATCGCAACAATCAAACAGTCGCTTCAGGCTTAAAATATTCGCGACCGAGTTTGACACAGTTCTATTGTTGATACCCTACCCTACTTAATCTCCATTTCGATCATACTCAGTCAATATGAACCGAGCACTGTCGATACGCGGCAAGGGCCGCAAGGACAACAAGGATGCCAACAAGCACACCTTCTCCATGGCCACTTTCCGAGGCATGAAAGAGTCTGAGCTGTCTAAGAAGCTCTTCAAGCTGATCAAGACCGAGAACCATGCCATTGGCGCATACGAGAACGCTGGCCGAGAGACGGTTTCGATCGCCTCTCAGCTGTCCGACTGGGGTGAGTCGACGGGCGATGACTCGATATCCGATCTGTCCGACAAGATCGGTGTCTTGCTGTCCGAGATCGGTGAACAGGAGGATCTCTACGCCCAGAACCTCGAAGACCACAGAAGCGTCCTCAAGCAGATCCGAAATACCGAGAGCAGCGTCCAGCCCAGCCGTGACCAAAAGGCCAAGATCAGCGACGAGATCGCGAAGCTCAAGTACAAGGAACCCACCAGCCCAAGGCTTGTCACTCTTGAACAGGAGCTTGTCCGAGCCGAGGCTCAGAACCTGGTCGCAGAGGCTCAACTCACCAACATTGTAGGTCGCATGACCCCCCGCGGATGCATCTGCTAACCAGTGATAGACCCGACAGAAGATCAAGGAGGCCTACGATCTCAACTTTGCCGCCACAATCGAACGAGCTGAGAAGCAGATCATCCTCGCCAGATACGGCCGCCGACTGTTGAACCTGCTCGACGACACTCCAGTCGTGCCTGGTGATGTCCGACAGCCATTCGCCAACGCCCACGAAGCTAGGCAGATTCTGAACGAAGCCGAGGTCGAGCTTCAACGTTGGTCTCCAAACCATGAGCCCATCAACAGCAATGCTGGCGGCATGGGGGCAAACCTGATGCCTGCTGAAGACATGACCACTACTGCATCAGAAGCTCCAATGTCGGATGCTGGAGTGGAAGAGTCTCCAATGGCAGGACCCCAGCCTCCAATGATTTCCCAGGCAACCACAACTGGACATCACAGTTCGGCCGTGGAGGACGTCAACAACCCAGTCCAGGGCGAGGGATCGCACCTTGAGAAGGCCGTGGCAGCTTAGGGGGATGGCGCGAGCATACAAAGAACAATATACCCCAGTGACGAGAGTGATTTGAACGAGCATGAGTGTGTTTGGCGGTGAATGCTGCAGTGACGGCCAGCACGTCGTGTCAAGGTTACGAAGAACGTAGTGCCACAGTGGGAGTTGGAGTACTATCGCATTGTATGCACACGATTGACGAGCGCTATCCTTGTTTGGCCATATACCTTGATCCTGAATAATAGTCGTAGCTACACATGTCTCGAACCTTGCCAGGTCTGTGATTGGTACACATATTCCGCTCTCGGGTAAATACCTATGACTCCAAAATGCATGGAGAACCGAGAAACGTGGGAGTCTCGCTGTGTGCGCCGGCTACAGAAGCCTCGAAGGAGAATAGTTTACGAAGAGAAGTGCCACCATCTCGGCTTGCGTACGTACATCGTGATCTCATTCTCGATCTTTCACTGACCGAGTATACGCCTGTCAACACGCTCCAGTCTGTACCCGGTCCCCAAACTCACTAAGCTCGAATACTCATGTCTATCTGGTCGCGGATATCAACGAGCCAGACGTTGGCGACCCCACAACCTCTACCCGAGGGTCTCCTGTCATCGCTTGTAGTAGTTTTTAACGCACAGACGATCCGGACCTACACCCGAAAGACAGACAGACAACTGGTAAAAACACTAGTAGGTAAGGTAGGTATGGGATCGAATTGCCTCTCCCCCACTGAGGTCATGTTCCATCAAGCAAATCGTCTTCCTGTAGACCACGCCATCGACTACTTTCCTCCGTCTGCTCTTGCTACCCATCTCATATTGTCATCGTGGTCGCTTCGAACATGGTGTCCATCGTTCTGGCCACAATCTCTTTCTCCATTATCTATCTAGTCACCGACCACCTTCTTCGCCTTCGAAAACATGTCCTGGCCGCCAAGAAATCCGGCATCCATTATGTCGTCGTTCCCGTCTTGTTCATGGAAAGATGGTGGCTCGTTGGCCATCGTCTTCTGATCCCTCTTCTCAAGAAGCTTCCACCATCCTGGACGCGCTGGGTCGATTTTACCCTTCCACAGTTCACCTATGACTACAGTCACGAAGTCTTCGAGCGCGTCGGACATGATACATTTCTCACGGTTAGTCCGGGCGGGATATGTATGTATACCTGTGAACCAGCTGCGATTGCACAAATCACGACTAGGCGTAATGATTTCCCCAAGCCAACCCATATCTACACATCGGTGGATATCTATGGCAAGAACGTGGTAAGCACAGAACGCGACGTATGGCGGAAGCATCGCAAAGCGACGTCGCCTCCTTTTACGGAGAAGAACAACCAACTTGTTTGGAATGAGTCGATCAGGCAAGCACAAGCTATGCTTGCCTCATGGGTCGGGGCGGACGGCAAAGGCACTCGCACAGTCGACCGTCTAATGGACGATACCATGCGCCTCAGTCTGAATGTGATCTCAGCAGCAGGCTTCGGTCGCAAGATGGATTGGCCGACACTTGAGACTAAATCCCGCCAAGACGACTCTGGCTACGTAGACATGTCCAAGATCAAGAACGAGGATCGTGATATCGATCCAGGGCATACGATGAGCTATACTTACGCCATCCACTGCCTCCTAGACAACATCCTTCTGCAGTTCCTGCTGCCGAGGTGGCTTCTTAGTCGCTTGCCTGGTGTAACACCGAGGAAGGCAAACGAAGCATACCGCGAATGGGGCAACTACATGCGCGAACTCCTGATCAATAAGAAAGCAGACCTCGAATCTGGAGGGGCTTCGAACGATACGAACGACATATTGACGCTGCTAGTCAAGCAGCAGCTCCTTAACACCGATAACAAGACGAAGGGACAACTAACGGAAAATGAAATACTAGGAAATATGTTTGTTCTGATCTTAGCTGGCCACGAGACTGCCGCCAATTCAATTCACTTTTCAGCAATTTATCTTGCGTTGTTTCCCGATTCACAGCGGCGACTGCAGAAAGACCTGGATCAGATCTTTGACGGCAAACCGCCCAACGAATGGGATTATGAACGCGACCTGCCGCAACTGTTCGGCGGCATGGCGGGTGCTGTACTAGCCGAGGAGCTGCGACTTGTTCCCCCAGTCGTTGGCATACCTAAATCCACAATGGAAGGCGTTGGACGGCAGAAGTTAACAGTCGAGGACAAAGAATGTTTGGTGCCAGCCAACACATACATCAGTCTAAGCACAGGCGCAGCGCACAGACATCCAGGCTACTGGCCGACATGTAAGCCAAGACTAGCCGGCGGGCACACGACACATCCGATCGCAAACATCGACAACGACTTGGAAGAATTTAGACCTGAACGGTGGATCATGTCTGAGTCCGACAACGGCACGACGGTAACGGCAGATGGCACACCCGTTGACACATTCGGGAGAGAGGATGGACTGGGCGTCAACGAAAGCCCTGACACCTCGGATCGGCTCTTCAAACCAGTCAAAGGCTCCTATCTACCCTTCAGCGACGGCTACAGGGCGTGTCTAGGACGACGTTTCGCTCAAGTGGAGGTGCTCGCCGTGCTTGCGGTCCTCTTTCAGAACTACTCTGTGGAGCTTTCTGTGGACAAATACGCCAGCGATGCGGAATTGGAAAAGATGAACGATGATGAAAAGGCAGAGATATGGCACAAGACTGCGGAGGATGTCAGAGAACTCCTTCTGAACGGACTGGGTGTTATCATCACTCTGCAGATACGCAAAGGTAAGCGAATGATTTCCCATTCCTGGGGTCGTAGGGAAGCGCGCCTGCTAACGAATTCAATAGGAACGGTGCCGTTCAGGTTTGTCCCCAAAGGTCAAGAAAGGTTTCCCGACAACGTCGATGAGATATGGAAAAGGAACCACCCGGACGAGGTTTCGTCGAAGGGTGTGCCAGGTTGGAGTACTTGGGCGGGAGCCCCGAGAAGGTAGCGCAGAAGCGGAGCATTTGACCTGCTCAGTGCTATGAAGAACCATGGGACCACGAAAATCCCGGGAGGCGACGTCGACACAGATTAGCCACTAGACCCAGCCACCAGCTTAGTAGAACTTTCACGCTCATCAACATCGTCAATCTCGCGATCAGACTCCCGTGCGATTTCCGGCCTCGCACACGCCTCCTCAATCAATGCTCTCTCTTTCGCTTCGAAGATTTGCTAACACACACACACACATATCAACACCGTTTCTTACCGACACAAGCCTAGCGGAGCAAAACACTTACATCCAAAGCCGGCTGCGCCGTCAACCAACTTACCAGCAACATGCTCTTCAGCGTCCAGGACCGCGTAAACACCACCGACCTAAAGTCGTCCAACCTCCACAACCGAAAGCCCCTCGACGGAAAATTCTGGTCAAGATGCAATTGTAGCAGCCGCGGATGAAGGTCGATGGACAAGAGCGCATTCGACATGCAATCCTTGTAGAAGCCCATCACGCCGACGATGAAGCCGACGCAGGTGGAAAACATGTAGGGCAGCGAGGCCGTACGGAAGACCAAGGCGGAGATCGTTGCGCCGGTGAGGCCGAAGCACACGGCTGTTGTTGAGCCTGCGGCGAGCGTGCGGAGCATACTGGCGGGCCAGCTTAGTACTAGTATCGGGACAGGGTCTTGAGGTTGAGGCGGAGTTCTTCTTACAAGATGCTCGGTCCACTACGTAGCGCGGAGAACTCAGTCGATGTGGATAGATCGATGAATTCATGTAGTCGTTACTTACCTGATGTTACCCCATCCTCCTGCCGAGCGTCAGTTGCCGATGCGTGCCACATGAGTAAAGTATGCATTGGTATCAAGCTTACCTGCAACGCGCATCAGCGTCATGGTCGCGCTAGAGAGTGGTCCTTCGGCGTATTTCTCATCGCGCTTGGTGTCGAAGTTGTAGGACATGGTGACCTCGCGCTGCGAGCGCTCCGGGTAGCTCGTAGTCAGGAAGCCGTCAGCAGGCTAACGATCAACTGATGAGACTTTGAAGGAGCAGCATAAGACGCGGTACAGTAGCTCAGATGGTGTTGGACTACGGCGAGCGTGGGGTCAGTGTCGACTGCGCAATTTGCGCTTGCAGCATTTCAGTCTCGCCGTAACTTTCGGTATCGTGACAGATTGGTGCCATAAAGCAAGCACGTTCTAGTATCCGTTCTTACACTTCTGCCTCTTGCTGCCATGATAGCGCACGAGTGTCCTGCTGAAGCACTGCTAGATTGACGATCAGCGAACAAATCCAAGGACTGACCATGCTGTAGACGAAGATGAGACACGAACCGAGGCACGAGTCAGAAGCATTTTAGATACAGATACAGAATCCGGCCTGCTCTACTCGCACCACCTCACAATCGCGACCTACCGGCTTCAGCCGTCTTCCTCGCTCTGCTCAGCTTAAGAGCCTCCCTGACACCCAGATCGATCATCACATCCTCCGAGCCACCAGGGACAATCAGCCCAATGACGCCCCTCGAGATAGCCTCGATCCGCGCGCCCTGACCCGTCTTCGTCAACCCAAGGCCGCCCATGATCTTCACACATTCGTCCGCAACGTACTTGCCGACCATGCCCGCCTCGACCTTCAACAGCGCAGTGGTGCCGCCCAGCAGTCGGTTTCCGTCTTTCTCGCTCAGGTTGTCGATCTCGTACACCAGCTGCTCGGTCCAAGCCTGGAGCGCATCGACTTTCTTGCCGCAGATGCCCAGCTTGTGTCTCACGACCGGCTGCGCGATCAGCGGCTGCCCGTACACTTCTCGCTTCTCGGCCCATGCGAATGCGTCCTCGAGACAGATCCGCGCTCCGCGCAGCGCCTGGTAGACGATCCAGATCCGCTCGTGGTTGAAGTTCGACATGATGAACTTGAAGCCCCCGCCCTCGTTGCCGACGAGGTACTTGGCTGGCACCACGACATCTTCGAACGTGATGTATGTTGTCGCGCTGAGTTTGCCCGCGCCGATCTCGATCTTTCTGCAGTTGATGCCTGGGAGATGGCGGTCGATGAGCAGGAAACTCAGGCCTTCTGCGCCAGGGCCGCCCGTCCGGACGGCGGTGCAGAAGTAGTCTGAGAACATACCGTTGGTGATCCACTTTTTCTCGCCGTTGACGATGTAGTGTTTGCCATCGGATGTTTTCTCTGCTGTGGCGGTGATGTTGCGCACGTCGGAGCCGGCAGACGGTTCAGTAATCGCGAGAGATATCCTCTTCTGACCAGACAGGATCTGCGGCTCGATCTCCGACCGGAGCTCGGTCGACGCGTACTGTCGAATCGGTGGTGCTCCTACTGTCTGCAGTTCGTCCGTCAGCTCTTGAGAGATTTGGAAAGTAATCAGTGGATGAATCGACGTACCAAGCCGATGAATATCGACGAGATGGCTCCTCCTCGGTACAGCTCATCCCACAACACCAGGTCATGAAAACCATCCCATTCCTCGGGCTTGATGCCTCCTATGATGGGGTAGCCGTACCATTCCTTAGGGATCTTGCGACCGGCAGCAATCGGCATCAAGAGACCGTCCTCGGCGCATTTGGTGTATACTTCCTTCGGCACCACGCCGGCGGCTTCCCATTCCTCCGTGCGCACGTTGTCCTCCACCCACTTGCGCACGGTGTTTCGGAGGTGGCGATGCGAGTCGTTGTAGTACGGCGAGGGCCTGCCGGTGTACCATGGGGGCTCAGCCCACGGTAGAGTGCTGCCGAACTGGCCGGTGGTCATTGTTGTTGCTCGTGGTGTTGGTGTTGCAGACTAATGTGACGACGGTCATGGAACGAAGGCATTTCCCGGGCTGGAAGAAGCATTGCGAAATATATTGCACGTTGTTGTTTTCTTTGCCGGCTCTTTGTGCTCGATACCATCGGGACCGAGGTAGGGTATCGGCTCGGACCATGGATGCAGTGGGTTCCTGCTGGACTCCACTTTCTGCAAGGTACAGAGTGATTTGGCCTCAAGAAAGACTTGTGCTCGTTGACACTTTCGAGCATGGATGCAGAGTGTCCTTGACTTGACCAGGATATCCACAGTGATAAGGGTAAGCATAGACTGTTCTGGAGTTATGAAGGAGGAGAGGGGCAGGTTGTCACGAAATTGTGGCCGGCTACTGAGTCAGTAGAAAGTCTCCGTCTGGACTACTTGTAGGCTTAGATTAGTCAGCGTAGGTAGCGCGTAGAGAGCACTACAAGCACAAGAGGCATGACAACAATTCGGCGGGCCAATGATGGCTGCCAGCCATGTTATGAAACCCAAGAGTAGCTACAGCGCTCCAATGGAGGTGGCTAGCAACGGGCGAAACGTGTGCAGTCGGTCTGAAATTGGACAAGCGAGAGACTGTCATTCATGAAACCGAGATGTGTCGTCTGTGTTCGAGTTGTGTCCGAGCTGTGTCGAAAGGGAGAAGTCGAGATCCTAACGACGTTGAACTCACTTCTGGGCTAGAAGCTGGAAGACATGTGTTTGAGTTCATATATGATCAATGTTGAGCAACAGCATCAGGATCGCATAGCACACTCCACCATCACCATGAACTGATCCTGATAGTTGATTTGGATCACAGCTGCACCAAGGTACGGTTTCCTCGCATTTGTGAAGTTGAGCTTGAAATTGAGCTTCATCACCCAGTTGATGTTGAGCTATGCCATTGATCGTGACATAGCATTCAGTAAGCAGCTAAACGCCACGACAACACCCAAGCATGCTCCACTGCCTGAACCATGGTCGCGCAAGAGCATCGTATTGTAGCAAGTAGTATACAGCAGTGCCGACCAACTAGGCAGTTGTGCGATCATGCATTTGTGGTATCTTGATCCCTTGCAGATTCTATGATTGGGCCTTGTTTTGGATCTCTTGGGCCTTGCCCTTTGCTTCGCCTTTTACCTCAGCGTACTTGCCCTGAGCTTCACCCATCTTTTGTTGAGCTTCACCTTGAACCTCGTTGGCCTTCATGCCAGCAGTGCTGGCGGCCTTGTCCTTCATCTCAACTATCTATGCGTTAGCTTCCCGCTTCGTGTATACTCATAGCTGATGGTTCACTCACCTCCCTTGTCAATGCCGGCGACCACAGTGTCGGAGACTGTCCTGTCAACAGCTTTCAGGCCATCCTTCACTGAGTCTGTAGGGGATTTCTGGTAGACGAAGGCTGTCGAGAAGAGTCGTGGTGCTGGCCTAACAACGGCAGCTTGTCGGAGGATTGGTTGAGCTTTCAAGAAGAACGACATCTTGAATGGATTCGATAGATTGAGATTGGTGATGTGGTAGTGTTGTCAGGTTGAAGCTTCGTTTGATGAAGACGAAGTTTTGGGAATCGAAGTTGTGTGTAAGGAGTGGTTGGCAGGAACTAGAGCTTGGACTGCTATTTGAAGCACCGAGCTTGCAATTGCCTCACTCAAGTGACGCCAGGTGCTCCTGCATGCTCAAGGCTGGTTCGGCTGGAAAATGTGACCACCTACGTCACATTGCCTGCGCTCCCCGCAAAACGGTGAGAGGTACCCACTGTGCACGAGGCGCCAATTTAATCCTACTGTGTTAAGAGCATGTGATGGTCTGTCACTACGAACTGCGTATGCAATGGCATGATAACGATCGGATATGCATACTCGTAAGTCCTCGATGTTTTCGTACTATGAGCAAAGTGGCCCAGAAGCACCAGCAGATAAGGAAGGACCAGAAGAAGTTACCAATCACCGATCGTCAAGCACGCCGGAAATACCCTCCGCCGGTAAATGGCAGTGTCTCGAATTGCTGCTATTCTTCGGTTCTGGATAGAGCACTAAAGGTTAGCATGGTAGAAGCAGCAGTTCAAGTACTTGTCGAATGACTACACGTATCGGAGGTGAGTTGCTCGAGAGATGCACAAAGCAGCGTTGTCGGTGTTGCCATGCTTTGAGTATGCTTTTTGTTTATCCTCTACTATCATGAAACGCCTTATGCTATCCTCACTCTTTCTGTTTCAGAGCCCGTAGGCTACCAGCAGTCAAGTGCTGTGTGTTTTCGTTCACGAAGGTACAGCCGTCTGCAAGCGGATGAGCCAGCTTTCCGGCTCTTGTGCCTTCGTAGCATCACCCATCTCTCCGTGTCTAGGTGAACGTAGCAGTATATTATTGGTGAATCGGAATCCAGTACCATTGTCATAGGAACACAGCAGCAAACGCTGAAATAGAAACACATACTAATGTACAGGTCAACTCGTCCTTCCCGATCTTGGTCCTCATTCTGTCCTGAACAATGGATCCGGCAACCACGACCAGAAATAGCAGCACAAGACGGTTCAAGATACCAGAGATGAGCTTATACATCATCAATGGAACCACAGCGTTGACAAGGGCCGAATATGCCAGATATTGAGGTTGAAACGTTTGCGGTAGCCTGACTTCTCCTGACGGGCCTTTAGTGGCGAACCTTCTCAGGTCGCTACCCACAAGCGGGCGGATGCGGTCTCTTTCGAGGATTCTTGACTCTAGCCACCTGTGATATGTGGTCAAGTCGGCGGTGACAGCAGGCTGAGATATGCTCTCAACCTTCTGCGTCATTTCGAGAGCGTGATCTGTTCGTTGTTAGCCACTAGACTCATAGCTTCTAAGACTACCTACAATAATTGTCAAGCTTGACATGAAGCTCTCGATATACTTCCTCCTCTCGAGCCTTTCGATCCTGCATCTCGCGATGGGACGGGGGTGAGCCGGACTCCGAGCGTTCTTCGGCAGCATCGTCCTCCTCATCCAGTAGCTTGAGCTCTTCTTCCAAACTAACAATGTCATCCTGCATTTGCAACATCAAACGTGTTGACAATTTGCTGAAGGATCGGAAGCATTGTGGCTTGACATCCCGACCCGCAGGCTCTCTGATTGTGATAGCAGGCCGGCGGGCATCTTCTGTTGACGCTGGTGGGGGGGTACCGTACGGAGTGTAGGGCGGATATGGGTAAGTGGGCACGTCATAGATCACTGCTGGTGGAGGAGGCGGGCATGGTGGGGGTATATAGCCCTCAGGATAAGGTCGCGGCGAGGACGTGGGCCACATCCACCGAGGGTCGCTTAGCGCAAGCTCATTCCCTGGATAAGGTTGGGGCGATGGCCGGCCAAGAGGTTCCTCTGGCAGTGCTGGTAGTTGATTTCGTCGTGCAAATCCCGAAGTAGATGAGCTTGAGCCCATCGATATGCCCGAGTCTGATAAATTTCTATAGAAGCCCTCCGGATCCGACTCATCCATATGCGCAATGGGTTCGGGTTCTGTGGTAGCTGTTTCGCCATCTGATGCTTGACTTTCATCTTCCGGGATGTCATCGGTACCAGCTAGTGTCTCTTTCGATTTGGCTTCTTCCGCTACCAGAAAATCGAAGACATCGACGGAGGTGTTTCTATCCTGGTAGGACCGGTGGCTCCGGTGTTCTTTCGATCGTCTTCGTTTCGGCTTCTGCTGAGATCTGTTGTATGACTCCTGCGTGATGGTACTATTGCTTCCGCCTGATCCGGTTGTGGCGACCGTGAATGCTGACAGAATTGAGATCTTGGAAGACCTTGCAGGCTTGCTGTTCGTATAGACCCTATTTCGTCGACGGACGCCTGGCTCTCGAGTCGTGACAAACATGCTTTGCTGTCGTCGATATGGGAAACATCTCCATACACTTCACCTTGGTGGTATTCGACAGTACCCATGTGGAAAGTCACGAATCAGTGGTGAGGATAATCTGCTTGTCGCCATCTTGCTGGTGATTGTTGAGGATCAATACATCACTGACGTTGATTCTGAGAATGAGGGGGAAGGAATGCAGGTAGCCGTTGACAAGTCGGGAATCAGGGAAAAAGGGTTATGTCACCAATGATCGCCAATGAATGGCAGCAGGAGAGTGAAACAAGGGAGTGCCTGGCTGACCACATGGAATGTGGTTGGTGAGGTGAAAAGTCGTGATGTCTCTCGAATACACGAACGACAGCCACGAATGTAACAGATTTGGAGCGGGTTTCTCATTTTTTGAATATCCTCGGTGAGCACATCAAAAACGAGCTGGCTAACATACACTTCACACTGCAAAGCCGGGAGCGAGATGGACATTATTGCAGGATTCTTTGACCAGTGGTAGATTTGGGAACGAGGCAGTGGATCGCCAATGTCGGGTTGGTTGGGTTGCGCACAGGGAGCCGGCGTCATGTAGGCTGCATGAGCTGCACGAAAATGCGGTAAAGATGTGCTGGCCATACTTGGAGGTGTTGGACAGCTTCCAGATCCATTCATGCTTTGTCGTTCCGGAGCATGGTCCGTTGAACTCTGACCGGCATGCAGAGTGAGTATGGTAGGAATGGAAAGGAGCTCTTCGTCTCTCAGCAGCCATCAGGAATCTTGACCGCCCAAATGTATTCAGTCTTCATATTTTTTTCGTGCTGCACAAGAAGGATCACAGTTTGCGAATCGTCCTATAGCTGAGATCGGGATTACTCGGACGAGAATGCTTTGTCGATACAAACAGAAAAGACCGTTCCTGGGCAAGGTCGACGAAAAGACGAACAGCGAGTCCTACTAATGCAAGAAGGCTCTTCCCGGGTGCCGACCCTCTATACTAGACTTGATCCGTCTGGGCGCTGTGCTCATGCTGCTTGTCGACTTGTGATCCAGCTCAAGTCTGTCAGTAGCAACGCCTGTGGCGGTGCCAGAAAATACTGGTATTGAATACATGCATCTCCCTAAAGTATGGCAGATTGCCGTGCTTTAGTCCCTCTGTCTAGGAATGACATGGCCCAGACTCTCCGTGCGATCTTATTTTTATAGATTATTGTCCGCGGCCGATCAGTGTCTCCCAGCCCAATCGTCTGGGTTGTGACTGTGGGACCACGATAATACGATAGTATTCCAGATGAATACTAGGCTATAGGCAGTATGGTAAACGGTCGAGAGACTTATGTGTCGGGTTGTCACTGCCGAATGAACCAAGTTGTCGATGCAACAAGTGCTCTGAACGGAAATCCGCACACAAATGGTCACTAGTATCGATATCAAGGATGGTGATGGCAACCTGAAATGTGGCCAGACTTCGTTCTCCCAATGCACGAGCGTACGACATGTTAGACCACGCGTAAGGGTGCCAACCACAAACTCTGGTGGTACATTGTTGAGCTGCTTGTAAAGACTGCCAACCATACTACATCGAGTGGTGCATTTCGCCCCCAGGCACTAAGACACAAGATCTCACGTGACTGGAGGACCGCCGCAGTTCTCGTTCAGGCTTCGATCACCTTACACGCCATCCCACGCACTCGTTCCACTTCTTCATCGCAGCCATGTCGGACGGTATGTACCAATCTCAGCATGACCGTGCAGTACTAACAAACTTGGCAGCGGACTTTGAGCAGGTGCGCCGACTGCAGCAGGAGCGCAATGCTGCTGGGGCCGGTAAAAAAGATTCTAAGACCTTCGACGCCTCGAATCTACGAACTGACGCATCGACCAAGGCATCCCTGAGTGAGGCATTCGACAAGGACCTATATGGATCAAATGGCGACAAATTCGCCGGCTACCACACGTCACTCGCCCCAGATGGAGAGGACGAAGAAATGCCAGACAGCGACAGCAGCCGACGACTCATCGGCCAATACACGGCATCAAAGTCTCAGATGAGCGAGTTCGCGCATGGAAATGGAGTGGAGGAGGAAGATATACTGCTTGGCCGTGAGAAGTCGAACAGAATCGCAGACCGAGAAACTGATTATCAGAAGCGACGATTTGATCGTGGTCCCCTCACCCCCACTCGAGCCGATCCTTTCGCTGCCAACCAGCAACCTGGCGCTGCCGCTGATGGCTCCACCTACCGCGAGGTGATGCAACTGCAGGACATTGAGCGCGAAGAAGAACGAGTCAAGAAACTCATAGCAGAGAAGCAGGCCAATGGCGACGCGGTTGAGCACAAACCCACTCTGAAGGATGAGGCTGACAAGGAAAACACAGAGGGTGGCTCGACAGTAGAAGCGACCGGTAGGAAGCGGAAGAAGAGATGGGACGTAGCTGGCGAGCCTGCCACCGATGGCAATACCGATGCTCAAGAGAAGAAGAAGTCGCGATGGGACAAGGCTGCTGCTCCAGAGGGCGCGGTACAGGCACCGACGAAGCGGTCGAGGTGGGATCAAGCGCCTTCACTCAACGGAGCAGCAGCTCCGGTGGCAGCTCCTCCCCAGCAAGTTATGCCTGCGTTTGGCACCGATATCTCGGCTCGAAATGCGCCTCTGTCGGACGAAGAGCTGGATATGATGCTTCCAAGCGAAGGCTACAAGGTGCTCGAGCCACCTCCAGGATACGAACCTATCCGAAACTATGCGAAACGAGCACAACTCCCATCAGCTGCAGCGTCAACGGGTACTATCGGCGGCTTCATGATGCAAGAGCCAGAGAATCCAAGGTCGATGGGCAAGCAGTTACCCACAGAAATCCCAGGAGTGGGCGATTTGCAATTCTTCAAGGCCGAGGACATGACATATTTCGGAAAGCTCGTTGATGGCGCGGAAGAGAACACGTTATCCGTCGAAGAACTCAAAGAAAGGAAGATCATGCGCTTACTGCTGAAGGTCAAGAACGGCACGCCGCCCATGAGAAAGACAGCCCTGCGTCAACTGACCGACAACGCTCGACAATTTGGTGCTGGCCCGCTGTTCAACCAGATTCTGCCACTTCTCATGGAGAAGTCGTTGGAAGACCAGGAACGACATTTGCTGGTCAAGGTTATCGATCGTGTATTGTACAAGCTCGATGATCTGGTTCGACCATATACCCACAAAATTCTGGTCGTCATTGAACCCCTCTTGATTGACCAGGACTACTACGCTCGCGTTGAAGGCCGAGAGATCATCTCGAACCTGTCCAAAGCGGCAGGGCTTGCTCATATGATCAGTACTATGCGTCCTGATATCGACCACGTTGATGAGTACGTACGGAACACAACTGCTCGAGCATTTGCAGTCGTAGCATCAGCGCTGGGCATTCCGGCACTGTTGCCTTTCCTCCGAGCTGTCTGTCGCAGCAAAAAATCATGGCAAGCTCGCCATACCGGTGTTAAAATCGTGCAGCAGATACCGATTCTAATGGGCTGTGCTATTCTCCCACATCTGAAGGGTCTCGTGGACTGTATCGCGGACAATCTGAATGACGAACAGGCCAAGGTACGCACAGTCACGTCTCTCGCCATTGCAGCTCTGGCCGAAGCAGCAAACCCCTACGGTATCGAAAGTTTCGATGATATTCTGAATCCCCTCTGGACTGGTGCTCGAAAGCAGAGAGGCAAGGGATTGGCCGGCTTTCTCAAGGCTGTTGGCTACATCATCCCTCTTATGGACGAAGAGTACGCCAACTACTACACCAGTCAGATTATGGAGATCCTGCTCAGAGAATTCGCATCGCCTGACGAAGAGATGAAGAAAGTCGTCTTGAAAGTCGTATCTCAATGTGCAAGTACAGATGGTGTAACAGCGGCGTACCTCAAAGAAAACGTTCTGCAGGACTTCTTCAAGAGCTTTTGGGTTCGACGCATGGCGCTTGACAAGCGAAACTACAGACAAGTCGTCGAGACCACTGTTGACCTTGGTCAGAAAGTCGGCGTGAGTGAGATCGTTGAGCGCATCGTGAACAATCTCAAGGACGAATCCGAAGCCTACAGGAAGATGACGGTGGAGACCATCGAGAAGGTCATCGCCTCTCTTGGCGCAGCTGACATCGGCGAGCGACTTGAAGAGCGCCTTGTAGACGGTATGCTCTTCGCTTTCCAGGAACAAAGCGTCGAAGACATTGTCATGCTCAATGGCTTCGGCACCGTCGTCAATGCATTGGGCACACGCTGCAAGCCATACCTCCCACAGGTTGTCAGCACAATTCTATGGCGTCTCAACAACAAGTCCGCGACTGTCCGGCAGCAGGCCGCCGATCTCATCTCAAGGATAGCAATGGTCATGAAGCAGTGCGGCGAGGATGCACTAATGGGCAAGCTTGGTGTCGTGCTCTATGAGTATCTTGGTGAAGAATACCCCGAGGTGCTAGGCTCAATCCTGGGTGCGCTACGGTCCATTGTCACAGTCGTCGGTATCAGCCAGATGCAGCCTCCAATTCGCGATCTTCTACCAAGACTCACCCCCATCTTACGAAACCGACACGAGAAAGTTCAAGAAAACACCATCGATCTCGTCGGTCGTATTGCAGATCGAGGACCGGAAGAAGTAAACGCAAGAGAGTGGATGAGAATCTGCTTTGAGCTGCTCGACATGCTGAAGGCACACAAGAAAGGGATTCGAAGAGCGGCGAACAACACATTCGGCTTCATCGCCAAAGCCATCGGTCCTCAAGATGTGCTTGCTACACTGCTCAACAATCTGCGAGTACAAGAAAGACAATCAAGAGTCTGCACGGCTGTTGCGATTGGTATCGTTGCTGAGACTTGTGCACCATTCACCGTGCTGCCGGCGCTCATGAACGAGTACCGAGTGCCCGAGCTGAATGTGCAGAACGGAGTGCTCAAATCGCTCAGCTTCCTGTTCGAGTACATTGGGGATATGGCGAAGGACTACGTTTACGCGGTCACACCTCTTCTGGAGGACGCCCTGATCGATCGAGACCAAGTACACCGACAGACAGCTGCATCAGTGGTCAAGCACGTCGCGCTCGGGGTTGTGGGTCTTGGCTGTGAAGATGCGATGGTCCACTTGCTCAACTTGCTCTACCCCAATCTCTTCGAGACATCGCCGCACGTGATTGACCGCATTATCGAGGCCATCGAAGCAGTTCGTATGGCCGTTGGGGCTGGTGTTGTGATGAACTATGTTTGGGCTGGACTGTTTCATCCTGCGAGGAAAGTCAGAACGCCATACTGGAGGCTGTTCAACGACGCCTATGTCTATGGAGCAGACTCGATTGTACCATACTACCCTGATTTAAAGAGCGAGGGTGTGCCTAGGCATGAGTTGAACATTGTGCTATAGTGAGGATGTACAGTACATGGGTCGGATGGAGTGTGGCTTTAGCGTAAGTTTCAATGATCATAATTCAGCTTGATGTGTCACAGTCTATAGTTCCTTCCAAGTCGTCGATCAGCCCTCGCTATCATCATCAGCGACATCATCATCGACATCATCATCTAATGGCTTCTGCAAAAAGTAATAACCTTTGCTAAGCTTTCTGGGACCACGGCCGGCCAAGGCTTATTAGAAGCGTTGCTTCTGCAAGTTTGGGGCACATCAAGTCCAGAGCGGGTACCCGGATACTAGCGCATTACGTCGTCTGCTACGTCGTCTGCTCTTTCATTTCCCAGAATTTCCGTCAACGCTTTTCGTCGTTGTTCTCTTCAGCGTGCTGGTAGGAACATGCATTCGCTGAAGATAGTCCTGCGGCTAATAGCTATCCCATTATCGAGTAGCTCGGTCACTCGCCAGTAGTCAGGCAGTTGTTGAAGTCCGTTTTGAGTCGGTAACTTAGGCGGCAGTCGCATTGCGAGCACATCTACGATCGAACGTTTTTCTGATTCTAAACCTACCCGACTATGGCTCGCAACAAGGCTTTTCGACCAGAGCGGGACCCGTTTGCAAACAACGAACATGTCTTCAAAGAAATCCCTCATGGGCCCTTCTCCTTCCTCAACCCTACGATAGCGCATCTCGAGCTCAAGCTCGGGGATCATGCTCCTGAGCAATGGTCAAGTGAGAACGAGGTTACAAACGAAAAGACCGAATCAACGCCCAACGTTAGGCTACTTTGGCGATCCAGGGACAACAGGAAGGGTCGACATCCGTTACTCATTAGAAAAGAAGAGGTGGGCAAGAATACCACACCACGACCTACCTCTCATTGGTCGGAAGTGCTCAAGACCATTGGCAGGATGTTCACTCACTATCCTGTATGGGATATCTCTTGGCTAATAGCATACATCTTCACTTGGGGTTCAATAATATGGGTCATCAACGGCTTCTTCGCATTCTTGCCTTACGTACGTCCATCTGCAGACTTCGGGGGTGAAAGTCTGTATGGCGGTGGAATCACAGCGTTCATCGGTGCATGCATCTTCTTCGAGATTGGATCGATTCTGCTTATGTTTGAGGCTGTCAATGAAAACAGAACTGGCTGTTTTGGCTGGGCTGTTGAGAAACTAATCGAGGAGGAGAGTGGCCGGGAGAGATTACAGCTTCGGCCAACTCTCGAGCAGTGCACCCATCACCACCCAAACAAGAAGAACTTTGTCGGCAAAAGCCCTGCGTTCAACGAATCAGCAACACATGCTCAAGGAGAATTGAAGGACAACGGGAAAACATGGCAATGGTTCCCAACACGCAGTGCTCTGAAGACGCATTACTTTCACGAACTTGGCTTTCTAGCTAGCTTCAGCCAGTTTCTCGGTGCCACCATCTTCAGCATAGCCGGCATCACTGCTCTTCCTGGTATCATCAACAACATGTCTCAACCACTTACAGACGGCATCTTTTGGGTCCCACAAATCGTGGGAGGAAGCGGCTTCATCGTCTCCGGCACCCTCTACATGCTCGAGACACAGAAGAATTGGTACACTCCTGCTTTTGATGTCTTGGGCTGGCACATTGCATTCTGGAATTTGATTGGCGGAATTGGCTTCACGCTTTGTGGTGCACTTGGTCCGGCGGCTGGCAACCATGGTGCACAGTATCAGGCTAACTTGTCGACCTTTTGGGGGAGCTGGACGTTCTTGATCGGAAGTCTCTTGCAGTTGTATGAAAGTTTGCAGAAGCATCCGGTTGAGGTTGAGAAAGGGCCCCAGAGTTGATGGCACGTCTTTTGACTCTTGGAAGGATATTCTGTTGCATAGTTCAACGCGACCAGACTACACATAGGCTCGCATCTAAGCTAAGACGTATGCTTGGCCCAAGGCCCACTTATCATCGCGAACGACAGTCACGAATGCGACGCGCACTGTTTGACTGTCGCTGGTACGAAGGGATGTTTGCCCCTCAACGTGCATGGCGAGAGTTCGATCTGCCAGCGTGCTCAATTCCGCAAAATTGGAGCTGGGAGTGGTAGAGGGACGCAACCAGTGCATAGTCTTGATAATGTGCCTTTTCTGGTCGATGCATTCGTCCCGAGGACTAATGAACTTCTGAAATCCACCCAAAATCATAAGGAGAAAATGCCCAACATGCAAAAGGCCCCTTGGCTGTTCTCAGCGAACGACCTTGCCATCACGGTCAGCTCAAAAATGCCTACAGTGGTTTGACAATTCAAGACGAGGCGTACCAGAAGTACCATATAGCGCACACAGCCTTTCTGTCTTCGTTTACGCACGTCCGCAGAGGTGATGTCCTTATGCTAGCCTTGTTCTTCGACATTTTGATTCTAAGACCCTTGAACAGCATATGTGGCTCCTACTGGCGTCCGCACCGCCCTGTGGAGCAGCAGGACATCCAATTCATCTTGCCAGCACGGCGAAGCTCTGCGCTCTGAAGCTGGTGCTGAGGAAGTACAGTGCGGTGTATTCCTTTTCATTCATCAAGCTTGGAAGACTCATGGCAGGGCTTTTTGCCTTGCATTGTCTTGAGAAGACTCCACGCAAGACCCTCGTTCAACCTTTCGGGCGATTTTGCCAACTCAGCCCCTCTGAGGCGAGTACAGCCCGGTTGGGAATGGCCTGTGCTGAAACCCCAACTTAGTCTCCTTGTACCACTAACACTACTTGGCTCCACATTGTGCTCTCCGTTCACTACCTGAACCTTTCCCTATGCATAAACAATCCGAAACGACCTCGAAGTCTGTGACCTTTCCACGATCATGTTGGCGCCCTATCGAAGCCTCAGGCAGTTTTCACATCCACATTCACCCGTGGCACTGCCTCCGACTAATGGCACAAAAGTCCAACGGCATCACCACTCACATATTCGATATAAGACCTAGGTGCAATCGCTCATGTTAGCTCTCTTGGGCATCGACAAACGGACCCTTCGCAACAACCATAGATAATCCTGGACAGCAACCGGTAGAGCTACCACCTCGTTTCTAACAGCCTCTTCGCTTCCATACCTCCTGAACGACAACATGTATCAGGCACAGAATATGCCCGCAGAACCGCGGATATCCGGGGTATGATGCCACAAGGCAAAAGGCGAAATCGCGCTTTACTGAAACAAGTGGCATAGTTTTATCCTCTCGGGCATCAACTACCGGTCTGTACACCTGTCGGCACGGTTCCGACCCCTCACGCCGCTTGCCGCCAACACGGTCGAGTCCTGGGTGAGGATGAGGATGTTCAGCCGATTGGACAAGTTGACGACGCTGGCCACAATGACCAGGATCCGTCACGTGTACAAGATCATGTGTCCCAGGTACGTGCTTAGATTTGCCTTGTCACATCCTCCGCTAAGACCAGACAAGACTCAGCTCACGGCCACCCTGTTGTACTTATATTTCCTCTTCTCCAATTCTGGTCGCAGCCGGACGCCGCCCGACCTTCTTTTTGATTCTCCTTTGGTTGGACCAAAACCACAACAAGCATATTCCCAAGATCCAAGCAGCCTCACGGGGCCTGCACTCGTCACAGAGTCCGCATCCGACAAGGCTGTCGTACTTTCCAGGCACCACAATCACTCAAATACCTCACTCGTGCCTTATCCACCGGCAGCAGAATTCAACCACCACGTACCAATGGCCGATCCACCTCGTGTCCCAAGGCACGGCAACAATGAAAGGCCGATGGGCGGTGCAGAAAGGGTTTACGAGGCTATGAAGCAACATGAAGACTACAAGCCCGGCACTGTGTTCGAAACCTCCGAAGTCTTAGCGGGCGGTATGCAGACCCAAGGCAACTTCGTCACTGGAAAACCGGACGCACCATACCGGTCCCATTTCTTTGGCCACACCACCGTCAGCGGCTTCAACATCCAGGGAGACATGCCACCGGAGATCGCGCTCGAGCTCGCGAAGCTAAATGCCCCACAGCAACAGCAGCATCAGCTGCGACACCACCAGCAAGACCAAGTCGGTGGTGCCACTCCACCCGAGCCACCACGTTACCGCATCATTGGAGGCGAAAAGATCCCTCTTCCCACGAATGTACCTACCTCCACAGGGCGAGGTCATACACTTCGCTGATTGGCGGGTAGATCGAAGTTCCATCGTTGCCTCATTATGCGCCGAAGACTCGACGGCACGCGAAATCGTTGTCACGAAGTAGAGCTGTCACGCTACAAAAGGGAGCGGCCAAAACCCTTGATGGGCACGGATACATGTTGGAGCCTGACGAGTTTTCATAGCGTCAGATGAGCTCTCATGGCGCAAGCTCGCAGGGGCCACAGAATACGAATTGCTTTTCCAATCTCGTGTTCGAACTTGATTGTCAATGGCGGTATGGCGGTGTTGCGCAGTCACATCGCACTTGGCCACTTCATGACCTCGTGCATCGCATTCATCATTTAGCTACTTTCGTACCGCCACAATACCATACATCAGCCCTCCGTGTGCTATAACCCCATCATCTCCAAGACAAGCATACATGGACACAGCGTGCATCTTGATCGCGGATTAACAAAGGGCTCAATTGAAGACACAAAAAAAACATGGGGATGTACAGCAACAGCATACATGGCCGTCTTGTCTATATAATGCTACATTCATTCAGGAATCTACAAGCTGACACTGACACTGACCTGCATTCCCAAAACAGAAGCCTCGCTGTCCAAGGTAAAGCTGGTATATCTTCCGTAACCCAGCTCTTGAAGAAAATCGACTCATGATGGGATGAGCCAAGGGTACTGTTGAATCCATGTGTTCTGCGCCACTACAACTCCTCGTAGCAGACGAATTTCCTGCCGCCGGCGGTGGCGGTGACTGCGGCGCCGGAGGTGGTGCTCGAAGCAACAGCGTTGCCGGTTGTGGGGGTGGCGGTGACGGCGACGGACGTAAGGACGGCTGATGAGGCCGAGGCAGAGGTAGACGAGGCGGCGACCGAGGTCGAGTTCGAGACTGAGCCTGATGCCGAAGGTTGCGTGTTCGAACTGCCGCCGGCCATGACCTCTGGGCCGGGGATGTCGTACGAGGTCAGGACGGGGTAGTAGATGTTGACTAAGATGCCGGGGTCGGTCAGAGTGTACAGCTTGGTCCCAAGGGTACCCGATGACAAGCTGTTTGTACCTGAGCCAGTGACCTCGAGGTTGATGCACTGCGGGTATGCCTGTGCACCGTTGGACTCGCCGGCGGCGTGAAGGGCGATGGTCTCATGTCTGAGGACGTACTTTCCTGGTGCGATGCTGTCTGGAATGGTGGTCACCCAGGTGTTGTTGTTGCTGATCATCTCGTCTGAGGCCCAGACTTGAGGCGATGAGGTGGCGTCGACCAGACCTGCCTCGTCAATCTTGGTGAACTGTAGCTTTTTCTTGTCGACTGTTGTGCAGTCGTCGCCGCAGGGAGCGAGATAGTCGAGCATGGGACCCTTGTGAGATTCGGGCCAGGCGGTCCACTGGAGCTCGATGCTGGAACCGGCAGCAACGGTGACGTATTGAGTGCCGGCGACAGCATTGTTGTGGCAGATGATGTTCTCATCTGTCAAGCTCGATGCAAAGCCATTGTCACCGTTGTCGGCTAGCCAGCCTGGGCTGGGGTCTGTGGAGTAGTGGGACTGGCCGGGATAGTATTTTCCTTCTGCGAGGATACCGGAGACGATGCCGTGAGCATTGGCCTTCGCAAGGAGGGTGGCGGCGCCGAGGAGGGCGGAGACCTTGATGGAAGACATTGTGATTCGGTTCGTGGTTGTTCAGCGTCAAAGCTTGCGTGAGGGATGGGATGAGTGTAGTTGAGTGAATGGATTGGCTTCTGTCAAAGAATGCCGAAGAAACGAATGTGACCGTAATGAAGGTAGATGTCGAAACGACAGAAAAGAAAGACCTGCTTTGCTGTGAAGTTGTTGCTGTAGATGTTCGCGTCAAGGTGAACACAAGGAGAGCAAGCAATATATACACCAAGGCAGTGACAGTTGCGCACCAATCCGTTCCGACGCGGAGTCGTGGATCGCACCCCATGTTGATATCGCCTTCAGATCCAGATCGCTACTACACAATAAGCAGTTTCACGACAGCAAGAGAGATTGATGAGGAAGCACTTGAGGCTCGCAAGAGCTCGGCAAGCAAGATGGAGCATGGCACCAAGCTAGCACCGAGATTGATCGTGTATGAGGCTGGGTTCGGTAGTCGATCCGAGGTTTCATGAACCCAAGAGATCGCACTCGAAGAAGGGTTGACAACGGACAAGAAGCGCTCAACTCACCTTGAGGAGTTTCACAGTGCTGTCAACGGAGGAGACTAGCAAGGCTTGGTGTTCGCCTACATAGCAAATTCCCGCTCGTCTCAGGTTCGAGACGCTAGCTTGACATGGCGTCGTAGAGCTTGTCTTGGCGTGTATCTCGGGGTTAGCAGAATAATGTCCTGCTTGATCATGCAGCTTGCGCATCGTCCAGGACACTTGTGACATGAGGATGAATTGATGCATCTGGTGACTTGTGACTCAAGCATTTGTGCGATTAGGAAGTGTCTGGCCAGCCAAAATTGCCTGGTAAGACCATCAACGACGACTCCGAAGGGGGCAGCTTGGCACTCGCTTAATGCTCAGTCGACAAGGACTTAGGGTTACCATCCCTGTACAATAGAAAGGTACTGCTGAAGCGCCAAGATTGAGGTGTAGACGAGCTTCTCATCCTTGGTCGTGATAGACGCCGTGCTGGTAACTGCTAACATCTGACAATGTGGATTGCAAGTTCATAGAATGTGACTGGGTGTGTATCTAGATAAAGGGGAATGATGGTGCAAGTAGAGTTCGGTAGCTGTAAAGTAGATCTATGACCCAAAAGGTTAGGCGTCTTAGGGACTGCCCGGCGCTCAGTTATCCCTGACATGACGCACTTTTCAGGCAGTCGTGGGTAGGCAGGTAATCGCTGAGAGATTTTGGTAGCATACCGTATTCTCTCAAGCTGTTCGTAGCATTGCGCATAATGTCCAGATACGGGCAAGATAAGTCAGCAAGCCTCTCACCACAGCCGCACAACAAGAGACAGAGAGATGAAGGCGACAGCTACGGACGCAGCAGCCACCGCGAAGGACGCAGTGAGAGAGATCATGGCCGCAGCCACAGACGCGACGAAGAACGACCAAGGAAGAGAAGGTCGTTGAGCTCAGACTCAGACGAACAGCACGACACAAGACGCAATAGTAGAAAATATCGCGACAGATCACCCCGTAGTTCCCGTCGTAACCACAACCACCATCGACGATCACCTTCCCACTCGCGCACGCGGTCACGGTCACCGAAAGCCCTCCAGCGCTCACGAGCTCCGCTGCCTCCACAGAATCGAGCGTTTGAGCAGGAGCGCGACCCCGACGCGCCCGTCATGGAGAAGCAGAAGCCGAACTTTGCGCCATCAGGAAAGCTGGCGGCAGCTTCCAACACAGTGCAGACGGCGGGCCAAACTATTGTCCTGAAATACCACGAGCCCGCAGAAGCACGGAAGCCTCCGGCGAGAGATGCATGGCGCATGTACGTGTTCAAAGACGATGAGATAGTCGACACCATCCAGCTGTTTGAGCAGTCATGCTGGTTGTTTGGGAGGGAGATGGCGGTCTGTGATATTGCCATTGAGCATCCTAGCTCCTCCAAGCAGCATGCTGTTGTTCAGTTTCGATACATTGAGAAGAGGAACGAATTTGGAGACAAGATTGGGAAGGTCAAGCCGTATGTGCTGGATCTCGAGAGCTCCAATGGGACTTTGGTGAACGAGGAGAGGATCCCTGAGGCCAAGTATGTCGAGCTGAGAGACAAGGACGTGGTCAAGTTTGGCCACTCCAGAAGGGAGTATGTGATACAACTGCCCAAGGGTTGAAGAATGACCATGTCGGAATTGAACGACTGCTCTTGTGCATTGCTACAAGCTAACTATGCCGCCTAAACCTCAGCTGAATACCTTTCAGTCTGAACGTTGTGCGAGAACCACAAAGCGAATGTGCCACCTGCCATATACCATAAGACCAAAACCCACGAATCAGCAACGATCTTGCCTTGACCAGCTCCCATTCCAGACCATCAGATACTGCTCTTAGACGCATCAAGCCTGAAACGACAGACTTGACTGCCGGATACTCTTCCTGTCTTGCATATTCACAGCACCCTACTCGCCCTTTGTCACCTTGTGCTTCTCGGTGTAGCCCTTGATGCGCGTTGACAGGTCGCCGAGCGGCAACATAAAAGGGAAGTCGACCGAAAGCAACACCAACGCTGCGAAGATGTACCACCCAATCAGCGAGACTGCCAGTAGAAGCCCGGCACCAACATTCTGCAGCAAAGCTGCGCTTACCACATGCCCATGTCCGTAAGCAAAGTACGAGGCGGCAAGTGTCGCGACTGTTTTGGTCAGCTTCGTCATTAGGCAGGAGGCTACCACTTACAGCATGGGATCAGCGATAGAAAGATGAGAAAGAAGGCGATGTTGGTTCGGACCGACGCAATGCAGTAGATCGTGGCAAGCAGCGTCATGGCCACGAGGAAGAATGCGAAGGTCGAGTGGAACATTCTGATGCTCGCTAAGTCTGCTGCCACGTTGCTTGGACTCAATCCGTAGGCCCCATACGCATTGTATGATGGCACGAGCGTCGCTCCGAATGTGAGAAAGAAGCCACCTAGGATGTGTAAGCATTTATCTGAGGAGATCTTGAACATGTGAACAATCTTACCAAAGGTCGCGAAGACAGTAGCGGGAAAAGTATTGCCAATGACCCATTCGCCGATGGCTCCCAGGATCAAGAGGAGGCCGCCAATCCAGAAGTATGAGCCCACCGTGGCGATACCGAGTCGATCGGACCCCTGCCAGCCGAGAAGACTCATCGAGAGTGGGGTGGTGCACAAGAGGAAGCCGCCAATAGCTACACCTGGTCAGCTCCAATCCAGTATATGCAGACGCTGACTTACAGATAGCTGTTGGGTTGGCGAAGGTCTGTCTCAGGTGCCCAGCGACTTGGGTTTTGGGTGCCAGGTACATCTGCTCGAAGACATCCGCAGGGATGTGGACGCTGCCATTGGATCGTGCTCGACTGAGCAGTTCGTCTGGAGAGGATGCAATTCTTTGACTCTCAACGTCGGGATGAGCCATCTTGGATATAGGTTCTGACAAGACAATGTCAGAGGATGAGTCAGGCCTCATTTGATCGAACAACCGACCGATGAACGCGATATCTTTGCTTGATGTATGATGCAAGAGAACAGAGAATGCTGATTCTGTGCTTATACCTCTAATCTTCGACGGTGACCAACGGACCAGAAGTACCTCTGACAAACAGTGGACGAAAAGACACTCTGCTGCGTGACGGAACACAATTTCACGTTGCGAGGCAGTGACGGAAAGTATTGCCGGGCAGAATCGTGGCTGTCGAAATGGTCACGCTTCAGTGTTTAGGAAGGTGTGAGTGTCAGAATTGCCCCGATCTAGTCTTTGGGGACGACACGAGGCATGCTATTTGCAGATGGACAAAGCGCCCACATTCACTTCGATCTCTTCCCAAGCTCAATTCACAATCAGATGGAAACGAGTCAAGAATACTCAAATTGGTCATTGTTCAAGGGCTGTTGTTTTACCGCAGTACACCGAGTTGCGCAGGGTGCTGCAATGCAGTAAGATGCTGGGAGTATCACTGTGTTGATCGAGATGCGCACATCAGATCTGGAGGACGCCCAACCATAGCACCTACTCACGCAAGGGAAGCGGCCGTGATCTGCTTGAAAAGGTTGTGTCCTGGTGCTATAGGCCTGTTCGCCGACTTACTCGCGGCTGCGAAGTTGTCATGTCATTGCAAGCCTGCAGATACTTCCGTGCAAATCCACAGTTTCGCCCGGGTTGGCTGTCAATCCAAGCCCATTACCCTTGGCCCTCAGTAATGCCACCAACTGGACAGGATTTGACAGTACGCAGGGTGATGTGGTGCTTTAAAGCGTACGTCGCCGGTCGATCAGGTCTTGCTGAGCTCCTTCGAACAACACGGTCATTTTCGAATATTCCCAACACAGGCGGACATATCCAGCAACACAATAAATCGCATTGAACCACGCGTCGGAATTTCGAGTTCAAAACACAGATCATATGATTCCGCCGGCCAAGCAGAAACGGACTAGACAGCACTACGGGTCGCTGCTTGGCAGGAGGCGAAATGCGGCCCATGACTCGCCGGATGTGCTGCGACAGACATATCGCCATGGTTCAACGCGTATTCCCGGATAACCGGATTCGGAATCCCGGACAGCCAAGGGTCTGGTCTGGGGCTTTCGTGGGCTGAGCGTGGGGCGGCTTCAACCGAGGCCTTCCGAAGCATGAATCATTGTAGGGATATTGGAATCATAAGTTCCAAAGGTTCATCTGCGCCTCAAGCACCCAACGTCCAGGCAACTACAGGTACAAGAACCCAAAGCGACGCTCATCACCACAGACGACTATCCATCAAGACTACGCGGATAGTATCTCCACACCAAGCTCATCGTCCACCACTGACCACATCCCACAAGCCAAGCAGAAGTACATCATGGCAGCAACCAACGGTGAGTCCTTTAAGGACTTCCACATAGAAGCTCTGATCATCGGGGGCGGCATGGGGGGTATCTATTCTTTACATCGTATGCGACAAGAAGGTTACCAGGCCAAGATCATTGAAGCCGGCTCGTATTTCGGAGGGGTCTGGTATTGGAACAAGTACCCCGGCGCGCGTGTTGATTCGGAGTGCCCCCTTTATCAGCTCAATATTCCGGACGTATGGAAAGGGTGGAACTTTTCCCAAAGGTGAGTTATTGTGTCGAGATTAATGTACAAGTTCTTTTCGTTGACTCTCACTAGGTTTCCCGATCACGAGGAGCTGAAGAAGTACTTCAAGTATTGTGATGAGACTCTAGATCTCAGCAAGGACACTATTTTCAACACCATCATTGAAGGCGTCGAGCGGCAAGACGGTCACTGGAAGTGCAATGTCCGAGGCGGTGGCGTTATCACTTGCAAGTACCTACTGTTATGCACAGGTTCGAGTTACAAGAAGCATTACCCCGACTTCCCTGGTCTCAACAACTTCAAGGGCCAGCTGGTACATTCCGCAATATACCCTGATGGCGGTATTGACGTGAAGGGCAAGAAAGTCGGCGTGATCGGCAGCGGTGCTACCGGAGTGCAGGTCGTGCAAGAGCTTGGCAAACAGGACTGCCAACTAACCTCTTTCGTCCGGACGCCGAACGCTGCCCTGCCAATGGGCCAGCGCGATATGACCGTGCAAGAACAGAAGGTCCTGAAGCAATTCTACAAAATGCTTCTCGAGGGCGGACGAAGAACGGCATCAGGCTTTCCAATCAACACCTACCCCGAAAAGTGGCACGACCTCACCCATGAGCAAAGGCTGCAACGCATGGAGGAGAACTGGAAGCTGGGGGGATTTTCCTTCCTCCTCTCCAGCCCTCGGGAGTTTCTCACTGACAAGGAAGTAAACGCTGAGTTCTACAACTTCTGGAAGGAGAAAGTCCGAGCACGGATGTCCGACCCAGAGAAAAAAGAAATCATGGCACCATACAAGCAAGAACACTACTTTGGTACGAAGCGACCTAGCTTGGAGCAAGACTACTACGAAGTCCTCGATCGTCCGAATGTCAAGCTGGTGAACCTGAAAAAGACGCCCATCGAAGAGTTCACGGAGACTGGTATCAAGGCCGGTGGCCACCACGAGTTCGACCTCATCATCCTATGCACTGGCTACGATTCTATGACCGGGAGCCTGATGGACCTGTACATCAAAGACAAGGACGGCAAGCTGTTGCAGGAGAAGTGGCAGAAGGGAGTCGAGACATACCTCGGTATCATGATACACAAAATGCCGAACATGTACATGGTATACAGTCCTCAGGCGCCTACTGCGGTAAGTCTCCACACACCCCTATCCCGTAGTCCATGACCACGCTCACTCGCACCAACCCAACCATGCTCGACTCCCCACTCCATCCCTACAAGAAACCCACACTAACAACACACTCCACAGCTCTCCAACGGCCCGCCAATCATCGAAAGCCAAATCGAATGGATCATCAAAGCCATGAACAAGATGCGCGACGAAGGCATCTCGGAAATGGACGCCCAAGACGAGCCAGCCAAGAAATGGAGACAGGCTATCCAAGACATGAACGACAAGACACTCTACCCCCTCGAGAACTCATGGTACATGGGCGACAACATCCCCGGCAAAGTGCGCGAACAGCTCATCTACCTCGGCGGTGTGGACCTGTACAACCGACAAATCCACGAGGCGCTGGACAGCTGGGCTGGATTTGATTTGACGAAAGGGCAGGCTGTTTCTGTGAGGTAATAGACAGCCCTGGGATCGAAGCTTTGGTTGTTGGAGGGGGTTATATGCAGATTCCACACACTACGCATCGTAGGCTTTGACTAAAGAAATTGAATATAATGTACAACATTAGCATACCTTCCTTCGAATCGTGGGACGTTTTATGCGTATATCGTTCCTGTTAGACGCTTGCATAGTGGGAGGGACAGTGGTTGTATTGGAAATATCAAGCAATTCATCCGACAGTGACTGTCTGCCACTTGAAGCCACTATTCTGGGGTATTCACTCAAACAAATATATGCCTGACACCATATGCAATGAAGTACCTTCCCTCTATGCAATTCTATTCCCGACTGTCCATCGCTATGCACTGCACACGCTCAATGATATGCAAATGTCCTTGTATCCTGCCATACTCTTCCGTTACATCCTCGCTTTGTCATCTTCTTACTCGTTACTAATACCTAATCCTTTCATCTCTTCCTCTCGAAGACTGAGAATAGGGAGTGGTTCGGTATCTGGTGAGTTAATGACAGGGTACGGCGGACCATCAGTCTTGATGCGCGTACCTATCTTGCCCAGTCGTATCGTGGGTGACGGTGTCGGGCGATCGACTGGCGACATTCGTGGCGTTACATACTCGTCACCGATCGAACTGCTGTTATCCGCTGGCTCGGTCTGAGTTGATAGGGTCGACTCATGCGATGGGTCTCTGGCCATGGGTATTTGACCATGCTCTGCTGGCATACTATGCGATTCCAGAGTTGGCAAACTCGGCTTCCATGGTCTGCCGGCAATGGTCAGTGGCTGTGATCGGCGACTGATGTTAATGTTCTCATCGAAGGGCAGCTGATCGGGTCTCATCGTATTTGTGAGCACTGCCTTTCTGAGATGCGGCGAAGTCGAAGAGTGCCGCGTCAGCAGAGGGTCACTTGTCTGTCGCCCCGTCGGGCTGTTCGAGGACATCTCAGACAACGGCCTCCGCTCTATCTGCTGAACAGATGGGTGGCTGATCTTCGATGAAGTGGGGCTGATTCTGTGCATCGCCGATAACGCTGCCTCAGCTAGCGATGCTGATGAACCTGGACGGGGGGTCTGCGAAGACAGCGAGTTCGATCGAGAATGTGCGGGCTCGATCTCGCCACTTGAGATTGAGCCCACTACAGGCGCAGGCTTCCATGCCTCGAAGTTTCCCCTCCCCTCGAAGATCGCACGAAGAGCATTCTGTCGTTCGTCCGGACCTTTCTCGGTGGAGGTCGACAAAGTACGGTCCTTAGATAATCTTTGCTCAAAGTCGCTCAAATAACCATTGTCTTCCTGCCAACTGTCGCTCAGTGCAACAGGAAGACCGGTGAACACGGGTCCCTGATAATTCACCGGCGATTCGGACGGATCGACGACGGGTTCCATACTCCAAGTCGTGATTCTTGACAAGCCGCTTGTTGGCGTTGTTGGTCCTTCATCCGATGAACTTCCAGATCTCTCGAATACTGAAGCAAAGACCGGCCGACCGCTCATATCTGATGACTGTGAAGGAGATTGGTTATCGATCTCTCTCTTGATCATGCGCCGCACCATGTGTAGGTCGTGTCTAGCTTGTCGCAAAGCCTGAGGCACGCCGTCCGGCCGAGCTGGAAAGTGTGACCAAACCTTCTCAGCATGGCTTTCGAACTCCCGAAAGTCACTCATAGAGCCTCTTCCAGCATTCGATTTGATCTTTTCGTGTGCATAGGTCCAAGATGCTATCATGAACTTTGCAACGATGGTGAGCCACCCGTTAAAGTCCTGTTGGGGGTAGGTCCTCAAGCAATCCAAGTATACTTGCTGAACAACGGTATGCACCTGAATCACATCGATGCCCACAAATGTTGCGGAAGATTTCTGAGAGTCGTTGTCATGTCCAAGCGTGTCTTCGTGACCAGCGCGACTGGATGGGTCAGAGTTCTGCCTCTCTACAGAGCTTGATGGCAGTGCTCGTGTCGCTTCTGGTGAGGATCGACCAGCGCTGGATGCTGTTGAGTGCGTCTGTAGTCTACGCTCGATAAGACCATTTCGGATCAATGTCGCAATGGAGTTGTCTAGCTCCCTGCGAGTGCTTCCACCATTGCGATCGGTAGAACATATCTCAGCCCCTAGATCAGCCAAAGCACCTTGGCCGAATTTCAACATTGCCACCGGTACTTCATGGTTCAAGAAGCATATGATTTTCAGCAGATGTACCGCCTCAAGCTGATGTGATGATTCCAATGCATCAAGTATGGAGATGAACGGTGCAGCCAGCCGATTGTCAGAAGGGCCAGGAATGTACTTTTCAAGCGCCCGCCCCCTGGCTAACAGCATGTGCGCCGCAGCATGTATGCCAAGCGGTAGGCCGTCGTAATGCTTTACTAATTGCCTGGCTTTCTTCTGCTGCCTTTCGCTGGGTTGCCGATCGTCTCTCATGTGCAGACTCTTGTAGAGAAAGACGCAGCCTTGCTCAACCGAGAGAGGGTAGACCTTAATGCCCGGTGGATCAAGTAGTCTTTGGCGATTTGCAAGTGTTCTATCAAGTGTAGTGTAGATGATACTGCTTCCTTTTCCGTCTGGAACATATCGTTTGAATGCCTCGAGGTCCTCCTCGGTCCTAAAGATGATGCCATCGAACACCATCAACCATTTCTCTTGACGTGCCAGATGTAAACGGACAGCATCAATGAATCCATCCGGTCTACTGGACTGCAATTCATCGTAGCAGCCCAGAGTCTGCGCGACGTTCCAAAATCCCTTCTTGAGTGACTCTGGCGTCTTGCAATCGATCCAGAAGACACCATTCGGGTACTCTTCCACATGTTGCCACACATACTGTCGTGCAATATGACTCTTCCCTGACCCAGGCGGACCATACAATAACGCCGACCGTGCACCTATCTGACTTCTCTGTTCATCGGCAAGCTTGCGACCGAGTCGTGCCAGCTCGATATCGAAGCCAATGAAGTGAGTATTCGGGCGAAATCCCAATGGAGCCACAAGTCGAGGACGTGTCAGCTTGGGCACGCTTGCGGAGGAGGCTGAGTTTGGACTCTTGGGAGATGACTGATTTGTGGCGTGGGCCGGCATACGATATGACAGTCGTGCTGAGCTCGGGTTCCTCGCTGGGTCTTCCTGTTCCTCTATTTCCCAGGGGGTGACCCGTGCTGGAAGTCCACTCTCTAGCAAATTAGGTGTGTTGGAGTTGCCGGGCAGAGCTGGTGTACTGCCGAGCCGTGAATCTGGAGATGTCCCTCTCGAGGACCTACGCTCGCCCAAAAGAGATTCAGGTGCCCCAAGCTCTTGACGTATGTACCGATGTTGTCGTTCTTCTAGCCAGCGGATTGCGATGGACTCTGGTGCGGCTACAGCATATCGTCGGATCGCTTCGGTCACTTCGGGAAAGCCAGCCGACTGCTCGGCATTCTCGAATTTGCACATGGTAGAGTGGTCTCGTTCTATGCCCATTCGCTCAGCACCTGGAAAATTGGGCGCAGCCGAATCCTCGTCCACTATGAATTGCCTGGTCCCCTTCAGGTCCATGGGTCGCGCCTCGTAGAAGTAAAAGACGTGGAGCCGGGGCATGATCTCGGTGAATTGTCTATTGATATTTTGCAGTGTCTCGTTGTTCTTCTTCAAGTCTTCGACGAGGTGAGAGGAAGAATCAAAGAGCTTCCTGGGTAGTGTAGCAGCAGCGATGGACTGGAGCAGTGAACCCCATTTTGCCAGATCCGAGCCATTGTGAGGTGTGCCCATGAAGAGGATGCCATAAGTCGAAAGGTAGATGGATCTGAGATGGACTGAGTTCTGGTGCTCGATGCTTCGGCTGTAGATGAGGCACTGCTTCGTCACGAGGCCACCGAGGGAATGGGCTACGAAGATGATAGGACGTTCGACTGCGTCGTTCAGCTGCCACGTCATTAGCTCGACAGAACAAGAAGGAATGATCTAAGAGGAATTTACCGATCTATTTGAGTACAACTTGGCTGCTAGGTTCTCAGCATGATGGTGTATGTGGTCTTTGCTGACCCCGTCTGATCCTGAGAAGGCGCTCACTCTTGCATCGTAGCCGTAGGTCAGTATGCGACAGCGGATGTCACCAAGGGCCTTGGGCAGGAGGTCTCGTGGCCAGAAGACACCGTTGTCCGCCGTCCACGTCTTCTCTGGGTTGCCGTTGAGACCATGCACGAAAACAATGTCGGCGACCTGAGGGTCGGGCGAGGAAAAGACTTCAGTGAGGCCTACGGTCGTGATTTGCTTCGAGTTTTGCGCGCTGAGGGACTGCCCAGGGCTCGCCATGGATCTAGCTGAAGAATCTATGCCGGCAAGGGAAGGAGGGGCTGAACAGCTTTTATGCTGCCTGCCGTTCCTGCCAGTTCAGCAAGCTCATCCGCACCTGCCAGAAGGACATGGTGCAGTCAGAACGGTAAATGGTCATAGGACTTGACTCATGACGGCCACCAGAAAGGCATCGTCCGCGCCTTTCCTTTTCTAGTGTTTCTTGCAGAAGTGCCTTTGTCTACACGTGTTTCAGAGTAGAGGCGCCTGATACGGACAGACACGAACAGCATCATCGAGCAGTGACTTGCGGGTACGTTGGCGCCTGACCTTAGCTTAGATTACTGGTGGGGGCCGGCCGGGAGGAGCCCCGGCCAGTCGTCGGTCCCACCCAGCGACCAGCCACAGCACTTCTGCGCCTGGCGGATCCTGGTCAGATCGAACGAAGAAGCTTTTGCGGAGAAGAAAGTAGTTGAGGATGAGCGTTGTCTCAGAAGCAGAAAGACGAAATACAACGCGTGACCTGACAGGTGTAAAGAGGCAATGTGGCGCAATAAAATCAGATCATGTTGTGCTTCAACACACATGTCGACCAGTCACACTGCAGGTCCAAAAACATTGGTGCAAACAAAGATCGGAGAGATCTTGCACAACCTCCAGTGGGTCACAACGAGGTCAGATGAGATCAACCAAGGTAATGATACATCAAATACTCATTTCACCGGCCTTTAAAGACAGGCTTCCGCTTCTCAGCAAAGGCTTTCAAAGCCTCAAGGCGGTCCTCAGTGTTGAGAATATTCTCATAGGCTTCATTTTCTGAGACCTCTCCACGTTGCCAGCCATTCACGGCCCTCATAGCCTCCCTCAGCGCCACAGGGCCGCCTTCGCAGATGTCTTTCGCAAGCTGAACGCTCACATCAAGAACCTTGCCTCGCGCTTTGCCTTCAGCCGTTTGCTCCTCTGGCAATATCTCGACCAGTCTATCACAAAGACCAAGAAAATATGCCTCAGGTCCGCTTACGCGTCTCCCTGTTAATATCAGATCTCGTGCTCGGCCCACGCCGATGAGAGCAGGCAGCCGGTACGTCGCACCAGCTCCTGGTATGATTGCCAGTCTTGTTTCTGGTAGCCCGACTATTGCTGATGAGCCGAATACTCGAAATGTTGTGCACAGCCCAAGCTCAAGCCCTCCTCCTAGCGCAGTTGACGAGATGGCTGAAATGGTTGGGATAGGTAGACTGGCAAGGTCTTTGAATGTGGATCGAAGGTCGTGGAGGAATTGCTTTGTCCTGAGAACCTTGGTCAGCACCAGTGCCCGCGTGACAGATGATTTGAGGCCTGCCTACTCGTCCTGACTCATGCCTCTCCTCTCCTTCAGGTCGGCTCCGGCACAAAAGGCATTGTCGTTGTTGGACGCGATGATCAGTGCCCGTGTACCGCCTACGCCGCCTTCATCCTTGATATGTTGAATGTGCTTGCGCAAATCCGCGATCAATCTCCGTGACAAGGCATTTCTGTTGGCAGGACGGTCGAGGAGCAGCACTCGGATGCCACCAGAATGGGGAGCTGGATGGTGTTGCACAACAATGGGTGATGGGTCAGCTGTCAGGAAGCGCTTTTGTACTGTCGCAAACCGCTGGGGCTGTAGAAGCGACGGTCGCAATAAGACGCGCATGTTGAGATATGATGCTTGTTTACTCTGTAGGCATGTCGACTGCTGGGGGCCGTAACTGCTTATTGCTCTCTCGGCTCTTAGCTGACCCCAACCTCGGCTCCTCTTCGCCCGAAGACCATCACGGCAAGGCCCTGCGCCATGACGTCTGGCGCCCGCAGTTGAACCTTCCAAAGGCTTATGAGGCTCTCGACGCTTATGTTATCGTCGGCCTACAATACAGGTACATTCTTTCACACAAGAATAAGAACGACATTATCGTCATCATTGTTTCCTCTCCCCCAAGACCAGTCTCGGTATACATCTTACTTCACCAGTTGTTCGACGTTACTGTCCGCATCAAGTTGCAGCAACTGCATCTCTTCCCACAGCCACTTCCGTTCTTTGCGAAGACAACCAAAGATAGAATTTGACGGTGGGAAATTGCAGATCATACATTCGGCTGTCCAGTCTGACACGACTACTGACAAACTACCATGGAAGACGCGCCAGTAAAAGAAGTCATCGCCCGCCTGGAAGACCAGACTTGGAGAGTTCTCAAGACCAGTGGTAAAGACTTATTGCCATTTCTCTCCTCAGATTGCATGATGGCTATGCCCCTTGGCATGCAGTTGTCAGCCGTTTCAGTGCCAAGCATCGAAGAAGTCATGACGAGCAAAGCGTTTGTCCCCTGGTCATCGTATAGGCTGAAAGACGTTGTGGTGACACCTGTGGGCTCAGATGGTGCTGTGATCAACTACAGGGTAAAAGCAAAGAAGCCCGAGCCCAAAGGAGAGGACAGTACGTTCAGGGCGTTGGTTGCCTCGGTGTGGAGGAAAGACGCCGAATCTGGGGCGTGGCAGATGTGCTTTCATCAGCAAACTCCATATGATCTTACTCCAGAAGACTTGATATGAAAGGGTGAAGATTTATTGGTCGTATCAATGAAGACCATCATCGGAGTCAAGGATTCTACGCCGAGAACCATGCTACACTACTCGAGCGCCCACAAGCTCACGACCTCAAGTTAACATCCTCTCGTAGGAGTATTGCGTGTCTGCTTGGTTCGTCGATCACCTTGCTGTTTGACTACGGCTCTCATTCATGCATGCTTTCTGCCAACTTTGGCCGCTCCCAGCTAAGCTCTCACACGATAAGTTGCTATAGCATCCACGCTACGCCATCTTCTTCCCAAGTACATTAAGTCCTAATACGAATATTCCAACAGCCACAATCCAGCTCATCTCAAAACACTTTGCAGTCAAAACCTCAGTCCAGATTCGCTAGACATGGTCAACTTGGCCATGGCGTTAGGTTCAGAAGGGGTGTAGCAGATCAACTCCTAGGTAGAGTACCCTGGCTAACACACCCACTACCGGATGTTTTGATAGTGAGGTTCTCTCCGAGTAAGTGAAGGATGCTTAGTCATGATAAGGTAGGCGCAGCCGGTTTTGTACTTATTCCTGGCAGAATCGCAGTTCAAGCAGCCATTGAGCATGTCAATATACAACAACAGTGTGTCCATGTTATATCACTGTGTCGTCCCAATCATGAATCCGCGCTGGATATCAAGCTGAGCCTCTTCGGCTTCAAAAGTTAGCTTGTGGTTGCTGCAGCTGCCATGAAAAAGACTCGGACATCCGACTCGCCAAGTCCGACGTTCGCAAAATTTCCAGGCAACCGTTAGCGAGCTCAGCCTTGATTCACGTCATTCATTCGTGCACCATGATACCTGGTCGCAACCAGGTTCTTGGACGAGCTGCACGATCGCTTCTCGCTTATGCGACTGTTGACTCGTCGCTATTCGCCGATAGGAACTTCCCAGCAAATCAACAAGCTATGTCGAAGGCTTAGCTGCGGCAGATAAGGTAGAATCTAGACTCAAAAGCGGGGCGCGGCGATATGCAAACCCACCAGAAAACCAGGATTAGAGCAAGTACCCGGGGATCTGACGTGTCCTTCCCGCATATTGTCAAGGATTATGCGGACCGACGTACGATGATCTACTGTATGATGCTTGCATCATTAATGCGAGGTGGGGGTGGCTGCTAAAGACAGAAACATGCATACGTTATCGACTCTAAGCAGGAACCCGGCAACCGCTCGCCTCACCAACAAAAAGGCGCATATATCCTGCCAACTTTGTCCAGCCCAGCCGCTTCCCTCTTGCTCTGCGACAAAACCGTGCCACTCGCAACTGTGCCGCACTTAATCTTCTCTCTGATTATCGAAGCACCCGTCAAGCGCCACCATGAAGTTCCTCGTGCTCCTCACCACTCTCGCAACACTGCAAGCTGTTAACGCTTGGCCCATGAGATGGGTGCAGCGATCAGCCGCAATAGACAATGTTGTACCCGTCGCACCGACATCGTTCTTGAACCCACGAGAGATGCTGGTGCGCCGCCGTGTCATTGAGATGAACCGCAACCGGTTGTCTCCAGAAGAGATCGACGAGATGTGCGCTGAGGATCCAGATCCATGGTTGTGTATCAAGCTGTGGTCGAACCAAGGCTAAGTTAGTAGCCTTCGTTACAAAGCACGATGGGATAATGAAGGAAGCATGTTGTCGACATGGACGTCAAGACTGTCCCAAAGGAGAAGCATGAGGTGGCGATTCTGTTGCTGAAGGAGGTGCCGTTGTTCGATCGAAGAGTATCCACTTGGGACGAAGTGGCAGTCGCACAGACACTACGCATATCCGACAAACGACGACCTCGGCCACACAGCTACTCTCAATACCTTGCGCAGCGGCGATGTTGAGATCTACTGCGACCAACTCTGCGCAGACCCGACGATGCACACAGTGCGAGGTCCTGCGTAAGCAATGCCAAGTTCAAAAGCCAAGTTCGCGCTTGCACTCACCACACGAGGCCTGCTGTCTGTTCAACATCTTGGCCATCTTTGCAATTGATAATGGAGACACCAATTGTGGGAAGAGAGAAGTTGCAGGAGCATAAACTGTCACGCTATGCTCGGTCGGTGCTCTTATGGAGACGACATGCTATCCGGTTACCGAGACTTTATTTTTGTCATGAGCGGCTGCGCTCAAATGCTGCCGAGTTATTGAACATGAGGAATGAGACATGAGACATGAGATTTGTATGATTCACGATGATGAAAGGACCTATAACATAGGAGGTTGTAATAAGGATTAGCACATAATGAACAACTGCAGTGTGGATAAGACTGTAGTTCAGTATTTGCAATTAACAAGGAAGGCGCCACGATCCGTGAGGTTTGCTGTCTGGGGGAATGCTTTCCTAACCACCCTCCTCTCTGTTCATCGACGCCCAGTGATCAGTTCGAGTCCATTACTTGTAGCTGAGACCTTGATTCTACTTATCACCCCTTGCTCACAGCGTGGTATCAGGGTCATCCAAGATCTGGGAGAGTGTACGAGTTTGACGCGTGGCGTTTGCGTGTCATACCTCAGGTAAGAGCTTAACTTTGAATACCTCGCCGGCCTTCCGTTCGCTTGGAGGTAACACGAGTGAGGCACCGAGGTGGAAATGGCTAGTCCATTCCAGGAATGATTCCGCGAGCAATTCCGCGAGCGCGATCGGTTTCATGGCCTGACAGTCGTGCCTGCAGCCAGCCCGTCTTATGCAACAGACCTTCCTTTTCCATCCTCACAATCTCAGCCAGTCCTCAGATTTTGCCTCTTAAAGAACACCGTCCCCTATGATCGTTCCGAGCTCCTGCCCCTCAGTGTTGACCTTTTGCAGGTCGGAGAGAACGGGAAGCTGTCAGGCTTGAGCGAAGCCCTCGTGGCCGCTTGACCTTACCACTCGCATACTGGTTCTCAAGGTGAACCTGGAGAGAACCTTCGAGCGCTGCTAAGGGCTCGATACGAAGGGGCCGGGATTTTATTCACCTCCCACAGGTTGGCTTACCGCCGTCACACTAGCAGGGATCAGTCGACACCAGCCAGAGGCATAGTACTGCTTGCCTTGACTCTACGGGCTTTACACGTCTGACAGGCTGATTTCACTGGTGGCATGCTGTCCGATACGGATGTTCGCATCCCACACGGCAAGTTTAATAGCCTCGACGAACGAGGCAGATGACATGGGCCGGAAGAGCAGAGACAGAAATTGATGGTTCTTCGGCCTAGTATCTTTGCAACGAATTAGAGGCCAACCCGAGTGGGAACGCATTGTGACAGGGGTCATGGAGGCTTTCATCGATAGGTTCTCCCTCCCCGCTGGCTCTTTCGCGTTTCGTGTATTCAAGAAGAGGCCTCTCAAGCCTCTGACGGTGCTAGTCTCGGCTAAAGTGAACTCGAACAGAAGCTCAGAGGACAAATCCAAAAGCCGCCAAGGACGGTCTTGCGCAAATGTAGAGACTGAAGCCATGTAATCCATCCAGCGCGACCAACGTGGCCGACACCCATGTCTTTTGGCTGTGATAAGGCAGGGCACTGGCCACATTGGTCGCGCGGGCTATGGTTGGCCTCGAGGTGACAACTGCTAAGGCTGACTGCGCTGCCAGCTTGTTCACATAGCCATCTGTCCCGTCTCCAGTCGAAATCATCGAGCTTGCGGTCGTCGTTCCTGACTGTAGCATTGTAGTTGATGGCGCGCCAGCTTTTGAGCGTGCAGTCCTTCTGTCGTCCATTGTGATGCCAATCCTGCCTTTCTCGCACCATAACCATGGAAGGCTTTGCGGCATTGAGCTTGGCCTGCAACATATTCCAACTCATCGACTTCTCTTGTTCCATATGTTCCGCTTGTGTACAGGTCAGCGAGCCATTTCGTGTCCTCTGAGCCAGTCGTTTCCGCGGCTTCACTCCTAACAAGTAGTGCCAGGTCTATCAGCAAGGCTCTACCAGTGCAAACCAGCACATCAAATATGACGCCGCTCGGCGCCGATCACTTATTGAGTCCCTCAAGCAGCACATCAATTCGTCACCAAGATCGCTGTCAAAGGAAGACGCCCAGTTACTGGACAGTACGTTGATTGTTGCTGAATAGTCGCTATCACTGACAGGGCTATCTGAAGTCGCGAGGAAATGCATAACCATCGAGGCCGAGTTGCAGAAAGAGCTTGACAAACTTAAGAGCAAGAGCAGGTTTGACTTCATCGGACTAGCAATAGCTGCGTCAAGGCGCGCGAAGAAGATTCATGAGATACAAGCGCGACTCGACCAGAACAGCAAAGCGCTTGAGCTTGGGCTCAGCTCACAGACGAAGTCAGTGCACGCTCTGAGCCAAAAGAACGTCAATTATCTACTTATCTTGAGCTAGTTTGCAAGTGAAGGCCCAGACGGAAATGCAAAAAACAGCGCTTCACGAACCTCGATAGTGAACTCCGGCAGTTCATCTCAAATGTAGCGCAGGTAAGCCGCACGATTGCTAGATACTGCCAATGGTTGCAAAGCGCCGGGGCTGGGGTCTCGTGCCCACGGGAATCATGCTCAAAGGCAGGACTTCCAGGACTATTCGCTGGTTACTGACGAGACCATCGATCTAGGGCCATACCCAACTGGAAGATCTCATTCGATCTAGTGCAGCTGATGTGAAAGTTGACATTCGCAACGAAGGTACTGAGAACAGAGCCGTAGTCCTCAACGAAGGTAGCAAGACGAGAGCAGCCATCTTTGATCTAGCCAATGACATTCAAAAGCAGGGGACGACTGCCAATCACTATGACCTGCTATCGTGCTTCCACTATAAGGAAATGAAGCACCGCAAAGCTGACATTGATCAATCCTTCCCTGTGACATACCAATGGATCTTTCGCGACACCACAAAGCACAGATGGGCCACTTTCAGCGCTTGGCTCGCAGGTCCGGAAAAAGTCTACTGGATCAGCGGAAAACCTGGCTCTGGCAAGAGCACGCTAATGAAGTACATCCTGTCTTCGAAAGAGCTGCTCACCAAGCTCTCTGAAGCAAGGCCCAATGTCCAGATCACAATCATCTGTCATTTCATGTGGTTGGCGGGCTCAGAAGCGCAGCACACACGTCGAGGACTGCTTGCTGCTTTGATCTACGAGCTCGCTCAGAAGGATAAAGATGTCCGTACTTTTGCTGAAAGCACAGTCAAACTACATCCATCGAGGCGTGACCTCCGTGATTGGCCAGTTGACGACTTGGAAGACCTCTTGATTGATGGCATAAAGCAGCATCAAGGCCTTGTGTATATCTCCATTGATGGCTACGACGAATTCATTCATTCGGAGCACAAACCAAAACTGCTTCAACTCCTCAAACGTCTTACAGAAATGGAAAACATCAAGCTCTGCGTGTCAAGTCGGCCGGAAAAATGGCTCGTGGATCATTTTCATGGGCGTCCGATGCTCAAGGTCCAAGATCTGAATGAAGGTGATATCGAGACAATGGTAACCGAAACACTGGAGAAATAACATTCACTGAGCCGTGCAGTCCTTGAAAACGACGAGAAGATGCAAAGACTATCGTTAGCCATACTGTGGAAAGCTGAGGGGTCCTTCCTGTGGGTAAAACTTGCACTCAACAGCGTTTTGCGGAGCTTGCTCAATGAGGACGACACTGAAATACTGCATGCTCGCCTAGATCTGCTGCCTGGAGACCTATCCGACCTCTACGCCCACATGTGGAAGAGAACAAATGATGATCACAAGCTCTATCGCGAGCAGGCTACCGAGATCTTTTCATTTCATGAATTTCTGCCTTGTGATCTGACGTTGATGGCCTTCGCATACGATACTAGCTTGCAGCGACTATGGTACCAGTGTTCAGGCGCATTGGATAATGCGAGCATATTACAGTCGTGCTATAGGCTGTCCAAACTGATCAACGTCGGAACAGCCGGACTGTTGGAATCGAGAACGGAACCTATGCACGAGCTCCACAACTTAGCAAGATTTCTGAAGCAGTACAAAGCTGAATCGAATACTGAGGGCCAGCGTCCTGTGTCCTTGGATACAGTATCGTTCGAGGCAGAGTTTGTTCATGTCAGCCTCAGCTTAGTATCTCACCCGGATAGCGTTACAATATTCGGAACAGATCTCAAAAACCCCTCTCAAAATATGTCTGGCACAGCTTCACCCGTCCATACACTCGGCGGCCGCCCTGTCGTCCGGAAATTAATCGATAGAGTCGACTTTGTTCACCGAAGTGCTTACGATTTCTTGAAGACACGCGAGTTAGGCTACGAAGTCTTGGGGTCTCCACGGACCACTAGAGCAGAACGGCTGGCGAATATGCTAATCGCGATATTCATGCGATATGTTGCCATGAGTGCATATGCTTCCAAGACTCATCGCAGTGGTGCTCTGGAAGAAATTAAGGAGTTGGCCTATCGTCTGGATGAATTAATGGGAGAGCCCTTCAGCGCCCTACGTGACCTAAAAGAGACTGAAAACGACTACGCCCTGATGAGGCTCGAAAGCTTCATGTGTCAGTGGCCGGCCCTTCGTGAAGGTTCCAACGAAGCAGTGGTCGATGATAGAACAGGAATTTCTTGTTATATTGTTCCTCTGGTCGTCCTTGCTAATGTCCGTTTCAGTCCTCAGTACAAGAGTTCTTCGTATCTCAAGCGATTCTGGAAGTCCTTCTGCGGTCGCAGTTCTGACCAATTCATCGCGTACACCATCGCGGCAATGTTCGTGAGAAGTAAACCATATGAAGCCGTCCACAGCTTCTTGTCAGCTCTCACGTCGCGTTACCGGCCTAGCCCCAAAATCTGGGAAGAAGTCTGGATGCCGGGTGGTCTCTCCGGTGTCTATTACCCTTTGGAAGCATACAGCTCAATAGCGCATGCGTTACTGTACAGGAGACTGTATGGTGATTGTTTCGGCAACAACCTGCCTGAAAGCTATGCTGCAGTTGCCGAGAGTCTGGTAGCGCTGGGTATAGTCAATACAGGTTGTTTGCAACAGCAGGTCCTTTTGTGGCTAGTTGTCGAAAAGGAGAGCCTCAATTTATTCGACCAATGCAAGTTTAGCGTGGTAAAATATCTCGACGATACCTACTATCTAGTGGTCCTTGAAACTTCTTTATACGACGTCCTGTCCTTTCTGCCGGAGCAAGACAGGAAGCTTCTGGGCGTTGATCAGAACAACGACCTCTTAGTGGAGCAGCATCGGCGTATCAAGGAGATCGTGCAAGTCAAGACAGAGTGGACTAGGAGAGGAAGCGTTAAGCGCACAGCGACTGACATCGACATGAGTGGTACGAACGCGTCTTCACTACTCTGTCATATAAATACCGCGCTTTCGATGTGGAAGATTTGTGCGGCTAGGGTAGAGGCCGGCGCCGGTGATCTGGATTCAACAGGACATTCGAGCTTCAAAGTGCTAGTGGAAAAGCAGGAAGGCTGTATAGAATCATGCTTAGCTCTTTTCGAGACACTATCAACATATCCGACACTTTCAGCATCCACCCTGAACAGCTACGGATCGAACTTGTTTAGGGACGCTTTTATGTCACGAGCCGAAACCATTGGACTCGCCAGAAAGGTTCCACCAGTCCGTGAGGACGACCGCTACAACTGGTTCACGCGAGAGATGTACGAAGAACGCAAAAAGTACGTCGACGACTTCCTGGCCAATTCAGAGTTCAGCACAAAGCAACAATCAACCATGCCAGCAAACACGGAGCCTGCACCACGATCTCAAGTCTCACTCAAGAGCAATCCCTCGGAAGTACCTGCTTCCAAGGACATCATTCACCACGCCGAGTCTCCTCCCACGCCTTCGGGAACGACCATCTCCATGCTTCTTTCATACTTGCGCGCTTTCGGCAGAGCCACCATCACCATGGCCTCGTCGTTCGTGTCAGGAGCAACGCGAACCCAACTCTGCAGTGCCATCGCAGCGGTCGTACTCCTCGTTTCCATCATGGTTAGATTCATGCTTGGATACACTCGTGGCCCCTTCGAGAATGGCATGGACGGAGACATCGTCAACCACCAAGGTGGTGATCTGGCGCTTTCTGTGTAGGCGCAGGTAAGAAACGAATAGCCTGGTTGGCATGGACGGAGTGGCGCGTATGTTGTCAGGCGCTGGTATTGGGGGCACGGTCCATAGTAGAATTTTTGCAGCGCAGCAAGCTAGGTACATTGGGGGCGTTTTGAGTATTCTTGTAGGGCAGGTTTTCGTCAAGAAGACATGAAATGACGCGTTTGTTACCTTCATCATGACAAGGCTTTCATTGTAGCGGAGTTCATCATTCGTCGAGTCTACTCCACCAGGCGCTCATTGAGACGTAGAACAGGCGCTTCGTGAAGGCGAGATATTCGTTATAGTAGGCGTTCGTTACAGCACACCTTCCACAACCCTCCTCCTAAACTCGTGATCGAGCAGTTCCCTCCCACTACTTTCCACCGTCGCTCCCTCCGTACTCAGCCCCAGCTCGACGGCAACTTCATAGCCCCTCCTCACACCATCCTCATCCACTCTCACGGCCCCTTCAGCCAACGCCCGAATAACCTCACTCAAACGCGCAATCTCCCTCCTCGTCCCTTCCTCGATCATGTCGTTCTGAGAGCTATACGCCTCGCTCGACACCGCCTCGTCCAAATTACTTATCCCCACATCCACACCACCAGCCTTGCTCGCGCTAGGCGTGTTCCCCTTACTCCCCACAGCAGTCGCATCATCCTCGATATGTTTACTCAGCCACACATACCCATTGACACCCAATATCACATCGATCTCTCCGCCCCCCGTCGCCCCCGTATTCGTGTTGATCGTAAACTGCTGCCGCCGACTCCTGACCACGCCGCCGCCGCCCCCAGCCCCACTCACGGCGAGAAACGTGCCATTGCGCAACTTGCCGTACCTCAGACTGCGCGCGTGCAGCGTCGCGGCGCCATCCGTCGAGCCCACGCTCTGGACCTCAGCGACCAGCAGATCGCCCTCCTGGAAGTAGCGTCTCATCTGCAACTCGTCGTTGGCCGTGCGTCGCCGCAGTGCGCCGCCGGGCAGGTTGATGCTCGACATGCTCAGCTTGGCGAGCAAGGGCGCGGCGACGTCGACGCGCCACTGGCTCTTGTCGACGCTGACGATGCGGCCCAGCACCAGGTCGCCGACCTCGGGCGTGTACCGCGCGCGCACAGGCAGCACGCTCAGCAGCTTGTTGGTCGGCGTGATAGGGCCCGCGAGCGTCGCGGTGATCAGCGTCGCGGCCGGCGACAGCGTCGTCGTCGTCCCGTGGCCGCGCATCCATTGCGTTTCGTCCGTGATGGGCTCGCCCGGTACCACGATCTCGCGCCGAGAGATCGAGTGTTTGCTGCCTGTTTTCATCCGCTTCGTCGGCCGCGAGTCGATGTCTGAGGGGTCCGAGTCGAGCGACATGCCGCCTTCGGAGTCAGAGGCCGAGGCAGACGAGGCATTGTAGTGCTTGGAGCGTGAGGGGAGGTAGTCGTCGGTGTCTGGGAGGGGTGGGAGGATGGTGAGCGTCATTGTCGTGAGATCGTCTGGAGTACAGACTTCTCGGAGTGCGGATACAAGGTGGGAGTTGGCGTCTTTGTGCTGTTGAGGATCGCACGCGGTTTATGATATTGGTAGCACGGTGAAGATGAAGCGCATAGGTCATACTTGATTTCGACGAAATTATGGCATCCTCAGGCATCAAGAATCGGTATCGATAAGCTCGCAGCATCGCCCCCACTTCGTAAGCTAGGTTAGTACTGATTACTAGTAGTACATGCTGATATCAAGACACATGTCTACCTGTAAGCTGTGCAAATCTTCATGAAAGATCAATGGTACAAGCTACCCTCGTCTTAAAGACTTAGTTTTCCAACCACGGCGCCAGCATACCAGCTTTCCTCAAGTCCTCTCCCTGGCCAGTAACCTCATAAGTCCTTGCCAGATCCTCACTCGTGAGCCGTCCACCAGGCGGGATTTGTCGCAATGCGTTCTTCACCGCCATCTCACTGGCATATCCAGCACCATCTCCTTCAATCGCACCACCAACCTGCGCAAGTTGAAGCCATCCCTGTGGCTGCTCAGGATTGAGCATGACTCCACCTAAAGCATCGCTTCTCACTTCCTCCTCGCTCGTGCCTGATGAGGATTTGAGCGCTAAGACAGCTGCGAGCACCTTCGCGATGCGCAGTTTGTCCACCACGCTAGTTCTGCTCTTCGAGCGTAAGGACTTGAGGTCATCAGCCGCCACCTCAAGCGTCTCTGTGTCTTCATCGAGTACAGCGACAACCGCGAGTAGTGTTGCGGCGCCAACGTGGTCGGGATTCTCTTCTATGCATTCGAACAATTGCGTCCGTGCAGCTTCCTTCTCCTTGGTCGATCCAGAAGCCCAGAGAACCTGCGCCAGGAGAGCTGTAACGTTGGGATCGACCTTGTCGTTGTTGAGAGCTTTCGACGTCTCGGCGGCTGATTGCAGACATTTGATGCTTTCGGACATCTGCTTTGTGAAAGAATAGGCGAGCCCAGCGGTGACTTGTGCACTAAGCCGCCATCTGTTTCTGCGTGTCGCGTACGCAGGACCCAGATTGTCGTCTTCCGTGACGTCGAGTGCGAATTGTGCTGAATCAATTGCTTCAGAATATTCACCCTGCGCTAGGAGTTGACGAGCATGGTCCGCTTTCGCTTGTGCAAAGCGAACAAGAGACTCGTTTGATTCAGACTTTTCATATTGTGCTTCGGCATCCTCGAGCACGGCTGAGAGGTTGGACTGGGCGGTGTTGTATTCCTGGACTCGTTCGGCGAAAAGGGAGAGGAAGTGTTTCGTGATGATATCTGTCGGACTCTGGGTACGGAGCTGGCGCAGTGCAAAAAGTGGTTGGATCAGCATATTGACGTCGCTCGCTGCGTTCAGGTCCACCAGCAGATGGTCGAATGCGCTCGCCGCGTAGTAACGTTTTGCAGCCAATGAGCTGGACTCTGCAATCTCGAAGGCGTGTTTGAAGAGACCAGCGGCTTCCTTTTGCTTTCCGTAGAGCGTTGCTAGCAAACCTTGTCCTACCCAGGCCGCAGCATATTCCGGGTCGGTCGACTGAGCACGTGTGAAAGCTTCGTTTGCGAGTTCGTGTTCGCTGTTGTGGATGTAGAGTATCCCAAGATTGGTCCAAGATCGTGCGCTGTGATCGTTGAGGTGAAGACTGCGAATGAAGGAGTGCTGAGAGACTTTTGGGTTCAAGGTGAGTGTTGCGACGCCCAGTGCATTCCAGAAGTCGGAGTTACCTGCTTCGAGTTCGATCGCAAGTTTGAAGCATTTGATTGCACCTTTGAGGAGCTGACGTGGTCGCTTACCCCCACGCGAAGCGACAGATACATATGCATCGTGCTCGGCCCAGCCAAGGTTGTACCACGCTACAGCCTGTGCGTGCATATCGTTCGATGACGCGTCAATACCTCGCTTATGAGCTAGTACTGCAGCTCTTACAAGAAGGTCGGCCATCTTGGTGTGGTCCTCTGCGTCCTGTTCAAGGTCTTTAATTGACACTTGATCTGTATCAGCGAGCACGTCAAAGACGTCTGCATTGGCGTTCATGCTGAGTAGGTCCCTGATGGCTTCGATTGTGGATGACTCAACGTACGCTTTGGCAGCATTTAGCACAGAGCAAGCGTCGCCAGTGGCCTTCCACAGATTGAAGATGTCTGTCTTGTCCTTCGCAATGATAGCTGCTGTTTGAACAGCCTTCGTCCCAAGCTCAGCAGCATGTCCAAAATGCCCTTGATGTATTCTTGCCCAGCCAAACTCGACGAGCGACTGCAGCAGTGACAGCAGTACACCAAGCTCTTCAGGCTTGTTTGTGAGGACTAGTTCGTACGCTTTGACAGCTTCTTCATAATTGCCTAGCTCTCGTTGAACATTGGCAAGCATGTATTGCGCGAACCAAGCTTCATCTGCGGGAAGACCATGGTCAAGGCTCTCAGCCTTCAAGAAAGCTCGCGACGCCGCGACGTGCCGACCCGAATTGTGGTAGCTTTCTCCAAGTCCGACCCAGCAGTGATAGTTGTTTGGTGAGATGCGCAATGCCCGTTGGAATGACACGATGCTCAGCGAGTACTGCGACCTACTCATCTGCACGACACCCAGGGCAGCATAAGGCCAGCTATAGGCCTTCTTCTTCGAGCCCGGCGCGGGTCTAGCCTTGCCTGATTCGACAACACGTTGTGCTACCAGTTCGACGAGATCCCACTCTGCTTCCATAGCAAAGGCTTGAGCGAGCTGCTCTGCAGCTGATAACTCGGAAGTAGATAATTCAAAAGCTTTCTGAAACGCCACTCTCGATCTGGCCTTGTTCCTGGTATAATCCTGGAAGTAGAAGCCAAGCAGGGTGTAAGCGGGTGCGTAGCTGGAATTTGCCTTCAGTGCATCAATGAGATAACGATATGATCCTGATTTGTCTTTCCGTGCAGTCGGCGAGGAGTCGATATGCCACTTGCAATATGCAATGCGGTATAGTAATTCTGCTTTCATGTTCAAATCCGGGTTCTTCTCTTCTCCGACATGAGAGAGGATTCCATCCAGAAGGTCCAGGCCGCCTTGGAGATCTTTGTCTAGTGCTCTACACCAGGCATATTCTAGGCGTATTCTCGTGTTAGCTGGATCTCTCTCCATCGCTTTGCCCAAGAACTTGACTGCTTCCGAATAGTCCTCATCCTCCTCGTAGACCAGTCCGATACCCAATAGTGCATCTGTGAGCTGTGGCTTGCGCGCAAGGATGTTCTCGAATAGTGTTCGTGCTTCGGGATGATGTCTTGGTGACTGGAAGACGACAAGCGATCGGCCGAGAATGAGATTGACAGCATCTAGACTGTCCTGCAGTGGCATGGCATAGTCTTTCTGGGCTTTCTGGTACAGCTTGGCCGAGGTCCTCGCCATCTCCACTGCTCGTTCATGCTCGTTTAGGGCAAGATAAGTGACAGCCATTATTCGATGCGCTAGCATCGACTCTTTGCAGTCCTCCAAGCCTTCCATCATCACAATGAGTTGGTCCGTTTCTGACAGCTTCTCGACAGGCTTTTCTGGATCTGAAGACTTTGGCAAGGGGAAGGGCGAGGTGTTGCCATACAGGAAGCCTCTCATGACCTTGGCCAAACCATTGTCTGGGAAGAAGTCAATGTATTGGTGTAATATGGCTGGATCCCACTCTGCAAGGTCTTCAGTGTCGACCCACTCGAGGGCGATGTCCCACGCAAGGGCAAACTCCTGCTTGATGATGACCATGCCATTTGCCTTTTCTAAGACTTTGTCCCGTTGCGGCGGCTTCTGTTCCTGGGGCATTGCTAATAACACATCGAGCATACGTTGCAGCAATTCTTGATCCAGAACATGACGTACGTCGTCGTCCCGCGTCCACTCTATCAGGTGCTGGTAATGCTGCTCGACCTGGAATTTCTCGATTGCTTCATTCTTGACTTCCTGAGTGACACGGTCCAATCTGGCGCCGAGACGGGTCCGTCTTTCACCTATCTGACTGTCAATCCATTGCTTTTCTTCTGCTTGGCTTGACTCCAGTATCCGCTGGTAGGTGTGTGATGGGTGTGGTACTCTGCCTTCAAGCGTGCTGTACAGTGGGGAGGTGGGGAGCATGAGTTCGAGGGCTCGGCGGTACTGTGAGCGAGAAGCATTTTTCTTGACGAAAAGCTCGTACTGGTTGACGACATTCTGGCACTGCTCTCTGTCCTCTTGCTGGGCATAGATGGTAGCTAAACTTGTCGCCAAATCATGATAGGAATCGACCTTGTCAGAGCCTTGCTGCTCATAGAGCCTGATTAGTCCTTTGTAAGGCTGGACATCCTGTGGCTTGAGGTCGAGTGCCTTGCGGAGAGCATTTTCCGCCTCGCCGAGATGCTTCAGTTTCTCCTCTGCGAAGCCAAGGAACATTAAGGCATTGTAATTTTTTGGGTCATCTTTGAGCAGATCACTTGCTAGAAGACTTGCCTTTGCAAAATCGCCTCCATCAATGGAGGTTTTGATGGCCTTCAAGGCAGTCTTGGATGCTGCCATGGCTGCAACGTTGAGGCGTAGCAGGCAAAGATGCTACATGGAATTTCTAAAAGAGTCGGTAGCACGTGGAAGCTCGAGCTTTCATCTCAATCGTGCTGGAAATGTGTAGGCAAGCACAGAGGCGAAGCAAACACTGTTCGGTGTCATTCGGCCACCTTTGTTCAATGAATGTAGTGCCTAAAAATGCATTCTTCTAGGCTTGCTACGATTGTTGCAGCTCAGATATCAGAAAGGGTAGGCCTAACTTAGCCTTGTGCAACAGTCTGCATTGCCCAGCCAGAACGATTGTGGACAGGGACGATGACGATGACGTCCTTTTGCTGTGGATGCAGTGGGGATCAGCAGACGCGCCCGGTGCAGTGCGGATGCCATGCGGACGCCATGCCCTCTGGCCTCTCTGTATGCTCAATTCAATACTAATTCATAACCCGCTGGGCTCTCGTATGCAAGATACTTCGCTTCGTCCGTCGAACACGATCGTGTGAACGCAGCTACGAGCCTGTAAATTACGAGCAAGCGACCTCGACGTGCGACATCTGCAGACGCCGAATGTTGTAAACGACCAGCCTCCAGTGCGCTCCCAATGGCGCCTTCTCCTCTCCGCATCGATGGCAGACGGCTTCGAGACGACAGGAACCGAGAAGTGACCTTCCGCGGCATCAACGTGTCTGGCGACGCCAAATTCCCACGCAAGCCGGACCTTCCCTCGCGTGTCCGCGATCACTTCTTCGACGGCGACAATGTCTCCTTCGTAGGCCGACCCTTCAACGAGGATGAGGCCCACACTCATTTCGCTCGGCTGAAGAGATATGGCTACAATAGCATAAGATACGTCTTCACCTGGGAGGCTATAGAACACGCCGGTCCAGGCCAATACGACGATGAGTGGATACAGCATACCATCAACACCCTGCGACTGGCCAAGAGCTATGGCTTTCATGTCTTTATGGATCCCCATCAGGACGTCTGGGGCAGACACTCTGGAGGCAGCGGCGCCCCCATGTGGACCTTATACGCAGCTGGCCTCGATCCCCAACAATTCACCAAGACGCACGCAGCTATGGTCCATGCCGACTGGCCAGACCCTGCAGACTTCCCCAAGATGCTGTGGCCCACCAATTATCAGAGGCTGGCTTGTTTCACTATGTTCACCTTGTTCTGGGCCGGTCGAGACTATGCCCCGAAGGCCATCATCAATGGTGTGAATATCCAAGACTACTTGCAGGGTCACTTCATTAACGCATGCAAATATCTTGCACAGAAAATTCACGAAGCTGCTGACCTGGAAGATGTCTGTGTTATCGGCTGGGAAAGTATGAACGAGCCCAATCGTGGTTTGGTCGGCTGGGAGAACATGGATGCCATCCCCAAGGAACTGAACATGAAGAAGGGCACCTGTCCAACCCCCTGGCAGTCTTTACTTACTGGTTCGGGGCGTGCTGTCGAGGTTGACACCTACGAATTTGGCAACTTCGGCCCATACAAGAGCGGCACACAGCTGATAGACCCGGAAGGTGCTTCGGCTTGGCTGCTGCCAGAGGCGTCCCGCGACGACCATTACGGTTTCAAGAGAGACGCCAATTGGAATTTAGGTGTTTGTCTATGGGCACAGCATGGCATCTGGGATCCAGAAACAGATTCCCTGTTGAAGCCGGAATATTTCGACAAGAGTCCGAGCACGGGCGAGAAGATGACCTACGAAAAGTATACCAATCTGTACTTTATGCAACACTTCAGGAATTTCAGAGACGCTATACGCCATGCCCACAAGGATTGCATGATGCTGGTTCAGGGCCCTGTACTGGAGATTCCGCCCACCATCAGGGGTACAGCGGACGACGATGATCGATTAATCTTTGCTACCCACTACTACGATGGTTTGACCTTGCTGACGAAGCACTGGAACAAATTGTACAACGTCGACGTGTTTGGCGTGCTGAGAGGAAAGTACTGGTCTCCAGCGTTTGCCGTCAAGATCGGCCAGCATGCCATCCGGAACTGCTTGCGAGACCAGCTGATAGCGATCCGAGAAGAAGGGGAGAAATACACTGGCGTGCACCCAACACTATTCACCGAGATCGGCATACCATTTGACATGGACGACAAGCATGCATACAAAACTGGCGACTATAGCAGCCAGATAGCAGCCCTTGATGCAAACTACTTCGCGCTTGAAGGCAGCGGGGCTGCCGGCTCGACTCTTTGGGTGTACGTGGCCTCGAATAATCATCTCTGGAGCGATAATTGGAATGGCGAAGATCTCTCTATTTGCTCGGTCGACGATCTATTGCCTCCGGGTCCGCCCCAAGACGAGGCGCCATTAACAAATGCCGCGGACACGGATCTCACTAGACGAGACTCGGCGAAGTCGGGGTCACAGGTTCATCCTGATAACCTCCACGCCAACCTACCGAAACCGAGCATCCAGAGAGTACCCACGAAGACACCGCCAGAGTTGGGAAACCATCCTGGCCTTCGCGCGGCCGAAGCATTCCTTCGACCTTCGCCCGTAGCTACTCATGGCGACGTCAACAGTTACGGCTTTGACCTCAAGTCGGCAACGTTCACCTTCTCACTGACAGCTCCGTCGAAGACCCCAGATGATGCGCCTACTGAGATTTTCTTGCCTCACTTCCACTTCCCGGCAGGTCAGACTACGGTAGAAGTCTCTGGTGGGAAGTATGTCATCAACCTCCGAGATGTGGATGGCGAAGGTATGCAGTGGATGAGGTGGTGGCATGCCGAGGGCGAGCAGACCATGAAGGTGAAGGGTGTGGTAAGAAAGAACAACGGGCAGGACACGGGCAGTTCTGCGGATGATGAGTATGGATATTTCGAGGTCATGCGGAGGGTTGGCGAAAACTGCTCGATAATGTGAGCCTGGAAATAAATGGTACACTTTGATAACGCAAGCTACCTTGTACAGCCGATGTCTCTTGTGCCTCATCCTTGTTGCTCCGAATTACCGTTGACCGTTGCTGCCATGAACATCAGGCATTCACGGCTCTTCTTCGGGAGCTGGCAGAACATCTTAGTTCTTTCTCATCACCAGTGAAACATTTCAGTAAACGAATGCTCAACGTTCATGATCCAAATAGATATGATGGAGTCAGAAGAAAGACCTGCAAAGCTGAGGAAGCTCAGTCACGACAATGAGGGGGGTAGTGCACCGACACCTGTAGAAGCGTCTTCGCACGCGCAATCACAATCCGCATCTACACAAGATGCGGCCAGCCAGCTCGCTAACAAGGTCGAAGCCGATGCTGACCCTGAACCTGAAAAGACCGCCAATTCCACCGCTGGCGGTCTCAAGTCGGCACTAGGTGCTCAGATGGACCGAACATCCGACGCGGAGGGCCAGCCCGCCGAACCTGTCCTATCGAAGAATCAGCTGAAGAAGCTGAAGCGCAAGGCCGAGTGGGAAGCCGGTCGCGAGGATCGAAAGCTCAAGCGAAAAGAAAAGAGCAAGGAGAAGAAGGCACGGAAGAGGGCACAGAGGGATGAGGGGGCAGAACAAGAGGAGGGTACGAGAAATGTCGACTTGCAGGGAGACGATAAACACAAGTCGAAACCTAGAATGCCTCCTCGAAAGAGGCGGCAGCGTCTGCCCGTGACCTTCGTGCTCGACTGTGGTTTTGACGATCTCATGGTTGAGAAGGAACATATAAGCCTTGGCAGTCAGATCACGAGGGCGTACTCGGATAACTCGAAAGCGCCATTTCAAGCGCACTTGTACGTGAGTGGTTGGACCGAGGACTCCGAATTGAGGAAAAGATTCGAGGGTCTGTTGAAGGCGATGTACAGGAACTGGAGGGGCATGATCTTCACGGAAAAGGACTTCGTGGCCGCAAGTGAGATGGCTAATCAGGAAATGATGGGAAAGTACGGTGGGAAGATGCTTGGAGCCTTCGAGAAGTATGCGACGGTGAAAGGAAATGGCACTGCTGAGCCCGCAGAAGAGCCCACGTCTATTAACGGCGACCAATCTGTGGAGAAGACAAATGCAGCTGAAGCGGAGCCTGAGACGGAGGGCGTCAACAATACTGGTAGTGCGGCGAATCGGTCACAGACAAACGGCGCGCAGGACAGCGGAGAATCACCATTCTCTGACCTGCAAGAAGCAGGCGAAGTCATCTACCTCACCTCCGACTCCCCATACACTCTCACCGAGCTAAAACCCTACCACACCTACATAATAGGCGGTCTAGTCGACAAGAACCGTCACAAAGGCATCTGCTACAAAACAGCCCTCGACAAGAACGCCGCTCTAGCTTCGTCTGTCAACAGCTCTGCTACTTCTAACCCTGTAGCCAGCACGAACGACTCGGCAAACAGCAGATCCAAAGTGAAGCAGATCAAGACAGCGAAGTTGCCAATAGGAGAGTACATGACTATGACAGCCAGACATGTGTTGGCCACAAACCATGTCGTGGAGATCATGCTCAAGTGGCTTGAGACGGGAGACTGGGGAGAGGCTTTCCTCAGCGTTATGCCCAAGCGCAAGGGTGGTATGCTGAAGAATGCCAAAGCTAAGGATGAGGACGAAGGCGAAGGGAGTACTACAGGGGTTGCAGGGGTTCGTGACAGCGAAGTCAATTCAGACAACGAGCATGAACACGATGTAGAGGTGCAGTCCTCCGAGAGCGATCCGTCAGAAGCGGACGTAGATCTCGTCACCTAGTGCCGCGTAGCCAACGCCTCAAACCGGGTTCTAGCCACTGACGGGTCATCTCTTTAACAAACAATTCGAGACAAGTCAAGTTGTTAGAGTCACATTTTGTAATATACACCAGACATGTACGAGCATGATCCGCTAATCATTAGCGTGAATTTGGAAGAGCCCACGAAGACAGGTTCACTGGCTTAGGCCTTCCGTTCCTTGAGCTACGAGGCGGCTGCCTCTCTTGAAATGCCAGGCTACGCGTAGCGGAAGACGCACGAGTCACAGAATGTCAGATCGAAATCCACAAGCACGACACAATGTCGGAGCTCGCAAATCGCTTATCCTATTTTGTCTTACCTAGTGAATCAACCCAACTCGATCACACTCAAGTCAAGCAAGCCAGCGAAACCCATGCTTCACGCCATCATCATGCAGCACAATATTCGCAAACTCACCTTTTCTAGTGAACACGATCCTCTTCGACCCGGGATTCCGGTTCTGCGTGCCATCGAAAAACTTACCGTGGCTCAGCAACGGGAACTCATAGTACGGGCCCCTGTGTCGGAGGGCCAGGCGGCCGTAATTCCTGAAGGCGTGCGGGTATTGGCGGTTGCCGATCGCAATGTCGCTTTGGAGCAGCTTGTGGGCAAGGTGCAGGGTCTCGAGTTCGTGCGGGCTCGGTTGGAAGGGACGGGTTGGGGCGCGGGTGTTGGCTGCTTGGAGGGCTACCTTCCTGCTGAGGCCGCCTTGCTTCTTCACCTTGCTTTGGTGGGTGTGGGTCCTGATGGCGCCGTCTAGGCGCGCTGTGAATACTTTACCTTTCATGGTGGATGCTGTTTTTGTTGCGATGCTCGTAGTGTGAGGACGACAAGGACGACTTACCGTGTAGCTGCTGCTGCTGGGAAACAGGCCTGCTGTTCCTTGGTTAGTATATGTGGATATACTTTGTACAAGCAGCTTAGTTGTCGCGTCCCGAAGTTGTTGGTCCTTTGGTACGAGACCTCAACATGATAATCCAGCTGTTGATATAGACTGAAAGACACTGCTCATTGCTGCTTTATTTGCTCAAAGATTGTTTCCCAGACTGCTAGTCTTTCTTCTCCGAGAAAACCATTGTCAAGGTTCCGCAATAGCCTTTGAGGGGGGTGGCGCTACGTCTTTGTGCCCTTGTCATGTCAGAATTCATCAATGCAACAATAACAAAGCCGTTAAATCGTGTGTTCACGGGAGGGAGAAAGAAACAATGGACACAACCTTCTTTATGCGATGGCTTCAGGCCAGCATATTCAGGCTATAAGGCAAGAATACAGCAAACATGTTAAACTCCATCAAGATTGGCCGCGGCTGATTTTCTATCTAATAATTATTGAATGCTTCGTGTGAAATCAGCTAAGGATTATTGTATTGAACTAGCTAGAAGTAAAGGTACGATAAGGCCGCTTTAATAGGCTAATAATGCTAAGCCCTTACGTAATATTATATCCTCCACCACCTAGTGAAGACGTAATAATATATAATAAACGAAAAGCTTAGTATAATCTAAGGTATATTAAAACGCCTTTTCCCTAGATTATTCTTCTCCCTTTTGTATACCTACATCTTCTTATATATCTTTGCAGCTAGGTAAGTCCCTATCGTATAAGTACCTCCTAATACCGTAATCTAGCATCGTTATTAACTCTCTATAATATTTCGCAACTTCTCTTAATATATCGCTAGTTCGGAAAGTCACCGTTGACCTTCTATCTATAAGGTTAAGAAAGCTTAAGTTAATAGAGCTAATAGGAAACTAACGTAAGCCTATATTTCGGACTATATTTAAGTATAAAATTCGAAATAAGGAGATAAAGGAGTATAAGTAGTAGGATATATCTATAGAAGTCCGTAAGTTAACGCAATTTTAAATAAACGCGTAGAATAGAGTTCTGCGATAAGCAAACCTATTTAAGCCGAGGTATTCGTTATCTAGGCTAAGGGAAAGCATATTTATATTAAAGAAAAGGCGTATAGATCGTATAAGATAGGAAATAGCTTATTTACTAAGTGTGTTTCGATCGATTCTAGGGTAAATTATAAAGATATATATAAATATCCGTAGAATTATATAATATACTAATAAATCTAGTATATACTAACTATACTTAGGGAAAGATAGCTATTAACTATAGTCTTTCGGGTATTTAGAAAGGTATATATAAATATTCGCAACTCTCCGCAAGATTAGATACTAACCTAATATATAGAGTTAAATAGCGTAAATCTCGAGAAGGAGATACGAGCTAAGGCGAAGGCGAAGAAGGCTAATAATATTAAAAATACTTCTAGTAGAAAGTCTCGAAAGTAATAGAATCTCTATAGAAGTTTATAACTTCCTGCGATATAGTATTTATATACTTATAAGTTAATAAAGAATAATAATAATAAGTATATGCTATTAATATATCTTTTCGCTTTTTCGTAATATTCTCTATAATACTTCGTAAGTCGTCCTCTAATCTTTTACGAATTTCTCTATAATTATTCGCAACTTAAGCGGCTCCGATATTCTCTATATTTCTCTATAGTCTTTCGCAAGTTATATCGTATTTTCAATAGGGTAAAGGCCTTAATAGTTATTGTATCTTAACTACTTAGCCTCTCTTTCTCTCTAGAGTTATAGCCTAGGCTTTTAGCCTTCTAGCTTATACTCTTCTCTCTTTCCCTCTACTACCTAAAGGATATTTAATCCCTTATCTTTTAAGGCCTCTCTCTTAAGCTATACCCGCCTAGATTTCGCTCTCTCTCCTATAGGCTTACGTCTCGCTCCCTTTGCTATCCGGATATTCTTATTTTTATCGCTGTCTCTTCGCGATTAGCGGTAACTTTAGGTATAGTAGGGCCTTTATCGTTAAGTTCTATAGATAGTAGTAGAGTCTCTTTAATCGTAGGTTAGTTCTTATTAACCTCGTTATCTATTAGTGCGTCTAGTAGCACTTCGTTAATACTTATTATTTCTCTCGCTCTTTCTAAAATATTAGGTAATCGAGATACTATTCTATTAGATTCTAGCGATATAATAGGCTCCGTCTTAGTTTCGAGCAATACCTTACTATCTTAATTAATCGCCTATTCGGCTAGGGGTTCTTCCTTATTATTAAATAAGGTTACCTCTTCCTCTATACGCTCGATAGCAGCAGCAGTATCTATACCTAGCGAGCTACTCTTATCTATAGGCTTCGTCTAGTTCGCGATACCCTCTAAAATACCTCTCTATAGTGCTTTAATTTCTACTATATTAAGCTTACTACTTAAGTCTCTAATAACTTCTTTCGAATGCAGTTTTTTCCACTCGCTAGCCGATACAGCTGCGAGGTCGTTATAAGAAGGAGTTTATCTCTCCTCGTCTTGCAGTAGCTCCTCTACCTCTAGCGAAGCTTTTAGCAGCTTTATACCTTATCGACATAAGGCTACTTGCATTGCCGAGGAGCTCTATAGTTCTTTAATATTCCCTCCTAGTGTATTCGCTTTTATAAGCTATTAGCTATTAACGAGCAATTTAAGAATCTTCTCGTCGAGCTAGGCTAAAACGTAGGTACCTAAGTAGTATTTCTTTAAGACTTTATAAGGTTTATACTACCTAGCGTTAAGCTTATTACGAGCCTTAGCCCTTACTAAGACCTAGTTACCCTCTATAATATTACGCAGCTTAACGCGATTAGCGCGAACCTTATGTACCTTCTTAGCCTTCTCTAAAAGTTTAAGGTTTGCTGTAGATCTAGCGTGCTGCATCGTAGCTATTTACTAAATTATACTTTCCTCGTTTATATAGCTTACTAATAGTAGTTAAAGTTTGTTATTATTCGTAGATAAGCGAGGATGCTTACTATATAGTAAAAAGTAGGGGGACTGCTTAGTTCTCGTATATACTCTAACTCTAGTTGCGAATACGGCTTATTATAGGAACTAGTCCTAAACCCTTATCGATCTGCTAATAAGCATCTTAGTTAAGATATTACCTAGTAAGCCGTTAAAATTCTCGACCTTTCTATTAGTACGAGGGTAGTACGGCGTAGTAAATCGATATTTCGTTATAAGTACCTTTAAATAGGCGGAAAGGACCTAACCTATAAGGTTACTTTCGTTATCTAATAAAAGTTCCTTAGGTGGCTCGTATACTATAGTAAGGTAATTATATAGTGCGTAAGCTACTATTTTCGCCCTTGCGTCGAGTAACGCTATCGTAATTAGCTAGATAGTAAGATATTTAACGCACGTTAGTATCTAACGGTTACCTTTAGGTATCTATAGTAGAGGTCTAATAAGGTTAATCGCCTAGCGATTAAAGAGGTTTAAATTCGATAAACTTAGAATACGAGAGAGTTCCGGTTCTTATTTAAAACGAGATCGCTAACTGCACTAGCATTGCGAGCAGGTATATACGAAGTTCTTAATATCTCGCTTAATATTATACTACTAGCCTCGTCCTTATATAACTCCCTATAAACCGAGAAATTCTAGATAACTATAGTGATTATATAGTTAGTCTAAGAAATCGGCTCTTATTATATAGGGAATATAAGGGAAGTTCTAGTCTCCTTTAATACGATAAAGAGTATTCTCTTAATATCCGTAATTAAACGTAAATTGCGTAAGTTTAATATCTTTCTCGATATTTATAGGTAGTTCGACGCCTTCGGAGAGGAATCGCAGCATATATCCGGCCTAATCGTCCTTATTATACCCCTTTACGAGGTTAAGATAAGCGAGCGTTTGCGTCGCTTAAGCCAGGTTAGTTATTATATTTCGTAGGCCCTCCTCTATCTAGTTAAATCGACGGCTAATTGCGTCCGCGACTATATTTTCTTTACCTTTTCGATACTTTATATTAAGCTAATACTATTAGAACTCGTTAATCTAGCGGGTAATTCGCTTAGATATATACTTAATAGTATTTATATATTTTAGGCTCTTATAATCGGTTAATACCGTAATTTCGTATTTATTATTAACGTAGTAGTTTTATAGCGTAAGAGCGTGCTTTATCGCTAGCAATTCCTTCTTATAAATAGGATAGTTAATTTCCGCTGCGGTAAGTTTCCGGCTATTAAAGGCGATAGAGTAAAGTTTTTGCGTATTAAAATTATATTAGCTAAGTTCGATCCCTAGTGCGTATTTACTATAATCTATATTAATAATAAAGAGGCGTCTCGTATCTAGAGCTCGTAATATAAGGTCTTTTATAATTATCTGCTTGCATCGGCGGAATGCGATATCGGCCTAAGATATCTATATAATCTTGCGAAATCGTTTAGCTCTAAGCTCTACGTCGCTCTTCTTAAGTAGTTTAAATAAGAGAACGGAGATACGAGCAAAGTCCTTTATAAAGCGTCGATAATAGGAGACTAGGCTTATAAACTAGCGAACTTCGTAGACGTTCCTTAGAATAAGCTAGTCTAAGATAGTGTTAATCTTCGACTATAAAGGCTTAATAATCCCGTTTCTAACTAGGTAATTATAGAACTCTAGGCGCGAAGCTTTAAAGATGCACTTTAAGGATCGAGCGTATAAGGAGGCTTCTTTTAATTTTACGTAGACTTTCGCAATATAGGATTAATATTCCTTAAGCGTATTTAAGTAGATAATAATATTATCTAAATAGATAATAACTAATCTTCTTAACTACGACCTTAATATACGGTTTATTAAGATCTAGAAGATTACCGGAGCGTTATATAATTCGAAGAGTATAGTAAGGAATTCGTATTTTCCTTATCGGGTATTAAAAGCTGTTTTCTCGCGGCTGTTATTATCTACTTAAACCTAGTAGTATCCTTATATTAGATCTAGTTTAGATAGATATCTAGCGTTTCTAATTAGGTCTAGATATTCCTAGATCCTTAGTAGTAGGTAGCTATTTTTGCGAGTAACTGCGTTTAAGGCCCTATAGTTAATATATATTCTCTATTTCCCTCCGGGTTTCTTAACGAATATAGCAGGGAAGCCCTAACTGCTTAAAGACTCCTAGATAATCCCTTAAGCTAACATTTGCTTAATCTATTTAAATTGTTCCTCGAGGTATACAGGTAATAGTAGATAAGCGTTAATATTAATAGGTAATATATCGCCTATATTTATTATATAATCGGTTCCTCGTTTAGAAGGTAGTATAGCAGGTAAGTCTTCTTTAAAGATCCCGCTATACTTATTAACTATCTTCTAGAGTTCGTGCAATTCCGCCGTTTTATATAAAACTACTCTATACTAGTCGGCTTCCTACGTCTTTATTCCTTCGAGGTTAGCTTTAGTCGATATATATGCGATATATACTAGGCTTATCGGCTTTCGCAACGCTCTTTTAACTTAGGCTGCCGTTAGTAATTCGCTGCTAAAGTTAGCCGTATTAATCTAGTATATCGGTATTTAAAGCTAAAGGTTAAAAGTTCGGCCGGCTATAGTTATAGTTAAGGATAAGTTATCTTAATCTATTTATAGCTTATAGCTGCGTAGCTAGAGAATACCGAATATAATATTAAACTCGGCGATATCTAGAATTTAGGTAGTAGTATAGCACTTATACCCTAAAAGGTCTAGATTATAGCTTATCTCTCTTAATAAGCGAATAATCGATTCGTTCGCTACCTTTATCTACTCGTTTACCCTTTCTTGCTTACGAATCGAGAGGGCTAGTTAGTATACTAGGTTACTAGAGATATAATCTTAATCTGCCTTTAAGTCGATAAGAATAGAGATATTATAACGTCGTCCTCTATTAATTAATACGCCCTCTATTACTAAGAGCTGCGCTTCCTCCGAGCGCGTAGCTAGGCAGTAAGATAATTTAGGTTATAGATTATCGCTATTAAGCGTAGAATATTATAGAAGAGTAATCTTAGAACTTAAGTTTCCTTTAGGCCTAATAGGTTCTTCCTCTATTAATAGGCCGTTTAGTTTCCCTGCTTAAACTTAACTCCTTTTTCGCGTTATTTTAATCGAGAGCGAGAACTTATATAACTATATCGGCTATTAGAGCGTTCTCTACTAGGGTCTCTATAACCTATAGGGGTCGGCGATCGTCTACGAACATTCCGGTTATTTATACGTTAATAATAGTTATTAGCTATATATCTACGCTTTTCGCACTTAAAGCAGGCGTTTCTTAACTTATACTAGCTCTTCTATTCCTCTAACCCCTTTTGCGGAGATTTGCGAGATATAAGCGAGGTCTTTCGCCGTCTATACGGCTTTAAGATGCTGTAGAAGTATCTTAATAAGTCTTCTCTTATTTCGCTATCTATTCGATAGGTTTAAGCAAGCCTAAGTATTTATTCTACGCGATTCGCACGTTAGATATAGTTTATTAGAGGCAAATTATCCTATTTAGGGTATTCTACTATCTTTATATATATACGTAAGTCTATATTAACTCGTATCGCTTCTTTAATCTCTTACGATTATTTTATAGGCTTAATCTTTATCTCGAGCTTTACTAGATCGGCGACGAAGTTAATAATAGATAACTCGTCTTATACTATCTATACCTACTAGTTCTAGTACTTAATTTATTCGTTAAAGTCTCTAAAGCAATTATTTAACTAAGTAGTATACTACTCTATTATCGTTATAGTTATCGCTGCTATAGTATTAAAAAGTTAGCGGATCGGATAAGCTAGGAAGGTTTAAGCTAATTATATCGCTTCTACCTTCTTCGTCTATACTCGACGAGTACTATAAAAGTTATACTAGTCTATAAGTTCTTAAATATATCGATCGAGCTTATCCCCCGTTTAGTCGCTATCGTAGATAGACGGGTCTTTTATCTTAGGCCTCTATATACAAGTAACTCGGGGCTCTCGTAAGGTATATAATACGTCTTTAAATAACTCGCCGAGGCGTTAGATATTCTAGCTATTATAGCTAACACCTTCGTTAATTCGAGCCGCTACTAATTAATGCTGCTCGAGAGCCTGCTAGCTTTATTAAAATAATACTTAGTTCTATTGCTATAATTAGATTAAGGCCTCTAGCAAATAGTCTATTTAACTAGAAGGAGTATAATACGGAGTTAAGTAGGACTCTATAGAATTAAACGAGGTATCGTGCTCGCGAGTGCTTCTTAAGAGAGTCTTAAAGTTATATTATAAGTTCGGGTCTATAGGGGATTTAATAGTACGCTTTATTAAAGTTTATAAGCTTTATTTGCAACCGGATGCTATTAAGTAATACTTTATAACCTTCCGTAAGAGCCTTTAAGTCTCTTATATCCCTTGTAAATTTATATATATCTATATTCTTGCCGACTATTTACTACTACCCCTAATATTATAGAGTAATCTTTATCCGAGTAAGTAGTTATTATATTAAACTTCCTAAGGTAGCGTAGTCTTAATTATAACCGAGCGCCTTATCGTATCTTAGCTAAGATCGACTTAAGGCTGATTCCTACTAATTAGATTAATAGAGTTCTTCTTTTTGTCCTATTTAGCTAGCGGCGGAATTGTTATTTCCGCAAGGTGGAAAAGTATTTTCACCGTTTAGTTAAGTCTCTATCGTTTTTGATTAGATCCCTATAATAAGGGGTAGCTAATATCTTCCTTTCCGAGTCTAGTATAATTCCTATTACCTTCTAAAGGTCGACTATTCTGTCGCTCGTTTAGCGCTGATAGAGGCGATATTTAGTTAGTCTTTTACCGCCCTCGAGAACGAGAAATCATCCTCGAGGGCGACGGTATAGTCGCCTTAGTTGTTAGTAACTTAATATAATACGCTGTTTTATTACCGTAATCGTTACTACTAAATATAAAATCAGCCAAGGATTATTATATTAAACTAGCTAGAAGTAAAGGTACGATAAGGCCGCTTTAATAGGCTAATAATGCCAAGCCCTCACGTAATATTACATTCGTAAGAAGCTCTTCCTATAAGTTCAACCGGAGTTCCGCGACGCGTGCCAAATAATGTCGGTCCTCGCCACCTTATGCTCTCGAACCTAACCATGCACTCGTCGAAGTATCAACAATCTCGTTGAACTTAATGACCGACCTCTCGTCTCTTTGGCTGTGCTTGAGGTGGGCCTATCGATCACTACTACTACGCTTCAGCGTCGTACTAGCCTACCTTGACGAGCGATTCACACGGTAGGAATGCTGCTAGTGAGCTTCTACCTTCAACGTGTCGACCGCTGTTCCTGCCAAGGTTGTGAGATGATCACTTCTTAACTTACATACATGACTGACTGTACCAAGCTGCTTCGATGCCAACAAATAGAAAAGTGTAAAGATTGGTCTCAAACCATTGGTCGAGGCAACACTTAGGATGAATTGGCACACAAGATTCAGCTAGAAATGCGTGCTTTCGGGTCCGGCTTTCACGAGCGCTTGTCGCCTGAGGATCTTTCACACTGGTTGACCTCGTACAACTCACGGTTTGTATCACTTGGAAATCTGGTGGCCGCTCGATCTGATATCACTGCTTACGACCCACATCAGTTGGTTGACGACGATCCCACAAAAGCTGACTCAGAAACACAGTGGCAACCAGATCCCCCTCCTCGATGTCTCTGGCATGCACGCAGCAATGGTTGTCTATGTTACGCTTGACTTCAGGTAGGAACCGACAGTTTGCGTCACTCAACGGGCGCGCTTGTTCAAACGTGTTCAAACAACAAGCTCTCTCTCGTTTGTCGTGTCAATCTATAGACTTTGCACATCCAGCTGCCCGTGTCTTCTAGACCTCTCTCTTCCATACTAATTGGCTATGATGTGGCTGGGATCCCACAGACATATACACATCACTTTCATTACCGTTCGTGCTGATCACTCACCGACGCTGTCATTTTGAGGCTTGTTATGAAAATGGCCAATATCACCGCGGCTATTGTCGCTCAGGGTGTTGAGCTTGCACTTTTGTCTTCGAAGCAACTTGCACTACGACTCGTCACCATGGCCGCTCGCGATGGAGGCTGACGCTTAAATACCTTGCATGAACACAACAACATTTCTTGAGTCGACCAGGACTTCGCTGAACCTACGACGATACCCTACACAACGGGCAGACTTAGACAGTACAACCACATCGACCGGCCTCTCGAGTTGAGCGGAGATCCACTGGTAGCTTTTGTCATGGCAATCGGCCATCAGAACAAGAAGGGCTTTCTAGACTTGCCCAGAGAACTCCGCAACTATGTCTATTGGTTGATTATGGAGCCAAGAGAGCATGGTAGACCCGGCAACACGAAGGTATTGGGTCTCTGTAAGCAAGTCTACGAAGAGGCGACCATGTACCTGCAGCCACACATTCCGATCTTCCGTCTGGGTCGCGATGGCTACCGATCATTGTTTCGGAACCCTAAAGCAAACGGGAAGCCAAATCTCTACGAGAGCGCGACTCGCACATCGGACTGCTACAAACACCAGAGATTTACGGTGCTCGAGACCCTCCGTTTTACAAGCATACAACTAATTTTCGACTGCAACTACATCAGGGGCAGCGATGCTCGAACACAGAAGTTAGTAGCTGATGTGCATGAGATCGTGCAGGTCGTCGAGAAGTCTACCCATATCCGAACGCTTGCTATTTTCGTCCTTCAGATACGGTTGGGAGATTCGCATATGCAGTCGGAGCTTCTCACAGCATGTAAGGATCTAGTATCTGCTTGTGAGAAGAAAGAGGTCACACTCGTTTTACAATACTCACCAGACAACTTGAAAGATGATTGTTACAAGCGTGAAGAGGTTACGCACCAGCCAAGCTCTTCCGAGTCAGCTGGCGCAGTATATACCAACTTTCTGGTCGCATACCTGCATGGTATAGCAGCGGTCTTCAACGTCACTGTCACTCAGTACGAGCGAGGAGAGGAACCCTACCAGGATCTCAACCAAGTCGACATCTACAATAATTATACCGTCCTCTACCGGTCCCATCTCTGTCATTCTCTAGCAGCATTGCTGCATCCTGCTGTTCATACAATGTCTATAGACAGAGTCGAACCCGAGCTTGCACCAATGTACCTTACTCCAGGCTTTTATCATCCGCATACTCTCAATAAGCCCTACGAGCTTATTCCAGAATGTCGAAGCTGCTTGAGCACATTCGCCTCCCGGGAAGACCTCAGACACCACCTCCAGCAGTACCCTAGACACAGTATACAATTTCGCAGAAAGAAGTGGAACCCCATCTCACCATACGGTACTAATAAAGGAGCAAGAGTCTGTTGGACATGCGGCTACTCCTGCAATGCGCTAGACAGGCTCGACGCTCATCTGGACGCCTATAGCCACAGAAGACACGGAATCGTGCCAAGGTACATGGAGGACAATGCTGCTTGGGACCGAAAGTGGAGAATGCATAAAGAGAGACGTGGGTGGTTATGAAGTTGGTCGGTCAGATAAAGAAATGGTCACAGCTTATCGAAGTTACGCAGAATGCAATGAATACATGTAATTTTTGGTAGAGTGATTTCATGAACGGCGACACAAAAGCATGCAGCAGCCACCCATAGTTCTCGTCACACCCTTCACCTTCTCAATGGCCATTGCTCGTACCGTTCACGCCATTGGCTTTTTGTGGCCGCTCACTGAACTCTTTGCGATATAGGTCCTCCATCTCTCTTCGGACCGCAACAACCTGCGACTTCAAGCTCCACTCGACATCTTGCCAGCTCACTCGCTGGTCTTTTTTCACATCTCTTTTCAATACAAGGCCATGTGCAAGGCCGATGGGTAGACCTTCGATAGCGAGAGAATCCTCCGCTGTCATGAGCCTACCGTATACCATGAAGCCTCCCTCGCCGTCTAGCTTCTCTCCAGCCTTGAGATCGCGCTTGCCTGTAGCCACAGTATCGGCTTTGAACGTTTTGCATTGGCCAGTCGGTTCTCCTCGGCACATGATAGTAGCTATGGAGATTCCCAGCTCGAGCCCGATAAGATGGTACGGTTTGAACTGCGCTGCGAAGCGTCCTGACTTGTCTGTCTTCAGTCCGTACTGTGCGAAGCACTCTTTTTGATACGGTCCAGGGGCTGTTTGATGTCAGAGATCAACCATGCATCTGTTAGGAGAATGACTTACCCTCAATGACGACGTATACTCCCCAGCGGAGATCGCCGACCACCCAGCGACCATCTGTCTCCATGCACGATACCACCTCAACGGTACCATATTTCTCCATTTGGCCTCCTTCCGAGATCGGTTTAAGCACTTGAGGAAGATCATGCGTGCCACACGGTGGGAATTTCAGGCCCTTGCTGGGAGGATTCAAGTCACAGCCGTTTGCCACGGCAGACATCTCCAGTGCGGATTTTGTACCGTCCAGAAAAGAGTTGAACATCTGCTTGTTGAAATCTCCCGATGCAAGCTGCTCATCTGTGAAGCCGTAGTGGGACCAGACGGTATCAGGAGTAGAGTAGTGGTACTCTGGAAGGTGTTTGGTCCCCTTACCTGCGCATACGACATTGAATCCAGCCGTGCGTGCCCAGTCTACCATCTCAGCGATCAAGGCCGGCTGATCGCCATAAGCCATCGAGTAAATTATTCCAGCCTCCTTGGCCTTCCGAGTGAGAAGGGGACCAGCTAGAACATCTGCTTCGACGTTGACCATAACGATGTGCTTCTTATGTTCACAGCAAAGCAGAGCATGGCGTACGCCGGCGGCTGGGTTCCCAGTGACTTCGAGAATGACATCGATACCAGGTTGCGAGATCAATTTCTCCGAATCGGTAGTGACGACGGTTTTGCCTGCCTTGATGCCCTCTTCAAGTGACATCGACAGTGTCTCGTCATACTTCTCGGCTGGGTAGCCTGTGCGTTTCAGGGACGCCAGTGCTCGTTCTGCTGACAAATCTGCAATTCCCGCCAAACGCATACCCCGCACGCGGTGAGACTGGGAGATACTGCACGCCAGTCAGCTCGGTCCTGATGTGTTTTGTGATACATAGCACTCACAACATAGAACCAAATTTGCCGGCTCCGATAAGACCGACTTGGACAGGTCGGCCAGTGGCCTCGAGCTCGGCGAGCTTGGATGAAAGGTTGGTCATGGCTGATGCTGATGAAAGTACAGATATTAGCGGCAGGTTTGTCAAAAAGGTAAAGGGAATGCCTTGAGCCGCAACTCCTTCAGATCTCTGAAATACCTTCTTGCTCGCGATACCCTACCGGCTTTTGATCGGAATTCACACGAATTTCCCGATTTCCCGGCTCCAGCGTGAAAAGCCGGCGCTAGCTTGGACCCCGTCTGGGGTTCCCGAGGTCCACCACATGGCCCTCATTCACTTTCTGGTCGCCAAGATGGAGCTATTGTTCCCAGGTCTGTGGTTGAGCTGCCATAAGCACGGGAAATCGGCGGTGCATCATGTTCGAAATTACGATGAATTCCTTGCCGAGTGCTCTCGAAGGCAGTTGCCAATCTGTTTCTTTTCCCCGTGTCCAGAAAGACATAAAAACTCTCAGCTGGTGTTATAGCATGACAGCGTTCCCAGATTATTCGCTAAGCTTCCACAACATTCACTGATCATGGGTGCCAAGTTATCTCGAACTGGGCCCGCGGCCCCTGCTTTCAATCAGCAAGAATGGGTAGAACGTATCGCGGCCTGGTCTCCAGAAGAGCGTGCCGAGAAAGAGAAGAGGTTTGTGAGGCGAATCGACAAGCATCTCCTACCTATCCTCGTAAGTCAACTCCAGTCAGCTATGACCAGGCTAACAGTACCATTGCAGATTTTCGTGTATATTCTGAATTACATCGACCGAAACGCACTTCCCGCAGCACGTGTCCAAGGTCTCGATACGGATCTTGAGCTGACTGGCGACGAATACAACATTGCAATCTCCGTCCTTTTTGTTGGTTATGTGAGCATGCAAGTGCCTAGCAATATGATTTTGGGGATTGTCAGACCCAGTTGGTACCTGGGTGGTTGTATGGCAGTCTGGGGTATTGTCAGTGGTTGCACTGGTGCTGTTCAAAGCTTCGGTGGACTAGTCGCTTGCAGGTTCTTCTTAGGTATTACGGAGTAAGTGCGATCCTTTGACGTTACACAACTCGCAGTCACTAACGTCTTACAGAGCGCCCTTTTTTGTAGGCGTGGCCTTTCTGTTTTCCGGATGGTACACTCGAAAGGAGCTCGGAACAAGACTGGGTATCTTCTTCTGCGGAGCCATGCTGTCTGGAGCATTCGGAGGTCTGTTCGCAGCCGGTATCGCTGCTGCCTTCAAGAACAACCGTATTGAAAGTTGGCGGTAAGCTTGTTTGGACCTCTCTTGTTGGTGTATATCTGACCCTGGCACAGGTGGCTTTTTATCATCGAAGGTGCCGCAACAGTGGTTTTTGCAATTGCTACCGCCTACATCATTCCGAATTGGCCTGCTACCACTAAGTGGCTAAGTGAAGAAGAGAAAGCTTTGGGTATTATACGACTTATAGAGGATGCCGGCGAAGAGGAGGACGAGATCAAGACAATGGCCGCCCTGAAAATGGCCGCCACGGATTATCGAGTTTGGCTTTGTATTCTGGGTCAAGTCAGTCGCTTTTTCCCACTCTGCTCTCGATTCTCACTGACACATCCTAGGTCTGCGTCCAAGCTGTCGCTTCTCTCACCAATTTCTTGCCCACTCTCGTCCGCAACTTCGGCTTCAGTACAATTCACACACTGCTGCTCACAGCCCCACCGTATGTGTTGACAGCCGCAGTCTGTGTGTTCAACACATGGAACTCAGACCGGACATCGAATCGCTCCATGCATATTATTGTTCCAACTCTGGCCGCAATGACGGGTATCATCATCACCATGGCCACCACGAACATTGCCGCGCGCTATTTCGCGCTATTCCTGATGCTTCCTGGAACATATTCTTGTTTCCAAATATCCAACGCATGGATGTCGAATATTGCTGCGCGGCCCCGTAAGAAGAGAGCCATCGCACTGGCTATGAACAATGCTTTCGGAAACACCGCGATAACGTGGACTCCTTACCTCTATCCTGCTAGTCAAGGACCAAGATATACGTTAGGTAAGTTTGTTGCACTAACGTATCATGGATTCTTACTGACAATATCTTAGCGTGGTCAGTGAACCTTGGCCTCTCAGTCGTCTTGCTTGTGGCAACCGTCGCCCTCAGCTTGCTTCTTAGACGCGATAACAAACGCTTGGGTAACAATGAAGTTACTCGAGAGGTAGATCCAGCAACACTCGAAAAGATGGGCTCTACAACCATGCTCGAAAATGTGGAGCCAGAAAAGTCAGGTATAACAAGACGTGTTCAAGTGAGCACTATTGAGCCGACCAGGTATCAGCTATAGCTGTGCTTTTTCCAAGAACTGTCGGCGAAGAACGCTACAGTGGAATCAAGAGCACCGCCATCGATTACAGAGTGCGTTTGTCCATGTAGCTGATTGCTGAGGCCGAGACAAGAACTCTACTTCTGTCGAATATGTACGATGTGACGCAGGACCCAAGTCAGGAAGATACCTCGATATCAGTACTACGATTTGTCCAGTATATGGTCAGACTTACTAGCTGTTTTGAAGATACGAGCTAGGGATCTGAAAACAATCCCACGCCCTTGAAAGCTTTAGTCAACCTTGATACCCGAGTCGATGGTGGACTCGATACTTGCGGGTTACAATGGAGGCAATATAATTCCCTCGAGACCTTACGACCATAAAAGTTTACGTAGCATGTGACGCGGGCTTAGAATGTCCGCTGTCGTAGAGAACGACCCGGCAGGGAACTTCGAAACAGTGAAAGAGCCCAGAAAATCATCCTTAACACAAAACGTAGTAAGTAGATGAAGTGTGCCATCCTATTTCCGAGGCGGTGGGTATCGGTATCGGCCCCTTCGGTTTCACGTGAAGGAACGTGACACTTAGTACCCTTGGCGATTGAGGTCTCAAGACCCCACTTTACCAAGCGTTTGGCATATTGCGGGGACGATGATATCGGCTAGTTTTGCCAACCATTTTCCGATCATTTCCCTTCAGACTACTACAAACCAGTCTGTTGACAGCGCTGCACAGCTATACAATACGTTCTAAGACCGGCATCTCCCTCGCAATAGAGTACAAGCTTTCTTGAGACAGGTATACTCTCACTGCTGAACTCAATCTTCAAGGAAAGGGTTGAAATTGCTTCGGAGGATAATTGGTGTAACCACTCCAACCACTTGGAGTCACCAATCACAACAACCCGGTTGTCCTCGGGCCGCCTAACTTCCAAAATCCCGATTTCCCGTCTTTTTCCCGTTATGCTAGCACCGTCTCGAAGCAGAATGCATGTCTATTGAAGATCGTGAGTTTCAGAGACGGAGAATATGGATGTGAACGAAGCTGGTGCATATGCACAGGATCTTGCTTCGGCACCTTTAGAGATACCCGTGGCCACAGTTGAAAGCAGTCAGAGGTCCTGCTTAGGTAAGCGGAGAAAAGGACAAGGAAGAAAGCCAAGAGCTTGTAAGCATACCGTGCACGCATTGGCAGTCCAGTGAGCTAGGTCAAACGATAGTTGGCTAATGGTACTAGGCCATGAGTGCAAAAGGCTGAAGGTTCGGTGTGAAGTGTCATTTGGTAATCGAGGGTGCAACAATTGCCTGCGGAAGAATGCAGATTGCGACATGAACGGTGTGCATGCGAGCGAATCGAGCTCTCAATACCCGTCGAAAGATCTCGAGTAAGTACGTCCATTGACTGGCCCCAAATCTTCTGGCTGGTCTTCTGACAATTTGCTAGACGCAAGCTTGAAACAATGCAAGCAGAGATACGCGGCCTTCAAAGTGCTCTTGGCGTTCCACCTACCCAGCACCATACCCCATTCCAGATGGCCACCAACGATAGGAGCGGATCTACTGTAAGAAGCCAGCCGTCTACACATCAATTCCCGGAAGCCACTTCAACATCTCCTGCAGTATCTGCATGGCAGACTACCACGGACACTGCTCGCGAAGCAGAGAACCATCGTATGGCTATGACACGGGAGAACTCGCCCGACTTTGTGACTACCAACAATCACACAGATGCATCCGTTCTGGTTACCGAACCAATGGGAAGCCTATACGAGGTGACCAGATTAAGGAACATACGAAGTAATCAAGCCCGAGTATCTCGGATAGGTCCAGGCGTCGACGATCAGATAGATGACATGATAACGCGAGGCGTAGGTAGAAAGACTACTACAATGAATGCCATCTTCAGGCTAATCTGTGGTAGATCATCGAAGAAGCTGAAGCTGAGGAGCTGTACAACATGTGAGATGATGACCTGTTTGTTGCAAAACATTGCTGATACCAGCAGTTTCCACACTTCCCTGAATCATTATCTATGGGTCGGGCTGGAGCAAATCCATACGAGCCTCACCTCGGTACGTCGATCGTCTCAGCTTCTCACAGCAACTATCCTCACGGTCACTGTCCTGCATGTCCCAACTAGCGGGGAAACATTCGACAAATGTTACCAAGAATTCTTGCTACTTATATCGTCTTCGATGTTCTCCCGGTTTCACTCTGTCGACGACGTTCGAGCACTGTGTATAGCGGCATTCTGGCTCTCAGATGGTACGTACCACCCTAGCGGTGGAAGCAAGCCTAACGGTATCAGTTTCCTGGAAGTTGTCAGGCCATGCGATCCGTGTAGCGACAGAACTCAATATACACCAATCGTTCTTCAGGGCTCTTGATGGGGACCGAGAGCATTTCATGCGTGCCAGACTATGGTACATGCTGTAAGTGACAAGATAGATTCATGCTGTCTTGATTCTCACGTTAGTACAGCTACGTTTGCGATCACCATTTTAGCATCGCTTATGGCCGTCCTCCCATGATCAGCGAAAGCCTACAAATTAGAGAACACGAGCAATTTCTACAACTACCTTTCTCCGATGCGCTGGACTATCGTATACTGTCTCAGGTAGCCCTGTTCCAGATAATGACGCGAATTCATGATTGTTTCGCGGAGATCAGGTTGCCACAGCAGGACAGCACACGAGCCCTGTTATCAGAGCAGCACTTCGGCCACATGAGGAATTTCAACCTCGAAATTGATCAATGGCGGATCAAATGGCATGCTCGCCAACGTGAGTGTCCTTTCTGGACGAGATCAATCTAACAGGCTGTAGGGAACAACAACTTCATTGGCACCTTCCCTCCCAAAGGCATCATTCTGTACGGTTATTTCGCCAAGCTTCAACTGAATTCTTTCGCGATACGTGGCATCAACACTCGCTCCGGTGAGCTTGCAACGGAGCGAAAAGAGTTCGTCAATATCGCGGTATCCTCGGCGATGTCAGCGCTCACTTTTGTGCTTGAAGAAGAAGACATGCGTCGTGCTCTAGTGGGCACGCCACTGTATGTTCATACAATGATTGCTTTTGCGTCTGTCTTCTTGATGAAGGTCGCCACCATCAAATCGCAAAATACGGCGCTTGGCCCCCACTTTAGCTTCGACCCACCGTCTGTATGGTCGGTACTTGAGCGAATGATTGATCTGCTCAAAAACACCATAACCAGCACCAGACATCTCCTCTACCATGTTGCAGCGGGCATTGAAAAAATGCTGCGCAGAGCACGACAGGGTACCAATGAATGGAGTTCGGGGCTTTTCAAAGGGGACGGTGTCGCTCAACAACCTGAGGCTAACGGCCGAGAATCGCCACAAGCCATAACGCAATGCCATCAACGCATGACTTCTTCAGAGTATCATGACTGGCAGCCTCCTAATGACCAGTGGCCAAATACCAACAACGTGGTGCTCGAAGATACTGGACAACAATTCATGGCAAACAACGAGCTACCTCACAATCAGATGATGTACATGCATGACTCGGTCTTCCTTGATGCATTTGGAAACGAGGCGGCGAACGATGTGTATAGCCTACTTAGTAGTCAGTTCTCTCACTGATCGTGTCCTTGTAGTGTCAGCCTGTCGATACGAATTGCAGATTGGCTGAAGTTGGCGCTTGACTCGTGGAAGATCATGCTTTCATGGAGACTAGAACGGAACAACTAGTCTTAGCGAGTTCCACGCAATCATAACCACATCGCGATTTGGAAGGCTCTCTTCAAAGTGCACACCAACAAGGCAAATTTGAGTAGAGGGTCAAGACATCTGGACTGATCTGTCTTTTGTGGTCATCTGTTCCAGTAATTCGGATACCGAGACCGTATGTCGAGTCGAACTGATGCTGGAGAACAAGCTGAGATGCTATGGTCAAGCTCGGGACAGTTCAAAAGAGTCCGAGGAATATTTCGCCAACCTATGCTCGTGTCAGACACCACAAATACAGTACTAGTATCAGTGACTATTAGACCTTACCCTTCACATGGGAGGCTGTACAAAAGCATCCTACTCGTTAGCATCTGGCCTCTAGAAGCTTCACTAGCCTACACGACTCTTGCTAGCTCACTAATCCATGCAGAGTATGCTCATAAGCTCTCGGCTTTCTCCTTGGTCCTGTTCCTCTTCACTTACCAGAGCAGGACCTGTGACTGCTTTCGACTGTGGTCACAAGTGTTTCTAAGGGCCTCGAAGCGTGGTGTCGTGTATGCATAGATACTACCAGTATCTATCTCTATACTTCTCGTACCTAGCGGTATTGCACAATTTCATGTGCTTTAGTGGATATGGACTCTGCTTCGAGATAGAACTGGCATTACGAGAAGATACAAGAAAGATGGGGATTTTTTGAAAGTTTATGGACAGGTTGCTAGCCTCAAAGACAACGATCGAAGATTGCCTAGCAAAACTAGCCGATGTCGCTCCCCGCGTGTTTCACTGGACGTTGAAGTAAGCGGAGTCTTCAAACCTTAGTAATCGTGAGGGACGACTCGGGGTGATGGGTTCTCCCGCGTAAAGCCGATGAGGTCCTGTGAGAATGTGGCCAGACTCTCCGGCGCATCATCTCCTCCCCATACCAAAATTGACACTGACTAAGCTTCGACGCTAGCAACATCGTGCTATACTGTAACATATCTTTATACTTTATATTTGCCTTTACTCGTTCTATACTCCTCGTGATGTCTCAGTAGGGGTCTATGACAGATGACGAAGGTGACGCGTACCACGCAAGCAGAAAGGTATTCAAGATTCGAGCTAGACTGGCACTTCCTAAGTCAAAGACAATTTGAGCTTTGCACAAGCTTTCTGGGCGTCATCTATGGCTTAATGTAATACGGCAATACTGTATGATATGGAGTACCAGTTGCTCTGATACCAATGGCGCATTCGGTTACTCTCGAGGATAGATGAGGCCAGCGTCTGGCCATGTAACATGCCCCGCGTCGGCTGTCGGCCAGGGACGACGAGAACACCTAGAGGACAGTGACATGTGCAGGTAAGCAGAGTTCCAGCTGGAATCTTAGGATATATAAAGGCACGAAGTCGAGGACTGGCCTCTACAGAAATCCTACTTCCAACTCAACTCAACTCGACTCAATCCGACGAAGTCTTCGCACGACTGTCCCCAAACATTATCCCAACCCACGACATAAGACGCCATGTCGCCAATTGTCACCATCAGTAAGCTGTTCACAGCACTTGCTCTCGCGCCTTTGGTCCTGGCCTCTGCACTGCCCAATTCCAACGGTCTTAAACGACGCGAATCTCACGCAATAACCTTCAGCAGCTGCACCTGTAAGTAACACTCTGGACGTGTCAGTCCGACTCCGACGGCCTCTCTTTACCTCGGCTGTGCTGATGGTTTTTGCAGCATGCGGTCCCACCGAGGGTGATAATCCAGACTGCACGACAAGTCCTTATTACCACGACGGTGGCTCAGGTTCAAGCTGCAGTGACAAGGAAGTGCCCTTCAACAACAACTTCTGCACCACATATGGCAGCCTTCCTACACCTTTCGGAAGAGGTACTTGGAAGGAAGCATCGGGTTGCAGTCAAAAGAACAGTGACGGCACGTATGCTGGGACCATCGTCCCAGAAGACGGTGGAGATGCTTGGGACTGTTCGTGTGTGAACGCCAGCGGGAGTACGGCTTCAAACTGTGGCGGTCTCGAGTATGCCTGTTCTGAGGCTTTGTTTTGCGCATGCAGTAACTAGTGTCCTGAGAGGTTCATGAGTGCAGCAGGAAACGCGGTGGTTAGAACAGGCATCTTAGCCGAAGTGCAGCCTTACGCACTTATGGTATAGGTATCAGGTGCTGTGCAGTGTAACAGCCAGAGGTTCATGAGGTATTGGTGTAGGTGCCTATTGCGCTAGTCTAGCTATCGTTATGATATCGAGTTAGTACTTGAGGATCCTAAGCGTGATCCATCCTTCGGCGCAGCCCATCTGGAAACTCTGCGCCAAGCATCTCCGAGGAATATTCGAGACCGGAAAGCCCTGCAGGCGCGACATACATACAATGCTGGTGTGAAGTATCTGGACGGAAATTTGCTTATTGTCTACCTGAGGTGGATGGTCCTACCAGATATCTACCGAAAGGAGGGGTGTTCCATAATCATGTGGTCACTCCACGTTCACACCGTGGTGTGCCGTGACAGATGGAACCCATTGAGATCTGGAATACGTGTCGCAACTTCTCGGAGTACTACTCAAGTCGTTCAAGATCGCCAAACAACTTGAGGTTGATCGACCTGGTATCACAAGGTTCGCCAGGTTGTGGTTGATGACCTGCAGGCATGATGCATGCGTTTGCACAGGCAGTGAGCAAAAGTAAAGATATGTTCGTGTTATATGCCACACATAAGTCTCTTATACCCTGCATGTAGATCGTATCTGCGAGGAAATAAAGTTTGATCGAGAGTGATGTAGTCATCTCGGGGGTGCTCTGAGCGAAACGGGTACTTCCCTTGCTAATGTGTCTGGTCAGCGGTGCTTGGCGTGGGCGAACATGTCAACAGCCCGGTAATGTGGCCTTCCCACGCACCATCAGCCAATCAGTGAAGCGGTTGTCTGAATAGTATCCTCACATCCTGCCATGACCCTGGGCACAGCCCGGAGGAGTACGGAGCATGCTGACAATTGGTTGCATTGGTTGCTTGACAAAAGGAAAGTCAACCTTACAGCACCGCGGAGTCTCCTCCAATAGCGGCGAAAATAAAGCGCCGAAGAGGACGATGTCGACTGAACCATGCGGCAAGAACAAAAGAACATGCGCACACATAACAAGCATGATCGAGGCACGAAAGGTCGTAATCATGGATGTTACAGCAATGCAGTAGCGGAGTGCCTCCCATATTTCTGTACGTGTGCATCACGAGCTGTAACCAGCCACTTAGTCGCGCTTCGGAAATTAGAGTTGATTAGTCTCGCGGATTACGGGGCATTGATGCGGGCGTCCACAAGTAGTTGAGGCTTCACCGTAGGATACTACGCACATACAAGTACGGCAAGTTCTAACATTTTCACTTGGCTGTGTCACAGAAGAATGAGCTTGTTGCAAATCTGACGTGGGCCGAGATCAGAGCTCGCATACTTGGTAGCAAAATTGCCACATCCCTGTCCAACGTCTCGCAAGGGAGTTTCGGTATGTGGAGATAGGGTTCGTGATCACTTCACTAGAGAAGCTAAACTTTGCCAGAAATGGTAAGGCTACGAATCTGACCACTTAGGTGAGCAAGCGAGCTCCGTAATTTGAGCTAGAGAGATTCAGGTATCTGTTGGGGTCTTTCGCCGGCTCGAAGTTGCAGATACGAAATTCAACGCAGCCCAAACGGAATTTAAACTTTGCTTGAGAGGTTTCATCTGGTTGCGTGGTGCCTGGTTGTTTGTGGGTACGTCCAAATGGGGCGGAAATTGCTTTTGGGTACAACACATAAGCGATGTACCTTCAGGAACTGAATGTTAAACTAGCGTGCATAAGCGGCGTGGCCTTGCAGGTATAACGAGGCTTCCATACAAAAGCTTTTAAGACGGTGTGAAGAAGTTCCCTGTTATAACACCCGGATTGGCCTGTTACCCTGCTTTTCCATACCCATTCAGCTCCAAATCACAAAAGGCACGCTTTTTGATTGGTAGGATAAACCTTAGCCAGGTCAAAATTCCAGGTCCTGGTGGTACTTGACTGGAGTGCTAAGGTGAATGTTTGCCCATGCGGTAAGCTTGCCGTACTGGCGAGTTGATGTGCTGAGCTCCAGAACGATCGCGATTTCTCGATGATAACATCGAGGGCCACAGGACAAGATCACAAACGATCTTACATTGGTCTCTGGAAGCCAACCGTGATTGTGAATGAACATGTATTGCAGGAAGCTCGTTGGATGGCCAGAAGCGACGAGGTGCATGCGACGACAAACATCCCTGCATGGTAGACTCTCAGCCAGAGGGCGTCTCTGCGGCGACGCCAGGTTTGCTTAATTGGGTCGCGTCGATCTTGGTGCGATTTTTGGCGAAAAGTCAAACACGAGCTCGAAGTCGCCCACCTTTCGCTTGCTTTGATCACTTGACTGAAATTTCATATGCGGAGTGAAAACATGGTCGCTTACTATGACTACACGATTGTTATGGTCCAGCACCATAAATATTAAAGCAGCACTATTGTGCGATGGCTTACACTTGTGGCGCCAGAACTTACGCAACGGAAGTATGGCACGGCGCTTTCCCGCGACCGTTTGTGGAGAGCTCTAAGCGTGGATACGAACCTGCGGGAAAACCTGTTAGTGCAGGGACGCTCGGCTATTTTCCATGTTTTGCTGCTAGTCTGTCGCTGCGGGTGCCACATGCACATGTTTCGAGCGATAGATTATCTAACCGATTTCGATGTATCAGGTCGTATCCCCCGATGGGAATCCGGCGGTATGGTCGGGGTTTCAAAACAAAAGAAAATCTGTCGCCTGCCTTATATTGTCCTTACACAATCCTCGATTTCTGTGTTGCTCCAAGAAATCGAGTAAGGAAACATATCAACCCTCCTCATGATGAGTGTCACCAAAGGAAGTAGTAAACAAATTCCGGCGAGTGAACCTGCTCTCATCGGCCTTTGCTCTAAGGCAGTCAACCTAACCAACAATATCAACACACATCTGACCGACTACAATGAGACTCACGAAACTCAGCACGACCCTCTACGCTCTTTCACAGCCAAATTTGGTCGCCTTAGAGAGATAATATGGCAAATTCAGGCTGGAACATCCCGCCTGACACAAGGGGATATCTTTGTCCCCTACGAAGCATCCCAGATCTTATCAACGAAGCTGCAGCTTACTGTCCGTGATCTCATCTCGTGCGATCTGCTTGTGGTGAAGCTCATATCAAACTCGCGGAAGACGGGTTTCGGCAAATTCATGCGAAGCTTCAAGCAAACCTCACTCGATGCCGAGATCTCAATGCTGGGTGACTCACTAGGTCAGCATCGCGAAGCCTTGAGAACTGGGTGGGTCGTGTTCAGTGAGGCGCTCAGCAAGGCCGATCAGAACAACACGCCTGAACACACCACAGATCCTATCTCGAAGGACGTCGCGTGCGAGGTGAAGATCTTGCCAAAAAGCTTGCCTGCACATTCTGCAGTACGAATCGAGCAGAAGAGAACCAACATCGCTCCAATCCTGCAAGCGACCAACAGTCCACGACTTGACTTGATGACCGCAATCCGTCCCACTACACCGAAGTCGTCGCAAGAACCTGCCACGCGCATCCCAGTTCGGCGTGCTGCGTCTGCAAAGTCATCCACAGAGACTGACGAGCCTCGCACTCCGCGAGTAGCCGAACAAGAGTGGAACAAGCCAATAATCTGGTCGAGCGGTAGATCCGGAAGCATAGACAGTTTTTCGAGGACTTCGTCGTTTCAATTCAGCCCTGTCAAATCTCCTTCGAAGGCTTTCCCTACAACATTGATTGATCCTGAAGCGCGGTCCAACTCAGGTCCAACACCAGAGAAAGCAGCTTTGATCGCTGCACTGCAAAGGCGCGATCACAAGACGCTACAGCAATTGTTGAGAGGTGTATCCTACGGAGACTCGATACCTTCGAGTTTGCTATCTCAAGCTGTCGGGGCCAACGATATCTCCAGTGTCCGTCTACTGCTAACTTATGGTGTGCCTGTCAACCGGGTTGATGATGATGGAAATTCCGCTCTGCTCGTTGCTGTAGCGCTCTGCTCAATCGACATGACCAGCTTGCTGTTGGAGAACGGCGCAGATCCAGACTTTGCTTCTGGCGACGCAGATACGACACCTTTCACATTGGCAGCTCAACAAAATCAGGTCGAACTGATCCAAGTGATGCTCGAGCATGGCGCGAATGTCAACAAACCATCCTCTAACGGAATTACGCCCATAAACGCATGCATATGGCATGGTGTTCGGTCCGAGATAGTCGAGCTACTCCTCGCTGCAGGCGCAAACCCAAACCAAAAGACTCGTGATGGAAAGACTCCACTAATCGAGGCACTCACAATACGACGCGTGGATTTGGTCAGACTTCTCCTTGATCATGGCGCGAACCCAAATCTCGCAGGGCCTAAGCACCCCCTGTGGCCAGCTACTTACCTGCCCGAAGCCTTGAAACTGCTTATCGAACGGGGCGCCCAGCCAAAATTGGCTTCGGGAAATATGGAGCTCGCCGCCAGTATCAATAGTATCGAGTCCGTTCAGATCCTCCTGGATGCTGGTGTCAGTCCTGATCTGAAAAAGGATGGAGTATATACACCATTATGCTCTGCCATACGCGACGACAGAGACGACATCTTTGCATTGCTTTTGGAGCGCGGCGCCAACCCCAATCTTCCTGCATCCGAATATCCTGCCTGGAAGTGTATTAGCCATGACCGTTTACATTATTTGCCACCCCTTTTGGTTGCTGGAGCCGATCTACGTTCACCGCCAGGAATAGCAGAATTGGCTGTGGCTTTTAACAATAAGGACGCGCTGATGTACTTACTGCTGAATGGCGTTGACGTGAATGCAGCTAATGAGGAGGGACGTACTGCGCTGACGACGGCGATTCGGGATAATCGTGGACCGCTTCTCGATGTGCTACTAGCGCATGGCGCAAAGGTGACTGCGCGTGGTGAGGACTGGCCGCTTTGTATGGCGCTGAAGAATCCGCAACTGCTACAGCGTCTTCTAGAACACGTCGACGGCACAAAAGGCGTGACCAAAGGTATAATAGAGCTGGCTGTTCAAGCTAATCAGCTCGAGAGCGTAAAGCTCTTGGTCAATGCTGGCATCAGTGTGGAAGACAGGACTGGGGGCGTGTTCTCACCGCTCACATCGGCAATTCGTGAGAACCGTAAGGATATCGTTCGCTATCTTGTTGACGAGGCGGGTGCCGATGTCAACTCACCCGGCGAGCATCTTCCTCTGATCAAGGCAATTCGACGTCGCACTGTTCCGAATGACAATGAGGTCATTGAGTACCTGCTGAGTCGGGGTGCAGACATCAATCTCATATATCGTGGATGGAATGCCATTATGCAAGCCATCGAGAAGGGTGACAAGAAGCTCGTGCATCTCTTGGTCGAGAAGGGTAACGGAATTGATCTTCAAGTTTCGGATCCTGACTCCGGACAGACAGTATACGAAATGATTCAGGATCGTGGTTGGTCAGAGGGCATCGAGATGTTAATGAAAAACCAGCATCAGCTGCGCATGGTAACGGACGGATCGATCACAAAAGATTGAACAGCAGTCCTTTTGTACGTTACAAACATGCTCTTGTAGAAGATATAATTTTGATAGCACTGGCGTAACTCGGATCGTATTATTTGCTTATGAATCAAAGACTCGGAGATCGAGTATATAGGGTCGAGGGTCGATGCTAGTACCTTGCAGGCCTCTTACGAATCACAAGCAAGACTGGCGTGCAAATCTTATGCAGGTCTTGCACGTGACCATTAGCGTACCTTTTCAGCACATGATCATTTTCGAGATCGGCCGGAGCCGAACCGCAACATAACACACAAGAAAAGCTCACCGAAGGCCACTGAAGCAAGCATGGAATCAGCCAAGTACACCACACGACGGACACAACATGCAGGCTGCTAGGTATGGTATTAGTGGCTCAAATTTGCCAAGTCTGTACGTAACTGAGCCCACCGCCTTCGTCAAGAGCTTTGCTGATACAGGGCCCGTCACAATGCTTCCAATGCCTTTACTAAACGTCATTGAGCTGCACATAATGTAGAGCCAATATGCAACGTACCCACCAGCAAAGCACCTATATATTAATGAGAAGATAGTAGCTAAGGGGACGGACGTGGATGTTGTTGTACCGGTCGGTGGCGAGTCCGAAGCCCAATATCTCCGCGACAGAAGCTAGGTTGAAAGAACACTTCCAATGTACCGGATAGTAGGCTAGGCGCGGAAGCATTCTTCCGCAGGAGAGAGCAATAGCACGCAGTACGCAGAGCTCTGGCATAGGTCGGATAGCACAAAAATTGAGAACAACGGTTCGTGCTGCGCTGTGAAGAAGGCAGGAGATCAGCTCCAGCAAATCAAACAATGACCTGTTGCCCCAACGAAGAAACAAACAGTACTACTGCAGTATGTCCATTTCCTTTACTCGAGTGCTAGACTGTTTCGTATACGCAGCAGTGTGGCTCGTAGATTGGATGTAACATGCTTCTTATGACCATTGATGGTTACTGGGAAGATACAATTTTGCCCGTCGTATAGATTTTAGCATTGTGCTAGCACCCGTGTCAGCAGTATGTTACCAGTGCGTTAACACGCCTGCTAACACTTATGTCGGTACGCCTGACATGTCGTTGATGCAAGATGTATGCCACAATATATGCTAGCATACGTATTGGCACATAGGCTAACGGCGTGTTAGTACAGTAAATAGTGCTAGCACAGCGTTAACACTACGCTGACTCCGTGCTAACAACTTGGCGTAGGGCATAGTAGTATCTTATCCGATTCTTAGGTGTAGGGTACTAGAGGGATCAAACTTTAGTGCCGCGTTTGCGTAGTAGGAAGCAAGGGTTAGGCAGCGGACTTCCCCGGCTTGAGGCTTGAATTGGAGGTTTTTATAGAGTGTCGCATGTCCTGTATTGAAGTCGATACGGGTGATTTTCGGGCCGTGTATATACCTAGTCGCAATCGATTTCAGAGTGTATTGAGCTGATTGTCAGGTACAGGTCGCCCAGAAAGCTGAAGCAATCTTATCCTAGTAGTAGTAACTCAGGCCTACTAGTAGTAGTAGTAGTAGTAGTAGTAGTAGTAGTAGTAGTAGTAGTAGTAGTAGTAGTAGTAGTAGTAGTAGTAGTAGTAGTAGTAGTAGTAGTAGTAGTAGTAGTAGTAGTAGTAGTAGTAGTAG